>Ga0272443_10000002_pt1 | contig 1111254 bp, 1075 predicted proteins | sample SSMAcet12_FD_193581 | JGI IMG/M metagenome (GOLD analysis project Ga0272443, IMG submission 193581) | Marine sediment archaeal communities from Little Sippewissett salt marsh, Falmouth, MA, United States - SSM-Acet-12 | ecosystem: Environmental > Aquatic > Marine > Wetlands > Sediment ...
TCACCCTTTGCGCAAAACTATGCTGCAGCGACCGGGGCTACTCAATCGGCAAACATGAGCAAAACCGCCGAAATATAAGAAAAAACAGCATAACCAAATGAAAATAATCTATTATGCGTAGTAATTAATATCCATGCGAAAGCGCGGAAAGTCTTGCTGTCAATTTCCGACGGAGTTCTCCTCCGGAAGGTGGAAATTCACTTTCACCACATCTCCCGGGAGGACTTCCGTTGTCTCCGAAGCCGCGAATTCGGTGGTCACGCCGTCCTTGCTGCGGGAGATATCGTAGGTGATGCGGATGCTTTCAGGCGTTGGCGTCGATCCGGTCGCAACGGCGTTCGCGATCAGGTCGCGCGTAGCCGAGATCTTGATGTCGACAACGCGGAGGCGAGACGAAACTTCCTGCAATTCGGTGGCGAGTTCGGCATTCCAGTCATTCAAAAGGTTGACGCGGTCGCGTTCAGCCTTGTTGAGATCCTGCTTGGCGCGCAGGGTGTCGGTCTGCGTGGCGAGCCGGGTTGCCTGGGTCTGGCTGACGAACTGCTGGATCGAGCGGATCTGGTTGTTGACGGCCAGTCCCTTGTCCGCCAGCGCCAGGACGCCCTCGGCCTCCTTCTGTGCCAGCTTTTCCTGTTCCTCGAGCGCAACGCCCTTCTTTTCGAGTGTTTCCAGCTCGGCCGTGAGCAGGTTTTTCAGGTCTTCCAATCCCGCCAGTTCCCGCTCCAACCGGTTCTTGCGGGCTTTCTTGAGCGTAAGTTCCCCCTCGCTGATCGACGCGAACTCGGTTGTGTTCATAATATCCGGGGGAAAGTCGATCTCGTCCTGCTCATTTATCTCGGAGAGCAGGCGGGCCTTTTTGGCAAGCAATCCAATCCGTTCCTCGATCAGTTCCTGGAACGTGCCGGTGCTTCTTATCAGCGTTGTGGTCGTGTCGTTGGTTTGCGAGGCGGGGCCCGCGACACCGCCGGAAACCGAGACTAGCTTCAGGACGTTCATCTCGGGAAAGGACGGATACATCCCGGGATTGCGAACATAACCTGAGACGAAGACCGGCCGGTACTCAGACACGGCGACGCTCGCCTGCGGGATTCCGTTCAATCCGAGGTTCCGGCGCAAGTCGGTACCGATTTCCTCGGCAAGTTGCGTCGTCGTCATGCCGGCTGCATCGAGCTCGCCGATGAAAGGCACGGATATCCGGCCGTCAACGCCGATCTTGTACTCGCCGTTGATCGCCGACCAGTCGCGCGTAAGGCCCTGGTCGGCCTGCCATTCGACGACGCTGATGCGCAACTTGTCCATCGGGCCCAGCAGATAAGGCTGCGGCTCCTGCGCGGTCGCTTGCACGCAAGTCGCGAAGGGCAATGCCATAGCGAGAATGATGGAACAGAAAACAATCCTGAAGTTCTGCATATCCGTATCCTTGGCGGTTGCAGTCATGCGCAATCACCAAAAACCGGCTTTCCGCTGTTTTTCGGTGTCGCTGCAATGGCCACGCAAACCGGTGCCATTGATCAGCCTGAATTTATACAGTCTGAGGCCGTCCGCGATAGGCGGCGAAACGGACTAGACCGATCGGGTGACTGGACAACGCCCTTGTTGAAAAAATACTTTCTAAAGGTCTGAAAGGTTTGGGACTGTGGGGAATGCAGCCGGTTCACCTTGGTGGCCGGTCCGAGAATATTGCTTTCCATCCATGTGAAAACATCCGGGAAGCAGGTTTCTTCTTTAAGCCCATGTGTTGCGAGCCTTTTTCACGCATGCGGACAGGCGAGGCCTGCCGCCAGCAGGGATCGGCCAGGAGAGCGAACATGAAGCTTGCTATGATCGGGTGCGGATATGTGGGCCTGGTGACGGGCGCGTGTTTCGCCGATGCCGGCCACACCGTGACTTGCGTCGATGTCGACGCCGAGAAGATCGGAAGCCTGAATCGTAACGAAATCCCGATTTACGAGCCGGGTCTCGATGCCGTTGTCGAACGAAATGTCGTCGGCGGCCGCATGAAATTCACCACCAGAATGCAAGAAGCGGTCAAGTCGGCCGATATCGTCTTCATCGCGGTGGGCACCCCGTCGCGGCGCGGAGACGGTTTCGCCGATCTCGCCTATGTTTATGATGCGGCCCGGCAGATCGCCCGGGCGCTGACGGGCTACACGATCGTGGTGACGAAATCGACCGTGCCGGTCGGGACCGGAGACGAAGTCGAGCGTATCATTCGCGAGGAGCGCCCGGAGGCGGAATTCGACGTGGTCTCGAATCCCGAATTCCTGAGGGAGGGCTCCGCGATCGTCGATTTCGTGAATCCCGACCGCGTGGTGATCGGGACTTCCTCGGGCCGCCCGCAGAAAGCGATGGGCGAGCTGTATCAGTCGCTGAGCGCCAACGGCTTGCCGATTTTCTTCACCGACCGGCGTAGCTCGGAGCTGATCAAATACGCCGCCAACTCGTTCCTGGCGATGAAGGTAACCTTCATCAATGAAATCGCCGACCTTTGTGAAAAAGTCGGCGCGAATATCCAGGACATCGCCAACGGTATCGGGATGGACAAGCGCATCGGTTCGCAGTTCCTCGGCGCCGGGCCCGGTTATGGCGGCTCGTGCTTCCCGAAGGACACGCTGGCGCTGGTCAAAACAGCCCATGATGCGGAAATGTCACTGCGCCTCGTCGAGGCAACCGTTACGGTCAACGGCCTGCGCAAACGGGCAATGGGGCGCAAGGTGGTGGCCGCGTGCGACGGCGACGTGCGGCATCGCAAGATCACCGTCCTTGGTCTGACCTTCAAGCCCGACACGGACGACACGCGCGACTCTCCGTCCATCGACATCGTTCGCTCGCTGCAGGACGCAGGTGCGCAGGTGACCGTCTATGACCCGCTTGTACGCGGAGCGCACGAGGCGTTCGAAAACGTGGTTCACGCGGCGGACCCATATGAGGCCTGCGCCGGCGCCAGGGCGGTCGTGGTCGTTACCGAATGGAAGCAGTTCAAGGATCTCGACCTGCAACGGGTCAAGGATGTCATGTTCGGCAATGTGCTGGTCGATCTGCGAAACATCTTCGATGCGACAGAGGCACAACGCGCCGGTTTCCGGTATGTCCCGATCGGCAAGCCAGCCGATCCGCGCGGCGCGGACATGCATCCTTACGGCTGGGTGACGTCGGAGCCGCACAAGGGCAAGCAGACGGCATATGCCAAGCCGTTTGTCCCGCAACCGGCCGAATAAGAGCGGAAGAAAGCCTGCTATGTGGGGCGGCCGTATGCGGCTCGCCTCGTCGTCTCCAGCTAGCCGGGAGCAGGGCGCCTCATACCCCTGGAAGCAAGGGGCAATTCGTCAGCGCAGAAAAACGAAACACGCCCTTCCACCCTATCCGGCAGAAAAGCGCGCTCGCTCAAGACCTGTATTCTGGCTTCCGTGCAGCGCAGGGCACCTTGTCAGGCGCGCAGCGCTTCGGTCTTTTCTAGCAGGACGTCTGTGTAGCGAAAGCGGGTGGCAAGCAGTGCCGCCTGCGTTCGGTTCTGGACGCCCAGCTTCAGGAATATGTTCCGCACATGCACGCGGACCGTGTTGTCGCTGATGTTGATTTCCTTGGCGATCTGCTTGTTGCTCATGCCCTCGGTAAGGGACAGGAGCACACGCGACTCGGTAAATGAAAGGCTCTTCAGCCGCTCCAGATCCGGATCCCACTTCATCAGCCACGGCTCGTTCTTCGGGAAGTCGAGAAGCGCGCTCGGCATGATGCTCATGCCAGCGAGCACGAGCTGAGTAACGCAGGTCAGAAATTCCTTGGCCTGGTCGTGCGGAATGATCGCCGTCACCCTTTTCGCCAGCGGCTCCATCGCTTCCGGAGACGTGCGATTGATAAGAACGATTTTCTGATCGCTCGATAGCTTGTTTATCTTCTCGATCTCCGTGCTCGCCTGTTCAAGCGAGGTGACATCGAGGATTGCGAGTATCACGCCGTCCGTCGAAATATCCGGACGCCAGGACCCGTTGGGTGTGACGACCGAGCGAAGCGACGTCATTCGGTCGACGACATTTCCGATCGCTGCATCGATATCCAACAACATGTTGTCATCTGCGGTGGATACGACTGCCGTTATATTGGCATAACCTGTAGCACTCTTCATGACCCATACCTCTTGCACTGTGTGCAGTTCCCCAAAGTCATCTTGATTAGATCGAACGGATGAATCAAGCGATAGTTAAGCAATTAGTACTTTCTACGTATTTTGGTGTCCTATTTTGAAACACATTTGTCAGCGGGTCGATTCGAAGAGGCCAAAATCGAACAGCTGAGACTGATTTTGTTATAAAATCGGGCATTCCGTTTTTTTTCGGCTCCCCCTAAAAAACTGTCTTCGGCCCGGTCGAGGAAGGATCTGCGCGAGAATTTTGTTTGCGGCGGGGCGCGGTCCGGAATAAAATTAACAATCTCAATCTTGGAACCGGTGTCTGCCGCAGACGGAAGTAACGTACAAGGGAAGTCGCAAAAATAGTCCGGATGTGCTTAGTTAACGGGCCGACAACAAATGGCCTAAGTTGTGGAAAATGTTTGTCGTCGTGGTATGGTCTTGTATCTTGTGACACCTATTATTCTACGGGTTGTGGCATGACGATGTCAGCGGTTAGCTCAGGGAATGATCTAGACCAAGATCTATCGGTGCAGGCTGGATATACGGGGCGTAAATGACAGTCGTTTCTTTGAAATGCGATGAACGGAAGCCGGAGAAGTCCGAAGAGCAACTTATGATGGAGCTGCGGCTTCATGAGCAAATGCTGAGTTGCATGGATTTCGTTATTGAAAAAGTGGCGGAAATCTATCCGGGCGACATATCTATCCACGAGCTAAATGCTTGCCGCGACGGACTGAACCAGAAGCGAAAGCTGCTCATGGATGAAATCAGCGCGAACGGGAACTCCCGCTCAAGAGCCTGATTAACGGACGGGAATGCGCCGGGCGCCAAGTCCTGTGCGCTACGAGACCTGCCTGATATTGACGAAAGCCTCGGCGGCGGCGCGATGGATCGTGGCGCCGCGCAAAATCGCGAGCGCGCGCAGAGCTTCGAGGGAACGCTCGTTCGGCGCAGGTTGCAACTGCGATTTGAACGCCTGCATCGCCTCCAGTTTGCGCTCCAGCGTTGCCGATATGTCGACGAACACATTCGGCAGGAATCCCGGCGTCAAGTAGGGCGCGTTCCAGTTCGTTTCCGACAGGCATTCATAGGCCAGGACCTGCCCCGGGTAGTCCGCCTGGCGCGGCCGCGCAGCGACCATCGCCGAGTTGAAGATCAGCTGGTGGTCAAGGTGAATGTCGCCGAGGAACGGCAAGACGAGGGTATCGGGCCGAATGGCGCGCACTGTCTCGCCGATCGCGGCATTGAGCTGGATGTGCGGCACCTCCGACAATTCAGCCGCTGGCTGGTCGAGCCAGAGCGTCTCGGTCACCCCGAGGATCGCATGCGCGGCCCTGGCCTCGTCGCGCACGGCTGCGACCGATGCCTCGGTGAAGGCCGGCGGTTGTCCCTTGGTGATGACGGCGACGAAGGTATCCTGGCCGGCATCGGCAAGGCGTGCGATCAGCCCGCCGGCGCCGAGAACCTCGTCGTCGGGGTGCGGCGCGATAACAAGGGTACGTCCGAAACGTTGCGCAATCGAATCCATGTAATTTCACCTGACAGGAATAGTATGCATCTTTGGTTTTTCGCGGCGGCGCTGGCCGTTACGATCCCGCTCATGCCGTTTCCAGGAAGAGCGCCTCGTCGTAACGGATCATCATGATGCCGGGCGACCAGTCGCTTGTCGCGGTCGACGGAAGGTCGGAGATTTCCTCGAGAAGCCAGCGGCAGTATTTCGCGCCGGCACGGTCTGCCAGCGGGTAACCGCCGCCGAAGCGCGCATTGATCTCGATGACCTGCGGACCGCGGTCGGGGTCGACCATAACCTGAAAGCAGAACACTCCGCGCAAGCCCGGCATCGCCTCGACAATCCTGCCTGCCAGCTCGTCAAGATCCGCGCGATGGCGCGTCACGCCTTTCTCGACTTCGCCGGCGCGGATGCGCAGCCGCTCGTGCGGCACGGCGCATCGCATGGTTCCGGCGTTGTCGACAAAAACGTTGACCGTGTATTCCGGCCCGTTGACGTATTCCTGAAGGATCACCGGCTCTTCATACCGGTCGCGGATGTCCTCGACAGAAGCGACGACTTCGAGGCCCTGGCTGGCGCTGCCGCCGCGGGGCTTCAGAAACAGCGGCCAAGACCATCGCTCTGGCGCCGCGGCGACCTCCTGTGGATCCGCTGTCAGGGGCACCGGGATTCCCGCCTTCTGCAGCACTTCCATCGTTTTCTTCTTATCGCGCACAATAGCGATTGTCTCCGGATCGCTGACATGTATCCGCGTACCGACGGCATCGAACCTCGAGACGTTCCGAGACAGGACCTGCAATTCGGTGTCGATGGTCGGGACAACCAGGTCCACTGCGTTGTCGCGGCAGATATCGAGCATCGCGTCGATGAAATCCGGTGCGTCGCAGCGCGGTACCGGATAGCGCCGATCCGCAATCCGACAGGCCGCGCTCATGTCCGGATCGAGATCGCTGCCAATGATTGTCAGGCCGATGCCGGCATCGGCAGCCGCCTGACGCCAACAGTTGACAAGGCCAACGCGACGGCCTGCCGAACTGACGAGAATGGTTTTCACGGCTTAATCCCGGCTACTGGCCGATGCGTTACGGTTTGCATCATGGCGCGGCATGTTCCCGTCCGGACGGACTAGTGCAGCGTGGCCTGATTGATCACATCGCGCACCCCGCGGGCGTAGAATTCCATCGCTCCCCTGTTCAGGGTCGGGCTGACAAGATAGGCGAGACTGGTCTCGCCGAGTTCGCGCGCAACGGGAAGCCTCCGTTTTGGCGCCAGATTGGCGTCGACAAATGCCTTCTCGCGATAGATTTCCGAGCAGCTGCCGGAAAAACAGGGGAAGCCGCGCCGGTTCGATTCCTCGATGATGCGGTCTCTGGACCAGCTGCGTTTCAGCTTGCGCGGATCCATGAAAGTGTAGAACCGGTAATACGCATGCTTGATGTGCTGTTTGGGCATCGGAATGCGCACGGCCGGTGAACCGCGCAAGGTATTGCGCAACACCATGGCGTTTTCCGCACGCTTGTCGGTCCAGGCGGGAAGGTGCTGTAGCTGCCGCAGGCCCAGAACGGCCTGTATCGACGTCATGCGCAGATTGGTGCCGAAGGAGTCGTGCAGCCAGCGGAAACCCGGCTCATGGCTCTGTTCCATGACCGTGTCGTAATTTTTACCGTGGTCTTTGCGTGCCCATGCCTTGCGGAAAAGGTCCTCGTCATCGAGCGCAATCAGCCCGCCTTCGCCGCCGGTGCTGATGATCTTGTCCTGGCAGAAGGAGAAGCAGGCGATATGGCCGAACGAACCGATCGGCTTGCCATAGAGTTCGGCGCCATGCGCCTGCGCGCAGTCCTCGATGACGACCAGGTTGTGCTGTTCGGCGAGCTCCATGATGTCGTCCATGTCGCACGGCCAGCCGCCGAGGTGCACCGCAATGATGGCGCGAGTGCGAGAGGTGATTTTCGGCGCGATCGTCGCGGCGGTGATGTTCTGGCTTTCCCGGTCCACGTCTGCAAAGACGGGTTTGCCGCCCGCCTGCGGTATGCAGGACGCCGATGCCACGAAACTGCGCGGCGTGACGATCACCTCGTCGCCAGGCTGCAGGTCTAGAATGTCGAGCGCTATGTCCAGCGCCGCCGAGCCGTTGGCCACGGCGATTGCATGTTCACGGCCGAGATACCGGGCATAGGCCTTTTCGAAATCGTCGACATGGGGACCGGTCCAGGCATTCACCTGGCCGGACCGCAAGACATTCACAACGTCTTCGATTTGCTGTTCGTCATATACGGGCCATTTCATCCTGGACCCTCCCAATCGATCGGTTGGAATTATTTTCGCCGCGCATTGCTGGCTACTGAAGTATCTGGCCCGCCGAACCGCCGCGCGAGCGATGCGCTGCGGTGTGGGGATCGCCATGCGGACTGAACTGGAACCATGGCGGGGTGCCGGTTTCGGCGAGTTCGTTGAGTGTGTCGCGGTCGCGGACGGTGTCCATCGGATGCCAGAAGCCGTCATGGCGGTAGGCCTGCAGCTGGCCGTCGCGGGCGAGATTGGTGAGCGGCGCGCGCTCGAGCGGCTCGTCGTCGCCGTCGATATAGTCGAGCACTTCCGGCTCGAAGACGAAGAAGCCGCCATTGATCCAGGTCTCGTGGCGGCGCACCTTCTCGGTGAAGGCGGTGACGGCATCGCCGTCGAGCTCGAGATTGCCGAAGCGGGCGGGCGGCTGCACCGCGGTCACGGTGGCGAGCTTGCCGTGCGAGCGATGGAAGTCGAGAACGGCGTCGATGTCGATATTGCCGACGCCGTCGGAATAGGTGGCCATGAAGGTCTCGCCGCCGATCCAGTCGGACAGGCGCTTGATGCGGCCGCCGGTCATGGTGTTGGCGCCGGTGTCGACAACCGAGACGTTCCAGTCGCCGCGATGGCCGGGCAGGCGCTGGCCGCCGCCGGCCGCGTCACGGCGGACGCCGGCAAGGTCGGCCATGCAGGGCTCCAGCGAGACGCCGCCATCGCCGAGGGAAACGGTGAAGTCGTTGCTCATCAGGTAGAGGTCGTGGAAGAAGCGCTTGATCAGAAGCGCCTTGTAGCCGCAGGCCAGGATGAAGTCGCGATGGCCGAAATGGCTGTAGATGTCCATGACATGGAGCATGATCGGCTGGCCGCCGACCTCGACCATGGGCTTGGGAATGCGGACCGTCTCCTCGGCGAGGCGCGAGCCCAATCCTCCGGCAAGCAGAACCGTCTTCATGTTTGCGATCCTTCCCGCCCGACGGCCGCGCGGCCGGCCGGGCCCCAGTCACCCTTTGCGCAAAACTATGCTGCAGCGACCGGGGCTACTCAATCGGCAAACATGAGCAAAACCGCCGAAATATAAGAAAAAACAGCATAACCAAATGAAAATAATCTATTATGCGTAGTAATTAGCGATTACGTTTCTTAACGGGCCTGTTTATCGGTCCAGCGGTTCGGTTTGCGGGCCGGCCGGTATTTGCCCGCGAGCGCCAGCACCAGCGCTACCGGGACCACCCAAAAGCGTCCATAGATGTGGGGAACCGTGTTGATCGCAACGGCGAGAGTCAGTGTAACTGAAAGACTGACCGCCGCTATCATTCGGCCACCCGGCAAGGTCAGCGGGCGCAGCGACGTCGCGATTGTGGAGCCAATAATCATCAAAAGCCCGAGAAGGGCGATGAAGCCTCCCTCGACCCACACCAGCAGGTAGGTGTTGTGTACGACCTGATTGAGTGCACTTCGTACGGCATATTGATCGGCTCCGATGCCGATCAATCCGGTGCGATTGGCAAACACGAGTGCTTCCTCAATCAGATGAAGCCGGTCGTCGAAAGTGCCGGCGCGCTCTATGTCGCCTGTCATGATCGGCTCCAATACGCGCTGCTGGAAGTTTTCGGGCAACCAGGAGCCGCCGTCGATGCCGATCAGCAGTGAGATGGCCAAAACGCTCAGGCCGATGGCGAACAGGACCCGCCACTGGAGCATCACCAGACAGTAGACCGATATCGCAAAGACCAGGGCCATGAGGCCGGAATTCGAGGCCGTGAGTACGATTGCGTAAAGGAAGACGAGCGCGCAGACCAAGACCGCGGGTTTCGGCAGTTTGCGGATATTCCCCAAATAGAACAGCAGCGGGAACGTGATGGCGATAAGAGCGCCGGCCTCATTCGTGCGCTCGACGAAGGAACGCAGACGTCCGTTGCCGGATACGAAACGCGTGTTCCGTTCATCCGTGAATTCAATGAGATAAATTCCGAAAAGACACACGGTCAGTATCGAGGCCACGAGGACGCCGACGAGGATATCGAGTTCATCCCGGGTTCGCGTCAGGAACACGATCGGCAACACGAAGAACGCATGGACGTATTGCGCCGAGACGATCAGTCCCCGGGCCGGATCGCCGTTGATGACGCTACTAAACAGCAGAAAGCTCGTCATCAGCGCGACGCCGATACTCCAAACGATTGCCGCCGGCCCCAACCTCACCGCTGGAAGGGACCGGTTGAGCAACAGCGAGACGTAAAACAGAATCGAAAAGGCGTCGCTGTAGGTGAAGTAGCCGAAATCGAAGCGCAGCGTGTTTATCGGCGCAAAGAACACGACGAGGCACGCAAGGTAGAACTCGAGGCGGCGGGAAGCGGTCTGACCGCTCGCGCGGCTGCTTTTCGCGCCCAGCAATGACATATCCCGCATGACCGCCGCACTCTGGATGTTGCGGGCCGTACCGTCCATCAATTGCCGTCGCGTGTCCAATGTCTTCAGTGATGCCTGCAGGCGCACCGGCCTTCGATGCGCTCAGAATGTCCGGATAGAACCGGTTTCGCAGATAGGAACAGGCTTTGATTCAAAATGAAATACGCCGATGAACTAATCCAAAAAACCTAACATGATCATCGAGTAACTCAAATTACACTTGGGCATTCGCAATATTAATATTGAGCGCGGAGGGTTCGGTCTTTATCGTCCGGGCACACAGTATGCGCGCGTTGCCTTCGGCGTTCTTCGCCGCCGTTGGTCCATGGAGGTTGCACTTGTCGATAACGGTTGCGGATCTAATGGGCCAATCACTCGAAGGCCAGAAGGATCAGGGCGATCGGGCGATCGGTATCGAAGATATCCTGTCGAGGCTCAGGAAGCACAGGTTCGCCATTCTGGCGATAGTCGGCGCTTGTGTCGTTGTCGGGATATTCATTTCACGAAGCCTTCCGGAAGTTTATACCGCCAGTGCCAAGCTGGTGCTTGAAAGCCGCGGTCCGGTGCTGTTCGAGGCTATACCGGACAGCAACGAGGCGGACGTGAACAGGCAGTCCTTTGAAACGGAACTGCAAGTCATCAACTCCCGGCTCATGGCCGGCCGCGTCGTCGACGACCTCGGCCTCGTCGACGATCCCTACTTTGGTTCGGTGTCTTCTGCCGACGATGAAGGGGCGGAGGACTCACGCGGTTTTCTGTCCAGTGCAGCTGGAGTATTGGCGGGCTGGGCCCGCAGTCTCCTCGGTGTCTCTTCCGAACCGAAAACGCAGATATTGGAACCGGAGGCGCGGCGCGAAGCGGTTATCTCGAACTTCCTGTCGAATTTTCATGTCTCCAACCTCGGCCTGAGCCTCGCAATGAATGTCGAGGTCTCGCATGGCGATCCGGCACAAGCTGCCGAAATCGCCAACGCGATTGCCAATACATATATCAGCCTGTCGGTGGAACGGCGGCGCGCGGCCACCGAGAAAGCGATCGAGTTCCTGTCAAAACGAGCTGAAACGCTCGGGAACGACCTGACGAACCGGGAACAGGAAATTATCGAACACAAGCTGAAGTACAGGTTGGACGACGCGGAATATCCGACCATGCTCAGCGCGGAGATCGAACGCCTCAAAGTTCAAAAGCAGATTCTCGCCGCCGACAACAACAGGGCGACCGCGGGAAACGCTGACGCAAATCAACTCGATATGGAAATCCTTTCCAAGAGCCTGGAGTTGAAGGCGCGCAAGATCGCCGAGACCGATTTGCGGCAGATGGAACGCGAAGTGGAATTGACGCAGGAGCGTTATCAGAAGATCGTCGAGCGGCTTGGCGATCTCGATCTCGAAGCCGAACCGCTGAACCAGCCCGGTCGCGTCCTTTCCTATGCGCAAATGCCGACCTCGCCGACATCGCCGAAGCGAACACTCATCGTTGCCGTGTCGTTCCTGGCCGGCAGCGCGCTCGCCTTGCTCTACGCCCTGCTGCGCGAGGCCTTCGACCGCCGGTTCTGGCGCGAGGCCGACCTGGTGCGCGCGACGTCGCTTCCGTCGCTGGGCATGATTCCGGAAGTGAAAGGGACCTGGTCCAATCCAAGACGGACGCCGCAGGACTCCATTCTCGAGAACCGGTCAAGCCAGTATGCCGACATCATCCGGCAGATCGTCACGACGTGTAACGACGGAAGCACCGGCGACCTGGGGAAAGCTATCCTGGTCACGTCGTGTCTTCCGAACGAGGGCAAGACCACGACCGCTCTTTCGATGGCCTATCTGGCCGCGTTGGAAGGAAACAAAACGCTCCTGCTGGATCTCGACATCCACAAGGCGAGCTCCAGCCGCGCGATCGGAATCACCCGCAAAACGAAATCCCTGGACCAGTTGATCGGTGCCGGCTGCGATCTGCAGGACGCGATTTACAACTCCCGCAAAGTGCCGCAGCTCGATGTGATCGGTTTCTCGCGGATTCCCGCCAATGGCGAGACCATCCTCAATCGCAAGGAGATAGGCGAGATCATCGGCGAGCTGAAAGAACGGTATGAGCTGATCATCATCGACGCTCCGCCCGTTCTCCTTACCGGAAGCGCATCCTACCTGGCGCGTTTCGCCGACCAGGCGCTCCTTTTGCTCAGATGGGGACATATCGACCAGGAAACGCTCTCCAGTGCACTGAAGAAACTTCGTCAATTCGCGTCCATACCAGCCGGATTGGTCATCAGCCGTGTGGACTTCGCGAAACAGGCAAAGGCCGGCAACGATGTCACCGCTAAATACCAAGCCTACAAAAACTACTATTATCAAAGCTGAGCCCGGGCCAAGCGGCGAGCGGACGTTGCGGCGCGCCGTTGCAGCGGTCGTGGCGTTGGTCTCGCTCGCCGGATCCGCCACTGCTTCGTCCGAGGATCTTCCAGCATTTCCCGGCGCAACGGGATTCGGAAAGATGGCTACCGGCTGGCGTGGCGGCCGGATCGTCCATGTGACGAATCTCGCCGACCGGGGACCGGGTTCGTTTCGTACTTGCGCCGAGGACCGCACCGGTCCGCGGGTATGCGTGTTCGATACAAGCGGTACGATCTCGCTTGACTCGTCTGTGCGCATCGCACCCAATACCTATATCGCGGGCCAGACGGCGCCGGGTGACGGCATTCAGATCAAGCTCGGGAAAAGCCAGAATACACCGCTTGTCATCAAGAACGCCGACAGCGTTCTGATCCGCTTCCTGAAATCGCGTCCGGGCGCCAGTTCCGGTCCTTCGGTCAGCGTTGACGGGGTCACGGTCGAGGACAGCCAAAGTGTCTATCTCGACCATATGTCCATCCAGTTCGCGACCGACGAGAATTTCAACGTGCATGCGAACAAGCGGCCGACGCGGGATATTACCGTTGCGCGGAGCATCATTGCGTGGGGACTGGATCATGCCAACCATCCGAAGGGCAAGCATTCGAAGGGAGCATTGATCTGTTCGACAGAAGGCAAGACCGGCGAGTGCGGCCGCGTCAGCCTGGTTGGCAACCTGTTTGCCCATAATCGCGACCGCAATCCCGACGTGAAAGGGACAGATACGGGGCCGATCGAGATCGTCAATAACGTGTTTTACGATGCAAAGAGCCAGTTCGGCGAATTCTATAACCTTATTGGAGATACGAAAATCTACTATGTCGGCAATCTGGCGCTGGCGGGACCGAGCACGCGCAGCTCGCCGCCGCCGGCGGCAATAGAGGCTTTCTTCTGGAAGCCGCAGTTCCGCCTCGAGGTTATCGCCGACGACAATCTGAATGTCAGGCGGCCCGGCTGCGGGCAATGGAAAAACCTCGATGTGGTCGATGCACGCGCCAAGCCCTTCGTCCATGCGGAACCGGTCCAACTGACCTTCGACAACGTGGTGCCGGCGGCGGACGTCTTCGAGCATGTGCTGGCAACTGCCGGCGCCCGAAAGGCAGGTGGCGAGCAAACCGATGCCCTTGACCAAAGCCTGATCGATCAGGTGCGGGAATGCGGCGGAAAGGTCGTCGACGACGTATCGGAGACAATGGGCTGGCCTGAGTTTCCGGTTGCGGAGGCGCCGGCGGACAGGGATCGTGACGGCATGCCGGACGATTGGGAGGCGGCGCATGGCCTGGACCTGGATGATCCTGCCGACACCTGGGCGGACCGTGATGGCGACGGCTGGAGCAATATCGAGGAATATCTGAACGAACTGGCGTCCTGACGCACCGGCGGCAGGGCGCTATGCCAGTTCCATGGCGGCGAGCAGCTTGCGGTTAATCAGGTTGACGTCGAACCGGTTTCGCGCCAGCGCCAGCGAGTGTTGTCCCATCGATTTCAGCAATTCTCGATTGGCCGCCAGCTTTTCGAGCGCATTCGCCAGCGAGACGGCATCGCGCGGCTTGACGAGGAAGCCATTCTCGCCGTCGACAACGGTTTCGCGGCAGCCGGGCATGTCGGTGGTAACCACAGCGCGACCGGTAGCGAGCGCTTCAAGCAGGGTGCGCGGAATACCTTCCCGATAGTAGGATGGCAGCACGAAGGCCGAGCAATTGGCGAGATAAGGCCGGACATCGCGAGTCTCGCCCCGATAGACAACACTTCCTTCGCGGGCCCAAGCGTCGATTTCCTCTTGCCGGATGCCCGCAGGGTTGGAATCGAACGGGCCCAGGATTTCGAAGATCACGTCGGGATATTTAGCGCGTACGATACGCGATGCCTCGACAAATTCGCGGATGCCCTTGTCACCCAAAAGCCGGCTTACCAGCAGGAAACGGGCAGGCCCGTCCGGGACCTGGCTCTGCGGGTAGAGGTCAAGATCAACACCGGAACCGTCAACCGGGATCAGTTCACTTCCGCGGCCCGCCATCCGATGGCGCTCGATGTCATTCATATCGGCGGAATTGTAGATGAAAAGTTTCTCCGCATTGCGCAAGGCGATCCGGTAGAGAATGACGCTGATCTTGCGAATAAGCGCTTTCCTGACCGACATGTTGTCGTCGGAAAAAATGAAGCCAAGGCCGGTCATCAGCGCATGGGTCTTCGGAACGCCGGCAAGCCGCGCGGCGATGCCGCCATATATTACAGGCTTCATCGTGTAGGGCAGCACGACGTCCGGTTTGAGATCGCGGAATTGGCTTACCAGTGCCGAAAGTGTCCGGAGGTCGGCGATGGGATCCATTCCCGTGCGACTCATTGGGACGGTGACGAAGCTGGCACCGATTTCCTCGAGTTTGGCGATTATCTCCGGGTCGTGCTCGGGCGCAAATGCGATCACCTCATGGCCGGCGGCGACCATTGCCTTCATCAGTTCCAGCCGGAAATTCACGAGCGAGTAGGAAAGGCTGGCGACAAGCGCAATTCGTTTGCGCGCGACGGCCGGATGCGTGTCGGCTCGGCTGCGGAGTTCGTGTCCTGCAAAACCTGCCTCAGCCCGTTTTAGGGGCAATGCATTTTCCTCCGGTACGGTGTGGGTATCCGTCACTGTCCGCCTCTCTCATCTAATGCCTACAGCGCCGACTGGCCGTGGAGAACGTCCGTTTTGCTCCTCAGCGTAGAAAAACGGTCCCGCCAAAAAACTCAAGCGCGCCGCAGGTTCGACGAGACAAACCGTATTGGCGGCAAAGACAAAAGGGTGATCTGCGATCGCTGTCCCGCTTGCAATAGGCCGCATATGTGTTTCCATCATAAGCTATTGTATTTACGCTATAAACTTGGACCGATGTGAGAGTGGTGCGACCGTGCCGTGCAAAAAATGAACCCGGGGGCGGGTAGTTGAATTCCACGCTACTTAAAAGCTTCTAGTGCAAATAATCCAATTCGGCATGGGCTCTATGCCTTTTCGCCGACGTTATATTTTGCTGAGAATTCGCCACGGGATTTCAGGTTCCGTAGCGGCATTATAAAGTACGCTATTAATATGGAAGAATGCTTGGAAATGACGTCGGAAGTGGGATCATATAGTGCCGTCATGGACGGAACCGGAGCGTTCCCGGCATCGGCCGGGACGAAGGAGCACAGTTCGGCCCGTCTCGCCCATATTCGCGTCATGAATACCATCACCGGCCTGAATGTTGGCGGAGCCGAGATCCTGTTGCTCAGATATCTGGGACGGTTGCCACGTGACCAATACACGCCGGGAATTATCTCATTGATGTCAGGCTGTCCGCTGGAACGCCGCGCGGCCGATTTGGGCTTCGACGTGCGGTCCCTGGGAATGGCGGAATCGCGTTTCTCAATTTCTCCGCTCGCCAAACTGCGGCGGCAGGCAGCCGAGTTTCAACCCGATCTGTTCCATGGCTGGATGTACCATGGCAATATCGCGGCGTTCATGGCCTCCATGCTGCATCGGCGCCAGCCGGTGATCTGGAGCATTCACCATTCGCTTGCGGACATAAGTGCCGAGAAGCCGATGACGCGAGCGCTGATCCGGCTACACGCGTTGCTCTCACCGATGGTGTCGGCCATCTCGTATTGTTCTGCCGTGTCCGCCGATCAGCATGAGGCCGTCGGATTTGACCGGTCCAAACGGGTGATCATTCCGAACGGGACCGACTGCACCATGTTCAAGCCGGATGCCGAGGCGGGTCGCCGACTGCGCCGGATGCTCCGTATTCCCGACACTCGCCTCATCATCGGCAATGTCGGTCGCGCCCATCCGATGAAGGACCACGCCGGGCTCATTCGGTCGCTCGGCATTCTCGTCGCGAAAGGGTATGACGTCCACGGTCTGATAATCGGCAATGGGCACGAATCCTCGGCCGCAGCGCAGGTCGCGAAGGAACTCGGAATCGTAGATCGCATCACTTTTCTTGGTACCCGCGACGACATTCCGGAGATCATGCCGGGGCTCGACATTTACGCGCTCTCATCCGGCTGGGGGGAAGCATTCGGTCTGGCAATCAGTGAAGCCATGGCGTGCGGTGTGCCAAGCGTTACGACAGATGTGGGCGATTGCGGCATGTTGATCGGCGATCCCCAGCTGATCGTTCCCCCGAAAGAGCCGGAGGCACTGGCTGCCGCAATCGAGCGTCTCGTCAGGATGCGCCCCGAAGAACGCCACGCTGTGGGCATGAGGGCGAGAACAAGAGTGCTGGAAAATTTCTCGCTTGCCAATTACACCAGTCGCCACACCGCGCTTTATGCCGAGGCGCTGGACAAGCGCCGTGCCCGAAAAGGGCGGACGCGGCGGAACGCGGATCGATGAACAGACCTATCTCTGCCGGCGCTTTCTCGCATGACCTTTCACCGGATCGGCGGATCAGGGTGTTGTACCCATTCGTCGGCGACGATGTCGGCGGTAGCCATATATCCGCGCTCAAGCTGATCGAGAACCTCGACAAATCCCTCTTTGAACCGGTGATCGCGCTGCACGACAGCAACGGATTGCTCGCGAGTTATCTCAAGGAAAACAAGCATCCCTTTATCGCGGTTCCGGACGTTCCGGTGCCGAGCGCATTTGCAGTCAAAGGCGCCTGGAGCGTAATGAGCGCGACCCTCGTCTACGCACGCAAAACGATTCCGAGGTTGCGCCGGTTCCTTCGTGAAATGGAGATCGACATCGTTCATACGAATGACGGGCGAATCCACACGCTTTGGGCGCCGGCGACCGCCGGCTCGCGTGCGCGTCTGGTCTGGCATCATCGCGGCGATCCGACTGCCCGTGGCGTCAATCTCCTTGCGCCATTGCTCGCCGATCATCTCGTGACCGTGTCCCGCTTCGCCAAGCCCCTCCGGCCGGTGCGCAACATCGACAAGCGCTGGACTGTCGTCCACAGCCCATTCGATCGGATGGATTCGGCCATAGACGTAGAATCCTGCCGCGCGGCACTGCGACAGGAAACAGGCGCGGGGAAGGACGCACAGTTCATCGGCTATTTCGGCGGTCTTTTCGAACGGAAGAAACCTGTCGTGATGGCCGAGATCGTCAGCGCGTGCATGAATCGCGATCCGAAACTCGATATCCATGCGGTGCTCTTCGGACGCCCGGCTCCCGGCGGGCCGGCGCTCGACCGTGCCGTCCTGGACAGGGCGCGCGAACTCGGTTTTGCCGACCGGGTGCATCTGATGGGATTTCGGCAGCCGGTCGAGCCGTGGCTGAAAGCGGTCGACATCCTGGCTGTCCCGGCGCTCAATGAACCGTTCGGCCGGACGTTGATCGAAGCGATGCTGCTCGGTACCCCGGTGGTGGCGACGCGGCACGGCGGCAATCCGGAAGCAATCACCGACGGGGTCAACGGATTTCTCGTCGATCCCGGCAACCCGGCGGCCTTCGTCGAGCCCGTCCAGCGTCTTCTCAGCGATCCGGAACTCTATCGCGAGATCAGCGCGACAGCGCGTAAGATGGCGCTTCATGACTACGGGACAGATAAGCATGTTGCGGCGATTACGGACATCTACAAGCGCCTGATGAGGCGCGGCGAGGCGGTGCAGGAACTGGTTGGAGTCCCGTCATGATTCAAATGGCTTCGATCGATTTCCTGATCATCGGGGCAGCGAAAAGCGCCACGACCTGGCTGCAGAAAAACCTGCAGGCGGATCCGGGCGTCTACATGCCCGATCCCGAACTGCATTACTTCAGCCGTCACTACGAACACGGTGACGACTGGTACCTGTCCCAGTTCGACTGTGCCGACGACAGCCGTATCATTGGCGAGAAATCCAACTCCTACCTGGATGAGCCGGCGGCCCCGCAGCGTATCCGGAATGCGCTTCCGGGCGTCAAGCTGGTGGCGCAACTGCGCAATCCCGTCGAGCGCGCTTATTCCGACTACTGCATGCTCTACCGGCGCGGCGAGGTCGGCCGGAATATCGAAGATCATCTCGATCCGCGCCGTGCCGCCGACGAACGCTTCATCGCCAACGGGCGCTATCGCGAACAGATCACGCGGTTTCTCGACCTCTTTCCGCGTGACCGTTTCCTTTTTCTCCTGTTCGAGGATGTGGCGGCGCGGCCGCGGCGCCAACTGTCGCTGATCCGCGGCTTCCTCGGATTGCCGGAAGACACCGAATGGGTGCCGAAAAAGGACAAGGTGAAAGACAAGACCACGAAGGTCACGCCACCGGCGCTCAAGCGGTACCTGAAGCCGCTCAAGCCGCTCTCGTCCCGGATGCGCAAAACCCATGGATTCGACGTGATGGCCTCGCTGCTTCAGCGCGAGATCGACTATCCGGCTCTTTCCGATGATTTGCGTGAAAGGCTCAGTGATTACTTCGCGCCCGAGATAGAAGGGCTGCAGGACCTTTTGGGCGAAGATTTATCCGTGTGGCAGGCCTGGGCTCCGCAGGTATGATCATCGCAGGCCCGGCTTTGCCGGCCAGCCACGTACAGTCGTGGAACTGGACATTTGGGGCAGTCGGTTTCGATGCTGTGACGCCCTCTGAAAAAATGGATTAGACAACTTCAGGCTGTCTTCATAACCGCTTGAATCTGCAGTGGAAATTATTTCCCGAAAATCGAGTAGCATCAAAAGACTATTTACGGGCTTCGGCGTCAATTTCTATGGTGCAACCGGAGCAACTCAACATGGGTGAAGTCCATGACAGCGCCAATAGCCAGTTCCTGGTCGGCGCTTGGCCGGAAGGTCAGGTTCGAGAAGTATATCCTGTTTTGCGTCGATCTGCTTCTCGCGGCGGCGGGTTTTTGCCTGGCTTTTGTCCTGCGGACCGGTCCTGACGCGGCCATTGCAGAGCCCGATACCCTGCTGACGGGATTGGCCTTCTTCGTGCCTATCTGTGCGGTCGCCTTTCCGGTCTCCGGGCTTTACAACCGGCATTGGCGCTATGCCTCGCTGCATGACCTGATGGCGATTTCACGGGCCGTGCTCACCGCACTGGCCATTTTCGTGCCGACCCTTTTCCTGTTTACCCGGCTCGAGGATTTTCCGCGATCGGTTGCGATCATGCAGGTCTTCATCCTGATCCTGTTTCTCGGGGGGGTAAGGCTGATATTCCGGATAGACGAATTCCGGAGCGTGGTGTTTTCCTTCCTGGGGACGCCGGAAGTACGCAAGCGGGACCGGATCCCGGTTCTGCTCGTCGGGGCGGGCTCAAGTGGCGATCATTATCTGCGAGCGCTCGGCCGCGATCCGAATGCCGCCTATCATCCTGTCGGCTTCCTCGACGACGACCCGGCTGTCGAGAACCACAGCCTGCGCGGGGTCAGAGTGCTCGGCAAGATCGCGGATTTCGAAAGCGTGCTCGTCAAGCTGAAGAAGCGTGGCCGCATGCCACAGCGGGTCATATTCACCAATAGCGAGATGCGCGAGAACATCGAGACCTCGCAGTGGCTGGTCGATACGGCGACGCGTCATGGGCTGGCAGTGTCGAGCGTGCCGTCGCCGACGGAACTGCGCGACCCGATGCATGAGAGCCAGGTTGAGCTCCGACCGATACAAATCACCGACCTCCTGGAACGGCCGCAGAACAGGTTAGATCGTGACAAGGTTGCGGGCTTCATCGCCGGCCGCCGTGTCGTCGTGACGGGTGCCGGGGGATCAATCGGCAGTGAACTGGTACAGCAGGTCGCCGAGTTTTCGCCGGCGGAGATTGTCCTGATCGACAACTGCGAATTCAATCTCTACGCGATCGACCGCGAAATGGGGGAACGCTTCCCCGATGTGACGCGGTTTGCCTATCTGTGCGACATTCGCGTGCCTTACCGGGTCGACGAGATCTTCGACCGGCACAGCCCCGATCTCGTATTCAATGCGGCTGCGCTAAAACATGTGCCGATGGTGGAGCTCAATCCCTGCGAAGGGCTGATGACCAATGTCATTGGCACATGCAATGTCGCCGAAGCCGCACAGCGGTGCAATGTGGGCGCCTTCGTGCAAATTTCGACCGACAAGGCAGTCGACTCCACATCCGTAATGGGCGCGACGAAACGCATTGCCGAGTTGTATTGCCAGGCGCTCGATCTGGAGGAGAAGAACAATTGCCGCACGCGTTTCATGACGGTGCGCTTCGGCAATGTGCTCGGTTCCTCGGGATCGCTCATTCCGCTGTTCCAGCGCCAGCTTGCTAAAGGCGGTCCGCTCACGGTCACCGATCCCAACATGACGCGCTTCTTCATGACGATCCGCGAGGCAGTGGAACTCACCCTCCAGTCTTCCGCGCATGGCGTGGCAGACAATTCGGGGCAGGGGCAGATTTTCGTGCTCGACATGGGCGAGCCGGTAAAGATCATCGACATCGCGACCCGGATGATCCGCCTGGCCGGCCTGACGCCCGGCAAGGACGTCGACATCGAAATCATCGGCTGCCGTCCGGGCGAGAAGCTCTACGAGGAACTGTTCGACAATTCCGAGGAGCGCATCGACATCTCGGTTCCGGGCGTGTTCGGCGCGTTACCGACATCGCTTCCATTGCCGTTCCTGCGCGAGCGAATCACGCAAATGCGCTACCTCGCAAGGACGGGCAACGTGATGGAACTCTACAACGTCATGCGCGAGATCATGCCGCGTTACGAGCCCGACGCAATCCGGCGCAAGGCGGAGTCCGCAACACGCGCCGCCAAGCAGGCGGAACGCAAACAGCGCAGCATCGCGCGTGGCCTAGGGCAGGCCAAGCCGAAGGTACATCCTCTTCCGACGGGTTCGGGCAATATCAACGCCAGTGCCTCCTAGCCGGCAGGCATGAGCTGGGAGAGGCGCCATCTCATCCGATACCACATATGCTGGAAATGGGCGGCGGAGTAATGGCTCCGTATTGCCCGTGCTTCAGGAAACTTTAAGCGGCACACGGGCGAAGATCGTTGTCGCCATGCTCGTGATTACCGGCTTGGCGGTTGCGGTTTTTGTCCGAATGATGAATTTCGACATGCGGCGCGACGAACAACTTTACGTTCCGCCTGCCGCACTCCTGCCGGACCTGAGCCTGTATACGGACTATTTCTACAACCACGTTCCGGCTTCGGCATGGCTGTTCCATGCCTTTCACGCGGCGTTGCCATCGCTTGGCTTGCTGTTCGCCGGCCGTCTGGCGGTATTCTTCTTCTGGCTCCTGTTTGCCGGTTCGGTCTTTGCGGTCGTATGGATGATCAGCCGCTCAGTCATGCTCGCAGTTTTCACTGTCTTCGCGCTTGCAGCCAATAGCCTCGTTCTCGGCCCTCTCGGGATGTCGGCGACCAACAATCTGATACCGTTGCCGCTGACCCTGATCGGCACAGCACTGTTCATTGGCGGAGTGGAAGGACGCGCTGGCGTCCGGCCGCTCCTTATCGCTGCCGGAGGTCTGTTTCTCGGTGCCGCCGTTTCGATGAAGGCGAACGCGGTCTGCTTCATTCCGGCGGTCTCCGTGGCTTCCATTCTTCTCCCGCATGGTGTTCCGTTCATCGTCCGCCTGCGCAAGGTGGTTCTGCCGTTGTTCGCCGGCGGCGTAGTTGGCGGCTTGCCAATCCTCTACTATCTCGCCCGCGATCCGGAACGCTTTCTCGCGCATGTCATGGGTTTTCACCTTGGTCCGCATGTCGCGTTCTGGAATTCTGCCGGCGATGAGAACGTCGTCTTGGGAACCGGTGCGAAGCTGCAACTTAGCTATGATCTGTGGCTCGACGGCAGCGGAACCTTGGTCGTGCTTCTCTTCGGCACCTTTGCCCTAATGATGCTGAGTGCGGGGAACCGCCGCCCGGTATCCGCGTATGGCAACGGCGTGCTGGCGATGATCGCAGCGCAGATGGCATTTGCGGTTGCCTTCAGTTTCCTTCCGACGCCGTCGTTTCCGCAGTATTTCTCGCTTCCTTTCGCCGTTTGGCCGTTGCTGCTGGCAATTGTCTTCGCGCGGCTCGAGCCGGTTCAGAAGAACAAGCTTCGCGGCATGCTTGCAGTCGCGGCTGTGCTTGCCGCGATCCTCGCAGCGCCACGGCTGGTCCTGGATCTTCCGCGGCTCGCGTCTCCTGCCAAATGGGACGTTGTGAAAATCCATCGTGCCGGCAACGAAATCGCCGCGCAATTGGCGGCCGCCGGGGTTAAGGGAAGGGTGGCCACGATGCTGCCGATCTATGTGCTGGAAGGCGGCGGTTCTGTCTATCCGGAACTGGCAACCGGCCAGTTCATCTATCGTTCGGCCGACATGACGCCGCCGGACCTGCTCGCGCACTACAAGACAACGTCGCCAAGCCGGATTGGCGACCTCCTCGCCGGCGATCCGCCGGCGGCGATCTTGGCCGGTTTCGAGCCGGAACTCGAGAAGCCGTTGCTCGAATTCGCGCGTGCGAACGATTACAGGAAGGTTGAAGGCTTCTCTTTCACGGATCGCTACGGACAAGCGGAGCTTTACGTCCGCCGGGACTGAGGCTGAACCTGGCGCGACGCTGCCTTGCCGCCGGCAGGATCGCTTTCTCCCACTGTTCAAGCACTTCCGGCAGCGCGAAGCGTGACACTGTGGCGGTGGCTGCCGCCGCGAACGCGGCGCGTTGCTCCGGCGATTGTCCGAGCCTTAGCATCGCCTCGGCCAGAGCGTCTGTGTCCCGGTCAGGGACGAGAATGCCGGATGACGCGTCGGTCAGAATTTCGCTCGGCCCCCAGGGGCAGTCGAAAGAGATGACGGGATATCCGGCGTACATGGCTTCGACGAGAACGTTCGGAAAGCCTTCGTAACGTGAGCTGAGGACGAAGATGTTGCCGTTACCGGCCCAACCACCCGGCTTGTCGGTGGTTCCGGGTAGCGAGACCTTCCCTTTCAAGCCGAGTCTTTCGACGAGCCGCTCCAAATGCAGGCGTTCCTTGCCTTCTCCGAAAATCGTCAAGGTCGCCTCGGGAAGGCGAGACAAAACGGTCCCGAATGACTCGATGAGCAGGTCAAACCCTTTTTGCGGATCCAGCCGACCAACCGCTACGAAGGCAGGCGGCCCTTCGGGATTCGGCGTAATCGCCGCGCCGAGCATGCAGGGATTGGGAATAACCATCGATTTTTCGCGGCCGCGCGAAGACAGCATTTCGACGGACTCACCGGTCTGCATTACGAGACGGTCTGCGAGCAGGGCGGTCAAGGCGTTGGCATGACGCCACGGCGATCCGGCCATCTGCCGGATAGGATTGTTGCGTTCTGCCGCTATCAGCGGAATTCCGGTTCCCGCAGCGGCGATCGACGCAAGCAGGTTCACCTTTGTAAGAAACGAGACAACGACGTCCGCCTTTGCCTCTCGAAAGCGATTGCGAAGCCACCGGATTTCCGCGAGGCGCCTGAAGGCCCGGCTCTCCTTGCCGAATCCGGTATTGCGACAATCGACGCGGATTTTCGAAGCATACTCGAAATACGAGCCTGCCTTGTCACCGGTGAGAGCCAGCACGGTCACGTCATGACCCAGGCCGGAGAAATGGTGTGCGAGGAGGTTGATGATCTTCTCGCTGCCGCCGGCACCCAGACCGGCCTGAACGAAGACGATGTTCATGTCAGCGCGACCCTGCCGCGTGCAAGGCCTTCTTGCCGCCGCCGACAGGATGCCGTTGCAGGATGTCCGCCAATTCATCGAGACTGCGGATCGTCTCCCGGGCGGCGAAATCGGCCCCGGGTGCTTCCGGCGGGTGAACTCGATGCGGCCGATTTATCTGGACAGTCAACCATCCGCGCTGCCTCGGCGTGACGAAGTCCTTGGCCGGATTGTCGGCAACATAGGCGAGGCGTTCAGCCGGCAATTCGAAATGTGTTTCCATTTCGGCGTAGGAGCGCGGATGCGGTTTACGAAAATCGCCACCCCATTCGCCCGTGCGGATTATGCGGTGCGCGCGCTTGTCCAGGTCGAGAGCCTCCAGCTTCGCCTGCTGTGTGGCCGCGTCGCCGTCGGTTATGATCCCAAAACCCCAGTCGTCCGGCATCGCTGCGAGGAACCGCACCGTATCGGACGGGAGCGTGATCCCCGGGCTGTGATGCCGGTAGATATCGACCAACCGCGCCACCAAACCTGCTTCCGGTTCCAAACCGAGCCGGGGCAGGGCAAGGTCGAATATCCGGGCGCGTTCGCCGGCATCGAACAGATCCTCGCAGGCCTTCGCCAGTCCGGTTGTCCCGTTGAGGCCGACAAGAAACCGCTCCGCGGCGCGGTATCCGCTCTTCGCAAAGTCGCGCTCCGCGTAGAGCGTGTCGTCAAGATCGAACACGATCGCACGTTTCAAAGTGCCGCTCCGCGCTTTGTATCTCTGTGCATGTCCATGTCTGACGGTGCCCGTTGAAAGTTCCGCATGCGATCCCCGACCGCCTCCGGACCTGCAGTCCCGTCGGGCGCGATACCATATTGCGGGGTACAGTGATTTCGGCAGGGCCACCAGTCAACTGACAATAGGATTAGGCAATAAGATTAGGCGTTTAGGACTTGGTGCGCCCGCCAGCATTGTTGTTATATATGCGCGTTACAAAAGAGACGACACACTTCCGCAACCACGGACAGGAAACGGTTTGACCGCTCGCACGACAGTATTCGTTACCGGCGTTGCCGGATTCGTCGGCCTTCATATGGCGAAGAGGTTGCTCGGTGAGGGATATTCCGTCGTCGGAATCGACAATCTCAACGACTACTACGACGTTGCGTTGAAAGAAGCACGGCTGGAGATGCTGTCCCGCCTCGACGGTTTCGAGTTTCACCGGATCGATCTGACCGACTATGAAGCGGTCTCAGAGCTGATCGAGCAATGCAAACCGGAATGCGTACTGCATCTTGCCGCCCAGGCGGGGGTCAGGTACTCGATCGAGAATCCGCGCGCCTATGTGAATTCAAACCTCGACGGTTTCCTCTCTGTGCTGGAGGCTTGCCGGGCGCACCCGGTCAAGCACCTGATCTATGCGTCGTCGAGTTCCGTCTACGGTCAGAACACCAAGGTGCCGTTCGAGGAGGACGATCCGGTCCTGCGGCCGGTGTCGCTCTATGCGGCCACGAAGCGCGCGAACGAGATGATGGCGCAGGCCTATTCCCATCTTTATCCGATCCCGGCGACCGGGCTGCGCTTCTTTACCGTTTACGGGCCGTATGGCCGGCCGGACATGGCGTATTTCTCCTTCACGAAAGCGATCCTCGAGGGACGTCCGATCACGGTCTACAACCACGGCAAGCTTGAACGCGACTTCACCTATATCGACGATATCGTCGAAAGCATCGTTCGGCTGATGAAACAGCCACCGGAAACGGACGAAGGCGGCGCCGCGCACAGGATCCTGAATATCGGCAACAACAAGCCGGTCGAACTCGACCGGTTCATAAAGGCGATTGAGAGCGCGTGCGGAAAGACCGCTGAGCGCATCAACCTGCCGATGCAGCCCGGCGATGTGCATCGCACATATGCCAGTATCGACAAGCTTTCTGCGCTAACCGGATTTGCCCCGCGTACCTCGATCGAAGACGGCATCTCGCGGTTCGTCGAATGGTACCGGGCGTATTACGCCGTCTAAGTCAGGTCGGCGGCTGGCTTCAGGGCGGCCGAAGTGGTTCGCAGCATCACTGTCGAAGCGCCGGTCAGCCATATCACGTTGAACACGACATGGGTGAAGTTCGCGCCGATTGCGCCGAACAGATAGATCATCGGCGTTATCATGATGAAGAAGACGATAAAGCCGAACAACGTGATGCGAGCCAGCGTGGCGTCCCGGCCCATACTCAGGAGCGCCGGATTGAGCGTGGTTCCGGCAAGGAACAATACAATCGCAAACCCCTGAACGATGATGAGCGGTGCGGCATCGGCGAAGGTCGGGCCGAAGAACAATTCGACGAGCGCCCGCATCTTCCAGGACACCACGAGCAGGGTGATCAACCCGGTCGCACCGATCGTGAAGTTCGTGAAAAGCATGATCCGGCGGAAGCGTTCATGTTCGCCGCGCGCCCACAGCCGCGCGATGTCGGGATAGATCGCCTGCTGGATCGGACGTGCGACGACCATCGCGGCCTGAGCGCTCCGCCGGGCGATCTGATACAAACCGGTCGCTGAGGGGCCGAGGATGGCGGCGACGATGAGGACGTCAAAGCGCTGTGTCGCCGTGCGCAGGACGACATTCAAGTTGGCGTTCCAGATGAATCGAAGGATTCCCGGATGATCGGAAATGACGTTCTTCAGCGGCGTCGCGAAGACGCCCCGATAACCCTGCAGGCGGAGTTCCCGCCATGCAAAGGCGAGCGGAACCAGTTGTAACGCGACGGCGAAGATCATCGAGATGGCAATGAACCACCACAGTCCGGCCGAAAGCCACCATGCGCCGACCGTCATGGCCAGCCGGAAAGCAGCAAGGGCGACCGTGAACTTGGCGATGAGGTGAAACTTGTCGAAAATTCTCAGCAGCGCTGTCGGCGTCGACCACAGGCCGAAAAACAGCGTGGCGGAATAGATCGTGGCCATGCTTGCCTGTTCGGGCTCGAGTTTCATCAGGCCGGACGCAAATCCTGCAAGCAGCATGGCGACGGCGCCTGCCAGCGTGGCGCCTCCAATGTCGAACAGCGTGGAGGCCTTTACCAGCCGCAGGAACCCCGTCCTGTCTTCGCGCTCGAGCGCGGATGTCCCGTAACGGACCAAGGCCTGCCATGGCTCGAAATTGATCAGCCGCTCGACGGACTTGGCGTATGCCTCGATGATCGCCAGCACGCCCAGGCCGGTTGCACCCAGTGCATTGGCGGTCGCGGCCAGAGTCAGAAGGCCGAGGAATGCGGAAACGGCGCTAGCGGAAAACAGATAGGCGGAATTGCGGGTCAGCCGCCGGAAGAGTTCGTCGCCGTAGATGTCGCGATGCCACAGCCTTGTTGCCCGACGGATCGCCAGCCTCATCCTTCGACCTGTGCCCGTCGCAGACACGTTAGAAATTGGGCGGGCAGCTTCTGCAGAGGGCGAACCGTTCTTTTTTCACCTTGAATATCCACCCTTCAGGTTGAGCCGGCATCAAGCCGATTGAACTTATCCGGTTGGAAAAAGTCAATAAATATAGCCGGATAGCCCATTCCTTCTAGGACAAAGAGACTAGCTGCTGCCGCTGTTCGGAGAATGGAAGCGGAAGGGTTTTTACGGTTTCCAACCGTGATGCAACCGGCCTTTGCGGCGCCGGAAGGAACCGAAGTCTTGTTCCGGCGTTGATGTCTCGATCGCGCCTTCCGGCGGGATCAAAAGAAAGCTGAACGCAATCGCAGATGAAAACCGGGCCCGAAACCGCGGTTTCGGGCAACGGTCTCGTTTTGCCGCGATTCAGTCAGCACGTGAACATCACGAAGGAGATCATGATGGCATTCGTAAAATCCGCTACTGCCGGCACACTCGTCCTTGCCGCAGCGCTTGCGAGCGGCACGGCTCTTGCGCAGGATAGCGACCAGGCTCCAAAGGCGGATCCCAACCGCGTAGAAGTCGGTGTTCTGGACTGTGTCGTCGAAGGTGGTTCCGGCTTTATCTTCGGATCGACCAAGGACATCAGTTGCAGCTACGCACCGGCCGACGGCGGCACCAAGGAGACCTATTTTGGTGCGATCTCGAAATACGGCATCGATATCGGCAAGACCGACGTCACTTACATGACCTGGGGCGTTTTCGCGCCGACGACCGATGAATTCAGCCCCGGCGCACTCGTCGGCGACTACTATGGCGTTTCAGCTGAAGCGACCGCCGGAGCCGGTGTCGGCGCAAATATCTTGATCGGCGGTTCCAACGAAACGATTTCGCTGCAGCCGATCAGTGTCAGCGGCCAGACCGGCCTGAACTTCGCGCTCGCTGTCAGTGAACTGGAACTTCGTTCCACCGCCGACTGAGCGTGGCCGGCGGCGTACACCCCCCGCCGCCGGCATCCTTTCCGAAGATCAGTACAAGGAGAAATCAGATGAACTGGGACCAAATCAAAGGCAAATGGACCGAGTACAAGGGCAAGGCGCGTCAGACGTGGGGCGATCTCACCGATGACGACCTTGCCGAGATCAACGGCGGACGGGAAGAACTCGCCGGCAAGATCCAGTACCGCTATGGCAAATCGAAAGAGGAAGCCGAGCGCGAAGTCGATGAATGGCTGAATTCGCTCTAACCGGGTTTCGCCAGCACGAAAAAGGCCGCCTCGAATGGCGGCCTTTTTCTTTGCCGATAAACCAAAAACTCAAAAAGCCTGAAAAAGTGCGAAGGCGATCAGGGCCAACCCCAGCGCTGCAACGCCAACGCGCCACCAGGTCGTCCGTCCACCAAACGCCGTTGTCGGCGGCACGACGGACTCCAGATCGGTGTCGGTTTGCGCTTCCTGCTCAATGTGGCGGTTCTGGCCATCGATGGTACGCGTTTGCTTGTCCGGCATGATCAATCTCCCGGTTCGAGAAAAGAAAGCCGCTGCTCCAGAAATGCGTAATCGGCATCGAGCGGGCTCGATGCCTTTGCGCTGGCGAGCAGTAGCGCTCCGTGAGTTGAAATGAGCTCACGGGCGGTTTGGTTCCCGATCTCGTGCAGCCGCGCGAGGGCATCCGCGATGTGTTGCGTCATCAGCATGTTTCCGGAAGCTGCGCGACGAAGTGGATGAAAGGCACTGTCCAGCATATCCTGCAGGCTGAGCCCGGGCATCGCCACGCGCACGGAGCCGTTGTCGTCGGCGAGGTCGCGCGGCCGCAGGCCCTTGCGTACGGCAGCCGACAAAGCCGCAGTCATGCTGTCGAGCGAAGCGATTGCCGTGAAGGTGTCGTTCACCCCGGGAGACAGTGCCCTGAGCGCGATTTCGATAAGCAAATTGATCGAGTATTCGATCTCGTCGACGGCGTTGCGCGATGGCAGAACAAGCAGGCAGCCGCGGACGGCCGTTTCGATGGCGTCGCGTTCCTTGCCACTGATGTTCCGCGATAAATACGCGACCGGTTGGCTTTCCAGTACGAAGTCTCCGGGCTTGAAGCGCATGCGGATGGCCATGTCATTCTCGCTCGCGATTGACAACAGCGCCTTTTCATCGATCGCATTGATATACCCGGATTGCGTGGTCGTGACCGGATGGGAAATCCCAACGCTTTCCGGCGCGCCGCCGCATTGGGTCTCATCGTCTCGAACCATATTGGCAAACCGGTTTGCCAGGCGCCCGGAAATAGCCGCGATCTCCTCGTCGATGGTTACGCTGCGGGAGACCGTGTGGACGAAATAGATCAGCTGCAGAACGAAGATGACGGCAAGCAGCATCGCCATGGCGGTCGAGGCCAGGGGAACAAAATCAGGGCCGGTGCGGTACAGCACAGTCAGCGCGAAAAGGAATGTGCCACCGAGTATTCCGGCCGTGACCTGGTTCACCCGGTCGGTCGTGAACCGCTTGAGAAGCCGCGGCGCGATATTGCCGGCGGCCAGCGTGAAAACGATCAGGACCATCGAGTAGACAAGGCTGAGCGTGGTGATTGCGGCGGTGGCGATCGCGGAAAGCACCGATTTGGCCGTATCCACGTGCAGTTGCTCGGCAATGCCCATCAGGGCGGAGAGATCCGCGCCGTAAACATGGTCGAGCCATAAAAGCGGGATAGCGAACAGCCAGATCGACAGCGCTATCGTTCCCGGTACGGTGATCAGCCCGCCGATATGAATAAGTTGCCTGTGAATGAACGGGGTCAAATCCGGCCCTTTCCAGCCTACACGTATGGTCATGCCGTAAACGCGGCCGAAACGTTTCGGTTCCTGAGTGAACCTTTCATGGCTGACGCCATTATCTCCTTAAAAGGAGGATTGAACCATGCCCAAGGACCACGGCCCCAGCATCAAAAACGACGAAGTCTATGAATCGCTGCGCGAGGATGGCGCGTCGAAGGAAAAGGCAGCACGCATCGCCAACGCCCAGGCCAACACGACGCAAAAGCCGTCGAAGAAGGGCGGCCAATCCGATCCCTACGAAGAATGGAGCAAGGACGATCTCTACGAGCGGGCGAGGGAACTCGACATCGAAGGCCGTTCCGACATGAACAAGGACGAACTGATCGAAGCGTTGCGCGAGCAATAAAACCGATTTCGGCGGAACCAATTGCGCCGGCTTGCGTTTCCACCTGTAGAACACTCCGATACTCCAGCGATACGGCGTATCTTCCCTCCAAATTTGAGCGCCGTTCTAGAGAGAACCGGAACACCCCCACCGGTTCTCTCTTTTCTTTTTCCCATAAATCACACGACTTCCGATGCGCCGATCGTCAGCGTGTAGGTCACAGCCTCATCGTTAAGCTCGAGCCTGCCGACGCCGTTGACCGCGGCCGGCACAATGCGTTCAAGCATGGTGCGTCCGAAACTCTTCGGCCGGCTAACGCTCGGGCGTACTCGCGGCGTCTCCGTCCAGGTGAGCGTGGCGCCGTCGTCTTCCGCCGGGGCGCGCTTGCAGTGAATGACAACCTTGCCATTCGGAAGGGTGAGCGCGCCGTGCACCAGTGCGTTGGTCACCAGTTCATGCAGGGCGAGTCCGATATGTAATGTGCCATTCGGGCCAAGTTCGAGATTGTCGCCTTCGAATATTATCTGGCTGTCGGCGAGGGGCACCACGTCGCGCACCTGCTTGCGCACGAGATCCGACAGCGTCGAACCGCGCCAGTCGCTATCGGTGATGACATCCTGAGACTTGGCGAGGGATTGTAGCCGGCCCGTGAAACGGCGCACGAATTCGTCTTTCGTGACGGCCACGCGCGCCGTCTGCGCCGAAAGGCTCAAAACCATGGCCAGCATGTTCTTGGAGCGATGCGCGACTTCGCGCAAAAGGTTCTTCAGCGTCTGCTCGCGCTGGACCTGTTCGGAAATATCCGTGCAGGAGCAGATGAAGCCGTCAATCCCTGACTGCTGATCGCGCGTCTTGTTGAAGGTGAGGCGCAGGTTCCAGCGCTTGGTGCGGCCGCTGTCGCCAGTTTCCCTGGCGACGACATCCACAGTGCGCGGCTCGCCGGTTTCGTCGGCTTCGCGTTTGGCGCGCGCCATCCTTTCGATGTCTTCCGGCGGGAAGATATCCTTCTCGCATGTGCCGGTGCGATCCTGTTCCGCCCAGACGGATTGGGGATTCACGAACCACTGAAAAATGCCGCTCACGTCCTGAAACAGTATCGTGACCGGCGTACCGACGAGCGATTTCAAAATGATGTTCCGGTTTGGCATTCCCTGCGCTGCTCAAAGGTGAGGGCGGATCCTGCCGGATCCGCCCTTCATTTCGTCTTTTATACCCGCCGTGTGACACGGACGATGAGGCTGATCGCGAAGAGGATCAGAAATACGAAGAACAAAATCTTCGCGATGCCTGCCGATGCACCGGCGATGCCGCCGAAACCAAGAGCCGCGGCGATAAGGGCGACAACGAGAAAAGTAAGTGCCCAACCAAGCATGACGTATCTCCTTCTTTCTACACAAGGAAATAACGCGCAGGAGCACTTCCGGTTCCCTATTTTTCCACTATCAAGCGGCTGTTTTTACACCGTCCTGGAAAAACAGCGCCTGGCTGATTAACGCAGATACGGCTGACGGTTCGAACGGCTTGGTGACCAGAAACGCCGGCTCGGGCCGTTCGCCCGTGAGCAGTCTTTCCGGGAAGGCGGTGATGAAGATCACCGGCACGGCCATCTGCTGCAGGATTTCGTTGACTGCGTCGAGACCGGAACTGCCGTCGGCGAGCTGGATATCGGCAAGGACGATGCCGGGCCTTTCCTCGGCTACCATCTTGACGGCTTCGTCATGAGTGCGTGCGATGCCGGTGACCGCGTGTCCGAGATCCTCGACCATTGCCTGGATGTCCATGGCGATCAGGGGTTCGTCCTCAATGATCAGGACCTTTGTCGCCACTTGGGCGGCGATGTCGCGATGCGCCTCGTCCAGCAGTTCTTCGAGCTCGTCCTCGTCGACATTGAGGATGTAGGCCGCATCTTCGCGCGAGAAACCTTCAACGGATACGAGGAGAAACGCCTGGCGGGGGAGTGGCGATATTGCCTGCAGGTTGCGTGTCGCCGAGCTATCCATCCCGGCGGACTGATGGTCGCGCAGGTTGATGTCGATCGACGACCAAAGAGAAACGAACATTCTGTAGAGGCCCGAACGCATGTCCTTCAGGCCGGTCAGCGTCGCCGGATCGGAAACAAGCGCTTCGAGCAGGGCGGCGACGTAATTGTCCGCGCTCGCCTGGGACCCCATCACCGAGCGTGCGTAGCGTCGCAGATAGGGGATCTGGCCGGATAATTCGGCTGCTAGCGACATTTCATTCCCTCCTGGTTGTCATATGTCCGGTAAAAAACGGTCGGTCGGGAAAAAGGTTCCAACTTTTTTGCAACCATTTCTCTCCTCGTGCGTTTTGGCATAGATTGGAGAGGATATGAACTCATGAGCTTAGTCGACAATCAGGCACAATACGAAATGTCCGGACACGATAAAAAGAACCCGAAGCTGAACGATCTGGCCGTTTCGCAGATCGGCAAGAAGTTGCGCGCCCAGTTCGACGAGGTGCTGAGCGAACCGGTACCAGACCGGTTCGTCGAGTTGTTGAACCAACTCGAGGCGGCCGAGAAGAAACCGGCAAAGGACGGCGACAATGAATGACGCTCAGACTTTCAAGGACGGCCTGCTTGCCGCCATTCCTAATCTTCGCGCCTTTGCCATTTCGCTGTGCGGCGCGGCCGACAAGGCTGACGACCTCGTGCAGGAAACGCTGGTGCGTGCGTGGGACAAGCAGGCGAGTTTCCAGCCGGGCACCAACCAGCGCGCTTGGCTTTTTACCATCCTGCGCAACGAGTTCTACAGCCAGATGCGCAAGCGGGGCCGCGAAGTATCCGATGCCGATGGCGCGCTGACCGCCGCCATGGCCGCGCATCCGGAGCAGGGCGGGAAGCTGGACATGCAGGATTTCCAGACCGCGCTCGCGAAACTGCCCGACGACCAGCGCGAAGCCATCATCCTGGTCGGCGCCACCGGCCTGTCGTACGAGGAAGCGTCCGAGATTTGTGGCTGTGCCGTGGGCACGGTGAAGAGCCGTGTGTCGCGCGCTCGAACGCGATTAAGCGAACTGCTGGGGATCGATGACAGCAGCGAGTTCGGCCCCGACGGTGTGGCAACCCATGTGCTGAACCGCCCTTTGGTCGGTAACGCCGCCTGATCAGATGGGGAGGCGGGCGATGGCCGCGCAGATATCCTCATATGTGAAAGGCTTGAGCACGACGGCATGCCCTCCTTCGAAAGGGGGCAGGCCGTTCCCCTCCGCATCGGTGGTCAGGAAGACAACGGGAACGCCGAGGCGATCGAGATCGGCGGTGATGTTTCCGCCTATGTTCGCCGCTGTGCGGATGTCGACTATGGCGAGATGGAAGGGATCGCCGCTGAATCGCCGCGGCGCGGCGGTTTCACCGCCGCCAGCTGTCACGATATGCGTGGCCCCCAGTTCGTCGAGCATCGTTTCGATGTCGACTGCAATCAAAGCGGCGTCTTCGACTATCAAGACAGATTTTCCGGACAGCAAATAGAATGTCTCCAAATCAGCGGTGACTCGCAGATATGAGCGGTGGCCCTTCGCCGGTCATTAAAAAAAGACACAGTTCCCTAGCGGAATACCCACTTTTTACAATGACCGGAGCAAGCATGGATACATCGCCGCCGAAATCGACACGTTACATACCGTGTGAAAAATGCCCACTGCATTGCAGCGGACATTTCCGGACGTTTTCAGCGCGCGAACTGGAGTTTATCAGCTCTTTCAAGCGCGGCGAGCTTTCCAGCGATGCCGGTTCGACAATCCTGCTCGAGGGCACGCACAGTCCGCATCTCTACACGGTGATCTCGGGATGGGGGTTTCGCTACAAGACCCTGGAGGACGGAAGGCGGCAGATCCTGAACTACGTGCTGCCGGGGGATTTCATCGGGGTGCAGGGATCGGTCCTCTCCGAAATGCAACACTCGGTCGACGCGCTTTCGGACATGCTCCTGTGCGTGTTCGAACGCAACCGGCTGTTCGAACTGTACGAGAAACATCCGGATCTCGCTTTCGATATTACCTGGCTTGCCGCTCGCGAGGAGCAGATGCTGGATGAGCACCTGTTGAGCGTCGGACGGCGTTCGGCGGCGGAACGCGCGGCCTACCTGCTGGCTTTCCTGTTCGAGCGCGCGGAGGCGGTCGCCCTGTTTTCCAAAAAGGGGCGTATCGCTCCCCTGACGCAGCAACATGTCGCCGATACGCTCGGCCTTTCGCTGGTCCACACCAACAAGACGCTGCGAAAACTGAGCAATCGCGGCGCCATCGACTGGCAGGACTCGGGTTTCGAGATCAAGGACATCGAACGGTTGAAGGAAATCGCCGTGTGGGACGGGCTGCCGGAAATCGCGCGGCCGTTCATCTGACAAGAATAAGCCCGCCGGAAACCGGCGGGCTTTCTAACATGGGACATGCCCTGCCTCGGGCTACTTGCCGCGCGGGCCGGCGAGAAGCCAGAGGATGAAGCCCAGCAAGGGCAGCACGAGGATAATCAGCACCCAGAGAACCTTGCGTCCTGTCGATACCCGTGCCTCCAGCGTTTTGACGATGGCATAAATATCGGCGACAAGAACCAGGAGGCTGAACAGCCCGGTGACTTCTATCCCCATCAGCTTACTCCGTGATCAGTGACCGGAGCATCCAAACCGCCTTCTCGTGGAAGGTCAATCGCGCGACAAGCATGTCGTGTGAAACGAAGTCATCATGCTTCTCGGCGATTTCCGCGGCGTCGCGCATCTTGCGGATCGCAGCCTCGTGGTCCTTTATCAGATCGGCCACCATGTCATGCGCACTCCGGGCAGCGGTATTGAGCGATACCACGGCCTTGTCCGGCCCGGCGGCATCGGCGATCGGGGCATGGAAGCCAAGAGCGCGTATGCGTTCTGCGATCACATCGGCGGCGGCGAACAGGTCGTTATAGTGTTCCTCGGTCAGCACGTGGATTGCGTGGAACATCGGGCCAACCACATTCCAGTGATAGACATGCGACTTGATCGTCAGGAAGTAGGCGTCGGTCAGGATAGCCGAGAGGTGCTCGGCGACTTCCTTGCGGTCGGCTTTCGATATGCCGGTTTCGACCTTTTCGGTTCCGAGCTTCGAATTCAGTACGGCCTGGGTCACAGTTTTCTCCTTCTGGTTCAGAATTGCGTCGGTTCACTCGACCGTCGTCGTCTTCTCGATCGTCTGCGCCGTATCGCGCGTGCCGGCGTCCTGCTCGTAGGGGTGCAGGATCAGGGCGGCAGCGCCGGCTAGCACCAGCCCGGCGAGAAGGACATAAAGGACAGGTTTGCCGCGGCGACCTTGCCGCGCTTCTTCGGGTGAAAGCTTTTTCATGGCTTTCTCCTTTCTTTCTGCTGCGGATTTTGCATGGGAGAGCAACGGACAGAGGGGAAGTTGGTTCCCCGCTTTCCGCGACAGGGCAGGCGGGGATTAGCCGGCGGGTTTCGTGCGGCGTGTTCTTGCAGCCATCTCGGTCGCGGTCACGTCGCCGAACACCTCGTTGTCGGGGCCGACGATCGCCACCTTCAATCGGTCTTGCTCGTCAATCGCCCATTCGAGGGCGATGTCCTTTTCTATCCATTCACGGGGTACTGCGACACAGTCTCCGAGCGCTACCGGGTGGCTTTCGGCTTCATGAAATGCAAGCGGAAGAATGTCCGAACACTCCTCGCGCGAGGCGTAATACTCCACCGGCGTGGGTACGTAAGTGCACTGGTCCAGCGTGTGATCGCATCCCAGCATGAGAATGGCAAAGACAAGGTTTTCCATTGTCATCTCCTTTGCAAGATAAACGACGGAAACCTTTTCGCGTTCCAACCACTAACGCCGCGCCGTGCCGGTCACGGGAGCGAAAACTCTTTTCGTGATGCCTGGGAACCAGCGACCTCAAGGCGCGTTGATGAGGGGTACCCGGCGGCCAGTTCCTGGAAAGTCATGACCACCGGGTGTGCGAGTAAAAACACTCACGAAAGGATTTTACGATGAAAAAGCATCTCTTGGCCACCACTACCGCCCTCGCGCTCATCGCGACGCCGATGGCTTTCGCCCAGGACGCTTCCAGCAACGACATGAACAATGCTCCGGTGTTCTCGCAGGAGCCCTATGAAAATACTGCTCCGGTTGGCGGCTTTTACAATGCAGACCCGAACCAGGTTCTCGCGACCCGCTTTATCGGCGCATACATCTATAACTCTGCCGCTGACGACGCCGAAACGGTTGGCGACGTCAACGACATCATCATGACGCCTGACGGTCGCGCCGTTGCGGTAATCGCCGGCGTTGGCGGTTTCCTCGGTATCGGCGAGAAGGAAGTCGCGGTTTCCATCGACGAACTGCAGTGGCAGACCAATGCCGATGGCGAAATGGTACTCGTCGGAGACCTGACCAAGGAAGAGCTTGAGGGTGCTCCGGGTTTCGACCGTTCCGTGTTCGACCGCGAGCAGACTGCCTCGATGGAGAAAAAGGCCGTCGAAGGCGATGCCGCGAATGACGAAATGGCAAATGCCGAAGAGCGCATGGACACCGACGGAACGATGACGTCGGCGACGGCGAAGATGGAAACGGTTCCGGCAGCGGAGGCGCAGCTGGAAGCCAGCGAGATCATCGGCATGTCGGTCACTGGCGCTGACGGTGAGAACATCGGTGAAGTTTCCGAGATCCTCATCGATGACGGCGGCAAAGTCGAAGCCTTCATCATCGACGTCGGCGGCTTCCTCGGCATGAACGAAAAGCCTGTCGCCGTGTCCATGAACGAGCTGCAGTTCGCCCGCGCGGAAGGCTCGGATGACTGGTCGTCAATCAAGACCGGTCTGACCAAGGACAGCCTGGAGAACCAGGAAGCCTATTCGGAAGACCAGTACAAGTCCGACAAGGAAGCGGTCATTCTGATCGCCCCGGTCGAGTAACTCAAACCTCGCCGCGCCCCGGTTCCGGGGCGCGGCTTTAATACGGAACCGCCCTGAATGCTTACATTCGACAGCCTGCTGTTCCGTTCACTCGCCACGATTGCGTTGCTGATCGCGATCGTCGCGGCGCTTTTCTTCGCCAGGGCCGTCTTCCTGCCTATCGCGCTCGGGCTCATGACGGCGCTTGTACTGCATCTGCCGAGCATGGCGCTTACACGGCTGGGCATTCCGAAAATCCTGGCCACGACGTTCTTGCTGGGCGCCGTCGCGGCCATTCTGATGTTGGTATTCCTGCTGATGGCAGGCCCGGTCAACCGGACCATCGACTCCTATCCGGAAATCGTCACCGAGTTGCGCGTCAAGCTGTTTCACCTGCGACAGACATTTGCCGCCGCCGAGCAGGCCGGTGATGCCATTTCCCAAGTGGCGGAAGATGTGCAGGAGATGGTCAAGGATCCCGAGGTCCAGGAAGTTGTCGTGCGCGAGCCGAACTTCCTGGCCCGTGCCGCGACCTCGGTCGCCGATGTCGTGACCGGACTTGTCGTCACCTTGACGATTGCAGCCTTCGTGCTGGTGATGCGCCGGCCGTTCCTGACGTTGGCGACCATGCCGTTTGCGACTTTTGCCTCGAAGCTGAATGCCGCTCGCATCTGGAAGGGCGTGGAGCGCGAGGTGAGTTATTATTTTCTGATCACCAGCATCATCAATGTGGCGCTCGGCGTTGCTGTCGGTCTCGCGCTTTGGGCGCTCGGGGTTCCGCTGCCGCACGTCTGGGGGATAGCGGTCGCTCTTCTCAACTACATTTTGTTCGTCGGTCCCGTGATCGGTACGCTGTCACTCCTGGCTGCCTCGATCATCCAGTTCGACACTGCTTTCCAGATCCTTGCGCCGCCCGCAGCCTATCTGACCATCAACTTCATCGAAGCCAATGCGGTCACACCGCACTTTCTCGGACGCCGACTCAATATCGCGCCGCTGGCGATCCTGCTGGCGTTGCTGTTCTGGGGTTGGCTGTGGGGGTTCGCCGGTCTCATCATCGCGCTGCCGGCATTGGTCGTTTTGAAAGCGATCTCCGACCGTTCGCCACCGTTCGCCCCGATCCGGCGCATCCTGACACCGAGGCGCCCGCCTGGCGCAGCGATGGAACCAGTTCCGGCGACGCGCGTTGGTCCTGCAGAAAGAAGGAGCACATCATGACAACTGCGACTGCAACGAACCCCGCACGCGCGACCAAGAAAGTCGATGCAGACAAGAAAGACCTGGCGAGGGAGATCGAAGGCCTGCGCAAGGATCTTGCGGCACTAACCGACCGGTTTTCCAACCTGAGCGATGCAGGTATCCGTACGGCGAGCGACTTCACGCGCGAGAAAGGCGCAGAGGCGCGTCAGCGTGGCGAGATGGCATATGCCGAGATTTCCCAGCGGGCGAGTGAGCTTGAGCGGCAGGCTGCGGATTCGATCCGCAAGCATCCGATTCAGGCTTTGGGAATTGCCGCCGGAGTTGGCTTCCTGGCAGCTCTTCTGACACGCCGCTGATCATGTTCGGCAGTCTGAAACTGTTCGCGCAGGCCGTGCAGGCCGATCTGGCCCGGCTTAAGGTGCGCACCATGACTGCGGCGATCTGTTATACGATCGCCGCGCTGGTGTTCATCGCGGCCGGCATACTGGGCGGGGCTGCGATTGTCATCCTCCTGGTCGAGGAGTTCGGCCTTGTTCCGGGACTGGCGATCGCCGCGGCCATTCTCGCCGTGGCCGGCATGCTCGCGCTGGCGGTGAACGCGATCCTCAGCCTTCGCCACAGACGGCTAAAGCGTCACGCCGCAGCCCTCCGTTCCGCGGCCATTGCCAATACGGCGACCGCGGGCGCAGAGTCTGCGCAAAACGCCACGCCGGCATTGTTGCCGGCAGCCGCCATCCTGGCGTTTGCGCTGACCAACGCGTTCCTGAAACCACAAGGCGGCGACCGCTGATCAGCGGCCGCCGTTTTTGCTAGTTGATCGCCTTGGCCGGAATCCTGAAGGTGACGGTCATTCCGTCGGCACCAAAACGGCGATCGATTTCGCCGCCCAGTTCTCCGCGTACGCTGGCTTCGACGAGACGGGAACCGAAGCCTTTGCGTTCCGGCTCGCCTTCCACGACATTGCCCTTTTCCGACCATACGAGGACCAGCGCGCGTTTCGCGCCCTTGCCTTCGTATTGCCATGCCACCGACAGTTCCGCCTTGCCGTCGGCGACGCCGCTGTATTTCAGCGCGTTGGTGGCCAACTCGTGAAAGACGAGGCCAAGTGCCTGGGTGGCGCGTTCGTTGAGATTGATGGTCGGTCCCTCGACAGGGGACCGCTCGACGTGGTCGCCGAATACCTGGCCTAGTTCCGTCTTGAGGAGGTCGGCGAGATCGGCCCTTCCCCAGTGGGATCGTGCGAGCAGGTCCTGGGCGTTCGCCATGGCATTCATGCGTGCCGAGAATGACGTATTGAAGTCTTGCAGCGTGTTCGAGGACGATGCCGTCTGGCGAGCGATCGCCATCATGCGCGAAATGGAATTCTTGATCCGGTGGCGCATTTCCTGAACGAGCAGTTCCTTCTCCTCGAGGCTGCGACTGGTGTTTTGGTGCAGGGCGACGGCTGACTCGACCGCCTTGTGCTGCCAGCGCGCGCCGGCGGCCAGCGAGGCGGCGAGCACGATCAGCACGGCACACAACGCATAGACCGGCAGGAAATCGGCATAGTGGGCGACGCCACCGGTGGAGTGGACCTCGAACCGCCAAACCCGCCCTGCGATATCGGCTTCGATGATCGTAGCCATGCCGTTCGACGCGCGCAGTTCGTCGAATGCGGGAGACCGGTAGAGCTCGACCGGAGTTTCGCCCGAAATGTCGAAGGTCTTTACGACGACGGGAAGGACAGGCGGTTTTTCGAGCGCGGCAGTGTGCAGATCGCCGGCGCGAAACGGAGCATAAACAAAGCCATCCGGCATGGCGCCGGCTTCTTCCTCGTCCCCGTTCGCCCGGAAGGGCAGGTAGACAAGAAATCCGACCTGTTTCACGCTGGTGATTTCCTGCACCAGTTCCACGGCCGCCGATGCCGTCGCCGCCCCAGTCGTTATCGCAAGCTGCATGGCTTCGCGCCGGGTTTTCTCGCTAAACATATCGTAGCCGAGCGCCGTATCGTTGCGGGGATCGTGTGGTTCCAGCAGGACGATCGGCGTGCGATATTGCTGGGCGGTTTCCGCCGGCCAGACGGCGCGTTTCATCTCGTAGGCGGTTGCTAGCCAGGCCTCCGTGCCGGCTTCCTCGCCGGCCCGGATCATTTCGGCATAGCCGATACCCTGGATGCCGTCATAGCGGCCCTCGATATCGAGGCCGGACACGAATGTATCGAAAGAACTGGCGTCAACCTTGCCGCCATTGGCGTTCAGGAAGGCATGTGTCGCTGTCAGAAGTGACAGGTGTTGATCGATCCTGCCGGTAACGCGATTGACCGCGTTGTCAGCGAGTGACTGAAACTCGGATTCCGCCGTATCACGGATGGCCTGGTAGACGATCCAGGTGATACCCGCACCAAGCAGGGCGACAACGAGAAAAACTGCCGCGGGGAGTAGACGTTTCATCGAATTTTCCTGGGCGCGCATCACCACCTTGGATGCGCGTTCGCCGTTAAAATCAAAGATGACTCCAAAAGCTACAATAAAATTTGACAATACACGTATCGATGGTGCCCGGGGTACAGTGCCGTCACGGGTTGCGGAGCTGTCCTGACCGCGGGAGGCTCGGTGTTCATAGGCGCTCGTTTCTTGGTGCGCTGCCGCTTTTTGACTGCGGCCGAGAAGACAATACGCGCCCGGCTACACGGGTCCGAAAATGACTATCGTGCCGGCTGTTCGCCGGTCAGCGGTCGGTCAACTGCACCGATGCACAGGCGCGATCATTGTCGGCCGATGAGTCGCTGTGTCCTGCGGAATCCAGCAAGCTTCGCAGCAGGGCGGCATCGGCCTGTCCGGTGACTGCAAGCCCGTTTGCCTTCTGATACGCGCCGATGGCGGCGCGCGTCCTCCTGCCGGCCACGCCGTCCACGAGCCCGGCGTCATAGCCAGCCGCGTTGAGCGCCCGCTGTATGTCCGAAACACGCACTTCTACGCCACGGCTGACTTCCGCGCAGTTCGATAAGGTGCCGCTCGCGGAAAGTCCGGTTGTCATTGTCAGGGCCAGCGATCGGGATTCGCCGGAGGCCAGCGTCACCTTTTCCAGAGTGCAATCGAACCGCCCGTTCGAACCCACGCAGGACCAGTCCGACGGCATGGGCGTGGTCAGCCGGGTCTCGACCGGGTCCGTGCTGTCCATGATGACGACCGATCCCTCGAACGCCGCCGGTCCATTGTTGGTGACAGTCAGCGCGAAACCGCACTTCTCCCCGGGTACGCAATCGTCCTGCATCGCCGCCGTTGCTATGGAAAGATCCACGGCCGGCAGCCTCGACGGGTCGATGATGGCGATAGCGGAGACCTGACGGTCATTGTCCGAATCGCTGTTGTTCAGGCTTTCCGCCGGCCAAACCATCTCCTTGGTATGGGTGATTTCGGCGAGGTCGAAATCGGCGGGAATGTCGATAACAAGTTGAATATCGGCCGTTGCCCCGGGGTCGATCGAAAGTTGCGATCCGAGGCATTCATATCCGCCTTCGCCGGCCAGATCGCACGTCAGTCCGCGGGTTTCGGCCGATATCGACTCCACCGTCACGGCGGGGTCGAAAAGGCCTCGCAGGCCCGCCGCGCCTTCGAACCGGGCGTCTCCGCGATTCTCGATCGAGACGTCCAGCAGGCAGCTTCGGCCGCGGACGCATTCGGTTTCGCCCGCCGGCACGAGATCGGCCTCGGCCGCGAACGCCGATGGGACGGCGGGAGCAAGCACCAATATCGAGAGAAAGCAGATGCCGCTCCAGGTTTCCATGTGTGCCCTTACCTGGCGCCTCAATGAAATTCGCGGTGCACGCATCGACTCGCTCCCTTAGATGTGCCGGTGCGGAGCTTAGCTAGGGAAGGGGGCGGTGATAACAACTTTTGGCAGCGAAATTCGGCAAATCCAGACAAATTATCCGTCAACGTTCACGCCGGCGACCTGTTCGCGGAAATCGCGTGGCGCCCTGCCGGTGGCCTGCGAAAAGACGCGGCTGAAATATGCGGGGTCGTTGTAGCCAAGCGCATAGGCGATGCGCGAGACCGACAGATTTGTGTAGACGAGGTTACGTCTTGCTTCGCGGATCATGCGGGCGTCGATGACGCGAGAGGCAGGCTGACCTGTTGCCGCACGGGTTATACGGCTGAGATGGGTCGGCGTTACGGCCAGTGCTTTCGCATAGGCGGCAACCGGCCAATGATCGAGGAAATGTTCCTCGACAAGCGCCTCGAACCGCTGGAACAAACCGCTGGCATCGGGTTTTCCGCCGGTGGTTTCGCTGTCGGCCAAACTGCGCGCGACCCGGCCGAGCAATACGCCGGTCAGCGAGCGCAGGATTTGCGCCCGGGCATAGTCGCGCCCAGCATGTTCGGTGAAAATCTGTTCCATCAGGGGCCGGGCCGTCGTGTCGGCCGCGAATACGGCTGGACGCGACAGGGCCTGGCGTAGCCCTTCCGACGGTTCTAGAGCCTCGTCCATCATTTCGGTGGCGATCGTTACGACCCAGCCCTCGGTGCCCGGCGTGAAGGAGAAGCCGTGAACCGCTCCGGTCGGCACGTTTATCAACGTTCGGGGATTGAGCGGCGATGGGGTGTCCTCGAGGACTGCGCGGCCTCCGCCCCAGTCTATCAGCAGGATCTGATGCAAACGGGCATGGCGATGCGGTGCGAATTCCCAGTCATGCAGTTTCGAACGCGCCTCGATGGTTTCGCAGTGGACCACATCGGGAAGGTCGCCGGCCTCTCCGAACAGGTTATAGTTGAGAATGGCGGAAGGATTGAGGTGCGGCATGTTCGATTTGTACAAAAGATATCCCGGCCAGTCCATTTCCTCCGACAAGATGATTGCTAGTTTCGTCCAAAAATGGAGGAAACGTCATGAAAACCCAGGTTTGCATCATCGGCGGCGGCCCGTCGGGGCTGATGCTGTCGCAGCTCCTGCATCTCAAGGGGATCGACACGGTCGTGCTCGAACAGCGCAGCCGCGAATACGTGCTGAGCCGTATCCGTGCCGGTGTTCTCGAGCACGGTTTCGCGGAACTGATGCGTGAAGCCGAATGCGGCGAGCGAATGGACCGGGAAGGCGAGATACACGAAGGCTTCTATATCGCTCACGACGGCGTGCTCGACCGCGTGGACCTGCACAAGCATTCGGGCGGCTCGTCGGTTGTCGTATACGGCCAGACCGAACTGACGCGCGACCTGTATGAGGCGCGCGACAAGATGGAGGGCATGGTCATTCACAATGCCGAGGACGTGAAGCCGCACGAGCTGAAATCCGACAAGCCCTATGTGACGTATCGCAACGGCGACGAGGTGGTGCGTATCGATTGCGACTACGTCATCGGCGCCGATGGCTTTCACGGCGTCAGCCGCAAGTCCATTCCCCGCGATGTTCTGACCGAGTACGAGAAGATCTATCCGTTCGGCTGGCTCGGCGTCCTGTCGCGCACCAAGCCGGTATCGCCGGAACTCATCTACGCGAAGCACGAACGCGGGTTTGCGCTGTGCTCGCTGCGGTCGCAGGTGCTGAGCCGCTACTACATCCAGGTACCGCTATCCGACACGGTCGAGGACTGGTCGGATGACGATTTCTGGGCCGAACTGAAACACCGCCTGCCTGAGGAAGTCGGCGCGCGCATGGATACGGGGCCGTCAATCGAGAAGTCGATCGCGCCGCTGCGCTCCTTCGTTGCGGAGCCGATGCGCTACGGCAATCTGTTCCTGGCCGGCGATGCGGCTCACATCGTGCCGCCGACGGGTGCGCGCGGGCTGAACAGCGCTGCGTCCGATATCTACTATCTCTATCACGCGATAGTGGACCACTATAAGAAAGGCGACGACAGCGGCCTCGAAAACTACTCCGCCAAGGCGCTTGCCCGGGTGTGGAAGGCGCAACGTTTCTCGTGGTGGATGACGACGCTGCTGCACACCTTCCCGGACAACATCCCCTACGACCAGAAGCTGCAGCAGACAGATCTGGAGTATTTGTTCTCGTCGGAAAAGGCACTCGGTTCCCTTGCCGAGAACTATGTCGGCCTGCCGTTCTAGCCGGATCGAAATCAAAAGCCCGGGCGCAAAGGGAGATATGCGCCCGGGTCTTTCTTTGCCGTAACTACATCAGCGACGGCAGGAACAGAACGATCGCGGGGAAAGCGATGGCAATTGCCACGACCACGAGGTCGGCCAGCAGGAACGGAATCACCCCTTTGAATATCTGGACCACGGTGGCGTATTCGCTTGCCACGTTTCGTATGACGAAGACGTTGAGTCCCACTGGCGGGGTGATCATGCCGATCTCCAGCAGCTTGACGCAGAACACGCCGAACCAGACGAGATCGATGCCCTGGGTCTTGAAGATGGGCAGCAGGACCGGAAGGGTGACCAGCATCGCGCCGAACGGCTCCATGAACATGCCAAGCACTAGGTAGAGCAGCACGACGATGAGCATCAGCTCGAAATAGCCGAGTTCGGCTCCGCTCACGGCGCCGGAGATGAACCCGGTCAGTCCTGTCAGCCCAAGGAAACGGGTGAACATGGATGCGCCGACGCCGATAATGAACAGCGATGACGATGTCATCAGTGTTTCGATCATCGAGGTCCTGAATGCGACCCATGTCAGGCGTCTCGTGCCGAGCGCGATAACGATCGAACCGAGCGCACCGACCGCGCCGGCTTCGGTGGCGGTGAAAATGCCCGAAAACAGGCCGCCGAAGACGACGAACATTAGCAAAAGGACCGGCCAGATATCGAGGAGGGCCTTGCGTGTGTCGAGATCTTCGGCATCCAGCGGACGCGGCGGAGCGATGTCGGGGCGCAACCAGCAGGTGAGAAGGACGACGGCCGAATAGGCGAGGGCGGTCAGTATTCCGATAGTGATGCCGCCGACGAACACCTTGGTAACGGAGGTTTCGGCAAAAACCCCGTAGACGATCATCAGGATCGACGGCGGGATCAGCGCGCCGATCGTGCCGCCGGCGGCAATCGCTCCGGTGGCAAAGCTCGGTTTGTAGCCGGACTTGACCATCTCGGGGATTGCAATGCGTCCCATTGCGGCAGCGGTGGCAAGCGACGAGCCGCAAACCGCGGCGAAGCCGGAACAGGCGAAGATGGAGGAAATGGCGAGCGCGCCCGGGATGCGGCGCAGTACGGCCTTGGCAGCATCGAACAGTCCGCCGGTAAGACCGGTGTGGAAGGCGATAAAACCCATCAGCAGGAACATCGGCACGGCCGACAGCGTCCAGTTGGCGACAAAGGAGAACGGCGTAGAAGACAGGAGCCCGATCGCCGGTGCCCAGCCGAGGAGCCAGGCGATCCCCGAAACAGGCACAGCGATCAGGGCAAGCGCTACCGGCACCCGCAGGGCGAGCAGGATGAACAGTACGATAACGCCGGCAATTCCGGTGGCGACGCTCATTGCGTAGTCTCCTGCTGCGGCGAAATCATGCGAATGGCCGTTGTCAGCGTCGCTAGCCCAAAGCCGAGGGGCACGAGGAAATAGGCGGGCCAAGTGGGTACGCGGACGTTCTGTGCCATCACGAAAACGCCGGTGTCGAAGCTCTTCAATGCGGTCAGCCAAGTCACCCAGGCAAGGGCGCCGTAAATAACCGTGGAGATCAGCGCAACCAGCCGGTCGGACCAGAAGAGGGCGCGCTTGCCCATCAGCGGTTCGATCACTTCGACCTGCACCATCCCGCCCCGGCGTTCGACCCAGGCGAGCGGGATAAACGCCAGCGCGATCATGTAGTAGTGGGTCACGATCTCGTAGGTGGCGGGAATCGGCGCATTGGCGGTATTGCGCATCACCACGTCGCTGACGACATGCAGCATCAGCGTTACAATGGCCAATGCCCCGATCAGAGCGAGTAGTGCCAGGAAGCCGTCCTGCACACGAAAAAGCAGGCGCATCGGGGAGTTCCTTACGTGCCGGTTGGTGTCACGGGATGGCCGGAGGCAATTGGCCTCCGGCCTTTGTCAGCGGTCAGCCGCCGTAGGTGGCGTAGTCGACCTTGGACCAGACCTCGTCATAGACACGCTTGGCCATGGCTTGCGGATCGTTGTTCTCTTCTTCCGCGATCACCGTCCATTTCTCGACCAGGGCCAGGAACTCCTTGTTCTGTTCCGGCGCATCGGCGATGCCGAACTGTTCCTTAGAGTACTCGCCGGCCGTCGTGATGTCGGCCTGGATGAAGTCCTTGATCTCCTGGACGAAGGCCGGATCGGCTTCGATGAATTCGATCTCCGCCTTCTGCGCGGCTTCCGTGGCGATAGCCGGGATTTCATGTCCCCAACGATTGGTGAAGTCCGCATTTGCCCGGTTGGCAGCGCGGGCCATGGCGGCGCGGTCTTCTGCCGACAGGCTCTCCCAGGTCACCTTCGACGTGGTGAAATTCGAGGTCGAGAAGTACATGCCCATCGGCACTTCGGTCACGTATTTGACCACTTCGACCAGACGGAACGCCAGCATGTCGCCGATCGAAGCCATGGTGCCGTCAATCGTGCCCGAGTTGATGGCCTCGAACTGGTCGAAGACGGACATCTGCACAGGAGTGGCGCCGAAATGTTCAGCAAGGCGCGCCCAGGGGGCGCCGCCGGAGCGGAGGCGCAGACCTTTCAGGTCCTCGGCGGTGCGCACAGGCCTGGTGGTCAGGAATTCATAGACATCGGAGGCGCCAGAACCGAGATAAACGAAGCCCAGCGACTTCATTTCCTCCTGGCACGGTGCGCAATTGACCATGAATTCGGTCAGTGCCGCGCCCATGGCCTGTGAGTTGGTGCCGGTCAGCGATAGTTGCCCGGTGACCGACATCATTGGCAGGTCGGCCGGAAAATACAGCGGCAGCAGGTTGCCGACTTCGGCGATCTGCGACTGCAGCGCGTCCTTCATCTGGCCGAGATTGACAACTTCCGGCCCAAGCATCGTGGCGGTCAGTCGGCCGTCGGATTCCTCGGGCAGGTATTTCATGAAGTTGGTGTACATCACCCCATTGGCGGGGTGGGCAGGCGGCGCGGCCGGTGCGACCCGCAGTTCGCGCGCGTCGGCCATGTTCGCAGCGCCGAGCATGATTGCCGACGTCGCAAGGAATGCAGTGAGCAGCTTTTTCATCGATTTTCCTCCCTTGATGCGTGACGATGTCAGAGAGCGAGCAACCTCCTCGCATTCTCCTTCAAGATCAGGGGACGCACCTCATCCCTGATCTCGATGTTTTCGAAGTCGTTGAGCCAGCGGTCGGGCGTGATCGCGGGCCAGTCCGATCCGAACAGCATTTTCTTTTTCAGGATCGTGTTGGCGTACTGGATCAGGATCTTCGGGAAATATTTCGGCGACCAGCCCGACATGTCGATGTAGACATTGGGTTTGTGGGTCGCGACTGACAGCGCTTCCTCCTGCCAGGGGAAGGAGGGATGGGCCATGATGATCTTCAAGTCCGGAAAGTCGACCGCGACATCGTCGAGATGGATAGGATTGGAGTATTTCAGCCGCATGCCCATACCGCCATGCATGCCGGCGCCAACGCCGGTCTGGCCGGTGTGGAAGAGAGTGATCGCGCCTTCGTCCTGGATCGCCTCGTAGAGTGGATAGGCCCAGCGTTCGTTCGGATAGAAGCCCTGCATGGTCGGGTGGAACTTGAACCCGCGCACGCCGAATTCGCGAACCAGGCGGCGCGCCTCGCGGGCGCCGGCCTTGCCCTTGGCCGGATCGATGGAGGCAAAGGGGATCATGATATCGGAGTTTTCGGCCGCGATGCCGGCGACTTCCTCGTTGGAATAACGGCGGAAACCGGTCTCGCGCTCGGCGTCGACGGGAAAGATCACGCAGCCGATATTGCGCTCGCGGTAATAGGCAGCGGTGTCCTGAACGCTTGGCAGCATGCCTTCCTTGCCAGCCGGGTTCTTGAAGTACTTCGCCATTCCGGCCTGGAATTCGTCATAGCCGTCGTCGCGAGGACCGCAGCACGGTTCCTCTGCATGGGTATGGATGTCGAATGCTTTCAGAGCGTCGAAATTCACGTCATGTCCTCCCCGTCGAGGCCGACATATTTGCGCAGGAGTTGCTTCAGTTTTTGCAGTTCCTGCTGTGTCAGCGCGTGCGGCTTTCTCGATTCGTGTTGCATGAAGGCCGGCCGGTGTTCGCGCACGAACTTCTTTCCGGACGGCGTCAGCGCAAGTTCAACCGAACGGCGGTCGTGATCGGGAATGATCCGTTCGACAAGGCCGCGTTCCTCGAAGGCGCGGATCAGCTTGGTCATGTGCGCCGGCTTGATGCGCAGTGTCTGGGCCAGCACTCCCTGGCGGATACCCGGATTGCGGTCGAGCAGCAGGAGCGTGGAGAATTCGCCCGGCCGCAGCCCGTAGCCGCCCAGATCTTCAAAGAAGTGTTCGTAGGTATGAACCTGGGCGAGGCGGGTCAGAAAACCGATGGAATCGAACAGGTCCCGCATGTCGACCGCTTCGTCGGTGCCCGTCTCGTTGAGTGCGATTGCCACGGCGTCAATCCTTTTTCGGAATGTTCAGCCGCTTGGCGCGTTTCTCGAGGAAGGCACGCAGTCGCTCCTCGGCTTCCGGGCTTGTCGCGGTGAACGAGGCCATGAGGGACTCGACGAAAAGCCCGTCTTCCTTGGCCATGTCCTGGATGCGCGGCAGCGCATGTATGACGGCGAAGTTGGAGAGTTCGGCGTTGCCCGCCGCACTGTGCGCGAGTTCGATGGCTTTCGCCTTCGCTTCGCCGGGCTCGACCAGATACTGGACCAGGTTCCATCGCTCGGCCTCTTCGGCCGAGGCGACGCGTCCGGTCAACATCATGTCGGTCATCCGGGCGACGCCCATCAGGCGTGCCGCGCGCACCGAGCCGCCGCCGCCAACGAAAATGCCGCGCTGGCCCTCCGGCAAGGCGCAGAATGCTGTCTTGTCGGCGACGCGGATATGGGTGGACGAGGCAAGCTCCAATCCGCCCCCGACCACCGCGCCGTGCAGGGCGGAGATCCACGGTATCGACCCGTGTTCGATCATGGCGAAAACGGTGTGCCAGCGACGTGAGCCGCGCACGCCCTCGAAAGCCGTCTTCTTGACGTGTTCGGCGAGGTCTAGTCCGGCGCAGAAGTGATCGCCGTGACCGAAGATCACACCGGCTTTCGCCTCGGTTTCGGCACGCCGGATGGCGTCGGCAATGGCTTCGACGAAGGCGTCGCTGATAGCGTTGCGTTTCGCGGGGCGGTTGAGGCCGATGATCGCGACGTCGCCGTCCAGTTCGTATGTGACGAAGCTTTCGTCAGCCGCCATGTCCATGCCTCACCCGTCTCTTGTTTGCCGGCGTTATGTGCCATCGAAATAGTTTACTAGGATAATGTTTTGAATTATACGACCATCGCGCATTGCGTCAACCGCAAACCAACGGCAAAACATTGTGACGGACCTTTTCGGGAGGAATGAATGTCCACCGCTCCGCTGAGGGAGATCAGGAAATGGTCTCCGGAATTATGTTCAGAACAACGCCCTGACGGGACGTGGATAATAGGCCGCAAAGATCCGCTTGGCGCTTACCCGGACCGGGTTACCGAACGGCTGGTCTACTGGGCGGAAAAGACGCCGGACAACGACTGGATGTGCGAGCGCGACAGTTCAGGCGCATGGCGGCGCGTTACCTATGGTGAAGCGTTGAAAATGGTTCGGGCCATTTCAGCTTACCTGCTTGACAAAGGGCTATCGCCGGAGCGGCCGCTGCTGATCCTGTCGCACAATTCGATCGAGCATGCGCTTATGGCGCTGGGCGCGCAACATGTCGGCATTCCGTCCGCCGCCGTCTCGACGGCCTATTCGCTGATCTCCGAGGATTGTTCGAAGCTGCGCGATATCGCCGGCCAGCTGAATCCGGGTATGGTCTTCGCGCAGGACGGCCCGGCCTACCAGCGCGCGATCGACATGGTGTTCGGACCGGATGTGCCGGCCGTGGTCGTTACTGAGCCGATCGATGGTCGCGAATGCGCGCTTTTCGCAGATGTCCTGGACACGGAGCCCGGCGCGGCGGTTGACGAGGCTCACGAGAAGGTCGGGCCGGACACCGTCGCGAAGTTCCTGTTCACCTCGGGGACGACTGGTTCGCCAAAAGCCGTGATCACGACCCATCGCATGCTTTGCGCGAACATCGAGCAGGTGACAGAATGCTACGCCTTCATGCGCGACCAGCCGCCGGTGATGGTCGACTGGGCGCCGTGGAGCCATGTCGCGAGCGGCAACAAGGTGTTCAACCTCGTGATCCACAATGGCGGCACCTTCTATATCGACCATGGCAAACCGTCGCCGGCAGGGATGAAGGAAACCATCCGCAATCTGCGCGAGGTCGGACCGACCTGGTATTTCAACGTGCCATCGGGCTACGAGATGCTCGTCAACGCCATGGAGCAGGATGACACGCTGCGCGAGAGCTTCTTCAGTCGCCTGCAGTTGATGATGTATGCCGCGGCTGCGATGGGCCAGCACACCTGGGACCGTCTGAACGAGATGGCGGTGCAAACGACCGGGCACCGTATTTTCCTCGGCACCGGCCTCGGCGCGACGGAAACGGCGCCTTTCGCGCTGATGTGCATGGAAGAACAGGAGATCGCCGGTAACGTGGGTATTCCGGCGGCCGGCGTGGTCATGAAACTCGTGCCGCATGGCGACCGGCTCGAGGCGCGGATCAAGGGGCCGAACGTTACGCCGGGCTACTGGGGTAACGAGAAGCTGACCAGGGAAGCCTTCGACGAGGAAGGTTTCTACAAGCTGGGCGACGCGCTTCGTTTCGCCAAACCGGGAGATCCGTCTGAGGGCTTCTACTTCGACGGGCGGATAACCGAGAACTTCAAACTCAGAACCGGGACCTGGGTCGGCGTCGGCGCGTTGCGTGCAAAGCTGGTCGACCAGTTCAAGGGCTATGTGCGCGATGTCGTGCTCGTCGGCGAGAACCGGGACGAATTGGGTGCGATCCTGATCCCGTTCTATCCCAAACTGCGCGAGCTTATCGGGAACAACGGTGATCTCGGCGATCTGGACGTGCTCGCACACGACACGGTTCGCGCCAAGCTGGAAGAATTGCTCGATGCGCATGTCGCGGTATCGACCGGATCGGCGACCCGTGTGATGCGGGCCATTTTCCTGGCGGACGAGTTGTCGTTCGATGCGGGCGAGATCACCGACAAGGGATCGATCAACCAACGGGCGGTGTTACGCAATCGCGAAGAGCTTGCCGAATCGCTCTACAACAACCATGACCGACGCGTATTTCTGGCGCGTAAACTGAGGGAGGCGGCATGAAACTGGAAGGCACAGGCGCGATCGTGACGGGCGGAGCCTCCGGGCTTGGCCGTGCGGTTGTCGAATTGTTCGCGAAGGCAGGCGCAAAGGTCGTCGTCTTCGACCTTAATGCGGAGGCAGCCGAACGGGCGGCGAAGGAAACCGGTGGCGTAGCCGTCGCCGGCGACGTCGCTTCGGAAGCCGATGCCAAGCGCGCGGTCGATACTGCGATGAGCGAATTCGGCAATCTGCGGATCCTGATCAACTGCGCGGGCGTCGGAACGCCGGGCAAGATCGTCGGCCGCGAAGGGCCGCAGCCGCTGGCCGACTTCGAAAAAGTCATCCGGATCAATCTGATCGGCTCGTTCAACATGATGCGTCTTGCGGCAGCCCGCATGGCGGAGCAGGAGCCGATGGAGGACAATGAGCGCGGCGTGATCGTCAACACCGCTTCGGTCGCGGCCTTCGACGGCCAGATCGGCCAGGCGGCCTATGCCGCCTCCAAGGGCGGCATCGTGTCGATGGCGCTGCCGGTGGCGCGCGAACTCGCCCGTTCGGGCATTCGCGTCAACACCATCGCGCCGGGTATCTTCCTGACGCCCTTGCTGCAGTCGTTGTCGGAAGAGGTGCAAACGAGCCTCGCCGCCGCGATTCCGTTCCCGTCGCGCCTCGGCAAGCCATCCGAGTTCGCCGAGCTGGTGCGGTTCATGGTGGAGAATACCTATCTGAATGGCGAGGTCGTCCGTCTCGACGGGTCCATTCGCATGGCGCCCAAATAAGGCTTGTCGCGAATCCGCAAGGATCGCGTTATCTTGAAGACCGCACTTCAGGACGTGGGACCAACTGCCATGCATATTGCGTTTATCGGCTTCGGCGAGGCGGCGCGCGCCTTCACGGCGAGCCTGAAACCGCTCGGGATCGAACGGTTCTCCGCCTATGACATCAAGCAGGAGACGCCGGCTTCGGACGAGATCGAGAACGCCGCCGGCGAACTGGGCGTTGAGCTTGCGAATGGACCGGTGACGGCTATCGAGGGCGCGGACTGGATCATCTCGGCGGTGACGGCCGCGAGCAGCCTGGAGGCTGCGCAGTCTGTCGAAAGCGGTCTCAAGCCAGATCAGGTCTATGTCGATATCAACTCGGTGTCGGCGAAACGCAAACAGGATACGGCCTCGCTAGTTCGCGGGAAGGGGGCCCGTTACGTCGACATGGCGGTGATGGCGCCGGTGCACCCGCGCGGTCACAGGACGCCGGTTCTGGTGGCGGGTGATCATGGCGGCGACATCGGCGACACGCTGAAGCGTCTCGACTTCGCTTTCCGTGTCACCGGCGATGAAGTCGGCGCGGCAACGTCGATCAAGATGATCCGCAGCCTTTTCGTGAAGGGTCTGGAGGCGATCACCGTGCAGGCGATTTCGGCAGCACGGCGAGCCGGATGTTATGACGAGGTCTACGAGTCGCTTTCCGGTTCCTACAAGGTGCTGGGCTGGCCGGAATATGCCGAATACCAGTTCGAGCGGATGATGCGGCACGGTGTCCGGCGGGCTGCCGAGATGCGTGAATCCGCCAATTCGATGCGCGAACTCGGTTTCGCGAATGGCGGTGCGCTGGCCGATGCCATCGCTGGATGGCACGACGAAGTGGGCGGACTTGGGTGCAGCGTGCCGGAGGGTGCGGATCTCGCCTCTATTGCGGACGTGCTTCTCAAGGCCCGGAAGAACCAAGGCTGACCGGCTGGAAAAAAACCGCATATGCGCTCGCTATAGGGAAAATTTATAGTACGAGCCGTTCTCGAATTGGTCGCCGATCAGAGGCTGCGCTAAGTGTGCAAATCTGTTCGTCCGGCGAGCGGAGGAGGGCGTGCGTCTTTTGTCGGGCGGCGCCAGAATAGGCACACGAACACGATTGGTTGATATGACCGAACCCTGTTATGACATCGCGCATCTCGGACATGTTGAGGTCTTTACGGACAAGTTCGAGGAAAGCCTCGATTTCTTCACCCGGATCTACGGCCTGAAGGAAAGCGGGCGGGATGAGACATCCGCCTATCTGCGCGCCTGGGACGATTACGAGTTTCACTCGATGAAGCTGACGAAGTCCGACAAGACGGGTATCGGTCACGTCGCCTATCGGGCCTCGTCCCCGAAAGCGCTTGAGCGCCGGGTCGCGGCGATCGAGGCGAGCCCTTATAAAAAGATCGGCTGGGTTGACGGCGATCTCGGCCATGGCGGCAAGGCCTACCGGTTCGAGGATCCGTTCGGCCATGTCTTCGAAATCTACTGGGACACGAAGAAATACGTCGCGCCCGCCGAGGATGTCTCGGCGCTGAAGAACAATGCCAGCCGGTTCCATGCCCAGGGCGCGTGTCCGCGGCGGATCGACCACGTAAACCTGCTGGGCGAGAACGCGCGGGAGTTCGGCGAGTTCGTGAAAACCTGCCTCGGCAGCAGGATGACCGAGTATATCCAGCTTGATAACGGAAGGCTCGGCGGCGTCTGGTTCTCCTGCAACAACAAGACCTACGACCTCGTCTGCTCCGAAGAGCGCGGCGGCGGAACGGGCCGCCTGCACCATGTCACCTATGCCACCGACCAGCGCGAGGACATCCTGCGCGCCGCCGACATCATGCTGGAAAACGGCGTCCATATCGAGACCGGACCGCACAAGCATGCGATCCAGGGTTCGTTCTTCCTCTATGTCTGGGAGCCGGCCGGCAACCGCGTCGAACTGGCCAATGCCGGCGCGCGGTTGATCCTCGATCCGGACTGGCAGCCGGTGGAATGGACTGAAACCGACCGCAAGAAGGGTCAGGCCTGGGGGCTGAAGACCATCGAAACATTCCATACCCACGGAACACCGCCGGTCGCCGGCAAGGAATAGGAAACGGGAGCCCAAAAATGGCAAACAAGACCGCATTGGTGATCAGTGCGCATTCCGCAGACTTCGTGTGGCGCTGCGGCGGCGCGATCGCACTCCATCAGAAACGGGGCTACGACGTCACGGTCGTCTGCCTGTCCTATGGCGAGCGTGGCGAAAGCGCGAAGCTGTGGAAGCAGGAAGGCATGACGCTCGAGAAGGTGAAGACCGAGCGCCGCAAGGAAGCCGAGAATGCGGCGACAGCACTCGATGTTCATGACATCCAGTTCTTCGATGTCGGCGACTACCCGCTCGATCTCGGCCGCGAGACGCAGGAGCGCATGGTCGACGTGATCCGCGCCGTGCAGCCGGCGTTCATGATGAGCCATTCGAAGTGGGACCCGTACAACACTGACCACATGTACACGACCGACTTCGCATTGACCTGCCGGATGATCGCGCAGGCCTGGGGCCATAATCCCGGCCAGAAGGTGCTGGGCGCGCCGCAGCTCTACCTGTTCGAGCCGCACCAGACCGAGCAGATGGAGTGGAAGCCTGACGTCTTCCTCGACATCACGGAAGTCTGGGACAAGAAATGGGCCGCGATCCAGTGCATGCAGGGGCAGGAGCACCTGTGGCACTTCTACGAGAATGTCGCAGAGAACCGGGGCAATCACTTCCGCCGCAACTCCGGCGGCCAGTCAGGCGGTCGTGACTGCAAGTACGCCGAGGGTTTCCAGTCGGTCTTCCCGCGCACGGTGGATGAACTCTGATGGCCGGTGCGACAACACAATCGGGCGTCGTCGTCCAGAACATCGAGCGGGCCGATCCCGAGGTGATCGCCGGACTGGCGGAAGCCGGCGTAGCGACGGTGCATGAGGCGCAGGGCCGCAAGGGCCTGCTCGCTTCCCATATGCGGCCAATCTATTCCGGCGCGCAACTGGCGGCGTCCGCAGTGACAATCTCCGCGCCGCCCGGCGATAACTGGATGGTGCATGTCGCCATCGAGCAGGTGAAGGAAGGCGACATCCTCGTGCTGGCGCCGACCAGCCCATGCGAGGACGGTTATTTCGGTGACCTGCTTGCGACCTCGATGCAGGCGCGCGGCGGCGTGGGCCTGGTCATCGACGCAGGTGTGCGTGACACGAAGGATCTGACCGCGATGAAGTTTCCGGTCTGGTCGAAGGCGGTGTTCGCTCAAGGGACGGTGAAAGAGACGGTCGGCTCGGTCAATGTCCCCGTCGTCTGCGCCGGCGAACTGGTCAACCCGGGCGACATCATCGTTGCCGACGATGACGGAGTCTGTGTCGTGCGCCGCGAGGAAGCGGAAGCCGTGCTGGAAAAAGCGCGCAAGCGCATGGAAGCCGAGGAAGAGAAGCGCAAGCGCCTGGCTGCAGGCGAACTCGGCCTCGACATCTACGACATGCGTGGCCGGCTGGCAGAGAAGGGCCTCAAATATGTCTGACGGCGTGCGCTGCATGTGGATGCGGGGAGGGACGTCGAAAGGCGGTTACTTCCTCGCCTCCGACCTGCCCGTTGACACCGCAGACCGCGACGCCTTCCTGCTGCGGATAATGGGGTCGCCGGACCCGCGCCAGATTGACGGGATGGGCGGCTCCGATCCGCTGACATCGAAAATCGCGGTGGTGAAAAAGTCCGAGCGCGAGGGCGTCGATGTCGACTACCTGTTCCTGCAGGTCTTCGTCGACCAGCCGATCGTTACGGATTCGCAGAATTGCGGCAACATCCTCGCCGGTGTCGGACCCTTCGCCATCGAGCGTGGCCTGGTCGAGGCGCAGGACGGTACGACAGACGTCCGCATTTTCATGGAGAATACCGAACAGTTGGCCATCGCCACGGTCGAAACGCCCGGCGGCATGGTGAACTATGCGGGCGAGGCGCGTATCGACGGCGTGCCCGGGACCGCTTCCGCGCAGCCGATCATTTTCGAGGATACGGCCGGTTCGAGTTGCGGCGCGCTGCTGCCGACGGGCAACGAGTCCGATACGATCGACGGGGTCGAGGTTACACTGATCGATAACGGCATGCCCTGCGTGATCCTTTCTGCGGAGGACATGGGTATTACCGGCGAGGAAGCGCCGCAGGAGCTGGAAGACAATTCCGTGCTGCGCGAAAAGCTGGAAGCAATTCGCCTGCAAGCCGGACCGATGATGAATCTCGGCGACGTTTCAGAGAAGTCCGTGCCGAAAATGACGATGGTCAGTCCCGCCCGGAATGGCGGCTGCATCTCGACTCGCACCTTTATTCCGCACCGCTGTCACAAGGCGATCGGGGTTCTCGGTGCCGTGAGCGTGGGCACGGCATGCCTGCTGAAGTCGGGTCCGGCGGTGCGCATTTCGGTCATTCCGGACGGCAATCCCAAGACACTGTCCGTGGAACATCCGACCGGGGAGTTTTCGGTCGTTGCTACGCCGAACGACCATGGTGACGTGGCTTCCGCCGGCGTGTTGCGCACGGCCCGCAAGCTGTTCGACGGCGTGGTCTTCGCATAGCGCGTATCCCTGCGTATTCCTGCCGTTTTTCGCCGCCAACCGTCCCTTGCGTCAGTCGACAAAGGTCTGCCGCAAAGACTAGCGGCGGGCGGCATACCTGTGTTAGCGCCTTGCGACAGCAGCAGAAGTTTCATGGTTCTAGCAAGAAATGCCCACGGTCAAACGACATCACAAGGTCTGCATTATCGGTGCCGGGCCCTGCGGCCTGACAACAATACGCAACCTCAAAAAGTGTGGCGTCGATGATATCGTTTGCCACGAGGCGCTGGATGATATCGGCGGTTTGTGGGCGTATAACGAGGACCCGCAGCGGCCGAGCGTTTACGACAGCGCCCATATCATTTCTTCGCGCAGACTATCTTCGTTCCGCGATTATCCGATGCCTGCGGACTATCCGGATTTTCCGTCGCATCGCCAAATATTCACTTATTTCGAGGGATATGCGGATGCCTTCGATTTGCGGGAGTCCATTCGTTTCAACTCAATTATCGAGAATGCCGAGCGCGTGCCTGACGGCGGCTGGCGGCTGACCGTGAACGACGCGGACGGCACGCATGAAGAGACCGCCGATTACCTGATCGTTGCTTCCGGTCATCATCGCATTCCGTATGTTCCCACGTTTGAGGGTGACTTCACAGGCGAACAGCTTCATTCGGCTCACTACCGCTCAACACGCGGTTTCGAGGGAAAGCGGGTGCTTGTTGTCGGAGCGGGGAATTCGGCATGCGACATCGCAGCGGCCCTGTCGCGCATCAGCGAGCATGTCAGCCTGTCGTTGAGAACACCGCAATACATCGTTCCTAAAACGATCCTCGGCCGCCCGGTTGACGTGCAGTACAACAAGCTGCAGCGATTTCCGCGGATTTTGCGCAATGCGATACTGAGTTACGGCCTGAAACTCTTCCTCGGGCCTTATGAACGCTATCACCTACCGCAGCCCGAAGAGCGTGTGCTGGCGACGCATCCGACGCTGAACACGGACATCCTGGAACAACTTACGCATGGACGGGTGCAAACGCGGCGGGCGACGGTTTCCGCCGAAGGCCGGACGGTTTTTTTCGACGGGGGCGGATCGGATGAATTCGATACGATCATCTGGGCGACGGGCTACAAGACGGAGTTCCCGTTCTTCAGGGACGGTCTGTTCGACTGGTCGGACAAGATCCGTCTGCCACTTTACATGAAGATGATGCCGGCCGGGGTCCACGATTTATTCTTCATAGGTCTGATCCAGCCGCTCGGCTGTATCTGGGCGCTGGCTGACCTGCAGGCCGAACTGGCCGCTCATGTCATTCAGGGCGGGTGGAAGAAACCGGGCAACATGAAACAGTGCATCGAACACGAACATGCAGCCGATGCGAAGCGTTTCCGGCAAACGGTCCGGCATGCCGTGGAAGTCGATTATCACGATTATCGCAATCTGATGTGCAGCGAGATCGCCAAGGTCGCGCACGCTTCTCCGGCGGAATAGGTCGGGATCTCAAGCTTTCTCGTCAATCAGGACCGCTGCCGGGAATTTGGGGCACTGCCTCGACTGATTGCCCGTTAGGAAGGCGGATTGGGCTTGCCCGCCGGCATGGCGCAGCCAATGCCGGTGCAGGCGGTCGTATCGCGATGCTGTCCTTGCGTATCGCTTTATCTTCGTTCTGTTTGCGTAGATCATCCAGTCTCCCCGCTGGAGGGCATGAGCAGGCTAGTGGCAGCAAAAGTGTGCGATAGCGCTCACATGGCGATGATCCGTGCCGCAACAACCGCCAAAGATAGAGAGGTTCGGCAGGAGCCTGGTCAGCGAGGCATAGTCGCGGCCAAGTTCGTCGGGATTTCCATCATCGAGTGTCTCGGCCTCGTCTAGCTGCGCATGGCTCTGGCGGGAAGCGTTGGCCCGCAGCCCGCGTATCCGCGACGTCCAGCCGCTGCCGTCGTCCTGAAGCACGTCGGCGAAATGGTCAGGATGAGCGCAATTGATCATGTAATAGGCCGGACCCCTGGCGGTTGACGCATCGACTTCGCGGATGGCGTCATCCAGCGGTTGGCCCGATGGCAGATGACCGTCGGTTTCCAGCGTGAAAGATATTGCGGCCGGAATGCCGGCGGCTTTGGCGGCGCGGGCGATGCCTGTCGCCTCTGCCGCGTAAGTCATCGTCACTGCGGTCACCATATCCGCCTCTGTGGCGGCAAAGGCCTCGATCTGGTGACGGTGATAGTCCTCGGCTTCCTCGGCTGTCATGCGGCTGTCCGGCGCATAGCCGTCGCCTCGAGGCCCGATGCATCCCGAGATCACTACCGGACCTCTGGTTTTGGCATCACCCCGTAAACCGCCCATCAACCCGATTGCTTCACGATTTAAACGGGCGACAGTATCCTGGTCATGACCCAGTCGGGCGCCCCAGTCCCTCGAACACCGCCACGTCGGGCTTTCAAGTATGAAACCGGTTCCGGCTTTTTCGGCTATGTCGATAAACCGCCCGTAGTAGTGGCGTAGCGCCTCGCGGCCCGTATCGTCATCCACCAGAACATAGGCGGCGAACAGGGGCAGTTCGATTCCCTCGTGGAAGATCAGCGTTGTTTCGATGCCGCCATCGGTCAGCAGGGTCTGGCCGGAGAGCTGCGGCAGGTTGTTGCGGTAAAGCGTTTGGGCCATATTTCCGTCCTTTCGAATGGCTGGAGAATGGCGCCGAAGCGCTTCGGACGATAGAAAGAACGCGGTAAGGTGCAGCGGCAAGCAAATTCACCGGAGATTTCAGCCGGTTACTGTAACTGGGCGCTGGTGTCGCCATGAAGTACATCGAAAAAACCGTACCAGCGGTGCAGTGAATCGAGGGTGATCATGCGGAAAGGGCGAGAGACGCGGGAAAAGCTCATGGACATCGCAGAAGCCGCGGTACTTACCAAGGGCTTCGGCGCGACCTCTATCGAGGAAATCATCGCAGAGGCCGAGATTACCAAGAGCGGCTTTTTCTATCACTTCAAGGACAAGAGCGAACTCGCGCGAGCTCTGTTGCAGCGTTACCTGGAAAGCGAGGAGGAAATCCTCGACAACCTGTTCGTTCGGGCGCGCGAGCTGCACGACGACCCGCTGCACGCCTTCCTGATCGGATTGAAACTTTTCTCCGAGATGATGGCGGATCTGCCGAATGGGCATCCGGGCTGCCTTGTCGCGACCTATTGCTACAATGAACGCCTGTTCGACAGGGACGTCCGGGATCTCAACCGACAAGCGGTTTTGTGCTGGCGCGCGCGCTTTCTCAAAACATTCGAGGAAATCGCCGAACTTTATCCGCCCCGGGACAAGGTGGATCTCGAAGCGCTCGCCGACATGGTTTCAAACACCGTCGAAGGCGGTATTGTGATGTCGAAAGCGGTCAGGGAGCCGGAGGTGTTGTCGGAGCAGATCATGCTCCTGCGATCCTATATCAAGCTGCTTTTCACCCCGATGCAAAACTGAATGGCCGGTCCGGTCAACTGGAGAGATTGGCATGTGGTTTTCCCGTTTTCTCGCCGAACTGCTTGAAACGCTCAATCCGGCGCTCGCAGCAATCATCGTCGCGGCCGGCGGCTATCTCGGTTATCGCGCGGCAGCATCTGTCGGCGAGAACCTGACATTCGGGGCAGGGATGGGCATTGTCGGCGGTCTGATCGTGTCTGCCCTGGTTTGCGGATTGATCGCGAACCTGTCGCTGATCGAGCAGCATCTAGCCCTGATTGCCGACGATATCGAGGAGATCCGTGCCCGCGATGCAGGCGAACTCGGGGACAAATAAAAAAGGCGGCTGAAAAGCCGCCTTTCTTGTTCCAATGCCGCGATCAGCTGAGCGGCACGATCTGGATCTCGACGCGGCGGTTCTGTGCGCGGCCGGCTTCCGTCGAATTGTCGGCAATCGGCCGGCTTTCGCCCAAGCCTTGTGCGATCAGGCGCTGCGGGCTGACGCCGCGGCCGGCCAGATAGCTGGACACCGCATTGGCGCGGCGCTGCGACAGTGCCTGGTTGTAACTGTCCGAGCCGGTCGAATCGGTGTGGCCATACACGTCGATCAAGGTCTGGTTGTACCTGTTCAGCACAAGAGCGACGGAATCGAGCGTCGAATAGAAGGCGGGAATCACCTGGTCCTGATCGGTCGCGAAAGTGATGTTCGACGGCATGTTCAGAATGATGTTGTTGCCGACACGCGTCACGCTCACGCCCGTCGAGGCGAGCTGCGCGCGCAAATCCGCTTCCTGACGATCCATGAAGTTGCCAACCGCGCCGCCTGCCAATGCGCCGATACCGGCACCGATCAGGGCGTTGCGGCGATCATCTCCGCCGGCGGCCAGGCCCGCGAGAGCGCCAAGGCCGGCACCGACTGCCGCGCCCGACGTCGTTTTCGAAACCTGCTGCTGGCCGGTATACGGATTTGTTGTCGTACAGGCCGCCGTAAAGGCCAGCATGGCTGCCATTGTCGCGATCGCCGCCTTCTTCATGATGCGTTCCTTTCCCTCAGAATCACAGGATATAATGTGGCCGTCAGCGGCCTTCCGGGCGACCCTAATGCCACAATTCGGGCCAAAATGGGTCAGGCATCCCCTGATTTTTCGATCGCGTCTCGGGCGACGTAAAGAGACAGTACGGCCGCATTGGAGACATTGAGGGACCGGATCGCTCCCGGCATGTCGAGACGGGCGAGGTGGCTGACGGTCTCGCGCGTTTTCTGCCTCAGGCCCTTTCCCTCGGCCCCCAGTACCAACGCGATTTTTGGTCCGGCAACGGTGCGTTCGAGGACCTCCGGGCCTTCCGAATCGAGTCCGATTGTCCGGAACCCGCTCTTTGTCAGCGTTTCGATCGCCTCGGCGAGGTTTCGCACCTCGATATGGTCGATATGCTCCAACGCGCCGGACGCGGCCTTGGCGAGGACGCCCGATTCGACGGGACTGTGCCGCGCAGTCGTCACAAGCGCACCGGCGTCGAAAGCGACGGCTGAACGCATGATCGCGCCGACATTGTGCGGATCGGTGACCTGATCGAGAACGAGAACAAGGTCCGTATCGCCCAGAGCATTGAGTGGTTTTGCCTTGAGCGGCCAGGTTTCCAGTGCCACGCCCTGATGAACCGCGCCTTCCCCGGTCAGCCGGTCAATGGCTTTCGGCTCCACGACTTCGACCGGGCAGCGCGCAGCCGCGGTCTCGGCGAGGTCGAGGCGGGCAAGCGCATTGCGTGTCGCAAGCAGGCGGACGGGCTTGCGGCGGGGATTTTCCATCGCCTCTCGGACGGTATGCAGACCGTACAAAACGATCTTGCCATCAAGGGCGGCGGGGGGCTTGGAGTCGCGGTGGGCGCGGCGCAGGCGCGCATAATGGCTGTCCTTGCCGCTGCCCTTCGGGTTTTTATCGCTCATGGATGGGGCCATAGCGGATTTAATCGCGTCTGGCGATCACCATTTCAGGTCCGGGCGGCACCGCGTGGCGGGTACAGCAGGAAAATCCTGTGCTGCGTGTTGACAGCTAATAGGCGTGCCGCCATAAGGCGCATCGCGGTCGCAAGGCCGTTGTGCCTCCGGTACCAGTGAGCGGAGGAGTGCGTGAGTGGTTAAAACGGACGGACTGTAAATCCGTTGCCTATGGCTACGTTGGTTCGAATCCAACCTCCTCCACCACTGGTCGGGCACACGAACTCGTGGGCGGGTATAGCTCAATGGTAGAGCAGCAGCCTTCCAAGCTGAATATGCGGGTTCGATTCCCGCTACCCGCTCCAAAAAATTCCGTAGATTTTAGCCGAGATTTGCCGTACCGGTTTCGACCTGTGCGGGTGTAGCTCAATGGCAGAGCAGAAGCTTCCCAAGCTTAAGACGAGGGTTCGATTCCCTTCACCCGCTCCAGCCTTCAAAAAGAACCTGCGGAACGCAAAGGCAATTTTGCCTTGCGAATGATGGCTTAAAGCCTTATGTCCCCCGCCCAAACATGGGGTCCCATGTTCAGCCACCCAAACAGACAGGAAAAGGTACATGGCGAAGGGTAAGTTTGAGCGCACGAAGCCGCATGTGAACATCGGCACGATTGGTCACGTGGACCATGGCAAGACGTCGCTGACGGCGGCGATCACGAAGTTTTTCGGCGAATTCAAGGCCTATGACCAGATCGACGCTGCGCCGGAAGAAAAGGCTCGCGGCATCACGATCTCGACGGCGCATGTGGAATACGAGACGGAAGCGCGTCACTACGCCCACGTCGACTGCCCGGGCCACGCCGACTACGTGAAGAACATGATCACGGGCGCTGCGCAGATGGACGGCGCGATCCTGGTGGTTTCGGCCGCCGACGGCCCGATGCCGCAGACGCGCGAGCACATCCTGCTTGCCCGCCAGGTCGGCGTTCCGGCGATCGTGGTGTTCCTCAACAAGGTCGACCAGGTCGACGACGAGGAGCTTCTCGAGCTGGTCGAGATGGAAGTGCGCGAGCTGCTTTCGTCCTACGAGTTCCCCGGCGACGACATTCCGGTGGTCAAGGGTTCTGCGCTGGTTGCGCTGGAAGACGGCGACAAGGCGAAGGGCGAGGACGCGATCCGCGCGCTGATGGCCGAAGTCGACAGCTACATCCCGACGCCCGAGCGTCCGATCGACCAGCCGTTCCTGATGCCGATCGAGGACGTGTTCTCGATCTCGGGCCGCGGCACGGTGGTGACCGGCCGCGTCGAGCGCGGCATCATCAATGTCGGCGACGAAATCGAGATCGTGGGCATCCGCGACACGACGAAGACGACGTGCACGGGCGTGGAGATGTTCCGCAAGCTGCTCGACCAGGGCATGGCCGGCGACAACATCGGCGCACTGCTGCGCGGCGTCGACCGCGAGGGCGTCGAGCGCGGCCAGGTGCTGTGCAAGCCGGGTTCGGTGAAGCCGCACAAGAAGTTCCTGGCCGAAGCCTACATCCTGACGAAGGAAGAGGGCGGGCGCCACACGCCGTTCTTCAACAAGTACCGTCCGCAGTTCTACTTCCGCACGACGGACGTGACGGGTGAGGTGACGCTTCCGGAAGGCACCGAAATGGTGATGCCGGGCGACAACGCCGAGATGAATGTCGAGCTGATCGTGCCGATCGCGATGGAAGAGCGCCTGCGCTTCGCCATCCGCGAAGGCGGCCGTACCGTCGGCGCAGGCATCGTCTCCAAGATCATCGAGTAATTCACTCGATACCGAGATCGGAAAGGCGGGCTTAGGTCCGCCTTTTTTTGTTCCGGCTGCCGCCGCAGTTGTGCGGTTTCCGGCACCGGATTATATTGATGTCCTGCAACAATGGAGGGCGACGTGAACAAAGCTCTGTTCTGAAACATTCGAAAAGCATTCCAATGGAAAGAACAGAACCATGTCACGCCCGTTTCTCGACGCTGCTGCGCGTCATCCGATAACGCTGCCAAGCGGCGATCCGCACCTTAACACCGTCCATCTCAACCGGGTGATCGATCACCCGAATATCGAGATCGGTGATTATTCCTACTATTCGGATTTCGATCCGGTGGAGGACCATGCGGCGCGGATTGCGCCCTATCTGTATCCCGGTGCGCCGGAGCGGCTCATTATCGGCCGATTTGTGCAGATTGCGCATGGGGTGCGTTTTATCACCAGTTCCGCGAACCATCCGATGCGGGGCTTTTCGACCTATCCGTTCGCGGTGTTCAACCCGGAGACGATGGGGGCCTATCGCGACGAGGTCGCACAGCGCGGCGATACAGTCATCGGCAACGATGTCTGGCTCGGATACGGCGCGACGGTGCTGCCGGGCGTCACCATCGGGGACGGCGCCATCGTCGGGGCAGGGGCGGTCGTGAGCCGGGACGTGCCGTCCTACGCGATTGTCAGCGGCAATCCAGCGGAGGTGCGCCGCATGCGCTTCGACGAGGTCACGACCAGGGCGCTTCTCGATCTCAAATGGTGGAACTGGGAAATCGGCGAGATCGAAAAGCATCATGCCGCGATCAGCGGCGGAGATGCCGCGCTGCTGGCGTCGCAGCCGAGATAACGCGTTGTCGCGATGGCGGCGGCAATAAATCTGCCGCCATCGTCCGGAATGGCTGGACAAGGACAAAGTGCCGTAATATGAGACGCGCCGTTGCGCTAATATGCGCGGCCGGACCTAGGGGTATAGCTCAGTTGGTAGAGCGACGGTCTCCAAAACCGTAGGTCGCGGGTTCAAATCCTGCTGCCCCTGCCAGTTTTCTTTTTCGCCCCCCTTGATTTTGCCGGGAATCGGCTTTAGGTGACCGGGTGCGCTGGTATTGTCCTAGCCGGACGGGTGCGCATTCATGTAAAGCTGACGACGGTGTAAGAAGCGTGACCCGCTTCGAGCGCCCTTTTTTGGTCTCTCGTTGGCGAACATGGAAAACGAGTAACACCGCGCGGCGCTTGACGTGCAATGGAACCGGGCATCATGGCAAGAACCAATCCTTTCACCTTTCTGCAGCAAGTTCGCTCAGAAACGGCAAAAGTGACGTGGCCTTCGCGCCGCGAGACCATGATCTCCACGATCATGGTTCTGGCCATGGTCGTCATCGCGTCCCTTTTCTTTTTCACCGTCGACCAGATCTATGGGTGGGGCTTCGACTTCATCTTCGGACCGACGCGCTAATTTCTATTACGGATTACAAGGTACATGCCCGCTCGCTGGTACATCGTTCACGCATATTCGAACTTCGAAAAGAAGGTTGCGGAATCCATTGAGGAAGCTGCGAAAGCGAAAGGGCTTTGGGACCATTTCGAGCAGATTCTCGTGCCGACCGAAAAGGTCATCGAGGTGCGCCGCGGACGCAAGGTGGATTCGGAGCGCAAGTTCTTCCCCGGCTACGTCATGGTGCGCGCCAAGCTGACCGACGACGTGTTCCACCTGATCAAGAACACGCCGAAGGTGACCGGCTTCCTCGGCTCCGACAACAAGCCGGTTCCGATCACCGACAAGGAAGCCGAACAGATCCTCGGCCAGATCCAGGAAGGCGTCGAGCGGCCCAAGCCCTCCGTCTCCTTCGAGGTGGGCGAGCAGGTGCGCGTCTCCGACGGTCCGTTCGCGTCGTTCAACGGCGTCGTGCAGGAAGTGGACGAAGAGCGTTCGCGCCTGAAGGTGGAAGTTTCGATTTTCGGCCGGGCCACCCCGGTTGAACTGGAATTCGGTCAGGTCGAAAAGGGCTGACCGGAAGAGCGGTGGGAGAAAATGGTGTCTTTAGCCGGACGCCGGATCGCACCACCAACTCTTTGAACCGCCGGGCGACCGGCACAGTTGGAAGAAGAGAGTGACAAATGGCTAAGAAGGTTGCAGGCCAGCTCAAGCTCCAGGTCCCGGCAGGCTCGGCGACGCCGTCGCCGCCGATCGGTCCTGCGCTTGGTCAGCGTGGCATCAACATTATGGAATTCTGCAAGGCGTTCAATGCCGCCACGCAGGAGATGGAAAAAGGATCCCCGATCCCGACCACCATCACCTATTACCAGGACAAGTCCTTCACCTTCAAAACGAAGACGCCGCCGGCGTCCTATCTTTTGAAAAAGGCGGCAAAGCTGAAGTCCGGCTCCAAGGAGCCCGGCAAGTCGGTTTGCGGCAAGATCGGACGCGACAAGATTCGCGAGATTGCCGAGCTGAAGATGAAGGACATGAATGCCGCCGACGTCGAAGCGGCAATGCGCATGATCGAAGGCTCCGCTCGCGCGATGGGCCTGGATGTGGAGGGCTGAGTCGATGGCTAATGTTGGCAAACGTACACAGCAGATCCGCGAAGGCGTAGACCGCAACAAGCTCTATGGGCTGAAGGAAGCGGTAACGATGGTCAAGGAACGTGCCAAGGCGAAGTTCGACGAGACCGTCGAAATCGCTTTCAATCTCGGTGTTGATCCGCGCCATGCAGACCAGATGGTCCGCGGCGTGGTCAATCTGCCGAATGGCACAGGTCGCTCCGTGCGCGTCGCAGTTTTCGCTCGTGGCGACAAGGCTGAAGAAGCCAAGGCAGCCGGTGCGGATATCGTCGGCGCCGAAGATCTGGTCGAGATCGTCCAGGGCGGCACGATCGACTTCGATCGCTGCATCGCCACGCCGGACATGATGCCGCTGGTCGGCCGTCTCGGCAAGGTGCTCGGCCCGCGTGGCATGATGCCGAACCCGAAGGTCGGTACCGTTACGCCGGACGTGAAGGCTGCGGTGCAGGCTTCCAAGGGCGGCGCGGTCGAGTTCCGGGTCGAAAAAGCCGGCATCGTGCATGCAGGCGTGGGCAAGGCCTCGTTCGACGCCAAGGCGCTGGAAGAAAACATCCGGGCGTTCGCCGATGCAGTCAACAAAGCAAAGCCGTCGGGCGCCAAGGGCACCTACGTCAAACGCGTTGCGATTTCTTCGACGATGGGGCCGGGTTTGAAAATCGACCCGTCCAGCCTCGCCGCCGAAGCTTGATGAAAGAGTTCAGGACATCGCCATAGGCGGTTGTTCTTAATAGTTTTCGAACCGGTCCGCCGGTTCGAAAAGGCCGGGCGGAAGTCCGGTCCCTGTCCGAGATTGCGGGTGGCTCGCCTTAATTCGCATGAGCCTGCATGAGACGCGAAGGGCCCAATGAATTTGGCCGAATGGCCGGTTTGGAGGGGTTCGAACGTATTGCCTTGTGTCGCGACTTCTTGTCCGGCGTAAGGGGGCAGGATCCTCGAACGTCGTCGGGTGATCCCAAAAGGCTCTCCTGGCGGCAAAGGCAACCGCGGACCGGTTCTCACGGATTGGTCTGCAAATTGGAGAGACGCAGTGGATAGAGCGGAAAAACGCGAATTCGTCACGCAGATGAACACGGTCTTCAACGAAGCCGGTTCCGTTGTCGTGGCCCACTACACCGGTCTCACCGTCGCGCAGATGGGCGAGTTTCGCACCAAAATGCGTGAGGCGGGCGGATCGGTGAAGGTCGCGAAGAACCGCCTTGCCAGAATCGCTCTCAAGGGCACGGAAGCCGAGGGCATGTCCGACCTGTTTACAGGTCAGACGGTCATCGCATATGCGAATGACCCGGTCACGGCTCCCAAAATCGCGAGTGAATTCGCCAAGTCGAACGACAAACTCGTTCTGCTCGGTGGCGCACTCGGTGCGACCGTTCTCGATGAAAAAGGCGTCAAGGCTCTTGCCGAGCTGCCTTCGCTCGATGAACTGCGCGCGAAACTCGTCGGCATGATCTCCACGCCGGCGACTCGCATCGCACAGGTTGTCAACGCACCGGCAGGAAACCTTGCCCGCGTTTTCAACGCTTACGCCCAGAAGGACGAGGCGGCATAGGCTGTCTTCATAAGTAAATCCAATCGAAGTTCGAACCTGAATAAACCAAGGAAAACGTAAAATGGCTGATCTCGCAAAAATCGTCGATGACCTGTCCAACCTGACCGTTCTGGAAGCTGCAGAACTGTCGAAGCTTCTGGAAGAAAAGTGGGGCGTTTCCGCCGCCGCTCCGGTTGCTGTCGCCGCCGCTGCCGGTGGTGCCGCTCCGGCAGAAGCCGCTGAAGAAAAGACCGAATTCGACGTCATCCTCGAAGAGGCCGGCGCTCAGAAGATCAACGTGATCAAGGAAGTGCGCACGATCACCGGTCTTGGCCTGAAAGAAGCCAAGGACCTGGTCGAAGGCGCTCCGAAGCCGGTCAAGGAAGCTATCTCCAAGGGCGAAGCCGAAGAGATCGTGAAGAAGCTGACGGAAGCCGGCGCGAAAGCGTCGATGAAGTAAGTTTGCATTGCGGCGGGCGGAGACGCTTCGCCCGCCGCGTGTTCATTGCGTGAACCCTTTTCCCGAGACCGCCGGGCGCGGTTTCCGGAAACGGGTTTTTACCGTTTCAAGAGCTGGAAGGCCGGGCGCATGGGTCTTCGCTCTTTCTGTGAGTTCTCCGCGGCACGCGGAACATGATTTGGCAGGCCCGCCAGGGCAGACAATGAGGAGCGGCAATGGCTCAGTCCAGTACCTTCAACGGACGCAGGCGAGTAAGAAAATTTTTCGGTCACATTCCGGATGTCGCCGAAATGCCGAACCTGATCGAGGTTCAAAAAGCATCCTATGACCAATTCCTTATGGTCGACGAGCCGAAGGACGGCCGACTAGACGAGGGGCTGCAGGCCGCTTTCAAGTCGGTGTTCCCGATTTCCGATTTCTCGGGTGCGTCGATGCTGGAATTCGTGCGTTACGAGTTCGAGGCACCGAAGTTCGATGTCGAGGAATGCCGTCAGCGCGACCTGACGTATTCGGCGCCGCTGAAAGTGACGCTGCGCCTGATCGTGTTCGATATCGACGAAGACACCGGAGCCAAGTCGATCAAGGACATCAAGGAGCAGGATGTCTACATGGGCGACATGCCGCTCATGACCGACAATGGCACGTTCATCGTGAACGGCACCGAGCGCGTGATCGTTTCGCAGATGCACCGTTCGCCGGGCGTGTTCTTCGACCACGACAAGGGCAAGACGCATGCGTCCGGCAAGCTGCTGTTCGCCGCCCGTGTGATCCCGTATCGCGGCTCGTGGCTCGATATCGAGTTCGACGCCAAGGACAATGTCTATGCGCGCATCGACCGCCGCCGCAAGATCCCGGTCACGTCGCTCCTGATGGCACTCGGCCTTGATGCCGAGGAGATTCTCGATACCTACTATGACGCCATCGATTACAAGCGCGACGGCGACGGCTGGCGCGTGCCGTTTTCGGCGGATCGCATGAAGGGCATGAAGGCGACAACTGACCTGATTGACGCCGACAGCGGCGAGATCGTGCTGGAAGCGGGCAAGAAGCTGACCGCGCGCACCGCGAAGCAGATGGCCGAAAAGGGCGTCAAGGCGCTCCGTGCCACCGACGAGGACATGTACGGCATGTTCCTCGCAGAGGATCTGGTCAACTTCGAAACCGGCGAGATCTACCTGGAAGCCGGTGACGAGATCGACGAGAAGACGATCGCGGTTCTGCTGGAATCCGGCCACGACACCTTCAAGATCCTCGACATCGACCACGTCAATGTCGGCGCCTATATCCGTAACACGCTGGCTGTCGACAAGAACGAGAGCCACCAGGACGCACTGTTCGACATCTACCGCGTTATGCGTCCGGGCGAGCCGCCGACGATGGAAACGGCGGAAGCGATGTTCCAGTCGCTGTTCTTCGATTCGGAGCGTTACGACCTGTCGGCTGTGGGCCGCGTGAAAATGAACATGCGTCTCGGCCTCGATGTCGAAGACACCGTACGCGTCCTGCGCAAGGAAGACATCATCGAGGTCCTGCGCACGCTGCTCGACCTGCGTGACGGCAAGGGTGAAATCGACGACATCGACAACCTCGGCAACCGCCGCGTGCGTTCGGTCGGGGAACTGATGGAGAACCAGTACCGCGTCGGTCTGCTGCGCATGGAGCGCGCGATCAAGGAACGCATGTCGTCGATCGAGATCGACACCGTCATGCCGCAGGACCTGATCAACGCCAAGCCGGCCGCTGCGGCCGTGCGTGAGTTCTTCGGCTCCTCGCAGCTGTCGCAGTTCATGGACCAGACAAACCCGCTGTCGGAAATCACCCACAAGCGCCGCCTGTCTGCTCTCGGACCTGGCGGTCTGACCCGTGAACGCGCCGGCTTCGAAGTACGCGACGTCCACCCGACGCACTACGGCCGCATCTGCCCGATCGAGACGCCGGAAGGCCCGAACATCGGTCTGATCAACTCGCTGGCCACCTTCGCGCGCGTCAACAAGTACGGCTTCATCGAAAGCCCGTACCGCAAGATCGTCGATGGCAAGGTCACCGACGAGGTCGTCTACCTGTCGGCCATGGAAGAGGCCAAGCACTACGTTGCCCAGGCGAATGCCGAAATCGGCAAGGATGGCGCTTTCGTCAGCGAATTCGTCATCTGCCGTCATGCCGGTGACGTGATGCTGACGCCACGCGAACAGGTTGACCTGATGGACGTGTCGCCGAAGCAGATTGTTTCGGTCGCCGCGGCTCTTATCCCGTTCCTGGAAAACGACGACGCCAACCGCGCTCTGATGGGCTCGAACATGCAACGTCAGGCCGTGCCGCTGGTGCGTGCCGAAGCGCCGTTCGTGGGTACCGGCATGGAGCCGATCGTGGCTCGCGACTCCGGTGCCGCTATCGGCGCCCGTCGCGGCGGTGTCGTCGACCAGGTTGATGCCATGCGTATCGTCATCCGTGCGACAGAAGAACTCGACGCCTCGAAATCGGGTGTCGATATCTACCGCCTGCAGAAGTTCCAGCGCTCCAACCAGTCGACCTGCATCAACCAGCGTCCGCTGGTACGGGTCGGTGACGTGATCGGCAAGGGCGACATCATCGCCGACGGCCCGTCAACCGATCTGGGTGACCTGGCGCTCGGCCGTAACGTGCTCGTCGCGTTCATGCCGTGGAACGGTTATAATTACGAGGACTCCATTCTTCTCTCCGAGAAGATCGTCCGTGACGACGTGTTCACCTCCATCCACCTCGAGGAATTCGAAGTGATGGCGCGCGACACCAAGCTCGGACCGGAGGAAATCACGCGTGACATTCCGAACGTGTCGGAAGAGGCGCTGAAAAACCTCGACGAGGCCGGTATCGTCTATATCGGCGCCGAGGTCGGCCCGGGCGACATCCTGGTCGGCAAGATCACTCCGAAGGGCGAAAGCCCGATGACGCCGGAAGAAAAGCTCCTGCGCGCCATCTTCGGCGAGAAGGCGTCAGACGTGCGCGACACGTCCATGCGCATGCCGCCCGGCGCTTTCGGCACCGTTGTAGAAGTCCGCGTCTTCAACCGCCACGGCGTAGAGAAGGACGAGCGCGCTATGGCGATCGAGCGCGAGGAAATCGAGCGTCTTGCGAAGGACCGCGACGACGAACAGGCGATCCTCGACCGTAACACCTTCGGCCGTCTGGCCGAGATGCTCGACGGTCAGGAATCCATCGCCGGTCCGAAGGGCTTCAAGAAGGGCGCCAAGCTTTCCGGTGAAGTGCTGGAGAACTATCCACGTTCGCAGTGGTGGCAGTTCGCTGTCTCCGACGAGAAGGTCCAGGACAATCTCGAACAGCTGCGCAACCAGTACGACGATTCCAAGAAGCGCCTTGAACAGCGGTTCATGGACAAGGTCGAGAAAGTCCAGCGCGGCGACGAGATGCCGCCCGGCGTGATGAAGATGGTCAAGGTCTTCGTCGCTGTTAAGCGCAAGATCCAGCCGGGCGACAAGATGGCCGGCCGTCACGGCAACAAGGGTGTTGTTTCGCGCATCCTGCCGATCGAGGACATGCCGTTCCTGGAGGACGGTACGCATGCCGATATCGTGCTAAACCCGCTCGGCGTGCCGAGCCGCATGAATGTCGGTCAGATTCTCGAGACGCACCTTGGTTGGGCCTGTGCCGGCATGGGCAGGAAGATCGGCGAGATGATGGATGCCTATCGCGAAAGCGGCAATGCCAAGCCGATCCGCGAGACGCTGACGGATCTCATCCCGGCGAATGGCCGCAACGAGCAGATCGCCAAGCTGGACGACGATGGCGTTATCGAAATCGCCAAGCAGTTCGAGCGCGGCGTGTCGATTGCGACTCCGGTCTTCGACGGTGCAGTCGAGGCGGACATCAACGAGATGCTGGCGAAGGCGGGGCTCAAGGAGACCGCGCAGTCGACGCTCTATGATGGCCGTACCGGCGAGGAGTTCGATCGCCAGGTGACCGTGGGCTACATCTACATGCTGAAACTGCATCACCTGGTCGACGACAAGATCCATGCTCGCTCGATCGGCCCGTACTCGCTCGTCACCCAGCAGCCGCTGGGCGGTAAGGCGCAGTTCGGCGGCCAGCGTTTCGGTGAGATGGAGGTCTGGGCGCTCGAAGCGTATGGCGCGGCCTACACGCTGCAGGAAATGCTGACCGTGAAGTCGGACGACGTGGCCGGCCGTACCAAGGTCTACGAAGCCATCGTACGCGGCGACGACACGTTCGAAGCGGGCATTCCCGAAAGCTTCAACGTGCTGGTCAAGGAAATGCGTTCGCTCGGCCTCAACGTGGAGCTCGAGTCAACGCGGGCTCCGTATCCGGGAGAAGAACAAGAGGCGCTTCCGGACGCTGCAGAGTAATCAGTGCGCCGCCGGTGGAGGGATTTCCGCCGGCGGCCGCTTCACCGCTTGGGCCGGCGTCGATCACCGTTTGGCCGGTATTTGAGAATACACAGCGGACATATTGTTCCGCGCATTAAATTGGGGAACTTCCCCGCAAGGAGAACGGCATGAACCAAGAGGTTGCAAATCTTTTCAATCCTCAGGCTCCCGCCCAGAATTTTGACGCCATTCGCATCTCGATAGCGAGCCCGGAAAAGATCCTTTCCTGGTCGTATGGCGAGATCAAAAAGCCGGAAACGATCAACTACCGCACGTTCAAGCCGGAGCGTGACGGCCTTTTCTGCGCGCGCATTTTCGGCCCGATCAAGGACTATGAATGCCTGTGCGGCAAGTACAAGCGGATGAAGTACAAGGGCATCATCTGCGAAAAGTGCGGCGTGGAAGTCACGCTGAGCCGCGTGCGCCGCGAGCGCATGGGCCACATCGAGCTTGCCGCTCCGGTTGCGCATATCTGGTTCCTGAAGTCGCTGCCGTCTCGTATCGGCACGCTGCTCGACATGACGCTGAAGGATATCGAGCGCGTTCTCTACTTCGAAAATTACATCGTCACCGAACCGGGTCTGACCTCGCTTAAGGAGTACCAGCTTCTTTCCGAGGAAGAGCACATGATGGCCGTCGACGAGTTCGGCGAAGACCAGTTCACGGCCATGATCGGCGCCGAAGCAATCCAGGAAATCCTGGCATCGATGGATCTGCCGAAGATCGCCAACGAGCTGCGCGAGGAACTGGAGACCACCACCTCGGACCTCAAGCAGAAGAAGCTGATGAAGCGGCTCAAGGTCGTCGAGAATTTCATCGACTCGCAGAACCGCCCGGAATGGATGATCATGAAGGTCATCCCCGTGATCCCGCCGGACCTGCGACCGCTGGTTCCGCTGGATGGCGGACGTTTCGCGACTTCTGACCTGAACGATCTCTATCGCCGCGTCATCAACCGTAACAACCGTCTGAAGCGGCTGATGGAGTTGCGTGCGCCGGGTATCATCATCCGCAACGAAAAGCGCATGCTGCAGGAGGCGGTCGACGCCCTGTTCGACAACGGCCGGCGTGGCCGCGTCATCACCGGCGCCAACAAGCGTCCGCTGAAGTCGCTGAGCGACATGCTGAAGGGCAAGCAGGGCCGCTTCCGCCAGAACCTGCTCGGCAAGCGCGTCGACTATTCCGGCCGTTCGGTCATCGTGACCGGTCCGGAACTCAAGCTGCACCAGTGCGGCCTGCCGAAGAAGATGGCGCTCGAGCTGTTCAAGCCGTTCATCTACGCGCGGCTCGACGCCAAGGGCTATTCGTCCACGGTGAAACAGGCCAAGAAGCTGGTCGAGAAGGAAAAGCCGGAAGTCTGGGACATCTTGGACGAGGTGATCCGCGAGCATCCGGTGCTGCTCAACCGCGCACCGACGCTGCACCGTCTTGGCATCCAGGCCTTCGAACCTGTGCTGATCGAGGGCAAGGCAATCCAGCTGCATCCGCTGGTCTGCACCGCGTTCAACGCCGACTTCGACGGCGACCAGATGGCCGTACACGTTCCGCTGTCGCTCGAAGCGCAGCTGGAAGCGCGTGTCCTGATGATGTCGACCAACAACATCCTGCATCCGGCCAACGGTCAGCCGATCATCGTGCCGTCGCAGGACATGGTGCTTGGTCTCTATTACCTGTCGATCGTGGCCGAGAACGAGCCGGGGCAGGGGATGGTCTTCTCCGACATGGGCGAACTGCACCATGCGCTGGAATCCAAGGTCGTCACGCTGCATACCAAGATCAAGGGCCGCTTCAAGACGGTCGACGAGGACGGCAATCCGATCTCGAAGATCTACGAGACGACCCCGGGCCGCATGATCATCGGCGAATTGCTGCCGCGCCATGGCAAGGTGTCGTTCGATATCTGCAACACGGAGATGACGAAGAAGAACATCTCCAAGATGCTCGATGTGGTCTATCGCCACTGCGGCCAGAAAGAGACGGTGATCTTCGCCGACCGGATCATGGCGCTTGGCTTCGGTCATGCATGCCGCGCCGGTATCTCCTTCGGCAAGGACGACATGGTTATCCCGGATTCCAAGACGAATATCGTGGCGGAAACCGACAAGATCGCCAAGGAATACGAGCAGCAGTACAATGACGGCCTGATTACCTTCGGCGAGAAGTACAACAAGGTTGTCGATGCCTGGGCGCGTTGCGACGACAAGCTGACCGAGGAAATGATGGCCGGCATTCAGGCCGTCCAGTTCGAGGAAAGCGGCCGTCAGAAACAGATGAACTCCATCTACATGATGGCACGTTCGGGTGCTCGTGGTTCGACCCGTCAGATGAAGCAGCTTGCCGGCATGCGCGGCCTGATGGCCAAGCCGGACGGTTCGATCATTGAGACGCCGATCATCTCAAACTTCAAGGAAGGCCTGTCGGTCAACGAGTACTTCAACTCCACCCACGGCGCCCGCAAGGGGCTCGCGGACACGGCGTTGAAGACGGCGAACTCCGGTTACCTGACCCGCCGCCTCGTCGATGTGGCGCAGGACTGCATCATCACCCAGAAGGACTGCGGCACCGACAAGGGGCTGACCATGTCGCCGATCGTCGATGCCGGCCAGGTCGTTGCCTCGATCGGGCAGCGCGTCCTGGGCCGCACGACGCTGGAGGACATTGTCCATCCGGCGACCGGGGAAGTCATCGTCCCGGCCGGCACAATGGTCGAGGAAAAGGACATCGACGTCATCGAGGAAGCCGGGATCCAGACCGTGAAGATCCGTTCGGCGCTGACCTGCGAATTGCAGTCCGGCGTTTGCGGCGTCTGCTACGGCCGCGACCTTGCGCGCGGTACGCCGGTCAACATGGGTGAGGCTGTCGGCGTTATCGCCGCACAGTCGATCGGCGAGCCGGGCACCCAGCTGACCATGCGTACCTTCCACATGGGCGGTACGGCGCAGGTTGTCGACCAGTCCTTCCTCGAAGCTTCCTATGAGGGCACGATCGAGATCCGCAACCGCAACGTGGTGCGCAACTCGGAAGGCGCTCTCATTGCGATGGGCCGCAACATGGCGGTCATCATTCGCGACGAGAAGGGCGAGGAGCGTGCGACACAGCGCGTCACCTACGGTTCGAAGATCATGGTCGACGACGGCGACAAGGTGAAGCGCGGCCAGCGTCTTGCCGAGTGGGACCCCTACACCCGTCCGATCATGACGGAAGTCGAGGGTACCGCTCAGTTCGAGGATCTGGTTGACGGTCTGTCGGTGCAGGAATCGGCCGACGAGTCCACCGGCATCACCAAGCGCATGGTCATCGACTGGCGCTCGACGCCGCGCGGTTCGGACCTGAAACCCGCAATCGCCGTGCTCGACTCGAAGGGCAAGATAGCCAAGCTCGCGAGGGGTGGTGACGCCAAGTTCCTGCTGTCTGTGGACGCCATTCTCTCGGTTGAGCCGGGCGCCCATGTCAAGCCGGGCGACGTGATCGCGCGTATTCCGATGGAGAGCGCCAAGACCAAGGACATTACGGGTGGTCTGCCGCGTGTGGCCGAACTGTTCGAGGCGCGCCGTCCGAAGGATCATGCCGTCATTGCAGACATTGACGGTATCATCCGCTACGGCCGGGACTACAAGAACAAGAGGCGCATCATCATCGAACCGCATGATGAAACGCAGGAGCCGGTGGAATACCTCATCCCGAAAGGCCGTCCGTTCCATCTGCAGGACGGCGATACGATCGAGAAGGGCGACTATGTTCTCGACGGCAATCCGGCGCCGCATGACATCCTGTCTGTGAAGGGCGTGGAAGCACTTGCCTCCTATCTCGTCGACGAGGTTCAGGAAGTGTATCGATTGCAGGGCGTGGTGATCAACGACAAGCACATCGAGGTGATCGTTCGCCAAATGCTGCAGAAGATCGAGATCACCAATGCGGGCGACTCCCAGTACATTGCGGGCGACAATGTCGACCGCATCGAGTTGGAAGAAGTCAACGAACGCTTGGTCGAGGAGGGCAAGGAGCCCGCATCGGGCCATCCGGTTCTGCTCGGCATTACCAAGGCGTCGCTGCAGACACCGTCCTTCATCTCGGCGGCCTCCTTCCAGGAGACGACCAAGGTACTGACGGAAGCAGCTGTTGCCGGCAAGATCGACACGCTGCAGGGCCTGAAGGAAAACGTGATCGTCGGCCGCCTCATCCCGGCAGGTACGGGTGGCACGATGAATCAGATCCGTCGCATCGCCACGGCGCGCGACGACCTGATTCTCGAGGAGCGCCGCAAGTCCTCGAACGCGGCGGGCGCCGATGCGATGCTGGTCGACATGACCGAATCGGGCGCGCCGGCCGAGTAAGGCATCAGCCTTTCTAGAAAGGAAAAACGCCGGGCCATGTGCCCGGCGTTTTCATTTTTTGGCAAGAGAGAGGAGGGGCCCCGGTCAGCCTTCCGGCTTCCAGTCCTTCAGCACGGCGAAGGGATCGTAGTCGTCATCCTCATCGTTCGCGGTGAAGCCGCGATCTCCGCTTTCCTCGAGTCCCTCGGCAAAGGTGACAATGGCGACTTCGCCTTCCAAGGCTCCCTGGTAGGCGGATGCGTGCGGTTCCTCGTCTGGTGCGTCAACCAGCGTGCCGATCTGGTCGAATTCAGCTTCCTCGTAGCCGCGTTCGGCGAGTGCGTTGAGAGCCGTCCTGATCGCGGAATCATCATCCGGCGCCAGAAGCAGGATGTGAATGGCGGTCTCGGGTCCGTCCTTAACAGGCCAGACGCGGCCGATGATGATGAAGACCCCGGTGCCGGCGTCCGATTCGCTTTCTTCCATTTCGATGGCATCCATTTCGCGGTTTCGTCCGGTCCTATTCAGCATGATTCCCCGCGCGATGCGACAGGACAGGTAAAGGTACAGTTGCCCCGATGCGAATGTTTCGCGGGAGCCTTGCCATGCGCAACAAGATTGCGCGGAATTCGTAGCGAACGTCCCTGACGGCTGGCTTGCGCAAAAAGCATCCGGTTTCTCTTGACGGGGCAGGGGGTTGCGTATAGATAGCCCGGCATCAGGCCAATGTGAGATTGATTTTTCGGTGGCGCCGAGCCCTGAAGCTTGTCTCAAACAAGGCTTATTAGCGAAGCTGATACATCGCAGATTCATGAAACGGTTCGCCGTTTCCTCTGGTTTTTTGGGGCAGGGCCGGCGGAGGTCGCGTGCCCCGCTGTTGCATGTTGATGCGAAACAGTTTTTGCGCATGCGCGCCCGAATGAACGAAGGATGGCTTGATGCCTACAGTAAACCAGTTGGTCCGTAAGCCCCGCGTGGCTCCGGTCAAGCGCAACAAGGTTCCGGCCCTTCAGGCCAACCCGCAGAAGCGCGGCGTTTGCACCCGCGTTTACACGACGACGCCGAAGAAGCCGAACTCGGCTCTCCGCAAGGTTGCCAAGGTTCGTCTGACGAACGGCTTCGAGGTGATCGGCTACATTCCGGGTGAAGGTCACAACCTTCAGGAGCACTCCGTCGTGATGATTCGCGGCGGCCGCGTGAAGGACCTTCCCGGCGTTCGTTATCACATCCTGCGCGGCGTGCTCGATACGCAGGGCGTCAAGAACCGCAAGCAGCGCCGTTCCAAATATGGCGCGAAGCGTCCGAAGTAAGGAATTAGCGGTCGGCCATGCCACCGCCCAAGAGTGAGAAGCAGACATGTCGCGTCGCCACAGAGCAGAAAAGCGTGAAATCAACCCGGATCCGAAATTCGGGGATACGATTGTCACGAAATTCATGAATGCCATCATGCTTGACGGCAAGAAGTCCGTCGCCGAGCGCATTGTTTACGGTGCATTCGACACCATTGCCGACAAGACGAAGCAGGAGCCGGTCGAGCTGTTCCATCAGGCTCTCGACAACGTCGCTCCGCACGTCGAAGTGCGTTCGCGCCGTGTTGGTGGCGCCACCTACCAGGTGCCGGTCGATGTGCGTCCGGAGCGCCGCCAGGCGCTGGCCATCCGCTGGATGATCACCGCTGCCCGCAAACGCAACGAGACGACGATGGTTGATCGCCTCTCCGGCGAGTTGATGGATGCCGCGAACAATCGCGGCTCCGCTGTCAAGAAGCGCGAAGACACCCACAAGATGGCGGAAGCCAACCGGGCGTTCTCGCATTATCGCTGGTAACAAGAAGACCTGTTTTAGAGAGACCTCCTCCCATGGCTCGCGAATATCCGCTGGAAGACTACCGCAACTTCGGCATCATGGCTCACATCGATGCCGGCAAGACGACGACGACCGAGCGCGTTCTTTTCTACACCGGCAAGAGCCACAAGATCGGCGAAGTGCACGATGGTGCCGCGACGATGGACTGGATGGAGCAGGAACAGGAACGCGGCATCACGATCACGTCGGCCGCGACGACCACTTTCTGGGCCGGCCGCGACGGCAAGCGCAAGCGCTTCAACATTATCGACACGCCCGGACACGTCGACTTCACCATTGAAGTCGAGCGCTCGTTGCGTGTTCTCGATGGCGCGGTCGCGCTTCTCGACGCCAATGCCGGCGTCGAGCCGCAGACGGAGACCGTCTGGCGCCAGGCGAACAAGTACAAAGTTCCGCGGATGATCTTCGTCAACAAGATGGACAAGATCGGCGCCGACTTCTTCCGCTGTGTCGAAATGATCGGTACCCGTCTTGGCGCCAAGCCGGTTGTCATGCAGTTGCCGATCGGTGCCGAGAACGATTTCGCAGGCGTCGTCGATCTTATCGAGATGAAGGCGCTGATCTGGAAGTCCGAGAACCTCGGCGCCGAGTGGGACGTCCTCGATATCCCGGCCGATCTTCAGGCCCAGGCCGAAGAGTACCGCGAGCTTCTTATCGAAGCGGCCGTCGAATATGACGAAGCGGCGATGGAAGCCTATCTCGAAGGCGAAATGCCTGACAACGACAAGCTCCGCGCACTGATCCGCAAGGGAACCTGCGACGTTCAGATCTTCCCGGTGTTCTGCGGTTCCGCTTTCAAGAACAAGGGTGTGCAGCCGCTGCTCGACGCAGTTGTCGACTTCCTGCCGTCGCCGATCGACGTTCCGGCCATCAAGGGCATCGATCCGAAGACGGAAGGCGAAATCAAGCGCATCTCGTCCGACGACGAGCCGCTGTCGATGCTTGCCTTCAAGATCATGAACGATCCGTTCGTGGGATCGCTGACCTTCTGCCGCATCTATTCCGGCAAGGTGGAGACCGGCGTCTCGCTGATGAACACGGTGAAGGAAAAGCGCGAGCGCATCGGCCGCATGCTGCAGATGCACTCCAACAGCCGTGAAGACATCAAGGAAGCGTTTGCTGGCGATATCGTCGCGATCGCGGGCCTGAAGGAAACCACGACGGGCGACACGCTCTGCGATCCGCTCAAGCCGGTGATTCTGGAGCGCATGGAGTTCCCGGATCCGGTGATTTCGATCGCTGTCGAGCCGAAGACCAAGAGCGACCAGGAAAAGATGGGCCTCGCGCTCAACCGCCTGGCCGCCGAAGATCCGTCCTTCCGCGTTCGTTCGGACGAGGAATCCGGCCAGACGATCATCTCGGGCATGGGCGAACTGCATCTCGACATTCTCGTCGACCGCATGAAGCGCGAGTTCAAGGTGGAAGCCAATATCGGTGCGCCGCAGGTTGCTTATCGCGAGACGATCACCCGCGAAGCCGACATCGACTACACGCACAAGAAGCAGTCCGGCGGTTCGGGCCAGTTCGCTCGGGTGAAGATCACCTTTGCGCCGAACCCCGATGGAGACGATTTCGTCTTCGAAAGCACCGTGGTGGGCGGCAACGTTCCGAAGGAATACATCCCGGGTGTCGAAAAGGGCATTCAGTCGGTCATGGACTCCGGTCCGCTTGCCGGCTTCCCGATGCTGGGCGTCAAGGCGACGCTGACGGATGGTGCGTATCATGACGTCGATTCCTCCGTGCTTGCCTTCGAGATCGCGGCACGCGCCGCTTTTCGTGAAGGTGCGCAGAAGGCCGGTGCGCAGTTGCTCGAGCCGATCATGAAGGTGGAAGTGGTGACGCCGGAAGACTACATGGGCGACATCATCGGCGATCTCAATTCGCGCCGCGGCCAGATCGCCGGGACCGAGAGCCGCAACATCGACCAGGTGATCACCGCCATGGTGCCGCTGGCCAACATGTTCGGCTACGTGAACACGCTGCGGTCGATGAGCCAGGGCCGTGCCCAGTACACCATGATCTTCGACCACTACGAGGCAGTGCCTCAGGCGGTCGCCCAAGAGATCCAGAAGAAATACGCCTAAGGCGGGGATCGGCCGGTCGCCGCATCGCGGGGCCGGTCACGAGAAACATTTTGTCCGCGTGACAGACAGGAACGGAGAATTAAGATGGCGAAGGGTAAGTTTGAGCGCACGAAGCCGCATGTGAACATCGGCACGATTGGTCACGTGGACCATGGCAAGACGTCGCTGACGGCGGCGATCACGAAGTTTTTCGGCGAATTCAAGGCCTATGACCAGATCGACGCTGCGCCGGAAGAAAAGGCTCGCGGCATCACGATCTCGACGGCGCATGTGGAATACGAGACGGAAGCGCGTCACTACGCCCACGTCGACTGCCCGGGCCACGCCGACTACGTGAAGAACATGATCACGGGCGCTGCGCAGATGGACGGCGCGATCCTGGTGGTTTCGGCCGCCGACGGCCCGATGCCGCAGACGCGCGAGCACATCCTGCTTGCCCGCCAGGTCGGCGTTCCGGCGATCGTGGTGTTCCTCAACAAGGTCGACCAGGTCGACGACGAGGAGCTTCTCGAGCTGGTCGAGATGGAAGTGCGCGAGCTGCTTTCGTCCTACGAGTTCCCCGGCGACGACATTCCGGTGGTCAAGGGTTCTGCGCTGGTTGCGCTGGAAGACGGCGACAAGGCGAAGGGCGAGGACGCGATCCGCGCGCTGATGGCCGAAGTCGACAGCTACATCCCGACGCCCGAGCGTCCGATCGACCAGCCGTTCCTGATGCCGATCGAGGACGTGTTCTCGATCTCGGGCCGCGGCACGGTGGTGACCGGCCGCGTCGAGCGCGGCATCATCAATGTCGGCGACGAAATCGAGATCGTGGGCATCCGCGACACGACGAAGACGACGTGCACGGGCGTGGAGATGTTCCGCAAGCTGCTCGACCAGGGCATGGCCGGCGACAACATCGGCGCACTGCTGCGCGGCGTCGACCGCGAGGGCGTCGAGCGCGGCCAGGTGCTGTGCAAGCCGGGTTCGGTGAAGCCGCACAAGAAGTTCCTGGCCGAAGCCTACATCCTGACGAAGGAAGAGGGCGGGCGCCACACGCCGTTCTTCAACAAGTACCGTCCGCAGTTCTACTTCCGCACGACGGACGTGACGGGTGAGGTGACGCTTCCGGAAGGCACCGAAATGGTGATGCCGGGCGACAACGCCGAGATGAATGTCGAGCTGATCGTGCCGATCGCGATGGAAGAGCGCCTGCGCTTCGCCATCCGCGAAGGCGGCCGTACCGTCGGCGCAGGCATCGTCTCCAAGATCATCGAGTAGGCGAACTAAGAGTTTGGCGGAGCGCGGCACCCGCTGCCGCGCTTCGCTTCTTGAATAAGGAAAAAGTCGTATGAACGGCCAGAACATCCGCATTCGCCTGAAGGCGTTCGACCACCGCGTCCTTGATGCTTCGACACGTGAAATCGTTTCGACTGCAAAGCGGACCGGCGCGAGCGTGCGCGGGCCTGTGCCGCTGCCGACACGGATCGAGAAATTCACCGTGAACCGGTCGCCGCACATCGACAAGAAAAGCCGCGAGCAGTTCGAAATGCGCACCCACAAGCGCCTTTTGGACATCGTTGATCCGACTCCGCAGACCGTGGACGCGCTTATGAAGCTCGATCTCGCGGCCGGCGTTGATGTCGAGATCAAGCTCTGAGTGAACCGGATTGGGGAAGGATGAACCAATGCGTTCAGGAGTAATTGCACAGAAGCTGGGAATGACGCGCGTCTACAATGACGATGGCGAACAGCAGCCGGTTACGGTTCTCCGCATGGAGAACTGCCAGGTGGTTGCCCAGCGTACAGAAGACAAGAACGGCTACACGGCAGTGCAGCTCGGTTCCGGCTTCGCGAAGGTGAAGAACACCTCCAAGGCGATGCGTGGCCATTTCGCCAAGGCATCGGTCGAGCCGAAACGCAAGCTTGCCGAGTTCCGCGTTTCGCCGGACAACATGATCGATGTCGGCGCCGAACTGACGGCCGAGCACTTCGTGCCGGGCCAGAAGGTCGACGTGACGGGTACGACACAGGGCAAGGGTTTCCAGGGTGTCATGAAGCGCCACAATTTCGGTGGCGGCCGTGCAACCCACGGTAACTCGCTTTCGCACCGTTCGCACGGTTCCACCGGCATGTGCCAGGACCCGGGCAAGGTGTTCAAAGGCAAGAAGATGGCCGGTCACATGGGTGCGACCCGCGTGACGACGCAAAACCTCGAGATCGTCTCCACCGACGCCGAGCGCGGCCTGATCCTGGTCAAGGGTGCGGTTCCGGGTTCCAAGGGTGCCTGGATCCTGGTGCGCGACGCCGTCAAGGCCGGCCTGCCGAAAGATGCGCCTAAGCCGGCTGCACTGCGTGCATCCGCTGAAGCCGCTCCGGCTACCGAGAGCGCTGAAGGGGCAGAATGATGGATATCAAAGTAACGACGCTTGCCGGCAAAGCTGCCGGTTCGGTCAAGGTTTCCGACGAAGTGTTCGGTCTCGAGCCGCGCGCGGACCTCATCCAGCGTGTCGTGCTGTGGCAGCTTGCCAAGAAACAGCAGGGCACGCATCAGTCCAAGGGCCGTTCCGAGATCTCTCGCACCGGCGCGAAGATGTTCCGCCAGAAGGGCACCGGCCGTGCACGTCACTCGTCGGCTCGCGCTCCGCAGTTCCGCGGCGGCGGCAAGGCCCACGGTCCGGTTGCGCGCAGCCACGAAACGGCCATTCCGAAGAAGGTCCGCGCTCTCGGCCTGCGCCATGCGCTGTCGGCCAAGGCGAAATCGTCCGACCTGATCATCATCGATGATCTGAAGGCCGGTGACGCGAAAACCAAGACGCTGCTCGGTCAGCTGAGCGGTCTCGGTCTTGACAACGCACTCGTGATTGGCGGCGCCGAACTCGACGCGAACTTCAAGAACGCGGCGGCAAACATTCCGCATATCGATGTGCTGCCGGTGCAGGGCATCAATGTCTACGACATCCTGCGCCGCAACAAGCTGGTGCTGTCCAAGGCTGCGGTCGAAGCACTCGAGGAGCGGTTCAAATGACGGACATTCGCCACTATGACGTGATCGTCTCCCCGGTGATCACCGAGAAATCGACCTTCGTGTCGGAACACAACCAGGTCATCTTCAACGTCGCGCGCGACGCTTCCAAGCCGGAAATCAAGGCTGCTGTCGAAGCGTTGTTCGGTGTCAAAGTGAAGGCGGTCAACACCATGGTCCGCAAGGGCAAGGTGAAGCGGTTCCGCGGCATCAAGGGCAAGCAGAGTGACGTTAAAAAGGCGGTCGTGACCCTCGTTGATGGTCAGTCCATCGACGTCGCGACCGGGCTCTAACCGGTCGGCCGAGAGGTATTTGTTATGGCATTGAAAACTTTCAAACCGACGTCTCCCGGCCAGCGCCAGCTGGTTACGGTCGACCGTTCCGGCCTGCACAAGGGCGGTCCGGTCAAGGCGCTCACCCAGGGTCTGTCGAAGTCGGGCGGCCGCAACAATGCGGGCCGCATGACGTCGCGCAACAAGGGCGGCGGTCACAAGCGGACCTACCGCATCATCGACTTCAAGCGCGGCAAGAAGGATATCGAGGCGACGGTAGAGCGTCTTGAGTACGATCCGAACCGCACCGCCTTCATCGCGCTTCTGAAGTACGACGATGGCGAGTTGTCCTACATCCTCGCGCCGCAGCGTCTGCAGGCGGGTGACCGCGTGGTGTCGGCCGAATACGCCGACGTCAAGCCGGGCAACGCGATGGAACTGGGCCGCATGCCGGTCGGCACGATCGTGCACAACGTCGAGATGAAGCCCGGCAAGGGCGGACAGATCGCACGTTCCGCCGGCACATACGCGCAGCTCGTCGGTCGTGACCAGGGCATGGCGATCCTTCGCCTGAATTCCGGCGAACAGCGTCTTGTCTCGGGCAAGTGCATCGCGACCGTCGGCGCCGTCTCCAACCCGGATCACGGCAACATCAACCTCGGCAAGGCCGGCCGTTCGCGCTGGCTCGGCCGTCGCCCGCATGTTCGCGGTGTCGTCATGAACCCTGTTGACCACCCGCATGGTGGTGGTGAAGGACGCACGTCCGGCGGTCGTCATCCGGTGACGCCGTGGGGCAAGCCGACCAAGGGCAAGCGCACCCGTTCGAACAAGTCGACCGACAAGTTCATCATGCGTTCGCGCCACCAGCGCAAGAAGTAATCGAGAGAGGAAAAGCCTATGGCTCGTTCAGTTTGGAAAGGCCCGTTTGTTGACGGCTATCTTCTCAAGAAGGCTGACAAGGCCCGCGAGAGTGGTCGTCACGACGTGATCAAGATCTGGAGCCGCCGCTCCACCATCATGCCGCAATTCGTCGGCCTGACCTTCGGCGTCTACAACGGCACCAAGCATATTCCGGTCGCCGTTTCCGAGGACATGGTTGGCCACAAATTCGGTGAATTCGCTCCGAGCCGGACCTATTACGGTCATGGTGCGGACAAGAAGGCAAAGAGGAAGTAACCATGGGCAAGCCCAAGGCACCGCGCCGGCTGGCCGACAACGAAGCGCGTGCGGTTACCCGCACGATCCGCGTCAGCCCGCAGAAGCTCAATCTGGTTGCGGCCATGATCCGCGGCAAGAAGGTGGAATCGGCGCTGGCCGATCTGACCTTCTCGCGCAAGCGTATCGCCTCGACCGTGAAGAAGACGCTGGAATCGGCGATCGCCAACGCAGAGAACAACCACGATCTCGATGTGGACGCTCTGGTTGTCGCAGAGGCCTATGTCGGCAAGTCGATTGTCATGAAGCGTTTCATGGCACGCGGTCGCGGCCGTGCAAGCCGTATCGAAAAACCGTTCTCTCACCTCACGATCGTTGTGCGTGAGCAAGAGGAAGCAGGGGAGGCCGCGTAATGGGTCAGAAGATTAATCCGGTCGGCCTTCGTCTCGGCATCAACCGCACTTGGGATTCGCGTTGGTACGCGAATACCGGCGAATACGGCCAGCTTTTGCATGAGGATCTGAAGATCCGCGAGTACCTGATGAAGGAACTCAAGCAGGCTGCCGTCTCGAAGATCGTGATCGAGCGTCCGCACAAGAAATGCCGCGTGACGATCCATTCGGCTCGTCCGGGGATCATCATCGGCAAGAAGGGCGCGGACATCGAAAAGCTGCGCCGCAAGCTGTCGGAATTCACCTCGGCCGAAACGCATCTCAACATCGTTGAAGTGCGCAAGCCGGAAATTGACGCGAACCTGGTTGCGCAGTCGATCGCGCAGCAGCTGGAACGCCGCGTGGCGTTCCGCCGCGCCATGAAGCGCGCCGTTCAGTCGGCGATGCGCCTCGGCGCCGAAGGCATCCGCATCAACTGCGCCGGCCGCCTCGGCGGCGCGGAAATCGCCCGTACGGAATGGTACCGCGAAGGCCGCGTTCCGCTGCATACGCTGCGCGCCGACGTGGACTACGGAACCGCCGAAGCCGAAACGGCTTACGGTATCTGCGGTATCAAGGTCTGGATCTTCAAGGGTGAAATCCTCGAGCACGATCCGATGGCTTCTGAGCGCCGGGCAACGGAAACCGATAGCCAGGGTTCTGGCCGCCGTCGCGACAACGCGTAAGCGGACGGGATTGGAGTAAGAGACAATGCTGCAACCGAAACGGACAAAGTACCGCAAGCAGTTCAAGGGCAAGATCCATGGCGTCGCCAAGGGTGGCACTGCCTTGAACTTCGGTGAATATGGCCTGAAAGCGCTTGAGCCGAACCGGGTCAACGCTCGCGAGATCGAGGCGGCCCGCCGCGCGATCACCCGTCACATGAAACGTGCCGGCCGCGTGTGGATCCGCATCTTCCCCGACACTCCGGTCACGTCCAAGCCGACCGAAGTGCGCATGGGCAAGGGCAAGGGCTCGGTCGACTATTGGGCGGCCAAGGTGAAGCCCGGCCGCGTGATGTTTGAAATCGACGGCGTTCCCGAGGATATCGCACGCGAGGCACTGCGCCTTGGCGCAGCGAAACTTTCCGTTCGGACGCGCTTTATCCAGCGTATCGCCGAGTAGGAGTGAAGCCGATGAAAGCCTCTGATGTTAAGGCCATGAGCGCCGACCAGCTCGCCGATGAGCTGGCCAAGCTCAAAAAGGAACAGTTCAACCTGCGCTTCCAGAAGGCGACGGGTCAGCTGGAGAAAACCTCGCGCGTACGTGAAGTGCGCCGCGACATTGCCCGTATCAAGACGATTGCCGCGCAGACCGCGGCCAAAGGGAAGTAACGATGCCAAAACGCATTCTTCAGGGCACCGTCGTGAGCGACAAGAACGACAAGACCGTAGTGGTCCGGGTCGAGCGCCGCTTCACGCACCCGCTGTTCAAAAAGACCGTGCGCCGCTCCAAGAAATACAAGGCGCATGACGAAAGCAACCAGTTCAAGGTTGGCGATTCCGTTTTCATCCAGGAAAGCGCGCCAATCTCCAAGGACAAGTGCTGGGTGGTCGTAACCGACCAGTCGGCGTCCTGAACCTAAACCGCAATACATGCGGCTTCGCAGGAAGCCAGCTGGACAGATTTTAAAAGGCAGCCAGTCATGATTCAGATGCAAACAAACCTCGATGTCGCCGACAATTCCGGCGCCCGTCGTGTTCAGTGCATCAAGGTGCTGGGCGGGTCGAAGCGCAAATATGCTTCCGTGGGCGACGTTATCGTTGTTTCGGTCAAGGAAGCCATCCCGCGCGGCCGCGTCAAGAAGGGCGACGTCATGAAAGCCGTCGTCGTTCGCACCGCAGCTGATATCCGCCGTCCCGACGGCAGCGTCATCCGCTTCGACAAGAACGCAGCGGTGATCGTCGACAACAAGAAAGACCCGGTCGGTACCCGTATCTTCGGACCCGTGCCGCGCGAACTGCGCGCCAAGGCACACATGAAGATCATCTCGCTGGCGCCGGAAGTTCTGTAAGGAGAGACACGATGCAGAAGATCCGCAAGGGCGACGAGGTCGTCGTGCTCACCGGCAAGGACAAGGGCCGCAAAGGTTCGGTCCTCCAGGTTATGCCGAAAGACAACCGTGCCGTTGTCGCCGGCGTCAATGTCGTTAAACGCCACCAGCGCCAGACGGCCAATTCGGAAGGCGGCATCATCTCGAAAGAGGCGCCGATCGACCTGTCCAACCTGGCCCTGCTGGACCCGAAAGATTCCAAGCCGACCCGCGTCGGTTTCCGCATGGAGGGCGACCGAAAGGTCCGTTTCTCCAAACGCTCCGGAGAAGTGATCGATGGCTGAAGCAAAGTACGAACCGCGGCTCAAGACGCAGTACCGCGACGCCGTGCGCAAGCAGATGCTTGAGCAGTTCGGCTATTCGAACGAAATGGAAATTCCCCGTGTGACGAAGATCGTCGTCAACATGGGTGTCGGCGAAGCGACCGCAGACTCCAAGAAGCCGGCTTCGGCTGCCGAGGACCTGTCGCTGATCACCGGCCAGAAGGCTGTCATCACGCGTGCCCGCAATTCGATTGCCGGCTTCAAGGTGCGTGAAGACATGCCGATCGGCACCAAGGTGACGCTTCGCGGCGACCGCATGTTCGAGTTCATGGACCGCCTGGTCAACATCGCGCTGCCGCGCGTTCGCGACTTCCGCGGCCTGAACCCGAAGAGCTTCGACGGCCGTGGCAACTTCGCCATGGGCCTGAAGGAGCACATCGTGTTCCCCGAGATCAACTACGACAAGGTCGATCAGATTTGGGGAATGGACGTCATCGTTTGTACGACGGCGAAAACGGATGATGAGGCCCGGGCACTGCTCAAGGCATTCAACTTCCCGTTCCGCCAGTAACGGCAAGCGTTAGAAGGATAATTACGCATGGCAAAAGTCAGCGCAGTCGAAAAGAATAGCCGCCGCCGCAAGCTGGTGGATCAGTACGCCGCAAAGCGCGCGGAGCTGAAAGCAATCGTTATGGATCGCTCCAAGCCCATGGAAGAGCGTTTCAAGGCGACCCTGAAGCTCTCGGAATTGCCGCGCAATTCCTCCAAGGTGCGCGTGCGCAACCGTTGTGAAGTTTCGGGCCGTCCGCGCGGTTACTACCGCAAGCTCAAAATGTCGCGTATCGCGCTTCGGGAACTCGGCTCGCTTGGCCGTATTCCCGGCATTGTGAAATCCAGCTGGTAAGGGGAAAACAAGATGTCTATGTCAGATCCTCTTGGCGATATGCTGACGCGTATCCGCAACGGCATTCACCGTTCGAAGGACAGCATTTCGACGCCGGCATCCAAGCTGCGCGGCCGCGTACTGGAAGTACTCAAGAGCGAAGGCTACATTCGTGGTTATTCGCAGGTTGAATATTCCACGGGCAAGGCCGAGTTCGAGATCGAACTGAAATATTTCGATGGCGCTCCGGTTATCCGCAAGATCGAGCGTGTGTCGAAACCCGGCCGCCGGGTCTATGTCGGTGTGAAGTCGATTCCACATGTGGCCAATGGCCTCGGTATTTCGATCCTCTCGACGCCGCAGGGCGTGATGGCGGATCACGAGGCACGTGAAAAGAATATTGGTGGCGAGCTTCTCTGCCGCGTCTTCTGACGCAGCGGATAGTCACGAACCCAGTAAACGGACAGGTTGAACAATGTCGCGTATTGGTAAGAAGCCGGTATCTATCCCGGACGGTGTCACGGCCACCGTCGACGGTCAGATTGTGACCGCGAAAGGCCCGAAGGGCGAACTGAAATTCGTCGTCAATGACGAAGTTCTGGTCTCCATGGAAGAAGGCGCCGTCTCGGTGGAGCCGCGCGACCAGTCCAAGGACGCGCGCTCCAAATGGGGCATGTCCCGCACCATGATTTCCAACATCATGGATGGCGTGAAGAACGGCTTCGAGCGCAAGCTCGAAATCAACGGCGTCGGCTATCGTGCTGCGATGCAGGGCAAGAACATTCAGCTCTCGCTCGGCTACAGCCATGAAGTCGTCTACCAGGTGCCGGAAGGCATTACGGCCGCGTGCCCGAAGCCGACCGAAATCGTGCTGAACGGCATCGACAAGCAGAAGCTCGGCCAGGTCGCCGCGGAGATCCGTGAATTCCGTCCGCCGGAGCCCTACAAGGGCAAGGGCGTGAAATATGCGGAAGAGACGATCATCCGCAAAGAAGGCAAGAAGAAGTAAGGACAACGCGTCATGGCCAAGACCAAGGAATCCATCACGCGCCGTGCGCAGCGCGTCCGCCGTCAGATCAAGAAGGTGGCCAATGGCCGCCCGCGTCTGTCGGTGCATCGTTCTTCCAAGAACATCTATGCGCAGGTTATCGACGATAGCGCCGGCCGCACGATTGCCGCCGCCTCTACCCTCGAGACCGATATGAAGGGCGCGCTGAAGACCGGCGCCGATACCGCTGCTGCTGCTGCCGTCGGCAAGTTGATTGCCGAACGCGCCGTCAAGGCGGGCATCAAGGACGTCGTGTTCGATCGCGGCGCCTACATCTTTCATGGCCGGGTAAAGGCGCTTGCAGATGCGGCGCGTGAAGCCGGCCTGAATTTCTAATTTCAATCAACCGTGCTTCCGGAAAAGAAAAAGGACTAGGATATGGCACAGCAAGAACGTGGAGGTCGCGGACGCGACCGTGGCCCACGCGAAGAGGTTGATAGCGAGTTTGTAGACAAGCTCGTTCACATCAACCGCGTGGCAAAAGTCGTGAAGGGCGGCCGTCGCTTCGGCTTCGCTGCTCTCGTCGTTGTCGGCGACCAGAAGGGCCGTGTCGGCTTTGGTCACGGCAAGGCACGCGAAGTGCCGGAAGCGATCCGCAAGGCAACCGAGTCCGCCAAGCGCGACATGATTTTCGTGCCGCTGCGGTCGGGCCGCACTCTGCATCATGACGTCGAGGGCCGTCACGGCGCCGGCAAGGTTCTGCTGCGCGCAGCCGCTCCGGGTACCGGCATCATCGCCGGCGGTCCGATGCGCGCCGTCTTCGAGACGCTCGGCGTCCAGGACGTCGTCGCCAAGTCGCTCGGCACCTCGAACCCGTACAACATGGTTCGCGCCACCTTCGACGCCCTGAAGAGCCAGATGCATCCGAAGGACGTCGCCGCGCAGCGCGGTCTCAAATACTCCACGCTGCAGGCGCGCCGCCGCGACCTGATCGGCGCCGAAGAATAGACAGATCGTGCTCCTCGTCCTTCGTGCGAAGGGCAGGGGCCATTGGAAGGAAGCTGACTGATGGCTGACAAGAAAAAGGGCGCCACGATCACTGTCGAACAGATCGGCAGCCCGATCCGCCGTCCGGCCGACCAGGAGAAAACCCTGATCGGTCTGGGTCTCAACAAGATGCATCGCCGCCGCACACTGGAAGATACTCCGGCCGTGCGTGGCATGATCCGCAAAGTGCAGCATCTCGTCCGCGTTGTGGACGAGGCCTGAGAGCGGGGAGAAAGATCATGAATCTCAACGATTTGCGCGATAACGAAGGCGCTCGCCAGTCCCGTAAACGGGTCGGGCGCGGCATTGGTTCCGGCAAGGGCAAGACCGGCGGACGCGGCGTGAAAGGCCAGAAGTCCCGCTCGGGCGTGGCGATCAAGGGCTACGAAGGTGGCCAGATGCCGATCTACCGCCGCCTGCCGAAGCGCGGCTTCAACAATATTTTCGCCAAGGACTTCAACATCGTTTCGCTTGGCCGCGTCCAGGCCGCGATCGATGCCGGCAAGCTCGACGCGAAGAAAACGGTCGATGCGGCCGCGCTCGCCGAAGCCGGCGTCATCCGCCGCGTCAAGGACGGCGTGCGCGTGCTCGCCGACGGCGAACTGAAGGCAAAGGTCAAGTTCGAAGTTGCCGGCGCCTCGAAATCGGCAGTCGACAAGATCGAGAAGGCCGGCGGTTCCATCACCGTTCAGGCCGCCAACGCCGCTTCCGAGTGATCCCTTCAAGGCGGCGGGGAAATCCGCCGCCTTTTTCTTCACATGTTTGTTGACTTGCGTCTCTCCGGCATGGCGCTTATCTCCGCACAGAAAGTGCGTTGACCCGGCCGGGCGCAGTCCGGCAGAGACCACGCCTCAGCCGAACCGGAGATCTCCTCTATGGCATCCGCAGCAGAACAGCTTGCATCCAATCTGAACTTCGGCGCTTTCGCCAAGGCCGAGGAACTGAAGAAACGCATCTGGTTCACGCTCGGCGCTTTGCTCGTCTACCGGTTGGGAACCTATATTCCGCTGCCCGGGCTGAACATGGACGCGTTCGCGCAGGCCTTTTCCAACCAGTCGGGCGGCATTCTGGGCATGTTCAACATGTTCTCCGGCGGTGCCGTGCAGCGTATGGCGATTTTCGCGCTTGGCATCATGCCCTACATTTCGGCCTCGATCGCCATCCAGTTGATGACGTCGGTCATACCGGCGCTCGAACAGCTCAAGAAGGAAGGCGAACAGGGCCGCAAGGTCATCAACCAGTATACGCGGTACGGTACCGTGCTTCTGGCGACGCTGCAGGCCTACGGCATTTCCGTCGGGCTAGAGAGCGGTAGCGGCATCGTAGCGGATCCGGGCTGGTTCTTCCGTATTTCCACCGTGATAACGCTGGTCGGCGGGACGATGTTCCTGATGTGGCTCGGCGAGCAGATCACCGCGCGGGGTATCGGCAACGGCATTTCGCTGATCATCTTTTCCGGCATTGTCGCCGGTCTGCCGTCGGCGATCGCCGGCACGCTTGAGCTTGGACGTACCGGTGCACTGGCCACTGGCGTTATCATTGCGATCATCGTAGTCGCAATCGTGGTCATTGCTGCCATTGTGTTCGTCGAGCGGGCACAACGCCGTCTGCTGATCCAGTATCCCAAACGCCAGGTCGGCAACCGCATGTTCCAGGGCGACACGTCGCACCTGCCGCTGAAGCTGAACACGGCTGGCGTTATCCCGCCGATCTTCGCATCGTCGCTGCTGCTTCTGCCGGCTACGCTTGCCGGCTTCTCCGATTCGACGACGTTGCCGAACTGGGCGACAGCGATCCTGGCGGCGCTCGGCCATGGCCAGCCGCTCTACATGCTGTTTTATGCCAGCATGATCGTGTTCTTCGCGTTCTTCTACACTGCGATCGTATTCAACCCGGAAGACACGGCCGACAATCTGAAAAAGCATTCGGGCTTCATACCGGGCATTCGCCCGGGGCAGCGGACCGCCGAATATATCGACTACGTGCTGACACGCATTACGGTCGTCGGTGCGCTCTATCTGGTCCTGGTGTGCATGTTACCCGAATTTCTAATAGCCTCGACCGGTGTGCCGTTCTATCTCGGCGGAACGTCGCTGCTCATCGTTGTGAGCGTGACCCTTGATACTGTCGCGCAGATCCAGGGCCATCTGATTGCCCACCAGTATGAAGGTCTGATCAAGAAATCGAAACTGCGCGGGGGGAAACGCGGACGATGAGACTTATTCTTCTTGGACCGCCGGGCGCCGGCAAGGGCACGCAGGCGCAACGGCTCGTCGAGAAATACGGCATCCCCCAACTTTCGACTGGCGACATGCTGCGTGCCGCGGTCAAGGCAGGTACGGATGTCGGGCAGCGCGCGGAAGCGGTGATGAATGCAGGCAAGCTGGTCTCGGACGATATCGTCAATGCGATCGTTTCGGAGAGGATCGATCAGCCGGACTGTGCCAAAGGCTTCATTCTGGACGGGTATCCGCGCACGCTGGTGCAGGCTGATGCCGTGCAGGAGATGCTGAAGGCCAAGGGTATCGCGCTCGACGTGGTCATCGAACTGCAGGTCGATGACGAAGTCCTGGTCGACCGGATTTCTGGCCGCTACAGCTGCGCAAGCTGCGGCACGGTCTATCACGACACGTCGAACAAGCCGAAACAGGACGGTGTCTGTGACAAATGCGGCTCGACGGAGTTCAAGCGGCGTTCGGATGACCAGCCGGACAAGGTCTGGACCCGTTTGCAGGCCTACTACAAGGAGACCTCGCCGCTGATCGGTTATTATTATGCGAAGGACCTGCTGAAGAGCGTCGATGGCCTGCGGTCCATCGGGGATGTCGCGGATGCGATCGACGGGGTATTGGAGAAGGTCTGACCTTGCGGCGCCTTCCTGTCTTTCAGTAATTATCCGAAAATGACCTTTACGGCTGTTGACAGCCGGTAGGGGCGGGATTATAGCGGCGCATCTTCCTCGAAAGATTGGTTGACAGTGCCTTTATGGCGTGATGCCGCTCGAACAGGGGAATCCGCAAGGGCCGGCCTCCACCGGACGCGGGTAGAAACAGAACCGCCGGTCAAACCGGCCCACATGGAGAAGAAGATGGCACGTATTGCCGGTGTTAACCTGCCGACAGGTAAGCGCGTTGTGATCGCGCTTCAGTATATTCACGGTATCGGTCCGAAGTTCGCCCAAGAAATCGTCGAGAAGAACAACATTCCCGCCGAACGCCGTGTGCATGAGATGACCGACGCCGAAGTTCTCGGGATCCGCGAATCGATCGACCGCGACTATCAGGTCGAGGGCGATCTGCGCCGCGAAGTCTCGATGAACATCAAACGCCTGATGGACCTCGGCTGCTATCGCGGCCTGCGCCATCGCCGTAACCTGCCGGTCCGCGGCCAGCGCACGCATACGAATGCGCGCACTCGCAAGGGCCCGGCGAAAGCCATCGCAGGCAAGAAGAAGTAATTGAACGCACGATGCCGCGCCTGAGGCGCGGCTTTCGTTCGTTCCAAGGTGTAGCCGCTGGAACTACGGCGGTGCAGAGATCGAGAGGATTACCATGGCAAAAGATGCCGGCCGCGTTCGCCGCCGCGAGCGCAAGAATATTTCGTCGGGCGTTGCCCACGTTAATTCGACATTCAACAACACGATGATCACCATCACCGATGCGCAGGGCAACACGATTGCCTGGTCGTCCGCAGGCATGCAGGGCTTCAAGGGCTCGCGCAAGTCGACTCCGTTTGCGGCACAGGTTGCCGCCGAGGATTGCGCGCGCAAGGCCCAGGAACACGGCATGCGTTCGCTGGAAGTGGAAGTGTGCGGGCCGGGCTCGGGCCGTGAGTCGGCGCTTCGCGCGCTGCAGGCAGCCGGTTTCACGATTACGTCGATCCGTGACGTGACGCCGATCCCGCACAATGGTTGCCGCCCGCGCAAGAAACGCCGCGTCTAACCATCCAGTGGCGACGCCGATCCTGCGTCGCCTGTTTTCAGGTCTGTTGCCACGATTGGATGGTGGCAAGGAAGCTGAGGGAAACTGCCGTGATACATAAAAACTGGCAAGAATTGATCAAGCCGAAGAAGGTCGAGTTCAAGAGCGATAGCGCCACCAAGGTGACGCTTGTTGCCGAGCCGCTCGAGCGCGGATTCGGTCTTACGCTTGGCAACGCGCTTCGCCGCGTGCTGTTGTCGTCGCTGCGCGGTGCCGCCGTCACCGCGGTGCAGATCGATGGCGTTCTGCATGAATTCTCCTCGATCGCCGGTGTGCGCGAAGATGTGACCGACATCGTGCTCAACATCAAAGAAATTGCCATCCGCATGGAAGGCGACGGTCCGAAGCGTATGGTCGTTCGCAAGCAGGGCCCGGGCGTTGTCACCGCCGGCGACATTCAAACCGTGGGCGATGTCGAGATTCTCAATCCCGATCACGTCATCTGCACACTCGACGAAGGCGCTGAAATCCGCATGGAATTCACCGTCGACAACGGCAAGGGTTATGTCCCGGCCGAGCGCAACCGCGCCGAAGACGCTCCGATTGGCCTGATCCCGGTCGACAGCCTGTATTCGCCGGTCCGCAAGGTCTCCTATAAGGTGGAAAACACCCGTGAAGGCCAGGTGCTGGACTACGACAAGCTGTCGATGACGATCGAGACGAACGGTGCGGTCACAGGCGAGGACGCAGTGGCATTCGCCGCGCGCATCCTGCAGGACCAGCTCGGCGTGTTCGTGAACTTCGAAGAACCTCAGAAGGAAGTCGAGGAAGAAGCCGTCCAGGAACTGGCCTTCAATCCTGCGCTGCTCAAGAAGGTCGACGAACTGGAGTTGTCGGTGCGTTCGGCGAACTGCCTCAAGAACGACAACATCGTCTATATCGGCGACCTGATCCAGAAGACGGAAGGCGAAATGCTGCGCACGCCGAACTTCGGTCGCAAGTCGCTGAACGAAATCAAGGAAGTTCTGGCGTCCATGGGCCTCCATCTCGGTATGGAAGTCCCGGCATGGCCGCCGGAAAACATCGAAGACCTCGCGAAGCGTTACGAGGATCACTACTGATCGCCGGGCAACCGGCTAACTTTCAAGGAGAAGGCTCATGCGCCACGGAAAATCGGGCCGCAAGCTGAACCGCACTGCCAGCCACCGCAAGGCGATGTTTGCCAACATGGCAGCCTCGCTGATCGAGCATGAGCAGATTGTGACGACGCTGCCCAAGGCCAAAGAAATACGTCCGATTGTCGAGAAGCTCGTTACGCTCGGCAAACGAGGTGATCTGCACGCACGCCGCCAGGCGATCTCGGCCATTCGCGACGAGACACAGGTGCGTAAACTGTTCGATACGATCGCGACGCGTTACGCCGATCGCAATGGCGGCTATCTGCGCATCATGAAGGCGGGCTTTCGCCATGGCGACAGCGCACCGATGGCCGTGATCGAATTCGTCGACCGCGACGTGGACGCCAAAGGTGCCGGCGATCGCGCGCGCGTCGAGGCTGAAGAACAAGCTGCCGGAGAAGAAGCAGCTTAAGACAGGTCCAATCGGACGACCTGAAAAGGGGCCTTTTAAGGCCCCTTTTTTTCGTTATGGTTGCCGCGATTCCAAACGATGTCGGGGGTGCGGTTCATGGCATTCTTCAAAGCTTGCCGCTTGATTGTGTTGTCGGTTCTGATGCTGGGCGTCGTGGCGCCCCCTGTGCATGCACAGGACGCCGCGCAGTCACCTGGCGACATGCTGATGGATTTGTTCGGACGCGGCGGCGACCGTGGCGGCGAAACCGGGCCCGACCGCCGCGTTCCGCTTAGTCGCGACGAGATGCAGCTTTCCTTCGCGCCGCTGGTGAAGGAAACCGCGCCGGCTGTGGTCAATGTCTATGCCGCCCGCATGGTGCAGCAGAGACAATCCCCGTTCGCCGGCGATCCGTTTTTTGAGTTCTTTTTCGGGCCCGGCGTCAGCGGACCGTCACGCCCGCGTATGGAGCAATCGCTTGGCTCCGGCGTCATAGTCGATCCGTCCGGTCTGATCGTGACCAACAATCACGTCATAGGCGATGCCGACGAGATCAAGGTGGCTCTTTCCGACGGCGAGGAGTTCGAGAGCAAAGTCGTGCTGCGGGACGAGCGCGTTGATCTTGCCGTCTTGAAAATCGATGCGAAGCGCGAACTGGACTTCCTTGATCTCGCAGATTCCGACGCCGTCGAAACCGGCGATCTTGTGCTAGCAATCGGCAATCCGTTCGGCGTCGGCCAGACGGTGACTTCGGGTATCGTTTCGGCGCTGGCACGCACGCGTATCGGCGTGTCGGATTTCGGATTTTTCATCCAGACCGACGCGGCCATCAATCCCGGCAATTCGGGCGGCGCGCTCATTTCCATGTCCGGCAGGCTGATCGGCATCAATACGGCGATTTATTCGCGCTCGGGAGGATCGATTGGCATCGGATTCGCGATCCCGTCCAACATGGTGCGCGCTGTTATCGACCAGGCGAAGGGCGGGGCGGACGCTTTCGAGCGTCCTTATCTGGGGGCGACGTTCGAAACGGTGACACCGGCGATTGCGGAAAGCCTCGGCATGCGCCGACCGTCCGGTGCTATTGTCACCGAAGTCGTGGCCGGCAGCCCTGCGGACAAGGCTGGATTGAAGCCCGGAGATGTCGTTCTCAGCATCGATGGACATCCGGTCGAACACCCGGACGCTTTGGGATACCGGCTTGAGACCGCTGGACCGGGCCGGACCGTAACGCTGGCCATGCTGTCGCGCGGTCGCCAGATTGCCGTTGATATAAAACTGGAACAGGCGCCAGAAACTGTGCCGTCGGAAGAAACCCTGATCGGAGGGACCAGTCCGCTGGCCGGCGCGACGGTTGCGAATATCTCGCCCCGGATTCTCAACCGCCTGAACGTGCGTTTCCGCGGGGAGGGTGTCATCATCTCGGACATTAAAAACGGATCGACCGCCAACAGGATCGGTTTCATGCCAGGCGACGTTCTGGTCGCAATCAATGGCAGGCAAATTGGTGATGTCGAGGATGTGATGGAGATCGCAAATTCGACGGACCGCTCCTGGAGTTTCGTGATCAACCGGGGTGGCCGTATCATCCGGCAGTTCTTCCGCGGATAATGCACTGATGCCGGACCTTTTCGGGGAGCGGGCGCCTGCCCATCCAGACACAGCACATCGACCATTGGCCGACCGGCTTCGGCCGACTCGGCTGGAGGACGTCGTCGGCCAGGATCACCTGACCGGACCGGACGGCGCGCTGACACGGATGATTGCCTCTGGAAGCCTCGGCAACATCATCTTCTGGGGGCCGCCCGGTACGGGAAAGACGACGATCGCGCGGTTGCTCGCCGGTGCGGCCGAACTTCATTTCGAGCAGATCTCGGCGATCTTCAGCGGCGTGGCCGACTTGAAGAAGGTCTTCGAGGCTGCGCGAATGCGGTTGCAGAACGGCATGCAAACTCTGCTATTCGTTGACGAGATCCACCGTTTCAACCGTGCTCAGCAGGATTCCTTCCTGCCGGTGGTCGAGGACGGCACGATCCTGCTTGTCGGCGCGACGACCGAGAATCCGTCTTTCGAACTCAACGCCGCCCTCTTGTCGCGCGCGCGTGTTCTGACACTCAAGCGACTGGATCCGGAATACCTCGAAATGCTGTTGCAGCGGGCCGAAGCGGAGATGGGCAAGCACCTGCCGTTGACCGACGATGCGCGCGGCCTGCTCACCATGATGGCCGATGGCGACGGACGGGCCGTCCTGACGCTGGCGGAAGAAGTGTTTCGGGCAGCGAAGGCGGACGAGACGCTCAACGAGGATGGACTGCGCGTGATCGTGCAGCGTCGGGCACCGGTCTACGACAAAGGGCAGGACGGCCACTACAACCTGATCTCGGCGCTGCACAAGGCGGTGCGCGGCTCGGACCCGGATGCGGCGCTCTATTATCTCGCGCGCATGTTCGATGCCGGCGAGGACCCGCTCTTTCTCGGACGACGTCTCGTGCGCATGGCAAGCGAAGATATCGGTCTTGCCGACCCGCAGGCGCTTTCCGTCGCTCTTGCCGCCAAGGATGCCTATGACTATCTGGGTTCGCCCGAGGGCGAACTGGCGCTGGCGCAGGCCTGCGTCTACCTGGCAACCGCACCAAAATCGAACGCAGCCTATACGGCCTTCAAGGCTGCAATGCGGACCGCCAAGGAATACGGTTCTCTCCTGCCGCCGAAACATATTCTGAACGCGCCGACCAAGCTGATGTCCTCCGAAGGCTACGGCGAAGGCTACCGCTACGACCACGATGAGCCCGACGCATTTTCCGGCCAGGACTATTTTCCCGAGACCATGGGGCGCCGGCAATTTTACGAACCGGTGGAACGGGGCTTCGAGCGTGACATCAGGAAGCGGCTGGAGTACTGGTCCAATTTGCGCCGCGAACGGCAAAAGAAATCCGACTGAAACGCACCGGACATCAATCCATGCAACGTTCCACACGCAAGGCCATTCGCCGTATCGCCATCGCCGTGCCCGTGCTGGCTGTCCTGTTTTACCTGATCCCGTGGATCACCGCGATCTGGCTCACCGCCGGTCTTGTCGACGTTTTGCGCAACAAGCCGAAGTCATCGCTGCTGTTCAGCCGCTATTTCATGGGCAACGGGATCCCGACCTGGCTGCTGTCGCCGTTCAACCTGTTCGTGGACCTGTTGTCCTACCGCAATCCGGGAATCTACACGCTGGACGACTTTCCGGCCGATTATCGCCGTGAGATCGAAGATGTGCTCAACACCTTCCGCGACCGCAAGGACGAGATCGTTTCGACCGTCGACAGCGCTTTCGGCGACGGACGGCGCGGCATGTATGTCTGGCGCTGGTATGGCAAGCGGCATGCGACGGACGTGGCCGAATTCAACCGTGACTTCAAATATGTGAAGACGATCGCGGTATCGGTATTCAGCGGCAAGGAATCGACCACCTGGCACTACGGGCCGTTACGATTGTCGATCCGTGTACTGCTCAACCTCAAGCCCGCGGATTCCGACGAAGTCTATATCGAATGCCAGGGCGTAAAGCACCGCTGGCGTGACAATCCGCTCTACATTTTCGACGACACGCTGTTTCATCAGTCGGTCAACCGCGTTGATGCGCGGCGCTACAACGTGTTCATGGACGTGGTCCGTCCGTCGCCGGTTCCGGGTGTGATTTCCGCCATGCTGGTCGCTGTGTCTGCTATCGCCGGCCAGATCAAGTCAGTGTTCTACAAGAACTGGACCATGTTGGGCGGAAAGCAGAAGGGCGCGGCTGAAGAGCAAGCCGGTTGACCGGCATCAAGGCGATTGCGAGAAAGGCTGGTTAGCTGGCCTGAAACGGAGGACGTTATGCGCATTCTTATTCTGTTTGCCACGATCGAAGGCCATACCCGCAAGATCGTCGAGCACATTTCCTCTATGCTGAAAGAAGCGGGACACGAGGTACGCATGATCAATGCGACTTCCGAGCAGACTGTGCCGACGGCGGACGAATTCGATGCCTCGATCGTTGCCGCGCCGGTTCATATCGGGACGTTCCCGGCACCGATGCGGCGGCTCGTCAAGGCGAATGCCGAATCTCTGATGGCGCGGCCGGGCGCTTTCGTCTCGGTTTCGCTGGCCGCGGCTTCCTCCGATGAAAGCGAAATCGCCGAAGTCGCGAAGTATGTAGAGGAGTTCAGCAAGGAAACCGCCTGGTGGCCTGTTTCGATGCATCATGCCGCCGGCGCGCTGAAGTATACCGAGTATGATTTCTTTCGCCGCTGGATGCTGAAACGTATCGTCGGCAAGGACGGCGGGCCGACGGATACGAGCCAGGATTACGAATTTACCGACTGGGATGCGCTCGACCGGTTCGTCAACAATTTCGTGGAGCAAGCGCCGACGGTCGCAGGAAAAATCTGAGTAGCCGCACTACGGGGGCCTTTCGCCGGTGCCGGGCTTGGCGTAGGAGGACATCATGTCTCACATCCTACTCGTGGCGCTCGGCGGCGGCCTCGGCGCATCCGCCCGGTATCTGACCAATCTTGCCGCGCTTCGGATCATCGGTCCAAATTTCCCGGCAGGGACGCTGGTCGTCAACATAGTCGGTTCGTTCCTGATGGGCGTCCTGATTGCCTCCTTGGCGCGGCGAACCGGAACCAGCATGGAGCTGCGCAGCTTCCTTGCCACCGGATTTCTCGGCGGGTTTACGACCTTCTCCGCGTTTTCGCTGGACTTTGCGTTGATGTGGGAGAGAGGCAATCATTTTCATGGGGCGCTCTATCTCGGCGCCAGCGTGATCCTGTCCATCCTGGCGTTGTTCGCGGGTCTCGCGCTCGTTCGCGCCATTTCCTGACCAACCAAACCCGGAGTCTTCGTTCATGGCCGCGGTGGAACAGAAAACGGTCGACAGCGACGAAGCGGACATGCGTGTCGATCGCTGGTTCAAGACGCATTATCCGGATCTGGCCTTCGGTGCCCTGCAGAAGCTGCTGCGCACCGGACAAGTGCGCGTCGACGGCGGACGGGTAAAGGCGGACTCGAGATTGCAGCCCGGCCAGACGGTGCGCGTCCCGCCGATGGCAGCGGCCAGCGTGCCGGGCAAGGGACCGATGACCGCGAAGACAATGCGCAATCAGTCGGACGAGGATGCTCTGAAGCGCATGATCCTTTTCGAGGACAAGAAAGTGATCGTGCTGAACAAGCCGGCCGGGCTGGCGGTGCAGGGCGGATCCGGCGTGACGCGGCACATCGACGGCATGATGGAAGCGTTTCGCAACGCCAAGGGCGAGAAGCCGCGGCTGGTGCATCGGATCGACCGTGACACTTCGGGTATTCTCGTTGTCGCCCGCACGCGGGGTGCCGCGCAACGGCTGACAGCGGCTTTCCGCGAGCGGAACACGAAGAAGACCTATTGGGCGCTGGTCAAAGGCGTGCCGAAAAAACGGGAAGGGCGCATCTCGACCTGGCTCGTCAGGGAGCAGACCCCGGACGGCGACCGCATGCGGGTGTGCAAGCATGGTGAGCCGGATGCGGAGCATGCGGTCACGGATTACCGTACGATCGAATCCGCCGGACATCGCATGTCTTGGCTGGAAATGGAGCCGGAGACAGGACGTACGCACCAGTTACGAGTGCATTCGTTGCATATAGGAAACCCGATCGTCGGTGATCCGAAATATTTCGAGGATGATCCCAACTGGGAGTTTCCCGGCGGTATCCAGAAAAAGCTGCATCTGCATGCACGCCGGATCATCATCCCGCATCCGGATGGCGGGATTATCAACGTTACCGCGCCATTGCCGCCGCACATGGTGCAGAGCTGGAACTTGCTCGGATTCAAGGAGTCCGATGCAGAGGTGGAGGAGTGAGGCAATGCCGATATTGAACGGAAGCTGTCATTGCGGAGCCGTCGAATACACGGTCGAGGTGGACGGCGAGCTGGAAAATCTGCGCCGGTGCAACTGCTCGCTTTGCCGCCGCAAGGGGGCGTTGATGGCCAGCGTTCCGGAGGACAAGCTGATCGTTACGAAGGGCGAGGACAAGCTGACGCTCTACCAATGGAACCTAAATATCGCGAAGCACTATTTCTGCTCAGTCTGCGGGATCTACACATTCCACCGGCCGCGCAGCGCGCCGGATACCTACGGCTTAAATGTCGGTTGCCTGGAAGGCGTCGATCCCTATGCGTACACCAGTGCGCCGGTGCGCGATGGTTCTTCGCTCAGCTTGGCGGAAGAGTAGTCAGAGCACCTTGCGAAGCGCCGCAATGATACGTCGGCGCTCATCGTCGTTATCCGCCTCCTGCAGACGCCGCGTCAGCGTGACGATGAAGGCGGCGTAGTCGTTGTTCCAGTCCGTCAGCAGTTCAGTGCGCGGGATGCGTTCGGGCAGGCGGCCTTTCGACCTGGCATCTCCCGCGACCAGCTCGAATACTTCATCCATCTGCGGCAGAACGATTTTCTCCGGATCGAAACCGCGTCCGGCAAGCAGGCGCGCCATCTCTTCGCGCGCGTCGTCGTCGCCGTGATTGAGAAAAAGGCGACCGGCGACCGGTCCGCGCTCTTCGACCCATTCGAGCAACTCGCTTTGGTCTGCATGCGCAGAATAATTGCCGAGTTGACGTATTTCCGCTTTGACCAGGAATTGTTTCCCGTGAATCCGCACGACCGGTTCGCCGCTGGTGATGTAGTAGCCGAGCGTGCCGGGCGCCTGGTAACCGACAAAAAGGATCGTCGCGTTCGAGCGCCAGATGTTGTTCTTGATATGGTGCTGAATACGACCGGCATCGGCCATGCCGCTCGCCGAGATGATGATTGCACCGCCGGTGATACGGTTTATTGCCTTGCTCTCCTCGACATCCTGGACGAGACGAAAGCGCGGATCGCGGAACAGGGCGGCCTCGTCGAGTTCGACATCGTCGAGGCTGCCGGCATGCTTGATGAAAACTTCGGTGACAGCCTTGGCAAGGGGCGAGTCAAGGAACACGGTCGTATCCGGCAACTCGTTGTTGGCGAGCAGGACACCAATATCGTGCAGCAATTCCTGGCTGCGTTCGACAGCAAAGGCGGGAATGACGACATTGCCGCCGGCCGACAATCCGCGCACCAGTTCTTTGCGTAAATGCTCCCGGCGCGCCTTCAGCGTGTAGTCGTCGCGTTCGCGGTCGCCATAGGTACTTTCGCAGATGACATAGTCGAAGCCGCGCTCGGCTTCAGGCTCGGGATGGAAGACTTTTTCTTCTGGCCCGATGTCGCCGGAAAACAGCATTCGCATGGTATTGCCGGACGCTTCGTGATCGAATTTCACCTCGGCGGACGCGGAGCCCAGTATGTGCCCTGCATTCCAATAGCGAACGTGGATGCCGGGTTTCGGCTCGAACCACTGGCCGTAGTCTTTGGTGCGAAGCAGTTGCAGCGTCGCCCGGGCATGTTCCTCGGTGTAGATCGGATCGACCGGATCTTCGCCCCGTCGCTCTCGTTTCTTGTTGTAGCGCTCCGCGTTGGACCGCTGGATCTTCGCCGAATCGAGAAGCATGAAACTCAGTAAATCCGCGGTCGGCGGCGTGCAGTAGATCGGGCCGGAGAAACCGTGTTTGACCAGCTTCGGCAGCAGGCCGGAGTGGTCGATATGAGCATGGGTGAGGATCAGAAAATCAACGGCAGGATCGAATGGAAACGGCTCGTTGTTGAGGGCCCGTATCGTCTTATTGCCCTGGAACATGCCGCAATCGACAAGGAAGCGGGAATGCGCGGCTTGCACCATCGAGCAGGAGCCCGTGACCGTTCCCGCGGCGCCATAGAAGGAAAGCGTTGCCATGCCGATGTCTCCCGAATTTGCAATAAAGTTCGTGTGGCAAATCGGCAGGGAAGGGGCAAGGGGCGCGGGCGGTTTGCCCGCGCGGGTATTTCCCCTCAGGGTGTAGCCCTAGCTGACTGCAACAAGCTCGACGTCGAAGACGAGATCCTTGCCAGCGAGCGGATGGTTCGCATCGAGCGTTACGGTGCTATCGTCCGCGGCGACCACCGTCAGATGAATAACGTTTCCGTCGCCGCCTTCCGCCTGCAGTCTTGCGCCGACCTGGGTATCCACGCTGGGCGGCAATTCGGTGCGTTGAACGACATGAACACCTTCGGGATGGTGCGGGCCGTAGGCTTCCTCCGACGGAACGTTGATGGTCTTGGATTCGCCGACTGTCATGCCGCGCATGCCCTTGTCCAGGCCGGGGATGATCTGGCCGGCGCCCAGTTCGAATTGCAGCGGCTCGCGTCCTTCCGACGAGTCGAAAACGGTGCCGTCTGTCAGCTTGCCTGTATAGTGGATATGCACGGTGTTGCCGTGCTGGGCCTCGGTCATAGTATGCCTTTGAAGTTTGGGTTCTGGGCGCGGCGTCTGCACGGCGCTCCAATGGTATCCGCCGATGCCTTGGGCAGACGGGACGCGTCGGGCCAGCATAAACGCGCCAACGGGCGTGTAAACCCGCCGGGCCGTGAGTATACAGGTGCGGGAGAGAAAAAGCCGGCGGAAATTATCCGCCGGCGAACTTGCTCTGGAGCAGTTGGATCAGAATTCCGTCCACTCGTCTTCTGCGGTAGCCAAGGCCGTATTGCCGGCCGTCCGGAAGGCCGGTGCGGCCGGTCTCGCTTTCGGAGTGGAAGGCGGGGTTGGCTCAACGGTGTTCGTTGCGGGTGGAGCTATCTCGCCAAGCCGAAACTGTTTCATGTTTTCTCCGAGCTCGATTGCCTCGTCGGCCAATGAGCGGATACCGGCCGTTGTCTCCTCGACCATCGCGGCGTTTTTCTGCGTGTTGATATCCATGTCGCCAATCGCGACATTGATTTCCTGAATGCCGGTCGACTGTTCGCCGGTGGAGGTGACGATCGTGGCGATGTGCTCGTTTACCCGGCTGACCTGCTCGACAATCGCGGCAAGCGATTTTCCTGTCGCCCCAACCAGTTCGACGCCCGTGGAAACCTTCTTGCCCGATGCCTTGATCAGGCTCTCGATTTCGTTCGCTGCATCGGCGCAACGCTGGGCCAGTTCGCGCACTTCCTGTGCGACGACGGCAAAGCCTTTTCCGGCTTCGCCTGCTCTTGCCGCCTCGACACCGGCATTGAGGGCAAGAAGGTTAGTCTGGAAGGCAATTTCATTGATTACGCCGATGATTTCGGAGATCTGGCGTGACGACTCCTCGATTTCGGCCATCGCCGTAACAGCATCCTGAACAACCTTGCCGGATTTCTCTGCGTCGCTGGCGGTTGTCGCGGCTTGCTCGCCGGCGTCCTGGGCGCTTTGGGCCGTCGAACGAACGGTTTGCGTCATCTGTTCGAGAGCCGCGGCGGTCTGTTCCAGCGCGGCCGCCTGTTGTTCGGTGCGGCGCGACAGGTCTTCCGAGGCATTTGCGATACCCTTTGTGCCGTCTTCGATGGTCGTCGCGCTGAGCACCGCGGCCTTGATGGTTTCGCCGAGTTTTTCGACCGAATTGTTGAAATCTACGCGAAGGCTTTCGAGCTGCGGCACGAAGGCTTTCTCTATCCTTGTGGTCAGATTGCCCGCCGAAAGATCGCGCAATCCTTCTCCGAGTGCATTGATCGCGGTCTGCAGGTCTTCCGCTTCAGCTTGACGTTCGGCGTCGCGGGTGGCGCGCTCCCGATCGCTTGCGATCCGTGTTTCCTCCGCCTGGGTTTCCGCATGGCGTCGGGCGATCTCGCTGTCCCGGAAAACCGCAAGCGCTTGTGCCATTTCGCCGATTTCGTCCCGGCGCTCGGTGCCTGAAATCTCGACATCGACATCGCCTTCCGCGAGCGAAGCCATGACCCGGCCGGTTTCGGCGAGAGGGTTCTTCACCGAGCGGCTGATCAGCCAGACGATTGCGCCGATGAAAATGGCGCCGCCGACGACCGCGATGATCGCGAAGAGCATCGTCTGTTCGGCCGCCTGGATCGCCGCGTTCCGGGCATCGGTTTTCAGGACTTCGAGTTCGGCGATCATCTTGTCGATGATCGGCTCGAGAACAGCGGCAAGCTGACCACGCAATTCGCCTTCGTGCAGTGTTTCCGTGACGTATTTCCGGAATGCTTCGCCATAGGCGCCAATCTTTGCATCGACATCGCTACGCTCGGCGAGCCAACTCAGTCCGAGTTCGTCCCAGATGCCGTAGAAATTCTCGATCTCGGCGGCATGCGCATCCGCATGGGACTGGTCGTGCGAGAGAATGAAATCCCGCTCCAATGTCCGCAACTTCAGAAGGCTGATCTTGAACAGTGGTGCCTCGAAGGCTTCGAGGATTGACTCGGCATCGTTGACGGCCGTTTTCAATTCGCCGCGCAATCCGCTGTTCTCGTCGAATCCGAGCAATTTGTGCGACTCGACCAAAGTGTGGAAGTCCGTGACATAGCCGCCAAAGGCCTCATCAAGGCGGTCGATGTCGGCGATCAAGCCATCGTTGCCGGTATCCGCCGCCAGTTTGCGAAGATCCGCGATCTGCTCTGCGGTATCATTGGCGAGCGTTTCGTGCTCGTTGATCAGCGCTTCATTGCCGTAGAGCAGATAATCCTTCTCGATGCGCCGCGCCTCGATAGTCTGGGCATCGATGTGGCCAATCACGAATGCGAGGTCGGCCGCATCGTTCGCGTTTGTCGTCAGCTTGCCCTGCCAGGTCGCGCCGAAAATGAAAATAGCCGTGACGATAAGCATCCCGACGATGGAGAGGGGGGCGAAGAGAGCCATCTTCTGGGAAATGCGCAATTGCATGTGACTTTTGTTCCTGTTGCTAACAGGGCGCCGGCGGAATGCCGGTCCTCCGGATAAGGCAGGACATGCTGATGGAACGCAGCACCGGAATGGCTTCATCGCCCGCCTGGAAAGTGGCGCCGGTACATTCCGTTACGACGCTCTCGAATAAAATATGGTTAACAATACCTGTCAGGCGGGTCTGACTTTCGTATGAGCCGGTTCCGGACATTAAAAAACCGGCGGCGCAATTGCGCCGCCGGCTTGCAGGCCCGTCCCGAAGATTGGAGATCAGCAGGAATAGTACATGTCGTATTCGACCGGATGCGGTGTGTGCTCGTAGCGGATGTTTTCTTCTTCCTTGAGCTCGAGGTAAGCCTCGATCTGGTCGTCGTCGAAGACGCCGCCGGCTTTCAGGAAGTCGTTGTCCTCGCGCAAAGACGCGATCGCTTCACGCAGCGAGCCGCAAACGGTCGGGATGCCGGCCAGTTCTTCCGCCGGCAGGTCGTACAGGTCCTTGTCCATCGGATCGCCGGGATGGATCTTGTTCTTCACGCCGTCGAGACCGGCCATCAGCATCGCGGCGAAGGCGAGGTACGGATTGGCGGTAGGATCCGGGAAACGGATCTCGACACGCTTGCCTTTCGGCGAAGTGGAGTGCGGAATACGGCAGGATGCCGACCGGTTGCGGGCCGAATAGGCAAGCAGGACCGGCGCTTCGAAGCCCGGGACGAGACGCTTGTAGGAGTTCGTCGACGGGTTGGTGAAGGCATTCAGCGCCTTGGCGTGCTTGATGATGCCGCCGATGTAGTAGAGGCAGGTCTCCGAAAGACCGGCATAGCCGTCACCGGCCATGAGCGGCTTGCCGTCTCCCCAGATCGACTGGTGGACGTGCATGCCCGTGCCATTGTCGCCATAGACCGGCTTCGGCATGAAGGTCACCGACTTGCCGTAGGCATGAGCAACGTTGTGGCAGACATACTTGTACAGCTGCACTTCGTCAGCCTTGAAGGTCAGCGTGTTGAACAGCATCGAAAGTTCGTGCTGTGCCGCGGCCACTTCGTGGTGATGCTTTTCGACCTTCACGCCCATTTCGGCGAGGACGGTGAGCATTTCGGAACGAATGTCCTGCGCCGAGTCGATCGGGTTGACCGGGAAGTAGCCACCCTTGACGCGCGGACGGTGACCCAGGTTGCCGGTCTCGTATTCCGCGCTGGAATTGGTCGGCAGTTCGACCGAATCGACCTGGAACCCGGTGTTGTACATGTCGGCGCTGAACCGCACGTCGTCGAACAGGAAGAATTCCGGCTCGGGGCCAAAATAGGCGGTGTCGCCGAAGCCGCCGGACTTCACGTAAGCTTCAGCCTTCTTCGCGGTCATGCGCGGATCGCGGCTGTAGCCTTCGCCCGTCATCGGGTCGAGGATGTCGCAGAAGATGGCCATCGTGGACTGCGCATAGAACGGGTCCATGTGCGCGGTCTCGGTGTCGGGCATCAGCACCATGTCGGATTCGTTGATGGCCTTCCAGCCGGCGATCGAAGAACCGTCGAACATCACGCCGTCGGCGAACATGTCTTCGTCAACGACAGCGGTATCAATCGTCAGGTGCTGCAGCTTGCCGCGCGGGTCGGTGAAGCGCAGGTCGACGAATTTGATTTCGTTGTCCTTGATGTTCTTCAGAATGTCATTTGCACTCATTTGTCTTCCCTTTGGTTGAACTGAGAATGGTGGGGAATGGGGAGATGGAATCAGATCGCGTCCGCGCCGGTCTCGCCGGTACGGATACGAACGACTTCCTCGATATTGGAAACGAAAATCTTGCCATCGCCAATACGCCCGGTCTGGGCCGCATTGCGGATCGCTTCCATTGCGGATTCGACGGTGTCATCGGCAACGACGACCTCGACTTTCACCTTGGGTAGAAAGTCGACAACATATTCGGCGCCGCGATAGAGTTCGGTATGGCCTTTCTGGCGGCCGAATCCCTTAGCTTCGGTGACGGTAATGCCCTGGAGACCAACCTCCTGGAGCGCTTCCTTCACTTCGTCGAGTTTGAACGGTTTGATGATCGCTTCGATCTTTTTCATGTACAGGCAAGCCTCCACGGTAAAGTCTGGCCCTACACAAGCAGATGGCGTGCCAGTTTTGAAGTGCGCCCATTTGCCATAGACAAGTGGGCAAACGCCGCACAATCTGCGACGGATAGTAGGTGGATCTATCATATGCGATGAAATCGCAAGCCGTGTCTGCCGAAATAATATGCAGACCGGTTAATTAATAGGCAGACTCATGGGGCGAGCTTTGTGCAATCGGGCGGATGAGTATTGGTCCAACGCGTTACTTTCATGTGAAGAGATGGCGCGCGCCGATGCCTGGACGATAACACATGCCTACGCTTCGGGCATGGTGCTCATGGAAAATGCAGGTGCGGCGGTAGCGCGGCTCGTACTCGAACGTTTCGGCGATGCGAAACGGGTCCATGTGCTTTGCGGGCCGGGTAACAACGGTGGCGACGGCTACGTCGCCGCGAGGATATTGCGCGATGCGGGCGTGGAAGTGGAGCTGTACGCTTTCGGCGCGCCACGCGAAGGTTCGGACGCGGAAGTAGTGGCGGGACGCTGGACAGCCGAGGCGCAGGCGCCGGATCGGTTTGAGCCTGGTCCAGACGATGTCGTTATCGACGCTGTGTTCGGAGCAGGGCTGACGCGAGCGTTGCCGGACAACATCCGGGCGGCGCTCGACAAAACGAGGGCGGCAAGGTGCCGGGTGGTCGCCGTCGATCTGCCAAGCGGCGTAAACGGAGACAGCGGCGCGGATCTCGGCGGTGCGCTGTCGGCGGATGCCACGGTCACCTTCTTTCGCAAGAAGCCAGGGCATTTGCTTTATCCCGGCCGGGCACTTTGCGGTGACCTGGTCCTCGTCGACATAGGCGTACGGACAGGGGTGTTTCAGGACTTTTCGCCGTCTTCCTTGGAGAATGGTCCTGCGGTTTGGCGTGAAAAGCTCCCGAAGCCGAGTGCGGAATGGCACAAATACGTGCGGGGCCACGCGGCGGTGTATTCGGGCGGACGGCATGCGACGGGCGCATCGCGGCTCGCGGCTCTCGCTGCCCAACGCGCCGGTGCGGGCGCGGTCACGATATTCGGACAACCGGACGCGCTCGACATTCACGCGGCCCATGTGACGTCGATCATGCTGCGCGGCTGCGCGCCGGACGATGCCTATGACCGGCTCAAGGAACTGAAAGGCTGCCGGGGCTGTGTACTCGGTCCGGGCTTTGGCGATCTTGCCACCGCGCGGATAATCGCGACTTCCCTCCTGGCGGAAGCCGGTCTGACGGGAATGCGGCTAGTGCTGGACGCGGATGGGATCACAGCCTTCGCCGATGACCGCAAGGCGTTGTTCGAGGCAGCGAAAACGGAAGGCGAGCCGGCATTACTGCTGACACCGCATGAGGGCGAGTTCGGGCGGCTGTTCCCGGATCTGGCGAAGGACGCAGGTCGGTCGAAGCTGGACAGGGCGATAATTGCCGCGAAACGGGCGAATGCCGTCATCCTCTACAAGGGGCCTGATACCGTGATCGCTGCGCCGGACGGCAGGGCCGTGGTCAATTCCAACGGAACGCCGGCACTGGCGACGGCGGGATCGGGCGACGTGCTGGCGGGGGTGATCTGCGGAATGCTCGCGCAGGGCATGCCCGCCTTCGAGGCGGCCTGCGCGGCGACATGGCTGCATGGCGAGGCGGGCAGGACAGCCGGACCATTAGCCAATGCGGAAGATATCGTAGCGGAAATCGCTTCGGCGCTGGCTCCGTTGATGGAGTAGGCCGCTCAGCGCCGTTCGCCGACGCGTTTCAGGAAGTCCTGTGCGGCATGAGGCGCGCGGACCTTGCCCGCATGGATGAAGTAGACAAAGACATCGCGCGGCTTTTGTACCGGTGACCGGTCCGGCGCGGCCAGCGGAAGGTCGTCCGGCACGCTGCCCTCGGCCCAGATCACGGCGCGTTCGGCCCAAGCGTCCATGTCCGTTTCCGGATAGGCGGTCGGGATCGAGTCGTCGCCCTGCTGCAGCCGAGCATAAACGAAATCCGCAGTGACGTCTGCGATCTCGGGATAAGTTGCGTGGTCGGCATAGACGATAGCCGCGCCATGATCGGCCGCGAGGGTCACGAATTCGGGCACGGCGAAGCTCGGATTGCGGACTTCCAGCGCATGACGAAGGCGGACACCGTTCTCCTCGCGCGGAAGCAAGTCGAGAAAGGCGGCGAAGTCGTCGCGTTCGAATTTCTTTGTCGGTGCGAATTGCCAGAGGATCGGTCCGAGCTTGTCACCGAGACCGGAAAGCTCCTGGGCGAAGAACTTTTTCAATGAGTCGCCTGCTTCGGCAAGGATCTTCCGGTTCGTAACGAAGCGGTTGCCCTTGATGGCGAATACAAAGCCGTCTGGTGCCTCCGCGCCCCATTTTGCGAAGGTCGCGGGCTTCTGGCTACCGTAATAGGTGCCGTTGATCTCGATGGTCGTTACTTGCCGGCTGGCATATTCCAGCTGACGCTTCTTCGGCAACTTGTCCGGATAGAACGAGCCGTCCCATGGCTCGAATGTCCAGCCGCCCATGCCCGACCGTATGGTTCCGCGTTCGCTCATGCCTCATGGTTGATCGAAGCGGAGGACGAGGGCAACCCGTTTTCGGCGAGCCCGCCGGAATATCCGGCAGGCTCCTGTCATGTCCTGTCACTTCCCGATGTCGATCTTCCGGGCCGACGCCTTCGCTTCCGCCTTCTTCGGCATAACGACCTTCAGGACGCCCTTGTCGAATTTCGCGCTGATCTGGTCGGCGTCGACACGATCCGGCACCGGCATCGAGCGCTGGAACGAACCATATGAGCGTTCGGTAACGTGGACGTTGTCCTTTTCCTCATCGCGCTCGTGCTTCTTCTCGCCCTTCAGCGTAATCATGCCTTCGCGCACGGTGAGATCGACATCTTCTTCGGCCAGGCCCGGAAGCTCGGCGGTCAAAGTGATCTCGTTATCGTTTTCGGTAACGTCGATGGCAGGATTGACGACACCCGCGGGTAGGTTCGCCCATGCCTTTGACGGTGCCGGCCAGCGTCGCTCGTTACCGAAAAAACCGGAAATAAGATCGTCCATTTCCTTGCGGAAGTCATCGAAGACTCCCGATGACCACATCGAAGGAACATTGCTCTTTTTTTCTTCAGCCATGATTCACTCCTCTGAATGCCCCTTAATGGCGGGGTATGCGGAAGTTAGTGCCAGGAGTATGAAAACACTTTGACAGCGATCAATCGGGCATCATGACTTCCACGCGTGGTTGCGGCGAAGTATGTGGCAGCAGGAGGATGAGCGGATGGAATGGTTATTCGGCTCGGTTTTCGCCGCATTATCGAGCGTTTTCCTCGTTCTGCTGATCAAGGGCATTCTCGCTGATGTCTACGGCATCGGATCGGCACCGAGAATCGGGGTGAACAGCGGGAGCGATCCCGATGATCCGCAACCGTCGACGATCCGCGAACGTGCTTACGTCGCCTATCCCGTGCTGCTTGTTGTCGCCGTCATCTTCGGTGGGATCGCGTGGATGGCCTTTACCGCCTGACGGCTATTCCGCCGCCTCGATGCGCTTCTGCGGGCGGCGTTCGAGCAGTTCGCGCAGAAAATGGCCGGTATAGGACCGTTCTTCCTCGATCACGTCTTCGGGCGTGCCGACTGCGACGATCTCGCCGCCGCCATCGCCACCCTCCGGCCCGAGATCGATGATCCAGTCAGCGGTCTTGATGACTTCGAGATTGTGCTCGATGACGACGACGGTGTTGCCGGTTTCGACCAGTTCGTGCAGCACGTCGAGCAGCTTGGCAACGTCGTGGAAGTGCAGACCGGTGGTCGGCTCGTCGAGAATGTAGAGCGTGCGGCCGGTGGCGCGGCGCGACAATTCCTTTGCGAGCTTGACTCGCTGGGCTTCGCCGCCCGACAGGGTGGTCGCTTGCTGGCCGATCTTGATGTAACCGAGGCCGACGCGCTTGAGCGTCTCCAGCTTGTCGCGCACCGCTGGCACGGCGGAGAAGAAATCGACGCCTTCCTCGACTGTCATCTCCAGCACATCCGCGATCGACTTGCCCTTGAAGTGAACTTCCAGCGTCTCGCGATTGTAGCGGTGGCCGTGGCAGACGTCGCAGGTAACATAGACGTCGGGCAGAAAGTGCATCTCGATCTTGATAACGCCGTCGCCCTGGCACGCCTCGCAGCGCCCGCCCTTGACGTTGAATGAGAACCGGCCGGGCGCATAGCCGCGCGCCTTGGCTTCAGGGAGGCCGGCGAACCAGTCGCGGATTGGCGTGAAAGCGCCGGTATAGGTGGCCGGGTTGGAACGCGGTGTGCGCCCGATCGGCGACTGATCGATATCGATGACCTTGTCGAGCAGTTCCAGGCCGTCGATGCGGTCGTATTCGGCCGGGTTTTCGCGCGCACCGTTGATGCGTCGCGCCGCCGCCTTGTAGAGCGTCTCGATCAGGAAGGTGGACTTGCCGCCGCCCGACACGCCGGTAACCGCGGTGAACAGGCCGAGCGGGATTTCCGCCGTGACGTCCTTCAGATTGTTGCCGCGCGCGCCGGACACCTTGATGGCGCGTTTCTTTTTCGGCTGGCGTCGCTCCGACGGTACCGCAATGGCCTTTTCGCCGGAGAGATACTGGCCGGTGAGCGACGCGGGATTGGCCATCACTTCGCCGGGCGTTCCGGAGGCGATGACGCGACCACCATGAATGCCGGCGGCGGGGCCGATATCGACCACATAGTCGGCGGTCAGGATGGCGTCCTCGTCATGTTCGACGACGATTACGGTGTTGCCGAGATCGCGCAGGTGGCGCAGCGTATCAAGCAGCCGGGCATTATCGCGCTGGTGAAGGCCGATGGACGGCTCATCGAGAACATAGAGCACGCCGGTCAGGCCTGAGCCGATCTGCGAGGCAAGCCGGATGCGCTGGCTTTCGCCACCGGACAGCGTGCCGGAGTTGCGAGACAAAGTAAGGTAATCCAGCCCGACATCGTTGAGAAATCGCAGGCGTTCCCTGATTTCCTTCAGGATTCGATATGCGATCTCCGACTGCTTTTCCGAGAAGGTTTCCTCGACATCGTCGAACCATTTCACGGCGTTGCGGATCGAGAATTCGGTGACTTCCGAAATGTGCTTGCCGCCGATCTTCACCGCGAGCGCTTCCGGCTTGAGGCGGTGTCCGTGACATGTCGCGCAAGGCGTCGCCGACATGTATCGTTCCATCTCCTCGCGGACCCAGGAGGAATCCGTTTCTTTCCAGCGGCGTTCCAGGTTCGGGATCACGCCCTCGAAGGTCTTGGTCGTCTTGTAGGAACGCAGGCCGTCGTCATAGACGAAATCGATCTGGCGCGATCCGGTGCCGTGCAAGATGGCGTCTTTCGCGTCATCCGTCAGATCGGACCATTTTTCGGTGATCTTGAAGCCATAGGCCTTGCCGAGTGCATCGAGCGTCTGGCGGTAGTAGGGCGAGGATGATTTCGCCCAAGGCGCAATCGCCTCGTGCATCTTGGCGTCGCGTTCGGGCACGATGAGACCGGCGTCGATCGTGTTCTGCACGCCAAGGCCGTCGCAGGACGGGCACGCGCCGAACGGATTGTTGAAGGAGAACAGGCGCGGCTCGATCTCGGGGATCGTAAACCCGGATACTGGACAGGCGAATTTCTCGGAAAAGACGACCCGCTCATGGGTCTCGTTTTTCGACTTGTTGACGGCGTCGGCGCCGGTGTCCTCGGGCGGAAGCGGCTTGTCGGCGAATTCGGCGACCGCGAGGCCGTCGGCCAGATGCAGGCAGGTTTCCAGACTGTCGGCGAGGCGTGCGGCGATGTCATCACGGACCACCACACGGTCCACCACAACGTCGATATCGTGCTTGTATTTCTTGTCGAGGGCAGGGACATCGGCGATCTCGTAGAATTCGCCGTCGACTTTCACGCGCTGAAAGCCCTTCTTCATCAGTTCGGCGAATTCCTTGCGGTATTCGCCTTTGCGGCCACGCACGATCGGGGCGAGGACATAGAGCCGGGAACCTTCCTCCAGCGCCATGATGCGGTCGACCATCTGGCTGACCGTCTGGCTTTCGATCGGCAGGCCGGTCGCCGGAGAAATCGGAACGCCGACGCGCGCGAACAGCAGGCGCATGTAATCATAGATTTCGGTAACCGTTCCGACGGTGGACCGCGGATTGCGCGAGGTTGTTTTCTGCTCGATGGAGATGGCCGGCGACAGGCCGTCGATCTGGTCCACGTCAGGCTTCTGCATCATTTCCAGGAACTGGCGCGCATAGGCCGACAGGCTCTCGACATAGCGTCGCTGGCCTTCGGCGTAGATCGTGTCGAAGGCAAGCGACGACTTGCCCGAACCCGACATGCCGGTCATCACGATCAGCTTGTCGCGCGGAAGGTCAAGATCGACGTTCTTCAGATTGTGTTCGCGCGCGCCGCGAATGGAAATGTATTTCTGGTCGCTCATTAAAATTGCCTATTGCGGCCGCCTGGAATGCCTCTTCTCATTTAAGCATGCTTGGCCACATGTCGAGGGATTGCGGGGTACTCTGCTGACTTTCCCCGACTCGCACATGCAACTTGACAAGGTCATCGCGCAAACCATAGAACATTTCAAGAACGAAAAGACCCTGTGGACAGTGCCGGGCAGAGTGGTGGCACGTTGCGCGCTTGGGTAGTGTGTGACGAAATCCAAAAACAAAAATTCAGGAGTGTTGGCGTCATGGCTGGCAGCGTGAACAAAGTAATCCTGGTCGGCAATCTGGGCGCCGATCCGGAAATCCGTCGGCTTAATTCGGGCGAGCCTGTCGTCAACCTGTCTGTCGCGACATCGGAAACGTGGCGCGACAAGAATTCCGGCGAGCGGCGCGAACGCACGGAATGGCATCGCGTGGTCATCTTCAACGAGAACCTTGCCAAGGTGGCCGAGAACTACCTGAAAAAGGGTTCGAAGGTTTACGTAGAGGGGCAGATCCAGACGCGCAAATGGACCGACCAGAACGGTCAGGACAAGTACACGACCGAAATCGTGCTGCAGCGCTTCCGCGGCGACCTCCAGATGCTGGACAGCCGCGGCGAGGGCGAAGGCTCCTACGGCGGTGGCGGCGGCGGCCGACAGCAGGTGAGCGGCGGCTATGGCGGCGACCAGGGCGGCGGTTCTCAGCCATCGGGCGGCAATGATTTCGTCCGCGACATGGATGACGAGATTCCGTTCTAAGGACAGGTTATCATGACGGCACGGCACGGTATTCGCAGTCATGTGTCCGCATTGCCGGTCGTGCTCGTTGCCGTGGCGGCCATCCTGCTGTCCCTTACGCAGGTGTTTGCCGGCAAGGCCGATGTCATCGATGTCGACGCGCGGCTGCAAGGCGGCGGCACATGGCGTTTCAGCGTCACGGTACGCCACGACGACGAGGGCTGGGATCACTATGCGGACAAATGGGTCGTGGAGGGTCCCGACGGCACGGTCTATGGCGAGCGGGTGCTGGCGCACCCGCACGAGAACGAACAGCCATTCACGCGGTCACAGCCAGGGATTCGCATTCCGGAGGATGTCTCAACAGTGATCGTCAAGGCGCATGACAGCGTCCACGAATTCGGCGGCGCGGACGTGACTGTCGATCTCGACGCGCTGCGCTAGCGGTCAGGCGACGATCAACGCCTTCACGCCGTCGGCGACGAACTGGACTGCCAGCGCCGAGAGGATGACCCCCAGTAAACGCGTCAGCACCGTGCGGCCGGTCGCACCGAGCAATCCCTCGACGCGTTCAGCGAGCAGATAGACGCCGTAAGTCACGGCGACGATCGCGAGAATGATGCCGATCAGGGCCGCGCGATCGATCGCGCTTGAGAACTCGCCGGACAACAGAATGGTCGCGGAGATCGCGCCGGGGCCCGCCATAAGCGGAATGGCGAGCGGGAAGACAGAAACGCCGTGAATGTCGTCCTGGGTGATAGCGCGTTGCGCCGTATTCTCGTGGCGCTGCTGGCGGCGCTCGAACACCATTTCGAAGGCGATCCAGAACAGGAGCAGGCCGCCCGCGACACGGAAGGCCGGCAGGGTGATGCCGAACAGCGACAGGATCAGCGTGCCGGCAATTGCGAACACAACGAAAATGCCGAAAGCAATGATGCTTGCGCGCAGCGCGACCTGGCGGCGCTCCGCCCGGTTCATGCCGGTCGTGACGGCGAGAAACAGCGGCGCGAGGCCAACTGGATCGATGGTGACGATTAGCGTTACGACAGCTTGTATCAGGAGATCGGTGTTCATAAATCTGCCTATCAACAGCCGATGGCTGCCCGCAAGTGCGTGATATGGCCATTTAGGCCGGGAAACAGGGCAAAACAGTTGGAAAAATCGCGTCGATTGTTCGCTTTTTCGCGCCCGTTCCGCTAATCTCAAACCAATGATTCTGAACAACAAAGCACAACTTCATTGAGCGACGAAACTCCTATCGACGGTTCGGGCGGTAACGACGGCATCGAACCGGTCTCCATTCTCGAGGAAATGCAGCGGTCCTATCTCGATTACGCGATGAGCGTGATCGTGAGTCGCGCGCTGCCCGACGTGCGCGACGGATTGAAACCAGTCCACCGCCGCATCCTCTATGCGATGCATGAGGGCGGCTTTCACTGGAACCGAAAATACGTCAAATCGTCCCGCATTGTCGGTGACGTCATGGGTAAATACCACCCGCATGGCGACGCCGCGATCTACGACGCCATGGTACGCATGGCGCAAGACTGGTCCCTGCGGGTGCCGCTGGTCGATGGCCAGGGTAATTTCGGGTCGATCGATGGCGATCCTCCGGCAGCGATGCGCTATACCGAATCCCGCCTGGAAAAGGTCGCGCACGAGCTTCTTGAGGATATCGACAAGGAAACAGTCGACTTCCAGGACAACTATGATGGCTCGGAACACGAGCCGATGGTCCTGCCGGCGCGGTTCCCGAACCTGCTGGTCAATGGCTCCGGCGGCATCGCGGTGGGCATGGCGACCAACATCCCGCCGCACAACCTGTCGGAAGTCGTCGACGGTTGCGTGGCGCTGATCGACAATCCTGCGATCGAACTGTCGCAGATGATGGAATACATACCCGGCCCGGACTTCCCGACCGGGGCGATCGTGCTGGGCCGGTCCGGCATTCGCTCGGCCTATGAAACCGGCCGCGGCTCCATCGTCATGCGGGGGCGCGCCGAGGTCGAGCAGCGGCCGGGTGACCGCGAGGCCATCATCATCACCGAGGTGCCTTACCAGGTAAACAAGGCGACGATGATCGAAAAGATGGCCGAACTGGTGCGCGACAAGCGTATCGAGGGCATCTCGGACATTCGCGACGAATCCGACCGTCAGGGTTACCGCGTGGTCGTCGAACTGAAACGCGACGCGGTCGGCGATGTCGTGTTGAACCAGCTTTACCGCTATACGCCGCTGCAGACTTCGTTCGGCGCCAACATGGTGGCACTCAACGGCGGCAAGCCGGAGCAGATGAACCTGCTCGACATGCTGCGCGCTTTCGTGTCGTTCCGCGAAAACGTGATCAGCCGGCGTACGAAGTACCTGCTGCGCAAGGCGCGCGATCGGGCGCACGTGTTGGTCGGCCTCGCCATCGCGGTCGCCAATATCGACGAGGTGATCCACCTCATCCGCCATGCGCCGGATCCGGCGACTGCACGCGAACAGTTGATGACGCGGCGCTGGCCGGCCAAGGACGTCGCGCCGCTGATCGCGCTGATCGACGATCCGCGCCATGGCATCGATCCCGAAGACAACACCTACATGCTTTCCGAGGAACAGGCGCGCGCCATCCTCGACCTTCGCTTGCAGCGCCTGACAGCGCTCGGCCGCGACGAGATCGCCGACGAATTGAACTCGATCGGCGCGGAAATCCGTGACTATCTGGAAATCCTGTCCTCACGGGCGCGCATCCAGCAGATCGTCAAGGACGAACTGAATGCCGTGCGTGACGAGTTCGGCACGCCGCGGCGCACCGAGCTTGCCGAAGGCGGCCCGGATATGGACGACGAGGACCTGATCGCCCGCGAGGACATGGTCGTCACCTTCAGCCACCAGGGCTATATCAAGCGAGTGCCGCTGCAGACCTACCGGGCGCAGCGCCGGGGCGGCAAGGGCCGCTCGGGCATGGCGACCAAGGAAGAAGATTTTGTCACCCGCCTGTTCGTGGCCAACACGCATGCGCCGATCCTGTTCTTCTCCTCGCGCGGCATCGTTTACAAGGAAAAGGTCTGGCGGCTGCCCATTGGCACGCCGCAGTCGCGCGGCAAGTTCCTGCGCAACATGCTGCCGCTGCAGGAAGACGAACGCATTACCACGATCATGCCGCTGCCCGAGGACGAGGACAGCTGGGGCGAACTGGACGTGATGTTCGCAACGACGAACGGAACCGTCCGGCGCAACAAGCTGTCGGATTTCGTCCAGGTCAACCGAAACGGCAAGATCGCGATGAAGCTCGAAGAGGATGGCGCGGAAATCCTCAACGTGGCGACCTGTTCGGAGAGTGACGACGTATTGCTGACGACGTCGCTCGGACAGTGCATCCGCTTCCCGGTTACCGATATCCGTGTCTTCGCCGGCCGCAATTCGGTCGGTGTACGCGGCATTTCTCTTGGCGCCGAAGACACCGTCATCTCGATGTCGATCCTCGGGCACAGCGATGCCACCCCGGCGGAGCGCACCGCCTATCTTAAACAGGCTTCTGCTTTGCGCCGTCAGGGTGATGAAGGCGAAGAGGAGCCGGTCGTCGCCGAAGAAGCGGAAAACGGGGAAGAGGGGGCTTTCGTCATCTCCGAAGAACAGTTCGCTGAGATGGCCGAGGCCGAGGAGTTCGTCCTCACGGTCAGCGAATACGGCTCCGGCAAGCGCGCATCGTCCTATGACTTCCGTGTATCCGGCCGCGGGGGCAAGGGCATCCGTGCCACAGACACCTCGAAGACGGCGGAAATCGGCACGCTCGTTGCCGCCTTCCCGGTCGAAGCCAACGACCAGATCATGCTGGTGACGAATTCCGGCAAGGTGATCCGCGTGCCGGTGGAGGGCATCCGGTTCGCGTCACGCGCGACCAAGGGTGTGAAGATCTTCACGACCGCCGAGGGTGAACGCGTCGTCTCCGTCGAACGTATCCGCGAGCCGGAGGACAATGGCGAGGAAGTAGACGGCGCGGAGGAAGCGCCGAATACGCCCGATACTGAGCAGGACGAGACGCCCGATAGCGGTACGTGACATGACCCGGAGGTTGTGGCTTATAGTTGCCTTCAACTGCCACAACCTCACGGGAGGGCCATTTCATGATCGATATTCAAGCCTGGCTGGCCTTTGCGATCGCCAGCTTTTTGATCGTGATCGTGCCGGGCCCGTCGGTTACCGTCATCATCGCCAATTCCCTGCGCGCTGGTAGCCGCGCCGGATTGATGAACGTCGCCGGCACGCAGCTCGGCATCCTGACAATGATAGCCATTCTCGCGGTCGGCCTGAATACGGTTGTTGCGGTGGTCGGCGAAGCCTTCATCTTCATGAAGGTGGCTGGCGCGCTCTATCTGATATGGCTCGGATGGAAACTCTGGCGTTCGGACGGTTCGCTGGGCGAAGCCAATCCGGCGGAGAAGATGCGGAGCGTGTCGGGGTATTTCTGGCAGGGATTCGTCGTGATCTGGTCGAACCCGAAAGCGCTGTTCCTGTTCGGTGCGTTCATTCCGCAGTTCGTATCGGCTTCGAGCAATCCGGCCGGTCAGACGATACTTCTCGGAATGACATTCGTTGTCATAGCGACGGTGTGCGACAGCATGTATGCGCTGGCAGCGGGGCGGACCGGCGGGTGGCTAAATCGGAAGAACATTCGTCTGGTCGAACGGATTTCCGGGACCTGCCTTATCGGTGGGGGGCTATGGATGCTTGCAGCGCGGCGTGCGGTGTAACCGATGTCAACGGCTTTCGCGAGTAGGCAATAGGGCCGGAACGGCGAAGCCTGCGGTAACAATCATCATGGCGAGGGCGAAAAATGCGATCATTGTTGTGTCTCCTTTGCTGGACGCCATAAAAACGCAAACTCGATCTCGGCGATGTGCATTCGGTCACAGCGGAGCACGAAGGTGTCCTGCACCAACAAACAGGATCGACCGAGGGAATTCGCCATGCCGTGCATCCGTCATGTCATCAACGGTACGGGTGCCGCTTTGGTTGCATTGCTGTGTTTCGCGATGCCTGCGGCCGCGAGCGGCGCGATTGTTTGCAACGCGAGCGACGGGTCAGATGCGTCCATTGATATCGAGATTGGACACTTGTCCGTGCTGACAATGCTCGGCGCGACAGCGACGGATGGCATCGCTGTCTGGTCGACACACGATATCGAAAACGCCCGTCCGATGATCCTGGGGCAGGGCTTCATGAACGACCGGCAAGTGCTCATCGATTTTATCGACCCGAATTTCTTGAGCGCTGTCGTGTCTCTGAGGCTGTTCCAAATGTCCGGAGTCAAATCATACGCGGAAGCAGGCGTGCTTTCTTTCGCAGGCGGCGCGGTGTTTCCCGTGCGTTGCGACAACGGCTGAGGGCTTGAAGGCGTACAGCGTCTTTCGAATCCGCGCGATCTGGGTTACAGCCTTTTCCATGACTGACCATATTGCGATCTATGGCGGGTCTTTCGATCCGATTACCAACGGCCACCTGGATGTGTTGCGCGGGACGTTGACGATCTTCGACAAGGTTGTCATCGCGATCGGCACGCACCCCGGAAAAAAGGGCCTTTTCGACCTCAACGAACGAGTTAGCCTTATCGAGCAAGTCATTGCAGACGAGGGCTTTTCCTCTTCCAGCGTAGAGATTGTATCGTTTGACGGGCTGATCGTGGATTCGGCGCGCGAACATGGCGCCAAGGCGCTGGTGCGCGGTCTGCGCGACGGCACCGATCTCGATTACGAGATGCAAATGGCGGGCATGAACGAGATGATGGCGCCGGAACTTCAGACGGTGTTTCTTCCGGCCAGCCCCTCGGTTCGCACAATTACCGCCACATTGGTACGGCAGATCGCGTCCATGGGCGGTGATACGAGCCCGTTCGTCCCCGCTGTCGTCGATACGGCGTTGCGGTTGAAATTCAAGTAGCGCCCAAATTCTGAGGATTTTTACATGCGACTGACCAAACGCGTCTTCCTTTCCGCTTGCGCCGCGACCATTACCCTGGCGCTGTCTTTGCCTGCCCTGGCTCAAAACAGCGATCCGGAAAACACGATGATCATTACGCTGAAGGACGGCGACGTGGTTGTCCGCCTGCGTCCGGACCTGGCGCCGAAGCATGTCGAGCAGATCAAGACTCTCGCGCGAAACGGCGAATACGACAATGTCGCCTTCCATCGCGTGATTCCCGGCTTCATGGCGCAAACCGGCGATGTGCAGTTCGGCGACATGGAAGACGGTTTCCAGCCACGCCGCGCCGGAACGGGTGGCTCCAGCCTGCCGGACCTTCCCGCCGAATTTTCTCCCGAACCTTATGTTCGGGGCACGGTCGGCATGGCTCGCTCGCAAAACCCGGACTCCGCCAATTCGCAGTTCTTCATTATGTTCGATGAGGGCGGTTTCCTGAACGGCCAGTACACGGTCGTCGGCCAGGTCGAAAGCGGCATGGAATTCGTCGACAGCATCAAGAAGGGCACGAAGGCAAATAACGGCGCCGTGGATGATCCCGATCGGATGATCAAGGTTGTCATCGCGGCCGACAAGCAATAAGTCCCGCAGACTTCTCATAACAGCAAAGGGCGCACCAATGGCGTACAAGGACCCGGAAAACACGATTGTCATGGAAACCACGACCGGCGAAGTCGTGATCGAGTTGCGCCCCGATCTTGCGCCGGAACATGTCGCACGCATCAAGGAACTGGCGCGCGCCGGCGAGTATGACGGTGTCGTTTTCCACCGGGTCATCGACGGCTTCATGGCGCAGACCGGAGACGTTCGCTACGGCAACAAGGGCTCGCAGAGCTACGATCCGGCGCGCGCGGGCATGGGCGGTTCTTCGAAACCGGACCTGAAGGCCGAGTTCAGCGACGCCAACCACGGCCGGGGTGCATGCTCGATGGCACGTGCGCAGAACCCGAACTCCGCCAATTCGCAGTTCTTCATCGTGTTTGAAGACGCCTCGTTCCTGGACAAGCAGTACACGGTTTGGGGCCAGGTGATCGAAGGCATGGAGAATGTCGACAAGATCAAGCGCGGCGAGCCGGTTCAGGACCCCGATTCCATCGTTTCGATGAAGGTCGCTGCCGACCTCTAGGGCCGGCACGACCGCTCCGGCGGACACACTCCATGCGCGTTGACGCCTTCGATTTCGATCTGCCTGATGAGCGGATCGCGATCCGCCCGGCTTCGCCGCGCGACAGCGCGCGCATGCTCGTCGTCAGGCCAGGAAATGGCCTGACGGATTCCGACGTATCCTCGTTGCCGATGTTTCTGAAACCTGGCGATGTCCTCGTCTTCAACGACACCAAGGTGATTCCCGCGCAACTCGAAGGCGTTCGTGCGCGCGCTGACGGTGCACGGGCGCAAATCGGCGCGACCCTGCACATGCGTGTCGCCCCGAATCGATGGAAGGCATTCATACGCGGGGCCAAGAAACTGAAGGTCGGCGACATCGTAGACTTCGGCGCGAACGGGCACGATCTGTCGGCCGAGGTTTTTGCCAAGGGCGACGAGGGTGAAGCCGAACTGCTGTTCGACCGGGGCGGCGGCGATCTCGATGCGGCGCTGGCGCTGGTCGGGCATGTTCCGCTTCCTCCCTATATCGCTTCGAAGCGGAGCGAGGATGGCCGAGACCGGCAAGACTACCAGACGATCTTCGCGCGCAAGGACGGCGCGGTTGCCGCGCCGACGGCGGGCTTGCATTTTACCGATCAATTGTTCGCTGTGCTGGACCAGGCCGGGATTCACCGCGCCTTCGTAACGCTACATGTCGGGGCGGGTACTTTTCTTCCGGTGAAGGCCAATGATACGGCCGAACATCGGATGCACGCCGAGATAGGCCATATCGATGAAGCGACCGCCGATTTCCTTAACGAAATGCGCAAAAAAGGGGGGCGGATTGTCTCCGTGGGAACGACATCGCTCAGGCTCTTGGAGAGCGCTGCGTCAGCGGACGGCAAGGTCTCGTCCTGGTCGGGCGCGACCGACATCTTCATCACGCCCGGTTACCGCTTCAAGGCCGTCGACGTATTGATGACCAACTTCCACCTGCCGCGTTCGACGCTCTTCATGCTGGTCTCGGCCTTCAGCGGTCTCGAGACGATGCATCAAGCCTATGCCCACGCCATTGAAAACGGCTACCGTTTCTATTCCTACGGGGATGCATGCCTGCTGTTCCCGAAAGAGGTCGCCGAATGACGATACCATTTTCCTTTGAATTGCTTGCCACCGACGGCGTGGCCCGGCGGGGCGTCGTCAAAACGGCCCGCGGCGACATCCGCACCCCGGCCTTCATGCCGGTCGGCACGGTGGGCACGGTCAAGGCGATGTATCTCGATCAGGTGCGCGACAGCGGCGCTGACATCATTCTTGGCAACACCTATCACCTGATGCTCCGACCCGGCGCGGAGCGCGTTGCACGGCTCGGCGGATTGCACGAGTTCATCCGCTGGCCGCATCCGATCCTGACAGACTCTGGCGGGTTCCAGGTCATGTCGCTGGCCGCCTTGCGTCAGATGAGCGAGGAGGGCGTGACGTTCCAGTCGCATATCGACGGAAAGCGTTACGAGATGAGTCCGGAACGCTCGATCGAGATCCAGGGCCTGCTCGAATCCGACATCCAGATGCAGCTCGACGAGTGTGTGGCATTGCCGGCGTCGCCGGATGTGATGCGCAAGGCGATGGAATTGTCGCTGCGCTGGGCAGAACGCTGCAAGACAGCATTCGGTTACCAGCCCGAACGGGCGATGTTCGGCATCGTGCAGGGCGGCGACAACGAGACGCTGCGCGCGGAATCGGCGACGGCTCTCGCCGCGCTCGATCTCAAGGGCTATGCGGTTGGCGGCCTGGCGGTCGGTGAGCCACAGGACGTCATGCTCGCCATGCTTGACGCGACCTGTCCGCTGTTACCTGCGAACAAGCCGCGCTACCTGATGGGCGTCGGGACGCCGCAGGACATCTTGCGCTCGGTCGGACATGGCATCGACATGTTCGACTGCGTCATGCCCACGCGCTCGGGGCGGCACGGGTTGGCGTTCACTCGGCGGGGGCGGGTGAACCTTAAGAATGCCCGGCACGCGGAAGATCACCGGCCTCTGGACGAGAACTCCGATTGCCCGGCGGCGCGCGATTATTCCCGCGCCTATCTCAATCACCTGATGCGGTCCGGGGAGATGCTGGGCGCCATGCTCTTGTCCTGGAACAACATCCACTACTACCAGCAGCTGATGCAGGGCATACGCGACGCGATCCAGGCGGGAACATTCGCCGAGTTTGCCGCGCGGACCGAGGCGGAGTGGGACCGCGGCGATATCGATCCGCTTTAGGTTATGCCGGCCGCACCCTTGCGCAGGCTGACGGCGTCCACCTTCCACGATCCGTCCGGCTGACGTTCCATGTAATAGGCAGCCGTATAATCGGCGCCGTCCGGCCCCCGGATCAGGACCTCCCAGACAATGCGGCCTTCGGAATCTGTTTCGACCTGCCCGAAGGCGTAATTGCCTGGCCTTAGAACCGGCAGATAGCCGTTGCGGACCATCGACATGAAGCCATCGAGCGTCGGAAAGACGCGCTTGATATCCGGCGAAGCGTAGGAGTAGGCAGTCACGAAATCGTCCGCCAAAAAGGCTTCAAGCTGCCGCGTGACGATGTCTTGCGCCTCGCGCGCGGAATCGGTTTGCGCAGTGGCGGGCGTTGCTGCGGACAGAGCCAGCGTCATCAACAGGATCGCGTAAGCGGGTTTCCTTGCCATGGTATTTCTCCTCGCGTTTCGACAGGAGGTAGGCGGGCAATGCGCCGCGGCAATGAGCGCTTGAACGGGTGGGCGAAATCGTGCACATGCTCGGCCCATGGCGAAAACGTTCAAAGAGCCGCGCGAAGCCCGCGCAATAGACCATGTTGTTCTGCCGGTGGAGAGCCTCGAGGCGGCGCGGGCACGACTGAGCGAACTCGGCTTCACGGTCGCTCCAGACGGTCTGCATCCCTTCGGTACCGAGAACGCCTGCATCTATTTCGCCGATGGCACGTTTCTGGAGCCCCTGGCGGTGGCGCAGCGCGAGGACTGCGAAGCGACCGCGCGCAAGGGCAACGTATTCACGGAACGAGACCAGGCCTGGCGCTTTCGTAACGGCGAGAACGGTTTCTCGGCCCTGGCTATGGCGACGGACGATGCCCGGCGCGATCACAAGGCGTTTCGCAGGGCCGGCTTTTCCGCCGGCAAGAAACTGACCTTCTCGCGCAAGTTCGTCGACGCGAAGGGCAGGAAGGGCAAGGCGGCATTCCTGCTGGCGTTTGCCGGTGATTTGCGTGCGCCCGACGCCTTCTTCTTCACATGCGAAAAGATATCCGCGCCAAAGATCGATCGTGGCTCGCTCCAGGTGCATGCCAACTGCGTAACCGGCATAGTAACGGTCGTCATGTCGGAACAGAATCCAACCGACTTCCAGTATTTGCTGCAGGAAGTCGCGAACAACAGGAACGACGAGGCGCACTCCTTCGGTCTCGAAATCTCCACGGCGAACGGATCGATCGATGTGATGACCCCGGAAGGAGTAGACGTGCATTTCGGCGTCAAACGCACCAGCGCCGAGCGGGGGCTTCGTTTCGAAGGACTGATCCTGTCGGTGGACTCGATAGAGGCGCTGGAGCAGTATTTGGGCGGGAAAAGCATCGCTTATCGCGAAATGCATGGCCGCATCATAGTCGATGCCGCGCCGGGGCAGGGGCTGTTCCTCGCTTTCCAGGGACCTGTTTGAGCATGGATACCAATACCACAGTGATGGCGGGCGACGTTCGTTTCGCCAATGATGCGCCGTTATCGCTGATTGCCGGGCCGTGCCAGTTGGAAAGCCGCGGCCATGCGTTCGACATGGCTGGCGCGCTGAAGGAAATCTGCCACAAGGCCGGTATCGGCCTCGTCTACAAATCCTCCTTCGACAAGGCCAACCGCACCTCCCTGTCGGGGAAGCGCGGCCTCGGTCTGGACAAGTCGCTATCCGTGTTTGCCGACCTGAAGGCCGAGTTCGGCCTGCCGATGCTGACCGATGTGCACACCGAGGAGCAGTGCGCCGAAGTCGCCGAGGTTGTCGACATTCTGCAGATCCCCGCTTTCTTGTGCCGGCAGACAGACCTGCTTCTGGCGGCGGCAAAGACCGGTCGCGTTATCAATGTCAAAAAGGGTCAGTTTCTGGCGCCGTGGGACATGAAGAACGTTCTCGCGAAGGTCATCGGCGGCGGCAATCCCAATGTGTTGCTCACGGAACGCGGCGTTTCCTTCGGCTACAATACGCTTGTCTCCGACATGCGTTCACTGCCGATCATGGCGGAGACGGGAGCGCCGGTGATCTTTGATGCCACCCATTCGGTGCAACAGCCAGGCGGGCAAGGCGGCTCCACCGGTGGTGACCGCCGTTTTGTCGAGACGCTGGCGCGCGCCGCGGTCGCGGTCGGCGTCGCGGGCCTTTTCATCGAAACGCACCAGGATCCGGACAATGCGCCTTCAGACGGGCCGAACATGGTGCCGCTTGCCGACATGCCGCGCCTGATCGAGACGCTTATGCATTTCGACCGGATCGCGAAATCGTTCTGATCAGTTCGCGGGCAGGATCACCACGCTCGAACTGTCGGGTGTCGCGGTCGGCTGATTGCAGGATGTCAGCAATCCGAATGCGATCATCGCAAAAGTCAGGATTCCGGTAACTTGCGTCATGGGCGACCTCCCTGTAAGCCGTCACCCCATCCCCGGATAGCGATCATAAATGCGGAATCGGGCGAGTTGTTGCCGCCACAAATGAATTTGTGGCGCAGGCCTGTTTCACTTTGTGACCGGCTCGGTTAAGGCAACGCCGGTAGAATTCTTCATCCAGCAGGGATTTTTGGCATGAGCGCTATTGTGGACATCATCGGCCGTCAGATCTTCGACAGCCGGGGCAATCCGACCGTCGAAGTCGACGTCATCCTCGAAGATGGAACGCTTGGCCGTGCCGCGGTGCCGTCCGGTGCATCGACCGGCGCGCACGAGGCCGTCGAACTGCGCGACGGCGGCGACCGTTACAAGGGCAAGGGCGTGACCAAGGCCGTCGATGCCGTCAATGGCCCGATCTTCGACGCCATTGGCGGAATGGACGCGACTGCGCAGGCCAAGATCGACGCGATGATGATCGAACTTGACGGGACCCCGAACAAGGCCAAGCTCGGCGCCAACGCAATTCTCGGCGTGTCCCTTGCCGTTGCCAAGGCCGCAGCAACCTATTCCGGCATGCCGCTCTACCGCTATGTCGGCGGTACCAACGCGCATATCCTGCCCGTTCCGATGATGAACATCATCAATGGCGGCGCACATGCCGACAACCCGATCGATATTCAGGAATTCATGATCATGCCGGTCGGTGCGCAAAGCATCGCCGATGCGGTTCGCATGGGATCGGAAGTCTTCCACACGCTGAAATCCGCGCTCCACAAGGCCGGACACAACACCAGCGTCGGCGACGAGGGCGGTTTCGCGCCGAACCTGCGTTCGACCTCGGAAGCGCTGGACTTCATCATGTCAGCTGTATCGGCGGCCGGCTACACACCGGGTGATGATGTGCGTCTCGCGCTCGATTGCGCAGCGTCGGAATATTACAAGGACGGCAAATACGAGTTGGCGGGCGAGGGCAAGACGCTGACCTCGGAAGAAAACGCGTCCTATCTCGACAATCTGGTTTCGAACTACCCGATCATCTCGATCGAGGACGGCATGCACGAAGATGACTGGGAAGGCTGGAAAGTGCTGACAGAACTGCTCGGGTCCAAGTGCCAGCTGGTCGGAGACGATCTGTTCGTCACCAACACGGCGCGGCTGCGCGACGGCATCAAGATGGGCGTCGCGAACTCCATCCTGGTCAAGGTCAACCAGATCGGCTCGCTTACCGAAACGCTGGATGCAGTGGAGACCGCGCACAAGGCGGCCTACACGGCGGTGATGTCGCATCGCTCGGGCGAAACCGAAGACGCGACGATAGCCGACCTTGCGGTGGCGACGAACTGCGGACAGATCAAGACCGGTTCGCTGGCCCGTTCAGACCGTCTCGCCAAATACAACCAGCTGATCCGGATCGAGGAGGAGCTCGGTCCGCAGGCATCTTTCGCGGGACGGACGATCCTGCGCGGATAGTTTCCGACGCGCATGTCGAGGTTTGGGCCGCCGGTTGTTTCCGGCGGCTTTTTTGTATGCGAACCGCGCGGGAACCGGAAAACGTTTAGGGGCGTTTAACCAAGACGATTTAATGTCGGAGTTCTGAGTCAGGGACAATTGTTTTATGTGGACCCGTCATCGCCGTCGTTCTCCTTTTCGTCATGTAATCCTGCCGATCTTCGCCATTGGCGTGCTGAGCTATTTCAGTCATCATGCGCTCACCGGTTCATTCGGTCTCGCCTCGAATCAGGAATATGAAAGCCGCATTTCAGCGCTCGAGGCGGAGCTGGCCATGCTCGAGAGCCAGCGTGCAAAACTGGAAAAGCGGACCGCCATGTTGCGCGACGGTTCGCTTGAACGCGACATGATCGACGAACAGGCCCGGCGCCTGCTCGGCATCACGCGTGAAAACGAAATCGTCATTCTGAACTGAATTTGCGATTAACCCGGTTTCGGTTAATATGCGTTTTCTTGAATGTTTTTAGCTGCTTACGGCATGGCAGCCATGCGGTTTTTTGCGTTGCCAAAGTATACGGTTGCGCTAGGTTACTCCTCATAACCAACGAGGGAGTGACAGCATGGCGACGCGTGCCAAAAAGGCCTCCGCCGCAACGGCGAAGGCGAAATCCTCCACAGCTTTGAAAGCACCGCCTCCCGCCGACTTCAGCAAGGACGAAGAGCTTAGCGCCTATCGCGAAATGTTGCTGATCCGCCGGTTCGAGGAAAAAGCCGGTCAGCTTTACGGCATGGGTTTCATCGGTGGCTTCTGTCACCTCTATATCGGCCAGGAGGCTGTCGTCACCGGCATGCAAATGGCCGCCAAGGACATCGACCAGGTGATCACCGGTTATCGCGACCATGGTCACATGCTTGCGACGGGCATGGAGTCGCGCGGTGTGATGGCGGAACTGACCGGACGCCAGGGGGGGTACTCCAAGGGCAAGGGCGGTTCCATGCACATGTTCTCCAAGGAGAAGAACTTCTACGGCGGACACGGCATCGTCGGTGCCCAGGTGTCGCTCGGCACCGGCTTGGCCTTTGCGAACAAGTATCGCGAGAACGGTGCTGTTTCGATGACCTATTTCGGCGACGGCGCGGCCAACCAGGGCCAGGTGTATGAGAGCTTCAACATGGCGTCGCTCTGGAAGCTGCCGGTCGTCTACGTGATCGAGAACAACCGCTACGCGATGGGAACGGCGGTAACGCGCGCCTCCGCACAGACCGACTTCTCACAGCGCGGCGCGTCATTCCTCATTCCCGGCTTCCAGGTCGACGGCATGGATGTCCGCGCGGTCAAGTCGGCTGCCGAACTCGCGCTCGAACATGCGCGGTCCGGCAAGGGCCCGGTCATCCTGGAAATGCAGACCTATCGCTATCGCGGGCACTCCATGTCCGATCCGGCGAAATACCGCTCCAAGGATGAGGTTCAGAAAATGCGCTCGGAACACGATCCGATCGAACAGATCAAGGCGCGTATGCTGGAACTCGGTCATGCCGACGAGGCCGGGCTAAAGGCCATCGACAAGGAAGTACGAGATATCGTCTCCGAAGCCGCCGATTTTGCCCAGAACGACCCGGAGCCGGCGCCGTCCGAGCTCTACACCGACATTCTGCACTAAGGGGACAGCACCATGCCGATCAATATTCTGATGCCTGCGCTCTCCCCGACGATGGAAGAGGGCAATCTGGCCAAATGGCTGAAAAAGGAAGGCGACAGCGTTGCCGCCGGTGACGTGATCGCCGAGATCGAAACCGACAAGGCGACCATGGAAGTCGAAGCCGTCGACGAGGGCGTCATCGGCAAGATCCTGGTTGATGAAGGCGCCGAAGGCGTGAAGGTGAATACGCCGATTGCAGTGCTGTTGGAGGAAGGCGAAAGCACCGACGACATCGGCAAGGCGTCGGCACCTGCCGCTGAGCCCGAGCCGGCGAAAAAGGAAGAGCCGGCGTCCGCATCTGTTCCTGCCGCTCCGCAACAAGCCGTCACAGCGTCCGACCCGGACATTCCGGAAGGCACGGAAATGGTCTCGACCACGGTACGCGAAGCGCTGCGCGATGCGATGGCGGAAGAAATGCGCAAGGACGAGAACGTCTTTGTCATGGGTGAAGAGGTTGCCGAGTACCAGGGCGCCTACAAGATCACGCAAGGCTTGCTGGACGAGTTCGGCTCGAAGCGGGTCGTCGATACGCCGATTACCGAACACGGCTTTGCCGGTATCGGTGTCGGCGCTGCGATGAGCGGTCTGCGCCCGATCGTCGAGTTCATGACCTTCAACTTCGCCATGCAGGCAATCGATCAGATCATCAACTCGGCTGCGAAGACGCTCTATATGTCGGGTGGCCAGATGGGTGCGCCGATGGTCTTCCGCGGACCGAATGGTGCGGCGGCGCGAGTTGGCGCGCAGCACAGCCAGGATTATGCGGCGTGGTACAGCCACGTTCCGGGCCTCAAGGTTATCCAGCCCTATTCGGCGGCTGACGCCAAAGGGTTGCTCAAGGCCGCCATTCGTGATCCGAACCCGGTCATCTTCCTCGAAAACGAGATCCTCTACGGCCAGTCTTTCGACGTACCGAAACTGGACGATTTCGTATTGCCCATCGGCAAGGCGCGAATTGAACGCGCGGGCAACGACTGCACCATCGTTTCCTTCGGCATTGGCATGACATATGCGGTCAAGGCGGCCGAGGAACTGGCCGGCGCCGGCATCGATTGCGAGGTTATCGATCTGCGTACCTTGAGGCCGATGGACCTGCCGGCAGTGATCGAGAGCGTCAAGAAAACCGGCCGGCTGGTAACGGTCGAAGAAGGCTTCCCGCAGAACTCGATTGGCGATTACATTGCCAATCAGGTGCAGCGGCAGGCTTTCGACTACCTCGACGCACCGATCATCTCCATCGCCGGCAAGGACGTGCCGATGCCTTATGCGGCGAATCTGGAGAAACTGGCGCTGCCGAATGTCGGAGAAGTCGTCGAGGCGGTGAAGACCGTCACCTACGCGGGCTGAGGGAGGAAAGACCATGCCGATCAACATTACCATGCCCGCGCTTTCTCCGACCATGGAGGAGGGCAACCTCGCGAAATGGCTGGTCAAGGAAGGCGACAACGTTTCCGCCGGTGACGTGATCGCCGAAATTGAAACCGACAAGGCGACCATGGAAGTCGAGGCTGTCGACGAAGGCACCGTCGCGAAGATCCTGGTTTCCGAGGGCACCGAGGGCGTCAAAGTCAATGCTGTGATCGCCATCCTCGCGGAAGAAGGCGAGGACGTGACCGAGGCTGCGGCTTCGGGCGGAAAGGCCGAGAAAGCACCTGCAAAAGAAGAGATGAAAGCCGAGGCTGCGCCTGCTCCAGCCGGGGAGGAGGCAAAGCCGGCTGCTCCGCTGAAGGCGGCGCTGACGCCGACCATCCCCGATGACGTGAAGGCCGGCCCGGTGCCGACCAAGGGCGGCGAGAAGGTCTTTGCCTCGCCGCTGGCCCGGCGCATCGCCAAGGCGGAAGGCGTCGACATCACGGCGATCTCCGGCAGCGGGCCGCGTGGCCGTATCGTCAAGCGCGACGTCGAAGCCGCCGTCGCCGGTGGCGCTAAGGCACCGGCAACTGCCGAGAAGGCGCCTGCCGCAATTGCAACCGGTCCGTCGACCGATGCCGTGCTGAAACTGTTCGAGGAAGGCTCCTACGAACTGGTCAAGCACGACAACATGCGCAAGACGATCGCCAAGCGGCTGGTTGAAGCCAAACAGACGATCCCGCATTTCTACGTTTCGGTCGATTGCGAGCTGGATGCTTTGCTGAAGTTGCGTTCCGAGCTGAACTCGGCCGCGCCGCGCAAGGACGACAAGCCGGCCTACAAGCTTTCGGTCAACGACATGGTGATCAAGGCGCTGGCCCTGGCGCTGCGCGACGTGCCCGACGCCAATGCCTCTTGGACCGACGAGGCGATGGTCAAGCACAAGCATGTCGATGTCGGTGTCGCCGTCTCCATTCCCGGCGGGCTGATCACTCCGATCATCCGCCAGGCGGAGCTCAAGCCGATCTCTATCATTTCCAACGAGATGCGCGATCTCGGCAAGCGCGCCAAGGAACGCAAGCTGCAGCCGCAGGAATACCAGGGCGGCACGACGGCGGTCTCGAACATGGGCATGATGGGCGTGAAGAACTTCTCCGCCGTTATCAACCCTCCGCATTCCACGATCCTCGCGGTCGGCGCGGGCGAACAGCGCCCGGTCGTCAAGGACGGCGCGCTGGCGATCGCCCAGGTGATGACGGTGACGTTGTCGACCGACCATCGCTGCGTCGACGGTGCGCTTGGGGCGGAACTGCTGGCGGCATTCAAGGGCTACATCGAAAAGCCGATGAGCATGTTGGTCTAAAGGCTGCCGCCGATGAAGACAGTCCTTGCCTATGGCGATTCTCTTACCTGGGGCTACGACCCGGAGACACTTCTGCGCCATGAGCGCGAAAACCGGTGGCCGGTGGCGCTTGGCGAGGCGCTGGGCGGCCGGGTCGAGGTTATCGCGGAAGGGCTCAACGGGCGCACCACGGCCTTTGACGATCATCTGGGCGAGGCGGACCGCAACGGCGCGCGCGTCCTGCCGATGCTTCTGTCCTCGCACAAGCCGCTCGATCTCGTTGTCATCATGTTGGGCACAAACGACCTGAAGCCTGCGGTGCACGGCCAGGCAATCGCCGCGAAACAGGGCATCGCGAAGCTGGTCAGCATCGTGCGCCGTCACGACTGGTCACTCGGCGCGGAACTGCCGGAAGTGCTGATCGTCGCGCCGCCGCCGTTCTGCGAAACAAATAATCCGGATTTCGCCGCGATGTTTGCCGGCAAGATCGAGGAATCGCGCATGTTAGGTTCGATGTATGGCGATCTGGCCGACGAACTGGAATGCGGATTCTATGACGCGTCGACGGTCGCGAAGACTACGCCGCTCGATGGAATTCACCTCGACGCGGCGAACACAAAAGCCGTCGGCAAGGCGCTTGCGCCGGTCGTTTCGCTGATGCTCGGATTATAATTTGACAAGAATCAAGGAGGGTCTGGTCTTAGGGCTTAGGGTCGGTTACACGAGCACAAAACGGAGGTTTCCCTATGTCCCATGTCCCGCACGAACTGGCTGAAGAATTCCCGGAACTGGTCAACCAGATTCACCATTTGCGTGAGACGGATGGCCACTTTCACCGGATCTCTAACGAGTATCACGAGTTGAACCGGGCCATTCATCGCGCCGAGACCGATATAGAGCCCTGCGACGATGCGCATCTGACAGACATGCGCAAGCAGCGCATGGCCCTGAAAGACGAAATCTACGGGATGCTGGTAAAGCCCGAGCCCGCCGCAGACGATCCCGCATAAGGGGCGGCACAAGGCTTCCACTCCCGATACAGGCTGCCGGCTAACGGCGCCGATCAGGAATAAACGCCAAGGAGTGGAAGCCCCATGTCGAACGCTTACGACGTCATCATCATCGGATCGGGTCCCGGCGGATATGTCGCCGCGATTCGGTCCGCGCAGCTTGGCCTCAAGACGGCCATTGTCGAACGCGAACACCTCGGCGGCATCTGCCTGAACTGGGGCTGCATTCCGACCAAGGCGCTGCTGCGCTCCGCCGAAGTCATGGACTTCGCCAATCACGCCAAGAACTACGGACTGACGATCGACGGCACAATCAGTGCCGACGTGAAGGCCGTTGTCGAGCGCTCGCGCGGAGTCTCCGGCCGGCTTAACGGCGGTGTCGGGATGCTGATGAAGAAGAACAAGGTGGACGTGATCTGGGGCGAGGCGAAACTCGCAGGCAAAGGCAAGGTCACTGTCGGCAAAACGTCGAAGAAGCCGATGGAACCGCAGCACCCCGTGCCGAAAGGGGTCAAGGGCGAGGGTGACTATACCGCCAAGCACATCATTGTCGCGACAGGCGCACGGCCGCGAACACTTCCCGGTATCGAGCCCGACGGCAAGCTGATCTGGACCTATTTCGAGGCCATGGTGCCTCAGGAAATGCCCAAGAAGCTGGTCGTGATGGGATCCGGGGCGATCGGTATCGAGTTTGCGAGCTTCTACAATTCGATGGGCGTCGATGTCACCGTTGTCGAGTTGATGCCGCAGGTGATGCCGGTCGAGGATGCCGAGATTTCCAAGATCGCCCGCAAGCAGCTGGAAAAGCACGGATTGAAGATCATCACCGAAGCCAAGGTGACGAAGGTCGACAAGAAGTCGAACTCCATCATTGCCCATGTCGAAACCAAAGACGGCAAGACACAGACCATCGAGGCCGACCGGTTGATCTCGGCTGTCGGCGTGCAGGGCAATATCGAGAATATCGGCCTTGAGGCACTCGGCGTGAAAACGGATCGCGGCTGCGTTGTCATCGACGGCTACGGAAAGACCAATGTCGATGGTATCTACGCGATTGGCGATGTCGCCGGTCCGCCGATGCTCGCCCACAAGGCGGAGCACGAGGGCGTTGTCTGCGTCGAGAAGATCGCGGGCGTCCCGGGCGTTCACGCGACGGACAAGTCCATGATCCCGGGTTGTACCTATTGTCATCCGCAGGTCGCTTCCGTTGGCCTTACCGAGGCGAAGGCCAAGGAGGCGGGGCATGACATCCGGGTCGGCCGTTTCCCGTTCGTGGCGAACGGCAAGGCGATAGCGCTTGGCGAGGATCAGGGCCTGATCAAGACAATCTTCGACAAGAAGACCGGCCAGTTGCTCGGTGCGCACATGGTCGGCGCCGAAGTTACGGAACTGATCCAGGGTTTCGTCGTCGCGATGAATCTGGAGACAACGGAAGAAGAACTCATGCATACGATCTTTCCGCATCCGACGCTGTCGGAAATGATGAAGGAAAGCGTGCTCGATGCCTATGGCCGCGTGCTGAACGCCTAGGGAGACCTCATGCCGCTTGCTCGCGACGAGGAATACTGGCGCGCCGTAGGCTGGCGCGTGCTCAGAATCTGCGTCATCGCGTTCGGGATATTGGGTCTTCTGGCCGGATTGGCGGTTGCCCGAAGCGGGAATTATGTCTCGCTCGGCTTGATTACGGTCTCGGGCTGGCAGGCGATATGGGTGGTGGCGCTGCTGATGGCCGCGGTTGGCGGCTTGTTCGGGGCGGTCTGGCTCATTATTTTCAAGGCATTGGCGCTCGCGTCGCGCAGTTAGGAAGAAACGACATGGTCACAGTGCTCGACACCGTCGACGGTCAGAAAAAGCCACGGCACCCGGAAAAGGCGCACCGCCCCGACCAGCCGGTGCAGATGCGCAAACCGGAATGGATTCGCGTCAAGGCGCCGACCTCGCGCGGCTATTCGGAAACGCGTCAGATCGTGAAATCGCACAATCTCGTCACGGTGTGCGAGGAAGCTGGCTGCCCGAATATCGGCGAGTGCTGGGAGAAGAAGCACGCGACTTTCATGATAATGGGCGAGATCTGCACGCGTGCCTGCGCCTTCTGCAACGTGGCGACGGGCAAGCCGGCGCCGCTCGATCGACGAGAGCCGGAAAACGTCGCAATGGCGGTCAAGACGATGGGGCTGCAGCACGTGGTCATCACCTCGGTCGATCGCGACGACCTCGACGATGGCGGCGCGCAGCATTTCGTCGAGGTCATCCAGGCGATTCGCGAGCATGCGCCGGGAACGACCGTGGAAATCCTGACGCCCGACTTCCTGCGCAAGGATGGCGCGCTTGAGAAGGTGGTCGCCGCCAAGCCGGACGTGTTCAACCACAATCTGGAAACCGTGCCTTCGAACTACCTGACCGTGCGGCCTGGTGCGCGTTACTTCCACTCGATTCGGTTGCTGCAGCAGGTCAAGGAAATCGATCCGACGATCTTCACCAAGTCGGGCATCATGGTCGGCCTCGGCGAAGAACGGAACGAAGTGCTGCAACTGATGGACGATTTGCGTTCGGCCGATGTCGACTTCCTGACCATCGGCCAGTACCTGCAGCCGACGAAGAAGCATCATGCGGTCATCCGCTTCGTACCGCCGGAGGAATTCAAGTCGTACGAGACCACCGCCTATTCGAAGGGCTTCCTGATGGTCTCCGCGAGCCCGCTGACGCGCTCGTCGCATCACGCCGGGGATGACTTTGCCCGCCTGAAGGCCGCCCGCGAAGCAAAAATGCGCGCCGCCTGATACGGACGAGAGAATGCCGAAGTTCCAGGACACAACGCCGGTCCCGCACAGCGCGGAACAGATGTACAAGCTGGTCGCCGACATCGAGCGGTATCCGGAATTTCTGCCGATGTGCGAGGCGCTCCGGATCAAGGACCGGCGCGAACGGGGCGACAAGACGATGCTGATCGCCGACATGACGGTCGGCTACAAGATGATCCGGGAAACCTTCACGACGCAGGTGCTGCTCAAGCCGTCGGAGAACGCCATCGATGTTTCCTATGTCGACGGACCTTTCCGCTATCTCGATAACAAGTGGCGCTTCGAGGACCGGCCCGACGGCGGGTCGGACGTGAAGTTCCTCATCGACTACGAATTCAAGAACCGGGCGCTCGGCATGCTGATGGGCGCCATGTTCGACAGGGCGTTCCACATGTTCTCGCAGGCGTTCCAGAAACGGGCGCTGGATATCTACGGCGACCCGGCGCGCAACGTGGCGTCCGCCTAGTCTTCGTCCTTCGGTTCCGGCGCCAGCTTCGCCGTTTCCATCAGAATCTCGATGGCCGTCATCACCGCCGCCTGACGGATGAAGGCACGGCCTTCGTCGGGAAACACGATCTTTTGGACGAAGGTGGGCGCCCAGATGGCCGCGCAACCGAACCAGACAAGGCCGACCGGCTTCAGGTCCGTGCCGCCTTCCGGGCCGGCTATGCCGGTGACGGCAATTGTAAGATCGGCATTGGCGCGGGAAAGGGCGCCTTCCGCCATGGCGGCGGCCACCTCGCTGGAGACTGCGCCGTAGCGGTCGAGCATGTCCGGGGACACGCCGAGGAGATCTGTCTTTGCCTCGTTGGAATAGGTCACGAAGCCGCGGTCAAGCATGTCCGATGAGCCGGAGACTTCCGTCAGCGTTCCCGCGATCAGGCCGCCGGTGCAGGACTCGGCGGTCGCGACCATGATGTTCTTCTGCTTGCACAAGGCGAGAAGCGCGCCGACACGTTCGGTGACTTCATCAAGGACGTTGTCGTTGTTGTTGTTCATATGTCGTGTCTCCTTATTCGGAAAAAACGGCCGTAGCCGTGGCCAGAGCAACGACACCTTCCTGCCGTCCGACAAAGCCGATCTTCTCGTTCGTCGTTGCCTTGACCGATATGCGTCCAGCATCGACGCCGACGACGCGCGCGATGGCTTCGCGCATAACATCACGATGCGGTCCGATTTTCGGCTCTTCGCAGATTATCGTAACATCGCAATGGGTTATGCGTCCGCCGGCGTCGCGAACCAGATTTGCGGCGTGATCGAGGAAGATGTCGGACGAGGCGCCTTTCCATTGCGGATCGCTCGGCGGAAAGTGGCTGCCGATGTCACCGGCGCCGATCGTCGCCAGCAACGCGTCGGTGAGCGCGTGAAAACCAACATCGGCGTCGGAATGTCCGGACAGTTTGCGATCATGCGCGATCTCGACGCCGCACAGGATTATGCGGTCGCCGGAGACGAGTTGATGGGTGTCGTAACCATGGCCGACACGGACATCGGGGAGGGGAGAGCCCGCCTGGTTGCTCAGCATGCGTTCCGCCTCCGCGAAATCTTCGGGATAGGTGAGTTTCACATTGCGGGCTTCGCCCGGTATGAGCCGAACCGGCAGTGACGCCCATTCGAACAATGATGCGTCGTCGGTGAACTCGAAATCATGTTCGTTTGCGGCCCGGTCATGAACGTCAAGGATAGTTTGCAGTGGGAACACCTGCGGTGTCTGCGCACGGTACAGTCCGTCTCGCGGGACGGTGCGCTTGATCTGGCCGTCGGCACCGGCCGCCTTCAGGGTTTCGGACACAGGTAGTGCCGGGATGACGCCCGTATTCGGATTGGCTTCGATCGCACGGATAACGGTATCCAGCAGTACCGGAGACACAAACGGCCGCGCAGCATCGTGAATGAAGACGTGACTTGGAGGTCTCTTAAGGTCGGCCAAGGCATGCAGTCCGCGGCGGACAGACTCCTGTCTCGTCGCACCGCCCTCCACAGGAATGACATTCTTTGTTTCACTGCCCAGCGCTTGCGAAAGCAAGGTCTCGTCGTCTGCATGACGGACGATCACGACGGGGCAGTTCGGTTGCCAGGCACGAAAGGCTTTCAGTGTCCGCGCGATCACCGGAATACCGGCAAGGAGCCGGTACTGTTTCGGTCCGTCTCCGCCGGCGCGCTCTCCACGGCCGGCTGCGACGATAACGACCGCGAAATCGGACATGGTCTGCATTTCGGCCTTTTCTTTGTGCATCGCATCGGGCTAATCCGGCCCGGCGCGTAAAAACGTCACGCGTGCCTGCTTTAACACAAGGCGGCGATTGCACAACCGGACTGGAGTGTCTAGTATTTAGGCAAAGAGGCGCTCTGCCTAACAAACAGTCACGGATTGCAATGAGCGATTTGGCGAATCCCCTGAAGGTTGGCGCGGTCACGCTGGCGAACCGTGTTTTCCTCGCGCCGATGTCCGGCGTGACCGATCTGCCGTTTCGGCAACGGGCACAGGTGCATGGCGCCGGGCTCGTCGTATCCGAGATGATAGCAAGCGAAGAATTGTGCAAGTCGCGGGACGAAAGCCGGCAACGCGCGCGGGGCGACGGACTGCCTGTCCGCATGCTACAACTTGCCGGACGCGAAGCGAGATGGATGGGCGAGGCGGCGCGCATCGCGGAGAGCGAGGGCGCCGATATCATCGATATCAACATGGGTTGCCCGGCCAAGAAGGTCACCGGCGGTTATTCCGGCTCGGCGCTGATGCGCGATCTCGATCACGCGATGACGCTGATCGAGGCGACGGTTGCCGCCGTCGACGTGCCGGTGACATTGAAGATGCGTCTCGGTTGGGATGAAAACAGCATCAACGCACCCGAGCTGGCAAGACGCGCTGTCGATGCCGGCATCCAGATGATCACGGTGCATGGCCGTACGCGCGCTCAACTCTACAACGGGCATGCCGACTGGAATCGCGTTGCCGAGGTTCGCGAAGCGGTTTCGATCCCGTTGGTGGTCAACGGCGACATTGGGGATCTGGACCACGCCAGGCAGGCGCGGGCCGCCTCCGGCGCGGATGCGGTGATGATCGGCCGCGCCTGTTACGGTCAGCCATGGCTGGCGGGCCAGATTGCGCGAGCGGCCGGCTACCATAACGAGAACCTGGCGCCGCTGCCGGCGCAGGGTGCGCTGGCCGGCTATGTGATCCAGCATTACGAGGCCATGCTTTCACATTATGGCTTGATGACCGGGACCCGCCACGCCCGCAAACATCTTGGCTGGTATCTCGACCGGCACACCGCGACCGGGCCGGAGACCGACCGCCTTCGCAAACAGATCATGACAAGCAATCAGTCCGAAGAGGTAATCCGGTTGATTTCGCAAGCAATGGCCGAGGCCCCAATCGCAGCGGAGGCGGCGTGATGTCGTTCACCCTGCGCAAGAAGCAAACGGCGCCCGATCCGGCCCGCGCCCTCAAGGTGCTCGACACGCTGCGCGATCCGGTCGCGCTGATCGACGCGGACGATTATATCGCCTTCGCGAATCTGGAGGCGGAGTATTTCTTCTCCTCGTCGCAAAGCCAGTTGGCGAAATCCAGGATTCAGGACTTCGTGCCGTTCTCCAGCCCTTTGCTGGCGCTTATCGAACAGGTGCGCGAGCATGATTCGCCGGTCAACGAGTACCGCGTCGACCTGTCGTCGCCGCGTCTTGGCACGGACCGTGTCGTCGATGTGCACGTTACGCCGGTGGCCGACGAACCGGGCGCGATGGTGATCGTGTTCCGCGAGCGCTCTATGGCCGACAAGTTCGACCGGCAGATGACGCATCGCGGCGCGGCGCGTTCGGTAACCGGGCTCGCCTCCATGCTCGGTCACGAGATCAAGAACCCGTTGTCGGGCATTCGCGGCGCCGCGCAACTGCTGGAAGCCGCCGTCAGCGATGAAGACCGGGCGCTCACCGGACTGATCCGCGACGAGACCGACCGTATCGTCTCCCTGGTCGACCGGATGGAGGTGTTCTCCGACGAACGGCCGATCGAGCGCGAACCGGTGAATATCCATGTCGTTCTCGACCGGGTGCACCAGATCGCCGCCTCGGGTTTCGCACGCAACATCGAGTTCCAGAAGTTCTACGACCCGTCGTTGCCGATGGTGCTCGGCAACAAGGATCAGTTGATCCAGGTTTTCCTCAACCTGGTGAAGAACGCCAGCGAGGCCTGCGAAAACCGCGACAACGCCCAGATCCGTCTGCGCACGGCTTTTCGTCCGGGTGTGCGCCTTTCGATCCCGGGCGCCAATGAGCGCGTCGCGCTGCCACTGGAGTTCAGCGTCGAAGACAACGGGACGGGGGTGCCGGAAGACATCCAGATGCACATGTTCGACCCGTTCATCACGACCAAGCCGAACGGGTCCGGTCTCGGGCTTGCCCTGGTCGCCAAGATCGTCGGCGATCATGGCGGCGTGATCGAATGCGACTCCCAGCCCAACAAGACGATTTTCCGCATTCTCATGCCAGCGGCTCCGTCCGCTTCCCTCGAACTCATGAAGTCCCTGCCGGGAGAAAGTCAGTCATGAAGGGTACCGTCCTCGTCGCAGATGATGATGCCGCCATCCGTACCGTTGTCAGCCAGGCGCTGTCTCGCGCAGGCTACGATGTCCGCGTAACCTCGAACGCCTCGACGCTTTGGCGCTGGGTCACAGCCGGCGAGGGCGACGTGGTAGTCAGCGATGTGGTGATGCCGGACGACAACCTGTTCGACCTGCTACCACGAATTCGCAAGATCCGGCCGGAACTGCCGGTCATCGTGATGAGTGCGCAAAACACGTTCATGACTGCGATCCGCGCTTCGGAGAAAGGCGCCTACGAATATCTGCCGAAGCCGTTCGATCTCGTGGAGATGACCGGGATCGTCGGCCGCGCGCTGTCGGAATCGCGCCGCAAGAACGACGACGTCCAGTCCGCGGTCGCGCCGAAGGAACACGAGGGCATGCCGCTGGTCGGCCGGTCGGCGGCGATGCAGGATATCTACCGGGTTCTCGCCCGCATGATGCAATCCGACCTGACGGTGCTGATCAACGGTGAATCCGGCACTGGCAAGGAACTGGTCGCGCGCGCGCTGCACGAATACGGCAAGCGCAAGAACGGTCCGTTCGTCGCCATCAACATGGCCGCCATTCCGCGCGACCTCATCGAGTCCGAACTGTTCGGTCACGAGAAGGGTGCGTTTACCGGCGCGCAAGCCCGGTCAACCGGCCGGTTCGAACAGGCGGAAAACGGCACGCTGTTCCTCGACGAGATCGGCGACATGCCGATGGACGCGCAGACGAGGCTTCTGCGCGTGCTCCAGCAAGGCGAGTACATGACGGTCGGCGGGCGCACCCCGATCAAGACCAACGTGCGTATTGTCGCGGCAACCAACAAGGATCTACGCGCCCTGATCAACCAGGGGCTGTTCCGCGAGGACCTCTATTACCGCCTCAACGTGGTGCCGCTGCGCATGCCGCCGCTCAGGGAGCGGCTGGAAGACATCGGCGACCTCGTGCAGCATTTTCTCGCCAAGGTGCAGGCGGAAGGCCTGGAAGCCAAGCGGATCCTGCCCGAAGCGCTGCAACTGATGGCGCGGTATCACTGGCCGGGCAACGTGCGCGAGCTGGAAAACCTGATCCGCCGCCTCAGCGCGCTCTACCCCCAAGAGGAAATCACGCCCGAAATCGTTGCCGCAGAACTCGATGCCGGCGAGGGCGGGGAGCATCCGGCCGCGGGCCTGCTGTCCGGTGACGTGACGATCTCTCAGGCGGTCGAACAGAACATGCAGGACTACTTCCGGTCATTCGGCGAGGGATTGCCGCCGCCTGGCCTCTACCAGAGGATTCTGGCGGAGCTGGAACAACCACTGATCCTGGCGACGCTGGCAGCAACCAGGGGCAACCAGATCCGGGCGGCGGAAGTGCTCGGATTAAACCGCAACACGTTGCGCAAGAAGATCAAGGAACACGGACTGAGCGTGTTCAAAGGCAGCGCATAAAACTTGGGACAATTGAGCGGTTTGTTGCAGAACCGCCACATTCTGTTGCATATTAGGCACTCCGTCTGACGGAGATCAGCAGAGTCGCCTCATGTCATTGATGCATAGCGCCAAAAGCGCGATCGATCTCGGCATTTCCGATCGAAGAAACGCTCGAAAGAGCCAGATTCGGGTTATCGTCATCGTTATCTGCGCGCTGCTGACCGCAGGCGTGTCCTTTGCCGTTCTGATCGGGCTGACGCCGATCCAGCCCGACAACACGGTGACGCTGTCGGCGATCGCCGTGAACGGCATATTCGTCATTGCGCTGATGTGGCTGATCGGCGTGGAACTCTACCGCATTTATGCCGCCCGCAAGGCCGGAAAGGCCGCTTCGCGGCTGCATGTGCGCATAGTCAGCCTGTTTTCTCTGATCGCGGCCGTCCCGGCAATCGTGATCGCGGTCGTGGCCAGTATTACGCTCGATCTCGGGCTCGACCGATGGTTCGAAATCCGCACCAAGACGATTGTCGAGTCGTCATTGCAGATCGCGGAATCCTACATCAACGAAAACGCGATAAACCTGCGGGACGCGACGATCAACATGGCCTTCGCGCTGGACAGCCAGCGCAGGCTGTACAGCTTGGATCGTGAGGGTTTCCGTCATTTCCTGACCCAGCAGGCCCGGGGCCGGGGCATGCTCGGCGCCTTCGTCATCCGACCGGACGGGACGGTGATTCACAGCGCCGACATCAAGGTGGACCGTCCGCTGCCTCTGCCGCCGGAAGACGCCCTCGAGGCGGCAGTGGACGGTGGTCCGGTACTGATCCCGCCCGGCGTGACCAATCTTGTAGGGGCCATCATCAAGCTGCGGGAGATCTCCAACGCCTATGTCTACACGATCCGCACTGTCGATGCGGATGTGCTCGACGCTGTGCAGTTGATGAAGAAGAACCGCGACGAATATACCGATCTCGAAGCCAACCGCACCAATGTGCAGCTTGCCTTCGCAATCCTGTATTTCGGCCTGACGCTCATCCTTCTCCTGTCGGCTATCTGGACCGGTATCGCGGTCGCCAACCGTCTCGTGCGCCCGATCCGGCAGTTGATTGACGCGGCCGAAGAAGTCTCGGAAGGCAATCTCGAAATTAGGGTGCCGGTGCGCGCTTCCGACGGCGATGTCGGCTATCTCGGACAGACCTTCAACGGAATGCTTGTCCAGCTGAAAGGACAGCGCGACGAAATCCTTCGCGCCACCGACCTGATCGACCAGCGCCGCCGGTTTTCGGAAGCAGTGTTGTCGGGCGTGTCTGCGGGTGTCATGGGCGTCGACGACGACGGCTGTGTGACCGTGGCGAACCGCCCTGCAGCGCTTATTCTGGGTACCGGCGACCATATCGCGCCGGGCACCACGCTGACCGAGATTTCACCGCATGTCGCCGAGGTGCTGGACGAGGTACGCAATAGCGGGCGTCTCGATGCTCGCAAGCAGGTCGCTTTCCTCGACCGCAGCGGCCGCGAGCGGGTACTCAACATTCAGGTAACCGTTGACCGCGAGGTGGGCGATGGCGTGAACGAAGCAGCCCGTGATGACGATATGCCGGTCAGGCACACCCATGTCATCACCATCGACGATATTTCCGATCTCGTCGAAGCGCAGCGCTCGACCGCCTGGGCGGACGTTGCGCGGCGCATCGCCCATGAGATCAAGAATCCGCTGACCCCTATCCAGCTGTCGGCGGAGAGACTTAAGCGCCGCTACGGCAAGGTCGTCGGCGACGACCGCGAGGTATTCGATCAGTGCACGGACACGATCATCCGCCAGGTCGGCGATATCGGACGCATGGTGGACGAGTTCTCGTCTTTTGCGCGCATGCCAAAGCCGGTGATGGAGAGGAAGGACCTGCGCGAAACATTGCGCGAAGCGACGTTCCTCATCGAAGTCAGCCGAAGCGACATAACCTTCGAACGCGATTTCGACGATCAGAACCTGATCTGCAATTTCGACGACCGCCTCGTCGGCCAGGCGTTCGGGAACATCATCAAGAATGCTTCGGAGGCAGTGGAGGCACGTCTGGCCGCCGATGTCTCCGAGGAACGGGAGGATGGGCATATCCTCGTCAGGGCCTATTGCAGCAGTCCGCAGGAAATCGTCGTCGATGTCATCGACAACGGCAAGGGGCTGCCGCGGCAGAACCGGGCCAAGCTGCTCGAGCCCTACATGACCACGCGCGAGAAAGGCACCGGCCTGGGTCTCGCTATCGTAAAGAAAATCATGGAAGATCACGGTGGCCGTCTGGAACTTCATGACGCTCCGGCGGATTTTCATAATGGGCGCGGCGCCATGGTGCGGTTGATCTTTCCGACCGTGCAAGGCGAAAACGACGGTCTCGTTGCGGACACATCCGAAAGCGACGCCGTCGATGACGCGCCATCAATTGCCGAGAGGACAGCATGAAAGCGGACATTCTGATCGTCGATGATGAGCAGGACATTCGGGACATCATCGCCGGCATTCTGGACGACGAGGGCTATGAGGCCCGCACCGCCCATGACAGCGACAGCGCCCTTGCGGCCATCGCGGACCGGGCTCCGAGGCTGGTTTTCCTCGACATCTGGCTGCAGGGCAGCAAGCTGGACGGGCTCGCGCTTCTCGACGAGATCCAGACCATTCACCCGGGATTGCCGGTGGTGATGATCTCCGGCCACGGCAATATCGAGACGGCCGTTTCCGCGATCAAGCGCGGCGCCTACGACTATATCGAAAAGCCGTTCAAGGCGGATCGCCTCGTGCTTGTCGCCGAAAGAGCGCTGGAGACCTCGTCGCTGAAGATGCAGGTACAGGATCTCAAGCGCCGGTCCAGCGAAACGACGGAACTGATCGGCAATTCGGTGGCAATCAACAGCCTGCGCCAAACCATCAGCCGGGTTGCGCCCACCAACAGCCGTGTCCTGATCAGTGGGCCGTCCGGCTCCGGCAAGGAACTTGTCGCGCGGACAATTCATACTCAATCCAGCCGGGCAGGCGGGCCGTTCGTAGTCATCAACGCCGCCGCGATCACGCCGAGCCGGATGGAAACGGAACTGTTCGGCACCGAGCCGAATGGCGGCGAACGCAAGGTCGGCGCGCTGGAACAGGCGCATGGCGGCATTCTCTATCTCGACGAAGTCGCCGACATGCCTATGGAGACGCAGACGAAGATCCTGCGCGTACTCGTCGATCAGGAGTTCGAGCGGGTCGGCGGAGTGCGCCGCGTCAAGGTGGACGTCCGGATCATCTCGTCCACCGCGTTCAATCTGGAAGAGCTGATCGAGGCCAAGCGTTTCCGCCGCGATCTCCTGAACCGCCTGGCGGTCGTGCCAGTCGAGGTGCCGCCGCTTGCCGAACGCCGCGAGGACATTCCGCTGCTCGTGCAGTCCTTCATGAAGCAGATCAGCGATCAGACCGGCATACGGATGAAGTTCATCGGCGACGACGCGATGGCGGTGCTGCAGACGCATGACTGGCCGGGCAACATCCGCCAGCTGCGCAACAACATCGAACGCCTGATGATCCTCACGCGCGACGAGCCGGAGGAGAGCGTGATCGGCGTGGACAAGCTGCCGTCGGAAATCGGCGAAAACCTGCCGAAGGCGCCGACGGCGGACGACGCGCACATCATGGCGCTGCCGTTGCGCGAGGCGCGCGAAAGATTCGAACGCGACTACCTGCTGGCGCAGATTTCGCGATTTGGCGGAAACATCTCGCGTACCGCGGAATTCGTTGGTATGGAGCGATCCGCCTTGCATCGCAAGCTGAAGTCGCTCGGCGTCTGAGGCAAACCAACCGGGGACGGGTACCATATGCGGGTAATCATCTGTGGCGCCGGCCAGGTCGGCTACGGCATCGCCGAACGGCTTGCAGCCGAGGCCAATGACGTGTCGGTCATCGACATGTCGGCCACTCTCGTGCAGCGCATTCGCGATACGCTGGACGTGCGCGGATTCGTCGGTCACGGCAGCCATCCCGACGTGCTGGCTGCGGCCGGCGCCGACCAGGCCGACATGATCATCGCCGTGACGCTCTATGACGAAGTCAACATGACGGCGTGCCAGGTCGCGCATTCGCTGTTTGACGTGCCGACGAAGATCGCGCGCATCCGTTCGCAAAGCTACCTTCAGGCGCATTACAACAACCTGTTTTCGCGCGAACATCTGCCGATCGACGTCATCATCTCGCCGGAGCGGGAAGTGGGTGACGTCGTGCTTCGGCGCATCGCCTCGCCGGGCGCGACGGACATCGTCCAGTTCGCCGAGGGCAATGTGACGATGATGGCGATCGAGTGCCGCGACGACTGCCCGGTCATCAACACGCCGCTCAGTCAGCTGACCGAGCTGTTTCCCGATCTGTCGGCGACCGTCGTCGGGGTGTGGCGCAACGAACGGTTGTTCGTTCCGCATTCGGCCGACCAGCTGCTGGCGCATGACCTCGTCTATGTCATCGCCAACCGTCCGCAGGTCAAACGCACGCTGAGCCTGTTCGGGCACGAGGAAGCCGAGGCGCGCCGCATCATCATCGCCGGCGGCGGCAATGTCGGCCTTTACGTCGCCGCGCAGATGGAGGCGAAGCAATCGCGCGCCAAGGTCAAGATCATCGAGGCCGACCACAAGCGTGCGGTGGAAGTCGCAGACCAGTTGCGAAGGACCGTCGTGCTGCATGGCAGCGCGCTCGACCAACAGGTACTCGTCGAAGGAGATATCGAAGACAGCGAGCTGATGGTTTCGCTCACCAATGACGACCAGGTGAACATCCTCTCCTCGGTGATGGCGAAAAGGCTCGGTTGCCAGTCAACATTGGCGCTGATCAACGACCCGGCCTACCAAGGCTTCATCGAAGGCCTTGGCATCGACGCCCACATCAATCCGCGTGCGGTGACGATTTCGCGCGTGCTCCAGCACGTGCGGCGCGGCCGCATTCGCCAGGTGCACAGCGTCCAGAAGGGATCGGCGGAAGTCATCGAGGCCGAAGCACTCGAGACATCGCCGCTCGTCGGAGCACCGCTTCGCGACCTCGACTTGCCGGAGGATATTCGTATCGGCGCGATCTACCGCGACGGCGAAGTGATCAAGCCGGATGGCGACACCAAGATCAAGGCGAAAGACCGCGTTGTCATATTCGCCATGTCGTCGGCCGTGCGCCGCGTCGAGCAGATGTTCCGCGTCAGTCTCGAATTCTTCTGATGTGCCGCGACCGCGTCCAGCCGGCAGAGTGACGCCGTGCGTACCGTTATCTTTCTTCTCGCCTTCGCCACCGCGCTTTTCTTCGGATCGCTCGTCGCCCCAATCCTTGTCGGTTTCGCCTTCGGCGAGAACGTCCCGGTCATCCGGCTCTCGGTCCTGGCGTCGACCGGCGCTTTCGTCGCCAGCGTCGCGATGGCGGCGACGCTTGGCTACAAGCATGTCCTGACGCAGAACCGGCTGTTGCTCTCCATGGTTGTCGTCTGGCTGACGATGTCACTGGCCGGGACGACGCCGTTCATGCTCGTCTCCGGCATGCCGTTCGGCCAGGCTCTGTTCGAAAGCGTATCGGGCCTCACGACTTCAGGCGCGTCGACAATCGCTGCGCGCGAGGCGATGCCGCAATCGATCCTGTTCTGGCGGCTGCAACTGGAGTGGATCGGCGGCTTCCTCACGCTTGCATCGCTCTTCCTCGTGCTCTCGCCGCTGGCGATCGGCGGCCTACCGCGCCGGGCGATGGCCTCGGAATGGCGTGCCGACATGTCGGACGAGCGAGACGGCGGCGTCGAGCACCTCAAGCGCTACATGCCGCTGCTGGTCGCCTATGGCGGCGTGTCGGTTCTGGTCTTCCTCGCCTATATCGCCAGCGGCGCGGACAGCCTCGGCGCGGCGCATCTGACGATGACCAGCATCTCCACCGGCGGGTTCAATCCGAACGATACCGAACTGGAAGCGCATTACGCCTTTTCGACGCTGACCATCATGGCTTGCGTCATGGCTGTCGCCGCGACGAGCCTGTTCTGGCAGCGCTACGATCTGGCCAATCCGCTGCGCGTTATCTGGCGCAACCGCGAGGCGTGGTGGGTGATCCTGCTGATCGTGGCGTTGACATTGCTCTACCTTATTGCCTTTAGCGCGATTGGCGCCTTGCGCACCCCCGACGGAACGGGCACCGTCATCATCGAAAGTTTCTTCGCCGCGGCTTCGGTGATCTCCACGTCCGGGCACGAAATCAGGCCGGGCGTGATTGCGCTGCTGCCGGAAATCCTCGTCTTCTCGGTCGCTTTTCTCTGCGCGGCCGTGTTCTCCACGGCATCGGGACTGAAAGTACACCGGCTGGGCGCGATGCTGGTGCAGTCATTGCGGGAGCTCAACCTGCTGATCTACCCCAGTTCGATCACGCCGACCCGGATCGCGCAGGCGGATTATGACGAGCGGGTCATCGTCGAGACATGGCCGGTCCTCGTCCTGGCGCTTTCCGTCCTGGCGCTCGGCGTGTTCGCAATCGCCGGAGGGCAGGGGACTTTCGAAGCCGCCATGCTGTCGGCAATGGCGTTGTTGCTGAATGCCGGGCCGCTCTATGAAGCCTATATTCCGGTAGCAGCCACCCCCGACATGTGGCCCGACTATCGCGATTTCACGTCTTTCGAACGCTATGTCGGTTGCACGATCATGCTGCTTGGGCGACTGGAATTCATTGCAGTCTTTGCGATTCTCAACCTGAAATACTGGTTGAGCCGATAACCGAGGAGCGCGTCGTGTCACGCATCGCATATGTCAACGGACGGTACCGGCATCATCGCGACGCCATGGTGCATGTCGAGGATCGCGGTTACCAGTTCGCAGACGGCGTCTACGAGGTCTGCGAGGTTGCGCGAGGTTACATCATCGACATGACCCGGCACCTCGACCGGCTGGCGCGGTCGCTGAGCGAGTTGCAGATCGCCTGGCCGGTTGACCGGAAGGCGCTCGTCACGATCATTCGCGAGGTCGTGCGCCGAAACCGCGTTCATGACGGCCTGGTCTATGTGCAGGTGTCGCGTGGGGTCGCGCGGCGCGATCACGTCTTTCCGGCCGCCTCGACGCGACCGTCGCTTGTGGTGACGGCACGCAGAAGCGATCCGCTGGCCGCGCGGGCGCGGGCAGACCAGGGCATTGCCGTGATTACCGTTCCGGAGAACCGCTGGGAGCGGGTGGACATCAAGACGATCGGGCTTCTTCCAAACGTTCTCGCACGCCAGAAAGCGAAGGAATGCGGCGCATCCGAAGCGTGGTTCGTCGATTCCGACGGAACCGTGAAGGAGGGCGCGGCGACGAATGCCTGGATCGTGACCAAGGATGGTGTGCTTGTAACGCGGCCCGCCGACTTCGGAATCCTGCGCGGCATCACGCGTGCAACCGTGATGGATGTCGCGGCGAAACAGGGCCTCAAGGTGGAAGAACGCGGTTTCAGCGTGGAAGAGGCGAAAGCCGCCCGCGAAGCCTTCATTACCGCCGCTACTACGGTTGTCATGCCCGTAGTACAAATAGATGATAGTCCGGTCGCAAACGGAAATCCGGGATCGATTGCTCTTGCATTGCGCGATGCATTTTTCGAAGGTGCCGAGCGGACGCCGATTTGATGTGTAACATTTTGGAACTGTTACCTTACGAAAATCATTTTTTTAGCGATTGAAAAAAATCATATGGATTCTTACGATGGGCGCATTGATGCGGCCGGCACGCGACTAGTTCATAAAAAACGACAATACGGATAAGACATGGCTGAGCGCTCTCAGAACTTGCAAGACCAGTTTCTCAATGCTGTAAGAAAACAGAAAATACCTCTGACGATTTTTCTCGTTAATGGCGTGAAATTGACCGGCGTCGTGACGTCTTTCGACAATTTCTGCGTGTTGTTACGCCGTGACGGCCATGCTCAACTTGTCTACAAGCATGCGATTTCGACCATCATGCCGGGGCAGCCGGTGAATATGTTCGAAAACGAGGAATCGACGGCGAAGTCCGATTGACCGAAACTTTCGATACAGGTCCGGAAGACAGGAAAACCAAAAAGCGCAAGGTCGAGGAGCATGGGCGCAAGCCGATGATTGCGGTCGTGCTCGAGCCGGATCTGCGCGGACAGGGAAGCGAGACCGCGCTGCGCAGCGCCGGGGACCGGCTGCTTGAAGCCGAGGGCCTGGCGCGTGCCATCGATCTCGAGATAGCCCACAGCGCCATCATTCCCGTGGCGAAACGGCAACCGGCGACGTTGATGGGCAGCGGCAAGGTCGCAGAAATCGCCGGTATCGTCACGGCGGTCGAGGCCGGGCTCGTCATCGTCGATCATGCGCTGACGCCGGTGCAGCAGCGAAATCTCGAAAAGGAATGGAACGCCAAGGTTCTCGACCGGACCGGGTTGATCCTGGAAATCTTCGGCCGGCGCGCCCAAACCAAAGAGGGCACGCTGCAGGTCGAACTGGCGCATCTGAATTACCAGCGGGGCCGTCTTGTGCGGTCGTGGACGCACCTGGAGCGGCAGCGCGGCGGCGCAGGCTTCCTCGGCGGTCCGGGCGAGACCCAGATCGAAGCCGACCGGCGCATCCTGCAGGACAAGATCAAGAAGCTGGAGCGCGAACTGGACGCGGTGCGCCGCACGCGCACGCTGCACCGCTCCAAGCGCAAGAAGGTGCCGCTGCCGATCGTCTCGCTGGTCGGCTATACCAATGCCGGCAAGTCGACGCTGTTCAACCGGCTGACCGGGGCAGGGGTGACGGCGGAGGACATGCTGTTCGCGACGCTCGATCCGACGCTGCGCCGCGTGCGCCTGCCGGGCGGAACCTGGATCATCCTGTCCGATACGGTGGGCTTCATCTCCGATTTGCCGACCCATCTCGTGGCGGCATTCCGCGCCACGCTGGAGGAGGTACAGGAAGCCGATGTCGTGCTGCATGTGCGGGACATCTCCAGTTCCGCTTCGAAGGAAGAAGCGGCCGACGTTGCGGAGATTCTTCGCGACCTTGACGTGAATCCGGAGGATGAGGAACACGTCATCGAGGTCTGGAACAAGATCGACATGCTCGATCAGGCGGCACGGGATGACCTGATCGCGAAGGCGGAAGGTACCTCCGCCGGTCCGGCCATCGTCGCGGTTTCGGCAATCACCGGCGAGGGCATCGAGCGCCTGCTGAAAGAGATCGAGGACCGCATTTCAGGCAAGCTGGTCTCGAAGCGTTACTCAATCCCGCCGGAGCGCTATGGCGACCTCGCCTGGCTCTACGAGCACGGACAGGTACGCAACCGCGAGACCGCCGACGACGGCACGATCACGATCGACGTCGAGATGACGACCGACAACGCCGCAGCCTTCGAGCGGCGCTAGTCACTCTTCTGCTTTCTTTCTCACGACGTGTCGTCCCGCTGTAACTGCACCGCCAGCGCATGGCACTCGCGCAGCACGTCGTCGACATCGTGCCTTGGCCGCCTGCGGAAGCCGGGCGGCCAGCCGGGGCGCATGGGGGAAAGGCGTTTGGCGCGGAGCAGGCCGCCATCGCGCCGGGCGCGCCAGCGGGCGAGGCGCTTCGCCTGACCGTCGAGATCGTCCAGCGCACGCCGGAGCGCGTGCAGGCGGCGGCAGAGGGGCGCGGCGTCGACGGGATCGCCGGGGGACGGAATCCGGTATTCGGGGATCGGGCGCGGCTCGGTGACGCCAATGATGGAGATGCGGGGGAAACCCTTCGGTTTCTTGCGCACCGGGCCGAAGTCGAAACGTTTCAGGGGATCTATAAGGGGGAGGGAAAGATTTGTCGCCTTTGCGGCGGTCTTCACCTTCACGGAAGGGGGCCTCTCGCAGCGACGGCGCTTCGCTTGTCTCGGGACCGGCCCGAGGATGACGGAGCGAACCGGATGCGCTTCGACACGCATGTTCCGCGCGGCGATGATCACAAGCCGCCGGACGGCGGATTCGGCGGGGCGCAGGACGCGGAGCACGGCGCAGCGCAGATGGCGCGGCAGGGTGGCGATCCTCGCGTCGTCTTCCAGACCGACAATCTCGAACAACAGCGCAACGATGCGCAGCAGTGCCTCGCGGTTGCGCTCGATGGCCAGGTCCCAGTCCATGACTTTCCTCTCCGCGTTTCCATGAAACACGAGAAGGATAAGGGAGTCCGGTGGGCGGTGGATAAAGTGCCGAGCCGGAGGAGCCGGCAGGAGAGGTGCCGCCTGCGCACCGGGGGGACGAGACGCGCTATTTCGCGGTCTTCGCCTCCTGCCAGAGCGCTTCCATCTCGTCGAGCGTGGCGCCGGAAGCGTCTTGTCCGCGCGCTGCCAACTCCTTCTCGATGTAGCGGAAGCGGGTAAAGAATTTCAGGTTGGCAGCTTCAAGTGCTGCTTCCGGCTCGACGTCGAGATGACGGCCGAGATTGACCAGAGCGAAGAGCAGGTCGCCATATTCCTCCTTGACCTTGTCTTCGCCTCCGTCCTGCATCGCGTCACGCAATTCGCCGATCTCCTCCTCTATCTTGTCGAGGATCGGCGGCGCGGTGTCCCAGTCGAAACCGACGCGTGCGGCCTTGCGCTGCAGCTTGATGGCGCGGATCAATGCGGGCAGGGCGCGCGGCACGTCGTCGAGCAGGGAAGGGTGCTCGCCCACTTCCTTGCCCGCTGCTTCTTGCGCAGCGGCGTGCTTCGCAGCCTTCTCGGCTTTTTCCTCCGCCTTGATCTTTTCCCACATGCCCTTGGCAAGCGTCTTGCCGCGCACGCTCTCGGCGCCAAAGACATGCGGATGGCGGCGGATCATCTTTTTCGTGATCGCCTCGACGACATCGCCGAATTCGAACTCACCGGCTTCCTCGGCCATCCGCGAATGGAAAACGACCTGGAGGAGGAGGTCGCCCAGTTCGTCGGCGAGATCGACCATATCGTTGCGCTCGATGGCGTCGGCGACCTCGTAGGCTTCCTCGATCGTGTAGGGCACGATTGTTCCGAAGGTCTGCTCGACGTCCCACGGACAGCCGGTTTGCGGATCGCGCAGCGCGGCCATGATTTCGAGCAGGCGGGAAATGTCGCGGGAAGGTTCCATACCCATGTCCTTATGCGAAAGCGTTGGCGACAGGCAGGTGACAGATGCATCGCGTCCACAGAAACCGCATGGCGACCGTGCCGTGCGCTATACTTTCATACTAAGCCACTATGCAGGCATGTTGCTGTAATTCGAGAAGAATTTGACTGCCCAGACTCCCGGTGATTAGCTACTTTCAGAACGGGGGGAGGTTTTCATGTCACGGCAGCATTCGCCTGGCGGGCGAACCGCCAGAATATTCCGCGACGCGTCGATCATAATCCTGATCACGCTGTGCATCCTGGCATCCGTGGAAATCGCGGTTCGCCTGACGATGCATGAACGTACCACGACCGACTATGCGGCGGAGGATACTCCCCTCGCGAAGACCGATCCCGTTCTGGGCTATCTCAACAATCCGGGTGCCATCGCGCATGTGACCGGTCCCGAGTTCACGGTGGAGTATCGAATTAGCGAACAGGGGTTTCGCGATCCGGAAGTACACGCAGCCAGAGGGGATCCCGGGAAAGTCCGGATCCTGCTGGTCGGCGATTCCTACACCTTCGGCCACGGTGTCCAGTACGAACAGAGCTGGGCCGCGCTGGTTCGCGAGTATTTCGAGCGGGACGGCAAACCGGTCGAGATCATCAACGCAGGCGTTCCCGGTTACTCGACAACCCAGCAGGTATTGTATCTGGAACAGCTAGTCGATCAGTTCGCGCCGGATGTCGTCGCCATCGGTTTCGTCGCGCACGATGTCGCCACCAACCGCCCGATCATCGAGGCAGGCGCCGTAGACAAGATCGCGGAGGGCGCCGCAATCTCTGTCAGCCGGGACAAGAAATCCACGTTTCATTCGGTGTTGCTCCTGAAACGGCTGCTGGTGTCGAATGATTTCGTCTACACCCAGGTTTATGCCAACACGGACCGCCGCCGTTGGTACGAGGCACCGCCATCCGACTGGCTGGCGGAGCAGATCGACATCACCAAAACCCTGTTGTCGCGTGCGGCCCGCATAAGCGAGCAGAAAGACACTCGTCTCGTGGTGTTTTCCATGCCGCAGTTGTTTCAGGTGCTGGTGGAAGCCAAAGGCACCAAGATTAATGGCGTCGATGTCAACCATATCGACAGCGTGTTGTCAGCCCACGCGAAAATGGAAAACATCACCTGGATATCCGCTCTTCCCGAACTCGCCGCCGAGTACGCCAGAAGCGGAGAGGCGCTCTATTTCCGGATGGACGGCCATTTCAATGCGCATGGCAACAAGGTGTTCGCGGACATTTCCTACAAGGCGTTGAAGGCGGCTGCCGAATAGACGACGCCGGTTGTCCGGGGCCGATTGCGACAGAACGATCGCACGGGATTACTTGTCTCTCACAGCCGCCGCCGGGCAGCCCGGAAATGAATAAACGAGGCGGTCTCGAGCCTGTTCTGTCATTGCGCTGTAATACCAAATCCAGGGTCTAACGCAAAAAGCGTAGCCGGTTTGTTCGATTGATCTGTCAGCTTGTTTGAGCTTTTATGATTACTTGCGGATGCGTTAAAATATTGAGTTTCAATATCTTACCCGCCGCGTGGGGCAGAGATAACCTCTCCGATCGTTGGCCAGGGTAAGCTGTAAATGAGTTCCGTATCCGACCTTCAGCACAACATCGAAATCAAGCGCGGTTCCGACCGCGGCTTCGGGATGGTTTTCGCTGCGGTGTTCTTCATACTCGCGCTGTGGCCATATCTTAACGGCGGGACCGTTCGACCGGTTTTCCTTGCCATCGGCGGGGCATTTCTCGCGGTCGCCGTGGCAATTCCGGCGATACTCCACGTGCCAAACAAGCTCTGGTTCAAGTTCGGTCTGCTGCTCGGTGCGGTCATGGCGCCGGTCGCGATGGCCATCATCTATCTCGTGGTCTTCGTGCCGTTCAGCCTGATGTTCCGGCTGACGGGCAAAGATCCGCTGCGCATCCATCTGGATCGCGATGCGCGCAGCTACTGGATCGCGCGGGAGCAGGAACCGCAATCCATGACCAGGCAGTTCTAGGCTTCGCACTTCGATATCGGGAGGATCTGTATATGGAATTCATCGGCGAGCTATGGTCCTTCATGCGGACGCGCAAGAAGTTCTGGCTTCTTCCCGTGCTGATAACGATGTCGCTGTTTGGCGGGCTTATCGTTCTCAGCCAGGGCTCCGCGGTCGCACCGTTCATCTACACGCTGTTCTGATCCGATGTATGTACTCGGTATCTCGGCGCTCTATCACGACAGTGCTGCCGCGCTGCTGCGCGACGGCGACATCGTGGCGGCGGCGCAGGAAGAACGCTTCACGCGGCGCAAGCACGACCCGCGCTTTCCCGCCAACGCCATCGCCTCCGTCCTGCAGACGGCCGGCATCGGCTTGCAGGATGTCGACAAGGTCGTCTTCTACGACAAGCCGTTCCTGAAATTCGAACGCCTGCTGGAGACCTATCTCTCCTCGGCGCCGAAGGGCTTCAACTCGTTTCGCATGGCGATGCCCGTGTGGCTGCGCGAGAAGCTCTTCCTGAAGGGACTGCTGGTCAAGGAACTGCGCGCGTTCGACAAGGGCTTCTCGGCTGACCGGCTGATGTTTTCCGAACACCATGTCAGCCATGCCGCAAGCGCATTCTACCCGTCGCCGTTCGAGGAAGCTGTCGTGCTGACGCTCGACGGAGTAGGGGAGTGGGCGACAACGACGGTCGCGATCGGCCGGGGCAACGAACTTCGGATCGAGAAGGAACTTCACTTCCCGCATTCGCTCGGCCTGCTCTATTCCGCCTTCACCTACTATACCGGCTTCAAGGTGAATTCCGGCGAGTACAAGCTGATGGGGCTGGCGCCTTACGGCGAGCCGCGCTTCAAGGACCTGATCCTCGAAAAGCTGGTCGATCTCAAGGATGACGGGTCGTTCCGGCTGAACCAGGCCTATTTCAACTACGTGACCGGGCTGACGATGACGAACAACGCGTTCGCCAAACTGTTCGGCCATCCCGTTCGCCGGCCCGACACGGACGACCTGACGCCGTTCCACATGGATATCGCCGCCTCGATCCAGGCCGTCACCGAGGAAATCGTCCTGCGCATGACGCGGAGCCTGGCGGCGGAGTACGGCATTGCCAATCTCTGCCTGGCCGGGGGCGTGGCGCTCAACTGCGTGGCGAACGGCAAGATCCTGCGCGACGGCGCATTCAGGGACATCTGGATCCAGCCTGCGGCGGGAGATGCCGGAGGGGCGCTCGGCGCAGCCTACGCGGCGTGGCACATGGAGGTGGCAAAGCCCCGCGCGCCGCGCGACGGCGGCGACGTCATGCGCGGAAGCTACCTCGGGCCCGAGTTCTCCAACGAGGAAATCGCGCGGGAGCTGGCCGGAGCAGGGGCCGTCTTCAAGCAATATGAGCCCGACGCGTTCATAGACCATGTCGCGCAAGGCATAGCCGACGGCAAGGCGGTCGGCTGGTTCCAGGGGCGCATGGAATTCGGCCCGAGGGCACTCGGCGGCCGCTCGATCCTCGGCGACGCGCGGTCGGAGAGCATGCAGAAGACGCTGAACCTCAAGGTGAAGTTCCGCGAAAGCTTCCGGCCGTTTGCGCCTTCGGTGCTGGGCGAGGACGTGAGCGAATGGTTCGAGCTCGATCACGACAGCCCCTACATGCTGCTGGTCGCGGACGTCCACCCGCGATTGCGGCGCGGCATGACCGACGCGGAAAAGGCGCTGTTCGGCATAGACAAGCTCAATGTCAGTCGGTCGCAAATCCCGGCGGTGACGCATGTCGATTATTCGGCGCGCGTCCAGACGGTCCACCGGGACACCAATCCGCGCTATCACGCGCTGATCTCGCGCTTCAAGGAACTGACCGGATGCCCGGTGGTGGTGAACACCTCCTTCAATGTGCGCGGGGAACCGATCGTCTGCACGCCGGGCGACGCGTTCCGCTGCTTCATGGGCACGGATCTCGACATCCTGGCGATCGGCGACCTGGTCCTGCACAAGGAAGACCAGGATTCGAGCCTCAAGCTGGACTATACGCAAGAGTTCGAACTTGACTGATATCGCCGGCAAGCAGGATATCCGTCCGGCGCGCCGCATCGCGGGCAGCCGGATCGCGGCCATTTTCCTGTGCGGGATCGTCGGGCTGTATTTCGCTGCGATTGCCGGATATGCGCTGGCGCATGCCACCGAATTCGCCACCGACACGCCGCGACTGATCCGCTACGTGTTCGCACCGCTTGGCCTGACGGCATTCTTCGCCATCTGCGCATTCGCGTTGCCGGCGGCGGTCGGACGCGACATCGGCATGGTCGCCACCTCCATCCTTGCGGCGCTCTTCCTGTTCGAAACGGTTCTGACCATCCGGTCGTTTCCCTCCGAACTCGGGCTGGCCGGCCACGATGCGTCCGGCGGTTCCACGGCCCAGTACAGGGCAGGGCTCCCGCCCATCTACACGCTGAAGGCGCTCAACGTCCGGCTTGGCGCGACCAGTCCCAGCGAAACGATGCTTGGCGGCGTGCCGGGCGCCGAGGTGCTGTTGTGCAGCCATAACGGCGCGCCGGTGCGCTATACCGCAGACCGCTACGGGTTCCGAAATCCCGACAGGCTGCGGGACGGCCAGGTCGACCTGCTGGTCCTCGGGGATTCGTTCACCGAGGGGATATGCCTCGAAGACGGCAAGGATTTCGTTTCCCGCCTGCGCGAGAAGGTTCCGATGACCTTCGGCGCCGGCACGCGCGGCGCGGGTCCGTTCTACGAGCTTGCCGTGCTGGGCCGGTACGGCCCCGTATTCAGGCCGAAGCACACGGTGATCGCCTTCTTCGGCGGCAATGACTGGGAAAACCTGGGCCACGAAAAGGATTTGCCCTACCTGGTGCCGGCGCTCGACGAACAGACCGATTTCGGGCCGGTCATCCCGGACGACGCGACGGTGACGCGGGCGCGGGCGATTCTCGAAGGGGTATGGGATGAATCCAGCCGCTCTGCCGGCGCGGTCTTTTCCAGCAAGAAGATCATCCGCAATTTCCTGGCGTTGCAGCAGACCTCGCTGGTGCTCGGCCTGCATTATCCGAAGGCGTCGAAGGATGAGCCGGTTTTCGACAAGATCCTCGACCGCGCCCGGGCCATGGCCGAGGGCTGGCAGGGCGAGGTGCTGATCGCCTATATCCCGCCGGTCGACCGGTTCATCGGGATCCTCGATTCCGGCTTCGTCCATGACGAACTGAGAGACACGGTCCGCGCGTCCGCCGCGCAGGCGGATATAGGATTCATCGACCTGACCGAGGTGTTCCTGCGCGAAGCCGAGGATCCGAGCGCGCTCTACGCCGGCGACGCGCATTTCAACGAACGTGGCGCCGAACTCGCAGCGCGCGCCATCGCCGAGGCGCTCGACACCGAATAGGGCATCAGCGCGCTGTCTGCTGCGGCACCAATGCAGCGATGCGTCCGGACAGATACAGCCACATGCATTTGTCGCATAAGATGGATTATGGAACTGACAGGTGTAGTTGTGTAAGTGCTGCGATCTATTGAAGTCCGCGACGGGCGATTTCCTCAGACAACAACGACATCGCCGCGCCACGTGCGTCTGCAATTCGGCTCGGCGAAGGCTGCGCGGGCAACGGAACCGATATCGAAAACAGACCAGACCGGTCGCGCCCGGAAGTCTCCGGAGCAACAAAATACTGGCCTGAAATGCGGAATGTTCCGGATGCCGTTGCGAGCATTTCCTCGATTCGGACATCGACCCTGGCCTCCGCGAAACCGCGGAACGGCCATGGTTGCGGGGCTACGGTCGCGCCGGTGATTGCCGCAAGATCACGGGCAAGCTGCAGCGTCATCGCCCGCGCCGGTTCGTCGGCCCAAAGCGGACCAAGTGCGCTGATCGCACCTGTTGCATCCTGTGTGAATATCTCCTCCGAAGCCGCGTAGACCGGCAGCGTGACCTGGACGATCTCCAGGGTCGTATAGCGCGATGCAATCCGAGCGGTCGGTTCGATTTGTGCGCTCGCAAACCGAACGTCCTTGGTCGTGCAGGCAGCCAGGACAAGTGCCGTCAGCACGAGCATGAGCCTGGAAACATGTCGGTATTGCATCGTTTTATCGTCCCAGAAGAAGCGAATTGGGTTTGCGTTCGATCGTGCGGGCCAGACGCTCGATCGCCTGCGCGGCGGCGTCGATCTCGCGGATTGCATCGCGGGTTTCTCGGGTAAACTCCGAATCGGCCGAAAAGGCCGACAGCGTCGCCCCGGCCTGACCTGCAACCGCGCGAAGGTCGTTTGCAAGCTGCGGCAGCGTCGCCGACGCCTTGGCAATGGCGTCCGCGGCATCGCGGGCCGATGCCAGCGTTGCATTGGCATTGTCGACGACACCGCCGTTTCGCAATTCCTCCAGTGTCTTTTGCATCGAGGCAAGGGCTTCGTTCAGCTCTGCCGGCAACTGACGGGTTGAATCCTGGTCCAGCAACCGATTGGCGGAATTAAGAAGACTGGTCGCCTGATCCGCCAGCCGATCGAGCGGAACCTCGCCGGCGTTCTGCAATATACCACGCGCCTGCTCGACGAGTTGCGGCAAGCTGTCGGCGGTTGTGGCTACATTTTCAATGGCGTCGGTGAGTTGCCCGACGGTGTTTCGTGTCTCGAGTTCGCGCATCAGCCGGTTGAGGGTCTCGCTGGTGGTCTGGAGTTCATCCAGAAGCCCGCCGACCTGGTCCGGCAAGGCCTGCACTTTCTCGCTTTCAGCGACCCCGCGGACAGCCGCCAGCAGCCCCGTCAGTTCCGCTGGTGCGCCTTGCAGTTCCTTGCTGCCGACCAGTGCCTTGGCACTGTCGAGGAAGCCGATGACAGACTGCATCAGTTCCTCGATCGGAAGATCGTTGACACGCTGCAGCACACCCTGAGCCGTGGCCGCGGCATCGGCAACATCCGCTGGCGCCGTCGGGATTGTCGGCAGCGGTTCGGCGTCCCTGTCGAGCCTGGCGGGGCCCGCGCCGGGGAGTTCCGCGAGTTCGATCTTGAGGCTGCCGGTAAACAGCGACGCGTTGACCAGCCGCGCCCGCAACCCTTCCGCGATGCGTTCATCCAGATAGGTGAGCAAAGCGCCCTCGCCCGCGGTCTCCCCCAGGCCGAGCCGGCCCGGATTTATCCTGACCGAAGCCAGGAGGCGGACCTCGCTGTCGCCGAACCGCTCCGGGTCGACCACTCCGTTGAGGGCGGTGACATCGCCGACGCGCAAGCCGCCCATTTCCACCGCCGCGCCGGTCGAAAGCCCGGAGAGGTTCTCGTCAAACACCATCGCGAGGTCGACGGCATTGCCCTCGTCTTCTATCAGGAAGTCGTCGCGGGCCGCATCTTCGTTCGGGAACAGGTCGTAGACCACACCTTCCGCAATCGGCGCTCCGCCGGAGCCTATCGTCTCGAATGTCACGCCGCCCGAAATCAGCGAGGCCAGAGACGTGAAGTTCAGTTTTGCCCCGTTCGCTCCCAGCGAAAAACTGAAGCCCGAAATGTCCCAGAAACGGGTCGATGTCGTCACGAATCTCGTATGTGGCGCGTAGATTACCGCGTCTGCCGTCACTCCGGTGCCATCCGCGTTTACCACCGTCTCGCCGATCGCGCCAACCTCGACATTCTTGTAGAGGATCGGCGTTCCCGCGCCCGGTAGCCCCTTGGCCGACTGCAGCTTGAAGGTCACCCCTTCGCGGCCGAGGTCGAGAAGCGGCGCGTCGTCCGACCCTTCGAAACGGCTCGAGAAGACCCCGGGCACATTGTCCCAGGCTCCCTGGATATAAATGCCGGACAGCACGGTATCGAGGCCGGATACGCCGCGCGTCGAGACCTGCGGACGCACGACCCAGAACCGGGCATCGGAATTGATATAGCGTGCGATATCCTTCTCGATCCGGATCGATACGACGACGTTTTCGAGATCGTCGCTGAACCGGACCTGCTCGACCGTGCCGACCTTGAGGTCGCGGTAGCGAAGCTGGGTCTCCTGCGCCTTTATCCCTGCGGCTTCCGTGAAGGAGACTTCGATCAGCGGTCCCTTGTCGCTATAGCTGCGCCAGACGGCGCCAAGCGCGATCACGAGCGCGATGACCGGAATTACCCAGACTATGGATGCACTGTCCCAGACCGGTTTCCGGCCGGGTTTGATGGGAAGCTCTCCTGGTTGTCTGCCGGATTCGGGCGGTTCGATGTCGCTCATGCTCCAGTGTTGCCTTCGCGGTTTTGTTCGTCCCAGAACAGCCGGGTGTCGAAGGCCTGTGCGGACAGCATGGTGCAGATAACCGACAATGCGAATGTCAGGGCTGCCGGTCCCGGGTGGATCGATGCAACGACTGACAGTTGAACCAGCGAACTCAGGATTGCCACCACGAACACGTCGATCATCGACCAGCGGCCTATGAACTCGACAACCTCATAAAGGTGATGGCGCCTGCCTGATGATATTTTCGTACCCCGGTGCACCGAGACCGCGAGATAGGCAATCGCCATGAATTTCCCCACCGGGATGAGTACGCTCGCGACCAGGATGATGAGCGCGACGCCAATCGCCCCGTGACGCAGTAGCTCCACCGCGCCGCCCACAATGGTGCTTTGCGAATTCTGCAAAAGCGTCTGCGTAACCAGCATCGGATAGAGGTTGGCCGGCACATAACAGATCAGTCCAGCAATCCACAGCGCCCACACCTTCTGGAGGCTGTGGCGGTCGCGCGTTTCCAGCCGGCTGCCGCATCTGCCGCATTCAACGCTATCGGCCGGCCAGACCCGCGAGCAGCGCTGGCAGGCGACCAGGCCAGCCTCTCGCGCAGTCAATGCTGTTGCTGTTCCAGAGACTTCCATACCGACCATGTACAGAGGTAGTTGTCGTTTACAAGGACAATCAGAACCAGAATTGTGAACATCCAGAATGCAGGCCCGAAACCGATCAACGCCAGATCGGCCACTTTCACAAGCGCCACTGCGCAGCCGATCGCGAAAATCTCCGCCATCGCCCACGGTTTCAGTCTCTGCGTCAGGCGAAACGCATGTTTGGCATATCGATACGGCCTGCGGTCGAACACGATCGGCGTGAGCACATACAGTATCAGGGCCATACGCAGTGACGGGATCAGGACGACCATGGCCGCCGTCGCGACCGCCAGCAGTTCCATCACCCCCGAACGGAAGGACAGGGCGGTGTCGAGGATCGACGCCTGGTTGGCGAAACCCGATACCTGTATGTTCAGGAAAGGCAAGAAGATCGCCGAAACGGTCAGGATCAGCATGGCCGATGCCAGCGCGATGATCTTGAGACCCGCCTTGCGTTTCGGCGCAATCAGCACCGTGTGGCACCGCGCGCAGACGGCGCGCTCGCCGACTGCCGGCATCCGGGCCTTGTAGAGCGCGTCGCAATGCGGACACGCCATCAGTTCGTCCAGGGAGGAGATCCCGAACCTCCGGTATACGGCACTAGTTCCGTCTGCAGTCGTCAATCCGTTGAAATTCCTTGTGCAACAGAACGGTCACCGAACCGCGAATACATCTCTCGAAACAGTTAGCGTTCCGGCGGGGAATGAAACCGTATTTTCGCGCATCATGGATCTGGTGCAACTTAGTGAGTAACCGAACAGGATCACAAGCAGGCATCTACCGGTCTTCGCTTACGAGTACACGCCTAGTCGGGGCTACATCCGGAATTGTGGAACCGGTGCGACACGATTCAGGCAGAGTTATCGCGGATCGGAGGCCACACCCGTTCCATGACGGGTGATACCGCCTCAAGTCTTTCACAACAACAGTGCCGATACGGCACTCTCCGGAACTAGGATGGATGGCGGACAGCGATAACGCAGGGGCTGATCGCATCCACCAAGGCCCTAGGGTCGACACGGAAAACGCTGTCAGGCCGCCCCGCCGCCGCCCAGACCGCATCGTAGCCCAACAGGTTCTCGTCCAGCCAGGTCGCAATCGCCACCTTGTGGCCGATCGGCGCGACGCCGCCGATGGCGAAACCCGTCTCGTCGCGCACGCGACGGCCGTCACATCGCTTTAGCTTCAGTCCGTACTCGCTTGATATATAATCGAGATCGGCGTTGTGATTTCCCGAAACGAGCAGCAATACGAGATTGCCGTCGTCGGCGTTCTCGAAGACCAGGGACTTGACGATCTGGCCGACCCCACAGCCGCAAGCGGCAGCGGCGTCCTCGGCCGTGCGCGTCGACTGATCCATCACGCGCAACTCGATTGCGAGTCCGAGGCGTTCGGCATCGTGGGCGACGCGCTCCATGCTTGAACCGGGCTTGGGGACGACGGGAGCGCTCATTGCGCCTGCGCCTCGATCACAAGGCCGTCCCACGCCGGTTCGACGTTGTCGGGCGTTTCCCGCTTCACCGTCTCGTAGTCGAGCGGAATATGCATATGCGTCAGATATGCCCGTTTCGGCGCCAGTTCCATGATTACCTCCAGCGCCTGTTCGAGCGAAAAGTGGCTGACATGCTCGCGATATTGCAGCGCGTCGATGACCAGGACATCGAGACCGCGCATCTGCTCAAGCGTCCCGTCCGGATAGGAGCTGACATCGGAACAATAGGCAAAGTCACCCATGCGGAAACCGAGCGAATGGATGGCGCCGTGTCGCTGCAGGAGCGGCTGGAACCCGATCATGCCGCCCGGCCCCGTCACGGAAAACGGCGTGCCGGGCTCGATCGGATGGCGCTTGAGGATCGGCGGATAGCCGCTGCCCGGCGGCGTCTGGAAACAATAGCCGAACCCCTCGAACAGTCGCTTGTAGGTGGCATCGTCCGCCCAGACATCCATCAGGCGCTTCTGCCACAGCACAAAGGTGCGCAGATCGTCGATACCGTGAATATGGTCCGCATGCGGATGGGTGTAGACGACGCCGTCCAGCTGGCGGACATGGGCGTTCAGCATCTGCTGGCGGAAATCCGGTCCGGTGTCGATAACGACGCAGGTTTTCTCGCCGTCCGGCAGAATGCGCTCAACCAGCAGCGACGCGCGGAGGCGGCGGTTCTTCGGATTGTGCGGATCGCAATTGCCCCAGTCGCCGTTCAGCCGCGGCGTGCCCGGCGACGAGCCGCAACCGAGCACCGTATAGCGCATGATCGCCGTCTCAGGCATCGTGGCGCGGCACCCTGGAGAACAGGCGGTAGAAGTTTTCGGTCGTCGTTTCGCCGATCTCGTCGAGCGTGACGCCGCGGACATCGGCCAGCACCTGCGCTGTGTGGCGCACATAGGCGGGCTCGTTGCGCTTGCCGCGATATGGCGGCGGCGCAAGGAACGGCGCGTCGGTCTCGACCAGAAGACGGCCGGCCGGCATGTCGCGGGCGATGTCGCGGATTTCCTGCGAGTTCTTGAAGGTCAGGATGCCGGAGAAGGACACATATCCGCCAAGCGCGATGCCGGTCTCGGCCAGCGCGCGGCCGGAGGAGAAACAATGCAGGATGAAGGGGAAGGCCCCCTTCCCTTCGGTTTCCTCGGTCAGGATCGCCGCCATGTCGTCATCGGCGTCGCGCGCGTGGATGACCAGCGGCAGGCCGGTGCGACGCGCGGCGTCGATGTGGCGGCGAAAACCTTCCGCCTGCGCGTCGCGCGGCGCCTTGTCGTAGTAATAGTCGAGACCCGCCTCGCCAATGGCCACAACCTTGTCGCCCTCCGCCAAGCGCACGAGATCGTCCGCCGTGACGTCGAGCTCCTTGTCGGCATTATGCGGATGGGTGCCGACCGAGCAGAAAACGTCCTCATAGGCGCCGGCGATGGCGCGGATCGCGTCGAACCGGTGCACATGCGTCGAGATCGTGACCATGCGCACAATGCCGTTGTCGCGGGCGCGCCGGACGATCGCATCGCGCTCCTCGGCGAAATCCGGAAAATCCAGATGACAATGGCTGTCGACGAGGACTGTCATCGGTTCAGGCGTCCGCTTCCTTCTCGACGTAGCGCGGGAAGACGCCCGACGGCGCGGGCAGTTCCGTGCCTGGCACCAGCATCGTGTCGAGGGCGGCGAAATCGCGGGCGTCGGCCGGGGCTGCGACGAGATCGAGGAGTTTCTCCGCCGCAGCCGGGATATATGGCTGGGCGAGGATCGCGATGCGGCGCACGGTTTCGGCGACGATATAGAGCACGGTCTTCATCCGCTCCGGATCGGTCTTGCGCAGCGCCCATGGAGCCTGCGCATCGATGTAGCGGTCGCCGGCGGCGGCAATGTTGAACGCCGCTTCGACAGCCTTGTGGACGGCCTGCTTGTCCATCGCTTCGCGCGCGGCGGCAAGCGCCGGGGCGGTTTCGGCGAGCAGCGCCTCGTCTTCCGGCGTGAACGCGCCATGTTCGGGCACCCTGCCCTCGCAATGCTTGGCGATCATCGACAGCGAGCGCTGCGCCAGATTGCCGAGACCATTGGCGAGGTCGGCATTGGTGCGGTTGACGATCGCCTCGTGGCTGTAGTTGCCGTCATTGCCGAACGGCACCTCTCGCAGGAAGAAATAGCGCATCTGGTCGACACCGTAATGCTCGGCCATATCGAACGGATCGACCACGTTGCCGAGGGATTTCGACATTTTCTCGCCGCGGTTGAACAGGAAACCGTGGCCGAAGATGCGCTTCGGCACCGGCAGGCCTGCCGACATCAGGAAGGCAGGCCAATAGACGGCGTGGAAGCGGACGATGTCCTTGCCGATGACGTGAACGTCGGCCGGCCAGAATTTCTCGCGCGGGCCGCCGCCCGGCCAGCCGGTCGCGGTCAGGTAGTTGGTCAGGGCATCGACCCAGACATACATGACGTGCTTGTCGTCGCCCGGCACCGGTACGCCCCAGTCGAATGTGGTGCGGGACACCGAGAGGTCCTTCAGGCCGCGCCTGACGAAGGAGACGATCTCGTTGCGGCGCGTATCGGGGCCGATGAAATCCGGATTGGCCTCGTAGAACTCGAGCAGCGGCTTTTCATAGTTCGACAGGCGGAAGAAGTAGCTCTCCTCCTCGACCCATTCGACCGGCGTGTCCTGCGGGCCGTAGCGCACGCCGTCCTCGCGGACCTCGGTCTCATCCTCGTCGTAATAGGCTTCGTCGCGCACGGAGTACCAGCCGGCATAGGCATCCTTGTAGATGTCGCCCTTGTCGGACATCGCCTTCCAGATCGCGGCCACGGTCTCGTAGTGGCGCGGTTCGGTGGTGCGGATGAAATCGTCGTTCGACGCATTCAGCGCGCGCGTCATTTCCTCGAAGCGCGCGGTGTTGCGATCGGCCAGTTCGCGGACGGGCACGCCCGCCTGGCGCGCGGTCTGCAGCATCTTGATGCCGTGCTCGTCGGTCCCGGTCAGGAAGAAGACATCCTTGCCGTCGAGGCGGTGGAAACGCGCAATCGCATCGGTTGCGATCAGCTCATAGGCATGACCGATATGCGGCAATCCGTTCGGATAGGAGATCGCGGTCGTGATGTAGAAACGTTGTTTGGCGGACATTGGGGCCCATTCGGAATGATAAAAGCGAGGTGCCCTGCTCTATCCGATTTCGGTTGGAAATGAAAAGGCGAAGACGTCGAAAAATCAGGCTGTTCGCGGGGCGGAGAGGAGGTCGTGCACATCGGCCAGCAGGGACAGGAAGTCCTGCTTGCGGTCGAGATTGAAGGCATCGGTCAAGCGCATTCGGTCCTGGATGGCGATGTCGGCCGTCGCGATGCGCTCGGCGGCGCGCAATTCGCCGCGCCGCGCAGCCAGCGTCGCCGCATTGCGCAGGCGGTCGAGGACCAGTTCGCGCAGTATGTCGCGATGGATCTCGGTTTTGCGGTTTCCGGCGATTTCGGCGAGCTTGTGGGCCTGCAACGCATCGGGATGCGGCGCCTGGAGAAAGGCTTCAAGCGCCTCCAGAAGGTCGAGCCCGCCGAAATGGGCAAACAGCAGAGCGCGCCGCGCACTGCCGCCGCCAAGCGCCGCGATGCGTTCGATGGTGGAGGAGTCGAAGTCCTGGCCGAGCTGCGCTTCAACAATCGCCGCGATGTCAGCATCGACAAGCGGCGCAAATTTCAGGATCTGGCAGCGCGAGCGGATGGTCGGCAGCAGGCCGGCGGTGCCGTGGGCAATCAGGATGAAAACCGAACGCGCCGGCGGCTCTTCGAGCAGCTTGAGCAGCGCGTTGGCGGCGTTGCGGTTCAGGTCGTTGACCGGATCGATGACGACGACACGCCAGGCGCCGGCCGCCGTCATGCCGAAGAAACGCTGCAGCCGGCGGATTTCGTCGACGGTGATCGCGGATTTGAAATCCGTGCCCTTGTCGTTTTTCGGCCGCGTCAGATAGAGCAGGCCCGGATGCGAACCCTGAACGATCTGGCGGAAAACGGAGGCCCCCCTGTCGGGTGAGGGCAAAGCCCCCTCGCCCGCCGTCCCGCCGCCGGCCAGGAGATGGTTCGCGAGATGAAATGCGGCGGTTGCCTTGCCGATGCCGCGCTCGCCTTCGAAAATGAGCGCGTGGTGCAGCTTGTCGCGCGCAACCGCGTCGGCGAGGAAGGCGAGTTCCTCGCCATGGCCGCGCAAGGCGGTGGTCAGCTGCGGCGGGGTGATGCCTTCCAGCGTGTCGTGTGTCTCGGGGATCTCGAATTCGGACATGCCGCGCTACTTCCTGAAACCGAGCCGGCGTATGACCGGGTCGTCATCGTTCCACGGGCTGTCGGAACCGGTTGCCAGGCCGGCCTTGGCGACAACGTCCTGCACGATCTCCCAGACCTGGCCGGCGACCTCGTCGGGCGTGCCGGACGCGTCGACGACACGGCAGCGCTCGGGTTCCCGGCGCGCGATGTCGAGAAATGCCTCGCGGCGGACTTCGTGCGCGGCGACGTCTTCCTTTTCGTAGCGGTCGGCCTGCGCGTCCGGGTCGCGGCGCGCATGGGCGCGCTTCAGCCCCTCCTCCGGCGGAAGATCGAGGATGATCGTCAGGTCGGGTATCACGCCGGCGACCGCGACACGTTCGAGCGTTTCCAGAAAGGCCGGATCGAGGTTCTCGCTGGCGCCCTGGTAGACACGGGTGGAATCCATGAAGCGGTCGACCAGCACGACATGGCCCTTCTGCAGGGCCGGCCTGATCTTCTGTTCGACATGGTCGTTGCGGGCCGCGGCGAACAGCATCGCTTCCAGATAAGGGCCGAAGGGTTCGGCGGCGCTGGTATCGAGGACGACATGACGGACGGCCTCCGCGCCGGGCGTGCCGCCCGGCTCTCGCGACACGGTGACGGCATAGCCCTGTTCGCGGAGGCGATCCGCCAGGCGATTGATCTGGGTCGATTTTCCGGCGCCGTCGCCGCCCTCGAAGGAGACGAAAAGGCCGCGCTTGCGCGTGGCCGCGGGTTCTGTTTCAGAGCCAGCCAAGCAACAGCTCCGTCAGCGCGTCGAAGGCCTGGCGGTGAATCGGCCCCTTGGCGATGTCCTGCGCGGCATAAAGCGGCGTTTCCTGCGAGAGATCGTCGCCGATCCATATCTTCAGGGTGGCGACTTCGGCGCCCTTTTCGACCGGCGCCATGACCGGGCCGGTATAGACGACGCGCGCCTTCATCCGGTCGCGTTCGGTGATTGGCAGAAGGATTTCGAGATCCTCCTTGACGGTGACGGGCATCGTCATCTGCTCGCCGCCATAGAGGCGGACATTGCCGATGATCTCGTCCTTCTTGAAGATCTCGTAGGTTTCGAAGGCGCGAACGCCCCAGTCGAGCATCTTGCGCGCTTCCTCGGCGCGGGCCCTTTCGTCCGGCAGGCCGCTCATGGCGACGATCAGGCGGCGGCCGTCGCGCTTGACCGAGCCGACGATCGCGTAACCCGATTCCTCCGTGAAGCCGGTCTTCAGACCATCTGCGCCGATATTCATGGCGAGCAGCGGATTGCGGTTGCGCTGCAGAATGTTGTTCCAGGTGAACTCGCGCTCGGCGTAGAACCGGTAGTAATCGGGATACTCGGTCTGGATGTGCAGGGCGAGCCTCGCGAGATCGCGCATGGTGACCTTCTGGCCGGGATCCGGCAATCCGGTGGAGTTGCGGAACACCGAATTCTCCAGGCCGATCTTGCGCCCGCGATCCGTCATCAGGCGGGCGAAGTTTTCTTCGGAGCCGGCCATCCCCTCGGCGATGATGATGCAGCCGTCATTGGCAGACTGGACGATCACGCCCTTGATGAGGTCCTCGAGGCGAATGGAGGAGTTCAGCTCGGCAAACATTGTCGATCCGCCGGAGACCGCGCCGCCGGTGCGCCAGGCGTTCTCGCTGACGAGGAACTCGTCATCCATCGTCAGCCTGCCGCTTTTCAGCGCATTGAAGACGACTTCCATCGTCATCAGCTTTGCGAGCGACGCCGGCGGGATCTGCTTGTCGGCGTCCTTTGAAAAAAGGACCGTCCCGGTATTGGCATCGAGAAGAAGCGCCTGCTGAGCGCGTGTCTCGAACAACTGCGCGGCGGCCGGCACGGCGAGGCCGAGCAGCAGCACAACGGCCAGAATCAGACGGGGAACCGATATGGGCGACACGCGGATGTCCTTGGGTTATCCGGGTTTCGGGGCGTCGTCCGGATTAGCAAATCCGATGCCGGTTAAGCAATGGCATGCGGAACTTCATGTACCAGTTTGATACATGGAGGCGCGAATTCAGCGCGTTTTCCAGCCGGCGGCGCTTTCGCCGAATGAACCGCCAGCAAAGGCATTGGAAACGCGCATGGAGGCATAGGCGGAAATCGCGACGCCCTCGATCGCCACAGTGGGACGATCGTCCGGGAACGGAATATTCGCCGGCAGCACCACACCCTGCCCGCCGGCCGGGGCCGATGCGAGGAGCGGATTGTCGCGCGAGGGAACGGTGCCGGTAATATCACCCAGACCGAGCGGCGGAACCGGCCCGCCGGAAGGCGTCGAGCCGTTCATGGCGACCAGCACGCCGCTTGCCGGCTGGCCGAAGCGGTCATGGTCGGGATAGCCCGGAACGCCCTCGACCGAGGCCAGCAGGAAGGCGTCATCCTGTCCGTGCAGCGGCGCCCTGCCCGCATACTCGACCTTCACCTTGGCGGTGCCGCCATGGGTGTAGTCGAGCAGGTCGGCGGCGCGCTTGGAGAGATCGATGACACGGTCATGCGCGAACGGGCCGCGATCGTTGACGCGGACGATCAGCGAACGGCCATTCTCGGTATTGGTAACGCGGGCATAGCTCGGCAGCGGCATCGTCTTGTGCGCCGCCGTCAGGTGATTCATGTCGTAGACTTCGCCATTGGCGGTCAAACGTCCGTGAAATGCAGCGCCGTACCAGGAAGCAAGCCCGGTCTCGACCTTCTTGGGCCTGGTGGTCGGATGATAGGTGCGCCCGCGCACCGTATAGGGAGAGCCGACCTTTTCGGTGCCGCCGCCGCGCGGCAGCCGCGCGCCCATAGCCACGCGCGGGCTAGCGTCGACGCCAACCATGGCCCTGGAAAAATACTCGGGTCCCGACGTCTTGCCATTGGCCGCATAAATGCCGTTTCCGCCGCCAATGCCGAGACTGGGTTCAGTCATCGAGCAGGCTGTCAGGACAACGCACATGGTCGTCACGGAAAGGCCGGCCGACATCGGCCTGAGTAGTCGAAGGGAACGCATAGCTGGCACGCAATACACAAAAACACTCTGTCCGCCAATCCCGACGGGACCAGACGCGCGCAACTTACATGTACGGTTTTATGTTTCGGTTAACCGAGTGCCCCCCGAAAACTTGTCACGGCTCGATGCGCGCGCGGCCGCTGTAGCCGTCATCACGTTCCCAGCGCAGCCGCGTTTCGCTGGTCGGGCGTATGCGAAAACACGTGGTCTTGGCCTTGTACCAGGTCGGAAAGCGCTGGCAGAGCTTGCCGCCATCGACCCACCATTCGCCGGTTTCGCGCGGTGCCAGATACTTGCCGAGCCCGAGAGCCGACCCGTCGCCGGTCACGCGACCATTGCTCTGGTAATAAAGCGGAAACTCGCCGCCGAGCGGCACCTTGAGATAGACCCGCTTGCCCGCTACGAGCGAACGGATCGTGCTGTCATTGTCGAGCCACTCCGCGGATGCGGGCGCGGCGGAAAGAAATACGGCAAGGGCTGAAACGGCAATTCCGGCAGGCTGTGGCATGGCGACCTCCATTGTTTCCTGTGAAGGCCTACGCAATCGCGGCGCGATCGGATCGGAAAAAGGACGTGGGCGCGCGGCGACACCGTTTTGCAGGTTGCGCATTTTCGCGGTTTCATGCGAAGAGGCGATTTCCGGAGAGGTGGCCGAGCGGTTTAAGGCACCGGTCTTGAAAACCGGCGTGCGAGCGATCGTACCGTGGGTTCGAATCCCACCCTCTCCGCCATTGACCAGCATCAAAGCGCTCACGCCCTCCCCCTGACACTCTCGTTGCACCGTCAAGGCGGACTGATAAGCTCCGCCCGAATCGGGTCCGGGTTTCCCGGGTTACGCGGCGCAGAAGCCTGCGCAGTTTGGGTCAAGAAAGGCTGACTGACATGTTTCCGAAAACATTGCTGACCGTAGTCGATAGCGAACAGAATACCGAGAGCCTGAACGAGGCGATCGCGTTGTGCGACGAATTCGGCTGCCATCTGGCCGTTTTGGTGATCGGCATCGCGCTGCCGGCCAGCACCACCGCCTATGGCGCCGTTCCCGCCGAGACATGGTCGGAGGAGCGCGAAAAGGGCCGCGCCGCCGCCGCCGCCAAGGCGACCGAGATCGAAGGCGTCCTGAACAAAAAGGGCATTTCGGGCGATGTCGCGCCCTATTATTGCGAGGAAGGCCAGATCTCCGACATCGTCGGCATGCGCGGCCGTTATACCGATGTCGCCATCGTCCAGCCGGCGACGGAAATGGACGCACGGCTATCGAAGCGGGCGCTGGAAGGCCTGATCTATCAAAGCGCCCGGCCGTTCCTCTACGTGCCGGACGGCGTGAAGCCGACGCTGAAACCGAAAAGGGTGCTGCTCGGCTGGAACGGCACCAAGGAGTCGGCACGCGTGGTGCATGCCTCGCTCGACATGATGAAGGAAGCCGACCAGGTGAACGTGGTCCTGGTCGATCCGGTCGCCGGAGAATTCGACCAGGGCGAGGAACCGGGTGCCGATATCGCGGCCTACCTGGCGCGCCACGGCGTGAAGGTGACGGTCGAAGTGCTGGCTTCGGCCAGCCGGAGCATTTCGGACGTGCTGCTGCAACACGGCGCGGACATCGACGCGGAGCTGATCATCGCGGGTGCCTATGGTCATTCGCGGCTGCGCGAGTTCCTGTTCGGCGGCGCGACACGCGACCTACTGGCCAATGACCGCTTCGCCGTGCTGATGTCGCACTGACGTCAAGGTGCCGCTATAACCAGTGTGCTTGCAGAACGGCCGGCGCGAACCGCCGCCGTTTCGCCATTCCGCGTGAAGTGTGCGTGAACGCAGGAAACCGACAGGCCCGATAGCACCGATGGACGCGGACGAAAACCAAAGGCTCCTCTCCCAGGTTTCGGCACCGCACGCTCTCGAAGCCGCCGAGGTGCTTGCCGCCCTTGCCGTCGATGGCGCGCACGGGCTGGACAGCGAGGATGTGGCGCGCCGGCTCGAGCTCTACGGGGCGAACGAGCTTCGCCGGCGGCAGAAGGCCAGTCTGTTCGGCATCCTGCTCAACCAGTTCAAGAGCCCGATCGTCTTCCTGCTCGTCGGCGCGGCCGCGCTTTCGCTCGCCTTCGGCGAAACGGTGGAATTCCTCGCCATCGTCGCCGTGCTGGCGATCAATGCGGCGATCGGCTTCACCACCGAGATGCAGGCAGTGCGTTCGATGGAGGCGCTGCGCGAACTGACGAGCCGCTCGGCGCTGGTTCGCCGCAACGGGACGATCATTACCATTGCCGCCGAAAAGCTTGTTCCCGGCGACATCGCGGTCGTCGATGCGGGTGACGTCATCGCCGCCGACATGCGGCTGATTTCGTCGTCGAACCTGTCCATCGACGAGTCGGCGCTGACGGGAGAGTCTCTGCCCGTCGCGAAATCGGTCGCGGCGGTCACCTCCGACACGGTGCTCGCCGACCGTACGCCGATGCTGTTCAAGGGATGCGCGGTGACGGGCGGCACCGGCGAGGCCGTCGTCACCGGTACCGGCATGAATACCGAACTCGGCCGGATTACCCGGCTGGTTGAGGAGGCCGCGCCGGAGCGTTCGCCGCTGGAGCGCCAGCTGGCGCTGCTCAGCCGGCACCTGATCTGGCTGACGCTTGCGATTACCGCGCTGGTCGCCGTCGCCGGCATCGTCGCCGGGCAGGACATCACGCTGATGATCGAGTCGGCGGTGGCGCTTGCGGTCGCGGCCATTCCGGAAGGACTGCCGATCGTCGCGACGCTGGCGCTGGCGCGCGGCATGTTGCGGATGGCACGCCACAATGCGCTGATCGAACAGCTTTCCGCCGTCGAGACGCTCGGGGCGACGACGGTCATCCTGACCGACAAGACCGGCACGCTGACCGAAAACCGGATGTATGCCGACCGGATCGTGACCGCGACCGGCGAAATGACTTTCGACCGGATCGCGGGCGGCTTCATCCTGGACGGACGTCCGATCCAGCCTGACGCGACACAGGATATTGGCCTGCTGCTGCGCGGCGCGGCGCTATGCAACAACGCCACGCTCGGACGCGACGACCTCGCCTCCACCGGCGACCCGATGGAAATCGCGCTTCTGGAGATGGCCGCGGCCGGCGGCGTGTTTCGCGAAGACGAACTGAAGAAATATCCGGAGGAGTGCGAACACGCCTTCGACACCTATTCGCGCATGATGGCGACGGTGCACAGGCGCGAAGACGGTTTCCTCGTCGCGGTCAAGGGCGCTCCGGAAGCGGTGCTGGACGCCGTGACGGATGTCGCCAATGGCGACGGCATCCGGCCCTTCGACCGCGAGCAGCGGCGGCACTGGTCTACCGTCTGCGAAGTGCTGGCGATGCAGGGATTGCGCCTGCTGGCCATCGCCGGCAAGCAGACGAAGGAGCGCGACGATCCGGTTTACCGCGACCTGACGCTTTACGGCATAGTCGGTTTCCAGGATCCGCCGCGTTCCGACATACCCGTCGCGATTGCCGACGCGCAACGCGCGGGTATCGCAGTCGTCATGGTGACCGGCGACCACGCGGCGACCGCCCAGCATATTTCGAAAACCGTCGGGCTGACGTCGACCGAACAAAAGGCAGTCGAAGGACGTGATCTCAAATCCTTCGAAGAAATGACGGAGGACGACAAGGAGGCGGCCCGCGCCACGCGGGTTTTCGCCCGTGTCGATCCGGAACAGAAGCTTTCGCTGATCCGGCTGCACCAGGAGGCCGGCGAGGTCGTCGCGATGACCGGCGACGGCGTCAACGATGCGCCGGCATTGCGAAAAGCCGATATCGGGATCGCGATGGGACTGCGCGGCACGCAGGTTGCGCGCGAGGCGGCGGACCTCGTGTTGCGCGACGACGCGTTTTCCACGATCATCCACGCGGTGCGCGAAGGACGGGTGATCTACACCAATATCCGCCGCTTCACGACCTATCTGCTTTCCTGCAATCTCAGTGAAATCCTGATCGTCGGCCTCGCCGTGCTCGGCGGGCTGCCGCTGCCGTTGCTGCCACTCCAGATCCTGTTTCTGAACCTGGTCACCGACGTTTTCCCGGCCTTCGCGCTCGGCACCATCGAGGCGGACCGCAACGTGCTTTCGCGGCCGCCGCGGCCGCCGTCCGAACCGATCCTGGCGCGGCCGCAATGGACTGCGATCATCGTGCATGGCAGCACGATCGCGGCGATGACGCTGATCGCGCTCGGGCTGGCGCTCTACTATTTCGGTCTCGAGGGCGATGCCGTTACGACGATGTGTTTCTACACGCTGGCGCTGGCGCAGTTGTGGCACGTCTTCAACATGCGCAATTGGCGGGAAGGCCTGCTGAGCGGGCAAGTCACGCGCAACAGCTATGTCTGGCTTGCCATCGCCTTGTGCATCGGCATCCTGATCGTCGCGGATCTGCAGCCGACGATTTCCGGGGCGTTGCGGCTGGCGCCGCTCGACAGCGAGGTCTGGCTGGTGGTCGCCGGCCTGAGTGTCATGCCGGTCGTGCTGCGCGAAATCACCGCGATCGGAATGCGGCTGTTCCGCAGACGCTGAGCCTGCTTTCCCCCCGCTAGCGGTTCACCCAGTAGAGAACGAGCGTGACGGCGAAGACCACCAGAACCGCGATCGAGTCGTATCCGAAGCCCAAAACGGTGCGGCGGCTGCGCACGATCAGCCCGACGATATAGATCATGGTGACGAGCAGGCCGGAGACCAGCGCCAGATCGAGCACCGGCTCGAATTCTGCCAGGATCGGGCCTTTCACGTAGAGGATGTCCGCCGGCCAGACCAGGGCCAGCATCAGCAGGTTGCTGCCGAAGATGTTCGAGATCGCCATCGTGTACGCGCCGATGCGCACAGCGGCGACGGTCGTGCTCAGTTCCGGCAGCGAGGTGACGGCGGCCAGCAGGGTAACGCCGATGAGACCGGTGCCAAGGCCGGTTTGTTGGGCAAAACGCTCCGACATGGCCACGGTTACCGCCCCGGAAACCAGGATGGCGGCGGTCAGCAGGGCGAAGCGCAGGTTCAGCGCGCCGGTACCGAGGTCGGGAAAGGAACTGACGAACGGCCCGTCATTGTCCGGCAACTCGCCAGGCTCGGGCACGTGCACCGGCATCCACGGATCGTCTTCATCGTGACGGCGCAGCAACACAATGATAGCGAAGTAGCAGAGCCCCAGCAGGGTCGCGCCCACGCCGACATGGAACAGGGCCACGGTCTTGCCGACCGTCAGGATGGTGAGCAGCAAGGCCAGCAGAAACGCCAGCGCAACCCCTTCCAGCACAGCCGTGGTCTTGCGCGGGAAGGACGTGATGGCGGCGTGGCGGGCAAAGCCGTCGGCGATGGCCAGCATGGCAAATTGCAGCGTTACCCCGCCGAGCAGGTTGCCGAGCGCCAGCGAGGAGTCGCCGCCTCCGGCGGCGAGCGCCGTGGTGACGATTTCCGGCAGCGACGTGGCCGTCGCCAGAAAGACAAATCCCATCAGTGCGCGACCGATGCGCAACCGGTCGGCGATTTCGTCGGCATAGGCAACCAGCCGTCCGCCGGACATCCAGACGCCGGTGGCCGCCGCAAGGAAAAGCACGACCGTCAGCGGAAGCGGCGTTTGCGGTATCAGCGCCTGCACGATCGAGTTCCCTGCCCCCGGTTCGTTATGCTCAGGCTTTCCGGGCGCCGGAGAGGGCTTCGAGATCCTCGCGGCTCTCGCCGGAATGATCGATCAGGCTTTTCGCGTCCAGCAATTCGAAATGGTTGGTGTCGAGCGAGCGGATTACCTTCTTGCGCACAAGCGTCTGGATGTTGCGGCTCAATGTTTCGGGTGTCGTGCCAAGATAGGCGGCGATATCGCGACGCCCGATTGGCAAGGCGATGATCGGCCGGTCCGGATGGCTTTCACCGGCGCAGTGCCTGCCGGAGGACCTTCTGGAAAGAATGAACAGGAATGCGGCAACGCGCTGCATGGTCGTATGGCACGATGTCGTCGCCGCCCATTCGCGCGCGGCATCGAGCTCGTCGAGCACGCTGACAAGCAATTCGTGCTCGATCTCGGAATTGCGCTCGAGGAACCGTTCGAAGCCATGGCGGTCGATGCAGCACAGCGTCACGTCGGTCGCTGCCTCGTAGGAGAAGCGCGAATGGTCGGCATAGGCCCGTCCGAAGAAATCGGAAGGGAACAACAGGCCGACAATCTGCTGCTGGCCCGACATCGACATGTTGGTGAGCTTGACGATGCCGCTGACGACATTACCGACCATGGTGGCTTCATCGCCCTGCGCGATGATGACCTGATCCTTCTTGAACTGGCGCACATGCGACATGCGGCACAATTCCCGGAGAGCTTCCTCGGATGCCGCGCGGCAGATCGAATGGTTGTTTATGGCGCAGGTCTCGCACTTCCAGCATGAGCCGGGCGAAAACACTATCTCGTTCATGATGTGCCGATTTGCTCCTGAGCAGCCTCGTCGATTCAGGACATCATTCCTCTCCGTCATTGTCAAATCGATAACCGAACGTCAGCTTTTCGTTACGGAACGCATGCGGGACGGGGCAGGCTGCCGAACCCGATTGATGGCGATCAATGCGCCAGTGCCGGGGCGGCGGAAGATCGAAGCGGCAAGCACGGGCCCATCGGGAGGAAGGAACACATGTCCTACGACAGCATTCTCGTGCATCTCGAATTCGACAGAAGTTCAGAATCGCGGCTGCAATACGCCACGGACCTCGCGGGCGATCTCGATGCCTTCCTGATCGGATTCACCGCGACTGCCGTGCGTCCCGTTCATGCCAGCGAACTCGGCGTGCTAGCGGACGAAACCTACAGCGAGGCGCTGGCGCGGCGCAATCGCGAGCGGTTCGACGAGATCAAGCGGGATTTCTTCCAGGTCGCCGGCGACGGACACAATTCCGGCTGGCGCGATTCCGGCGACCTTCCCAGTCGGGCCCTGGTGGAGAACGCCCGGGCCGCCGACCTGATCGTGACAGGGACGCCACATGGCGTGACATCGGGAGACTACTACCGGTCGATCGATCCAGGCGACGTGGTGTGCGATGCCGGCCGCCCGGTTCTGTTTGTTGCCGAGGGCGGCGTCTACCGGCATCCGCAATGCGCGCTGATCGGCTGGAAGGACACGCCCGAGGCCCGTCGGGCGGTCGCCTTCGCCCTGCCCTTTCTCAAACTGGCGGAAAGCATCGTGGTGCTGACCGTGGAGGAGAAGCAGGAGTGCAACGGCAACGGTGCCGCGGATGTGGCGCGGTACCTGATGCGGCACGACATCGACGCGGATGCCAGGACGGTGTCCGGCAGGAACGGCCCGGAGGACTTCCTGAAAGCTATGCGCGAGGAAGGCGCGGACCTAGTGATCACCGGCGCCTACGGGCACAGCCGTATGCGCGAGCGCGTCTTCGGCGGGTTTACCCGGACATTGCTGATGCAGAAGGACCTGAACCGGCTGATGGCCGGCTAGAACGGGTCATGGCCGAATGACGATGCGGGTTTCGCTCATGCCGACCTTGCGGATCAGGCCGTAGAGAATCTTCGCATTGTCGGGATGCAGTCTCACGCAGCCATGCGACGCGGGCCGGCCCAGATGAGCGATGTCGGTGGTACCGTGAATGGCATAGCCGCCCCGGAAGAAAACCGACCAGGGCATCGGCGCATAGTCGTAGATCGTCGAATACCACATTCGCTCCAGCCTGTATGGCCGGAAAACACCGGTCGGCGTTCGGTAGCCGGTACGTGCGGTCGACACCGGCCAGTCATAAAGCTGCCTGCCCGCGGACCTTACGGTCATTTCCTGATCGGACAGGTCGATGGCGACGATCAGGCTCGCCGCCACCGCGGCAGGCATCGTCATCGTCAGCGACAGCAGTGTCAGAATCGCAAGGCGGATCAATCGCATGCGCAACTCTTAGCGTTTAAGCATCGTCGTCGAACAGCAAAATCAACCGCAAGTGCGCCCGGCGCTTCAGCCGTTGTTCCCGCCGCGGTTCCGGCGGCTGGTGCGCAGGGTTTCGATCACCTCGGCGTCTTCCACCTGCGAGAAATCAGCATAGTGCGAGCCGACCGCATAAAATGGGATGGGGGTCGACAGGCAGATAACTTCGTCGGCATGCTGTTCCAGCCTTGCGAGCGTATCGGCGGGCGCGACGGGCAGCGCCAGGATCAGGCGGCCCGGTTTCTGCTTGCGGATCAGCCGCAAGGCGGAGTTGACGGTTGCGCCCGTCGCCACGCCATCATCAACGACGATCACTGTCTTGCCGGCAAGCGGCGTCGGCTTGCGGCCCTCGTAATAGGCTTCGCGCCGGCGTTCGATCTCCGGCAACTGGCGCCTGGCCAATTCCTCGATCTCCTCGTCGGTGAGGCCCAGTTGAGCCTTGATGTCCTCGTTGACGGTGATCTGCATGTCCTCGCCGTCGGTCACCGCGGCGACCGCCAGCTCCGGCTGCATCGGCGCGCCGACCTTGCGCACAAGGATAACGTCGAGCGGCACGCCAAGACCTTCCGCGACAACCGCGCCGACCGGCAATCCGCCGCGGGGCAACGCGATCACTACAGCATTCTCAGTTTCGGTATCCTGCAACCGTTCCAGCAGAAGACGGCCGGCCTCGGCCCTGTCACGAAATCGCATGTTCGCCACCTTTCACTTTAAAAAACATTGTCGGACCCGGAATCTGCGGTTGCATTGACGGCGGTCAAACAGCCACAAACGATGAGCGGGTTTGATACAAGGCGGAGTCGCTCTTCGCCTTTCCGCAACGGACAGGAAACCGAAAGGAAACGGACCGATGCATCAGCGTACCGCATTGATCGGCGATATTGGCGGAACGCATGCGCGCTTCGCCATCTGCGATATCGACGAATTGTCGGTGAGGCATTTCGTCGTTTTCACCACGGACATGTTCTCCTCCCTGCCCGACGCGGTGGCGCACTACCTGGACTCGATACCAGACCGGCCCGACATCGCCGGTTTCGCGGTCGCCGGGCCGATCACCGGCGACAAGATCGTCATGACAAATTCGTCATGGGAGTTCACGCGCGGCGAGGTGCAGGCTGCCAGCGGGGCGAGCCGCATTCATTTCCTGAACGACTTCGAGGCGCTGGCGCTGAGCCTCCCCTATCTGAACGCACATGACAAGCGGCAGCTCGGCGGGGGCGAACCGGTCGAATACGCACCGATGATCGTGCTCGGACCAGGCAGCGGGTTCGGGTGCGCGGGACTGATCCGCCATCATGATTCCTGGGTGCCCATTGCCGGTGAAGGCGGCCACATCGCCTTTGCGGCCTGTGACGAACGCGAAATGGCCGTACTCTCGCGGGTCGCCGGCAAGACGGGCTATGCACCGGCCCAAGCCGTTCTGTCCGGCCGCGGACTGCTAGCGATCCACAGGGCGCTGGCGGAAATGGATGGCGAGGCGGAGGAAGAAATCGCTTCCATCGACATCGTCAAGCGCGCGCTCAAGGACGAGGATGAGCGGGCGATACGGACGATCGAGTGCTTCTCGACGATCCTGGCGCGTATCGCCGGCGACATGGCTCTCGTCTACGGTGCACGCGGCGGCGTTTACATCAGCGGTGGCATCACGCCGAAAATACTGGACATCCTGCAGAAAGATTGTTTTCGCGCCACCTTCGAGAACAAGGGGCGGATGGCGACCTATCTGAAGGACATTCCCCTATACGCGCTGATGGCCAACGACGCCGGCCTGCGGGGAACGGCACTCGCCGTGTCCAACCGCTTCCCGATGGAGCCGGCCGTCCAGCCTTAGCCGTGAACGCTGGTGACGCCGTTTTCATAGAGCGCGAAAACATCATCCCGGCGGCAGAGTTCCGTTCCCGGCGTCATCACGGCTGCCGAGCCGGCGGCAATGCCGAAGCGGAAGGCCTCGTGGATCGAGTGCCCCTGTGACAGCCACCAGACCATGCCCGCAACGAAGCTGTCGCCGGCACCGACCGCGGACGCCTCGCGCACATGGATGGACCGCATGCGGACGACGCCATCGGCATTGACCAGTATCGCGCCGGACTTTCCCATCGAGAGCGCGATGTTCTGGACCGATCCCCGCTCGACGAGTTTAGCGGCGGCCTTGCAGGCCGTCGTTTCGTCCAGCCGATCTCCGACCAGCTTTTCCAACTCGCTCATGCTCGGCTTGAGGAGGAATATTTCCGAATGGTCGATCGTCTGGCGCAGCGCCTCTCCAGAGGTGTCGAGTACGAACCGGCAGCCTTTCCGGCGCGCCGCCTCCGCCATGCGGCTGTAGGTGTTTTCCGGAGCGCCGTGCGGCAGGCTGCCGCTCGCCACGACGTAGTCGCCGTCGAAGTCGTCGACAAAGGCATGAATCGGCTCGATCTCCTTCGGATCGACCGTCGGCCCTTCCGGCACGAAGCGGTATTCGAAGTTCGTGCTGGTTTCGTGCACCATCAGGGCGATGCGGTTCGACCCGGTCATTTCGAAGCGGTGCCTGACGATGTTATACTCATCGAGCAGCCTGTCGTAGAGCGGGCCGGAGAAACCCCCGGACAGATAGAGCAATTCCACCGTGCCGCCGAGTTCGGCGATGACGCGGGCCACATTGGCGCCGCCGCCGCCGGCGTAGTGCTTCTGGTTTTGCGTTCGTGTCTTCAGGGTCGGGCGGACATGTTCAGCATCGCAACTCACGTCGATGGCCGGATTTAACGCGATGGTCAGGATACGTTCCATGAGACTGCCGTCTTCCTCGATATATGCCGGGTTCGATCCGGAACATGAGGCCGGCTGCGCGCCGGCCTATGTTCCAATCGCCGCGATCAGGCAGCGCCCCTGGTTTTCGCGGCCTCGGCCTTGGCGACCTGCTTCTTCACGGCGATAAAGCTGTCCGGCGTCACCGACATGGAGTCAATGCCGCACTCGACCAGGAATTCGGCAAATTCCGGATGGTCGCTCGGTGCCTGGCCGCACAAGCCGACCTTCGCACCCGCGGCGTGGGCTTCGCGGATGACGTTGGAGATCATCCATTTGACCGCGTCGTCCTGCTCGTCGAACAGGCCGGACAAACGGTCCGAATCGCGGTCGACGCCGAGCGTCAGCTGGGTCAGGTCGTTGGAGCCGATGGAGAACCCGTCGAAACGGGTGGCGAATTCCTTTGCCAGGATGACGTTGGAGGGAATTTCGCACATCACGTAGACATGCAAGCCATTCTCGCCGCGCTTCAGGCCGTTTTCGGCCATGACTTCGAGCACCTTGTCGGCCTCCCCGACAGAGCGGCAGAACGGGATCATCATGATCACGTTGTCGAAGCCCATATCGTTGCGCAGCCGGGCCATTGCCTGACACTCGAGGGCAAAGCCGGGACGGTAGGCTTCCGAATAGTAGCGTGACGCGCCACGAAAGCCGATCATCGGGTTTTCCTCGTCCGGTTCGAAACCGGCGCCGCCGAGAAGACCGGCATATTCATTGGTCTTGAAGTCGCTCATGCGGACGATTACCGGCTTCGGATAAACCGTCGCGGCGATCCGCGCGAGGCCGCGGGCCAGCCTGTCGACGAAATATTCCGACTTGTCGTCATAGTCGCGCGTCAGTTCCTCGATCCGGGCGCGCGCCGCCTCATCCGTCACCTGATCGAAATGGATCAACGCCATCGGGTGGACCTGGATCTGGTTGTTGATGACGAATTCCATGCGCGCAAGGCCGACGCCGTCGGACGGGATCTGCCACCAGCGGAACGCCGATCCCGGATTGGCGAGGTTGAGCATCACCTTCGTTTCGGTCGCCGGTATGTCGGCAAGCGACTCCGTCTTCTCCTCGATGTCGGCGAAGCCTTCATATACGAAACCCTCATCGCCCTCGGCGCAGGACAGCGTGACATCCTGCTCGGAGTGCAGCACGTGTGTCGCGTCGCCGGTGCCGACAATCGCCGGAACCCCCAGTTCACGGCTGACGATGGCAGCATGCGAGGTACGGCCGCCATGATCGGTGATGATGCCGGCGGCGCGTTTCATGATCGGCACCCAGTCGGGGTCCGTCGTGCCGGTGACCAGGATCGAACCGTCAACGAACTTGTCGATATCGGCCGTGTTTTCGATCAGGCAAAGGCGTCCGGTGATGATCGATCCGCCGATGCTGAGGCCGGTTGTCAGAAGCTTGCCTTTCGACTTGATCGTATATGACTTGAACGAGGACTGGTCGCGCTGCGCCTGGACGGTTTCCGGGCGGGCCTGAACGATGAACAGGTCGCCGGTCTCGCCATCCTTGGCCCATTCCATGTCCATCGGGCAGCCGTAGTGCTCCTCGATGATCGCCGCCCAGCGGCCCAGCGTCAGGATTTCCTCATCGTCAAGGACAAACGCGGCGCGCTCTGCCTTGGAGGTCGGGACGTTCCTTGTCTTCTCGGCACCTTCCGAATAAATCATCTTGATCGACTTCGCGCCGACCTTCTTCTCGACGATCGGCTTGAGCTTGTCGTTGGCAAGCAGCGGCTTGAAGACGACGAACTCGTCCGGATCGACAGCGCCCTGCACGACGTTCTCGCCGAGGCCCCAGGCGGCGTTGATGACAACGACTTTGTCGAAACCCGTCTCGGTGTCGATGGAGAACATCACGCCGGAGCCGCCCTTGTCGGAGCGCACCATCTGCTGCACGCCGATCGAAAGCGCGACCTGCAGGTGATCGAAGCCCTTCACCTGCCGGTAGCTGATGGCGCGGTCGGTGAAGAGCGATGCGAAGCAGCGCTTGCAGGCATCGAGCAGTTCCCGTTCGCCCTTGACGTTGAGATAGGTTTCCTGCTGTCCGGCAAAGCTGGCATCCGGCAGGTCCTCGGCGGTCGCGCTCGAACGAACGGCGACGTCGACATCGTCCTTGCCGATCTTCTTCGACATGTTGGCGTAGAACTCGCCGATCTCGGCCGCCAGTTCCTCCGGCCACTTGCCGCGCAGGATCATCTTGCGGACCGCGGCGCCGGTTTCAGCGAGCGTTACATGGCCGTCGTTGTATTCCTGCACGGCATCGGCGATGGCGGGTTTCAGATCATTGGCATCGAGAAACCGCCAATAGGCTTCCGACGTCGTGGCGAAACCGGTGGGAACCGCGATTCCCCTCGAACCCAACTGGTTCAACATCTCGCCCAGCGAGGCGTTCTTTCCGCCTACGCGAGCAACATCCTTGCGGTTCGCATCTTCTAGCCAGATCACGGTCTCGGAATTGGTCATCGCTACAGTTTCCCTTCTTGCCGGACGATGGAGCTAACACGAACATCGTGACAGGAATGCTGCAATGACACATATCAAGTTGCAACCGGCACAGGCCCCGATTGGGGGGCACTATCTTGATTTTTGCCGCTGTTCCTCCTGCAACGCCATCAACCAGGCGAGGACATCGTCCTTTTCGTGATCGAACAGCCGGAAGGTGGTCATCGGGAAATGGTCCTCGCGCAGGAATTTCCGGAGATAGGCGCGGTCCCTGCCCTCGCGCATGACGATTTCCTCGTAAGGCGGCGCCATGACCGGATCAGGCGGGTCTTCGGCGCGCAAATGGCACTGGCGGCACCATTGCTCGACGACCGCTTCGCCGCGCGCAACGGCATCGTCGGCAATGGCGGGTGAAGCGGTGCCAGCGGCAAACGCCAGCAGGATTCTATAGAGGTTTTTCATCGCAGTTTCCTGCCTTTCACCTCATCCCAATGCAGGCCGAAACGCAACCTTCGAGCAAGTAGGGGGAACCAATTCCGGTCCAAGTGGTTGATTTTGTGAACGAGGGAGTTATGTCTATGAGCATGAGTGTGCACTGCACAATTTCATCGAAACACCGTCCGCCGGCAAAGCGACGGGTTGAAGCCGGCACCCGCTCGACGGCCGCGCGTGACGTCTCCGCAGTTTTCTAGTTTCCCGATTACCGCCCCGGCTCCGGCCAGGGCGATCACCTGCGTTTGATCCGAAACGGAACGAAAAAAACATGACCGCACCACTTGTCGACAGGCGAACTGTCATCGCGAAGACGCGTCCGTACTCTCGTATCGCCGTGATAGGAGCCGGTGCATGGGGCACCGCGCTTGCAAGCGTAGCGCGGCGTGCGGGGCGCGATGTCACCCTCTGGGGCCGCGATGCGGATGTCGTGCGCGGTATCACCAGCCAAAACCGCAACCACCGCTACCTGCCGGATATCGACCTGCCGGCAGGCATTCGCGCAACCACCGACATGGCCGAAGCGCTCGATCGCGCGGACGCCGTCATGGTGGTTACTCCTTCGCACACGGTGCGCGAAATCAGCCGCGAGGTCGCGACGCATCTGGAAGGCAAGACGGCCATAGCGCTGTGCGCCAAGGGCGTGGAAATCGGAACCGGACGCCTGCTCGCCAACGTCGCGGCGGAGGAAATGCCGGGCCACCCGGTCGGCGCGATCTCCGGTCCGACCTTCGCGCACGAGACCGCAAAGGCCTATCCGACAGCCGTGACCGTCGCTTTCGATTTCTCGCATGATGACCGCATCAATCCGGGCGAGAGCACGGCAGCGCGGTTCGCCCTGTCGCTCAGTTCGGAGACATTCCGTCCGTACATCTCCGACGACCTGACCGGCGTCGAGATCGGCGGCGCCGTGAAAAACGTCATAGCGATCGCCTGCGGCATGATGACGGGAGCGGGATTTGCCGAAAACACCCGCGCCGCGCTGATCGCGCGCGGCATGGACGAGATGAAGGCGCTGGCCGAAATGCTCGGCGGGCGGCGCGAGACGATCACCGGCCTGTCCGGCGCCGGCGATCTTACGCTGACATGTTCGAGCCGGACGTCGCGGAACATGTCGCTCGGCATCCAGCTCGGCCAGGGGATAGTACGCGACGCCTGCTTCGAAGGACGCCCGGTCGTGGTCGAGGGTGAGACCAACGCCGTTTCAGTGATGGACCTCGCACACCGGACCGGTGTCTCCATGCCGATCTGCGAGGCGGTCTATCGCGTGCTGCATGAGGGCGCGGACCTGCGCGCATCGTTCGCGCATCTGTGGTCGCGGCCGATCATGGCCGAACCGAAGGCCCTCGACATCGTCATCGACCACCCGTCGGGCAAAAGCACCGTCGAGGAATTCGCGGGAGTTTTTGCATGAACCAGCACAGTATCGTCGACCGGCCCGACCTGCATGGCCGCGACTTCGTGCTCGCGACGGACCTCGACGGGACGTTTCTCGGCGGCAGCGAAGGCGACCGGGAACTGCTCTATTCCTGGATCGAGGACAACCGCCGGACCATCGGACTGATCTTCGTCACCGGCCGCGATCCGGAATTCATCGCGGATATTTGCGAGGGCACCAATGTACCGTGGCCGGACTACGTGATCGGCGATGTCGGCACGACCATCGCCGAAGTCCGGGATGGCGGCTCGATCGCGCCGATCGGCGCGCTGGAAGACGATATCGCGCGCCGCTGGGACAACAAAGGCGATGCCGTGCGCGCTGCATTGAACGGCCATCCGGGACTGGCCCTGCAGCCGACTCCATTCCGCTACCGGGTGAGCTTCGATCTCGATGCAGCCGCCTATCACCCGGGCGCGGAGCAGAAGGTTTCGGCACTCGGCCTCGATCATCTCGTTTCCGACAACCGGTTTTTCGACGTGCTGCCCAAGGGCGTCAGCAAGGGACCGTCGCTGAAGCGGCTGGTCGCACATCTCGGCATCGAGGAACAGCGCGTGCTCGCCGCCGGCGACACGCTGAACGATCTATCGATGCTCGAATGCGGCATCCAGGCCGTCGCCGTCGGCGGCGCGGAAGCCGCATTGCTGGAGCGCGTCTCGGATCTGGAGCACGTCTACACCGCCTCCGCGCTCGGCGCGGCAGGCATCCTCGAAGCGATCGCCGCCCTCAACCTTCACCCGACACCGAAAGGATAAACCATGCCCTCCGAACTGGTCATCGTCTACCACCGCCAACCCTACGAGGAGGTGGAGGAGAACGGGAAGACCGTCTTTCGCGAGAACAAAAGCCCGAACGGGATCGTTCCGACGCTCAAGAGCTTCTTCGGGCATGTCGAGAAGGGATCATGGATCGCATGGAAGGAAGCCGAAGATCCGTCCAATCCGGAGTTCGAACGCACGATCGAGATCAGCGACCAGTTCGGCGATTACACTGTTTCTCGCCTGCCGCTGACCGCGCAGCAGGTTTCCAGCTTCTATCACGTGACCTCGAAGGAGGCGTTCTGGCCAATCCTTCATTCGTTCAAGGAAAAATACAATTACGACCCGGTCGACTGGCCGACGTTCAGGGAAGTGAACTGGGCTTTCGCCGAAGCAGCCGCCGCAGAGGCCGCGGACGGCGCCATGGTGTGGATTCACGATTACAATCTGTGGCTCGTGCCGGGCTATCTCAGGCAGTTGCGGCCGGACGTGCGGATTTCGTTCTTCCATCACACGCCATTTCCTGCGCCGGACATCTTCAACGTGCTGCCGTGGCGCAAGGAGATCGTCGGCAGCCTGCTGGAATGCGACGTGGTCGGCTTCCACATCCCGCGTTACTCGGCCAATTTCGTCCAGGTCGCCCGCTCGCTCTACGATGTCGAAGTGGCGAAACGAGAAAAGGTGCCGGACGAACTGATTTTTGACGGCACGGCCCTGGTCGAACGCTCCGTTCCGACCGCGATCAGCTATGAAGGCCGGAACATCCTCGTCAGCGCATGCCCGGTCGGCGTCGATGTCGATTTCATCACCGAACGCGCCGAAACGGAGGAGACGGCGGAAAAGGCAGCGGCCATCCGCAAGGAAATGGGCGATGCGAAACTCATCCTGTCGGTTTCACGAACCGATTACACCAAGGGTGGTATCGAGCAGCTGCAGGCCTTCGAAAGGCTGCTCGAACGCCGGCCCGAATTGCGCGGCAAGGTGCGGCTGATGCATGTTTCGGTGAGCGCCAACCGCGCGATGACGGCCTATGGCGAGATCCAGGGCGAGATCGAGCAGATTGCCGGCCGGGTCAACGGCCGGTTCGGATCGCTGGAATGGCAGCCGATCGCGCTGATCTCGACGGCAGTGCCGTTCAGGGAACTAATCGCCTATTACCGGGCGGCCGATGTCGCCTGGATCACGCCGCTGGCGGATGGCATGAACATTGTCGCAAAGGAATTCGTCGCGGCGCGCCCGGACGAGGATGGCGTGCTGGTCCTTTCCGAGTTCGCAGGTGCTGCGGTCGAGATGTCGGCCGCGGTCATAACAAATCCGTTCTCGCACAAATCGATGGACACGACGATCGACATGGCGCTCGACATGGATCGCGAGGACCGGCGCGGACGCATGCGCGCACTTCGTACCACGCTACGTCACTACGATATCAGGGCATGGGCGAACGAACAGCACCGCCTGTTCGAGGCTGCCAAGACGCACCAGAGAGAAAAAAGGCTGGCGGACCGGCCCGCAGCATAGGACGCGCGATTAACCTCGTTTAAAAGGCGCTGCGCCTAAACTCGCCCGATCAGACATTCCGGTCGGGCGTTTCACATGATCGATACATTGCGAAGCGGCAACTGGCTGCAGCGAGACAGGCTTCTCGTCTATCCGCTGGTCATTCTCGCCATTACCGTTGCCGCCACTGCCTATGTGCTCGTCTCCAACGGCGGCACGCTGCCGAACGGCTCACCCTTCGGCTCCGACTTCATCAGCTTCTGGGTCGCGGCGCGCGAGGCCCTGGCCGGCAGGCCCGACATCCCCTACCTGGCAGACCGGTTCGCCGAGACGCAGAACGCGATATTCGGCGACGGCAATTTCTACGCCTTTTTCTATCCGCCGCATTACCTCGCCTATATGCTGCCGTTCGGCGCCCTGCCCTACTACGCCGCGCTCGCGGCGTGGACGGGGCTCGGCTTCATGGCGGCATTGGCTGCGATTGTCGCGATTGCCGGACGGCGCATCGAGGTCGCGCTTCTGACGCTGGCCTTTCCGGCGGCTTTCCTGACCTTCGCGCACGGCCAGAACGCGTTCCTGTCTGCCGCGCTGTTCGGCGGCGCGCTCGTCCTGTTGCCGGCACGTCCGGTCCTCGCGGGCATCCTTTTCGGGCTGCTGACCTTCAAGCCGCAACTGGGTCTCCTGATCCCGCTGGCCCTGATCGCGGGCGGCTACTGGCGGACGATCGCCGCCGCCGGGTTCACGACGCTGGCGGTGGCCGGCCTGTCCGCGCTGCTGTTCGGCGTCGACACCTGGCGGCTGTTCCTCGAACAGAGCGGCATGGCGACCGACGCACTGCGACAGGGCGCCGTCGGCTGGAACAAGATGATCTCGGCCTATGCATCGCTGCGCCTGGCCGGCCTGGCGCATGTGCCGGCAATGACGGTCCAGGCGGTTCTCTCCGTCTTCGCAGCGGCAGCCGTCATCTGGGCCTGGCGCGCAAAAAGCGGAATTCCCCAGGAGTATCGCGCCGCGCTGCTGATTGTCGGCGGGCTGCTCGCGACGCCGTTCGGCCTGAACTACGATCTATTCCTGCTGGCACCGGCCATCGCGTTTACCGCCGCGCACGGCATGACACGGGGATTCGCACCGTGGACGAAGAGCGTGCTCGCCATCGTCTACTTCTCGCCTTTCGTGGTGTTCTGGCTGATGGCCAGCATGATGTCTGTCGCGCCGCTCTTCCTGCTCGGCTTTATCGTCCACCTGATCGCGGCCGCGGTAACGAGCCATGCTCCGGTGTCCTCTCAGGCATTGGCCGCGGAATAGAAAAAAGGCGCCCGAAGGCGCCTTTTTCCGCAGATTGCATTCAGCTTATTCCGGCAACTTGTCGTCCACGCCTTCGACGTAGAATTTCATGCCAAGCAGCGTGCCGATGTCAGCCGTCTCGCCGTCGGCGAGCCAGTCGGAGCCGTCCTGTTTCTTGATCGGGCCGGTGAAGGGCTCGAATTCGCCGCTGGTGATCCTGGCCTGGGTTTCCTCGGCCATCGCCTTCACGTCATCCGGCATGTTGGTGTACGGCGCCATGACGACGTTGCCCTCGGCCATGCCGTGCCAGACGTCCTGGGACTCCCAAGTGCCGTCCAACACCGCCTTGACGCGCTCGATGTAATACGGACCCCAGTTGTCCACGATCGAGGTAAGCTGTGTTTCCTTGCCGAACTCGATCATGTCGGACGCCTGGCCGAAGGCCTTGATGCCGCGTTCGGCGGCAACCTGCATCGGCGCGGTGGAGTCGGTGTGCTGGGTGATAATGTCGACGCCCTGGTCGATCAGCGCCTTGGCGGCGTCAGCTTCCTTGCCCGGATCGAACCACGTGTTGACCCAGACGACCTTGATCTTGAAGTCGGGATTGACCGACTGCGCGCCAAGCAGGAACGAGTTGATGCCCCGCACGACTTCCGGGATCGGGAAGGAGCCGATATAACCGGCGACGCCCGTTTCGGACATTTTCGCGGCGATCTGGCCCTGCACGTACCGGCCCTGGTAGAATTTCGACGAGTAGACCGAAACATTCGGCGTCTTGCGCTCGTAGCCCGTGGCGTGCTCGAACTTCACATCCGGAAACTTGGCGGCGACCTTGTTGGTCGCTTCCATGTAACCGAACGAAGTGGTGAAGATGATGTTGCAGCCGGAACGGGCGAAGCGTTCGATCGCGCGTTCGGCATCGGCGCCTTCCGGGACGCTTTCCAGATAGGCGGTCTCGACCTTGTCGCCCAGTTCCTTCTCGACATCGAGGCGGCCCTGATCGTGCTGATAGGACCAGCCGAAATCGCCGATCGGGCCGACATAGATGAAACACGCCTTCACGTCGGCCGCCTGGGCCTGTGTGGCCATGCCGAGAGCGGCGACGGCGGCGAGCATGAGTTTCGTGGTTTTACGCATGTTGTGTCTTCCTGTTTACGCGTTGGATTGATTGAAAACGGTTCTTGCGCCGCGTGTAATCCCGTCTGAATTCCTACCGGTCCGGTACGAACGGCTTGCCGAGCGAAGCCGGTGTGTTCCGCATCGTCATCCGCCTGTTGGAGGAAATCAAGACCAGAACAACGATGGTGGCGAGATAGGGCAGCGCGGACAGGAGCTGCGAGGGAATGGCGACTCCCTGAGCTTGGGCGTGGAACTGGGCGATGGTGACGGCGCCGAAGAGATAGGCACCGGCAACGACGCGCCACGGCAGCCATGACGCGAAGACGACGAGGGCCAGCGCGATCCAGCCCCGGCCGGCCGTCATGTTCTCCACCCATTGCGGCGTGTAGACGAGCGACAGATGCGCCCCGGCCAGTCCCGCGCAGGCACCGCCGAACAGCACGGCCAGATAGCGAATGCGGGTGACGCGGATGCCGAGCGCATGCGCCGATCCGTGACTGTCGCCCACCGCGCGCAGCGTCAGGCCGGCGCGGGTGCGGAAGACGAACCACCAGACGGCGGTGGTCAGCGCGACCGACATGTAGAAGACCGGGTCCTGCGCGAAGAAAAGCCTGCCGACAATCGGGATGTCGGACAGCCCAGGAACCTCCCAGGACTGAAGCTTCAAGCCCGGCCGGCCGATGAAGGATTCACCGATCATGCCGGAAAGGCCGAGGCCGAGAATGGTCAGCGAAAGGCCTGTGGCGACCTGGTTGGTAGCAAGCGTGAGCGTGAGGAATGCGAACAGCATTGAAAAGGCGGCACCGGCGGCAATGGCGGCCAGCAATCCGAGCCAGGGCGAGCCGGTGAGTTGGGCGGCGGCGAAACCCGTCACCGCGCCCATGACCATCATGCCCTCGACGCCGAGATTGAGGACGCCGGAACGTTCGACGACGAGTTCGCCCAGAGCCGCGATCAGCAGCGGCGTCGCCGCCGTGGCTATGGTCAGCAGGATGGCTTCGGTCATTTCCATGCGTACCGCCTCCTATCCCGCCACGCGCGCGGCGATCCGCACGCGGTAATGAATCAGCGTGTCGCAGGCGAGGACGCTGAACAGAAGGATGCCCTGAAAGATACTCGCCACCTTGTTGGAGATTCCGCCGCCGGGCAGCATCTGCACCGCCTCGCCGCCGAGATAGGAAAGCGCCAGCACCAGCCCGGCAGCGACGATGCCGAGCGGATTGAGGCGGCCGAGGAAGGCGACAATGATCGCGGTGAAGCCGTAACCGGGCGAAATCGACGGGCGCAACTGGCCAATGGCGCCGGAAACCTCGCTGATACCGGCAAGCCCGGCCAGTCCGCCGGCGATCAGGAAGGTGGTGAATACCGTGCCTGTATAGGAAAAACCGGCAAAGCGCCCTGCCCGCGGGCTTTGCCCGAGGACGCGGATCTCGAATCCCTTCAGCGTCTTGTTGAGCATGAACCACAAGGCCATGGCCACGACCAGCGCGAAGACGAAGCCATAATGCGCGCGGCCCGAGGCCGACACGATTTCCGGCAGGATGGCATCGGCATGGAAGCTCCGACTTTCGGGAAAGTTGAAGCCTTCCGGATTGCGCCACGGACCGCGCACGATCCAGTCGAGGAACAGTTGCGCAACATAGACCAGCATCAGGCTCGACAGGATCTCGCTGGTATTGAACCGCGCCTTCAACAGTGCCGGGATCGCCGCGTAGGCCATGCCGCCGAGGACACCCATCACAAGCATCAGCGGCAATACGAGCGGGCCCTGAAAGTCCGGAAAGACGACAGGCAGGATCGATCCGGCCACTGCTCCGATGATGAACTGGCCTTCCGCGCCGATGTTCCAGTTGTTGGACAGGAAACAGACCGACAGGCCGATCGCGATCAGGATCAACGGCGCGGCCTTTATCAGCAGTTCATGAAGCGACCAGGTCTCCGTCAGGGGTTCGACGAAATAGGTATAGAGCGCGCGTAGCGCGAACTGCACGCGATCCGACATGAGGAGTTCCCTGCCCGCCGGCTCCGGCGCGAGAAGCATGAACATGACCGCGCCCACCAGGATCATGATCGCCAGCGCCAGCAGCGGTGACAAGGCGCTGAACAGCGGCGACGGGTTCGGCCGACGGATCAATTCGACATGCATCAAATCTCTCCCGCCGCTTCCATCTCAGAAATGCGCTTGTCGTGATGCTTGTCGGGCGCGGCACCGCCCATCATGAGGCCAAGCGTTTCGCGCGTGACCGTGTCGGCCGGAACCGATTCCGACAGCGCGCCATCCGACATCACCGCGATGCGGTCGGCGATTTCCAGCAGTTCGTCGAGGTCCTGGCTGATGACCAGGACCGCCGCGCCGCCGCGTGCGAGGTCGATGATCTCCTGGCGGATATGGGCCGCGGCGCCGGCATCGACGCCCCAGGTCGGCTGGTTGGCGACCAGCAATGCCGGAGACCGGTCGAATTCGCGCCCAAGGATCAGCTTCTGCAGATTGCCGCCGGACAGAGAGGAGGCTACCGGGTCGCGGGCGGATTTGCGCACATCGAGTTCCTTGACGATGCGATCCAGTGTCCGGACAAGCGCACCGGTGCGGATCGTGCCGAGCGGACCGAGATAGGCCTTGGCGTCGGATGCATGGCGGCTCAGCAAAAGGTTTTGCGACAACGAGAATCCCGGCACCGCACCATGACCAAGGCGCTCTTCTGGCGAAAAGGCGCCGCCGAGCTTGCGCCGTCCGCTTGGACCCAGCCGGCCCGCATTCTTGCCTCGAATGCGCACCACTCCGGGTGACGATTGCGGCCGTTCGCCGCTGATCGCATCGAAAAACTCCGACTGGCCATTACCGGCGATGCCTGCAATGCCGACCACCTCGCCGGGAAAGACCTCCAGCCGGATATTGTCGAGCGGAACAGAAAACGGCCCCGCCGGCGGCTGGTTCAGCCCGTCCACGACGAGAACCGGCTCGATACCCGGTACCGGCTTTATGGCAGCCGTGCGTTCGATGTTGTGAATGTCTTCGCCGACCATCATCGCGGCAAGGCTGCTCGCCGTTTCGTCGCGTGGATTGCAATGGGCGACGACCTTGCCGTGGCGAAGCACCGTCGCGCGATCGCACAGCCGCTGCACTTCCTCCAGGCGATGCGAAATATAGAGGATCGACTTGCCTTCGGCGCGCAGCAAGTCGAGCGTTGCGAACAGCTTGTCGGCTTCCTGCGGCGTCAACACAGAGGTCGGTTCGTCGAGGATTATGAGTTGCGGCTTCTGCAGCAGGCAGCGGACGATCTCGATGCGCTGGCGCTCGCCCACGGACAGTTCGCCGACGAGGCGGTCCGGATGGATGGGAAGCCCGTATTCCTCGGAAACGCGTTTCGCCTCGACGGCGATATGCGAAAGCGGAACATCGGCGCCGAGCGACAGAGCGATATTCTCTGCGGCGCTGAGCGACTCAAAAAGCGAAAAGTGCTGGAAAACCATACCGATGCCGAGCGCGCGCGCCTGCATCGGATTGGTGATCGTCACGGGTTCACCGCGCCACCTGATCACGCCGTCATCGGGGTGCAAAGAACCGAACAGCATCTTGACCAGCGTGGATTTCCCGGCCCCGTTTTCGCCGAGCAATGCGTGGATCTCACCGGGCTCGATCTCGAAGTCGACACCGTCATTCGCCTTGAGCGTACCGAAAACCTTGGTGATGCCCTCTACCTTCAGGAGGGTTTGCGGCACGTCGGTCGTGGCGGCGGCATCCGTCAAAGAGGATAATTCCCGGCTGGCGAAAAGTTGCTGATTGAAGCTAAGCGCATTCAAACCGGACGCGCAAACGCGAAAGCGGCCATCATCCTCGTTTTTCAGGGATTTTTTACCGGATGGTCAGTGCCCCTGACCATGATGCGGCGGAACGTCCCGCCGAAACGGGCATTCCGGACTGGACAGAACCGGCCCGCTTCTCCACTTGTTGACGTGAAATCGGCAGAAAGGAAATCGCCATGTCCATGAGCGATATTGTTGTTGTCGGCGGCGGACCGGCGGGAATGGCCGCGGCACTGGAAGCAGCGCGGCACGGCTACAAAGTGGTTCTTGTCGCCCCGACCGGGACCTTCATCGAGAGCGATGACCGGACAACGGCCCTGATGATGCCGGGTATCCGCATGTTGCAGCAACTGGGCGCCTGGCCCGATCTCGGCGAGGACGCCACACCGATGCGCACCATGAGGATCATCGACGGCACGCATCGGCTGGTTCGCGCACCGACAGTTACCTTCGAGGCGGACGAGATCGAAGAGGAAGCCTTCGGCTACAACATCGTCAATCGCGCGCTCAACGCCGCACTGCAACACGCCATCGATCAGGCACAGTCCATCCGGGTCGTCGATTCCATGGCCAGTTCGGCTTCCTTCGGCCCCGAGGAAGCGAAGATCGTTCTCGCCAATGGCGACGCGCTGCACACACGGCTGATCGTCGCCGCCGACGGCGTCAAGTCGCTCGTCCGCGAGGCGGCCGGCATCGGCACGCGGACGTGGAGTTATCCGCAGACGGCGGTTGTGCTGACCTTCGAACACGGCCGCGATCACCATTTCACCTCGACCGAGTTCCACCGCGAGACCGGCCCGTTCGCGCAGGTGCCGATGCGCGGCAGGCGCTCGAGCCTCGTCTGGGTCGAACTCCCGGCGGAAGCCGAACGGATCGCTTCGCTGGACACCGAGACGCTTGCCGGCATGATCGAGCGGAACATGCAGTCGATGCTCGGCAAGGTCAGCAACGTGACGAAGCCGCAATGCTGGCCGCTGTCGGGCATGATCGCGCATCGCTTCGGCGCCGAACGGCTGATGCTGGTCGGCCAGGCGGCGCACATTTTCCCGCCGATCGGCGCGCAGGGGCTGAACCTGTCGTTGCGCGACATCGCCGATCTCGGCAAATGCCTTTCGTCGGCCGGCACCGATCCCGGCGCGGCCGGCGTGACGACGCGCTACGACCGGATGCGCCGCGCCGACGTGACGACCCGTACGGGCACGGTAGACATCCTCAACCGGTCGCTGCTGACCGGGTTCCTGCCGGTGCAATTCGCCCGCGCCATCGGTCTTGGCATGCTTGCCGCGATTCCGCCGCTGCGCAATATCGCTATGCGCGAAGGCATGGCGCCGGGCGCCGGGCTTAGGAGCCTGTTCTCGCGTCGGCTCAGGGAAAGAGATCAGGCGGAAGCAGGCCGTTCGTCATAGCGTAAAGCAGTCCGGTCACCGACAGCACGGAAGCGGTCGTCGTGATCAGGACCGAGGCCGACGCCCGCTCGACCCAGACGCCGTATTGCTGGGCAATGACGAATACATTGGTGGCCGTCGGCAATGCGGCGAGCAACACGCCGGAGTACACCCAAACCGGCGGGAAATTGCCGAGCCAGGACAGCAGCACATAGACGATCACCGGGTGGACGGCGAGCTTGATGGCGACGATGAAAATCATGTCGGACGGCACGCGCTTCACCGGGCGCAGGGCCAGCGTCACGCCCATCGCGAACAAAGCGCAGGGCGCGGCGGCATTGGCCAGATAGTTGAGCAGGGTCTGCGCGGGCGCAGGCGGCTGGAAAGACAGCGCCGCGGCGCCAACGCCGACAATTGTGGCGAGGATGAACGGATGCAACAGGACGCGCCTGGCGACGCCGAAGGCGAGTTGCGCCGGCGTCTGGTGGCTCTCGTCGCTGCCGGACAGCGCCATCATCAGCGGCGCCATGATGAAATGCAGCGTGTTGTCGAAACAGAAGACCAGGGCGACCGGCACCACCGCTTCCTCGCCGAAGGCAAGCAGCGCCAGCCCCGGGCCCATATAGCCGATATTGCCGTAGGCGGCGGCAAGCCCCTTGATCGTGCTTTCCGCGACATCGCCGCGCGAGCGCACGGCCGCGATGACGAACATGAGGGAAAAGACGATATAGGTGCCGAAAGTCGCGCCGACGACGAAACGCCATTGCGTCAACTGCTCGACCGGGGTTTTCGACAGGAGGTTGAAGAACAGGGCGGGCAGCGCGACATAGACGATAAACGTGTTCATCCAGCCGAGCGCGTCGAGCTTTTGTCGGGTGATCTTCGCGGTCACGAAGCCAAGCAGGATCAGGCCAAAGAACGGCAGCACCAATCCGATAACGTTGGACATCGATTCCCTTCCTGCTCAGTGCAGGATTCAAGCAGCTAACGAGCCGTTTCGGCCGGGTCAAGCTAACGAAAACGAAAACCGCGAAGCCTTGAAATTGCTCCTTGTGTGTCACACATCATGAACATGGAAAAACACACGCCAATAACCGCTGTAGCTCAATATGCGATCGGCGACGTCGTGCGCCACCGGCTCTATCCGTTCCGGGGCGTGATTTTTGACGTCGATCCGGAGTTCTCCAACACCGAGGAATGGTACGAATCCATCCCTGAAGAACTGCGGCCGCGCCGCGACCAGCCGTTCTACCACCTGTTCGCGGAGAACGCGGAGACGGAATACGTCGCCTATGTTTCGGAGCAGAACCTGCTTCCCGACGAAAGTGGCGAACCCGTCCGCCATCCGCAGGTGCCGGAAGTCTTCGAGTGGATTTCAGATGCCAGGCGCTACCTGATCCGCCCCGGGCTGGAGCACTGAGCCGCTAGCCGGTTGCCGCAGACTTGTTCGCGGCGACCTGTCTTATCGCGTCCGCGATGGTTTCGGCATCCTGCGCGCCCATCACCGCATATTTGTTGTCGAGTATGAAGCAGGGTACGCCGCTGACGCCCATTTGCCGGGCCACGGCGATCTCCTGCTGCACAGAATCCCTGTCGGCGTCACCCGCCAGTAGCGATTCGACGATCGCAACGTCCATGCCGGCATCGCGGGCAACGCCGGTCAGAACGGAATGATCGGCTATATTCACGCCTTCCAGGAAAAACAGTTCAAACAGGCGTTCGACGACCTTGTCCTGGATGCCATCGCCGGCGTTCTGTGCCCAGCGGATCAGGCGATGCGCATCGAGGGTATTCGGCGAGACGCCAATTGCATCGAAGCGGAAAGGTATCCCCTCGCCCGCACCGGCGTCCTCGATATTGCGGTAAAGCTCGCGCGCGCGTTCGATGCCACCGAACTTTTCGGCGAGGTAGGTGTCCCGGTCCTTGCCCTCGGGCGGCAGCGTGGGATCGAGTTGATACGGTCGCCAATGCACTTCCACGTCCACGTCTTCTTCAACAGCCTTCAGCGCCTTTTCGAAGCGTTTCTTGCCGATGAAGCACCACGGGCACATCACGTCGGACACGATATCGATGTGGACCGCCGCGCTCATTTCTCGATCCACCAGACCGGCAGCTGATAGCCGTAGAGCGGCGTGTAATCGGGGTATTTCACGTAATCGCGGTGCGCCACCCAGTCCTCGCTGACATGATAGAGGGGTATCGCATAATGGCCGGAAATCAGGATCCGGTCGAGCGCGCGCACGGCGGCGGCGAAATCCTCGCGCTCCCGGGCGTTGAGAAGCGCCTGGATCATCGCGTCAATTGCGGGCTCCGACGCGCCGGCATAGTTGAACGTCCCCTCGGCGTCGCGGGAGCGCGAAGCCCAGCGCCAGATTTGTTCGGCGCCCGGCGAAAGCGAAGCCGACAATGTTCCCGCCGTGACGTCGTAGTCCCAGGTCTGGCGGCGTTTCTGGAATTGCGCGTCATCGACGGTGCGCACGGAGACGGCGATGCCAAGCGCCTCGGCCGTGCGCTTGTAGGCGAGCGCCATCTTCTCCTCGCCGCTGTTGGACGTCATGATCTCGAACGCCAGCTGCTTGCCATCCTTTACCAGCTTGCCGTCCTCGATGGCGTACCCGGCTTCGCCGAACTTGCTGAATGCGGTGCGCAACACGGAACGGTCGCGCCCCGAACCGTCGGTCTTCACGGGCAGATAGGTGCCGTCCATGACATCAGGCTGCACCGCGTCCGGATACGGCGCCAGAAGCGCCTTTTCGCGTTCGCCGGCCGCGCGGCCGATCGCCGACAATTCATCCGAGTTTTGCCAGTAGGAGGCGGTGCGGGTGTAACTGTCGTTGAACAGGTTCCTGTTCACCCATTCGAAATCGAACAACATCGAAAGCGCTTCGCGAACCTTGCGGTCGGCGAACTGCGGGCGGCGGGTGTTGAAGAAGAAACCGAGCATCGACTGGGGCTGGTTCGATTCGAACACCGCCTTCTTCACCTTGCCTTCCTGGACGGCGGGAAAATCGTAGCCGGTGTTCCACTTCGTGGGATCGCCCTCGGGGTAAATATCGAAGATACCCTTCTTGAAGGCCTCGAACAGAGCGGTCTGGTCGCGGAAATACTCCACGGTGACCGTGTCGTAATTGTCGAAGCCGCGCTTGGAGGGAATGTCCCTGCCCCAGTAGTCGGGATCGCGCCTGTATACGATCCGCGTCCCCGGCTCGATGCTGTCCACCAGATAGGGTCCGCTGCCGACGGGCGGTTTCAGCGATGACTGTTCGAAGGTCTCGACATCGGTCGCGTGCTTGGGAAGCACCGGAGACAGGGCGACGATCAGCGGGAATTCGCGGTCGGCCTTGTCGTTGAAGGTGAACTTCACCTTGTTTTCGCCGGTCTTCTCGATCTTTTCGATCCGGTCCATGCGCCGGTTGTAGGGAGGTCGGCCCTTCTCGGTCAGAAGCTCGTAGGTGAAGATGACGTCTTCCGGCGTGACCGGCACCCCGTCGGACCATTTCGCCTTGGGATTGATGGTGAACTCCGCCCAGGTACGGTCCGGATCGGTCTCGATCGATTCGGCGATCAGGCCGTACATGGTGAAAGGCTCGTCGCGCGAGCGCTGCATCAGCGACTCATAGACGAAGTTGCCGAATTCGGGATCGACGATGCCGCGCGCCGTGGTGCGCATGCTCGCCAGGACGAAGGGATTGAGGCTGTCGAAAGTGCCGCGCACGCCATAGGTAATCGAGCCACCTTTCGGCGCTTCGGGATTGGCATAGGGAAAATGCGTGTAATCAGGCGGCAGCGCCGGCTCGCCGTGCATGGCGATTCCATGCATGGGTTCGGCGCAAGAGCCCGACAGAGTAGCCGCCAGAATTGCTGCAACAGCGAGACAGCACCTCATCATGCGGCCCATTTTCTTACCTCCGTAGATGCTTGGAAGACGGAATCGGAACCTAACATGCGGATGCGGCAATTCCAGTATTTACGGTAATTTCGTTGCGGGGCTGGAATTGCAGGGATTGCGTGTGTATCACACCGCGCGAAACGGCTCGTCATGGTGTAGCCGCAATTGAATATCACCGGTTCGCTCGACCGAATTCAGAATTGTAGAAAAGGATGCAGCTTCATGCGCGCCACTTTCCGTAAACTTACCGCTTTCCTGATGTCCGCGGGCATTGCCGCCGTCGGCATTGCGACTGCAGCACAGGCTCAGCAGGCACCGCAAGTGCCGCAGGGCTGGTTCAAGGTCTGCAGCAAGCAGGAAGACAACGATATCTGCAACGTGCAGTTCATTCGCACCGCCAATACCGGCCAGCTGCTGACCGCGGTCAACCTGATCCAGATCACCGGCAAGGTGAACCGTGCCCTGTTCCAGATCGCCGTTCCGACGGGCCGCGTGATCCCGGCCGGCATCGGCATGCAGATCGACGGCGGACAGGCGCAGAAGATCGACTACGCAATCTGCCTGCCGGACCGTTGCATCGCGGAAGCACCGCTTTCCGACACGCTTGTGGCGTCGCTGAAAAAGGGCGGCGAACTGACGCTGACCTCGATCAACTTCCAGAACCAGCCGAACCCGATCGCGATCTCGCTTGAGGGCTTCACCGCCGCCTTTGACGGCGAGCCGCTGAAGCAGTCGGAAGTCGAAAGCCGCCAGCAGCAGTTGCAGGAAGCGATCGAGAAACGCCGCGAGGACTTCCAGAAGCGCCTGCAGGAAGAGCAGGAAAAGGCCAAGCAGGCCAACTGATCGCTGCACTCAATGATCTTGCGAAACGGGGCCTTCGGGCCCCGTTTTGATTCAGGCCGCCTTGTTCGTGGCGGCATCGGCTAGGCCGGCCAGCTTGGTCGCCAGGATCGCGCTGCCGGCCAGACGCTTCGCGGGCGTCGGCCAGTCGCGGGTAAAGAAGATCGACTGGTCGGGCCTGATCTTGGCCATCGATCCCTGCTCGCCGATAAAGGCGATGAGACCGGCCGGATCTGCGAATTCCTTGTTGCGGAACTGCATGACTGCCCCTTTCGGACCGGCATCGAGCTTCTCGATGTTGGCCTTGCGGCACAGCGCCTTGATGTAGACGACCTTGAGCAGGTGCTCGACCTCCTCCGGGAGCGGGCCGAAACGGTCGGTCAGTTCGGCACCAAAGCCGTCGATCTCGCGGATTTCCTCCAGTTCGCCCAGACGGCGGTAGAGCGACAGGCGCAGCTGCAGATCGCCGACATAGCTCTCGGGGATCATCACCGAGGTGCCGACGGCGATCTGCGGCGACCATTGGCCGTGGTCGTCGACAGCCTCGCCCTTCATCTCCAGCACGGCTTCTTCCAGCATCTGCTGGTAGAGTTCGAAGCCGACTTCCTTGATGTGGCCGGATTGCTCCTCGCCGAGCAGGTTGCCGCCGCCGCGAATGTCGAGGTCGTGGCTCGCCAATTGGAAGCCCGCTCCGAGCGAATCGAGCGATTGCAGGACCTTGAGACGGCGCTCGGCGGTCTTGGTCAGCATCTTCTTGGCCGGAAGCGTCAGCAGCGCATAGGCGCGGACCTTGGAGCGGCCGACACGGCCGCGGATCTGGTAGAGCTGGGCCAGGCCGAACATGTCGGCGCGGTGGACGATCATCGTGTTGGCGGTCGGAATGTCGAGACCGGATTCCACGATGGTCGTCGACAGCAGCACATCGTAGCTGCCGTCGTAGAAGGCATTCATGATGTCGTCGAGTTCGCCGGGCGGCATCTGGCCGTGGGCGACGGCAACCTTCAGTTCCGACACATGCTCGTCAAGGAACGCCTTGACCTCTGCGAGATCGGAAATGCGCGGGCAGACATAAAAACTCTGGCCGCCGCGGTAGCGCTCGCGCAGCAGCGTCTCGCGAATGATCAGCGGATCGAAGGGCGAGACGAAGGTGCGCACGGCCAGCCGGTCGACCGGCGGCGTGGAGATCAACGACAATTCGCGTACTCCCGTCATCGCCAGTTGCAGGGTGCGCGGGATCGGCGTCGCGGTCAGCGTCAGAACATGCACGTCGGATTTCAGCTCTTTCAGCCTCTCCTTGTGCTTGACGCCGAAATGCTGTTCCTCGTCGACGATCAGCAGGCCGAGGTTCTTGAACTGGATGTTCGTGCCGAGCAGCGCGTGCGTGCCGACGACGATATCGACGCTGCCGTCGGCAATGCCCTTCTTTGCCTCGGCGAGCGCCTTCGGCCCGGCCAGTCGCGATGCATGCGCAATCTTGACCGGCAGACCACGGAACCGGTCACTGAAGGAGCGAAAATGCTGCCGGGCCAACAACGTGGTCGGCACGACGACGGCGACCTGCTGGCCGTTCAATGCGGCAACGAAGGCGGCGCGGATCGCAACTTCGGTCTTGCCGAAACCGACATCGCCGCAGACAAGGCGGTCCATCGGCTTGCCGGCGACCAGATCGCCGATGACCGCATCGATGGCGGTCATCTGATCCTCGGTCTCGTCATAGGGGAAGCGGGCGGAAAACTCGTCATAGAGCCCTTCCGGCGGCCGCAACACAGGCGCGGTGCGCGACTCGCGTGCCGCAGCGATGCGGATCAGCTGATCGGCCATGTCGAGCAGGCGTTTCTTCAGCTTGGCCTTGCGCGCCTGCCAGGCGCCGCCGCCGAGCTTGTCCAGCACAGCCGTGCTGGAGTCAGAGCCGTAGCGCGACAGCAGTTCGATGTTCTCGACCGGCAGGAACAGCCGGCCGTCGCCGGCATAGACGATTTCCAGGCAATCATGGGGCGCGCCGGCCGCCTCGATAGTGCGCAGGCCGACGAACCTGCCGATGCCGTGGTCGACATGAACGACGATATCGCCCTCCGCCAGCGCGGAAGCCTCGGAGATGAAATCCGACGCCTTCTTGCGGCGTCGATGACGGACTAGCCGGTCACCCAGAATATCCTGTTCGGCGACCAACGCGAATTCGTTCGTCTGGAATCCGTGTTCGATAGACAGTACGGCGGCCGGAATGCGCGTGCGGTTGAGCGCCGTGGCGACGCCGATGCCCGACACGGTCTCGATTCCTTCGAGGGCATGCTCCTCGAGGATCTGGATGAGGCGCGTCAGCGAGCCGTCACTCCAGCCGGCGAGGAACACGCGCTTGCCGTCGGCGCGCAGGGCGGCGATGTGCTTCGCCGCCTGGTCGAAGACATTGGCCTCCTTGTCGGCGCGCTCCAGCGCGAAATTGCGGCCGGAGGCAATGCCGAGATCGAAAACGGTCTTATCCGGGGTTTCCGGCACACCGAAGGGCGACAAGTCGATGGTCAGCCTCGTCGATGCCCGCTCGATCGCCTCGTCAGGCGCCAGGTAGAGCGCATCGGGCGGCAGTGGCTTGTACGGCACGCCATCGCCGCCGAGCACGCCCTCCGACTGACCTTTGCGGGCTTCGTAGTGATCGACGATCATGGCCCGGCGTTCGGTCAGCGCCTCACGCGTCAGGTGTTCCATGACAACAGGCGCGTCCGGCAGGCAGTCGAACAACGTCGTCAGTTCCCCGTGGAACAGCGGCAACCAGTGCTCCATGCCCGCGAAGCGCTGCTGGCTGGTGATCGAGGCATAGAGCGCGTCGTCACGCGTCGGCGCGCCGAAGGTCGACAGATAGCCTTGGCGGAAGCGCGCCACAGTTTCTGCGGTCAGCGAAATCTCGCTTGCCGGCTGCAAGGTGAACTCGCTTTTTTGGCCGGTGGTGCGCTGCGTCGCCGGATCGAAAGCGCGGACGCTTTCCAGAGTGTCGCCGAAGAAGTCGAGCCGGACGGCCTCCGGCGTGCCCGGAGCGAAGATGTCGAGGATGCCGCCACGCACCGCGTATTCGCCGACCTCGCGGACCGTCGGAACGCGCTCGAAACCGGCGCTGGCCAGCGTTGCCGTGATATCGTCCATGCGGACATGCTGGCCGGGTTTCGCGACAATCGTCTGCGACGCGATCGCCTCCGGCAAAGGCATGCGCTGCAGGATGGCGTTGGCCGTGGTCAGCACGACGGCGGGAGACGGTTTCCCGCGCAGTTCCGCGAAGCGGGTCATCGCCGCGAGGCGGCGCGCCGAGACGTCGGAGCCGGGCGAGACACGATCATAGGGTAGGCAATCCCAGGCGGGGAAATCGACGATCTCGATGTCGGGCGCCACGAAGGAAAAGACCTGTGCCCAGTCGCCCAGAGCCGCTCCGTCGCGGGCGACGTAGATGACCGGGCCGCTGGCCGCAGCCGCTTTCGAGCAGAGGGCGTTGACGACGAATGGTTCGGCGCCGGCAGCGACACCGGAGAAAACCACCCGCCCGGCGTCGGCCGGCACACCGGGAACGTCGATCCAGAGTTTCTTCGTCCTTGCGCTCATGGGAGGTCTATCCCGTGGAATTCGCAAATCGCGCGGAAAAGCGGCGTGTCGTGGTCGCCGGGCACCGGCCCCTCGCCCGTGAACCACTTGAACAGGTCGCGGTCGAGAATCTCCAGCAGCGCCTCGAACACGTCGAGATCGGCAGCTGTCATGGTTCCAACATGCGCGTCGGCAAATTTGCCGAGCAGCAGGTCCATTTCCTTCATGCCGCGGTGCCAGGCACGAAATTTCGCGCGGCGGCGGCGGGCGTCGAGATCGGTTGAGGCGTCCATCGGGGACGAAGACATGGCGCAGACTTCACAGGTCAGGAGAACGGAGGCCGGTATAACGCCAGCGCATCGTCTTGTCAGCCTTGATCGGCCCTGTCCTGCCATGAAAGATGGTGATCATGCGTCCGCCCGTCCTCGATCCCCTATTCGCGCCCGTCAGCGTCATAGACGGAATCGGCCCCCGCATCGCCAAGACGCTCGGCAATCTGCTGCCGGTGCCGGAAACTATGGACGAGCCGCGCGTCCTGGGGCTCGTGTTCCACCTGCCGCACTCGATCATCGACCGCCGCCAACAGCCGGGTATCGCGTTTGCGCCGGAAGGGGCCATCGTCACGCTGAAAGTGCGCATCGACCGGCACCAGCCGTCACCGCGTGGGCGGGGCAACGTGCCCTACCGGGTCTTCGCTCATGACGAAACGGGCGAAATCGGGCTGGTCTTCTTCCACGCCAAGGCGGCATGGCTGGAAAAATTGCTTCCCGTCGGTGAGACGATGCTGGTTTCCGGGCGGGTCGAATGGTTCAACGGCCGGCCGACCATGGTGCATCCGGACCACATGGTCTCGGAAGCGAACGCGGCGGAACTGCCGCTTGTCGAGCCGGTCTATCCCCTGACGGCAGGCGTATCCGGCAAGGTGCTGCGCAAGGCTATCCTGACGTCGCTGGAGCGTGTGCCCGATCTGCCGGAATGGATCGACCGGCATGTGGTGGCTAAACAGGAGTTTGCCAGCTTCCGCGCGTGCCTGGAGAGCCTGCACGCGCCGCGCGACGCCGAGGATGTCGACCTTCAGAACCCGGCGCGGCGGCGGCTTGCCTATGACGAGTTGCTGGCCGGGCAACTCGCACTGGGTCTTGTGCGCAGAAAGATGAAGAAAAGCGCAGGCCGCGTGTTCAAGGGCAGCGGCGACATCGCGGAGCGTATTCGCACGGCGTTCGGGCATGCGCTGACCGATGCGCAGGAGCGGTCGCTCAGCGAAATCCGCACGGACCAGGAAAAGCCGGAAAGGATGTTGCGGCTGCTACAGGGAGATGTCGGCTCCGGAAAGACCATAGTGGCGCTGCTGGCGATGGCCAACGTCATCGAGGCGGGCAGCCAGGCGGCAATGATGGCGCCGACGGAAATCCTCGCCCGGCAGCATTTTGCCTCGATCAGCCCGCTGGCCGAAGCGGCAGGTCTCAGCATCCGCATCCTCACCGGGCGGGAGAAGGGCAAGGCGCGCGAGGAAACGCTCGCCGCGCTGAAGGACGGCGGGATCGACATACTGGTCGGCACCCACGCGCTTTTCCAGGAAAGTGTCCAGTTCCGCGATCTGGGTCTCGCGGTCGTCGACGAACAGCACCGGTTCGGCGTCCATCAGCGCCTGTTGCTGTCCTCCAAGGGCCAGCATTCTGACATGCTGGTCATGACGGCGACGCCGATCCCGCGCACGCTGGTGCTGACCGCCTATGGCGACATGGATGTCTCCAAGCTCGACACCAAGCCGCCCGGCCGCAAGCCGGTGCAGACGGTGACGGTGCCGCTCGGCCGGCTGGACGAGGTCGTCGAGCGCGCACGCAACGCAATCGCACAAGGGCAGAAGATTTACTGGATCTGCCCGCTGGTCGAGGAAAACGAGGAACTCAAGGTCACCTCGGTGGAGGAGCGGTTCGCAGCCCTGAAAAAGGCGATCAACGCACCGATCGCGTTGGTACACGGCCGCATGAAAGGCGAAGAGAAAGATGCCGTCATGCAGGCTTTCAAGGACGGTGAAGCCCGGTTGCTGGTGGCGACCACGGTGATCGAGGTCGGGGTCGACGTGCCGGACGCGACCATCATGGTGATCGAGCACGCGGAACGTTTCGGGCTGGCGCAGCTGCACCAGTTGCGCGGGCGTGTCGGGCGCGGCAGCGACCATTCGAGCTGCCTGCTGCTCTACAAGGAGCCGCTCGGCGAGGTGGCCCATGCGCGGCTGGCCATCATGCGCGAGACCGAGGACGGTTTCCGGATCGCCGAGGAGGACCTGAAGCTGCGCGGTGAAGGCGAAGTGCTCGGCACGCGCCAGTCGGGGACGGCCAGTTACCGGCTGGCCTCGCTCGCCGACCATGCCGATCTTTTGGAGGTGGCACGCGACGATGCGCGGCTGATCATCGAAACCGACGCCGAGTTGCAGTCCGAGCGCGGCTCCGCGCTACGTACCTTGCTCTACCTGTTCGAGCGTGACGAGGCGATCCGGCTGTTGCGCGCCGGTTAGCCCTTCCCTGCGTCCTTTGCCGCCTTGAAACGGGCGCGCAGTCTCGGCGCGAGGCCTTCCTTGTTCTCCTGGCGGGCCCGTCCGAAAGCGACGGCGTCGTCCGGCACTTTTTCGGTGACCACGGAACCCGAGGCGACATAGGCGTTGTCGCCGATCTTAACCGGCGCAACCAGTGCGGAGTTGGAGCCGATGAAAGCGTTGGCTCCGATCTCGGTCAGGTGCTTGTTGTAGCCGTCGTAGTTGCAGGTGATCGTGCCGGCGCCGATATTGGCGTGCGCGCCGATCACCGCATCGCCGATATAAGTCAGGTGGTTGACCTTGGCGCCCTCGCCGATCTCGGCCTTCTTGACCTCGCAGAAATTGCCGACCTTGGCTTTCTCGGCCAGGTGAGCGCCCGGCCGAAGGCGGGCGAACGGACCGACCTCGGCATTCTCGCCGACAATCGCGCCCTCGAGATGCGAGAAGGACCGGATGCGCGCGCCGGACTTCACCTCGACGCCCGGGCCGAAGACGACATTCGGCTCGATGGAAACGTCGGCGGCGATCTTCGTGTCATGATGCAGGAAAACGGTATCCGGCGCGGTCATCGTTACGCCGGCGTCAAGCAGACCGACGCGCGCCCGGCGCTGCCAGATCGCTTCCACGGCGGCGAGATCCTGACGGGTGTTGACGCCGACCACATCCTCGACAGCGGCTTCGATGGCAACGACCTTGCCGCCTTGCGCACGAGCGATCTCGACGGCGTCGGTCATGTAGTATTCGCCCTTGGCGTTGTCGTTGCCGATGGCGTCGAGGAGACCGAGAATTTCCCCTCCCTTGAATGCCATTATGCCTCCATTACAGAAGGTTACGGTCTTTTCCTTCTCTGATGCATCACGTTCCTCGCGGATCGCCATCAATTCGCCGTCCTTTTCGATCAGGCGGCCGTAGCCGAACGGGTTGGCCGGGCGGAATCCGACAACGACGACGGATGCACCGGCGGCAAGCCTCGTCCGCGCTTCCTGCATGATCTCGGGGCGGACAAGCGGCGTGTCGCCGAACATCACCAATACGTCGTCATGGCCTTGTGCGATCGCCTCGCGCGCGGCCAGCACGGCATGCGCGGTACCCAGTTGCTCGGTCTGCTCGTGAAAGCTCGCGCCGTCGAGTACGCTCTCCAGCGCTTTGCGCACATCCGATCCTCCGTGGCCGACGACGACGGCGACGGCATTCGATCCGGCGGCATGCGCGGTGCCGGCGACATGGGCGGCCATCGGCAGTCCCGCCACGGGATGCAGCACTTTCGGCAGGGCGGATTTCATCCGCGTCCCCTGGCCAGCGGCGAGGATGATTGTCAGACAGCTACGCGCCATAAAGGAGCCTCCGGGCGGATCAAACATGCAAATCAGACTTGTGCACCAGCCTGCGCAATAGCGGGATTCCCGTGCAGTTTCCATATTGCCGCACCGAATTCCGTTCCGCCTGCTTGCGGGTCAACATGCGAAAGTCTATGGCGAATGGATGTCCAACAGTCAGCCTTCGCCCTCGCCACTTCCCTATCTGGTGATGCTGGCATCGCCGCTTTTCTTCTCCACCAACCTTGTGTTCGGCCGCTACGTGACCGGCGAAGTCACGCCGTTCCTGCTGGCCAGCATGCGCTGGGGGGCGGTGGCCCTGCTCCTGTCGCCGCTGCTTTTCATCCACCGGGAGACGATCGGCCCGCTGGTACGGAACGAATGGAAACGGCTGGCGCTGCTCGGTATCCTCGGCATGGGGATATGCGGCGGCGGCATTTACCTGGCGCTGAAATACACCACCGCGACCAACGGCACGCTGATCTACACAACCTCGCCAGTGCTGATCATCCTGCTGGAGCGTATCTTCACCGGCCGAAACAGCCACTTCCGCGAGATCATCGGCACGGCAATCGCGTTTGCCGGTGTCGCGATCATCGTGTTGCGCGGATCGCTCGAGACCGCGCTGACGCTTTCGCTGAATATCGGCGACCTGCTGGTGTTCGCCGGCGCGGTCAGCTGGGCCGGCTACTCGATCCTGTATCGCTCGGAACCGGTGCGACAGGTCGGCAATCTGCCGCTCTTCGGGCTGGTGGCCATTTTCGGCGCGCTGTCCAACCTGCCGGTTGCGGCGTGGGAGTTGGCGCAAGGCGACGCCATGCCGACGGAAGCGCACAGCTGGGCGGCCATAATCGGCATCGTGTTCATCTCCTCGCTGCTCGCCTTTTCGACCTACCAGTTCGGCGTGCGCACGCTCGGCGCGTCGATTGCCGGTGTCTTCATGTATCTGCTGCCGCCCTATGGCGTGGGGCTCGCCATCGTCTTTCTCGGCGAGGAGTTTCACACCTATCACGCCGCTGGCATCGCGCTCGTCATGGCGGGAGTCATCACCGCGACCTTCCCGGTCAACCTGCTGCAGCGGCTGAAAGCCAGAACCGCCTAGCCAAGCTGGCCGAGAACCGGGAAGCGCTCGAGCAGCCAGAAAGACATCGACTGCATGCCGCCGGTCAGGAACAGGATGCCGGCGAGCACCAGCAAGCCGCCTATCACCTTCTCGACCGTTCCCAGATGGGTGCGGAAGGACTGCATGAAGCGCATGAAGGCGCCGGAGAACAGGGCCGCAAGCAGGAACGGTATGCCGAGGCCGGCCGAATAGACGGCCAGCAGCAGCGCCCCCTCGCCAACACTGTCCCGGGCGCCGGCAAGCGTGAGAATCGGGCCCAGGACCGGACCGATGCAGGGCGTCCAGCCGAAGGCAAACGCCAGCCCCATCAGATAGGCGGCGAACGGATTGGCCGGCGCGCCGCGTGTCTGGAAGCGGGCTTCCCGCGAGAACAATGCGATGCGGAACACGCCGAGGAAGTTCAGCCCCATCAGTATGATGACGATCCCGGCGGCAACGGCCAGCCATTGCTGGTAAGCACGCAGCAGGGCACCGATGGTGCTGGCGCCGGCGCCCAGCGCGACGAAGACGGTGGTGAAACCAGCGACGAAGGCAAGCGACGCGAAAAGCAGCGGCAAGCGTACCGGTGCCGCGGCAACGGCCGCGCCGCCCTGTCCCTGCTCGCCACGGAACTGGTCGACCGACACGCCCGCCATGTAGCAGAGATACGGCGGTACGAGCGGCAACACGCAGGGCGACAGGAACGAGATCGCGCCCGCACCAAGCGCGCTGACATAGGAAACATCGACTGCCATGTTCTCTCCGGTCAGGTGTCAGTCCAAAGGCGGCCGGGGCGTGGCCGGCAGCGCCGTCTTAGGACATATGCGCATCACTTTGAAATCACCAATCCGCGTGGCGGCGAATTGCCACGTTTTTTCAACCTTTGACGGCTAAATAGCGGTTGACCGTTCGGGACGGCATCCCTATGAACGGGCCGTCTTGACGGCGGGATATCCCGTTGTTCGGGAGCGCGTAGCTCAGCTGGTAGAGCAACTGACTTTTAATCAGTAGGTCCAGGGTTCGAGCCCCTGCGCGCTCACCATTTCCCTCCAGTTTCCATGAGCCGGGCACGAAACCGCCGCGATTCGCACGCGACAAGCTTCGCGGGCGATTACTTCATGAATGTACCGTTGGGTTACTTGATGCGGGGTAGTAGATTCTGCGCGATCTGCCCCAAGGGAAACTGCTAAATTTATGGAATTGCAGGCCTTTTCGCCGTTTCGGCGAGGTTTGTTAAACTCATCGTAACGCTTCCATCCCCTAAGAGTAGTCCAACTTCGACTACAAGAGGGGCTTGTCGATGCCTGGAAGACTTCGAGCCATTTTCAGCACAAACGCGTTTTCATCGATCAAGGTCCGGTTCGCCGGCCTGGTGGTGGGAGCCGCACTGATCTCATGCGCCGCCGTCGGCGTGCTGAGCTACCAGATCGGGAAGGACGGACTGATCGACGCCAGCCAGGTCCGGCTTGACATGATCGCCGAGAACCAGGCCGAGACCCTGACGTCGGAGGTCGAGCGCATCGAGCAGGCGTTGTCCGACATCGCGAGCAACAACGCGTTCGGCGACGCCCTCCAGTCAATCACCGGAGTTCTTCTCAACGCCGAGAGGGAAGACATCCAGGCCAATTTCAAGACGCCGGAAAAAAGCGTCGACGAACGCGCCGATTACGACGGCAACGGCCTGAAGCTGATGTACGCGGTGCAATTCTCCAAGATCCACGGCTCGTTGCGCAATGCGTGGCGGAACACCGGCGCCAGCGACATCTACGTGATCAACACCGATGGCGATGTCATCTTCTCCGCCACCAAGGGGCGCGAATTGCTGACGAACGTTGCCGATGCAGGCAACGAGCCGCTCGCCGACATCCTGCAGCGCGTGACTGACGGCGACCCCGCCGAAACACAGCTCAAGGGTTTCACGGCCTATGACAGCGACGACGGCAACGCCTCTGCGTTTCTCGCTCGCCCGCTGATGTACAGCAACTGGGGCATGGTCGAGCAGGTCGGCACGGTGATCGTGCGCGTCTCGGACGACGGTGTCGGATCGCTGGTAACACCGAAGGGTATCGGCGACACAATCGACGAGGCTTTCCTGATCGACGGCAGTGGCGCATTCCGTACCGGCGTAGCGCAGGACGATCTCAAGCTATCCACACCGGCCGGCCTCGTTGAAGCGGCGAAAGCAAAGGCCGCCGCCTCGCTGTTCGCGACGGTCGGCGAGCGCGACATGTTCTATTCCTTCATGCCGGTGAGCATTTTAGGACAGGACCACCTACTCGCCATCGGCCAGTCCGAGGGCACAATCCTCGCTTCAGCGAATACACTCGCCTCGATGGCTTTCCTGACGACCATCGCCGTCGTCGCGGTGATGTGTGTTGCCGGCTACTTCATCTCGTCACGCATGACGCAGCCGCTGATCGACCTGGTGGGCCAGATGAACCGCCTTACCGGCGGAGACAAGTCCATTGAGATTTCCTCGACCGGACGCAGGGACGAGATCGGCGCCATGGCGCGCGCGCTCGAATCCTTCCGCGACAACGCGCTGGAGAAAGATCGCATGGAAGCGGACGCGGAAGTGCGCGACCGCCAGATGACGGAAGAGCGGCAGAGCCGCGACGCCGAGAAGGAACGCAGCGCCCGTGAACTGGAAACCGCCGTTTCGGCGCTCGGCACCGGCCTGACCAACCTCGCCAATGGCCGGCTCGAATGGCGCATCGACGAACCCTTCGTCGATTCGCTTGACCAACTTCGCCTCGACTTCAACCGCTCGATGGAGCAGCTCGAAGCGACGATGAAGACCATCCGGTCGAACGCGAATTCCATTCATGGAGGCTCCGGCAGCCTACGAGAATCGTCGCAGAACCTGTCCGAGCGCACCGAACGCCAGGCGGCAACGCTCGAAGAAAGCGCCGCGGCGCTCGCGGAGATCACCAAGTCGGTGAATGTCGCGCTCGAACGCTGCAACACGGCGGTTTCTGTCGCCACGGACACACGCCAGAACGCGGGCAAGTCGTCCAAGGTGGTCCGCGACGCGATCGAGGCGATGAAACGGATCGAGGAATCGTCCGGCGAGATCCGCAACATCATCGACCTTATCGACCAGATCGCTTTCCAGACCAACCTACTGGCGCTCAATGCCGGGGTGGAGGCCGCCCGGGCCGGAGAGGCCGGCAAGGGTTTTGCCGTGGTGGCCGAAGAGGTCCGCGAACTGGCGCAGCGTTCAGCAAGTGCCGCCAAGGACATCAACCAGCTCATCCTGCGTTCCGCGCAGGACGTGGAGAACGGTGTCTCGCTGGTCAATTCGACTGGAGAAAGCCTCGGCGAGATCGAGTCCAACATCGAAGTCATGGACGAGCATATCAATGCCATCGCCGACTCATCGCGCGATCAGGCAACGCGACTCGGCGAAATCAGCACCTCGGTGGCCGAACTCGACCGGTTCACGCAGCAGAACGCGGCCATGGTGGAAGAGACCACAGCGTCGGCATTCACGCTTTCGAGTGATGCGGACGAACTGAACGAGCAGGTCAGCCACTTCTCGGTCGGTGAAACGCCCGCAGAAGGCCGCCGCGCCGCCGCCTGACGCATACCGCGGACTCCTTGCAACGCATGCGCATCATCCGGTGCGCATGCGTTTTTCGTTGTGGGCCCGGAACTTCAGAAGCCGAGGGAACGTGCCAGCTGAATGACTTCCCCGATGATGGCATTCGTCATTTGCCCATTGTTCTGGGCGAAATCCCAGACGATGACGATCACCAGAGCCGCAATGACAACCAGCATTTTCATGCGATCAGGATAGCATCCGAAGCGCCGAGGGAGAATGCCCTTGGGGAAGTTTGTTCGAAATGTCACATGGCCGGCAGTGCGGCGTGCCGCAAGGTCAGAAAATGGCGTGCCAGGGATGGACTTGAGGCTTCGCTTCGGGATGCGAACGCAGGAAGTGATGCAGCACATGCAACAAGGTCCTGACATGCTCTCCATCGCCCCTGGCCTGAGCCTCGCGAATGTCGTCGACGATCATGCGGCAGACCTCTTCCGTACCGTGCTCCTTGTGGGTCAGATAGGAGGCATAGGCAGTCGCCGCGATTTCCGGCATGTGTTCATGCTCGGCAATCGCCAGAACCTCTTCTTCCGTCAGGTCGCAAAGACCGATGCAGTCCTCGAGTGAGATCATGACGCCATTTAAGCACAAACCAGACCGGCAGGACAGGCACCGCCCTGTCGCAGGCGACGCCCGGTGTGTGACAGCAGGCGGGCAAACGGTTTAACGTCACCGCAGTTGCGGCCCGGACGGCCGGCGGACAGGAAACGATGCGGATCGTCACCTTCAACGTACAGAACCTCAGGCTGCAAACAGCGGCGGGTCGGAAATCGCTGACGGGCGCCAAGGACCGCGACGAAGACACCGAAACCGTGCGCGGCGATTTCGCGCTCGATCCGATAGACAGGTTGCTGACCGCCGCGATCCTGAAACGCGCCGATGCGGACATCGTCGCGCTGCAGGAGGTCTTCGATCAGGAAACGCTCGATCATTTTCACGACAGGTACCTGGTTGCGGAGGGTAGCGCACCCTACCCGCACCGCGTGTGCCTGCCCGGCAATGACGGTCGCGGCTTCGACGTCGCGCTGATGAGCCGACTTCCGCTCGACGATGTAAAGAGCCATGCGACGCTGACGGCCGACGATCTCGGCATCGACAATCCGTCGGGGCGTGACGCGGACGAACCGGTGTTCCGGCGCGATTGCCTGAGCGCGCGGGCCGGGGCGGTGACGCTCTTTGTCTGCCATTTCAAGGCGCCCTACCCCGATCCGCACGAAGCGTGGTCCGTTCGCCGCCTGGAAGCGGCGGCGGTGCGGCGATTGATCGAAAGGCAGTTCGACGATCCGGCGAAAGCCTACTGGCTGGTGCTCGGCGACCTGAACGAGCCGCTGGACGAGCCGCGCGGAGAACGAGCCGTCGCACCGCTTATGGAAGGCTTCGGGATCGACCTGGTGAAGCGCCTGCCGCCGGAGCGGCGATGGTCGTACCACCTCGAGGACGATGACAGCTACTCGCGGCCCGACGCGCTGCTCGCCTCGCCTGCGCTGGCCGCGGACTGGCCGGATAGCGTGCCGTTCTATCTTCGCGAAGGCCTGTCGCGCGATGCGGAGCGCTATACCGGCAAGCGGCTGCCCGGCGTCGGCGAACACCGGCCACATGCCAGCGACCACGCGGCGCTGGTGATCGATTTCGAGGGCCTGTAATCCCTAGCCGGGCGCCGGGCCGCGATACTTAACCGTCAGGTCCGGGTCGACTTCATCGCCGTCGTAGACGCCGAGGAGTACGCCCTTGCGGCGAGACTTGCCGCGACCGGCTTTGATCTCTTCATCCGATATGGCAGTTCGCTGTGCCATGCGCCGCGCCCATCGGGCCAGCCGCTCATACATCATATCGATGATTTCGGCGTGTTCTGCGCCGGAGCCGAGATCGACATATTCTTCCGGGTCGTTCTCCATGTCGAACAGCATCGGCCGCATCCCGCCTTCGGCATGCATGAGTTTCCAGCGCTTGTCCGCGATCATGAAAAGCCGTGCGTCACGCGGTTCGATGCCGAGTTTCACCGCCATCGGCGTGGCGGAATAATCGTATTCGCTGATCACGAAGTCGCGCCAATCCTCCGGCGTCTCACCACGCAGGAATGGCGCGAGCGAGCGGCCCTCGACGATGTGTCCCGGCACCTTTCCGCCGGCTGCCTCGATGAAGGTCGCGGCAAGATCGATGCTCTCGACCAGTTCGTCGCAAACCGTGCCGCGCGTTGCATCGGCTTCAGGCGACGGATCGTAGACGATCAGCGGCACCTTGACCGACTGTTCGTGAAACAGGTCCTTCTCGCCCAGCCAGTGATCGCCGAGGTAGTCGCCATGGTCGGAGGTCAGCACGATCATCGTGTCGTCCATTCGTCCGGCTTGTTCGAGGTATTTGATCAAGCGGCCGAGTTCGTCGTCGCACTGCCTGATGAGGCCCATATAGGCCGGGATCACCTTCTCGCGCACCTCGTCGCGGGAAAACGCCTGGCCGATCGCATTGGCCTGGAAGGCGCCGTAGACAGGATGCGGGTCCCTGCGTTCGTCGGGATGGCGCACCGCCGGCAGGATCTGATTGTGGCCGTACATGTCGTGATACGGCGCAGGCACGATATATGGCCAGTGCGGCTTGATGTAGGAGAGATGGCACAGCCACGGCGTCTCCTGGTTCTCACGCCGATCGAGAAACTCGATCATCTTGCTCGTCAGCCAGGGTGTCTCGGAATCCCTGTTCTCGATATTGGCCGGCTTGTCGGCATGTTTCATGAACCAGCCGGACGCCATTTCTCCATCGTCGCCGACACCGGAATTGGCAAAATCGTGCCAGGGATTCGTCCCGGCATAGCCTTTCGACTTCAGGTATTCGTTGTAGGGCGAGCGCTTGGAGTCGTAGAAACCGTCCGGACCTTCGCTCCATAGTCCGTCGTCGCGCACGACCACATCGAATCCGCACTCGGACACCCGGGCACCGATGATGCCGTCGCGGGCGATGCCGAGCCGGGTCATGCCCTCCTCGTCCACCTTCATGTGGGTCTTGCCGATCAGCCACGACTGCATGCCAAGCTTGCGCAGATGATCGCCCAGGGTCTGTTCGCCGACCTTGAGGGGGAAATTGTTCCATGCGGCACCATGGCTGTGAACGTAACGGCCGGTGTAGTAGCTCATCCGCGACGCGCCACAGACGGGCGACTGGACGTAGCAGCGCGAAAACCGCACGCCCCGCGCGGCAAGTGCATCCATGTGCGGCGTCTCCAGATGGGGATGACCGGCGCAGCTCAAATAGTCGAAGCGGAGCTGGTCATACATGATGAAGAGGATGTTGCGGATCTTGCGAGCCATTCAATGCCACCAAAAAGAATGGCGGACCGGTGCGCCGTGGCGCAACCGGGCCGCTCTGCAGTGTTCCGGCCGGCCTGCGCCGGCGCGGGATTTCATGATCGCCCTCAGCGCGAGGCTTCGGGAATCGCGACGCCGATTTCCTCATAGTAGCGCAGAGCGCCCGGGTGAAGCTTCAACCCGCCATCCTGCACGGCGTAGTCCAGCGTGATGTCCTTCATCCAGGGATTGTCCTTCTCCGCTTCTTTTGCCTTTTCCCAGTACGCCCTGGTAATGCGGTAGACGAGATCCTGGTCGAGATCGGCCCTCGCCGCGACGCCAACTGCCGCACCGAGCGTGTAGACATCCTCTTCGTTCACGACACCGTCGCCGTAGATTCCGGCGGGAATAACGCCGATTTCCTCGCCGCGGATCCGGGTATATTCCTGCGCTTCATCGTTGGCCTCGAATTCCTCCTTGGTCAGGCCGAGGATTCGCAACTTCGAAGTCAGGGAAAGCTGTTCGATCTGCGGGAATGGAGCGATGCCGGTCGTCACATAGACGTCGAATTGCCGATCCTGGAAGCCCTGGAGGGCGGACGACCAACTGGCCTTGACGTTCTCGAAGTCCTTTTCGGGCTCGTAGCCCGTCAGGATCTTCACCCAGTCGCGCGCGGCTGCCCACGCACCGCCTCCAGGCGGTCCGAGAAAGACCTTCTTGCCCTTGATGTCGGCCGGCGTCATCATCCCGTCGTCGGCATAGGTCATGATGTGGTACTGGCCGAGCGGGAACCAGAAGACGAGACTGAGGTTCTCGGCAAGCTGCGGCGCATTCCCGAGCTTGCTATACATCACCGTGCCTTCTTTCATGAACTTGTAGACCGTCGGCGAGGTCATGCACATGTCGAGCTTGCCTTGCGCCAGCTCAATCATGTGTTTGGTGGCTGCGCCGGTGGCATCGACCTGGATGTTGACGTCGTCCAGCGCCTGATTGACCAGCGTCGCCATGGTGGTCATCGTTAGATAGGCCGACGAGCCGGGGGCGATGGTGGCCATCTTCAGGTCGTTTTCCTCCGCCTGAACGCCGCCGACAAACCCGAGCGCGACCGCGCCGGCTGCAAAAATCTTGAGCAGTGTCTTCATTTGCTCCTCCCGCTTAGGTCCCGCTATTCGTTGAATGCTTCGGCGGGCCGGGACATTAGCCGCCGTTGTAATGAAAGGCCGACAAGGACAAGGCCCGCCGCAGCGGCAACCGCCGGATTGGTCGACAGGACCGCCACACCGGCTACCAGCCTTATCGCGCGCTGCCATGGTGCGAGCTGCTCGCCCTCCCAGCCGCCAAGTCCTGTCACCAGCCCCCAAGTCGAAAACGCGAATGCGCCGCACGCCCAAACTGCGCCGGTGATCGTTGCACCTTCGACGATCAGCAGAACGTCGGGGTGAAATACGAACAGGAACGGGATGATGAAGCCCGGAGCCGCAAGGCGTACAGCCGCCCAGCCGGTTTCCATGGGCTTGGCGCCGGCAATCGGGGCGGCCGCGAAGGCCGAGAGGGCCACGGGCGGGGTCACCGAACTCAGAACCGCGAAATAGAGCATGAACAGGTGCGCCGCGACGACCGGAACGCCGAGGCTGGAAATGGCCGGGCCGAGCACGATCGCGATGATCAGGTAGGCCGCGCCCGTCGGCACCCCCATGCCCAGCACAAGGCTCGCCAGCATCACCATGACCAGCGCCAGCGGCAGGCTGCTTTTTGCATAGATGAGCACGGCTTCGGCGAAGGCCAGGCCGATGCCCGTCATGTTGACGACCCCGATCACGAAACCGATTGCGGCGACGACGATCATGAGGACGGCCGACGCCTTGCCTGCATCTATCAGCGCCTCCCACCATTTCCGCGGATGCCGGAAGGCGGGAAACAGGACCAAGCAAGCGGCAAAAGCGACCGCGGCGGCGTAGGCGCCAGCGTTTTGCGCCGTCCGGCCGGTCAGCAGGACACCGACGATCACCGCCAGCGGAATCCAGAATGCGATGCTCTTGACGAGGTCGTCGCGGGTCAGGCGCACCCGCTCGGTCTTCGGCAACGGCCTGATGCCGTTGCGGCGCGCCTCGACATGGACGAAGGCGAACAGCGATCCGTAATAGAGCAGCGAGGGAATCAACGCGGCGACGATGATCTCGAGATAGGAAATGCCGGTTATATCGGCCATCAGAAAGGCGACCGCGCCCATGACCGGCGGCATGATCTGGCCGCCAGTCGATGCAGCCGCCTCGATGCCTCCCGCAAAGCGCGGCGAAAAGCCGACCTTCTTGATGACGGGAATGGTGAAGACGCCGGTCGACACGACATTGGCGACCGCCGCGCCCGACATGGTGCCGAACATCGCCGAGCCGACGATTGCCGCATGCGCCGGACCGCCGGCAAGCCGTCCGGTGGCGGCGAAAGCGATCTTCAACAGCACCTCGCCCGCGCCGGCGCTCTGCAGAATGGCGCCAAGAACGACATAGATCAGCACGATGCGGCCGACGACCTCGACCGGCCGGCCGAACACGCCGTCTGTCGAATACCAGAGATTTTCGGCGACCCGGGTCCAGTGTTCGGCCCCGCCGCCGATTGCCGACGGGGCGAGCACGTAAAGACCGGCGGTAGCGATCACCAGCATCATCGGCACGCCGAAGAAGCGCCACGTCAGGTAAGTGATCATGGCGACTGCAATCCAGGCGAAAGCGTCCTGCAGCGGACTGATCGTGACGAAGAAAATCTCCTGTTCGAACATCAGCCGAGCCCAGTCAAAGACGAGGGCAATCATGGCCAGCGCCATCACCGCATGGAGCGTGAGCAGCCATGTCCGTGCGGGCGCGGCCTCGGACCCGCGCCAGGCAATAAAGCCATAGACGAGCGCCAACAGCACCGTCAGGCCGGATACGATGATGTTGTCGAACACGCCGAACGCGGCGACATAGATCGCGAATCCCGACATGGCGACCGCAAGCATGTCCGCGATCCGATTCAAAATGGATGTCACGGTGCCTCCTCCCGTTTGCACCATTGCCGATGATCTTGGGCGAAAGGAAATGGCGGTACAATAGAACTTGCAGAACGTGCCGCCTGGTGGCACGCTCGGATGCAGGAGGACGTCAGATGACCGCTTTGGCGAACCGGTCGCTGGACCGGGGCATCTCGATTCTGGAATCGCTGGCGCGCAACGGGGCGAGTTCCCTTGCCGATCTGCACCGCGACAGCGGACTGGCAAAGTCGACGATCCGGCGTCTGCTTGCGACTATGATCGAACGGCGGCTGGTGCGCCGCTCCGTGGCCGACAGGCTCTACCGCGTCACCATCGCATTGCCGGCAGGCGCCGGCGAACAGATTCCGCAGGAACTGTCAGGGCTGATCGATGTGGCGATACCGCGCGCCATCGAACTGACCAAAAAGCTCGAATGGCCATCCGACGTTCATGTCCTAGACGGCATGTGCATGCGGATTATCGACTCCACGCGACCGCTCAGCCCTTTCCACATGTATCGCGGCATCATCAACCGCCGCATCAACCTGTTCGGCTCTGCGACCGGGATGGCTTGCCTGGCTGCGATGAAAGACAAGGAGATTGTCGAATACGACCGGGTGACCGCCGGCAACATGTCGCTGGGGCTTTCCCGATTCGGCATGAGCCTCAGTCAATACATGAAGGACATCGAGAAGACTCGCGACCGCGGCTACGGTTTGCGTCTCAATGTCTATCGCGGCGAAACCGTTCTGGATGACGGCCTGGCGGCAATGGCGCTACCCATATACGAAAACGGAGAGCCGAACGCGGCGCTCAGCCTGCTCTGGCCGCGCGCCTACCTCCGGCCGCAGGCCTTTGCCGAGAAATTTCTGGGCGAACTGCGCGAAACGGCGGCAAGGATATCCGAGGACATGGCTTCAATGACGCCGGAACCGGCTGCATCAGCCACTCCAGCGAGGTGATCAGACCAGCCGGCTCTGTTCCAGCGCCGCCTCGATGAAGCTGCGGAACAGGGGATGCGGCTCAAACGGGCGCGACTTCAGTTCCGGATGGTACTGCACGCCGATAAACCACGGATGGTCCGCATACTCGATCGTCTCGGGCAGTACGCCGTCCGGCGAAAGCCCGGAGAAGACCAAACCGCATTCCTCCAGCCGCTCGCGATAGTCGATATTAACCTCGTAGCGGTGGCGGTGGCGCTCGGAGATATCGGTGCTGCCGTAGATCTCGGCGATCCTGGTGCCTTCCTTGAGCGAAGCCTTGTAGGCGCCGAGGCGCATCGTGCCGCCGAGGTCGCCGGCCTGGGTGCGCTTCTCGAGCATGTTGCCCTTCAACCATTCGGTCATCAGACCGACGACCGGCTCTTTCGCCGGGCCGAATTCTGTCGAGGAAGCTCCCTTGATGCCGGCGAGCGACCGGGCCGCCTCGATACAGGCCATCTGCATGCCAAAGCAGATGCCGAAATAGGGAACCTGGCGTTCACGCGCGAAGGTGGCGGCGGCGATCTTGCCTTCCGCGCCGCGCTCGCCGAAGCCGCCGGGCACGAGAATGCCGTGGACATTTTCCAGATAGGTCGCCGGGTCTTCGCTTTCGAAGATCTCCGACTCGATCCATTCCAGATTGACCTTCACCCGGTTGGCCATGCCACCATGGTGCAGCGCCTCGATCAGCGACTTGTAGGCGTCCTTGAGGCCGGTGTACTTGCCGATGATGGCGATCGTGACCTCGCCTTCCGGATTGTGCACGCGGTCGGAGACGTCTTCCCAAGTGGCCATACGCGGCTGCGGTGCCGGCTCGATGCCGAAGGCCGCCAGTACTTCCTCGTCGAGGCCTTCGTCGTGATAGGCCTTCGGCACGTCGTAGATCGAAGCGACATCAAGGGCCTGGATGACGGCGGACTCGCGGACATTGCAGAACAGCGACAGCTTCTTGCGCTCCGATTCCGGGATCGCGCGATCGGCGCGAACCAGCAGGATATCGGGCGCTATGCCGATGGAACGCAGTTCCTTGACGGAGTGCTGGGTCGGCTTGGTCTTCAGTTCGCCGGCCGCCGGGATGTAGGGCATCAGCGTCAGATGGACATAGACGGCGTTGCCGCGCGGCAGATCGTTGCCGAGCTGGCGAATCGCCTCCATGAAGGGCATCGCCTCGATGTCGCCGACAGTGCCGCCGATTTCGCACAGGACGAAATCGTAGCCGTCATTTCCGTCGATTACGAAATTCTTGATCTCGTCGGTGACGTGCGGGATCACCTGGACGGTCGCGCCCAGGTAGTCGCCGCGGCGTTCCTTGGCGATGATGTTCTGATAGATCCGCCCGGTGGTGATGTTGTCGTTCTGATTGGCGGAACGTCCCGTGAAACGCTCGTAGTGCCCCAGATCGAGATCGGTTTCCGCGCCGTCATCGGTGACGAAGACCTCGCCGTGCTGATAGGGCGACATCGTGCCGGGATCGACATTGAGATAGGGGTCGAGTTTCTTCAGTCTGACGCTGTAACCACGCGCCTGCAGAAGCGCGCCAAGAGCGGCGGAAGCGATGCCTTTTCCAAGGGAAGAAACCACGCCACCAGTGATGAATACATACCGTGCCATGGGACTTGACGGTTAGCCCCTCAAAAACGATTCCGCAAAGAAAAAAACGCCCCGGGTGGATTTTCCACACGAGGCGTCGGTGATCTGGTTCCGATTTATTCGGTCGGAACGGCCGGTGCAGCGGGTGTTTCGCCGCCTTGCGGCGCAGCGGGCTCATCGCCGCCGAGAAGATCGAGCACGCCGTTCTGGGTCGGGACCGGCGCGGTTTCGCCGTCCTGCTGCACCTGCACGGGTACGCGGTCGAGAATGTCGGTCGGGCTTTCGCCGTAGCGGGCAATCAGGCCAAGCGCGATCGAGGTGACGAAAAAGGCGGCCGCCAGAATACCGGTCGTCCGGGTCAGCGTATCGGCCGCGCCGCGAGCCGACATGAAGCCGCCCGTGCCGCCACCGCCCATGCCGAGTGCACCGCCTTCGGAGCGCTGCAACAGAACGACGCCAACGAGGGCGACAACGATCATGAGATGGATGACAATCAGAACGGTTTCCATGGGACCTGTCTTGCTTCTTTCAGTCGACGCGCGTCTCTACACGCTCAATCGGGCGATTTGAAGGGCTAAATCGGCCCCTCAGACGTTAATTCCTTCACAGATGGCGAGGAAATCGGATGCTTTCAAGCTCGCCCCGCCAACAAGACCGCCATCTACATTGGCGATGGCGAAGATTTCCGCCGCGTTGGAGGGTTTCACCGATCCGCCATAAAGAATGCGAATTTCCTCGCCCTCGCCGCCGAAACGGTCGGCCATGGTCTTGCGGATGAAGGCGTGCATGGCGGCGATATCCTCGTTTGACGGGACGAGGCCGGTGCCGATCGCCCAGACAGGCTCGTAGGCGATGACGGTGGTCGCAGCGTTCATCGCATCGGGAACGGACCCGGAAAGTTGCGAACCGACGACGTCCTCCGCCGTGCCCGACTCGCGCTCCTCGCGTGTCTCGCCGACGCATATGATCGCGGTCAGGCGTGCGCGCCACGCGGCTTCGGCTTTCGCGGCGACCACCGCGTCCGTCTCGCCGTGGTCGGTGCGGCGCTCGGAATGTCCGACAATCACAGCGTTGGCGCCGGCATCGGCCAGCATTTCCGCGGAAACATCGCCGGTGTGCGCACCGCTTTCAGCGGCATGGCAATCCTCGCCGCCGATGGAAAGCGCGCTCTCGGCGGCCACGGACGCGGCGCGTTCGATCAGGGTCGCAGGCACGCAAAGCAGCGTTTCGTGCGGCAGGGTGTCCTCGGCGTCGAGCCCTGCACAGACATCGCGGATCTCGTCCAGCGACGCGGCGGTGCCGTTCATTTTCCAGTTCCCTGCAACGAGTGGTGTCACGCCCGGCGTCATGGCCTCTCCCTTTCGTGATGGTCTTGTGCCCTGTTAGCGCCTTGCAGCGGCAAGGAAAAGGCCCCGGCCACGCTTGCGTCGCCACGCCAGCGCTCCTACAAAGCGCCGGAAACAAATACAGGTTGATCAAACATGCTCGACGGTCTGCGCAAATCCTCCAAGTCCTGGGTCGCGAAAGCCCTGCTTTTGCTGTTGCTGGCAAGTTTTGCGATCTGGGGCGTGTCCGGCCAGATATTGACCGGAACCGGCGGCGACGCGGTGGTTACAGCCGGCAAGACTGAAGTTTCGGCGCTGGATTACCGGCTCGCCTACGACCGCCAGCTGTCTGTCTATTCACGCCAGCTCGGCCAGCGGATCACGGCGGAACAGGCCCGCGCGTTCGGCATCGACCGGGCCGTGCTCGGACAGATGGTCGCAGGCGCGGTTCTGGACGAACAATCGCGGGTCATGAACCTTGGCTTGTCGGAAGACCGGCTCGCGTCGCTGATTGCCGAAGACCCGGCATTCCAGGGTGCCGGCGGCCGGTTTGACAGGAACAATTTCCGCCTCGCATTGCGCAATGTCGGCATGAGCGAAGAGGAATATATCCGCAACCGCGAGAACGTCGCGATCCGCCAGCAGATCGTGGAGGCCGTATCCGACGGGATCGAAGTGCCCGAAGTCATGCTGGAAGCGTTCGCCAAGCACAGCGGCGAAACGCGTGACGTGGAATACCTGACTGTCGGCGAAAGCGTGATCGACCCGGTCGAAGCGCCAAATGACAGCGAATTGCAGGCTTACTACGAGGCGCACAAGGACGATTACCGCGCTCCGGAATACCGGAAGATCGCTTACGTGCGCCTGACGCCAAAGGCGATCCTCGACGAAGCGGCGATATCCGACGATGCGATCAAGGCGGATTACGAGGCACGCAAGGACCGCTACATCCAGCCGGAATCACGAACCATCGAACAGCTGGTCTTCACGGACGATGCCGCGGCGGCGGCGGCGCATGAACGCATTCTCGCCGGCCAGTCCTTCGAGGATGCGGTCGCCGATGCCGGCCGGACCATGGAAGACGTGCGTATCGGAACCTTCGACAAGGCCGCCATGCCCGATCCCGCCGTGGCGGATGCTGCCTTTGCGCTCGCCGATGCAGGCGACGTCAGCGGCCTTGTGAACGGCGCCTTCGGCAAGGTGATCGTGCGCGTGACCGAGATCAATCCGGAACATGTGCAGCCGCTGGAAGAGGTCAGCGACGAGATCCGTCTCGAACTCGCGACCGTGGAGGCAAACGACATCCTGCTCGACATCCACGACGCCTACGAGGATGCGCGCGCAGGCGGCAGCACCATGCAGGAAGCCGCGGAAAACCAGAAACTGGCGATGCAGACACTCGAGGCCGTCGACGCCGATGGCCTGGCGCCTTCCGGCGATGCGGTAACCAGCGTGCCGGAGCAGAAGGAACTGATCGCTGCGGCCTTCGAGTCCGATACCGGAATCGAGAACCCGCCGATCAATGCCGGCGAAACGGGCTTCCTCTGGTACGAGGTCGTGGACGTGACACCGGCCCGCGACCGCACGTTCGACGAAGTGCGCGAGAAAGTCTTGGCGGACTGGATGGCCGAGGAAACGGAAAGCCGTATCGCCAGCAAAGCGGAAGCACTTGCGAAGCGGGTTGCCGATGGCGAGACGCTCGCCGCAGTCGGCGAAACCGAAGGCCTGACGGTGGAGTACAAATACGGCCTGAAGCGCGGCGGCTCCGATGCCGATCTCGGCGCCGGAGGCATCGCCGAGATATTCGACGGCGGACCTCAGAACAGCGGATATTTCGCGGCGCCAGCCAGCAATGGCTACCAGGTGTTCCGCGTGACATCGGTATCCCAGGCTGTTGGCGGCGTGGAAAACCTCGGCGAAAACGTGCGCGAAGGTGTGCGCACGAGCATGGCCGACGACTTGCTTGACCAGATGGTCGCCAAACTGCAAACGATCTACCCGGTTCAGGTGAACCAGAACACGATCCAGCGCGCGCTGAGCGCGCAGTAAGGGTTCACATGGATGATCTGAAACCCTTTATCGCGAAAGCGGCGGACGGCGAAGCGCTTTCGCGGGACGAGGCGCGCGCCGCCTTCGATGTCATGATGTCCGGCAACGCCACCCCGTCGCAGATCGGCGGCTTTCTGATGGCCTTGCGCGTACGTGGCGAGACAGTTGACGAGATCACCGGCGCGGTCACGGTGATGCGCGAGAAGATGACGCGCGTTACCGCCCCGAAGGACGCGATCGACATTGTCGGCACCGGCGGCGACAATTCCGGCACCTACAACGTATCCACCTGCGCGGCTTTCGTCGCGGCCGGCGCCGGCGCGACGGTCGCCAAGCATGGCAACCGCTCGCTGTCGTCGAAATCCGGCTCGGCGGAAGCGCTTGCCGAACTCGGCTTCGATCTCGACGCCAAGCCGCAAACAATCGGTCGTTGCATCAGCGAGGGCGGGCTGGGCTTCATGTTCGCGCCCGCACATCACGCCGCCATGCGCCATGTCGGCCCCAGCCGCGTCGAACTGGGCACGCGCACGATCTTCAACCTGCTCGGGCCGCTTTCCAATCCGGCCGGTGTCACCCGCCAGGTTGTCGGCGTCTTCGCCCCGGAATGGGTCGAGCCGCTGGCCCACGTCCTGAACGCTCTCGGATCGGAGCATGTCTGGGTCGTTCATGGCGACGGACTCGACGAGTTGACGACGGCCGGCACGACGCAGGTTGCCGAACTGAAAAACGGCGCCGTATCAACCTTCTCGCTGACGCCGGAAGAGGTCGGGCTGAAGCGGGTCGGAATCGAGGATCTGAGAGGCGGAGACCCGATCGCCAATGCAGCGGCTCTGCGCGAAGTGCTTGATGGCGCAAAGAATGCCTATCGCGATATCGCCTGCCTGAACGCGGCCGCGGGCCTGATCGTCGCGGGCCTCGCCGATGATCTAGCGGACGGGCTGAACAAGTCCGCCGTGTCGATCGACAGCGGCAAGGCCAAGGCTGTCGCCGAAAAGACCGCCGCGCTTTCACGCGGCGAAACCTGAGGGCATGGACAAGTGGCAGATATCCTGAAGAAGATCGAGGCTTACAAGCGCGAGGAAATCGCCGCCGCGAAGGCGGCAGTCCCGCTTGGCGAGCTAAAGGCACGCATTGCCGACACGGACGCACCGCGCGGATTTCTCGCCGCGTTGCAGGCGCGCAAGGATGCCGGCACGTTCGGCCTGATCGCCGAAATCAAGAAAGCGAGCCCTTCGAAAGGCCTGATCCGGGCCGATTTCGACCCGCCGGCCTTTGCCGCGGCTTATGAGCGCGGCGGCGCGGCCTGCCTATCCGTCCTGACGGATGCGCCGTCGTTCCAGGGCGCGCCGGAATTCCTGACGGCTGCGCGGGCGGCCTGCGGCCTGCCCTGCTTGCGCAAGGATTTCATGTTCGAGCCCTACCAGGTCCACGAGGCACGCAGTTGGGGTGCCGACGCGATCCTGATCATCATGGCGTCGCTTTCCGACGACGAGGCACGCGGGCTGGAGGAGACCGCCTTCGAACTCGGAATGGATGCGCTGATCGAGGTGCATGACGAAGAAGAGATGGAGAGGACGCTGACGAAGCTTTCGTCGAAACTCGTTGGCGTCAACAATCGCAACCTGCGTACCTTCGAGGTCGACATCGCGACATCGGAACGGCTGGCGGCCATGGTCGGCGGCGACCGGCTGCTGGTCGGCGAAAGCGGCATCTTCACCCATGACGATTGCGTACGGCTCGCGAAGTCAGGCGTCTCCACCTTCCTGGTCGGAGAAAGCCTGATGCGCCAGGACGATGTGGAGGCGGCAACACGACTGCTGCTGACCGGCGAAGAGGCCGGAACGCGAAAGACAGCCTGACATGGCGGATGACGAAACCGGCAAACTGACGCATCTCGGCGCCGATGGCGCGGCCAACATGGTCGATGTGGGCGCCAAGGACGAGACGGTCCGCGAGGCGGTCGCGGAAGGGTTCGTGACGATGACGCGCGAGACACTGGACGCGATCCTTTCCGGCAACGCGAAGAAGGGCGACGTCATCTCGGCGGCCCGCATCGCCGGCATCATGGCGGCAAAGAAGACGCATGAGCTGATTCCGCTCTGCCATCCGCTGTTGCTGACCAAGGTATCGGTCGAGATCGAATCCGATCCCGAACTGCCGGGCCTCCGCGTAGAGGCCTTGGCGCGGCTATCCGGCAAGACCGGCGTCGAAATGGAGGCTCTCACGGCCGCCTCCGTCGCCTGCCTGACGATATACGACATGGCGAAAGCCATCGACAAGGGCATGGAAATCGGCCCGGTTCGCCTGCTGTCGAAGACCGGCGGCAAGTCCGGCGCGTGGTCACGGGGCGGGCGTTGAGCGGCGACCTGATCCCGGTCGCCGAAGCGCGGGCGCGGCTGCTGACCGATGCCGGGCCGCTGGGAACCGAAACGATCGCGCTCGCAGATGCGCAGGGCCGTGTTCTTGCCGTAGACCTCCAGGCGCTGCGCACGCAGCCGCCGGACGCCGTTTCCGCCATGGATGGCTATGCCGTTCGCGCGGCGGATCTGAAGAACGCACCCGTCGAACTGACCGTGATCGGCGAGGTTGCTGCCGGGCACCCGTTCGGCGGCACGGTCGGCCATGGTGAGGCGGCGCGCATTTTCACCGGCGGTGTCGTGCCATCAGGAGCCGACACGGTGACGATCCAGGAGAACGTGACGGTGCTGGGCGACGGCAAGGTCCGCGCCGACCAGGCAGAACCGATCGGCCGCAATATCCGCGCCGCCGGACTCGACTTCGCAAACGACCAGACCGTGCTGGAAGCCGGGACACTGCTCGATGCCGGGGCGCTGTGCCTTGCCGCGGCGGCGAACCACCCTGCCCTGCCGGTCTTTCGTCGGCCGCGCGTCGCCGTCCTTGCCACCGGCGACGAATTGTTGCCGCCCGGATCCGAGACCGGCCCAGGCCAGATCATCGCGTCGAATTCCTTCGGCGTGACAGCGATCGCGCGTGACGCCGGCGCGGAGGTGAACGACCTCGGCATCGTGCGCGACCGGGAAGATGAACTGGCCGCCGCTCTCGACCGCGCGGTCCAAACCGGCTGCGACATCCTCGTCACACTCGGCGGCGCTTCCGTCGGGGATCACGACCTCGTCCAGAAGGTGTTCGTATCGCGCGGCATGACGCTCGGCTTCTGGAAGATCGCCATGCGCCCGGGAAAGCCGCTGATGTCCGGTCATCTCGGCGCAATGCGCATCCTCGGCCTGCCCGGCAATCCGGTTTCGGCGCTGGTGTGCGGCCACCTCTTCCTGAAGCCCCTCGTGGAGAAACTGGCGGGGCGGCCGCCCAGCGAAGTGCGGACGCAGGCCGTGCTGGACGTACCGCTTTCCGCCAACGACCGCCGCGAGGATTACATGCGCGCCGTCGCATGGCGCGACGATACCGGAGTCCTGCGCGTTAAACCGTTCGATACGCAGGATTCGTCGATGATCAGCGCATTTGCCCGTTCGAACGTCCTCCTCGTGCGTTCTCCGCATGCCCCGGCGGCGGCCGCCGACGAGACGGTCGAGGTTCTCGTGCTCAAGCCGCACGCCCTTTAAACGATTGTTAAACACTTGCAGAACACATATGGAACAGATATAGGCTGTTCTATGTTTGTTTATCTTTGATTCCCGAGGGGCAACCGATGCTGACACGCAAACAACTCGAGCTTCTGATGTTCATCAATGAGCGTCTGAAGGAGTCCGGCGTGCCGCCTTCCTTCGACGAAATGAAGGATGCGCTCGATCTAGCCTCCAAATCCGGTATTCACCGACTGATCACCGCGCTGGAAGAACGCGGCTTCATACGCCGCCTGCCGAACAGGGCGCGCGCGCTGGAAGTCGTCCGGCTGCCGGACAGCCTGACGCCTTCGAATGTACGGCGCGGCTTCTCGCCGAGCGTCATCGAGGGCAGCCTCGGCAAGCCGGCGCCGGCGCCCAAGCCGGCGGAACGCGTCGCGGACAATGATGGCGGTGTCATTCCCGTCCCCGTGATGGGCAAGATCGCCGCCGGCGTGCCGATTTCGGCCATCGAACATCAGACGCGGACGATTTCGCTGCCGCCGGACATGATCGGCAATGGCGAGCATTACGCGCTCGAGGTCGAGGGCGATTCGATGATCGAAGCCGGGATTTTCAGCGGAGACACGGCGATCATCAAGAAGGGCGATACGGCCAATGCCGGCGACATCATCGTCGCGCTCGTCGATGACGAGGAAGCGACGTTGAAGCGGTTTCGCCGCAAGGGCGCATCCATCGCGCTCGAAGCCGCCAACCCGGCATACGAAACCCGCATTTTCGGGCCTGACCGTGTCCAGGTGCAAGGCAAGCTCGTCGGCCTGATCCGCCGCTACTAATCGTCTTTGCGCGGTTTCCAATCGCCAAGATTGCGGGCCGCGCGTGAATATTTCCGGTGATCCACCCAAGGCCGGACCGGGTCCGGCAAGGCATGGCGGATATAAAAACCGTCGCGTTGCCTGTTCAATCGAATCTCGGCGGCGCCATATCGCGCCAGCATCTGCGCCGAGAGCACCGGCGTGCCGTTCGTGCATGATTGCAGCGATGGCGCTTTGGCGAAGATAACCATATCGTTTCCCGCACAAAGGTGGCGTACGGAGAACTGCCCGTTCGGCGACAAGTCCTTTCCCGCGACACCGACATAGGCGATCCGCGCGATGCCGGACGGCAGGTGAAAGAACGCGGTACAAAGCTTTCCCTCGCATGCGACGCGATCGGATGCAGTTGGCTTGACCAGTTCGGCCCCACGATAGGCGTCGATCCATTGTTCGAGGGTAAAGGCGTTCGGCCGTGTCCGGTTCACATGCAGGCGCGTTCCACCCTCCACAGGCTCGACAAGCGCGAACTGTTTGGCGTCCTCCGATATGACCGCGAGCGGCAGCGTGTCGGCCCGCCACAACAGCGCGGACGCCGCTACCAGCGGCAACGCCAGCCAGCGCAGCCATGTCGTCGGGAGGCAAAGCAACGCGAGCGCCGCCGAGAAGCCGAGCAAGGAAGCTCCCGGCATCTGGCAGACAGGAAAGGCGGGCGATAGCCCGGCCACCCAATCGGCAACGCCGATTACGAGCTCGACGGCCCAAGCCATTATCCTGAATGGATAGACGTGCAGGCCGAAGGGCATGGCGATGACGGCGGCGACGGCAAACGGCATGACCAGCATAGTGACAACCGGCATTGCCAACAGGTTTCCCAACAGTCCGTAGGGCGCGACGCGCCCGAAGTGGTACGCCGCGAAAATACCCGTAGCGAGCCCGGCCACCGCCGAAGTTACGGCTATGCCAAGTGCGTATCGCAGGATGGTTCGGAAGCTCGCGGCTATCGGCCCTGGTTCCGATTGGTTTCCCGGCCTTCGATCCCGGCGCCGCGCATGTTCCTGCCATCCGGTATAGACCGCGATGAGCGCGGCGGTCGCTGCGAAAGACATCTGGAAACCCGGTCCCGCGACCTCGTGCGGAGCGATCGCGACCACGGCAATCGCCGCCAACGCGAGATTGCGCAGGGTGACCGCGTTGCGGTCGAAGGTCAGCGCCAGCAGCATGATCGCGAGCATGATGAAGGAACGCTGGGTGGCGACGCCGGCGCCGGCCAGGAACAGATAAAAAGCCGTCGCGGCCAGCGCGCCGGCGGCAGCGTACTTCTTCACCGGATGGCGCGACGACCAGTGGGGAAAGAAGGCAAAGCCGAGCCGCAGCGTCGCCATCACCGTTGCCGCGGCGAGCGCCATGTGCAGGCCGGAGATGGACAGGATATGCGCGAGACCGGATATTCGGAGTGCTTCATTGACCTCTTCGGGAATACCGGCCTTGTTCCCGGTGATCAGGGCGGTCGCGACTGCTCCGGAACGCCCCGGCACGATCCGTCCTATTTCGCTACCGATGCTTTGGCGCAGCCGCTCCAGCCGGAGACCTGACGCGCGCAACACGCCCGTTTCCACGTCGATATCGGTCGGCTCCGGCTTGCCGAGAAAGAAGCCATAGGCGCCGATGCCGTCGAAATAGGAATGAAAGGCAAAATCATAGCCGCCCGGATGCGCCGGTCCAGACGGCGATGTCAGGCGCACGACGCCATGGATACCCCCGCCGACCGAGTAGCTTTCCGCCGTACCGGCGGCGGTCGCGCGGACGATATCCGGCGCATAGCGCAGTTTTGGCCGTTCGGTGTTCACGACCTCAATCGTGTAGCGGGTGCGTCCGCCTGCGCGTTCCTCAATCTCCAGGATACGTCCGGTCAGACGCGTCGTGACATCCGAGCCCAGCACGGACGTCGCCTTCCAGTGGGTATGCGCCTGCGCCAGCGCCATGCCGCTAACGGCGGCTGCGGCCAGGATGAGGAGATAGCGGCCGGTACCGGGACGGTTGCGCAAAGCGAAAAGTCCCAAGGCCAGGAGACCAAGCCCGAGCAGAACATTCCAGGGCGCCGGCTCGACGGGCACGCTGAAATAGCTCAGCGTGCCGAGGATCAGGCCAACTGGCAGAAACAGGAAAGGCGTGCCGAGGCCGGCTTCCCGGCGCAGGGCGTTTTGAAGCGCCCGAACAAAGACCGGGCGAGAGACACGTATCGTCGCGAAAGACGGTCTGTGTGGCAGCGACGTACGACGAATCGGTTGCGGTGCGGCAATCGGCTGGAGCTCGTCATGAGCGATGCGAAAGAACTCGCGCTCGTCGCTGGTCGTCGGAGATTGCCGTTCGCGCGTCTTCACCATCACCGGGCTCTCGGCGCCGATAAACGGGCGGCATGACGAATGCCCCAACGCAAGTTTGCGCCAGCCGCCGCGTGTGCTAGACGTGCAGCGAATTCCGCACCCGGCCGCAATGACGGCCCGTTACTCAATACATTCGGAGCACAGCATGACTGGCGAGGTCGTCACCCGTTTCGCCCCCTCCCCGACCGGTTATCTCCATATCGGCGGCGCCCGTACCGCCCTCTTCAACTGGCTTTACGCCAAGCACACCGGCGGCAAGATGCTGCTGCGCATCGAGGATACAGATCGGGAGCGATCGTCGCAAGCTGCGGTTGAAGCGATCTTGGACGGGTTGCAATGGCTCGGGCTGGAATGGGACGACGAACCCTTCTCGCAATTCGCCAATGCCGACCGGCACCGCGCGGTCGCCGAGGAACTCGTCTCTGCCGGAAAGGCCTATTATTGCTACGCCTCGCAGGAGGAATTGACGGAAATGCGCGAGAAGGCTCGCGCAGAAGGCCGGCCGCCACGCTATGACGGACGCTGGCGCGACCGCGACCCCTCGGAAGCGCCGGAAGGCGTGAAGCCTGTCATCCGCATCAAGGCGCCACGGGAAGGCGAAACGCTGGTGCGCGACATGGTGCAGGGCGACGTGCGCTTTCCCAATAAGGATCTCGACGACTTCATCATCCTGCGTTCTGACGGCAATCCGACCTACATGCTCGCCGTCGTCGTGGACGATCACGACATGGGCGTGACCGACGTCATTCGCGGCGACGACCACCTGACCAACGCGGCCCGCCAGACCATCATTTTCGATGCAATGGGCTGGGACGTGCCGAAGATGGCGCATATCCCTCTGATCCATGGCCCGGACGGCGCGAAGCTGTCCAAGCGGCACGGCGCGCTCGGTGTCGAGGCCTACCGGGCGATGGGCTACCTGCCGGAAGCCCTGCGCAACTATCTCGCACGGCTCGGCTGGAGCCATGGCGATGACGAGATCATGTCGACGGAAGACATGATTTCGTGGTTCGACATCAAGGACGTCAACAAGGGCGCCGCGCGCTTCGATTTCGCCAAGCTGGAAGCGCTGAACGGCCACTATATCCGCATTGCGGACGATGCCTATCTGGTCGAGCGATTCGAAGCGCTGTTGCCAGAAGTCGAAGGCAAGCAGGACATTATTGCAAAACTGGACGACAAACGCCGCGCGCAACTTCTCGCGGCTATGCCCGGCCTGAAGGAACGCGCCAAGACGCTCACAGAACTGATCGACAGCGCGGCCTACCTGTTTGCCGAACGCCCGCTCGATTTCGACGAGAAAGCCGCCGGCATATTGAGTGATGATGCTCGCGCCGTACTGGCCAGGATTTTACCGGGCCTGGAGGCCGTCAGCGACTGGACCGTCGATTCGCTGGATAGCGCGGTGCGGGTTTTCGCCGAAGCGGAAGGCCTCAAACTCGGCAAGGTCGCGCAGCCTTTGCGCGCGGCCCTGACCGGGCGCGCCACCTCTCCGGGGGTATTCGACGTGTTGGCTGTGCTGGGGCGCGAAGAGTCGATTGCGCGCATCCGCGATTGTGCATCATAGCGGCTTCCGTCACCCGGCGCGGACCTTTATAATGCATTGCACCATAGGCCTTTCGGCTGTCTTGGCAGGACTTCACAAATGGAGTAGCAACCCCGCATAAGAACGAAATCCGGGATTGTTGCGCCGCAATATTTCACGCCATTTTCGTGAATATTTTTTGGAATAGAGGAAGGGAGAACGCATGTCTGAGGAAACCGCAAAACTGGCCTATTCGGGCAAAGAGCATGAGTTTTCGGTGCGCGAGGGAACGCTGGGTCCCGACGTGATCGACATCGCGTCGCTTTACAAGCAAACGGGCGCATTCACTTACGATCCGGGGTTCACCTCGACGGCATCCTGCGATTCGAAGATCACGTTCATCGACGGTGACGAAGGCGTACTGCTGCATCGCGGCTACCCGATCGAGCAGCTTGCCGAACAGGGCGACTTCCTGGAGGTCTGTTACCTTCTGCTCTATGGCGAATTGCCGACCAAGACCCAGAAGTCCGACTTCGACTACCGGGTGACGCGCCACACGATGGTGCACGAACAGATGAACCGGTTCTTCACCGGTTTCCGCCGTGACGCCCATCCGATGGCTGTCATGTGCGGCACGGTCGGTGCATTGTCTGCGTTTTATCACGATTCCACGGATATCTCGGATCCGCACCAGCGGATGGTCGCTTCGATGCGCATGATCGCGAAGATGCCGACGATCGCAGCGATGGCCTACAAGTATCACATCGGCCAACCGTTCATTTACCCCCAAAACGACCTGGACTACGCGTCCAACTTCCTGCGCATGTGCTTCGCGGTGCCGTGCGAGGAATACGAGGTCAATCCGGTTCTTGCCCGCGCGATGAACCGTATTTTCATCCTGCACGCCGATCACGAACAGAACGCATCGACATCGACCGTGCGGCTTGCCGGTTCTTCGGGCGCCAATCCGTTCGCCTGCATCGCCGCAGGCATCGCATGCCTGTGGGGCCCCGCACATGGCGGCGCCAACGAGGCGGCGCTCAACATGCTTGCCGAAATCGGCTCGGTGGAGCGCATTCCCGAATTCATCGATCGCGCCAAGGACAAGAACGATCCGTTCCGCCTGATGGGCTTCGGTCACCGGGTTTACAAGAACTACGATCCGCGCGCGAAGATCATGCAGAAGACGACGCATGAGGTTCTCGGCGAGCTCGGCCTCAAGGACGACCCGATGCTGGAAGTGGCGATGGAGCTGGAAAAGATCGCGCTTCACGACGAGTATTTCGTCGAAAAGAAGCTCTATCCGAACATCGACTTCTATTCCGGCATCACGCTGCGTGCCCTCGGATTCCCGACCACGATGTTCACCGTCCTGTTCGCGGTCGCCCGCACCGTCGGCTGGATAGCGCAGTGGAAAGAAATGATCGAAGATCCGAGCCAGCGCATCGGCCGGCCGCGCCAGCTTTATACCGGCGAGCCGAAACGCGATTACGTGCCGATCAACAAGCGCTAAGCGAGAAAAGACGAAAGCCGGCCAAAGTGCCGGCTTTCTTTTCAGCTGGACGGGCGTCGCACGACATCGAGGACGATCTCGGCTGCGCGCATGCCGGGTCTCTCATCGACAGCCATCAGGTCGCGGACTTTCCCAAAGCCCTGGATTTGTAGTTTTGCTGCCGGGCTCTTCGGCTCGACAAGCTCCTCGATCCGACGTGCCAACATGCCCGGCCGGATCAGGTAATCGATATACTCCGGCACTATAGGGCGGTCTGCGATGATGTTCGGCAACGCCGCGGACCAGGCATGGATCATCGAGACCGCGAGCCGGATGATCGGATCGGTGCGATAGCAGCTGACGACCGGGATACCGGCCAGCGCCAATTCCAGGATTACGGTACCGGATGCCGCGAGTGCCGCGTCTGCGTTGCGGAATGCCGCAAGCTTGTCTTCCCGGGTCACAGTGATCCGCGGGGCGACCGGCCAACCGGCCGTTTCCCGTTTGACGATGGGGACAAGGCGCGCCAGCGTGGGAATCGACACCCGGAACCGATGCCCCCTTTCATGCAAGAGCGCGACCGCTTTGCCGAAGTCGGGCAACAGCGCCTTCACCTCACCTGTCCGCGATCCCGGAAGCACGAGCAGGTCGAAGCCGTCCTTCACCCCGGCAGGTTTCTTTCTGCGCGCCTTCCAGAGCGCATCGAGGTCCGCATCGGCGGCCAGGGGATGGCCGACATAGCGGGTTTCGGGGCCGCCAAGTTTGCGCATCACGCCGGGCTCGAACGGCAGGATGGCGAGAACCCGATCGACAAACGCCGACATCTTCCGCGCCCTTTCGGGACGCCATGCCCAAACCGTCGGCGCAACATATTTTACGATCGGCGTATCCGGCTGCGCCTTCTTTACGCGCCTCGCGACACGCAGCGAGAAGTCGGGGCTGTCAACAAAAACAATGACATCCGGATTGGCTGCAATCAGGGCGGCTGACGTCTGGCGGATTCGCAGGAAGAGACGCGGGAGCGCCGCCAGAACGGCGGTGACACCGGTGATCGCGATCTCTCCGGGATCGAAGACACTCTGCAGCCCCATGTCTGCAAGGCGTCCGCCGCCGACGCCGACGAGACGCGGCTTCACACCCGTGCGCGCGGTAATCGACTCGACAAGATCGACGGCGAGGTTTTCTCCCGACTGTTCGCCGGCAACGATGCCGATGACCAATGCCCGCTTCCCGTTCATCGGATCTTCTCGCCTGCTGCCGGATGCGAGGGATCGATGCCGACCAGGAAGACGCCTTCGGCCTTCGCGCGGGCACAGGTGGCTTCGTAGTCGGAGATCAACGCGTGACCGGCGTGAACGGCTATTCCCTTGAGCCCCGCCCTCGCTGCATTTTCGATGGTCATCGTGCCAATCGTCGGCAGGTCGGCCCGCAATTCCTGTCCGGGTTTCGCCAGCTTGACGAGGACACCGCCGCGACCGGCCTTCAGGCGGCCGATTTCACGCAGTTCCGCGACCCGCTGCAGCATCATGTCGGTGCCTTCCGCGCCTTCCAGGGCAACGATGCGCTTGCCGATCGCCACGCAGGCCTGGCCGGCATCGACTGCGCCAAGGGCAAGCGCGCCCCGGACGGCCGCCGCAATCGCCTCGCTGTCGGCACGCGTCGGTTTCGGCCCGGCTATCCGGCCGGCATCCGCCAGAAGATCCGGTACGAGTTCGTGCACACCGCGTACGGGAAACCCCGCGCCTTCGATCGCCTTGATCACGCCACGCAGGATGACGTCATCGCCGGCGCGCAGTTTCGGCAAAAGCCATGCGGCTAGACGCAGTGTCATCCAGTCCGGACGCAGGCGGCGAAGATCCGGACGCGCTCCGACGCCGCCGACCATGACGACTTCGCTCGGCCTGACCCGTTTAAGGATCGCGACAAGCCGGCCGATTTCCGCGGTATTGATGAAATCATGCTCATAGCGGAGCAGTTCTTCGTCTGCCTCGCCCTCTATGGCGACGACGAAGGGATCGCGACCGGACGCCGCAAGTTTTTCGGCGACATAAACCGGAATGCGCCCGCTCCCGGCGACGATCGCGACACGGCCCGCGGCCGCTGCGTCATGCGCCGCTGTTGCCATCACTCATCGCCGTCGTCCAGCCGCGCGCGCTGCGCGGTCAACGGCGTCGTGAACTTGCGCTTGCTGTCAGCAAGTATGAAATCGGCGATATCGCGCACCGCCGGCCTGTCGGCATAGTCTTCGGTCAACCGGCGTGCGTTTTCGCGCAGCGTCCTGCCATTGTCGGCGAACAGTTGCTTGTAGGCATGGCGCAGGGCGTTGATGTCGTCTTTCGACATTCCGGAACGCTTCATGCCGACGAGATTGAGACCGGCCATATGGGCACGGTTGCCGACAACCATGCCGTAGGGAATGACATCGTGCACGACCGCCGCAATACCGCCGATAAAGGCATGATGGCCGATGTTGCAGAACTGGTGGATCCCGGCGCCGCCACCCACGATGACACGGTCGCCGATCGTCGTATGGCCGCCGATCATGACATTGTTGGAAAAGACGACATGATCGCCGAGCACGCAATCATGAGCGACATGTGCATAGGCAAGAAACATGCAATTGTCGCCGACGACGGTCTCACCGCGCGCGTTACCGGTGCCGATATGCATCGTCACGCCTTCGCGGATCGTGTTGTCGCGGCCGATCTTCAGCGTCGTGCGCTCACCCTTGTAGGCGGTGTTCTGCGGTTCGGCGCCAAGTACGGCCTGAGGAAATACCCGCGTACCCGCGCCGACCGTCGTGTCGCCCGTCACGACCACATGGCTCATGAGTTCGACACCGTCGCCGAGAACGGCATGCGGGCCGACATGGCAGAACGGCCCGACACGAACGCCATTGCCGAGTTCGGCGCCGGATTCGACAACTGCGGTCGGATGGATAACGGTCGTTTTGTCCTCACTCACTGGTTTCGGCTTTCCGCATCTTCCGGCGACAGCATTGCCGTCACTTCCGCTTCGGCCACCTTTTCGCTGCCGACCATGGCAACGCAGGCGTAGCGACAGATCATGCCGCGCTTCTTGACCAGTTTGACATGGTATTCGAGCACATCGCCCGGGACGACGGGACGGCGGAACTTGGCGTTGTCTATTGTCATGAAATAGACGAGCGCGGGCTTGTCCAGACCGAGATCGCGAATACCGATCGCCCCGGCGGTCTGCGCCATTCCCTCTATCATCAGAACGCCGGGCATGATCGGCTTTCCCGGGAAGTGCCCCTGAAAGTGCGGCTCGTTTGCCGTCACGTTCTTGATGCCGACGGCCGAGTTCCCGCCATCGATGTCGATGATCCTGTCGATCAGGAGAAAAGGGTACCGGTGCGGAAGAAGTTGCATGATGTCGGCGAGTTCCATCGCCTCCAGCGTTGTCTGCCGCTGATCGTCGTCGCTCATGAGTTGACCTGCTTATTCACTTTTCTTCGGCTTCTTATCGACGCCAGCCAGTTTGCGCAACTTGGCGGTCTGGCGGAAAAACTCCTTGAACGGTTGCGCCGGTGTGCCGGCCCAGCGTTCCCCGTCGGGGATATCGTTCATCACGCCGCTGGAAGCGGCAATCTGGACTTTCGAACCGATCTTCACATGGTCGGCAATGCCGACACGGCCGCCTAGCATACAGCCATCGCCGATCGTCACGCTTCCGGACAGGCCTACATGGCCGGCGATGACACAACTGCGCCCGATTACAACGTTGTGAGCAATCTGCACGAGGTTGTCTATTTTCGTGCCTTCGCCAATCACAGTGTCGCCGAGCGTTCCGCGATCGATGGTCGAATTCGCGCCGATCTCTACTCGATCCTGAACGATGACACGGCCAAGCTGCGGCATCTTCTCCAGACCGGACGAACCGGGAAAGAAACCGAAACCGTCCTGGCCGATCTGTACGCCGCCATGGATGAGCACGTCGTTGCCGATCAAGGCATATTGCAGCGCCGCACCGGCGCCGATGCGGCAACCGCGGCCGACCTGGCAATGATTGGCGATCACGGCGTTGGCCCCGATCTGCGTATTCCGTCCGACTGCGGCGTGGTCACCGATGACGGCGCCGGCCTCAATGACCGCGCCCTCCTCGATTTCGGCAAGTCTGGACACGCGTGAATCTGGGTATTCCGGACGATAACCTTCTTGCGCAGACGTGCGTCCGGGGCCGATGGCTTCCGGATAGAGATGCCTGCCGAGCCTGGCGAAAGCGGCTTGCGGCTGGGCCACGACGATCCTGGCGGGGCCTTCCGGTATCAATGCCAGGCAGTCTTCAGGGCACAGGACGGCAGTTGCGACAGAGAGCCCCGCGTAGTCGCCCTTGCGCTGTATGAAGACGAGCGTTCCGGGTTTCGGATCGGAAACGGCTGACAGGCCTTCTATGACCGCGTCGCCGCGATCTTCGTCGACCAACTGCCCCTCGCAGATTTGCGCGACAGCGCGCGCGGTCGGGGATTCGCTGGTTTTGAGAAATTGAGGAGAAGTACTACGCACAGTGAAAACGGCCCGGCTTGAGCGCCGGGCCATCGAATCAGAAGGCGGTGGAGACAGAGAAATTGAACCGCTGTTCCTCGTCGCCGGCTTCTTTCATGAGCGGGATGGCGTAATCGACCCGCAAAGGAGCGAAGGGCGAATGCCAGATCAGACCGAAGCCCGCGGAGGCGCGCCACTCCATGCCCGTGTTTGTCGCAGTAGCGCTGTCATGACCGAACAACGTACCGGCATCGGCAAAAACCGCGCCCTTGAAGCCGAGATCGCGAGACAAGGCCGGCAGCGCAAACTGGGCTTCGGCCGTTGCGTGAAGATACGTCTTGCCGCCGATGTGCTCGCCGGTGCCGGTACCGCCGTTTTCTGTTGGCCCGATGCCGTTATAGGCAAAGCCGCGGATCTGTTGCGGGCCGAGACGGAAATGATCGACCGTCCGCAGATCCTGACCGATGCCATTGATATGGCCCGCACCAACCTTGATCGCGCCAACCAGATCGGCCTCTTCGGAAAGTGTCTTGAAGTAGCTGCCGTTGAAGGTTGTCGAAAGGTGCTTCGCATCGCCTCCGAGGCCAGCCGCCTCCTGACGCAGCCGCAGGAACAGACCGTCATGCGGATCCTGGGTATCGTCGATCGTGTTGTAGGTCAGGCCGTAGGTCGCTGCGGATTTTATCCAGCTCGAACCATAGGTCGCGATGTCGGAGGTGATCGACTGCGGCGCGGTTGACGTCACGTTCGAGTACTCGTCCTGCTGGATCAGGTAGCCGATATCGGCCTTCAGCTCTTCGGTGATCGGCAGACCGAAGCTGATCGAACCACCGGTCGAAGCGACGTCGTAGGTATCGTAATCCTTGGTGCGGCGGAAGGCGCCAAATGTCGCCGCCAGCCGGTAACCGAGGAAATAGGGCTCGGTAAAGGACAGGTTATAGCTGCGCGAATCGAGGCCGCCACCGGCAGAAATGCGCAAAGTCTGGCCACGGCCGAGGAAGTTGCGCTCGGTGATGTTGCCTTCGACGCTCACGCCGCCCTCGTCGCCGCTGCCCGTCGTATAACCGGCGCCGATGCCAAACTCGCCGGTGGCCTTGTCGACGGCATTGACGACGATGACCACGCGGTCGGGAGCCGAACCCGCACGTGTCGAGATATCGATGCGCTCGAAGTAGTTGAGCGCTTCGAGACGTTTCTGTGCGCGGCGCAGCAGGATCTGGTTGAAGGCATCGCCTTCCGCGAGGTCGAATTCGCGCCGGATCACGTAGTCGCGGGTTCGCGCATTGCCAACGATTTCAATACGCTCGATGAAGGCGCGCTGGCCCTGGTCGACAACGTAGGAAACGTCAATGGTGCGCGTTTCGAAATTGCGGTTGCCGACCGGCGTAACTTCCGCGAACGGGAAGCCTGCACCCGCCAGGCGTTCGGACATGTCGATCAGCGTGTCCTCGACATCTTCCGCGCTGTAAACGGAGCCGGAACGCGTGGCGACGGTGCCGCGCAGATCATCGGCGGAGACGCCACTGACCGTGCTGTCGATGTCGACATTGCCGAAAGTATAGCGCTCACCCTCGTCGACCTCGATGGAGACGACAATGTTGCCGGTGTTCGGATCAACATCGCCCGAAGACGAGAGGATGCGGAAGTCAGCGTAGCCGTGATTGAAATAGAAACGGCGCAGCTGCTCTTCGTCGGCGGCGAGGCGCTGGTCGTCGAACACGTCGTTGCGGGTCAGCCACGACAGCGGGTTGGACCGCTTGGTGGCGATGACGCTCTGCAGGCGACGGTCGCTGAATGCGTTATTGCCGACGAAGTTGATCTGCGAAATCTTGGTACGATCGCCTTCCTGGATATCGAAGACGACATTGACGCGGTTCTCGCCGAGGTCGATGACGCTGGCATTCACGCTCACGTCGGCGCGGCCGATGCGCGAATAGGAATCGACAATCGCCTGGACATCACCGTCCAGCGTAGCCTGATCGAAGGCACCGCGCGGCTGCAGCCGGACGACCTGACGCAGGTTGGCGTCCTTCTGCTTGCGGTTGCCGCGGAAGACGACCTGGTTGACGATCGACAGTTCCGAGACGGTCACGACAAGCGTCGAACCGGATACAGAAACATTGACGTCGGAAAACAGGCCGGTCGCGAACAGGCGCTTGACCGCCTCGTCGACATCTCCGCCCGAATAGTTCTTGCCCGCCTTGAAGCCAACCAGATCGGCAACGGTAGACGACGCAATGCGGCTGGTGCCGCGCACGGATATCGAGTTGACCACAGCCGCATGTGCGGCCTGAGCTGCCGCAAGGTTCAGCACGAAACCACCGCCAACAGCGGGTGTGAGCGCCAGTGCAATCGCCGATACGGCGCTTAACAACTTCGGTGCCGGCTTCATCGGGTTCCTTCCCCCATCTCCCAGTCCGCCCCCAAACCGAGATCCTCTAACATAAATCATTGAATTCACCGTATTACAGGCTTTGATTTCACACGCAAGGGTTCAGGTTAAAATCCGTTTACGATCGGGTCCAGCGTGGCAAAATCGTCACGCGATGTTTTTCCGTATGGTAAACAATTTATCTAAAATCCGACCTAGCTACCCCTGAACAGCATGGAAATGTCGTTCCAGGTGGCAAAAACCATCAAGCCGAGAATCAGACCGAAACCGATGCGGTATCCGTATTCCTGCGCCTGTTCCGGCACCGGTTTCCCACGTAAAGCCTCAAAGAGATAGAAAACAAGGTGTCCGCCGTCCAGAATCGGCACAGGCAAAAGATTCAGCAAACCGATCGAAATCGACAGGATCGCCGCCAGATTCAGCAGCGGGACGAAACCCAGCGTCGCGACCTGACCAGACATCTGCGCGACGCGGATCGGCCCGCCTATCTGGTCGGCCTTCTCGCGGCCGGAAAAAATGCCTGCGATATATCCGCCTGTCCGTTCAACAACATACCAGGTTTCAGCGACCGCCATGACGAATGATTCGCCGACACCGTATTGTTCGATGCGGAACCCGCCGGTTTCCCTGTTGTTGACGACACCGATTATGCCCTGCTCCATCTTGTTGCCGAAACGGTCCTCGATTTCGAGACGCTCCGGCGTGACCTGGAAGGTCAGCATGTTGCCATTGCGCTCCATGACGATTTCGACGGCGGTCCCGGCGCGCACGGCGATATACCGCTGCACGTCCGCAAACTGTTCAACCGGCATTCCGTCCAGGCTGACGAACTTGTCTCCCGACTGTATTCCGACACGCTCGGCCACGCTGCCGGGCCGGATCGTGGAAGCGACGGGATCCGCCACTCCTCTGCCGAAGATGGAGAAGATCAGCGTGAATATCACGATGGCCAGCAGGAAATTGGCCGCCGGTCCCGCAAAGACGGTGGCCGCACGGCGTCCTACCGACTTGTTATGAAACGCTATTTCCCTCTCGCGCCGGCTGAGTTTCGAATCATCGACGGCTTCCGGGGTGGATGCGACGTTCATGTCTCCGACAAATTTCACGTAGCCGCCAAGCGGAATCCAGGACAATCGCCAGCGAGTGCCCCGGCGGTCGTTGAAGCCGAGCAGTTCAGGGCCGAAGCCCACAGAAAAGGTCGTTGCGCCAATGCCGCACCAGCGGCCGACAAGATAGTGGCCAAGCTCATGGACAAAGACGACGATGAGCAAAACGAAAAGGAACGGCAGGACCGTTCCGATCAGAAGGCCATCCGTCGCAAACACACCTGTCAGAAACTCCATGGAATTCACCCAGTCCCTTTTCCCGTAGTGTCGCAATCAGACACCCGGTTTCGGGCGTCAACGTGGCACGGCTCAATTCACGCCGCAGCAAAGAACGCGGCCGATGGCCGCGCAAATCCGGAAGCCGCGATGGCCATGATCCAAAGTGCGATCGCCGCAAATACCAGCCCGTCGACCCGGTCCATGACGCCGCCATGGCCCGGTATGATGTGGCTGGAGTCCTTTACGCCGGCACGCCGCTTCACCCAAGACTCAAAAAAGTCGCCAACCTGCGATACCGCCGACAGTATAGCGGCGAGAGTTCCGGCCAACACGAATGACTGCAGGCCAGCCACGGCGAAGGCGATGATCGCGGCAACAACAGCGGCCAACAGGCCCCCGATTGCGCCCGACCAGGTCTTGTTCGGCGAGATGGCGGTGGCGATCTTCGGGCCACCGAAATGCCGCCCGGCGAAATAGGCGCCGATATCGGTCGACCAGACGGCGGCAAACAGGAACAATACCGCAACGAGCCCGGATGCCGTTCCGGCAGATTCGCGCAGCATGATCAGCGCCACCAACGCACCGCCCGAATAGAGAAATCCGGCAACCGACCACAGCCCGCCGACCAGGATCAGCGAGGCCGCGGCGAAAGCGATCGTCGCGGCAGCCCAGACTATCGGCATCGTTCCGTTCGGCACAATCAGCGCGCCGAGAAAGACCAACCCGAGAAAGAAGAAGCCGAGCAACCGGATCCGGTCGTCGCCATTCGGGCAAACGACATCGACCCATTCGGCCCAGACCAGCATGGCAATTACGGTGGACACGACGGCAAAGAGCCAACTCCCGGCAAAGGTCGCGCACAACACGACCAAGCCCATGACCAGGGCGGAAAGCACTCGCGCTTTCAGATTGCTCACAGCGCGACGTCCTTGGCGGCGTCAATGCCGCCATAGCGGCGCGTGCGCGAGGAAAACTCGGAAAGCGCGCGCTCCAGCCACGTCTTGTCGAAGTCGGGCCACATGCACGGCAGGAAGACGAATTCGGCGTATGCCGCCTGCCAAAGCATGAAGTTGGAGAGCCGCATCTCGCCGCTGGTGCGAATGAAAAGATCCGGATCCGGCTGATCTGCAGTATCGAGCGCCGCGGTAATCTCGTCTTCGCTCACATCCTCCGGAGCGCGGCCTTCATCGACACATTGTCGAGCCAGCCTGGCGAATGCGCGCCGGATCTCGTTGCGGGAACCGTAGTTGAATGCGATGTTGAGATTGAGCTTCGTGTTGTGGCGCGACTTCGACTCCGCCGTTTCAATCAGGCCGAGGATATCGGGCGACAGGCCCTCGCGTTCGCCAAGCACACGAATACGCACGCCACTTGCGCACAGTTCGGCCAGATCGCGGGTGATGAAAAGCTTCATCAAACCGAAGAGATCGCGGACCTCGGAAGGCGGACGCGACCAGTTCTCCGAAGAGAACGCAAAAAGCGTGAGATAGCCGATCCCCAGATCGGACGCGGCGCGGACAGTTCTCCGCACCGCCTCGACACCTGCCTTGTGGCCGAAACTGCGCGGCTTGCCGCGCGCAGCCGCCCAGCGTCCATTGCCATCCATGATGATGGCAACATGGCGGGGTACGGTCATATCCTGGTTGTCGCTGTCACCGGCCAATGCGATGTATTTCACTCCCGGATGCGATTATCCGCCCAGTATAAGGGCTAAACCTGCATAATTTCTTGTTCTTTTTCAGCCAAAAGAGAGTCGATCGAAGCGATCGTCTGGTCCGTCTGCTTCTGGACGTCATCGGCGTGATCGCGGCTTTCGTCCTGACTGATCTCACCGTCTTTTTCCAACCGCTTGAGCGTATCCATGCCATCCCGGCGAACATGGCGCGCAGCGATGCGCGCATTCTCGGCATATTGATGGGCTATCTTGACCAGTTCGCGCCGCCGTTCCTCGTTCAGTTCCGGCAACGGCACGCGGACAGTCGTGCCATCGGTCATCGGGTTTAGGCCGAGCGTCGATTCCCGGATCGCCTTCTCGACAGACGAGACCATCGACTTGTCCCACACCGAGACGGAAAGCATGCGCGGTTCCGGCACCGTGACGTTGGCGACCTGGTTGATCGGCATCTGCGACCCGTAGGCCTCGATCATGATCGGATCGAGAAGCGATGCCGAGGCGCGACCAGTGCGCAAACCGCCGAGATCGCTCTTGAATGCGGCAATCGCGCCTTCCATGCGGCGCTTCAGATCGGCGAGATCGAATTGCTGGCTCATCTTGTTTTTCCCCTTCTGGCCTTACGGCTGGCGCTGATCGGTGACCAGGGTCGACCGTCCGCCACCGCGCAATATTTCAGAGAATCCGCCCTGCTCGTGAATCGAGAACACGACAATGGGAATGTGGTTTTCCCGGGTCAAGGCGACGGCGGCCACATCCATGACCGACAAACCCCGCGCAATGACCTCGTCATGGGTGATGGAGGTAAAGCGTTCGGCAGTGGCGTCCTTCTTCGGATCGGCGGTATAGACCCCGTCTACCTGAGTACCCTTGAACAGCGCATCGGCACCGATTTCGGCCGCACGCAGCGCAGCCGCGGAATCCGTCGTGAAGTAAGGATTTCCCGTACCGCCGGCAAAAATCACCACACGCCCCTGCTCAATGTTCCACATCGCCTTTCGCTGCGAGAAACTCTCGCACAACTGCGGCATGGCGATGGCCGAGAGCACCACGGCATCGACATCCTTCTTGACGAGCGAAGTGCGAAGGGCGAGCGAATTGATGATGGTGGCGAGCATGCCCATGTGATCGCCGGTTACCCGGTCACCGCCCTTGGATGCCACGGCCACGCCACGGAAGATGTTGCCGCCGCCGATCACGACGGCCACCTGCACCCCCATGTCGATGGCGGCCTTGATGTCGCCGGCTATCCTGTCCGCCACTTCCACATCGATCCCGAAACCCTGATTTCCCATCAGGGCTTCACCGGAAACCTTGAGGAGGACGCGTTTGAACATGGGGGAAACGGACATGAAATATCATCAATCAAGCGGTTGAAACCGACCACCGGATACATGAAGGGCACCGCGTTGTCACGCGGTGCCCCACCGGTAATTCGGCAATCCAGAGAATTGCGCGGCGCAGCGCCGATCAGCCCTTTGCGGCTGCCGCCACTTCGGCTGCGAAATCGCTTTCTTCCTTCTCGACACCCTCGCCAAGAGCGAAGCGAACGAAGCCGGCGATCTTTGCCGGTGCGCCGATTTCCTTTTCGGCTTCGGCCAGCGCTTTCTCGACCGTCAGGTCCGGATTGATGACGAAGGCCTGCTTCACCAGGCAGACTTCCTCGTAGAACTTGCGCAGGCGGCCTTCGACCATCTTCTCGATGATGTTTTCCGGCTTGCCCGAAGCACGAGCCTGGTCGGAGAAGATCGCGCGTTCGCGCTCTACCGAAGCCTGATCGAGATCACTTACATCGAGCGCCATCGGGTTGGTGGCGGCGACATGCATCGCAATCTGGCGGCCGATGGCGCGCGCTGCGTCCTTGTCGCCGTCGGTTTCGATGGCAACCAGAACGCCGAGCTTGCCCAGACCGTCGGACACGGCATTGTGGACATAGGTCGCGACGGTGCCGTCAAGGCGGGCCGAACGGCGCAGGTTCATGTTCTCGCCGATGGTCGCGACGGCGTCCTTGACAGATTCGCCGATCGTCTTGGAGCCGCCCGGATAGGTCGCGGCGGCGACGGCTTCGACCGAACCGTCGGTTGCAAGAGCGGCATCGGCAATGTTGCGGACCAGTTCCTGGAACGCTTCGTTGCGAGCCACGAAGTCGGTCTCGGAGTTGACCTCGACAACGACAGCGCCGTTGTCGTCGGAAGCGACGCCGACCAAGCCTTCGGCCGCGGTGCGGCCGGACTTCTTGTCGGCCTTGGAAATGCCCTTCTTGCGCAGCCAGTCAACGGCTTCTTCGATGTCGCCATTGGTTTCGGTCAGCGCGGTCTTGCAGTCCATCATGCCGGCGCCGGTCATGTCGCGGAGTTGTTTCACGAGAGATGCGGAGATGCTCATCGGTTCGCCTCTTTATGTCGAACGGGTTCGGACACGCTGTCCGAAAAATGACGCACGCGGCATTCACGAATGCCTTGCGCCGATTCATGTAACGGTTTGATGACCGCGCCCGGCCAAACCGGGCGCGGAATAGAGAGATCAGGCCTGCGCTTCGGTCTGTTCGGCAGCCTCGGCCGGCGCCTCAGCAACTTCGGCCGGCGCTTCCGCAGCTTCAGCAGGTGCCTCTGCAAGAACTTCCTCGACCGGCGCTTCGGCGGAGGCGCCGACATCGATGCCCGACGCGCCCTGCTGACGCGCGATGCCGTCCAGGGCGGCGCGGGAAATCAGGTCGCAATAAAGCGAAATGGCACGGGCCGCGTCATCGTTGCCCGGGATCGGGTAGTCGACCACGTCCGGATCGCAGTTGGAGTCGACAACGGCAACCACCGGGATACCAAGACGCTTGGCTTCCTGGATTGCGATCGCTTCCTTGTTGGTGTCGATCACGAACATCAGGTCGGGCGTGCCGCCCATGTCCTTGATGCCGCCGAGGGCGCGGTTGAGCTTTTCGCGTTCGCGCTCAAGGTTCAGACGTTCCTTCTTGGTGAAGCCGGAAGCGTCGGAGGAGAGGATTTCGTCGACCTTGCGGAGGCGCTGGATCGAGTTGGAGATCGTCTTCCAGTTGGTCATCATGCCGCCAAGCCAGCGGGCGTTGACATAGTACTGGGCGCTCCGGCCGGCAGCGTCCGCGACGATTTCCGAGGCCTGGCGCTTGGTGCCGACGAAGAGCACGCGACCGCCCCCGGCGACGGTGTCGGAGACGACTTTCAGAGCCTGGTGCAGCAGCGGCACGGTCTGCGAAAGATCGAGAATGTGGATATTGTTGCGGGCCCCGAAGATATAACGGGACATTTTGGGGTTCCAGCGGTGAGTCTGGTGTCCGAAGTGAACACCAGCTTCCAGCAGCTGGCGCATGCTGTAATCAGGCAGTGCCATCGTTTTTCCTTTCCGGTTTAACCTCCACGAAGCGAAAAGCGGTTTCCCGCCACCGGTGGGCCCGGCCGGATTTCTCCCGGTTCGAACCCGAACTTCGTGTGTGGAATGTGGCGCGCGATACAGCATCGCCACGGGTAATGCAAGTGCAACGCAACAAAACAGCGCGTTGCGCCGCTGACACTAGTCGCAGCTTTCCTGCGGCAACATCTCAATTTGCGTCAGCGCACCGGTCAGCGCGAAGTCGCCATAATCCATGACCAGGTCGCGGGTGACGCCATTGTCGTAGAGCTTGAAGGAGATCTGGTATTCCGGCAACGCTTCCCCGTCGGCATCGCTTTCCTCGTCGAAATACGAAATGGAAACGTTGCGATAGGGATCGTCCTTCAAGGGGCCCGCATTCTGGCCGTCGCCCTCGACACCGGTCTTTTCCGGTCCGAGAATGATCGTGGTGGTCATCACCCGGTCACCGTCTTCCGAGCCATCGAATATCTTCGTCTCGTAGATCCTCTCGCCGTCGGCGGCGCGTTCGAGGAGATCGACCATATGCGCGGTCGGAAACATGGCCGGCGCCAGAACGATTTCCGCGTCTTCCGGCTTTTTCAGCGTCACGACAAGCGCATCGTCCTTGCGCGCGGCGCTGCCGGAGAGTTCGCGGTCCAGCTTCTCGTCGACGAAGGACTTCGTCACGAAACGGAAATTGTTGCCGGCGCTATCCTCGTAAGTCGAGGTCTGCTGGTCGGTCAGCCGGTCACCGCTGGCCGAACGGATACGGGTCACGAAGCGGAAATTGGTAGTGTATCCGTCACAGACAGAGCCCCGGAACTCATAGACGATGCGGCCGTCCATGCCGGTGATGCCGGAGCGGTCGGAGGCATCCTTGAGCGCCACGTCATACACCGCGCGATGCGGCGCCAGCGCCTGCGCGGAGGCACCGACCGAGGAAAGGCCGACAGCCGCCGCCAAAACAATCGTTGCTGTCATTCGCCTTGGAAACTTGCGAGTCATTCTTGGGCCCCGTTTTTGGGACGACTATAGAATTTCTCATGGCGGAAGCGAGGCAAAAGGTGCAAGAAAACGCCCGCCATGCACAATCGAAGTCCACGAAGGTGAACTGATGACTTCCACGATCAGCGAAAAACTGGATGCGCTGGGAATCGAGTTGCCCAAGGCCGCCGCTCCCGCCGCCAACTATCTGCCGGTGATAACGAGCGGCAACCTGCTCTACACTTCCGGGCAGTTGCCCTTGCGGGACGGCCAACTGGTACATGGCGGACTGGTCGGGCGCGATCTCACCACCGAACAGGGCCAGGAGGCCGCGAAATGGTGTGCGATCAACATACTGGCGCAAGCGCAAGCCGCTCTCGGCGACCTGGAAAAGATCAAGCGGATCGTAAAGATTTCCGTCTTTGTCGCCTCAGTGCCGGATTTTACAGACCAGCATCTGGTCGCAAACGGCGCGTCGAATCTCCTGGCCGAAATCCTCGGCGAAGCCGGACGCCATGCCCGCTCGGCCGTCGGCGTGGCCTCGCTGCCGCTCAATGCTGCGGTCGAGATTGAAGCGATTATTGAGTTCTAGATTACAGGTTGTTGTTCTTGCTTACTTTTCTTACAAAACGACCAATTGCGCATCGCGGCCTCCACGACGGCAACAAGGCGCGCTTCGAGAATTCGCTTTCAGCCTTCGACGCGGCGATTTCGGGCGAATTCGCGATCGAGCTGGACGTCCAGCTGTCCGCCGACGACAAGGCCATCGTCTTTCACGATGAGACGCTTGACCGGCTGACGGCGGAAACCGGGCCCTTGGCGGATCGCAAGTCATCCGAACTGCGCCATATTCGGCTCGGCGAAACGTCCGACCATATTCCGACGCTGGCCGAAACGCTGGAACGGGTCGCCGGGCGCGTTCCCGTCGTCATCGAGATGAAGGACAACGGTGCACGCAACGCAGCGCTGGCGCAGGCGGTGGCGTCCGACCTGAAAGAGTATGAGGGGCCTGCGGCGGTCATGTCGTTCAGCCACGAACTTCTCGCCGCCTATGCCGATACCGGCAGCGACATCCCGCTCGGGCTGACGGCGGAGGGGATCGGAGCGCACGCGCTGGCCGAGCACAACAAAGCGCTTGCCTTCGGCATCTCCTTCGTTTCCTACCACGTCAAGGCGCTGCCGAACCGCTTCGTTGCGCATGCCCGCAAGGATCTCGGCCTGCCGGTCATTACATGGACCGTCCGGACGCCGGAAGATGTGGAGGCGACACGTCAGCATGCCGACCAGATGACCTTCGAGGGTTTTAATCCGCAGGGCTAAATCCGAGACTTGTTTGCATCCGCGCTTGCGGTAAGTCTTTCGCATGAGCGAAATGTCCGCATCAACCGGAAGACATGGAGAAGCCGCCCCGGACGAGTTCGTCATCCGCGTGCGGGACCGGTTTTGCGGAATCGACCGCTCCGCATGGCGCCAGCTTTGCGGCACGGCGCCCGGAAACGGCGATACGCCTTACAACCCCTTTATTTCCCACGCCTTTCTCGGAGCGCTCGAGGAATCGGGATGCGCCAATGCCGAAACCGGCTGGCTTCCGCAATATCTCAGCCTGGAGGATCCTCGCGGAAAGACCGTTGCCGCCCTGCCCTGCTATCTGAAGTCGCATAGCCAGGGCGAGTATGTTTTCGACCATGGCTGGGCGGACGCCTATGAGCGGGCCGGCGGGCGATATTATCCAAAGCTGCAATCTTCGGTGCCGTTCACGCCGGTGTCCGGGCCGCGCCTGCTGATATCCGGCGCAATCGATCCGGGCGTGGCGCGCCAGGCGCTTGCCGGCGGCTTGAAGACGTTGACGGATAAGCTGGGCGTTTCCTCGGCGCATGTCACCTTCGCGAGCGACGACGACATTTCAGCGCTGACCGGGGCAGGCTTCCTGCACCGGACCGACCAGCAGTTCCATTTCAGGAATGAAGGCTATACCGACTTCGACTCCTTCCTGGAGACGCTCGCCTCGCGCAAGCGCAAGAATATCCGCAAGGAGCGCGAAACCGCACGCGCCAACGGCATCAGCATCGAATGGCTGACCGGAAGCGATCTGACCGAAAGCGTAATGGACGCCTTTTTCGAATTCTACGTGGATACCGGCAACCGAAAATGGGGCCGTCCTTACCTGAACCGGAAGTTCTATTCGCTGATCGCGGAAAACATGGCCGACGACATACTTCTGGTGATGGCCAAACGCGAAGGCCGCTACATTGCCGGCGCGATCAATTTCATCGGCGAGGACCGGCTGTTCGGCCGGCACTGGGGATGCATAGAGCATCACCCCTGCCTGCATTTCGAAATCTGCTACTATCAGGCGATCGAGTTCGCCATCGCCTCGAAGCTGGCCTATGTCGAAGCCGGTGCGCAAGGCGAACACAAGCTCGCCCGCGGTTATCTGCCGGTGACGACCCACTCGGCGCACTACATTCCGCATGAGGGCTTCCGCAACGCGGTCGCCAATTACCTGGAACACGAACGCGACGATGTCGAACGGTTCTCCGAAGCACTCAGCGGTCATGCTCCGTTTAAAAAGCAGAACTAAAGGCCGTTTGCCGCATTGATGCGGCAGCACGTCCATTCTAGGAAATCTGCAGATGGGAGACCGCCATGACCGCCACATACGATCCTGACAATATTTTCGCGAAGATCCTGCGCGGAGACATTCCGAGCCACAAGGTCCACGAGGACAAGGATTGCATCGTCATCATGGACGTGATGCCGCAAGCGGACGGACATTCGCTGGTGATCCCGAAATCGCCGTCACGCAACCTGCTGGATGCCGATCCGGCTGTGCTTTCGAAGATGATCGCGATGGTGCAGCGTGTCGCGCAGGCTTCCATGAAAGCTTTCAATGCCGACGGTGTCGTCTTCCGGCAGTTCAACGAGGAAGCCAGCGGGCAGACGGTTTTCCACCTGCACTTTCACATCATACCGATCATCGAGGGCGTGCCGCTGAAACGGCATGCCGCCACGATGGAAGATCCGGACATCCTTGCCGGAAACGCCAAGAAGCTCTCGGCAGCGTTGAAAGGCTGACCTCAGAATCCCGCCAACAATCCGGCTACAAGGATAGAAACGGCTGTCCCGACGCCGACGGCGATACGCTGGCCGCCCAGCAGAAACGCGGCAAATCCGATGCCAGCCGCGGTAATGCGCAGGGCGATCGCGGTTTCGGCCAGCGATCCGGACGGAAACAGGATCAGCCGCGAAATGACAGCGGCAACAAGTGCTGTCGCGACAGCGCGCACGAACAGGAAGACCTGGGAGGTTTCGCTCATCCGGCGGCCGAGCAGAACGCCGGCAAAGCGCCAGAAGTCCGTGGCAAACCAACCCGCGATCAGGATATAGACAAACGGCCACCAGCCGGCATCGATGGAGGTGAAACTCACTGGTTCGCCTCCGTTTGTTTCGCGGGCAGCTTGCGACCTGCGAAAAAGGCAATCGCTCCGCCCACGACGCCTGCCAGCAGCAGGTCGAACTCCGGCGCTACGGAATAGAATACCGGCCCGAGGACGAGTCCGGCGACCATCGCGATCTTGATGACACGGTCGCGCGCCGTCGCCCAGAGCGAGGTCAGGAAGTATACCGGCGTCAGGAAGAACAGTGCGCCCAGGATCGTCGGCGGGATTGCGCCCGAAAACGAGTAGACCGCTGCCACTATCGCGATATTGAGGGTCGTCAGCGTGACGGCGAAGCCGCCGAAATAGACGGTGCGAAAGCGGCGCGGCACGGTCTCAATGAACTGGTTGGCCATAACCCAGGACGTCACCGCGACGAAGTGCGACAGGAAAAGCAGCGTCGCAGTACGGGTCTTCCCGGCGCGCAATTGGGGCACCAGCGCGGTGAGCATCGGCATCAGCCGCACTGATGAAAGCGTGACGGCAATGAACGTCGGCACCAGCGTTGTTCCGGCCTTGATGGCGGCAATCAGGACGACCTGTGCGGGCAGCGCCCATATGGTTGCCGTCATGAAGACGGCATGGGCAAGCTCGATGCCGCTTTCGCGGGCGAAGCCGGCGAAACCGACAAAGGCGCTCATCAGGATAAAGGCCGGAAGCGACAGGACCTTGCGCATGCCCCGGCCGAGCCAGAGCAGTGCTGTCCCCTCACCCGCCATGTCTGAGCGGCTAGACTCCATTTCTTCGCGCTAGCATGCGCGCCGGCGGTTGGCGAGAGCAGTTCGGCAAAAAGAGACGGGCGGGAAAATCCCGCCCGTTCAGTATGTTGTACGATGCCTGGTGCGCCTATTTGCGCGGTACCTTGGGAACCGAGGGCTTGGCTTTCGGCGCCTCGGATTCGCCTTCGGTCTCCACCGGATCGGCGTTGACCTTCGCCTTGGCGGCAGGCTTGCGCTTTGCCGCGGTCTTGCGCGGCTTTTTCGGCTTGGAGCGCGGTTCGTCAGCGATGGATTCAAGATTAAGCTTCGCTTCGCCCAGCTTGTCCTTCTCCACCGTTACCTTGACGGTTCCGCCCTTCTTCAGCTTGCCGAACAAAACTTCCTCGGCGAGCGGCTTCTTGATGTATTCCTGGATCACGCGACCAAGCGGACGCGCGCCCATCTTCTCGTCGTAGCCGCGCTCGGCAAGCCAGGCGACGGCATCCTTCGACAAGTCGAACATGACGCCGCGATCGGAGAGCTGGGCCTCCAACTGCATGACGAACTTCTCGACCACGCGATGGATGACCGGAACCGGCAGCGGGCCAAACGGAATGATCGCATCGAGGCGGTTGCGGAATTCCGGCGAGAACAACCGGTTGATCGCTTCCAAATCATCGCCTTCACGCTTGGAGCTGCCGAAGCCAATTGCGTTCTTGGCCATGTCGGCGGCGCCGGCATTGGTCGTCATGATGATGATCGTATTGCGGAAATCGACCTGCTTGCCGTTGTTGTCGGTCAGCTTGCCGTGGTCCATGACCTGCAAGAGGATGTTGAACAGGTCCGGGTGGGCCTTCTCGATCTCGTCGAGCAGCAGCACGCAATGCGGATGCTGGTCGACGCCGTCGGTCAGCAGGCCACCCTGGTCGAAGCCGACATAGCCGGGCGGAGCGCCGATCAAGCGCGAAACCGTATGCCGCTCCATGTATTCCGACATGTCGAACCGCAGCAACTCCACACCGAGCGAATCCGCCAGCTGACGCGCCACCTCGGTCTTGCCGACGCCGGTCGGGCCGGAGAACAGGTAGGAGCCGATCGGCTTTTCCGGTTCGCGCAGGCCCGCGCGGGCCAGCTTGATGGCCGATGACAGCGACTCGATGGCAAGATCCTGGCCGTAAACGACGCGCTTGAGTTCCTTCTCCAGGTTGGCGAGCACTTCCTCGTCATCCTTGGAGACGGTCTTCGGCGGAATGCGGGCCATGGTGGCAATGGTGGCCTCGATTTCCTTCACGCCAATCGACTTCTTGCGCTTGTTTTCCGGCAACAGCATCTGGCTGGCGCCGGTCTCGTCGACAACATCGATCGCCTTGTCGGGCAACTTGCGGTCGGAGATGTAGCGCGCCGAAAGTTCCACGGCCGACTTGATGGCGTCTTCCGTGTACCTGATCTTGTGGAACTCCTCGAAATACGGCTTCAGCCCCTTCATGATCTCGATAGCGTCTTCGATCGACGGCTCGTTGACGTCGATCTTCTGGAACCGGCGCACCAGCGCGCGGTCCTTTTCGAAGAACTGGCGGTATTCCTTGTACGTGGTCGAGCCGATGCAGCGGATCGCACCCGATGACAGGGCCGGTTTCAGGAGGTTCGACGCATCCATCGCGCCGCCCGACGTCGCGCCGGCGCCGATAACGGTGTGAATTTCGTCGATGAACAGGATCGCGCCTTCGAAATCCTCCAGTTCCTTGACAACCTGCTTCAGCCGCTCCTCGAAATCGCCGCGATAGCGCGTTCCGGCAAGAAGCGCGCCCATGTCGAGGGAGAATATCGTGGAGTCGTGGAGCACCTCCGGCACATCGCCCTCGACAATGCGCTTGGCGAGGCCTTCGGCAATGGCCGTCTTTCCAACGCCCGGATCACCGACATAAAGCGGGTTGTTCTTCGAACGACGGCAAAGGATCTGGATGGTGCGGTTGACCTCGGCCGACCGGCCGATCAACGGATCGATCTTGCCGCTTTTCGCCTTCTCGTTGAGGTTCACGCAATAGGAAGACAGCGCGTCCTGCTGCTTCTTTTTGGTTTCTTCCTCGGGGGCTGCCCCGTCGGCCCTGCCCTGTTCCTCGGTGCCTTCCGGAGACCGGGTCACCGTTGCGCCGGGACGCTTGGCAATGCCGTGAGCGATGTAGTTGACGGCGTCGTAACGCGTCATGTCCTGTTCCTGAAGGAAGTAGGCCGCATGGCTTTCGCGCTCGGCAAAGATCGCTACCAGAACATTGGCGCCGGTGACTTCCTCGCGGCCTGACGACTGTACATGAATGACTGCGCGCTGGATGACACGCTGGAAGCCGGCGGTCGGCTTGGCGTCCTCATCATAGCCGGTAACCAGATTGTCGAGTTCGTTGTCGACATAGTCGAGAACGGTCTTGCGCAGCGCGTCGACATCGACGCTGCACGCATCCATGACGGCTCGCGCGTCCTGATCGTCGATCAGGGCGAGAAGGAGGTGCTCGAGCGTCGCGTATTCATGCTCGCGTTCGTTTGCATAGGTCAGTGCCTGATGCAGCGACTTCTCCAGACTTGCGGTGAATGTCGGCATTATTTTTTCTCCATCACGCACTGCAGCGGGTGCTGGTTTTGACGGGCGAAATCCATCACCTGCGTCACTTTGGTTTCGGCCACTTCATAGGTGTACACGCCGCACTCGCCCACGCCGTGATTGTGGACATGCAGCATGATCCGCGTGGCCTGTTCGCGGTTCTTCTGGAAGAAACGCTCCAGGACATGAACGACGAACTCCATCGGGGTGTAGTCGTCATTCAGCAAAAGGACTCGATAGAGGCTTGGTTTCTTGACCTTCGGCTTGGTGCGGGTAATGACCGCCGTGCCGCGGCTCTCGTCCCCGTCCCCCTGGCCGTCATCGGCCTGCATCCATACCGGAATCTGTTTCATCATCGCCTTGTCGTTTCGCGGCCACCGAACTGGCTCCTCTGCACCAGTTACTTAGGGATTCACTTGGGGATTTTAAGCCCCTCTTGGTGGCTTGCAAGGCGTCATATCGCAACGTCACAAACAAAAGGCCCGCATGATCGCTCATGCGGGCCACGACGCTGATTGAGAAGGATCAGATTGCGTCGAAAATTATTTCGTTGCCGAGGCAAAAGCCGTTTCGAACGGCTTGTAGACTTCCTTGGCGAGATCGGCGTAGAGCTCACCCATCTTGGTCGACTGGGCGATGAAGGATTCGTAGGCCGACTTCATGTAGTCGGTCTGCACTTCCATTGCCTTTTCCAGCGACTTGGAGGCAGCGAGCTTCTCGAAAGTCGCGACGCTATCCTCATAGGACTTCTTGGAATAGTCGGTCGCTTCGGAAGCGATGGTCTGCATGCCCTTCGACATCACCGCATAGCTCTTGAGCGAGTGGTCCATCATTTCCTTGCCGATCTTGTTGGCGTCTTCGAACGAATTGATCATGTTTGCACCTGTCTGAATGGGAGGAGACTTTTCAGCTTCGGATCCGTAATCCAGCCTTGCCACTATAATAGTGTGCAACGCACAATTTTTCAACCATTTCTTTTGCGCTGCACAATTTCCGCTCAATTTTAAGAAAAATCCGGCGAACTGCGGTAACTTCCCAGTCACCATAAACCTCTTGGTAACGACGTAGCGGTACCGTCAACACAGATCCCAACAGCCCAAATGGAAGGGCTGTGCGTTAGTAGTGTTGTTACAGGTGTCCATCGTGTCCTTCAGTAAGTCGCTGCCAATCCCCCCACTGGCGCATGCGGTTTCGAGTTTTTTCGCTGCCTTGCTGCTTATTCTGGCATTGAGCGCTGCCGCTTCCGCCAATCCGAAATATGCATCCTTCGTCATTGACGCCAATACCGGCAAAACGCTGCATGAGCGCTATGCGGATTCACCGCGCTACCCGGCGTCGCTGACCAAGATGATGACGCTCTACATGCTGTTCGAGGCCATGGAGCAGGGCAAGGTCTCCAAAAGTACACGGATCGTCTTCTCCCGCCATTCCGCGTCGATGCAGCCGTCAAAGCTCGGCATTCCGGCCGGCAAGAGCATCTCCGCCGAGCAGGCGATTCTCGCGCTGGTGACCAAGTCGGCCAATGACGTCGCTGCCGCCGTCGCCGAACACCTGGGCGGTACCGAAAGCAACTTCGCCAAGATGATGACCGCAAAGGCGCGCGCCATCGGCATGTCGAAGACAACGTTCCGCAACGCGTCCGGCCTGCCGGACTCACGCCAGGTGACGACAGCGCGTGACATGGCCACGCTCGGTATCGCCCTGCAGGAGCATTTCCCGAACGAGTTCCGATATTTCGCGACGCCCAGCTTCAAGTTCGGCAAGGCGCACTTCAGCAATCACAACCGGCTGCTCGGCCGCGTTCGCGGTGTCGACGGCATCAAGACGGGCTATACGCGCGCGTCCGGCTTCAACCTGGTCACCTCCGTTCACACGGGCGGGCGCAGCATCGTCGGCGTGGTTATGGGCGGCAAATCGGGCGCGTCGCGCAATGCCCATATGCAGGAACTGCTTGCAGCCACGGTCAACAAGGGCTCCAAGCGCGCAAAGCGCGGCATGCTCGTCGCGCGATCAGGTGGCACAAGGTTCGATATCGATACGGTCAGCGTTGCGGGACTTGCGCCGAGAGATGTTCCGGTTCCCGCTTTTGCGGATCGTCCCGTCGATGCCGCGCCGCAGGTTGCCGCGGCTGCGGCGGTGACCGCCATGGCCGCCGAACCGGAACCACGCCCGGCCGAACCGGTCGACACCATCCAGACCGCCTCAACGCCAGACCGCTCCGGCTGGATCATCCAGATCGCTTCGCTGCCGTCGCAGGATGAGGCTGTCGCATATCTGCGCAAGGCGCAGGACCGCGCCGGTGCCGTCCTCGGTTCGCGCGATCCGTTCGTCGAGCAGTTCGAGAAGAGCGGCGTGGTCTACCACCGCGCCAGGTTTGCCGGCTTCGACAGCAAGTCGGCAGCATGGAGCGCATGCAAGGCGTTGAAGAAATACGAATATTCCTGCCTCGCCTTCGACAATTCCTGACGGCGTTTCGGCGCCGTCACAGACCGATTGAATGTGTTTTGAGTATCAAGGGTCTCTGTCAACATGATCACGCAAGAGAACGTCTCTCGCTTCATTAACCCGCTGCGCAAGAAAGGCGTTTCCCCCGAGGTCGGGGTGTACGCGCTGCATCAGGCGTCGATGCGCCTGTCGGACGTCCGCAGCGGTCGCTCCCGGTTCAAGACCAAGGACCTTGTAGGCTTCCTCATGAGTCATGGGGCCCGAGTCATGCGGGCCGGAATGCCCCGCACCAATGTCCGGGTCACCGTCATCACGCCAACCCGGCATGCGGCGGTCAAGATACGCCTCCAGTAATTCCGCGCTCTCGCGCTCGCTGCCGACATCGGCGGCGAGCGCGCGCAATTCTTCTTCGCTCAGTTCGCCCAGCATCCGGCCTTCGAACGGACCGGCGAGCACGACTCCGTCCATTTCGCCGGTATCGTGGTCCAGCTCCATCTCCAGCCAGGCCGAACGGACGACTGATTTCTGGCCGCCGGACTTCCGCGCTCCGGCTTGACGGCGTTGGCGGCTGTACCAGGCGACCGCCATCATGATCAGCGGCGCGCCCGCGGCGATGCGGCCGCTCAGGCTCAGGATCAGCCCGATCAACGCGAGGAAAGCCGGACCGACATATCGCAGCAACGCCGCGACCTGCGCGGGAGGGGCCGAGGCGAAGTAGATCAGCCCGAGCACAGAAAACGCCGCGATGCCGACCAGGAGGATGAGGATGTTCATTTCCTGCCGCCCTTACCGCCGGACATCTGCGCAATCAGCAACCGGTCCTCATGCGTACCGCGATTTTCCAGCGCCTTCAGGCCGCCCGCCGCATAGACGGCGATCGACGACAGCAGTTTGGCGAGAACGGAAGCCGAAGACCGGTCGAAACGGAACCAGCCACCGCGCGTAGCGCGGGCGATCTCCCGAAAGGCGGTTTCGGCGGCAGGATCGCCCCCCTCCTGGAAGACAAAGACCGGCACGCCGCGCAAGCCGAGTTCGCCGGCGGCCTGGACAAGGTCGTCGACCTTCTCCTCCATCGCATCACCGATATAAATCAGCGCGTTAATCCGCTCGCGGGCATGTTCCTTCGTTGCGTGTTTCAGCACTTTCAGGATTTGAGTGTGACCGCCTCGGCAATCGATCCGGCTCATCATCGTCGCAAGCGACGCGCCGTCTTTCGCCCATTTCGATGCCCTGCACTCGCCGAATCCGCGGAAATAGACCAGTTGCATGGCCAGATTGCCGATACCGGCGACGCTTTCGAACATTTCTGCCTGGATCGAACAGGCCAGATCCCAGGTCGGCTGCCGGCTCATCGTCGCGTCGAGCGCCAGGACGATGCGGCCGGAACCTGTGTTGCGGCCTGCGGCGTTTTTCGCCGCCTCGAGAAAAGCCGCGATCTCCGAGCGCGACGATGCCGTCTGCGCCACCCTGTCTTTCGGCTTCGTGGTGATCGACTTGTCTGTGTCCGATTTGGCCATACGGAAAATGTGGCACTTTTCCATGCGCTTGCAAGACGAAATCCGCGTCTGCCGCGGCGCGCCAGTCAGATCAGGCCAAGATCGGCAAGCTCGTTGCGCATGTCGGTTGGCAGCGTCTCGATCCCCTCCCCGCTCTGGCCAAGGTCGGATGGCGCGTCTTCCGGCTTCAGATAACGCCATCCCTGAAACGGCCGTTTTGGCTGGGAATGAGTGAGTACGACTTCAGGATCGAGAACGATGTGGCAGCGTGAAATGCCCTCGCCATCGACAAAGGGGCGGATATCGACGATGCGCTGACGGCATTGCACGCGGCCCTTGATGACCCAGTAGAGCGAGCCTTCGCCAACGATCTCGTCGGCGCGCTTGGGTACCATGCGCGTGGTATGAATGTGTTCAGGCTTCTGCCCGGCCGCCTTCTTTTCCGCGAGCCGGTAGTCAATCCATGCACGCAAGTCCTCGACACTGTCAGCACCGACGCACAGTTTGATCATGTTCAAAGCCATACGCCATGGTTTATGGCGCAGCGCGTGCCGGTCAAGCGAACCGTCGGACGGTCCACAGCCAAAGACTCAACATTCCGGCACGTTGACGGCGAGACCGCCCTGGCTTGTCTCCTTGTACTTCTCGTTCATGTCGAGGCCGGTCTGGCGCATGGTCTCAACGCATGCATCCAGCGGCACGAAGTGTGTGCCGTCGCCCTTCAGGGCCAGCGAGGCCGCCGTCACAGCCTTGACCGCAGCCAGTGCGTTGCGCTCGATGCAAGGGACCTGGACAAGACCGGCGACAGGATCGCATGTCATGCCAAGATGGTGTTCGAGGGCAATTTCGGCAGCGTTTTCTACCTGCTCCGGCGTTCCGCCCAGCACTTCCGCCAAGCCGGCCGCCGCCATGGCCGCGGCGCTGCCGACCTCGCCCTGGCAACCGACCTCGGCACCGGAAATGGATGCATTGTTCTTGATGATGCCGCCAATGGCCGCAGAGGCGAGGAGAAAGTTCCGGATGTCTTCCGGATTGGTCAGTTCGTGGAACCGGACCATGTATTTCATCACCGCCGGAACGACACCTGCGGCTCCGTTTGTTGGTGCCGTGACAATGCGGCCGCCGGCGGCATTCTCCTCGTTGACCGCCATGGCATAGGCGGCCAGCCAGTCGTTGGCGAGCATCGGGTTGGGCCGGTTCGACTGCCAGTCTTCTTGCAGCTTTTCGTGAATCTGGCGGGCGCGACGCTTTATCTTCAAACCGCCTGGCAGGATGCCCTCGCCGCGCAGACCGCGCTCGATACAGCCATCCATCGCGTCCCAGACCGTATCCAGTTCGGCATCCAGTTCCTCGCGCGTGCGGCCGACTTCCTCGTTGGCGCGTTTCATCGCCGCGATGGACAGCCCGCTTTTCTTCGCCATTTGCAGCATCTCGGCGGCGTTGCGAAAGGGATACGGCACACCGGACGGCTTCTTCTTGCCGGCGTCGGCCTTGACCCGTTCCAGTTCTTCCTCGCTTACGACAAAGCCGCCGCCGATCGAATAATAGACGCGGCGTAACAACATGCGGCCGTCGCGGTCGCGAGCGAAGAATGTCATGCCGTTGGCGTGACCCGGCAACGGGCTCTTGCGGTCGAAGACGAGATCGGTCTCCGGATCGAAATCGTAACGTGGGTGACCGGGTGGCGAAACGGTCTTGTCGTGCGTGATCCGTTCCAGGAGGGCGTCGATCTGGTCAGGATCGATCCCGTCGGGCCGGTGTCCGTCGAGACCCATAATCACCGCACGGTCCGTCGCATGGCCGACTCCGGTATAGGCAAGCGAACCGTGCAGCGAAACTGACAGGCGCGTCACTTCCGTGTCGCTCGGACGCGGCCATTCTCCTCTGGCGATTTCATCGAGAAAGCGGATAGCGGCCGACATCGGCCCCATCGTGTGCGATGAGGACGGACCGATGCCGATCTTGTAGAGTTCGAAAACCGAAAGAAACATGGAATCCGCTCGCGTTGTGCGACGGCACGCTAGCAGATTGAATCGGCGGCGCGAAACGGGTTCCGACGCGCCTTGGCCATGTTACGACACGGCCAAGGCGTCAGGAAAGCCGGATACCGGTTTCGGAAGACGGTTATTGCGGCAAAGCCGCGGCAACTTTGGCGACGTCGTTCATGCCCGTCAGATAAACGACAACCATTATGCAGGCGAAACCCGCCACTGCCCAGGCTGTGACGCCCCAGCAGGATTTCTGGATCTTCTCGTCCATCAAGAAAATGCCCCTTTTTGGACCGGCGTGGCGATCCCACGCTCTTCTGGAGGCGGCCGTATACGCGGGACCAATTCGTTAATCAATTACTAATATATCGGGGCAGGCATGTGTTTTTTGCAACGTGAAAAGCACCGTCTTAAAAAGGTCTTTTCTTTCAGTGGCTTGCTTTTTTCCACACCCATGGCGGGACAAGCGCTGCGGCATGGACAAGCGCACACAAGGTTAATATCCACCGCTGCGGCCAGTCACCCGGTAAACGGCAAGTCCAAGCCACTCGTGCAAGGCATCCGAAATCTCGCCCAACGCCGCCGCCGGATTGTTGCGGCCCAGCGAAAAGGTCTCGCTGCCCGCCGTGCGGTAATCGGCAGGCCAGGGTATCACCGGCACTTCCTGTTTGCGGAAAACTCCCACCGAGCGGGGCATGTGATAAGCCGATGTCACGAGAAACCACTTGCCCTCGGCGCCGGGCGGCAGGATCGCTTTTGTGAAAATCGCGTTTTCATATGTGTTCATCGAACGGCCCTCGAGGACCAGCCTGCCCGTGTCGATGCCCAACGCCGCAAAGAACCGCGGCGCAATCGCTGCGTCGCCCTCAGCGTTTCCGATCAGTGCCGCCTCGCCGCCACTCACGATCACCGGCGCTTGCGGATAGAGGCGCGCAAGGCGGACGGCTTCGACAAACCTGTCGCCGGAATCCCCGAGTTCGAAGCCGCCGCGCGCGACGGTCACGAATCCGTCGAACCCGCCGCCGAGAACGATAATCCCTGCGATGTCGGCAGGTTCGGGCATGTTGTCAGGCCGCGCATAACGGTTTTCCAGCGGCTGCAACAGCAGGCGCCCGCTATTGGTTTGCGTTGCAATCAGGAGGCCGACAAGGCTCAGTGCGGAGATCAATGCCGAAAGGCGCGCCCGACGCCGCATCGACAGTGCCAGTAGGAGGACCAGCGCAAGCGCAAGCAAGCCGAGCGGCTGGACGAGGAGCCAGCCGATTTTAGAGATGGTGAAGAACATTGCTTCCTTGCCTTGCAACAACCGGATTGACCGGCATCATTTCCTTGCCTGCCTTCTAGCACGCCACGAGACGGGTTCCAGTCGCCTATGTCGCGGCTTCGCCGCCACCACGTCTAGGCAGCCATGGCGCGGCATGCGATAGCAGAATTCGAAGCGGAGAGGTGCCCACAGGCCGATGACATTAACCGCAGCTCCTTCACGCCGAAGGATCGAATGGATCGATCTGGCGCGTGGCCTCGCATTGGTCGCCATGGCGACTTATCACTTCAGTTGGGACCTGGAATTTTTCGGCTATCTCGAACCGGGGACCGCCGGCACCGGGCCACTGAAATGGTATGCCCGTTCAATCGCCGCGAGTTTTCTGATCCTTGTTGGCGTCAGCCTCGTGCTCGCGCACGGGAACGGCATTCGCTGGAGAGGATACGGCAAGCGCCTGGCGATGGTGGCCGGGGCGGCTGCAGCGATAACCCTCGTGACATGGTACGCGACGCCGGGCGCCTTCATATTCTTCGGCATCCTGCACCAGATCGCGGTGGCGAGCGTGCTTGGCCTTGTATTTCTTCGCGTGCCGGCCATCACGCTTGCCTGCCTGGCGGCGGCGTGGTTCAGCGTGCCCTTCTGGGCGAAAAGCGAGCTGTTTTCAGATCCGCATCTACTCTGGGTGGGGCTGTCGCCTTTCCCGCCCCGATCGAACGATTTCGTGCCGCTGTTTCCATGGTTCGCGGCAGTCCTTGCCGGCATGGCGTTCGCACGGTTCATGATAGACACCGGGGTAACACAGCGACTGGCCGACCGACCGCCGCACCGCAACCAGTTTACCCGAGCGCTCCGTTTCATCGGCCGCCACAGCCTGATCACCTATCTCTTACACCAGCCGCTGCTGGTCGCCTGCATCTACCTGTATTCGCTGGTCATGCCGGCGTCGTCCGTCGATGCTTTCGTCCGCTCCTGTGTCACACCCTGCATGGAGCAAGCTTCCGAGCAGGCCTGCAGCGCGTTTTGCGGCTGTGCGGCGAACCGATTGACGGAGGAAGGCTTGTTCGACGGCGTGTTTGGGGGTGAAATAACCCCGCAGAGCAATCCGCGCGTGGCCGAACTCCTGCAACAATGCACAATCGAGGCAGGCATCGATGGAAACTGAACATCACGGCTTCGGCGAACGACCGAACCGCTTTCCTTGGCCCCCGGTGATCTATGCCATTGCGCTCGTCGCCGGCTGGCCGCTCGGTCACTTCCTGCCGCTGCCCTGGATCGGCGGCATGGCCAACGAAGTGCTGTTTGCGGCGGGTTTCCTGATGATCGTCGGCGCCTTGGCAATCGATGCCGCCGCCATGACGACCATGCACCGGTCGCGCACGACGATCCTGCCGCACCGAATGGCCGATCATCTCGTCAGCAAGGGTGTCTTCGCCGTATCGCGCAATCCGATCTATGTCGCCAATACGATGCTGGTGATCGGCGCGGGGCTCATTTCGGGAATTGCCTGGTATTTCCCGCTTGCCTTCATCGCCGCGTTCGCGACGCAGAAACTCGCGATCGAACGCGAGGAGAAGCACCTCGAGACACGCTTCGGCAAACATTACCGCGACTACAAGAAGCGGGTGAACCGCTGGATCTGAGGCTGCCGCTTACGACGTGACGCGCAATTCGGCGAGACGGCCGAGGCAGGCTTCTTCGACCTGTTCGAGTTCGGCCAGCGTATCCTCGATGTCCTTGCGTTTCTGACGCAGCTCCTCGCGCTTTTCCGCCGCCTTGTTGATGATGGTGCGCAGTTGGCCGACCTCGCCGGGCGGCGCCTTGTACATCTGGATAATGTCGCGGATTTCCGCGATGGAGAAGCCGAGGCGCTTACCGCGCAGGATCTGCTTCACCAAGAGCCGGTCGGCAGGACGAAACAGCCGCGTACGACCGCGACGCACAGGTTGAATCAGCCCCTCATCCTCGTAGAAACGAAGCGTCCGCGTCGAGATGCCAAACTCCCGGGTCAATTCGGTTATGGTGTAGTAGTCACGCATACACCGGCTCTTTCCAAATCAGGCGCCAAAACAAGTTCATGCATTAAATACTCTTACGTAAAAGTCAAATAATGTGCGGTTGCGGCGACAGCCGGAACGGCTTCCTAGATGCCGAACCACCAGCCGGCAAGTCCCAAAAAGGCAAAGAATCCAACGATGTCGGTGACCGTGGTCACGAACACGCTCGATGCAATCGCGGGGTCAATGCCAAACCGGTCGAGCAGCAGCGGGATCAGGATACCGGCAAGCGCTGCACAGACCATGTTGACGATCATGGCCAGCCCTATCACCCCGCCAAGCGACAGGTTCCAGAACCACAGGGCCGCGACGATCCCGATCACCGCGGCGAAAACGACGCCATTGATGAAGCCGACGGTCAGTTCGCGACGGATAATACGCGACGAGTTGTAGATATCGATATCACGCGTGGCGAGCGCACGCACGGCAACGGTCATCGTCTGGGTACCGGCATTGCCGCCCATCGACGCGACGATCGGCATCAGCACCGCCAGCGCCACCATCTGCGAAATTGTCGCGTCAAACATTCCGATGACCATGGAGGCGAGGATTGCGGTCGCCAGGTTGATCAACAGCCACAGAAAACGCGAGCGGGTCGTATCGATGACGGAGTCCGACAGCTCCTCGTCACCGACACCGCCGAGACGCTTGAGGTCTTCCTCGGCCTCTTCCTGGATCACATCGACGACGTCATCGATGGTCAGGACGCCGACAAGGCGTTCGTTCTCATCGACGACGGCAGCCGACAGGAGGTCGTACTGTTCGAATATCTGCGCTGCCTCTTCCTGGTCCATCTCGGCCGGAACGGCGTGCCGCGTCTCGTGCATGATGTCTTCGATCTTGACCGGACGCGGCGTGCGCAGGATCTGGTCGAGATCGACCGCACCGACCAGGTGGAAGGTCGGATCGATAACAAAAATCTGGGCGAAGGTATGCGGCAGGTCCTCGCTGTCGCGCAGGTAGTCGATTGTCTGACCAACCGACCAGTAAGGCGGCACGGCGACGAATTCCGTCTGCATGCGCCGGCCGGCGCTTTCCTCGGGATAGTCGAGCGAACGACGCAGGCGGATGCGCTCGGTGAACGGAAGCTTGGCCAGGATCTCCGCCTGGTCTTCCTCCCCGAGGTCTTCCAGAATGTAGACGGCATCGTCAGAATCGAGTGCCTGGACAGCATTGGCGATCTGCTCGTTCGGCAGCGCGTCGATGATGTCCATCCGGATGCCTTCATCGACTTCCGTCAGCGCCGAGAAGTCGAAGCGGTCACCAAGCAACATTACCAGGTTTTGGCGATCGTCGCCTTCCAGCGTCTCTATCAGGTCGCCGAGCTCGGATTCGTGCAGATTGCTTACGGCAGCGGCCAACGCCTCGACATCGCCGCTTTCGATGCATGCAACGACGTGATCGAGGAAGTCGGCACGGATCGAGCCGTCATCGCTGTAGATGTCAGCGATGAAGGGGTCGCCGCTCGCTTCGGTCTGTGGCGTCTGTGTCTCGGTCACCGGCCTGCTCCGTCGCGCTGATGCGCAACCCAACAACTAAACTGCTGTTATGAAAATACAATTGTCAGCGATACCATTCGGGACGGTTTTTTCCGCCCGACCGCTTCCGCGCCGTAAACGGCGAAGAGCGTTCAGTATTTTTCGGGGACGTTGTCGATACCGCAGGTGCCACCAGGGCCGCAGCGCGCGACGCGCTTCAGCGTCAGCCAACTGCCTTTCAACAATCCGTGCCGGGCAACCGCCTCGTACCCGTATTCCGAACAGGTCGGCATATGGCGGCAGTTGTTGCCGATGAAACCGGACAGGGTGAGTTGATAGAGACGGATCAGCGACGTACCGAGCACGCGGCCGGGCGTCTTCGGCCACCTGCCCTGCCAGTTGCGGCCGCTGCGAACCGGCGGCGACCCAGTGTTGCGCGAATGGTCGGAGCACATGAGATCAGGCGGCGCTTGCGCGCCGTTCGGCGATCTGGTCGAGCGCATCGACAACGGCATCGAAGACGAGCAGCGTCGAAGCGTGGCGGGCGCGGTAGTCCTTCACCGGCATCAAAAACTGGAGATCGGCAAAACGGCCGGTCGGCGCCGGACCGTCCTCCTTGAGCATCGCGATCATCTGGTCGCGTACGGTGCGCAATTCGTCGGCGCTTGCGCCGACGATGTTCTGCGCCATGATCGAGGATGAAGCCTGGCCAAGCGCGCAGGCCTTCACCTCCTGGCCATAGTCGGCGACGGTATCGCCATCCATCTTCAGATCGATGGTAACGGTCGAGCCGCACAGCTTGGAATGCGCCTTCGCAGAGGCGTCCGGTTCGGCCAGCCGTAGAGTGCGCGGGATATTGCCGGCGAATTCGAGGATTTTCGCGTTATAGACGTCGTCGATCACACTATCTGCTCCGGTATTACGCCGCCGTGGCATGCCGGTTTTTCGGCCATCGGGCCTGTTTTCCCGCTTTCCCTACCATATATATTTTACAAGCGGCCGGGAACAAGGCATATGCCGCGTGCCGTTGACCGGAGCCCGTCGGTTCCGGTTTATTAAAGGTCAGTGGTCCGTTCAACTCGTTCCGGCGTATCAAGACCGGAACTACGGGAGACACCTTCATGGATGCCATGGTCAACGCCCTTCCGAGCGAATCGGAAGAGGACAAGGCGAAAAAAAAGCGCCCGCGCCCGACGCGGGAAGAAGCCGAAGCCGCGGTTCGCACGCTGCTGATGTGGGCCGGCGACGATCCGGACCGCGAAGGGCTGATCGAGACGCCGCAACGCGTCGTGAAGGCCTATCGCGAGATGTTCGCCGGTTACGACATGGACCCGCACGAAGTGCTCGACCGCACCTTCGAGGAAGTCGCCGGTTACGACGACATCGTGCTGGTGAAGGATATTTCCTTCCATTCGCATTGCGAACACCACATGGTGCCGATCATCGGCAAGGCCCATGTCGCCTATCTGCCGGATCACCGGGTACTCGGCCTGTCCAAGATCGCCCGGGTGGTCGATATCTACGCCCAGCGTCTGCAGACGCAGGAATCGATCACCGCGCAGATCGCCGCGACGATCAACGAGGCGCTGACGCCACGCGGCGTTGCCGTCATGATCGAAGCCGAGCATATGTGCATGGCAATGCGCGGCATCCGCAAGCAGGGATCGACGACCATCACCACCTCGTTTACCGGCGCCTTCAAGGACGATCCGGGTGAGCAGGTGCGCTTCATTTCGATGGTCCGCGGCGCAAGCGTGGCTTGATCGCGCGATTGCGGCGGCGTAGAGCCGTCGCATGACGACTTCGCAGAACACTCCCTTCCCCGCCCCCGGCTCCAAGACGGAACTGGAATCGGGTGACGTGCTGTCGCCGCGATTCAATGCCGACGGCCTCGTGACGGCGGTTGCGGTCGATGCGAATGACGGTACCGTATTGATGGTCGCACACATGAACGCGGAAGCGTTGCGGCTGACGCTCGAAACCGGGATCGCACACTACTGGTCGCGCTCTCGCCAGGCGATCTGGAAGAAGGGCGAGACATCGGGAAACATGCAATCGATCAGAGAGATCCGGATCGACTGCGACCAGGACTGCGTGGTTTTGAAGGTCGAGACCGCCGGGGACGGCGCAAATTGCCATACCGGCAGGCGCAGCTGTTTCTATCGCACCGTCGTTGACGGACCCGACGGGCAGCCCCGCCTTGCACCTGACGAAGCCGATCCGCCGCGTTTCGATCCCGATACCGTCTACGGCCCAAACACGTGATTTTTTCACGGATTTGACACTAATTTGTCCCACACTCAATATTCAGGGATTGGGGACATCGTCAGTACGCCATGCAATTAGCCAACTTTTCCCGCCGGAAGGCAAGGATCGTAGAGCCGCCCGAAGATTTCGATGAAACGCCGAAACCGGGGCGCAGAAAGGCGATCGCGCTCGCGCTTGGCGGCGGCGCCGCGCGCGGCTGGTCCCATATCGGCGTACTGCATGCGCTGGACGAGGCCGGCATCGAAATCGAAATGATCGCCGGCACCTCCATCGGCGCCCTTGTTGGCGGCTGCTATCTGGCCGGCAAGCTGAACGAACTCGAACGCTTCGCCCGCTCGCTGAGCCGCCGGCGCATGCTTGGTTTGCTCGACATCCAGTTCGCCGGGTCCGGCCTTTTCGGCGGCATGCGGCTGAACCGCGAGATGGAAGAACACATGCGTGATGTGCAGATCGAGAATCTGCCGAAGCCTTTCGTTGCCGTCGCCACGGAAATTGCCACCGGTCACGAAATCTGGCTGACGCATGGAGACCTGGTCGCGGCCATGCGGGCTTCCTATTCGCTCCCGGGCATATTCGAACCGGTCGACTGCAACGGCAAGATCCTGGTCGACGGTGCGCTGGTCAATCCGGTGCCGGTATCCGTGTGCCGCGCGCACGAGCAGCCGCGGGTCGTTGCGGTAAACCTGAATTACGATCTGTTCGGGCGCTCCGGCGTCGTCAAGCACGGCGCGCCACGCGCCGAGATGAATGTCCGCGCCACCGACGACACCGCAGAAACCTCGAATCGCAAGGCGCCAGCCAAGTCATCGCGTCTCGGCATTTCGGGCGTAATGGTGGAATCCTACAACATCATCCAGGATCGGATCTCGAGGGCCCGGCTCGCCGGCGATCCGCCGGACTATGCGCTGCATCCGCGCCTGTCGGATATCGGACTGGCCGATTTCCACCGCGCTTCCGAGGCGATCGACCGCGGCTACGAGGCAACGATGAGCCGGCTGGTCGACCTAGAGCGTCTCACCGAACTGGTCTGACAGTCAGGCCGAGGCGATATAGGAGCGGATTTCTTCCGCTTCGCGTTCGACTTCCATGATCCGCCGCTTGACGACGTCGCCGATGGAAATGACTCCGGCGAGCTTGCCGTCGCGTTCGACCGGAAGATGACGGAAGCGCCCCTCAGTCATCAGTTCCATGACTTCAAGCACGGTGGACTCCTCGGAACAGGTACGAACCTTGGTCGTCATCAGGTCGGCAACGGACCGCTGCAATGCACTGGTGCCGCCCGAACTGATGGCGCGAACGATATCGCGTTCCGAAAGGATGCCCTTGATCACTTTGTCGGGCGTCGAAACGATCAGCGCCCCGACATTGTAATCTGCCAGAGCCTTGATCGCATCCGCGCCGGTCGCGTCGAGAGGCAGCGTAAAAACGTCGGTGCCCTTATCGGCAAGAATATGCTTGACCATCATGAGCGTACATTCCTCCTTGCTTCCCCTGCCAACAGCATGCGCTGAGGGTCGGCAATTTGCAACAATCGCTTACTGTAGGTCAGATCTTCCATGCGGACTGCGGCGATCGAAGACGGGGATGAGGAAAAAGCCCGCCAGCAAGCCACCGATATGGGCCTCCCAGGCGATCGAGCCGCCTTGCTGCAGACCGAAAAGATCAAGGCCGATAGCTACATTCATGCCGACCCACACGAGCAGGAACGGCACGACGCCACGGACACGGAACGTGTCGCCGATCGAAAGTAACGGACCATCGAAGCCGTGACGCGGATTGCGCCGGTTGGCCCGCAGACCGAACCGGGCCGCGGCGCCCATGAACCCGGAAACCGCGCCCGACGCGCCGATGACCGGGACCGGATCTCCGAAATAAATCACGAGATGGGCGGCGGCCGCCAAGCCGGCGGTGACGACCCAGAAGGCGACGCTGCGCACCCAACCGATTCGATAGGCAAGCGGCGAGCCGAATGCCGACAACCAGACGATGTTGATGGCCAGGTGAGCCCAGTCGCCATGCAGGAAAGCATAGGTGACCGGTGAAACGATAGCCGCGAAATCAAGCGTGAAGAGATCCGGCCTGTAGCGGATCGGGAAGAACGCCATCTCGATGACCAACCGCATATCCGCTTCGGGCGACAGGATGTTCGTCCGCACTACGTGAATGCCAATGCAGATGGCCGCCAGCGCCACGATCACCCCGTGCAGGTTGAATACGGGCGGGTTCCCGGCAGGCGGACTTCCCGGCGGCGGCGTTTCGCCGGCATTCAGTGGATCTGTCTGAGAGTTCATGGAGATTCTTCGGAAGGCATGACAGAGATATCGGGCAAAAAGAAAGCCATTCAAGCTTTCGCTTGAATGGCTTGGTGAGCCCCCTGCCCATCCCCGGAATTTAGCTGCTGTGAAACCGATTGGCCCCGTTGGCCGGAACTTGGCAGACACGGCCTGCGGCCGCAATCGAAACCATTTGTTAACCTTAACATCACCGGGAAACCGCCGCTGGCCCGGAAAATGCGCGTTTATCCACGTGGGTGATGAAATTCCGCACCGCTGTTTCAGAACGGGACAGCGGCGGGATTTCGGGGACTGAGGCAAGCGGGACATGCGCCATAAAGAAACGATAGGACTGTTCGACTACTGGAACGAAATTCGCGGAGAGCGCGAGGCACCGTTGCGGTCGGAGATTTCTCCGGCGGCGCTCGGACGCTTGCTTCCCTCTGTCATGCTGCTCGAGCAGCGCGAAGACGGTGAAATCGTGTTCCGCTTGGCCGGCACCCGAATCTGCAGCCTGCGCTGCCGCGAACTGAAAGGACGCCCGTTCAACGGGCTGTTCCGTGACGAAGATCGCGTGGCGCTGACGAAGGTCCTGCATTCGGTCGAACGCGACAATGCCCTGGTCGTGCTGGATGTCATTGCCGACAACGGTGACGGCAATGGCGTTCCGGTCGAGATCGCGCTGCTCCCGCTGGCCGACGAGACACCCCGCATCCTCGGGATCGCGAGCCTGAAGAAGACGCCCTACTGGTTCGGCGCCGAACCCGCAAAGCTCGAACTGCGCGGCATACGCTACATGGACTCCCGCTCGGAGCTGCCGTATCTGCACAGCCGTCCGTCGGTGCCGGTCCGGCACAGGCAGACGCCACCGGAACCCAGCCTTCGCGACCGTTTGAGACTGCTCAGCGAGAGCAATCCGGCCCGGCCGAAAACGGCTTTGCGCATCTTCACGGTACATGACGGCGGAAAGAAGTAACCAAAACTTCAATCGAGCGCACCAACGCGGGCGGCAATAGCGCAAACCAATAACCACCCGTTAACTAGCCGAACCCTATGCTTCGGGCATAATCTCAGACCAACCGGACTGACCGCATAATGCTCGGCGCACAGCAAACCGAATTCGAACACGAACGCCGGCAGCACCAAAGAGTCAAAGTGCTGCTGCATGGCCGTTTGATGTTGTCGGATCGTTCCGAACATCGCTGCCAGGTGAACGACATGTCGCCGGGCAGTGCATTTCTTGTTACCGAAGGCGCCGGCCAGATCGGAGAACGCGTTATCGCGTATGTCGATCACATCGGCCGGATCGAGGGCAAGATTTCTCGCGTCATGCCGGATGGTTTCGCTCTCGAACTGAATACGACGCCGCGAAAGAAGGCGAAGCTTGCCGCGCAGTTGACCTGGCTTGCCAACAAGCACGAACTGGATCTGCCCGAAGACCGCCGCCACGAACGTATCGCGCCGCGCAATCCGGCTGGCCTGCTGTCGCTGGAAGACGGCCGGCAGTATCGCTGCCGCATTATCGACCTGTCGCTGTCCGGCGCCGCTATCGAGATTGACGTCCGTCCCGCGATCGGGACGCAAGTCACCCTCGGCAACATGCGCGGCCAGGTTGTTCGCCATTTTGATGAAGGCATCGCGATCGAATTCGCAGTCGTACAGCGGCGAGAGTCTCTGAAGCAGTATCTCGGTTAGGTCCTGCCTGCCGACCTCCAGGAAAGGCGCTTCGCTTTGCGGGGCGCTTTTTCTTTTTCTCTTACGCAGATTTCACAACAACCGCGGTCACAAACCCGGACGGCATAGTGCCGTCCGAGTTCGCTAAAATTTTATTCGATCTTTTCTAGGATTGGAATCAAAAGCAGATAAATTTTTATTCAAGTATAGATTTGTCTTTGTTTAAATACACAGGCTGCACTTCGCGATAGCTAAAATATTACATGCCATTGTGCTCTCCACTGGGGAGACGATGGAATGCATAAATTCAAAAAGAACTTTACTCTTGCCGCGACTGCCGCTGCGGTCGCGCTCGGTACGGGCATGGCAGACGCCAAGGCCACCTCGATGAAGCTCGGCCGCTACACCAGCCAGCCAATCGGACACTACGAGTTTTGCCAGCAGGTACCGGCGGAATGCCGTTCCAACGGCTCGAATGTCGCGCCGGATAAGCTGACGCCGGAGATGTGGAAAACACTTCTGCGCATCAATTCGGACATCAATGCGATCATCGCACCGCGTACCGATTACGAGATGTGGGGACGCGAGGAAATCTGGTCCTATCCGGTCAAGTACGGCGATTGCGAAGACTATGCGCTTCTCAAGCGGCACGAACTGATCGTCGCGGGCTTCAAACCGGGCAATCTTCTGATTACCGTTGTGCTGCAGCCAAATGGCGACGGCCACGCGGTTCTGACCGTGCGCACGGATCACGGCGACTTCATTCTCGACAATCTTGTCGGCTCGGTCCTCGACTGGCGCGATACGCGCTACCGCTTTCTGAAGCGGCAGTCGTCGGCAAATGCCGGAAAATGGGTCGACATTATCGATGAACGCAGGAGTGTCGCGCAGAACTAGTCGTTACGACAGAACACAGAGGTTCCCGGTCGAGTCCCCAAACCATCCCATCCCCAACGACCGGGTCAGGAGCCGGCCATCCCAGATGGTCGGCTCTTTCTTTTTGTGAACGCAACTTCAGGCAGGCTTCATGCCGTCCGCGAAGCGCCTTGCGTTATCGACGTAGTGGCTGGCCGACTCGCGCAGCATCCCGATCGCCTTGTCATCGAGCGTCCGCACGACGCGGGCCGGCGTACCGACGATCAGGCTGCCGTCCGGAAACTCCTTGCCTTCGGTCACCAGCGCGCCGGCACCGACCAGGCAGTTCCTGCCAATCCTGGCCCCATTCAGCACGATGGCCCCGATACCGATGAGACTGTTCTCCCCGATGGTGCATCCATGCAGCATGGCGCGATGACCGATCGTGCAGCCTTCGGCGATATCGAGCGGGAAACCCATGTCGGTATGCATGACACTGTGTTCCTGCACATTGGTACGGGCGCCGATGGTGATGCGCTCATTGTCTCCGCGCAGCACGCAGCCAAACCAGATCCCGCTGTCCTCGCCAAGCGTGACCTTGCCGATGACATGCGAGTCATCGGCAACGAATGCCGGCCCCCTGCCCGCGAATTCCGGCTTCACGCCGTCCAGTTCATAAAGCGCCATGTCACCTCCCGCCTTGTTGTCGCGACCGGGAAACTCTCACGGGAGCGGCCCCCGCTACAAGAGCCCCCGCGTGCTTTCCAGAGCGAGAATGCCGAGCGAGCCGGTCCATACCAGAATGAGAAATGTAAAAACGAAGGTATTTCGCAGCGAAAGCGCGACGCTGCCGGGCTTCGCGCGGTCGAGTGCGCGCACGAGCAGAACAGGCCCCGTGCAACAAAAGACGAGAAACGCCGCCAGCATGCCAATCTCGTCCAGTGTTTCGCGATCGAAGTCGGGCGTGAAACCGATCACACCGCGGACGAGGTGAAACAACGCTATCGCCACTGCAGACCCAGTGACAAACACCAAAAACGCAACCATCGACACATCCCCGTTTACCGAAAGTTTACCAAAGACGTATCGAGTGATGCACATAGGATGCCAGTTATCCTGTGCCAATTCGGGGCACTTTGACGGAACCATGCCAAGCGCAACAGCAAGCACTGACGACGCCCTCGACATCAGGAAGGGAATGCCCGACCTGGCCGTACGGCTGTTCATGGGATTCGGAGTTCTGGCGCTTCTTTCCGTGGTAATCCTGATCGCCGGCAAGCTTTACGGCCGCTCGCTCGTTCACGCCGGTCACACATCTTCGACGGAAAGGCTCGAGCTTGTCGTCGGCAGCGATGTGCTCATCGTCCCGGCCAACATGATCCGCAAGGAAGAGCAGCGCCATTCCGGCAACGCAAAACGCCTCGATCTCTACATACACTGGCCGAGCGTTTCAGGTTTCCGCGACCGACTCGCGGCGGAGTTCAACAATGTCGATCCGGCAACGAATTCAATCGTTTTCGTGTCGATCATGCCGCGTACGACAACCCGTGACATGGCGGGACGGTTCGATCCGGTTTACCGGAAGGTGATGACCGGCGGGCCACTGGCGGCGGGGCCGGAATTGCTGGCCCACACACTGTCAACCGAACATGGATATATCGGCGAGCGCCTCGTCTACAGCGCGCCAGAAGTGCGCGGAGGCGAGCGATTCGTCGCGCGCTGCCAGGATAGCGATGCCGCGCATGTGATTCTCGCCCCTTGCGAAACCGAAATTCACTTCGGCGAAACGCTGACGGCGCAGATCCGCTTTCCGGCGCGGCTTCTCAATGAATGGCGCGGGCTGCATGTCGCCCTACCCGTCTTTTTACGAGATCTTCTCGCCGGTCGCGCCGACTAGTCGTCGTCTTCCAGGTCGAAATCGAGAATCGACATGGAAAGGTCGTATGAGATCTCGCCTTCGTCCTCGATGCGGGTCACCACGCCGAGGAACTCCTCGCCGGCATATAGCTCCGCCGAATCGGCGATGCGCGGACGCGGCTTGACCGCAAGGGACGGGTTTCCGAAGGTTTTCTGGAAAAAACGCGTCAGTTTCGTCAGCTCTTCGGATGTCACAGACAGGCTCCTGTTCTTGATCTTGGTGTGTGCCCTGATTGCACGATGGCAAAACACGATTGACGCGCCAGTGCAAGTCCGGCGCGCCCTGCTTAATTTCCGTGGCAGTTGTGGGTTTAGTCGGACTCGAGAAGCTGGTCCATCACCCGCGACGGTTCGCTGCAGCCCGAACCACCCACGACGCGAGCCGGAACCCCCGCAACCGTCATGGAGGCCGGGACGTCCTTCAAGACGACCGATCCCGCGGCAACCTTGCTGCAATTACCGACCTTGATGTTGCCAAGAATCTTCGAGCCGGCACCGATCAGCACACCGTCGCCGATCTTCGGATGACGGTCACTGCCTTCCTTGCCGGTGCCGCCAAGCGTCACCGAATGCAGAATCGAGACATTGTCGCCAATCACCGCGGTTTCGCCGACGACAAGGCCGGTGGCGTGATCGAGAAAGATGCCCTTGCCGACGCGCGCTGCCGGATTGATATCCGTCTGGAAGACGGCCGATGAACGGCTTTGCAGGTAGAGCGCGAAGTCGAGCCGCCCCTCACGATAGAGCCAATGCGCCAGACGGTGCGTCTGGATCGCATGAAAACCCTTGAAATAAAGGAGCGGTTCTATGAAGCGCGTGCATGCCGGATCGCGGTCATAGACCGCCTGCATGTCGACACGCACGATCTCGCTCCAGGTCGGATCGGCTTCCAACATGGACCGGAAGGACTGGCGCAACAGGTCGGCGGACATGTCCGGGTGGTCGAGGCGTTCAGAAATACGGTGAATAATCGCATCTTCCAGCGTCGGCTGGTTGAGCACCGTCGTCAGCATGAATGCGCCGAGCGCGCGATCCTTGGAAATCGCGGCTTCGGCTTCCTCGCGGACGGCGTGCCAGATCGGATCCAGCGCCTGGATCTGCGAGGGCGAAACTGATTTGCGATGCTGTGCCATGACGGCCTCCATCGTTGTCGATACGTCGATAAATAGCGTATCGGGACCCGAATTTAAACGAGTTGAGATCAAAACTTCTTAAGCGATGATCAAGGGCGGTTAATGATTCGCGCCCAGGAACTCGAGGACGGCCTGTTTGAAGACGCGGTCGCCCACGGCCAGCATGTGGTCCCGGCCCGGAATGTCGACCGCTTCGGCGTGAGGCATCAAGGCCGCCAGTTGTTGTGGAGAGCCGGCAATGTCGTCCTTCGTGCCAACGGCTACCAGAGCCGGCGTCGCGATTGTACCGGCCTGTTCCGGCGTCAGTTTCTTGCGCGAGGATTCGATGCATGCCGCAAGTGCGACACGGTCGCTGCCAGTCTGGTCGGCGAATGCCCGGAAGGTGCGCGGACGCGGTGCGGTGACATCGTCGATGGAATCGGCAAGCAACGCCTCGGCGATTCCCTCCCAGCCGCCGAGCCCCTCGACCATTCCGATGCCCAGTCCGCCGAAGACAACGGAACGCATCATTTCCGGCGCGGCCAGCGCCATGAAGGCGGAGATGCGGGCTCCCATCGAATAACCCATTACGTGGGCGCTCGGTATTTCAAGATGCCGTAACAGCGCGATCGAATCGGCGGCCATCTTTTCCGGCGTGTAGGCCTCCGTAACGTGCGGTTTGTCGCTTTCGCCATGTCCCCGATTGTCGATGGCGATCACCCGATAGCCCGCCTCGCCCAGCGTCTTCAGCCATCCCGGATTGATCCAGTTGACTGTCTTGCTGGACGCAAAGCCATGGATCAGCAGAATCGGATCGCCCGCGGGCTCGCCTTCATCGAAATAGGCAAACTTGAGGTCATCATGGGTAAAACTGGGCATTGAGTCGTTCTGCCGTGCTTGTGTGGGTTCCTGACGGATTTGCGCCGCGACTGGCTACCAATTCCCTTTCCGGGGCGCTAGTGTGCAACGCGGCATTGGCTGCTGCGCGGCCTTGCAGAGATATAGTTATTCACACAGGACCTAACGATGGCTGGCCACGGGACGCCTCATTTCCAGAACGACGCCGGGAATGCGAAAATCGAGATCGGCGTGAAGGAATTCATGTGCGTAGGAGCCAATCCCCCCTACGACCACCCCCATGTCTTTCTCGACATGGGCGACGAAAGCGAAAAGGTCTGCCCTTATTGCTCGACGCTCTATGTCTACAATCCCAAGCTTGGCGCGGATGAAACGCGCCCCGAAGGTTGCCAGTTCGAGCCGACACAGTCGGCCGCCTGACCGTCACGTCTGAAACCAGGACGACCGGATACCGGTGAGCGACAAGGTACATATTCTCATAGCCGGCGCGGGCATAGCCGGCCTGACAGCGGCGCTGGCACTTGCCAGACGCGGCGTCGCCTCGACAATCGCGGAAGACTTTCGCGAACCGTCGGAAGTGGGCGCGGGGCTGCAAGTCGCACCGAATGCCAGCCGTATCCTGCGCGATCTCGGCGTACTGGACGCACTGACAGAAAAGGCGGTCGCGCCCAATTCAATCCGACTTGGCGATGCACCGTCCGGGCGCATCCTGCTCGACATGGCGATTACGCCGGAATGGCTGGAGCGGATGGGCGCGCCCTACCTGACCGCGCACAGGGCCAACCTGCATGGCGCGCTCTACGCAGCGGCGACCGTCGATCCGGCAATCGACATTATCACGGGCCATCGCGTCTCCGAAGTCAGCCAGAACGAGAACAGCGTCACGACCAGCCTCGAAGCGGACTCAGGCAAACGCGAAATCGTCTCGGACATTCTGATCGGCGCCGACGGAATCTGGTCGAAGACGCGAGCGGCCGTGACCGGCGCCGCGGAACCGAAACCTACCGGGCGTATCGCCTGGCGCGCCATCGGCCCTGCCTCGACAGCCAGCGCGAACAAGGTGACCGCATGGATGGCACCCGACAGTCATCTGGTCACCTATCCGGTGCGCAATTCCGAAACGCTCAACATCGTCGCGGTTACGCACGGCCGGCTGGAAGCGCATGACTGGTCGCACGAGGCCGACCAGGCGCAACTGGCGAAGCTTCTCGAAAGCGCCAAAAGCATCACCGACCTCGGCGCCGTCGAGAAGGCAAGCTGGACCACATGGCCACTCAGCGCGGTTTCCCCGTCCGCGCCATGGCATCACGGCCGCGTGCAACTGATAGGCGATGCCGCGCACGGCATGGAGCCGTTCGCCGCCCAGGGTGCCGCCATGGCGATCGAGGATGGCTATGCAATCGGAATAGCCTTCTCCAGGTACGCGGACGATCCAGAAGAGGCGTTCCTGCATTACAGGTCGCTACGGATCGGGCGCATCCTGCGGGTGGCGCGGCGAACGGAATTCAACCGCTGGACCTACCATCAAAGCGGTGCAGGTCGAGTCGCACGCAACATGTTCTTCTCGATGCGCTCGCCCGAGGCTTTTTTCGGCGACCTCGACTGGCTCTACGGCTATACGATGCCTGAATGAAAAAAGCCGGCCTTGGGGCCGGCTTTTTCTCCTGCACCCTGATACGCAATACTCAGTGCAAGATCTGGCTGAGGAACAGCTTGGTCCGCTCATGCTGCGGATTGTCGAAGAAGTCGTCCGGCTCATTCTGTTCGACGATCTGGCCCTGATCCATGAAGATCACGCGGTTGGCCACCTGACGGGCGAAACCCATTTCGTGGGTCACGCAAAGCATGGTCATGCCCTCTTCGGCGAGGCCAACCATGGTGTCGAGCACTTCCTTGATCATTTCCGGATCGAGCGCAGATGTCGGCTCGTCGAACAGCATAATGCGCGGGTTCATGCACAGCGACCTGGCGATCGCCACGCGCTGCTGCTGGCCTCCGGAGAGCTGGCCGGGAAACTTGAGCGCCTGTTCGGGGATCTTGACACGCTCGAGGAAGTGCATCGCGCGCTCCTCGGCTTCCTTCTTCGGCATCTTGCGCACCCAAATCGGCGCCAGGGTGCAGTTTTCCAGGATCGTCAGATGCGGGAACAGGTTGAAGTGCTGGAACACCATGCCGACCTCGCGGCGGATTTCGTCGATCTTCTTGAGGTCGTTGGTCAATTCAATGCCGTCGACAATGATCTTGCCCTTCTGGTGCTCCTCCAGCCGGTTGATGCAGCGGATCATGGTCGACTTGCCGGAACCGGAAGGGCCGCAGATCACGATTCTCTCGCCACGCATGACCTTCAGATTGATGTCGCGCAGGACATGGAAGTCGCCGTACCACTTGTGCATATCGACGATTTCAATCGCGACATCGGTGTCAGAGACCGCCATCTTGGAACGGTCGGCCCTGATCTCCTCGGATGCGGCAGCGTTTTCAGACATATTCCGGGTTCCTTATCGTTTGTGACCTGTATCGAGCTTGCGTTCCATGAACATGGAGTAGCGCGACATGGAGAAACAGAAGATCCAGTAGATGATGGCTGCAAAGAAGTAGCCCGACAGCGACTGCACCGGCGACGACCAGGCCGGGTCGGAAAAAGACGACTGGATCTGGCCCAGGAAATCGAACAGGCCGATAATCAGCACCAGCGTGGTGTCCTTGAACAGGCCGATGAAGGTGTTGACGATGCCCGGGATCACCAACTTGAGCGCCTGGGGCAGAATGATCTTGCGCATCATCTGCGTCCAGTTCAGCCCGAGTGCCATTGCACCCTCATACTGGCCCTTGGGCAACGCCTGCAGGCCGCCGCGAACGACTTCCGCCATATAGGCCGAAGAAAACAGCGCGACGCCGATCAAAGCGCGCAGCAGTTTGTCGAAGGAGACGCCCTCCGGCAGGAACAGCGGTAACATCACAGAGGACATGAACAGAACGGTGATCAGCGGCACACCGCGCCAGAACTCGATGAAGACGATCGAGAAAAAGCGCACGATCGGCAGCGCCGACCGGCGGCCGAGCGCCAGCGCAATTCCCAGCGGCAGCGATGCGGCAATGCCGGTCACGGCGATGACGAGTGTCACCAAGAGGCCGCCCCACACTTCGGTTTCGACATGGTTCAGGCCAAAATCGAAGCCGAGGATGAACAGCAGGATGAAGAGCCCGGCGAACAATGCGGCGACGGACTTCAGGTTCGGGAGCGGATCGGAATCCGACAAATAGGCAAATGCATATGCCGCAACAAGCGCGAGAACCGTGAGGACAGCGAGCGGTATGTAAAAGCCACCGACCTCGAAATCGCCGCCGGTCAGCAGGATCAACGCTGCAAGCGGGAAGATCACCGCAACGAAAAGGATATTTTCCCGTTTGAAAGGCGCCGACGGGATCAGCAGCGGGATCAGGCCGCCGAAGAAAAGGATACCGACGATGTTGACACGCCATTGTTCCGCATCCGGATAACGGCCGTAGACGAACTGGTTGGCGTAGGCCCCGACATAGGCCCAGCAAGCGCCAAACCAGCCATTGGGCTGAATACCGCCCTGGGCCTCGGTGGCGCATGCTGCGCGGTCCGCGCCGGTCCACACCGCATTGGTCACCATGAAACTGACGACCGGCGGGATCACGACATAGAGGACATAGATACAGAACAGCGTCAGGATCGTGTAGGGAACTGACGAAAACAGGCTTTCGCGCAGCCACGCAACGATGCCCTTCGACAACGCCGGCGCCGGCTGTTCGGGCAACATTTCACTGCGGACATAAGCCAGGTCGGCCATGTGCGGCTGGTTGCTCATCGTCTTATCTCTCCACCAGCGCGACGCGGCTGTTGTACCAGTTCATGAACAGCGACGTGAGAAGCGAAATCGTCAAGTAAGTCAGCATCGTCAGCGAGATAATCTCGACTGCCTGGCCCGTCTGGTTGAGCGCAGTACCGGCAAAGACGGACGTCAGCTCCGGATAGGCGATGGCGACGGCGAGCGAAGAATTCTTCGTCAGGTTCAGATACTGGCTTGTCAGTGGCGGGATGATAATGCGCAGCGCCTGCGGAATAACCACCAGACGCAGAGTCGGGCCGCTCCTGAGACCTAGCGCATGAGCCGCTTCGGTCTGCCCCCCGCTGACTGCGAGAATGCCGGCACGGACGATCTCGGCTATAAAGGAGGCGGTGTAGGTCGACAGGGCGACCAGCATGGCGATGTATTCGGGTATGATCGTCATGCCGCCCTTCGGACGAAAACCGCCCGCTTCGGGAATGTCCCAGCTCAGGGGCGCACCGGTGGCGATGAAGACAATCAGCGGCAAGACGACAATGATGCCGAGGCCGACCAAAAAGCTCGGAAAGATCTGGCCGGTGGCCATCTGCCGCTTGTAGGCCCAACGGCCGATTGCCCAGGCGATAACGCAAGCGGCGATGAAAGCGTAGAAGATAAAGGCCGCTCCCTCGCCCCACACCGGCTTGGGCGCGAAATAGCCACGGTTGTTCAGCAGGCCGAGGAAACCGAAATCGAGGCCGTCTCGGGGTTGCGGCAACAGCCGGAGGACGCCGAAATACCAGATGAAAATCTGCAACAGCAACGGGATGTTGCGCAGGCTTTCGACATAGACCGTGGCCAGCTTGCGGATGAGCCAGTTTTTCGACAGGCGGGCGACGCCGACTATGAAACCTATGATGGTGGCGAATATGATGCCAACGAAGGCCACTACCAGCGTGTTGATCAATCCGACCAGGTAGACACGGCCGTAGGTGGAAGATGCCTGGCTGTACTCGATCAGCGATTGGCTGATGGCAAAGCCGGCATTGGAGGACAAAAATCCCCACCCCGAGGCGATTCCGGCCGCCTGCAGGTTGTCGTTCATATTCGTCCAGCCCTCATAGGCGAGATAGACGATCAGCACGGCCAACACGATCTGGAACAACCAGCCGCGAACTTCCGGATTGTTGAGAAGAGCGACCTTCGGAGCACTATCCTCGGAGGCGCCCGGCCCGCCGGGTGTCACATCAGTAACAGCCATATCGGTTTTCACCTGTTCATCGTGACGGACATGTCATTCCAGGAATTGATCGCGGCACAGCTGCGTCCCCAATCAGCCGAGACGGCATATCCCCACCCTGATGCAATTCACCCGGCCGCAAGGCGGCCGGGTGAAGTTTTGTCTTAGCGGATCGGCGGGCCGTACATGAGGCCGCCCTTGGACCACAGCGCGTTCACGCCGCGGGCGATGCCAAGCGGAGTATCCGGACCGACGTTGCGGTCGAACATCTCGCCATAGTTGCCGACCGCCTTGATGGCGTTGGCTGCCCAATCGGCGGTGAGGCCAATGTCCTTGCCGAAATCACCCTCGGTGCCGAGAAGACGCTTGATTTCCGGGTTTTCGCCGGCGGCCATCTCGTCAACGTTCGCCTGGGTGATGCCGAATTCCTCGGCGTTCACTGTCGCGATGTGGACCCACTTGACGATGTTGAACCACTGGTCATCACCCTGACGAACAACCGGACCAAGCGGCTCCTTGGAGATGATCTCCGGCAGAACCTTGTGCTCGCCCGGATCGGTGAGTTTGAGACGTTGTGCATAGAGGCCGGACTGGTCGGTCGTATAAACATCGCAGCGGCCTGCATCGTAGGCTGCAACAACCTCGTCGGCTTTCTCGAAGGCGACGAGTTCGTATTCCATGTTGTTGGCACGGAAGTAGTCGGCGACGTTCAGTTCGGTCGTCGTGCCCGTGTTCGTGCACACCGAAGCGCCGGAGAGTTCCAGCGCGGAGTTGATGTCCATCGAGGTACGGATCATGAAGCCCTGGCCGTCATAGTAGTTTACGCCGGCGAAGTTCAGGCCGAGCTGCGTGTCGCGGCTCATGGTCCAGGTGGTGTTGCGGGAAAGGAGGTCGACTTCGCCGGACTGCAGCGCCGTGAAACGCTCCTTGGCCGAAAGCGGAGTAAACTTCACCGCTTCACCGTCGCCGAAGATGGCGGCGGCAACAGCACGGCACAGATCGACGTCGAGGCCGCTCCAGTTGCCGTCTGCGTCGGGATTGGAGAAACCGGGCAGACCCTGGCTCACGCCACACTGCACAAATCCTTTCGCCTTCACATCATCAAGCGTTGCTGCATGGGCAGCAGAACCGGCCATGGCCAGAGCCGCTGCACCGAGAACGCCGGTCAGCATCAGTTTCTTCATTGAGTTCAACCTCTCGTTGCTCACATTACTTCAGACGGGCATGAGCATCGGCCCCAGGTGTCACGATAATGACCACCACGAGCAGCACATTGGTGAAATGTGCCACCGACGCCTCCCTCCACAATGGAAGACAAAGCCAATTTACCAGCATCGTCAAGGGCGAATGACACAATTGTGTCGCAATCTATCAACGCTCCCACAGCGCTTTGAGTGCCGCTTCTGATGCGAGAGGTACGATAAGAGGCGCCAGTCTTACCGATTGAGACGAGGAAGGGTCCGATCGCCGTCGAAGCTGAATACGGCGCGTCGGCGCGCAAGCCAGCGTGCGATCGCGAGCGCCATGATGGCGCCGATCGAAAAGCCGGCCACGACGTCGGACGGATAGTGCGCTCCCGCCGGAATACGCGCGCAACCGAGCATGAACATGATTGCGAACAGCGGCCACTTCGCCTGCGGGTGCCAGAGCATCAGAATAGCCGCCAGCGAGCCGGCGGTCGCCGCATGGCCGGAAGGGAAGCCCTGGAAGAGCGAGCTGAACTCGAACGGCGAAAAGCCATAGACTCCGAAATCATCCACCATGCGCGGACGCGCCCTGCCGACGATCTGCTTGATGATGTTGACGGTAATGCCAGGAATGGCGATCGCCGCGAGAATGTAGGCCGCGCGACCATAGGCGGTGAGCAACGCCCGTCGCGATGCGGTGCGCAACTCGCGCCAATCCATCAGTCCGATGATTGCGATCAGGATAATCGCCGGGACGATGTACCAGCCCGATTTTGCCGCGTCCGTTACATCCCGCAGAAATTCGAGCGCGAAATTGGGCGGCGACCCGGCAAAGGGCCGGAAATACGGATCGAAGATCGCGACGAAGGCCGTCAGACCTACGGCAGAAATGGCGATTTCGGTCATGCGCGCCGTCCAGACCGGCGGCGTACCGTTTAGCACCGGGCGCGACAAGCGAAACCACAGTCGCCGCGTCGTCGCAACGCCGCTGTCGAAGCGCGCCTTCACGAGACGGCCGGTGGCGGCAGCGGCAGCCGATACCTTTGGGAGTGTCTTGTTCGAAGAATCCATTAGAACCGTTTTGCCTGCAGTCGTCAGTGGCGAGTAACGCCTTCCTTGTTTTTGCGCAAGAAATCGGTACGCATTCCGGATCGATCAACCAGGGAGCGATCCGCATGACTGCGCCGACGGGCAAGAAGACACGAGGCATCAACACTCAGTTGGCACATGGCGGCTACGAGCCGCGCGATTTTCACGGCTTCGTCAATCCGCCGGTCGTCCACGCCTCGACCGTCCTTTTCCCCGACGCGCAGACCATGAAGACGCGCAACCAGAAATACACGTACGGCACGCGCGGCACACCGACATCGGACGCTCTGTGTTCGGCGGTCGATGCACTCGAGGGAAGCGCGGGGACAATCGCCGTTCCGTCCGGGCTTGCAGCTGTCACCGTTCCGTTGCTGGCGTTCCTGTCAGCCGGCGATCATGCGCTATTCGTCGACACGATCTATAATCCGACGCGCCGTTTCGCCGATACGATGCTGGCCCGCCTCGGCGTCGAGGTCGAATATTACGAGCCGGAAATCGGCTCGGATATCGCCAAGTACATCAAGCCGAACACAAAAGTCGTGTTCACGGAGTCACCCGGTTCCAATACGTTCGAGATGCAGGACATACCGGCAATTGTCGAAGTGGCGAAAGCGGCCGGCGCCGTCACGATGCTCGACAACACATGGGCGACTCCGCTCTATTTCAAACCGCTCGACTTCGGAATCGACATCTCGATCCATGCGGCGACGAAATACCCGGCCGGCCATTCCGATATTCTGCTCGGCACGGTTTCCGCCAACGAACGATGCTGGCAACAGCTGTGGGACGCCTATCTGACGCTTGGCACCCCGGCGGGGCCGGACGATGCCTATCAGGTACTGCGCGGACTGCGCACGATGGGAGTTCGACTGGAACGGCACCAGGAAAGCGCGCTGGAGATCGCACGCTGGCTGGAAAGCCGGCAAGGAGTCAAATCCGTTCTACACCCCGCACTGGAAAGCCACCCGGGCCACGCAATCTGGAAGCGCGATTTCTCCGGCGCGAGCGGCATCTTCTCCTTCGTGCTGGAAGGCGGAGACGCACAGGCCGAGGCCTTCCTCGACGCGCTGGATATCTTCGGCCTCGGCTATTCCTGGGGCGGCTACGAGAGCCTGGCCGTGCAGGTCTATCTCGGCGATCGCACGGTTTCGACGCGCGACTATGGCGGCGCGGTCATGCGGCTGCAGATCGGCCTGGAAGATGCAAGCGACCTGATCGACGACATCGCTGCGGGTCTGGAAGCGGCACACCGGGTGTAATTCCCAGAATACGCGGCCGGGAACGACAAAGCGCGGGGAGCTTTGCGGGAACCGGACGGCCCCGAGGCACGTTGTCTCTCCGCGGCGATTCGCGAGAGGTCCGGCTGTGCAGCTTCCGCTTCCCATCGACGAGAAAATCGTACCGATTCGCATGTTCGGTTATCCGGACGGGCCGCCACCCCGCACTGTTTTTCTGCACGGAGTCCTCGGATCGACGGCGATGTGGAAGGCGGTTGCTACCGTGGAGCCTGCAGATCGGTCTGTGGCGCTTCCGCTGCCCGGTCACTATCCATGGACGCTGGACGGCGCGGAAACGGCAGCGGCGCTCGAGCGCTTCGCCTTTCTGGACGACTACCGGCGCGCAATCCGGAGCATCACGACCGAACGTGTGCAAATCGTTGCACATTCCACCGGGGCGCTCGTTGCGCTGAAGTTCGCAGCAATCTATCCGGAGATGGTTTCGCGGCTTGTGCTCGCGGGCAGTTTTCCGTGCGGACGGGCTGCGGTCGGACGAAGCACCATGGCTGCCAGCGTAATGCTGCCGCTGATAGGTTCGCCGCTGTTTCTCGCGCTGTACCGCTCATGGCTCCATTCCCCGGGCACGTTCGCGCTCGGGTTGGCGTCGGCGAAATCCTTATCGCCACATGACACGGATGATCGAACGAGCCTGCGTTGCGAGCGCGAAATGCTGCGAGATCTGCGGAGGAGCGACCCGGAAGCGCTGAGACAGGTGGTCAGATGGCTCGGGCGCACGTCCCTGCTCGATGACCTGCGCGAGATAAGAGTCCCGGCCACGATTCTGGTTTCGCAGGAGGATCGTGTCGTGGACGCGAGGATGCAAATTCAGCTGGCCGCATCGCTTCCTGTCGCAAACGCGGCCCTGTTGCGATGCGGACATCTGCCGATGCTTGAATCACCTGACCTGCTGCGCAGCATCGTCTTCGCAAGGCCGGACGCCGCCTACCGGAACAACCCGGAGTAGCGGCCGCCGCGCAAGCGCAGTTTCGGCGCGAGATACCAGGCAAGCGGCGCGGTCAGGACAAGGGCCGCAACGATGGCGAGCGGCAACAAATACTTAATCATGTCCGCTGGGAAGGGTATCGACAGCACGGCAATCGCGCCGGCGCCGAAGATGACGGCGTTGAGCGGGAAATAGATCAGGGCTGCGATCATCGTTCTGGTGCGCATGATCAAGCTCCTTTCGACTTTGTGACAGGTTTCGCGATCAAAACGCCTCACCTCCGCACCGGTTCCGACAAATCGATCCGATGGCGGAACCTGCGCCGCGCGCGGGCGTTTGTCCGGTGACAACCAATGGAGAAATGCGAAATGGGTACACCCGAATATGCCATCGTCCAGCAGGAAAAGGGCTGGGCCTATGTCATCGACGGACGAACTTCCGATGCTTTCGGTACCCGCGAGGAAGCGGTGAAGGCGGCCCTTTCGGCGATCGAGAGGCGCGCGGAACGCGAGGAAGAACTGGATGAAGGCCTGGAAGACACGTTTCCGGCAAGCGACCCGGTTTCCATCACCCGGTCGACGCATCCGGGCAAGCCGGATCAATCCTGAAGAGAGTGGCGACCCCGGCAGGATTCGAACCTGCGACCATCGGCTTAGAAGGCCGGTGCTCTATCCAGCTGAGCTACGGGGCCACACCGGTTTTTCATGTCGGTTCGGCGCGGCGCGGTCAAGCGCGCCGTTCCAAGCCTATTCTCGCGGTCAGTGCGTCCAGGGCGACTTGCGGTCGTACTTGAAATTGTCGGAATAGGAGACGATGCGGCGCTTCGGCTGTTTCGGCTCATCGAGCCGATAGGCGATGCCGTGCTTTTCGGCATAGGCGACGGCATCGTCGCGCGTCGCGAATTTCAGCTTCACCTGGGCCAGTGGGTCCGCCGAAGAGGTGTAGCCCATCAGCGGGTCGATGGTTCGCGCCGTGGCGCGGTCAAATTCGAGGATCCATATACCGGTCTTCGCCTTGCCTGACTGCATGGCGGTTTTCGACGGGCTGTAGATACGGGCTGACACGGGGCACCCTCCTTGTCATGTCACCTCACCCGCCGCGCCGCATGTTGGTCGGAGCGGCAGGATTCGAACCTGCGACCCTCTGGTCCCAAACCAGATGCGCTACCAGGCTGCGCTACGCTCCGACATCAACCGCGACTTCAGCGGAAGCCGTCGCATACAACGGCCAAAGGGCAACGGCAACCGTCTCTATTCACCTGCCGGCGAAATAATCGGGTGCACGAGGCGATCCCCCGGAGCAATACCAAGCGTGTCGGCCAATCCTGCGTTGATTTCCAGCACGTAGAGCACCGGCTCACCGGACGGCACGGCGGCGGTCGAAAATGGCTTCGTGTCGCGGGCGATCGAAGCCAGTTCGCCATTCTCGCGCACGAAAAGCATGTCGAGCGAACGGGGTGTATTCTGCATCCAGAACGCGACCTCGCGAGTCTCGTCGAAAACGAACAGCATGGCGCGATCGTCCGGGAACTCGGTACGGAACATCAGGCCGCGAGAGCGTTCATCACTGTCGTCGGCCACCTCGATGGCGAACTGAGCAATTTTCGCTTCGCCGCGCATGATTGCCAACGGCGCCGCATCGACCGGCAGCAACATCGGCGCTTCCTGCGCCGCCGCCGGATTGGCATGCGGTAAAGCGACGACGCCGAAAACGAGCGTGAAGAAAATGACGACGGATTTGTTCATGATGCGCGGCCCTCGATAGCGGGCCGACAATTCAGTGCGATGACGGCATTTGTGTGCCGAGATCGGGATAAATCTCGGCTGCCATCAGGCCCTTGTCGCCCTCGCCGAAGCGGACGATCACCGCCTGGCCGGCGCGCAGTTCGGTCAAACCGAATCGGCGCAGCGTTTCCATGTGGACGAAAATATCCTCCGTCCCCTCGCCCCGGGTAACAAAGCCGAAACCCTTGGTGCGGTTGAACCATTTGACAATCACCCGCTCCAGACTGCTGGTCGGCGTGACATGGACGTGGGTCTTCTGTTCGGATTCACCGGGATGGACGGCGGTGGTATTGTCCATCGAGATAACATGGAATGCCTGCAGGCCGCGTTCGCCCTTCCTGGCCTGGCACACGATGCGCGCGCCTTCCAGTGCCGTCTGGTAGCCGTCGCGGCGCAGACAAGTCACATGAAGCATGACATCACCGAGACTGCCTTCATCAGGAACGATGAAACCGAAGCCCTTGGCTACGTCAAACCACTTGATGGCACCCGAGACCTCGATCGTTTCCGGGCTTTCCGAATGCCCGGCGAGATTCTCAAGATTGCCTGCAGATGTCCCCTTTTCCCCCATGACCGCGCTTTTCTCAATCGACCCACACTGATTCTCTGTTTGAAGGATACCATCGAGAGGTCGAAAGGCCACAAGGGCGATAATTCGTTTTACACATATCCTTGGGTTTTCTTTGCCGTCCCGTTTTTGGGCAATGGCCAGCGAATGTTTCTTGCCTTGTTACCAAGAGACACTAAAACGCCGGTGAAGAGGGAGAAACGACATGCGCTATCTGCACACAATGGTTCGCGTTCGCGACATCGACGAATCGCTGGCCTTCTACTGCGGCACTTTCGGACTCGAAGAGGTGCGCCGCATCGAAAACGAAGCCGGGCGATTTACGCTGATCTTCCTGGCGGCCCCCGAGGATGTGGACGCGGCAAAGGCCGGCGGCGCGCCGACGATCGAACTCACCTACAACTGGGATCCGGAAGACTACCAGGGCGGCCGCAATTTCGGCCACCTGGCTTACGAGGTCGACAATATCTACGAAACCTGCGAGCGCCTTTCTAAAAACGGCGTGACGATCAACCGGCCGCCGCGCGACGGGCGCATGGCCTTCGTTCGCTCGCCGGACGGCATCTCGATCGAACTGCTGCAAAAGGGCGAGGCACTGCCGAAGGCGGAGCCGTGGGCTTCGATGGAAAACACCGGCGCCTGGTAGGTCAGCGGCGCGCAAGGCTTATGGATCATGTTTTGGCCCTATTTCTCGCGTACCGGGATTTGAGGACGACGTGACGCGTATTTGTAATTCTTTCTTTACCACGCAAGTGGTCTAAGGCGAGTTTAGCCGCAACGTTGGGGACAGTAGGCGGGCCATTGATAGTTCGAACGGGTAAAGGCCTTGGGCGCGTTTCCGCGCGTTGGCTTGTGACGCTTGCGATGGCATCGAGCCTTTCGGGGTGCACGATGTCCGCGCTCGACCTCCAGTCCACCTTCGCACCGACACCGACCGCCGATCTCGGGCTGGCTCGCACCGACCTTTCATCTGCTCCGCGCCCGGTCTCCGAACTCGCGTCCGCCGAAACCGACGGCACGCTCACGGCAACCGCCGGAACGACACCGGAAGACGGGGCCGTGATGGCGCTTGCCGGCAACGAGCCGACCGACATCCCCGCTGAAGGCAACGCCGAGGCTTCCGTCCAGCAGGCGATGATGGAACAGAGCGGCGCCATCATCCAGAATGCCAACGCGATGCAGGCGGAGAGCACCGAACTCGTCGCCCTTGGCGATTCGGAGGACAAGACGGCCCGCCCCGCCGATCCGGCAACCGCGCGCATCTATAGCGCCACGGCAGCTCCGACCGTCGCCGCACCGCCGCCCGTTGTCACGACCGCTCCGAAACGGAACAATGGCGGCCTGCTCTCTCTGTTCTCCAACAATCGCTCCAACAGCGCACGCAAGGCGCTCGTTCCGCCACAGCCTGTCAACAACCAGCCGGCGGTCGCCGAATTGTGGAGCGCAACCGACAATGCGGCCAAAGCGATCGAGCCGGCACCGGCCCGGCCGGTGATCGCGGTCGCCAGCGCTTCGGGATCGGTTGCGGAGGAACTGCCCGGGGTCAACCGTGAACGCGCGCTCGGCCTCGACCAGGCGTCTTCCCAGCCGGAAACCGGCCGCGAAGATCTCGACGAACGGCCCGTACAACTCGCGTCGGCGGCAGGCCTCGCCCGGCTCGCCCCGAACGGCCTCAGCGTCCAGCATGACGATGTCGACGTCGCCTGCCTGAAACCGGCGCTGGTGCGCGTGCTCAAGCAGGTCGAGCGCCACTACAAAGGCAACGTGATCGTCACCTCCGGCTACCGCAGCCCCTCGCGCAACAAGAAGGCGCGCGGAGCGGAACACTCGCTGCACATGTATTGTTCGGCCGCCGACATCCAGATCGAGGGCGTCAGCAAATGGGAGCTGGCCTCCTACCTCCGCGCCATGCCGGGCCGCGGCGGCGTCGGCACCTATTGCTATACCGATTCCGTGCATATCGACATCGGCCCCGAGCGTGACTGGAACTGGCGCTGCCGCCGCCGCAAGTAACGGCAAGGCGCTGATTCTCCATCAGGAAGTCCAATTTCGCGACCGCGGGCACGTGCCCGGCCGGCACATGATCCGCATCCGTTTCGCCGCTTTGAATTTTCTTGGAAAAAAGCTGAAATCGGCGAGAAAACGGGCTTGCGATCCCGGAAGATTCTTTCTATAGACCCGAGACCTGACACGCGCCCTTCGTCTATCGGTTAGGACGCCAGATTTTCATTCTGGAAAGAGGGGTTCGACTCCCCTAGGGCGTGCCACTTCCTCCTCACATGATCACGACACGGCCTTTCAGCTTATCCAGGCGGAAGCGAGATCAGTATGTTGCGGAAGATATCGTAAAGCCATTTGTCGATCAGTAGCAAACAGGCCAAGAGATAGGCCAACGCTATCCCGGCGACAGACATGACCCTCTCCTGATCTTTCAACCAGTTTCCGCTCTCACCGGTGAATACTTGCTTGGCCATCTTCCACTGGAACCGGAAGCTGGAACACTCGATCGCAAACAGAGTAAGGAAGACGCTTGCGATACAGAGAGCGAAGGCAACCATATCGCCGACAAAGCCTTGGGCGCGAAAGCCGACCGCGATGCCGATGATTGTGCTCGACAAGACCGTCAACACCACAACCTCAGCAGAAGCAAAGCTCGTGAAGCGCTCGATGCGGATAGTCGAAATCGGTTCATAAGCCTTCGCCTCCGACTTGCGCGCTTCGCCCGCAGTCGGCTGGTTCATGACGATATCTTCAACCAATTGCAGCGCCTCGTCTCGCTTGCGCGTCCCGTCCGCCAGAACTCCAATCGCGTCGCGCAGAGAAAATGCAATGTTTCTGATATCCTCCATCTTTCGATACAGTACGAAGGAAACGATGATCGAAAACGCCCCGACCAGAATGGAAAGGGCGTCATAATAATCGTTTGAGGGCACTCCATCCCACCAGTAAATCAGGGCACCCGAACCCATCGCGACAAACGCTGTGACGAAATAGGAACGGCGTCTTATCTTCTTCAGATTGGAGAAGATGTTGGCAATGAGTATCGGCATGAAGGCCAGGACGTGGGCATCGGTGAGGTATTCCCCCTTAAACAGAATGAGCCACAACGAGGCGAGCACCGGCGTCATATACCACATCAGGATATGGAGGATGTTGCTGGTATAGCGAAGCCCCGAGATGGCGAGTACGGATGCCAGGCCATAAGCAGATATCCCAAGGAGACACCCCCAAATCAGGGCGTCCTGATCGGCAAGGCTTCCCCCCGAGAAGACCACACCCAGCAGCGCGACCGGAATGGCAACCGCGCGGCACAACATGATCGTATAGAAAGCACCGCCGAAACTCGGTTCATCCTCGTAGCGATAGTAAAGTTCGGTCTGCACAACCGTCGCACCGGAAAAGATGGAAGCGACGACGGCGAGCAGCACGCCGGTGGGCTGGCTCAGGAAATGCGAACCGCCCCGATACCCGATCAAGTCTCCGTCCTCGACCGTAGCGAGCAACACAATTCCGAGCGCGCCTACAAAGAAAAGTCCCACCGTGAACCAGTTCAGTCCGGCCCACTGTTTGCGGATAAACGTCGCCGCAAAAAACAGTGCGAAAAGCGGCCAAAGCTCCAGCGCAATAGTCGCCGACACGCTGCCGGCGCGCAGCAGCGAAGACATGAAAGCCACCGATATGAAAAGCGAAGCCATCGACAGGATGGCAAGCATGACCGGCGCTTTGGCCAGGTCCGCCTTCACCTGGCTCAAGGGTTTTCGTTTCGCGAACAACGCGCACAGGACGAAGCCCGCGACCTGCGAGTAGAATGCTGTTGCCCAAATACCCGCGCTGTCCACGGCCCCTTTGGAAAACAGCGGAAAAAAGCTCCAGATGAGGATGTTGAGAAATATGTGAAACATCCCCCGGGCCTCTGTCGTGCCAAGCAAGCCCATACATTACCCCCTTGCGTCCGGTCAGATCCCCAAATCCTCCGGTATTGCCGGAAATCAGCGCGCCGCCAGCATCCAGTTGATCATGTCGCGCCAGTCGGTCATGCGGATCGGGGTACCGTGCCCCCCTGTCTCGAAACGGACAAGGCGGACCGGGTAACCCGGCGTCTGGCGCACCGCACGATAGAACGTTTCCATGTTCTCGAAAGGAAGTATGGAATCGGCGCTGCCATGAGCGATGAAAAGCGGCACGCGATGTTGCCAGGCCGAGGAGCCTACAAAACCGTCGTCACCGAATGAGCCGAGCAGCGCGATCCCCGCCAGCCGCGCCGCGATCGCATCGTCCTTCGCCAAGGCGTGACAGACCGCCCCGCCGGCAGAGCCGCAGGCCAGAACCAGTCGAGCGCCGGGCAACTGCCGCATCACCGCCAGCATGAGCAGGCGAATCCGGTCGGCCGCTGCGTGATCGAGTTTTTCACCGTCCGGCGCGATATAGATGCCGGAATTGCGCGCCATCAGATTCTTGATACGATTGAAATTGCCGCCGAAAGAATAGTCGTTGGCGCCCAGCTTGCGGTCGCCGCCGCGACCGTGAACAAAGACCGTGACGATCTTCGCGCCCTTGGCGTTGCCGACAGCGATGAACCTGATCTTGCCGGCATCCGTGTCGAAGGTCTGGTCCGCCTGCCGGCGGCGCGGGGTCAAATCGACATAGGCGCGCCTGACGCGGCGCTCGGGCACCTTGTCCCGGCCGTTGATATCGCGCGCCTCGTTGTAATCCACGACAAGATAGGCACCATCGTCGCGGCTCTCCAGAATGCCCGGATAGGCGAAAAGACGATCCTTGAACGGCTTGAGTTCAAGGGCCTGCGCCGGCGCGGCCGCGAACAGCGTCAAGACCGCGAGACATGACACAAGCAGCGCCAAAAGCCGCGCATTCCGTGTGCTGAAGCGACCGTCAATCGTCATGGGTAGAAACCTATTGCCGAAGAGGTGCCGGTTTCAATCATTGCGCTCGGCTGCTCGTTGCCTTGCGGCAATGAAGTCCTCCGGCGTGTCTATGTCCAGTATTGCGGCGCCAGCAACCTCGACGGCGGTCATCTCGCCGCCCAGTTCCTCGATCAGGCTTCGCACCCCCCGGTCGCCGACGAGGCTTTCCACCAGACCGGCGATGCGCGCGGGCAGCCAGACCGGGTGTGCGGGCTTTCCTCCATGCACCGCCTGGACGACGTTCGCCGGATCGGCGGCGGCTATCGACAGAACCGCTTCGATGGCTTTCGCGGGAAGAAACGGCATGTCGCCGAGCACGACCAGAATGCCGGAAGCCCCGTCAGCGACAGCCTCCCGGAATCCGGCGCGGATCGAGCCCGACAACCCGTCGGCAAACCGAGGATTGTGGACGAAACGGCAGTCGAGGCCGAACAGCGCGCTGCGCACCTTCTCCGCCTCGTGGCCGGTAACGACATAGAGCGGCTCCAGCCTGTTTTCGAGCGCGCGCTCTACGGTGCGACGGATGACCGGGACGCCTGGCTCGATCTCCTTGAGCAGCTTGTTTGCAGAGCCCATGCGTGTCGATTGCCCGGCTGCCAGGACGACTGTGGCCGTCTTGCGGGGGCGTTTCGGCATTTCGTTCATTCAGCTACGAACCGGGCTTGCGGTTTCGCGCGGATGCGGCCGGACGGGGATTTCCATCAGCAATCCGCCAACGCCCATCCCAACGATGTCTTCAGCGGTCACCGCGATATTCGCGCATAGCCGCTGCAACACCCAGTCGAAGCCATTTTCCTTCGGGCTTCGCGCGCAGCCAGGCGCACCGATCACCGGCTTGCCGGAGATCTCGCCAAGCACCAGCAAATTACCCGGATCGACGGGCATGCCGACATGCAGGATTTTGCCGCCGGCCTGATAGATCGCCTGCGGCACGACATCGCGACGGTCGGTTACCGCCGACGCGCCGAAAATCAGGACTACGTCCGCGACGGCGATCTGCGCGGTAATCTCCTCCGCCAGCGCCGCCACGGCGTGGTCGGTGCGGCTTTCGTCCACCAGTTCGGCATGCAGTTCCTCAAGCCGGGCCTTGGTTACTTTCCAGGTCTTGTCGAGGACGGTCGCCTTCGTGCCCTTCACCCGGGTCTGGATCATCGCGACTTTCAACCCCTCGCGGAACGGGTGGACGCGGACCGTGTCGGGCGCCTTGACCCGCGCGGCCGCCTTTTCGACCAGCGCGCCGCTGACAGAAAACGGGATGATCTTGACCGTGGCGATCATCTGCCCGGCCCTAACATGGCTGTAATTTGGCAGGGTCGCCAGCGTTATGGCGGGATCGACCCGGTTAAGCGCGTCGATGCGATCCGGATCGACCGTGAAGACACCGTCGGCAATCGCATGGAAATTGACCCGCCCCGTGCCGACATCCTCTCGGCGGAATCCGGCGAGCGCGAACACGTCGGCGATATAACCGGCGGCGGAGTCTTCCATCATGTCGTCCGGTTCAGGGATGGCGACGGTGATCTCGGATATGCCAGCCTCGCGGATAGCGTCCAGATCGCCGGCCGTCAGGAGATGGCCTTTGCGCAGTTTTTTGCGCGGAGCGAGCTGCAGTGAATGCGCCAGCGTCGCGCCCGCCAGATCGTTCGTATCGTCGAGCGCACGAGTACCGAATTGCATGAATTACTCCGCTGTGCTGCCCGAAGCGATGTCCCGCTTGCGGAACGCCTCGATTACCTGGGCAAGAATGGCGACGGCAATTTCCGCCGGGCTTGAAGCGCCGATATCGAGACCAATCGGCGCGGCGATCGTATCGATCGCGTCTTGTGCCAAACCTTCGGCGAGCAGGCGATCGACGCGTTTGCCATGCGTCTTGCGGCTCCCAAGCGCGCCAACATAGAAGCACCCGGCTTCAAGCGCCGCCTTCAGCGGGTAATCGTCGATCTTCGGATCATGGGTGACAGCACAGAGCGCGCAATAGGGATCGAGCGGGCGTTCCTTCAAGACCGCTTCCGGCCATTCAGCATCAAGACGGACGCCTTCGAATCGCTCCGGCGTGGCGAATGCGGTGCGCGGATCGATGATCTCCATGTCGTAGCCGGCGAGCGCGGCCATCGGCGCCATGGCCTGACTGATATGAACCGCGCCGATCACGACGAGCCGCGGCGGCGGCAGGTGCACATTGATGAAGAACTCGCGCCCGTCCACCTCCGCGACCGAGGATTTGCCGGTGCGAAATGCCTTGGCAAGCGCATCGCCGAGATCGCCGGCGACCTGGTCGCCCTCCCCGACGATGCGGTCGCGGCCGTCGCCCAGATCGGTGACAAGCGCGATCGCCTTGCGGGCGGCGCGGGCGGCATTCAGCTTTTTCAGCGACAGCGGGTCCATGCGCGGCTACCCGATCCGCTCGACAAAAACCCGGATCCGGCCGCCACAGGACAAGCCGACGCGCCAAGCGGTCTCGTCGGCGACGCCGAATTCCAGCATTTTCGGCTCGCCGGTCTCGATCACGTCGAGCGCATCGGCGATCACCGCACCCTCGACGCAGCCGCCGGACACCGAGCCCTCGAAGTTCGAATCGGCATCGATGACCAGATGGCTACCGACCGGACGCGGGGCCGAGCCCCAGGTTTCCACCACGGTGGCGACGGCCACCGCGCGGCCTTCGCGCATCCAGTCCTCAGCGACTTTCAGCGGATCATCATGAAACTGTTCGGACATCCCGTTTCCTCCCGCCGGGTTACGCCGCACGGTCGATTTCGCGCAGCCAATCCATCGGCGTTTTCGTGCGCAGATTGGACGACGAACCGGAGCCGAGCGCAAGACACAGGTCTGATATCGAACTTAAAGAATGGACCGGGCGGAATTCATCGACATGGGGCAACATGGCGCGCACGCCCTTGGCCTTGGCCTGAAAACCCTCGAAACGCAGCAGCGGATTGAGCCAGATCAGGCGGCGACAGGATTTATGCAGCCGCTCCATTTCGTGTTCCAGCCCGTCCACCTCGTCACGCTCCAGACCGTCGGTAATCAAGAGAACGACGGCGCCTTGCGACAGGACGCGACGCGACCATTGCCGGTTGAATGTGGCCAGCGTCTCGCCAATCCGCGTACCGCCCGACCAGTCCTCTACCGCCCTGGCGCTGTCGTCGATCGCCAGATCGATATCGCGATGTCGCATTTGCCGCGTCACATTGGTCAGCCTCGTACCGAACAGGAAGGTGTGAACGTGGCGACGGTGCTCTGTGAGTGCGTGCAGGAAATGCAGGAAAATGCGCGAATACTGGCTCATCGAGCCGGAAATATCGGCAAGCACGACCAGCGGCGGATGCACCACGCGCGGCTCTCGGAATTGAGGGATGATCAAGTCGCCGCCGGTGCGCATGGCGTAGCGCATGGTGCGACGCGGATCGACACGCAATTTGCGGCTCGATGCCTTGTAACGGCGTGTTTTCACCTCGTCGTGCGGCAGGCGCAATTCGGTCAATGCCTTTTTCGCCTCGGCAAGTTCGGCGGCCGACATCTGCGCAAAATCCTTCTCGCGCAAAACTTCACGGCCGGAAAAGGTCATGCGCGCATCGACCTCGATCTCCGGCGCTTCTTCTTCCGGCTCGCGCCGCTTGTGACCCTCGAACATGGCATCTGCGACGCGCGACTCCCCTGCCCGCTTCTTTTCGCGTTCACGCGTATCCGGCGCCCGGGGCGAGAACATTTCCAGCATCTTCTCGACCAGTTCGCGCGAACGCCAATAGAGCTTGAACGCCTCGTCGAAGACGACGCTGTCCTCGTGGCGGGTGACTAGAACCGCATGGAGCGTCCAGTAGAAATCATCGCGCGAGCCGATACCTGCCGCCAGCACCGCCTCGATGGCGTCGTTGACGGCGGCCGGGCCAACCTTCATGCCGGCCTTGCGCAGCGTTCGCGCGAAATAGACGATATTGTCGGCCAAACGGCCTTCCGCGTCCTTCCGGTTTTTCTGGGGATCGGAGGCAAAGGTCTCCATCGTCACGCCGCGTCGAGTTCCGCCTTCACGTCATCGAGGATCTTCTTGCCCTCGCTGCCCTGAAGGCGGGCGATATCGTCCTGGTATTTCAGCAGGACGCCGATCGTGTCGGAAATGGTCGCAGGATCGAGGGCGATCTTGTCGAGTTCGGTGAGCGCGGTCGCCCAGTCGATGGTCTCGGCGACACCCGGCACCTTGAAAAGTTCCATCTCGCGCAGCTTCTGCACGTAGCGGACGATCTCCTCCGAGAGGCGCTGATTGGCCTCGGGCGCCTTGCGCGAGACGATCTCGAGTTCGCGCTCGGCGGATGGATAATCTACCCAGTGATAGAGGCAACGGCGCTTCAGGGCGTCGTGGATTTCACGGGTGCGGTTGGTAGTGATAATGACGGCGGGCCGTTCGGCGGCATGAATGGTCCCGTATTCGGGAATCGTCACCTGGAAGTCCGACAGCACCTCGAGCAGAAAGGCCTCGAAAGCCTCGTCGGTGCGATCGAGTTCGTCGATCAGGAAGACCGGCGGACGGCCCGGCTCACCGGACAGCGCTTCCAGCACCGGACGCCGGATCAGGAAACGATCGGCGAAGATATCGTGCTCGAGCCGGTCGCGGTCGGAGATACCGGCAGCTTCGGACATCCGGATCTCCAGCATCTGCGCGGGATAGTTCCACTCATAAACCGCCGAGGAGATGTCGAGGCCTTCGTAGCATTGCAGCCGGATCAGCGGGCGATCGAGCGCCTTGGCCAGTACCTTGGCGATCTCGGTCTTGCCGACACCCGCCTCGCCCTCGAGAAACAGCGGGCGGCCCATCTTGAGGCTGAGGTAGAGGACGGTCGCGAGCGGACGGTCGGCGACATAGTCCTGGCTGTTCAGGAGTTCGAGCGTTTCGTCGATGGAGGAAGGCAGCGGCGTCGGCATGTTGTTCTTTTCCTCCCTAAACCTGTTCGTTGCGGCCAACATAGTGGGCGCGGGCCCGCGCGCCAAGTGGAGACCGGGCCGTAAACTCTGTCGACAACTATCGCTGCTTTTGGCCTTGCCCTTGCCGGAGGCGCCGTGCATCAAAGTTGCATGAAGGTTCGAGTTGCGAATACGGGAAACAAGTGCCGGTTCGGTTTGGCGTTCGCCGCCGGGCTGCTTGCCGCAATTGGTGCGCCCGTCCAGGCGCAGGACAAGCCGGTAATCGGCGTTTCGGCGCCGATGTCGGGATATTTCGAGATACTCGGCGAGCAGGTCGAAGCCGGTGCGCAGACGGCTCTCGGCGACAGAACCGATATCGCTCTCGTTGTCGCCGACGACGCGTGCAGTCCTGAGGGCGGCGCCCGTTCAGCCGAAGCACTGATCGCGGCAAAAGCAGTGCTTGTTATCGGTTTTCCATGCATCGAAGCCTTTGACGCTGCGATGCCGAAACTCGCGGAAGCCGGCATTCCGGTGATCCTGCTCGGAGTGCAGGCGGAAGGGCTGAGCGAGGTACGCAGCGAAAAGGGCTGGCCGTCGGTCAGGCTTGCGCCCCGCAATCAGGACGAGGCCGAGGCACTCGCCACATATCTCCGGTCGGCCTGGCGGACGGTCAATTTCGCGCTGATCGACGACGGCACGCTTTACGGGCGCCAATTCGCCGAGACCGTGCGCTTCCTGCTGGAAGAGTTCAATTTGAAGCCGGTTTTTGCGGATACATACCGGCCGCAACTGGAAAATCAGATGGCGCTGGTGCGCCGGCTGCAAAAGGCGGGGGCGACGCATGTCGTGATCGGTGGCGACGCGTTCGACGCGGCGGTGATCGGCAAGAACGCGGATACTGCGGGCGTGAAGCTCACGCTGGCCGGGGGAAGCGCCCTCATCGCGCCGCCATCGGGCGATGTCCTGCCGGAGGGCACGATCCTCGTCGCCCTGCCCGACTGGCTGGAGCGCGAACCCGCTCGGGAACTGGCTGAAAGCCTGCCGGATAACGTGATTGTCGACGACGGCTATTTCGTTCCGGCGCACGCGGCCGCCCGGATCGCGCTGACGGCTATCGAACAACTCGACGAGAGCGGCCGCGTACCGCTCGGCGCGCTCACCGGAAAGACTTTCGATACGGCGCTCGGTCCGGTCCGTTTCGGCGAGGACGGCGACCTGACGCGCAACCTGTTCGAAATCTTTGTCGTCGAAGATGGACGGCCCGTTCCCGCGAGCCCTTCCGGCAACACCGGAGCCATTCGATGACCGCGTGGGAACCCGGCCCGCGCAACCTGATTACCGATGTCGCCGGGCTCCTGGTCGGCAATGCCGATGACCGGAATCTCAAATCCGGCGTGACCGCCGTGCTGTGCGAGGAACCGGCAACGGCAGCTGTGCAAATCCTTGGCGGCGCGCCCGGCACGCGGGAGACCGACCTGCTCGAACCGCACAACACGGTCGAGACCGTCGACGCTCTGGTGCTATCCGGCGGATCGGCCTTCGGCCTTGACGCCGCTTCCGGCGCGCAAGCGGCGCTGGTGGAGGCGGGACGCGGTTTCGCGATCGGCCCGCTGCGCATTCCGATCGTGCCGGCGGCGATCCTGTTCGACCTGATCAATGGCGGCGACAAGGACTGGGGCCGGTATCCGCCGTATCGCGAGCTTGGCTTCGACGCGATCAAGGCGGCAGCGGCTGACTTCGCGCTTGGCAGCCATGGCGCAGGCGCTGGCGCGCTTACAGCAGACCTGAAGGGCGGCCTCGGCTCCGCCTCCACCGCACTTCCGGATCTCGGCGCAACGGTCGGTGCGCTGGTCGCCGTCAACCCCGTTGGCACGACCACCGTCGGCGCGACGACGCACTTCTGGGCGGCCCCCTTCGAGATCGGCAACGAGTTCGGCGGGCTCGGTCCGGCTCACCCGTTGCCCGCGGATACGACCCGGTTGCGCATCAAGTATCGCAACGCCGGAGCGGACAATCCGCGCGCCAACACGACAATCGCGGTGATCGCGACGGATGCGGCGCTCACCAAGGCGCAATGCAAGCGGCTCGCCATCGCCGCCCATGACGGTTTCGCACGCGCTATCTGGCCATGCCACACGCCGATGGACGGCGATCTGGTGTTTGCCGTCTCGACCGGCAAGCGGAAGCTGGGCCCTGCCGCCGACGGTATACTCGATCTCTGCGCGGCAGCTTCGGCAACCATGGCCCGGGCCATTGCACGCGGCGTTCACGCGGCCACGGCATCGGCAAACGACCAGATGCCGGTATGGTCATCGCGGAGCTGATCCCCGTGCTTCACCTTGCCGACAATTCGCGCGGTGGCGCGATGGACAGCATCGGTCACGCAAAGCACAATTCCTGCGGGGCTATCCGTTCGTCAGACGCCTGGAGATCCGCATGACCTGTCGTTATTCGCTTGCCGCCGCCCTCTGCCTGACAGCAGCCATGCCCGCACAGGCGGGCGACATGGCGACGCTCAACATCCTCGGCTTCAGGGACGACGCCACGACTTTTGCTTTCGAGGAGTACGGCGTTCAGGACGGTTCAGGCTTTCCCTATGCCAACCGTTTCTACATCGATACGGCAAGTGACGGTTTCCTGCCCGGCTCGCCGATCCGCGTGCGCATTGACGACGAGACGGCAAGTGTCGAGGATGTCCGTTCTCAGGCCAGATCGCAGGGCGAGGCCATCGTTCCAGACGCCGATCTTGCCGCCAATCCCGGCTACACCGCCGGTTTCAATCCGCCAACCGAACTGTCGGCCGACCCGTACCGTATCGTCGTGAATCCACGCCCGGTCGTCCCGCCAGTCGACGCTCCGCTGGAAATCCGACTGGAGGAAATCCGCTTTCCCGCCACCGGCACCTGCAGTGGTGTGACCGATGTTTCCGTCGGGTTCCGACTGTTGTCCGTCGACGCACGGGGCGGCGGCGTCACAGAAGTGCTGCACGAGGACAGTTCCGTCCCATCGTCGCGCGCCTGCCCGACCGGCTACCGGATCGGCGCCGTGCAGACCTACATACCGTTCGACGGGCCGTCGGCCATGGCCATCCTCATCGCGGTCGAGAGTTTCGGCTTCGAAGGGCCGGATCACCGCTGGATGGCAGTTACCCGGCGATACGGGCGGGAGCCGTGATGAGCGGGTCCGCGAGCGCGGCCAAAATCCCAAACCGGCGACAGAGAATGGTCCGGCTGGCGATGGAAGCCGCTGCATGGGGCGCAATGATGACTGTCAGCGCGCTGGTGTCATTGCTGATCGAGCAGGGGCGCGGCCTGACCGCCCAGACCGGGCAGATTCTCGCGATCTACTTCACCGGCGCGTATATCGCTTTTGCCCTGGCGCGCCCGTTCCTCGGCTTCGCGAACCGCTATCTCGCCTTTCGATGGCGGTTCGCCCTGGCCGTATTGGTGCTCGCCGGTTTGACGCTCGGCGCGACGGCGGGCGTTCTGGCACTCGACTACCGCGCCTATTATTCCGAATGGCACGACAATTTCTTTTCAATCGTCTGGTTCTACCAGCAGGCCTACACGGTTCTCGGCTCGACCTATCAGTACCTCGTCATCGGAACGCGCCTCTACTGGCCGCTCGGCCCGGTCTTCCTGCTTGTCACCAGTTGGTGGCTGGCGCGCAAGGCGAGTTGAGCAGGCGACTACGGTCTGCTATTGCGGCGGCGCACATACCGCAATTCTCCCGTAAAGGTTCGTCCTTCCCATGATACCCCGCTATTCCCGGCCTGAAATGGCCGCGATCTGGTCGCCCGAAACGAAATTCCGCATCTGGTTCGAGATCGAGGCGCATGCCTGCGATGCGCTGGCCCAGCTGGGCGTCATTCCCGAAAGCGCGGCAAAGACCATCTGGGAAAAAGGCGGCGAAGCCGAGTTCAATGTCGCCCGCATCGACGAAATCGAAGCCGTCACCAAGCATGACGTCATCGCCTTCCTCACGCACCTCGCCGAATTCGTCGGCCCGGACAGCCGCTTCGTCCATCAGGGGATGACCTCGTCGGACGTGCTCGACACCACGCTGAACATCCAGCTGGTGCGTGCCGCCGATATCCTGATCGCCGACATGGACAAGCTGCTGGCGGCACTGAAAAAGCGTGCATTCGAGCACAAGGACACGATCCGCATCGGCCGAAGCCACGGCATCCATGCCGAGCCGACCACGATGGGACTCACTTTCGCCCGCTTTTATGCCGAGATGGATCGCAACCGCGCCCGCCTCGTCGCCGCGCGCGCCGAAGTCGCGACCGGCGCCATTTCCGGCGCGGTCGGCACCTTCGCGAATATCGATCCGCGTGTGGAAGAACATGTCTGCGAACAGCTCGGCCTCGTGCCGGAGCCCGTCTCGACGCAGGTCATTCCGCGCGACCGGCATGCGATGTTCTTCGCCACGCTTGGCGTCATCGCTTCCTCGATCGAAAACGTGGCGGTCGAAATCCGCCACATGCAGCGTACGGAAGTGCTCGAGGCGGAAGAGTTTTTCTCGCCTGGCCAGAAAGGCTCATCGGCGATGCCGCACAAGCGCAATCCGGTGCTGACCGAAAACCTCACCGGCCTTGCCCGCCTTGTCCGCATGGCCGTGACGCCGGCAATGGAAAACGTGGCGCTGTGGCACGAGCGCGACATCTCCCATTCAAGTGTCGAGCGCGGCATCGGCCCGGACACAACCATCCATCTCGATTTCGCGCTGAACCGGCTGGCCGGCGTGATCGAGAAGCTTGTGGTCTATCCGGACAACATGCTGAAGAACATGAACAAGTTCCGCGGCCTCGTCCATTCGCAGCGGGTACTGCTGGCGTTGACGCAGGCCGGCGTGTCGCGCGAGGACGCCTATCGGCTGGTCCAGCGCAACGCGATGAAGGTCTGGGAAGAGGGCAAGGACTTCCTCGAGGAACTGCTCGCCGACGATGAAGTGCGCGCCGCGCTGCCGGAAGAGGAAATCCGCGAGAAGTTCGACCTTGGCTATCATACCAAGCATGTCGACACGATCTTCAAACGGGTGTTCGGCGAAGCCTGACCTTGCCTCTCGGTGCGCCGGCACTTTCCGGTAACGGACACGGACCATGCCGGTCGCACACATCCTGCTCGCCATACTGGTCAGCGCAGTCTACGGCACGGCATTCGTGGCGATAAAGCTGTCCGTTACCGAGTTGCCGCCGCTGCTGGTGACGGGCTACCGGTACCTGTTCGCGGCCATTCCGCTGATCTTCTTCGTCCCGGTCCCGAAAGTGCCGCTCCGCCTGCTGGTCGCCTACGGCCTTACGCAGGGCGTCGTGATGTTTGGCCTGATCTTTTCGGCGATCCGGCTCGGCATGCCGCCCGGTCTCGCCTCGCTGGTCGTGCAGATGCAGGTGTTCTTCACCATCTTCTTTTCGGCCGCCTTGTTCGGCGAGCGTCCGCGAAACCGTGAAATCCTCGGCGCCGTCGTCGCGATAGCCGGTATCTGTCTGATCGGCTTCGCCAATTCAGAAATCACGCCGGCGGTCCCCTTTCTGATGGTTGTCGCCTCGGCGGCGGCGTGGGGGCTGGCGAACATTATCGCCAAGGCGGCCAAGCCGCAGGCCATGCTCGGCTTCGTCGGCTGGTCCAGCCTTGCCGCCCCGGTGCCGCTGTTCACGCTGTCCATGCTGTTCGAGCGCACAACCTTCGCTCTGCCTGATCATGTCCCGTCCATGACGGCGGTCCTGTCGGTCGCCTTTCTCGCCTATCCGACGACGGTGTTCGCCTTCGCCGCCTGGATATTCCTGTTGCGCAGCCACCCGGCGGCGACCGTGACGCCCTTCGCCCTCCTGATCCCGGTATTCGGCATGGCCTCGACGGCCATCGCGTTCGGCGAGGTCCTGACGCCGATGGCGGCGGCTGGGTCGGGGCTTGTGTTCATCGGTCTCGTCGTGAACATGTTCGGATGGCGTCTCCTGCGCCGCTAGAGCCCGGCGTCCAAACGCCTGTTCATTTGAGCAAGCGTGTCTCCGCACAGGTTTTCGCAGGGGATTCCGTCACCGTCGCCGTCGCGTTTTCTGTCACCGCATTGGCGCAAGTGAAAGACGGCTTCCGTGCAGGAACGCATTTGCTTGCAAGTTTTGCGCGTGCCGCATGAGAAGTCCTGCGCGACCGCTCCCGGAATGCCTGGAAGGGATATCGCCGCCGCGACAAGGGCGGCCTGTACCCGAACAATCAATCGCCGCGATGGTCGTGTTCGCGCCATTTTCGCTCCTGCGTCATCACGACGCCGAAAGGCCGTTCGCGCCGCGTAACAAGGATACACCGGATGTGATGCACCGCCAGGAAACACAATGCTCTGTTTTTGCATCAAAATTTCGTGGGTTCACGCAGCAGGCGCAAACCTTTTCGCTTCGATACGGCATGTGAACCATCCCGCTCCACCATCGCCTTTTTCCGTGGCAATCCTCTCCTTTCCGACGCATTGGACAAAGGAGGACCAACATGGCGGACTATCGCGAACACTTCGAAACCCCACCGCATATCCATTCCTATCAGGCCGGAGAACGTACGGGCTATAAAGGCCCACTGATCGCGCTCGGCGTCATCGTTGCCCTGATTGCCGGCGTATTCTTCCTGTCGAGCGGGACGAGCGAAGTCGACATCAATGCCGATCAGGCCACACCGGCGGTGACCGAAACGGCACCCGCGGCTCCGGTCGCGCCCGCGGCGCAGTAAGCAGGAGCGTTTCCGGCAAAGAACCTCATGCGCCGGATTGACATTTGCCGGCGGAATGCCGACCTCCGGCGCATGAAGATCAAAGATGCAGAAATCCTTATTATCCCCGGATACACCAACTCCGGCCCGGAGCACTGGCAATCGCGCTGGGAAGCCAAGATGACGACGGCACGGCGTGTCGAACAGGCGGAATGGTCGAAGCCCGTACGCGAAGACTGGGTCGCGCGCATTCGCGAGGAGATCGCACGTGCGGAGAAGCCCGTAGTTCTGGTGGCGCATTCGCTCGGGGTCGCCGCAGCAATGCACGCAGTTCAGGACAGGCCGGAGAACGTCAAGGGCGGATTTTTCGTCGCGCCCCCGGAAGTCGACAATCCGAAGGTCCGGCCGAAGCACCTGATGACGTTCGGCCCCTACCCAAGAGATCCGTTGCCGTTCCCCGCTTTCGTGGTTGCAAGCCGTAACGACCCGTTTTCTGCCTACGAGAAGGCCGAGGATGCGGCCGCCGACTGGGGCGCCTTTCTGGTCGATGCCGGCCAATCCGGGCACATCAACGCCGAATCGGGCCACGGTCCGTGGCCCGAAGGGCTGATGGTATTCGCTGAATTCATGAAGAGGCTTTGACGGCGGGCGAGCCCGCCGCTGCGACTATTCGCTCTTGATCTGCTTGATCGCCTCGCCGAGGAGCTCTTCCATCGTGCGGCGGATCTGGTGATCGGACTGGTCGACGCCGGCGGCGTCGAAATCGCCGCGGATTTTGCGGAATACGTCCTCGTCGCCCGCTTCCTCGAAATCGGAGATGATCACTTCCTTGGCGTAGGCGTCGGCATCGTCACCGCTCTTGCCCAGCTTTTCAGCCGCCCAGAGGCCGAGCAGCTTGTTGCGACGGGCCATCGCCTTGAAGCGCAGCTCCTCGTCATGGGCAAACTTGTTCTCGTAAGCGTCCTCACGATCTTTCATCGACATGGCGATCTTCTCCATTGGAAGGCCTGAGTGGCGCGAAGCATGCACCATTCAGATGGGTGTTGGCACGTCTAAATCAAATGGCCGTCAAAAGATCAACACGCTTGGCACCGCCTTTGGTCGCAACACGAAAATGGCAGGAAATGCGCCAGCGACATTTGTGCTTGTCCGCGGATTGGAGTAAACGGCGCGAAACACACCCGCGGACGCCAATCGCCGCGAATCTCAAGGCAGAGCACAAAATACATGAAACAGCGCCGCCGCATCTACGAAGGCAAAGCCAAAATCCTCTATGAAGGCCCGGAACCCGGCACCCTGATCCAGTTCTTCAAGGACGACGCAACCGCGTTCAACGCCAAGAAACACGACGTCATCGAGGGCAAGGGCGTCCTGAACAACCGTATCTCGGAATACATATTCACCAATCTGAACCGGATCGGCATTCCGACGCACTTCATCAAGCGTCTGAACATGCGCGAACAATTGATCCGCGAAGTGGAGATCATTCCGCTGGAAGTCGTGGTGCGCAACATCGCCGCAGGATCGATTTCCAAGCGCCTCGGCATCGAGGAAGGCACAGTGTTGCCGCGTTCGGTGATCGAATTTTACTACAAGGCGGACGCGCTGGATGACCCGATGGTCAGCGAAGAGCACGTCACAGCGTTCGGCTGGGCCAGCCCGCAGGAAATCGACGACATCATGGCGCTGGCCATCCGCGTCAACGATTTCCTGACCGGCCTGTTCCTCGGCATCGGCATTCAACTGGTCGATTTCAAGATCGAGTGCGGCCGGCTTTACGAGGGCGACATGATGCGCATCGTCGTCGCCGACGAGATCTCGCCGGACTCCTGCCGCCTGTGGGACGTCAAGACCAACGAGAAACTCGACAAGGACCGTTACCGGCGCGATCTCGGCGGCCTGGTCGAGGCCTACCAGGAGGTCGCCCGACGTCTCGGCATCATGAACGAAAACGATTCGCCGCGCCCAAAGGGCCCGGTGCTGGTCAAGTAAGCGATCCGGACAGAACCATGATCAAGGCACGCGTCACCGTCACGCTCAAGAATGGCGTTCTCGATCCGCAGGGCAAGGCAATCGAGGGCGCGCTGCACGCGCTCGAGTTTCCGGAAGTCGCCAAAGTGCGCCAGGGCAAGGTGTTCGATGTCGAACTCGACACCAAGGACCGGAAGAAAGCGGAAGCCGATCTTAAGGCGATCTGCGAGAAGCTTCTCGCCAACACGGTGATCGAGGATTACGCGTTCGAACTCGAATAGCGGTTCGAGGGCGATACAACGTTGCGCAAAATTCCCGTTTCGACACAGCACTGTTAACCACAGGCTGGGAAATTCGGGCCGAGGCGGCCCGGATTAACCGCATTCCAACCCGCAATCCCATAAAATCCTGGCATCGTTGGTGCTTTTTGGGCGCGGGTTCATGGACACGAAACAAAGATACGACTGGGTCGATGCCGCGAAAGGCATTTCCATCATCCTCGTGGTGATGATGTATGCCGCCCACAATGTCGGCAAATATACCGGTGAGGTAGGCGTCCTGCACTACATCATCGGCTTCGCCACGCCTTTCCGCATGCCTGAATTCTTCATGATCTCCGGGCTTTTTCTGTCACTCGTGATCGCGCGCGACTGGAAACGCTATGCCGACCGGCGGGTCGTGCACTATTTCTATTTCTACGCCGTGTGGGCGGCCATCAACATCATCCTCAAGGTCGGTTTCGCCGGCCGCGATGCTGGCGGCATGCTGTCGGAGCTGGCTCTCGCCGCGGTCCAGCCCTACGGCGTCCTGTGGTTCATCTACATGCTGGGCATCTTCAGCGCGATCGCCAAGCTCGCCTGGCAGTTCAAGCTACCGCACTGGCTGGTGCTCGCCGTTTCTGCAGCCCTGATGATGGCTCCCATCAACGTGGCCAGTTATGCCGTTACCCAGTTCTGCGCCTATTTCGTGTTCTTCTATCTCGGCTACGCCGCGTCGCCATACATCTTCAAGCTGGTCGAACACGCCGCGGCCCGTCCGCTTCTGGCGGTGCTCGGCCTCGCAGTCTGGGCAGTTGCCGAAGCCTACCTGGTCTTCTGGCCGAACGGTGTCCTGCATCCGCTCGACATGGAAATGGGTTATGCCGCCTTCCCGCCGCTGCATCTGACGCTCGCGGTCGTCGGCGCTGTTGCGCTTTGCGTGATGAGCGCGCTGCTGACGAAATTCGCCTTCATGGACTGGCTGCGTTGGCTCGGCCAGCGTTCGCTGGTGGTCTATCTCGCGTTCACGCTGCCGATGTCGGCAATCCGCATCGTGGCCATGAAGCTTAGCTTCACGGATACGAGCCTGCTCAGTTGCGTCGTCCTTGTGGGTGCGGTTCTCGCGCCGGTCGTTCTGTACCTCATCGTCAAACGTATCGGCTTCGGTACCTTCCTGTTCGAACGTCCGGCCTGGGCGCATATCCCCGGAACGCCGGGAAGCCGCAATCCTGCCCAGCCGGCGCCCGCACCTGCCGAGTAGGAGCCAATAGCGACAACAGTTCGAAGGGCCGGCGTAGACCGGCCCTTTCACGTTAAGCCGTGCATGAGCGGCAATACCCCTCGCCATGGCGATCCGGTTCGGCTAAGAAACGCGAAAGCAGCATCCTTACTCGAAGCCGACCATTCCGATGAAATCCGCCGTCGTCCTCCTTCCCGGCCTCAATCGTGACCGCGACATGATCGCCGCGCTCACCAAGATCTCCGGCAAGCCGCCTGTCACCGTCTGGCAAACCGACACGGATATTCCCGATGTCGACCTGATCGTCATTCCGGGCGGTTTCTCCTATGGTGACTATTTGCGTTGCGGCGCGATCGGCGCACGGATGCCGGTGATGGATGCGATACGGCGCAAGGCGGAAGCCGGCGTCAGGGTGATGGGCGTGTGCAACGGTTTCCAGATCCTGCTGGAAGCGGGCCTGCTGCCTGGCGCGCTGATGCGCAACGCCTCCCTGAAATTCGTCTGCAAGGAAGTGAAGCTCGAAGTCGTCAATGCCGATACGGCATTCACCCGCGCCTATGCTCAAGGCCAGATTATCCGCTGCCCGGTCGCCCATCATGACGGCAACTATTTCGCCGACCCGGAAACGCTGAAGCGGCTGAACGGCAGCGGCCGGGTCGTCTTCCGCTATGCCGAGGGCACCAATCCGAACGGTTCGATCGACGACATCGCCGGCATCGTCAACGAAGCCGGCAACGTGCTCGGCATGATGCCGCATCCGGAAAACCTGATCGAAGCCGCGCATGGCGGGGCCGACGGCCGCGGCCTCTTCGAAAGCGCGCTCGACCTCGTCGGCAAGGCGGCAGCTTGACCGTTTTCCTGCGCCTTTGCCGTTACGCCGTCGCGGGGCTCTCGGCAGGGTTCATGCTGTCCGCATGCACAAGCGAACGCATCGGCGGCCCGCTGATCGTGGAGCTTGATGCGTCGAATGCGACGAGTATTCTCTCGCTCGTCAACGAAAAGGCCCAGAAGTGCTGGTTCAAATCCGGGGACAAGGCATTCCGCCAGCTGGCGGTCATACCGGAACTCGACACGAGGGTCGGCAGCCCGCGCCTGCTTGTTGTGGAGAGAGGCAAGGCGGCGGGACTGCCGAAAATGGTGATCCAGGCGGAGGGGAACCCGGTGAAGATCACCACTTATGGTCCACTGGCGGAGGCACCCGTCTCGGCCCGCATCAATGACGATGTACTCGCCTGGTCCGCAGGCCGGGACAGCTGCTAGCCGCTAGCGACGATACCACCAGAACGGCTTGTCGGCTTCGTAAAGCGCCTGGGAGCGCGTTACGCCGATATCGCGCAACTGGTCGTCGGTGAGTTCGCGCAAATGCATTCGGGTGCGTTGCTTGACCAAACGCGCGCGGATAATCGCCACAAAAACCTTAAGCCAAACATGCAGAGGCACCGCGCCAATGCCGGCAAATGTCCTGTAGCCGATGCGTACAGGGCCATTGTGCGGCACAATTGTATCGATTGACACCATCGTACTGACCCTTTCAATTCGAAGTTGTTACATTGTGTGCGTACATTGACTCGGATTGCCCCTCAATCTAAACATTGTCACCATGACAAATTGGCTTCCCGACCTCAAAAACGGCGAAGGTCCGCTCTACATGCGGCTCGCTGGCCGTATCGAAGACGCAATCGAGACCGGGGTGCTTGCCGCCGGTTCGAAACTGCCGCCGCAACGCAATCTCGCCTTCGATCTCGGCGTCACCGTCGGCACGGTCAGCCGTGCCTATTCGATCGTGCGCGAGCGCGGACTTGTCTCCGGCGAGGTGGGGCGCGGCACCTATGTGTCGGAACGCGAGTCGGGTGACATTCGCCACTCGGCGACAAAATACCTGCCGGCCATGCCCGGAAGCGAGAAACCGTCCATTCCCGAAGCAGCCATCCCGATGACGTCGACGGCGGCTGCGGATGTGGGACAGGGCCGCCTCGTCTCGGAAACCATCAGCACCGCCAGCGTGGACACAGGCTATGCCGGCATCGACTACATCCGCTCGGTGCCGCCCTCATGGCAACAAGCGGGAAGCGCCTGGCTGACCCACAGCGGCTGGTCTCCCGATCCGTCCCTGGTGGTGCCCGTCCTGGGCGTACATGCCGGGATCATGGCTGCGGTTTCGGCGGTTTCCGCCATCGGCGACCGTATCGCGTTCGAAGAGCTGTGCTATCCGGCAACGCCGCGCGCCGTCGCGATGACGGGGCGCAGGATCGCGCGGCTCAAATCGACACCGGACGGCATCGACCCCGAGGATTTCGAACATGTCTGCGCGCAACAGCATCCAAAAGCCGTCGTGCTGGTCGCGACGCTGAACAATCCCACGCTTGGCACGGTCTCCGAGGCAAATCGTCAGCGGATCGTCGAGATCGCGCGCAATTACAATGTGTGGATCATCGAGGACAACATCTACGGCGGCCTCAAGGACGACACTCCGCCGCCCATCGCTTCGCTGGCTCCCGAACGCACGTTTCACCTTGATGGTCTTTCGAAGTCGGTATCGGCAGGCCTTCGATCCGGCTGGGTGTCCTGCCCGCAAGGCTATGTCACGCGGATCGCGAACGCGCATCGGCTGCTGACCGGAGGCGCAGCTTTCCTTCTCAAGGAGACAGCGGCCCGCCTCGTGCTTTCGGGCGAAGCCGAACAGATCCGTTCAAGGGTGCGGCAGGTAATCGCCAAACGGGCAAGACTCGCGACGGACACGCTGTCGAACGCGCATCCGCATGTCGAAGTTCGAAGCGATCCGGATTGTCCTTTCATCTGGCTCACCCTGCCGGAGCCCTGGCTGCCGGGCACCTTCTGCAAGGCGGCGCAGGAGGCCGGGGTCATCGTCGAGGGCGCGGATGAGTACAAGATCGGGGCGATCGACTACCCCTGCCCGAATGTGCGCATTTCACTGACCGGCCCATTGACCGACAAAAAGTTCGAGCGCGGGCTTTCCGTATTGGCGGAGCTGCTATCATCGCCATCGCTTAATTTCGATTCCATCGAATAGAGACGTGCCGGCCGTCGCAATCCCCATCTATCCATCCGGGACGGTTCGGCACCGCTTGTGCTGTGCACAGACGGAGTGATAGCAGGACAGCACGCCGAAACTCCCGAGACCCGCAGTCATCATGACCATTCGCAATTCCATTCCCATTACTCCGGAACTGGTGGAAGCCCATGGCATCACGCCGGAGGAATACGAACGCATTCTCGAACTGACCGGTCGTGAGCCGACCTTCACCGAGCTCGGCATCTGGTCGGCGATGTGGAACGAGCATTGTTCCTACAAGTCCTCCAAGAAATGGCTGAAGACGCTGCCGACGATAGGCCCGCAGGTCATCCAGGGACCGGGCGAGAATGCCGGCGTGGTCGATATCGGCGACGGCGACTGCGTGGTCTTCAAGATGGAGAGCCACAATCACCCCTCCTATATCGAGCCCTACCAGGGCGCGGCGACCGGTGTTGGCGGCATCCTGCGCGACGTCTTCACCATGGGCGCGCGGCCGGTGGCGGCGATGAACGCGCTTCGCTTTGGCGAGCCTGACCATCCGAAGACCCGCCATCTGGTGTCCGGCGTCGTTTCCGGCGTCGGCGGCTACGGCAATTCCTTCGGCGTGCCGACGGTCGGCGGCGAAGTCGAGTTCGACGCGCGCTACAACGGCAACATCCTGGTCAACGCCTTTGCGGCTGGCATCGCCAAAACGGACGCGATCTTCCTGTCCGAAGCCAAGGGCGTCGGCCTCCCGGTGGTCTATCTGGGCGCCAAGACCGGACGCGACGGCGTCGGCGGCGCGACGATGGCCTCTGCGGAATTCGGCGATGACATCGACCAGAAGCGCCCGACGGTGCAGGTCGGCGACCCGTTCACCGAGAAATGCCTGCTGGAGGCCTGCCTCGAACTTATGGCGTCTGGCGCCGTGATCGCCATCCAGGACATGGGCGCGGCGGGCCTCACCTGCTCGGCGGTCGAGATGGGTGCCAAGGGCAATCTCGGCATCGAGCTCGATCTCGACAAGGTGCCGGTGCGCGAGGAGCGCATGACCGCCTACGAAATGATGCTGTCGGAGAGCCAGGAACGCATGCTGATGGTGCTGCGTCCGGAGAAGGAAGATGAAGCCAAGGCGATCTTCCACAAATGGGGTCTCGACTTCGCCATCGTCGGCGAGACGACAGACGACCTGCGCTTCCGAATTCTCCACGAGGGCGAGGAAGTCGCCAACCTGCCGATCAAGGAACTGGGCGACGAAGCGCCGGAATATGACCGGCCGTGGATGACGCCCGCGCAGTACCAGGACATGGATGCGTCGCATTTCGCAGAGCCGGAAGATTATGCCGCTGCACTGAAGCAGATCCTCGGTTCGCCCAACATGGCCTCGCGCCGTTGGGTGTGGGAACAGTACGACACGCTGATCCAGGGCAACTCGCTGCAACTGCCAGGCGGCGATGCCGGCGTGGTGCGCGTCGACGGGCACGAGACCAAGGCGCTGGCCTTTTCCTCCGACGTGACGCCGCGCTATTGCGAGGCCGATCCGTTCGAGGGCGGCAAGCAGGCCGTCGCCGAATGCTGGCGCAACATCACCGCGACCGGCGCGGAACCCTTGGCGGCAACCGACAATCTCAATTTCGGCAATCCCGAGCGCCCCGAAATCATGGGCCAGTTGGTGCGTGCGATCGAAGGCATCGGCGAAGCCTGCACGGCGCTCGGTTTCCCGATCGTTTCCGGCAATGTGTCGCTCTACAACGAGACCAATGGCGAGGCGATCCTGCCGACCCCGACCATCGCAGGCGTCGGCCTGCTGCCGGATTATTCGGTGATGGCGCGGATTTCCTCGATGCAGGATGGCGACACGATCTTCCTGCTCGGCGGCGACGGCTCGCATCTCGGCCAGTCCGTGTTCAATCGCATCGTCAACGAGCGAACGGACGGACCGCCGCCCCCGGTCGATCTCTATTGCGAGAAACGCAACGGCGATTTCATCCGCTCGGCAATCCGCAACGGACAGGTAACTGCCTGCCACGATCTTTCCGACGGCGGCATGCTGGTGGCGCTCGCCGAAATGTGCATGTCCTCCGGCAAGGGCTGCTCGGTGGACGCCGGCGACAGCGGCCTCGCGCATGCGTTGCTGTTCGGTGAAGACCAGGCCCGCTATCTCGTCACCGTCAGTGCCGAGAATGCGCGTTTCTTCGCGCTCAACGCAGAAGGCGCAGGCGTTCCGTTCCGCGAACTCGGCACCGTGGGCGGTGACGCCCTCTCATTGACGACGCCGGTGCAGGTCGCCATATCTGTCTCAGAACTGGCCGGCATCCACGAATCCTGGTTCCCGGAATTCATGGACACCACCCGGCACGCGGAAGCCGCAGAGTAGGAGAGCGCCCTATGCCGATGAACGCCTCGGATATCGAGAAAATGATCAAGGAGGCGATTCCCGACGCCACGGTGACGATCCGGGATCTGGCGGGCGATGGCGATCACTACGCGGCTGAAGTGATCTCCGAGAGCTTCCGCGGCAAGTCACGCGTGCAGCAGCACCAGATGGTCTATCATGCGCTGCAGGGAAACATGGGCGGCGTCTTGCATGCCCTTGCATTGCAGACAAGCGCGCCGGACTGAGCGGGCCGAAACGAACGAAATGCCGGACCTTCAACCCGGCAACGAAAGGAAAAATAAATGAGCGGAATCAAAGATTTCATCGACCAGGAAGTGAAGTCGAACGACGTCGTCCTGTTCATGAAGGGTACGCCGGGCTTCCCGCAATGCGGTTTTTCCGGCCAAGTTGTCCAGATCCTCGATTATCTCGGCGTGGACTACAAGGGCGTGAACGTGCTCGCCGACGACGATCTGCGTCAAGGCATCAAGGACTATTCCAGCTGGCCGACCATCCCGCAGCTCTATGTAAAGGGTGAATTCGTTGGCGGATGCGACATCATTCGCGAGATGTTCCAGGCCGGCGAATTGCAGGATCACCTTCAGGAAAAGGGCGTCGCCTCCAAGGGCGCGGCCTGATCGCGCCGTAGCGCGCGTCGCCGTGAGCGCCATCCCACTCCCTCAACCTGTCGCCGATGCATTCCGGCGGCAGGAAAAAGCCTGCCGGACGCTCGGCTCCCCGTTCACAGCTTCACTATGCGGATTGATCGCCAATAACGGCGTGCCCGCCGGGACTGTGCATGATCGCCTCTCGAACTGGACCGGACGTATCGATGCGGGCGGAGACGCCCTGCCCCTGCGCCTGACAGGCGCATTACACTATCTCGTTTTGGCCAGATATGACGACGCCCTTGCCGCGGTCTACCCGCCATACGGTTCGGCGACGGAAACCCTTCCCGATGCGGTCAACGGTGCAATCGTTCGTCACGGCGGCTTCATCGACCGGTATCTCGACAGCCCGCCGCAGACCAACGAGACCGGACGGTCGGCAATCCTGCTGCCCGCATTCCTGCGCCTGAAGGAGCAATTCGGCCTGCCTTTCATCCTGTCGGAACTGGGATCGAGCGCCGGTCTGAACCAGAACTGGCACCGGTACCGCTACGAATACGGCCATTGGGGCTGGGGCGATCTGGACTCGCCCGTGACGCTTGCCTGCGAATGGCAAGGTGACGCGCTGCCGCCTCCCCTGCCCGTCACGATTTCCGGCTCCGCCGGCTGCGATATCGCGCCTATCCCGATTGACACCGAGGACGACCGCCTGCGGTTGAAATCCTATGTCTGGGCGGATCAGCGAACCCGGCTGGAACGGCTTGCCGGCGCGCTCGCGGTGGCGGCCGAGAATGTTCCGGCCATCGCCACAGCCGGTGCTGGTGACTGGCTAACGGAACGGCTCGCCGAGCCTCGCCCCGACCACCTGCATGTCGTCTTCCACACCATCATGTGGCAATACATCCCGGCCGAGGAACAGGCGCGCGCGAAGGCGCTGATCGAGGACGCGGGTCGCAAAGCAACGGCGGACGCGCCGATTGCGTGGCTGCGATTCGAAGCCGATGGCAAGCCCGACGGCGCCGGTATCGTGCTCACCACTTGGAATGGTTCGTCGGCCGAGGGCGAAACGGTCGCGCTCGGGCGAGGCGACTTCCACGGACGGTGGATCGACTGGCGTCCAGAAGGCTAGGCAGTCTTCAGGTCCGGCGGGCGCAGCATGATGGTTCCGCCGGCCTTGACCTCAACTTTGAGCGTGATGAACGGACCGTCGCCGGCTGGCCTCACGCGAACCGAGACCGCGAACCGCCGCCGGTTTACCCTGCATGGGGATCAATGAAGACAAATAAATGGTCCAGTTCGATGGACATGGCCCGGTGACAGTCATTAAAGGTCGTCGCAAGCGATGGAGCTAAATCACATGACCTGGACCGTCTACCTCTCCGGTGAAATTCATACCGACTGGCGCAAGCAGATCGAGGACGGAATTGCCGCAGCCGGCCTGCCCGTCGCGCTGTCCGGCCCGGTGACCCACCACGAGGCATCAGACGACTGCGGTGTCGCCATTCTCGGCGCCGAGCCGAACAAGTTCTGGCACGATCACAAGGGTGCGCAGATGAATGCGATCCGCACGCGCACGCTGATCGAAAAGGCCGACATTGTCGTTGTGCGCTTCGGCGAGAAATACAAGCAGTGGAACGCGGCCTTCGACGCCGGCTATGCGGCAGCGCTCGGCAAGTCGCTGATCGTCATGCACCAGGACGAACACGCCCATGCGCTCAAGGAAGTCGACTCCGCAGCGCTCGCCGTGACGAAGACGCCGGCGCAGGTCGTCGATATCCTGCGCTACGTCATAAATGGGGAACTGGCCGGATATACCGACCAGGCGGCAGCCGCCGAATAACCGGATAGCCAGCACCATGCAGAAGCACGCCGAAGCACCCGCAACGGAGGCGCTCGCGCAGACCGTCATTCCGCGAGTCGAATTCATCGCCATCGTCGCCGGCCTGATGGCGCTGAACGCGCTGGCGATCGACATCCTGCTGCCGGCGTTTCCGAACATTTCGGCCGCCTACGCGATGGACGGAAACGAAATCCAGTATCTTCTGCTCTCCTACGTCATGGGCTTTGGCGCGGCGCAGCTATTCTTCGGACCGGTCTCGGACCGGTTCGGCCGCCGCATACCGCTGTTCTTTGGCCTCGCGGTCTATATCGTCTGCGCTATTGCCGGTTCTTTCGCGCCCAGTTTCGAAATGGTGCTGGTGTTTCGCTTCATCCAGGGGCTCGGTGCGGCCGCAACCCGAGTGATTGCGCTCGCCGTCGTGCGCGACACGCATGCCGGGCGCGCGATGGCATCGACGATGTCGCTCGTGATGATGGTGTTCATGGTCGTGCCGATCGTCGCCCCGTTCGTCGGCCAGGGGATCATCATGGTCGGGCCATGGCAACACATTTTCTGGTTCATGGCGTTGCTGGCTGTCGTCATGACGATATGGACCGCCATTCGCCTGCCGGAAACGCTCAATCCGGCGAACCGGCGGCCGCTTGCGCTCGGCCCTGTCCTGAAGGGTTTCCAACTCGTGATCTCGAACCGGATATCACTGTTCTACACGCTGGCGACCGCGTTCTTCTTCGGCTCACTGTTCGCGTTCCTGAACCTCGCGCAACCGATCCTGGGCGATGTCTACGGCCTGGATTCCTATTTTCCGCTGGCAATGGCGGTCGGCGCCGCCTTCATGGCGGCTGCATCCTTTCTGAATGCCCGCATCGTCGAGCGGCTCGGGATGCGCCGCCTGTCACACAGCGCGCTGATCGCCCATCTTTCCATTGCCGCGGTGGCATCGGCCTGGTTCTACAGCCACGACGCGCCGTTATGGCTGTTCATGGCCGTTCTGATCCTGATCATGCCGCTATTCGGGCTGATCGGAGCCAACTTCAACTCCATCGCGATGGAGCCGCTCGGAAAGGTCGCGGGGACGGCTTCCTCGGTTCTCGGCTTTACCCAGACTGTCGGCGGCGGACTTTGCGGTGCGGCTATCGGCCAGGCTTTCGATGGCACGGCCCTGCCGCTGATCGCCGGCAGCGCGCTGTTGTCATTCATCACGCTGTTGCTGGTGCTGATTGCCGAGAAGGGCAAGCTTTTCGACAACCCCGGCGCCGACCACGGCCATCACTGACTGGCCGACGGATTCTCCCCGGAACCGGCCGTGAGCGCCTGCAGGGCGGCAAAGTCAAACAGCTTGCGGTCGAGCAAATGGCTGGGACGCACATTGGCGAGCGCCCGGATCATCGTGTCCTTGCGGCCCGGCATGCGCTTTTCGATATCGGCAAGCATCGCCTTCATGGCGTTGCGCTGCAGCCCGTCCTGCGAGCCGCAGAGATCGCAGGGAATGATCGGAAACTCCATCGCGCCGGCGAACTTCTCCAGATCTGCCTCGGCGCAATAGGACAACGGACGCAGCACTTCGACGTCGCCCTCGTCGTTGACCAGCTTCGGCGGCATGGCGGCGAGCCGGCCGCCGTGAAACAGGTTCATGAAGAAGGTTTCGAGGATATCCTCGCGGTGATGACCGAGAACCAGCGCAGAGCAGCACTCTTCACGGGCGACGCGGTAGAGATGCCCCCGGCGCAGGCGCGAGCACAGCGAACAGTAGGTACGGTTTTCAGGAATCTTGTCGGTCACCACCGAATAGGTGTCCTGGTACTCGATCCGGTGCTCGATGCCGTTTGCCGATAGCCAGTCCGGCAGGATGTGTTTCGGAAAGCTCGGCTGCCCTTGGTCGAGGTTGCAGACCAGCAGGTCGACCGGCAGCAGGCCTCGCCATTTCATGTCGATCAGCAGCGCCAGCAGCCCGAACGAGTCCTTGCCGCCTGACAACCCGACCAGCCAGCGCTCGCCGGGGCGGATCATGGCGAAATCCTCGATCGCCTGGCGCATGTTGCGCAGGAGGCGCTTGCGCAGCTTGTTGAACTCGACCGAACCCGGCGCATCCGCAAACAGCGGATGGCAAGCATCGGCGGTTTCTACTGGCGTCGAGATGTTCATGGCCTAGTCCTAGCCGATCGAAAACCAAACAAAAAGCCGCCCCGGCATGCGAGGCGGCTTTGTTGTTCCGGAAACGGAACGTCGGTTAGCGCGAGTAGAACTCGACCACGAGGTTCGGTTCCATCAGCACCGGATACGGCACGTCGCCGAGAGCCGGCACGCGCGCGAAGGTCGCAACCATCTTGTTGTGGTCGGCGTCGATGTAGTCCGGCACGTCACGTTCGGCGAGCTGGGTGGCTTCGAGAACAAGCGCCATCTGCTTGGACTTCTCGCGAAGCTCGATAACATCGCCGGGACGGCAACGGTAGGACGGAATGTTGACGCGCTGGCCGTTGACCATGACATGGCCATGGTTGACGAACTGGCGGGCTGCGAAGATTGTCGGAACGAACTTGGAGCGGTAGACGACGGCGTCGAGGCGGCTTTCCAGCAGGCCGATCAGAAGTTCCGGCGTATCGCCCTTGCGGCGCTCGGCTTCCTCGTAGGTCTTGCGGAACTGCTTCTCGGAGATGTCGCCGTAATAGCCTTTCAGCTTCTGCTTGGCGCGCAGCTGCACGCCGAAGTCGGACAGCTTGCCCTTGCGGCGCTGGCCGTGCTGGCCGGGGCCGTATTCGCGGCGGTTCACCGGGGACTTCGGACGGCCCCAGATGTTTTCGCCCATACGGCGGTCAATTTTGTACTTGGACGATTCGCGCTTGCTCATCGCATTTCCTTTCAAAGAGTTACGCCTGAAACTTCACATTTCAGACAAAGGAAACGCACCCTCCTCTGCCGACCTTTTTCGCCGACTGACAGGACCTGCCGCGCACGCTTTGCGGCGATGTCCACGGGATACGTCAAATAAAATGCAGGGCCGAAAGACCCTGCACAGCGCGGTATCTAGGCAAAAAGGAGTGGGAAGTCAATCGCCTGCGGTTTCCCGCGCAGTGTATCCGGGACCTTGAGGCGGCGGCCTTCCCGCGCCTGCCCGGTTGAGGCGTCCATAACGGACTTCTATGGTCTGTTCATGACCGCCTCCTATCGCCCTTATGAACCGCTCAATACGCTGAAACCCGTCGGCCCGGATATCTGGATCGCCGACGGCCCGGTCGTGCAATGGGGTTATCTCGGCTGGCGGTTTCCCTTTCCGACGCGAATGACCGTCGTACAGCTCCCGGACAACGGGCTGTGGGTGCACTCGCCGATCGCACCGGACGAGGCGCTATTCGCCGAAATCGACAAGCTTGGCCCGGTCGCTCACCTGGTATCGCCAAACGCGATCCATCACATTTCCATCGCCGCCTGGGCGCAGCGCTACCGGCAAGCCCGGACATGGGCGTCCCCCGGCGTGCGGAAACGTTCCGATGCCGTCTTTTCCGACGACCTGGAGACCGGGCCGCCGCCGGAATGGGCCGGGGTCATCGACCAACGCATCGCCGAAGGCAGCAATGCGCTGAAAGAAGTGATCTTCTTTCACAAGCCATCGCGCGTATTGATCCTCGCCGACATGATCGAGAACCTGGAAGCCGAGCGGCTTTCCTCTCCAATGTCCCGCTTCGCCGCCCGGCTCGCCGGCATCGCCGCCCCATTCGGCAAGGCCCCGGTCGATCTCCGGATGACCTATCTTGGCAAGCGCGACAAACTTCGGCCGACGGTACAGTGGATGCTTTCCTGCGCGCCGGAGAAGGTCATCATCGCGCACGGACAATGGTTCGAGGAAGACGGCGTGGCGGAACTGCGCCGCGCCTTCTCATGGGTGGGCGAAATCGGTTGAAACGTCCAGGGTCACCGGCGCCAGGCCGAAGCCCTGCATCAACCGGTCGAGTTCCGGCACGGGCTGGCCGGAGGTGAAGACCGCGAGGTCCGGTTCGTCGGGCCTTACCGGCGAGGTCTGCATGTTCTCGGCCAGCGATGCAGCGCGGCGCGCGATGGCCTCCGACGTGTCGATCCAGTCGACCGGCCACGGCGCCATTTTGCGGAAGCGGTTGACCAGAAAGGGATAGTGCGTGCAGGCCAGCACGACGATGTCGGTGCGGCGGCCGTCCTCCTCCATGAAACAGGGGGCGATCTCGTTGCGCACGGCTTCCTCGTCGACCATTGCGCCACGCATGTATGTTTCCGCCATGGCGGCGAGATTGTCGCTGCCGACAAGGCGGACATGGCATTTCTGCGCATATTGGCGGATCAGTTCACGGGTATATTGCCGCTTCACCGTGCCGGGCGTCGCCAACACCGAGACGAGACCGGAGCGGGTGCGTTCGGCAGCCGGCTTGATCGCCGGCACGGTGCCGACAAATGTCTCGTCCGGAAAGACCTTTCGCAGATGATCGATAGCGAGCGTCGACGCGGTGTTGCATGCGATTACACAAAGCGCCGGACGATACTGCGCCAGAAGGACGGCGAACAGCTTCGTGATATGTTCGCGCAGCGCTTCTTCTTCCCATGCGCCATAGGGAAAGGCCTCGTCGTCGGCGACATAGACGAAGCGCCAATCGGGCATCAGCACACGCGCCTCGCGCAGTACGGAAAGCCCGCCGATCCCGCTGTCGAAGAAAAGGGCCATGCGCGGCAGTGTCGCGTCAGTCATCGGACTGCGCTGCCCTTGCCTGTTTCTTTGTCCGCTTGCCGCCGGCCGAAACGCGGCGGGGATCATCGCCCGGCGATCCTGTCCCGCGCGGACTGGACGGCGAAAAGCGGTCGAGACTGGAAATGACACCGCGCAGTACACGGATCTCCTCGGCCGAGAAACCCGGCCGGGTAAGCACGGCGCGAATGTTTTCCAGCAATACGGGCTTGCGCTCGGGCGGCCTGAAATAGCCGCGGCTGTCCAGCGCCTGTTCGAGCTGGCCGACCATGCCGTAGAGCTCTTCCTTCGGCGCGGGCGCGAATTGCGGTCCCGCAAACGGGGTTTGGCTTTCGTCGGCCATGCCGGACTTCATCCATTCATAGCCCATCAGCAGGACTGCCTGGGCGAGGTTGAGCGAGGCGAAAGCGGGATTGACCGGAAAGGTGACGATATCGTCGGCAAGGCCAACCTCCTCGTTGCTCAGCCCAAAACGCTCGCGCCCGAACAGGATGGCGCCCGACTGGTCGCCGCGATGCATCGCGCGCAGCTTGCGTGCCGCCTCGACAGGCCCGAGCACCGTCTTGAAACCCTCGCGCTGGCGCGCCGTCGTCGCGACCACGTAGGCGCACCCGGCCAGCGCGTCGGCTACGCTGTCGAAAAGACGGGCGCGTTCCAGCACGTGGATCGCGCCGCTGGCCGCTGCCTCCGCTTTGGGGTTCGGCCAACCGTCACGCGGCGTCACGAGCCTCAGGTCCGCAAGGCCGAAATTCGCCATCGCGCGCGCGACCATGCCGATATTTTCGCCGAGCTGCGGCTCGACCAGTACGACCGCCGGTCCCTCGGCGATCATCTCGCGATGCTTGTCAGTTCCTGCCATGACAGTCGTTCTATGGATACGGGTGCCTGCACCTGCCACAAAGCGGCGCATATGGGAACATGGAAGGGGCCGAAACAAGGCGTCCGCCGCCCATATACTAAAGCGATTTTCGACCATGGCATCGTTTGCACCGGGCAAACGGCTTTGCTATAGCCACGCCACCTACCCGAGCCGCACTCGCGGCGCCCATTCAATCGAGGATTCCCATGGCAAAGATCAAGGTCGACAATCCGGTCGTAGAGCTGGACGGCGATGAAATGACCCGCATCATCTGGCAGTTCATCAAGGACAAACTGATCCACCCCTATCTCGATATCGACCTGAAGTATTACGACCTCGGAATCGAGAAACGCGACGAGACGGATGACCAGATCACCGTCGATGCGGCAAACGCCATCAAGGAATACGGCGTCGGCGTGAAGTGCGCCACCATCACGCCGGACGAGGCGCGCGTGGAGGAGTTCGGCCTGAAGCGGATGTACCGCTCGCCCAACGGCACGATCCGCAACATTCTCGGCGGCGTGATCTTCCGCGAGCCTATCATCTGCAAGAACGTTCCGCGCCTGGTGCCGGGCTGGACACAGCCGATCATCGTCGGCCGCCATGCCTTCGGCGACCAGTACCGCGCCACCGATTTCAAGTTCCCCGGCAAGGGCAAGCTGACGATGAAGTTCGTCGGCGAGGACGGCGCGGTGATCGAGCATGAAGTGTTCGACGCACCGTCGGCCGGCATTGCCATGGGCATGTACAACCTAGACGACTCCATCGTCGACTTTGCCCGTGCCTCGCTGAATTACGGGTTGCAGCGCAAGGTGCCGGTCTACCTGTCGACCAAGAACACGATCCTCAAGGTATATGACGGCCGCTTCAAGGACATCTTCCAGGAAATCTACGAAGCCGAGTTCAAGGAGAAGTTCGAGGAAGCCAAGATCTGGTACGAACACCGCCTGATCGACGACATGGTCGCGGCGAGCCTGAAATGGTCCGGCGGTTATGTCTGGGCCTGCAAGAACTATGACGGCGACGTGCAGTCCGACACGGTGGCGCAGGGCTTCGGCTCGCTCGGCCTGATGACCTCGGTGCTGATGACGCCGGACGGCAAGACGGTGGAAGCGGAAGCCGCGCACGGCACGGTAACGCGCCACTACCGCCAGCACCAGGCCGGCCAGGAAACCTCGACCAACTCGATCGCCTCCATTTTCGCATGGACGCGCGGTCTGGCGCATCGCGCCAAGCTCGACAGCAACGACGCGCTGGCGAAGTTCGCCTCGACGCTGGAAAAGGTTTGCGTGGACACAGTGGAGTCCGGTTTCATGACCAAGGACCTCGCTTTGCTGATTGGTCCCGACCAGCCGTGGCTCTCGACCACCGGGTTCCTCGACAAGATCGACGAGAACTTGCAGAAGGCGATGGCTGCCTGACGCTGGAAACAGCATTCGCCGGAGGGATTGCGTGATCGAGACACTGCGCACCCTCTGGCGCTCCAACAAGATACTGGTGATCGCATTCGCGATCGCCCTGTCGCTGACGGTGGTGTTCGGTGTCCGCACCACCGTTTTTCTTTTCTACTGGTCCAGTCACCAGAACGTACCCGTAGAAGGATGGATGCCGCCCGGCTACGTGGCGAAGTCCTACCGCGTCGATATCGAGGTGGTGCGCGAGGCCTTGGGGCTTGATCCGCAGGGACGCGACCGGCGGCCAATCGCCCGGATCGCCAAGGACCGGGGCATGCCGGTCGCAGACCTGATCCGCGCCGTCAACGAGGCGCTGAAATCCGCCAAGGCCAATGAGGCAGCGGACGGGCAATGACCGAAACGATCCTTTCGGTCTTTTCGCTCTACGGCGCGCCGGCCCTGTTCGCCCTTGTCGCTGCGGGACAGTTCGGCATTCCGCTTCCGACCTCGATCCTGCTGCTCACCGCCGGCGCCCTGCTTGGCGAAGGCGATTTGGGCTATTGGCAGGTCTTTGCATGGGCGCTCGCCGGCGCGGTGATCGGCGATCATATCGGGTATGCGGCGGGTCGTTTTGCAGGCACGGCGATGCGTGACCGCGTCAATCGCTGGCCGAGGCTTCGCGACAGCCTGACAAAGGCGGAAGCGCTGTCACGGAAATGGGGCGACGGTTCGGTCTTCCTGTCGCGGTGGCTGTTCAGCCCGCTCGGCCCATGGATCAACCTGACAAGCGGACTTTCGCTGCATCCGCTGCATCGCTTCACATTGGCAGACATCGCCGGAGAGGTGGTCTGGATCGGCGGCTACCTGGCGCTCGGCAGCCTGTTCGCGCAGTCGATTGCGGAGCTGGCCGATATCGTGGCCAATGCCGCATGGATGATCGGCGCGGCGATCATCACCATTCTGCTCGGCTGGCAGTTGCTGATCCGCCTGGGGCGGATCAGCAACGCCGGAAAGTAGCGCGCCTATCCGGCCATGGCGGCGCGTACCGCCTCGACGGCCGCATTCGCATTGGCGCCGTCCGGGCCGCCGGCCTGCGCCATGTCGGGGCGACCGCCGCCGCCCTTGCCGCCCAGCGCGGCGGATGCCGCACGGACCAGATCGACGGCATTGAACTTGCCGGTCAAGTCTTCCGTCACGCCGACAACGACGCTGCCCTTGCCGTCCTCGGACGAGGCCGCGAAGGCAACAACGCCGCTGCCGAGCGACTGCTTGGCCTCGTCGGCCATCGGCTTGAGATCGCGCGGCGAGACGCCGTCGACCACACGGCCGATAAACTTGGTGCCGGCGATCTCTTCCGGGCCCTCGGCCGCGCCGCCCGCCGGGCCGGCAAGCGCCAGCGCCTTCTTGGCTTCGGTCAGTTCGCGCTCGAGCCTGCGACGTTCCTCCAGCAGCGCTTCCAGGCGCGGCAGGATTTCGTCCGGGCTAGTCTTCAGCGCCGCTGCAACGGCGCGAACGCGCTCGTCCTGCTGCGCAAGATATTCGCGAGCCGCCTCGCCGGTCAGCGCCTCGATCCGGCGTACGCCCGCGGCAACGGCCGATTCCCCGACGACATGGGCAAGCCCGATCTCGCCGGTGTTGCGGACATGGGTGCCGCCGCACAGTTCGACCGAATAGGTCTTGCCCTTCTTTTCGCCGCGCTCGGCCGTGCCCATCGACACGACGCGCACCTCGTCGGCATATTTCTCGCCGAACAGCGCCATGGCGCCGGTTTCGCGCGCATCCTCGAGCGCCATCAGCCGCGTGCGCACGGGCGCGTTCTGCAGGACGATCTCGTTGGCGATCTCCTCCACTTTCTCGATTTCATCCGGGCTCATCGGCTTGGGATGGGAGAAGTCGAAACGCAGCCGGTCCGGTGCGACCAGCGAACCCTTCTGGGCAACATGGGTGCCGAGCACCTCGCGCAGCGCCTCATGGATAAGGTGGGTCGCCGAGTGATTTGAGCGCAGCCTGGTGCGGCGTACATGATCGATTTCCATTTCGACCGCTGCGCCGGGCTTCAAGGCGCCGTCGGTCACCTTGCCAAAGTGCACGTAAACGCCATCGGCCTTCTTCTGCGTATCGGTGATGGTGACGGCGACGCCCTCCCCCTTCATGGTGCCACGGTCGCCCTGCTGGCCACCGGATTCGCCGTAAAAGGGCGTCTGGTTGACGACGATAGCGACATCGTCACCTTTTTTCGCCTCACTGGCCTCCGCGCCGTCGCGCACCAGTGCCAGCACCACGCCCTCGGCTTTCTCCGCCTCATAGCCGAGAAACTCGGTCGCGCCGTACTTGTCGCGCAGCGCAAACCAGACGCGCTCAGTCGCCTGGTCGCCGGAACCGTGCCAGTTGGCACGGGCCTCGGCGCGCTGGCGCTCCATGGCGGCGTTGAAGGCATCCATGTCGACGGATACGCCGCGTTGGCGCAATGCATCCTGCGTGAGGTCGACCGGGAAGCCGTAAGTGTCATACAGCTTGAAGGCGGTCTCGCCATCGAGAGCGTCGCCTTCGCCCAGGTTGGCGCTGGCTTCGTTGAGCAGCGTCAGGCCGCGATCCAGGGTGCGGCGGAAACGGGTTTCCTCCAGGAGCAGCGTTTCGGTGACGAGCGGCTGTGCGCGCACCAGTTCCGGATAGGCCTGCCCCATTTCCTGGACCAGCGCCGGAACCATGCGGTGCATCAGCGGATCCTTCACGCCGAGCAGTTCGGCATGGCGCATGGCACGGCGCATGATGCGGCGCAGCACGTAGCCGCGCCCCTCATTCGACGGCAGCACGCCATCGGCGATCAGGAAGCTGGAGGCGCGCAGGTGATCGGCGATGACCCGATGGCTCGCCTGATGCTCGCCTTCAGCCTTCGTCTTGCTCAGGTCTTCCGACGTCGCGATGAGGTGGCGGAACAGGTCGATGTCGTAGTTGTCGTGCACGCCCTGCAGCACGGCCGCGATACGCTCCAGCCCCATGCCGGTATCGATCGACGGGCGCGGCAGGTCGACGCGCTCGTCCGGCGTCAATTGCTCGTACTGCATGAAGACGAGGTTCCATATCTCGATGAAGCGGTCGCCGTCCTCGTCCGGGCTGCCGGGCGGTCCGCCGGGAATGCCCTCGCCGTGATCGTAGAATATCTCGGAACACGGGCCGCAGGGGCCGGTGTCGCCCATCGCCCAGAAATTGTCATGGGTCGGAATGCGGATGATACGCTCTTCCGGCAGGCCGGCTATCTTCTTCCACAGCGAGAAGGCGTCGTCGTCGGTGTGATAGACCGTCACCAGAAGCTTGCCAGTGTCGATACCGTATTCCTTGGTGATCAGGTTCCAGGCAAGCTCGATGGCGCGCTCCTTGAAGTAGTCGCCGAAGGAGAAATTGCCGAGCATCTCGAAGAAGGTATGGTGGCGCGCGGTGTAGCCGACATTGTCGAGGTCGTTGTGCTTGCCGCCGGCGCGAACGCATTTCTGCGCCGTCACGGCGCGCGAATAGGGCCGCTTTTCAAGTCCGGTGAAGACGTTCTTGAACTGCACCATGCCCGCATTGGTGAACATCAGCGTCGGGTCGTTATGCGGCACCAGCGCGCTCGACGCGACGACCTCGTGTTCGTTACGCGCGAAGTAGTCGAGGAATGTCTTGCGGATGTCGTTGACGCTGCTCATGAATACCTGCCTGCAAAGAGCGGGGAATGCTCCGGAAAGGCCACTGCCATAGCCAATCGGGATGCTGTCTGTCCAGCATATCGGCAAGCGGCGGCGCGCAATCAAGCAATAGGCGGGCAAAACGCGAAACCCGGCGGCCTTTCGGACCGCCGGGCTGTTATGAATCCAGCCTGTCAGGAGAAGGCTTACGCCTCGGCGACGCTGTCGCCATCCTCCTGCTCGCCCGGGCCGCCCTGTTCGAGGAACTGCTCGGCGATCAGGCCGGCATTCTGACGCAACGCCAATTCGATCTCGTCGGCGATCTCCGGGTTCTCCCGCAGGAATTGCTTGGAGTTCTCGCGGCCCTGGCCGAGCCGCTGACTGTTGTAGGAGAACCAGGCGCCGGACTTTTCGACAATACCGGCCTTGACGCCGAGATCGATCAGTTCGCCGGTCTTGGAAACGCCCTCGCCATACATGATGTCGAACTCGACCTGCTTGAAGGGTGGCGCCATCTTGTTCTTGACGACCTTGACGCGGGTCTGGTTGCCGACAACCTCCTCACGATCCTTGACCGCGCCGATGCGGCGAATGTCGAGGCGCACCGAGGCGTAGAACTTCAGCGCGTTGCCGCCCGTCGTCGTTTCCGGCGAGCCGAACATCACACCGATCTTCATGCGGATCTGGTTGATGAAGACCACCATCGTGTTGGAACGCGAGATGGAAGCGGTCAGCTTGCGCAGCGCCTGGCTCATCAGGCGGGCTTGCAGACCCGGCAGCGAGTCGCCCATCTCGCCCTCGATTTCGGCGCGCGGCGTCAGTGCTGCCACCGAGTCGATCACCAGCACGTCACAAGCGCCGGAACGCACCAGCGTGTCGGCGATCTCGAGTGCCTGCTCGCCGGTATCCGGCTGCGAGATCAGCAGATCCTCGAGCGCCACGCCCAGCTTGCGGGCATAGACCGGATCGAGTGCATGCTCGGCGTCGACGAAGGCGCAGATGCCGCCGCTCTTCTGGGCTTCCGCAATGGTCTGCAGCGCCAGCGTCGTCTTGCCGGAGCTTTCCGGCCCGTAGATTTCAATGATGCGGCCTTTCGGCAGGCCGCCAATGCCAAGCGCAATATCGAGGCCGAGCGAGCCGGTGGAGATCGTCTCGATCTCGACGACCTGTTCATTGGCGCCGAGGCGCATGATCGAACCCTTGCCGAAGGTCCGCTCGATCTGCGAGAGCGCCGCATCCAGTGCTTTCGACTTGTCCACCTGCTTGTCCTCAACCAGACGCAAACTATTCTGAGCCATCTTGTCCCTCACCCTTAGGTTATCGCCGCAAACCGCGCAAACGTGAAATTTCCCTTTTTATTTGTACGTGATTTGTTCCGTTTTTGCAATCACCGCAACACGCTGAAATGTAACGGGTTTTGAAATCTGTTTTATTTTTGTTCCGCCATATGCACGCCGCTACCCGCCTCGATCTGCTGCAGCCGGGCCGCCCGTTTGATTGACCTTTGGCTGATTCTGCCGACAGTGGCGCCATTCTTGGGAATCAGCACATGCCGGGAGGCAGCATGAGGCAGTCCGCCGACGGTTCATATGTACTGCTCGCAATCGGCGGCGCGCATGTCGACCGGATCGGCCATGTAGCCGGCCGCTATCATCCCGGCGCATCCAATCCGGGCCGACTGACAGCCTCGGTCGGCGGCGGCGCGTTCAACGCGCTACGCAACGCCGTTCTGCGCGGGGCCATGCCGGCCGGCATGCTTTCTGCGCGCGGCGGCGACGATGACGGCACGCTCGTTGCCGGCACGATCGAACAGGCCGGTATCGCCGATATCTCGGCCGTGTTTCTCGACCGCCGGACGGCGAGCTATACGGCGATCCTCGATTCCGGCGGCGAGCAGATTGCCGGGCTTGCCGACATGGACATCTACGAGACAGCCCTGCCCCGCCAGTTCCGGCGCAAGCCTGTGCGCGAGACAATCTCCTCGGCCAGAGCGGTGCTCGTCGACGCCAATCTGCCCGAAGCCGCGTTGCAAACGATCTGCGACCTCGCCCAGGGGCCGGTCTTCGCGGTGGCGATCTCGCCGGTCAAGGCGATGCGGCTCGCCGCCGTGGCCGACAGGATTGCGGTGGCGTTCATGAACCGGCGCGAGATGAAGGCGATTGGTGCCGAGACAGGCGCATCCGGCCTCACCGGGCTCGCCGCACGCGGTTTCAAGCGAGCCGTGGTCACCGGCGGTGCGCGGCCGGTCCTGGTGCTCGACGGCGACAAGCGTTTCGCGGTCGAACAACCGCCGGCGGAAACGGTCGCAGATGTGACCGGTGCCGGCGACTCCCTTGCCGGGGCGACGATCGCCCGGCTTGTCGCCGCGCCGGACACGCCGCTTGCCGAGGCCGTGCGCGACGGGGTTGCCGCGGCGCAACTGACGATTCGTGCGCCCGGACCTGTCGCCGACCGCTTGACCGGACCGGCTTTCGACGCCATTCGGGACAAAACGGCTATCCGGCCGCTCACGGAAAACGAGGACCAGGAACAGTGACCGCGATCAGGACATCGCCCGAAGTCGCCGAAGCGCTCGAGGCCGGGAGGCCGGTGGTGGCGCTTGAGTCGACCATCATCACCCATGGCATGCCCTATCCGGACAATATCGCCATGGCCCAGGCGGTCGAGGCGCATATCCGCACCGAGGGCGCGGTTCCGGCGACGATCGCCGTGATCGGCGGCGTCCTGCATGCCGGGCTCGACGAAGCCCAGGCCGAGGCGCTCGCCAATTCCGAAAATCCGCTGAAATTGTCTCGCGCCGACCTCGCCTTCGCCATGGCGCAGGGGCTGACCGGCGGCACCACCGTCGCGGCAACGATGATGGCCGCGCATATGGCGGGGATTTCCGTCTTCGCCACAGGCGGCATCGGTGGCGTGCATCGGGGCGCGGAAACGAGCTTCGACATTTCCGCGGATCTCGACGAACTGGCGCGCACGCCCGTCACCGTCGTCTGCGCCGGCGCCAAGGCAATCCTCGATCTCCCGAAGACGCTGGAAATTCTCGAGACGCGCGGCGTGCCGGTCATCGCCTTCGGGCAGGACGCCTTTCCCGCCTTCTGGTCACGCAACAGCGGGCTCGCGGCACCGCTGCGCCTGGACACTCCCGCCGCAGTCGCCGATTTCATGGCGGTCCGCGAGACCCTGGCCGATTTCCGGCATGGTGGCGTGCTGGTCGCCAATCCGGTTCCGGAAGAATACGAAATCCCGTTGGACGAGATGGCCAGGGTCATCGACCAGGCGGTTGGCGAGGCTGAGAAAGCGGGCGTCGCGGGCAAGCAAGTGACGCCGTGGTTGTTGGCCCGCATCCTGGAAATCACCGCCGGACGCAGTCTGAAAACCAACATCGCGCTGGTCGAAGCCAATGCGCGGCTCGCCGCGCGTATTGCCGCCGCCCGTGCCGAAGCCCGGCCGAAAGCCGGCTGAACGTGCCTTGTGACCGAATGCACACCGCCTGACCGGCGGCCGGCCTAGCGTCTCCCCAACAGCGCGGAAAACCTCCGCGACATTGGAAAAAAGGAGACAAAGCCATGAAATCCTTTTCGATCAAGACCACCGTCGCCGCCGTCGCTACGGCCACGACGCTTATGACGTCCAGCTTTGCGCCAACTATCAACGCCGCCCATGCCGAATCGATTTTCGTTCCGGGCCTCGCCGGCAAGATCGAGCCGCTGACACCCGGCCCCTGCGCCACCAAGCCGTGGCTGTGCGGGCCCGGCGGGTTGACCGTCGAACCGGTCGATCCGACACCGCCGCCGCCGCCCGCTCCTCCCGCACCGGGCATGAACGCAGGCACGGCCGCGGCGATCGGCATTGTCGGCGGCATCATCGCAGGCGCGGCGATTGCCAGTGCGACGCAGCCGAAGGAAGTCCAAGTCGAACCGGTCGGCAATGCCAACGCGCATCTGAGCTGGTGCTACGCCAAGTACAAGAGCTACCGCGACTGGGACAATTCCTGGCAGCCGTATCACGGTCCGCGCAAACCCTGCATCTCGCCTTACCTCTAGAGGCCGAGAGCTCCCGGATGTCGCCGGCTTCTCGACAGCCCCGCCCGGCGCCATCCACTCCCGGCCCCCGAAAGCCCCTCACGGCTTTCGGGGTTCGGCTTGACTCGGTCATATTCTGTGCAACGATGACGCTCCCGATTTTGCTTTCGCACCGGTGGACCCCATGGCATCGCTGAAGTCTTTCTCGCTTTTCGAGGCGCTCACCGACGAGCAGGACAAGCGTTTCTCGAAGCTGGCGAGGATCAGCGATTTCGGCGAGAACGAACTGGTGCTCGACTACGACGACGAGAGCCACAACGTCTTCCTGATCCAGTCGGGACGGGTGCGGGTCATCCTGCGCATCGCCACCGGCCGCGAGGTGATCCTCGGCGAGTTCTCCGACGGGGAGTTCTTCGGCGAACTGGCAGCCGTCGACGGCACGACGCGCTCGGCCAATGTCACCGCCATGGTCAATACGCGGCTGCTGACGCTGCCGCAGTCGGCGTTCCTGACGATCCTGCGCGAGGCGCCCGACGTGTCGCTGCAACTGATGCGCTCGATGTCGGCGCTGATCCGCTCGCTGAACACGCGGCTCGCCGAACACGCCTTCCTGCCGGCGAAATACCGGCTCTATTCGGAGCTGATCCGGCTGTCCAAGCCGCGCAAGGGCCACGACGGACAGCGCATCATCTCGCCGCCGCCGATCCAGCTGGAACTGGCCGAGCGCATCGGCTGCCGGCGCGAGGTGGTCAGCCGCGAGATCGCCAAGATGGAGCGGGAGAACGTGGTCGAGCGCTCGCGCGGCGGGCTGATCCTTGCGGACATGGCCGAACTCAACCACCGCCTGTCGGAAGGCTGGAACGCGGGCGGCGATTAACAAGACGGGGCGCCGAAGCGCCCCATCCTTCTCGTATTCCGCCCCGGCTTATTCCGACGGAAGGACTTCCGCGGTCGGGCGCGGCGTTTCCTTCGTTTCCGGCGGCAGCACGGGATAGGTCACTTCGGGCATGTCGCCGGTCAGCGATTCGAGGAAGGCCACGATCTGATCGGCCTCTTCCTCGGACAGTTCCTCGCCGAGCTGGGATTCGCTCATGATCTGCACCGCGACCTTGAGATCCCAGACCTTGCCGGAATGGAAGTAAGGCGCGGTGAGCGCGATGTTGCGCAGCGGCGCGGCGCGGAAGACATATTTGTCATCGACGGTCTCGGTCACCGCGAAACGGCCCTTGTCGCCTTCCGGCAGCACGTCGGCGCCCGGCTTTTCGATCAAGCCGAACGGATAGTAGTCGTGCCCGCCGACATTAATGCCGTTGTGGCAGGCGGTGCAGCCCTTGTCGATGAACGCCTGCAGGCCGGCCTTCTGGTCGTCCGTCAGCGCTGCATCGTCGCCATTCAGCCAGGAGTCGAAGGGCGACGGCGTGATCAGTGTCGCCTCGAAGGCCTCGATCGCTTTCGCCATGTTGTCGAAGTTGACCGGATCATCCTCACCCGGAAACGCCGTCCTGAACCAGTCGACATACTGCGGCATCGAGTTAAGCGTCACGACCACATTTTCAGGCGTGTTGGCCATTTCGACGCCGGCCTGAACCGGGCCCTTGGCCTGTGCCTTCAGATCTTCCGCACGGCCGTCCCAGAACTGGGCGATGTTGAAAACGGCATTCAGCGCGGTCGGCGCATTGCGCGGCCCCTTCTGCCAGCCGTGGCCGATGGAGGTTTCGAGATTGTCGTCACCGCCGGTCGCCAGGTTGTGGCAGGAGTTGCACGAAAAGACGCCCGAGGCCGACAGGCGCGGATCGAAGAACAGCGCCTTGCCCAGTTCGATCTTCTCAGGGGTAATCGGATTGTCATTGACCGCGGGAATGGTCGACGGCAGCGGCTTGAAGACTTCCACCGCGCTGTCGCGCAATTCATCGGCTGTCGCCGCACCGGCGATGCACATCGCCGCAACGGTCGTGGAAAGGATCATTCTCACTAAGGGTTTCATGTCCCACCTCTTTTTCGCAGGCGAGTTGGAGGAGTTATTTCGCACCTGCGAAGGGGACGCTACGCCTCCCGGACCATGAAAAATTGACCGAAATCAATGCGATTTCAGTTTGGAACGATTCCAGACTGAAGCTCGTGCGGCGCATTGTCCCGTCACCCTACGGCAACCAGAATCGCGCCGCCGGCAATGAGCGCGACGCCGCTCCAGCCCGTGAATGACAGGCGCTCGCCGAGGAAGAGCGCGCCGATGATCGCGACGAATACGACGCTCAGCTTGTCGACCGGCGCGACTTGACTGGCCTGCCCCAGTTGCAGGGCCCGAAAGTAGCAGAGCCATGACGCTCCGGTCGCCAGGCCGGAGAGCACGAGAAACACCTTCGTCCGGCCCGACAGCGCAGAAACGCTCTCATATTCGCCGGTGAGCCAGATCAGCGAGCCGAGCGAAACCACGACGACAACGGTTCGCAGGAAGGTCGCGAAGTTGGAGTTGACGCCTTCGACGCCGATCTTGGCGAAGACAGCCGTCAGGGCCGCAAACAGCGCGGCCAGCAGCGCCCAGAACTGCCATGAATTCGCATAGTTTTGCATTGCCAGACCTCACCGGTTTCCGTTTGCGAAACCCAGTATCGGTGCTTTGCGCGGCAGGTGGAAGAAAAATGGGCGACAACCTTGGCAAAGGGATGCGGCGGTGCCGCATCCCTCCCGTACTCGAATTACTTCTTCGGTTTCGGTTTCTGCGCCGGCTTCGGTGCAGGCTTGCCCTGAGCTGCCATCTTCGTTGTCCTGAACAACGCCGCCGTGGCGGCCCTGTCCGAGATTGGACTCAGGCACGCGGCGGACATCGGCAATTCGGCTCCGAGATTCGGGCTTTTTGTGGGCAACGAAACGCGCCCGCCAGACCGTGGTTTCGCTCACTCCGGGCGGATGCGCGCCGGGGCGACGGCGGCCCGGCGGGCCTCCTCGCCGGAGGTCCGGAAATGGAAATAAAGCACCGTCGATGCGGCAGCGGCAAAAAAGCACCAAACCGAAATCAAGGTCGCGTAGTGGGCCCAGGCGGAAACGGCGAAGCCGACGGCGACGACAGCACCGAACAGCCGGATGAGCCGGTGGGAAGAGAAGAACAGGACGCCGCAGGCACACAGGAGATACACGGCCAGCATCCACGGCACGAGCGCGTCGTCCCCGGTGTAGCGGATGGAGTGGTGGACGATCCGCGCCGCCGCCGGTGCATTGACGATCCACACGAGCAACCAGGTGCCCATGGCGACGCCGGCCGAGGCGATGACGGCGACCAACCGGCGACGCATCCCGTCCGGTTCGATCAGCAGCACAGCAAGAGGAATCCACGCCGGCCACAGCACCTCGGCAAAGATCAGATAGGCGTAGGAAAGCGCGGTGATCCGCTCCTCGCCGCCGCCCGCGCCGAGTTCGAGCCACAGTGCGCCTTCTATAAACTGCTGAGCGGCGAACAATATCGGCACCGCTGCCAAGGGCAACGCGCGCGCCGAGTTCACATTGCGGATGGCGGCAAATCCCGCGATGGCGGTCGCGCTGCCGACGGCGAAGCTGGCTGTGGCGGAAAAACACATGGCGCGACACTGGTTTATCCGCGCCGGTTGCGCAAGCCGAAGAAACCGTCAAGCCGGTCCGAAGCGGGTCGGCTTATGTGCCGACCTCGATCTCGTTGACAACGCCATCGACGCCGAACACGGCCCAGGCGTCGTTTTCAGCCATTGCCCGCTGGCTGTCGCTGGGCAGATAACCGGTCAGCCGCACGATGCGGTTGCGGGCGCCGACCTTGACCTGTGCCTCATCGACATAGGGATTCTTCTCGAGAACCAGACGGACGGCTTCGGCGATCTTGTCGGGTCCATCGGCCTCGTCGGAGGTCACGGCGATCCCGTTGATCACGTCACGGGCACCGGGCACCCACCAGGCCAGCACGCCGGCATAGCGCTTGGTCGTCAGACCAGGCACCGATCCGTTCAGCGTGACGATGCCGTCGACAACCTCGTAATCGAGCGTGCCATGCGCATCCGCCGGTTCGGCGACGGTCTCGCACGCATCGCCCCTGTATTCGCTCACGGTCAGGCCGGCCAGGGCCGGATCCTCGGTAAAGGCACGCCGCAGGTGCGAACGGATTTCTCCATCGCCCATCCGCGATGCCGGCTTCACCCGCACGCGATCGACAATTCCGACGATTTCGGGAAAGGCTGCGGCGGTTTCGAGGACAATCTTCTTCTGCGCCACGCTCCCGACCTCCGCCTCGATGATCAGGACGCCGTCGCTATCCAGTTCCAGGCGATCCGCCCTGAGATGGTGGCCGATCCGTTCGTCACCGGCCAGCGTGCCGCGCAACCGGTCCAGCACCTTTTTTCCCGCAGCATTTTCCGCATCGGCCATGAGCTTGTCCTCTCCAGTTGCAGTTGCCGTCAGCCCGCGTGGCGGCCAGTCTCCAGTTCGGCGGCGAAACGCGCGAAACGTTCGCGATCGTCTTCCGTCTGGATTTCCAGCGAGGCGAAAGTGGTGCCGCGCTCGGGCAAAATGAAATCCGCCTCAAAGCCTTCCAGGCTCAACTCCTCCGGTTCGTCGGGTACGGAGCCTTCTTCCGGCAGATGCGGGCCGATCGCATCCTCGATCCGGATACGAATGGCCCATTTTCCCATACTGTCGAGCTTGGGGCGCACTTCCAGAGTGCCGACGGCAGTCATGGCGGCGGCCTGGTCTTCCGCAGAAGCGCTGCCGCCATCGGGGACGCCGGTCTCCTCCATGAAATCGCGTGTCGCGGAAATCTCGAAGCGCCCGGCACCGCCGGATCGCGCATCGGCCTTCAACCATTCAACGAGATGGCGCGCATCGATATCGAGTTCGTATTCCATGCCGTTTCTCCTCCCGGCCAGAGCCATGTGAAAGGGGCAAGAGCACGATAACAGGCGGGGTGAGGACGTCGTTGACAGGTATCAAGGCAGGCCCGTGCGGCATCGGCGCGGCAAGCGCCCTCGCCCCGGCCCGAACCGCACAGCAATGCCTTAGCATCGCGTTCAGGACGAATCGATGCGCTGCGCGTACATCGCCAGCGAATGGCATTCGCGCAGCATGTCGTCGACCTCGTGGACCGGCCGCTTCCGGTATCCGGGCGGCCAGCCGGGGCGCAGGGGCGAAAAGCGTTTCGAGCGGCTCAGGCCGAGCTTGCGTTTCGCCTTCCAGCGGGCAAGGCGTGTCGCCTGGCCCTCGATGTCACCGAGCGCTTTTTTCAGCGCGCGAAGGCGCGCGCAGAGCCGCGTCGCATCCAACGGATCATCCGGAGACGGAATCCAGCCCGCCGGGATCGGCCGCGGCTCGGTCAAGCCGATGATGCTGATCCGCGGGAAACCTTTCGGCTTTCGGCGAGACGGGCTGAAGCGGAAGCGCTTGAGGGGTTCAATGAGGGGGAAGCTGGATGAAGCAAAACTAGCCTTTTCTCGCGATTTCCGTCGTCCAGACTTCGCGCCGGCCAAACCGTCGAAGTCGCTTTCTCCCCAGCAAGCCGGAAGACAGCCATGCGCCGCCATCACGATCAGGCGACGGACGGCGGATTCGGCGGGACGGAGGATGCGCAGGACGGAATTGCGAAGGCGGCGGGGCAGTGTGGCGACGGCGCCGCGATCGTCGAGGCCGATCAGCGCGAACAGTGCTTCAACGATGCGCAGAAGCGCCTCGCGGTTCTTTTCAATCGCTCCGGGCCAGTTGACCGTTTCCATTCTTCCTTTCCGCGTTCCGTCTCAGGACGGGAAGGATAAAGGCAGAGCGACGGCGTTGGACAAGTTTATGCGGATTTCCCGGTTCCGCCCCGACCCTGGCGGTCCGGGAAGGGTGCCGGGTTTGCTTACGAGCCGCTGACGGCCGCCATGACCACCGAGGGTTCCTCGCCGGCGCGCGCCTCGGCGATCAAGCCGCCCACGGCATCGATACGCCAGTCGATGGCGATCTCCTGGTCGGGAGCAAACCCGGCGACCTCGACGCAATCGGCGACAGCCATCGGATAACCGTCGATCTCCCGTATGCGGAGTGTCTTGTCGGCCTCACAGGCTTCGACCGATACGTATTGCCGGACAGGCTCCGCGCTCTGGCGGCAGACCATCATCGAGTGGTCGCATCCAAGAATCAGCATGACGGCAACAATCGGTTCCATGGTTTCTCTCCTTCGTCAGGATGGGAAACGTGTATCAGGCCGCAAGGTTCCGTGACTGTGCGGGACAACACACAAGGAAAGCCGCGACGCCTCTGGCCGCCGGCGTGTTGCCGACGCCGGAGTCAGGTGTTACCTTGGTAACATGAAAACAGACAAAACCATCGAGCGCACCCAGACCGGCGTGCGCATGGCCACACCGCTTCTGAAGGTCCTCAAGGGGCTGGCCGAATACAAGGACATCAGCCTCGGCGACCTCATGGAAGGCATCGTGCTGCATTCCTTCGAGGGCAAGCAGCCGTTCTCGGACGAGACGCTGCAGGTGATCGGAAAGCTTTGCGACGTCTATGACTGCCGGCTGACCGCCGCCGACGCGCACAGGCTGGAAGAGAACGGGGACGACGACCGATGAGAAAACGGTATAGCCACGAGATAACGGTCGACCGCCCGGTTGCCGACGCCTTTGCGCTGTTCACGCCGAAGGGCGAGGAAGACTGGGTGCCGGGCTGGAAGCCGGACTACTTCTCACCAGAAAACGGCGCGGCGCAAAAGGACATGCTGTTCGCCACCGGCGACGGAGCGGAACGGACATGGTGGACCTGCCTCGACTGGCGGCCCGACGATTACTTCGTGCGTTACCTGCGGCTGACGCCGGACAGCCGCTGCGCGTTCGTGGAGGTGACATGCCGCGCCCGCGATGCCGGATCGACCGCCGTTACGGTCGGCTACGACATCCAGTCGCTGGGGCCGTCCGGCGACGATTACATCGCCGGGATGACGGACGCGGCCTTCGCCGCCATGATCGGCGAATGGCCGGGACTGATCGGAAAGATGCAGCGGGCGGAACAACAGCCGTCCCGCCCGTGAACCGGCTCGCGGCCTAGTCGACGTCCTCGATCTCGGCGCCCTCGCCGCCATGGACCCGATGGGCGAGCGCGGCTTCCATGAAGGCGTCGACATCGCCGTCCAGAACGTCGGAGGGCGAGGTCGACTCGACGCCGGTGCGCAGATCCTTGACCAGCTGATAGGGCTGCAGGACGTAGGAACGGATCTGGTGGCCCCAGCCGATCTCCGTCTTGGTGGCCTCGGTGGCGCTGGCCTCGGCCTCGCGCCTCTTCAGCTCTTCCTCGTAGAGGCGGGCGCGCAGCATGTCCCATGCCCTCGCCCGGTTCTTGTGCTGCGAGCGCTCAGCCTGGCACTGCACGACGATGCCCGACGGGATATGCGTGATGCGCACCGCCGAGTCGGTCGTGTTGACGTGCTGGCCGCCGGCGCCGGACGCGCGATAGGTGTCGATGCGGCAATCGCTTTCGGCCACCTCGATGTCGATGGAGTCGTCGATCACCGGATAGACCCAGGCCGATGCGAACGAGGTGTGGCGGCGCGCGTTGGAATCGTAGGGCGAAATGCGCACCAGGCGGTGCACGCCCGATTCCGTCTTCATCCAGCCATAGGCGTTGTGGCCCTTTACCTGCAGCGTCGCGGACTTGATGCCGGCCTCTTCACCGGGCTGGTATTCGACCACCTCGACCTTGAAGCCGCGGCGCTCGGCCCAGCGCGTGTACATGCGCAGCAGCATCGACGCCCAGTCCTGGCTCTCGGTGCCGCCCGCGCCGGAGTGGATTTCTATGAAGGTGTCGTTGGAGTCGGCCTCGCCGGATAGCAGGGCCTCGACCGAGCGCTTGTCGATTGAGGCCTGAAGATCGCGGATCGCCTGTTCGGCTTCGGCGATCGTTTCCTGATCGCCTTCCTCCTCGCCCATGGCGATCAGCTCGACGCTGTCCTCCAGCGTCTGATCGTAGGCGCGGATGGCCGTGACCATTTCCTCAAGGCGCTGACGCTCCTGCATGAGCTTCTGCGCCTCGTCGGCATTGTTCCAGAGGTCGGGGTCCTCGGCGCGGGAATTCAGATAGTCGAGGCGTTTGAGAGACTGTTCCCAGTCAAAGATGCCTCCTCAGCAGGCTTATTGCCTGCTTGATGTCGTCGACGAGCGTCGCGGTTTCGGCGCGCATGGTCCAGGTCCTCAAGTCGAAATGCAGATTCGCCCGAAAGGGCATTCAGGCGCCGGGTTTTAGGCACCCGGCGCGGATGTGTAAAGGATGGAATGCGGACGGGCTAGAACAGACCGCCCTGCCCCGACTGGATCGCCTCCTCGACGCGCGGCGAGATCTTGCGCACCTCCTCCATCTGCACCGCCACGGTTTCCATGCCGATGACCTGATAGGAATCGGCCGGGCCGGTGCCGGGCTTGAAGGCCTCGAGGATGGTATCCGGGCCGCCCTGCGAGCGCATGCCGGTCTTGCGGTCGATCTCGACGACGTTCATGCCTTCCGGCAGGCGGAAATCGGCGATCGGCGCATCGGCCAGCGCGGCCGACATGAACTCCTTGAACACGGGCGCCGCCAGCTGGCCGCCGGTCGAACCGCGGCCCATCGGGCGCGGCGTGTCGTAGCCGATATAGACGCCGGTCACCATGTTCGGCGTGAAGCCGACGAACCAGGCGTCCTTCTCGTCATTGGTGGTGCCGGTCTTGCCGGCGAGAGGGCGACCGAGATCGCGCAGCAGCGTCGCGGTGCCGCGCTGGACGACGCCTTCCATCATCGAGGTGATCTGGTAGGCGGTCATCGGATCGAGCACCTGGTCGCGATTGTCGACCAGTTCCGGCTCGTCCTGGCCGAGCCATTGCGAGGCGTTGCAGCCCTCGCAGATGCGCTGGTCGTGCTTGTAGATGGTGCGGCCATAGCGGTCCTGCACGCGGTCGATGAAGGACGGTTCGATGGCGCGGCCGCCATTGGCCATGACCGAATAGGCGGAGACCATGCGCAGCGCCGTCGTCTCGCCGGAGCCGAGCGACATGGCCAGAAGCGGCGGCATGTCGTCATAGACGCCGAAGCGCTCGGCATACTCGGCGACCAGCTGCATGCCCATGTCGTTGGCGAGGCGCACCGTCATCAGGTTGCGCGAGCGTTCGATGCCGCCGCGCAGCGTCGACGGGCCGGCAAAACCGCCGCCGTAGTTCTTCGGCTCCCAGACCTGGCCGCCGGAGACGAGCTGGATCGGCGCGTCCATGACCACCGAAGCCGGGGTGTAGCCGTTGTCGAGCGCGGCGGCGTAGACGAACGGCTTGAAGGACGAACCGGGCTGGCGATAGGCCTGTGTGGCCCGGTTGAACTGCGACTGCGACCAGGAGAACCCGCCGACCATGGCAAGCACACGGCCGGTGTTCGGGTCCATCGAAATCAGCGCGCCGGACACTTCGGGCACCTGCTGGAGTTCCCAGCCTTCGTCGCCCTTCTTCTCGACATAGATGACGTCGCCCACCTTGAGCACGTCGGCAATGCCGTTCACCTTGACCCGCTTGCCGTCGATGTTCTTCGTCTCGATCCAGTCGAGGCCGGAGGCGGCAAGTTGAATCGTCTCGCGGTCCGGCGCGACGTCGCCGGAGATCTCGCGGTCGGGACGCAGGCCAAGCTCAGCGCTCTCCTCGCCGACGGAAAGAACGACGGCGAGGTTCCATTCCGGAATATCGCTGAGGCGGTCGACGTCGGCGAGCGGCACGCCCCAGTCGCCCGACGCGTCAATCGTCGTGACCGGTCCGCGATAGCCGTCATGCTGGCGGTCGAACTGGATCAGGCCATGCTGCAGCGCCTTGCGGGCCATGATCTGCAGCTGCGGATCGAGCGTGGCGCGCACCGACAGGCCGCCCTCGTAGAGCGCGTCCCTTCCGTAGCGGTCGACGATTTCCTTGCGCACTTCCTCGGTGAAGTATTGCGAGGCGAAGACATAGTCGCCGGAACGGCGGAAATTGACGCCGAGCGGCTGTTCCTTGGCGACAGCCGCCTCGTCCGCCGTGGCATAGCCGTTCTCGACCATGCGGTCGATGATCCAGTTGCGGCGCGTGATCGCGGCATCCGTGTCGTCGAAGGGATGGTAGTTGTTCGGGGCCTTGGGCAGCGCGGCGAGGTAAGCCGCTTCCTCGAGGTTCAGTTCGTTGACCGCCTTGCCGAAATAGGTCAGCGCCGCGCCAGCGATGCCGTAGGCGCCGGCGCCGAAGAAAATCTCGTTGAGGTAAAGCTCGAGGATGCGATCCTTGGAATAGGCCTGTTCGATACGGAAGGACAGCACCGCCTCGCGAATCTTGCGGTCGATGGTGCGGTCGTTGGTCAGCAGGAAGTTCTTTGCGACCTGCTGGGTGATCGTCGAAGCGCCGACCATGCGGCGGCCCGACTGGTAGTTCTGGACGTTGGTGACGACGGCGCGCGCCAGCGCCATGAAGTCGACGCCGGGATGGGTGTAGAAATTCTTGTCCTCGGCCGACAGGAACGCCGCCTTGACGCGGTCGGGCACGGCCTGGATCGGGAGGAAAAGGCGGCGCTCGGTGGCGAATTCACCCATCAGCTGCCCATCGGCGGAATGGATGCGCGTCGTCACCGGCGGTTCGTAGCGCGCCAGCACCTCGTAGTCGGGCAAATCCTTTGTCACGTCGCCGACATAGATGATCACGCCGCCAGCAACCAACAGGAACAGGACCGCGCCTATTCCGAAGAAATAACCTAACAACCGAAGCATATCGTCTCTTTCATGTGCGCCGCGGCGCATCGCCCTGCGAACCTACTAGAGTCGCCGCGTCCTTTAAACCAGCCATCATACCGAAATTGGACGGCACCGTGGCACCGCCGGAAAAAAATGCGTGTCCTTTCAGCAACAAGCACTTGAAGAACGCCGGCCGGCGCGATCAGTCCTGACCTGCGCGCACGACGAGATCGCGCGAGGAAAGCGCGGCGAATTTCTCGATCGCGTCTGCGAGGCGCTCGGCGAGCCCCTCGCGCCATTCCTTCTCGTTCAGCAGCTTTTCGTCCTCGGCATTAGACAGATAGCCGAGTTCGATCAACACCGAAGGCACGTCGGGCGCCTTGAGGACACGGAAACCCGCGTAACGGTGCGGGTTCTTGATGAGCCTGGCAAAGCCCCTCATGTCGGAGATCGCCAGCCTTGCGAACTGCACGGAAAAGCCCAGCGTCTCGCGGCGCGCCAGGTCGATGAGGATATCGGAGACACCGCTTTCGTCCTCCGGCAGTTCGACGCCGGCGACGGAATCGGCCAGGTTCTCGTTGGCGGCCACCATCGCGGCGACCTGGTCGGAGGCCTTTTCGGAAATAGTGTAGACCGTCGCGCCGCGCACGCCGCGCTGGCGCAGGGAGTCCGCGTGGACGGAGACGAACAAATCCGCCTGGTGCTGGCGGGCGATGCCGGTGCGGTCGGACAGCGAAACGAAGACGTCGGTCTCGCGGGTGAGGAAGACCTGCGCGCCCTCGTAGCGCAACAGCGCATCGCGAAGCGTCTTGGCGAAGGCGAGCGTGACGTCCTTCTCCTGCGTTCCGGACACGCCGTTCGCGCCGTTGTCGATGCCGCCATGGCCGGGATCGACGACGATGGTGAAGGGCCTGTCCTTCTCGCGGGCTACACCCAGGCGGTCGCGTTTCTGCGCGGTGTTGACGACTGCGCTGGTGGTTATCGAGCGGTCCAGCGCGGCGGCGAAGTCCTCCTGACCGGTAACCTCGAGATCTATGACGAGATTGTAACGGCCATTCTGTTCATCCTGCCGGGTGCCGATGGTGCGCACCTGGAAGGGCCGGCGGGTCTGGAAAATGATGCGCGAATGATTGCCGCCCATGTCGCCGTAGCGCAGGCCCGAGACAAGGCCGGAATCGCCGGCTGCATCCTTCGAAAATCCGTAGCCGATCTTGTTGAAATCGAGGACAAGCCGCCACGGCCGGTCGAGCAACTGATGCGACACTTCGATCGGACGATCGAACTCGATAACGATTCGAGTGACCGAATCATCGCCGGCAACGCGCATGTCGAGCGCAATTGGCGCCGGCGCGGCCATCGCCGCAACCACCGAAAAAACAAGCGAAATTCCCGTCAGGACCAATCCCGTCAGGCGCATTTTACCCCATCCGCACATGCAGTCAGTCATTCGAAGCATGTCGAGTTTCAAAGCCATGGGCAAGTTGTGCAATGCCGTAATCTTGCAAGTCCCCCAACGCAAGTTTTTGCCGTGTTTGCTTGCCGGAAGCCGGGCCGTCAAGCCGTCCCGCAGCCCGCTTCGAAGCACTGGCAAATGAAAACGCTTGCAGCGGGGAAACCAAAATTCTAGATTACAAGGCGCAGAGGAGCGTTATTCGCACCCTGTCAGTTTTCGAAGGTTTCGCCTGTCAGTACGGTTGTAAGCTGACGGCATTATCCACCGGGTTCCACAATGTGAGCCCAGCTCTTGAACAAGAGCGAATTGAACCGGCTTCCATCGCGGAGCCCTAATGCAGTCGTTTTGTTGGCCTTTTTACATGGCGCTTTTTTTGACCATAGCAGACGTTGAGACACGGCGGGAACCCAAGCCCGCCTTGCCTGTCATGACGTCTCACACGCCGACAAGACTTTCAAAGAGCAGCAGATCCCCGTCCGCAATGCGACGGACATGGCGCACCCGGTTGCAACCTCCGGATGAATGCGCGGCTGCCGGAACAAGAATCAATGTCAAACAAGATGTTAATCGATGCCTCCCATCGGGAGGAAACCCGTGTCGTTGTCGTCAAAGGTAACCGTCTAGAAGATTTCGATTTCGAATCAGAACACAAGAAACAGATCCGCGGAAACATATACCTGGCCAAGGTAACGCGGGTCGAACCGTCGCTTCAGGCGGCGTTTGTCGATTATGGCGGGAACCGGCACGGATTTCTCGCCTTCTCCGAAATCCATCCCGACTACTACCAGATTCCGCTGGCCGACCGCCAGGCGCTGCTCGCCGAGGAAGAACGCCTCGCCGAGGAGGAAGACGACGAGCAGGACAACGGCGAAAACCGCCGTTCGCGCCGCCGGCGCGGCGGACGCAAGAGCCGTGGCGGCAAGCGGGACGATGTGCGCACGCGCGGCGTGCCGGACGCGGAACCCGTCGCCATGGAGGCGATTCTCGCCGACTGGGAGGCCCGCGAAGCGGAGGCCGCCGAGAACGACGACGAGGACGAGGACGATTCACCGGATATCATGGCGGCGCGCGCCGAGCATGAAGACGATAACGTGATCTCGGAAACGCCGTCCGAAGACGACGAGGACGGCGAAACCGCCGAAGCGGATTCGGACGACGAAGACGACAATGGCGGCAGCCGGCGCAAGCGCGGACGCGGCCGTCGGCGCGGCAAGGCCGCTCGCGGCCGTTCATCGAATGATGACGCCGAGGAGGACGACGACGACGACGGCGACGAGGACGACGAGATCGACACCGTCGGCAGCGACGACGCGATGGAAGAGGCGCGGCCGCGCCAGCGCGCCCAACGCCGCCAGTACAAGATCCAGGAAGTCATCAAGCGCCGCCAGATCATTCTCGTGCAGGTGGTCAAGGAAGAGCGCGGCAACAAGGGCGCCGCGCTGACGACATACCTTTCGCTGGCCGGTCGCTATTCCGTACTGATGCCGAACACGGCGCGCGGCGGCGGCATTTCGCGCAAGATCACCAATGCCTCCGACCGCAAGCGGCTGAAGGACGTCGTCAAGGATCTCGACGTGCCGAAGGGCATGGGCGTCATTCTGCGCACGGCGGGCGCCAACCGCACCAAGCCGGAGATCAAGCGCGACTACGAATATCTGATGCGCATGTGGGACAGTGTGCGCGAGCTGACGCTGGCCTCGACTGCGCCGGCGCTGGTCTACGAGGAAGGCAGCCTGATCAAGCGGTCGATCCGCGACCTCTACAACAAGGACATCAGCGAAATCCTGGTCGCCGGCGAGGACGGCTATCGCGAGGCGAAGGATTTCATGCGGATGCTGATGCCGAGCCACGCCAAGATGGTGCAGCCCTGGCGCGATGCGCAGCCGATCTTCGCCAAGACCGGGATCGAGGCGCAACTCGACGCGCTGATACAGCCAAGCGTACGGCTCAAGTCGGGCGGCTACATCATCATCAACCAGACCGAGGCGCTCGTCGCCATCGACGTCAACTCCGGCAAGTCGACGCGCGAACACTCCATCGAGGACACCGCGCTGCAGACGAACCTGGAAGCGGCAGAGGAAGTGGCGCGGCAGTTGCGCCTGCGCGACCTGGCCGGGCTGATCGTCATCGACTTCATCGACATGGAGGAAAACCGCAACAACCGTGCGGTGGAGAAGAAGCTCAAGGATTGCCTGAAGAACGACCGAGCACGTATCCAGGTCGGCCGGATCTCGCATTTCGGCCTGATGGAAATGAGCCGCCAGCGCATGCGCGCCAGCGTGCTGGAAAGCACGATGCAGCCCTGCCCGCATTGCGGCGGCACGGGCCATGTGCGCTCGCAGCAGTCGGTCGCGCTGCACGTCATCCGTTCGCTCGAAGACTACCTGATGCGCAACGGCAAGAACCACGTGAAGGTGCGCACCGACGGAGACACCGCGCTCTACATCCTCAATCACAAGCGCGAGACGCTGACCGAAATGGAAGGCCGCTTCGGCCTGCGCATCTCGGTGGTGGCCGATGATGATATCGGCACGGAACTGTTCGCCATCGACAAGGGCGAGATCTCCGATCTGCCGCGCGTGCAGCCGGTCACGCCCGATTATGGCGACCTCGACGAAGACGAGGATTTCATCGTCGCCGAGGAAGACGAGGAAGAAGCGGAAACCGAAGCCAAAGACGTTTCGCGTGCCGAAGGCGAGGAAGAAGAAGACGGCCAGCGCAAGAAACGCCGTCGCCGGCGGCGGCGTGGCGGCAAGGGCCGCGAGGACGGCGACGAGGCCGAACTGGAAGCACAGGACGAGCAGGAGGAGCGCGAAGAGCGTGGCGATGGCCAGGGGCGCAAGCGCCGGCGTTCACGCGGACGGCGCGGCGGACGCGACCGCCGCCGCATCCCGGCTGCCGAGCCCGTCGGGCCGCTGGCCGAACTGATCGCGGCGGAAGCAGAAGCCGCAAAGGCGGCGGAAGCCGAACAGGAGACTGCTGCCGCAAACAAGCCAGAGGCTGTGCAGGCCGAAGCGGAAACGAAGACGGCGCCCGAACCCGTCGCCGCAGCTGCGGAGTCCCCGCAGGCCGAGGAAGCAGCCGAGGCGCCGCCGGCCGAGGAAGCAGCCGAGGCACCGGCACCCAAGGAGGCCGATGTGGCGGTCGCCAACGACAATGCGGCGGAAGAGGAAAAGCAGGAGCGCAAGCGCGCGACCGCCGAAACCCTCAACCTGGACGTCGAACCCGTGGTCACATCCGACGGCGACGCGGAAGCCAAGCCGAAGCGAACCGGCTGGTGGTCGCGCAAGGGCTTCTTCTAAGTCATACGGAAAGGCGGGAATTTCCCGCCTTTTTCATTTCCGGGAGGACCAGCCATGGCGGTCTGGATCGTGCTATTGCGCGGCGTCAATATCGGCGGCAAGCATATCGTCCCCATGAAGACATTGCGCCAACTTCTTGAAGAGGCCGGTTTTTCCGATGTTCGCACCTACATCCAAAGCGGCAATTGCGTGTTCCGCTCGGAGATCGCGGAACGCCGGCGCATCGCGGAAACGGTATCCGGCCTGATCGATCGCGAATTCGGCTTCCGACCGACCGCATTCGTTCTGACGCCGGACGAACTGGACGATGCGCTTGCGGCAAATCCCTTCCCGACGGACGAACCGAAAGCGGTGCATCTGCAATTCCTCGGCGGGCCGCCGGCCAAGGCCGAACTCGACGGATTGCGCGCCGTCGCCCAGCCGGGCGAGGATTTCGCGCTGATCGGCGACGTCTTCTACCTCTACCTGCCGCATGGCGCGGGCCGTTCGCCCGTCGCCCAGAAACTCGGCCAGTTCCTCAAGACCGAGATGACCGGGCGCAACATCGCTTCGGTGCGAAAGATCGCCGAAATGGCGCGGGATGCCGCCTAGCGCTTGAGCCAATCCGCCATGCGGTCGAGGGCGCGGGCGACCGTGTCGGTCGATCCGGCATAGGAGAAGCGCATGTAGCGCGGACCGTTGACCGGATCGAAATCAAGACCGGGCGCGGCGGCGACATGAATTTCCGACAGCATCCGCCTGGCGAAATCCATCGAGTCGTTGGTGTGCGCGCTGACATCGCACCAGGCATAGAACGCGCCGTCCGGCGGCGCGGCAAAGGAAATGCCCATCGCCGGCAGGCGCTCCAGCAAAAGCGCGCGGTTGGCACGATAACCGTCCTTGATCACCTCCAGTTCCCCGGTGCACCCGAAGGCCTTCGGCGCGGCGATCTGCGACAGGTCGGGCGCGGAAATGTAAAGGCTCTGGGCGAGGCATTCGACCGGGCGCACCATGTCTTCCGGCAGCACCATCCAGCCGATCCGCCAGCCGGTCATGCAATAGTATTTCGAGAACGAGTTGATGACGATGACGTCGCCGGAATGCGACAGCGCGGTGCGGTCGTCGCCCGTGTAGCGCAGGCCGTGATAGATCTCGTCGGAGATGAAGGCGATCCCCTCGTCGCGGCAGTAGTCCATAAGCGCCGCCAGATGGTGGCGGTCGGTGACGGCGCCGGTCGGGTTGGCGGGGCTGGCGATCAGCAGCGCATCGATGCGCTTTTGGCGATGCGCCTTTTCGAACACCTCGACCGTCAGCATGTGATCTTCCGCCGGATCGGTCTCGATCTCGACGGCTTCCAGCGACAGGGCCTTGATGATGTTGCGATAAGCCGGATAACCGGGCGCCGTGATGGCGACACGGCCGCCGGGATCGGTGACGGCGAGAAAGGCAAGCGAAAAGCCGGCCGAGGAGCCGGTCGTCACCGCGATACGCTCCGCCGGCACCTCTACGCCATAACGATCGGCATAATGGGCGGCGATGGCGCGGCGCGTCTCCATGCGGCCAAGCGCATCGGTGTAGCCGAGCTTCACTCCGGCCAGCGCGGCAGCGGCGGCGTCGAGCACGCCACGAGGCGCGGAATGCGACGGCTGGCCAACGGCCAGCGACAAAACGTCGTAGCCGGCGCTTGCCAGCGCATTGGCCTCACGCAGCACATCCATTGCATGGAAGGGCTCAACCCGGCTGCGTGCCGACAATGTGGTCATGAGGCGCTCCTGCTGGCGCACGCCCACCATTCACGTTCCGGTGTGCGGGCCTTGTTTTTGCTATGATTGACGGGCAAATCGCGTTAGCCCGACCGGGTGTCGGGAGCTGTAAAAGCACAGACAACGGAGATTTGCCAATTGGTCAGGACGCTGGCGACGTGGATAACGGCATGCGCGCTCCTTCTCACCGCCGCCGCCACGCCGGCGCAGGCGCAATCGTCACGGCTGCCGATCGTGCGCGACGCGGAGATCGAGAAGCTGTTGTCCGACTACGCGACGCCGCTGCTCAAGGCCGCCGGGGTCAAGCGCGAGCGCACCGATATCGTGCTGGTCAATTCGCCGGCCTTCAACGCATTCGTCTCCGGAAGCAAAATTTTCGTCCATACCGGCACCATCGTGGATTCGGAAACGCCGAACGAGGTGATCGGCGTCCTGGCGCATGAGATCGGCCACCTGGCTGGCGGCCACCAGAGCCGGCTGCGACAGCAACTCGACCGCGCCCAGACAATCTCGGTCGTCACCGCCCTGCTCGGCATGACCGCTGCAGTCGCCTCGGCCTATGGCGGTAACAGCGCAGGAGCGCGCGCCGGCACCGGACTGGCCATCGGCGGAGCGGAAGCGGCGAAGCGCGGCCTGCTCGCCTACCAGCGCTCGGAAGAGCTGGCGGCCGACCGCGCGGCGATCGACTACCTCAACAAGACCGGCCAGTCGCCCAAGGGGCTGCTGACGACGTTCACGCAGCTGCAGCGCAACATCGCGCTCGTCAGCGACCGCATCAATCCTTACCGAATTAGCCACCCGATGCCGCGCGACCGCATCTCGTCGCTCGAGCATACCGCCAAGCAGAGCCCCCATTTCGGCAAGACGGACCCAGCGAAGCTGCAGCTACGCCACGACATGGCGCGGGCGAAAATCCTCGCCTATGGCGGCGGCCCGTCGGCGGTGGAGGATTTCGCGCGCAAGACGAAAAGCGCCCAGGCGGCAGAATACGGCCGCGCGATCGCCAAGTTCCTCTACGGTTCGCCGCGCGAAGCGCTGCCGATGATCGACAAGCTGATCGCGTCCGATCCGTCCAACGCATATCTCTGGGAGATCAAGGGCGAGATCCAGCTCAAGGCGCAGAACGCGGCGGGGGCGGCGGAGGCCTTCACCCGGGCGACGCGGCTGGAAAAGGACGGCTCCGGACTGATCCAGAGCGCGCTCGGCCACGCGCTGGTGCTGGCCGGCGACCCGCAAAGCCTGCGCCGCGCCGTCGGCGAACTGGAGGTTTCCCTGTCGCTCGATCCGGTCAATCCGACCGCCTACCGGCATCTCGCGATGGCCTACGGACGGCTCGGCGACATCGGCAATGCCGACCTTGCCACGGCGGAAGAGAATTTCCACTCCGGCCGCTACAAGGAAGCCAAGGTTTTCGCGGCACGCGCCAAGCGCCGCTTCCCCGACGATGCGCCGCAATGGCTGCGCGCCGACGACATTCAACGTTTTCAGATCCCCCGGACCCGATAATCCGGCAACACAGAAAGGCCCGTTCATGGCACTCTCATTGCGCAAGTTCCTTCTCCACACCGCCGTCGCGGCAGCCGTCGCGCTGCCCGCCGCCACCGGACCGGCGGCCGCCTTCGACAAGGCGGAACGCGAAGAGATCGAGGCGATCATCCACGATTACCTGCTCGCAAATCCGGAAGTGCTGATCGAGGTGCAGGAAGCGCTGGGCGCCAAGCAGGTCGCCGCACAGCGTGCGCAGCAGCAGGACGCCATCGCCGGCCAGAGCGAACAGATATTCCAGAGCCCGGCCGACCCGGTGCTCGGCAATCCCGACGGCAGCGTCACCGTGGTCGAGTTCTTCGATTACAATTGCGGTTTCTGCAAGCGCGCCGTGAGCGACATGGTTTCCATGATGGAAAGCGACAGCGAACTGAAGTTCGTGCTGAAGGAATTCCCGATCCTGGGACCGGAATCCGAAGCCGCGCACCGCGTCGCCCTGGCTTTCCATGACCTGCACCCGGAAAATACGCCGAATTCCACCTGCGCCTGATGAGCAACGAGGGCCGCGCCAACGACGAGGTGGCGATGCGCATCGCCACCGAACTCGGCGCGGAAGAAGCCGCCCTGCGAACACAGATGGCGGATGCCAGCGTTTCCGAACGCATCCGCGGCACCTATGAACTGGCCAACGCGCTCGGCATCTCCGGCACACCGGCCTATGTGATCGGCGACGAAGTGATTTCCGGCGCGCTCGGCGAAGAGGTGCTGTCGACCAAGGTCGCCAATGTGCGCGAGTGCGGCTCGACGGTCTGCTGAAGACGAAATCGGCAAAACCAAGCGATTTGTTAACTCATGCGCGCAGATTCATGTGCGCATGCGCGGTTTTGGCGGGCAAAACGGGGGAAACCTCTTGCCCGCCGCCGCCGCAAGTTCTACCGAACCAGAACGGCAATGCGCGATAACAACAAATGGCGGCGATACGCGCGATGGCACAACGCATCCTGATCCTGAACGGTCCGAACCTGAACCTGCTCGGCAGGCGGGAACCCGGCATTTACGGATCGGAGACGCTCGCCGACGTGGAAAAGGCCTGCCAGGCGCTCGGCAAGGAACTGGGCCTGGAGGTTTCCTGCTTCCAGTCCAACCACGAGGGCGAACTCGTCGACAAGTTGCAGCAAGCGGGACTGGACGGCACCGGCGTGGTGTTCAACCCGGGGGCGTATTCGCATACGTCCATCGCGCTGCGCGACGCCATTGCGGGATCGGGCGCGACGGTGGTGGAGGTGCATATCTCCAACATCCACGCACGCGAACGCTTCCGCCATCATTCGCATGTCACCGCGGTCGCCAGCGGCATGATCTGCGGGCTGGGCACTCAGGGCTATCAGCTTGCCATCCGCGCGCTGGCCGCACATATGAAAAACGACGCAAAAGGATAATTCGAGGGCACCATGGCTGAACGAAAGCCGGCGATTGACACGGGGCTGGTCAAGGATCTCGCCGCCATTCTGAACGAAACCGACCTTACCGAGATCGAGATCGAACAGGGCGAGTTGCGCATCCGCGTTTCGCGCGAGGTCTTCGCCGCGCCCGTGGCACACACCGTTGCGCCCGCGCCGCAGGCGGCACCCGCTCCTGCAGCAGCGCCGCAGCCGGCCGCCGCCCATGCGGCACCCGAGGCAGCCCCGGCACGCACCGGGCACGAAGTGCCCTCGCCGATGGTCGGCACCGCCTACCTGTCGCCGGCACCGGGCGCGGCGCCCTTCATCGAGGTCGGTCAGACCGTCAAGGAAGGCCAGACGCTGCTGATCATCGAAGCGATGAAGACGATGAACCAGATCCCCTCGCCGCGTGCCGGCACGATCACCGAAATCCTGGTCAACGATTCCGAGCCGGTGGAATACGGCCAGCCTCTCGTAGTCATCGCGTAGGCGGCGGTCAGGGCATGTTCAACAAGGTCCTCATCGCCAATCGCGGAGAAATCGCGCTGCGCGTGCTTCGCGCCTGCAAGGAGCTCGGCATCGCAACCGTCGCGGTTCACTCCTCGGCAGACGAAACGGCCATGCATGTGCGTCTTGCCGACGAAAGCGTGTGCATCGGCCCGCCTCCCTCGCGCGACAGCTATCTCAACATCCACCAGATCGTGGCAGCCTGCGAGATCACCGGCGCCGACGCCGTGCATCCCGGCTACGGCTTCCTGTCGGAGAACGCCAAGTTCGCCGAGATCCTGGAAGCGCACAACATCACCTTCATCGGACCGACGTCGGAACACATCTCGACGATGGGCGACAAGATCGAAGCCAAGCGCACCGCAGCGCGGCTCGGCATTCCGGTCGTTCCGGGTTCGGAAGGCGGCGTGAGCGACGAAACGGAAGCGAAGAAGATCGCGGCCGACATCGGTTATCCCGTCATCATCAAGGCAACCGCCGGCGGCGGCGGACGCGGCATGAAGGTCGCGCGGTCGGAAGACGACCTCGTCGTCGCGTTGCAGACGGCGCGTTCGGAAGCGGGCGCGGCCTTCGGCAACGACGCGGTCTATATCGAGAAATTCCTCGGCCAGCCGCGCCACATCGAGGTGCAGGTGGTCGGCGACGGCGCCGGAGCGGGCATCCATCTGGGCGAACGCGACTGTTCGCTGCAGCGGCGTCACCAGAAGGTGTGGGAAGAGGCCAATTCCCCTGCCCTGAACGACCGGCAGCGCAAGGAAATCGGTGAAATCTGTTCCAACGCGATCGCCGAAATGGGGTATCGCGGCGCGGGCACGATCGAGTTTCTCTACGAAAACGGCGAGTTCTACTTCATCGAGATGAACACCCGCCTGCAGGTGGAGCACCCGGTTACCGAAGCGATCACCGGCATCGACCTCGTGCACGAGCAACTGCGCGTTGCTTCGGGCGCCGGCCTATCGGTGCGCCAGAGCGAAATCGTCTTCGAGGGCCACGCCATCGAGTGCCGCATCAATGCCGAGGACCCGAAGACCTTCATGCCGTCTCCCGGCACGATCACGCATTACCATACGCCCGGCGGGCTCGGCGTGCGTGTCGATTCCGGGGTCTATGCCGGCTACAAGATCCCGCCCTATTACGACAGCCTGATCGGCAAGCTGATCGTGCACGGACGCAATCGCGTGGAATGCATGATGCGGCTTCGGCGCTGCCTTGACGAGTTCGTCGTCGACGGCATCAAGTCGACGCTGCCGCTGTTCCAGGACCTGGTGCAGAACCACGACATCGCCAATGGCGACTACGACATCCATTGGCTGGAAAAATATCTCGCCGCCCAGCACGCGGACTGATGGGATAATCGCGGCCGCGAGACCTTGCGGCCGCGCCTGGGGCAGGACTGCCAAGCCATGACCCGTGACGACGGAAGCGAAGCCAAGAAACGCGGCCTGACGCCGCAGATCCTGCTGCGCGCCTATGCGGCGGGCATCTTTCCGATGGCCGACGACGCAGGCGACCCGGAAGTCTTCTGGGTGCAGCCGGAAATGCGCGGCGTCATTCCGCTCGATTCCTTCCACGTGCCGCGCAGTCTGGCAAAGACAGTGCGCCGTGCGCCCTACGCGATCCGCTTCAACACGGCGTTCCGCGCGGTGATCAACGCCTGCGCGGAAACATCCGAGAACCGCGAGCGTACCTGGATCAACCGGACGATCCGCGACCTCTACTGCCAGCTGCACGAGATGGGACACGCCCACTCCGTGGAAGCCTGGGACGACGACCAGCTGGTCGGCGGGCTCTACGGGGTCAGCCTCGGGCGCGCCTTCTTCGGCGAGAGCATGTTCTCGCGCAAGACCGACGCCTCGAAAATATGTCTCGTCCACCTGGTGGAGCGGCTGAAGGAGCGCGGGTTCATCCTGCTCGACACGCAGTTCACCACCGACCACCTGAAGCGGTTCGGCGCCGTCGACGTGCCGGCGGAAGACTATGAAGACATGCTCGCCGAGGCGCTTATCGGCGAAGCGGAATTCGACTGAGGATCAGTTGCCGCCGGCGTTCGCATCCGGCGGAGGCACCTCGGATTCCGGCTTGCAGCCTTTCAGCCAGACGTCATAGACCGGGTGCTCGACGGCGTTGAGACCGGGGCTGTCGGCGAACATCCAGCCGGTGAAGATGCGGCGGATCTTGCGGTCGAGCGTGATCTCGTCGACCTCGACGAAGGTGCTCGAACCCGGCGCCTCGTTGTCTGTGCGCGAATAGCAGACGCGCGGGGTCACCTGCAGTGCGCCGAACTGGACCGTCTCGTCGATATAGACGTCGAATGTGATGATGCGGCCGGTGATCTTGTCGATGCCGGAGAATTCGGCGACCGGATTTTCAGAACGTTCGGCAAGGGCCGGCGAAGCGATCACGGTCGCGGCGGCTACGCCGAGCGCCGCAAAAGACTTGAGAAAACCGGACATGAAATTCCTGTGAAATGGCTGGTTGGTCCGAAAACGCGGGAATCACTAATGCCAAGTTGTGGCAGAAGATGGATCGACATGCGACCCGTTCGCGCGGAAGCTCCCGCCTACTTGCCGGGGGTCCAGGCGTCGTAGTCGCCGGTGACCACCGGGCGGTTTTCCGGGGTCAGCATTGAGCCGTGCGGACGATAGGCGCGACCCGTGCCGGTCATGTTCGGCTTGTGCGGCTTCTGCCATTCGCGCGGCTGGTAGTCTTCCTGCGTCGGCGGCGTGTCGACACGGTGATGGATCCAGCCGTGCCAGCCGGGCGGAATGGCCGAGGCCTCGGCGTAGCCGTTGTAGATCACCCAGCGCCGCGTACGGCCTTCGGCATCCTTGCCGCCCTGGTAGTAGACATTGCCGAACTCGTCCTCGCCGACCCGCTCACCCTTGCGCCAGGTGTGAAAGCGCGTGCCGAGCGTCTGGCCATTCCACCAGGTGAAGAACTGAATGAGGAAATTTTTCATCGGGTCCTGTCCGGCGCGGTTGTTCGCTTTCCCGCTTATGGCGCCGTGCCGGTTCGATTGCAAGCGCGCGGGCGGCGCAAATCAGCGCAATTTCATCTTGAAGCCAGCATGCGATTTCGCGAAACCGAGCCGCTCGTAAAAACGGTGCGCGCCGGTGCGCACCGCATTCGACATCAGGTCGACCATCTCCAGGCCTTCGGCTTCGGCAATCGCGATGCAATGGCGCATCAGCGTCTCGCCGATTCGCCTGCCGCGCATGTCCTCGCGCACCTGCACCGCCTCGACAGTCATCTTGGAACTGCCGCGTCCGGGCAAAGACGGGATGATCGTGTATTGCGCGGTGCCGACCACCTCGCCACCCAGTTCGACGACAAGCAGGCGGTTGTCCGGACTCGCCTCGATCCGGCGGAAGGCGGCGAGGTAATCCGGCAGGGCGGCGGGATCGGCCGTATCGCCGTGGCCGCCCTTGTCGTCGGCTGCAAATATCGCGGCGAGTGCGGGAATATCGGCCTCCACGGCGTCGCGGATGACCGGATCTTCAAATCGTGCGGCCAAGATTTCCCTATCCGATGCTCATCGCCAAGGTGCGGCTGATTTCCTTCATGGAGCGACCCGACTCGTCCGCCCACCGGTTGAAGGCGGCCTGTACCGCAGCCATGGCAGACTTCGATGACGGTTCCTTGTCGATCACGCCCTCGGCGATGAGCCGGGCGACGACATCGCGCGACAGGACGAAGGAGTCCTTGCCCATGAAGCGCAGGAAATATTGCCCTGTGTTGCCGCCGAGGCGCGAGCCGCGTTTCTTCAGCACCGCAAGCAGGCCCACATAGTCCGCTGCGGGCCAGTCCGCGACGAAGCCGCCGACCGAGCCATGCTCGGTCGCCAGTTCGCGGAAGAAGACCGCATTCTCCTGCACCGAACGGATCTTGCCGCCGTGGCGCACGATGCGGCTGTCGGAGGAAAGCCGGGCGATGTCATCATCGTTCAGCATCGCGCAGCGGCGGGGATCGAAGCCTTCGAAGGCCTCCTCGAAGCCCGGCCACATCGCTTCGACGACCTTCCAGTTGAACCCTGCATTGAAGATGCATTTCGCCGCGCAGGACAGCCAGCGGTCGTCGGGAATGGCCATGAGCTCGGATGCGGAGGACGGCGGCTCCAGCAACGCGTTCAATGCGTCCGCGCCGCCCTTGCGCTCCGCCGCGATGGCATGGATTTCGTTAAACGAGCGCATCTTTGCCGGTCTCCTCGATCGTCACCTTTCCTGCATAGAAGGCGACATGGCCGCGCAGCAATTCGGCGATGTCGAGCGGCCGGTCATAGGTCCAGGCGACCTCCTCGCCGTCCAGCGCAAAATAGGAGCAATCGCCCTTCAGCGGGCAATGGGTGGACTTGCCGGGGACCGGGTCGAGCGGCCCGGTCACGTCGGCCTCGGGGATGTAGATCACCGGATCGTAGACGTCCCTGCCCGTTTCCAGCACGCGCAACGCCTTGTCCGACCGGGCAAGAACCTTATCGCCGCGGCGTACCCGCACGGTCGCGGCGACCGGCTTGACGCGCATGAAGTGGGCATCGTTTTCCGGATTGTGGATCGTCAGGCGGGACACCGGTTCATACCTCCGACAACGGCGCGGGCGAGAACAGCACGCCGAACTGCTCGCACCAGATGACGACGGAGCCGTAATCCTCGATATCGGTGCCTTCGGGCACGAAATAGGTCTGGTCGCCCTTGTTGCCCTTGAGCGGGCCGAGCGACAGCCATTGCGACTGCTTGACGGCGTTCGAGTCCACGGGATCGCCGTCCTTGACCAGCCAGACCTCGAGGTCGGGGCCGTTGGTGACGGCGAACTCGGTCAGGCGGACAAGCGCGGTGCCCGCGCCGGAAACGAGAATCTGCGCCCTACCCTCCCCCTTGTGGGCGAGATCGGCATCGCGGAAGCGGCCTTCCCTGACCGGGACCGCCATGAATTCCGCCGGCAAGGTCTCGGAGACCTCGCGGTCGATCCACAGGGGCGACGCGAGATACCAGAAGGCGTTGCCGGCAACGAAACCGACGATGAAGACAGGAATGGCGATCTTCAGAAAACGGATCATAGTCTTTCCCCCTCGAAGAAGCGCGCCGACCGTATTCCGCTTTTCGGCGCCGTGCTAGCCTGCCGCAATCACGATCGGGGGAGCAACATGGTCAAGCGAGCTCACTTCCTTGTCATAGCGGCGGCAATGCTTGCCGCGTGCCCTGCCTCCGCACAGTCCGGGCCGAAGGGCATCGCCTTCGTGCAGGCGCCGGAACAGGGCGGCGGCGTGTGCGTGGCCGCGACGCCGGAGGAAGGCTTTGCCTGCGCGGTGGAGCAATGCATGGCGGACGGCGCCCGCGACGAGGATTGCATCCGCACCAACTGGTGCCAGCCGGCGGGCTGGAGCGTCGACATCTTCGTGCAACACGCGGAAGGCCCGCACTGGCACGAGGTGATCTGCGGCATGCCGTCGGAAGTGATCGCCCGGGCGGCGGCACTGCATGTCTGCGACACAAGCGAACGCGACTACCTGCTCGAATGTTCGGTGGTGCAGGTCTACGACCCGGAGGGCAAGGAGCGGATGTGGCACTAAGAACTTCAGGAGAGTGGAATACCGCGACAGCCCAAAACCGCTATTGTGAATAGTGGGTAGGTCTCATGAGCAGCAGAACGTTCCGGAGGATTATATGTCTGACGCTGATGAACTTGAGCATATCGTGGACCAGATGGAAGACATTCTTTCTCGCTTCACTCGCAATAAAGGTCTCCATATTCGAAGCGGAGATGATGCTCTATTTAAAGGCTTGGTCCGCGAAGCTCAGGGGCTAATTGATGATGCGTTGGGACATGGAAATCCCTTTAGCCTGCCCCTAGTTAGAGCCCAATTTGAGGGGACAAGAAACTATCTAGGTTCGCAGTCTTACGCTTCAGTAGAGGAGTCCGCTCAATACGTGCGCTCTGCGGCACGGACTATTCGGCGTCGAGAAGTCCGAGTGGATAGCCCAATCCACCCATCTCAACCGCCATATGTGAGCCTTTCTCGCTTGTCGGAACTTAGATCATTAACGTCGACAGATTGGGACTTACGCCGCTTAATTAGAATGTGCGAAGAAATAAATAGCTCATTCGCCGCAGGAAATTACCTTGCGACTGCAATGATACTTCGCGCCATAGCCGACCATGTTCCACCGATCTTTGGTGCGACCAGTTTCGGGCAGTATGCAAACTCGATTGTGACTAAGTCGCACAAAGCCTCTATGCAGAACCTACAGAACTCGCTGCGAAATATCGCAGACGGTTGGTTGCACGTCGCTATTCGTAAAAAAGAAACCCTCCCGACAGAGAGCCAAGTAAACTTCCGCCAAGACTTGGATGTGCTCCTGAGCGAGATCGTCCGCACCCTGAGTTGAACTTAGAAAATGTAGGTAAGGATACAGGCGTCCGGGCCTACCAGATCACCTTTTCCATGATGATGGCCGGTATGCCGGAGCCCTTGACGCCGCAATCGGGCGTCGTGCCGACCTGCTTGAATCCCTCGCGCTCGTAGAAGGTGACCGCGCGGTCATTGGCTTCCTCGACCTCGAGGCGGATCTTGCGCACGTCCGGGAAACAGGCCTCGATCTCGATCAGCAGTTTCTTGCCGACGCCCTGGCCCTGCGCCGAAGGGCGGACATAGAGCTGGTGCAGCATCGAGGTTTCGGAATCGACCTGGGTGACGAAGGCCATGCCAGTGATCTCCGCCCCGTCGTCGCAGACGACGAATTCGGAGCGCGGCTTGGTCAGCCGCTGCTTCAGCGCCGGCACGGAATGCCAGGCCTCGGTCAGTTCGGCGACCTTCTCCTTGCCGTAGATCTTGTCGTAGGTGTCGTGCCATGTCTCGGACAACATGGCGCTGATGGTTTCCAGGTCCTCCAGCGATGCCGTCCGTAGCCACATGGTAGACTTCCTCCTAGTCTTCTATGCCGAGTTTGGATTTCACCAGGGCCTGCACGGCCTGGGGGTTCGCCTTGCCGCCCGTCGCCTTCATCACCTGGCCGACGAACCAGCCGGCGAGCGTCGGCTTCGCCTTTGCCTGTTCGACCTTTTCGGGATTGGCGGCAATGATCTTGTCGACTTCCGCCTCGATGGCGCCGGTGTCGGTGACCTGCTTCATGCCCTTGGCTTCGACGATATCGGCCGGATCGCCGCCCTCGTTCCAGACGATCTCGAACAGGTCCTTGGCGATCTTCCCGGAAATGTCACCGCTCTTGATCAGGTCGATGATGCCGCCGAGCTGCGCCGGGGACACCGGCGTCTCGTCGATGCCGAGGCCGGCCTTGTTCAGCGCGCCGAGCAGATCGTTGATCACCCAGTTCGCCGCTGCCTTGGCGTCGCGCCCCTCGGCTACCTTTTCGAAATAGTCAGCGATTGCCTTCTCCGACACCAGAATGGAGGCATCATAGGCAGACAGGCCGAGAGACACAAACCGCGCCTTCTTGTCATCCGGCAATTCGGGCAGGTCCGCGGCGATTTCGGCGACGAAGGCGTCGTCGAATTCCAGCGGCAGCAGGTCCGGATCGGGGAAGTAGCGATAGTCGTGCGCCTCTTCCTTGGAACGCATCGAGCGCGTCTCGCCCTTGCCCGGATCGAACAGCCGGGTCTCCTGGTCGATCTGCCCGCCATCCTCGAGGATGCCGATCTGGCGGCGCGCCTCGTATTCGATGGCCTGGCCGACGAAGCGGATCGAGTTGACGTTCTTGATCTCGCAGCGCGTGCCGAACTCGCCGCCCGGCTTGCGCACGGAGACGTTGACGTCGGCGCGCATGGAGCCCTCGTCCATGTTGCCGTCGCAGGTGCCAAGATAGCGCAGGATCTGGCGCAGCTTGGTCAGATAGGCCTTGGCCTCGTCGGAGGAGCGCAGGTCCGGCTTCGACACGATCTCCATCAGCGCCACGCCGGAGCGATTGAGATCGACATAGGACATGGTCGGATGCTGGTCGTGCATCGACTTGCCGGCATCCTGTTCGAGATGCAGGCGCTCGATGCCGATCTCGACATCCTCGAACTCGCCCTGCCTGTCCGGGCCGACGGAAATGACGATCCGGCCCTCGCCGACGATCGGCTGCTTGAACTGGGAAATCTGGTAGCCCTGCGGCAGGTCCGGATAGAAGTAGTTCTTGCGGTCGAAGACGCTCTTCTTGTTGATCTCGGCCTTCAGGCCCAGTCCCGTGCGCACCGCCTGGCGGACGCATTCCTCGTTGATGACGGGCAGCATGCCGGGCATGGCGGCATCGACGAGAGAGACGTTGGCGTTCGGCTCGGAGCCGAATTCGGTCGAGGCGCCCGAAAACAGCTTGGAATTGGAAATCACCTGGGCATGGACCTCCATGCCGATGACGATCTCCCAGTCGCCGGTCGCGCCTGGAACGAAGCGTTTCGGTTCGGGTGTGCGGGTATCGATCAGTGTCATAAGGCGCTTGTTTTCTTCACGAGATTATCAATCCATTCGATAGTGCAACGCAATATCGCCTGCAAGTCGCCTTTTCCGCCTGCAGGGCCCCGCGTCGCACGGAAACCGTCGCGTCAGTTCGTTTCGATGGATATTCCGCCCTCGCCGACCTTGATATCGATGCCCGACGGCTTCTGCCGCTCCTGGTAGTACTGGTAGCCCAACACCAGGACGACGACAGCGAGAACGCCGATGACGATATAGAGAATATTGCGGTTCATGTTTTGGTGCCCGACCGAATCCCGTTGTGCCGTATGGTGTTACCCGATTTTCTGCCGTTTGGGAAACAGGCGCACGGCATCCCGGACCAACTTTCCCGGCGGCGGCGCGCGGCGCGAACCGGCGCTCCGCTTGATCAGGATCAAGGAGACGCCGCCGAAAGCCGGGAGAATGCGTCTGCATAACGGTTGGAGAGAGGGAAGAACGGATGTTGTCCTTGCGCCATTTTTTCGCAGCGCCGGAACGCGGCGCGCTTTTTCACGTCATGGTCGACAAGCTCGGCTTGCGCACGGCGCTGGAAGCCCGGCCGGGCAGCGACGCGGTGATGAAGCGGGCGCAGGCGCGCTGCGCAGGCTGCGGCCGCGAGGACACCTGCCAGAGCTGGATGGCGGAAAACGAGATCGCACCGGAAGCGCCCTATTTCTGCAAGAACCACGACATGTTCGAACGGCTCAAGCACGACATCGAGGCCGAAAAGCAGTTGCAGACGGCTTGACCGGCAGGAAACAGGAAAGCTCCGGACCTGAAGGCCGGGGCTTTTTTCGTCTGCGGTAAGGTTTCCCGTTAGCATTAACGAGAGGTAAACGTCGCCTGCAACTGCAGGTTATGGCAGACCTGCGCCTACACCCTCGAACGGGAGACGCGTCATGTTTGCCAAGACACTTTCCATCGCCATCGTGCTTTCCGGCACGGCAGGGGCCGGCGCCAGCTATGTCCAGCACAATCCGATGCCCCCGCTGGAAACGATCTGGGAAGAAGCGACCACATTCCGCCCGCCGCTGGCGCCCAAGCCGCCGCCGGTCGCCAACTACGTGCGCGGAAAGAACTACCAGTTCTGCCGCAGCGAGTTCCGCGAGAAGATGAGGAAGCTGACCCTCACGGAAAAACACACTGCCTGCAAATGCTTCGACCGGCATTTCCGGACCTGGTCGACGAGAATGCAGCAGGCGTCGAAGGTAACGATACTCGGCAAGGCCGCGCTGACCATGGACCCGGGCAAGCGCGCATTCTCTTCGCTGCCGGCGTGGCAGGGCTCGCGGAATGCGCCGAACCACCAGAGCCAGGTGCGGGCGTCACAGGCACGCGATCAGATCTGGCGGATCGAGAAGAATTTCCATGACACCGTGAGCCAGAACGGGGCAGCGAACGCATTCAGCAATCCCCTGCTGCTCTTGGCTGCGAACTACCGGATCGATCGTGTTGTCAGCAAATGCGGCATGACCGACAGGCGGGCCACCATCCACAACGCCGCGAAGGCGTTCGAACGGATCGGAACCGTAAAACCCTGAACATGAAAATGGCGGCGCCCATGACGCCGCCATTCCCCCGTCCGGAGCCCCGGTTCACTCCACCTTGACCTCCGTGCGTTCGGCGGCGGTGACGGAGACATCAAGCTCCTTCTTCTCGCCCTGCGCATTGTCCCCCATCGTCGCAACAACCAGGTAGTCGCCCGGATTGAGCGTGACCTGGAATTCCTCGCCATAGGCGCCATCGATCTGCTTTCGCTTGCCTTGCAGGTCGGGCTTACCTTCGAATACATCGATCCGGTAAGCGCCAGGCGCAGCCGCGAACAGCACCCCGGCATCGAGATTGACGACCAGGTCGGTCATCTCGCCACGCGTTACGTTCACCGGCGCCTCGGCAATCGCCTTGTCGAGGCGGGCGCGCACGACATAGTCGCCGGGCGGCAGCTTGAACTCGTTGCCCGGGCCGTAACCGCCATCAAGCTGCTTGCGCTTGCCGTCGAGCGACTTCTTCGCCGACAGGACATCGACGCGCAGGCCGCTCGCATCCACGGCAGGACCGCCCTCGGCATAGACCGCGTTAATGGAAAGGATGCCTATGCCCATGACGACGTCGCGCTGGATGATGTCACCCGCGGCAAGCGTGAAGCCTTCCTCGGCATTGCCTTCGCCGAGCCGCGCGGTGAGGACAACCGGGCCGGCGGGGACGACAATCGTGCCCTCGCCATAACCGCCGTCCTTCTTGCCTCCGGCCTCGAGATCGAAGCGGGCGCCGCGATCGACCTCCGCGCCGTCATCGGGCAACACCCTGACGGTGACCACGCCGGCATCGAGCACGAGATCGCGGTCGACCGCCTCGCCTTCCTTCACTTCAACGACCGTCTCGACCGTCACCATGTCCTTGCGGTAACGCAGCAGGTAGCGGCCGGGCTCGAGCGTGGTGGTGAAAGAGGTCTTGTAGCCGCCCTCGACCGACTTTTCGGCCGGGGTGTCGCCCTGCATCGGGAAATAGTCCCACCGGCCGTTCAGATCGTAGTCCGGCCCGCCCTCGGCGAGCATGGCGGTGACGGAGACATTGTCCTTCAATACAACTTTCTCGGGTTCGGGGGGTGGCGCGGCGGCGACGGTCTTCGTCAGCGCGTCGGTCAGTTCTGCTGCATCCTTGGCCTGCAGATAGAGGCCTCCCGTATTCTCGGCGAGGCAGGAGACCTGTTTCCCCTCCTCCTCCGACAGGCCGAAACCGACCACATGGGCGGTGAAATCGACGCCCAGTTTCTCCAGTTCGGCTGCAACGGCGCAGGGATCGGCCTCGCAGGTTTCGATCCCGTCGGTGACGAGGATGACGGTCGCCTTCTCCTCGGTGAATTTCAATGCTTCGGCGGCCTGTCGCACCGCCGCGGTCAGCGGCGTCTTGCCTTTCGGATTTAGGCCATTCAGGGCTTCGGCAATCGCATCGCGTGTGCCGGGCGCCGGCGCGACGATCTGTTCGATGTCGGAACACGCGCCCTTTTCGCGGTGTCCGTAGGCAATCAGGCCCAGTTCCATGTCGCCGGAAATGGACGGCAGGACGCCGGCGAGCGTCTCGCGGGCGATCTCGATCTTGGTCTTGCCGTCGATCTGCCCCCACATCGAACCGGAAGCATCCATGACGATAATGGCCTTGTCGGCGGCGATGGCGGAAGAAGCTGCAAGTGTGAATAGCGCAGCGGTTGCTGCAAGCGATGCGCGGAACATGACGCCTCCTGTAATGCCCTTGGCGAACGAAAGTGACCTAACGGCGCTGCACAACATGGTCTGTGCGAAATAGCACAGCAAGACAGGAAACGGTTTATGCCCATACCGGACAACAGACGCGCCGACAGCGGTGCGCAGACATAAGCCGCGCTTTTTTTCAGTTTCCGGCCAGCAACTCGGCTCGGATGGCCGCCCATTCCGCGGCGATCGAGCCCTGCCCGCGCGTCCTGCCGGCGCGGCGGTACCAGTAATCGGCGTTCCAGTCGTCGCCCTCGATGCGGTGGCAAAGCGCGTGCAACCAATCAAACGCGGCGACGCCCTCGCGCGCCTGGCAGATTTCGTGTGCTGCGTGCCAGTCCGGCCCGACGATGAAATCGCCGGCCTCCAGGCTGTCGAGCGCTTCCTGCAGGCTTTCGGTGTCGGATGTCATCCACTTCCTCCGGCGGGAAAGTTACCGGGCTATTTAAGCAGAATGCAAAAGCCTGATGAATTCCGACAACGAATTCTTCATCTGCCTTGGCGATATTCAAGCAAAAAAGGGGAGATGTTGTGGGTTTCAAGACGACCCTGATCGGTGCGATATTGCTGTCCGGCGCTTTTGGCGGCGGGTTGGCTTATGTCAATTCGTCCGACAACATCAATTCCGTCGGCGACGTCACCACCTCCGCGAAGAGCATGTTCCGCAGCACGATGCGCAGTTTCGACAAGCGTTACTATACGCGCGGGCCGGATTACGGCATTTGCGTCGCCGATTACGGCCGCGGCGCGCTCGGCAAGACCAATGCCGAGATCACGCTGGCCTGCGAGTGTTTCGACAAGAGCCTGCGCATGATGGGCGGCACGGACCAGAAATCGGCGCGCGCCGCGCTGCGTCCGCAGGCAGCGGCAACCGGCGGGAATGCCGGCGATCAGGTCGCCGCCCAGCACGCGACAGCGGCTGCCAAGGCGGTGCTCGACAAATGCGAAATCGAGCCTTCGACCGGAAATTTCCTGTCCATGCGCGGCTCGATGTAGCGCCTTAGGCGCACCACCCTCAGAATTCTTCAAGAAATGCGCGAATAGCCTCGGCAGTCCGTGGCGCGTCGATGACACCAAGATGCGAGACGTCGTCGATGATTTCATACCGGCCGTTCGAATTGGCCGAGGACATCACCGGCTCGTATTCGCTTGCCACGAAGGCCTCGTCGTCGCTGCCGGCAACCAGCAGGAACGGCGGCAGCGCCGCGATATCGGCCTTGTAGTCGTCGCGCGGAGCGTAGGACGTGTTCAGGCGAAATGAATAGGCCGCGGTGGCGGTATCGCCGAGCGGACCGTCGAGAAGGGATTGCGGAAAGGCGAACCGGATCGCCGGCAGGCCGTTCAGCGCGGTGATGCCGACATTGTTGAGCATCACCAGGCCAATGATGCGCCGGGTCAGCGGATGGGCCCAGCCGCCGGAGTCGGGCCGCACCGTCGGCGCCTTGTAGTGCAGATAGGGTGCGAGCAGGACGGCGCCGTCGGCCATCTCGCCATACTTGCCGCCCGCAAAGCGGATGGCGAGACCGCCGCCGGAGGAATGTCCGCCGATCACCAGCTTCTGGCCCGGCTTGCGGACGATTTCGATCAGGTCGGCGAGATCGTCCTCGAACTGGCCGATATAGTCGATGTCGCCGCGCCGTTCCGGGTTTTCGCCATGACCGCGCAGATCGGGCAGGACGACATCGGCCGCACCGCTTTCGGCGATTGCGCGGGCGAGACCGTCATAACCGAGGCCGTGCCAGCCGGAACCGTGGACGAAGACCAGCAAGGGCGCATCATCGCGCCCCGACGCATAGGACCGGTATGAAAGCTGTGCGCCGTCGCGCGCCCGGAATGATTGCAACGGGACTGGTTCGCCGGCCTCGCGGCCGGTCAGTGCCGCGAAATCGAGACCGCCCTCGCCGGACGGTTTTCCGGGGCGCTGCGAGACGATCAGGCCGAGCGCGATGACGAAATAGATGCCGACCGAGATCGCGGCGAATGCAACGATTCTCGCGAACATCGGAGCGCTGCCTACTTTTCGCCTACCACCACTTCTCCGGCGCGAACTTTCCGGCGGCCTGCTCGATGACGTGGCCGGCGCGGAAGAGCGTCTCCTCGTCGAACGGCTTGCCGATCAGCTGCAGGCCGAGCGGAAGGCCCTGGTGATCAAGGCCGGCGGGAACGGCGATACCCGGCAGGCCGGCCATGTTCACTGTCACGGTGAAGATATCGTTCAGATACATCTTGACCGGGTCGGCATGCAGTTCCTGGTCGGCGATGCCGAAGGCGGCCGACGGGGTCGCCGGCGTCAGGATGGCGTCGACGCCCGCGTCGAAGACGGTCTCGAAATCGCGCTTGATCAGCGTGCGCACTTTCTGGGCGCGCAGGTAATAGGCGTCGTAATAACCTGCCGACAGCACGTAGGTGCCGATCATGACGCGGCGCTTGACCTCGTCGCCGAAGCCCTCGGCGCGGGTCTTCTCGTACATCTCGGTGATGTCCCTGCCCTGCACGCGCAGGCCGTAACGCACGCCGTCGTAGCGGGCCAGGTTGGAGGACGCCTCCGCCGGCGCGACGATGTAATAGGCCGGCAGGGCGTATTTGGTGTGCGGCAGCGAGATGTCGACGATCTCGGCGCCGGCATCCTTCAGCCATGCGATGCCCTGATGCCAGAGTTGTTCGATCTCTTCCGGCATGCCGTCCATGCGGTACTCGGCTGGAATGCCGATCTTCATGCCCTTGACCGACTGGCCGAGCGAAGCCTCGTAGTCCGGGACGGGCAGGTCGACGGAGGTGGTGTCCTTGTCGTCGACGGAGGCCATGGATTTCAGCATGATCGCGGCGTCGCGCACGTCGCGGGCGATCGGGCCGGCCTGGTCGAGCGACGATGCGAACGCCACCATGCCCCAGCGCGAGCAGCGGCCGTAGGTCGGCTTGATGCCGACCGTGCCGGTGAAGGCGGCGGGCTGGCGGATCGAGCCGCCGGTGTCGGAAGCCGTCGCGCCGGCGCACAGATGCGCGGAGACGGCCGAGGCCGAGCCGCCCGACGAACCGCCGGGCACCAGGTCCTTGTTGGAGCCCTTCGCGCGCCACGGGTTCTTCACCGGGCCGTAATACGAGGTTTCGTTTGAGGAGCCCATGGCGAACTCGTCCATGTTCAGCTTGCCGAGCATGACGGCGCCGTCGGCCCAGAGATTGGCCGTCACCGTCGACTCGTAGCGCGGCTCGAAGCCGTCGAGCACATGGCTGCACGCCTGTGTGTGGACGCCCTCGGTGGCGTAGAGATCCTTGACGCCGAGCGGGATGCCCTCGAGCGGACGGCCCTCGCCTTTCGCCAGCCGCTCGTCGGACGCCTTGGCCATAGTGCGGGCCTTTTCCGGCGTCACCGCGATATAGGCGTTCAACGCCTCGTTGGCCGTGTCGATGGCGGCGAGATAGGCATCCGTCAGTTCGGTGGCCGTGATCTCCTTGGCCGTCAGCTTGTCGCGCGCTTCGGCAATGGTGAGGCTTGTCAGGTCGGTCATGCGATCAGCTTCTTTTCGTAAAAGACGTTGTATTCCGTATCGGGATAATCAGCGAACACGCCGCAGCGGGAAAATCCGCAGCGCTCGTAGACCGCCCATGTGTCCTCGAAACCCGGCGTGCCGCCGGTTTCGAGACGAAGCAGTTGCAGGCCGCGCTCGCGGGCGGCGGCCTCGATGGCTTCCAGGAGTTTCCGGCCGATGCCGGTGCCGCGCACCTCCGGCCCGGTGTACATCCGCTTCACCTCGCCGAATTCCGCGTCATGCACCTTGAGCGCGCCCATGCCGACCGGTTTGCCGCCGGCGTCGCGTGCGACGAACAGGACCGTGCCCGGACCGGCCATCTGCTCGGCGGTCAGCTGGAACTGGAACTCGCGCGGCGACAGCGGGATCAGATGGGCGTTGAGCGCGGCCACCATGGCCCGCACATCGTCCTGCAAGGGCGTTTCCTGGGCGATGGCATACGCCATGACCTCTTACTCCACGACCTTCGGGACGAGGAAGAAATTGTCTTCCGAGGCAGGCGCGTTCGCGGTGATGTCGTCGGCCTTGTTGCCGTCGGTGACGACATCGGCGCGCTTCTTCATCTCCATCGGCGTGACCGAGGTCATCGGTTCGACGCCCTCGACATCGACCTCGTTGAGCTGCTCGACGAAGCCGAGGATCGTATTCAGTTCGCCCTCCATCCGCGCCGCTTCCTCGTCGGTGACGGCGATACGGGCGAGTTTGGCGACGCGCTTGACGGTGGCAAGGTCGACGGACATGCAATTCTCCGGGAGAATGTTCGGTTTGGCCCGCTATAGCGGGGCCGAAGGCGTGGCGCAACACGCGCCGCGCCCGGTTTTGTCACACCTCGAAGGCGTTGCCGATTTCCGGCAGGACGACCTTGCCCGCCTGGCCTTCCATCGCATTCAGGAAGGTTCCCGCCGACCGGTCGAGCAACGGGAAGGTGCCGAAGTGGCAGGGAACGATCTTCGAGAAGGAGAAATAGCGCCGGCAAGCGAGCGCCGCGACGGCTCCGCCCATGGTGAAGCGGTCGCCTATCGGCACAATGCCGATGTCCGGCTTGTGCAGCTCGTTTATCAGCGCCATGTCGCCGAAAATGTCGGTGTCGCCCATGTGGTAGAGCGTCGGATCATCCGGAAAATGCAGCACCAGCCCGCCCGGATTGCCGAGATAGACATTGGCGCCGCCGCCGGTCTGGGTCGAGGAGGAATGGTCGGCGCGCACGAAGGTCGTGGTGAAGCCGCCGCAATCGACCGTGCCGCCGAAATTGCCGGGATTGATCCGGTTCTGATCGATGCCCTTGCCGACCAGATACATGCAGATCTCGAAATTGGCGACCAGCATGGCGCCGGTCTTCTTCAGGATGTCGGCGGCATCGCCGATATGGTCGTCGTGGCCGTGGGTCAGCAGCACATGGGTGACGCCGTCGGCGACCTCTTCCCAGCCGCCGTCCCATTTCGGATTGTCCGTCAGGAACGGGTCGATCAGGATCTGCGCGCCGCCAACCTCGACGCGGAACGCCGAATGACCGTACCAGGTGAGTTTCATCACGTTGTCTCCTCGCAATGGAAATGGGATCGGGTTAAGAGCCAGTGACCGAGATTACACAGACTCAAGCCGCCGACCATGCAAGAAATCGCTATCGAGGATATCGCCGCGGCCCTGAGGCCCGGTCAGGTTGTCGCAGGGCTCGATCTCGGCACCAAGACAATCGGCGTCGCGATCAGCGACCGGGGGCTGTCGCTGGCGACGCCGCGGCCGGTCATCAAGCGGAAGAAATTCACCGCCGACGCGGAGGCGCTGCTCGCGTTGCTGCAGAAGGAAAACGCCGGCGCGATCATTCTCGGCCTGCCGCTCAACATGGACGGTTCGGAAGGGCCGCGCGCGCAGGCGACACGCGCGTTCGCGCGCAATCTCGCCCAGAAGACCGACCTTCCCATTGCCTTCTGGGACGAGCGGCTGTCGACGGTCGCGGCGGAACGGTCGCTGATCGAGCAGGATGTCTCGCGGGCAAAACGCGCCGACCGCATCGATTCCGCGGCCGCCGCCTTCATCCTGCAGGGTGCGCTTGACCGGATCTATTCGGCGGGGACCTGAACGGCGTTCGCCGGAATGATCTCTTCGGCCGGCTCCGTTTCGCGCGCGGCGCCACGGCGCGTCTGCCACCATTCCCGGATCTGGCGGCGCTTGCGGAACGCGATGATGCCGAAGATCAGGAACGTGTCGAAGATGCAGGCCTTGAGGAACATGAACGGGATTTCGGACGGATCGATGCCGAGAATGGAACCGTAGATGTTGAAGACCAGATCGTGCAACTGGCGGCTCAGGAACACCATGCCGAAGTTCACGTCGTAATAGGACAGGCCGAACCAGCCCCAGAAGAGCGACAACGGCGTGAACCACAGCCAGAAAAGGTAGCGCATCAGACCGGCTCCCCGTTATGGGACACGGCGGTCATGGCGGACAGGGTCGCGCTCGACGCAGCCAGCTGGCGGCTGACGCGATCGGCAAGCGTGTCCTCGTCGGATTCGGGCGCGGATGCAAACGACCGGACCTCCCAGGTGAGTTCCACGCCCCCGGACGCCAGCATAGACAAAAGGGTGGCCACCTGAACGGCAAACAGCAGGGCCGCAGCGGTTCCCGCACCGGCCACGGCCGCCGCGATCATCCAAAGCGCGGCGACAGCGAGGACCGAGGCGAAGCCGACGCCAAGCGACATGACGCGTTCGCGATGCTCATCGCCGGACGCGGTCACCGCGATCATCAGCGCCCACAACATCACCGAGAGCGTCGCAACGACAATACCAGTGAGAATCGCCCGCGCCGCCTCGAAACCGAGCGGCAGCAGCATCAGGATTTCTTGCAGTTCCTGCAGCAAACCGGTCTCGCCAAAGCCCAGTCCGCCGACGGTCACGCTCGCCGTGAAGGCGATCCAGGAAAGCAGGATACTTCCGTGTAAAAGACGTCGCATACCATCCACCATTCGGGTCGCCCCGACTATCGGCCGCATGGCGCATGGTCGCAACGTATACCCTTTGTTAACCTTAACGCCGGTGGACAAGCCTTGCCGACAGCCACCGGATTGAGGCAGATACCGGTCTGACCCTCCCACAGCGGACATTCCCGCCCATGCTGACCATCTTCGCGGCGATCCTGCCGATCTTCCTGCTGATCCTGTTCGGACTGGCGCTGCGCCGCTTGCCACTGTTTCCGCTGGAGTTCTGGCGCGGGCTCGACGTGATGGGTTTCTACGTCCTTTATCCGGCGCTTCTGTTCGTCACCATCGTGCGGGCGGATTTCACGGCACTTTCCTTCGACGTGATAACGCTCGCGCTTCTCGCCGCCGGGCTGGTCGTCGCGGCGGCGACACTTGCTGCCTGGCCGCTGATGCGCGACAGGATCGCGCTCGGCCGGCCGGCGTTCTCGTCCGTGTTCCAGACATCGGTGCGGTGGAACGGCTTCCTGGCCTTCGCTGTCGCCGAGAAACTGTTCCCGCCCGAAGGCGCGGCAATGGTGGCGCTGGTCATGGCGATCATGATCATCCCGATCAATATCGAATCGGTCGCGGTTGTCGCCTGGTTCACCGAGAAAGCCCCCAGGCTCGGCGCGGTAGCGCGCAAGATCGCGGTAAATCCGCTGGTGCTGGCGGCGGCGGCGGCACTGGTCGTGCGCTCCCTGCCGTTCTCGATCCCCGGCCCGCTGATGGAAATGATGAACCTGGTGGCCCGCGCCGCGCTCGGCATGGGGCTGATGGCGATCGGCGCCGGGCTCAGGCCGAAGGACGCGCTCAGGCCCAACGCCGCCGTCATGCTGGCGGTCACCAACAAGCTCGTCATCTTCCCCGCGCTCGTGGTCGGCGTCGCGATGCTGCTGGGGCTTTCCGGCGGCGAGCTTTACTACCTTGCGCTGTGCGCGGCCGTGCCGACGGCGATGAACGGTTACGTGCTGGCGCGCCAGATGGGCGGCGATGCCGAACTCTATGCGGCCATCGCGACCATCCAGACCGCCGCCTCCTTCGTGTCGATACCGCTGGCGCTGGCCGCCGTCGCTCAGTTCTCGGGCGGATAGAGCGCTTCGAGCAGATGCGTGGCGTCGAAGCGGCTGTCGAGCATGCCGTAGCTTGACCGCCAGGCGCCGCCAAGACGGGTTTCCGCGAAGGCATCGGCCAGTCCGCTGGCGCCCATGCGATAAAGCTCGGAGGCCGCTGCCGCGAGCGCCAGCTGCTCTATGACGATGCGCGCGGCGCCGGGATCGCTGCCCGCCAGATCGAAGGCGGCGTTGAGCACGTCGCGTGTCCCCGAGGCGCGGCGGCCGAGATGGCGGGATATGTCCTGCAGCACCATGTCGTACAGTTCCGGCGAGCGGCGGAAGACGCGCAGCAGATCGAGCGCCATGACGTTGCCGGAGCCTTCCCAGATCGAGTTGACCGGCGCTTCGCGGTAATGGCGGGCCAGGGCGAAATCCTCGGTGTAGCCATTGCCGCCGAGGCACTCCATCGCCTCGCCGATCATCGGCGGCGCGGCCTTGCAGACCCAGTATTTGACGACCGGCGTCATCGCGCGAAGCCAGGCCGCCTCCAGCTCGTTTTCATGCGCATGGTCAAAGGCATGGGCCAGGCGCATGGAAAGCGCGGTCGCCGCTGCCGTGTCGACGGCCATGTCCGCCAGCACGCGCGTCATCAGCGGCTGTTCGACGAGCTGCGTCCCGAAGACCATCCGGTGGCGGGCATGATGCACCGCCTCGACCATGGCGGCGCGCATCAGCCCGGCCGAGGCAACGGCGCAATCTAGGCGCGTCAGCGTCACCATTTCGAGGATAGTACGCACGCCGTCGCCCTCCTCGCCGACGATCTGGGCAATCGAACCGTGGAACTCGGCCTCGGAAGACGCATTGGAGCGGTTGCCGAGCTTGTCCTTCAGCCGCATGAAATGAATGCCGTTCGGCTCGCCATCGGCGAGCAGGCGCGGAACGAAGAAACAGGACAGCCCGTTCGGCGCCTGGCCCAGCACCAGAAAGGCATCGCTCATCGGCGCGGACATGAACCATTTGTGGCCGGTCAGGCGGTAGAGCCCCCTGCCCTCCGGCTTCGCGCCCGTCGTGTTGGCCTGCACATCGGTGCCGCCCTGCTTTTCCGTCATCCCCATGCCGACGGTCAGGCCGACCTTCTCAGCCGGTGCGCGATGGGAGGAGTCGTATTTGCGCGACGCGATGCGCGGCGCCCATTCGCGCGCCAGCTCCGGCGAGGTCCTGATCGCCGCGATGGACGCATTGGTCATCGTCATCGGGCAGAGATGGCCGGTTTCCAGCCCGGCGATCATGTAGAAGGAGATGGCGCGCCGCTGGTGGCCCTGCACCTGGTCGCGATCCCGCCCCTCCCACACCGAGCCGGAAAGGCCCCAGCCGGTCGAACGGCGCATCAACGCGTGATAGGCCGGGTGGAATTCCACCTTGTCGACGCGGTGACCCTGGCGGTCATGCGTCTTGAGGCGCGGCAGCTCGACATTGGCGAGCCGAGCAAGATCGACCGCCTCGGCGGAACGGACATAGACGCCGATCTGCTGCCATTCCTTCAGCTGTGCCTCGGAGTTGCCCTGCGCGATCTGCATCAGCAGCGGATCGTCGAGAAAGGCATTGCCCGCGAGCGGCGGCGTCTGGTTGGTGATTTCGTGGGTGATGGTCACTGCGATACGATCCCGAATTGTCCGTACGAAAACCATTCTATCAGGAATCGGCTGAAGACGGCGTTTCTACAATCCGTCTACGCGATTCGACATTATCGCAGCAGGATAAATGCAACGCTCAGGCGCGCACCTGCTCCGCATCCCCGGAAAGCTCCGCGCCAGGCGCGGGCCGCCGCGAATGCTCCTCGAAGAAGCTGAGCGCCGAAAGCAGCGGCATCGGCCGGGCATAATGGAATCCCTGGCCAAGATTGCAGCCGTGGTCGGCAAGCCAGTCGGCGTCCTCCGCGGTCTCGATACCTTCGGCCGTGGTCTCGATGCCGAGACTGGCGCCGAGCTGGATCAGCGTGTCGATAATCTTGCCGATCCGTTCGTCGGACTTCCTGCCGGCTATGAAGCTGCGGTCGATCTTGAGCTTGTCCACCGCGTAGCTGCACAAATATCCGAGGCTGGAATACCCTTTGCCGAAATCGTCCAGCGCAACAGCGATGCCAGCCGATCTCAGGCCGCTGATGACCTCCTTGGCGCGCTTGCTGTCATCGATGAATACCGTTTCGGTGATTTCCACCTCCAGCGCATTCCTGCGCATGCCCGCCTCATCGAGGATTGCGGTCAGCCGCTCCACCAGTCCGCAATCGTGAAACTGCACCGGAGACAGGTTGAATGCGAATTTCAAAGGCAGCGGCCAGGCGGCGACCGCTCGGCAGGCCTGGCGCAGGACGCTGTCGCTCAAGTCGGCAATCACGCCGATATCCTCGGCAAGGGAAATGAAATCATCAGGCTGGATTTCGCCGCGTTCGGGATGCAGCCACCGCGACAGGATCTCGAAACCGGTCAGGTTTCCCGTCTTCAGATCGAAAACCGGCTGCAGGTACGGGACAATCTGGTCGGCCTCGATCGCGCCGGCCAGTTCGGTTTCAAGCGCGAACCGCAACTTCTGCGCCTCGCCGAGACTGTGCTCGAAATAGGCAAACGTGTTGCGGCCGCTCTTCTTCGCATCATACATCGCCATGTCGGCATGCGTCATGACGTCGGCGATGGCATTTCCATCCTGCGGATAGCAGGCGATCCCTACACTGGCCGATACGCTGAAGCGACGACCGCCGAAATCGAGCGGCTCGGCGATGCGCTTGCAAATCCTGCGCGCAAGCCGTTCGAGAGACTGGGCATCCTCTCCAAGCGGAAGCGCAATCGCGAATTCATCGCCGCCCATACGGCTGGCGGCGGCGCCCGCCGGCAGTTCGGCGAGGATGCGGTCGGCAACTTCCTGCAGAACCCGGTCGCCAGTGCCATGGCCATATGTATCGTTGATCGGCTTGAAACGATCGAGATCGATCGCCAGGAAGGCGAACGCGCCGGCGGCCCCGTCCGCATCGGTTTGCAGCGCCTCGACGCGCTCGCCGAAATAACGGCGATTGGGCAGGCCGGTCAGCGCGTCATGACGCGCCAGTGTCTTGGCTTCCGCTTCAAGCGTCTTGCGCCTGCGAATCTGGGCGCGCAACTGATTGGAGCGAAAAACGAGGGCGGCGACCAGACCGACGACCGACATCAATGCCATCGGGATGATCTCGTCGAGTTCCCATTCCTCATGGGCACGGGTGAATTCGTGCAGCTTTTCGAACAGCTCCATATCGGCAAGGAAAATGCCGGACGCGAGCGTTCCGAGCACGATCAGCAAGTATGGTGTCCAAACCGCAAGACGGTCGCGATCCAGCATGTCCCCTATCCAAACTCCCCAGGCTTTCATACACAGATGGCCGGCAAAGGCTTAAAAAGGCGCTAATTTCTTACGTAAGGGAATGTACAGTATCCGCCGGATGAGTTTGTGGACGCCGCCCGGCCCGGCGCACAGGCGGCTTGCGGGTTGCGAAGAATGTGCCTAGACGGTGGCTTTGACATGAACCACAAGACCGACTTTCCAATCTTCCCGCACCGCCACCTTCTGGGCATGGCCGGTCTTTCCTATCCCGACATTCAGACATTGCTCGACCGCGCCGACGCGGATGTCGACGTTTCGCGCCAGCAGGAAAAGAAGAAGTCGGTCCTGCGCGGGCGCACCCAGATCAACCTGTTCTTCGAGGCCTCGACCCGCACGCAGGCCTCGTTCGAACTTGCCGGCAAGCGGCTTGGCGCGGACGTGATGAACATGGCGGTCGCCTCGTCCTCGGTGAAAAAGGGCGAGACGCTGATCGACACGGCGATGACGCTGAACGCGATGCGTCCGGACATCCTCATTATCCGCCATTCGGCCGCCGGCGCGGCAGCACTGCTGGCGCGCAAGGTCGGCTGCTCGGTGATCAACGCCGGCGACGGCGCGCACGAGCACCCGACGCAGGCGCTGCTGGACGCGCTGACAATCCGCCGCGCCAGGGGCCGCCTGGACGGACTTACCGTGGCGATCTGCGGCGACATCCTGCATTCGCGCGTGGCGCGCTCGAACATCATCCTGTTGAACACGATGGGTGCGCGCGTGCGTGTCGTCGGGCCGTCGACGCTGATGCCGTCGGCCATCGAGCAGATGGGCGTCGAGGTGCACACCTCGATGAAGGACGGGCTGAAGGGCGCGGACGTGGTGATGATGCTGCGGCTGCAGCGCGAGCGCATGGCGCAGGCGCTGGTGCCGTCGGTTCGCGAGTATTTTCGCCATTACGGCCTCGACGCCGCCAAGCTGGCGCTGGCGAAGCCGGACGCGCTGGTGATGCATCCCGGCCCGATGAACCGCGGCGTCGAGATCGCCTCGGATATCGCCGACGGGCCGCAAAGCGTGATCGAGGAACAGGTGGAGATGGGCGTCGCGGTGCGCATGGCCATCATCGAGGCGCTGCTTGACGAGCGCAAGAACGAAGACAGGGCCGCGTCATGATGGGACCGCAGAAGGGCGCCGCCGTCTACCAGAATGCCCGCATCGTCGATCCGTCGCGCGGCATCGACGAGACCGGTTCGCTCATCGTCATCGACGGCAAAATCGCCGAAGCCGGGGCAAAGGCCGCCAACCAGGGCGCGCCGGACGGCGCAACCGTGCGCGACTGCGCCGGCCTGACGATCGTTCCGGGACTTGTCGACATGCGGGTCTTCATCGGCGAGCCCGGTGCGGAACACCGCGAAACCATCGCCTCCGCGAGCGCGGCGGCGGCGGCGGGCGGCGTGACCTCGCTGGTCATGATGCCGGACACCGACCCGGTCATCGACGACGTGGCGCTGGTGGAATTCGTGCTGCGCACCGCGCGCGAGACCGCCATGACGCGGGTATTTCCGGCAGCGGCCATCACCAAGGGGCTGGAAGGCTCGGAGATGACCGAAATCGGCATCCTGCTCGATGCCGGCGCCGTGCTGTTCACCGACGGGCGGCAGACGATTTCCAACTCGGCGGTAATGCGCAACGCCATGCGCTACGCACGCGATTTCGGCGCGATGATCGCGCATGAAACGCAGGACGCGGACCTTTCCGCCGGCGGCGTGATGAACGAGGGGCTGTTTGCCAGCTGGCTGGGCTTTTCCGGCATTCCGCGCGAAGCGGAGGTTCTGCCGCTTGAACGCGACCTGCGGCTCGCCGCGCTGACAGGCGCGAACTACCACGCGGCGAAGATTTCCACGGCCATGTCGGCGGATGCGATCCGCGCCGCCAAGGACAAGGGCCTGCCGGTCACGGCGGGCGTGTCGATCAACCATCTCTCGCTGAACGAGAACGACGTCGGCGAATACCGCACCTTCTTCAAGCTGTCGCCGCCGCTGCGCCACGAGGACGACCGGCTGGCGATGGTGGAGGCGCTGAAGGACGGCACGCTCGACGTGATCGTCTCGTCGCACGATCCGCAGGACGTCGACACCAAGCGGCTGCCGTTCTCGGAATCCGCCGACGGCGCGGTCGGGCTGGAAACGCTGCTGGCGGCGGGCCTTCGGCTTGTCCACAATGGCGACATCACGCTGTCGCGGCTGATCGAGGCGATGTCGACGGCGCCGGCGAGACTGCTCGGCATCGAGGCCGGCACGCTATCCGGCGGCGCGGCAGCCGATTTCGCCGTGCTCGACATCGAGGCGCCGTGGGTGCTCGACGCGGAAAATCTGAAGTCGCGCTCGAAAAACACCGCCTTCGACGAGGCGCGCTTCAGCGGCCGGGTCGTCGAGACAGTGGTTGCGGGCAACAGCGTTTACGGCGCATAAAGCGTCATAGCTTCTCCATCGGAGCGGGGCACATGGATTTCGCCGATACATCGCCGGTCGCGCTCTTTCTGTCGCTTGTCATCGGGTACCTTTCCGGCTCGGTCCCCTACGGGCTGTTGCTGACGCGCATGGCAGGACTGGGCGACGTGCGCCAGATCGGCTCGGGCAATATCGGCGCGACCAACGTCCTGAGAACAGGCAACAAGGGGCTGGCGGCGCTGACGCTGCTGCTCGACGCGCTGAAGGGCATGGTGCCGGTGATGCTCGCCCGGCATTTCCTCGGCCTGGACGCGGCGATCCTCGCCGGGCTCGGGGCGTTTCTCGGCCATCTCTATCCGGCCTGGTTGAAATTCAGAGGCGGCAAGGGCGTGGCGACCTTCGCCGGCATCTCGCTCGGCTTTTCCTGGCACGTGCTCGTCCCCTTCGCCGTCGTGTGGATCGCGATGGCCGCCATATTCCGCTACTCCTCGCTGGCCGCGCTCACGGCCAGCGTGGTGACGACCGCCGCCATCTTCTTTATCGGCGAGACCCAGCTCGGCCTGCTCTATATCGTGCTGACGGCGCTGGTGTTCTGGAAGCACCGGCAAAACATCTCCCGCCTGCTTTCCGGCAGCGAAAGCAAGATCGGAAGCAAGGGCTGAGGCCGTGGCGGGGGTGGACGGAAAAGGCGGCAAGCCCGTCCGGTTCGTCCTCTCCGAGCGGCAGCGCCTCGCCTGGCTCCGGCTGTACCGGTCCGACCATGTCGGCCCGGCGACGTTTCGAGACCTGATTACCCATTGCGGCTCGGCGGAAGCGGCGCTGGAGATGCTGCCCGATCTCGCGAGGCGCGGCGGCCAGCTGAAATCGGTGCGCATCGCGAACGCGGAGGACGCCGAACGCGAACTGGAGGCCGTCGAACGGCACGGCGCGCGGCTTGTCGGCTTCGGCGAGCCGGACTATCCGCCGATGTTGCGGCAGACCGAGAATGCGCCGCCGCTGGTCACGATCAAGGGCGATCCGGACGTCTTCCGGCGCAACGGCGTTGGCATCGTCGGCGCGCGCAACGCGTCGATGTCGGGTATCAAGATCGCGCAACGGCTGTCGCGCGATCTCGCGGAGACGGGCTATGCCGTCGTTTCCGGCCTGGCGCGGGGCATCGACCGGGCGGCTCACGAGGCTGCGCTTGAATCCGGCACGGTGGCAGTGCTGGCCGGCGGCATCGACAAGCCATGGCCGCCGGAAAACATCGCACTGCTGGAGGAAATCGAGAACGGCACGGGTGCGGCGATCACCGACAAACCGTTCGGCCGGGAAGCACGGGCGCGCGATTTCCCGCGCCGCAACCGGATCATTGCCGCATTGTCGCTCGGCCTCGTCGTCGTGGAAGCGGCGATGCGCTCCGGTTCGCTGATCTCGGCGCGGCTTGCCAACGAACTCGGCCGGCTGGTCTTCGCCGTGCCGGGCTCGCCGCTCGATCCGCGCGCCGAAGGCGCCAACATGCTGTTGAAGAACGGGGCCATCGTGACGACTTCGGCCGAGGACGTGATCGAAGCACTGGCGCCGCTCGACGACCGAGCGAGACCGTCACCGAAGGGCCAGTTGCCGCTGTTCGAGCCGGAAGACGCCATCGCGCTGCCGCCCAGCGACGACCAGCGGGCGCAGATCCTGTCGCTGCTCGGTCCCTCCCCCGTCGAGATCGACGATATAATCGGCCATACCGGTCTGCAGCCGGCCCAGGTGCATCTGGCGATCCTGGAGCTCGACCTCGCCCGGCGGATCGAACGTCACTCAGGCAACCGCGTCTCGCTTGTCGCCGCGCCCTGAAGCGCCATCGGTGTCGATGATGTTGCGCGCCTCGAGATAGGCCATCTCGATAAGATAGGAGAGCATCGGGTGCTCGTCGCCGCCCGAGAGGCGGCGCAATTCGGCAAGCATCGAACTGACATATTCCAGCCGGGCATGATCGATCTGACGGGTATCGGACACCCATATACCCCCGTTCGGTTAGGGCTCATTTCCATGGCGGGACGCGGCATTTCGAAGCGAGCGCTACACCGCGAGATCGCCACCCCCAGTCCCATATTCCCATTTTAACATTGCTAGTTTGGATTGCAATCTCGCAAGATTCAATCAATGCGTGTATTTGGATGGAAGAACCGCTAATCGCGTGCTGCCCCCTTGACCAAAGCGCGCCATACCGCCATGTGCGGAGCCTGTGCCGGCAGATCGTCGGCGTTTTTCTGGCCCCCTTTTTAGCTGTGCGTCATGGATGTTGTCGTCGTAGAATCGCCCGCCAAGGCGAAAACCATCAATAAATATCTGGGCTCCGGCTATAAGGTGCTGGCCTCGTTCGGCCATGTGCGCGACCTGCCGGCCAAGGACGGTTCCGTGCGCCCGGACGAGGATTTCGAGATGTCGTGGGCCGTCGACACGGCGTCGAACAAGCGACTGAACGATATCGCGACGGCCATGAAATCGGCCGACTCGCTCATTCTTGCGACCGACCCGGACCGCGAGGGCGAAGCGATCTCCTGGCACGTGCTGGAGGTTCTCAACAAGAAAAAGGCGGTGAAGGGCAAGCCGGTCAAGCGCGTCGTTTTCAACGCCATCACCAAGAAGGCCGTCACCGAAGCGATGGCCAATCCGCGCGATATCGACACGCCGCTGGTCGACGCCTACCTGGCGCGCCGCGCGCTCGACTATCTCGTCGGCTTCACCCTGTCGCCGGTGCTGTGGCGCAAATTGCCGGGCGCACGCTCGGCCGGCCGGGTCCAGTCTGTCGCCTTGCGCCTCGTCTGCGACCGCGAAGGCGAGATCGAACGCTTCAAGCCGGAAGAATACTGGCAGATCGCCGCGCATCTGAAGACCGAAGCCGGCCAGCCCTTCATCGCGCGCCTGACCGGGTTCGACGGCAAGCGCGTCACCAAGATGGATATCGGCGACGGCGACCATGCCGGCACGATCAAGACGATGCTGGAATCGGCTTCGTTCACGGTCGAGTCGCTGGAGGCCAAGCCGCAGAAGCGCAACCCGGCGCCGCCCTTTACCACCTCGACGCTGCAGCAGGCGGCATCCGCCAAGCTGGGCTTCGCGCCGGCGCGCACCATGCAGGTGGCGCAGCGCCTTTACGAAGGCATCGACGTCGACGGCGAGACCGTCGGCCTGATCACCTATATGCGTACCGACGGCGTGCAGATGGCGCCGGAGGCGATTACCGCCGCGCGTGACGCGATCGGCAAGGAGTTCGGCGCGGACTACGTGCCGGAACAGCAGCGCAACTACTCGACCAAGGCGAAGAACGCGCAGGAAGCACACGAGGCCATCCGCCCGACCGACTTCATGCGGACGCCGTCCTCCGTGCGCAGCGCGCTCGATGCCGACCAGCTGAAGCTGTACGACCTGATCTGGAAACGCGGCATCGCCAGCCAGATGGCGTCCGCCGAGATGGAACGCACGACGGTCGAGATCATCGCCACCGACGGCGGGAAATCGGCGACGCTGCGGGCGACGGGTTCGGTGATCAAGTTCGACGGCTTCCTCGCCGCCTATACGGAACACCGCGACGACATGAAGACCGACGCGGACGAGGAGGACGACTCCAACCGCCTGCCGGCGATGGATACCGGCGAAAAGCCGTCGCGCGAGAAGATCGAGGCGTCGCAGCACTTCACCGAGCCGCCGCCGCGCTATTCGGAAGCCTCGCTGATCAAGAAGATGGAAGAGCTCGGCATCGGCCGGCCGTCGACCTATTCGGCGACGCTGACGACGCTGCGCGACCGCGAATATGTCAAGCTCGACGGCAAGAAGCTGATCCCGGAAGCCAAGGGCCGCCTGGTGACTGCGTTCCTGGAAGGCTTCTTCGAGCGCTACGTGGAGTACGACTTCACCGCCTCGCTGGAAGAGAAGCTGGACGAGATCTCGGCCGGCAAGCTCGACTGGAAACAGGTGCTGCGCGACTTCTGGCGCGAATTCTCCGCCCATGTGGAGGAAACCAAGGAACTGCGCATCACCGACGTGCTCGACGCGCTCAACGAGCAGTTGGAGCCGCTGGTCTTCCCGCCGCGTCCGGATGGCTCCGACCCGCGCATCTGCCCGAAATGCGGCACCGGCAACCTCTCGCTGAAACTCGGCAAGTACGGCTCCTTCGTCGGCTGTTCGAACTACCCGGAATGCAACTTCACCCGCCAGCTCGGCGAGGAAGGTCCGACGGGTGAAGGGGGCGACCTGTCCGACGGGCCGAAGGCGCTCGGCACCGATCCGTACACGGAGGAGGAAATCACCCTGCGCACCGGCCGTTTCGGGCCTTATGTGCAGCGCGGCGAAGGCAAGGAAGCCAAGCGGTCCAGCCTGCCTAAGGGCTGGAAGGTCGAGGATATCGACCACGAAAAAGCGCTGGCGCTGCTGTCGCTGCCGCGCGACGTGGGGCAGCATCCGGAAACCGGAAAGATGATCTCGGCCGGCCTCGGCCGCTACGGACCGTTCGTCCTGCATGACGGCATGTATGCCAATGTGGAGAGCATCGAGGACGTGTTCTCCATCGGCATCAACCGGGCAGTGACGGTACTGGCCGAAAAGGCGGCGAAGGGGCCGGGCCGCGGCCGCTCCACGCCAGCGGCGCTGAAGGAACTGGGCGAACATCCGGAGGTCGGCGGACCGATCACGGTGCGCGACGGCCGCTACGGGCCCTACGTCAATCACGGCAAGATCAACGCGACGATCCCCAAGAACACCGAGCCGATGTCGGTGACGCTGGAGGATGCGGTCAAGCTGATCGCCGAGCGGGCGGAGAAATCCGGAAAGAAGGTCGGCGGGACGAAGGCCAAAAAGGCGCCTGCGAAGAAGGCCGCCGCGAAGAAAAAGGCTCCGGCGAAGAAGAAAGCCGCCGCCAAGGCCGATGGTTAGCAAGAAGCGGCGCAAGGGCGATCCCAAACCGCAGCCGCGAGAGCGCTCCGCGCATCTGCCGACACGCGACGACGTCGTCGCCTTCATCCGAGACAATCCGGACAAGTCGACCAAGCGCGACGTCGCCAGGGCCTTCAACCTCAAGGGCGACGACCGGGTCGCGCTGAAACACCTGTTCAGGGAACTGGAGGAAGAGGGCGTCTTCCAGCGGCGCGGCAAGCGCCTCGTTGCGGCGGGCGCCCTGCCGCAGGTCATGGTGCTGACGATCACCGGGCGCGACGGCGGAGGCGGCCTGCTCGCCCGTCCGCTCGAATGGGACGAGGCCGAACAGGGCGAGGCGCCGCTGATCGCCATCCAGGCGCCGCGCCATGCCAAGCAGCGGCAGCTTGTCGCCGGCGTCGGCGACCGCGTGCTGGCCCGCATCTCTCCGCCGCATGACGAAGCCAGCCCGCATACGGCGCGCGTCATCAAGAAGCTGGAGAAGCGCCGCGAGGCAGCCCTCGGCGTGATCCGCCGCATGGATGACGGCGGCTACCGGCTGGAGCCGGTCGACCGCAAGCAGCCGGAACTGATCATCGACAAGGACCAGCTTGCGGATGCGAGCGTCGGCGACCTCGTCGAAGTCGAGGTGACGAAGACCGGCCGCTACGGCCTGCCGCGCGCCGCGGTGACGCAGCGCGTCGGCTCGTTCGCTTCGGAAAAGGCGGTCTCGATGATCGCCATTCACGCCAACGGCATCCCGCATGTCTTTCCCGACGCCGTCATGGAAGAGGCGCAGGCGGCAAAGCCGGTCGCGCCCGGCGGCAAGCGCGAAGACTGGCGCAAGCTGCCGCTCGTCACCATCGATCCGCCGGACGCCAAGGACCATGACGACGCGGTGCATGCCGAAGCGGACACCGATCCCGGCAATCCCGGCGGATACGTCCTGACCGTCGCCATCGCCGATGTCGCCCATTACGTGCGGCCGGCATCGGCGCTCGACCGCGAGGCGCTGAAGCGCGGCAACTCGGTCTATTTCCCGGACCGCGTGGTGCCGATGCTGCCCGAGCGCATCTCCAACGACCTGTGTTCGCTGCGCGAAGGCGAGGACCGCCCTGCCCTCGCGGTGCGGATGACCTTCGGCGCGGACGGGAAGAAGCGCAGCCATTCCTTCCACCGCATCATCATGCGCTCGGCCGCCAAGCTCTCCTACCAACAGGCCCAGGCCGCGATCGACGGCGCGCCCGACGACAAGACCGGACCGTTGCGGGAACCGATCCTCAAGCCGTTGTGGGACGCCTATCACTGCCTTTCGAAAGGCCGGCAGGCGCGCGGCCCGCTGGAACTCGACCTGCCGGAACGCAAGATCATCCTCAACGCCGAAGGCATGGTCGACAAGATCGTCGTGCCGGCCCGCCTCGAAGCGCACCGGCTGATCGAGGAGTGCATGATCCAGGCCAATGTCGCCGCGGCGGAAACGCTGGAAGGCAAGCGGCAGATGCTGGTCTATCGCGTGCACGACTCGCCGTCGCTCGCCAAGGAAGAGGCGCTGCGCGAGTTCCTGAAGACACTGGACATCTCGCTGGCGCGCGGCGCGCAACTGCGCCCGGCGGCGTTCAACCTGATCCTGGAAGCGGTCAAGCCCACCGACCACGCGGCGCTGGTCAACGAGGTCATCCTGCGCAGCCAGGCGCAGGCGGAGTATTCGCCTGAGAATTACGGCCATTTCGGCCTCAACCTGCTGCGTTATGCGCATTTCACCTCGCCGATCCGCCGCTATGCAGACCTGATCGTGCATCGCGCGCTGATCCGCGCGCTCGACCTCGGCGACGGCAAGGACGGCCTGCCGGACGTGACCGAGGACCAGCTCCGCGAAATCGCCGGGCAGATTTCGGTGGCGGAACGGCGCGCCGTTAGTGCCGAACGCGCAACGGTCGACCGGCTGATCGCGCTGCATCTGGCGGACAATATCGGCGAGGAATTCGAGGGACGGATCGCCGGCATGTCATCGGCAGGGCTGTTCGTCTCGCTGCCGGCCTACGGCGCCGACGGTTTCGTGCCGGTGTCGACACTGGGCGACGAGTACTACCACCATGACGAGGCGCAGCACGCGATGGTCGGCGAGCGGACCGGCACGGGCTACCGGCTTGGCGACCCGGTGACGATCAAGATCGTGGAGGTGATTCCGCTCGCCGGTTCGATGCGCTTCGAGATGATCAGCGAGCCGCGCAAGCTTGGCACGTCGACAAAATCATTCCATAAGGCTCGCAAGGGCGCGCGGACGGCACAACGCGGCAATCGCGGGAAGCCCTCGAGCAGCCGGCCGAAAGCAGGACGCAGACGATGAGCGAAATGACATTCTTCCACAGCGGCGAGGAGCCGGTGCAGCCGAAACGGCCCGTGATTGCCGCCATGAAGCGGGGTTTTTCCGGCCGCTGCCCGCATTGCGGCGAAGGCAAGCTTTTCGCGGCTTTCGTCAAGCCCGTCGATGCCTGTTCGGTGTGCGGCGAGGATCTTCATCACCAGCGCTCCGACGATTTTCCCGCTTATCTCAACATCCTCATCGTGGGCCATGTCGGCGTCGGCGGCTTCACGCTGGCGGAGGCAATGACAAGCCTTTCCGGCTGGGTGCACCTGGCCATCTGGATCCCGATCATGCTGATCATGGCCGTCGGGATGATGCAGCCGTTGAAAGGCACGGTCATCGGCTTCCAGTGGGCCAACTACATGCACGGCTTCGGCGGCGAGGACGACATGCCCGAGGTCCATCCGGAACAGGATGCCTGAACCGCACAGCCATGAAATTCATAGAAACGACAAAGCCATATGGCCCCGCGCCCTACAGGCGGCCGCGTGACGCGGCGACGCTGATCCTGCTGCGGAAAACCGCCGGTGCACCGGAAGTGCTGATGGGACGACGCAGCGAGAAACTCGCCTTCATGCCCGGCATGTTCGTGTTTCCCGGCGGTCGCACCGAACGTGCCGACCTGACCGCGCCGAGAACGGGCAGCCTGCATGCCGGCGACGCCGAGCGGCTGGTCAAGGGCATGGGCGCCAAAGGAAGCCTTCGGCGCGCCGAGGCGCTGGCGATGTCGGCGATCCGCGAGACGCACGAAGAGACCGGGCTTTTCATCGGCCGCAATGGCGCCACCCCATCCTCAAGCCGGACCGACGCCTGGCGGGCATTCGCCGAAGGCGGCATCGTGCCGGACCTGTCGGCGCTGCGCTTCATCGCCCGTGCGATCACGCCGCCCGGCCGGCCGCGCCGCTTCGACACGCGCTTCTTCGTCGCCGACGCCGACCACGTCTGCAATCCGGACGAGCTGGTCGCCAATCCGGAGGAGGAGCTGGAAGAAGTGCGCTGGATCGGCTTCGGCGATTTCGACGGAATCAGGATGCCGGACATCACGGAGGCCATCCTGGAACTCCTTGCCGACCGGCTGAAGGACGACCCGGAGCTGACGCGCGACATGCCGTTGCCGTTCATACGGGCGGAAAACAGGCGCTTCATCCAGACTTTGGAGTGATGGGCCGCGAATGACGGCTTGACTTTTAGCCCGCAATCCGTAGTTTCCGCGCAAATTCGCCGACGGTCTTTCCAGTAACCCGTCTTAGGCACGCTTTCAGAAAAAGACAGGTACAGCATCATGGCAAAGGCCACGACGATCAAAATCAAACTGCAGTCCACTGCGGATACCGGCTTCTTCTACGTCACGAAGAAGAACAGCCGTACCTTCACCGAGAAGATGGTGAAGACGAAATACGACCCGATTGCCAAGAAGCATGTCGAGTTCAAGGAAGCCAAAATCAAGTAAGGCCTCCCACAGCAGCGCATTTCCAAACCGCCGTTCGCAAGACCGGCGGTTTTTTGTTGTTCACGCCGCCCTGGAGACGACGCGGTTGCGGCCGGACGACTTCGCCTCGTACAGCGCCTCGTCGGCGCGCTTGAGCAAAGCCTTCGCATCCTCGCCATTGTCGCGGTTCAGCGTCGCCACGCCGACGCTGACGGTCACCGGCAGTGACTTGGCCCCGTTCGAGACGAGGAAGGCATCCTGCTCGATCTGGAGGCGCAGGCGCTCCGCGACGTCGGCGGCGACATGGGCAGGCGTGTCCGGCATGACGATGACGAATTCCTCGCCGCCATAGCGGCAGGCGAGGTCCATGCCGCGGACATTGATGCGCAGGCGGCGGGCGAACTCGCGCAGCACGTCGTCGCCGGCATCGTGGCCATGGCTGTCATTGACGGCCTTGAAGCGGTCGATGTCGGTGATCAGAAGCGACAGGTTCTTCTCGCGGCTGTGCGCGCGGGCAACAAGCGTGTCCAGATGGGTATCGAGGTACCGCCGGTTGTGCAGTCCGGTCAGGCCATCGGTGACGGCGAGTTCGATGGAATGGGCGACGTTGTCGCGCAGGCCGTCGTGATAGCGCTTGCGGCGAACCTGGGTGCGCAGGCGGGCGGTCAGTTCGTTCGGATCGACCGGGCGCACGATGTAATCGTTGACGCCGAGCTCCAGCGCCCGCTTGATCAGGTCATCCTCCTCGGCGTCGGCGACCAGAATGATCGGCACGAAACGGGTGCGGTCCAGCGAACGCAATTGCGAGCAGACGCGCAGAGCGTCGAACTTCTCGAAACGGGCGGCGACGAAGACGCAATCGAAATCGCTTTCGGCAGCCTTGAACACGCCCTCCTGCGGATCGGGCGCATGTTCGATGTCGAAGCCCTTGCGCAAGGGCCTGACCAGTCCGTCGAAGACGCTCTGACGCTCCTCGATGACCATCACCCTGGGTTTCTCGCGCCCCTGATCTTCAGGGGCGGCGTCGAACAGGGTGTCGAGGCCGATATCGCGGGCCGTGACGGCGCGCAGACGCAGCTCGTCGGTCAGCATCTTCAGCCGCAGCAGGCTTCTGACCCGCGCCAGCAGTTGCACATCGTTGACCGGCTTGGTGAGGAAATCGTCGGCGCCGGCCTCAAGGCCGCGCACGCGGTCGGCCATCTCGTCGAGCGCGGTCACGATGACGACCGGGATGTGGCAGGTGGCCGGGTTGGCCTTCAGCCGGGTGCAGACCTCGAAGCCGTCGATGCCGGGCATCATGATGTCGAGAAGGAGCAGGTCGACCGGCGAGCCTGCGCAGATATCAAGCGCCTGCTGGCCGTTTTCGGCGGTGATGACATCGAAATACTCGGCTGTCAGGCGCGTTTCGAGGAGATTGCGGTTCGCCTCGATATCATCAACGACAAGTATGCGCGCGGTCATGGGACGCGGTCCTGTTCACAGCTTCAAGCGTCGCCAAGATACGACTTAATGGTTTCGATAAATTTAGGAACGGAGATCGGCTTGGAGATATACCCCTCGCAACCGCCCTGGCGGATGCGCTCCTCGTCGCCCTTCATGGCAAAGGCGGTGACCGCGATCACCGGGATCGCGTGCAATTCGTCGTCCTCTTTCAGCCACTTGGTGACCTCGAGGCCGGATACTTCCGGAAGCTGGATGTCCATCAGGATCAGGTCCGGCCGGTGAACGCGGGCGAGATCGAGTGCTTCCAGGCCGTTGCGCGTACGCACGGTTTCGTAGCCGGTCGCCTCGATAAGATCGCGGAACAGCTTCATGTTGAGTTCGTTGTCCTCAACGATCATCACTGTCTTGGCCATTGCATTACCCCCGATCGGTTTTCCCCACCTCGCAGGCAGGCGCATCACCGGTGTCGTTTTTGCCGTTTTGCAGGGCTATAACGCGATTCCCTTGAGAAATAACGAACGGACGAGCGATGAGTGACGAAACGGCCGAAACAGGGCCTGAATCGGTCGCGGTGGCCGCTTTGGGCTGGATCGCGGGCAATGAGGACATGCTGAACCGTTTCCTGGCGCTGACCGGCATCGAGGCCGGCCAGATCCGGCAGGCCGCGAACGAACCGGGCTTCCTCGCCGGCGTGCTCGATTTCCTGCTGGCGCACGAGCCCAGCCTGATGGCGTTCTGCAACGAAACAGAAACCGATCCGGAAGTCGTGCAGCGGGCACGCGAGCTGTTGCTCGGCAATCCGGGAAACGAGTGGGCATCGACATGACCCCGGAAGAAGAAAAACGGATCGAGGCGCTCGCGCGCTCGGACAGGCCGCTCGTCGTCTGCGACATCGACGAGGTGGTGCTGGAGTTCGTTTCTCCCTTCATGGCCTTTCTCGACAGTCACGGCCACGAACTGCGCGCGGATTCGTTTCGCCTGAGCGGCAATGTATACTTGAAGGATACCGGGCAAGCTGTTGATAACGAGATCGTTTCCGATTTCCTCGAACGCTTCTTCGGCGAACACGACACATGGCAGACCCCTGTCGAGGGCGCACTCGACACGCTCGCCGAGATCGAGGCAACACACGAGGCCGACATCGTTTTCCTGACGGCGATGCCGCCGCGCCATCACGGGCGACGGCGCACCCTGCTGGACAGGCACGGTTTTGCGCATCCGATGATCGCCACCGAAGACGCCAAGGGCGGTGCCGTTGCCGAACTGACGCGACACAATCCGAAAAGGCCGGTCGCCTTCATAGACGATTTGCCGCCGAACCACATCAGCGTGCTCAACGCCGTGCCGGATGCGCTCGGCCTGCACCTGATGGCCTACCGGGCGTTCGCGCCGCACCTGCCGCCGATGCCGAAGGGCGTGACCAGCGTGGAAGACTGGCCGGCCGCCGCGGCCGCGATCGCCGATTTTCTCGAGAACCGGGGCCATTGACGGAAATCAAAGCGCCAGGCGCATGAGCGGGCGGCCGTCCTTGCGCAGCGCGGCCTGCTCGAAACCCGCACTTTCGAAGACCCGGGTCGACCCGACGAAAAGGCCGACCGACTTCGCCTGCTTTGCCCGGTCCATCGGGCAGGCCTCAAGAATCCGGGCGCGGTTCCGGCGTGCGTAATCGATGCCGGCGGCGACCATGGCGTGCGAGAGCCCCTGCCCGCGCATGGCCGATTTGGTAAAAAAACACGAGATCGTCCAGACGGACGGATCGTCCGCCGGGGCGTCGGGCAGCGGCGCAGAGACACGGCCCGGATTGTTGAATTGCGGTACGTCGGCGCGCGGCCCGATCTGCATCCAGGCAATCGCCGCGCCATCGAGATAGCCAAGCAGGCCCGGCGGCGGACCGGCCTCGATTCGGGAGCGGATGAAGTCCTTGTTGTCCTCGGACGAATTGGCCTTGCGCTGTTTCGGCGCGAGGCGGAAATAGGTGCACCAGCAGCCGTAGCAGGCGCCCTGGCGTCCGAACAGGCTTTCGAAATCCGGCCAGCGATCGGCCGTCAGAGGCACCACGTCCAACTTTGCCATGACGGCTTCCTTGCTTGGTGATAATTTCGCCCGCGATATCGCAGGATCAATGTTCATGGTATGTTCACATCGATGACAGCTGCTGTCAACATCTCCGGCGGTGGCTTTTGCCGCGACTGCCTGCGCCCGACCGAGGGCCGGGAGAAGCGCTGCCTTGCCTGCGGCAGCCCTCGCCTGCTGCGCCACGGGGAACTCGACACGCTGTCGATCGCGCATATCGACTGCGACGCCTTCTATGCCTCAGTGGAAAAGCGCGACAATCCGGATCTGCGCGACAAGCCGGTGATCGTCGGCGGCGGCAGGCGGGGCGTCGTTTCGACCTGCTGCTACATCGCGCGGATCAACGGCGTGCGCTCGGCCATGCCGATGTTCAAGGCGCTTGATGCCTGCCCGGACGCGGTCGTCGTCAAGCCGGACATGGAAAAGTACGCCCGCGTCGGCAAGGAAGTCCGCGAGGCGATGCGCGAACTGACGCCGCTGGTCGAGCCGCTGTCGATCGACGAGGCGTTTCTGGACCTGACGGGAACGGGACGGCTGCACAAGGACACGCCGGCGCGGGTGCTGGCGAAATTCGCCAGGCGCGTCGAAGACGAGATCGGCATCACCGTGTCCGTCGGGCTTTCCTACTGCAAGTTTCTCGCCAAGGTCGCGTCGGACTTCGAAAAGCCCCGCGGTTTCTCGGTAATCGGCGAGGGTGAAGCGCTTTCCTTCCTGCGCGACAAGCCGGTCACGCTGATCTGGGGCGTCGGAAAGGCGTTCGCCTCGACACTGGAAAAGGACGGCATCCGCACCATCGGGCAGCTGCAGACGATGGAAGAGTCGACGCTGATGAAACGCTACGGGGTGATGGGCCGCAGGCTCTACCACCTGTCGCGCGGGCAGGACGAGCGGTCGGTGCATGTCGAGCACGAGGCCAAAAGCATCTCGGCGGAAACGACCTTCAACGTGGACTACGCCTCCGCCGCCGACCTGCTGCCGGTGCTGCGCGCACTGTCGGAAAAGGTCTCCGAACGGCTGAAGGCTTCCGACCTTGCAGGGCGCACGGTGACGCTGAAACTGAAGGACAAGCAGTTTCGCACCCGCACGCGCAACCGCCAGCTTGGCGACCGCACGCAGCTTGCCGACCGTATATTTCGCACAGCAGCGGCGATGCTGGAAAAGGAACTGGACGGCACGGAATTCCGGCTGCTCGGCGTCGGCGTGGCGGACCTTGCCCATGACGCGATGGCCGATCCGTTCGACCTCGTCGATATCGAGGGGCAACGGCGCGCCAGGGCCGAGGCCGCCATGGACAAGGTGCGGGCGAAATTCGGCGGCAAGGCGGTGGAGACCGGCTACACGTTCGGCACCGGCAGCCGCGGCAAGCCGCAACGCGACCAGGACAACTGAACCGGCGTCTCAGTCCTCTTCGTTTTCCTCCAGCCTCTCGACCGGCGGGTGCTCTCCGCTTTCGCCGCTACCGCCCGCGACGGCCAGATGGTGGGTTATCCGCCAGAGATGGTAGGCGGTGCGATGCAGCCAGCGCACGGCATCGAGGCGGAGCAATGTCGTGCCTGTGCCGATGGAGCCGTGGGCGGCGAAATCGATGGTTTTCTCACGCACGACATGACGCTGTTCGCGCAGGATGCCGCGCAGCTTGTCGAAGCGAGATTCCAGCGCTTCGGCATCTCCGGTTTCCGCAAACCGGCGAGCGAGTTCCCGCATGACGCCCGCCAGCCGCCACAGCCGCCTGTCGCTACGCAGTGCCCGGACCCGGGTCACCTGGGTGCAGCGGGCGAGCAGCCGATTGGCGTGATCGAGCACATGCATCGCCGACAAGTAGCGTTCGTGCAGGCGCGGGCCGGCATGGCCGGTTCGGATACGCTCCATGTAGAGGCGCGTGGCGTCGAGGGCATCGCGCAATTCGAGAATGCGGGCCGGCTCCATTTCACGCACACCGTCGCGGCCCAGCAATCCGGTGACGCTTTGCGCCAGTTCCAGGACGATGGCGCGCAGGGTGGCGATGGAGGCATCGAGCGCAGCCGACGGGCTCGCCAGCAGGCGCTCGTCCAGACGGTCGGCCAGCGGCACGCCCCCTTCCGGCACGAGGCGCATGACGAAACGCGCAAATGCGTTGGTGAAAGGCAGAACCAGAACCACGCCGAGCACGTTGAACAGGGTGTGGAAGGCGACCAGCCCGAATTGGGCGTCGCCGCCGGCGGCGAGCCACTCCTCGGCCTGCCAGACGTAGAATGGCAGCAGGAGGAAGGCCACCACGCCTGTCGCCAGGTTGTAGAGGATATGGGCATAGCCGGTTCGGCGCATGGCGGTCGAACCGCCGAGGACGGCAAGCACGGTCTTGAAAGTGGTGCCGACATCCATGCCGATCACCATGGCGCAGGCCTGCGGGAAGGAGATCGCCCCGGCATGCAGCGCGACCAGCGCCGTAGCGACGCCGGCGCTCGACGACTGGGTGACAAGGGTGATGAGAATGCCGATCAGGACGAGTTCCAGACGGCCCAGAATTGTATCGCCCGGAAAGCTCTCCGGCGTGACGATGCCTTCCAGCGCGCCAAGGCCGGCCTGCATCATGTCGATACCGATAAAGAGCAACGCGAAACCGGCCACGCCCATACCAAGCTGGGCGAGCCGTCCCGATGCGAAAATGCGCAGCACGACACCGGCCAGCGCCAACGGCATGGCAGCAAGGCCGAGCTTGAACTTGAAGCCGAGCGCGGCGACCAGCCAGCCGGTGATGGTGGTGCCGATATTGGCGCCGAAGATGATGCCGAGCGCGTGCGGAAAGGTCAGCAGGCCGGCGCCGACAAGGCCAATGGCGATCATCGTGGTCGCGCTGGACGACTGTATCAGCGCCGTCGTCGCCGCGCCGGTGGCAGCGCCGGTGAGCGGGCTCTTCGTGAATGCGGCGAGAACACGGCGCAACTGATCGCCGGCAAGGGCGCGCAGGCCGTCTGTCAGCAACAGCATGCCGAGAAGGAAGAGGCCAATGCCACCGGCCGCCTGCATGAGATCCGGGATCATCCGGTCTTTCTAGAATGACGCCGGGATGTACGCCAGAGGCCCCGCGCCATCAAGCGGCGAAACGGCGTCATCCCCCTATCACCGGCAACTCCGGCGCAGCGCGCGTGCTCAGAAGTTGTGGTTGTCCGTCGCGAATGACTATGTTTTCCTCGAGCACCATGATCTTTCCCGGACCGACGCTGATGCCCGGTTCGAGGGTCATCACCATGCCCGGCTGCAGAACCGTCTCGTCGAAACCGACCAGCGAGGGCGGTTCGGTCAACTGCATGCCGAGTCCGTGACCGTAGCGGCCGACATCGCCGCCATCTTCTCCAATCACCTCCGCCATTGCCTTGAACAGGTCGCGGCAGGTGACGCCCGGCCGCGCGACGGCAAGCGCCGCTTCGGTCGCGCGCCAGAGCGTATCGTGGGCGCGATGCGCCGCTTCGGATGCATGGCCGACAGCGAAGTTGCGGTCGAAATCGCAGAAATAGCCGCGCAGCGTGGAACCGGTATCGAGCATCAGCACGTCGCCGGCTTTCAATGTCTCGCCGGACGGCGGCGAGATGACATCGCCATAACCGCCCTGCCCAGCGCCGCCGACGAGGTAAGGCACATCCTCCGCGCCGTTTTTCAGCAACTCGATCTTGAAGGCGCGGAAAGCGTCGGCCAGCGTCTGGCCTTCGTGAAACAGTGCTGGCGCGACGTCGAAGCTTTTCGATGCGATGGCGCAGATTTCCGCGATCGTCGCGATCTCGGCTTCCGACTTGACCATGCGCTGGCGCTGCACGATCGCTGTCGCGTCGACGAATACCGAGCCTGGCAGCCCGGCCCGCAACGCATCGAAATCGGCGAGCGGCATGCGCAGCGCGGTCTCGCGGCCCATCATCACGCCGATCCGCGCATGGGGCCGCAGCGCGTCCGCCAGGAGCGACAGGCCGTCATCGTCGGGATGCGGCGACGACCAGGTGCGGACCTCGCCGACAAAGGCGGATCGCATCAGGTCGGCGCCGATTGCCGGTATGATGGCGGCCGGCTTTCCGGATTTCGGGACGACCAGGAACCACGGCCGGGTCGGGCTTTGCCAGAATAGCGTGCGGAAGCCGGTGAAATAGCGAATCTCCGCCTCGGTGTTGAAGAAAAGCGCGTCGAGATCGTTTTGCCGCATCGCGGACCGGATTTTTTCCAGCCGCGCCTCAAACTCCGAGACGGGAAAGTCACGCACTGCCATTGAAGCCCTCCACCGGCACGGCTGGAGCTTATCGGGAATTCGAAACGGAAGGAAAGACGGCCCGCTCGCCGTGATGCGCTTTTGTCACAACAACCGGCAACCGCGCACCACCGGTTCACCAGGGGTTGGTGGGCGGACGAACCGTGATTACATTCCGGTTGTGCGGACGGATGCGGACCGGCCCGGACGCACTATCCATCCGCGACGCAGAGAAAGGTTCTTGATGATTGTGCCGGCAACCCGGAAAGCCGGGCGGAAGCACGGATAGGTTTACGGAGCGGCCGCCGCGATATCTATCGCGCGACCGAATGACTTCCGTCACCTCCGCCATCGGCTGAATTCCCGGACGTCCGCAGGCTAAGGCTCGCGGCGCGTGCGGTGTTTGTTTCATGGCTGACCCCGTCTCGCGGGAGGCAGCCACTACCGGTGTTGGACCAATGACCATCAATCTTTCAGAACTGGCCGAATTCGGCTGGAATTCCCATTTCACTTCGCAACTCGAGCCCGATGAATTCGACGACCTCGTGCCGGCGCGGGTGATTGCCGTGCATCGCAACGCGCTGGACATCGCCGGGCCCAATATTGCGACATCCGTCCCTCCCGTTCCGTCACACGACGATGAAGAAGGAGCTGCGACGGTCGGCGACTGGCTTTTGATCGACCCGCAAACGATGCGCGCCAATCGCGTGCTGGACAGGAAAAGCCTGTTCAAACGCCGCGCGGCCGGAACCGGGCGCCGCTTGCAGATGATCGCCGCGAATATCGACACGCTGTTCATCGTCACCTCCTGCAACCAGGACTTCAACGTCGCCCGGCTGGAGCGCTACCTGGCGCTGGCGCGCGAGGCCGGCGTTACACCGGTGATCGTGCTGACCAAGGCCGACCTGACCGATACGCCGGAAGATTTCGAACGCGCCGCGGCCCGGTTGATGCCGGCGCTTTGCGTCGAGACGGTGGACGCGCGCGATCCGGACAGCGTCGAGCGCCTCGCCGCGTGGTGCGGTCGCGGCGAGACGATCGCGCTCGTCGGGTCGTCGGGCGTCGGCAAGTCCACCCTGGTCAACACGCTGACCGGCGCGGATGATATCGCCACCGCCGGCATCCGCGAGGACGACGACAAGGGCCGGCACACGACGACCGGCCGGATGCTCCACCGGCTGCCCGCCGGCGGGTGGATGGTCGACACGCCGGGCATGCGCGAACTGCAACTGACCGACGTTCACGCCGGCATAGAAGACGTGTTTTCCGATATCGTCGAAATCGCGAGCGCCTGTCGCTTTCGCGATTGCGCGCATGACGGAGAGCCGGGATGCGCGGTGGCCACCGCGGTCGCGGACGGAACGCTGCAGCCAGACCGGGTGCGCCGCTGGAAGAAGCTGCTCGCGGAGGAGGCGCACAATTCCGCAACCCTTGCGGAACGGCGTTCCCGCGACAAGGAGTTCGGCAAGATGGTCAAGCGCGTCATGAGCGAAAAGAAGAACAAACGCTGAGTCTGACGCCACTCCCGCACGTACCGGGCCGCCTCGCTTCGGCGGGACGGCTCGGCTATGCTTGGCGATGAATCGAAACATGCAAGGATTCGAACCATGGCCGAACAGCGCTCCGCCCGACTCGCCGTTCTCATCGACGCCGACAACACCTCCGCCAAGATCGCCGACGGGCTGTTCGAGGAAATCGCCAAGATCGGCGAGGCGAGTGTGCGGCGCATCTATGGCGACTTTTCCAGCACCCGCATGAAGAGCTGGAACGAAATCCTCGCCAGCCACGCCATCGTGCCGCAGCAGCAATTCGCCTACACCTCGGGCAAGAACGCCTCCGACATCACGCTGGTGATCGATGCCATGGACCTGCTGCATTCGGGCCGGTTCGACGGCTTCTGCCTGGTTTCCTCGGACAGTGACTTCACCCGGCTTGCCTCGCGCATCCGCGAACAGGGCATCGACGTCTACGGCTTCGGCGAGAAGAAGACGCCGGAGAGTTTCCGCCAGGCGTGCCGGCGCTTCATCTACACCGAGAACCTGATGCCCGAAGCCACCGCGACGAGGGAAACCGGCGTCAAGCGGGAGCCGGCGAAGAACGCGATCGCCCTGATCGAAAAGGCGATGGAGCAGATAGAGACGGAAGAGGACGCCTGGGTGACGCTCGGCGCGGTCGGCACGCAACTCTCCAACCTCGCCTCGGACTTCGACCCGCGTACCTTCGGCTCGCGCAAGCTCTCCGACCTCGTCAGGAAGACCGGCGCCTTCGACATCGACCATCCCGAGGGCGGGTCGATCCGCATTCGCAAGAAGCAGGCGGCCAAGGGCGGCAGGAAGTCCTGATTCGATGGAACGCGGCCCGACGGCCCCACTGACGGCCGGAACGCTTTATTTCGCGCTGGCATTCGCGGCGGGCTTCGTACTCGGCACGATCCGCGTGCTCGCCGTCGTGCCGGCGGTCGGAGAGACCCTTGCCGTGTTGATCGAGCTGCCGATCATGCTGACGGTCTCATGGATCGCCTGCGGCTTCGTCATCCGACGCCTGAATGTGCCGGCCACTGTCCACCACCGGATCGTCATGGGTGCCGCCGCATTCACGCTGCTGATGATCGCGGAAGTCGGCGTTGCCTGGCTGCTCGGTCGCCGCTCGGTATCCGACTACCTGACCCATTACACTGAATTGGCCGGCGCGCTGGGACTGGCGGGCCAGATCGTTTTCGCCACATTTCCGCTGCTGCGCCTGAAGTTGGCGGACAAGGCCGGCTCCTAGACCAGTTCCACGTCCACCACGCCGGGGATCGCCTTCACCGCGCCGGCGATCGGCGGTGAAACCTGGTAGTTTTCGCCGATCGAGATCTCGACCTCGCCGCCGCCCTCGCCCTTGATGACGATCAGGGAGACAGGGCTGTCGCCCGTCGTCTTCAGATGCGCGGCGATGCTCTTGAGCGGCTTCTGGTCGCGCAGATAGATGCGCAGCGCGTGGTTCTGACGATGTGCCTCGTCGTCGAGGCGCTGCACCTTGTTGGCGCGCAGGCTGATGCCCTCCTCGCGATTATCCGCGCCGACCTCGAGCACGACCGAGGACCCCGGTTCCATCAGGTCCTCGTAAGCCAGGAGCGTCTCGGAGAACATCACGACCTCGAACTGGCCGGTCGCATCCGACAGCACGAAGATGCCCATCTTGTTTCCCATGCGCGTCCTGCGGACCTGTTTCGAGGCGACAGTGCCGGCGAGCCGTCCGGCCTTCGCGCCGCGTTTCACGGCGAGCGCGAAATCGGCATATTGCTGCACGCGCATCTTTTCGAGCACGGGCTGGTAATCGTCCAGCGGATGGGCGGAGAAATAGAAACCGAGCACCTGGAACTCGCGCATCAGCTTTTCCGAGCTCGTCCACGGCTCTGTATGCGGCAGGTGCAGCCGCTCCGGCTCGACCGCCGACAATGCGCCGAAGATGTCGCCCTGGCCGCTCTCGGCCTGCTCGACGGCGCGCTGCGACAGGCCCATGATGCGGTCCAGACCGCCGACCAGCGCGGCGCGGTCATGGCCGAAACAGTCGAGCGCGCCGGCTGCGATCAGGCCTTCCAGCGTGCGGCGGTTGACGATGCGGGTGTCGATGCGGTTGGCGAAATCCTCGAGGCTCTCGAACGGCCTGTCGCCGCGGCGCTCGACGATGTGGTCGACGGCGGCCTCGCCGACGCCCTTGATGGCGGCCAGCGCGTAATAGATCTTGTTCTCGCCCACCTCGAAGGGCCGGTAGGAGGTCTGCACCGACGGCGGCCGCACCTCGATGCCGAGCCGGATGGCGTCGCGGCGGAAATCGTTCAGCTTGTCGGCATTGGCCATGTCGTAGGTCATCGACGCGGCGAGGAACTCGACCGGATAATGCGCCTTCAGATAGCCGGTCTGGTAGGAGACGATGGCGTAGGCGGCGGCGTGCGACTTGTTGAAGCCGTAGTCGGCGAACTTGGCGAGCAGGTCGAAGATGAAGTCCGCCTGGTTCTTCGACACGCCGCGCTCGGTCGCGCCCTCGACGAAGATGCCGCGCTGCTTTTCCATCTCGGCGCGGATCTTCTTGCCCATGGCGCGGCGGAGCAGGTCGGCCTGTCCGAGCGTGTAGCCGGCAAGCTCCTGGGCGATCTGCATCACCTGCTCCTGGTAGACGATGACGCCCTGCGTCTCCTTCACCAGGTGGTCGATCTTCGGGTGGATCGAGGCGATTTCCTCCTCGCCATGCTTGCGGGCGTTGTAGGTCGGGATATTCTCCATCGGACCCGGACGGTAGAGCGCCACGAGCGCGATAATGTCCTCGATACGGTCCGGCTTCATGCCGATCAGCGCCTTGCGCATGCCCGCCGATTCCACCTGGAACACGCCGACGGTCTCGCCGCGCGACAGCATTTCGTAGGTCGGCGCGTCGTCGAGCGGCAGGTTGGAGAGATCGATGTCGATCCCGCGCCGCCTGATGAGGTCGACGGCCGTCTTCAGCACGGTCAGCGTCTTCAGGCCGAGGAAGTCGAACTTCACCAGGCCGGCCTGTTCGACCCATTTCATGTTGAACTGGGTGACCGGCATGTCGGATCGCGGATCGCGGTACATCGGCACCAGTTGCGACAGCGGCCGGTCGCCGATGACGATGCCGGCGGCGTGGGTCGAGGCGTGGCGGTAGAGACCCTCCAGCTTCAGGGCCATGTCGAGCAACTGCCCGACGATCGGCTCCTTCTGCTTTTCCTCCTCGAATTTCGGTTCGCCCTCGATCGCCTTGCCGAGCGGCGTCGGGTTGGCCGGGTTGTTGGGCACCAGCTTGCACAGCCGGTCGACCTGGCCGTAGGGCATTTCGAGCACGCGGCCTACATCGCGCAGAACAGCGCGCGCCTGCAGCGTACCGAAGGTGATGATCTGGCCGACCTGGTCGCGGCCATAGCGGTCCTGCACGTAATGGATCACCTCTTCGCGGCGGTCCTGGCAGAAGTCGATGTCGAAGTCCGGCATCGAGACGCGGTCCGGGTTGAGGAAGCGCTCGAACAGCAGCGAGAAGCGCAGCGGATCGACGTCGGTGATGGTCAGCGCCCAGGCGACAAGCGAACCGGCGCCCGAGCCGCGGCCCGGGCCGACCGGAATGTCATGCGCCTTGGCCCATTTGATGAAGTCGGCAACGATCAGGAAGTAGCCCGGGAACTGCATCTTCTCGATGATGCCGAGTTCGTATTCCAGCCGCTCGTCGTAATCGCCGCGCGTGTAACCCTCGCTCATGCCGTGTTCTTCGAGGCGCTGCTCGAGGCCTTCGCGGGCCTGGCGGCGCAGTTCGGCGGCCTCGGCGGCGACGGCCTCGTCGTGGCCGACACCCTTCGCGTCGGCCGCGAAGCGCGGCAAGATCGGCTTGCGGGTCTGCGGAAAATAGGAGCAGCGTTGCGCGATTTCGACGGTGTTCTCGACGGCTTCGGGCAGGTCCTCGAACAGCTTGACCATCTCGGCTTCCGGCTTGAGCCAGTGGTCCGGCGTCAGCTGGCGGCGGTCCTCGATGGACAGCAGCGATCCTTCGGCGATGGCGATCAGCGCGTCATGCGCCTCGTAGTCGTCCGGCTTGAGGAAGAAAGCCTCGTTGGTGGCGACCAGCGGCAGGCCGTGCGCGTAGGCAAGCTCGACGGTCGCCTGCTCGACAGCCCGGTCGTAGCCCTTGTAGCGCTGGAGTTCGACATAGAGGCGGTCGCCGTAGATCTCTTTCAGGGCGAGCAGGCGCCGTTCGGCGATCGTCTGGTGGCCGTCGGCAATCATCCGGCCGACCGGGCCGAGCGGCCCGCCGCTCAGGCAGATGACGCCCTCGGCATGATCCCGCAACCAGGAGAACTGCAACTGGGCACGCGCGCCTTCCTCGGAGTCGAGATAGGATTTGGAGACCAGTTCGACGAGATTGGCGTAACCTGTCTCGGTCGCCGCGATCAGGACGACCGCTTCCGCCTGGCGGAAATGCGCGTTCTTGCCATTGCCGGAACGCGGCGTCACCAGGTCGCCGTCGAAGACGAGATCGAGCTGGCAGCCGACTATGGGCTGGATGCCGTCGTCCGAAGCCTTCTGGGCGAACTCGAGCGCGCCGAACAGGTTGCCGGTGTCGGCAATTCCGATGGCCGGCATGTTGTTGGCGGTCGCGAAAACGATCACCTTCTTGAGCGGCAGCGCGCCCTCGAGCAGGGAGTAGGCGGAATGAACGCGCAGATGGACAAATTGCGGTTCGGCCAGTGCTGGCGCCGCGTCGCGATTATCCGTCGGCTGATCGCCCATTGCCTGTCCCGTTTCCCAATGTGACCGATAGGTTTTCCGACTCCGTATCAGAGTCGCTCGTCGGTCACTATGGGAGTGAGGTCGAGCCGGGTCCAGCCTTGCCGGAGTCGATCCCCGGCATGGCTGTGGATAGCTGGTCTCAGAGGGCGTTTACGCAAAGCGAGAAGGTGGCGATGAAGGCGGCGACGGAAACGAAAGAGGCGATGTCACGGAAGATGAGAGGCATGGATCAATCTCCTTGTTTTTCATCTGTCTCTTTTATGTTCCATCTATGTTCTCTTTTCAAGGGAAAAGAGTCCTATCGGCGGAACGCGCGCCAACGCGGTTAACAAGCCGTGAATCCAGGCTCAGCCGGCGAAGGGAACGATATGGCCGTCGTCCAGCGTGACGACGCGGTCCATGCGCTCGGCAAGGGCATGGTTGTGGGTCGCGACAAGAGCCGCGAGACCGGACTGGCGGGCGAGCGCCGACAGCGCCTCGAAGACATAGCCGGAGGTTTCCGGATCGAGATTTCCGGTCGGTTCATCGGCAAGCAGGACAAGCGGCGCATTGGCGACGGCGCGGGCAATCGCAACCCGCTGCTGCTCGCCGCCGGAGAGTTCCGCCGGACGGTGTTCGGCGCGCGGACCGACACGCAAATAATCGAGCAGCTGGAACGCCCGCTCGGCGGCTTCGGGCTTCGACAGGCCGCGGATCATTTGCGGGATCATGACGTTTTCCAGCGCCGAGAACTCCGGCAGCAGGTGATGGAACTGATAGACGAAGCCGATGTCGTTGCGCCGGCGCGCGGTGCGCTCGCCATCGGACAGGGTGCCGCAAGCGGTCCCGGCGATATAGACATCGCCGCTGTCGGGGCGTTCCAGCAGGCCGGCCAGGTGCAACAGGGTCGACTTGCCGGCGCCGGACGGCGCGACCAGCGCGACCATCTCGCCCGATTTCAGTTCGAAATCCGCGCCCTTGAGGATTTCCAGGCGATGATCGGCTTCCTGGTAGGCCCGATGGACGCCATCGAGCCGCAGCACGCTTTTGGAGGTCGCCATCATTCGTACCTCAGTGCTTCGACCGGATCGAGCTTGGCGGCGCGCCAGGCCGGCAGGATGGCGGCGAAGAAGGAGAGGCTGAGCGACAGGACCACCACGGCCGCCGTCTCGTAGGGATTCATCTTCGCCGGAATCTCGCTGAGGAAGCGGATCGTCGGGTCCCACACATCGGCGCCCGCCATCCAGTTCATCAGGCGCTGGATCGACCGGATGTTCCAGCACACGAGCAGCCCGAGGATCAGCCCCGTCACGGTGCCGACGAAACCGACGCCGATACCGGCCATGATGAAGATGCGCATCACGGCGGCCTGGGTGGCGCCCATGGTGCGCAGGATGGCGACGCCCCTCGCCTTCTCCTTCACCATCATGATGAGGCTGGCGACGATGTTGAGCGAGGCGACGACAACGACGATCGACAGGATCAGGAACATGGCGTTGCGCTCGATGATCAGCGCCGAGAAGAAAGCCTGGTTTCGCTGCCGCCAGTCGGAAATGAAGACCGGCCGTTCGGCTGCCTGCTCGATCCCCGGCTTGTAGCTGTCGACGGCGTCGGGATCGTCGACGAAGACCTCGATGACCTGGGCGATGCCTTCCTGGTTGAAATAAAGCTGCGCTTCCTCCAGCGGCATGAAGATGATCGAGGAATCGTATTCCGACATGCCCATCTCGAAGATCGCGCGCACGGGATAGGATTTCACCCGCGGCGTCGTGCCGAAGGGCGTCACGTCGCCTTCCGGCGAGATCACCTTGATGAGGTCGCCGGTGATCAGGCCGAGATTGACGGCCATGCGTGAGCCGATGGCGACACCGTCACCTGTCAGGTAGCTTTCGACGGAGCCTTCCTGGATGTTATCGGAGATCGACTCCAGCTTGACGAAATCCTCGCCGCGAACGCCGCGCACGAGGGCACCCGTGCCCGGTCCTGAATTGCCGGTGGCCAGCGCCTGGCCTTCCACAATGGGTGTGACCATCTTCACGCCGGGCAGTTTCGCGATGCGGGCGGAAACATCCTCGTAGTCGTCAAGCGGCCGGTCGATGGCCGAGATGACCAGGTGACCGTTGAGACCGAGGATGCGGTCGAGCAGTTCGGCACGAAAGCCGTTCATCACCGCCATGACGATGATCAGCGCCGCAACGCCAAGCGTGACGCCGACCAGCGAGATGATCGTCACGATGGAGACGGCGGCCTCCTTGCGGCGCGGCCTGAGGTAGCGCCAGGCGACGAGCCGCTCGAATCCCGAGAACGGACGCGCCGAACCGTTGCGTGGCTTGTCAGGCGATTGCGTGGCTGTCTCGGCGATGGCGGTCACGCCTCAGGCTCCTGCGGTGACGAGATTGACGGCTGCGTCGGGTGTCAGTTCCTGCTTCTCGCCGGTCTTGCGGTTTTTCACCTCGACGACGCCGTTGCCGATGCCGCGCGGGCCGATGACGATCTGCCAGGGCAGGCCGATCAGATCCATCGCGGCGAATTTCGCGCCGGCGCGTTCGTCGGTATCGTTCAACAGCGGATCGACGCCGGCATTGACGAGCTTGCCATAAAGGTCTTCCGACCAGCTGTCGCAATCGGTGCCGCCGGGCTTCATGTTGACGATCCCCGCACCGAAGGGCGCCACGTTTTCTGGCCAGATGATTCCATTGTCGTCATGGGATGCCTCGATGATGGCGGCGATAAGGCGCGTCGGCCCGATGCCGTAGGAGCCCATCGAAACGGCATGCGGCTTGCCGTCCGGACCGGTGACCGTCGCGCCCATCGGATCGGAATACTTGGTGCCGAAATGGAAAATGTGGCCGACCTCGATGCCGCGCGCCGACAGCCGTTCGGCGATCGGCGTCTTCTCCCACACCGCCTCGTCGTGCATTTCGTCGGTCGCTGCGTAGGGTGTGGTCCACTTCTCGACGATGGATGCCAGTTCCGCGTCGTTGGCGAAATCGACGTCGGCGGACGGCACGTCCATGTCGAGATAAGCGCGTTCGCAGAATACCTCGGACTCGCCGGTATCGGCGAGGACGATGAACTCGTGGCTGAGATCGCCGCCGATCGGGCCGGTGTCGGCGCGCATCGGGATCGACTTCAGCCCGCACCGTTCGAAGGTGCGCAGATAGGCGACGAACATGCGGTTGTAGGCCGCCTTGGCGCCCTCGTAGTCGAGGTCGAAGGAATAGGCGTCCTTCATCAGGAATTCGCGCCCGCGCATCACGCCGAAGCGCGGCCGGACCTCGTCACGGAACTTCCACTGTATGTGGTAGAGATTGAGCGGCAGGTCCTTGTAGGACTTCACGTAGGACCGGAAGATGTCGGTCACCATCTCCTCGTTGGTCGGCCCGTAGAGCATGTCGCGCTCGTGGCGGTCGGTGATGCGCAGCATCTCCTTGCCGTAATCGTCGTAACGGCCGCTTTCGCGCCACAACTCGGCGGGCTGGATCGTCGGCATCAGAATCTCGATTGCGCCGGAGCGGTTCTGCTCCTCGCGGATGATGTTGCAGACCTTGTCGAGAACCTTCTTGCCGAGCGGCAGCATGGAGTAGATGCCGGCCGCCTGCTGGCGGACCATGCCGGCACGCAGCATCAGCCGGTGCGAGACGATCTCGGCTTCCTTGGGGTTTTCTTTCAGAAGAGGCAAAAAGTAACGCGACAAACGCATGACGGGTTCCAAAGATCAGCTGCGATTCATTCGAGAATCAGGCGATTTCCCGGCCTGACGGCAGTGTACATAAAGGGGATCGTTGCCAAATGGAAACGGTTCTGTCGTCGTGCCCCCTTCCGCCGCGCAATCCCGCCAACTGGCCTTGCCCGGATTGATTGCATTTTTTCGGTGACAACGGCATTCAGCATTGCTACGAAAGGTTCCGGTTCCTGCAGGCGCAAGCCATAGGGACCGGATGAACGGGCCAAAGTCTTGGGAGGATACGATTTTCCGCGCTCGAACGAGGGCTGCGACGCTGCTTCGGCAGCGGAAGAAAATCAGGCCGGTTCTGAGTGGCAGGGTGCAAGCCCTGCCACTTAATTTTTGGGCCTATGACTGCGGCCGGTATTCCGGGACGATGCGGGGAAGATCGTCGAAGCTGTAGCCCAGCACGAACACCACCACATAGAAGATGGCGAAGATGACGAGCGAGATAGCCGTCGTCAGCGCCATCTTGCGCGGCAGCCGGTGCTTCAGCGGCGCGCCGCGCTCGGTGCCGAGCGTGACGTCGTCTTCCTCGACCTGGCTTTTCACGCCGATCGGAAGGACCGTGAACAGCACGATCCACCAGATGATGAAGTAGATCGCTATGGCGGAAATGGGGCTCATGCCTGCTCCAGCTCGATCAGCGTGCCGTCGAAATCCTTCGGGTGAAGGAACAGCACCGGCTTGCCGTGGGCGCCGGTCTTCGGTTCGCCGTCGCCGAGCACGCGCACGCCCTCGGCGCGCAGCGCATCGCGCGAGGCGATGATGTCCTCGACCTCGTAGCACATGTGATGGATTCCGCCGGACGGGTTTTTGGCCAGGAAGGCGGCGATGGGGGAATTCTCGCCGAGCGGCTCGAGCAGTTCGGTCTTGGTGTTGTCCAGTTCGACGAACACGACCGTCACGCCATGCTCGGGCAGCGCCTGTGGTTCCGATACCTTCGCGCCAAGGACGTTGTGGTACTTGCGCGCGGCGGCCGCGATATCCGGCACGGCGATGGCGACATGGTTCAGGCGTCCCAGCATGATGACCTCCGGTAGTATCTAGGCGCTCGACACGAGTACGCTGACGAGCGGCTTCTTGCCCCACGCCTCGCGCGCGGCGGCGCGCACGGCGCTGTGCACGGCGCGCTCGACCAGATCGAGGTCGCGGCGGCGCGCGCGCGGAATGCTCTCCACCGCCTCGACGGCGGCATCATACATCAGGTCTTCCATATCCTCGCCGCGCGCGTCGGTTTCCGGCACGCCGATGGCGACGACATCGGGATCGGCGATCAGTTCGTGATGGCGATTGAGAACGATCGACACGGCTACATGGCCGGCAAAGGACAGGCGGCGGCGGTCCTTGACCCCGAGTTCCTCCTCCTCTCCGATCAGTTTTCCATCCTTGAAGATCTGGCCGTGCGGCAGGTCTGCAATGATCTCCGGGTCACCGGGCGCGAGGCGCACCAGGTCGCCATTGCGCGCCGGAACGACATCGCGAATGCCGCATTCGCCCATCAGCCTAGCGTGGGCGGACAGATGCGCGGCCTCGCCATGGACGGGAATCCCTATGGCCGGGCGGGTCCACTTGTACATCTCACGCAGTTCGTTGCGGCGCGGGTGGCCCGACACGTGCACCAGCGCGTCGCCGTCCTCGATCACCTCGATGCCCATATCGATCAGGCGGTTCTTCGTTTCGAGCACGGCCTTCTCGTTGCCGGGGATCATGCGCGAGGAATAAACGACCGTGTCGCCCGCCGTCAGCGCCACGTCACGCATCTCGTCGCGCGACAGCTTGGCCAGCGCCGCGCGGGACTCGCCCTGCGAACCGGTCAGAATGATGACGACCTTTGAGCGCGGAACATGGGCGAAGTCCTCCTCGGAGAGGAATGACGGCAGGCCTTCCATGTAGCCGAGATCGGTGGCGACATCGACGACCCGCTTCATCGAACGGCCAAGCAGCAGCACCTCGCGCCCGCAATCGCGCGCGGCCTCCGCAATCGAGCGAATGCGCCCGACATTGGAGGAAAATGTGGTGACGGCCACCCTGCCCTCGGCTGCCTGGATGACCTCGCGCAGCCCGCCGGAGACTTCGCGTTCGGAGGGCGAAATCCCCTCGCGCATGGCGTTGGTGGAGTCGCAGATCAGCGCCAGCACGCCGCGGTCGCCGAGCTTCTCGAAGGCATTGCGGTCGGTCTTCGGCCCCATTGCCGGATCGTCGTCATCCTTCCAGTCGCCGGTGTGCAGCACGGTGCCGAGCGGCGTGGTGATCGCCAGCGAAACCGGCTCGGGAATGGAGTGGGTGACGGTCACCGTCTCGATCCCGAACGGCCCCGCGGTGAATTTTCCGCCCGGCTCGAAGACGGTAACGTCGATCTTCGGCGCGCCCGGCTCGGATTGCGCCTTGGCTTCCAGCAATCCCGCCGTGAATGCGGTCGCATGGACCGGAAGCGTGCCCTCGGGCGAAATCCGCGGGTAGAGCGCGAGGACGGCGCCGTAATGGTCCTCGTGGGCGTGCGTGATGATCATCGCGCGCACATTGTGGCGCTCGGCTTCCAGAAAGCGGATGTCTGGCAGGACGAGATCGACACCCGGCAGGTCCGGCCCCGGAAAGGTCACGCCGCAATCGACGATGATCCACTCACGGCTTTTCGCCGGGCCGAATCCGTACATCGCCAGATTCATGCCGATTTCACCAACGCCGCCGAGCGGCACAAACACCAATTCGTCCATGCTCATTCTTGTTCTTTTTCGGGCGCGCCGCGCGCGCCTCGCGCTACATTGTCGAAGAAAAGATCGCCGGCGGAAATTGGCCGGACCGTCCCCTCGCCGGTGCGGAGCAAAAGCACTCCGTCGGCGTCTATGCCTTCAAATAGGCCTTCGATACGCGCATTTGCAAGGTTCACGGCTATGGTTTCGCCAATCCCCTGGGCATGAAGCAGCCACTGGTCGCGGACGGCCGAAACGCCACGGCTTCCGTCCCACAGCGCCAGCACCCTGTCGAAGGCGCGCGCGAGATGTGCAAACAGCACGGCCGGCGTGGCGGAGACGCCTTCGCGATTGAGCGCGGTCGCGCGGTAAAGGCCGGGATCGGGATAGGAAACGATGTTGATGCCGCAGCCGACAACGACGGCGAGCCGCCCGTCGGGCAGGTTCTGGCTTTCCAGCAACATGCCGCAGCACTTGCCGCCATTGAGCAGGATGTCGTTCGGCCACTTGATGGCGAGCCGCGTTTCGGCCGGCAGGCCGCAGGCGGCAATCGCCTCGCGCACGGCGACGGCGGCAACCAGCGGCAGCGCGCCGAGCTGCGCCACCGGCGCCGGATCGATCAACAGGACGGAAGCGTAGAGATTGCCGGGCGGCGACGACCAGTCGCGGCCGCGGCGGCCGCGCCCCGCCGTCTGTTCGCCGGCCGTTACCCAGAGATTGCCCGCATCGCCGGCCGAAGCCAGCGCCATCGCTTCGGCATTTGTCGAACCGACGGTCGGCAGGTCGAGGTGGCGCCAGTCCGGCAGGCCTTCGATCGCTATTCCCGTCACGCGGCGGTTCCGGCTCCCGCGATCAGAACAGCGCGCGGGCGGCGGCTTCGGCCGAAGCGGCAACACGGCCGCCGACCAGCACGTAGCCGAGCACGAACAGGCCGGAGAGGCCCATCACCAGGCGCAATTCGCCGGCGGCCGGAACGAAACCGCCAACCGGCTCGTCGAACCACATCAGCTTGATGACCCGCAGGTAGTAGAAGGCGCCGACCACGGAAGCGAGCACGCCGATGATCGCGAGCGGATACAGCCCGGCCCCGACAGCGGCATAGAAGACGTACCACTTGGCCAGGAAACCGGCGAGCGGCGGAATGCCGGCCAGCGAGAACATCAGGATGGTCAGAACCGTCGCCATGACCGGATTGGTCGCCGACAGGCCGGCCAGATCGTCGATGCTCTCGACATTGCCCTCGTCCTTGCGGCGCATGGCGAGGATGAAGGCGAAGGTGCCGAGCGTCATGGCGAGGTAGATCGTCATGTAGATGACGACGCCTTTGACGCCCTCGAGCGTTCCTGCGGACAGGCCGACCAGGGCATAGCCCATATGACCGATGGAGGAATAGGCCATCAGGCGCTTGATGTTGCGCTGGCCGATGGCGGCGAACGCGCCAAGCACCATGGACGCGATGGCGATGAAGACGACGATCTGCTGCCAGTCGGACGTTACCGGCGCGAAGCCGTCGATGACGACGCGCACGAACATCGCCATGGCGGCCATCTTGGGCGCGGAGGCGAAGAAGGCCGTCACCGGCGTCGGCGCGCCCTCGTAGACGTCCGGCGTCCACATGTGGAACGGCACGGCGGAGATCTTGAAGGCCAGGCCGGAGATCAGGAAGACGAGGCCGAACAGGACGCCGATGGAGCGGCCGGTGCCGGTCAGCGCACCGGCGATGCCGGCGAAATCGATATGGCCGGTAAAGCCGTAGATCAGCGAAATGCCGTACAGCATCATGCCCGACGACAGCGCGCCGAGAACGAAGTATTTCAGGCCGGCTTCCGTCGAGCGCACGCTGTCGCGGTTGATGGCGGCGACGACATAGAGCGCCAGCGACTGCAATTCGAGACCCATATAGAGCGTCAGCAGGCTGTTGGCGGAAACCATCAGCATCATGCCGAGCGTCGCCAGCACGATGAGGATCGGGAATTCGAAGCGGTCGAACTTCTCGGCGCGGGCAAAGCCGACCGACATGGCGAGCGCGACGATGGAACCGATCAGCGTCAGCGCCTTCATGAAGACGGCGAAGCCGTCCTGGATGTAGACGCCGTTGAAGGCTTCCCCCTCGCCGCCGATCAGCAGCATCCAGCCGAGCGCGCCAATCAGCAGCGCGACGGCAAGACCGGTGACGGTGGCATTGGCGCGGCCCTGCGGCGCGAAAACGCCGATCATCAGCAGCGCCATCGCGCCGAGCGCGAGGATCAGCTCGGGCAGTGCCAGCGTGAGGCTTGAGGACAGGATTTCGGCGGACATGATTCTGTGGCTCCCCGGATCAGTGTGCCGCCATCGCGACATCGGCGGCGCTGCGAGCCGCCTCGAGTGCCGCGGAGTAGTCGGACAGGAGCGCGTCGACAGACGCGGCGGTGACATCGAAGACCGGCGACGGATAGACGCCGAAGAAGATGGTGAGGACGATCAGCGGATAGAGGATCGCCTTTTCGCGGCCCGACAGGTCGAGCATCGCCTTCAGGCTTTCCTTTTCCAGGACGCCGAAGATGACGCGGCGATAGAGCCACAGCGCATAGGCGGCGGACAGAATGACGCCGAGCGTGGCGATAGCCGCAAACCAGGTGTTGGCCTGGAAAATGCCCATCAGCGTCAGGAACTCGCCGACGAAACCGGACGTTCCCGGCAGGCCGACATTGGCCATGGTGAAGACCATGAAGGCGACCGCGTATTTCGGCATGATATTGACCAGGCCGCCATAGGCCGCGATCTCGCGGGTGTGCATCCGGTCGTAGACGACGCCGACGCAAAGGAACAGAGCGCCGGATACGAGGCCGTGCGACAGCATCTGGAAGATCGCGCCGTCGACGCCTTGCTGGTTGGCGGCGAAGATGCCCATCGTCACGTAGCCCATGTGGGCGACCGAGGAATAGGCGATCAGCTTCTTGATGTCTTCCTGCGCCAGCGCGACCAGCGACGTGTAGACGATCGCGATCACAGACAGGGTGAAGACGAGACCGGAGAACTCCGCCGATGCCAGCGGGAACATGGCCAGCGAGAAGCGGATCAGGCCGTAGCCGCCGAGCTTCAACAGGATGCCGGCGAGGATGACCGAACCAGCCGTCGGCGCCTCGACGTGGGCGTCGGGCAGCCAGGTGTGGACCGGCCACATCGGCATCTTCACCGCAAACGAGGCGAAGAAGGCGAGCCACAGCCAGGTCTGCATCGAGGCCGGGAAGTCATGCGCCAGCAGGTCCGGAATGGAGGTGGTGCCGGCGTTCCAGTACATCGCCATGATGGCGATCAGCATCAGCACGGAGCCGAGCAGCGTGTAGAGGAAGAACTTGAAGGACGCGTAGACGCGCCGCTTGCCTCCCCAGACGCCGATGATGATGTACATCGGGATCAGGCCACCTTCGAAGAAGATGTAGAACAGCACGATGTCGAGCGCGCAGAACACGCCGATCATCAGCGTTTCCAGGATCAGGAACGCGATCATGTAGGCCTTGACGCGCTTCTGCACCGCTTCCCAGCTCGCCAGGATCGCGAGCGGCATCAGGAAGGTCGTCAGGATGACGAACAGCATGGAGATGCCGTCGACGCCCATGTGATAGGAAATGCCGGCATCCAGCCAGTCGACCTTCTCGACGAACTGGAAGCCCGGATCGGTGGTGTCGAAACCGGCCCAGATCAGCAGAGAGATGGCGAAGGTGAAGACCGTCGTCAGCAGCGCGACCATGCGGATATTGCGGCGCGCGATCTCGCTGTCATCGTTGATGAACAGGATGATCAGTACGCCGACGAGCGGCAGAAACGTAACCAGTGAAAGGATCGGCATACCGGCCATCAGACGCTGCCCCCGAGCATCATCCACGTAACGAGCGCGGCGACACCGATCAGCATCGCGAACGCATAGTGATAGAGATATCCCGTCTGCAGCCTGACGACGCGGTCCGTCACCTGGCGGACGCGGGACGCGATGCCGTCGGGACCGAAGCCGTCGATCAGCCAGCCGTCACCCCACTTCCACAGGAAGCGGCCGAGACGCATGGCCGGACGGACGAACAGGAAGTCGTAAAGCTCGTCGAAATACCACTTGTTGAGGAGGAACTTGTAGAGCCCCTCGTGCTGCGCAGCGAGCGCCTTGGGCGTCTGCGGCGAGCGGATATACATGTACCAGGCGGTCACCAGGCCGAGCAGCATGACGGCGAACGGGCTCCACTTCACCCAGGTCGGCACGTTGTGGAACTCGGCCAGGATGTGGTTGTCCGGACCGGCATAGAGCGCCGCGCGCCAGAACTCGTTGTACCAGCCCTCCATGTGGGCGGCGCCCTCGGCGGCATGGCCGACGAAGAACTCGTGGAAGATGACCCCGGCGAGAAGCGCGCCTGCCGCCAGCACATAGAGCGGAACCAGCATCACCTGCGGCGATTCATGCACGTGATGCATGACATCGGCGGATGCGCGCGGCTTGCCGTGGAAGGTCATGAAGACCAGGCGCCAGGAATAGAACGAGGTGAACAGCGCCGCGATGACCAGCAGGCCGAAGGCGAAGCTGGACGCCGGATTGTGGCCGACGAATGCGCTCTCGATGATGGCGTCCTTGGAGAAGAAGCCGGCGGTGCCGATCAGCGTGCCGGGGATACCGACGCCGGTCAGCGCCAGCGTCCCGATCATCATCATCCAGTAGGTCATCGGGATGTGTTTGCGCAGGCCGCCCATCTTGCGCATGTCCTGCTCGTCGGAGACGGCGTGGATCACCGAACCGGCGCCGAGGAACAGCAGCGCCTTGAAGAAGGCGTGCGTGAACAGGTGGAAAATACCCGCGCCGTATGCACCGATGCCGAGCGCGACGAACATGTAGCCGAGCTGCGAACAGGTCGAATAGGCGATGACGCGCTTGATGTCGTTCTGGACGAGGCCAACGGTGGCGGCGAAGAAGGCGGTAATCGCGCCCACTGTGGTCACCACGGTCAGCGCGGTGTGGCTCAGCTCGAACAGCGGCGACATGCGCGCCACCATGAAGACACCGGCGGTGACCATGGTCGCGGCGTGGATCAGCGCCGAGACCGGCGTCGGGCCTTCCATGGCGTCCGGCAACCAGGTGTGCAGCAGGAACTGCGCCGACTTGCCCATCGCGCCCATGAAGAGCAGCAGGCAGACGATGGTGATCGCGTGCGCCTTGTCGAGATGGTAGCCGAGGAAGGTCAGCACCGTTTCGCCGTCCATCGCGCCATGCGCCGCCTCGCCGGCGGCTTCCGCCGCACCGTGCGCGGCATCGGCCGGCAGGAAGGACGCGGCATTGGCGAAGATGACGGAGAAGTTCACCGAGCCGAACAGGACGAAGACGCCGAAGATGCCGAGCGCGAAGCCGAAGTCGCCGACGCGGTTGACGATGAAGGCCTTCATCGCCGCGGCATTGGCGGACGGCTTCTTGTACCAGAAGCCGATCAGCAGATAGGAGGCGAGACCGACGCCTTCCCAGCCGAAGAACATCTGCACGAGGTTGTCCGACGTCACCAGCATCAGCATGGCGAAGGTGAACAGCGACAGGTAGGCGAAGAAGCGCGGCCGGTCAGGGTCGTGGTGCATGTAGCCGATGGAGTAGATATGCACCAGCGCGGACACGGTGTTGACCACGACCAGCATGACAGCGGTCAGCGTGTCGATGCGGAAGGCCCATGAGATATCGAGCGCACCGGTCTCGATCCAGCGCAGCACCTGGATGGTGAAGGCAGGTTCCTCCGACAGGGCCACGCTGAAAAAGGCGACCCACGACAGTACGGCGGCAATCACCAGGAAGCCCGACGTCACGTATTCGCTGGCCTTGGCGCCGATTGCGCGGCCGAACAGGCCGGCAATGAGGAACCCGATCAGCGGTAGAAAGACAATGGCGTGATACATGGTGCCGTCAGCCCTTCATCATGTTCACGTCTTCGACCGCGATCGACCCGCGGTTGCGATAGAAGACGACGAGGATTGCAAGACCGATGGCGGCCTCGGCGGCGGCCACCGTCAGCACGAACAGCGCGAAGACCTGGCCGACCAGGTCCTGCAGGTGCGCGGAGAACGCCACGAAGTTCAGGTTCACCGACAAGAGGATGAGTTCCACCGACATCAGGATGACGATGACGTTCTTGCGGTTGAGGAAGATGCCGAAGACGCCGATGACGAAGAGCAGCGCGCTGACGGCCAGATAGTGGGAAATGGTGATGGTCATGGTCCTCAGATACCCTTCCCGGTTTCGACATCGACCACTTCGATTGAGTCGGCCGGCGTGCGCGCGACCTGGGCGGCCATGTTCTGGCGCTTCACATGCGGGCGCGGCGCGCGCAGCGTGAGCACGATGGCGCCGATCATGGCGACCAGCAGGACGACGCCGGCAATCTGGAAGAAGAAGATGTAGTCGGTGTAGAGAATGTCGCCGAGCGCCGCCGTGTTGTGGCGCGTCGCCGCGTCCGGCGTCGGTAGGGCGACATCCGCCGGAGCGACGATCTCGATGGCGTTGCCGGCCAGCACGATCAGCAGTTCCGCGGCCAGCACGATGCCGACCAGCGCGCCGATCGGCGCATATTCGAGCGCACCGCGCTTCATCGATGCGAAGTCCACGTCGAGCATCATGACGACGAACAGGAACAGCACCGCGACCGCGCCGACATAGACGACGAGCAGGATCATCGACAGGAACTCCGCTCCCGTCATCAAGAACAGCGCCGCCGCGTTGAAGAACGTCAGGATCAGATAAAGCACCGAATGGACGGGATTGCGCGCCGCAATCACCATGAATGCGCTTGCAATCGCTACGAAGGCGAAGAGGTAGAAGAACGCCGCCCCTAACCCTGTAATCATGATCGCTTCCCCGATCTCCCTTGCCTTTGCGGACGGCATTGCGCCCGTTCCGGCGTTCCGCCGCTCGAGCGAGCGGCGTTTGAATTGTTCTGTCCCCTAGCGATACGGCGAGTCGATCGCGATGTTGCGCGCGATCTCGCGCTCCCACCGGTCGCCGTTCTCCAGGAGTTTTTCCTTGTTGTAGTAGAGTTCCTCACGGGTCTCCGTGGCGAACTCGAAATTCGGCCCCTCGACGATGGCGTCGACCGGGCAGGCTTCCTGGCAAAAGCCGCAATAGATGCACTTCACCATGTCGATGTCGTAGCGCACCGTGCGGCGCGTGCCGTCGTTGCGGCGCGGCCCGGCCTCGATGGTGATCGCCTGCGCGGGGCAGATCGCCTCGCACAGCTTGCAGGCGATGCAGCGCTCCTCGCCGTTGGGATAACGGCGCAGCGCGTGTTCGCCGCGGAAACGCGGGCTCACCGGGCCCTTCTCGTGCGGATAGTTGAGCGTGAACTTCGGCGAGAAGAACCGCCTCATCGACAGGAAGAAGGCGCCGATGAACTCCAGCAGCAGAAGCGACTTGGCGGCGTGTGCGAGCGTGCTCATGTCATGCCTCCTTGTCTCAGGCCCAGCCGGTCAGTTTCAGGAACGCCGCGGTCGCGAAGACCATGAACAGCGAGATCGGCAGGAACACCTTCCACCCGAGGCGCATCAGCTGGTCGTAGCGGTAGCGCGGCACGAAGGCCTTCACCATGGAGATCATGAAGAAGACCATGCACAGTTTCAGGACGAACCAGAACACGCCGGGCAGCCAGGTGAACGGCGCGAAATCGAACGGCGGAAGCCAGCCGCCGAGGAACAGGATCGTGGTCAGCGCGCACATCAGCAGGATGGCGATGTACTCGCCCAGCATGAACAGCATGTAGGGCGTCGAGGCGTACTCGATCATGTGGCCGGCGACGAGCTCGGACTCGGCCTCGACCAGGTCGAAGGGCGGACGGTTGGTCTCGGCCAGGGCCGAAATGAAGAAGATGACGAACATCGGGAAGAGGCCGAGCCAGTGCCAGTCGAGGAAGGTGTTCGGCAGGCCGAATTCGGTGCCGATGCCATCCCTCTGCGCCAGAACGATGTCGGTCAGGTTCAGCGAGCCGACGCAGAGCAGCACCGTGACGATGACGAAGCCGATGGAAACCTCGTAGGAGACCATCTGCGCGGCCGAGCGCAGCGCGCCCAGGAACGGGTATTTCGAGTTCGACGCCCAGCCGGCCATGATCACGCCGTAGACCTCGAGCGACGAGATGGCGAAGACGTAGAGAATGCCGACATTGACGGAGGCGATCGCCCAGCCGTCGGCGAGCGGGATCACCGCCCAGGCGGCGAGCGCGAGAACCGCGGAAACGAACGGCGCCAGCAGGAAGATGCCCTTGTTGGAGCCGGACGGAATGATCGGCTCCTTCAGGACGAATTTCAAAAGGTCGGCGAAGGATTGCAGCAGCCCCCAGGGGCCAACCACGTTCGGTCCGCGCCGCGACTGGACGGCGGCCCAGATCTTGCGGTCGGCATAGAGAATGAACGCCGTGAAGACCAGCAGCGCCACCAGCAGCACGAGCGACTGCAGGAGGATGATCAGGCCGGGGATGACGTAGGTTTCAAACATGGATGCTGTCCGTTTCCTGCCCTCTTGCCTGCATCATTCCGCGGCCTGCGCGAAACCCTTGCGCGCGAGCGAAGAACACTCGGCCATGATGGCGGAGGCGCGCGCGATTGGGTTGGTCAAATAGAAGTCTTTGACCGGCGATGCAAATGCAGACTTGGCCAATCTCCCGCCTTTTTTCGCGAGTGCAGCAATATCCGCCGCGTTTCCGGGCTCGACGGCCTCGATGCGGGCAAAATGCGGATGCGCCTCGTACAGTTTGGCGCGCAGTTGCGCCAGCGAATCGAAGGGCAGCTTGTGGCCGAGCACGTCCGACAGCGCGCGCAGAATCGCCCAGTCTTCCTTGGCGTCGCCCGGTGCGAAACCGGCGCGGGTCGTCATCTGCACGCGGCCTTCGGTGTTGACGTAGGTCGCCGATTTCTCGGTATAGGCCGATGCCGGCAGGATGACGTCGGCATGGTGCGCGCCGATGTCGCCATGGGTGCCGATATAGACGGTGAAGCCGCCTTCCCTCCGCTTGCGCAGGTCGAGTTCGTCGGCGCCGAGCAGGAACAGGACGTCGGTGTCGGTGACCATGCGGGCCGCATCCTTGCCGCCCTTGCCCGGCACGAAGCCGAGGTCGAGACCGCCGACGCGGGCCGCCGCCGTGTGCAGCACGGCAAAACCGTTCCAGTCCTTCTTGGCCGCGCCGGACGCATCGGCAATCTGGGCGGCAAGAGCGAGGATGGCCGCGCCGTCGCCGCGGGCGAGAGCGCCCTGCCCGACGATGACCATCGGACGCTTGGCCGCCTTCAGCGTGCGGAAGAACTTGTGCTTGCCGTCGGCGAGCTCTTTCAGCGTCTCCGGTCCGGCGCCGAGCTGCTCGTAGTCGTAACGCAGGTCGCCCATGTCGCCGACGACGCCGATCCTGACATCGTTCGCGCGCCACGCCTTGCGGATGCGGGCGTTGAGCACCGAAGCCTCGAAGCGCGGATTGGAACCGACGATCAGGATGGCGTCGGCTTCCTCGATACCCTCGATGGTTGGATTGAAGATGTAGGAGGCGCGGCCCATCGCCGGGTCGAGAGCCGAGCCGTCCTGGCGGCAATCGAGGTTCTCGGAGCCGAGCGAGGCCATCAGGCCCTTGAGCGCATACATCTCCTCGACGCCGGCGAGATCGCCGGCGATCGCGCCGATGTCGGCACCGGACCTGCCGTCGATGGCGGTCTTGATCGCCGCGAAGGCTTCGCCCCACGATGCCGGCTGCAGGCGGCCGTTCTTCGCGCGGACATAGGGGCGGTCGAGGCGCTGGGTGCGCAGGCCGTCCCAGATGAAGCGGGTCTTGTCCGAAATCCACTCCTCGTTCACCGCCTCGTTGATGCGCGGCATGATGCGCATAACTTCGCGGCCGCGCGTATCGACGCGGATCGCCGAGCCGACGGCGTCCATGACGTCGATCGATTCGGTCTTCGACAGTTCCCAGGGACGGGCGTGGAATTCATAGGGCCTCGAGGTCAGCGCGCCGACCGGGCACAGATCGATGACGTTGCCCTGCAGTTCCGAGGTCATCGCCTGTTCGAGATAGGTGGTGATCTCGGCATCCTCGCCGCGGCCGATCAGGCCGAGTTCGGAGATGCCCGCGACTTCGGTGGTGAAACGTACGCAACGCGTGCAGTGGATGCAGCGCGTCATGATCGTCTTGACCAGCGGGCCGATATACTTGTCCTCGACGGCGCGCTTGTTTTCCTTGTAGCGCGACGCGTCGACGCCGAAGGCCATCGCCTGGTCCTGCAGGTCGCATTCGCCGCCCTGGTCGCAGATCGGACAATCGAGCGGATGGTTGATAAGCAGGAACTCCATCACGCCTTCGCGGGCCTTCTTGACCATCGGCGTGTTGGTGAAGACCTCCGGCGGCTCGCCGTTCGGTCCCGGACGCATGTCCTTGACGCCCATAGCGCAGGAGGCCGCGGGCTTGGGCGGTCCGCCCTTCACCTCGACCAGGCACATGCGGCAGTTTCCGGCGATCGACAGGCGCTCGTGAAAACAGAAACGCGGCACTTCCGCGCCGGCCTCCTCGCACGCCTGCAACAGCGTGTAGTGGTCCGGGACTTCGACCTCTTTGCCGTCAACCTTGATCAATGCCATGATGCGAAATCCAACCCTCAGTTCCTATCGGCAGCGCAGAGGTTGCCGAAATTCGTATTGCCACTTGTGCGCCTGTCCGCAACAACCATCCGCCACCGCCTCAACCCTTGCCCGCCAGTGCGGCGGCCTGGGCGATCCATTCGTCGCGCTCGATACGGCCCTTGAACTGCAGGTAGTCGTCGACCCAGGCGGCCTCGTAGGGCGACCAGGATGCGATCTGCGCGTAGGTCCAGATGCCAAGGCTGTTGAGCACGCTTTCCAGCTTCGGGCCGATTCCGTTGATCTCCTTCAGATCGTCGGGCGCGTCCGGCTTGGCCAGCGCTTTCGGCTTGACGAAATCCTCCGGCATCACCGGCTCGATGCCGCCCCTGGCGACCGGCTCTTCCGGTTCGGCCTTCACTGCGGCGGGCTCCGGCTTCACGGCTTTCGGCGCGGCCTTCGCGACGGCGGCGGTCGCCTCGGCCGATGCGTCGGGCCTGACCGGCGGCTGATGGGTGACCGGGTCTTCCGTCTTGGTGTCGTCGAACGTGCCGGTGGCCCAGTCGAAATTCAGCAGATTGGCGGCGCCAAACAGCTCCGAGTGGCCGCCCGTCGTCTCGTTCGCGAGCATGTTGGCCGCCTGCATCGCGCCGGCCATCGTTCCGGCCATCATGCCGTACATCTGGCTGGCCATACCCATGCCGATCGCGGACGCCGCCGCCATCGCGCCCATCGGGTGCGCGGCCAGGTTCGACATGCCCATGAAACGCGGCATGGCGGCCGCCATCCACTCGGCGGCCTCCTTCTGCATCTCGGTCATGTCGCCGGCAAATGCGGCGTAGGGGTTGGCACTCGTCATTTTCTCTTTCGGGTCATTCAACTTCGACATCGCACCCTCCTTGGGTTTCGTGCTTCCGTATCGTTCCCCCTGCCTTACAGCGTTTCCTCGTTCGGCGGTTGGCTCCGCCAGATACTATTCGGCTGCTTCCAGCACCGGTTTCACCTGGTGCGCATTATGCGTGAATTCGTCGATGCGGCGCTCGATCTCGGGCCGGAAATGCCGGACGAGGCCCTGGATCGGCCAGGCGGCGGCGTCGCCGAGCGCGCAGATCGTGTGGCCCTCGACCTGCTTGGTGACGTCGAGCAGCATGTCGATTTCGTGCTTCTGGGCGTTGCCGGTGACGAGGCGCTCCATGACGCGCCACATCCAGCCGGTTCCCTCGCGGCACGGCGTGCACTGGCCGCAGCTCTCGTGCTTGTAGAAGTAGGACAGCCGGGCAATCGCCTTCACGATGTCGGTCGACTTGTCCATGACGATCACGGCGGCGGTGCCGAGACCGGATTTCAAGGCGCGCAGCGAATCGAAGTCCATCGGACAGTCGATGATCTCTTCCGCCGGCACCAGCGGCACCGAGGAGCCTCCGGGGATCACGCAGAGAAGGTTATCCCAGCCGCCGCGGATGCCGCCGCAATGACGGTCGATCAGTTCGCGGAAGGGAATCGACATCTCTTCTTCCACGGTGCACGGATTGTTGACGTGGCCGGAGACGCAGAACAGCTTGGTACCGACATTGTTTTCCTTGCCCAGGCCGGCGAACCAGCCGGCGCCGCGGCGCAGGATGGTCGGCGCGACGGCAATGGATTCGACGTTGTTGACCGTGGTCGGGCAGCCATAGAGACCGACATTGGCCGGGAATGGCGGCTTGAGTCGCGGCTGGCCCTTCTTGCCTTCCAGGCTCTCGATCAGCGCGGTTTCCTCGCCGCAGATATAGGCGCCGGCGCCGTGGTGCAGGTAGAGATCGAAATCCCAGCCGCACTTGTTGTTCTTGCCAAGCAGCCTGGCGTCGTAGCACTCGTCGATGGCCGCCTGCAGCGCCTCGCGCTCGCGAATATACTCGCCGCGGATGTAGATGTAGGCCGCGTTCGCGCCCATCGCGAAGCTGGCGATCAGGCACCCCTCGATCAGCGTGTGCGGATCGTGGCGCATGATGTCGCGGTCCTTGCAGGTGCCCGGCTCGGATTCGTCGGCGTTGACGACGAGATAGTGCGGCCGGCCGTCGGACTGCTTCGGCATGAAGGACCATTTCAGGCCGGTCGGGAAGCCGGCGCCGCCGCGGCCGCGCAGGCCGGACGCCTTCATCTCGTTGATGATCCAGTCGCGGCCCTTGTCGATAAGCCCCTTGGTGCCGTCCCAGTGACCGCGCGCCATGGCGCCCTTCAGCGACTTGTCGCGAAGGCCGTAGATGTTGGTGAAAATGCGATCCTTGTCAGCGAGCATCGTTCAGTTCCCTCACCGCGGCTTCTTGCCGAACACTTTGACGTATTCGTCCACGCCGCCCTTGGCCAGGGCTTTCGCCTGCTTGACCCAGTCCTCGCGTTCGATGCGGCCCTTGAATTTCAGATAGTTGTCGACCCATTCGCGCTCGGCCTTCTTCCAGCCGGAGACCTGTTTGTAGGTGTAGATGCCGAGCGAATGGAGAATGCCCTCGATCTTCGGGCCGACGCCGGAGATCAATTTCAGATCGTCGGGCTGTTTCGGCTTGGCGATCCCGGCGGGACGGTTCTTGTCTTCGGGCGCGGCGGCCTTGGCGTGAGTCGCCTTTTTCGCGGCAGGCTTCGCAGGGGTGGTTTTGGCGGCGGAGGGCTTGGCGCGGCCGGATGCGGTCGCGGCGAGCCTCATCGTCGGATTGCCGCTGTCGACGGTCTTCTCCACCGGCTTCTTCTTCGGCTCCACCGACTTGGCGCTCGTCGCGACTTTCAGCGTCGGGCCGGCGTCCTCGGTCCTGGTGGCGACCGCGGCCTTGGAAGCCTTGGTGCGGCCGGGGCCCGTCGCCTTGTCGGGAGCGGCGATGGTCTTGTCGCCTTCCGGCGCGGCCGTCTTCGGCTTGGCGGCCTTGGTCATGGCCTGTTTGCCGTTGGTCTTCCCGGCGGTCTTGCGCGCGGGCTTCCTGACCGGCTCCTCGAGCAGCGTCGTCGGGCCGCCGACCGGCGCGGAATAGACGCGGTCGATCTGCGGTCCCGGCGTGATCGACTTGCCCTTGCCCGCCTCGAAGGCGTCGATGATCTCTGCAAGGCGCTCCGGCGTCAGGTCCTCGTAGGTATCCTTGCCGATCATCACCATCGGCGCGTTGACGCAGGCGCCCTGGCACTCGACCTCTTCCCAGGAGAGCGTACCCTCCTTGTTGAGCGCGAAGGGATCCTTGTTGATCTTGTTCTGGCAGACCTTCTTCAGATCTTCCGCGCCGCGCAGCATGCAGGGCGTGGTGCCGCATACCTGGACATGCGCCCTGGTGCCGACCGGCGCCAGCATGAACTGGGTGTAGAAGGTGGCGACCTCGAGCACGCGGATCTTCGGCATGTCGAGCGTCTCGGCGACATGTTCGATGGCGGCCTTGGTCACCCAGCCATCCTGCTCCTGCGCCAGCATGAGCAGCGGGATCACCGCGGACTGCTCGCGGCCCTTGGGATATTTGCCGATCCATTTCCTGGCCTCGGCGGCCATGGCGCGCGAGAACCTGAACTCGGACGGCTGGACGTTTTCTTCTGCGAGACGACGAACGGACATTAGCGGTCAACCTCACCAAACACGATATCGAGGGAGCCGAGCACGGCGGAGACGTCGGCCAGCATGTGGCCGCGGCACAGGAAATCCATGGCCTGCAAATGGGCGAAGCCCGGCGCGCGCAGCTTGACGCGGTAGGGCTTGTTGGTGCCGTCGGAGACGAGGAAGACGCCGAACTCGCCCTTCGGGGCCTCGACGGCGGCATACACCTCGCCGGCCGGCACGTGGTAGCCTTCGGTGTAGAGCTTGAAGTGATGGATCAGCGCTTCCATCGAGCGCTTCATCTCGCCGCGCTTCGGCGGCACGATCTTGCCGTCGGTGTTGGAGACCGGGCCGGTCGATTCCTTGCCGAGCAGGCGGTCGACGCACTGGCGCATGATGTGGGCCGACTGGCGCATCTCCTCCATGCGAATCAGGTAGCGGTCGTAGCAATCGCCATTCTTGCCGATGGGAATCTGGAATTCCATCTCGTCGTAGCACTCGTAGGGCTGCGACTTGCGCAGGTCCCATTTCGCGCCGGAGCCGCGCACCATGACGCCGGAGAAGCCCCAGGCCCAGGCGTCCTCCAGCTTGACGACGCCGATATCGACGTTGCGCTGCTTGAAGATGCGGTTGCCGGTCAGCAGCGTGTCGAGGTCGTCGACGACCTTGAGGAACGGATCGATCCAGTTGCCGATATCCTCGACCAATTGCTGGGGGATGTCCTGGTGGACGCCGCCGGGGCGGAAATAGGCGGCGTGCATGCGCGAGCCGGAAGCCCGCTCGTAGAACACCATCAGCTTCTCGCGTTCCTCGAAGCCCCAGACCGGAGGGGTCAGCGCGCCGACGTCCAGCGCCTGGGTGGTGATGTTGAGGATATGCGAGAGGATGCGGCCGATCTCGGAATAGAGGACGCGGATCAGCTGGCCGCGCTTCGGCACCTCAAGCTCCAGCAGACGCTCGACGGCCAGTGCGAAGGCGTGCTCCTGGTTCATCGGCGCGACGTAGTCGAGGCGGTCGAGATAGGGCACGGCCTGCAGGTAGGTCTTGGCCTCCATCAGCTTCTCGGTGCCGCGGTGCAAAAGGCCGATATGCGGATCGACGCGCTCGCAAACCTCGCCGTCGAGTTCGAGGACGAGGCGCAGAACGCCGTGCGCCGCCGGGTGCTGCGGGCCGAAATTGATGGTGAAATTGCGGACGTTGTGCTCGGTCATTGTTTCGCCTTTTCATCGCCGGGCAGCACGTAGTCGGTGCCTTCCCAGGGCGAAAGGAAATCGAAATCGCGGAATTCCTGGCGCAGCTTCACCGGCTCGTAGACGACGCGCTTCTGCTCGTCGTCGTAACGCACCTCGACGAAGCCGGTGAGCGGGAAGTCCTTTCTCAGCGGATGGCCCTCGAAACCGTAATCGGTCAGCAGGCGGCGCAGGTCCGGATGGCCGGAGAACAGCACGCCGTACATGTCGTAGGTCTCGCGCTCGAACCAGTTGGCGCCGGGAAAGACGCCGACGGCGCTCGGCACCGCGGTGTCCTCGTCGGTCTCGACCTTGATGCGGATGCGCTGGTTCAGGCTGGGCGACAGCAGGTGGTAGACGACGTCGAAACGACGGTCGCGGCCCGGATAGTCGGCTCCGCAGATGTCGATGATGGAGACGAATTTCAGCTGGACGTTGTCGCGCAGCGCTGTCAGCAGCGGGATCAGGCTGCCGAGGCTCGTCGTCACGGTCAGCTCGCCTTGGGCGATGTGCGTCTCGTAATCGATACCGTCAAGCTCGTCCGCGAGCGTGCTCGCAAGGTCCTGGAGGGTTTCTGTCGTTGCCATCTTGATTGCGGCTCCCTGGCCCGCGTCCGGTCAGCGTTCGATCGTGCCGGTGCGGCGGATTTTCTTCTGCAAAAGGAGGACGCCGTAGAGCAGCGCCTCCGCGGTGGGCGGGCAGCCGGGGACATAGATGTCGACCGGCACGACACGGTCGCAGCCGCGCACCACGGAATAGGAATAGTGATAGTAGCCGCCGCCATTGGCGCAGGAGCCCATCGAGATGACGTAACGCGGCTCGGGCATCTGGTCGTAGACCTTGCGCAGGGCCGGCGCCATCTTGTTGGTCAGCGTGCCGGCGACGATCATCACGTCGGACTGGCGCGGCGAGCCGCGCGGCGCGAAGCCGTAGCGCTCGACGTCGTAGCGCGGCATCGACGTCTGCATCATCTCGACGGCGCAGCAGGCAAGACCGAAGGTCATCCACATCAGCGAGCCGGTGCGCGCCCAGTTGATCAGTTCGTCGGTGGAGGTGACGAGAAAGCCCTTGTCGGCCAGCTCGTTGTTCATCTCGCCGAAAAACGGGTCGTCGGCGCCGACGGGCTTGCCCGTGTTCGGATCGACGATCCCCCTGGGCTGCGGCGCGACGAGGGTATTGTCGCTCAATCCCATTCAAGCGCTCCCTTCTTCCATTCATAGATGAAGCCGATGGTCAGCACGCCGAGAAACACCATCATCGACCAGAAGCCCAGCATGCCGATCTCGCGGAAGGACACCGCCCAGGGAAACAGGAAGGCGACCTCGAGATCGAAGATGATGAACAGGATCGAGACGAGATAGAAGCGCACGTCGAACTTCATGCGGGCATCGTCGAAGGCGTTGAAGCCGCACTCGTAGGCCGAAAGCTTTTCAGGATCCGGATTCTTGTAGGCGACGATGAAGGGCGCGATCAGCAGGGCGCCACCGATGACGGCGCACACAACGAGGAAAATGATGATCGGCAAATAGGATGCGATGACTGCGTCCATGACTGGTTTCACCAATTCACTGCGCGGCCGAGAGCAAATCGCCATGGGTAAGCGAACCCGCAAAGGGGTCTACCGGCCGCTGTTCCGATGTGCACGGGTTAGACCTTGGAACGGCTCTACGCAAGTGCGACATAAGCCAAAATATGCGTGAAACTTATCTTGACAACGCGTTTCGCAAAAACGCGCGCGGCGAAGCGCCATCCTGCCCGACGCATCTTCGAATTTCGATGATGAGAGGAAAAGAATGGCGCGAGTGACGGGGCTCGAACCCGCGACCTCCGGCGTGACAGGCCGGCACTCTAACCAACTGAGCTACACCCGCGCATTCCGCTTGGCCGATGGCCGAAGCGTGAGCGGTCACTTAAGCGGTTGCCCCTACCCTGTCAAGCGCGCGAAACGGCTTCGATTGCGTTTTTGTGACGAAGGCGGTTGGCGTGATGGAAAGGTGCCTGCAAGCGACGCACAAATGCTTGCATCGCGTCTCAATCCCGCTTAGATACCCGGCCACGGTCCGGGCGGTTAGCTCAGTTGGTAGAGCGCTTCGTTTACACCGAAGATGTCGGGAGTTCGAGCCTCTCACCGCCCACCATTTCCAGACTCACGCCAGTCGAATCCGCGATGCGGCGCACGCCCGTTGCGCAGCGCATGGCGCACGCGGCGGCCTGCCGGACAAAAATTGTCGGAATATCCCCCGGTCTTTTGCCTGCAATTAACTTTCGTTCGTGTTATTTGCGCATGAACAGCCGTGATAAACCGATATGCCAATGAGCCTTGCATGAGCACGCTTCGTTGCCGAAGATCCGTCCTCTTCGTCCTCACCTCTTTCGTTGCCGCGATTTTCCTGACCGCCTGTTCGACATCGGACACGCTGGAAATCGCCTCGCCGCAGGCGGAACCGTCGAAATACGCCGCCATCGTGGTCGATGCGAATGACGGTGCGATTCTCTATTCGGTGGCCGCCGACCAGAAGCGCTACCCGGCCTCGCTCGCGAAGATGATGACGCTGTACCTTCTGTTCGAGGCGATCGACGGCGGCCAGCTGACGAAAACGGCGGCGATTCCCGTTTCGGCCAACGCGGCCAGGCAGCCGGCATCCAAACTCTACATGAAGCCCGGCAGCACGATTATGGTCGATACCGCGATCCGGGCATTGGCCGTCAAGTCGGCCAACGACGTCGCGACGGCTGTCGCGGAGCAGCTGGCGGGAAGCGAGCAGGCCTTCGCCCGGCGGATGACGGCCAAGGCGCGCCAGCTCGGCATGAGCCACACGGTCTTCACCAACGCATCGGGCCTGCCCGATGCCGGCATGTCCACCACGGCGCGCGACATGGCGCTTCTCGGGCTCGCGCTCAGGCGCGATTTCCCGCATCACTACGCCTATTTCTCGCTGCGCAGCTTCGAGTACAACGGCAAGCAGATTCGCGGTCACAACAAGGTGCTGGACGCCGTCGCCGGCGCCGACGGAATCAAGACCGGCTACATCCGGGCTTCGGGCTACAACCTGGCCGCATCGGTGCAGCGCAGCGGCCGCTCGCTGGTCGCCGTCGTCATGGGCGGCAAGTCCGGCTCGGCGCGCGACGCGCATATGGCGCAGTTGCTGACCGCCACCTTCAACCGCTCGCGCCGGCGCTAGTCACGAATTTTTCCGGACGTGAAAAAGCCGCGGTCGCCGTTCCCGGCGACCGCGGCTGCAAGAAGAATTGCCGACGGCGTTATCAGCCGTTGAGAGCGTCCTTCAGACCCTTGCCGGCCGAGAACTTGGCAACGCGCTTGGCCGGGATGTCAACCGGTGCGCCAGTCAGCGGATTGCGGCCGGTGGTCGCTGCGCGATTGCTCACGGAGAAATTGCCGAAACCGAGAACACGGATGTCGCCACCCGATTTCAGGGTGCCGGTGATCGTGTCGAAAACAGCGTCGACGGCCGAAGCCGCATCGCCCTTACCCAGACCCGTCTTTTCCGCGACGGCGGCAGCAAGCTCGTTCTTATTCATTGTCATAATCCTTCTCAATCGAACCGGTAGGCTTCCGCCGTTCTCCGGACGGGCCGACCGTAAACAGGGCGGACCATAGATGGATTCGCGCCCAAGCCGAAGGGGAATGCACCGAAAAAGCCCGGAAATCCAAGAAAAAACGCCGCATTTCTGCGGCGTTTACAACTTTTTGGGAGGCTGACGGCTCAGTGAGCCATATTGGGCAGGTTGTCGTCGTCAATCGCGGCCACATTGCCCGCAACCGATTCGACCTCCTCGCTCCACTCGATCGGCTCCGGCATGCGCGTCAGCGCATGTTCGAGAACCTGACCGATGCGGCCGACCGGAACGATCTCCATCTCGCTTTTCACGTTTTCCGGGATGTCGGCGAGATCCTTGACGTTGTCCTCGGGAATGAGAACCGTCTTGATGCCGCCGCGCAGGGCCGCGAGCAACTTCTCCTTAAGACCGCCGATCGGCAGGACACGGCCACGCAGCGTGATCTCGCCGGTCATGGCGATATCCTTGCGCACCGGGATGCCGGTCAGCACGGAGACGATGGCCGTGGCCATGGCGATACCCGCAGACGGACCGTCCTTGGGCGTCGCGCCCTCGGGAACGTGGACGTGGATGTCGCGCTTGTCGAAGCTCGGCGGCTTGATGCCGAAATCGACGGCCCGCGAGCGAACGTAGGATGCGGCAGCCGAGATCGACTCCTTCATCACGTCGCGCAGGTTGCCGGTGACGGTCATCTTGCCCTTGCCGGGCATCATCACACCCTCGATCGTCAGCAATTCGCCGCCGACCTCGGTCCAGGCCAGCCCGGTGACGACACCGACCTGGTCCTCGCCCTCGATCTGGCCGAAGCGGTAACGCGGAACGCCGAGATAGTCGTTCAGGTTTTCCGGCGTGACCTCGATCTTGGTCTTGTCGGAACGCAGGATCTCGGTGACGGCCTTGCGGGCAAGCGTCATCAGTTCGCGCTCGAGATTACGCACGCCGGCTTCACGGGTGTAGGTACGAATGACCTCGCGAAGTGCCTCGTCGGTGATCGAGAACTCGCCTTCCTGGAGCGCGTGGTCGCGGATCGCCTTGGACAGCAGGTGCCTGCGCGCGATCTCGACCTTCTCGTCCTCGGTGTATCCGGCGATGCGGATGATCTCCATGCGGTCCATCAGCGCCGGCGGAATGTTCAGCGTATTGGCCGTGGTGATGAACATCACGTTGGACAGATCGTACTCGACCTCGAGATAGTGATCCATGAAGGACGAGTTCTGCTCCGGATCGAGCACTTCGAGCAGGGCCGATGACGGATCGCCGCGGAAGTCCATGCCCATCTTGTCGATCTCGTCGAGCAGGAAGAGCGGGTTGGACTTCTTCGCCTTCTTCATCGACTGGATGACCTTGCCGGGCATCGAGCCGATATAGGTGCGGCGGTGACCGCGGATCTCGGCCTCGTCACGCACGCCGCCGAGCGCCATGCGGATGAATTCGCGGCCGGTGGCCTTGGCGATCGACTTGCCGAGCGAGGTCTTGCCGACGCCGGGCGGGCCGACGAGGCAGAGGATCGGGCCTTTCAGCTTGTGCTGGCGCTTCTGGACGGCGAGATACTCGACGATGCGCTCCTTGACCTTCTCCAGACCGTAGTGATCGGTGTCGAGAACCTCTTGGGCGACATCGAGATCGTATTTGACCTTCGACTTCTTGTTCCACGGAATCGACAGCATCCAGTCGAGGTAGTTGCGCACGACGGTGGCTTCCGCCGACATCGGGCTCATCTGCTTGAGCTTCTTCAGCTCGGCCTCGACCTTCTCGCGGGCTTCCTTGGTGAACTTGGTCTTGGCGACGCGCTCTTCCAGTTCGGCAATCTCGTTATGGCCATCCTCGCCATCGCCGAGTTCCTTCTGGATCGCCTTCATCTGCTCGTTGAGATAGTATTCGCGCTGGGTCTTCTCCATCTGGCGCTTGACGCGCGAACGGATGCGCTTCTCGACCTGCAGGACCGAGATTTCGGCTTCCATGTGGCCGAGCGCCTTTTCCAGGCGCGACTTGACGCTTGCCGTCTCGAGAATGTCCTGCTTCTCGGAAATCTTGATCGACAGGTGCGACGCGACCGTGTCGGCGAGCTTGGACGGCTCCTCGATCTGGGTGACCGCGGTGACGATGTCGGGCGAGATCTTCTTGTTGAGCTTGACGTAGCTCTCGAACTCCGAAACGACCGAGCGGGACAGCGCAGCCAGCTCGACGGAATCCTCTTCCGGCTCGTCGACGGGCAGAGCGTAGGCCTCGAGATGGCTCTCGCGATCCGAATAGCTCTGGATTTCCATGCGCGAAACGCCCTCGACCAGCACCTTTACGGTGTTGTCGGGCAGTTTCAGCAGCTGCAGGACGTTCGCCACGGTGCCGTGGGTGTAAATCGCATCGGCCGTCGGATCGTCGTCGCTGGCGTCTTTCTGCGTCGCCAGCAGGATCTGACGGTCGTTTTCCATCACGTCCTCAAGCGCACTGATCGATTTCTCGCGTCCGACGAAAAGCGGCACGATCATGTGGGGGAAAACAACAATGTCGCGCAACGGCAAGACGGCATAGAGCCCGTCAGCACCGCCCGCTGCTGTTTTCTTTTCGGCTTCAGCCATTCGTTTTTCCTTTCGATGCCTTTTCGGCTTTGGAATGCTTCCCTGCGTGCCCAGTGGCCCCGGAGAGAAGGCTCTTCCTGTAAGTGGCGCCGCAACAACCGAATTTCAACGGTTTGAATCGACGGAATCGGGTACGAGTTTCGCGCCGATGACGCGCCGCCGCAATGGTCCATAAGGGGAAAAAACAAAAAAGGCCGGTTGCCCGGCCTTTCTCAATTCGAGACTCGAAACGGCGGTCAGGCCGAGGCGTTTTCCTTGTCATCCGCCCTGTCGGCATAGATGTAGAGCGGCCGGGCACTGCCGGAAACCACCTCTTCGGAAATCACCACCTCGCGGACGCCTTCAAGCGCCGGCAATTCGAACATCGTGTCGAGCAGGATGGCTTCCATGATGGAGCGAAGGCCGCGCGCGCCGGTCTTGCGCTCGATGGCCTTGCGCGAAATGGCGCGCAGCGCATCCTCGTGGAAGATGAGGCTGACCTCCTCCATCTCGAACAGGCGCTGGTACTGCTTGACGAGCGCGTTCTTCGGCTCGGTCAGGATCTGCACCAGGGCTTCCTCGTCGAGGTCCTCGAGCGTCGCCAAGACCGGCAGACGGCCGACGAATTCCGGGATCAGGCCGAATTTCAGCAGGTCCTCCGGCTCGACGCGGCGGAACAGCTCGCCCGTCTTGCGGTCGTCGGCGGAATCCACCGTAGCGGCGAAACCGATCGAAGTCTTGCGGCCGCGATCCGAGATGATCTTGTCGAGGCCGGCAAAAGCGCCGCCGCAGATGAACAGGATGTTGGCGGTGTCGACCTGCAGGAATTCCTGCTGCGGATGCTTGCGGCCGCCCTGCGGCGGAACGGAAGCCACCGTGCCTTCCATGATCTTGAGAAGCGCCTGCTGGACACCCTCGCCCGACACGTCGCGGGTGATCGACGGGTTGTCCGACTTGCGGCTGATCTTGTCGATCTCGTCGATATAGACGATGCCGCGCTGGGCGCGCTCGACATTGTAGTCGGAGGCCTGCAGCAGCTTCAGGATGATGTTCTCGACGTCTTCGCCGACATAGCCGGCTTCAGTCAGGGTCGTTGCATCGGCCATGGTGAACGGTACGTCGATGATGCGCGCCAGCGTCTGGGCGAGCAGCGTCTTGCCGCAACCGGTCGGACCGATCAGCAGGATGTTCGACTTGGCCAGTTCGACGTCGTCGTTCTTCTCGGCGTGCGCCAGGCGCTTGTAGTGGTTGTGCACGGCAACCGAGAGAATGCGCTTGGCATGCGGCTGGCCGATCACATAGTCGTCGAGGACAGCGAGGATATCCTGTGGCGTCGGAACGCCTTCCTGGCTCTTCACCATCGAGGATTTGTTCTCCTCGCGGATGATGTCCATGCACAACTCTACGCATTCATCACAGATGAAAACGGTCGGGCCTGCGATCAGCTTGCGCACCTCATGTTGGCTCTTTCCGCAGAAAGAGCAGTAGAGAGTGTTCTTGGTGTCGCCACCGTTGCCACCGCCACTGTTGCCAACCTTGCTCATGCCTATTCCTTTCAGCGGATCACCGGGTCCGGCTCTTCCCGGACAGCCGGCAATCCCGACATCAAATTTGCGACGCGGTCACCAGACCCACACACACCGTCACAAAGGCTTCAACTCACATTCGTACACATATACGCGATACGTGCAACGATTCGACATATTCCTTACGGTTCCCTTACGCGGGACACCGGCTTGGCGAGATTATCAGCTTTCGACTGTCCGAAAAGCCTGCACCCACCAATCATTCGCTACACTTCCTTTACGTCACATGAATGCAACAGGAAGCCATGCGATGCTATTCCTTTTCCTCGGGCGCGATTGACTCGCGGGATTCGATGACGCGGTCGATCAGGCCGAACTCCTTGGCCAGCTCCGCCGTCATGAAGTTGTCGCGCTCCAGCGCGTTCTCGATATCGTCGTAGGAACGGCCGGTGTGCTTGACGTAAATCTCGTTCAGGCGGCGCTTCAGCGCCTCGACTTCCTTGGCGTGGATAAGGATGTCGGTTACCTGGCCCTGATAGCCGCCGGACGGCTGGTGGACCATGATGCGCGAGTTCGGCAGCGAGAAACGCATGTCCTTGGCGCCGGCGGTCAGCAGCAGCGAGCCCATGGACGCGGCCTGGCCGATGCACAGCGTCGAAACCGCCGGCTTGATGAACTGCATGGTGTCGTAAATCGCGAGGCCGGAGGTCACCACACCGCCCGGCGAGTTGATGTACATCGCGATTTCCTTCTTCGGGTTCTCCGCTTCCAGCCACAGCAGCTGGGCGCAGACGAGCGAAGCCATACCGTCTTCGACCGGACCGGTGATGAAGATGATGCGTTCCTTGAGCAGGCGCGAGAAAATGTCATAGGCGCGCTCGCCCCGGTTGCTCTGCTCCACGACCATCGGGACGAGGTTCATTGCGGTATCGATCGGATTGCCCATGTGATGTGTAACCTTTCGGGAATGTCTTTCGTGGTGCGCAAAGGGCCTTGCGCCAAGGGAATCGTCTGTGTCTGCCCCATAGATAGGGCGCGCGAACGCCACTTCGCAAGACATGGAGTTCTGTAAACCTTAATACGCCAAAACTGTGAACAATCAGGCTTCGGCGCGCATCCAGGCGCGCAACGCGGCGAAATCGCGCGATGCGACGAATTGCGCGACGCGGCGGCCAACGGCGGCACCGAACTTGTAACCGTGGCCGGAACAGGCCGAAACGGCGAGGCAATTGCCCTCCTCGCGCACGAAAAAGCGCTCGTCGGCGGTAAAAGTGTAGGCGCAGGTGATGACGCCTGTCACCCGGTACTGCCCTATATCGCGCATCGGCGGCGAAAACAGGTCGCGCACGGTCTCGCCTTCGCCGTCCACGGGCTCGCGATTGGCGTCGGCGTCGGCGTTTTCGTATTTGTGCAGACCGGAACCGAATTTCAGCCCGCCTTCGCCGGAAGGCGGCAAAATATAGCCGTCGGTTTCGCCGCCGACATCGAGAATGACCGGCGCCTTCGCCCAGGCCCCGGCGAGATGGGCCGGCGGATCGAGATAGACGACTGCGGTGCGATAGGGCGTCAGCTCCGCGGCAAGGTCGGGAAACAGCTTCGTCACCCAGGCGCCGGCGGTGACGATCACGTAATCCGCCTCTATGGTGCGGCCATCCTCGGTGGTCACGGCGGCCCTGGCCGGATCGACCGCCTCGACCTTCATGTTCTGGCGCAACACCACGCCGGCGGCCTGCAGCCAGCCGGCCATGTCGAAGGCGATGCGGCGGCAATGCAGCGCGCCGCCCTCCGGCGAGACGAAGGCATAGCGGATGGTGTCGGGATCGAGGAAGGGCCAGCGTTCGGCCGCCGGGCCCGCCTCCAGCACCTCGCAAGGCCAGCCACCCTCGCGCAGGCCGTCGAGATAATCCTCTGCCTCGTCGCCCTCCTTCCGGCTCACCGCCATGAAACCGCGCGGATCGAGATGGCTTCTGCCGAGATCGGCCCACATTTCGTCCCAGGCCTCGTAGGCTTCCGAGATCGCCGCACCGTAGCCCGAACCGGCGCCATAGGCGCGGCGGATGATACGGTGGTGATCGCCGGAGGCGCCCATCGGGTTGGGAATCGGCCCCTGCTCGAACAGCATGACCTGGTGGCCCTGCTTCGACAGCGCCCAGGCGGTGGACAGGCCGGATATGCCGGCGCCGACGACGGAGATTCGCATGAAAGGCCCCTGTTTCCTGACTGCTCCGACCTGAGCCTGCCGCAAGCGGCGGTTACAGCCGGATCACATATTCCTTGCGGGTGATCTCGATGACCTCCCACGTCCCCTTGAAGCCGGGACGCAGGATGAAGGAGTCCCCTGCCCTGACCGTCACCGCCTCGCCGCCATCCTCGGCAATGACCGAAACGCCGTCGAGAATGTGACAGAACTCCCATTCGTCATAGGAAATGCGCCACTTTCCCGGCGTCGACTGCCAGATGCCGCAATAGAGGCCGTCACGCTCCTCGGCGTTCCAGGTGGTGAAGACCGGATCGCCGGAGATGAGCTTTTCCGCTGCGGGCCGCTCGGTCTCGGGCTCGGCTGATCGCGGGGTAACGGGCAGGAAAAGGCGTCCGCTCATATGCTTCCCTGTCCCTTCAGCAAACCTGCACGCCGCATTCACTGACCGTGAATTCCGTTTCCGGCTCGGTCAGGGAAGCGTCGAACTGGCGGCCGTCGCGGCACTGGGCGCGCGCCTCGAAGGTCTTGCGGCCGGCGAGTTCGCCCTCGGAAATGTTGACGTAGTACTCGACCGCGCAACCCTGCTCGATGGCGAGCTGGTTCGACAGCCTGTCGAGCCAGGCCGGATCCGAGGATTGCGCGAATACCGGCGAAGAAACTGCCGACGCGAGCAGGATGGCCGCGCAAGCGGCGATAGTCGGAAAACGTGGCATGGGGGCCTCCACAATGTGTGTCCGGCGGAAACCTAGCGGCTTCCGCCGGCAACTTGATTGCGGCAGATCAAATTTCGCGAAGGCCGTCAACCGGCCTTGGCGAGCGCCTGGTCGATATCGGCGATGATGTCGTCGACGTGCTCGATGCCGATCGACAGGCGCACGACGTCGTTGCCGGCGCCGGCAGCAGCGCGCTGTTCGTCGCTCAACTGCCGGTGCGTGGTCGAAGCCGGGTGGATGACCAGCGTGCGGGTGTCGCCGATATTGGCGAGATGGGAGACCATCTCCAGCGCCTCGACGAACTTGACGCCCGCCTCGAAACCGCCCTTGACGCCGAAGGTGAAGACCGCACCCGCCCCCTTGGGGCTGTAGCGCTTCTGCAACGCGTGATTGGCGTGGTCATCGAGGCCGGAATACTCGACCCATTCGACATTGGCGTGCCCCTTCAGGTGTTTGGCGACGGCGAGCGCGTTGTCGCAATGGCGCTGCATGCGCAGCCCCAGCGTCTCGATACCGGTGAGGATCAGGAAGGCGTTCATCGGCGCGATCGCCGGGCCGAGATCGCGCAGGCCAAGCACGCGGCAGGCGATGGCGAAGGCGAAATTGCCGAAGGTCTCGTGCAGCACGATGCCGCCATATTCGTCGCGCGGCGTCGAAAGCATCGGGTACTTGTCGGTCGCCGACCAGTCGAAGGTGCCGCCGTCGACGATCACGCCGCCCATCGAGTTGCCGTGCCCGCCGAGGAACTTGGTCAGCGAGTGGACCACGATGTCGGCGCCATGCTCGATCGGCCGCACGAGGTAGGGCGACGCCATGGTGTTGTCGACGATCAGCGGGATGCCCGCCTCGCGCGCCACCTTGGCGACCGCCTCGATGTCGGTGACGAAGCCGGCCGGGTTGGCGAAGCTCTCGATGAAGATCGCCTTGGTCTTGTCGTCGATCTGACTGGCGAAGCTTTCCGGATCGGCGGCATCCGCCCAGCGCACTTCCCAGCCGAAATTCTTGAAGGAATGTCCGAACTGGTTGATCGACCCGCCATAGAGGCGGCGCGCGGCGACGAAATTGTCGCCCGGCGTCATCATCGCGTGCATCACGATCAGCTGGGCCGCGTGGCCGGAGGCGACGGCGAGCGCCGCCGTGCCGCCCTCGAGCGCCGCGAGGCGCTCCTCGAGGACCGCCTGGGTCGGGTTCATGATGCGGGTGTAGATGTTGCCGAAGGCCTTCAGGCCGAACAGCGACGCGGCATGGTCCGTGTCGTTGAAGACGTAGGACGAGGTCTGGTAGATCGGCGTGATGCGCGCGCCGGTCGCGGGGTCCGGCTGCGCGCCGGAATGAATTGCCAGGGTGTCGAAGCCGGGTAGACGCTGGGACATGGTCCTCTCCTCCTCAAAATAGCGTGCGCCGTTGTGGCGGGGAACGGCGGGGCTGTCAAAGAGGAATTTTGCAATATATCGCGCCCGGCCGGAACGGGAAAACGGCTACTGGCGCCGGATGCCGAAGCTCTGGAATCCCGCGCGCAGTTCCGGACGGCGCGAGGAGATCTTGCCGGAATTCACGCCGGTCCAGCCGATTTCGCCCGACAGGCGACCATATTCGATCTTCGGGCAGCGGTTCATGACGACCTGGATGCCCTTTTTTTCCAGCCGCGCGGCGCTGTCGTCGTCGCGCACCGAAAGCTGCATCCAGACAACCTTGGGCAGCGGGTCCATGGCGAGGATCTGGTCGGTGACGCCGGGCACGGCGGCGGAGGCGCGGAAGATGTCGACCATGTCGACCGGCTCCGGCAAATCGGCGAGCGAGGCATAGGTCATCTGGCCGAGAATTTCCCTGCCGGCATGGCCCGGATTGATCGGGAAGACGCGAAAGCCCTTGTCGAGCATGTATTTCATCACGAAGAAGCTCGGCCGCACCTCATTGGCCGACGCGCCGACAATGGCGATCGTCTTCACCGTGGTCAGGATGGAACTGATATAGGCGTCGGAATAGGTGTCGTGGTTCATGGCCGAAGCGTTAGCATCAAGCGGCGGCATTGTCGCCTCCCGCTCCCTAGCAATGCTCAGTCCGGCAATTGCATGAAGCCGTCCTCGTCATTCGGCGCGAAGGGATTGAAGGCCAGTTCCCACAAATGTCCGTCGGGATCGGCGAAATAGCCGGAATAGCCGCCCCAGAACACCTTCTCCGGCTTCTTGACCGCCGTCGCCCCGCAGGAAAGCGCATGGGCGAAGGCCTCGTCGACTTCCACCTCGCTTGAAAGATTGTGCGCCAGCGTCACGCCGGAGAAGCCCGGTTTGGTGTCCTCTACATTGGCGTCCTTCGCCAGATCGGCCCTCCCGAACAGGCCGAGCAGCGTGCCCTTGAGCTTGAAGAAACTCACCGCCTCCTGCGAGGCGGACGATTTGTGAAAACCGAGCTTCTCGTAAAACGCGGTCGAGGCGGCGACGTCGGCCACGCCGAGCGTGACCATGGTAATGCGGGGATCGAAGGTCATGGCCGCTATTCCTTGATGTCCTGATTCCAGAGACGATACTGAATTGCCTTACACGGCGAAGCGCGCAAGGCTTGCCATACCTACCTGTCATCATGTTGACACGCTTCAGATCATCGACTCTGGAGTAAGTAGCCGATTTGATTTATCGCGTTCTCAAGGTTCGCGATTCTTTGCTTTAGTTCGGCACGTTCTGTCTCGGCTTTTTTCAGTAGCGTTCCGGTATCATAGTATCCGACAACACCTAAAATCGCACTGCATGAACTACAACAGATTGCGGTTTGTTTATACACCGCACCTTGTGGTTCAATCTCAGCTGTTTTTGTTCCCGTATGGCCACAATGGCCGCATTTAGCGATAGCAAACATCTACGCCTCCATCTTGTGGCGCATAGTTTACTTCCGTTTTCGCTTACTGGGTGCGACTATTTCATAATTCCACAAGGTGTGGATAATGCTCGGCATGCGTACCATATGAGTCGGGAGGGACCGTGGGGCAACCAATTAACGTCTTGCTGCACATCATGTGGGCAGTGGCGATTGTGGTGTTGGCGCGCGATTACCACTTCGTGGATCCGCACCTATATCATGAGGTGTATAAATCTGGAGCACGTGAGCCGTTGAACTTGGCAGTTCAACTTGGCCGTTTGGACCTCGTATCGTTAATGATTGGCGCGTTTAGCGTAGCCATCGCGGTAGCGACGGTGTTGGGATTTTGGTTCTATCGTAGCGTTGTTGAGAGAACCGCAAAGATAGAAACTAGTGAAATTCTCCCTGATGTACTTGCCAAGCACCTCCGCGATGAACCCGGTGTGATAATCGAGGCGATGAAGCGGAATCGGGAAGTGCTCAAGTTGGCCGCCGAGGAAGAAGACGAAGGCGACGACTATTATGCCGAGATCGCGGCGTCTATGGACGGTCCCAACGGGCCCGAGGAAGAAGATGATTAAAAGCCCTAGCGAAATTATTCAGGAACATACGTCCGATGCTCCGGTGAAGATTGAGCATCTGGTGGAAGCGTTTGACGTTAAATTGAATCGCAATGCGGACCTGCACCCACAAATCGCCGGACAGATTGAGCGTCTGCCGAACGGTTCCTATGAGATTTCGGCAAACGCAAAGGATCACTACTACCGGCGGCGCTTCACGATAGCGCACGAGCTGGGCCATTATCTTCTTCACAAGCGTCTAATTGATTCCGGTGTCGATGACACGAAAGCCTATCGCAGTCTAAACATCGGGAAATTCAACAATACGAAAATTGGGCCCGAGCAGGAGGCTGAGGCAAATAAGGCGGCTGCTCGGCTTCTAATGCCCGCTAAACTTGTTCGTCGGTACTACGAGGAGCTTAATGGGGACGTAGAGGCGCTCGCAAAGAAGTTCCAAGTTTCCTATGAGGCGATGGGTTATCGCTTACAGGGCTTGGGATTGCAGTGAATGATCCGCTGATTGTTTCGATAAACTCCTGAAGGTGATGCCTGCCCATCAGTCTTTTTCGGAGAATATGGTCGCTTACTCCCCCTTCCACTCCGGCTTACGCTTTTGCAGAAACGCGCCGATGCCCTCCTCCGCGTCGCGGAACAGCATGTTCTCGACCATGACATTGGCGCAGTAGTCATAGGCGTCGGACAGGCTCATCTCGGCCTGGTGATAGAATGCCTCCTTGCCGGTCTTCAGCGTCAAAGGCGATTTGGAAGCAATGACTTCCGCGTATTTCTGGACAACCTGATTCAGGTATTCCTTGGGCACGATGCGGTTGACCAGGCCGAACTCCTTGGCGGTGCCGGCATCGATGGTCTCGCCGGTCAGCAGCATCTCCATCGCCTGCTTGCGGTGGACATTCCTGGACAAGGCGACCATCGGCGTCGAGCAGAACAGGCCGATATTGACGCCCGGCGTGGCGAAGGACGAGGTGTCGGTGCAGATGGCGAGGTCGCAGGAGGCGACGAGCTGGCAGCCGGCCGCCGTGGCCAGCCCGTCCACCTCGGCGATCACCGGCTTGGGATGCGTGACGATCATCTGCATCATCTGGGCGCACAGCCGCATGGTCTTCTCGAAAAAGGCCCTGCCCCGGTCGTCGTCGGCGCGGTGCAGGGTCATCTCCTTGAGATCGTGACCGGCGGAAAAGACCTTGCCGGCCGCCGCGATGACGACCACCCGCACCGCATCGTCGGCGCGGGCATCCTCCAGCGCCGCCATCATCGCCTCCATGGTGGCGACGGACAGCGCGTTGGCCGGCGGGTTGGCAAGCGTCAGGCGCAGCACCGCGCCGTTCATGTCGCGCGTGACAGGCGGCGTGTCGACCAGTTCGGGCTTGGCGGTCATGCGTGGTCCTCCCGGAAGGTATTGCTTGACCGCGAACCTATCAGCGGGCGAAACGGGACCGCAAGTGAGCTTTCATTCGGCATTTCGTCCAAGGGCAATCCATGAGCAGAACTCCCGTCCCCGTCGTCACCATCGAGGAGCTGGAAGCCTTCATCGATCGCGAGTTTTCCCAGGTCTGGCAGGACGGCAAGGTCTACGCGATCACCGAGCTGGGGCCCGGCTTCCTGACGCTCAGGCTCGATCCGAACGAGCGGCACCTGCGCCCCGGCGGCACGGTTTCCGGCCCGTCGCTGTTCACGCTGGCCGATTTCTGCGCCTATTACGTGATCCTCGCCCATATCGGCCTGAAGGGGCTGACGGTGACGACGAGCTTCCATCTCGACTTCATGCGCAAGGCCGCGCCGGGGCCGCTTTTCTGCACCTGCACGATCCTGAAACTGGGCCAGAGGCTGGTGGTGACCTCCGTCGCGATCCGCGACGGCGAGGAAGACCTGATCGCGCAGGGATCGCTGACCTATTCGATCCCGCCGCGGTGAGAGCTGGAACGGGACCGGGCACGCGAACAGACGGAATGGCTGCTTCGAGCCCAAGTTGCAAGTTCACAGCGATACGGCCAGCACTTATCATAATTAAGTAAACGCCGTGCTTGCGCATCGCTTCGGTGATCTACAATAATGTATTCGAAGTGCAACCTTCTAGGTGCGAGTCAAACAACTATGTCAATGTATGGACCCGGCCAAGAGCGGATGCATCTTACTGAAATTATGGTTCTGAATGAAACCGTCAGCGAACTCCGGACGGAAAATGGCAATCTTAAGCATCAACTCGACATCCTTCGCTTTGAATTCGATAAACTCAAAGCGAATCCGGAATACCTCTCCCGACTCCGATCAGACATTGCACAATCAGAAGAAAATCTCCTGATTGTGCAAGCAAAAGAATTCGAGGCAACGAAGAAACTAATAAATCTGTTTGAGCGAATAGAAAAACAACAGGGTAGAAAGAAAAAACTCGAAACTGCAATAGAGGTCTTAGGGAAGGAAGGTGGTAGGCTAATGTACGAAGACATGGCTCAGCGCAACCGTAAGAATTGGTGGCGCGGAGCCCTTTGGGGTGTCGCCAGTGGTGTCATATCTTCCTTTCTCGCCGCCGGTCTATTACGCATTGATCCCGCTCAGTACCTACCATGGAGTGAAGGTGACTTATCACTTCCTCCCGATGATACTGCCGCTTCAAGCAACTGACTCCTTCGGATGGATGTTTCGTTTAGTTTAGCTGACGCTGGTTCGATTGTTACGGATACCAACTGGTCGTAAGAACAAGTCAACCCGCTCTCCGGCGGGGTGCATCTATGAGTCACTAGGTAGATTCCGCGATCGCAACTTCGTCCTCACCTAAGACATTCGAATCTGGTTCCGTATATACAACGGCAACCGCCCAACAGCGCATCGCGAGGGGCATATCGGCGCAAACCGGGCGGCATCCCTTGGAACCTTGTCGTAAACATCGCCTGACCTGACGTGCGCAATAATATGCGGTAAAATAATACCGTATCTACAAACCATTGTTTTTGCTAATCTTTTTGTGGACTATTGTCAATACGTGGCTTGACTGCCGGGCCAAACTCGCCTATTGCACCCCTCAATCGCGCACGGACCCGTCCGGCGCGGTTTGTTTTTGCCGGATTATCCCGGCAATCCAAGCAACAAGAAAAGCCCGTTCCGGCCCCGCCGGTCCGGGATCCGGAACCTAAGGAAATTTCCCATGCGGACATTCTCGCAGAAGCCCGCTGACGTAGAGAAGAAATGGGTGCTGATCGACGCCGAGGGTCTCGTCGTCGGCCGTCTGGCATCCATCGTCGCCATGCGTCTTCGCGGCAAGCACAAGCCCACTTACACCCCGCACGTCGACGACGGTGACAATGTCATCATCATCAACGCCGGCAAGGTGGCTCTCACAGGCAAGAAGCGGACCGACAAGGTCTATTACTGGCACACCGGCCATCCGGGCGGCATCAAGGAACGCACGGCTGAAGCACTGCTCGACGGCCGCTTCCCCGAACGCGTCGTCGAAAAGGCGATCGAACGCATGATCCCGCGCGGCCCGCTCGGCCGTCGCCAGATGAAGAACCTGCGCGTTTACGCCGGCACCGAACATCCGCACGAGGCGCAGCAGCCGGAAGTGCTGGACGTCGCCGCGCTCAACTCCAAGAACAAGAAAGTGGCCTGATCACCATGGCTGAATTGAACTCTCTCGAAGAACTCGGCGAAGCAACCGGCGCAGCGACCGAAGAGGTCCAGGAAGCTCCGGTTCACGTCAAGAAGGTCGACGCCCAGGGCCGCGCCTATGCGACCGGCAAGCGCAAGGACGCCGTCGCACGCGTCTGGATCAAGCCGGGCACGGGCCGCATCACGGTTGGCGGCAAGGACTTCACCGAATATTTCGCGCGTCCGGTGCTGCAGATGATCCTGCAGCAGCCGATCATCGCGGCCAACCGCGCCGGCCAGTACGACATCGTCGCCACCGCTTCGGGCGGCGGCCTTTCCGGCCAGGCTGGTGCCGTGCGTCACGGCATCTCCAAGGCTCTGACCTATTACGAGCCGGAACTGCGCGGCGTCCTGAAAAAGGGCGGCTTCCTGACCCGCGACAGCCGCGTGGTCGAGCGCAAGAAGTACGGCAAGGCGAAGGCCCGCCGTTCGTTCCAGTTCTCCAAGCGCTAAGCGTCGGAAAACTCATATCCGCATACAGGAAGGCCGCGTTTCACGCGGCCTTTTTTCATGCCTTCCGTGCAGGAGAAACACCTTCTCCGGATAGCCGGCTCGTGTTGCACGCCGTCGGAGGCGGCCGGTATAGTTTCGCGACCAGAGACGATTCGGCCCATGATCATCTGCCACACGAAAAAGCTCATCTTCATCAAGACAAAGAAAGTTGGCGGAACCTCCTTCGAAATAGCGCTGTCGAAGTTTTGCGGTGACGATTGCGTCATCACGCCGATTACGCCGGAAGACGAGAAACTGCGCATCGACCGCGGCTACAGGGGCGCGCAAAACTACCGGAACACGGCCTGGCCGGCATACGGCATGCAGACCAAGGGCGAATTGTTCAACCACATTCCCGCGCCGACCCTGATGTCGGTGGTGCCGCGCGCGATCTGGGACGACTACACCAAGATCACGATCTACCGGAATCCCTACGACGCGGTCATCTCGCGCTATTACTGGCATGGCGGCGAGGAGACGGGGATGGCGTTCGACGAGTTCGTGCTGCGCCATCCGCAGATCCTCACGGAGAACACGCTGATCGCCCCGCTTTCCGGCGAGGCGAAGCTCGACCGCTACCTCAAATACGAGGATCTCGGCGACGAGCTGGACGACCTCGGCCTCGCGGATGTGCGCGAGGTGTTTTCCACGCTGAAGACGAAAGGCAACCTGCGGCCGAAACAGGGGGCCACCGTGCAGGACATCTACCGCAGGTTTCCGCAGGTGATCGACTTCATCGCCGAGGCCTGCGCGGACGAAATCCGGCATTTCGGCTACACCCCGCCGCACGCCTAGAGCCCCTCCGGGCGACGCGAAAGAAGAGGCCATGACAGCTCCGAAACGGATTTTCACCATCACGGCCGGACGCACGGGCACGGCCTGGCTGGCCGATTTCTTCGCCACCAACCTTACCGGCTATCACTGCGTCCACGAACCGCTGGGGGTGTTCGACTTCGGCCGCACCATGCCCGACATAAGGATCATGCGCGCCTTCAACGAATACGGCAATTGCGACGCCGTGAAGGAGTTCTGGGCCGGCAAGTTCGCCGCCGTCAGGGAGCACGAGCGTTACGCCGAGACCAACCACACGCTGTGCAAATGCGGGCTTGTCGAGAACCTCGCCGAAAGCGACCTCGCGGACGGCACGACGCTGATCATCCTGAGGCGCGACCGGGTCAAGCAGTGCGTCAGCTACGTCAACCGCGACGATTTCGGCAACATCACGCTGCCCTGGCAGTGGTACCTGCACCCCAGCTACAAGAACCTGATCGTCAACCCGAAGCCCTTCCTGCAGATGGGGGCGCTCGGCATGCCGCTCTGGTACACCTACGAAATGGACGCGCGGCAGGAATATTACCGGCAGAAATTCGGCTCCCGGCTGAACTTCGTCGAGATCGACCTCGAAACGGCGACGAAGGAGCCGGGCGCCAGCCGGTTCTGGAACGATCTCGGCTTTACCGGCACATGCACCCTGCCGCCGCCGAAGAACGAGAATGTCGGCCCGTCCAATCCGCAGGTCACCGAGACGGTGGCGCAGGTCGTCGAAAAGGTGAATTTCGACGCGAAGGAGATCGTCGCCGGCTATCTCAAGGCCGGGCGCTCGCTGGTCTGAGCGGCGCGCGAACCGCTTCCGTATCGCCGGGACTTGCTCTAAACACGCATCAGCAGCAGCCACCCGGACGACCAGAGCACCATGCCTTCGAAGACCATCGACCACGCCTTCACCGCGAAAAGCCTGACCGGCGCCGCCTCCGACCCGACGCATGCCGGGGCGCTCTCCTTCATGCGGCGCAAATACACCAAGACGCTGCGCGGCGCCGACGCCGTCGTCTGGGGCATCCCGTTCGACGCCGCCGTCTCCAACCGGCCGGGCGCGCGGTTCGGCCCGCAAGCGATCCGCCGGGCCTCTGCGATCATGGACAACGACCCGCAATACCCGTTCGAGCGCGACCTGTTTTCCGACATGGCGGTGATCGACTATGGCGACTGCCTGCTCGATTACGGCAATCACCAGAAGACCCCGGCCACCATCGAGCGCGAGGCGGCGAAGATCCTGAAATCCGGCGCCTTCCTGGTCACGCTCGGCGGCGACCATTTCGTCACCTGGCCGCTGCTGAAGGCGCATGCCGCCAAACACGGCAAGCTGGCGCTGGTGCAGTTCGACGCGCATCAGGACACCTGGTTCGACGACGGGCGGCGCATCGACCACGGCTCTTTCGTCGGCCGCGCGGTACGGGACAAGGTGATCGACCCGGAGCATTCGATCCAGGTCGGCATCCGCACCCATGCGCCGGAGGATTGCGGCATCGAGATGCTGCACGGCCACGAGATCGAGGAGATGACGGCGGGCGCCATCGCCGCGGCGATCAAAAACCGCGTCGGCGACATGGCCTGCTACGTCACCTTCGACATCGACTGCCTCGACCCGGCCTATGCGCCGGGCACCGGCACGCCGGTCGCCGGCGGCCCGTCATCGGCGAAGATGCTGTCGGTGCTGCGCCAGCTCGGCGATCTCGACATTCGCGGCGCCGACATCGTCGAGGTCGCGCCGGCCTACGACCATGCCGACATCACGGCGATTGCGGGCGCGGCGGTAGCGCAGCATTATCTCGGCCTGCTCGCGGAGAAACGCGCCCGACGATGACACGCGCGATATAACCAACCCGGCCTCCGACAGGCCGCGACCGCGGCCCGGGCTTTCGCCCGCACCCGCGTAGCCGGCGAGCGTAGCGAGCACCGGCGTGAGCGAAAAGAAAGAAGCGAAGCGACCATGAAACCGAAAATCTATATCGACGGCGAACACGGAACCACCGGCCTGCAGATCCGCCAGCGGCTCGCCGGCCGCACGGACATCGAGGTTCTCTCGATCCCTGAGGCCGAGCGGCGCAACCAGGCAATGCGGCAGGAACTGCTGCGCGCAGCCGACATCGCCATCCTCTGCCTGCCGGACGACGCCAGCCGCGAATCCGTCGCGATGATCGGCGACGCCGGCACGCGGGTGATCGACGCCTCGACCGCTTTCCGCACCGCCGAGGGCTGGACCTACGGCATGGCCGAACTCGACACGGACCAGGCAGAAAAAATCGCGTCGGCGCAGTTCGTCGCCAATCCCGGCTGCTGGCCGCAGGGGCCGATCGCGACGCTGCGCCCGTTGGTCAAGGCGGGCCTCGTCGCGGCCGATTTTCCCGTGACCTTCACCGGCATCACCGGCTATTCCGGCGGCGGCAAGGCGATGATCGCGGATTACGAGGCGATGGGCGACACCGCCCCTCATTACCTGCCCTACGGGCTGACCCTGTCGCACAAGCACCTGCCGGAGCTGAAGCGCTATGCCGGGCTTTCACGCGACCCGCTGATGGTCCCGGTCGTCGGCGATTTCGCGCAGGGCATGGTGACGATGGTGCCGCTGCAGCTCTCCGCGCTGCCGACCGTGCCGACCGGCAAGCAGTTGCACGAGGCCATCGCCGACCATTACGCCTCGCTGACCCACAGCGTCATCGAGGTCGCGCCATTCGAGACCCTTGAGCGCGTGCCCGACCTGCAGCCGGAAGCGCTCAACGACACCGACGGCATGAAGCTCTACGTCTTCGCCAATGACGACCGCGCCCAGGCCGTGCTGATCGCCGTCTACGACAATCTCGGCAAGGGCGCCTCGGGGGCTGCGGTGCAGAATCTGGATTTGATGGTTGGGGGGTAAGCGGCCGTCTCCGCCCGCGGGCGGAGGCACTGTCGCGAGAGGACTCGAGCACTCACCGTGATATCAGGAACTCGGCCACGGCTTGGTAGGCCGGCAGCGAAGTGGGATCGATGAAACCGTTCTGCGCTTGCGGGAAAGAGGCGAGACGCACCAGGACCATCTCGGCTGTCGGGTCGACGTAGATCGTCTGGCCGTGAACGCCGCGCGCGGCGTATGCACCGTGTTCGTTGTGGAACACCCACCACTGGCTGGTGTAGCTGCCATTCGGGATCGTCGGGAAGCCGGCAAACTTGGACTGATCACCGCCGGCGCGGATCTTGCGCGCGACCTCGGCCGGGAACAGCCTCTCGCCGTTGATCTCGCCCTCGTTGAGCATCAGCATGCCGAGGCGCCCGAGGTCGCGGAGACCTGCCGTCACGCCGCCGCCCGCGAAGGGAACGCCCTTGCCGTCGACCGTCTGATAGGCGTCCTGCTCGGTGCCCATGCGGCGCCACAGCCGTTCCGAGGCCAGGTCGGTCACAGCCTTTTCGGTGACGCGGGAAATCATCCAACCCAGCATGTCGGAATTGATCGTCTTGTAATGGAAGGCATCGCCGTGCTCGCCCTCGGGCTTAACCTGCTGAAGGTATTCCCAATAGCCTTCGGGGCCGTCGTAGCCCTCGGGCTTGGGCAGCGGGCTGGCAGCGCGGGAATAGACCCAGATGTCGGCGTTCGGATCCGAGTAGTTCTCGGAGTACTGGACCCCGGTCGTCATATCCATGACTTGCCGGACGGTGGCAGTCGCGAACGCGCTGTCGCCGATCTCGGGGATGACGTCACGCACAAGCAGCGTGTCGTCCAGCACGCCCTCGGCCACGAGGATTTCGCCGAGCAGACCGGTGATCGACTTCGTCATCGACATGATCGCGTGTTTGCCGTCCTCGTCGAGGCAGCCGAAATAGCGCTCGTAGACCACCTGCCCCTTGTGAATGATCAACATACCGTCGGTGTAGTTGGCGTAGAGAGAGTCCTCCCACGTCATCTCTTCGGTGCCGTTCATCGGCATGAAGGTGAGCGCGTCGATCTGGGCGCGCAATTCTGCAAATTCCGCAGGTGTCGGATAATCGAGCGGCACCGGCCCGCCGAGGCCCCGGCTGATCTCTTCCGTCGGCAGGAATTCACGCAGATGGCACACGGACCAGCGGAGCTTGGGGAAGCTGAAGTAATTGGAATCCGGTTGCGTGATCAGCTTGTCCGGCGGCGGCGGAAAACCCTGCATCCAGCCCATCACGTTGGGGTCAGATTCCTGCGCCGAAAGCGGTGCCGATTGCGCATCTGCGCCGGTTGATGCGCCGAATGCCATGGCGACCCCGGCGGCCATTGCGATGAGATTAGAAGTTGACGACAACATTGATGAACCCTCCTGTCCAAGGGGATGCGTCCCGGCCAATGACATTGTCGATCGCTGCTCCTGGAAAGGAGACCGAAACGCCGGCCGTCAGAAACGTGTTGCGGTTGATGATACGGCTGTATTCGAGGAACACGTCATCGGCGAGATGTGCATTGGTGACGCCCGAGACCACGTTTCCGTTGATATCCACGCGGGTCGCCTGGCCGAATTGGACGGGGCTGTTCAACTCGTTCGCCCGGATATGCGCATAGCGCAGGGTCAGGGTGTCGCGCTGCGTCGGCTGAACCCGAAGGGCCAACGTCAGCGCGTTGACATTCGAGTTGATGAAGGTGGAGGCTGATTTGGAACCTGTCGCCCAGGCGCTTGGGCTGCCCTGATAGTAGAGCGGGTCGAACCGTTCGAGTTTCGTTGTGTTCGGATCGTCCCCCGAAAAGGTCTGATAGCCCAATGTGAGGTTCGGGGACCACGGCAGTTTTGCGAAGGTATAACCGGCGGTCACGCGCCCCGCCCAAGCCTCCAGATCGATCCGGTCGTTCCGTTGATAGGCGAAGTCGCCCGTGAAGGTCCAATTCTCCAGAGCGCCCGCAAACGGGTTCGTCTTGGCGTAGAAGCCGAGCGTATTGGTCCCCTCACGTGCGCCCGGTGTCACCGTGGGTGCACCGATCCCGCCCGGCGCGGCCTGCGGATAGGGAGAATCGGAATTTAGCACATTCACGAATGTCGCCCCGAGATAGCCGCCCTGCGGGTCGTCGAAGCGCAGATCGAAGCCGGCGAGCTCGTTCTTGCCGTCCGTCGATGGCAGTTCGTTGGGGTTCAGGTAGAAAGCGGTTCCGGTGACACCGCCATAGGACAACCGTCCGATCGCGGCCATTTCCCATGCCTTGCGCGGCCCGAGCTTCAGCGCGCCGCGCTCGAAACCGCTCGTCGCCCCGTTCGCGATCAGCATGCCGGTGCCGAGCGCCAGTTCGCGGGGGCCGATGGAGAAGTCGTAGGACAGGTCCGGAGCGAGATCGCCGCGGATACCGATATAGGCCTCCTCGAGCGTGGTGGCGCCCGTATCGCCCGTATCGAAGGCGTCTGTCCCCCATGTGTAGGACGAGACCGCCGAGACTTTGCCGTAGAGAGCCGTCCCGCCATCGAACTGGTATTCGAAGCTCAGGCCGGGCTTTATGTAGCCTTCCAGCCACTCCGTGTCGGGGTCGAATCCGCTTCCCGGCGCGGTCGTCGCGGCGAGGTCCCAGAACAGATTGCGTTCGCTGACGCCGTTGACGCCCGCCTGCAGATGCGCCCGGACGGTCAGCCCGTCGGCATCGTGGAGCAGCATCGGGTCTTTCGGTTTTTCGTCGGCCGAGGCGCTTGCCGCGATCAGGAAGAATGTCGCGAACCCCGCCAACCTTGATCCGGGTCTGTCCGAACGAAGCCGCAAAGTCGTTTCAACCTTGGCTTTTTGCCCCCGTAAAGAGGGTTCTGCCTGACCGGTTCCTGTCATCATGACACACACCATTACGTTGGGTCATTGACAATGGTAGACAGTCCCAAATAGTTGTCGATGCTACCGCCGCCCATTTTGGGCGCAACGTGCTCAACAGGCGGATACCCTTGGGGGCTGCATGCCGAAGCGGGAAGACGCAGAGACCCTTTTCGTCAAGGAGAATTTCGGGCTTGTCTGGCCCGAACACCTGAGAGCTTTCACGCACCTCCTCGTGCAGCTTCGCGCCCGGTTCGACGGCGACCTCGAACTGTTGCTGGTGCTTGCGGTAATCGGCGAAAGAACGAGACCGGAGGACTGGTCGCCGGAACTGCTGACATACCAGCAGTTGACCCGGGGCGCCGGCCGCGAACACTGTCAGGTGCCGATCAACATCCAGTCGATCGCAGACTATTCCGGCATCGCCCGCGAGACCGTGCGACGCAAGGTGAAGGTCCTTCAGGAAAAAGGCTGGGTCGGGCGCGACGAAAAGGGCAATCTGTATGTTTCGCGCCAGGCCGCAAAAGACCTCGAAGACGCTACCAGCGAAAGTATATCCTATTTGGCGACCATGTTGCGCGTGTTTGACGCCGCCGGCCGAAGCTGAAGCTTCTCACGGGTCCGCGCAGTCCGGGACCCTTGAGCGCGTGCCGGACCTGCAGCCGGAAGCCTTCAACGGCACCGACGGCATGAAGCTCTACGTCTTCGCCAACGACGACCGCGCCCAGGCCGTGCTGATCGCCGTCTACGACAATCTCGGCAAGGGCGCCTCGGGTGCCGCGGTGCAGAATTTGGGGCTGATGGTTGGGGGATAGCGGAGACAGCTGTCGCGCATCTGGAAGTCAGTGGCACCGGCGCTGCGCTATAATCGCCTCAGAACGCCTTCGCGACCTGTACTTGCACTTCGCGTTTTGCCGTTCTGCCAAAGCCTCGTTGTTGCAGACCATGCTGCGATCAACACGCGCTGGCTAGCAGTAACCTCCCGATCAGAGTCCCTCCGCAGTTAGATTATGGCGCCGCAACTTCAATTGGTATCAAGGGTGAAGCTCCCTTTGCGGCTCGGCCTTTATTTAAACAAAGATCGCGCTTGCGACAACGCCGCGGATGCCTATCGTGGCGGTCTGTGCAGAACGAAATAGATTTATCATACAGAGCGCGATTAACAAACGTTGTTAGTTGTGCTATTATATTCTTAACATGTAGTGATTGTATTTGGGGTCCTTCAATGGCTTCTGTATCTAAATTCGCTACTACGTTGTTTTTTCTTATTATTATGGCTGGGTCTGCTTTTGCATGCTCGGGCAATGGCTGCGAGTATTTCTCATACCGCGTCTCGAACGGCTGCGTTTACCTATCAAACGCTCATAGCTCCAAAGAACTTCGCGCGGTAGGGACAAGAGCAATACCGCAATATGTTTTCTACGTCCCTCCAAATTCAACAGTACCAGCTTCTGCTATGGGCGGATGCATGGGTGGATGGTATCGCGAGTACCAAGTTACATTAAGGCGATAACTATAGGTTCTCTCTGAAATTGGAGTGGCTTGATGTTTCGGATTTTATCTATGCTTTTGCTTTTAACTGCGTCACAACCAGTAAGTGCGGGCGAATGCGACGCCCCCAATGCTCGCGGCAGCTATTGTCGCTCATGCTCAAGCTGTAGAACGTTTTTGAGAAATGGAGACTTGTATTTGGAGTGCCGCTGCAATCGAAAATCGAAAGGAATACTTGGCACTCCCAAGCAGCGAAAATCTCAGATTAACCTAGACCGTTGCGTAGGCACGATTCGAAACGACGGAGGCAAATTGCGATGCAGTGGATAAATCGGCGGACCACAAAATTTAGTTTTATTTTTTTATCCCAGCTATCACTGCTCTTTTTAACAGAAATTTCAAATGCTGAAAACATAAGGGTAGGACTTCGTAATTTTACGTCATTTGATTATGTTTTTGAATATTCTGATAACGTGTGTGGCGTCGATTTCACTATTGGGATTGCCTCTGACGACACTCGCTATGTTCATATTTGCTCAAGCGGCGTGACCGACGACGGCTACGGCTCCATAAACTATCGGAAGCAAGGCAATACAAGCTGGACACAAAAAAATTTGATAAGCGATGGCGACATAGTAAATCTGAACTAGGCTTTACACTCAGGATAGGATACTTTTTTCTAGCGTTTATGGCCGTTGGATGTAGGCACTTTTCACATTCTCCCAACCCCTTGCTTTCTCTTTAACTCTCCCCTTTTCTTTATCCACCGCTCCTGCCCGTCCCTTAGCCTGATCCTGTAACCACACAGGACGGCATTTGATGAACTGGGCAGGCGCAATCGCGAAGAACCGCGACGACCTTCTGGAGATCGCCACACGCCTGTTCGTGCTGGCGGGCATCCGCACCGGGCGCACGGTCATCGCGCTGCCCCGCCATCTGCGCATCCGCATCCTCGCCCTTTTGCGCCCCGCCGAATTCGCGGCGCGGCGGCTGATCGCGATTGCCGCGTGCAAGCTGGTGGTGGTTGCGGTGCGCTCTGTCGTAGAGCGCGAAGAGCGCGCCCCTAGCTCCGTCATCCTCGGCCTTGAGCCGAGGACCCATTCCGTGAAGCCGGCGACTTCCGCAAAGATGAAGAACAAGGCTTCTTCTTCAATTGTAGTTTCCCTTCATGACGCTCACGGAATGGGTCCTCGGGTCAGGCCCGAGGATGACGTGCGGGGGATGACATCGCCCCTAGTCGCCAAGACCCCGCGAGGCAACGCCCTCCCCGCCTTCCCCCTGTTCGATCCGTTCAAGCGCTTTGGCCATCCCTGGCTGGAAGACGGCGAAGACGGTCAGGCCGGGGCATGGCTAGCCCCACAAACCGCCCTCGCGCCGGACGATCCAATCGACGCGCGGGCGCTGTACGGCCGCATACTGGCGCTGGAGCGGGCGCTGCAGGATCTGGACGGCCAGGCCGCACGGCTCGCCCGCTGGCGGGCACGGCGGACCCAAGAAAATTGCAGACCGAGACGCTTCAGCCCGTTGCGTCCGGGCCGTCCGCCCGGCTGGCGCAAGTGGCCGAAAACGGCGCTGGAAGAAGTGCTCAAGGAGTGCGATTTCCTCGCCCGCGACGCGTGGAACACGTCGTGAGTCGCCAGGACAGCGGCTTGCCGCTTACGAACGAAAAAACTGTGTTGCAATCCGCCTTTCGAGGAAGCGCGGAGACGATGGCGCGCGCCTTATCTCTCCCCTTGCGGGAGAGAAAGCCTTTTCCTGCATTTACGAGGGCATGCCCGAGTAAGTGCTTGGAAAAGGCAAGTGAGGGGCAAAAGCGCCGATGCCGGGCCCCTCTCCGCCTGTGTCGAATATCGCGAGCCCCTCTCTTGCAAAAACCAAGGACTTGGCTGCCGCCAAGCCCGGGTTTTTGCTTTCTCTCCCGCAAGGGGAGAGAAAAAGCGCGGTCAATCCCTGACGCCGACCATTTCGAGACGGTGCGGCGAACCGTCGGAGAGCGGCAGCGGGCCTTTCAGCGCGCGCCAGTGCGCCACGGCGAAGCCGAGCACGACCAGCGCGGTGGCCTGGTGGAGAAGCGCCCAGCTCATCGGCACATAGGTCAAGAGCGTGACGATGCCGAACACCGCCTGCAGCGTGACGAGGCCGAACAGAATGACGGCGCGGCGGGCATGGGTCGAGCGTGGCGACCAGCGCAGGGCGACGATCATGTGCAGCGCCGCGGCCAGCCAGACGACATAGGCGAAGGTGCGGTGGACGAACTGGACGATGGCCGGCGTGTCGAAGACGTTGCGCCAGCCGAGAGCCGCGTCCCAATGCGCGGCCGGGAAGAAGCCATTGTCCATGGTCGGCCACTCGTTGAACACCAGCCCGGCATCGAGACCGGCGACCAGCGCGCCGAGATAGATTTGAATGAACACGAGCACCACCAATATGCCCGCGAACCTGTCGGAACGCGAGGTCGGCTTCAAATCCGGCGCATGCGGCGCGATCCAGCGCGCCACCGCCATGCAGGCGGCGAAGATGAAGCTCGCCATCATCAAATGCACGGCAAGCCGGTAATGGCTGACATCGACGCGTTCGGTCAGACCCGAAGAGACCATCCACCAGCCGATGAAGCCCTGCAGGCCGCCAAGCGCGAAAATGCCGGCGAGCGGCCACTTGATGCGGGCATCGAGCCGGCCCGTCGCCCAGAAGAAGATCAGCGGCAGGGCGAAGACGACGCCGACGCCGCGCGCCAGCAGGCGGTGGCCCCATTCCCACCAGAAGATACCCTTGAACTCGGCCAGGCTCATGCCCTTGTTGACCTGCTCGTATTCCGGGATCTGCCGGTATTTGGCGAATTCCTCCTGCCACTCGGCCTCACCAATCGGCGGGATGACGCCGTGGATCGGTTTCCACTCGGTGATGGAAAGGCCGCTATCGGTCAGCCGCGTCGCGCCGCCGACGACGACGAGCGCGATCAGCACCAAGAGCATGACGTAGAGCCAGCCGCGCACCTGGGCGCGGTGGCGCAGTTCGACCGTCTGGGCAGCGAGGGAATTCGGATGCGATTGCGGTTGGCCGGGGGCGGCCGTATCAAGGGAGGTCATGGTCATTCCGGTAGCCTGTTTGGCGCTGACATAGCGCCCGCGTGCGCGCCTGTGAAGCGGCCACTTGCCGCAGAAGCGGGATTGGCTTTGCCGGACGGGATGCTAAATAGCCGGTCTAACGGGAAGACAAACAATGCCCCCACGGCTGAAACGATTCATCGGCATGCTGATCCTCTTGGCGCTGGTGATCCTCTACGCGCTGATCGCGACCACGGTCGCCTCCTACCGGCTGGCCGAAAGCCCGTGGTACATCCACCTCGCCTTCTTCGCGATTTCCGGCCTGTTGTGGGTGCTGCCGGCGATGGGCATCATCAGCTGGATGGAGCGCAAGCCGAAAGGCCAGGACACCACACGATAGGCCGCTACACGGTAACGAATTTGCGGCCGAAATTGGCCGGCGGAACCGTGATCCCGGTCAGCATGGTCTCGACATATGAGACGCGCTGGTAGTTGCCGTTGACCGAGATGCGCGGCAGCGCCTGCATGTTGGCGGCATGGCCGGGCATCAGGAGGCCGTGCCGGGTCGTCACCGCGGTGTCGAAGCCGGCTTGCCGCGCGATCTCCACCTCGCGCGCGCCGGCGGCGCCCGGGCCGCCATAGGGAAAGGCGAAGTGACGCGGACGCTCGCCGAGGCGCTCGGCCAGCACGTCGCGCGAACGGACGATCTCCTCTTCGGCGCGTTCGCGCGTCAGCCGGGCGAGCTGGAAATGGTTCATGGTATGCGCGCCGATCGTGCCCAGCGGCTCGGCCTGCACGCGCTGCAGCTCGTGCCAGGCCATCAGAGCCTCCCGGCGATGGGCATCGCGGTCGACGCCATGGGCCTCGCACAGTCGCCGCGTCCAGGCGCGCTGCGCGTCCTCGTCGATCTCGTTGAGCCCGTGGTTCATCAGCGCGGCATAGGCCGCGTGCTTTTCCCGATCCGTCCGGCAGGCAAACGTCTTGCGGCCGTCCGGCGTGTCGAACCCGACCGCGTCGTTCCGCTCGACGATCTTTTCCAGCAGTTCCCACCACAGATCGGCGTCGCCGTCGGTCAGGCCGGGGCTGACATAGATGGTGAAGGGAACATCGTGGGCGCGGAACACCGGCGCGCCGTGGACGAGGTTGTCGCGATAGCCGTCGTCGAGCGTCACGGACAGGTAGCGCTCGTCGGCATGGCCGCTCTTCAGGCGGTCGGCGACCTCGTCCATGCTGACGAAGCGGGCGCCGTCCCGCTTCAGGTCATCGAGAAGCCGGTCCAGGAAGTCCGGCTCGACATGCAGCAGCCGGTTGATGCCGGCGCCGCCGTCGTCGGGGCGCACATGGTGCAGCATCAGGATGGCGCCGACGCCGCGGAGCAAGGGACCAAACGCGGACGACAGCCCGCTGAAGCGGACGCCGTTCATGAACGCCTTGCGCATAAAGGTTTTGATAACCGACATCGCAATCTCGGACCGTTTTGTAACGCCTTTTGATCGAAGGGAAGGAAATTTGAAACCCGGCTTTGCCATAGTTGCCAGCAAAGGATTGAGACATGGTTGACACCCGCGCAATGGCATTTCCACAGTCCGTCGCAGCCCAACCAGGCAGCAGCCGTGTGCGTATCGCCCTGCATACGAACCGCAACGCAGCCCTGGCCGCCGTCGACACGCTTCCCGAGGATATCGTCTGTTCCGGATTCCAGAGCCCGGACTTCCTGCGCGCATGGCTGCATCATTCGCCCTACGAACCGTCCTACCTGACTTTCGTGGCGGAAGGCGCCGGACCGGTTCTGCTGCCGCTGGAACTTGGAAGGGGGCAGTTGCTGTCCTATTCGGGAGAACGCCATGCGAACGCGAACTTTCCGGTCGGTCGGGCGGAAGACATCGCGGCGCTGGCCGCAGCGGGCGAAAAGGCCATCGTCTCGGCTCTTCGCAATGCCAAGCCCAAAGGCCACGCCATCCTGCTGGAGCGGCAGCTTGAGGATAATCGAGGCATCCCCAATCCCTTCGTTTTCGAGCAATCGGCGATCAGCCCCAATCCTTCGCTGGCGCTGTCCCTCGAGGGCGGTTTCGACGCCGTGCTGTCGCGACATTCCGCGAAACGCAAACGCAAGCGTTTCCGCCAGCAGGAACGCGACTTCGAGACGATAGGCGGATATCGCTACGTGTCCGACGTCGCTGCCGATGACGTACCGGATGTCCTGAAACGGTTTTTCATGATGAAGGCGGCCTATTTCGAAGCCACGGGCATTCACGATGTGTTCGCCGACGGCTATGTGCAGACGTTCTTCAGCGAGTTGTTTGTCGAAGGCACGAAGAGCGAGCCGCAAACGCGCGTGCTGAAGGCTCTTGAAGCCGAGGGAAAGATCATCGCCATCGTCGGCTGCAGCGTTCACGACGGCCGGATGATCGCGGAATTCGCGAGTTACGACACCGCCTATTCCCATTGCAGCCCGGGCGATCTCTTGTTTTTCCTGATCATCCGCGAGGCTGCTGAAAACGGCCTCGATATTTTCGACTTCAGTGTCGGCGACGCATTCTACAAGCGCGGCTGGTGCGAGATCGAAACATGGCAGCGCGACACGGTGATACCGCTCAATGCGATGGGTCGGATGATTGCCACCACCACCGCCGTGCGCGGCAGCGTGGTGCGCTCGATCAAAGCCAATCCGCAGATATGGAACGCGGTGAAAGAAGTCCGCAAACGCGTGCCGCTGTTGCGCTAGGCCCCGTCAGCGGGCATAGGCGCGGCGCGGTTCCGGTGGCCGGGGCTCCTCGCCTGCCGCCGTCGCGGTCACCAGCATGAGATCCTCGAACCCGCCGTCGACAAGCTTCTCAGCCGTTTCGACGATTTCCGGTGCCTTCGGATTGACCACCGAAAGCGCGATACAGCTACCGGTCCCGGCAACGCGCTTCAGAGCGTCTGCGTCCGTCGATCCGCATTCGATAACGACGATGTCGTAGGCCGAAACCAGCGAATCCAGAACAATCGGCAAGCGTTCCAGACCACGCCGGGCGCGCTCAAAATCCGCGATCCCGGTCGGAATGACGTGCGCGGCGGTCGCCATATCCGCATAAATGACGTCGGAATAGGACGAAGAAGCCGCCAGGAGATCGGTAATGCCGGGGCAGTCGGCATCCTCCAGCATGCGCCTGGATGCTGCGCCATCGATCGACAGATCAACAAGCACGGTCCGCAGCCCCCGGCCCGCGAGGTCCCGCGCCAGGGCCACCGACGCCGCAGCGCCGGCATCGCCTTCCGGCGACACGAGAATGGCGCGATCGGCGCCGGTTTCGATCAGCCGCGCGGCAAGGGCGGCAACGCCGTAATTGTCATTGGCCGCAGTCTTGCCGGCATCGCCCTCCGCCAAGGTCTCATCCGTCCCGGATGCATCAACCTCCGTCGGCGCAACAGGCACCACCGCTCCCTCCCCGGCTACAGCCGCGGGCTCGATTCTGGCCACGGCCGGTACGGCAACAGCCGCAGGAGCGAACGCCCTGCCGGAGAACAGCTCGCGCATCAGCGTCGCCAGCATCATGACGATGATCGACACGAAGAACGCCGCACCAAGCATCGGGATCATCTTAGGGAAGGACGGGCTGGCGGGAACGACGGCGCGCGAGATCAGGCGCGCCTTGGCCGGCGCATACTGATCCTCGTCGCGCGATGCCGCTTCGCGATACCGCACGAGATAGCTTTCGAGCAAGGCTCGCTGCGCCTCCGCCTCGCGCTCGAGGGCGCGCAGTTGCACCTCGCTCTCATTGGCATTGGCGGCGGCTGCTTTCAACTCGGCCACGCGCCCCATCAATTCATCTTCGCGTTCCCGCGCGAATTCGGCCTCGCTGCGGATGCCGGTCAGAACCTTGCGCGCCTCATCGCGGATCTGACGCGACAGGTCCTGCAATTGCGAGCGCAATCCCCTGATGCGCGGATGGCCGGGCAGCAGCGTTGTCGACAAGTCGGCGATCTCCGAATTGAGCGCGATTTCGCGTTCGCGCAGGCGGCCGATGAGCTGCGACTGGACGACATCGGGCAAGGTATCGATCGACGCGCCACGATCGAGCGCGGCCTGAATGTTGTTCGCCCGCGCTTCCGCATTGGAGCGTTCGGCGCGGACGCGGGTCAGTTCCGTGCTCAATTCGGCAAGCTGCTGAGTCGCGAGAGACGAATTGTTCTGCCCAAGGAGAAGATCCGAGGAGGAGCGAAAGCCGGCGACGGCGGCCTCGGCCTCGCGCACGCTGTCCTGCAAATCGGCGATCTCGTCGGCCAGATAGGCCACTGCCTTGCCGGTGCTTTCCAGTTGAGACTTGCTCTCGAGCGCCAGATAGGCTTCGGCCAGCGCGTTCGGGAAACGGGCGGCGAGTTCCTTGTCGCTTGACTTGAACGTGATCCCGATCACGCGGGAGTTGGGCACGGCATAAACCTGCAGGCGATCCTGGATAGCGTCGAGAACCCGCTTTTCGGAAGAGACAAGCGACGGGTCCTCGACCAGCCCGAGCGCGACAAGGCCCGACTTGAGGCTCGACATCGTCTTCTTCCCGCCGAACTCGCTGTTCTCGTCGAGATTCAATTCGCCGGCGACCCGCATCAGCAAATCGCTGGAGGTCAGGATTTCCACCTGGCTGGTCACGCCTTCGCGATCAAGCAGCGACGAATCCGGCGATTGCGCGGTGTCGGATTTCGGACGGGTGAATACGGATTCGCTGGATTCGATGAGGATCCGCGCGTCGGACGTGTATTGCGGCGTCATGTTGGTAAGCGCAAAGAAGGCGAGCCCGGTCAACACTATGGCACTACCCAGAATCCGCAGCCGGCGACGCCAAAGCGCGCCGAACAACATGCCGATATCGATATCGGCATCCTGCGATCTCGTCTCGTCTCGTGGCATGACATTCTCCGGGGGACTCAGATCCATGACCGCATGGTGTAAATGAACATGGTTTCTGCGAGGTAAATGGCGCAGCCGCGCTCTTTTCGGCTCGACAAAGCCGCCTCCTGCCTGCGCTTTTACCGGTCATTAACCCTAACGGATCGATAACGGGACACAGCCGCGAACGCGGTTTCCGCAATCTCTCGGGGTAAGTGATGATCCGGCATCGACGCAGTGGGCCAGCCCTTGTTGCGAGCGCTATCGCAGTCGTTCTGCTTGCCGGCTGTACCGGCTACCGGCCGGCGCCGCCGGCCTTTCACGAAGCGATCAACCAACCCTATATGCTCGGCGCAGGCGACAAGGTGCGCGTGACCGTGTTCGGCCAGAGCGACCTGACAAACACCTATTCGATCGACCAGTCCGGCTACATCGCCTTTCCGCTTGTTGGCGCCGTACCGGCGCGCGGGCGCACCGTGCAGCAACTGGAAGCCGATATCGCGGCACAATTGCGCAAGGATTACCTGCGCAATCCCGACGTCTCCATCGAAGTGGATCAGTACCGCTCGATCTTTCTCATGGGCGAAGTGGGCGCAGCAGGGCAATATGCCTATTCGCCGGGGATGACGGTCCAGAATGCGATCGCCACCGCCGGCGGTTTCACGGCGCGCGCAAACCAGGTCAACGTTGACATCACCCGCCAGATCAACGGCAAGGTGATGACCGGGCGCGTGATGATCAGCGATCCGCTGCTGCCCGGCGATACCGTTTTCGTACGCGAACGTCTGTTCTAGGAGCAGGACCCACCAGGCAATGTCAAACGCCGATTCCCTGCGCATCGTTCACGTGCTCCGCGCACCCATGGGCGGCCTGTTCCGCCATGTGCGCGATCTTGCCGAAGCCCATGCGGCCGAGGGGCACGCGGTCGGCGTGATCTGCGACTTGGCGGGAACGCCCGGTTACAACGAGGCGATAGCCGCCGAACTGGCTAAGGAACTTCCGCTCGGCCTGCATCGCGCGCAAATGCAACGCGAAGTCGGGCTTGGCGACGTGTTCGGCGCCGGCGCCATTCTGAGAATTATCAAGCAATTGCAACCGGATGTCCTGCATGGGCATGGCGCGAAGGGTGGTGTTTATGCCCGCGCGATCGGTTCACTGGTACGGGCAGAAAGGTCTCGCGTCGCCCGTCTCTATTCGCCGCATGGCGGCAGCCTCCACTACGATCCGGGTTCCCGGTCCGGCCGGATTTACTTCCGGGTCGAGCACCTGCTGGAGCGACTCACCGATCACATCCTGTTCGTCGCCGATTTCGAGCAACGAGCCTATGCGGAGAAGATCGGCGATCCCGGATGCCCATGGACGGTCAACTACAACGGTTTGCAGGATGCCGAGTTCGATCCCGTGAAACCGGCGGCATCTGCCGCCGGTTTTTTGTTCCTGGGCGAAATGCGGATGCTGAAAGGCCCGGATCTTTTCCTCAAGGCCCTGGCTACGCTCCGCGCCGACGCATACCCCGACGTCCGCGCCGTCATGGTGGGGGACGGGCCGGATGCGGGTGCGATCCGCGCAATGGCGAACGATCTCGGCCTTGGTGCGGCCGTTGCCTTTCATCCGCCGATGAAGGCGCGCGAAGCATTCGCAATGGCAAAGGTCTTCGTCATGCCGTCGCGAGCCGAGGCCCTGCCCTATGTTGTGCTCGAGGCGCTCGGCGCCGGCGTGCCGATGATCGCCAGCGCCGTTGGCGGCATTCCCGAAGTTTTCGGCACCGACAATCCGGCGCTCGTTGAGCCCAAAGCCGGTGATCTCTCCAGGGCAATGGCGGCCGCTCTCGCCGATCCCGCCGCGTTGCAGGCGGCCATGCCAAGTCGCCAATCCCTCAAGACGCGCTTCTCCGCAAACACCATGGCCGCCAATGCGATGGCCGCCTATCGCCAAGCTGTCGCGCTTCGAAACGGATATCCTGGCCAAAACGGCGCTCTATCAAGCGTTTCTTAGGGCATTTGCGGTATTTGAGCCTCGCACCAGCTGCGAAGGCGAGCCATGAACGAGTTTGATCCGCGTTTGATACAGGACGCGCAGACGGACAAGGAAACCGGCGAGAAGCCGACCAAGGGCGCAAGCTCGCTCGATCCGCTTGCCCAGCGGATCGCAGGCGAATTGCGCATCGACACGATTTCGCCTTTCAAGGTGAGCGCCTTTTTGCGGATCGGCGAGTTTCTGGGCCTTTTCGCTATCGCAACCGCGATCATGGCGGCCTATCTCGGCATGTCGCTGTTCTGGTACTACGCGCTTGCCATCACGAGCGGCAGCGCGCTCTATGTCCTGCTGGCGGAAATCCTGAACAGCTACGAAATGCGCGCGCTGCAAAGGCCCTTGCGCTGGTTTCCGCGCCTCGCGCTTGCCTGGGCGGCAACCTTCGCGCTGCTCGCGCTGGCCGGCTTCCTCCTGAAGATTTCGGACGAGTTCAGCCGTTTCTGGAGCGGTTCGTGGTTCCTCGGCGGAATCGCTTTCCTGCTGGCGAGCCGCATGATGCTCTCGGCGCGTATCCGCAAATGGGTGCGCGACGGCACGCTCGAGCGCCGCGCGGTGATCGTCGGCGGCGGCAAACCGGCAGAAAAGCTGATCCGCGCTCTGGAAATGCAGGGCGACAACGACATCCGTATCTGCGGAATCTTCGACGATCGCGACGACGAGCGCTCGCCACCGATCGTCGCCGGCTATCCCAAGCTCGGCAATATCGAGGAACTCGTTTCCTTCACGCGGAAAGCGCGCGTCGACATGCTGATCGTGTCGCTGCCCCTGGACGCGGAAGACCGCGTGCTGACCATGCTGCAGAAGTTGTGGGTGCTGCCGGTCGATATCCGCCTTTCCGCGCATTCCAACCAGTTGCGGTTCCGGCAGCGCACCTATTCCTTCATCGGTTCTGTGCCGATGCTCGATATCGCCGATAAACCGATCCGGGACTGGGATTCGGTGGCCAAGCGGACTTTCGATATCGTGTTCTCGCTGCTCGGAATCACGATCTTCTCGCCGGTGATGCTGGCAACAGCGATCGCCATCAAGCTCGACAGCAAGGGGCCGGTGATCTTCAAGCAGAAGCGCTACGGCTTCAACAACGAGGAAATCTGGGTCTACAAGTTCCGCTCGATGTATACGGACCAGTGCGACCCGACCGCTCGGGCGATGGTGACGAAGGGCGACCCGCGCGTCACACGTGTCGGGCGCTTCATCCGCAAGACCTCGATCGATGAGTTGCCGCAGTTCTTCAATGTGCTGCGCGGCGAGCTATCGCTGGTCGGGCCGCGCCCACACGCGATAACCGCGCAGGCTGCGGACCGCCTCTACGGCGAGGTCGTCGACGGCTATTTCGCCCGTCACCGCGTCAAGCCGGGCGTGACCGGCTGGGCGCAGATCAATGGCTGGCGCGGTGAAACCGACACCGACATCAAAATCCGCCGGCGCACGGAATTCGATCTCTACTACATCGAGAACTGGTCGGTGCTGTTCGATCTCCGGATCCTGTTTCTCACGCCAGTCCGGCTGCTCAATACGGAAAACGCGTATTGACGGCCGCAGCGCTTGCCCTGACCCACACAGCGGCGAACCGGGCGCTGAATGCGCTTCTGGTGGCGACGGCCGTTTGGCTCGGCGTATTCCTCTCCGGGTTCGTCCTTTCCGAACCGGCGCCCTATGAACTGGTTATGGCCACACTGATCGGTGCCTGGGCCATCCTCGGGATGACGATTCCGCGCAGCGTCATGACGTTGCTTATGCTCCTCATCGTCTTCAATACCGGCGGCATCATTGCGATGATGCAGATGAACGAATGGGGCGATGCTCCGCTCTATAACGCGGTTTCGCTGTTCCTGTCCCTCACGGCTGTCTTTTTCGCCTCCCTGATCGCCGCGCGCCCGGCGATGCTCGGTGTCATTTTCAGCGGCTGGGCGGCGGGTGCGGTCGTGACGGGGCTGGCGGGAATCATCGGATATTTCGGCGCCCTGCCCGGTACGGAAGTCTTCACGCTGTACGGAAGGGCCAAGGGCATGTTCGAGGACCCGAATGTCCTGTCACCCTTCCTGGTGCTGCCAACGCTTTGGTGCCTCTACACGATCCTGACCGGTCGGGCCCGGCAGATCCTGCTGACCCTTCCCGCTCTCGTGGTTCTTCTGTTGGCGCAGTTCCTCTCATTCTCGCGCGCCGGCTGGGGCCTGGTCGTCGTCTGTTCGGCGCTGCTGGCAGCCGGCCTTTTTCTCGGGAGCGCGTCGGGGCGCTTTCGCTTGCGTATCGTGCTGATGAGCGTATTCGCCTTCGCGGCTGGGGCGGCCATCATTGCTGTCGCCCTGCAACTCGATGCGGTGCAGGGGCTGTTCACCGAACGCGCACGGTTGCTTCAGGACTATGACGCAGCGCGCATGGGACGGTTCGAGCGACACTGGATCGGTTTCATGGCCGCCACCGAAAAGCCGTTCGGCACCGGTCCCTACCAGTTTGCGCTGACCTATGGCGAAGATCCGCACAATGTCTGGCTAAAAGCGCTGTTTGCCTATTCCTGGCTCGGCTTCGCTGCCTATGTGACGATGGTCGTGCTTACCCTCGCCGGAGGATTCCGAATCCTTTTTCGCGACCGTCCGTGGCGGCCTTTCCTGCTGTGCGCCTACATCACCTTCTTCGGCCATGTCGTGATCGGCAACGTGATCGACACCGACCACTGGCGTCACTTCTACGTGCTCGTGGGCATTATCTGGGGTTGCATCGCGCTCGAGGCGCAGCACATGCGGGGCCTGAAAAGAGAAGGACCGGCCTTAGCGGCGAGATCCGAACCTCAGACGGACTAACTGCGTTCGCGGTCCGAACAATCCGCATCATCCAGGCCAGACTGTCACGCGGGCAGACAAAATCCTCCGGCACCTCAACAGGGAAGGCGATCGCGGCTCGCCAAACAGTCTGTCGACCCTAGACCTCCAAACCTTTGTTTTCTCGCCGGTCTCCTCAACGTATCGCCATATGGCTGAACCGTATTCCGAAGAGTGCGAACGACAAGATCCAGAACAAGCCGCTGGCGACAAGCAGCGGCGAAGCCGGCTCGATAGCGTATGCGAAGCGCAGGATGACGCTCGTGGCCAGTGCCGCATAGATCGCCATGATCGCGCGATCCGCACGCAGCTTGCGGCCGGTATGACCAAGACTCGCACGGGTCATCACGGCGAGTGTCATCATGCCGATCGCGCCTGCGGTCAGGAGATGCAAGGCCCCGGCTGGCGGAATGCGATCCGGGGCATGGATTGACAAAGCCACCGCGATCATCCCGACCGGGAGAAATGCATATGCGACGTGCAGGATCGCCACCAGGCCTTCAGAGAAGATCTGCCAGCCCTTCCAACGGGCAAGACGGACAAGGTTGAGTAAACCGGCCAGACCGAGAGCGATGGCCGCGGCGAAGTCATCCGGTGCGACAATCCAAGTCAGGAAAGCAGCAGCCGACGCAAGGATAGTCAATCCGTCATACCTGCCGAACGGAACCGGAAAGGAGTCCGACCCTTTCTGGGCAAGCCAGTTCCGCGTGAAGCTCGGCACGATCCGCCCGCCGATCAGCATGATCAGGAGAAGGATGACCGAGATCCCGCCGCGTTGGCTGTAATCACTCGTTCCGGTTATCGCGACCTCGTAATGAAATGCCATGTTGGCGGCGGCGAACAGTATCACGAGCATCAGGACCCGCAGGTTCCGGTAGTTGCGTCCGGCGACGAGTTCCCGCGCAATCACGAAGATCAACCAGACCGTAAACGCCAGATCGACAGCGGCAATCAGTAACGCATCCGCTTCCGCGGAGACCGCTACCGCAATGCGCCCGGCGACCCACAGCAGGAACAGGACCAGCAACCGCCAGCCGGAGACGGGAAGCCGCTTCGTCCAGTTGGGCACCGCTGTCAGCAGGAAGCCGGCGATTACCGCTCCGGTGTAGCCGAACAGCAATTCATGGATGTGCCAGTCCACCATCCCGAAAGCCGGGGAAATGACATTGACGCCGGAAAGCGCGGCCACGAAGATCGCCACCACCAGCGCCGCCCAGGTCGCGGCGGCGAGGAAGAAGATCCTGAATCCCTGCCGCAGGATGGCAGGCATGTCCGCATGCCCGGCGGCGATCCGCTCGCCGGTTTTCAGAACGCGCGCCATGTCGCGGCCGCACTCCCTGCCAGACGTTCAGGCTGCATCTCGGGTCCGCCGTCGCGCTGCGATGGATTGGAGCGCCCATTGCGTGACCACCTTCGCATCCGGTTTCAGAAACGTGCCGATACCGGCTGCGAATTCGTTCCAGAACGGCTCGTAGGTTTTGCGCACCGCTGTCAACACCGGCACGCCGAGGCCACAAGCGTTTTCGATGACACTGCGGAATCCATGCCCGTCGGACTCACCCTTGCCGAAGCGATTGAGGACAAGGAGATCTGTACTGGGCTGGACCACCGAGAGCAGGCGACCGGAGACATCCGCCAGAGCTTGCGGATCGAGCCGGCAACCGCGCGACCCCGTACCAAGGGCCTGCGTGATGCGCATTTGCACACCGCTGGAAACGTCCTCCAGGAAGGTCGCGGGACAACAATCCGGCCCGTCCGGCGTCTCGCGCTGCAAATAGCCGGCCACCGGATAGCCTCGCGACTGAACGGCGCGCACAACCGCTTCCAGAAGCGCGTCGATCCTGACGCCCTCGTCGAACCGCACAGCGGCAATGGCGATCTGCTGATCTTTCATATGAGAATTCCTTTCGAAGTTCCCGCCAGTTGCGGGCAGAATGCAAGAAAGCCAAGCGCGTCGCCCGGCGCGACCTGCGCCCGGTCAGGGGGAATGACCGCAAGGCCGTCAGCCTGCCCTAACGCGTAAAGCGTTCCGGAACTGCCGTTTCCCAACGCCTCGACGACAGGCAGGCCCTCCGGCGACCATGATGCGATCCGGGCGGGCACGTATTCCGTTCGACCGGTTTTCCGGCGCGCGGAGTATCCGGCAATCGCCCGGGTCTCGCCGCTTTTCGGTTCGATGACGCCGCCGATCCGCAATATCTGTTCGCGGACGAAAAGTTCGAAACCGACGAAGGACGAAAAAGGATTGCCCGGCAGGCCGAAACAGGCGGTTCGGCCGAGCGTGCCGAAGAGCGCCGGCTTGCCCGGTTTCAACGCCACCTTCCAGGCGTGGATCTTGCCACCCGCTTCGACAAAGGCCGGGCGGATGAAGTCACGCCCGCCGGACGATACCGCGCCGGAGGAGAGCAGCATGTCGAATTTTTCCGCGCAACCGGAGAAGAAACGCACCGTCGCTTCCCGGTCATCATCGACGACACCCAGATCGGTCACCTCCGCGCCGGCGCTTTTGGCCAGCGCGATCAGCATTGGCCGATTGGCATCAAATATCCGGCCCTCTTCCGGCGCTGCCTGCGACAACAGTTCGCTGCCCGTCGAAAATACGCCCACACGCGGGCGCCGGAACATGTTCAGCGCCGTATAGCCGTTTGCCGCCAGCAAGCCGACATGGCGCGGCTCCAGCTGCGTACCCGCGGCGGCGAGCAGGGCGCCGCGTTCGATGTCGGAACCAAGGCGGCGGATGTTCTCGCCCGGACGCGGGCCATGCCAGAGCGTTACAAAGCCGCCATTTTCCTCGCAGTCCTCGATCATCACGACAGCGTCCGCGCCGGCGGGAACCGGCGCACCGGTGTATATCCGCTTCGCGGTGCCTTCCGCCCAGCCATCAGCAGTCATGCGGTCGCCAGCCGCGACTGTTCCCGCGACCGCAAGGCGCCAGGGACCCTGCCCTGCCAGATCGACGCTGCGGACGGCGAAACCGTCCATCGCTGACTGGTTGAAGAACGGCATCGGGCGCGGCGCATTGATGTCGCGCGCAACAACGCGGCCGACAGCCTTGCCCAGATTAACGAGTTCTGTTTCGCGCACGGCGACGATCATGGAGCGGGCGACTGCGGCGGCCTCTCCCACCGTCAGCATGTTTTCGAGATGGAGGGGATCGTCGCAGCCACAGCCGGATCGATGCGCGGCGCTACGCGTGCTCATGTGAACCCTCCCTGCCATGTCCGGCACAGCCGCATTCAATGTCGCGTATGAGACCGTCATTGAGACCGTAGACCCACCCATGGATCGCCAGACCCTTGCCGCGTTTCCAGGCAGACTGGATGATCGGCGTTCGCGACAGGCCCTCCACCTGTGCTGCGATGGACAGTTCGCACAGCCGGTTCAGACGGGTATCGGGATCGAGAACCGGAGCCAGGTCGCTGTCATGCGCATCGGCGACATCGCGTATGGGCTGCAGCCAGTGGTCGATGATGCCGTGGCGATGTCCGTCCATCGCCGCGCGCACACCGCCGCAACCGTAGTGGCCGCATACGATGATGTGTTTCACTTCCAGCGTCTCGACCGCGAATTCCAGCACGGAGAGCATGTTCAGATCGCCGCGATGAACAAGATTGGCGACATTGCGGTGAACGAAAACCTCGCCGGGTTCGAGACCGGTGATGACGTTTGCCGGCACGCGGCTGTCGGAACAGCCGATCCAGAGATATTCCGGTTTCTGCAGGGCAGAGAGCCGGCGGAAGTAGTCCGGATCCTCGCGGACCTTGTCCGTCGCCCAGCGGATATTGTGATCGAGAAGGTCAGACAGCATAAGTTGTCCCCGGATAGTCGATGCCTCGGCGCGCCGCCATCCGGCGGCCGAGATTGCGCAGGTCGTCGATTGTCAGGCGAACGCGAGCCAGCGGCAGGACGATTGCGTTTTCCACGATCAGATGCCGCCTCTCGTTCGCCGCGAACCGGTGCAACAGGCCGCGGAAGGCTTTGGTGAACCGGCGTCTGCCAGTTGCCGCGAACAGGCCTTCGACGATTGCCTCCGCATCCAGCTTGTCCGCCGCGTGTTCCTGGCTCAACTCGCCGAGCACTTCCTCGATCCGGTCATCCGGTTCTGCGCGGCGACGCAGGAGAGGAAACAGGTCCTCTTCCTCGTCGAGGACATGGGCCCCGAATTCCTCTCGCAGGAACCGCAGCACGGCGCCGATGCACTCCTCGTCGCGCTCCTCCGCATCGGCGATCCGGTCGATCACCCAGCAAAGCGTGCGCTGCCGAAAATGCTCGGCAAAGACGTAATCGAGCGGTGAGGCAAGCTGCGCCGCAGGCGGCGGCGCCGCCAGGGTGGACAACGCCATGTACCGCGCTTCGTCCTGCTTGTTCACGCCTGCCTCCTACTGAACGAGCGGACCGTCCGCCCCGTCCAGCGAGATGCCGCGGATGTCCGCCTGTCCGGCGAGGACGGCAATGTACTGGGAGACGGCCTTCGACCAGGCGGATGCCTCGAGCCACGCTGCGATACGGTCGGCGACCATGTCGTAGGGCAATTGCCTGCCTTCGATCTTCCGGTCGAGCGCGATGACATGGAAACCGAAGCGGCTTTCCACCGGCGACGGCGAGATTTCGCCTTCGCGCATTGTCGAGAGCGCAGCCTCGAATTCGGCGACAGTGCTGCCGCGGGTCAGTTGCCCGAGATTGCCGCCCTGCTCGCGCGAGGGGCAGTCCGAGTGCTCGTGCGCCATGGCCGCGAAATCCTCCGGTGCCCTGGCGAACCCTTCACACAGCCGGTTTGCCTTTTCGCGAGCGACCACGCGTGCCTCGCGGTCCGTTTCCGGGGCCGCCAGGAGAATGTGACGCGCCTCGAACAGCGGCTCGGTGCGGAATTTTTCCGTATGGCGCTCGTAATAGCGCTGGCACTCTTCGTCTGTTGCCGAAGGCGCCTGGGCCTCTCGGTCGATCAGGAGACGGATGGCGGCGTCGCGCTCCGTTTCCGTCCGGCTCGCGTCATCGCGTTCCGGCGCGGCTGCCATTTCCAGCCTCTGCGCCTCCTGCCAGAGCAGTTCGCGGATCACCAGCGCTTCCGCCGCCGCGCGCAGCGCGCCGCCCGGGTTTTCGGCCGGATGGTTCTGCGCCTCGGCGAGGATTTCGCTCTCGGGGATCGCCACCCCGTTCACGGAGATCTCGCGGATGACCGGCGCGGCCTTCGGCGGAATCCGCGTGTCGGGTTCCTGATAGGTGGTGTAGCCGTCCCCCTGCGGCGCTTCCGCAAGGGATTTCAGCGAGTGGTTCTGATAGATCGTCGCCATGGTTCACTCCGCCGGAATGCGGGTCGGTGCGGCCCGCCGGTTGCGTTCGCGCACGACCTGGTAACCCGGCCGCCACATGTAGCGGACCGGCACGCTCAACATGTGGACGAGACGCGTGAACGGGAACAACAGCAGGATCGTCAGGCCGACGACGAGGTGCAGCTTGAAGATGATCGAGGCATCCGCCACGTAACTCGACGCCGCGTCGTTGAAGGTGAAGATGCCCTGTGCCCAGGTCATGAATTTCACCATCTCGTGGCCGTCGAGATGCTGCAGCGAAACCGGGATCGTCAGCAGGCCGAGGGCAAGTTGGACCCAGAGCAGCACGATGATCAGCGTATCCGTCGTGCTCGACGCGGCGCGCACGCGGGCATCGAACAGGCGGCGATGGACGAGCAGCGTCGCGCCGATAATCGCCATGATCCCGGCAACACCGCCGGCAATGATGGCCAGGAGTTGCTTCGCGCCATGGCTGATGCCCATGGCGTCGAAGATGGCGATCGGGGTCAGCAGGCCGATCAGGTGACCGAAGAAGATCACCAGGACGCCGACATGGAACAGCACCGAGCCCCAGACCAACTGCTTGCGGCGCAAGAGTTGCGACGAGCCGGACTTCCAGGTGTAGGGCTCGCGGTCGTAGCGCACGACCGTGCCAAGGATCAGCACGACGAGCGCGATGTAGGGATAAATCCCGAAGAGAAGCGTGTTGATGAAGTCAGACATGTTCCTGTCCTCTCAGGCGTTCGGCGCTTGCGCCGTGTCAGCGGGCTTGCGGTTCGAGGCGCGGATTTGTCGCTGAAGGCGATCGGGTCCGCAGGCGTTTTCCCCGGCATTGCCACCGAAGGTGACTGCCTCCTCCTCCCAGATCCGGTCGAGCGCCTCCAGATCGTCCGGATTGTCTTCCGGCGTTTCGAGCAACTCAGCCAGCAGGGCGGCGTCCGGCTTTCCCAGCGCCAGGGCCTCGAGCACGGCGAAGGCGTTGACGTAGACGGATTTGCGCTTCTTCAGACGCTCGCGCAGCGCGGCAACGATATGCGCCGTCTGGCCGAGCAGTTCGGCGGCTTCCTCGGCCGGCTTCATCGACAAATATTCGAGGAACATGGGCAGGTAATCCGGCAGTTCCTTCGCATCGATCTCGAAGCCGTCCGTCTCGTACATCGCCATCAGGTCGACCATGGCCTGGCCGCGGTCGCGGCTCTCGCCATGGACATGCTCGAAGAGATGCAGCGACAGGGTGCGGGTACGATCGAACAGGAAGACGTAGCGTTCCTGCGCGTCATAGAGATCGAGACCGGCGATATCGTCGGCGAGTCTCTTGAGCGCCGCAGTCTGGCGTTCGCCGATGCCGGCGCCGTCAAGCGCCGCTTTCAGTTCAGGGATCGCCGCGTGGATATCCGCGGTCGGATAGGACAGCAGCAGCGAAATGACCTTGAGAGCCGTATTCATCACACCCGCTCCTTGAAGAGGTCGGTCGGCGTCTGCACGGTGCGCGTGCGTTTTGCCCCGAACAGGTTGGTCTCGGATTCGCCGCCGGAGCAGCCATTGCCGAAGGTGAAGCCGCAGGAACCGCGAACGTCATAGGCGTCCTCGGAAATCTCGCGGTGCGACGTCGGGATGACGAATCGGTCCTCGTAATTGGCGATTGCCATCACGTGGTACATTTCCTCGATCATCTGACCGGTCATGCCGACCTTCTCGGCAACCACCTCGTCGATGACGCCGTCGATCGTCTTGGCCCTCATGTAGGCGCGCATGGCGAGCATGCGTTCCAGAGCGGAGACGACCGGGGCTTCCTTGCCCGCCGTGAGCAGGTTCGCGAGGTAGCGAACCGGGATCCGGAGAGAGCGGACGTCGGGCATGGCGCCGTCCATTCCGATCTTGCCGGATTCGGCCGCCGCCTGCAGAGGCGACAATGGCGGGATGTACCAGACCATCGGCAGCGTCCGGTATTCCGGGTGGAGCGGGAACGCGACCTTCCAGTCCATCGCCATCTTGTAGACCGGCGATTTTTTGGCCGCTTCCAGCCATGCTTCCGGCACGCCGTCCTTGCGCGCCTGTTCGATCACCGCCGGATCGTTGGGATCGAGGAAGACCTTGAGCTGCTCTTCGTAGAGATCCTTCTCGTCGGCAGTCGACGCGGCTTCGGAGATGCGGTCGGCGTCGTAGAGCACCACGCCGAGATAGCGGATGCGGCCGACGCAGGTTTCCGAGCAGACCGTCGGGTGGCCCGCCTCGATGCGCGGATAGCAGAACACGCATTTCTCGGATTTGCCGGAAGACCAGTTGTAATAGATCTTCTTGTAGGGGCAGCCCGAGACGCACATGCGCCAGCCGCGGCACTTTTCCTGGTCGATCAGGACGATGCCGTCATCCTCGCGCTTGTAGATCGCGCCCGAGGGGCACGCGGCGACGCAGGTCGGATTGAGGCAGTGCTCGCACAGCCTCGGCAGGTACATCATGAAGGTGTTCTCGAATTCGCCGTAGATCTCCTTCTCGACGCCTTCGAAGTTGTAATCGGCCGACCGCTTGGAGAATTCGCCGCCGAGGATTTCCTCCCAGTTCGGGCCCCATTCGATCTTCTGCATGCGCTCGCCGGTGATCTGCGAGCGCGGACGGGCCGTCGGCGACGCCTGGCTTTCGCCGGCCGTCTGCAGGTGGCCGTAGTCGAAATCGAACGGCTCGTAATAGTCGTCGATCTCCGGCAGGTCGGGGTTGGCGAAGATCTTGGCGAGGATGCGCCACTTGGCACCCATCTTCGGCTCGATCTTGCCGTTGGACTTGCGTGTCCAGCCGCCGTTCCACTTCTTCTGGTTTTCCCATTCCTTGGGATAGCCTATGCCCGGCTTCGTCTCGACGTTGTTGAACCAGGCGTATTCGACGCCTTCGCGGTTGGTCCAGACGTTCTTGCAGGTCACCGAGCAGGTGTGGCACCCGATACATTTATCGAGGTTCAGCACCATTCCTATTTGAGCGCGGATTTTCATTCTGCCGCCTCCTTGTGTGCAGCGGTTTCACGGTAAGGGCCCTCCAGCCAGTCGACCTTGTCGAGCTTGTGGACCACGACGAATTCGTCGCGGTTGGATCCGACCGTGCCGTAGTAGTTGAAGCCGTAGGATTGCTGGGCGTAGCCGCCGATCATGTGCGTCGGCTTGGTGATCGCACGCGTGACGGAGTTGTGAATGCCGCCGCGCTGGCCGGTGATCTGCGATCCCGGCGTGTTCACGATCTTCTCCTGCGCATGATACATGAAGATCGTGCCTTCCTTCATGCGCTGGGAGACGACCACGCGGGCGACAATCGCCCCGTTGGCGTTGAACACCTCGACCCAGTCATTGTCGACGAGGCCGCCCTTCTTCGCATCCGTTTCCGAAATCCAGACGACCGGCCCGCCGCGGTTCAGCGTCAGCATCATCAGATTGTCGGAATAGGTGGAGTGGATGCCCCACTTCTGGTGCGGCGTGATGAAGTTCAGCACGACCTGCGGCTTGCCGTTCGATTTCGCCTCGATGGCCGGATTGATGGACTTCGTGTCGATCGGCGGACGGTAGACGCAGAAGGCCTCGCCGAACGCCCGCATCCACAGGTGATCCTGGTAGAGCTGCTGGCGGCCTGACAACGTGCGCCACGGGATCAGTTCGTGGACGTTGGTGTAGCACGCGTTGTAGCAGACCTTCTCGGATTCGAGACCCGACCAGGTGGGCGACGAGATGATCTTGCGCGGCTGGGCGACGATGTCGCGGAAGCGTATCTTCTCGTCCTCCTTGGGGATCGCGAGATGGGTGTGGTCGCGGCCGGTGTTCTTCGACAGCGCCTCCCATGCCTTGACCGCGACTTCGCCGTTGGTTTCCGGCGCAAGCGAAAGAATGACCTCCGTCGCATCGATGTCGCTGTCGATCCGCGGCCGACCCTTTGTCGCGCCCTCCTCGGTAACGACACCGTTCAGGCGGCCGAGCAATTCGACCTCGTGCTCGGTGTTCCACGAGATGCCCTTGCCGCCATTGCCAAGCTTGTCCATCAACGGACCGAGCGCCGTGAACCGCTTGTAGAGGTTCGGATAGTCGCGCTCGACGACGGCGACCGTCGGCATGGTCTTGCCCGGGATCGGGTCGGTCTCGCCCCTCTTCCAGTCCTTGACGTCAAACGGCTGGGCGAGTTCGCCCGGCGTATCGTGCAGGATCGGCACCAGGACGACGTCCTTTTCGACGCCGAGCACTTCCGGCGCGACTTCGGAAAACTTCCTGGCGATGCCCTTAAAGATTTCCCAATCGCTCCTTGCTTCCCATGCCGGGTCCGCCGCGCTTGTCAGCGGGTGGATGAAGGGATGCATGTCGGAAGTGTTGAGGTCGTTCTTCTCGTACCAGGTGGCCGTCGGAAGAACGATGTCGGAATAGACGCAGGTCGTCGACATGCGGAAGTCGAGCGTGACCAGCAGGTCGAGCTTTCCTTCAGGCGCATCGTCGTGCCACACCGCTTCTTTGGCTTCCACACGACCTTCCTCGCCGAGATCCTTGCCCATCACACCGTGCGAGGTGCCGAGCAGGTGCTTGAGGAAATATTCATGCCCCTTGCCGGACGAACCGAGCAGGTTGGAACGCCAGACGAACAGGTTGCGCGGCCAGTTGGCCTCGTTGTCCGGATCCTCGCAGGACATGCGCAGCTTGCCGGCCTTCAGTTGCGCGGCGACGTAGTCATTCGGCTCCTTCTTGGCCTTGGCGGCCGCCGCGGCGATCTCGAGCGGATTCGTCTGCAACTGCGGCGCCGACGGTAGCCAGCCCATCCGCTCGGCGCGGATATTGTAGTCGATCAGCGTTCCGTCCCACGGGCCTTCCGGCGCCGTAGGCGACAGGATCTCGTCGACCTTCAGCGTCTCGTAGCGCCACTGGTCCGTGTGCGCATAGAAGAAGGACGTGGAGTTCATCTGCCGCGGCGGGCGAGCCCAGTCGAGCGCAAAGGCAAGCGGCAGCCAGCCGGTCTGCGGACGCAGCTTCTCCTGGCCGACATAGTGGCTCCAGCCGCCGCCGGACTGGCCGATACAACCGCACATGACCAGGAGGTTGATGATCCCCCGGTAGTTCATGTCCATGTGGTACCAATGGTTCAGGCCAGCCCCGAGGATGACCATGGAGCGACCTTTGGTCTTCTCCGCATTGGCGGCGAACTCGCGGGCGACAGTAATGATGTGGTCGCGCGGGACGCCGGTGATCTTTTCGGCCCAGGCCGGGGTATAGGGCTGGTTTTCGTCATAGGACGATGCGCAGCTTCCGTCCTTCAGGCCGCGATCGAGGCCATAGTTGGCGACGAACAGGTCGAACACGGTGGCGACGAGTGCATCGCCGTCGGCGAGCTTGACCTTCTTGGCCGGCACCGAACGCAGCAACACGCTGTCATGGTCGGTACCCTCGAAATGATCGTGCTCGCGGTTGCCGAAATAGGGGAACCCGACCGATGCGACCTGGTCGTGATCCTCGTCCATGATCAGGCTCATGGCGAGTTCGACATCCTTGCCCTTGCCTTCCTTGGATTCGAGGTTCCATTTGCCCTGTTCACCCCAGCGGAAGCCGATCGATCCGTTGGGCGCGACGATCTTCTTCGTCTTGCCGTCGATGGCGACGGTTTTCCAATCCGGATTGTTCTTCTCGCCGAGGCCGTCCTTGAAATCGGAGGCGCGCAGCTGGCGTTCCGGTACGTAGTGGTCGCCCTTCTTCACCAGGCGCACCAGCATCGGCATGTCGGTGTAACGGCGGCAGTAGTCCTCGAAATATTCGGCCTGCCGGTCGAGATGGAACTCACGCAGTATGACGTGGCCCATCGCCATCGCCAGCGCTGCGTCCGTGCCCTGCTTGGGATGCAGCCACATGTCGGAGAACTTCGCGGCCTCCGAATAGTCCGGCGACACGACGACGGACTTCGCGCCCTTGTAGCGGACTTCCGTGTAGAAGTGCGCGTCCGGCGTGCGGGTCTGCGGCACGTTCGAGCCCCAAAGCATCAGGAAACCCGAGTTGTACCAGTCTGCCGATTCCGGCACGTCGGTCTGCTCGCCCCATGTCATCGGCGATGCCGGCGGAAGGTCGCAGTACCAGTCGTAGAAGGACATGCAGGTGCCGCCGAGCAGCGACAGGTAACGCGAGCCGGCCGCGTAGGAGACCATCGACATGGCCGGAATCGGCGAGAAGCCGATTACCCGGTCGGGACCCCATTTCTTCGCGGTGTAGGCATTGGCGGCGGCGATGATCTCGTTAACCTCGTCCCAGCTTGCCCGAACGAAACCGCCGAGGCCGCGCACCTTGATGTAATCGGCGCGTTTCGCCGGGTCCTCCTGAATTGCGGTCCACGCACCGACCGGCGTCTTGACCGCCCTCTCCTTGCGCCACAGCTTCAGCAGCCGCGAACGGACCAGAGGGTATTTCACCCGGTTCGCCGAATACATGTACCAGCTGTAGCTGGCGCCGCGCGAACAGCCGCGCGGCTCATGGTTGGGCAGGTCCGGCCGCGTGCGCGGATAGTCGGTCTGCTGGGTTTCCCAGGTGACGATCCCACCCTTGACGTAGATCTTCCAGGAACAGGAACCGGTGCAGTTGGCGCCATGCGTGGACCGCACGATCTTGTCGTGCTGCCAACGCTTCCGGTAGGCGTCTTCCCAGTCCCGGTTCTCGTTGGTCGTGACCCCGTGCCCCTTGGAGAAGGTGCCGGTGTTTTTGCGCGCCAGGAAATTAAGGCGGTCAAGAAGATGTGACATCGCGTATGTCCTTTCGTGTCAGCCGGTCAGCAGGGAACCGGCGCACTCTTGCGGGAGTAGTAAGCCCAGGTGATGAGGACGCAGACTGCGTAGAAGGCGCCGAAGAACCACAGTGCCGCTTCCGGTCCGCCCGTCATGGAGATCGAGGTGCCGTAGGCCTTCGGGATGAAGAAGGCGCCATAGGCGGCGATCGCCGAGGTGAAAGCGATGATGGCGGCGCTTTCGCGTTCCGACTGCTTCAGCGTCGCGGCCTCATCGAGCTGCGGCATCAGGCGAGGAACTTCCTGGCGCATGATCGAGGGGATCATCTGGAACGTCGACGCGTTGCCGACGCCGGTCAGGAAGAACAGTGCCATGAAGCAGGCGAAGAAGCCCCAGAATGCGCCCGGCTGTTCCTTGATGCCGAGGAAGAACAGCACGCCGCCGACGGCCACGATCATGCCGAGGAAGGTCCAGAAGGTAACGCGGCCGCCGCCGAACTTGTCGGAGACCCAACCGGTTGCCGCGCGGCTCAGCGCGCCGACAAGCGGACCGAGGAAGGCGTAGTTCAGCGCCTCGACGGCGGGGAACTGGGTTTTCATCAGCAGCGGGAAGCCGGCAGAATAGCCGATGAAGGATCCGAACGTGCCGGTGTAAAGGATGCACATGATCCAGTTGTGCTTGCGCGAAAAGATGATCGACTGATCCTTGAAGCTGGCCTGGGCCGAAGCAATGTCGTTCATGCCGAACCAGGCGGCGATCGCGCTGACGGCGATGAAGGGCACCCAGATGTAGCCGGCGTTCTGGATCCAAAGATGCGAGCCGTCGACCAGCGTCTGCGGCTCGCCGCCGACTGCGCCGAATACGCCCATGGTGATCACGACGGGAACGACGAACTGCATGACCGAGACGCCGAGGTTGCCGAGGCCGGCGTTGAGCGCGAGCGCATTGCCCTTGGTCTTCTTCGGATAGAAGTAGGCGATGTTGGCCATCGACGAAGCGAAGTTGCCGCCGCCAAGCCCGCACAGGAGCGCCAGGATCAGGAACGTCATGTAGGACGTATCGGGATTCTGCACCGCCATGCCGATACCGATGGCGGGCAGCAAGAGCGACGCGGTCGACAGCGCAGTCCACCTACGGCCGCCGAAAATCGGGATCATGAAGGAATAGAAAATGCGCAGCGTAGCGCCTGAAAGACCGGGAGAGCGGCAAGCCAGAAGCGCTCGCCAACGGAAAACTCGAACCCGATCGCCGGCATCTTGGCGACGACGACGGACCAGACCATCCACACCGAGAAGGCGAGAAGAAGGTTGGGAATGGAGATCCAGAGATTGCGCGTGGCGATGGACTTGCCGCCGGTTTCCCAGAACTGGGCATCTTCGGGCCGCCAGTCGGTGAGCACGGGGCCTTTCGGCGCGTTGGCTGCATTTGATTGTGCCATTTCATGCACTCCTGAGTGTTGTTGGGAGACGGGAGGCGGCCATCCGCCTCCCGGAATTCATCACTGTGCCGGCTTGGCGACAGGCTGCTCGGGAACATCGGAGAGGTATTTCTCCTCGCCGAGCGCCGGATGCCGGGCCTTATCCATTCTGCGGATGGCGACATGCATCCAGATCGTCGACACGGCGACGAGCACGAACATCAGCATGTACGGAGCCGTCCAGACGCCAGTGAAGTCGAGCAGGATGCCGAAGGCGATCGGCAGGAAGAAGCCGCCGAGGCCGCCGATCATGCCCACCAGGCCGCCGACCGCGCCGACATGGTGCGGGTAATAGACGGGGATATGCTTGTAGACCGCCGCCTTGCCGAGGCTCATCACGAAGCCGAGGATGACGGTCAGGGCGACGAAGAGGGTGACATTCGTCCCCATGCTGAAGGCAATCGGCCCCTGGATGCCTTCGACCGTGTAGCTGGTCTGCGGATAGCTCATGATGAACAGGCAGATCAGGGAGACGATGAAGGTGACGTACATGACGGCGCGCGCGCCCCATTTGTCCGACATCCAGCCGCCGAGCGCGCGGAACACCGAACCGGGCAGCGAATAGAACCCGGCGAAAACACCGGCCGTCGTCAGTGGCAGCCCGTAGGCCCCGACGTAGTAACGCGGCAGGAAGGAAGCGAGCGCCACGAACGCGCCGAAGACGAAGAAGTAGTAGGTGGCGAAGCGCCAGACCTGGATGTTCTTCAGCGGTGCTAGCTGCTCGGCGGCGGAAACCGGCCTGGCGCCGGACTTCTTGCGTTGCGCCTGCGCGGGATCGTCCTTCGACAGCACATAGAAGAGAACGGCGGTCGCGGCGAGGACGATAGCGTAAACACGCGCCGTGCCTTCCCAACCCAGAGCAACCACCAGGAACGGTGCGGCAAAGTTGGTTACCGCCGCGCCGACGTTACCGGCGCCGAATATTCCGAGCGCCGTTCCCTGGCGTTCCTTTTCGAACCATTGGGAGACATAGGCAACACCGACGATGAACGAGCCGCCGGCAAGGCCAAGACCGAGCGCGGCAAGCAGGAATATCTCGTAGGTCTGCACCGAGGTCAAAAGCCAGACGGCGACCGCAGTGATCAGCATCTGCAGCGGGAACATAATCCGGCCACCGAACTGTTCGGTCCAGACGCCCAGGAAGATGCGGCTGACCGAGCCGGTCAGCACCGGCGTCGCGACGAGCAGACCGAACTGCGTGTCGCTGAGGCCGAGCTCTTGCTTGATCTTAACCCCGATGATGGAAAATATCGTCCACACGGCAAAGCAGACCGTGAAAGCGAATGTGCTGAGCCCCAACGCACGGTACTGATCCGAACGTGATACTCCTTCGAGCGAATGCATGAGCCCGACCCCCTTGTTCAGGCGGAACGAGCCGCCGATTTCCAAACTAACGGGGGCAATAGCGGGCCAAAGAGCACTGGCGAGGTTGATCCAAATCAACGTTTGGGAGTAGCGGGGTAAAAACAAGCTTCCGCAGGGAAAACGGCAAAACCGTCATAGCGGAGTATCAAGCCGAGCGGTTGAAACCGCAAATCCGCCTTGCTAACAAGATCAACCCAACTCTTGATAATTATCAAGGATCGAGATCGTGCGAACAACTGATCTGCCGCAGGTACGGTCTCTCCGACTGTTCGAGAGCATGAGCGAGTCGAGTTTCGACTCGCTCATGCAGGCCGCCTATCTGCAGACCTTCCCGGCGCAACTTGACCTGATCACCGAGGGTGATCCCGCCGACTTTCTCTACATCGTCATCGAGGGATGCGTGGAGCTCTATGCGCGTTCGAACGGACGAGAATCCACCATGGGAATGGTGCGGCCCGTCGGAACGTTCATCCTTGCGGCGGTCCTGAAGGACGCGGTCTATCTGATGTCGGCGCGGACCTGTCAAAAATCGAAGATCCTGCTGATCCCCTCGGAGAATGTCAGAGAAGCATTCGAGAAGGATGAATCCTTCGCCCGCGCGATCGTACTCGAACTGGCGAGTTGCTATCGCGGCGTGGTCAAGGAACACAAGGACATCAAGCTTCGCACGGCCGTGGAGCGGCTGGCAAACCGCCTGCTCCGCTACCACGCAGACCAGGGCGGGAACGGCTCGCTCGAACTGCCCTATGACAAGCGCACCATTGCCTCGCTGCTGGGCATGACGCCTGAAAACCTGTCGCGCGCCTTCAACACGCTAAGGCCCTATGGCGTCGAAGTCGACGGCGCGGTAGTCACGCTGAGCGAATTGAAATCGCTGGAGACGCTGGCCAAACCGAATCCTCTGATCGACGAACGGGACCGCTAGCGGGAGATTTGACCGCGGGATCAGAGGCCCTACTTTTTTGCTGCGCCGCCCCTGGCTTCAGCAGGACGCCATGGAACCTCCACCCTTGCGGTCGTGACTGTTGACCGGTCCGCTATCGGCGCATTCCGGAGCGACCCGGCGAACACGGAGCCGGCCCTCGGGGCGGTTCCATGTCGCACCATTCATGCCGACGCCCTGAAACAACCGAAGGCATCGAAGCGAGGTCAGACGAAACAGACATCCCCTTTCAACAGAAATCCGCGCCAATGCTTGAGTTCATTGAATCCCATCATCAGTCCATAAACGTCTTCATCAATGCCGCCATGCTGCTTGTCTGGGCGTTCTATTTCCAGATGCTGTTCAACTCCCATCGCCGTGGCATGCGCGCGAAACTCCTCATCAACCGGAGCGCCGGCCACGATCTGGGTGCACAATGCGTGATCTCGAACATGAGCGCCGAGGCCGTTTATCTCGAAGCTGTGGTTATGTTTTTGCGCCTCGAAGAAACTATTCACGAATGCTCGCTCACGGATCTGGAAAATCTGACCCGCGCTCCCGAAGGCGACGCGCGCACCCACTGGTTCCAGGGGCCGCTCAAGCCGGGCGAGTTCATTACGCTCGGCAGTTTCGAGAATCTGATCCAGACATGCGCCGAGCACGACTCTTTCGACGTTTCAGCGCTCAAGGAATTCGACTTCCTCGTGGTCGCCACCTACGGACCCGATAGCGCGCCGGTCGGAGCGCAACGAACCTTCAGGATCGACCGTCAAAGCACGGGCGGGTTCCGCTGGCGCGCCGGGCACACACAGCAACTCCGGTCATTCTGGCGCCGGCGCGGCCTGCAGCGCTACCTGCGTGAGTCAGGATAGGATGAACCGGACGGCGTTGCATTCGCCGTCCGGCCCGGAAATCGTCGCCTGTCCTCAACCGAGCTTTTCTTCCCGGTCCCAGAACCGCAGGTCGCGGCACATCTCGACGAAGGCCTTGCCGTCCGTCTTCTTCGACAGTTCAGTGCACCCCTTATCCAACTCGGGCCAGACGCCCGCCTTTTCCAGAAGCGCCTGCGCGCCCGCCGAATAGGCTATGAACTTGCAGTGGGCGAAGGCATCGGCCGCGAAGTCACGAGCCGGCGGCATCGTCGAGAGCGTCTTCGCGCCCTCCTCCGAGACCAGGATGGCCACCGCGTCGTAGAGAACCGACGGGCCGCCGTCGATTTTCTGTTTCGCCTCGATCCAGGTGCCGTCGCTTGCTTCGACGCCACCGACCATCGGGGCGATGAACTCGATCTGCGCGCCTTCCTTTTCGAGCGCAGATTTCAGCCCCTCCACGAGGCCGATATCCACGCCGTCGCTTACCAGCGCGCCGAGCTTGCGTCCGGCGAAGCTTTTCGGTCCGTTCAGGACGATCGAGAGCTTGGGCGATTCCTTCAGGTCGTCGCGAGGCGCCAACGCCGCGTCGGCAGGCTTCGGCTTCAACTTCAGCCGCAATCCCTCCATCACCTTTCCGGCGAGTTCCTCGTCGACATTCAGCAGATGCGACACCACGCGTTCGCGAATGGCTGTCGTCTCCACCTTGGAAAGCTCGAAAACGAAGGCATCGGCGATATGGCCCTGCTCGACCTTCGTCTGGGAGCGGTAGAACTGGCGGGCCTGGCTATAGTGATCGGCGAAGGTTTCCGAGCGATAACGCCCCTTCGGCGCCTCGATCTCTTCCGGGTAGGACCGGAAGCCCTCTTCCGGATCTTCGCGCGGGCCGCCGTCCTCGCCCCAGGAATTGGGCTCGTAGTTCGCCCGTCCCTTCGGATTGTGGAACGCCATGTGTCCGTCCTGCTGGAAGTGGTGAAACGGACAGCGCGGTGCATTGATCGGCAAATGCGTGAAATTGGTGGAGCCGAGCCGCGACAATTGCGTGTCGAGATAGGAGAAGTTGCGGCCCTGCAGCAGCGGGTCGTTGGAAAAATCGATGCCCGGAACGACGCTGCCGGTCTGGAACGCCACCTGCTCGGTCTCGGCGAAGAAGTTGTCGACGCAGCGGTTCAGAACCATGCGGCCAACGATCTTCACCGGCACCTGTTCTTCGGGAATGATCTTGGTCGCGTCCAGCACGTCGAACTCGAACTCCTCGGCGAACTTGTCGTCGAAGACCTGCATGCCGAGTTCCCATTCCGGATAGTCGCCCATCTGTATGGCATCCCACATGTCGCGGCGGTGAAAGTCCGGATCGGCGCCGTTGAGTTTCAGGGCCTCGTTCCAAACCACCGATTGCAGGCCCTGCCTGGGCTTCCAATGGAACTTGACGAAACGCGACTCGCCCTCCGCATTGACCAGCCGGAAGGTGTGAACGCCAAAGCCCTCCATAAAGCGGAACGAACGCGGGATCGTGCGGTCCGACATGATCCACAACGCCATGTTGATCGATTCCGGCGTCAGGGAGATGAAGTCCCAGAAATTGTCATGCGCGGTCTGGGCCTGCGGGAAGCCGCGGTCCGGTTCCTGCTTGGCGGAATGGATGAGATCGGGAAACTTGATCGCGTCCTGGATGAAGAAAACCGGGATGTTATTGCCGACAAGGTCCCAATTGCCTTCCTTGGTATAGAACTTGACGGCGAAGCCGCGCACGTCGCGCGCGAGATCCGGCGAACCCTTGTTTCCGGCAACAGTCGAGAAGCGGACAAAGACATCGGTCTTCTCGCCTTTCCGGAATACCGCCGCGCGGGTCAGGTCAGAGATATCCTCGGTTGCCTCGAAGTATCCATGCGCGCCGAAACCGCGGGCATGAACGACCCGTTCGGGAATGCGTTCATGGTCGAAATGAAACAGCTTCTCGCGAAAATGCTGGTCTTCCAGCAGCGTGGGTCCGCGCCCGCCGGCCTTCAGCGAGTTCTGGTCGTCGGCCACGGGCGTGCCCAAAGCGGTGGTCAATGTCTCGATACCGTCACCGGCGGTCTGATGAAGCTCGCCGCCGGTCCCGCGGAGCAGCTTCTGCTCGCCGATCGTGACATTTCTCGTTGGTTTGATACCCTTCGCCATCTCGTCCTCCGGGGCTGGATTTGCGCGATCCGCGACGCAGGGGCCGCCGCGGCTGCAACCACAACGTCGTCTTCCGGGGTTGGTTCCGAAGTCGCCAGGACGCAGGGAACTGGTCCGAATAGACATCCGGACGGACGGAACTTCGCGCGGGGGCGGTCGTTCATGAAGTAGCGGTTGACTGACGCAGTGGCTACGACAGAAAAACGCCCGCGACGAAGAACCAGTTGGCAGCGTCCGGCACAGCGGGAGAACAAGCCTTGATTTCCAATGCGCTCATGATTGCTTCGGCAGTCTGCCTTTTAGTCAGCATTGTTCCGCTACTGCCCGTCCCGCATGGGGCGGTCCGGTCATTCGACTTCGCAAGACTGCAGGTTATTGGCCTGTCCCTCATCGTGTTGGCGGGGACGATCATATTCTGGTCGTCCGCGATACCGATCCGGATTTCACTCGCATTGGCGGGCAGCGCTCTCGCCATTCAACTCGTACATGTTGTGCCCTTCACGCCGATCTGGCGTCGTCAGACAGCCCGGCATGAAGGGAATCCGGTCGCTGCCACCACGATCTCCCTGCTTGTCTGCAACGTGAAACAAAGCAATCGCGATTTCGATAACGTAACGAGAGTTATCGAACGGAGACGGCCCGACATCGTCATCCTCATGGAGACCGATGCGGCATGGGCGACGGCGCTAGAGCCCACGCTGTCTGATTTCCGGGAAACCGTGAGATATCCCCAACCGAACACTTATGGCATGATACTGGCCAGCCGTTTTGCGCTGGCCGAGAGCGCGGTGCAGTTCCTCCTCAACGACGAGGTTCCCAGCATTTGGTGCCGGGTCACCCTACCAGACGGTAACGAAGTCCGCGTGATCGCGCTTCATCCGGAACCGCCAATTCCGTCGCGCGATACGCTGGGACGCGACGCCGAAATCCTGCTGGTCGGCAAGAAAGCACGCGAGGAGCCCCTGCCCACTATCGTGACAGGCGATCTCAACGACGTTGCCTGGTCGCGCACCACGCGGCGTTTCTTGCGCATATCGAGGCTGCTCGATCCGCGCCAGGGCCGCGGCTTGTTCAACTCGTTCCATGCGCAATTCTGGTTCCTGCGCTGGCCGCTGGACCACATCTTTCATTCCAGCCATTTCGAACTGGTATCGATCGAGCGGCTTCCATCCGTGGGATCGGACCATTTTCCGATGTATTACCGGTTCGCACTCACCGACGAGGCAAGGAATACGCCCCCTTCGCCGGCATCGAAAGACGACATCGAGGAGGCGGACGAAGCGGTCAAGGCGGAGAAAGCACGCGACCGCCCGCCGGTCGGCACCGATTGGGAGAAAACCTGACACAGCCCTGTCCGGGGGCGATTCTCGGCTTTCTTCGTTCTCCGTCCAACGGAGAGACCGATGAACCTGCTGCCGCCAGCGCTGTCCGACCTGTGCGTCCGTCTCAACGCCTCCCCGCCGGCGCTCTACTATTCGGCCATGCGCCCCCGAACGCAGCCTTCCCGAAAGCCTGCATTGGCTCGCCGGCCGGGTGGCATGCGCGCCGAAGCGATTCAGCCAGTATCGCCGTATCCTGGCGGAACTTCCCTACCTTGAAGCTGCAGACGATGACGATCCTGCGCGGTTCATTGAGGCGATGGATCGGTGGACCCGACGGTTCAGCCTTCACGTTGAATAGCGATCAATCGGCGCGAGCCTCGTCGATCCCGTTCGGCGCGGTCATGCTTCGCTGAGCAGGATGACCAGCCAGTCCGCGACCAGGGCCGGTTTTTCCGCTCCTTCGATCTCGACGGTCGAGATAATCGACACTTTCCATTGGCCAGGTTGCCGCTCGGCGCACTCCTTCAGAACAAACCGGCCCCGAACGCGCTTCCCGGTCGGGACAGGCGCGATGAAGCGGACGGATTCGAAGCCGTAGTTCACCGACATGGCCGCATCCGAAATCTCGCCGACGGCTTCGCAGAGAAAGACGGACAGCAGCGACAGCGGCAGGAAGCCGTGCGCTATCGTGCCGCCGAATTGCGTAGCGGCGGCACGCTCCGGATCGACATGGATGAACTGGAGATCCTCCGTCACCTCGGCGAAGCCCGACACGCGTTCCTGGTCGATCTGATGCCAGTCCGACACGCCGAGTTCGTGTCCGATCGCTGACGTGAGGTCGGCAATCGTCTGCTGCGCGACTTCCATTAGCATTCCTTCCGGGATGGGCCGGCCGTCACATCAGCGACGGCAGCCAGAGACTGATTTGCGGAAACACCACGATGAGGACGATCAGCACGACATAGGCGATCCAGAACGGCAGCACGCCGCGGAAGATGTCGTACATCGGCACGTCCCTGGCGATGTTGGCGATGGCGAAGACATTGACCCCGATCGGCGGGGTAACGACGCCGAGTTCAACCATAATCACCACCACAACCCCGAACCAGACGGGGTCGAAGCCGGCATTCATCGCGACGGGAAAGAAGATCGGCACGGTCAGGACGAGCGCCGGCAGCGCATTCATGAACATGCCCATGACGACGTAGAACAGCAGGATCGCCGCGATAAGCTCGTATTTGCCGAGATCGAGGCCGATGACAAGATCGGCGATCTGCTGGGTCAGTCCGCTCAGCGCGATGAAACGGCTGAAGGCGGCAGCGAACATGAAGATGATGATGATGCCCGCAGTCAACCGCAGCGTGGTGGCGATGGACTCCAGCAGCTTGCCCAGATCGAGCCGGCGCATCAGCGCGGCGATCACGAGCGCGCCGAATACGCCGAGACCCGCCGCCTCGTTGGGCGTCACCGCGCCGGAATAGATTCCGCCCAGCACAAGCAGCATCAAGAGCAGCACCGGCCAAGTGGCAGTGCTCGACTGCAGCCGCTCGCGCCAGGTGCTCTTCTCGCCGGGCGGCGCCAGTTCGGGATTGAGCGCCGAGCGAAGCGTGATCAGCGCGATGAGGATGACGGCGAACAGGATACCCGGCAGGATGCCCGCCATGAACAGCTTGCCGATGGAGACCTCGGTGATCATCCCGTAGACGATGAAGGCGAGGCTCGGCGGGATCATCACGCCAATGGTCGCCGCGCAGGCGACGGAAGCCGTGGCGAGCTTCATGTCGTAGCGATATGCCCGCATCTCCGGCAGGGCAATCGAACCCATCGAGTAGACGCCGGACAGCGTGTCGCCGACGATCGACGACAGGCCGGCGCAAGCGACGGTGCTGGCGGACGCCAGTCCGCCCGGCAGGTGGCCAATCCAGCGATACGCCGACTTGTAGAGTTCGGCAGCAAAACCCGAGGCGACTACAACCAGCCCCATCCACGTGAACAGCGGGACGACGCTCCAGGTCTGGTCGCTGACCACATCGATCGTGGTCGTCGCGAGGCTCGTCAGACTGGCGCCCGACGAGATCAGCACGCTGATACCGACAAGCGCGGTCAGCGCCATGGCGGCGGCGACGTGGACGCCAAGAAAGATCAGGAGGAAACACAGGCCTATCGATAGGAGGCCGCGCGCGCCGCGCGACAAGTCCAGCGAGAACGCTCCCGGATCGATACACAGCCAGAGGATGAACGCGGCAGCGGCGACCCAGGCGGCGAGGATGAACAGCGAAAGGGGACTGGCCGATTTCGCAACCGCGCTCAGTTCGCTCAACAGGTTCGCCAGCAGCGCCAGCGCGAACAGGAGCAGGAAGACCGCCGCCGCGGCGACGAAAGGCCATTCGGGAAGGCCGAGCACGCCGGTGACGATGCCGTTCTCGCGCAGATATGAAACCTGCCCGACAATCTGGAAGGCGGTGACAAGCATGACCGCGAAGGCGAGGATCAGGCCTCCGGCCACCGTCGGCCTCCGGGCAAATCCGGGCATCGCCTTCAGGACGAGATCGACCTGGACGTGATTGCGCTCGATCTCGACGACGCTCACGGCCGACAGGACGACCAGGATGGTCAGCAGGCCGCTCAGTTCCAGCCCGCCCGGCACGACAACCGAGAAGAGGTTACGCAGCACCACGTCGGCGACGGTCAGCCCCATCAGGACGACGAGGGCCACACCGCCGACGAGCACGGCCAGGCGACCGGGCCAGGCAATGGCCAATTTCAGGCTATAGGCAACCGCATCGAGAGAACCGGAAATCCGGTCATGGACCGCTACGGACGGCGTGGCGTGCGTCACTTTGTTTCCTCTTGCGTCCGTCGTCCAGAATACGGTGCCGGCACGGAGCTGTCCGGCTCTCGTCAGTTCCGGTCGTAGAGTGTCATCAGACGCACGGCCTCGTCGAGGATCTCCTGCCCCGGCCATCCGAGTGCGTTTGCCTTTGCGACCCATTCGTCCCACTGCGGACGCATCTTCGCGGTCAGTTCGGTCTGGTCCTGTGTGCTCAGGGTGAAGATATTTTCCGCCGGGATACCGGCTGTCGCGGCGGCGGCACTGTCGGTCGTGTTGTAGAAGAAATAGAGCGGCATGAGGTCCGCTAGATGCTTCTTCTCCTCCTCCGTCAGCTTGGCGTAGACGTCCCTGTTCATCACCGACGAGTAGGTGCCCGGATTGAGGTTCAGAAGCGTGTGATAGGTCGACACTTCATTGAGCTTGAAATTGTTCACCCAGCCCCATGCCGCGAGAACGCCGTCGATCGCGCCCCGCTGCAGCGCGAGATAGGCATCGGACCCGACCATCACGGATGCGCTCGCCCCGAGTTCCTCGAGCACTTTAACGCCTGCCGAATCCTGTGCCCCGAAAACCTTGCCCTTGAGATCCGCGAGCGTCCTGATCGGATCGCGCGTGTGCAGATGCGATCCCATCGCCACGAAGGTCGCCATTTCGACCACATTGTCCTTTTCGGTGAAGAGGTTACCCATTTCCGGGTATTCCTCTCTCAGCCGCCAATAGACAACGCTTGCGGTCGTCTGGTTCTTCGACAGGCCCGGCAGGCTGAACAATTCCATCTGCGGGAACTTGCCCGGCAGGATCGGATGCCAGACGAAGCCAAGGTCGAGGAGCCCCGCGCCGGTCGCCTGGAGCCAGTCCTTGAAGGGGGTCACCGAATTGGGTGGAAAGAATTCGACCTTCGCCCGCCCACCGGTAATCCCCTCGATCTGCGCCGCGAAGCGGCGGTCCATGTCGTTCCACGACGTGCCGTCCGGCGAAGCGAACTGCATCTTGAGTTCCAGGGTATCGGCGGCATTGGCCGCCTCTGCCCACGCGCCAAAAACGACTGCCATGGCCATGGCACCCGCGAACAGGGCTTTCCGCATTTGTCTTCCTCCCGCTGATCAGCCAGCCGGCATTTCAGCGGCTGACAAAGCAATCGCGCAATTGATGCGCTCCTCCGGTCCAATTGGTAGACCCGATCCGGCAAAAAGAAAAAGTCGAAACTTTCTTCAATGTGATAAGAGTTTCTTATGTCCCGTACGGCTGCGTGGGACCGGGCCGTACTCAGCCGGCCAAGGCGTGGTCGCCGGCCGCCGCCCGAAGCGCCTGCCGCAGGATCTTCAGCGACGCCATGTCCTCGTGCTCCGCCAGCGTCACGAATCCGATCTGGATCGGCGGGAGTTCCAGAGACGGCAAATCGATCGCATGCAACTCTCCGGCCGCGATATGCGTGTCGAGCATGAGACGCGGAACGCATGTAAGCACGTCCATCTCCCTGGCGAGAACCATCAGCGCGCCCGGATCGGCGGCGATTTCGATGACGGGCGTCGGACAGGCGACACCCAGTCGTCTCAGCCCCGCGTCCAGCGCGATGCGATTGTTCGAATCCGAAGGCGGAAGCACCCAAGAGCAATTCACCACGTCCGCAATCGCGACATCCATGCGGCCCGCCAATGGATGGCGCGTCGAACATGCCAGCACGAGTTCCGTCCGAATGAGCGGGTCGTAGCGAAGAACCGATATCATCGACTCCGGCATCCGGTCCCAATCCACGCGCCCGACATAGCAGTCGAGATCGCCATTCCACAGCGCTTGCAACATGTCGCCGACAATGCCTGTCTGCAGCCTGAAGCGGACATTTTCGTTCTCCGCGCTGAGGGCGCGCAATGCCGCCGGGAGAAACTGGAACATCAGAGCGGGATTCGTGCCGACACGCACAACCGGCGACTGCTCCGCGTGCAATTCCTCGACCAGATGGTCGAAGGCGGCCAATCCCGAGCGCGCGCGCTGCAGAGCCAACCGGCCCGCCGCGCTCAGCTCTACACCGCGAACGGACCGGTCCACCAGGGTAGCGCCGAGTGCGTATTCCAGGTCCTTGACCATCTGCGAGACCGCGGGCTGGGTCCGGTTGAGTATGGCGCCGACAGCCCGCAGCGACCGGTGCTCGTCGATGAGTTCGAGCAGCCGGAGATGACGCAGGCGAAGGCCGTCGAGGCGTTGGAGCGAATATGCCATAGAGAAAACTTATCACATTGAAGAAAGTTTCGACTGTTTCTTCTTGCCCTTTTGGAGAAAGGTCAAGGCGGGAGAATTGCGGCCAATGCAACGGCAAGACCGGGCGAAGCGCCGCAGAGGGAGGAATTCATGAGGCGCGCCGACGTCATATCCGGCGTCATACTGGCTGTTTTCGGCCTTGTGATGCTCGTCGCTGTCATCCCGTGGCAGATCGGTCCGGGACCGGACGGAATGATGTCGCCACGTCTCGTGCCGACCATGATGATGGTCGTGGTCACCGGGCTGTCGCTGCTGCTGGCGGTCAACAACATTCGCGCGAAACAGGAAACCCCGGATACAGACTCCCCTCCGCCGATCTCGCGCGGCGAATTCACCGCATTGGCAAAAATCGGCACCGTCTTCGCCGTCGCGGTCGCCCTATATGTCTGGCTTTCGCCCCTGGCGGGGGGCGCTGCGCTCGTTGTCGGAGCGCTTCTCGTTCTCGGCGAACGCCGGCCTGTCGTCATCGTCGCGATGCCGGCGGCGCTTCTGACGGCCATCTGGTTCCTGTTCTACAAGGTGCTGGGGACCGGCATCCTATGAGCACACTTCTCATCGGCTTTCAGGACGTCCTCAATCCATCCACCCTGTTCTGGGTCGCGGTCGGCGTCACGCTCGGTTATGTCCTGGGCGCCCTGCCCGGCCTCGGCAAGGCGACCGGCGTGGCCGTCTCGATCCCGCTGACATTCTACCTCACCCCGGTTGCGGCGCTCGGCATGCTCATCGGCATCGCCAAGGGCAGCGCCGCGGGCAGTGCCGTCTCCGCCATACTCCTCAATACGCCCGGCGAACCGTCCTCCGCCCCAACGGCACTGGACGGGTACCCGCTGGCGCGCCAGGGCAAGGCACAGAAGGCCCTGAAAATGGGGCTCTTCGCCTCCGTGATCGGCGATTTCGCATCTACCCTGATCCTGATCGGCCTGGCGGCGCCTCTGGCCCGTTACGCGCTACTCATCGGCCCGGTCGAACTCTGCGCTATCCTGCTCTTTTCGCTCACTTTCATCGGCGGGCTTTCGGGCCAGTCAATGACCAAGGGGCTGATCGCCGGGGCGCTCGGAGTCTTCTTCGCGACGATCGGTCTCGAGACCGAGACTTTCGTCCCCCGCCTCACCTTCGGCTTGCTGGAACTCGACGACGGCATCGCTTTGGTGCCGATGGCGATCGGCATGCTGGCGGTCGCGGAGATGATCATCCAGGCCGGCAACCTGAAAACCCTGGATGCCGAGACGGCGCGGATCACGGATGGTGAATCCCGTTCCGACAGGTTCGTCCTCGCCTCGGAATGGCGCCGCTGCATCCCCGTTATCGCCCGGGGCACGCTGATCGGCTCCGTCGTCGGCATCCTGCCGGGACTGGGCGCGAGCGTCGGTTCCTTCCTGTCATACGGAGCCACAAAGAAGGCATCAAAAACACCTGAGAAATTCGGCACGGGCATGATAGAGGGCGTGGCGGCGGCGGAAAGCGCCGACAACGCCGTCGTCCCGGCCAGCCTCATCCCGCTGTTCGCGCTCGGCATTCCCGGCAGTGTCATCGCGGCCATCCTGATCGCCGCCTTTATCCTTCACGGTCTTACGCCCGGCCCGCTGATGTTCCAGCAGCAGCCGCGGCTCGTGGCGGACGTCTATGCCGCGATGCTGTGCGCAAGCGCCATCCTGCTGGTCGTCGGCTATACCGGACAGCGCATTTTCGCCCAGGTCATCAAGGCGCCGCTCAGGCTGATCATTCCCGGGGTGCTGCTGCTGTGCAGCGTCGGGGCCTACATGGAAACAAGCAGCGTCTTCTCGATCCTGGTGATGCTGGCCTTCGCGGTGATCGGATTTTTCGCCCGCAAGCTCGACTTCTCCTTCGTCACGTTCCTGATCGGCTTCGTGATCGGACCGAAGCTCGAACTGAGTTTCCGCCAGACCCTGCAGCTTCTCGACCACAACGCGGCGAACCTCGCCGGCCATCCGATCGCCGTCGTGTTCATCGTTCTCACGGCCGCCGTGATCTGGTGGGTCGGCCGCGGGAACAAGCCGCCGGACGTCATCGGCGCGGCCGACCGGACTAAGGCACGCGAAACCCGGTGACACCGGACTTCTTCAAACAGGAAAGGGAGGAACAAAAATGAAAACGATCACGAAACGGGGCCTGTTCGGCCTCGCCGCAGGCGTACTGATGGGAGCGACCGGAATTGCCGCAGCATACGCGGCGGACTACCCGACCGCCCCGATCACGATGCTTGTCGGTTATGGCGCCGGCGGCCAGACAGACCTCGTGGCGCGCGCGACGGCCAAGGTGATGTCCGAACAACTCGGCGTTCCGGTCAATGTCGTCAACAAGCCGGGTGCCGGCGGCGCGGTCGCGGCGCGCGACCTGAAGAATGCGGAACCGGACGGTTACACGATCCTGTTCCACTCCAGTTCGGTGGTTAATTCGGTGCCGTTCATCATGGAGAACGTCAACTTCACGCCCGACGACTTCGAATATGCAGGGATGATCACCGCCTACCAGGTGGGCATGGCGACCCAGAAGGACCAGCCGTTCAACACCATCGCCGAATATGTCGCGTGGGCGAAGGACAATCCGGGTTCGAGCTATGGCGCGTTGAGCCCAGAGGCCCGCCTCTACATCAACGAAATCGCCAAGAAGAACGATCTCGACGTCAATGTCGTGCCGCTGCAGAGCGGAAGCGAGATGATAAACGCGCTGCTCGGCAAGCAAGTGGCGCTCGCCTTCTCGGGGGGCATCCACTACCGCTACCCCGACGAACTGAAGACCATCTCGGCGTTGACCTCCTTCCGCCATCCATCGGCGCCGGAGGTGCCGACGATCGAGGAAGAAGGCTATCCGCTGAGCATGGATTCGCGCACGACGGTGTTCGCGCCGAAGGGCACACCGCGCCCGGTCCTCGAACGGCTGGGAGAGGCACTGAAGGCGGCCGAGACCGATGCCGACTTCAAGAAGGTCACCGATGCGGCAAACATCCCGATCAAGTATCTGGGCGTCGACGAAGCCTACCGGGAAATACAGGACACCTACGCCAAGAACGGCGGCATCATGAAGAGCGCCGGTCTCACTTCAAACTGAATTCCACATCGCACGCTGCGGGCCGCAAACGCCCGCAGCGCTCAACGAACGAGGACCGGAAAGCCGAAATGTTCCAGCCCCTGAAAGGCGTGCGCATAGTCGATCTGAGCCAGGTTCTGGCCGGGCCGTACGCCACCTATCAACTGGCCCTCATGGGCGCCGAGGTCATCAAGATCGAGAAGCCGGGCGAAGGCGACTGGACCCGCACCGGCGGCCTACTGCCGGATCTCGCCAAACGGCGCATGGCGCTCGGATTCCTGACCCAGAACGCGGCCAAGAAATCGGTGACGATCAACCTGAAGACGCCGGAAGGTCTCGAACTGGCAAGGAAACTCGTTTCCACCGCCGATGTCTTCGTCGAAAATTTCAAACCCGGCGTCGCCGAAAGGCTCGGGCTCGGCTACGAGACGGTTCGCGACATCAGGAAGGACATCGTCTACTGCTCGATCTCGGCTTACGGACAAAACGGCCCGCTCAGCCGCCGTCCCGCATACGATCACGTAATCCAGGGCATGTGCGGCATCATGCTGACGACCGGCAAGCCCGGGGACGGGCCCACCAAGGTCGGCGCGCCCTATGTCGATTTCGCGACCGGCATGAACGCGGCGATGGCCGTCATGGCCGGCCTTCTGGAAGTGAAGCGCACGGGCGCGGCGGTCCAGCTCGATGTCGCGATGCTCGACACCGCGCTGATGCTCATGGCGTCGCTGATGACGCAGAACCTGTCGGCTGACTGGGTGCCCGCCCAGAACGGCAACGAGGCCTGGAGCGCAAGCCCCTCGTCTGGCGCCTTCGAGACGGCAGACGGCTTGCTGATGCTGGCCGCCAACAACGAATCCCAGTTCCGCAAACTGTGCAAGGCGATCGGCCGGGGAGACATCCTCGACGATCCGAGATGGCATACACCGGAGGCGCGGCGCGAAAACGGCGACGCGCTGCGCGAAACCCTGAACGCGGCCTTCCTGTCCGAAACGGCCCGACACTGGGAAACCATCCTCGAACAGGCAGACGTTCCAGCGGCCAGGGTTCGCCGCCTGGACGAGACCATGACCGAGCCGCAGATCGGCGCGCGCGGCCTGATGACCGAAATCAGGATCGACGGACACGACGGGCCGATCCACGTCCCAGCGATGAGCTTTCTCGCCAACGGGCGCAACACCGCCCCGCAGTCGCCCCCGTCGGAACTCGGCTCCGACACGGACGCGATCCTGGGCGAGTTGGGGATCGATCAGGAAGAGATGGAGAGGTTGAGGGCCTGCGGCGCGATCTGATCGCCGCCGGCCCGTGAGGCGAGCCGACCGGCGGAGGAGCCGGTCGCAACTGCATTCAAGGTCCGGACCCCGTCCGGCAGCTCATAGAGGGAGGAGCAAAATGAGAAACTGGAGAAGAGCAACGGCATTCTCGATCATGGCCGGCCTGGCACTGGCCCTGGGCGCGGCCACGGCGTGCGCGGAGCCTTCCGGCACGTTCCGTTTCGCGGAACAAGTGAAACTCGTCACGATGGACCCGCAACAGCATACCGGCGGCGGCAGGTCCTATCTCAGGCCGGTTTACGAGACCCTTTTCGAGCGCGCCGCCGATGATACGCTGGTGCCGAAACTCGCGACCAGCTACGAAGAGGATGGCCTCAACGTCACGCTCAAGCTGCTCGAGGGCGTGCGGTTCAGCGACGGAACTCCCTTCAATGCGGACGTGGTTGTCGCAAACCTGAAGCGCAGCACGGAACTCGGTGTTCTCTCGGCGCTGAAACCGATCTCGGAGGTCACCGCGGTCGACGAGTACACCGTCAGGATCACGCTCAACACGCCGGCGCCTTCGCTCGAGCGCGATTTGACAGGCACACCGGGTATGATAATCAGCCCCAATGCACTGGACGATCCGGCGCTCGACCGCAATCCGGTCGGAACCGGGCCGTATCTCTACGATCCCGACCGGTCGCGCGAAGGCGAGGTCCGCGTCTACACGCCAAATCCCGAATACCGGGAGCCCGGCGAGGTTGGCCTGGAGCGCCTGGAGATCTGGGAATTGCCGGATGACACCGCACGTCTGAATGCCCTCAAGACCGGGCAGATCGACGTCGGACTCTGGCTGTCGAATCCACAATCGGCGATCATCGACAGGACGCCCGGGCTGAAGCTCGTTCGCAATACGGGCGGCTACACGTATCACCTTTCCATGCTCGATCGCGAGGGCACCGTCATTCCCGCCTTCGCCGACAAGCGCGTCCGCCAGGCGATGAATTACGCGATCGACCGGAGCGCCTACAGCCAGGCAGTGGATTTCGGCCTGTCCTTGCCGGCGTTCCAGCCCTATCCCGAAGGCAGCTGGGCGCACAATCCCGCGCTGGATGGCCGTTATACCTACGATCCGGACAAGGCGCGCGATCTGCTCGAGGAAGCCGGATACGCAGACGGCCTCGAGTTCGACATGCCGAGTATTCCGATCTTTCAGCCGCGCCTTGAAGCGGTCGCCGGATTTCTCAGGGATATCGGCATCACGATGAACATCGTTCCGGTCGAGCCGGGGACCCTGGCGCGCCGCAGCCGGACGACCGACTTCCCGGCCACCAACCTCGTCTGGAATAGCCAGTCCGACCCGTCCTATCTGACCAACTACTACATTTCCCCGGATGCCTCGTTCAATCCGTTCCATGCCAAGCCGAGCGACGTTCTGGCGAAGCTGAGCGAGGACGGGATCAACACGGTTGGAGCAGAAGCCCGGGCGCCGATCTACAGGAAGATGGCAGAAGAACTGGCGGAGGAGTCCTACCTCATCTTCATCACATCGACACCGCTCCTGTTCGGCGTGAGCGAAGAAATGACCGGGAATTCCACCCTGAAATACCGGCCCGGCGAAGACACGGTTTATCTCCGTGGCCTTCGCGTCGACAACTGAGGCCCGAGGTAGACGAGGCACATGATCAGGCTTGCCATCCAAAGGGTCCTCGCCCTTATCCCGCTCCTGCTTATCGTGTCGGTGTTTACTTTCTCCCTCACGTCCCTGCTTCCCAGTGATCCGGTCGACCTGATCATCGGGGAGCAGGGAACCCGGGAACAGCACGAAATGCTGCGCGAGCGGATGGGCCTCAACGACCCCATCGTCACGCGCTATCTCAAGTGGCTCAACCGTGCGATGCACGGCGATCTCGGGACTTCGTTCTTCAATAGTGTCAAGGTGACGGACGCCGTGATGCAACGGCTGCCGGTTACGCTGTCGCTGACGGCGGTTTCGGCGTTGATCGCCATAGTCGTGGGACTCGCGATGGGCATCGCCGCAGCCCTCAACCCGCGCTCATGGATCGACCGGCTGGCGACCATCGGGGCGACGTTCGGGCAGGCCGTTCCGAACTTCTGGTTCGGCATTCTCCTGACCGCCGTGTTCGCCGTCGGGCTGCGCTGGTTTCCGGCGACCGGCTTCACGCCGCTGGGCGAATCCGTCTGGGGCTGGCTGCGCAGCGTGACGCTGCCGGCGGTCGCACTCGGCCTGAGCACAAGCGCCGACATCGCCCGCCAGGTGCGCTCTTCCATGGTCGGGGTGCTGCAACAGGATTACATCAGGGCCGCGCGCGCCCAAGGGCTGTCGCCCTGGCGGATCGTCTTCAAACATGCACTCAAGAACGCGCTCATCCCTGTGGTGACAGTCATCTCCTTCCTGATCACCGTACTGCTCGGAGGCGCGCTCATCATCGAACAGGTCTTCGCCATCAACGGGCTCGGGACGCTCGCGATCACCGCCGTGCGCCGCCAGGACATACCGATGATCCAGGGGATCGTGCTGGTGATGGTGGCCCTCGTGGTCGCCGTACAGCTCGTAACCGACCTGATCTACGGCTATCTCAATCCGAAAGCACGGCCGTCATGAGCACCGATGCTCTTCATAAGCCCGCCCCGCTCGCGACGCATGTCCGGCGAGAAAGGCTCGCAACGAAAATCACCGCCTTCGCGGCGGGCTCGGTTCTGGCGATGCTTCTCATCATGGCGCTCGGCGCCGACTGGCTCGCTCCCTACGATCCCCTGCGCCAGAACCTGCGCGAAATCCTACAGGAACCATCGGCGGCGCATTGGCTCGGCACGGACGACCTCGGTCGCGATGTTCTCAGCCGATTGATCCACGGCTGCCGCATCGCCCTGATCGCGGCGGCGGAGGCGACAACGATCGCGATCCTTCTCGGCGTTCCGATCGGACTGTTCATCGGCTATCGCGGCGGATGGTGGGACCGGATCGTGATGCGGATCGTCGAGGCGCTGGTCTCGATCCCCGGCATCATGGTGGCAATCGTCATCATCGCGGTGCTCGGAGCGGGCCTGCACCGCGCGATGATCGCCCTCGGCATCCTGTTCTCCACATCCTTCCTGCGCCTCGCCCGCAGCGTCGTGCTGAACGAACGCGAAGAGATCTACGTGAGATCGGCACGTGTTATCGGCGCGCCTGACCACCGCATCCTGATCCGTCACATCTTTCCGAACATCGCCCCGCCCCTGATCGTCCAGGTCACGCTGACGGTCGGCGCCGTCCTGCTCGCCGAGGCCGGCCTCAGTTTTGTGGGTCTGGGCGTCCAGCCACCCAACGCAAGCTGGGGCACCATGCTGAACACTGCGGCGAACTACATGGCGCTGGACTGGTTTCTCGCGATACCGCCCGGGCTCGCGATCGTCATCACGGTGCTGTCGGTAAATCTCATCGGCGACATCATCCGCGATTCGATCGGCCGCGGCATCACGGTCCCGACGAAGCCGGCAGCGGTCTCCGCCGCGTTCGCCGAGCAGCCCCAGAAGGGAGACGCCGGTTCCGCGGTACAGGGGCAACGCGACCACATTCTTTCGATTTCGAACCTGAGTGTGGTCGTAACCGGCCGGGACGGCAGCGAAACACCGGTGATCACCGATCTCTCGCTTGGCATCGGCAAGGGCGAAACCCTTGGCCTGGTCGGCGAATCCGGCTGCGGCAAGACGATCACCGGCCTGTCGATCCTCGGTCTGATCGGAGCGGGAGGCCTGCCAACACACGGTGCACTCCGGCTCGAGAGCACCAACCTGCTGATGCTGTCGCAAAAGCAGCTGCAGCAATTGCGCGGCAACGAGATCGCGATGGTCTTTCAGGACCCGACAACCAGCCTCAATCCCGCCTTCACCGTCGGCGACCAGATCGCGGAGATTCTGCGCACGAAGAAGGGCCTTTCGAAAATCGATGCTTGGGCGCGCGCCGTCGAGCTGATCGACAGGGTCGGAATTCCCCGTCCTCAAGAACGCGCACGCGCCTTTCCTCACCAGCTGTCGGGGGGGATGGCGCAGCGCATCGCGATCGCGCGGGCGATTTCGTGCAATCCGAAACTGCTCATCGCCGACGAACCGACGACTGCGCTCGATGTGACGGTCCAGCAGGAGATACTCGACCTGTTCCGGGACCTGCAGGAGGAGTATGGCATGGCCATGCTCTTCGTAACCCATGACCTTGCCGTCGCAGCAGATGTCTGTGACCGCATCGCAGTCATGTATGCGGGCCAGATCGTGGAAATGGCGCCGGTCGACGATCTGTTCGCCAATCCGCGCCACCCCTACACGGTCGGACTGCTCGAAGCCATGCCGCTCGCCACCGACCGCAATCCGCCATTGCCGACCATCCCGGGCACTGTGCCCGCGCCGCGGTCGTGGCCGGCCGGCTGCCGGTTTGCCGACCGGTGCAGGTTCGAGACGGATGCGTGCCACAATCCCGTTCCGCTGACCGGCACGACCCATTCGGTGCGTTGCACGCGCAACGGCCAACTGGACATGCGACCCCTGAAATGACCGCAACTCCCCTCCTCGACATCAGGAATCTCCACGTCACCTACTGGACACGGGGCGGACTGAGCTTTTGGAAACGGCCCTTTCATGCGGTCAAGGGCGTGTCCCTTTCACTGGAAGAGGGCCAGACGCTAGGCATCGTCGGCGAATCCGGGTCAGGCAAGTCGTCGCTCGCCAATGCGGTGCTCGGTCTCGTCCCGGTCGAATCCGGCTCGATTGACTTCAACGGCACGGAACTTTCCGGCCTAGGCCAGAACTATCCGCGTTCCGTCCGGGTGCAGATGCAGGCCGTGTTCCAGGATCCGTTCTCCTCGCTCAATCCGTCGATGACGATCGAGGACATCGTCAGCGAGCCGCTGCGGGTGCACACCGGCATGTCGAGGCGGGAGCGGCGCGAACGGGCGGCCGAATTGCTGGAACTCGTATCCCTCTCCAGAGACCATCTGAACCTGCACCCGCACGAGTTTTCCGGCGGTCAAAGACAGCGGATCGCGATCGCTTCGGCGCTTGTGCTAAAACCCAAGCTCATCGTGCTCGACGAACCGGTCAGCGCGCTCGACGTGTCGACGCAAAACCAGATCATCAACCTGCTCTATGAACGCCGCGAGACGCTGGGACTCGCCTATCTGCTGATCGCGCACGATCTCGCGCTGGTCCATCACATCTCGGACAGAATAGCCGTGATGTATCTCGGCAACCTGGTCGAGGAAGGACCGGCGAGCCGCGTGTATCACGCGCCCGCACACCCATATACCAAGGCCCTGATAGAGGCGGTCCCCCTTCTCGACCCGGCGAAACAGCGCGCGCGGCGAAAGCGCCGGAAATCGGCGCCCGCCCAGGAAACGCCCCGCGCCAGCACGTCGGGCTGCCCCTACCAGAACCGCTGCCCGCATGTCATGGACCGGTGCCGCACAACGATGCCGCCGCCCTTCGAGACCGGCGGCGGCGGCACCGCGCGCTGCTTCCTCTGCGAAGGCAGCGTGGCGACGACGAACACGGACGGCAACGGGAACGGAATCCGATGACAGGTCAGCACTTCCGGATCGACTCTCCGCCCGGTTCCGTGGAAATGTCACACTCGGTCGCCATCGAAGACCCGGGCGGCGGCAGCCCGGTCCTGCTGACATGCCGATGGCCGTCCGGCGCCATGCCGAAGGCCTGCGTGGTTTTCTGCCACGGGCTGGGTGCCAGCGGCCGCGACTATGCGGAACTCTCGCAGTTCTGGGCGGCGAAAGGCTATCTCGTGGTTCACCCGACCTTTCCCGACGCCATCGGCGAGGTCGCGACCGCGGAGCCGCAACTGGGCTTCGCGCTGGACGATGAAAGACTGCCGTCATGGACGACCGTGCCGGCGCTGCGGACGCGGCTCTTCGAAATCCTGCACACTCCGCATTACTGGCTGGAGCGGATCAGAATCGTGCGTCACGTGATGGATAAACTGGACATCGTTCGGGCGCAGACGACCGGCGAAATTGCGGCGCCGATTCCCTGCGCGGTCGCGGGCCATTCCTTCGGCGCCTACACGTCGCAGCTGTTTGCCGGCGCCGAGATCGACATTCCTGAAACGGGAACCCGCCGGTTCCGCGACGAACGGTTCAAGGCAGCCATACTGCTCAGCGCGCAGGGACGGGATCAGCAGGGCCTTCGCGAAGGGTCATGGGACCATATCGCCGGGCCCCTTCTCAATATCACCGGTACCCGTGACGGCGGGGCGAAAGGCCAGGACTGGCTCTGGAAAGTCGAACCGTACGAACTGGCTCCGTCCGGCGACAAGTATCTCGCCGTACTGGAAGACGCCGACCACTATCTCGGAGGGTTCACACCGACCGATCCCGCTACAGGTTTTCCGGAGCAGCGGGAGGCCGTCGCCTGGCTCACACTGGCTTTTCTCGAAGCATACATGGCCGGAAATGCGCGGGCGAAGTCGTGGCTGTCATCGATAACCGACCATGTCGGAGACTGCCGGATGCAGTTCCGGCGGAAGTAACTTTCCCGCCGGAGATGACGGACATCCGCGAAATCGGCGATACGGTGACAGTCTCGACGGCGCTCGACACGAACTGCCGACGGCGTACGGGAACGAAATCAGATACCGGGTCGCCCGAGGCGGGGCACTTGCGGGCCTTGTTGGAATGCACGGCGCCCCGTTCATGGCACGGCCTGTGGATCAACAGTCTTCGGAGGGAGGCATCCGACTGTTCATTCTTCGCAGGCGACGGCCCTGCGTGATCACACGCATGCAAACCAAGCATTGCTTAGGAATAGCTTATCCAAGAATGCGTATTGTAGAGCGCCGCAGATAACGGCAGTTGCCGTCGCTACCCGCGGAACCCGTCGAGATTTCCTAACGAGAGCGGGCCGGCTCCCGAAAACCAGGATGCCGGCCCGCCATATAAAAGAAAATGTATCGCCAACACTTTGTCGCTGTTGGTTATTGGTCGGAGCGGCGGGATTCGAACCCACGACCCCTTGACCCCCAGTCAAGTGCGCTACCGGGCTGCGCTACGCTCCGAACCGCGAGAAGCCCTAAATTATCACCGTTGGAGAGGCAAGCGGTAATTCCGGTGCGGAGGCGTAAGCGGCCGCAAAGATGCTGTCGGATCGCAAAAAGAGACCGGCTGTCTACAGGCATATCCCGCGCCGTAGCGCGCGGCTGTCAGCGCGACTGATCGAGAAGCCGCTTGCACTCCAGCAGATCGAACAGCGCTTCCTGCAGCAATGCACGATTTTCGCGCGACAGCTCGGACTTGCCGGAATCCCCGGATTCCTCCGCCCCTTTGCCGCCAAGGCCGAAAATCCCCTTGCCGCGCGCCCTTGCTTCTCCGACGACCATGTCAGCCTCGGCTTCCGCCACAACAGGCTGGCGGGCCGGGCGCTTTGCGGCTTCATGCACCGTCCTCGCCGCTTCGGCGTTCTTGCGTGACATCTCCTCGAAGGCCGACATGTCGCCGGTACCGATCGCCACGGCGAACTGAACGCCGTTCTCGCGCAACAGTTTCTGCACGCCCTTGATGGTATAGCCTTCCTCGTAAAGCAGATGCTTGATGCCCCGAAGCATGTCGACGTCATTGGGGCGGTAATAGCGGCGCCCGCCGCCCCTTTTCATCGGCTTGATTTGCGAGAAACGCGTTTCCCAAAAACGCAAAACGTGCTGGGGAAGGTCCAGCTCTTCGGCGACTTCGCTTATCGTGCGAAACGCATCTGGGCTTTTTTCCATGGGGGGCTCTGCCTTCTTTGCGAATCCCAGGAAGTTTATCGCCTTGGAGGATCAGCGCAACATTCTGTGCATGATCAGGCAGGATTTTATGGTTTATGTTGAAAATACTGCCCGAAAAGCAGCAAATTTCGTCAGTCGCCCGCAGTTTCCGCAGTTGCACCGCGTTTTATGTGAGCATCGGCGATCTTCTGCTTAAGTACGTTGGAAGCCTTGAAAGTCATCACACGGCGCGGTGAAATCGGCACTTCCTCGCCGGTCTTGGGGTTGCGGCCGATCCGTTCCGATTTGCTGCGGACCTGGAACGTGGCGAATGAAGAAAGCTTCACGGTCTCGCCGCGAACGACGGCGTCTGAAATCTCGTCGATAATCATCTCGACCAGCGAAGCAGACTCGCTACGGGACAGCCCCACCTTGCGATAAACCGCCTCTGCCAGATCCGCACGCGTAAGCGTCTTGCCTCCCATGTGACCCGGCTTCCCTCACAACACACTGAAAATTCAGCGGAAAGGCTAACCCGTGACCGCTCACCGGTCAAGCAAGGTTATGCGAAAGGCAATATTTAATTACCAGCGCAGCAAAACGGCGCCCCAGGTGAAGCCGCCGCCCATCGCCTCGAGCAGGATCAGATCGCCCTTCTCGATGCGCCCGTCCTCGACGGCGACGGAAAGAGCGAGCGGTACGGAAGCCGCCGACGTATTGCCGTGCCGGTCGACGGTGATGACCACCTTCTCTTCCGGAATGCCGAGCTTTTTCGCCGAAGCCTCGATGATCCTCCGGTTGGCCTGATGCGGCACGAACCAGTCGATATCTTCCGCGGTAATGCCGGCGACCGCAAAGGAGTCCTCGATCACGTCGGTGATCATCCCCACGGCGTGCTTGAACACCTCGCGGCCCTGCATGCGCAGATGGCCGACCGTCTTCGTCGTCGACGGGCCGCCGTCGACATAGAGCTTTTCCTTGTGGCAACCATCGGACCGGAGTTTGGCGGCCAGAATGCCGGTATCGGATGTCAGGCCGACGCCTTCGGAGGCTTCGAGGACCACAGCCCCTGCTCCGTCGCCGAACAGCACGCAGGTCGTGCGGTCTTCCCAGTCGAGGATGCGGGAAAAGGTCTCCGCTCCGATCACCAGCACGCGGCGCGCCATGCCGCCGCGGATGTAGAGATCGGCCGTCGTCAGCGCATAGATATAGCCGCTGCACACCGCCTGTACGTCGAAGGCAGCGCCGTGGTGGATGCCAAGCCGGTTCTGGATATCGACGGCGGTTGCCGGAAAGGTGTTGTTCGGCGTCGACGTGGCAAGGATGATCAGGTCGATATCGGCCGGTTCGCGACCGGCAGAGGCCAGTGCGTTGCGCGCGGCCTCCTCGCCCAGGGAGGCTGTCGTCTCGTCGTCGCCGGCGATATAGCGCTGGCGGATGCCCGTGCGCTGGATAATCCACTCGTCGGACGTTTCGACGATGTGCTCGAAGTCCTTGTTGGCCATGGCGCGCTTCGGCAGCGCGCGTCCGATACCGGTTACCGCAGATCTGATCATGCCTGGAAACTCTACCCCGAAGTTTGTGCAGGCGCGGCCGGAATTGCCTCGCCCTTTGTGCGGCGGCCGTGGAAGATCTTCAGATCGGTCTCGATCTTTTCCAGAAGCGAATTGCGGACCATGTCGTAGCCCACGTCGATCGCCGCCGCGAATCCTTCGTCATCGGTGCCGCCGTGGCTCTTGATGACAATGCCATTCAGGCCGAGAAACACTCCGCCATTGACCTTGCGCGGATCCATCTTGTCGCGCAGCCGGTTGAACGCGCCGCGCGCGAGGAGATAGCCGATCCGCGCCATCACGGTTCGGCTCATGGCTGCGCGCAGATATTCGGCGATCTGCTTTGCGGTGCCCTCCGCCGTCTTGAGCGCGATATTGCCGGAAAAGCCTTCCGTCACCACGACATCGACGGTGCCCTTTCCAAGATCGTCGCCCTCGACAAATCCCTCGTAATCCAGTGTCGTCAGATCCGCCTCGCGCAACAGGCGACCGGCTTCCTTGACCTCTTCCTGCCCCTTGATTTCCTCGACGCCGACATTGAGCAGGCCGACGGATGGGCGTTTGACCTCGATCAGCGCGCGAGCCATCGCAGCGCCCATGACCGAGAAATCGACCAGTTGCTGCGCATCGGCGCCGATCGTCGCGCCGACATCGAGCACGATGCTCTCGCCGCGCAAGGTGGGCCAGATCGCGGCGATGGCGGGCCGCTCGATGTCGGCCATCGTGCGCAGGCAGAATTTCGACATGGCCATGAGCGCGCCGGTGTTCCCGGCCGAGACGCAGGCATCGGCCTCGCCGGTCTTCACCGCCTCGATCGCCTTCCACATGGACGACTTCCAGCGGCCCTGGCGCAACGCCTGGCTCGGCTTGTCATCCATGCGCACCGCGATATCGCAATGTTCGAAGCGCGAAGCTTTCTTCAGCTTCGCGTAGCGATCAAGCACAGGGACGACCTTGTCTTCCTGGCCGAAAAATATGAAACGCAATTCGGGGTGACGCTCCAGCGATTTCGCGGCACCGGGTATAACGACCGCCGGCCCGAAATCCCCGCCCATCGCGTCAATCGATATAGTTATCAAACCGTCCTACCCCGTTATCGCTGTCCGCCTTTTGACGGTTGGCCGGGCGCGACGGGCCTCGGCGGGCAGACCATAGCCGTTCTGCCGGATGTCTCAACACCTTATTTTCGGGCAATTTTGGCGTTCACAGCTTATCACGCAGCCGGGCGAGTTTGGCGAAGGGGTTTTCCGCATCGGCTTCCCCACCGTCGTCTCCCGAATCCGCAATTTCGGCCAGTTCGGCACCCGGCGCCCGCGGATAGGGATCGATCTCCAGTTCGAAAAACTCCTCGGCGACCGCACCGACATCGATTTCGCCGCCTTCAAATGTCTCGGGAACATCCGGGCCGTCCGCATCGACGATCAGCGCGCCGTCATCATCGAGAGGCCTGGCAAGGCGCGAACCTTCGGGCAGGAATACCGCGTCAACCTCGACATCTATATCGGTGACGACCGGCTCCAGCGTGACGATGCAGTCCTGCACGATGCTCGCCTTCAAGCCACCCTGAATGCGCACGCCGTCCTTGCGCCAGCGTTTGACAACGAGATCGGCAACGAATTCGTCGACGGACACGAGTCCGTGGGCTTCGGCGAGCGCCGCCCGCGCCGCTTCATCCGCCTCGATACGGACCGGGAAACCACCCGATGGCAGGACCGACACGACGACCGGGCGTACGATCGCGCCTCCCGCGGTCTTGCTGTGATGTCCGCTCATGGCTGCTCAACCGGAAGCGGTTCGGGAAAACGCACCACGCCGGCAAGCAGTTGCTCATCCGACAGTTCGGCCAGCGACCGTGCCGCACGCTGCATGTAATCGGCGATGGCGGCGCGATCGATCGTTTCGGGCGCTTCGGGCGCGATGTTTCGCGCGACCGCGTCGCCCAGGGCCTCCGCGTCGCCGTTGTCGAGCGCCGACCAGTAATGGCCCATACGGCCGTAGAACATGCGCGCCAGCTTTTTCATGCGCTTGGGCACGGAGGGATCACCGACGCCCAGTTCACGAATCGAGTGATCGACGTCCTTGAAGAATTCGTCGAGCACATCCTGGGCGAGTTCATCGGCCGGTTTGGCGGCACTTCGCGTGCGATACAGGAAAAGTATCATGTGCAGGCCGATGCTTTCATAGCGGCCGAGCGGCGTGTCCGGCACGCCCCAGTCGCGAAAAAACACCGGCTGGCGCGCGCCTGTCGTTACCGCCGAATATGCGGCCTCGACGATCTGGCCATTGAGATTTTTCGGCGAACGCCGAAACAGTGACATAATCATTGTGCAAACGCACCTTCCATCGCGGGGCCGGTGCCGCCCGGCGCGCTTGCAACCGGACAAGGTTCAGGTTACCGAACCAGACCCAAGGCAGGCCTTCTGGCCAAACTGATAGACGGAGATGATGGTGGCGTCGGAAAAAATCAAGCAAAGAATGCGTCTGGCGAGTGCCCTTCCGGTTCTGCTTGCCGTCGGCGCTGTGGCGCTGACCGGCTGCTCCACCTCGGGCGTCCTGAACACTTCCGAGGTCTACAAGCAGGGCTACGTGATCGACGAACAGTCGCTTTCGCTGGTTCCGCCCGGCTCGAGCCGCGAACAGGTGCTGCTGACGCTCGGAACGCCGACGACCACGGAAACCTTCGACAACGAGGTGTTCTACTACATTTCACAGACCCGCCGGCGCGGCGCAGCCTTCATGAAAGCCAAGCTTGTCGACCAGCGTATTCTCGCTGTCTATTTCGACGAGGAAAGCACCGTCGAACGCATCGCCAATTACGGCCTGCAGGACGGCAGGCTTTTCGACTTCGTCTCGCGTACCACGCCGACCGGCGGACGCGACCAGTCCTTCCTGTCCCAAATCCTGTCCGGAACGATCGGCGGGCCGTCGGCGGAAAGCCTCGTCAAGGGCCGCTGACCCGATCCCTGTTCAAACAAAAACCGGCGGTGGTTTCCCACCGCCGGTTTTTTTCGTTTCGTATTCGCGCGGTCAGTGCGCCAGGACCGCCAGCAGCAGCAGAGCCACGATGTTGGTGATCTTGATGGCCGGGTTGACGGCCGGGCCAGCGGTATCCTTGTAGGGATCGCCGACGGTGTCGCCGGTGACGGATGCCTTGTGAGCTTCCGAACCCTTTTCGTGCTTGACGCCGTCCTTGTCGACAAAGCCGTCCTCGAAGGACTTCTTGGCGTTGTCCCAGGCACCGCCGCCCGATGTCATCGAGATGGCGACGAACAGGCCGTTGACGATCACGCCGAGCAGCATGGCGCCGAGCGCGGCGAAGGCCGAGGCCTTGGAACCGGAAATCAGCAGCACGCCGAAATAGACGACCAGCGGCGCTAGAACCGGCAGCAATGACGGTACGATCATTTCCTTGATCGCGGCCTTGGTCAGCATGTCCACCGCACGGGCGTAGTCCGGACGGTCCTTGCCTTCCATGATGCCCGGCTTTTCCTTGAACTGCCTGCGCACTTCCTCGACAACCGCGCCGCCAGCACGGCCGACAGCCGTCATGGCCATGCCGCCGAACAGATACGGAATGAGGCCGCCGAAGATGAGACCCGCGACCACATAGGGGTTGGACAGCGAGAAGGAGATGTCATCCATGCCCGCGAAATACGGAAACCTGTCCGAATTTTCGGCGAAGAACGCCAGGTCATTGGAGTAGGCTGCGAACAGCACCAGAGCGCCGAGACCGGCCGAACCGATCGCATAGCCCTTGGTGACGGCCTTTGTCGTGTTGCCGACGGCGTCGAGTGCGTCGGTCGACTTGCGGACTTCCGGATCGAGGCCCGACATCTCGGCGATGCCACCGGCGTTGTCGGTGACCGGGCCGAAGGCGTCGAGGGCGACGATCATGCCGGCGATGCCGAGCATGGCCGTGACCGCGATGCCGGTGCCGAACAAGCCGGCCAGCTGATAGGTCACGATGATGCCGCCAACGATGACGATTGCCGGAAGCGCGGTCGATTCGAGCGACACGGCGAGACCCTGGATCACGTTGGTGCCGTGACCGGTCACGGACGCCTGGGCGATCGAGTTGACCGGACGCTTGTTGGTGCCGGTGTAATACTCGGTGATCACCACGATCAGCGCGGTGACGACGAGACCGATGATGCCGCAGATGAATAGGTTGGTCCCGTTGATCACGCTGCCATTGGCAAGCGAGATATCTCCCCAGCCGATGGTCAGGGAGGTTGCTCCGCCGAGGCCGACGACCGACAGTACGCCGGTGACGATCAGGCCCTTGTAAAGCGCGCCCATGATCGAGCCATTGGCTCCGAGCTTCACGAAGAACGAGCCGATGATCGACGTGATGATCGATGCACCGCAGATTGCGAGCGGGTAGATCATGATCGATTCGAGAATATCGGTACCGGCGAAGAATATCGCGCCCAAGACCATGGTGGCGACGACGGTCACCGCGTAGGTTTCGAACAAGTCGGCCGCCATGCCGGCGCAATCGCCGACATTGTCACCGACATTGTCGGCGATGGTTGCCGGGTTGCGCGGATCGTCTTCCGGAATGCCTGCTTCCACCTTGCCGACGAGGTCGCCGCCGACGTCCGCACCCTTGGTGAAGATACCGCCACCGAGACGGGCGAAGATGGAGATCAGCGATGCCCCGAAGCCGAGCGCGACAAGAGCGTCAATAACGGTACGGTCGTTTGCTGGCACGATGATCTCGGTCAGGATGTAGTAGTAGACCGACACGCCAAGCAGCGCCAGGCCGGCGACGAGCATGCCGGTGATCGCGCCCGACTTGAAGGCGATCTCGAGGCCGCCCGCCAGGCTGCTCGACGCTGCCTGGGCGGTGCGCACATTTGCGCGGACCGAGACGTGCATGCCGATATAACCCGCCAGACCGGACAATACCGCGCCGATCAGAAAGCCGAACGCGGCCTCTGCGGTCAGCAGGAACCAGGTCCCGATGAAGACGATGACGCCGACGATGGCGATCGTCGTGTACTGACGATTGAGATATGCCTGTGCGCCTTCGCGGATCGCGCCCGCGATCTCCTGCATACGCGCATTTCCCTGGTCAGCGGCCAGGACCGACTGCGTCGCCCAGATCGCGTACACGATCGAAAGCAGGCCGCAAGCGATGACTGCAAGAAGAACCATTCCCGTTTCCTTTGATTTTCCGTGGGCCCGAAAATCCCCTCCCAAGCCCTTCAGGTGCATCCGAAAGCGCTAAAAACGCGCCCGATGTGGCGTCATTGGTAGTTTAAGGCGCGAGTGCAGGTCAAGCGGCGATAGGCGGTCTCCCCGCCCGAATCCGCTACTCGCCGGCTTCCGCTGCAGCAGAGCGGCGCGATCCGACCGCAAGAAGGCCGAGCAGGATCAGACAGAAGGCGACAACCGGGAAGACAATCCAGTTCAACATGTCCCAGCCGAAGATGTTCAACGTGAAGCCGGACATCAGCGACGCGAAGGCCACGGTAGAGAACAGAAGGAAATCGTGCAGGCCCTGCACCTTGTTTTTTTCGCTGGCGTGATAGGACTCTGTCAGCATGGCGGTCGAGCCGATAAAGGCGAAGTTCCAGCCGACACCGAGCAGGATAAGGGCGGTCCAGAACTGCCACAGCGCGATGCCCGACAAGGCGACGACCGAACACCCGACCAGCAGGATCATGCCGACGGCGACGATCCGCTCCTTGCCGAACTGCGCGATCAGCCGGCCAGTCACGAAACTGGGCGCAAACATCGCCATCACGTGGAACGAAATGCCAAGCGCGGCCTCATCGGTGGTGAACCCGCAACCGACCATGGCCAAGGGCGCGCCGGTCATGACGAAGCTCATCAAGGCATAGGAGCCGACGCCGCAAGCAAAGGAGACTATGAAGCGCGGTTGCATCAGGATTTGCGCCAGCGGACGCGCCGGCGGCCCGCCGACAGCCGTATCGCCGGTTTTGCTGTGGCCGATGTTCAACGTCGCCAAAATGCCGATACCGATCACGCCGAGTCCGATCATGGCAACGAAGGCGCCGGCATATTGCACCGGATCGAACAGGTCACGTGTCCACACTACCGCCTGCGGGCCGATCACGGCGGCGAAGACGCCGCCCCCCAGGACCCATGAGATCGCCCGCGGACGGAAAAACGCCGGCGCATTGTCGGCAGCGGCAAACCGGTACTGCTGGACGAAGGAACCGCCCATGCCGGTAATCAGAAGGCCCGTGGTGAAAAGCCAGAAATTGAGCTGGAACAGCCCAATCGCCGCGACTGCGCCGCCGAGCGCGGTCACCATCGCACCGGACATGAAACCGACGCGGCGGCCAAGCGCCCGCATCAACAGCGCGGCCGGCAGGGCGCCGAGCGCGACGCCAACGTTGAAACCGGTGACCGGAGCAGTGGCGAAGGATGGATCGGCATTGTTGACGACCAGAAGATATTTGCCGGCCAGCCCGCCAAGCGAGATCGATATCGGCGCAGCGGCGCCAATCACTGCCTGAGCGGTCGCAAGCGTCAGTGCCGTGCGCTTGGCGCTCGCCACCGAAATTTCGCTGGCATCCGTCACGATTCCGACTGCCTTTTCTCGCGCACTTCCCGGGCTACCCTGTCGAGTACGGCATTGACCATCCGCGGTTCCTCGCCATCCTCGTAAAAGGCGCGGGCGATATCGACGTATTCGGAAATCACGACGGCGGGCGGCAGATCCTTGACCTTGGTCAACTCATAGGCCCCTGCCCTGAGGATCGCGCGCAGCGTCGAATCCAGCCGCGACAACGGCCAGTCGTCGGTCAGCGCATTGCGCAGCAGCGGATCGAGCTGCTTCTGGCGCTCGACAACGCCGGACAGGATCGAGCGGAACCAGGCCGGATCGGCTTCGCGGTATTGCGCGCCGTCGATTTCCTTGCCGAGCCGAAAGGTCTCGTATTCGGCGGCCGTTTCGAGCACGCCACTGCCGGCGAGATCCATCTGGTACAGCGCCTGAACGGCGGCAAGGCGCGCCGCGCCACGCTTGTTGGCGGCCTTCGGAGCGGCTTTCCCGGATGCCTGTTTCTTTTCGGTGTTAGTCATCGACGCCCATCTGGCGGCGCAAGTCGATCATCGTCAATGCGGCCTTTGCGGCAAATCCGCCCTTGTCTTTTTCGTTGCGGCGCGCCCGCGCCCAGGCCTGCGCCTCGTTTTCGACGGTGAGAATGCCGTTGCCGATAGCCACCGCCTCCTCGATAGCGAGTTCCATCAGGGCGCGGCTGGATTCATTGGCGACGATCTCGAAATGATAGGTTTCGCCGCGAATGACGACGCCAAGGGCAACGAAGCCGTCATACTCCCGCTCGCCTTCCAGCGCGAAGGAAATGATAGCCGGGATTTCGAGCGCACCCGGCACGGTCATGACATCCCACGTGGCGCCCGCCTCGTCGAGAGCAGCCGTCGCGCCTTCGAGGAGCGCCTCGGACAAGCCTTCGTAGAAGCGTGCTTCCACGATCAGCAAATGCGGTGCATCGTCGGCCATAAACGGTGTCTCCGGAGGGTTTCGGGTTCGGGCGGGGACCTACGCCTCTTTGGCGTGGTCCGCAAGGCGATTCATGTAGAGTTCGACATATCGCGCCATCTGGTCGACTTCCAGATTGAGCGCATCGCCAACGGCCCGCCCGCCCCATGTCGTGACTTCCAGCGTATGCCGGATCAAAAGCACGTCGAAAACATCGCCTTCGACCGAATTGACGGTGAGCGAGGTGCCGTCGAGCGTGACCGAACCCTTTGGCGCAATGTAGCGCGACAGATCGGCCGGCGCCTCGATGCGAAAGCGCACTGCCTCGCCTTCCTCCTCGCGGCCGACGATAGCCGCCTTGCCGTCGACATGGCCGGAAACCATGTGACCGCCGAACTCGTCGCCGGCCTTCATGGCGCGTTCCAGATTAATCCGGGTGCCTTCACCCCATTCGGCAATCGTCGTCAGGCGCAGGGCCTCCTCCCACGCCTCGACCTCGAACCAACGCGCGTTGGAGCCGTTTTCCGGCTTGGCGACAACAGTGAGGCAAACGCCGGCGCAGGCGATCGATGCGCCAATGTCGATCGTGTCGGGATCATAAGCCGTTTCGATGCGCAGCCGGCGGCCCTGGTCGCGCTTGGACACGGCGGCCACCCGGCCGATATCGGTGACGATTCCGGTAAACATCAGTTCTCCCGCACGAGTTCGTAACAGCGGTCGGCGCCGAACAGCCATTCGCCGACGGCCGCGTAGCCCTCGGGAAGATCAGCCCGCCCGAACGGCGCGGCGATCCCGTTCGCGCCGACGACGACGTCGCTTTCGAACAGGACGATCCGGTCTGCAAGTCCCTCGTCGAGAAAGGCCCTGGCGACGTGGGCGCCGCCCTCGACCAGCAGGTTTGTAACGCCCTGCGCGGCGAGATCCTCGAGCAGTTCCGGCAGAGCGATGCGACCGTCGTGTTCTTCGCAGGCGATCAGCCGAGCGCCCGCGCCTTCCAGCCGTTGCGCCCTTTCGGAGGCCGGCGCAATCGTCGCGACGGCGAGCGGTGCCTGATCCACCGACTGGACGAGACGCGAGGTCAGCGGCAATCGGGCATCGCTGTCGATGACGACGCGAAGAGGCGAACGGTAACCGAGGCCGGGCAAACGGCAGGTCAATTCCGGATCGTCGGCGAGCGCCGTGCCAATGCCGACGAGGATCGCATCATGCTCCGCCCGCATGAGATGGCTCTGCGCGCGCGCCACGTCGCCTGTGATCGGCACCTGGCCCGCCGCTTCCCTGCCAATCATGCCATCGGCGGAAATCGCAAGTTTCAGAGTCACATGGCAGCGTTTCTTCGCGGATCGAGTCAGATAGCCGGACAGGACCGGACCTGTTTCCTGCGCGAGTACGCCGGGCACGACCTCGATGCCGGCAGAGCGCAGGATGTCATAGCCCTTGCCGGAGACGCGCTCGTCCGGATCGGTCGCCGCTGCGACGACCCGTGTAATACCGGCCGTCACCAGCGCTTCAGCGCAAGGCGGCGTGCGGCCGTGATGTGCGCAGGGTTCGAGCGAGACATAGGCCGTCGCGCCGCGCGCGCGTTCGCCCGCTTCGGCGAGCGCGACCGTTTCGGCATGCGGCCTGCCGCCAACCGCCGTGACGCCGCGACCGACGATGACCGGGCCATGCCCCTCCTCGGCGACGATCAAGGTTCCGACCGACGGATTCGTGCCCGTGCGGCCGAGATGGCGGCGCGAATAGCGGATACAGGCCGCCATGAAACGGCGGTCGAGGTCGGTTGCAGTGTCCATTTCGGCGCGAAAGTGGCGCTAATCCTTCGCCGGCGCAACCGGTTCGTCGTCCTCGGGCGGCAAATTGCCGCCGAGTTCGCCGAGAAGATCCTGGAAATCCTGCGGATCGCGGAAATTCTTGTAGACGGAGGCGAAGCGCACATAGGCGACGTCGTCCATGCCTTTCAGCGCCTCCATCACCAGCGTGCCGATCTCCTCCGCCTGAATATCCTGCTCGCCGGAAGACTCCAGCTGTCGCACGATCCCGGAGACGGCCCGCTCGACCCGGTCGGGATCGATCGGCCTCTTGCGCAGCGCTATCTCGAAAGACCTGGCGAGCTTGTCGCGGTCGAAGGGGACTTTGCGGCCGCTCTTCTTGATCACGTAGAGATCGCGAAGCTGGACGCGTTCGAAGGTGGTGAAACGGCCGCCGCAATCCGGGCAGACGCGGCGGCGGCGAATGGCCGCCCCGTCTTCCGCGGGACGGCTATCCTTCACCTGGGTATCGAGAGATTGGCAAAAAGGGCAGCGCATGCCCGCTTGCTATCCCAGATAGCTGTAAAGCGGGAAGCGTTCGGTGAGCGCAATCACATCTTTTTTCACCGCTTCCTCGATACCGGAATTGTCTCCATCCGGGCCGGCCTGACGCAGGCCGTCGAGAACGCGGGCGATCATGGCGCCGATTTCGCGGAATTCGGCCTGGCCGAAGCCGCGCGTCGTGCCCGCCGGAGTGCCCAACCGGATACCAGAGGTGACGAAGGGCTTTTCCGGGTCGAACGGAATACCGTTCTTGTTGCAGGTGATGTTGGCGCGGCCGAGCGCGCCTTCCGCCGCCTTGCCGGTCACCGTTTTCGGCCGCAGGTCGGCCAGCATCAGGTGGTTGTCGGTGCCGCCCGAGACGATGTCGAGGCCATTCTCGCGAAGGCTTTCGGCCAATGCCTTGGCATTGGCGACAACGGACTGGGCGTAGGACTTGAACTCCGGCTTCAGCGCCTCGCCGAATGCCACGGCCTTGGCGGCGATGACATGCATCAGCGGCCCGCCCTGCAGGCCGGGGAAGACGGCGGAGTTGATTTTCTTGGCGATCGCCTCGTCGTTGCACAGGATCATGCCGCCGCGCGGACCGCGCAGCGACTTGTGCGTCGTCGTCGTGCAGACATGCGCATGCGGAATCGGCGACGGGTGGACACCGCCGGCGACGAGGCCGGAGATGTGCGCCATGTCGACCATGAGCCAGGCGCCGATGGAGTCGGCGATCTCGCGGAAGCGCTCCCAGTCCCAAAAGCGCGAATAGGCAGTGCCGCCGGCGATGATGAGCTTCGGCTTGTGCTGCTCGGCCTTGGCAGCGATGTCGTCCATGTCGAGCAGTTGGTCGTCTTCGCGCACACCGTAGGACACAACGTTGAACCACTTGCCGGACATGTTGACCGGCGAACCATGCGTCAGGTGACCGCCCGAATTCAAGTCAAGGCCCATGAAGGTATCGCCCGGCTCGAGAAGTGCCAGGAATACCGCCTGGTTCATCTGGGAACCGGAGTTGGGCTGGACGTTTGCGAAGTTGCAGCCAAACAGCTTTCTGGCACGCTCGATGGCAAGCTCTTCGGCGATGTCGACGAACTGGCAGCCGCCATAGTAGCGCTTGCCCGGATAGCCCTCGGCATATTTGTTGGTCATCACCGAGCCCTGCGCTTCCATGACGGCGCGCGAGACGATGTTCTCCGAAGCGATCAGCTCGATCTCGTGGCGCTGGCGACCCAGTTCCTTCTGGATCGCAGAAAAAATCTCGGGATCACGGTCGGCCAGCGTCTCGGTGAAAAACGCATCCGAATACGCATTGGAGTTAGCCGCGCTGCTCTGGGACATCGGTTTCAATCCTTTCCGGGAAACTGGGGAATAGCCATTTGCGGGGCGCATTATCATGTATCCCGCGACACTTCCATTGCCTGAACGCGAATAGATTCCGGCGCTTTCAGGCGAGGCTCACAAGAAAAACACCCGTGTGCCGGTCTACGTGCCCAAAAGGAGTTCCCGGGATTCCGCAGGCATGGGGGCAGGCTGCGGCGCAGAATATCCATACCGCGTCAAATCCAATCCCGTCAGTTGCTCGGTCCGGCGGTTGCTATCGCTGTAATAGTCTCCAACATGCTCGCGGATCGCCGCCTTGAGGCCTGCGCGCAGCCGGTTTTCCACGCCGACAGGGGAAACCAGGTCGAATGCCGATCTCAACCGTCCGAAACGGCGAGCGAAGCGCGGTATATGGAACAGCGCACCGCTGCTCAGTTCGTTGTGATACAAAAGCGCGTTCAGCGACCGGTGGACATACTGCATGAGGAGCGGACGCCTGACATTTACGGCGTCGGATAATGGTACGGTCCTAACCGGCAGTCCGCAAAAGCGTTGAATCTCACCGAGAAAATCATCACTTGCGTCGCGCAGCATTTCGAAGGGAAGCGCCAGAACCTGATCCGCGCCGAACAGCTTCTGGTAATAGGCGATCAGCTTGTCATATTCGTAGAAACTCAACCGAAAATGGGGGCGCCGGCCCAAAGCAGGTTCCGGAGTCTGCAGATACCGTTTCACGGTTCCGGTGCCGCCGTCTGTAATATGCTGGCTATACATCGCCTCGATTACAGAACGCTGCTCGCGAAGAACCACCAGGATACGAGCGTCGGGGAAGGTTTCGTGAAGGCGCTCGGCGACAAGCCGGCGATCATAGCCACCTCCAGACGGATAGCCCGACAACCGTTCATGCGAGATCACGGAGGTGAAATCGCCGGCTTTTGCTGCGGCCAGATACGGATTGTAGCGATCCCTCGTTAAATCGCTGTCATAGTCGAATACATCGGGCAGTATGAAGTCATGAACAATCTCCCGCCTATGGATCGGATGAACGCTACTGAACCCGAGCCCTTTATCAACAAACACTTTTTTCTGAAGCCACGACGAACCCGTCTTGTGGAATCCGATATGTATCAACAGATTGGTTTTTTGCATTAGAGGCGGAACTTACTAAGATATTGATTTTTAATATATATTATTGTACTCTGCAATACTCTACAAGATAAACTGCACCCGCCACCCCCTGGATCCAAGCCGTCCTATTCCGCGCTCGCCGGTGTATCACGACGTTTTCGAATACTGCGAATCCAAATCACGTCCAATATAACAGCGGACACCAGCCCGAGCGCGATATGCGCCACATTCGCGCCCATCGCTCCCATCGCCGGTATCGTCATGAACGCGACGGCCAAAAAGGCCGCTGTGGACAGCGCCGCATTGAGCAGTTCGGCACGCGGCCGCCCCATCGCAAGAAGCGCGGAGCGCGCCGGGGCGGCATGCATCGTCAGCAGGATGGCGACCATCTGAACCATAAGAAGCGGGTATGCGCCCATGAAGGAGTCGCCCGGCCCGACCTCTATCAGCCACTGCCCGGTCAGATACAATACGGCGAACATCGCCAGGCCGACGCCGGCGAGGCCGATCTGCGTCTGGAACACGGCGGCGGAAAATGCGCGGAAATCGCTTTGCGCCCAGTTCCGGGCGAGGTCGGGATACAAGACGGCTTGGACCTGTGCTCCAACCTGCTGCGCGGCTTTGGCGATCCGCTTGGCAACATGATAGAGGCCCGCCGACGCTGAGTCGGTCAGCGCTCCGACAATCAGGACATCCAGTTCCTGCGTCATCGTCCGCAGTGTCATCGACAGGTTAGTCGACCAGGCAAAACCGAGGATACCCGGAAAGCGGCTCAAGACGCCTTTGAGGCGCGCATGGAACAGGCTTGGGATACCATCGCGCCTGAGCTGTCGAAAAGCCAGCCCGAGAAAGAGCAGAGACGACAGCACCTCCGTCACTACCCAAACCACCATGAAACCGAGGATACCGGCTCCCGTGTAATATGCCGCTACGGCAAGCGGTATGCGCAGGATCGCGCCAAACAAGTTCGTATAGGCAATGGTCTTGAACTTTCCGGCCAGGCGGAATACCGCCGTCGGCATGCCCGTGATGCTGAACGCGACAGCAACAGCATAGATCGCGACAAGCTGCATGGTGCCGGAATCCAGCCCGGTGAAGCTGACCCAGACAGCGCCAAGCAGAACAGCGGTCACGGCAGCCAGAACCGACGCTCCGACATCGAGTGCCAGTCCGAATGCGTAAAGTTGCGACTTGATCTGCGGCGACTCTTCGTGACCGAGCCCGGCCGCGTATTTGATCAGCGGCTGCCACGATTCAAAACGCATGACCCGCGCAACGAGGCGGCAGTAGGCCATGACCATAACCATGACACCGTAGTCGGACGGACCGAGAGCGCGGGCCGCGATCACTGTGGATATGAGTACAAAACCGACGTTCAGATAGTTGCCGGAAAGCAGATGGGCAACATTCAGCAGACGCGTTTTCCAGAGACGAGTGAACACGTCCGGCTTGTCCACAAATGCCATTGCCTACCCGAAATACAGCGCGTTTCGCTCCGTGACTTCCGCAGCGTCGACAAAGCGCAGATGTCTGCCGCCTCATCAAACCCCGTCCCGGAACTCGTTCGCGCCAATATAGCGCGAGCAACAATTGCTGCGGGAGTTCTCTTGTACTAATCGGAATTGACCGCATCCGCTGCGGTTTCGAAGCCGCCCCCACTCGCAGGAATGCGGCCCAGGCCGGCATCAGGGAGCGAAATCCGGACTGCCTGTCAGAGCGTCGTGGAGGTCAGCATCAGCGCGTCGACACCGTCACGGCCATAGATATCGTCGCGGAAATGGACGACGCCGTCGCCCGTCGACCATGCGCTGATATAGACGAAATAGACCGGAACCGGCTCGGCGAGTTCGACCTCGGTGTTCTCGCCGGTAGCGATGACCGCCTCGATCTGATTACGCGACCATCCGGGCGTGCCGCGCAACAGCCAGGTGGTCAGTTCGCGCACATTGTGGACCCGAACGCAGCCCGACGATTCGAACCGCAGCAACTGGCCGAAAAGGCTCTGCTGCGGCGTGTCGTGCATGTAGACCGCATGAGAATTGGGAAAGTTGATCTTGGTCGACGACATGGCGTTGATCTTGCCCGGATCCTGGCGGAATCGCAGGTTGACCGCCTCATTGGTCGACCAGTCGACCATTTCCGGCGGCACTTCGTTGCCTTGCTGGTCGAACAGACGAATCGAATTGCGCGTCAGGTAAGTCGGATCCTCGCGCATCAAGGGAATGATGTCCTTCTCGATGATCGAGGTCGGCGCGTTCCAGTACGGATTGAGGATGACCTCGTTGATCTTGGAACTCAGGATCGGGGTCTGGCGCTCGATGCGGCCGACGATCGCCTTGTGATTCTGCGCCACGCGGCCATTTTCGACGGCCTCGATTTCGGCGGCCGGGATGTTGACCATCACGTAACGAACGTCAACGATGCCGGACATCGACTGCAAGCGAGCGAGGTTGGTCTCGAGCTGGCCGAGGCGGATATCGGCAGGCACGTTGAGCGCGGCAAGCGTCACGTTGCCGATTACGCCATCCGCAGGCATGCCATGGCGCAACTGGAAGCGTTTGACCGCGGCATCAAGGAATGTGTCGAAGACGTCACTGTCGCCGGAATTGCGAGGCAGGTCGCCCGAAATCGCCAGACGGCGTCGCAACTGCCGGACTGCGGGGTCGTTGGAACCGACCTTGAGGCGCTGCGTCAACTGGACTTGCGGCCAGCCGCCCTGGACCACGATGCCGCGATAGGTCTCGATGGCGCGCTCGACGTAGGAAACCGTCGCAGGGCTCAGAATCGGCTGGCGCGACTTGATCTCCGGAGCACGGGTGCCGACAGCATCGAACTGGTCGTCCCAGTTGCCGCGACGCGGAGACTGGAGAATCTCGTTCAGCGTGTCCTGCGCACGTGCAGGCAGCACCCCTGCCGCGACAGCGCCAAGAATTCCCGCGTTTTTAAGGAAAGAACGACGACTGGTTTTTCCAAATCCGCTCATCAATCACCTGCGTATGCGCAATCAAGGAAACCGATACCGGCCCTTATGTTGGCCGGCTGGTATCAACGTCAACTTAATAAAGCGGAAACCGACTTCACGGTTCCGCGAGGAAGAAAGCAGCGATTGCATGATGAACGCAGTGCTCTTCGTCACACTCGCCGTCACCGCGGCAGTTTTCACAGGAATATGGCTAATCCATGTCGGGTTGAAGGACGCTGGAATCGTCGATTACTATTGGGGCCCGGGCTTCGCCGTCATCGGCGCGATCCATGTCATCGCCGCTCCCGAGACGACCGCCGAGCAATGGGTTTTCCTCTTCGCGGTGACGTTGTGGGCGGTGCGGCTTGCCGCCTATCTTATCCCGCGGCACCTTCGTTCGCACGAAGAAGACGGCCGCTACCGGGCAATGCGGGAAAACGGCGGACGCCGTTTCTGGTGGGCCAGCCTTTTCACGGTGTTTTTGCTGCAGGCAGCGCTGTTGTGGATCATTGCCGCGCCGGTGCATGCCGCTTTGTCGCCGGCGGCAGCCATGCCGCCCACGGGTGTCGCCGCTTTCCAGTTTTGGGCCGGTCTCGTGATCTTCGCCATCGGTCTCGCGATCGAAGCGACCGCCGACCGCCAGCTTGCTGCAGGCAAGGCGGCGCTACCTTACGGAATGCCGGTCTCCGGTGGCCTGTGGGGATTGTCGCGGCATCCCAACTATCTCGGCGAAATCATCCTTTGGTGGGGACTGGGGCTCTCCGCTTACGCGCTATCGGGTTCACCCCTCGCCTTCATCGGCCCCGTCGTTTTGACGAGCGTGATGCTAGCCGTGTCAATCCCGCTGACCGAGGCACAATTATTGCGCACCCGTCCCGCCTACGAGGAATACGCGCAACGCGTACCCGCATTGATCCCCGGATTGGCGCCGCGACGGCGCGGCCGCCATCCGGCAGAATAACGAAAAAGAGCGCGGCCTGGCCGCGCCCTTTTTTTTCAAATGAACTTCCGACAGATCAGAGACGATACAGGATCGTGTCGTTCCAGAAGCGATCAAGGCGCTGCATGGCGCGGTTCATCGCCTGGAATTCCTCGGTGCCGATACCACCGACCTGCTCGATCGACAGGATGTGACGGTTGTAGAGTTCGGCAACGATATCGGCAACTTCCTTGCCCTTCTCGGTCAGGCTGATACGCACCGAGCGGCGGTCGGACTTCGATTTCTCGTGATTGACGAAGCCGAGTTCGACCAGCTTTTTCAGGTTGTAGGAAACGTTCGAGCCGAGATAGTAGCCACGCGAACGCAGTTCACCGGCGGTCAGGACGCTGTCGCCGATATTGAACAGCAGCAGAGCCTGGACAGCATTGATGTCAGTGCGGCCGTTGCGATCGAACTCATCCTTGACAACATCAAGCAAACGCCGATGCAACCGCTCAACAAGCTGGAGCGATTCCAAGTAAAGATCGCGAACATCAGTTTCGGACGACGTAACGGGCTTTGCGCCCACCATGTTGGTCGCATTCATCATGATAAGTTTGCCTCTCTGTTATGTCGGTGATTGTTTTTTGTTTTCACCGTTGAGGGGCAAACTACCCAAAGCGACTAAAATTCGACTTAAACACCTAAGTTAACATATGGTTATCGGCAGTTCGTTTCCGAATACGGTTAATACTCGTTTAAACGGTCGCGATAACGCTGCCAGGCGATAATGACGATGAAGACCAACAGGATGCTGAGCGCTGCAACATGTCCCATAACGAGTTCGGGCCGCGGCATGTAGTTCTCGGCCCAGACGCCATAGATCGAAATCTCGATCAGGCAGGCAACCGTCCACAGCACCACACCCCAGGACGTCAGCATCCACAACCCCATCGACGCGACCGGCAGCAACACTGCGAGAACGACGCAGGGCACCTGCCAGTGCACCGGCAGCAGATCGAAACGCGGCAGGGTGTCGTTTGACAGTCCGACCAGTTGCGCCCAGTAGGACAGTCCGGCGATCATGGCGACGGCTGCCATGGCGCGCAGAAACCACACGAAAACCGTCTGGACGACGGATTGACGCTGCTCCTTCATTTCGCCGCTAAGCGTCACCACGGGGCCTGGTTCCCTTCGCGTATCGTGCGATCCCTTGACCAATGGCCTTAGCCGATTTGCCATGCTAGGCAAACCCGCACAGCAGACAAGCAACAGGACGGGACTGGACGATGAGAAGCGTTGACGAGATCACCGGCGGAAAGCGCATGCGCCGCATGCGCAAGGCGGATTGGGCTCGCCGGCTGGTGCGTGAGACCGAATTGACGGTCAACGAACTCATCTGGCCGATCTTCCTGATCGAGGGCGAGAACAAAACGGAAGACATCGCCGCCATGCCGGGGGTGCAGCGGCTCAGCGTCGACCGCGCGGTGAAGGCCGCGGAAAAAGCCGCGAAGCTCGGCATTCCTGCGATCGCCACCTTTCCCAACGTGGCTATGGAAAAGCGCGACATCACCGGCAGCCACGCGCTCGACGCGGACAATTTGATCAACCGGGCGACCCGCGCGATCAAGGCGGCGGTGCCGGAAATCGGCATCATCACGGACGCCGCCCTCGATCCGTTCACCGATCACGGCCATGACGGCATCCTGCGCGACGGCATCATCGTCAATGACGAATCGGTCGCCCAGATCGCCAAGGCGTCGGTTTCGCAGGCTGAAGCAGGCGCCGACATCATCGCACCATCGGACATGATGGACGGCCGCATCGGCGCGATCCGCGACGCGCTCGACGAAGCCGGCTTCCAGGATGTGGCCATCATGTCCTACGCGACCAAGTTCGCTTCGGCCTGCTACGGCCCCTACCGCGAGGCGATCGGCACGTCCGGCCTGCTGAAGGGCGACAAGAAGACCTACTACATCGATCCGGGCAACACCGAGGAAGCGCTGCGCGAGACCATGGCCGACATCGAGGAAGGCGCCGACATGGTGATGGTGAAGCCCGGCCTGCCCTATCTCGACATCTGCCAGCGGGTGAAGGAGACGTTCCAGATCCCGACCTTCGTCTACCAGGTCTCCGGCGAATACGCGATGATCGAGGCGGCGGCGGCAAATGGCTGGATCGACGGCGAACGCGTCATGCTTGAGAGCCTGCTTGCCTTCAAGCGCGCCGGCTGCGACGGCATCCTCACCTATTTCGCGCCGCGGGTTGCGGAAATCCTGCGCAGCGGCGGCTGATCCGCACTCTTGATATCGCGGCCCGGCGATCCCACCTCAAAACCAAAGAGGATCGCTCATGCCGGACACGCAAACCTACGACGCTGCCCAGGACTATCCGGACCGCTACGATGACTGGCGCCTGTTCGAGGGCGTGCGCACGCGGCGGATCATTGCCTTCCTGGTCGATTACGCGATGGTTTTTTTCCTGATCGTTGTTGCCGTTCCGGTGATTTTCCTGCTCGGCTTCGCCACATTCGGTGCGGCCTGGTTCCTCTATGCCATCCTGACCCCGCTGGTGGCGCTGACCTATATCGGCTGGACGGTCGGCGGACCAGCGCAGGCAACGATTGGCATGCGGCTCGCCGGTATCCGACTGGAACGTTACGACGGGCGGAGAATCGACTTTGTCACCGCCGTCGTTCATGCGGTGCTGTTCTGGGCTTCGACCGCGATATTTGCGCCGCTTCTGCTGGCGCCGCTGTTCCTTGAACACAAACGGACACTACACGATCTTGCCCTTGGCATTGTCGCCGTGCGCTCCTGAAGCAGAACAGCATATGCGATCTATTGACCTTTCGTCCGATCTCGCCAAATCTGGCGGGTGAGACGAGACGGGCGGCATGACACAGCATTCACCGAAATCCCCGCAGTTTTTCCTGACCTCGCCTTCGCCGTGCCCGTATCTGGAAGGGCAATACGAACGCAAGGTGTTCACGCATATGGTCGGCGACAAGGCGGCCGAGATGAACGACCTGCTGACACAGGGCGGCTTCCGCCGCAGCCAGAATATCGCCTACCGGCCAGCCTGCGAAACATGCCGCGCCTGTGTGTCCGTACGCATAGTCGTCGACGAGTTCGAACCCTCGAGGAACATGCGCCGGATCGCCAGCGCCAATGACGACCTGATCGGCACCGAACACAAGGCAGAGCCGACCAGCGAACAGTATTCGCTGTTCCGCCGCTATCTCGACGCCCGCCACAAGAAGGGCGGAATGTCGGAAATGACCGTGCTCGACTACGCCATGATGGTGGAGGACACGCACGTGCCGACCTCGATCATCGAATATCGCCGGCGCGGCCCGGACAGTTTCGTGACCGGCAAGGGCGAAGGCCCGCTGGTCGCCGTTGCGCTGTCGGACCGGATGGCCGACGGCTACTCGATGGTCTATTCCTTCTTCGATCCCGACCAGCGGCAACGTTCGCTCGGGACATGGATGATTCTCGATCACGTTGCACGGGCGCGAACACGCGGACTGCCACATGTGTATCTCGGCTACTGGGTCGAGGGATCGCACAAGATGGAATACAAGACCCGCTTCCGGCCGCAGGAGCATTTGACCGCGACCGGCTGGGAGCGCTACGAGGGCTGATCGCGCCTCCTTCCGGACAGTTCCCGCATGACGCCACACCAGAAAGGCCTGCTGCTGACCGGCTTCGGCGGTTTCGTGCTGACTTTCGACATTCCGGTGTTGCGGCTCGCCAACGGCGACATCTGGAGTGTGCAGTTCGTGCGCTATGCGCTCGGGCTCTGCATGGCGCTGCTCGCCTGGACCGCGCTCAGCCTGTGGCGCCGCCGCGCGGCAACACTGCTTCCAGGCCGTACCGGCCTGCTGGTCGCATTGCTGTATGGCTGCTCGGCAACGGCATTCGTCAGTTCCGTGTTCAACACGACGGCCGCCAATGTGGTCTTCATCCTGTCGTTCACCACCATGTTCGCTGCGCTGCTGAGCTGGCTCTTCCTTGGCGAGCGGCCTGCACGCTTCACCCTTGCGACAATGGCGATAATGATCGGCGCGGTGGCGCTGATCGTGGGTGACGGCGTGCGCACCGGCAACTATTTCGGCGACCTTCTGGCGCTTGCCGCCTCGTTCATTCTCGCCACGGTGATCACCATCACGCGCAGGAGCGGGCGCGACATGGGCTTTGCACCGATGACCGGCGGTATCCTGCCGGTGCTGGTCGCCACGGTCATGATTGCGACGGCGGAACCGGTCAGTCAGCATGTCGAGGCGCCATGGTGGCTCGTCCTCAACGGTGCGCTGCTCATTCCGGTCTCGTTCTGGTGCCTGGCGACCGGGCCGAAATATATCAGCGGACCGGAAGTGGCGATGTTCTACCTTCTGGAGACCGTGCTCGCGCCAGTCTGGATCTGGCTGATATTCGAGGAAGCACCTACGCCTGCGGTACTGGCCGGCGGGGCGATCATCATCGCCGCGCTGACGGTACATACTTTATGGCAGTTCGGCCGACAGCGCAGGCGCCTTAAAGTTTCCGCCGTCAGGAGCCCAGCCGCATGAACTTGCCGCGCAGATAGCCGAGGGGTTCTCTTGCGGTGGAGGCGAAGTCCAGCACGCGACCGATCAGCACGTCGTGATCGCCGGCCTCGATGGCTTTTTCCAGCGCACAGTCAAACCAGGCTACCGCGCCCTCGATGACGAGCCGCCCGGTCGGCAACCGGTCGACCGGCAGACCGGCGAAGCGCTCCGCCGACGTGCCGCGGGAGAAACGATGGGCGATATCCTCCTGGTCCGCCCCCAGAATGGAGACCGTATAGCCGCCGCCCTTGACGAATGCCTCGTGGCTGGCCGTCGTGCGCTGAACGCTCCACAGCACCAGCGCCGGATCCAGGGAAACGGTGTTGAAGGAATTGCAGGTCATGCCGTAGTCGCCGCCCTCGTATTGCGTCGTGACCACGGAGATACCCGTGGCAAAGCATCCCATGGCCTCTTTCAAGGCCTGGTGCTTCAGCGCATCGAGATTGAGATGGGCGTCGGCATTCATGGTTTCGATTTTCCTCAAGAACCTTCCTTGCCTTCGGCGCAGAACCGTATTTCGCGCCGCATGATCGCGTCCGCTGGAGATATCATGCCTGCGAGATGCGCCATAATCCACGCCAATTCAACCGCACCGGCGGCAACAAAGCGTTTACCGGCGACACCGCGATCCACGGATATGGTTTCACAAGCGCCCGCGGCAAGCCCGTACCGCCTGATCCCGCGCATTATCACCAAGGCAGGGAACGCGTTCGCGGCGAAAGCGCCCGGAGGCAAATGCGGGCAATTCGACTGGCGCCCTCGCCGGGCGACTATATCTTCCGTTGCGGAGGATTTTGTTTTTGCAACCTTCGCATGCAATCTTAACAATTACTCAATGGGTGATGGTCAATATTGACTACAAGTTTAGTCGTCCGCCATACCGCAACCAGTCGCGGGACGGTGAGCGCATATCCGATTGCAACATGATGTTTTGCTGAAATACGGCCACCGATCCCATGTTCACTTCCGACATCGTATTCTCATCCACGTCCGGCAGCGCGCCAATCGTCAGGAAAGGCCCGCCGACAATCGTGGAAAGCGAAGGCGCGGCGCGGCTCAAGGCAGCCCCGCCTTCCGAGCGGATCACCATACCGGCCCCGCCCCTCAATCCGGGCATGTCGTCGGTCCTGGAGAAGATTTTCGAAATCGTGGCGTCGATCAGCGCGAAAAAGGGCCGGTCGATCGGACTGGCCGCGCTGGAGGAATATGCCCGTAACGGCGGGGACGCCGGGACGCGGCAACTGGCGGAAAACGCGCGGGCGGCCGCGATGACAAAAGAATCGCTGGTCGCGGAAATGCAAAGCGGCAACTGGCTGAGAACCGGCGACAGGGGCAAACGCGCGGAAAACATCGCGATGGTCGACGCGATGAAGAACGGTTCGGCCAACGTGCTCGACCTGGAGGAGACCGGCCTGAAGTCCACCGGGACCTATACGGCCCACTTCACCGAAAAGGGCGAATTCGCAGGCAAGTCGGCGGAAATCGCCGCGGATTTCGAAGCCATCTCGCGCTTCCAGGACGAAAACATCATCCGGCATGCCGATGGCAGCATGACGGACCGCAAGACCGGGCTGAACGCCAACTTCATCCAGGAAGGCCACAAGTTCCTTTATATCACCTGGCCCGACCCGGTCCCTGCCTGATCCGGTCAGACGTCCGGCCCGAACCAGCCGTCTAGAAAATCCGCGTACCACGCCTTCAGCGCGGCATCATGCGCGGCGAAACCCGCATCCTGTTCCTGAAACGTCTGCGTGCCGGGCTTTTCGAGCAGGGACGCGAATTCATCCTGCCACTGATCGAGGATCGGCCGTGTCACCTCCGGGTGGAACTGCAGCGCGATGGTGGTTTCGCCGGCCCGGAAGGCCTGGTTCGGAAACACCTCTCCATGGGCAAGCGGCGTGACGCCCGCCGGCATCTCCCAGCCCTGGCTGTTGCCGGCAAGCACCTTCATGCCGTCGCCGAAGAACGCCCTGCCCGCCTCTGTCGGATGCAGGTCGTAGAAGCCGAAGGTGGAATGGTCTTCCGGGTGGAAGTCCACCCGCGCGCCCAGCATGTGGGCGATCATCTGAGAGCCGAGGCAGATACCGGCGAGCGGCACGCCCTTTTCCATCGCCTGTTCGGCAAACCGCAATTCCTCGCGCAGATAAGGCGCGGCGTCGAGCGCGGTGACGTATTGCGGGCCGCCCATCAGCATGACGCCCGCCTCCTCGCCGGTCAGTTCGGGCAGCGGCTCGCCGCGCCACGGCTCGACCACACGCACGTCATGGCCGCGCGCGACCAGATGCTGCCGGCCGAAATCCGGCTCGGCCAGTTCCCAGTGTTCGATAACGATGAGCGGTCTTTTCAATGTACGCGCCGGGTCAACCAATCGTGCCAGGCGCGTTCCGTACCATTGAAAACGTTGAGGTCAATATGGGTGTCGACGCCGCGCGCCTTGCCGGTGCCGGAATATTGCCAGAAGGCCCACTGGCGGTCCGGATAGACCTCGGAAGGATGCTCGGCTACCGCGCGCAGCCAGAACGGGTAGTTCTTGAACTGGCCGCGCAGGTTGTCGCGGTAGAAATCGGGCGCGGTGTAGATGATCGGCCGCTGGCCGTAATGGCGCTCCAGCGCGTCGAGGAAGACCTGCATCTTCTCCAGCACGTCGGCGCGGTCGGGGCGATGCTTGCAGGTGCGCGAATGTGCGTTCCATTCGACATCGAGCACCGGCGGCAGCGCGCCCTTGTCCTTCGGCACGTTGCGGATGAACCACTTGGCCTGGTCGCGCGCGGTGCGGCACCAGTAGAAGAAATGATAGGCGCCGCGCGGGACGCCGGCGCGTTCGGCGGCGATCCAGTTGCGCTTGAAGGCGTCGTCGACATGGTCGATGCCTTCCGTCGCCTTGATCCAGGCGAAATTGGCGCCGTTCTTGCGCAGCGTGTGCCAGTCGATATCGCCCTGCCAGCGCGAAACGTCGACGCCGTGCACCTGGAAGTGATCCGGCTTCACCCGGCCGAAATTGATCGGCTTGGCGTCGGAGAATTTCTGTCCGTAGACCTTCGGCAGATTGGCCGGCATGACGCTGGCGGGCGCGACGAAAGCCACTTCCTGGTTCGGCATCATCTCCGGCGGGAACAGCGCGGCGCGCGCCGGCGATTCCGGCGTGTTGCCGGCCAGCGAGTTGACGCTGGCGGCATCGCCGACGGTCGCCGACGGCACCGGCGCGGAGATGGAACTGACGACCTCGCCGGAGGGCTGGATATCGAGCACGTCCATGCTGGACGACGCCGTGCACCCGCTGACGGCCACCGCGAGGATGGCTGGAATGAGAAACCGCATGATCACCCGTTACGCGAAACTGATTGGGTCCGACGCTTTTTTCGCGCCCAAACCCAAACGTTAACGTGACTTTACTAAGACCGAGTCAATTCGAATGATTAATGAAGGGTGAATCGGGGATACGGATCACCTCTCCCCTTGCGGAAGTTACAGCGCGCGCGCCGTCGCCGCCACGCCCTGATTTCGACAGTCTGGCCATTTCAAAGAACCGGAAGACGGGCGGCCGGAGACCGGCTCAGGACGCACGGATTCGCATCGAGAAGTCGAGGCCATGCATGCGGCGAGCGGAGCGGCGGAGCATGCACCCGCCGCTCCTGCCGGAAATGTCCGGCGGTCAATCGCGGACGCGTCAGTGTGAGCCGCCGTCACCGCCCCCACCTTCGCCGCCCATCGGCTCGGTTTTCGGCTTGACCCGTTTGTATTCGTCTTCCTTCTTGGAGGGATCAAATGTCTCCGAACGGGTGAGACCCGTCTTGAGACCACCGAGCGGATCATCCGGACTCGAGGCACAGGCACCCGTCGCGCCCGCCGCCGCCAGGACGCCCAGCAGCTTCAGACGGGAGCGGTCGACGCCGGCATCGGCACCTTCCACGGCATTGTCCTTCTCGTTCTTCATGTCTTTTTTCCTTTTCTGGATTGATAACTTCACCCGTAGCCGGCGAAGTGTGTTTTTCGGCGGTCGCCGAAACCGTGCCTGCGCGTGCGAACTCATGAGGGGATCAGGAGAACCAGCACGAATACGAGGCCGCATGCAAGGACAGGCAGTTCCTGGCCGACGCGGACAAGAGCGGAAAGGTTGTCCGGCATCCGGTCGCGGAGCGACCGCGAGGCGAGCCGGATCGCAAGGTGACCGGCGAGGCCGACCGCCGCGCTCAGCGCAAACCGGTTAAACCAGAACAGGACGCCTGCCAGGGCGACTACCGCGGCAGTCGCCGCGAACTCGGCGACCCTCAGATCGGTGCCCGCAAGCAGATGCCGGTGCCGGCGCGATATCCCGCAGCAACCAGCGTTGAAACAGGCGGCCTTCACCAACGCATATGCGGTGTTGATGGCAAGGGCATAGGCCGCAAAAAGCAGGGCTGCATCTTGCCCGGCCAGCGGGAGCGCAGCCGCCGCGGCCAAAGCCGCAACTCCGGATATGGCCGACGCGCCCGACCACGAAGCGGCGGCGTGGATCGAGGGATCGCGGAGCGCGACCGCGATCAGGATCCGGTAACCGGTGCCGCCGACGAAAAAGAAGCCGAACAGGAATGCGAGGAGAAAGGCCGAAGACCAGAAATCGAAAGGCAGAATGCGCGCGCTCAACAGACCGAAAAGCGCGCTGCTGCCCACGGCGCTTGCCATGCGAATTGCGGTCACCAGGCTAACCGGGGGGCGTCGCGTAACGGAGATGTTCATGATTGTACTTCTGTGTTGCCTTTACGTAAGCAATCATCCCGGCGCGACCGACAAGCATTGATACAAATCAATGATTTTGCAGTAGGAATTCAGGTGCGCCTATCGGTCACATGCCGCGAAAAGCTATCGGCGACATGGCCCACGCGGGACAGCCGACCGGCAAGGCTTCGTTCGGGCAGATTCGCACCGTCAGGACGCGGCGGCGGAAGCGCGGATGGGCGAGACGGAAGATGACGGCCGGGGACCGGCGGCCCGGTTAATCCCAGCTATCCCGCCGTTACCCGTCACTTGCAAAAGCCAAGAGCTTGGCTGCGCTGAACCCGGGCTTTTGCTTTCTCTCCCGCAAGGGGGAGTGGTGGCCTGCCGGAGCAGGGTCCGCTGCCTGCGGCAGCTCCCGCCCGTTTGAAAACTGCCGATGATTCGCTGGATCATCGGTTTGCCGTTAACCCGGCAACCGGTTTGTCACCCGAACTTCCCGTTTCGCGGAAAGCCCTTCGGCACCATGCGGCCGGCGCCGGCGCGGACGCCCATCCATTCGGCGAGTTCTTCGCTCGTCTTGGTGAAGTTGCGGCCCGACGCATCCTGCCAGGTCAGGCCCTCGTCCAGCTTGAAGACGCGCAGATCGGCGATGCCGCCGTCCTTGTATTTCTGCAGGCGGACGCCCTTGCCGCGGCCCATTTCCGGGATCTGGACCAGCGGGAAGACCAGGAGCTTGCGGTTCTCGCCCACGGTGGCGACGTGATCGGCGGCGATCGCGCCGTCGTCCGCGGCCGGCAATTGCAGGCAGAGCTTCGCCTCGTCGGGCATCTTGACGTTCATCACCTGCTTGCCCTTGCGGGTGTTGGCGACGACATCGGCCTCCGGAACGATGAAGCCGTTGCCGACACTGGAGGCGACCAGCAGGCGGCCCTTCGGCCGATGGACGAAGGCGGAGACGATGTCCTGGTCGTTGTCCATGTCGACCATGATGCGGATCGGCTCGCCATGGCCGCGCCCGCCCGGCAGCCGTTCAGCACCGAGCGTGTAGAACTTGCCGCCGGTGGTGAAGACGAGGATCTTGTCGGTCGTCTGGGCGTGGAAGGCGAGCTTCAGCTTGTCGCCCTCCTTGAAGGCGAGCGTCGCGAAGTCGGCGAGATGGCCCTTCATGGCGCGCATCCAGCCCTTCTCGGACACAACGATGGTGACCGGCTCCTTCTCGATCATCGCCTGCTGCACCGATTCCAGGTCGATTTCGGCAGCTTCGCCGAAGGTCGAGCGGCGGGCGCCGATTTCGGTGTCCTTGCCGAACTTCTTCTTCACGTCGACGACCTGCCAGGAAACCGTTTTCCACTGCAGTTCCTCGGAGGCAAGCAGCTTCTCGATGCCGTCCTTCTCTGCCATCAATTCGTCGTGCTCGCGCCGGATCTCGACTTCCTCGAGCTTGTTCAGGGCGCGCAAGCGCAGATTGAGGATCGCCTCGGCCTGCACCTCGGTCAGTTCGAAGGTCTCGATCAGCTTGGCCTTCGGCTCGTCCTCGAAACGGACGATGCGGATCACCTCGTCGATGTTAAGATAGGCGATCAGGAAGCCGCCGAGGATTTCCAGCCGCTTTTCGATATTGGCGAGGCGGTAGCGGGAACGGCGGAGCAGCACCTCGCGGCGGTGGTCGAGCCATTCGCGCAGCACTTCGCGCAGGTTCATCACCTTCGGTACGATGCCGCCCGACAGCACGTTCATGTTGAGCGAGACGCGGTTTTCGAGCTCGGTGAGCTTGTAGAGCGACTCCATCAGGATAGCGGGATCGACGGCGCGCGATTTCGGCTCCAGCACGATGCGGATATCGTCGGCACTCTCGTCGCGGATGTCCTCGAGCAGCGGGATCTTCTTCGCAATCAGCAGTTCGGCGATCTTCTCGATCAGCCGCGATTTCTGCACCTGGTAGGGAATCTCGGTGATGACGATGACGTAACCGCCGCGACCGGTGTCCTCCTTTTCCCAGCGGGCGCGCACGCGGAACGAGCCACGGCCGGTGGAATAGGATTCCAGGATCGACGCCTTCGGCTCGACGATGATGCCGCCGGTCGGGAAATCCGGGCCCGGCACAAACTCGACCAGCTTTTCGATGGAGGCATTGGGATGCTTGATGAGGTGCAGCGCCGCGTCGCACAGCTCGGCGGCGTTGTGCGGCGGGATATTCGTCGCCATGCCGACGGCGATGCCGGAAGACCCGTTGGCGAGCAGGTTCGGGAAGGCCCCCGGCAGGACGACCGGTTCCTCGTCCTCCTCGTTGTAGGTCGGGCGGAAATCGACCGCGTCCTCGCCGAGACCTTCAAGCAGCAGCGTCGCGACCTCGGTCATGCGCGCCTCGGTGTAGCGCATGGCGGCCGCGTTATCGCCGTCGATATTGCCGAAATTGCCCTGCCCGTCGACCAGCGGATAACGCACTGCGAAATCCTGGCTGAGACGCACCAGCGCGTCGTAGATCGCCTGGTCGCCGTGCGGGTGGTATTTACCCATCACGTCACCGACGATGCGGGCGCATTTCTTGTAGGCGTCTTTCGGATCGAGCTTGAGGAGGCGCATCGCGTGCAGGATGCGGCGGTGCACCGGCTTCAGGCCGTCGCGCGCATCGGGCAACGCCCGATGCATGATCGTCGACAGCGCATAGGCCAGGTAGCGCTCCTCGAGCGCCTTCTTCAGATCGATCGGTTCGATGTCCTTGCCGGGCCCATCGCCGGAACCGGGCGGATTGACTTGTTTTGACATGGGTTCTGGTTAGCCGGGAAGCCGATTCGCGGCAAGCGAGAGTGGGCGCGGCAGTGCCGATGTCCCCGGTTTCCCGCGCAGAACGGCACAAACCGTTAAGGTCTGAACGACCGGACAAACCAAGCGTTAAGGCAATGATGATAACCGGATATCGAAAATTCGCACAAGGGTACTGTGTATGACCTATGCTGGCTCCGGCCTTGGTCTGCTCCCGGATGAACAAATAGACCTGTCGGAACGTATCATCCGCAACGAAGAAGAAAACGGTAAATCCCTGACCGACCCGGTGACGGGGCTCGGCAATTTGCGCCGGATGAAGAGCAAAACCGACAAGCTGATCGGGCAACGGGCCGACGACCCCGCGCCGTTCACCGTCGGCGTGTTCGACATCGACCGCTTCCGGCCCGTCAACGACCTGTTCGGCCGCAAGGCGGGCGACGAGATCCTGTCGCAGGTGGCGCTGCGCATCTCCGCAACGCTCCCCGAAGACGCGACCCTGGTGCGCATTGCCGGCGACACGTTCGGAATGGTGCTGCCGACCTGCTTTTTCGAGAAAGATGCCGAACGGCTCGGCAAACTCCTCAAGGAGGTGTTCACCGCACCGTTCGACCTGGGCGAGCGCACGGTGCGCATGTCGGCGTCTTTCGGCTTCTGCCAGTACCCGTTTGCCGGCAACTCCTTCGACGAACTGTTCGACAAGTGCGAATCCGCGCTCTACCAGGCGCGCAAGGCCGGGCCGGCCAGCGTGCAGGTCTACACGCACCAGATGGCCGAGGACATGCGCAAGCGCACCCAGGTCGAACAGGCACTGCGCAAGGCCATCGCCGCCCAGGAGATCGAGCCGCATTTCCAGCCGATCGTCGATGTCCGCACCGGCGTCATCAAGGGCTTCGAGTGCCTGGCGCGCTGGACCGATTCGGAACTCGGCGCGATTTCGCCGGCCGTATTCATTCCGCTGGCCGAACAGGCGGGCTTCATCGACTCGCTGACCAGCCACATGTTCGTCAGGGCGATCGAATGCGCCAAGACATGGCCGAAGGACATATTCCTGTCCTTCAACCTGTCCTCAGTGCAACTGATGGACCCGACGACCGGCCTGTCGGTGATGGCGATGCTGAGCAAGATGGATTTCGACCCGCGCCGCATCGAGATCGAGATCACCGAAACCTCGATCATGTCGGACCCGGAAACGGCGCAGCGCATCATCAACGAGATGCGCGCCATCGGCATCCGCATCCTGCTCGACGATTTCGGCACCGGCCAGTCGAGCCTCGGGCGGCTGCGCGACTTCTCGTTCGACAAGGTGAAGATCGACCGTTCGTTCATCGCCGCGCTCGGCGAGGACACGCAGTCCGAGCACATCGTCACCGCGATCCTCAACATGTGCAAGGCGCTCGAGCTGGCGGTGATCGCGGAAGGCATCGAGACCGCCGAACAGGCCGAAAAGCTCGTCCAGCTGGGCTGCACGGCGGGCCAGGGCTACTATTTCGGCAGGCCGGCGGACGCGCAGGCCACGCTGGCCTATTTCCGCGACGCCGAAAAGTCCGAGGACGGCACGCTTACCGGCCGGGCGACTGCGCCAGGCTGTTCCGCCGGCTGAGGCTCTTTTCCCAGGCGAGCGCTGAGGATACGATTTCCGCCAGATCGTCATGTTGCGGCTGCCAGCCGAACTCGGCGCGCGCCTTGTCCGCATTGGCGACGATGGCGACGGCATCGCCGGCGCGGCGTTGGCCGTAGCGGATGGCGAGCGGCTGGCCGGTGACCTGCTGCACGCAATCCAGCACCTCCAGCACGGAATAGCCGCGGCCATAGCCGCAATTGGCCACGATGCTGCCGCCGCCCGCGCGCAAGCGCTTCAGCGCCAGAAGATGCGCATTGGCGAGATCGGTGACGTGGATGTAGTCGCGGATGCAGGTGCCGTCCGGCGTCGGGTAATCGATGCCGAAGACCTCGATGCCCTCGCGCTTGCCGAGCGCCGCCTCGCAGGCAACCTTGATGAGATGCGTCGCGCCCCTGGTCGACTGGCCGGTACGCCCTTTCGGATCGGCGCCGGCGACATTGAAGTAGCGCAGCGCCGTGTAGGCGAAATCATGCGCGTGAGCGACATCGCGCAGGATGATCTCGGTCATCAGCTTGGACATGCCGTAGGGCGAATCCGGATTTTGCGGCTGATCCTCGACGACCGGCTCGTCGCCGACGGAGCCGTAGACGGCGGCGGTGGAGGAAAAGATGAAATGGCGCACGCCGGTCTCGACGGCGGCGGCGATCAGCGTGCGAGAATTGGAGGTGTTGTTCTCGTAGTAGGAGAGCGGATCGGCGACGGATTCCGGCACCACCACGGACCCCGCGAAATGGATGATCGCGTCGATATCGTGCTCGCGGATGATCCCGACCACGCGGTCCTTGTCGGCGATGTCGGCGACAACGAGTTCGGCTTCCGGCGCGATGGCCCATTCGAAGCCGGTCGACAGCCGGTCCACGACGACGACGTCCTCGCCGGCGTCGAGCAGTGTCCAAACCATGTGGCTTCCGATGTAGCCGGCCCCGCCGGTGACCAATACCGCCATTGCGTCCGCTCCTTCTATGCGTTCTGGCCGAGCCATGCTAATGGCTCGCTTCGGACGGTTCGGGGACGAAACCCCGCCGCGCCGCAGACCATATAATCGCCAAGGCTTAATACTCGATGGACACGACGCAGGATTTAAGGCCCGAATTCGCCACCCGTTACCCCAACCTCGCCTCCGCCGGTCTCGGCGCGACGATCGTTTCGGTCACCGACGACTTTTTCGCCGAAGCCTCGCGCATGCTGGACGACAGCGATGCCGTGTTCATCCCCGACAAATACGACGACAGCGGCAAGTGGATGGACGGCTGGGAATCGCGACGCAAACGCGGCCCCGGCCATGACCATGCCGTCGTCAGGCTGGGCGCGCCGACACTGATCCGCGGCTTCGACATCGACACCAGCCACTTCACCGGCAACTACCCGCCGGCCTGCTCGATCGAGGCCTGCAACCTTCCCGCCGGCACCGCGCCGAACGACAGCACAGCGTGGCAGCAACTTGTTGCGATCACTCCGCTGGGACCGAGCGCGCACCATTTTGTCGCCCACGAGGGCGATCATGTGTGGACACATCTGCGGCTGAACATCTTCCCGGACGGCGGCGTGGCAAGGCTGCGCGTCTACGGGCTGGCACAGCCGACCGGGCATTCGGAAGGCGAAGAGTTCGACCTCGCCTCGCTGATGAACGGCGCGCGCATCGTAGGCTTCTCGGACGCCCATTACGGCAACTACCACCGGCTGCTGACGCCGACCGTGCCGAAGGACATGGGCGACGGCTGGGAAACGCGGCGGCGGCGAGAGCCGGGCAATGACTGGATCATCGTGGCGCTGGCAGCGCCGGGCCATGTCGAGCGCGTCGTCGTCGACACGGCCTTCTACAAGGGCAACTTCCCGGAAAGCTGCTCGATCGACGCCGCCTATCTGCCCGACGCTCTGGCCGCCGGTCCGGACGCGGACGCCATGCTGGTGACGGCGTCAATGTTCTGGGAGCCGCTGATGGGCCGGCAGAAGCTGCATGCAGACCGGGTGCACGAGTTCACCGGCATACCCGAGCACTCGCCGGTGACCCATGTGCGGCTGAACATTCACCCGGACGGCGGCGTCAGCCGATTGAAGCTTTTCGGCCGCAAGGCCGGATGAGCGGTCACTGCTCGCGGAAAGCGCGGTAGAACGAATCCATCAGCGGTTTCGTCAGATATTCAAAAAATGTGCGCTCGCCCGTCGAGATCAACGCCTCGACCGGCATGCCCGGATAAATTTGCCCACGGTCGACTTCAGGCGGCAAGTCGTCGGTAATGCGCAGCCGCGCGACGAAATAGGGCTGGCCATTCGCCGGGTCGACCAGCCGATCAGGCGAAATAAAGCTAACAGTCCCGGGCACTTGCGGCGTTGTTCGCATGTTGAGCGCAATGAAGCGCAATTGTGCATCCAGGCCGGGACGGACAATATCAATATCGGCAGGACTCAGTCTTGCTTCAACGATCAGCTCCGAACTCGTCGGCAGCAATTGCGCCAGTTCTCCTCCCGGCCCGACGACGCTGCCCGGCGTATTCTGGTTGATGTGGATAATGACACCATCGGACGGAGCGCGCACAACGATCCGGTCCAGCACATCACGTGCCGCGGCAAGCTGCTCCTCGACCCTGCCGATCTCCGCGCTAACCTCGTTCAGTTCGGCGAGCGATTGCTCGACGCGCTGGGTTTGCTGGCGCACGAGTTGCTCCCGCGCTTCGGCGATGCCGGTACGACTCTGTTCCATCTGGGAGACGATCGAGCCGATCTGACCGATCAGGTCCGCTTGCGAGCGTAACAGCGCGGTATATTCCGACCGGTTGGTCAGTCCCTGCCCGAGAAGCATTTCCTTGCGGTCCGCCTCCTCGTCGACCACGGCAAGCTGGTCTTCCAGCGCTCGTTTCTGACTGCCAAAGCCGACTATCGCCTCCTCGCCGGCGGCGACGCGCTGGTTGAGAATGACGATTTCGGAGCTTACTCGGGCGAGCCGTGCGGCAAACTCGGCGCGTTGCTCGTCCAACACATGGGCAAGACCGTTTTCCGCGGCGAGCGCGGCGAGGTCTTCGCCATAGACAACGTCACTCGCGCCATCGCGCTGCGCTTCGAGCCGCGCCTTGCGAGCACGCAGACTGATCCACTGTTTCGTTGCCGTGTTGAGAGATGTCCTCGCCCGGGTCGCATCCATTGTGAACAACGGATCACCAATAGAGACGCGATCACCTTCGCGAATGTGGATATCACGAATAATGCCACCTTCGAGATGCTGAACCACCTGGTTCTGGCCGGCTGCGGCGATCACGCCGGAAACGATAGCTGCTCCGGCAAGCGGCGCCGTTGCCGCCCAGACGCCGAATGCGCCGGCAAACAGCAAGATCGCGAGGTAGCCGACAAGCGCCACGGTGCGGGTACCGGTTCTCACCGAGACCGACCAGCTCTTCGCGTTTTTTCTAATGTTTTGCGCCATGGTTAGCTCTTGTTGTCCGTCCTGGGCGGTCCCTTGCCCGCCGGCAGCGGGCGAAGCCCCGGGCCGAACGCCGCAAAAGGCGACTTCCCGGCAGGCTGCGGCGCATCCTCGCCGCGATTAGCATTCCCGACGACCTTCGAACCGGGCGCCATATGACCGGCCACTTTCTGCTGCTGGCGGGCAATGACCTCGTCGCGCGGGCCGAAATCCTCGACAAGGCCACCGCGCAGGATGAGCAGCGCGTCCATCTTGCCGACGATCGACGTGCGCTGCGTGATGATCAGCACCGTCGTTCCGGCCGCTCGCGCGTCGTCGAGTGCCCGCTCGAGGGCGGCATCGCCTTCGGAATCGAGATTGGCATTCGGCTCATCGAGGACCAGCAGGGTCGGGCCGCCGAAGAACGCACGGGCCAGGCTGATGCGCTGGCGTTGACCGCCGGACAGCATCACCCCTTGAGGACCGATGACGGTGTCGTAACCGTCCGGCATGGACTGGACTAGGTCGTGCACCTGGGCGCGTGTCGCCGCCTCGACGATATCGGCATCGGAGGCGTCCGGCGTGAAACGGGCGATGTTCTCGGCAATCGTACCGGGCAACAGTTCGATGTCCTGCGGCAGGTAACCGATATGGCGGCCAATGCCGTCGGCCGGCCAGTTGCGGATATCGGCACCGTCAATACGGATCACACCGGAACGTGGCTGAATCCCGCCGACGACCAGGCGTGCCAGCGTCGACTTGCCGGCGCCGCTCGGGCCGACGATGCCGGTTACCGAGCCGGCCTCGATGCGCGCGCTGATGCGCTTGATAATCGGCTCCGCTCCGGGACCCGCATTCGGCGCGAGATAGACAAGGTTCTCGATGTCCACCCGACCAGCGGGATCGGGCAGTTCGGTATAAGTGCGCTCGGCGACATGCGCCTTCGTCATCGTCGCGAGGCGGCGCCAAGCGGCGCGAATATCGACGAATTGCCGCCAACCGCCGATCACCTGGTCGATCGGCTGCAAGCCGCGCCCGGAAATAATCGAGGCGGCGAAAATCATGCCCGCCGTCATCTCGCCGCCGAGGACCAGCAATGCGCCGACGCCGAGCATGGCGATCTGCAGCCCGAGCCGCAGGAAGCGCGACAAGCCGGTAAACAGCGCATTGATGCGCGCGATGTCATCGTTGGCGTTGAGTGATGGAACATGCTGGCGCGCCCAGGTCGAGATCGCGTTGTCGACCATACCCATGGCGCGCAGCGTCTCGGCATTTCGCACGAAGGATTGCGCAGTCATCATGGCCGCGATGCCACTATCGGAACCCCTGCGCGTGGCCGGCGCGGTCGCCAACTGGTTGACAATCGCGATCAGCGCCAGAACGACCGCGCCACCGGCGGCGATCCAGAACAGGACTGGATGGATCAGCCACAGGAGGGCGATGAATAGCGGCGCAAACGGCAGATCAAACAAGGCAAAAGCCGAGCGCGATGCAATAAATCCGCGCACCGCTGACAGGTCGCGCAAAGTCTGGACATCGCCAAGGCTGGCGCGCGGCGATTCCATCGCCGCCATCATCGCCTTGCGGCTCTCGGCAACATCGAGCCGCGCCGCAACACGGCTGGCATAGATGCCGCGAACGACTTCCAGTATGGCGAGCAGCCCGAGAGCAGCGGCTGCCAGAACCGTCAGGAATACGAGTGTTTCAAGGCTCGATGACGGCAAGATGCGATCATAGACCTGCAGCATGTAAAGCGGCATGACCAGCATCAAGGCGTTGACGAAAAAGGAAAAAATCCCGATTTCGACAACCGCCCGGAGGGGATGCGCCTTGGTGGACTGCATTTTCCGGCTCCCGATTCCCGCTATTAGCACGCCATCCTAGAACCACCGGGATGGCCGAATCATTTAGAAAACATAACAGTCCCGCAGTATCAGGTCCTGCCGCCGATATATTTCTCGAGCCGGTCGACGGCTTCGGCGATTTCGCCGAGGTCGCGATTGAAGCACAGGCGAAAGAAGCCCTCGCCGGCCGGGCCGAACGCACCGCCGGGTGCGAGGCCGACGCCGGTCTCGTCGACCAGGCGTTTCGCGGTCGCCATGGAGTCGGTCAAGCCCTCGATCCCGAAGAACAGGTAGAACGCGCCTTGCGGCCGCGCCACACGAACGCGGCCGGTCGCCCTTAACCGGTCGACGATCATGTCGAGCGCCTGTGCGGCGCGGTCGCGGTGCGAAGCGATCAGGTCGTCGCCGAGATCGAGCGCCGCCGTCGCGCCGCGCTGCAGGAATTGCGGCACGCCGGAGGTCGAATACTGCACCAGGTTCTCGAACATCGGCATCAGCGCCGGCGGCCCCTTGATCCAACCGACGCGCCAGCCGGTCATCGCCCAGTTCTTGGAGAAGGAGTTGACGTAGAGGATGCTGTCCTCCGGCGCCTGAATGTCGAGGAAAGAGGGCGCGCGGTTTCCCTCGCCGTACCAGAACAGCGCATAGATCTCGTCGGCGATGATCCAGATGCCTTGCTTCCTTGCGATGTCGAGGATCTTCGACAGCGTTTCGCGCGTCGCCGCCCAGCCGGTCGGGTTGGAAGGCGTGTTGATGAACAGCGCCTTCGTGCGCGGCGTGATCGCGGCCTCGAGTTTTTCGAGATCGAGCGTCCAGCCGGTTTCGGCGAAATCGAGGGCGACAGGCACCGCCTTGCCGCCGGCGATCTCGAGCGCGGCGGAAATGTTCGGCCAGGCCGGCGCGAGATAGATGCACTCATCCCCGGCTCCGGCGACGGCCTGCAGCGAAAGCTGGATCGCCTGCATGCCCGATCCGGTGACGATATAGTCCCGCGGACCGGTCTCGATGCCGAAATGACGCGTGAAATAGCGCGCGAGCGCCTCGCGCAGTTCGGGGATGCCCTGTTGCCAGGTGTAGAAGGTTTCCCCTCCGAGCAGCGCTTCCGCCGCCGGCCGGGCGATGAAGTCCGGCGTGGGCTGATCGCCCTCCCCGACCCACAACGGAATGAGGCCTTCCCGGCCCCGCGCATGCTGGAATACCTCGACAATGCCGCTCGGCGGCGCCTCGACAGCCTCCCTGCGCAAGACAAACCCGTCGAGCGATGCGGCGGAACCGTTCATGGCAAATCCCTGACATAGAAAACCCCGGCGCCTGGCCGGGGTTTTCAGCGTTCCGGTGCAGGCGGCCTATTTCTTCAACAGATCGCGGATTTCCGTCAGAAGCGCAACATCGGCGGGCGGCGCGGCCGGTGTTTCCGGTGCAGGCTCTTCCTTGCGGCGCAGGCTGTTCACGCCCTTGACCATCAGGAAGATAATCCAAGCCAGGATCAGGAAGTTGATCACCTGGGTGAGGAAACTGCCATAGGCGAGTACCGCGCCCTGCTCCTTGGCCGCATCGAGCGTCGATGCCGTGACGCCCGAGGCCAGCGGAATGAAATAGTTGGTGAAGTCGAAGCCGCCGAAAATGGCGCCGACGATCGGCATGATGAGATCGTCGGTCAACGACGCGACGATGGCGCCGAACGCACCGCCGATAATGACGCCAACGGCCAGATCCATGACATTGCCCTTGGCAATAAATTCCTTGAACTCATTGAGCATGGACTTCCCTCCAACTAGCTCGTTAACGGCCCCCGGCCATTCGCATGGCGCTACGTAAGGCGTATACGAAAGTCAGCTTATTGTTAACTCATTATTATTTGCAGTACGCAGCAATCAAATGGACACCCGGCAGGCGTTTTGATTGAATAACGGCATCCCAGGGAGGCGAAATGCAGGGCGGCCTGATCATCATTGTAGCGTTGGGCTACCTGGCAATACTGTTCGCCGTTGCCGCCTATGGCGACCGCAGGGCGCGCGGCGGCCCGTCCAACGTGCCCCGGCCGAACATCTATGCGCTCAGCCTGGCGGTCTACTGCACGTCATGGACGTTTTTCGGCTCGGTCGGCGTCGCCTCGCAGAGCGGCTTCCAGTTCTTCACCATCTATCTGGGGCCGATCCTCGTCTTCACGCTCGGCTATCCGCTGATCGAGCGCATGGTGCAGCTCTCCAAGGCGGAGAAGATCACCTCGATCGCCGACTTCCTGGCCTCGCGCTACGGCAAGAACGCCTGGGTGGCGGCGCTTGCCGCCGTCATCGCCGTGATCGGCACCGTTCCCTATATCGCACTGCAATTGAAGGCGATCTCGGATTCGGTGACGCTGATGGTCAGCCATTACGACGTCTTCGCCACCGACCAGCCGGCCTACCAGATCGACATATCGCTGGTCGTCGCGGTGTTCCTGAGCGTCTTCGCCATCCTGTTCGGCACCCGCCATGCCGACGCGACCGAGCACCAGGACGGGCTGATCCTCGCCGTGGCGCTGGAGTCGCTGGTCAAGATCCTGGTCTTCCTCGTCGTCGGCTGCGCAGTGGTGTTCTTCATGTTCGACGGCGCCCGGCCGATCCTCGAGGCCATCGGCAGCAACGAGCGGGTGGTGAAGGCTCTGGAGAACGGCAGCAATCCGACGACCTGGCTGGTGATGACTCTGCTCAGCGCCTCGGCGATCCTCGCACTGCCGCGCCAGTTCCATGTCACCGTGGTGGAGAACCGCTCCGAAGTCGAACTGCGCCGGGCGCGCTGGACCTTCCCGCTCTACCTCGTGGTCATCAACCTGCTGGTGCTGCCGATCGCGGTGGCGGGCATGCTCAATCTCGGCCCGGATGTCGCGCCCGATTCCTACGTGCTCGCCCTGCCGCTTTCGGCGGGCCACGATTTCCTGGCCTTCATGACCTTCACAGGCGGCCTCTCGGCGGCGACAGCGATGGTGATCGTCGCCTCGGTGGCGCTCGCCGTGATGATCTCCAACGACCTCGTCATCCCGCTGATGTTGTGGCTGTTCGGCAGCCGGCTGCGCACCAGTTTCGGCGACTGGACGCGGGTCATCCTGAATATCCGCCGCATCGCGATCTTCATCATGCTGATCGCCGCCTTCGCCTATTACCGCGCCGCCGCCGACACGACGCAGCTTGCCGCCATCGGCCTGCTGTCATTCGCCGCTGTGGCGCAGTTCGCGCCGGCGCTGGTGATCGGCCTGTTCTGGCGCGGCGCCAATGCGCGCGGCGCCATTCTGGGCATGGGCACCGGCTTTGTCGTATGGGCCTACACGCTGCTGCTGCCGACCTTGCTTGGCCCGGATACGCCGTTCATCCAGAACGGCATTTTCGGCATCGATGCGCTGAAGCCGCAGGCGCTCTTCGGCATCAATGCCGAACCGCTCAATCACGGCGTGTTCTGGAGCCTGCTCGCCAATGTCGTGCTGCTGGTCATGGGCTCGCTGTCGCGGGCGCAGTCGCCGCTGGAACGGCTGCAGGCGATCACCTTCGTGCCGCGCGACCAGCCGCAAGGCGTCAAGATCCGCCGTTTCCGCACCACCATCACGATCAACGACCTCAAGGCGACGCTCAGCCGCTATGTCGGGCGGGCGCGCACCGAGCGGGCCTTCTCCGCCTTCGAGGAGCGCGAAGGCCGCGTGCTCGACGGACGGCAGACGACCGACATTTCGGTGGTGCGCTACGCGGAACAGATCCTGGCCAGCGCCGTCGGCTCGTCTTCGGCCCGGCTGGTGCTGTCGCTGCTGTTCGAAAAGGACGGCGCGTCATCGCGCGAGACCGTGCAGCTTCTCGACGACGCGTCGGAGGCCCTGCAGCAGAACCGCGACCTGCTGCAGATGGCGCTCAACCAGATGGACCAGGGCATCTCGGTGTTCGACAGGAACCTGGGGCTGACCAACTGGAACACGCAGTTCCGCGCCCTGCTCGGCCTGCCGAGCACGATGGGGCAGTTCGGATTCCCGCTCAAGTCGATCATGGAGCGGCTTGTCGAGGACGACCAGATCGACGAGGCGATGTCATTCACGGCAATCGAGAACATCACCGCCTTCAAGCGCGCCTGGCAGCTGCCGATGAAACGCGGTGGGCGGATCCTCGAAATCCGTTCCAACCCGATGCCCGACGGCGGTATCGTCGTCACCTATACCGACATCACCGGCCGCGTCGAAGCCGACGAGGCGCTGCAACGGGCAAAAGAAAGCCTGGAGCAGCGCGTCGTCGCGCGCACCGCGGAACTGACCAAGGTGAACCGAGAACTGGCCCGCGCGCAGGCGATCGCCGAGGAGGCGAACCTCGGCAAGACGCGCTTCCTGGCGGCTGCCGGACACGACATTTCGCAGCCGCTCAACGCGGCCCGCCTCTACACCTCGTCGCTCGTGGAACGGACGGCGGCGAAACGCTCGACCGACCGCGACATCGCGGTGAAGATCGATTCCTCGCTGCAGGCGGTGGAAAACATCATCGGCGCAGTGCTCGACATCTCGCGCCTCGATGCGGGCGCGATGACGCCCAGCCCGTCGGTGTTCTCGCTGGGAGACCTGCTTGACCAGATCAAGACCGACTTCCAGCCGATGGCAGACGAAAAAGGCCTAGAATTTGTCGTCATACCGTCATCGGCTGTCGTGGAATCGGACCGCAACCTGTTGCGCCGGCTGATCCAGAACCTCGTTTCGAACGCGATCAAATACACCAAGAGCGGCAAGGTTCTCGTCGGCGTGCGGCGCAATGGCGCGGACGCGCTGATCTGCGTGTGCGATACCGGCATCGGCATCTCGTCGAAGAAAGCGAAAACCGTGTTCCGCGAGTTCGAGCGGCTTTCGGAGGGCGCGCGCATCGCTAGCGGCCTCGGACTCGGTCTGTCGATCGTCGACCGTATCTCGCGCGTGCTCGGCCTCTCTATCGAGATGACGTCGAAACTGAAGAAGGGCACGATCTTCTCGGTGCGGATCGCGCGGTCGTCTGCCGAACTTGTCGAAAAGCCTGTGCGCGTCAGCCGCCTGCCCTCGGCGCGCCAGATGCTGGCCGGCATGACCATTGTTTGCATCGACAACGAGGAGTCGATCCTGTCGGGCATGACGGTGCTGCTGGAAGGCTGGGGCGCCAAGGTGATCGCCGCGTCAAGCCAGGCCGAACTGTTGAAGAAGATCGCCGACGCCGGAACGGTGCCGAAGGTGATTATCGCCGACTACCACCTCGATGACGAAAACGGTCTCGACGTCATTGCCGCAGTCAGGGCGCGGCTCGATCCGGAGATGGAAGCTGTGCTGATCACGGCCGACCGGTCGACCGAACTGCGCGGGGCGGCCGCGAGCAAGGACATCCAGTTGCTCAACAAGCCGCTGAAACCGGCCGCGCTTCGGGCGCTGTTGAGCAGCGTGTCCTCGGACAGGGTCGCGGCGGCGGAGTGACGGGCTACTCCTGATCCTCGCGCAGCATGTCGGAACCAATCTTCGACAAGAGGATGACCGCCTGGGTGCGGCTGTCGACATTGAGCTTCTGCAGAACGGCGGAGACATGCGCCTTGATCGTGGCCTCGGAGACGCTGAGCTCATAAGCGATCTGCTTGTTCAGGAGCCCCTGCCCCAGCATGCCGAGCACGCGCGCCTGCTGCGGAGTCAGCGTGCGGATGCGGCGAATCAGTTCGCCGATCTCCTCGTCATGCTCGCTGCCGAGGTTCATGCCTTCCGGCAGCGCGATCTCTCCGGCGAGAACATCGGCGACGCCCTTGCGGATCGTTTCGGTGCGGGCCGACTTCGAAATGAAGCCGGAAGCGCCAAGCTCGATGGAACGGCGCACCGTCGAGACATCGTCGGTGCCGGAAATCACGATCACCGGCACCGCGGGGAAAGCGGCGCGCACCGACATCAGCGCCGACAGGCCGCTCGATCCGGGCATGGACAGGTCGAGCAGGACGAGATCGGTATCGGGGTGTTCGTTGAGAGCGATCATCGCGGAACCGAAATCCTCCGCTTCGGTGATGACCGGCGGTTCGAGATCGTCGCCGAGCGGAATGCTGATGGCGGACTTGATCGCATCCCGAAACAGGGGATGGTCATCCGCTACCAGAATATGAACCGCCATTGACGTCCTCCCCCGAATCTTCCGCATGCCGTCCGCCCGGCATGACGCGATTATGACGGGGGCTATACACGTACTGTCAAGGCAGGCAAGCTCAACCGGGGGATTACGGGGCAAGTTTGCGGTCCAGAAGACCCGGAAAACGGACAATAAACCAGACAATTGTCCAGAGATTGCCGAGCACGGGGATCGGCGCGATCCAGAGCGCCGCCTTCCAGTTGCGTTCCATCGCGGCGATGACCACCGCCGACAGGAAGAAACCGAGATAGAGATCGGCCAGCGTGACGATGCCCCAGGGATCGGCAGTCAGCCACGCGCCGGCGGCCCGAAAATCGCCCGCAATCACCGCCCATACGATCAGGCCGGCAAGGCCTGCGGCCAGAAAGGCGAAAAGAATACGCAGCATGGCCATGGAAACTCCCCGTCGTTTCGATACGTAGATCCGGCGATAGCGAACGACCGCATGGCGTGATACGCCGATCCCGCCCGACCCGATCATTCGAGCGACAGGAAAACCAGATGGCATATCCCGGCAGTCCCAACTGGCCCGAGGCGGACGTTTTCTCCGACGCGGCGATCGCGCCGGAGGTCAGCGCATTCAACGCCGACATCCTCGACAGGCTGACGAAGGCGCCGGACATCTGGAAATATTCGCTGCCGGAAATCCGAACCGCGCGGGCCGCCGGGCGCGGTTCCTTCCCGCTTTGCCCGCCCGATCCGCATGCCGAGATCTACATGGCCGACGGGCCGGGGCACGTCATTCCGCTCAGGGTGCTGCATCCGCGCACGCGCAAGGCGCGCGGCACCTACCTGCACATCCACGGCGGCGGGTGGGTGATGGGCACGCCATCCGAAAACGACGAGCGGCTGCGCCGGCTTTGCGAGAATACGGGCCTCGTCACGGTGTCGGTGGATTACCGCCTGGCGCCGGAACACCCCTACCCGGCCGCACATGACGATTGCGAGGCGGCGGCGCTGTGGCTGGTCTCGTCGATGGGGCACGATATCCAGCGCGATTTCCTGGCCATCGGCGGGGAATCCGCGGGCGCGCATCTTTCGGCCGTGACATTGCTGCGGCTGCGCGACCGGCACGGACTGTGGCCATTCAGGGCGGCAAACCTGGTCGCCGGCTGCTACGATCTCGGCGGCACGCCTTCAGTGCGCAACTGGGGGCCGGACAAGCTGATCCTGTCGACGCGGGACGTCTTCAAGTTCACCGAGAATTTCCTGCAGGGTGACGAGGACACGCGCGCCCCGGACGTCTCGCCGCTCTACGCCAAGCTCGACCGGCTGCCGCCGGCGCTGTTTTCCTGCGGCACGAAAGACCTGCTGATCGACGACACGATGATGATGGCGCAGCGCTGGCATGCCGCCGGCAACGGCGTCGAGCTGGGGATCTATCCCGGCGGCTGCCACGTGTTCCAGGGTTTCGCCACGGATCAGGCCGAGGAAAGCCTTGCCCAGATGGATGCTTTCCTCAACCGGATGATCGATCAGGCTAGTCGATGAGCTTGGCGACCTTGTCGCAATAGGCCCTGGAGACCGGGTTCATGCGCTTGGCGGCATGGCCGGCATTGTATTTCAGGATCGTGCCGCAGGTTGTGCCGCCCGACAACTGGTAGGCCTTGCCGAGATACTTCATGCCATAGGCGATGTTGGTCTCGGGATTATAGAGGTCCTTCGCCGACCCCTTGTAGCCCTCGCCCCGCGCGGTCGCGAGCTTCAGCTGCATGAGGCCGATTTCGCCGGCGCTGCCGCGCGCATCGGCTCGATAGGCGCTCTCGGTAAACACGACTGCGTGCGCCAATTCCGTCGGCACTCCGTATTCACCGGCATATCTGGAAATGATGTCCTCGTACGGCTTCTTCGTTTCTTCCGTCTTGCCCGCATAGGCCAGCGGCTTGACCCCGTCCCCCGTGGTTTGACAGCCAGCAACAGCCAGCGACACAAGCACAAGCGTGCCAATGACAGCATGTTTAGACATTTTGTTCCGTTTGGTTGTTAACGACGAGCCGCGCTGATCGGGACCAAAAGTGGCGCGGTTCCGGCGAACCGATTCACTCTTTGTGAGCGGCTGCAATATTTCCGTTATGAAACATAACGTTACCGCAGCGCACACCAAGCGTCAGGCATAGGCCGGCAGTGCAGCAAGGAGTCGATGCAGCGTATCGATCGTCGAGATGTCCGCGACACCGTCGACGCGCCCGGGGCGGAAATGGCGCTGGAAGGCGGCGACGTCGGCGGCCGTATTCTCGTCGAACACGCCGGTGATGGCCGCGCGGTAGCCATAGAGCGCCAGCATGGATTGCAGCGCCTCGACGGGCTGGCCGCTGTCGCCCTGCGCGAAGAAACGGCCGCCCACGGAAGGCGACGGTTCGACCCAGTGGCCGATGCCTTGCTGCGCCAATCGCCGCCATGGAAACAGCTCTCCCGGATCGCGCTTGCGACCCGGCGCGACGTCGGAATGGGCGAGCACGCGCTCCGGCGCGATGCCGTGGCGTACGACGATACCGCGCGACAATGCGATCACGGCGTCGATCTGGCGATCCGGATATCCGGGCAGGCCGAACTCGTGGCCGCCATTGACGATCTCGATGCCGACCGAGCACGAGTTGATGTCGGTCTCGCCCTTCCAGAAACTGCGCCCCGCATGCCAGGCGCGCTTTTCCTCCGGCACCATCTGCACGACGCGGCCGTCCTCGTGGACGATGTAGTGGCAGGAAACCTCGCTGCGCGGATCGCACAACCAGTCCTCGGCGCCCTGGCCGGTTTCCATGCCGGTATAATGCAGCAGCAGAAGATCGACCGGCCGGCCGTCGCGCCTGTCGCCGAAGTTGGGCGAAGGCCGGATGTCTGCGCCGGGATGGTCCGGCGCGAAAGCCGCAGTCGTCATCCGCGTTCCGAATCCTGTCCCGTCGCGGATGCGGACGGCGAACCGGTGTCCGCTTGCCTTTGAACCGCTTTCAACTCCGGCTCGATGAGTTCCCAGGCATCGTTGATCGCGGCGATGCGGTCATTTGCGATCTTGATGAATTCCTCGGGCACGCCACGCGCGATCATCTGATCGGGATGATTGTCGCGGACCAACTGCATGTAGCGCTTGCGCGCCTCGGCATAGGGAACGCCCGGCTGCAGATCGAGAATGCGCCAGGGATCGCGGTGCCCCTTGTCGACGTGGCGGGCGACGACGCGCTCGAACGCAGTGCCGGATATGCCGAAAATCCCGGCGACATCTGTCAGGAAATCCAGTTCCTTGCGGTGGATGACGCCGTCGGCCTTGGCGATGTGGAAGAGGCCGTCGAGCACATCGATCAGGAGCGGGCAGTCATGTTGGCCGGTGCCGCAAAGTTCGGCGACCTGATTCGCATAGGCGCGGTAGCCGGCCACGTCCTGCTTGGCGAGATTGTAGAGACTGGAGACCCGCCGGGCGTCATCAGCGGGAATCTCGAAAATCTCCTGAAACGCCTCGACCTCGTCACTGGTGACGATGCCGTCCGCCTTGGCCATCTTGGCCGAAAGCGCGATCATGGCGATCGAGAAGGCCACGCGGCGGCGCGTGGCCGGATCGCCGGCGAAAACCGTGCGCACGGCCTCGACCACGCCGGACAGAGCCGTCGTTGCCTTGGCGGACACGAAATCCGAGATTCGAACCCAGATCGACATCGGCTTTCAATAACGGATGGGCCGGAAATTTGTAAGAGCAGTTGCGCAGGCGGCAAACGGTGTGCAACGTCGCGCTTTCGATCCTCGCCCACCCGCCTCATGTCCCACCCTGCACGCAACATCCCGCTCGGCTATGCGCTCGGCTTTCTCGGTGTCGTGATCTTCGGCGGCACCCTGCCGGCGACGGTCCTGGCGCTGCCGTCCTTCGGTCCGCTGTTCATCGCCAGTTCGCGCGCCTCGGTCGCCGCCGTGCTGGCCGCCATCGTGCTGCTGACCCGAGGGCGGCGGCTGTCACGCGGCGATTTCGGGGCCGTTTTCGCGGCGGGGCTAATGGTGACGTTCGGCTTCCCGGCCTTTTCCTCGCTCGCCATGCAGACGGTCGACGCCAGCCATGGCGGCGTCGTGCTCGGCATCCTGCCGCTGGCGACCGCTGCTTTCGCGGTGATGCTGACCGGCGAACGGCCGGGCAAGGCTTTCTGGCTGTGGTCTGTCATCGGCGCGATGCTGGTGATCTGGTTCGTGCTCGGCCAGAACAATGGCGGCGGCGGATCCGGTGTCCAGACAGGCGATTTCTGGCTGTTCGCCGCTTCGCTGTCGGCGGCCTTCGGTTATGTCATCATGGGAAGGCTTTCCGGCCGCATGCCCGGCTGGGAAGCCATATGCTGGGCGCTGGTGGTGACCGCGCCGATCAACTTCGTCCTCACAGGCTTCCTGTGGGAAGAACGCTATCTGCACCCCGAGCCGGCCGCGGCGCTGGCGCTGGGCTACCATGCGCTGTTCTCGATGTTCCTGGGTTTCTTTGCATGGAACGCCGGGCTGGCGATCGGCGGCATCTCGCGTGTCGGCCAAGTGCAGCTATTGCAGATCTTCGTCACGGTGGCGCTTTCGTCGGCGCTGCTCGGCGAGCAGGTTACGCTGCGCACCCTGCTGTTTGCCATTGCCGTCGCAGCGACGGTATGGCTCGGCCGCAAGGCGCGCGTCTCGTGAGGGCGCCATGACGGGAAGTCCAGTCATCGATCCGGACGCAATCGCCGCCGCGCAGGTGCTGTGGGATTATCACAGCGTCTACCAGGAACCGCGCCCGGCCGACGCGATCGTCGGTCTCGGCAGCTACGATCTTCGCGTCGCGGACCGGTGCGCCGACCTGTACGAGGCCGGCCTTGCGCCAATCGTCCTGTTCACCGGAAGCGCCGGCAACTGGACGTCGGGGCTGTATTCCTCATCGGAAGCAGCTGCATTCAAGGACCGTGCGCTTGAAACAGGCGTTCCGGATGCCGCCATCATGCTTGAAGAAAACGCGACGAATATCGGCGAGAACCTGCGGTTCTCGAAGGCGCTCCTGCCTGCCGCCCGCACCGTGATCCTAGTCACCAAACCCCAGACGCAGCGCCGGTGCCTGGCCACCGCGGAGCGACAGTGGCAATCGGCCGAAACAATCGTCACCGCGCCACTGCACGGCTTGACGGAACAGCCGACGCCGCATCACACGATGGAAGACCTGATTTGCGAGATGGTCGGCGACGTATGGCGCATGACCGCCTATCCTCAACGCGGCTTCCAGAGCGAACAGCCAGTCCCGGATACGGTCAGGACTGCGTTCAAGTTCCTGGTATCACGCGGATTCACGCGCCACCTGCCTGAGCAGCAAAGCGAATAAAAGCCCCGGCGCACGAGGAGCCCGGGCTTTTTTCCGACTGAACGCGTCACGCTTACCGGGAGGAGGTGCTGGACGTGGTTTCGTCGGAGGCCGGCATGCCGGTGGAGGCCTGGCCGCTCGTTTCGATCGCGAGCTCGGCCTCGTCGAGCGCGGCAAGCGCCGCTTCGAAGTCGCCGGTCACGACGGCATTGCGGGCCTCGTCGACGGCCTGACGGGCGTCGGCGGTTTCTTCGGCTTCGCCAAGGGCGCGCTCGACATTCATCAGCGCCTGAACGGCTTCGGCCTGCGATTCGACCTGGATTGCGCTGCGCGCTTCGGCGAGGGCCTGCTGCGCTTCCTCGACATCCAGTTCGGCTTCGATGCCGGCAGCTGCCGTGTCATTGCCGTCGACGATGCGCACGCCCGGCTCTTCGCCCGCGCCGGGATCGGCGCGCAGGTCCGCATCGTCCTGCGCGGTCATGTCATCGTCGGCAACTGCCCCGGCAGTCTCGTCGCCGGCCGGGCCGGTGGTGTCGACGCTGGCCGTCTCTTCGACAACGGGCGTGTTTTCGTCGTTGATGTCGGCGGTTTCGTCATTGCAGGCGGCCAGGGTAACCAACGCCGCGACGGAAACGGTAGAGAGCAACAGTTTACGCATTTGTTCGATCCTCACTATGTGTTTGTCGTTACCGGCCAGACAACGCCGCATCGCGCGCCGCGTTCCGGCCAGCCGGATCACGGAATCTCTCGCCCCGTAAAAAACGCCTCCCTGCATAGGGTTGCCCGTACCCGAAAACTCCTCCACAAAACCGCTAGCGCAAGAGGAGTAGTTCATGACCGACAGATGGGATTTCTGGATCGACCGCGGCGGCACCTTCACCGACGTTCTCGGCGTCGATCCGGCCGGCAGGATCCATCCCCACAAGCTTCTGTCGGAAAACCCTGAAGCTTATCGCGATGCCGCCGTCCAGGGCATTCGCGACCTGCTCGGCGTGCCGAAAGGCCAGCCGGTGCCGACGGTCAGGATCGGCACGGTGCGCATGGGAACGACAGTTGCAACCAACGCGCTGCTGGAGCGCAAGGGCGACCGCACGCTGCTGCTGATCACCAAGGGTTTCCGCGATGCGCTGCGCATTGCCTACCAGGCGCGGCCGGACATCTTCGCCAAAGAAATCATCCTGCCCGAACAGCTCTATGAACGCGTGATCGAGGTGCCGGAGCGCGTGCTGGCCGACGGCACCGTGGAGATGCCGGTGGATCTGGCGGCAATCGAGACCGATGTGCGCGAGGCCCATGACGACGGCATCCGGGCGGTGGCAATCGGCTTCATGCATGCCTGGGCATATCCCGAGCACGAGCTGGCCGCCGAGGAACTGGTGTCCACGATCGGTTATTCGCAGGTTTCGGTCAGCCACAAGGTATCGCCGCTGGCCAAGCTGGTCGGGCGCGGCGACACGACGGTAGTCGACGCCTACCTGTCGCCGATCCTGCGCCGCTATGTCGACCAGGTCGCCAGCGAACTGGGTGTCTCGGACGAACCTGGCGGCACGCGGCTGCAATTCATGATGTCGTCGGGCGGGCTGACGGCGGCCGACCTGTTCCAGGGCAAGGACGCGATCCTGTCGGGCCCGGCGGGCGGCGTGGTCGGCATGGTGGAGACCGCCAAGGCCGAAGGCTTCCACAACGTAATCGGCTTCGACATGGGCGGCACCTCGACGGACGTGGCGCACTATGCGGGCTCATACGAACGCGCCTTCGACACGGAAGTCGCGGGCGTGCGCATCCGCGCGCCGATGATGCGCATCCACACGGTGGCAGCCGGCGGCGGCTCGGTGCTGCATTACGACGCCGGGCGCTTCCAGGTCGGTCCGGATTCGGCCGGCGCCAATCCCGGCCCGGCGGCCTACCGGCGCGGCGGACCGCTGACGGTCACCGACGCCAATGTGATGACCGGCAAGCTCGATCCGGCGCATTTCCCGGCGATCTTCGGCCCCAACCAGGACCAGCCGCTGGACGCCGACACGGTGCGCGCGAATTTCGCGGAGCTGGCCGACAAGGTCGGCGACGGGCGCTCGCCGGAGGAAGTGGCGGAAGGCTTCATCACCATCGCCGTGGAAAACATGGCGAACGCGATCAAGAAGATCTCGGTCCAGCGCGGCTACGACGTGACCGGTTATGCGCTCAACTGCTTCGGCGGCGCGGGCGGCCAGCATGCCTGCCTCGTCGCCGACGCGCTCGGCATGAAGGCGGTGCTGATACACCCCTTTTCCGGCCTGTTGTCGGCCTACGGGATCGGTCTTTCGAAGACCTATGCATCGCGCCAGCATGCGCTGGTCGAGCCGCTGGAGGAGAACAGCCGCGAGGCGATCGACGGGCTGATCGGAGAACTGACCGAAGAGGCGACCGGGGAACTGGCGGCGCAAGGCATCGCGAACGACACCATCGCGACGCAGCCGGTGCTGCACCTGCGCTATGCCGGCACCGACACGACCATCGAGGTGCAATATGACGGCAAGGGCCTCGACAGGGCCGAAAAGGATTTCGAGGCAGCGCACATGGCGCAGTTCGGCTTCACCGATCCGTCACGCGGGCTGATCGTCGAGGCGGTCGGCGTGGAAGCGTCGGAAAAGATCGCCGAGCATTTCGAAGCCGGAAGCGACGAGAAGACCGAGCCGAACGATCGCGATGCCGGAGAGAGCAAGAAGGTCTTCACCGGCGGCGAATGGCAGGATGCAGGGCTTTTCCTGCGCACGGCAGCCGCCCCTGCCCCGCTCGCGCCTGGCGACCGCGTAAAGGGCCCGGCGATCATCGTCGAGGACAACCAGACCATCGTCGTCGAGCCGGGCTGGCAGGCGGAGGTCACCGGCTACAACCAGATCCTGATGACGCGTTACGAGGAAAAGGACCGCGCCGCGCCGATCGGCACCGAAGCCGACCCGGTGATGCTGGAGGTGTTCAACAACCTGTTCATGTCGATCGCCGAGCAGATGGGCGTGACGCTGCAGAACACCGCCTCGTCGGTGAACATCAAGGAACGGCTCGACTTCTCCTGTGCAGTGTTCGACCACACGGGGGCGCTGGTTGCCAACGCGCCGCACATGCCGGTGCATCTGGGCTCGATGGACCGTTCGGTGGAATCGATCATCCGCCAGAACCCAAAGATGAAGCCGGGCGACGTCTATGCGCTGAACGCGCCGTATAATGGCGGCACACACCTGCCCGACATCACCGTGGTGACGCCGGTCTTCGACGAGGCCGGCAAGGATATCCTGTTCTTCGTCGCCTCGCGTGGCCACCACGCCGATATCGGCGGCATGGCACCCGGATCGGCGACGCCGCGCGCCACCCATGTGGACGAGGAAGGCGTGCTGATCGACAATTTCAAGCTGGTCGAGAACGGGCGCATCCGCGACAAGGCATTCATCGCGCTCCTGACCGACCATCCCTGGCCGGCGCGCAATCCGAGCCAGAACCTCGCCGACATGCGCGCCCAGATCGCCGCCAACGAGAAGGGCGTCGCCGAACTGCGCAAGATGGTGGCGCATTTCACCCTGCCGGTCGTGCAAGCCTACATGAACCACGTGCAGGACAATGCCGAGGAGAGCGTGCGTCGCGTCATCGACGCGCTGGCCGATTGCGCGGCGGACTATCCGACCGACAACGGCCAGACGATCAGGGTGAAGATCACGGTCGACAAGCACAGGCGCGAGGCGACCGTCGACTTTACCGGCACGTCGCCGATGGAGAAGAACAATTTCAACGCGCCCGAGCCGGTGGCGCGCGCCGCCGTGCTCTACGTGTTCCGGCTGATGGTGGAGGCCAACATCCCGATGAACGCGGGCTGTCTGCGGCCGATCAACATCGTCATTCCGGACGGATGCTACCTGAAACCGACCTATCCCGCCGCCGTCGTCGCGGGAAACACCGAGACGAGCCAGCACGTCACCAACTGCCTGCTGCAGGCGCTGGGCGCGCTGGCTAATGCGCAGGGCACGATGAACAATTTGACCTACGGCAATGCGCGTCACCAGAACTACGAGACGATCTGTTCCGGCTCCCCGGCGGGCAGGATGAATTCGGGGCGCGGCTTTGCCGGCGCGTCGGGCGTGCACACGCACATGACCAACACGCGCATGACCGACCCGGAAATCCTGGAGATGCGCTACCCGATCGTGGTCGAGGAATTCTCGATCCGCCAGGGCTCGGGCGGCGAAGGCAAATTCCATGGCGGCGACGGCACGCGGCGCGTGCTGCGGTTCCAGGAGGACATGGAGTGCGCGATCCTGTCATCGCACCGCATCAACCCGCCGAAGGGGCTGGACGGCGGCGGCGACGGCGAATGCGGCAAGACCGAAATTCGCCGTCTCGACGGGACGCTGGAGAAGCTGAAACATTGCGACCAGACGAGCGTGAAGGCCGGCGAAGCCGTGATCGTCACCACGCCGACGCCGGGAGGATACCTGGCGGAGTGACTAACGCCGTCATCAGTGCCCTCCTCGACCGTCACGGAACGACCTATGCCGGGGAGCTCGGCATCGACCTCGCCGCTAACACCCCTTCGGCATTGTTCCGGTGGCTTTGCGCATCGCTTTTGATGAGCGCGCGCATCTCGTCGGAAACGGCAATGAAGGCGGCGCGGGCGCTGACGGATGCCGGGTGGACCACGCCGCAGGCAATGGCGCAAAGCTCCTGGGAAGAGCGCGTGAAGGTTCTCAACCGCTCCGGCTATGCCCGCTACGACGAGAGCACGGCGCGGATGCTGGGAGAAGATGTCGCGATACTTGTGGAAACCTATGGCGGCGACCTGCGCAGGCTGCGCGATAAAGCCGGACGCAATCCCGATACCGAGCGCCAAATGCTGAAGGCGTTCAAGGGGATCGGCGATGTCGGCGCGGACATCTTCTGCCGCGAGGCGCAGATCGCCTGGGACGAACTCCATCCATTCGCCGACAAGAAGGCCCTCTCATCGGCAAGGAAGCTCGGTCTGCCCGGCGATGCCGCCGCATTGGCGGGCCTGGTGGACAAGTCCGAATTTCCGCGTCTCGTCGCCGCGCTGGTGCGTTGCGACCTGGCGAAGGATCACGAAACCATCAAGCATGCTGCCGAAATGTGACCGGGAATGGCCCACTTCCGCCGCATTTGCCCCGGAAAAGCCCGAAAAGCCGCCTTGTCGGCGAATGTGAAAGCCAGACAGGGGGCATTCTTGCAGATTTCACGATCATTTCGGATCGGGCTAACCTGCCTCGCGGTGTCAGCCGTTGCCGGTTGTTCGACGAGCGACATGATGGAATCCGCGGCGTTCGGTCCGCAACTCCCGGACGCGGAACTCGTATCCGCCGGGCCGGTGACGGAAATGGGTTTCGCCGAACCGACAGTCGACGGACCGGAAACGGGCCCGCTGACCGAAATGGCCTATGCCCAACCGGCAATCAATCCCGCACAAGCGGCTCTGTCAAACGCGATGGACACTCTGATCGCGCGTTATTCCGACGAATACGGCGTGCCTGAAACGCTGGTACACCGCGTCGTCAAGCGCGAGAGCACCTACAATCCGCAGGCGCGCAACGGCGGCCATTACGGGCTGATGCAGATCAAGCCGGAAACGGCGCGGACCATGGGCTACAGCGGCGGCGCCGCCGGCCTTTACGATGCCGAGACCAATCTCAAATACGGCGTGAAGTATCTGCGCGGCGCGTGGCTGCTTGCCGACGGCAGCGAGGACCGCGCCGTCCGGCTCTATTCATCCGGCTACTATTACGAAGCCAAACGGCGCGGCATGCTGGTCGAGACCGGCCTGCGGGCGGATTAATCGCGAAGCGCCGTTATCACCGCTTGCAGCAGATGGCCGGGCTTGTAGCCGAACTCGTTGGGGGTCAGGCCGAGCCGAACCACGACCAGGTTTTCCGACGGAATTATCGACACCGACTGACCGTCATGACCCTGCGCGTGGAACGCATCGGCGGGCAATTCGGCATTCGGCCCCGGCAGATAGTGTTTCGGCTGGCTCAGCCATACATGACCGCGGCCGTATTCGCCCTTCGATGCGGGATGGGGCTCGGCCATCCAGTCGACATAGCCGACCGGCAGCAGCGAGCGTCCGTTCCAGACGCCTCGTTGCAGCAGGAACTGGCCGAAGCGCGCCCAGTCGCGCCCGGTGGCGTAGAGGTAGGACGATCCGACAAAGGTGCCGCGCGCGTCGGTCTCGAACACGGCGGAGCGCATGCCGAGCGGATCGAACAGAGCCTTGCGCGGCCAGGCAAGCGCCTCGCCGGGATCGCCGAAGGTGTCTTGCCAGATGCGGGACAGCATGACCGTCGTGCCGGAGGAGTAGTTGAACTCGTCGCCGACCCCGCCCGGCGTCATCTCGTCGAGCGGCTTCGACGCGGCGAAGCCGGCCATGTCCGGCTCCAGATAGAGCATGCGGGTGACGTCGGAGACCGAACCGTAGCCCTCGTTCCAGGCAATGTCGCTTGCCATGCCCAGCATGTCGGAGAGCGCGACATCGCCGCGCGCGTCGTCCCAGGCAGAAATGAGCTCGCGATCATCAAGGGAAAGGCGGCCCTCGCGGACCAGTGTCCCGATGACCGACGCCGTAACCGTCTTGGCCATAGACCATCCCAGCAGGCGCGTTTCGGCATCGAAGCCGTCACCATAGCGCTCGCCGACGATGCGCCCGTCCTTGACGACGACGACGGCGCGCATGCCGGGCCCGGTCAGCGCGGGATCGTCCAGGGCTGCTGCAAGCGCGGCATTGCCGAGCGGCTCGACTTCCTCGCCCAGCGGCCATAGACCGTCGCCGGCCGCCATCGGGTCATGCGGCGGCATCGCCGGCACGGCACGCGCGGCGGGCAGATCGCCATCCGGCACGGTGGCGCATCCCTGCCCTTCCCGATGAAGCGCGAGCCCCTTGCCGAACAAGCCGAACAGGCCGGAGCGAACGACGCCCGCCTCGCGGTCGACAGACACGTTCATGACCGTCAGCAAGGGATGGCCATGCGTCTGGACATCGACTTCCAGAACCTTCTGCGGATCCCGGTCGGTCAGGAAGACGTTCGAACAGACGATCTTGGCCGAATAGCCCGAGGCAACACGAACAAGGTCGGGCGGGGCGAGACGGAGCCAGCCCGCGAGGCCGGCCAGCGCCACGAAAACCAACAGCGACAACGCCTTCAAAACCCGCATGAATCGCTCCCCGCATCCGGAATCCATAGCGGCGAGTTAGGCGCGACTGATGGCGCGGCGTCAACCATAACAGGCATTTACGCGTGCTCGGGCGAGGGGCAGCCATCGTGGCGTCACATTTTGTCGCGTTGATAAAGTGACGTTAAGGCCTATCTGCGCTAATAGAAGGCCGGGGCTTCAGGGGGAAGATTCTTGCTGGCGCACATTGTTCGAATTGCCGCTGTCGTGAGCGCGCTTGCCGTGGCAGGCTGCTCGCAGGTTTCCTACGACTTCATGGATTCCGCCCTGCCGCTGGCGGCGCCCCGTTTCGCCGACAACGATCCGGTGGACGCGTTCGAGGGCGGCGGACCGCATGGCTATGCCGTGCATGGCATCGACATCTCCAAATACCAGGGCGTGATCGACTGGAAAGCAGTGAAGCGCTCCGGCGTCACCTTCGCATTCATCAAGGCGACGGAAGGCGGCGACCGCGTCGACAGCCGTTTCGACACCTACTGGAAGCAGGCCGGGGCCGCAGGCATCCATCGCGGCGCCTACCACTTCTACTACTTCTGCCGCCCGGCTATCGAACAGGCGCGCTGGTTCATCCGTCACGTGCCGCGCGAGAAAGGCGCACTGCCGCCCGTTCTCGACATGGAGTGGAACCACATGTCGCCGAGCTGCAAGCTGCGGCCCGATGCGGCGACGGTGCGCTCGGAAATGAAGGTTTTCCTCGATACGCTGGAGCGGCACTACGGCAAGCGGCCGGTGATCTACACCACGCCCGATTTCTACGAGCAGAACATCGCCGGCCATTTCAAGCGCGAAACGTTCTGGCTGCGCACGGTGAAAGCACATCCGCGCGTCGCCTATCCGGGGCGCGACTGGGCTTTCTGGCAATATACCGGCACCGGCGTCGTACCCGGCGTGTCGGGCAACACCGACATCAACGTTTTTGCCGGTTCGAAATCCGACTGGCAGCAATGGATTGCCGCAAACGGCATCTAACCTGACACTATCCGACATCGTCACAGGAGCTTCGCGACCATGAAAATTCGTGCCCGAACCGTCATGGCCGCAGCGGCCCTTTGCGCATCGACCGCAACCGCTGCAGCCCAGACACCGTGCGGAGGCGACTTCTCCGCCTGGAGACAGGGCATGATCGAGGAAGCACGCGCGGCGGGCATCGGCGAGGCAGGGCTGCGCGCAATCGGCTCGGCGCAGGTCAACCCGTCGGTCATCAAGCGCGACCGCGCGCAAGGCGTCTTCACGCTCGATTTCGCCACGTTCGCGGGCAAGCTGATCTCGCAAAACCGCCTGGATGTGGGCAGCGCCAAGCTGCGACAGTATGCCTCGACCTTCGAGCGGGCGCGCGCGGAATATGGCGTCGCGCCGGAAGTCATTACCGCCTTCTGGGGGCTGGAGACGGATTTCGGCGGGTTCCAGGGCGATTTCGACACGCTCAACTCGATTGCCACGCTGGCGCATGACTGCCGCCGGCCGGACCTGTTCCGGCCGCAGCTTATCGCGCTCGCCCGGCTGATCGATCTCGGCATCGTGCCGCGCGACGTCACGGGCGCATGGGCCGGCGAAATCGGCCAAGTGCAGGTGCTGCCGGAAGACTACCTGACCAAGGGGCGCGACGGCGACGGCGACGGCGCCATCACGCTGAAATCCTCTGCACCCGACGCCATCATGACGGCGGCGAATTTCCTGAAGTCGCTCGGCTGGCGGGCCAACGAGCCGTGGCTGGTCGAAGTGGCCGTGCCCGCGGAGATGGAGTGGTACGACGCCGGTTTGCACACGTCGCTGCCGGTTTCGGAGTGGCAGGCGCGCGGCGTGAAGGGACGCACCGGCGCCCTGCCGGCGAATGCCGAGGCGCATCTGCTGCTGCCGATGGGCCGCAAGGGCCCGGCTTTCCTCGCCTATCCGAATTTCCGCGTATTCCTGGAGTGGAACCAGTCACTCACCTATGTGACGACCGCGGCCTATTTCGCCACGCGCCTGGGCGGCGCGCCGCGCTTCGACATCGGCAATCCGGAGCCGGGCCTCAACCAGGCGCAGATGAAGTTGCTGCAGAAGAAGCTCACCGCCGACGGTTTCGATGTCGGCAAGATCGACGGGATTCTCGGCGCCGGGACCCGCGACGCGGTGCGCCAGGAGCAGAAGCGCCTCGGCCTTCCGGCAGACGCCTGGCCGACGGCGAAACTACTCAACGCCATGTAAGGCTCAAAGCTTGTCGAAATCGTCCTTGCCCGTCGGCATCAGCATGACGGCGGTGGCGAGATAGGCAAAACCGAAGGTGATGCCGAAGGTCAGGCCGAGCATGGCGACGGCGGCGACCTTGTGCTGCGTGTGATCGATCAGGTCGCCGAGATTGCCGATGTTGAAATACACCACACCAGCGGCGACCAGCCAGCCGAATGCAATGCCTGAAAGGGCATTGACCAGGACAAAGCGGACGAGTTTGGGCATGGGCGTTCAACCTGCATCGGACATACGCGAATCTATGCCGCGTCCGCGCCGCTTCAATGGGACAGATTGAAGCGTCTGCCGCCGGTCAGGCCAGACGCCGAAGCCGCGCCATGGCGTAGATCCCGAAAGCCGGTCCGAGGGCCATCAGCACCATGACAGCGGGCCAGCCCCACCAGGCGGCCAGGACCGGCGTCACCTGGACCGTTGCGAATGTCAGCGCGAAGCCGAGCGCGGTCTGCAATGTCATCAGGCTGCCCGCCTGTTCGGGCGGCGCATTGTCGGCGACCAGCGCCGAAAACTGCGCCGAATCCGGACTGATCGACGCACCCCAGAGAAGAACCAGGACAAAGGTGACCCAGACAGGCCCGCCGAAGCTCAGCGCCGTCAGGACAGCGCATGTGCCGCTGACCGCCATGGCATAGAGGGCGACATCGGCCTTGCCGACGCGGTCGGCCTTCCGGCCCGCCAGAACGCTCATGACCGCTCCGGCGGCGATTGCACAGAAGGCGGTGACCGAGGCGAGCCGGACGGCTTCTCCCTCGGGGAGCGAGGCGCGATAGGACACGGCCGTCGCCACGGCGATCCAGGCCCACATGGCGTACAGTTCCCACATGTGGCCGAAATAGCCGGCATAGGCGAGCCGCACCTTGCGATTGGTCCAAGCGGTTGCGACGGCACCCGGATCGAAGCGCGCCGCGCGCGCATGGTGAGGCCCGAGCGACACCAGTTGAGCAATCAGGCCGGCGACAATCGCCGCGGCCGATGCGATGGCGACGGTAAACCGCCATTCGCTGCCGCCGGTCAGCGCAAACAGATGCGGCAAGGCGGAGCCGAGGATCAGTGCGCCAAGCAGTGAGCCCACAAGGAAGCCACGGTCGGATTTCCCCCAGCCGACGGCGATCTTCATGCCGACCGGGTAGACGCCGGCCAACAGCGCTCCGGTCAGGAACCGTGCGACAATCGCGGCAGCGCTTCCCGGAACGGAGACCAGAAGCGTCAGATTCGCGAGGCCGGCCAGGATCGCAGCGATGCCGAGCACGCGGCGCGGATCGAACCGGTCGGGAACTCCGAGAACAGCGGAAACCAGCGCGCCGGCGACGAATCCGGCCTGAACGCCGCTCGACAATGCCGCCTGGCGGAAGGGAGACATCGCCGTTTCCGCCACCATTCCGGGCAGGATCGCCGCCGACACGAACCACAGCGACATCGCGAAGCACTCCGCGACGAGCAGAATGCCGATCGAAGCGGCCTTGCCCGCGCTCACATCAGTCCGCCATCGTCTCGAGGCTGGCGAAACTCTCGGGCGCCTCGCCCGCGTCGAATGGCTGCTCGACCTCGACGAAGGTGTCCGGATAGAAGCCGTTGAACCGCGTGCGCAGCGCCATCGAGTAGGCGCCGATATGGCCGATCTCGATCCAGTCGCCGGTATCTATCGTCTCCGGCAGGTAGAACGGCCGCGTCAGGATATCGACGGAATCGCAGGTCGCGCCGCAGACCTTGAACGGCACGATCTTCTCCGGGGCGCCATTGCGGCGGCGGATGTTCGGATCGGGGATGAAACGCGCCGGCAGGGTGATCTTGCCGGTCCAGGAGTCCGACAGCGACGCCCAGATGCCGTCATTGATGTAGAGCCGCCTGCCCTTGCGCAGCAAGACGCGCACGATCAGGGAAAATGCGCGCGCGACGATGACGCGGCCCGGTTCGGCAACCAGCGGCAGATCGTCGAAGTTCCATTCCTCCAGGCCGGCCCGGAGGTTGGTCATCAACTCTTCCAGCGGCGGCGGTTCAGGCGTGCGGCTCTTCGGGTCGTGGCCGTATGCGGCCGGAAAACCGCCACCGACATCGAGTCCGGCGAGCGGCACGCCTGCCCTGTTCCTAACCCAGTCGGCCGAGGCAAGCGCCTGCTGATAGGTTTCGGACTCCTCGACCTGGCTGCCGACGTGGAAGCACAGGCCTGTCTTGAAACCGATCTTGTGCAGCCGCTGCAGCAGTTCGACGGCGTGGGCCGGTGACGCGCCGAACTTCTTCGACAATTCATATGCCGCGTGGCCCTTGGTGGCGATGCGCACGAAGACGGTCATGGCGGTGTGGTCGATATCGAGCGCGCGAGCGATGCGCAGGATCTTGACGATCTCGTCCTCGTGATCGACGACGAGAACACGGATGCCATAATGCTCCAGCGCGAGGCGGATATCGGACTGCGCCTTGACCGGGTGCATATAGAGCAGTTCGGCGTCGGCGGAGATGCTCCGCACCGTGGCGAACTCTGCCGGCGACGCGACGTCGAAGACATCGATGCCGGCCTCGACCAGTGTACGGATCACCATCGGCTCGCCGTTCGTCTTCACCGCATAGGCGGTCGTGCCGGGAAACAGCGCCTTGAACTTGCGGGCATCCTCGCGCAGCACATGCGGCCGAAAACAGTAGACCGGCACGTCCGGCCGCATTTTCATGGCGGCGTCGCGTGCCGTTGCAAAGCGTTCCATAAAAGAACTCCCGATTCTTTCGCCGAGCCTTCAGTTGTGGTTAGAGCAGAGAACGCCAACGGGCGCAAAGGGGGGAATCAGTGCTGTCCGTCTCGAAAATCCTCGACGATATCGCCGCCGGCCGCGACAGTGCGGAGGCGGCCGTCAGACGCAGCCGGACGCTGATCGAGGACCGCGACGCGGATCTGCACGCCTTTGCCGCCCTAGCCGCCGGAGACGCCCCTGTTGCCGCCAACGGACCGCTTGCCGGCATCGCCATCGGCGTAAAGGACATTTTCGACACGTTCGACTTGCCGACGGAATATGGCTCGCCTCTCTATGCCGGTTTCCGCCCGCGCGCCGACGCGCCAGTCGTTGCCATGGCCCGCGCCCGGGGCGCCCATATCATCGGCAAGACCGCGACCACGGAATTCGCCTTCCTGCATCCGACAAGAACGGTCAATCCGCACGATCCGGCGTATACGCCGGGCGGTTCGTCATCGGGCTCGGCAGCGGCTGTCGCCGCCGGGCTAATCCCGGCGGCCATCGGCACGCAGACAGGCGGCTCGGTGATCCGCCCGGCGGCCTTTTGCGGCGTCGCCGGCTTCAAACCGAGTTTCCGGCTGATCCCGTCCGGCGGAATGAAGACATTCGCCTGGACGATCGACACGACCGGATTCTTCGCGGCGTCCGTGAAGGATGTCGCGCTGTTCGCCGCACTCGTTTCCGGCCGCGACCTGAAGGCAGAAGCGCTCGAAGCGCCGCCGCGGATCGGCCTCTACCGGACGGCGATCTGGAACGAAGCCTCGGAGGCCATGCGCGACGCGGTGGAAACCGCCGCCGACATCGCGGCGAAGGCCGGCGCGACGGTGATCGAAATCGACGAACCGGCGGAATTGACACGCGGCCGCGAAATCCACGGACTGATCCAGAACTACGAAGCGGCGATCTCCTTCGGCCACGAACTGGCCTATCATGCCGACCGCCTGAGCCCGATCCTGCGCGAGACGCTGGAAGAAGGCCGCGAGATCGCGCCCGGCGATTATGACAATGGACGCCGTGTCGCCCGGCATGCGCGCAAGGCTGCAACCGGCCTGTTTTCCGACGTCGACGTGCTTTTGACCCCGTCTGCGCCCGGCGCGGCACCGCGCGACCTGGGAACGACCGGCTCGGCGCTGTTCAACAAGCTGTGGACGCTGACGGGCAATCCGAGCGTGAATGTCCCCGGAATGACGGACGCATGGGGCATGCCGCTCGGCATTCAGGTGGTCGGCCGGTTCGGGCGCGACAAATCCACACTGCAGGCCGCCCACTGGCTGGCGCGCCTTCTCGACGCCTGATTTTTGCCGCATTTCGCCGGCCCGGCCATCAGGGAAAAATATGGACCGATTTTTTCTCACAAGTCAGCGGGTTTGAAAAATGCAGCGCTGCAATGCAGTTGGCGGGAATCGCTGCTAAATCGATTCAACGCCTTTCGCAATGCAGCATCGAATCCGCTTGTACCTTCGTATGAGACGCTTAGATTCAGGGTTCCAAAGCAAGGAGGCTTGCCATGGGACTGACACGTTCGATCAACGTCATGATGGTCTGCGCTGCGTTCGTATTTCTAGGCGCCCTTGTATTCGGGGTCCTGCCCTGATCAGGACTCTTCCCGGCAATCATGCCGTCCCCTAAAATTCAAAACCCGGGCTGCAGGGAGCAGCCCGGGTTTTTTCATTTAGGTCAACGGGTTGCCGTCAGGCCGCGTTCAGTTCCGCAACCGGGTTTTCATCGCGAATACCAATCAGTCGGCAAATGGCGAAAACCAGATCGGGGCGGTTCATCGTGTAGAAATGGAAGTCGTTCACGCCGCGATCGACAAGGTCGAAGACCTGCTCTGCAGCAACCGCGGACGCGACCAGAGCGTGGGTGTGCGGATCGTTTTCAAGGCCATCGAAACGGTCCGCCAGCCAGTCGGGCACGTTGGTTCCGCATTTCGACGCAAAGTTGCGCACGGCGTTGAAATTGTGGATCGGCGCGATGCCCGGCACGATCGGAATGTAGATGCCGGCGCGGCGCACCCGCTCGACATAACGCTCATAGGTGTCGTTGTCGAAGAAGAACTGGGTGATGGCACGGGTGGCGCCGTTGTCCACCTTGCGCTTCAGCATGTCGAGATCGGTGGCGAAGTCCGGGCTTTCGGGATGGCGCTCCGGATAGGCGGCGACCGAAATGTCGAAATCGCCGAAGGCCTTCAGGCCGGCCACAAGGTGGGCCGCGTTCTGGTAGCCGTCGGGATGCGGCTGGTAGCGCGAACCGACGCCGCCAGCCGGATCGCCGCGCAGCGCCACGAAGCGGCGAATGCCGAGCTCGGCGAATTCACGCACCACAGCATCGACTTCCTCGCGGGTGGCGTCGACACAGGTGATGTGGGCCGCCGCCGGCGTACTGCCGGTGGCAAGCACCGCCTGCAGCGTCTTCTTCGTGGTGTCGCGCGTCGAGCCGCCGGCCCCGTAAGTCACCGAGACGAAATCCGGGCCGAGCGGGCTCAGCCGATTGATCGTTTCGGCGAGCGTCGTCTCCATCTGCGGAGTCTTCGGCGGAAAGAACTCGAAGGAAACACGGACATCCTGGCCCGTGCCGCGATTGCCGGTAACCGACTTCACAAATTTCCTCATGCCACATACTCCAAGGGGGATTGGGTTGACTGTTCATCATCCGCGATTTCGACGCGGGGATCCTCGGCGATCCAGATTTTCACGGTGAGCTGGCCGGAATCGACCTTGCCTGCGGCGAGCGCCTTCGACGCGCCGGATTCCAGTTCTGCCGCGGCAAACCAGCCCTCGATATCGGCGTCGGCGAAGCCAAGACGCTGATGGGCATGTTCATCGCGCAGGAAATCGAGATTGTGCGGGGCGAAATCGACGATCACCAGGCGCCCGCCGGGGCGCAGCGCACGCGCGGCCTCGCGGATCGCAGCTGCCGGATCGTCGAGGAAGTGCAGCACCTGATGGATGGTCACCAGGTCGAAGCCGTTGCGCACGATCGGCAGGTTGTAAACGTCGCCAAGGCGCACCTCGGCATTTCGGACACCCGCCGCATCGAGATTGGCGCGCGCGACGTTGAGCATGTCGCGGTTGGAATCGATGCCGATGCCGTACTGGTAGAGATCGGAGAAAAGCTCCAGCAGCCGGCCGGTACCGGTTCCCAGATCGAGCATGTAACGCACCGGCTTGTCGCCGACGAGCGCCAGCACCGCCTCCTCGACCAGCTTGTCGGCGATATGGTGCGAACGGATCTCGTCCCAGCTCGCGGCATTGCGGGAGAAATAGGTGGACGCCTTCTCGCGCCGCTTCTCCTTGACCTCGGCAAGGCGCTCGGCGTCGCGGCTGATCGTTTCGTCCGACGTGTCGATGCGGCTCAAAAGCTCCTGCACCAGGACATCGCTGGCGGCATCGCGGCTCAACCGGAAAAGCGCCCAGGACCCCTCCTGCTGGCGCTTTATCAGCCGCGAATCGAGCATCAATTTGAGGTGGCGCGACACGCGCGGCTGCGACTGGCCAAGAATGCCGGTCAGTTCCGACACCGTCAGATCGCCTTCCGCCAACAGCTTGAGAATACGCAGACGCGTGGGCTCAGCTATTGTCTTGAGGACATCGACGATCGTATCGAGATGGAAACCGGACGTGTTCATGCCTTCACCGTAAAGATATAAAGATATGTTTATGTCATTTCCGGGTTAAGTTCAAGTTACCCGCGGACGAAAAAAGCGATGGCGACGAAAAGACAGGCGGAAACGGCCAAGGCGCTGCGGCGGCTGGTGCCGATGATCCCGTTCAACGAGGCGGAAGAGGTCAAGCAGCTGGCGGGGCAGAGACACATGCGCGCCCTGCCCGTTTCCGTGGCCGTGTGGCTGGCGCTGGTGGCGCATATCCGCCATGTCCACACGGACTACGACCAGCTGATGGATGAAGGCTACGACCGCGATGCCGCGCGCCATTTCGTCATGGACGACATCAACGACGTGCTGCAACGCTGGCAGGCGACGCGGCTGCTCGACGGCAGCGAAACGGACGCCAACCTGCCCGATCCCGTCGAAGACTAGGCCGGATAGATCCACTGCTCGGGCAACTGCACCCGGACCTTCTCGCCGATCCTGATCGTGCCGGGCTTCTCGACCCAGGCCAGTACGCCGCGGCGGCGCTTGGCAGCGGGCACGAAGGCCAGTGCCAGCCCGGCATCGTCGGGACGGCCGACATGTCGGGCGATGGACGCGCCGGCGATCCTGCAGGGGCCATTCTGGAAATCGACCTTGAGCGTCGCGCCGTCCTCGAAGAACAGCAGGGTCGAAGCCGGCAGCATGGAGAGCATCGGGATGCCCTCCAGCGTGATATTGCCGCCGATCCATTCCGGCTCGATCACGTCCAGACCCATTTCAGCGGCAGCCTCGGTCAGTTCGGCGCGCGAGAGCAAGGTGACCTGGCGCTCGTTGCGCACTTCAGTGCCGCGCGTGTACCAAGGCTCGCGCGAGCCCGACTTGCGCGTCAGGCCGGCGTGGAAATCGCCGGTGATCCCCTCCCAGGCCAGCGGCAGCGTGTCCACCGGAGCCGATACGAAATCCTTGCCCGTCGCCATGAACAGGCCGTTGACGGTGCCGGTCAATCTGCTGGAAGGGATGATGTCGGGGATCGTCATCGCGCATAGGCTCCTGTTTTTCTCACCAAGGGACGGTCGTGCCGTCCCAGTTCACGAAAGTGCCGGTCACGGCCATGGTCGTGTCGCGGGCGATGTCGAGAATACCGGCCGCGCTTTCCTGTGGCGAGATGTCGGCCGCCGCGCCACCCATGTCAGTACGCACCCATCCCGGGTGCAGGACACGCACGGCGATGCCCTCGCCTTCCAGATCGGTGGCGAGACCCTGCATCACCTTGTTCACCGCGGCTTTCGACGCCCGGTAGGCAATGCGGTCGGATTTGGCATTGGACATCGTGCCCATCGCCGAAGAGATCGTCAGGATGCGTGGATGGGCGGATTTACGGAGGTTCGGCAGGAATGCCTGAACGACGCGAAGGGGGGCCAGCGTGTTGACGGCGAGCGTTCCGGCAAAACCGTCGAAATCCATGTCGAGCGTCGACTGGCGCCCCGGGCCAATAATGCCCGCATTGTTGACCAGGATGTCGACGGTGCCGCCGTGGCCGGCCGCAGCCGCACGAACCGCATCCGCGTCGGTCACGTCAAATACGAATACCCTGAAGCGTTCGGGAAACTGCCGGGCGAGATTTTCCGCGGCCCGGTCGTCGCGGACGGAACCGGCCACTTCCCAGCCGAGGCCAATCGCCTGGCGCACGATTTCCAGGCCAATGCCGCGGCCGCAGCCGGTTACAAACAAAGACGTCACCACCGATCCCTTCCCGATCCAAAGGCGGGCATTTCCGCTTGCCGGTCACTAGCCTAGCGGCACGGTACGGTCCACCCGAAAGACGTCCGGGCAACAATCGGGCGTCATAACGGAAGTTTTACCGAAGATGCGCTGTCCACTTGCCATGTCGATGTGCACTTTGTCACACTATCATCCCGACTATTGACGTAAAACGCGCCGGCACAGATTCTCGAGAAAGGCTTCCCAATGAGCTTCCGTCAAAACGCATTCACGGCGACGACTGCTGCCGTACTGATTTTCGCGCTTGCCCCGCACGCCTCGGCCGCAGTCGACGGTGATGCGGTTTTCGACGCGCTTGCCGCCCAGATGAAAAAACAGGGGCTGGAACTGGCCGCGGAATCAGTGACGGTTCGCGGCGACGACGTGTCGATCTCAAACCTGACGATCACCGTTCCCGGCGGCGATGACGGCTTCCAGATGGAGCAGGTCCTGCTGGAAGACGTGGCCGACGCCGGCCGCGGTTCCTACGTGATCGGACGCATCGCCATGCCGGCTTTCGCGCAAACAAGGGAAGGCTGGTCAGTCAATTTCGAAGGCGCGTCCATCGAGGGATACTACCTCGCCGGGCCGAATGCGGTCGACCCGATTGCCGCCGTCGGCATCTATCGCGCGATGAATATCGGCGCCCTGCAGGTGGGGACGAATGGCAACCTGATCTTCGAACTGGAGGGCATCACCTCAACGATGAGCCCCTACGAGCCCGGCGCGACGCTGGACATGGAAGGCGAGGTGAAGGACTTCTTCATAGATTTTTCGAAATTCCCCGACGCGAACGTGCAGAGAGGCATGGCCGAGGTCGGCTATCCGCAGCTGAAGGGCCGGATGACCGCCACCGGCACATGGAACACCGAAAGCGGAGACATGACGGCTCAGGAGAAATTCATCCTGGATGACGCGGCCGAACTGAATGTCGACTTCGCGATCGGCGGTTATACCGGCGAACTCATCGCCGCGATGCAGGAAATGCAGAAGAACATGGAAGGCCAGAGCGAGGAAGCTATGGGCTTCGCCATGCTGGGCCTGATGCAGCAGCTGGAAATCGGCAGCATCAAGATCGAGTTGGTCGACGATTCCGCGACCAACCGCCTGCTCGACTTCGCCGCCAAGAAGCAGGGCACGAACCGCGAGGGCGTTGTCGCCATGGCCAAGGGCACGCTGCCGTTCGCCCTGGCGCAACTGCAGAACCCCGAGTTCTCCGCTAAGGTATCGGCCGCCGTCGGCTCCTTCCTGGACAATCCGGGCTCCCTGACCATCGTCGCGGCCCCGGCGTCTCCGGTGCCGGTCGCGCAGATCATGGGATCGGCGATGAGCACGCCGCAAGCGCTGATCAACGTACTCGGCCTCAGCGTCACCGCGAACGATTAGCCAGCCGGTGGGAATGACTGTCAGGGCCCGGTGGAGCGATCCGCTGGGCCTATCTGTTTCGGAGCCTCGAAACGCATGTTTCGAGCACGATCCCGGCGCCTTGGACGAGTTCGTCCAGGTCCATGACCGCCGAACCGCCCTGCGTGCCGGCGACGGCAACCGGACCGACATGGACGAAACCGCTCATTGTGGCGCCGAGGCCCCGGCACAAGCCGCTTGCCGAGTGAAAGAAGACGTAGTTACACAGATAGCCGCCCGCGTCGTCCGACCACTCCACGGCATGGCCACGCGCCTGCAAGGCGGCTTCAATCTCGGCCAGCGGCAAGCCGGACGGCGTATGCTCCGCGCCCGCGCGAATTTCGCTGCCTGCCGGCTGGTTTCCGGCATTGTCGGGAATACGCGCGGCGATTTCGTTGCGCGCCAGACGCTCCAGCCGGAAGCCCCTCGCCTCGTTCGCCAGGCCGAAATGCACAGCGATGTGCGGCTCGAAACCCGCTGACACCTCCTCCAGCGCCGGGACCGCCTGGCCGTAGTCGACCGGCAGGACGGCAAAGCGGCAGGCGACATCGGACCCCGCCAGCGGCGGAGCTTGCTCGAAATGGCGGATCAGGTGCTCGGTCGGATTGACCGGAGCACCGGGAAAGGGCGTGAAACCGGTCACGAGAAGGCGGACAGTCATCCGAGCCGCGCCTTCCCGGTCATCACCGTCAGTCCTTGTCTTTTACCGGCGGCACGGCGCGCAGATGCAATTCGCGCAACTGCGCCGGAGAGGCCGGAGCCGGAGCGCCCATCAGCAGGTCGCTGGCTTGCTGGTTCATCGGGAACAGTGTCACCTCGCGCAGGTTCTTCGCGCCGACCAAAAGCATGACGATACGGTCCACGCCGGCCGCCATGCCGCCATGCGGCGGCGCGCCGTAATGGAAGGCGCGGTAGAGGCCGCCGAAGCGTTCCTCGACCACCTTTGCATCGAGGCCGACAATGCCGAACGCCTTGACCATGACTTCCGGCAGATGGTTGCGGATGCCGCCGGACGCGATCTCGAAACCATTGCAGACAAGGTCGTACTGCCACGCCTTGATGTTCAGCGGGTCCTCGTTCTCCAGCGCGCCGAGCCCGCCACGCGGCATGGTGAAGGGATTGTGGCCGAAGTCGACCTTCTTTTCCTCTTCGTCCCACTCGAAGAACGGGAAGTCGACGATCCAGGCGAGTTCGAAACGGTCGCGATCGATCAGGTCGAGATCCTCGCCGACGCGCGTGCGCGCATCGCCGGCGAAAGCGGAGAATTTCCTCGGATCGCCAGCGGCGAAGAAACAGGCATCGCCCGGCTTCAGGCCAAGCTGGATACGGATCGCCTCGGTGCGTTCCTCGCCGATGTTCTTGGCAATCGGGCCGGCGCCCTCGACCTTGCCGTTCTCCACGCGCCAGAAAATGTAGCCGAGGCCCGGCTGGCCCTGTCCCTGCGCCCAGGAGTTCATGCGGTCGCAGAAAGCGCGCGAGCCGCCGCCCTTGGCGGGGATCGCCCAAACCGCGCCGCGCGCGTCATTGGCGAGGATGTTGGCGAAGACCTTGAAGCCGGAATCGCGGAAGTGTTCCGACACGTCTTCCATGATGATCGGGTTGCGCAGGTCCGGCTTGTCGGTGCCGTATTTCAGGATCGCCTCGTCATAGGGAATGCGCGGGAACTCCTGGGTAACCGGCTTGCCGGCGGCGAACTCCTCGAAGATGGAGCGCATGACCGGCTCCATCGCCTCGAAGACGTCGTCCTGCTCGACGAAGCTCATCTCGAGGTCGAGCTGGTAGAATTCGCCCGGCAGGCGGTCGGCGCGCGGGTCCTCGTCGCGGAAACAGGGCGCGATCTGGAAATAGCGGTCGAAGCCGGAGACCATCAGCAACTGCTTGTACTGCTGCGGCGCCTGCGGCAGCGCGTAGAACTCGCCCGGATGAATGCGCGACGGCACGAGGAAGTCGCGCGCGCCTTCCGGCGACGACGCGGTCAGGATCGGCGTCTGGAATTCGGTGAAGCCGGCGGCGGCCATGCGGCGGCGCATCGACGTGATGACGGCCGTGCGCGTCATGATGTTGTTGTGCAGCGTTTCGCGCCGCAAATCGAGGAAGCGGTATTTCAGGCGGATGTCTTCCGGGTAGTCCGGCTCGCCAAAGACGGGCAGCGGCAGTTCGCTCGCTTCCGAGAGCACTTCCATCTCGCGCGCGAAAATCTCGATATCGCCGGTCGGCAGGTTCGAGTTGACCGTCTCCCCGGTGCGCGGCTTGACCTCGCCGTCGACGCGGATCACCCATTCGCCGCGTACTTTTTCAGCCGTGGCGAAGCAATCGGAATCGGGATCGGCGACGATCTGGGTGATGCCATAGTGGTCGCGCAGGTCGATGAAGAGAACGCCGCCATGGTCGCGAACGCGATGAACCCATCCGGAAAGCCGGACAGTCGTTCCAGCGTCCGTTTTGCGGAGATCTCCGCATGAGTGGCTGCGGTAACGGTGCATTGGTAATCGCCTTTGTCTGCCGGGCGCTGCTGGCGCGCCGCAATTTCAGTGCTGCGGGAAATCGCGCGGAAAAGCGCATGGGCGAAGCGATTTGTCAAGGCAAGCGCACGCAGAGGTCCGACCGTCGCAGCCCGATGTCGCAATTCCCGCTATCTCAACGCGGAAGCTGACTGCATAGTGGGTAAAATTGCCCTCGCCAAAGCCGATTCTTCATGCATTCGATCCGCCCGCTTCTGCCACTTCTAACCGCCGCCGGGATCCTTCTCGCGGGAAACGGCGTCCAAGGCACGTTGATCGCCGTGCGCGGGGCCGAGGAAGGATTCTCGGCCGGGCTGATCGGCCTGATGGGAACGGCCTATTTCGGCGGGTTCCTGCTCGGCTGCCTCTATATTGCGCGCGTGCTGCGCAATGTCGGCCATATCCGCACCTTCTCCGCGCTCGCAGCGATTGCCGCTGCAGCTTCGCTGCTGCTGGTGCTTGTCCCCGACGGGACGGTCTGGCTGGCCGCCCGCTTCGTCTCCGGCTTCTGCTTCTCGGGCCTGTTCACCACTACGGAGAGCTGGCTGAATTCCGGCGTCAGCAACGAGAACCGCGGCCGCCTGCTTTCCATCTACCGGATCATCGACATTTCCGCGGTCACCGGCTCGCAATATCTCATTCCGGTGGTCGGCTCGGGCGGCTTCGCCATTTTCGCCATTGTCTCGATGATGATCACCCTGTCGCTGGTACCTGTATCGATCGCCGACCGATCCAACCCGAAGGCGCCCGAGGACATCAAGCTGGATATTCCCGGCGTCTGGCGGATTTCCCCCATCGCCGCAATCGGCTGCATCGCCATCGGCATGACAAACAGCGCGTTCCGCATGATCGGACCGATCTATGTGCAGGAGACCGGCTTCAACATCGCCGAAGTCGCCACATTCATGAGCGCGGGCATTGTCGGCGGCATCGTGCTGCAATATCCGCTCGGTTGGCTGTCGGACAGCTGGGACAGGCGTCACGTGCTTATGCTGACGACGTCGGGCGCCGTGCTGTCGGCGCTGGCGATCTTCTTCTTCGCCGGCAACTCGCTGACGCTCAACCTCGCGGGCGTGCTTCTTTTCGGCGCGTTCGCCATTCCGCTCTATTCGCTGTCCGCGGCGCACGCCAACGACCACGCGGTAAAGGGCAACTACGTGCAGGTCGCCGCGGGGCTGATGCTGTTCTACTCGGTCGGCGCCATGGTCGGACCTCCGGCCGCCGCCTGGGTGATGGAGCTCGCAGGTCCGCGGGCGCTGTTCGCCTTCATCGCCGCCGTGCATGCGTCGCTGATCGTCGCCACGGCATGGCGCATCATGGTGCGCGCGCCCGTCCCGACGTCCCGGCGCAGCCGGTTCACGGTTCTGCTTCGCACCTCGCCGGTCAATGCGAGGATCGCGCGGGCCGGAACCCGGCTGAACGCCGAAGACAACAGGCAATCGACAAATACCGGCGACGCGGCTAAAGACCTGTCCGCATGAAACCGATTGAATCGACGGAAGAGCTTTCCGCTGCCTGCGCGCGCCTGGCGCATCACCCGTTCATCACCATCGACACAGAATTCATCCGGGAAACGACCTTCTGGCCGGAACTGTGCCTTGTGCAGGTGGCGAGCACAGACGAAGCGGCGCTTATCGATCCGCTGGCGAAGGGTATCGACCTCGCGCCATTGTTCGATCTCCTCGCCGATACCAACGTGCTCAAGGTGTTCCACGCCGCCCGCCAGGACATCGAGATCTTCTTCAAGCTGACGGGCAAGGTGCCGGAACCGGTGTTCGACACCCAGGTCGCGGCCATGGTGTGCGGATTCGGCGACGCGATCGCCTACGACCAGCTCGTCAAGCGCATCTCAGGCGCGCATATCGACAAGTCGTCGCGCTTCACCGACTGGCGGCAGCGCCCTCTCAGCGAGCGCCAGCTTTCCTACGCACTGGCTGACGTCACGCATCTGCGCGACGTCTATACCGATCTGGCGGAGCGGCTGGCATCCGAAAACCGCGAGCACTGGGTTGCCGAGGAAATGGGCGTGCTTACCGCGCCCGAAACCTACGACCTCAAACCGGAAGACGCATGGACGCGGCTGAAGCTGCGCGTGCGCAAGCCGACCGAACTGCAGATCCTGCGGAACATCGCCGCCTGGCGCGAGCGGGAAGCCCGTTCGCGCAACCAGCCGCGCCGGCGCATCCTGAAGGATGACGCAATCTACGAAATCGCCCAGCAACAACCGCAAACGCCGGAGGCTCTCTCCCGGCTGCGCTCGCTCAACAAGGGGATCGAGCGGTCCTCCATAGCCGCGCCGCTGATCAAGGCGGTCACCGATGCGCTGGAGATGGACAAGCACGACCTGCCGCCGGTCCCGCGCGCGCCCGCCTCGCCGGAAGGCACCAGCGCGGCCGTCGACCTGCTGCGGGTGCTGCTGAAGCTCACCGCCGAGGAACACAGCGTCGCGCAGAAGATCATCGCGACCACGGACGACCTGGAACAGATCGCCATTCATGGCGAGCAGGCAGACGTTGCCGCGCTGAAGGGCTGGCGAAACGAGGTCTTCGGCGAAAAGGCGCTGCGTACCGTGCGCGGCGAACTGGCCATCCGCTTCGAGCAGCGCAAGCTCACGGTGCTCGATATCGACCAGGCGGAACTAACCCTCGGCGATTAGCGCGATCTCGCGGCCGACGACCTTCGACAACTGGTTCACGCGGCCGAGCGGACGCGAACCGTAGAGCTCGGCCAGCCGGCGCGGCAGGATCAGTTCCATCGAACCATTCTCCCCTTCGCGCCAGGTGACGTCGCCGATCACGCCCGGCATGGCCGCAGTGAACAGGTAGGCGACGCGGAAGAAGGCGCCGAGATAACGGCTGCGCTCCCAGATGCGGTCGGACGTGATCGTGCGGATTTCCGGCGCCAGAGCACCGTTCTTGAGCCCGTCATGGCGGAAATAATTGGCCAGCGCGATATAGGCGCGGCCGGGATGGTCGATCTGGGTGAACGATCCATAGGCGATGACGTTGAGCGCCTGGTCGCCGCGATAGTCCGGATGGGCGCGCCAGGAAATGTCCGCCAGCCTGCAGGCCGCCTCGCGGTAACGCGCCTCGTCCTCGGTCTCGTCGATGCCGAACGCCGCGAACGCATTGCCCGTCCAGGCCGCCAGTTCGCGGGCATGGCGCGGGGAGCGCGAACGCAGGATAGACAGCTCCTCGGAGGCCTCGACCAGGGCGTCGCGCTTGCGCGTCTCCTCGTCCAGCAGGCCGAACAGGTAGCCTTCTCGCACGCCGGCCGAGGAAAAGACGATTTTTTCCGGCTTCATCGCCCGGACGATCTCGGCCAGCACGATGGCACCATAGGGCAGAAGCGAACGGCGCGAGCGCGACACGTCCTCAATGCCCGGCATCTTCTCGACGTTGTTGCGGCCGACCCGGGTGAGAAAACCGATGGCGCGCGAAGCATCCATCTCGTAGTGATGGGTCACGTGCAGCGGATAATCGGTCGATGCCATGTGCAGCTTGGCAAGGTTTCGCCATGTGCCGCCGACGGCGTAGAACGCCCGGCCGAGACCCTGCTTCAGAAACGCCGCCTTCTTGAGATCCTCGCGCGCGATCCTGACCGCCTGTTTCAGATCGCCGCCGGCGCGTTCCGACAGGCGGATGACGCCGATCGGCAGCGTCATGCCATCGCCTATATGGTCGCCCTGCATTTCGACGATCTCGAGGCTGCCGCCGCCGAGATCGCCCATCACCCCGTCGATATCGCGGAATGCCGACTGGATACCGTAGGCGGAATAAAGCGCTTCTTCCTTGCCGGTGAGGACGGTGATCTCCTGCCGCAGGATGCGCTCCGCCTCCTCGATGAAGGCGGGACCATTTCCAGCTTCCCGCGCTGCAGCCGTCGCCAGGACCACCAGCCTTTCGACGCGCGCCTGGTCGGCGAGCGCACGGAACCGGCGTAGCGCGCCAAGCGCGCTTTGTACCGCGCCCTCATCCATATTGCCGGTCTCGGCAATACCGCGGCCGAGCCCGCATTGGACCTTTTCATTGAACAGGATCGAGGGCGCGCGCACGAGCCCTTCGTAGATCACCAGACGAACGGAGTTTGACCCAACGTCAACGACGGCGATCGGGTGCCTGTTTCGCAGGCGCCCCTGGGCATCTTCAGTTTCTATCAACAGTCAAATTCCGAACCGGCTCGCGCGTCACGATGCCTTGTTTTCTGCCCGCTTTTTATGGGCAATCAACCTGGGCGCGGAAGATTTCAACGACTTTCCTCGCCCCGAGAGGCTCGGATTGGTCATAAAATATTTCTGCGCGTCGAAAGGCTGCTCGTCTTCGGCCGGCACCATCCGGCGCGAACGCCCGTCGGGAAGGAGCTCGAAACTCTGCTGATTGTCAAGCAGATTGGCGAGCATGATCTGGTTCAGGACCTGTTCGTGGACCGTCGGGTTCTCCAGCGGCACCAGCGTTTCGACACGGCGATCGAGATTGCGCGGCATCAGGTCGGCGGAGCCAATATAGATGATGGCCTCGTCGCTCGGCAGGCCATGGCCGTTGCCGAAACAATAGATCCGGCTGTGCTCGAGAAAGCGGCCGATGATCGACTTGACGCGGATATTCTCCGACAGGTCGGGCACCTGCGGGCGCAGACAGCATATACCGCGCACCACCATGTCGATCTCGACGCCGGCCTGGCTCGCTTCATAGAGCGCGTCGATGATCCTGGCATCGACCAGCGAATTCATCTTGAACCAGATCTCGGCCGGCCGGCCCGCCCTGGCGTGCTCGATCTCATCGGCGATGTGCTGCAGGATGCGCGCGCGCATGAAGCGTGGCGAAACGGCGAGCTTCATGTCGGAGCCGGGATCGGCGTAGCCGGTGATGAAGTTGAAGACCTGCGCCACTTCATGGGCGATCACCGGATCACAGGTGAAGTATGACAGGTCGGTGTAAATCTTCGCCGTCACCGGATGATAATTGCCGGTGCCGAGATGGACGTAATTGCGCAGCCTGCCGTCCTCGCGGCGCACGATGAGCGACATCTTGGCGTGTGTCTTCATTTCGAAGAAGCCGTAGACGACCTGCACGCCGGCGCGTTCCAGGTCGCGCGCCCAGCGGATATTCGCCTCCTCGTCAAAACGCGCCTTCAACTCGATCAGAGCGGTGACCGATTTGCCCGCCTCTGCGGCATCGATCAGCGCGCGGATGATCGGGCTGTCCTTGGAAGTACGGTAAAGTGTCTGCTTGACGGCAAGAACGTTCGGATCCTGCGCCGCCTGACGCAGGAATTGCACCACGACGTCGAAGGACTCGTAGGGGTGGTGAACGATGAGGTCCTTCTCGTTGATGGCGGCGAAGCAGTCGCCGTTATGCTCGCGGATGCGTTCGGGAAAGCGCGCCGAATAGGGCTCGAATTTCAGGTTGTCACGATCGACGGAAACGATCTCGGAAATGGTGCTCAGCGCCAGAAAGCCTGGTTGCACGCTGACGCGCGATTCAGGCACTTCCAGTTCCTGGGCGACGAACTCACGCAGGCTCTGCGGCATTTCGTGGTCGAATTCGATGCGCACGACCTGGCCGCGGCGACGGCGCTTCAACGCCGTCTCGAAAAGGCGAACAAGGTCTTCGGCCTCTTCCTCGACCTCGATATCGCTGTCGCGGATGATGCGGAACGTGCCCTTTCCGCGCACCTCGTATCCCGGATAGAGCTTGGCGATATACAGACCGATGATGTCTTCCAGGCTGATGAAGCGGTATCGCGCGCCCTCGGTCGGTATCGACACGAAACGGTCGAGCGCCACCGGAAAGCGCAACAGCGCGCTCATATGCGCACGGCTGGTGCGGTTGACGAGATCGAGCGCGATGGAAAAGCCGAGATTGGGAATGAACGGGAACGGATGCGCCGGGTCTATGGACAGCGGCGTGAGCACCGGGAAAATCGTCTGCAGGAAGTGGTCTTCCAGCCATTCGAGGTCTTCTTCGCCCAGTTGCTCGCTGCGGACGAGCTCGATACCTTCGGCTTCCAGCTCTTCCTGCAGTTCGGCGAGTACGACCTGCTGCTCGGTCTGCAGCTTGCCGGCTTCCTCCAGCACCGACTCGAGCTGCTCCTGCGGCGTCAGGCCGTCGCTGGACCGTTCGGTGATGCCCTCGCGCACCTGCCCGGCGAGGCCGGCAACGCGGACCATGAAAAACTCGTCGAGATTGTCGGCCGAGATCGACAGAAAACGCAGACGCTCCAGAATCGGATGCTTGGTGTTGCGCGCCTCGTCGAGCACACGCCAGTTGAACTGCAGCCAGGAAAACTCGCGGTTTACGAAGCGCGCGGCATCGTCGCGCATGTTTCCATGCTCGCCTTGCAATTCCGTTGCCTCTGCTGTCGCGGTGTCGGGATAATTCGGCTCGTTCATGTCGTCACTTGCAGTCCTGTCTGGCGTCGGCGCGCGTTTCCCTTCCGCTTAATCCCGAAATGCCACGGTTCCATGACACAGCCGAGAGACGCAAGCGGGACTAGAAACCGAATTCGCCCTGTCCGGCATCGTACTCCCGAACGTAGCTCGCCGCAAAGGCGCGCGTGATCTTCGCCTTGCGCGCGAGCGATGCCTTGTCGAGCCGCTCGACAATGGCAAGCGCACTGGCGAGCGAACGTTCGATGCGGCTGGCGATATAGCGGATCACCGACGGATCGACGGCAATCTGCCTGTCGGCGAAGAGTTTGGTCATCACGCCGAACAGGAGTTCGTCGTCGGGTTCGGCGATTTCGACGGTGGTCGCCGCCTGGATGCGCGAACGCAGATCGGGTGTTTGTACCTGCCAGGCGCCCGGCCAGTGCGCCGACGTCATCAGCAGGCTGCCGCCATTGGCGCGCACCGCGTTCATGATGTGAAACAGGGCGTTTTCATCGAAGCCGCCCGGCTCCACTCCGTCGAGCAACAAGGCCTCGCCGGATTGTGCGGCATCGAGGTCGGCATCCGTCAGCGCAGCCGGATCGCAATCGCGCGCCGCGGCCATGTTCCTCCATATCGTCGCCAGATGGGTCTTGCCCGAGCCGGGCGGTCCGGCGAGCACCACGGTGGGGCTCGGCCAGTTCGGCCAGCTTTCGATCAGCATGACGGCAGCGCTGTTGGAGCGGGTGACGACGAGATCGTCGCGCGACATCGATCCCGACAGGCCAATATCGAGCAAAAACTGGGGGTCGGCTTTCGTCATGACACTAACGGGTTACACGGTACTGCATTCAGGCGGTCAGTCATCGACGGCGGATTTCCGCGGCGTCTCGGAATGGCCGACATAAAGATCGGAATCGAGGTACTTCTCAAGCGCGAACCGCACAAGAACACCGACGGCCGCCGCCGCCGGCACGGCGATCAGCAGGCCGGTAAAGCCGAACAGCGTGCCGAAGGCGAACAAGGCGAACATCAGCCACACTGGATGCAGGCCGACGCTGTCGCCGACCAGTTTCGGCTGCAGGAAATTGCCTTCCACGAACTGCCCGGCGAAAAAGATCGCGGCGATGATGACGATCATGATCCAGTCCGGCCAGAACTGCACCAGCGCGACACCGATCGACAGGACCAGGCCGACCATCGACCCGACATAGGGGATGAAGCTGATCAGGCCGGCAAACAGGCCGATCAACAAGCCGAAGTTCAAGCCGGCGATGGTCAGGCCGATGGCATAGAACATGCCGAGGATGATGCACACCGTGCCCTGCCCGCGCACGAAGCCGGCGATCGCGAGATTGACATCCTTGCCGATCCGACGGACAGTTTCGACATGGTCGCGCGGCACCCAGCCATCGACCTTGGCTACCATCTTGTCCCAATCGAGCAGCATGTAGAAGGCGACGACAGGGGTGACCACCAGCAGGCCGGCAACGTCGACGACCGCCTTGCCGGACGACCAAAGCCCCTGGAACAATGTCGTCAGGAAACCCGCGCTCTGCTTGAACAGTTCGTCGATGCCGCTTTGCAGGCTTTCGGGATCGACACCGATATAGCGGGCGAGCCAGCCGCTATCCATGCTCAGGCTCGAAAGCAGCGACTGCAACTGGGCTAGATAACCCGGCATGCGGGTGACGAAATCGGCAGCCTGTGTCGCCAGGACCGGTACAATCACCATCAGGGCGATGACGAACAGGACGATGAAGCCAAGCAGGATCACGACGGTGGACGCGAGGCGCGACAGGCCACGCTTTTCCAGGAAATCGGCCACCGGGTCCATGAAGTAGGCAAGCGCGAGGCCGGCCAGAAACGGCAGCAGTATCGAACGGAAAACGAAGAGGAACAGAGCCAGGACCGCTATCGCGGCGAGCCAGAAGAACGCCTGACGCTTCAGGGATGCGGTCGAAATATGTTCGGTCATATCAATCCATCCTTTCCGTTGCGCCGCCAATGTTCCTGGCCAGCAGGCGTGCATACGCCGCCGCGGATACCGCCGTCAGCACGACAACCAGACCCATCAGGGTATTCCCCAGCACGGGAAGCGACCATTCGAAGGCGTTGGCCGCCAAGAGCCAGCCGGCAAGCAGGATCAGCACTGTGGTATTGACCTTGGAGATCATCAGCGGACGGATCGCCGAGGCCTCGCCACGCGATGCCATGAAACCAGCGCCGGCCACGATCGCGATATCGCGCGCCACGACGAGGCCGAGCAACCAGAGCGGCACGATCCCGTCGGCGGCAAGGGCCGAAAAAACGGCGATTGTCAGCGCCTTGTCGGCAAGCGGATCAAGGTAGGTGCCGAGTTGCGATCGCTGCCCATCGAAATGGCGGGCGACAAAGCCGTCGATACCGTCCGACACGCCGGCGAGTACGAACAGCACGAAAGCCGTCATCCATGCGCCGTGCAGCATGGCCCAGACGATGAACGGAATCGCGATCAGCCGCGCGACGGTAATGACGTTCGGGATGGTAAAAATCACGATACCCATCGAAACCTGTTTGACCGTCATATAGAGACGCAGGCAGCGCCACGCAAAAGCCTTTCGCTAATCACGCAAGAAATTGCTGTGACAGGCCCCCGCACCACTGGAAACGGCGTCGCCCGCATGCGATAGACCGCGCAACACGAAAAAATGTGCGAAACGGGCACAAACATGTCAGATTCATCGCAAAATCCCCGCAGCAAGAACGGTCTCTCCTACGCCGATGCGGGCGTCGATATCGACGCAGGCAATGCGCTTGTCGAGGCGATCAAGCCGATGGTGAAATCCACCCGGCGCTCTGGCGCTGACGGCACGATCGGCGGCTTCGGCGGATTGTTCGACCTGAAGGCAGCCGGCTTCAACGACCCGATCCTGGTCGCGGCCAATGACGGCGTCGGCACCAAGCTCAAGGTCGCCATCGAAGCCAACCTGCACGAGACAGTCGGCATCGACCTGGTCGCGATGTGCGTCAACGACCTGATCGTCCAGGGCGCGGAGCCGCTGTTCTTCCTCGACTATTTCGCCACCGGCAAGCTCGACGTGAAACAGGGCGCGGACATCGTTTCCGGCATAGCAGAAGGCTGCCGCCAGGCGGGCTGCGCGCTGCTCGGCGGCGAGACGGCGGAAATGCCGGGCATGTATGCGCAAGGCGACTACGACCTCGCCGGCTTTGCGGTCGGCGCGGCGGAACGCGGCCGGTTGCTGCCGAAGCCCGGCATCGCCGAAGGCGACGTGATCCTCGGGCTCGCCTCCAGGGGCATCCATTCCAACGGCTACTCGCTGGTGCGCCGCATCGTCGAGATGTCCGGCCTGTCCTACGGCGCCTCGGCGCCATTCGACAGAGAGCGCACGCTGGGGGAAGCCCTGCTCGACCCGACGCGCATCTATGTGAAGCCGGCGCTGGCGGCGATCCGGGAGACCGGCGCGATCAAGGCGCTGGCGCATATCACCGGCGGCGGCTTCCCGGAAAACATCCCGCGCGTGTTGCCCGAGGGAATGGCCGCCGAGATCGACCTGTCGACGATCCGCGTGCCGCATGTCTTCGCATGGCTCGCAGCCCAGGGTGGCGTGGCGCGCGACGAGATGCTGCGCACCTTCAATTGCGGTGTCGGCATTATCGCGGTGGTTTCGCCGGAAGACAGCGAGACGGTCGCCGAGGTTCTGGAGCGCGAAGGCGAGACTGTCACGCGCATCGGCGTGATGAAAGCCCAGGAAGGCGCGCGCGTGACCTACACAGGAACGCTCGACCTTTGACGCAGAAGCGCAAAAGGGTCGCGGTGCTGATTTCCGGGCGCGGCTCCAACATGGAGGCGCTGATCCGCGCCGCGAAGGAACCTGACTATCCCGCGGAGATCGTCGGCGTGCTCTCCGACAACCGGGACGCCAAGGGTCTGGAAACCGCCGCGGCAGAAGGCATCCCGGCACGGGCCGTGCCACGCAAGGAATTTACATCGAAGCACGAGCACGAGGCCGCGATCCAGGCGGCGCTGGAGGGGTTCGGCGCCGAGATCGTCTGCCTCGCCGGTTTCATGCGGCTGTTGTCGGGCGAGTTTCTCGCGCCGTGGCAGGGCCGGATCATCAACATCCACCCTTCCCTCCTGCCGAAGCACAAGGGCCTCGACACCCATGCCCGGGCGATCCAGGCCGGCGACAAGGTGCATGGCTGCTCGGTGCATCACGTCACCGCCGGCATGGATGAAGGCCCGGTCGTGATGCAGGCCGAGGTGCCCGTCCTGCCGGACGACACACCGGACAGTCTTGCCGCGAAGGTGCTCAAGGAAGAACACCGGATTTATCCGCTGGCGCTGGCGAAAGTGGCCGGAGAGATTGACGGAAAATAGTCGGGTCCCGGCGTTGAGATATTCCCAGTTCTTGCTATGAACCCCGGGCTTTCCGGAGGAGCGAGAGAATGGCCCAACCCCTTGTCATGATTGCCGGCGGCGGTATTGGCGGGCTCGCCACCGCGCTGACGCTGCACCAGATCGGCGTGCCGTCCGTGGTGTTCGAATCCGTTCGCGAGTTGAAACCCCTCGGAGTCGGCATCAACATACAGCCGAACGCCGTGCGTGAACTCCAGGATCTCGGCATCGGGCCGGAAGAGCTCGACAAGGTCGGTGTTCCGGCGAGGGAATGGGCGCTGGTCGGCCTCAACGGCAACGACATCTACTCCGAGCCGCGCGGTTTGCTGGCGGGATACAACTGGCCGCAATACGCCGTGCATCGCGGACTGTTCCATGTCCTGCTCTACAACGCGTTCATCGAGCGGGCAGGCAAGGACGCGGTGCGGCTCGGCTGCCGGGTGACCGGCTACGAGAACAATGCCGACGGCACGGTAACGGCGATCATCGAAAACGCCGACGGCTCGACCTCGCGGGAAACCGGCACGCTGCTGATCGGCGCGGACGGAATCCACTCGGCGATCCGCGCTCAGATGCATCCGGACCAGCCGCCGATCCACTGGGGCGGCGCAATCATGTGGCGTGGCACCACCAAGGCGAGGCCGATCCGCACCGGGTCGTCATTCGTCGGCCTCGGGACCCACAAGCACCGCATGGTGATATATCCGATCTCCCATCCGGATCCGGAGACCGGCCTCGCCACGATCAACTGGATCGCCGAGGTCACGGTGGACAATGCAGAAGGCTGGAAGAACAGCGGCTGGTTCAAGCCGGTAGGTATCGACGATTTCATCCATCATTTCGAGGGCTGGAGCTGGGACTGGCTGGACGTGCCGTCGCTACTGCGCGGCGCCGACATCGCCTATGAAAATCCGATGATCGACCGTGATCCCGTTTCCACCTGGCGGGACGGCAATGTCGGGCTGATGGGCGACGCGGCGCATGCGATGTATCCGACAGGTTCGAACGGCGCGAGCCAGGCCATCATCGACGCACGTGTACTCGGCACCTGCCTGCTCGAGCACGGCGTGACGCCGGACGCGCTCGCCGCATTCGACGAGAAGCTCTGCGGCCCGGTCTCCGAACTGATTCTTCGCAATCGCGGCGCGGGACCGTTCGGGCTGCTGAACATGGTGGACGAGCGCTGCGGCGGCGAATTCGACAATATCGACGACGTGATCCCCGCCGAAGAGCGCGCGGAGTTCATGGCCAAGTACAAGGCGGCGGCCGGCTTCGCGATCGAGAAACTGAACAGTTCGCCGCGGACGATTGCGGAAGGCGCGACGGTGAAGCTTCCGGAAGAGGCGTGAGGGCTTAAAGCGCCCTCACCCACACTTTCGTGTCATGCACGGCCGCGCCGCCATAGGGGGCGACTGCGTCGGCGCCGGTCAGGGTGTTGATGCCGCAGCCGTTCAGATGCGCCTTGTTCGGCCAGAGGCCCTCGGCGACCAGCGTGCCGCGTCCGGGCCGCTCCGACACTTTCAGATGCAGATGCACCTCGCCGCGCGCATTGCCGAGCGCAACCGGCATGCCATCGTGCAGTCCGAGCACCGCCGCGTCGCCGGGATGGATCATCACCTCGGGCCTGCGCTCCTTCTTCACCGAGCCGGGCGTCTCGGCGAAGGTTGAATTGAGGAAGGAGCGTGCGGGCGAGGTGGCGAGGCGGAACGGATGCTCGATGTCCGGATCGTCGGTAAGGTCGAGGTAGTCCGGGAATGCGGGCAACCGGTCCGCCGGGCCCTGCGGGCCGAGCGATTGCGGCGGCCTGTTCGGCGACGGCCCCGCCAGCCAGTCCGGGGAAAAGCGGAACTTGCCGTCCGGATGGCCGAAGCCGTTGACGTAATGCGCGGTTTCGAAATCCGGCTGGACGTCGAACCAACCCTTCGCGTTCAGTGTCTGGAACGTCTCGCCATAGGGCGCGAGCAGGCCGTCGATCAGTTCGCGATCGGTCTTGCCGAAGCCCGGCATTTCCGCGACGCCGAGGCGTTTGCCCAGTTCCTCGAAGACGAAATGGTTCGGGCGCGTCTCGCCCGGACCGTCGATCAGCTTCGGACCGAGCATGACATGCTGATGGCCGCCGCCCTTGTAGATGTCGTCATGCTCCATGAACATCGTTGCCGGCAGCACGACATCGGCCAGTTCCGCCGTCTCGGTCATGAACTGCTCGTGGACGACCGTGAACAGGTCGTCGCGCATCAGTCCCTGCCGCACCAGCGCCTGTTCGGGCATGACATTGGCCGGATTGGTGTTCTGGACCAGCATCGCGGTCACCGGCGGGCCGTTTTGCAACGCCTCGGCGTCACCGGTCAGCACGCGGCCGATCTTCGACTGGTCGAGCCAGCGGACGGACGGATCGGCGTAGGAAGCGCCGGTCAGCTCGCCCTTGTCGAGGCGATAGATGGCCCCATTGTTGTGGAACGCGCCGCCTCCCTCATGCTGCCAGGAGCCGAGAACAGTCGGCACGCAGGTCGCCGCATGCATGGAAACAGCGCCATTGCGGTTGCGGGTGAAACCGTAACCGAGCCGGAAGAAGCTGCGTTTCGTGGTGCCGACAAGCCTGGCGAAAGTCTCGACCTCCTCAGCGGTCAACCCGGTGATCTCCGCCGCCCAGTGAGGATTTCGCGCCTTGAGATGCGCTTCAAGTTCTTCCGGCTTGTCACTGAACCTGCTCATGAAATCGCGGTCAGCATAGCCGTCGCGGAACGCGACATGCATCACCGCGCAGGCAAGCGCCGCGTCGGTGCCCGGCTTGAGGATCAGGCCCATGTCAGCCTGGGCGACCGTGTCGTTGGCGTAAATGTCGATCGCGACGATCTTCGCGCCACGGTCCTTCCGGGCCTTGATCGCATGTGTCATCACGTTGACCTGGGTGGCGACCGGATTTGTACCCCAGATGACGATGCAGTCGGCCTTGGCCATCTCGCGCGGGTCCGGCCCGGCGAGCCTTCCCGTGCCCATCACGTAGCCGGTCCAGGCCATGTTGGTGCAAATCGTGTCGAACTGGTTGGAATAGCGCCTGGCGTGGCGCAGCCGGTGGATGCCGTCGCGCTGCACCTGGCCCATGGTCCCGGCAAAGTAATAGGGCCAGACCGTCTCCGAACCGAACTGCTGCTCCGCCTTCAGGAAGCGTTCGGCAACGAGATCGAGCGCCGCCTCCCAGGAAGCCTGCTGCCATTCGCCCCCGCCCTTTTTTCCCTTGCGGATCAGCGGGTAAAGCAAACGGTCCGGATGATGGATGCGCTCGGCATAACGCGCCACCTTGGCGCAGACAACGCCGGCGGTGTAGCTGTTGTCCTTCGCACCGCGTACCTTGCCGATACGCGCGCCGTCGAGGACCTCGACATCGAGCGCGCAGCAAGACGGGCAGTCATGCGGACAGGTGGAGCGGAAAGTCTCGATTTTCGGTGCGATATTCATGCGGCAGAGACTAGCTTGAAGCCGCGCGGCGCGATAGGAGCAGCTTCATGAATTACCGCCACATATTCCATGCCGGAAACTTCGCCGATGTGTTCAAGCATATCGTGCTGACCCGCGTCATCGCCTACATGCAGAAGAAGGACGCCGCCTTCCGCGTGCTCGACACCCATGCCGGCCTCGGCCTCTACGACCTGTCATCGGAACAAGCGCAGAAGACGGGCGAATGGAAGAGCGGCATCGGCAAGGCGTTCGCCGCCGCGGACAAGGCACCGGCGGACGTGCGCGAGTTGCTGGCACCCTATTTCGAAGCGGTGCGATCCTGCAATCCGGAAGGCGGGATCAGGCAGTATCCCGGTTCGCCGATGATCGCGCGCAAGCTGTTCCGCAAGCAGGACCGCCTCACCGCGCTGGAACTGCACCCGGACGACTTCAAGGTGCTGCACTCGCATTTCGAGGGCGACATCCAGGCCCGCGTGACAAAGCTCGACGGCTGGCTTGGCATGAAGTCGCACCTGCCGCCGAAGGAACGGCGCGGTATCGTGCTGGTCGACCCGCCCTTCGAGGTCTATCACGAGTTCTTCAACATCCTGTCGGCGCTGAAGGAAGGCCACAAGCGGTTCGCCACAGGCACCTTCCTGCTCTGGTACCCCGTCAAGCACCGTCAGGGCGTCGCGGAGTTCCGCGAGGCATTGCGGGCGCTGAAGATCCCCCGCATTCTCGATACCTCGCTGTCGGTGCGGTCGTCGGGCGCGGAAGTGAGTTTCGACGGTTCCGGCATGATCGTGGTCAACCCGCCCTACACGCTGGAAGCCGAATTGCGGACCATCCTGCCCTGGCTGGCTTCTGTGCTGGAGTTCAAAAAGGGCTCGGGCAGCTATTCGATCAACTGGATCGCCGGCGAGTGAGCCCGGAACGGCGATAAACCGGGGTGACGACAGCGGACGAATAAGCTAATCAGACCTGACCGAAGCGAAAGCGGAAAGGAACACGCGATGTCGAGCCGGATTTCATCTGCCCTGCACGGGATTTTGGCCGCAACCGCACTCTTTGCAGCCCCCGTATCTTCCTCGCAAGCGGCCGATCTGGTCGCGCCCGGCCCGTATGTGGCCGCATCCGATTCGGACTGCGCCGCGCCACGACGCCTGGCTTCAATCGAAAGCGATTTCCGCGTGCAGGCGCGGGAGGTTCACCATCAACCCGGTCTCGAGATCGTCTCGATCAGCAATATCAGCGAGAACCGTTACCTGCCGATCGAGGAAGACATCCGCTCTGTCGAGCGCCTCTACTGCAAGGCGAATGCCGCCATGTCGGACGGCCAGGCGCGCACGTTGTGGTACCTGATCGAGTATGGCGAGGGCTTCGCCGGCGCATTCGGCGACAATGTCGAGTTCTGCCTGTCCGGCCTCGACCGCTGGAATGTCTATGACGGGCATTGCCGCGTCCTGCGCTAGGGCGCCGCGACCAATCCAGTCCATGCGTCGCCTTTCGACCGCCGCGCTTGTTGTCGCGGCGGCTGCATTTCTTGCCGCATGCCAGCAGGAAAGCACCGCCGCCGAACCGCAGCCGCGCGACGTGCCAAATGCCACCGGTTTCGATTTCTTCGTGCTCGCGCTTTCCTGGTCTCCCAGCTACTGCGCATCGGAAGGCGAGCACGCCAACAGGCAACAATGCGGCGCGGATGCATCCCACGGTTTCGTCGTGCACGGCTTGTGGCCGCAATTTCAACGCGGCTATCCGAGCGACTGCCCGACGGACCGGCCGCTCGGCGTTCCGCGCCCCCTATCCGACACGATGCTGGACATCATGCCGTCGACGGGTCTCGTCCGGCACCAGTGGACCAAGCACGGCACCTGCTCCGGGGTTTCGCAGAAGGACTATTTCACGCTGACGCGGATGGCCTTCGAGCGGATCGCGATCCCCGGCGGCTATCGCTCCGAGACATCCGTCCGCCCGGTCGATCCCGACAGCGTCGAAGCCGCCTTCACGGCCGCCAATCCGGGCCTGCCCGCCAATGCCATCGCGGTCACCTGCGACCGACACTACCTACGAGAGGTTCGCATTTGCCTGACGCGCGATCTCGCGGGTTTCGTAGCCTGTCCCGAGGTCGATGACGACGGCTGCTCAAGAGACAGCGCCGTCATGCCGCCGGCCCGGTGACCGGCGGCCGGGTAGATAGCGGGCGGAACCTTGACAGGATATGGCGCCGTCGTGCCTTTGCGCCATTTCCGCCAGTTACTTCTTGCCGTCCGACTCGGTTGATTTCGGCTGGATCGACCGGCCAAGGCCCTTGTTCATGCGAATGTCTTCCGTCGCGTCATGCTCGGATTCGGACTGCTCGCCCTTTTGCTCCTTGCGGAGCGCCTTGTTGCCTTGCGAGATAGTGCGCTTGTCAGGATTCTCGACGATTTCGTCATTGCCGACCTGTTTCGGTGTATCGACCATTTTCGTTCTCCTTTTTGCATCTGCAGGAGAAACGTGCTGAGGAACTTCCCGTTCCATCCCTGATGGCGCGGCACGCCGAAAAACATGCGGGACGCCGACGCCGTCGAATTGTCGCTTTTGCAAGGAAGAAACCGTCCCATGCCCCGCCTGCTCTATTCGCCCGCCTCACCCTATTCAGCCAAGGTCCGCATGGCAGCCTCCTGGCTCGACCTGCCGATCGAAGCGGAAACCGTCAACACCAATGACGAACCGGCGCTGCTGATCGGCAACAATCCGCTCGGCAAGATCCCGACGCTGATCCTCGACGACGGCGCGGCGCTGTTCGACAGCCGCGCGATCATGCAGGAACTTGACCGGATGAGCGGGCGGAAGCTGTTTCCGCGCAACGCGCAGAAACGCATGGAAGCGGAAAGGCTGGAGGCGCTCGCCGACGGCATTTGCGACGTGTTGCTTGCGCAGGTCTACGAGCAACGCTTCCGTCCGGCCGAAAAGGTGCATCAGCCCTGGCTCGACCTTCAGGCACGCAAGGCGGTGCGGGGTCTCGACTGGCTGAACGACAACGCGCCGCGCGTGACGTCGAAGCTCACCGGCGGGCAATTCGCGGTGGCGGCCATGCTCGGCTATCTCGACCTGCGGTTCAGCGACATGAACTGGCGGCGCGGACGGCCGAAACTGAAGCGGTTCGAGGACCGCTTCGCGGCGGCGTTCCCCGGTTACGCCGCAATGCGGCCGCAGGGATAAAAGAAAACCCGCGCGGATCGCTCCGCGCGGGTTCCTTTTTGCCGATTGCGAACCGGTCAGAACTTCAGGCCGATACCGGCATTGACCGTGTGGGCGCTGAAGCCGGACGACACCGTCGCAGGCCCGCTGATCGTGTATTCCTTGCTCTGGTAGTCGGAGTAGCGGTATTCGACGCGACCGAAGACGTTCTCGGTAATCAGCGCTTCCGCGCCGGCGCCAACCGTCCAACCCAGATGCGTGTTGGAATCGCTGACCGTTCCGTCATCGACTTCCGCACCGGTAATCGCCAGACCGCCGGTACCGTAGATCATCACCGGATCGAAGGCGTAACCGATACGGCCGCGAAGCGAGCCGAAGCCGGTCTGCCTGGCTTCGACGCCACCGAGCGTGCCGTCCGTGCCGGAATAGCCGGCGTCGGCCTCGACACCGTAGACCACGGAGCCGTTCTGGATGTTGTAACCGGTGAAGGCACCGCCGCTCCAGCCGTTGGCATCGATATCGCCACCGGTGGCGTCGAACGAACCCCAGTTGTAACCGCCGAAGACACCGGCATAGAAGCCGGACCAGCTGGCGGCAGGCGCATATTGCACGGGCGCGGCAACCGGCGGCTCCGGCGGCGCCTCGACAGCATCGGCGGCAAGAGCGGCATTTCCGGCGAGCATCGCCAGTGCGATCCCGCCGGCCAGTTTCGTAATTCTGCGCATTTCAATCTCCTTAAGGTACCCTGATACGTGCCCCCAGGGACAAGAGCCGTTCAGGGACACGACCGTGCCCCAAACTCCCTGAATGCAGGTTTGGTTCCCGAATGCGGCGGCAGCGTTGCAGGATTGCGGAGATTCAGTGGCGGAAAAGTGGAGGCCTGCGGGTGTGCTTTTCCGGCAACAGGAGATGCGTGGTTTCTTTGCGTTGCCGCCTATATAGAGGTGACGTTTTGATGCATACAGATTCCCATGATTGTTGATTTCCTCATGCTCGTCGCCGGGTTGGTGCTTCTCGTATTCACCGGCGACTTTCTCGTCAAAGGCGCGGCGGGCCTCGCCGAAAACCTCGGAATCCCGGCCCTGATCATCGGTCTGACGATTGTCGCCTTCGGCACCTCGGCGCCGGAACTGATGGTGTCGCTGCAATCCGCGCTGACCGGCGCGCCCGATATCGCGGTCGGCAACGTGGTCGGTTCGAACATCGCCAATATCCTGCTGGTCATGGGGCTGCCGGCGTTGATCGCCGTGATTCATGCCAATCAAAGCGGGCTGGCGCGCAACGTTGCCGTCATGCTGGTCTTCACCATCGCCTTCATGTGGATGATCAGCGACGGAATACTGGCACGTATCGAGGCCGCTGGGCTGTTCGTCGGCCTCCTTCTGTTCGTCCTGGCGCAGATCCTGCGGGCGCGGGCGCATATCGACGAGGACGAGCCGGAGGACTACCACGACGAACTCGGTGAATTGCCGCATTCTCCGAAGCGTATTGCGCTTTATCTGATCGGCGGGATCATCGGCCTGCCGCTCGCCGCGCATCTGACGGTCGGCGGCGCGTCCGGCCTTGCCGAGGTTTTCGGGGTCTCGCAGGCCGCGATCGGCCTTACGATCGTCGCCATCGGCACCTCGCTGCCGGAACTCGCCACAACGATGATGGCCGCATGGCGCAAGAACGCGGACGTGGCACTGGGCAACATCATCGGCTCGAACATCTTCAATATCGCCGCCATCATGGGCGTCACGGGGCTGATCGTGCCGGTGCCGGTTTCCGAAATCATGATCGATCGGGACATGTGGATCATGCTGGCGACGGCAATTCTTCTCACGATCATCTGCTTCGTGCGCATCACCACCGGCAAACTGCTCGGCGGGGCTATGTTCGTGGCTTATCTGGCCTATATCGTTTCGGTGTTCTGACCAGCGGGAGACTCAATTGCGGAACAAGGGCGTAGCGCTCGTCACCGGCGGCGCGAAGCGAATCGGCCGCGCTATTGCCGAAGACCTCTGCCAGAACGGCTTCACGGTCGTCATCCATGCGCATCATTCGGTCGCGGAAGCCGAAGCCCTGGCCGCCTCGCTTCGCGAACGCGGCGGGACGGCACAGGCGCTTGCCGCCGATCTGACCGACATGCAGGCAGCGACAGGACTCATTGCCCGCGCGGCGGAAACCGCGGGGCCGGTCGATCTGCTGGTCAACAACGCCTCAACCTTCGAACATGACGAGATCGGCGCGCTCGACGAGGGCACGTGGGACATGCATTTCGCAATGCATGCCAAGGCGCCGGCGTTTCTCACCCAGGCGATGGCGGCAAGCCTGCCGGATGACCGCGAAGGCGTCGTCGTCAACATGATCGACCAGCGAGTGTGGCGCCTGACGCCCAATTTCTTCTCCTACACGCTGTCGAAGGCCGCGCTGTGGACGGCAACGCAAACCATGGCGCAGGCGCTTGCGCCGCGCATACGCGTCAATGCCATCGGCCTCGGGCCGACACTGAAAAGCGCACGCCAGAGCGAGCAAGATTTCGCCAAGCAGGCAAAGGCCATTCCGCTGCAACACGGTCCGGACCTGAGCGAGATTGGCGCGACGATCCGCTATTTCCGGGAGAACCGCTCGATCACCGGACAAATGATCGCGCTGGACGGCGGCCAGCACCTGGCGTGGGAAACGCCCGACATTGCGGGAATCGCCGAATAGCACCATCTGTCAGTAAGATGCCGAACGCTATTGATGCCGCAGCCCGGCACCGCTGAAATAGGACGATGAGCGCAAAACCGATTCCCGACAACAATATCGCCGAGACGGAACTGGAAGGCGGCGACGACCCCGTCGTGGCCGCGCTCGGCAAAAATCTCGTCTGGGACACGGCCGACAACCTCGCCGAGGACCTCTCCGGCGCGGAACTGATCAAGGCCTACGTGAAGCGGCTGCCCAATGCGCCCGGCGTCTACCGCATGTTCAATGGCGACGGCGACGTGCTTTACGTCGGCAAGGCGGCGAACCTGAAGAAACGGGTGACGAACTACGCCCAGGGACGCGGCCATTCCAACCGCATCACGCGGATGATCGGGCTGACGGCGGCGATGGAATTCGTCACCACGCGCACAGAAACCGAAGCGCTGCTGCTCGAAGCCAATCTGATCAAGAGGTTGCGGCCGCGCTTCAACGTGCTGATGCGCGACGACAAGTCGTTTCCCTACATCCTGATCACCGGGAATCACGAGGCGCCGGGGATCTTCAAGCACCGCGGCGCGCAAACGAAGAAGGGCGACTATTTCGGCCCGTTCGCCTCGGCCACCGCCGTCGGGCGGACGATCAACGCGCTGCAGCGCGCCTTCCTGCTGCGGACCTGCACCGACAGCGTCTACGAGAGCCGCACGCGGCCGTGCCTGCTCTACCAGATCAAACGCTGTTCCGGCCCTTGCACCGGCGAAATATCGACGGAGGGTTACGCCGAACTGGTCAAGGAGGCCAAGGCGTTCCTGTCCGGACGCAGCCAGGCCGTGCAGGCCGACATGTCGAAGACGATGCAGGAGGCGGCCGAAAACCTCGATTTCGAGCGTGCCGCCGTCTACCGCGACCGGATCTCCGCACTGACCGCGATCCAGAGCCACCAGGGCATCAATCCGCAGACCGTGGATGAAGCCGACGTGTTCGCCATCCAGCAACAGGGTGGCATGACCTGCATCCAGGTGTTCTTCTTCCGCACCGGGCAGAACTGGGGTAACCGCGCCTATTTCCCGAAGGCCGATGCCTCGTTGGAGCCCGAAGACGTGCTCGGCGCCTTCATCTCGCAATTCTACGACAACAAGCCGGTGCCACGCCTGATCCTGGCGTCGGAGACGCTGCCGGAAGCCGACCTGCTCGCTGAAGCCCTTTCCTTGAAGGCACCGCGCAAGGTGGCGGTGACGCGGCCGCAACGCGGCGAACGCCGCGATCTCGTCGAGCATGCGCTGGCCAACGCCAAGGAAGCACTCGGCCGCCGGTTGGCCGAAACCTCCTCGCAGGCCAAGCTGATGGCCGGCATGGCGGAGGCCCTGCATCTCACACGTGTGCCGCGGCGCGTCGAGGTCTACGACAACTCGCACATCATGGGCACCAATGCGGTCGGGGCGATGATCGTCGCCGGGCCGGATGGCTTCGCCAAGAACCAGTACCGCAAGTTCAACATCAAGTCGGAAACGGCCACACCGGGCGACGACTTCGCGATGATGCGCGAGGTCATGGAGCGGCGGTTCTCGCGGCTGGTTAAGGAAGAAGGCATTCCCGACCGCTCGGCCGAAAACGGCGAGGAGGAAACGGATGCCGTCCCCGACACCTTGCCCGCCTGGCCGGACCTGCTGCTGATCGACGGCGGTCTCGGCCAGATCAACTCCGTGATGACGATCCTGAAGGAACTCGGCGTCGACCAGGCCGTCGATGTCGTCGGCGTCGCCAAAGGCGTCGACCGGGACGCCGGGCGCGAACGTTTCTTCATTCCCGGAAAAACCGATTTCACGCTGCCGCCGCGCGATCCGGTGCTCTATTTCATCCAGCGCCTGCGCGACGAGGCACACCGTTTCGCCATCGGGTCGCACCGCGCGCGACGCAAGAAGGAAATGGTGAAAAACCCGCTCGACGAGATCGACGGAATCGGGCCGGCGCGCAAGCGCGCGCTGCTGCATCACTTCGGCGCGGCCAAGGGGGTGGCGCGTGCAGCGCTCGACGATCTGGAGAAGGTCGAAGGCATCTCGGAAGCGATGGCCCGGCAGATTTACGATCATTTCCGCCAGTCGAACTGATCGCCGCGGCAACACGTGGCACTTGACCGCCACGATTTCCGATGCTTCTCACATTGCATGGCCCATAGCGCTTTCAACCTGCCGAACCTCTTGACCTACACCCGCATCCTCGCGGTGCCGCTGATCGTCGTCTGTTTCTTCCTGGAAGGCCGGCTGCAATCGAGCGATTTTGCGCGCTGGCTGGCGTTCGGCATCTTCGCCGCCGCCAGCCTGACAGACTTTTTCGACGGCTATCTCGCGCGCAAGTGGAAGCAGACCTCCAATATCGGGCGCATGCTCGATCCGATCGCCGACAAGCTGGTCGTCTCCGTCGTGCTGCTGCTGCTCGCCGCGGACGGCTCGATCGCCGGCTGGAGCCTGTGGGCGGGCGTCATCATCCTGTGCCGGGAAATCCTGGTCTCGGGCCTGCGCGAGTATCTCGCCTCGCTGGAAGTCAGCGTGCCGGTCACTTGGCTCGCCAAGTGGAAGACAGCGATCCAGCTGGTCGCCATCGGCTTCCTGCTGATCGGCCCTGCCGGCGACAAGCTGGTGCCCTATGTCACCGAGACAGGCCACGTGCTGCTGTGGATCTCGGCGGTCGTGACGCTCTATACCGGCTGGGACTATTTCCGCTCCGGTCTCAAGCATGTGATCGAGGAATAGCATGACCAAACTGGTCTATTTCGCCTGGGTGCGCGAGCGCATCGGTGTCGGGGAAGAAGACGTCGACCTTCCGGAGAGCGTCAAGACCGGCGCGGACCTGCTCGCATGGATGAAAACGCGCGGCGAGAACTACGAGGCGGCGCTGGCGATGGACAATGCCATCCGCATCGCGGTCGACCAGGAGCATGTCGATCATGACGAGGCGCTGGGCGCACCACGCGAGATCGCGCTGTTTCCGCCGATGACCGGAGGCTGATATGGGCGCGGTCGAGCCCGTCATCCGTGTCCAGGAGGAGGATTTCGACGTTGCTGCGGAAAGCGCGCGGCTGACGGACGGGCGGGCCGATGTCGGCGCCGTCGTGACATTTACCGGGCTTTGCCGCGACGAAGGCGGTACGCTTGCCGCGCTGGAACTGGAGCACTATCCCGGCATGGCGGAAGCCGAGATCGGCCGTATCGCCAGACAGGCCGCTGAGCGTTGGCCGCTTGCCGGGCTGACCGTCATCCATCGTCACGGGAAAATCGCGCCGGGCGAAAACATCGTCCTCGTCGTCACGGCGTCGGCGCATCGCCATGCGGCCTTCGAGGCGGCCAGCTTCCTGATGGACTTCCTGAAAACGCGCGCGCCATTCTGGAAGAAGGAACACATGAAGGACGGCACCGACGGTGGCTGGGTCGACGCCAAGGACGCAGACGACAAGGCCACGGAGCGATGGTAGTCAGGCGGAAAGCGTAAAGGCACCCGCTGCGACGGCACTAAAATGGCAGGCGGAGGCGGCAAGCACGAAGGCATGCCAGATCGCGTTCTGGAACTTCAGCCCGTTCCACAGGTGGAAAACAACGCCGATCGAATAGAGCAGGCCACCGGCGAGGATCAATACAGAGACGGCAATGGGCAGCGTTTCGAAGATCGGCCATGCAAGCGTCAGGCTTGCCCATCCGAGCAGCAGGAAGATCCCCACGCTGATCCCGTCCAGCTTGTGGCGGAGAAACAGCTTGGCCGCGGCCCCGAGGAGGGCCGCGATCCACACAAAAGCCAGTATGGAATAGGAGAACGCGCTTCCGATCAGCACGACCAGCGGCGTGTAGGTACCGGCGATCTTGAAGAAGATCGCCGCCTGATCGAACCGGCGCAGGACCGGCTTCCAGTCGGCATGGGACACCATGTGATAGGCGGCGGAGACAGAGAACAGCGCGACGACCGTGACGCCGTAGATGGCGAGCGCAGTGGTCGAGAACACGTCGAGCGTCGGAATGGCGGCGATCAGGAGAACAACCACGGCAACCACGCTCGCAGCGATGCCGACAGCGTGGATGATGCCGTCGGCAATGCGTTCCGCGCGCGTATAATCCGGGTAAGTCATCGCACCTCTCGACATGGCCAAGTCCAACCCTACGACACGGATTGCAGCAAGACTGTGTTAAATCCCGATGAAGGCGTTTTGTCGCACCGCACAATCGGATATCAGCGAGTGCAGGACACCAGGGCGGAGGAAGAAATGAGCGATACTGCGCGGCAATTGCCGCTGGACACCTACCCGGCGAAGACGAACCAGACCCTGCGCTACAATGACCAGGACCAGGCTGGCCACGTCAACAACGCAGTTTATTCGACGATGTTCGAGGCCGGCCGTGTGCCGATCCTCTACGACCCGGCGCGGCAGATGCCGCCTGCGGGCTGCCATTTTTCCATCGTGCGGATCACCATCGATTATCTCGCCGAGATGACCTGGCCCGGAGAGGTCACGATCGGCACCGGCGTCACCCGGATCGGCAATTCGTCGGTCGCGTTCCGGCAGGCGGTGTTCCTCGACGGCCAATGCCGGTCGGTGGCCGAGTCGACCGTTGTCCTGACGAATGCGACCACACGCAAATCGCAGCCGCTGCCGGACCACGCGCGCGCATGGTTCGAAACCCTGCTGCTGCCTCAACAGGCATGAAAAAACCGGGCGCGAAGGCCCGGTTTTCCAAATCTCGAAGAATTTTCCGGCAGTTAGCCGACGATATCGCAGCCGGCGAACCAGAAGGCAATTTCCTCGGCAGCGGTTTCCGGCGCGTCGGAACCGTGCACCGAATTTTCGCCGATCGAGTTGGCGAATTCCTTGCGGATCGTGCCCTCGGCGGCATCGGCCGGGTTGGTGGCGCCCATGACTTCGCGGTTCTTCGCGATGGCGTTTTCGCCTTCCAGAACCTGAACGACGGTCGGGCCGGAAGACATGAACTCGGTCAGTTCACCAAAGAACGGGCGCTCCTTGTGGACGGCATAGAATGCTTCCGCCTGGCGCTGGCTCATCCAGACGCGCCTGGAAGCGACGACGCGAAGGCCGGCTTCTTCCAGCTTCTGGGTGATCGCGCCGGTCAGGTTACGCTTGGTGGCGTCCGGCTTGATCATGGAAAAGGTACGCTCGATGGCCATGTGACAGTCCTCTTGATCGTGGTAGGGGGAGAATTGAAATTCGCGCGGTCTATAGCTGTCCGCATGGCGCTTGCCAAGTGGCGCGCGGCATCGCACCCTCGCCGGCAAAAGGGGAAATCACGGCATGGACGGAATTCAGCACTATCGCATGTTCGCGGCCTACAACCGCTGGGCGAACGAACGGATTTACGATGCGGCGGAATATCTCTCCGACGAGGAATGGGAACGCGATGTGCGCGCCTTCTTCGGCTCGATATGCGGCACGCTGAATCACGTTCTGGTCGCCGACCGGATCTGGATGCACCGGTTCACCGGCACAGGCGAGACGCACCGGATGCTGAGCGAAATGCCGCATCCCCGGTTCGCCGAACTGAAAACCGCGCGCGGCGCGATGGACGAGCGCATCGTCGACTACGCCGACAGTCTGGACGAAGAGACGCTCGGCGGTCTGTTTTCCTACGTGTCGATCACCAACCCGACGGAGATTACGCAGCGGCTCGCCCCGGCGCTGGCGCATTTCTTCAATCACCAGACACATCACCGCGGCCATGCGCACATGATCCTGTCCGTGCTGGGACACGAGCCGCCGCCGCTCGACCTGATCTACTTCCTGCGGACGGAAGAAGGCGAAGAGTTCATGTGAGCGGGGGGTGGTTTACCAATCGTTAGGCATAGGCGGGGAGACGCCGCAACCCTTGCCCGCTGACGCCGTTTCACTCTGGCGCCCGGCGTAAAAAAACCGCCGGCCGCGCGATTGCGTGACGGAGGCAGACATGGCTGAACCGATACGGACGATATTCGCCCAACTCGCGGACGCATGTGCGTTTCCCGTGAGCATTCCGACCTGGAAATGCGTCGCTGACAGCGCCGTGCTCGCCCGCTCGCGGGAAACGGGGACGCGCGGACAGTCCGCGACGCGCGCGGCATAATCTACTTTTGCGCGCAAAAAAGGCAGAGCATTCGCCCAAGGGCTGTGTACAAACCAACCGCAGCTTGACGTCACAATCGTGTATCGGGTCTGATAGACCTGCTTTCGACCGGTAAATGACTTGCCTGGCCGCAGAGCACCGGAACACTACTGGTCCGGAGGACGGGCTGCCCACGGGCAGCCCGTTTTTCATGCGCCGTCCCGCTTGCGATTTGCAGGGCTTTCCGCCACAAGCCCGCCATGCTTCAGATTACCGACCTCACATTCCGCATGATGGGCCGCCCGCTGTTCGAGGGGGCGACCGCTGTCGTGCCCGAAGGCATGAAAGTCGGACTAGTCGGCCGCAACGGCACGGGCAAGACCACCCTGTTCAAGATGATGACCGGCGAACTTGCGCCTGAAAGCGGCTCGATCGAACTGCCGAAGGGCCTCAGGATCGGCCAGGTGGCGCAGGAAGCGCCCGGCACCGAGCAGACCCTGATCGAGGTTGTGCTTGCCGCCGATCTGGAGCGCACCGCGCTGCTCGCCGAAGCGGAGACGGCGACCGACCCGGACCGCATTGCGGCCATCCATGTGCGCCTCGCCGACATCGACGCCCATTCCGCGGAAGCGCGTGCGGGCGCGATCCTGCACGGCCTCGGTTTCGACGCCGAGGCGCAGCAACGGCCCTGCTCGGCGTTTTCAGGCGGTTGGCGGATGCGCGTCGCGCTTGCCGCCGTGCTGTTTTCCCAGCCCGATCTCCTGATGCTCGACGAGCCGACCAACTATCTCGATCTCGAAGGCACGCTGTGGCTGGAAAACTACGTTCAACGCTACCCGCACACCGTCGTCATCATCAGCCATGACCGCGACCTCTTGAACTCTACCACCAATGCGATCCTGCATCTGGACAACAAGAAGCTCACCTTCTATCGCGGCAACTACGACCAGTTCGCCCGCGCCCGCGCCGAGAAGCTGATGCAGGCGACCAAGATGGCGGAAAAGCAGGCCGCCAAGCGCAAGCACATGGAAGCCTTCGTCGAACGCTTCCGCGCCAAGGCATCGAAGGCGCGGCAGGCGCAAAGCCGCCTTAAAGCGCTGGAGAAGATGGCGCAGGTCGACATCGCCATCGACAGCGACGTACAGCCAATCCGCCTGCCCTCGCCCGAACGCCAGCCGGCCTCGCCGATCATCAACATGGAAGGCGTGAGCGTCGGCTACAGCGAGGGATCGCCAATCCTGCAGCATCTCGATCTGCGTATCGACGCCGACGACCGCATCGCCCTGCTCGGCGCCAACGGCAACGGCAAGTCGACCTTCGCCAAACTCGTCGCGAACCGGCTGAAGCCGATGGGGGGCAAAGTGACCCGCGCCGACAAGCTGCGTATCGCCATGTTCGCGCAGCACCAGCTCGACGATCTCGTGCCGGAGCACACGCCGTACGACCATGTGCGCGCGCTGATGCCGGACCAGCCCGAATCGAAAGTGCGCGCCCGCGTCGCACAGATCGGACTTGGCGGCGACCGCATGAATACCAAGGCAAAGGATCTGTCCGGCGGCGAGCGGGCGCGCCTGCTGATCGGCCTCGTCACCTTCGACGCGCCGCATCTTCTGATCCTCGACGAACCGACCAACCACCTGGACATCGACAGCCGCTCCGCACTGGCGGAGGCACTGAACGACTACAAGGGCGCGGTTATCCTGATCAGCCACGACCGGCACCTCATCGAAGCCTGTGTCGAGCGGCTCTGGCTTGTCCATGACGGGGCCGTCCAATCCTATGACGACGACCTGGAGGCCTATCGCAAGCTGATCCTGAAAGGGCCAGTCAAGTCCGGTGGGGCGGAAAACGCCGCGGCGTCCGGCGGATCGTCGCTTTCCGGCAAGGAACGGCGCAAGCAGGCAGCCGCGCGGCGCCAGGAATACGCGCCGCTCAAGAAGAAGATCAGGGATTTCGAGGCACGGATCGAGAAGGCGCAAAAAGAGATCAAGGCCATCGAAGGCGACATGACCCGGCCCGAAATCGTCAATGACGGGAACAAGGTGATCGAACTGTCGAAGAAACGGTCCGACCTGGAAGGCCGCATTGCCGAGTGGGAAGAAAGCTGGATCGCGCTGTCGGCGGAATATGAAGAGGCGATGGCGGAAGCCTGACCGGTTTTCGGCCTGATCAGTCGTCGTCGCCTTCGCGCCCCCAGGTGATATCGGGTTTGCTTTTGTCCGGTTCAGGTCCGGGCTCCGGCCGGCGATAGCCGATGCTGGAGGTTTTCGAGACGCGCCGGTCGCTTTCCTCGCGCCTGCGACGCCGCCGCCCGCCGAGCAGAACCATCACGCCGCCGACAGCGATCAGAACGAAGCCGATCGGCTGGAGGCCGCCTTCCGGCAGACCGGTATTGAGATATTCGCGACCGAAGGCCGCGATCAGGCCGGCGGCAAGCAGGAGGAAACCGAGCAGCCTGATCATGCAGCCGGTCCCGTTCGGTCCTTGCGCCAGACAGCGAAACTGTGCGGAACCTTGCGGCCCGGCCGGTCGAGGGTGAACAGGTCTTCGCTTTCCAGCGTGAAGCCGAGGCCCTGGAAAACATGCAGTTTCGACTTCTCCAGCGGCCAGGGCGGGCCGCTGACCTCCGCGCCATCCTCGCGCCAGCGCGCATAGACCAGCAAAGTGCCGCCGGGCTTGACGAGCGAAGCGACCGCTCGCGCCGTATCCTCCAGCATGTCGGGCGACAGCGACTGCAGCGTGTAGCACTCGTTTACGAGGTCGAAGGATCCCTGCCAGTCTTCCGGCAGGTGGAACAGGTCAGCGGTGGTGTATCGCACCGGCGAATCCGGGAAGCGCTTCTGCGCCCAGCGGATGGCATGGTCGGAAAGATCGAAAGCCGTCGTCTCGTAACCGGCCTCGGCCAGTGCCTCGGCGTTGTCGCCAAGGCCGCAGGCAATGTCGATGGCTGACAGTTTGCCGTTTCCGGGATGCTTCACCAGCCATTCATGAAGCGTGGCCTTGGCCGCCAGATCCGCCCAGGGAATCTGGCCCGGGTCGCCCTCGGCGCGGCGATAGATGTCCTTGAAAAAGCTGCGGCGCTCGGGAAGCGTTTCGCCTTCCCGGTCCTTGGCTTCGTCGTTCATGCCGCCTTCTCCCAGCCGCCATCCGGCTTCTGCTTGTAGTAAGCGAGGTCGTGGCTCTCCGCCTTCAGCGCCTTCCAGTGGCCGCGTGCCTCATGCAGCGCCTGCTCGTCGAGGCCGTCGAACATGAGGACAACACGGTCATAGCCAGCCAGATCGTCCGGCGGCATGGCACCGTCTACCAGAAAGCGTATCTGCGCTCCGTTCGGATTGTCGGGCGACACGGTCAGGAAGACCGGCTGGTCGGCCGGCCTTTCATCTCCGTCACGGCCATGCGGCAGGAAGCTGTCGGTGCGGTAACTCCACAGAAGGGCATCGAGGTCGTCCCTCACTTTCTCACCTCCCGACTGGATAACGGCACGCCATTTCCGCGCGATCGACTTCTCGACGAGGGTCGGCAACGCCTCGTCGAGGGTCGATTCGGTCAGGTGATAGAAGAAGACCTCGGCCATCGCGCTCCGGTCAGCCCTCGTAATGGTCCGCCACCAGCCGGTCGAGCAGGCGCACGCCGTAACCCGAACCCCAGGACTGGTTGATGTCGGTCGACGGCGACGACATGGCGGTGCCGGCGACGTCGAGATGGACCCACGGCACATCGCCGACGAAGCGCTTGAGGAACTGCGCCGCCGTGATCGCGCCGCCGAAGCGGCCGCCGACGTTCTTCATGTCGGCGAACTTGGAATCGATCAGCTTGTCGTATTCCGGGCCCATCGGCATGCGCCAGACCGGCTCGTTGGTGAGTTTCGCCGCGGACGCCAGATTGTCGGACAGCTCGTCATCGTTGGAGAACAGGCCGGCATGATGCTGGCCGAGCGCGACCATGATGGCACCGGTGAGCGTCGCCAGGTTGATCATGAATTGCGGCTTGAAGGTTTCCTTGCAGTACCAGAGCGCATCGCACAGAACGAGACGGCCTTCGGCGTCGGTGTTGATGACCTCGATGGTCTGGCCGGACATCGAGGTGACGATGTCGCCCGGACGCTGGGCGTTCCCGTCCGGCATGTTCTCCACGAGACCGATGATGCCGACGGCGTTGACCTTGGCCTTGCGCGCGGCAAGCGCATGCATCAGGCCGGTCACCGCGGCCGCGCCGCCCATGTCGCCCTTCATGTCCTCCATGCCGCCGGCAGGCTTGATCGAAATGCCGCCGGTGTCGAACACGACGCCCTTGCCGATGAAGGCAAGCGGCTTGTCCTTGGCCTTGCCGCCGTTCCACTTCATCACGACGAGCCGCGGCGGGCGAACCGAGCCCTGGGCGACGCCGAGAAGCGCGCCCATGCCCATTTTCTTCATTTCCTTTTCGGTCAGGATGTCGATCTCGACGCCAAGGGCCGACAACGCTTCCGCGCGGGCGGCGAACTCGACCGGCCCGAGGATATTGGCAGGCTCGTTGACGAGATCGCGCGCCAGCATGATGCCGCGCGCCACGGCTTCCGCCGTATCCCACGCCTTTTTCGCAGCGGAGACGTTATCGACCATCAATGCAGCCTTCTGGGCGACCTTCTTGTCGCCGCCATCTTCGTCATCGGACTTCTTCGTCTTGTACTTGTCGAAATCGTAGGCGCGCAGCAGGAAACCCTGGGCGAAGGCGGCTGCGGCCTGCGGGGTGACGTCGACGCCGTCGCATTCCATCAGCACGGACACGTGCGGGTCGGACGCGGTCTTGCCGCGCACCACGCCGCCGAGCGCCGTCCAGTCGGTTTCCTTGATCGATTCGGCCTCGCCGGCCCCGACAACGAGAATCCGGTCGACCGGAGCGCCGCCCGGCGCGACCACGTCGACGACGGCCTTCGCCTTGCCCTTGAATTTCGCGACCTCGATCGCTTTTGCCAGTATGCCGGAAGGATCGATTTCTGCTGCCAGCGCCGGCAGCTTGCCATCCTTGGCGGCCAGGATGACGGCGGTTCCCTTCTTCGGAGCTGCAATCCTGGCGAATGAAATGGTCGGAAGAACGGTCATGGAATTCCTGTCACAATGAATGAAGATGCCCGGAACGCGCGAACCTGTTGTTGCCGAGCGAAGCGGCGACTTGATTTTGGCGTTTCAGGTGGCGATAGCAAGACCGCACGGCGGCGGCAACGCCTTGTTAACCAAGTCCCTTGGCGAAAGTTTAGCACGGGCCCGATTATTGTTAACGATCCTTTGTCCGCTGCGGACTAATTTTAAACAAAGCGGGCCGTTTCCCGGTTGCGTGCAACGTGCGGGGAACCGGTGATGCGGAAAGGTGCGTATTGAATACGCTGCAGCGCTATATTTTCCGCCGGATCGCCGTCCTCACGCTTGCGTCCTTTCTCGCGGTGCTCGGCGTCGTCTGGGTGACCCAGGTGCTCAGCCGCATCGATTTCGCAACCAGTTCGGGCCAGTCGATGTTCGCGTTCCTGAAACTGGTCGCGGTGCTGACGCCGCAACTGGCATCGCTGGTGCTGCCAATCGCGGTGGTCATCGGCACGGTGCAGGTGTTTTCCACGATGAACGCCGATTCGGAAATGGCGGTGATGTCGGCGTCGGGCGTTTCGCGCGGCATGGTCGCGCGTCCGGTCCTTGTCGTCGCAGGCGTCGCCAGCCTGTTCGTGCTAGTGTCCAACCACTATGTCGAACCGCTCGCCAACCGGACGTTGCGCGATCTTCTGGTTTCGGCGCGCACCGACCTTCTGACCAGCCTTGTGCGCGAAGGCGCATTCACCGAGCTCGATGACGACCTGACGGTCTATGTCGACCGGCGGCTTCCCGGCAACGGGCTTGCCGGAATCATGGTTTCGGATACGCGCGACGAGACCCTCGGACTGATCTACTACGCGCAATCGGGCGCGGTCGGAAAGATCGACGGCAAGGAGGTGATGGTCATGACCAACGGCCAGATCCACCGCAAGAACCTGCAGGACGGGTCGCTGTCGATCATCCGTTTCAATTCATACGCGATGAGCCTCGCGCAATTCGCATCGGCGGGCAGCTGGACCGATTACGCGCCGCATGAGCGCGAGACGGTGGACCTGCTTCGCCCGGATCCGAACGACAAGACGTTTCAGAACCAGCCCGGCTGGGTGCGCGGAGAGTTGCACCGGCGGATGACCGACTGGCTCTATCCGATCCTGTTCGCCTATGTCGCGCTCGTCGTCGCCGGGCAGACGCAATCGCACCGCCAGGCGCGGTTCAACGCCTTCTTCCTGGCTCTCGGCGGCGCCTTGGCCTATCGCTGGGGCGCCTATGCGATCTATTCGGCCAACCGGGCGAACGGCGATCTATGGTGGCTGTTCTACGCGCTGCCGATCGGCGCCACTCTCGTCGGCATCGTGATGTATCACCGCGGCATCACGGTTGCCGTGCCGGACCGGCTCGTCAGGGCGTGGGAGGCGATCGCCGACCGCATACGGCAGATGCGCGTTCGCGCCGCACGCGCAAGGACGGCGTGACGCAATGGGCCGGACGCTGCAGACATATTTCTTCTTCCAGACGCTGCGCATGATCGTCTTCTTCGCGCTCGGCATCGCGGCGGTCGCTTTCCTGATCGACTTCACGGAACTGTCGAACCGCACGTCCAGCCTGCCGCAATATTCGGTCGGCGCCGCCCTGACCCTGTCGGCGATGCGGGTTCCCTTCATCCTGCAAATCGCCCTGCCCTTCATCGTGCTTTTCGCGACGATGACAACGCTGATGCTGCTGAACCGCAAATACGAACTGGTTGTCGCGCGGTCGGCCGGCGTTTCGGCGTGGCAATTCCTGTTTCCCGTGTGCGCCGCCGCCTTCGCTGTCGGCGTATTCGCGGTCACGGTGATGAATCCGATCGCCGCAAGCGGTTATTCTCGTGCCGAGGCCATCGAGGGCCAATGGCGTTCGCGGCCCTCGAAAGCCCTGATCTCGCAGGACCAGCCCTGGCTGCGCCAGGCACAGGAAGACGGCGGTGCGATGCTGATCGGGGCAAACCGTGTTTCGCGCAAGGACACGACCCTGTTCGACGCAGTATTTCTCGACATCAACGCCGAAAACGCCGTGGACCGGCGTATCGACGCGGCCCGAGCCCGGCTGAGCGACGGCGAATGGCTGCTCACCGGCATCGAGATCAGCCGCGCCGGCGAAGCCGCCGAACGCCGCGACGAAATGACGATTCCGACCGCGCTCAACCCGGCGATCATCACGGAAGCGCTGATCCCGGCGGAGATGATCTCGTTTTTCGCGCTTGGCGAACAGATAGAGGCCGCGCGCAGCTTCGGCGTTTCCGCAAACCCGTTCCGCATGCAGTACCAGTCGCTTATGGCAATGCCGGTCCTCCTGGTCGCGATGACCCTGATCGCGGCAACGGTGTCCTTGCGCTTCATTCGTTTCGGTCAGTCCGGAGGCATGATTTTGGCTGGCATAGGCGCGGGCTTCATGCTTTATGTCGTGACCGTAATGGCCAAATCATTCGGGAGTGCCGGGGTGATTCCTCCCGTCTTGGCAGCATGGCTGCCGGTTGCGGTTGCGACTCTGTTCGGGGTCGCGTATCTGCTGGACCGGGAGGACGGGTAGTGAATGGAGTGGCGGGGCAAGTGTTGTCCAAACACTTGAAAAGACTGGCTTGCAGCCTGGCCGTCGCGGCTTTGTCCGCGGGGATGGTCGGCTCTGTGCCGGCGCTCGCCCAGACCCCGGAATCGATCGCCGGGCTGACCGGTGTGGAAGCCGATTCGCCGCTTCTGCTGCAGGCCGACGAACTGATCTACGACAATGACCGCGAGACGGTCGCCGCCGTCGGCGGCGTGCAGGTCGATTACGGCGGCACGCGCATGGTCGCGGACCGCCTTGTCTACGACCAGCGCAGCGGCCGTCTGGTCGCCATCGGCAATGTCGAAATCGTGCAGCCCGACGGCACCCGCGCCTATGCCGACGAATTCGATGTGACAGACGATTTCGCCGACGGTTTCGTCAATGCGCTGAGAATCGTCACGCCGGACCGCGCGCGCTTCGCCGCGGAAAGCGCGATACGCGAGGGCGGCGAGACGACGACCTTCAACAACGGCGTCTACACCGCTTGCGAACCGTGCAAGGACAATCCCGAAAAGGCCCCGATCTGGCAGATCAAGGCGCGGCGGATCATCTGGAACGGCAAGCAGAAAACGGTCCGGTTCGAGCGCGCCTCATTCGAGTTTCTCGGCGTTCCGCTGGCCGGCTTTCCGGTGTTCACAACCGCCGATCCGACCGTCAAACGCAAGACCGGCTTCCTGCTGCCCAGCTTCCGCTATTCCAACGAACTCGGCTTCGGCGCGTCGATCCCCTACTTCATCGCGCTGGCGCCCAACTACGATCTCCGTCTGACCGGCACCGGACTGACCCGGCAGGGCTTCCTTGGCGAGGCGGAATTCCGCCACCGGCTGGTCAACGGCATGTACACGCTGAAAATCGCCGGCATCCACCAGATGTCGCCGGACGCGTTCGACGTGGGCACACAGGACGCCACGCATGTCGACCGCGGCATGATCGGCTCGACCGGCGAGTTCGCCATCAATTCGCGCTGGACCTTCGGCTGGAATGCGATGGCGCAGACCGACAAGAATTTCTCGCGCACCTACTCAGTCGACGGTTTCGACCAGTCCGTACGGCGCAACGAAGTCTATTTGAGCGGGCTCAACGACCGCAATTACCTCGATCTGCGCGTGATGAAGTTCGACGTGCAGGAAACGGCCGCCGACGGCAACGGGCGCGACGAAGAGCAGCCCTGGGTGCTTCCCAGTATCGATTACGAGATCGTCGCTCCGCGGCCCGTTGCGGGCGGCGAGCTTGCGTTCAACATGAATGTGCGCGGCATCTCGCGCGACACGACAGACCAGCGAGGCACGTTCGGCGACGCCGGCTTCGCGACGCGGGGCGTGGACGGGAAAACCGCGCGGATCACCGCGGACACGGAATGGAAGCGGACCTACGTGACGCGGGGCGGCCTGGCGATCACGCCGATCGTCGCCGCGCAGGGCGACACCAATTTCATCGACACCTCGACGACCGGGCCCTACTCGTCGACCGGGGCGTCGCTGACTGCCGACGATGCCTATTCTCGCGCCATGGTAACCGCTGGGCTGGAAATGCGCTGGCCGTTCCTGTTCACCACGCCGAATTCCTCGCATGTGCTCGAACCGATCGCCCAGGTGTTCCTGCGGCCGGATGAAATGGGCGCCGGCATGCTGCCGAACGAGGACGCGCAGAGCTTCGTCTTCGACACGACGAACCTGTTCGAGCGCGACAAGTTCTCCGGTTATGACCGCATCGAAGGCGGCCATCGTGCCAATTTCGGCCTGCGTTACACCGGCACGTTCGACAATGGCTGGACGACGCATGCGATGTTCGGCCAGTCCTACCATCTCGGCGGCACGAACTCGTTCACCAGCGCCGACATGCTGAACACAGCCGCAGAATCCGGGCTCGAGACCGACGCCTCCGATTTCGTCGGCATGGTCGGCGCGTCCTATGCGAACAAGCTCGACGGCGCTTTGCGCGCGCGTTTCGACGAAAAGACCTTCGAGGTGCGCCGCGCGGAAACCGAGCTCGGCATCCGCTCGACACGGGCCAGCGCCTCGGGTGGTTACGCCTATATCCAGGCGCAGCCGACTTACGGCTTCGATACCGACCGGCACGAGGTCAACGGACGCGCTTCGTTGCGCATCACCGACACATGGACCGTGACCGGCAGCGCAACCTACGACATCACCAACCGGCGGCTGGCGAGAAACGGCATCGGCCTCGCCTATGATGACGAGTGTTTCGCCATCGGGTTCGAGTTCAAGCAGTCGCGCTCCAGCACGGATGCGCTGTCCAACACGCTCGGCTTCCGCATCGCGTTGCGCACGATTGGCGATTTCGGCATCGATTGAAGCGGTCTCCCGCCGGCGATGACCGCAAAGCGGTGGCGCCGCGTCATGCTTTCGCCCACAATATGGGGCATCGCGGGCAAAACGGCGTCTCCGTCACGAGACCGCAAAGCCAGACAGAGACATGACGGGCATGATACGATGGGTGGGATGAAGAGAAAGACTTTCAGATCGAGGCTATTCGCAGCTTCAGTCGCGCTGGCCCTCGGTGCGCCGGTCGCAGCTGTTGCGCCCGTGCTGCCGGCCTACGCCTCCGACATCAAGGTGGTCGTCGACGACCAGGCGATCACCTCCTACGATATCGCGCGGCGCAAGGCCTTCATGCAGTTGCAGCGTCGAAAGGGCAACCTGACCCAACTCGCCACGGACGAACTGATCGAAGAGGCGCTGAAGCGCGGCGCTGTAACGCGCGCGGGCTATCGCATTCCCGACAGCCGCGTGGACCAGGCCTTTGCGAACTTCGCCAGTTCAAACAAACTGTCGACGAGCCAGTTGACGCAGATCCTCAACCAGTCTGGCGTTACGGCAGCGCATTTCAAGGAATTCATCCGTCTGCAGATCGGCTGGGGCCAGCTCGTCACCGCGCAATCGGGCGGTAGCGGAAAACTGCTGAGCGAGCAGGAAGTGGTCGCCAAGATGCTGGAGCGCGGCGGCGGCAAACCCACATCGACCGAATACACCTTGCAGCAGGTCATCTTCGTCGTTCCCAAGGGAAACAGAGGCCGCATCGGCGCACGCCGCAAGGAAGCCAACAACATGCGTTCGCGCGTCGATGGTTGCGAAAACACGATTTCGCTCGCGTCGCAACTTCGCGATGTCGCCGTACGCGATCTTGGTCGCGTTCTCGAACTTCAGCTTCCCGACGACTGGAAGAAGGAGGTCACGGGCCTGCAGACCGGGCAAACGACACGGACCCGCGACACCGAGAATGGTGTCGAGTTCCTGATCGTGTGCCGGGCGCGCACCGTGTCCGACGACCGGGTCGCCCAGTTGGAGTTCTCCACCGAGGCGCTGGAAAAAGGCGATGACGGCGGGCGCGGCGAGGAAATGCTGAAGCAGTTGCGCGAAGGCGCGCGTATCCAGCGCCGCTGAACGAGACGGATTCCCCCATGACGGCCGCTACGCCCCGCCCGTTGGCGGTCACGACCGGCGATCCGGCAGGAATCGGCCCGGACATCATCCTTGCGAGCTGGCAAAGACGCCGCGAGGCAGGGCTGTCCGCGTTCTATGTGCTGGGCGATCCCGACCAACTGGCTGCCCGCGCCGCAAGCCTCGGCCTTTCCGTCCCCTTGGCGCGCTGCAAACCCGAGGATGCCGCGGCTATGTTCGAGCGGGCCTTGCCGGTCGTTGCCCTGGAAAACCGCTATTCCGCCGCACGGGGCGCTCCGGATGCGAAGAATGCGCCGGGCATCATCGAATCCATCGACCGCGCCGTCGCGGATATCTTCGATGGCCGCGCCGCTGGCATGGTCACCGCTCCGATCGCCAAGAAACCGCTCTACGAAGCCGGCTTCAAGCATCCCGGCCACACGGAATATCTCGGCGCGCTTGCCGAACAACGCACCGGACGGCACGCCATGCCTGTGATGATGCTGGCCGGGCCGAAACTGCGCGCCGTGCCGGTGACGATCCATATTCCGTTGCGCGACGTCTTCGAGGCGCTGACGACGCAACTTATCGTCGATACCTGCCGGATCGTGGCGCTGGACCTCAGGAGCCGATTCGGTGTCACCGAGCCCCGCCTTGCCGTGGCTGGCCTCAATCCTCATGCAGGCGAAGGCGGCGCGCTCGGCCACGAGGATGAGGAGATCATTCGCCCCGCCGTGGACGCACTCAGGGCCGAGGGTATCGACGCGCGCGGCCCGCTGCCGGCGGACACAATGTTCCACGACCGCGCACGCGCCACCTACGACGCCGCTATCTGCATGTATCACGACCAGGCATTGATCCCGGCCAAGGCACTCGGTTTCGACGATAGCGTCAATGTCACGCTCGGCCTGCCGTTCATCCGCACCTCGCCGGACCACGGCACGGCTTTCGAGATCGCCGGCAGCGGCAAAGCGCTGCCCGACAGTTTCATCGCGGCGTTGCGCATGGCGGCACAAATGGCGGAACACGAAAACCGGGCCGGCGGCGCGTGAGCGACGACAGCGCCGAAAAGACGGCCATCGACGGCCTGCCGCCCCTGCGCGCCGTGATCGACAAGCACGGTCTGGCGACGAAAAAGGCGCTCGGCCAGAACTTCCTGCTCGACCTCAACCTCACCGGCCGCATCGCGCGCACCGCCGGCGATCTGAAGGGCCATACGGTGATCGAGGTAGGCCCCGGCCCGGGCGGGCTGACGCGGGCGCTGCTGATGCATGGCGCGGCAAAGGTCATCGTCATCGAACGGGATACGCGCTGCCTGCCGGCGCTGGAGGAAATCGCCGCGCACTATCCGGGCCGTCTCGATATCATCGAGGGCGATGCTCTGAAGACCGATTTCGCATCTCTTGCAGCGGGCGCGCCGGTCAGGATCGTCGCCAACCTGCCTTACAATGTCGGTACGCAACTGCTGGTCGGCTGGCTCGAAACCGATCCCTGGCCGCCCTATTACGACTCACTGACATTGATGTTCCAGCGCGAGGTGGCCGAGCGGATCGTCGCCGCGCCGGGCGATGGCGCCTATGGCAGGCTCGGCGTGCTGGCCGGCTGGCGCACGGTGGCGAAAATCCAGTTCGACGTGCCGCCGCAGGCATTCTGGCCGCCGCCGAAGGTCACCTCCTCCGTGGTCCATCTCGAACCGCGCGCGGAACCGATCCCGGCCGAAGGGAAGCGGCTTTCGCTGGTGACGCAACATGCATTCGGCCAGCGGCGCAAGATGCTGCGCCAGAGCCTGAAACCGCTTGGCGGGCAGGCATTGCTCGATGCCGCCGGCATCGACGGCTCGCGCCGCGCCGAAACGCTTTCCATCGAGGAATTCTGTCGGCTGGCCAATGCGCGGCCGTAAGCGCGCCGCCTAGCCACGCCCACGGTATGGCGCGACGCCCTGGTCGGGTACCCAGACATCGTCCGGCAAGGTGGCGTGCTGCCAGAACACGTCGATGGGAATGCCGCCGCGCGGATACCAATAGCCGCCGATGCGCAGCCAGCGCGGCTGTAACAGTTCGGCAAGCCGCTTGCCGATGGAAACGGTGCAATCCTCGTGGAACGCGCCGTGATTGCGGAATGACGTCAGATAGAGTTTCAGCGACTTCGATTCCACGAGCCATTCGCCGGGCACGTAATCGATTACCAGATGCGCGAAATCCGGCTGGCCGGTCACCGGGCAGACAGACGTGAATTCCGGCACGGTGAAACGGGCGACATAGCTCGTGTCGGCATGCGGGTTGGGTACCCGCTCCAGCTCCGCCTCGTCAGGCGATTGCGGAGCATCGACGGCGCGGCCGAGTTGCGACAGGCGCTGTTCCTCGCCGGCCATCAGACCTGCTCTTCGAGCAATCCGGTGACGAAATCGAACAGGCCCGGCCGGCGGTCCCGGCGCAGCCGCTCCGCCTTGACGATGGCCTGCACTGCGCCGAAGGCGCGGTCGAGGTCGTCGTTGACGATCACGTAGTCATAGGTGCGCCATTGCTCGATTTCGGTCGCGGCGTTCTTCAGCCGTTTCCGGATGGTTTCCTCGTCATCCTCGGCGCGCCGGTGCAGCCGCGATTTCAGCTCGGCCATGGATGGCGGCAGGATGAAGATCGACACCACGTCGACGCGCATCTTCTCGGCCAACTGGTGGGCACCCTGCCAGTCGATGTCGAACAGGATGTCGCGCCCCTCGGACATGGCGCGTTCCACCGGTTCGCGCGGCGAACCATAGTAGTTGCCATGCACCTCGGCCCATTCGAGCAACTCATCGCCGTCGCGCAGCCGCTCGAATTCGCGCCGGGTGAGGAAATGGTAATGCACGCCGTCGATTTCGCTGGGACGGCGCGTCCGCGTGGTCACGCTGACCGACAGTTCCAGACCGGGATCGGTCTCCAGCAGATTGCGCGCGATCGTCGACTTGCCCGCGCCGGACGGCGACGACAGGACGAGCATCAGGCCGCGGCGCTGAATGTGGGCGGAAGGCAGGTCGGATTTGGTGCTATCGGTCATAAGGCGCCTATTGGAGATTTTGAACCTGCTCGCGGAACTGGTCGATCACCGCTTTCAGTTCGAGGCCGATCGCCGTCAGCGCGGCGGAGGATGACTTGGAGCAGATCGTGTTGGTCTCGCGATTGAATTCCTGGGCCAGGAAGTCGAGCTTGCGGCCGATGGCCCCGCCCGCGCGCAGCATCGCGCCCGCGGATTCGACATGCGCCTTCAGCCTGTCGATTTCTTCGCGGATGTCGGCCTTGGTGGCCAGCAGCGCGGCTTCCGCATGCAGGCGCGCCTCGTCGAACGACGCGGCCGCGCCAAGAAGTGCCGCGACCTGCTCTTTCAGGCGAGAAAGGATGGCGTCCGGCTGGCTGGCCGGATCGGTTTCGGCGCGTACGGTCAGTTGCGCGATCGTCTCAACATGGGTGGCAAGGATCGTACGCAGCGCCTCGCCTTCGCGGCAGCGCGCAGCAACAAGAGCCTCAAGCGCCTCGCGCACCGTCGCCAGGCATGGCTCGCCGGCCTTTTCCACGTCTATGCGGCCTTCAGGCTCGTCGGTCATGACGATGCCGCGCACGGCCAGCAGGCCGTCAGCGGTCGGCGCGTCGACGGCGCATTCGCGAGCTAGTCGCGTCGCCGCGTCGGCAAGGGCGCGGAACCGTTCTTCATCCAGTCCCGCAGCGCCGCCCTCGGCTGCCGATCTCACGGTGAGCGTAATCTGAATGCTGCCGCGCGCGACATGCTCGCCGACCAGTTTCTTGATCGTCGGTTCGAGCGCCTCCAGCCCGGCCGGCGAGCGGAGGCGGATGTCCAGCCCCTTGTTGTTGACGGAGCGGATGTCGCAGGCGATGTCGAGGCCGGTGGCACTGCGGGAGGCACTAGCGAAGCCGGTCATGCTCTGCACTGCGGTCATGTCGTCCCCCTCGTCACGCGCGCCTTAGTTCTGTTGCGCGGGCTGTTCTTCCGTCATTTCGCCGGCGGAATCTTCGGCCGCCTTTGCCGCCTCTTCGGCACGCTGTTTCTCTATTTCCCGCCAGCGGCGCACATTTTCGTTGTGCTCGTCGAGGGTCTTGGCAAAGACATGCCCGCCGGTGCCGTCGGCAACGAAATAGAGCTCTTCCGTGACTGACGGATTGGCGACGGCCTCCAGCGCCGCACGGCCCGGAATGGCGATCGGACCGGGCGGAAGCCCCTCGATCAGGTAGGTGTTGTAGGGAGTCGGCTTGTCGAGATCGGACCGGTAGATCGGCCGGTCGGCCGGTTTGCCCTCGCCGCCGAACAGGCCGTATATGATCGTCGGATCGGACTGCAGCCTCATGCCCTTCTTCAGGCGGTTGATGAAAACGCCGGCGACACGGGAACGCTCGTTCGGCACACCGGTCTCCTTCTCGACGATGGAAGCGAGTGTAACGAACTCGTTGATATCCTTGAGCGGCAGGTCCGGGCTGCGGTTCGCCCATATTTCCTCGATAATGGTCTTCTGCTGGGCGACCATCTTGTTGATCAGTTCGGTGCGCGTAGCACCACGGGAGAACTTCTGCGTATCGGCGACCATCATGCCTTCGGAAGGCAGTTCCGACGGCATCTCGCCGACGAGGAATTCGTTTTCCTCGATACGCTTGATCGCCTGGGAAACCGTCGTGCCCTCGACCACGGTCAGCGGGTGCAGGATCGCGCGGCCGGACACTAGGATGTCCATGATCTCCTTCATGGAGGCATGGGCCTTGAACTCGTACTCGCCGGCTTTCAGATCGTTCTCGTGGCCATGGACGCGAACGCCCGCCTCGAAAATGCGACCGTTGGAAACGATACCCCGGCTTTCGAGGCTTTGCGCAATCTGGTTGATGTTCGAACCGGGCCGGACCGTATGCGTAACCGCCGTCGCGATCGGACCGGGCTCGTCGAAGCGGGACTTGCCGTAGTAGAGCGCGCCGCCAATGACGACCAGGGCCAGGATAACCAGCGTCAGCAGGAAATTGAAGAAAACGACGACCTGATTACGGGCCGCCTTGGCACGGCGGCGCGGCGGCGGGTTTACCGCGGCTTCCGGGCGCAGCGCCTGGCGCGGAGACTGCAGGATGATGCGCTCGTTCTTCGCGTCTTTTTTCGAAGCGGATTGTTCCGGAGACGAAGGCCTGCGCCCAAATTGGTGTTCGGTGCTCACGGTCGAAGTCCCATTTGAAGCGCCTGCGAGCGCAAAGGAATTGATGCGGCGGGCAAATTAGCCAAGTGCCGGTCCCCGGCCCGGCGGAACATCACGCGCGCCGGCCCCGGTCACCGTTGTATAATGAATATGGCAAAAACTTGCAGTCCGGCTCATGCACTGTAACGGCGCAACACCAGCGATGCATTGGTTCCGCCAAAACCAAAGGAGTTCGACAGGGCAACATTGATCTCGCGCTCGCGCTTGGTGTGCGGCACAAGATCGATGGCGGTGTCGACGTCCGGATTGTCGAGGTTGATCGTCGGCGGAGCAACATTGTCGCGAATGGCGAGCAGACAGAAAATTGCCTCGACCGCGCCGGCGGCGCCGAGCAGATGGCCGATCGACGACTTGGTCGACGACATGGAAATCTTCGCCGCCGCATTGCCGACGACGCGTTCGACGGCGCCAAGCTCGATGGTGTCGGCCATCGTCGACGTGCCGTGGGCGTTGATGTAGTCAATATCGGAGGCTTCAATGCCGGCCCGCTTCAGGGCGGCGCGCATGCAGCGTTCGGCGCCCTCGCCGTTCTCCGACGGCGCGGTGATGTGATAGGCGTCGCCTGACAGGCCGTAGCCGATCACCTCGGCATAGATTTTCGCGCCGCGCGCCTTGGCGTGTTCCAGTTCCTCCAGCACGACGATACCCGCGCCCTCACCCATGACGAAACCGTCGCGGTCGCGGTCATAGGGACGCGATGCCGCCGTCGGATCGTCGTTGCGCGCCGTCGACAGCGCCTTGCAGGCTGCAAAACCCGCCAGAGAAATGCGGCTGATCGGCGATTCCGTACCGCCGGCAAGCATCACGTCGGCATCGCCGAGCGCGATCAGGCGGCTGGCATCGCCAATCGCATGGGCGCCGGTGGAACAGGCGGTCACGACAGAGTGGTTCGGACCGCGCAGCTTGTGACGGATCGATACCTGGCCCGATGCGAGATTGATCAGCCGGCCAGGAATGAAGAATGGCGAAATGCGGCGGGGGCCCCTGTCGCGCAGCGTATAGCCAGCTTCGACAATGCCTTCCAGACCGCCGATTCCGGATCCGATCAGAACGCCGGTCGCGGTCTGGTCCTCGTCGCTCTCGGGATGCCAGCCGGCATTGTCGAGCGCCTGGTCGGCAGCCGCCATCGCGTAGACAATGAACGGATCTACCTTGCGCTGTTCCTTCGGCTCCATCCAGTCATCGGGATTGAACGTACCGTTCGAACCGTCGCCGACCGGCAAGCGGCAGGCGATCTGCGCCGGCAGGTCGCTGACCTCGAATTCGGATACGCGGGCCGCCGCGCTTTCGCCAGCGAGGATCCGCTTCCAAGTATGCTCGGCACTCGCGCCCAATGGCGAGACCATGCCGATGCCGGTAACGACAACGCGCCGCAAAGTCATGTCACATCACCTGAAAACGCCGGCACGAGTGCCGGCGTGATAAGGCCAAAACGCCGACTAGGCGTTGGCTTTTTCAATGAACTTCACGGCGTCGCCGACCGTCAGGATGGTCTCGGCCGCATCGTCCGGGATCTCGACGCCGAATTCTTCTTCGAACGCCATCACCAGTTCGACGGTATCAAGGCTGTCCGCGCCCAGGTCGTCAATGAAGCTTGCGCCTTCATTCACCTTCTCGGCATCGACGCCCAAATGTTCAATAACGATCTTTTTGACCCGTTCTGCGATGTCGCTCATGTCGGTTTCCCTCGACTTTGGAGTTTTCAGATTGTGGTTATCTTCAAGGTCCGGGCTAATCAAGTCGCAAGAATAAGTTTGAGACAACTTTGTTGACCCGGAACGGCGGCAAAACGCCTTTAAATCATTGCCATTCCGCCGTTTACGTGGATCGTCTGCCCGGTGATATAGGCAGCTTCCTCGGCGGCCAGAAACGCCACGGAAGCGGCCACTTCGACGCCCGTGCCCATGCGTTTCATGGGAATTGCACCCATGATCGCATCTTTTTGCTTGTCGTTCAGCTTTTCGGTCATCGCGCTTTCGATGAAGCCGGGCGCGACGCAATTCACCGTCACGTTTCGCGACGCGATTTCCTGGGCGAGCGACTTGGAAAAGCCGATCATGCCGGCCTTCGAGGCACAATAATTCGCCTGGCCGGGATTGCCGGTCACGCCGACGACGGAGGTGATGTTAACGATGCGGCCGTAGCGGCGGCGCATCATCGGATGGGCAAGTTGCCGGGTCAGACGGAAGACCGAGGTCAGGTTGACCTCGATAACGGAATCCCAGTCTTCATCGGACATGCGCACGAACAGGCCGTCCTTGGTGATGCCGGCATTGTTGACGAGGATATCGACGCCTTCGAGCTTCGCTTCCGCTTCGTCGCCGAGCGCCTTGACGGCGTCACGGTCGGTCAGATCGGCCGGAAAGACATGGACACGGTCGCCAAGATCGCCGGCCAGCGCATCGAGCTTCTCGCGGCGGGTGCCGTGCAGTCCGACAATCGCGCCCTGGGCATGCAGCGAGCGGGCAATCGCCTCGCCGATGCCGCCGGATGCGCCCGTTACCAGGGCCTTTCGGCCGCTCAGTTCAAACATGTCGTTGTCCTTCCGGTTTCGGGTCAGGCGTTCGTCTGGAGGAACGCTTCTATATCGGCAGGCGTGTTGATGGCAACGCCGGCAAGAGCCTTGTCGATGCGGCGGGCCAGTCCGGTCAGGACCTTGCCGGAACCGGCCTCGGCCAACGTAGTGACGCCGGAGCCGGCAAACCACTCCACCGTTTCGCGCCAGCGCACCTGCCCGGTGACCTGCTCGACGAGGCGAGCGGCGATGTCCGCCGGCTCGGCGACCGGGGCGACGGTGACATTGGCGATGACCGGCACCGACGGCCGGTTGATCGTTACCTGCGACAGCGCCTCGCGCATCGCTTCGGCGGCCGGAGCCATCAGTGCCGAGTGAAACGGCGCGGAGACGGGCAACATCAAGGCGCGCTTGGCGCCCTTGTCGGACGCCAGCGCCGCGGCGCGCTCGACGGCTGCCCGCGCGCCGGAAATAACCAGCTGGCCGCCGCCATTGTCGTTGGCGACCTGGCAAACGCCACCGGTTTCGCCGGCCGCAGCCTCGCAAACGAACTCCACATCCTCGTTTTCAAGTCCGATGATCGCCGCCATCGCGCCCTCGCCGACCGGAACCGCGGCCTGCATCGCGTTACCACGAATGCGCAGGAGACGAGCGGTATCGGCGAGCGAAAAGGTGCCGACCGCGCAATGAGCGGAATATTCGCCGAGCGAATGGCCGGCGACATAGGACGCCTTGTCGGCCAGCCTGTAGCCCCGTGCTTCCAGCACACGGACCACGGCCACCGAAACGGCCATCAGCGCCGGCTGGGCGTTGGCGGTCAGCGTCAGCGTCTCTTCCGGGCCTTCCCACATGAGGGCGGAAAGCTTTTCGCCCAGCGCCTCGTCGACCTCAGCGAATACGTCGCGCGCCTCGGCGAAGGCATCCGCGAGTTCCTTGCCCATGCCAACGGCCTGGCTGCCCTGTCCCGGAAAGGTGAATGCTGTCGTCATTGCGGCCTCGCTTAAAATTCGCGCCGGTTTGGTCAATGCGTTCCGCGCTGTCAAGACCGCGATGCGGGTTTCGCGGCCTCCGGATTGCATGACCGCGCCTCCCTTGTATCATGTCCGACCGGAGGAGACGCGGGAGGAACGCTTGGACTCTTCTTATGACGTAATCGTGGTCGGCGCCGGCTTGGCGGGACTCGCCGCGGCGGCCGAACTCGGCGATCGCGGCAAGAAAGTGCTGATCGTCGACCAGGAAGGCGAGCAGTTTCTCGGCGGCCAGGCCTTCTGGTCGCTTGGCGGACTGTTCATGGTCGACACGCCGGAACAAAGGCGCATGCGTATTCGCGACAGCCTCGACCTGGCGCGAATCGACTGGATGGGCTCGGCGCAATTCGACCGCGAGGAGGACCGTTTCCCGCGCCAATGGGCGGAAGCCTATCTCGATTTCGCCGCCGGCGAGATGCGGCCCTGGCTTTCCGGCATGGGCATGCGCTGGTTTCCGGTCGTCGGCTGGGCGGAACGCGGCGGAGAATTCGCATCCGGCCACGGCAATTCGGTGCCGCGCTTTCACATCACATGGGGAACCGGGCCCGGCGTGCTGAAGCCTTTCATAGAACGGGTGCGCGCGCACGAGGCTGCCGGGCTTGCGACATTCGCTTTCCGACACCGCGTCTCGGGCATCGAGAAGAAGGCAGGCGGCATTTCCGGCGTCAGCGGCGATATCCTCGCTCCCTCGAAGGTCGCGCGCGGAGAGAAGAGCAATCGCGACGTCACCGGCGACTTCCGTTTCGAGGCGGCCAATATCGTCGTCACTTCAGGAGGCATCGGCGGGAATCTCGATCTCGTTCGCAAGGCGTGGCCGCGCGACCGGCTCGGTTCGCCGCCCGATCACATGATCTCCGGCGTTCCCTTCCATGTGGACGGCAAGATGATCGGCATCGCGCGCGACGCGGGCGCGGCAACGATCAACGAGGACCGGATGTGGCACTACACGGAGGGTGTGAAGAACTGGGCGCCGATCTGGCCGGGACACGGCATCCGCATCCTGCCGGGGCCATCCTCCATGTGGTTCGACGCGACCGGCAACCGGCTGCCCGCGCCCTGCCTGCCCGGTTTCGATACGCTGTCGACGCTGAAACATCTGCGCAAGACCGGACACGACCATTCCTGGTTCATCCTGACCCAGAAGGTGATCGAGAAGGAATTCGCGCTGTCCGGCTCCGAGCAGAACCCGGATTTCACATCGGGAAAATGGGCCGAAGTGCTGAAATCGCGCCTTGGCAAGGGCGCGACCGCGGCCGTCGAGGCCTTCAAGCAGCATGGCGAGGACTTCATCGTCCGCGACACGCTGGAAGAACTCGTCGCCGGCATGAACGGACTTGCCGGCGAAATCCTTCTCGATCCCGGGCATATTCGCGCGCAAATCGAGGCGCGCGACGCGCAGATCGACAATCCCTATTCAAAGGATGCGCAGGTTACTGCGATCCGCGGCGCCCGCGCCTATCTCGGCGACAGGCTGGTGCGCACCGCCAGGCCGCACAAGTTCCTCGATCCGGCCAGCGGCCCGCTGATCGCGGTCCGGCTGCACATCATCACGCGAAAGACGCTGGGTGGGCTGCACACCAACCTGTCTTCGCAGGCGATCGGGCCGGACGGGGCGCCGGTGCCGGGGCTCTTCGCGGCCGGGGAAGCGGCCGGTTTCGGCGGCGGCGGGTATCACGGCTACAACGCGCTGGAAGGCACGTTTCTCGGCGGCTGCATCTTTTCCGGCCGGGCTGCCGGGCGCGCCGCGGGCTAGGCGGGAAAAATATTTCGCACCCGGCGTTTCGCCGGGCTTGAAAACGCCGCAAATGCGACTGATCTGACTTGACGCACAGCCCCGCTTCCGGTGGCTCTTTCGAGTAACGGACATGTCGCAATCCGCGGCGCCTTCGCATTCCCTTCCCATTTCCCAGACCCCACAAACCGCCAAACTGCCGATAACCGCGTCCATAGTCTTCGGCATTCTCGGCTTGTTCGTGTTTCTCGCCACGCAGATCTGCATCGTCGCCGGCGCCGCGATCTGGGCCATCGGCGGGTACTTTCATTTCGGCAGGACCGGATTCGCTGTTCTCGGCGCGTTGCTGCTACCAGTGGTGCTTTACTTGTGTTGGAAAATCCTTGTTATGGCGATCAACGCCGAACGGGATCCGGCCAACAACTGATCTGGGGTACCCATGCTGACTGACATCGGCCTCGTCGCCGTGGGGCTAGTCGCGCTTTTTGCGGGTGGCGAATGGCTGGTGCGCGGTGCTGTCGCCCTTGCTGCCCGGCTTGGATTACCGACGCTCATTATCTCGCTCACTGTCGTCGGATTCGGCACATCGATGCCCGAGCTACTTGTCTCGCTCCGGGCGGCGCTTGCAGGCCAGGCAGACATCGCACTCGGGAACGTTGTCGGCTCCAACACGGCCAACATCCTGCTGATCATCGGCTTGTCGGCGCTTGTCACGCCGATGACGAACTGGGACAATTCCGTCAAACGGGATGCCATCGTCATGGTCGGCGCGGCCATCGTGACGCTGGCACTTGTCCAGTTCGGCCAGATCGGCCTCACCAGCGGCCTCCTGATGGTCGCGTTTCTCGCCGCCTATCTGGCCTTCTCCTATGTCGCGGGGAAAAAGGCGGGCGACAAAGGCGAGTTCGAGGAGATTCCGAACATTTCCGGCCTTTGGACCGCGATCTACCTGGTCCTCGGCCTCGCCGTGCTGTTCGGCGGCGCCGAGGCGCTCGTGCGCGGCGCTACCGGCATGGCGCGCGTTTTCGGTATTTCGGAAGCGGTGATCGGCCTTACCGTTGTCGCAATCGGCACCAGCTTGCCGGAACTGGCAACGTCACTTGTTGCCGCCTTCCGGCGCCATTCCGACATCGCAATCGGCAATATCGTCGGCTCCAACATCTTCAACATTTTCGGCATTCTCGGTGTAACCGCGATGGTCACCCCGATCGGCGTCGCAAAGAATTTTGCCGGTTTCGACGTGCCGGTCATGCTGGGTGCCAGCCTGGTCTTCGCGGTAATGCTGGTTGCCGGCAATACGATCGGACGGCTTTTCGCCATGCTTCTGCTCGCCGCCTACGGCACCTATCTAGCCGCCCTGTTCGGCTAGCGCCGCGGGCCTTGCCCTTTGCTGCAAAATCTGTATAAGCGCGCCATCGCCGGTCAGCTGGGGGCTGAACGGAGGGTGGCTTATTGCCATAGCCAAGCTATAAAGGCTTGCGCCTCCGGTGTCTCCGCTCTCGACCCGTCAAGTTCGAAGCGCCTTTCTCTCCCTCTTCAAGAGGTTCGGGACAGTCGCAGAGGCTTAGCCGCTGAACGGCGATGAAAGAGAAACGAAAGGCAAGAAACAATGGCTTATTACGAGCACGTGTTCCTTGCACGCCAGGACATCTCGTCCCAGCAGGCCGAAGAGCTTGTGGCGCATTTCAAGGGCATCCTTGAAGAACGCGGCGGCAAGGTGGAAAAAGTGGAAAGCTGGGGCCTCAAGTCGCTTCAGTACCGCATCAACAAGAACCGCAAGGCTCACTTCTCGCTGCTGAACATCGACGCACCGGCCGATGCAGTGCAGGAAATGGAACGCCAGATGCGCATCCATGAAGACATTCTGCGCTACATGACGATCCGCGTCGACGACCTTGAAGAGGGTCCGTCCGCGATGATGAAGCGCAGCGACCGCGACGATCGCCCGCGCCGCGGCGATCGCGACGATCGCCCGCCGCGCCGTGACCGCGAAGAGCGCAGCGACAAGGAAGGTGGAGACAAGTAATGGTCGATATCAACCAGATCCCGACACGCCGTCCGTTCCATCGCCGCCGCAAGACCTGCCCGTTCTCGGGCGCCAATGCGCCGAAGATCGACTACAAGGACGTCCGCCTGCTGCAGCGCTACATTTCCGAGCGCGGCAAGATCGTTCCGTCCCGCATCACGGCGGTCAGCCAGAAAAAACAGCGCGAACTGGCCAAGGCCATCAAGCGCGCCCGTTTCCTGGGCCTGCTTCCCTACGTGGTGAAGTGATTTTTCCCGGCCGGGGTTCCCCCGGCCGGCTTTCCGCCAACGCGTCGGGCGCGACGGCGATACCAAAATCCCGAGTTGGGGCGAAAAAAGTTCGTCTCTAACTGCTTGAACAGGCAGGACAGCGCGTAAATGACCGCACAAACGACACCACAGACAATCGGAATCGGCGCGCTTGCAGGCGCGGCGACGGCGTTGCTGTGCCTTGGTCTCGCCAGCGGTTCGGCGCTTTCCGTCGTGCTGTTTTTCATCTCCCCCGTTCCGCTGATGCTCGCCGGCCTCGGATTCGGGCTGAAACCGGCGCTGGCCGGCGCTTTCGTCGCCATTGCCGGCACGCTTGCCTTCGCCAACGGCATGGTCGCCATCCTGGTCGCGCTGGCCATTGCAGCGCCCGCATGCGCGAGCAGCTACTGGCTCAATCTCGCGCGTCCGGCGGAGGAGATCGGCGGACCGCAGGGCAAACTTGCCTGGTATCCGCTTGCCGACGTCCTGTTCGCGGTCGCACTGGCGACCGGTTTTGCCTATGTGGTGCTCGGCGCCATGATCGGCTTCGGACCGGAAATCGCGGCGGAACTCGCCGACGAACTGGTCCTGCGCTTCCAGACCACCAATCCGGAGATTGCCTTCACGCCGGAAGGCAAGGAGAGCCTGCGAGCCTTCCTGGAGACGTCGATCCCGCTGATCCAGCCCTTCTTCTGGATGCTGACGCTGACGTTGTCGATCTATATCGCGCTCGCCGTCGCGCAGCGCTCCGGTCTCGTCCAGCGTCCCAAGGAAGACTGGCCGCTGGCACTGCGCATGCCGCGCATTGCGACCTTCGCCGTCGTGGCCGCAGTCCTCATCAGTTTCGCACCGGGCGCGATCGGTCATGCCGGGAGCAGCTTCGTCGGCGCGCTCGCCGCCGGCTTCCTGATGGCCGGTTTCGCCATGGCGCATGCCCGCTCGCGCGCCATGCCCGGCCGTTTCTTCATCCTGTTGCTCGCCTATCTCAGCGTACTTTTCGTTGCGGTGACGGCAATCTTGTTCTTCATCGCCGGCGTCCTCGGCGCGGGACGGCACATCCCGCTGACATCGGCCAGCACAACCAACCCGACACCCAGACAAGACTGAAAGGAAACCAGACAATGCAAGTCATTCTTCTTGAGCGTATCGCCAAGCTCGGCCAGATCGGCGACGAAGTCACCGTCAAGGACGGCTTTGCCCGCAACTACCTGCTGCCGACCGGCCGTGCATTGCGCGCAAACGCCGCCAACCGCACCCGGTTCGAAGCGGAACGCGCCGATATCGAGGCTCGCAACGCGGAGCGCAAGTCCGCCGCCGAGGGCATCGCAAGCGGCCTGAACGGCAAGACCGTCATCGTCGTCCGTTCTGCCGGCGAAACCGGCCAGCTTTACGGTTCGGTCTCGACCCGCGACATTGCAGACCTTCTCACCGCGGAAGGCTTCAACGTTTCGCGCAACCAGGTCGACCTGAAGAACCCGATCAAGGCAATCGGCATGCACGAAGTGGATATCATCCTGCATCCGGAAGTCGAAACCAAGGTGACGCTGAACATCGCCCGCTCGACCGACGAAGCCGAACGCCAGGCGTCCGGCGAAGACCTGACCTCGGCGGACGCCATTTACGGCGTCGACGAGGAAGCGCAGCTGCAGACCTTCGATCCGGATGCCGAGGAAGTCTTCGAGGAAGGCGCCGCTCCGGCCGAAGAAGGTGCGGAAGAAGCCGCCGAGGACGAGGAAACCGCGTCCTGATCACGTAAATCGCGCATTTTTTGCCGAAATTCAGAGCCGGCCCCGGTCATTGCGACCGGGGCCGGCTTGACTCTCAGGGCGAAAATCCCCTCCAATAGTTGCCGATTTCGGACGAAGACGATGTCGACGACGATCTTGGGGTTATTGCATCGGTTTCTGGACAGGCTGGGTCTTCGCGGAACGCTGGTGATCACCTGTCCGGACAATCAGACCCGCCGCTACGGCGACGGGAGCGGTGATGCTGTCCATATAAAAATCCATTCATGGTCCGCGCTTTGGCGTATCGCGGTCGCACCGGACCCCGGACTGCCGGAAGCTTTCATGGATGGCGAACTCAGCTTCGTGGAAGGCGATCCCGCAGCGTTCCTGAAAGTTATCTATTCCGGAAAGACCTCCGCCCCCGGCCAGGAGATTCACCCGGTTCTGCCGACGGACAAGCTGCGCTACCTGATGCGCCGGCTGCACCAGTTCAATCCGAAATGGCGGTCACGGTCGAATGTCCGGCACCATTATGACCTCTCGCGTGCCCTTTACGATCTCTTCCTGGATGCCGACCGACAATATTCCTGCGCTTATTTCGAACGGCCCGACCTTTCCCTCGAGCAGGCCCAAATCGCGAAGAAACGCCATATCGCAGGCAAGCTGCTGCTGGAAGACGGCATGCGCGTGCTCGACATCGGCTCCGGCTGGGGCGGGCTCGGCCTAACACTGGCGCGCGACTACAACGCCCATGTCCGGGGCGTGACCCTGTCCGACGAACAGCTCGCACTGTCGCGCGAGCGGGCGAAGGCGGACAAGCTGACCGGCCGCGTGAATTTCGACCTGATCGACTATCGCGACGTCGATGGCCGGTTCGACCGCATCGTTTCGGTCGGCATGTTCGAGCATGTCGGCATCAATCACTATGCCGAGTATTTCAACAAGGTCCATTCGCTGCTTGAGGACAACGGCGTGATGGTGCTGCATACGATCGGTCGGACCGGGCCGCCGGACGTCACGTCGGCGTTCATCCGGAAATACATCTTCCCGGGCGGCTACATCCCCGCCCTTTCCGAGATCATGCAGGCGGTCGAACCGAGTGGCCTGCATGTCACCGACGTGGAAATCCTCACCGACCATTACGCCGAGACGCTGAAACACTGGCGTGAGCGTTTCATGGCGCGCCGCGACGAGGCGGTCGCACTTTACGACGAGCGCTTCGCACGGATGTGGGAATTCTATCTCGCCGCCTCGGAGGCGGCCTTCCGCTACCAGGATCTGGTTGTGTTTCAGCTCCAGCTTGCTCGTGACAAGCTGTCGGTGCCGCGCACGCGGGATTACATCACCGATTTCGACCGCGAGGGCGGCCGCAGGCGCGGCCGGATGAAGGCCGTCAGCTGATCGCCAAACCGGCGCCGAATCATCTAGAACGTCAAGCAGAAAAAAAAGAATCTGCGGACTTATGCACCGGCTGTGAATCACGGGCGCGAAACGTAATGCGTTGCCACCCGGGGGTGTTCACGGTCTATAGGTGAGCCCGCACATAGGAGACGGTAATGGCTGACGCAGCCCTAAAATTCGACGACAGCAACCAGGGCGACGAACTCTATCGCGAAGCACCGAACAACATAGAGGCCGAACAGGCCCTGCTCGGTGCCATTCTCGTCAACAACGATGCCTTTTACCGTGTCTCCGATTTCCTGAAGCCGGAACATTTCTACGAGCCGTTGCACCGGCAGATCTATGCTGTCGCCGCCGACCAGATTCGCATGGGCAAGATCTCCAATCCGGTGACGATCAAGACCTTCCTGCCGTCCGAGGAGAAGCTCGGCGAGATCACGGTCGCCCAGTATCTCGCCCGTCTGGCGGCCGAAGCGGTAACGATCATCAATGCGGAAGACTACGGTCGTGCAATCTACGACCTCGCGACGCGGCGCGCGCTGATCGGCATTGGCGAGGACATGGTCAACATCGCCTATGACGCGCCCGTCGAAATGGGCCCGCAACACCAGATCGAGGACGCCGAGCGCCGATTGTTCGAACTGGCCGAGACCGGGCGCTACGACGGCGGTTTCCAGCCGTTCACCGACGCGGTACGGATTGCCATCGACATGGCGAACGCCGCCTTCCAGCGCGACGGTCACCTTTCGGGCATTTCGACCGGAATCCATTCCCTCGACGCCCGCATGGGCGGACTGCAATCGTCGGACCTGATCATCCTCGCCGGACGTCCGGGCATGGGCAAAACCTCCCTTGCCACCAACATCGCCTTCAACATCGCCAATGCCTATCGCGGCGAACAGCAAGCGGACGGCTCGATGAAGGCGGCGGATGGCGGCGTGGTCGGCTTCTACTCGCTGGAAATGTCGTCCGAGCAGCTCGCGACCCGTATCATTTCCGAGCAGACGGAAATCTCTTCGTCGAAGATCCGCCGCGGCGAGATCAACGAAGCCGATTTCGAAAAACTGGTAGCCTGCTCGAACATGATGCAGAAAATCCCGTTGTTCATCGACCAGACGGGCGGCATCTCGATTGCGCAGCTTTCCGCTCGCGCACGCCGGCTGAAACGCCAGCGCGGCCTCGACGTGATGGTGATCGACTACGTGCAGTTGATGACCGGTTCGTCCGCGAAATCCTCGCAGAACCGCGTGCAGGAAATCACCGAGATCACGACCGGCCTGAAGGCCCTGGCCAAGGAATTGAACGTGCCGATCATCGCGCTGTCACAGCTGTCGCGTCAGGTCGAAAGCCGCGACGACAAGCGCCCGCAGCTCTCGGACCTGCGCGAATCCGGCTCCATCGAGCAGGACGCCGACGTGGTGCTGTTCGTCTACCGCGAGGAATATTACCTGAAGAACAAGGAGCCGAAGCCCGGCACCGAGGAGTATATCAAGTGGGAAGGCGAACTCGCCGAAGCCATGGGCAAGGCCGAAGTCATCGTCGCCAAGCAGCGCCACGGCCCGACAGGCTCCGTTCCCCTCGCCTTCCATGCCGAGTTTACCCGTTTCTCCGACCTTGCCTATGACGACCGCCTTCCGGAACGGTTCGAGTAGACGGTGACGGCGCAGGTCCGCAGATGAAACTCGTCCAGACCGGCGCCGACCCCCGGCTTGCCGGCGGGCGGCTGGGCATCGACCTCGCCGCACTGGCCGCGAACTGGCGCGATCTCGCCGAGCGGTCGAAACCGGCGAAATGCGCTGCCGTCGTCAAGGCGGATGCATACGGCCTCGGGATCGAGCATGTCGTGCCGGTGCTGCTGAATGCCGGTTGCGACACGTTTTTCGTTGCCTTGCCGGAGGAAGGCATAGCGCTGCGCCGTATCGCGCCAAGGGCCGATATCTACATCCTCAACGGCATCTACGAGATGTCGGCGGCGACGCTGATCGAGGCGACGCTGATCCCGATCCTCAACAGCCTCGACCAGATCGAGCTGTGGGCACGGCATTGCAGCCAGCGCGGGTTAAACAGTCCCTGCGCCATAGGCGTCGATACCGGCATGAACCGGCTCGGCCTGACAGTCGAGGAAGCACTCGCTTTCCGCGAACGCAACATGGCGGAACATCTCGTCTCGCCAGTCATGGTGATGAGCCACCTCGCCTGCGCCGACGATCCCGCCCATCCGCTGAACCGGCAACAACTGGAGTCTTTTCAACGGATTGCAGCGGCTTTTGAGGATATCGATTCAAGTTTCGCCAACTCCGCCGGGATCTTTCTCGGCGAAGGTTACGTGTTCGACCTGACCCGGCCCGGCATCGCGCTCTATGGGGGGTGCGCTTCGGTCGAAGAAAAGACACCGATGCTGCCGGTCGTGTCGCTCGATGCGCGCATCATGCAGGTCCGCGAGGCTCCAAAGGGAGAAACAGTCTCCTACGGCGCGACACAGATACTGGAGCGCGACTCGAAGATCGCCGTCGTCGCGGCGGGTTATGCCGACGGATACCCGCGCGCCGGGTCCGGCGCCGGCGTGCCGCTTCGCGAAGCCGTCCCGGCCGGCCAGCATGGCCATATCGGCGGTGTCCGCGTGCCGCTGATCGGGCGGATTACCATGGACCTGACACTGTTCGACGTCACCGATGTGCCAGATGAAGCGCTCAAAGAAGGCTGGATCGAGCTGATCGGGCCGAATATTCCTTTGGATGAGGCTGCAAAGGCCGCCGGAACAATTGGTTACGAGCTTCTCACCGGTCTCGGGCCGCGTTATGAGCGGCGGTATCTCAACGCCGACGAAAGCTGATCCGTGGCCAAGGCCCGCACACAATTCATCTGCCAAAACTGCGGCACGGTGCATTCCCGCTGGGCCGGCAAATGCGACGCCTGCGGCGAATGGAACACCATTGTCGAGGAAGACCCGACCGGCGGGATCGGCGGCGGTCCCGGCCGGAAGCCGAAAAACAAGGGACGCGCCGTCACACTGACCACGCTGTCGGGCGAAATCGAGGACGCACCGCGCATCCTGTCCGGCATTTCCGAACTTGACCGCGTCACCGGCGGCGGCATCGTGCGCGGTTCGGCTTTGCTGGTCGGCGGAGACCCGGGCATCGGCAAGTCGACGTTGTTGATGCAGGCAGCCGCCGCGCTGGCGCGCAAGGGGCACAGCATCATCTACGTTTCCGGCGAGGAAGCCGTCGCCCAGGTGCGGCTGCGCGCGCAGCGGCTCGGCGCGGCCGACACGGACGTGAAGCTTGCAGCGGAAACCAATGTCGAGGACATCCTGGCGACGCTGGCCATGGAAAAACGCCCGGACCTGGTCATTCTCGATTCCGTGCAGACGCTGTGGACGGACGCGGCGGAATCGGCACCGGGCACCGTCACCCAAGTGCGCTCCGCCTCGCAGGCGATGATCCGTTACGCAAAGTCGACCGGCGCCGCAATCATCCTCGTCGGACATGTCACCAAGGAAGGCCAGATCGCCGGTCCGCGCGTCGTCGAGCATATGGTCGACGGCGTTCTCTATTTCGAGGGCGAAGGCGGCCATCACTACCGCATCCTGCGCACGGTGAAGAACCGCTTCGGGCCGACCGACGAGATCGGTGTCTTCGAGATGACGTCCGGCGGGCTGCGCGAGGTCTCCAACCCGTCGGAACTGTTCCTGGGCGAACGCAACGAGACCGCGCCGGGCGCGGCCGTCTTCGCCGGGATGGAAGGCACGCGGCCGGTGCTGGTCGAGATCCAGGCGCTTGTCGCCCCCTCCTCGCTCGGCACGCCGCGCCGCGCCGTGGTGGGCTGGGATTCGGCGCGCCTGTCGATGATCATCGCGGTGCTGGAAGCCCATTGCGGCGTGCGCCTCGGCCAGCATGACGTCTATCTCAACGTGGCCGGCGGTTACCGCATCTCGGAACCGGCCGCCGACGTCGCCGTGGCGGCGGCACTGGTCTCCTCGCTCGCCGGTCTTGCCCTGCCCGCCGATTGCGTCTATTTCGGCGAGATCAGCCTGTCGGGCGCGATCAGACCGGTCGCACATGCCGCGCAACGTCTGAAAGAGGCCGAAAAGCTGGGTTTCAAATCCGCCGTCATGCCAAAAGGCAGTCAAGATGTCCCCGAGGCCAGCCGCAGAAGTTCCGTCGAGATCGCGGGTCTGCCCGATCTCGTGGCCCGCATCGCAGGCGGAAAGATTTTGACGCGCGAGCGCGACGAGGACGAATAGTGAGGCGGCATGTGCCGCCAGGGACAATTTTGCAGGCGATAAGAGTTTCAGGCGCGCCTTCTTCGGAGACTAGATTTCATGCCCATCACCCTGCTTGACGGCCTTTTGCTCGGACTGACGCTGGTTTCGGCAGTGCTAGCCATGGTGCGCGGCTTTTCGCGCGAAGTGCTGTCGATCGTCTCGTGGGGCGCAGCAGCCGTCGCCGCCTTCCTTTTCTACAAGCAGGGCGCACCCTATGTTCAGCCCTATGTGGACCACGAACTGATCGCGCAGCTCGTTTCCGGCGGGATCATCTTCCTGATCGTCCTGATCCTGGTCACTTTCATTACCATGCGCATCGCGGACATGATCATCGACAGCCGCATCGGACCGCTCGACCGGACGCTCGGTTTTGTCTTCGGCGCGGCGCGTGGCATTCTGATCGCTGCAGTGGCGGTCTGGTTCCTCGGCTTCTTCATCGGCGGCCGGGAAATCGCCTGGATCGATAACGCGAAATCGAAACCGTTTCTGGATTCGCTGGCCCAGAGCCTCGTAAACATGCTGCCTGAAGACCTTGATGAAGTCCTTCCGGGCGGCGAAACGGACGGCACCGAAGCATGAATATTATCGACACAACCAAGGCCGAGTCTGACGACCATTTCAACGACGAGTGCGGCGTGTTCGGCATCTTCGGGCGCGCCGACGCCGCTTCCTTCGTGGCGCTTGGCCTGCATGCCCTGCAGCATCGCGGCCAGGACGCCGCCGGCATCGTCACATTCGACGGCTCGCAGTTCCACGCGGAACGCCATGTCGGCCTGATCGGCGACAACTTCACCAAGCCGTCGGTCATCGCACGGCTCGGCGGCGACCGCGCCATCGGGCACACACGCTACCCGACAACCGGCGATTCCGGCCTGCGCAACGTCCAGCCCCTCTTTGCCGAACTGGAATCCGGCGGGCTTGCCGTCGCGCATAACGGCAATGTCACCAATGCCATGACGGTACAGCGCGAACTGCAGCGGTCCGGCGCAATCTTCTCGTCGACCTCGGACACCGAAACGCTGCTGCATCTCGTCGCCGTCAGCCCGGAAAAGGATCTCCTGGCGAAGTTCATCGATGCGCTGAAAAAGCTCGAGGGCGCCTATTCCTTCGTCGCCCTGTCGTCGAAGAAGATGATGGGCGCCCGCGACCCGCTCGGCATTCGCCCGCTGGTGCTGGGCGATCTCGAAGGATCCTGGATCCTCGCTTCCGAGACCTGCGCGCTCGACATCATGGGCGCGCGCTTCGTCCGCGAGGTGGAACCGGGCGAAATCGTCGTGATCACCGAGAAGGGGCTGGAAAGCCACTTCCCCTTCGATCGGCAGAAGGGACGTTTCTGCATTTTCGAATATGTCTATTTCGCGCGCCCCGACAGCTATGTCGAAGGCAAGAACGTCTACGAGGCGCGCAAGAACATCGGCGTCGAACTGGCCAAGGAAATGCCGGTGGAAGCCGACATTGTCGTGCCTGTCCCGGATTCCGGCGTCCCGGCGGCCATCGGTTATGCGCAGCAGGCCGCCTTGCCCTTCGAGCTCGGCATCATCCGCAACCACTATGTCGGCCGCACCTTCATCCAGCCGACGGACTCGATCCGCCACATGGGCGTGAAATTGAAGCACAACGCCAACCGGCATTCGCTCGAAGGCAAACGCGTCATCCTGGTGGACGACTCCATCGTGCGCGGCACGACAAGCCAGAAGATCGTGCAGATGGTGCGCGAAGCCGGTGCGAAGGAGGTGCATATGCGCATCGCCTCCCCGCCGACGATCTCTTCCTGCTATTACGGCGTCGACACACCTGAAACCAACAAGCTGCTTGCGTCGCGCATGAGCGTGGAACAGATGGCCGACTTCATTCGTGTCGACTCGCTCGGTTTCCTGTCCATCGACGGACTTTATCGCGCCGTCGGGGAGAACGCCCGCGACACCGAACAACCGCAATTCTGCGACGCCTGTTTTACCGGCGCCTATCCGACCCGGCTGCACGACCGCGACGGCACAGACAATGTGCGCCAGCTTTCGATTCTCGCCGCCGGCAACTGATCCGAACCCGCGAGCCTTCCGATGGACATGACACCCGACCTTTCCGGCCGCCTGGCCCTCGTGACAGGCGCTTCGCGCGGCATCGGCCGCGAAATCGCCCTGCAAATGGCCGCGCTTGGCGCGCACGTGATCGCGGTTGCCCGCACGCCGGGCGGATTGGAAGAACTCGACGACGAGATCAAGGCGAAGGGCGGCGAGGCAACGCTGGTGCCGCTCGACCTGACGGACTTCGAGGGAATCGATCGTCTTGGCGGCGCCATCCACGAGCGCTGGGGCAAACTCGACATCCTCGTGGCCAATGCCGGAATCCTCGGGCCGATCTCGCCGATCGGCCACGTCAAGGCGAAGGATTTCGAGCAGGTCATGGCGATCAATGTCACTTCCACCTGGCGACTGATCCGCACGTCCGACCCGTTGCTGCGCAAGTCCGACGCCGGACGCGCGATCATCATGTCGTCGGGCGCCGCGCATGCCTGCAAGCCGTTCTGGGGGCCTTATTCGGCATCGAAGGCGGCCGTGGAGGCGCTTGCGCGCACCTGGGCCGGCGAAGCGCAAAACACGCCGCTACGCGTCAACTTCGTTCATCCCGGCCCGACGCGTACCCGCATGCGGGCCCAGGCAATGCCGGGCGAGGATCCGATGACATTGCCCGCCGCGGACGAGGTGGCGGCGAAAATCGTGCCGCTTGCCGGGAACGATATCACCGAGACCGGCAAGCTGTGGAACGTGCCGTCCTCCAAGTGGTGTGACTGAGCTGCCACGCTCGACAGATTATGCAATCCGGTTACTGAATTTCGCGCCATTAATCGCATAGTTGTGATCGCGCGGGCATTGACGTTTCGCACTGCAAAATGAAATTCTCGGACCAGGAGGGGGCAACCTTTTTAGGAGTGCCCTGTGAATCGGTTCGAGAAACGCAAGCGCGCAAAACTTGCCAAAGTCACGGCCAAGAAATCCGGAATACAAATCGATCCTTACCTGGAAGAAATCCGCAAAGCCGTGGATTTCATGCGCTCCCGCCGCTTTCAGGAGGCGGAAGCGCAGTGCAACGCAATCCTGGCCAAGGATGCCGATCACTCAGAGGCCAACCACATTATCGGGGTCCTGAGCCTTCAACGGGGGAATGCCGCGCAAGCGGCCAAGGCTCTGGAGAAAGCCGTTCACGGCAATCCCGACAACGCGGCGGCCCAGGGCAATTACGGCACCGCACTCTCCACAATCGGCAGCTTGAAAGAGGCAGCCGACGCCTTCCAGGCGGCGATCCGGCTCGATCCGCGTGCCGTCGGACCGTACAACAATCTCGCCCAACTCGAGATGCGCCGCCAGAATCCGGATGAAGCCTTGCGCCTCTATCGGACGGCGCTCGATATCGAACCGCGAAACGGCCACCTGCATATGAACCTGGCCAACGCCTTGCTGGCGCTTGGCGATGTCGAGCCCGCAATCACCCACTACAAGCAGGCGCTGGTCTCGCTGGTCAATGTCGCGGATGTGCACTACGGCCTCGCGCAGGCTCTGCGCGACATCGGGGAAATCGAGGAAGCGCTGAAGCATTACGAGCAAGCGATGCGTCTCGATCCCAGCCACGCCGATGCGATGCTTTCCTTCTCGATGATTGCCGACACGGTTGACGAAACACAGCAATCCCGCATTCGGACGGCATACGAGAAATCGCCGATGAAGAGCCAACAACGCATGCTGCTGAGTTTCGCGCTCGGGAAGGTCGAGGACCTGAACAAGGATTTCGGCGCGGCGTTCGAATACTATCAGGAAGGCAACGCCATTCGCGAACAGCAGTTGCACTATTCCATCGAGACGACTCGCGCCGAATTCCAGCAGGTCATGTCGGCCTTCGACAGGCAGTTCTTCGCCGATCGCGCCGGTTTCGGCATCAGCGACGATCGCCCGATCTTCATTCTCGGAATGCCCCGTTCGGGGACGACGCTTGTCGAACAGATCCTGGCAAGCCACTCGCTTGTGACGGGCACAGGAGAGCTGGCTTACTTTCCGAAATCCGTTTTCACTGAAATGAACGGGGTCGATCCGCGCGGTTATCCCGCCGCCGCTTCGCTTTTGAGCCGAGACGACGTGCGGCGCATTGCCGCCGACTATCTGGAAAACGCCCGCCGCGGAATCGATCCCGACTATTTCCATACCGACAAGCTGCCAGCAAACTTCATGTTCATCGGGATGATACGGCTCGTTTTTCCGAACGCACGGATAATCCATTGCACGCGCGATCCTCGCGACACCTGCATCTCCCTTTTCAAGACATTTTTCCCCTCGGGCGGCCACCACTTCAGTTACAATCTCGATGTACTGCGCGACTACCACCGCCTTTATGAAAAGCTGATGGATCACTGGACCGGTTTGTTCGGAGACGACATCATCGAGGTGAACTACGAGACGCTGGTGCGCAATCCGGAGACCGGCATCCGTGCGCTGCTCGAGCGGACCGGCCTCGAGTTCGAGCCGGAATGCCTGGATTTTCACAAGACGCGGCGCGTCGTGCGCACCGCAAGCGCCGGACAGGTGCGCAAACCCATGTTCACGTCCTCCATCGGCACTTGGGAGCGCTACAAGCCCTTCATGCCCGACCTACGCGAATGCGCCTGAGACAGTACGCCAGTCTTTTGCGATTGACCGAACTCCGCCAGCCGCTATCATTTTGACAAAACGGGCAACAAGATCCGTGCGGAGCAATCGGGGAGGAGCCAATGGCATTGGCGATCGCCGCCTGTGTGGCGGTATTGGCCATCGGGCTGGTAGTCGTCGCACTCCTGGAAATGAAGGCGACCGGAATACGATTCCGGCAAGCGCTTTATCTTGCGCCGCTCAAGATCATCTACCGGATTGACACGCACCGCCTACGCCGCGCCAACAGCGGGGACGGCGCGACGATCTATGCGATCAGCGAACAATCGAAGCTGGATCCGGCGCTGTACCTGGCGCTGCTGCCCGAGGACACGCTGCATGTGCTCGATCCGGCCTCCGCGGACAGCTGGCTGGTCCAGACATTCCGCACACTTGCGCGCTCGGTGGTGTTCGACAAGGAACACATGATCGCCAACCGGCGCCTTGTCCGCCACCTCAAGGGCGGCGGCAAGCTGGCGGTCTATCTGCCGGAAGGCGTCGAACCCGATGCGACCGGGTTCCGCCTGTTCCGCGCCGTGACCCTGCTCGCACGCAAGTCGAATGCCCGAATCGTACCGCTCTACCTGAGAAACGGCCGCTTCCTTCCCTCTTCTTTCACGCCGGCAACGAAGGCTCCGCGCCAGCGCTTCCCGGCCCTCAGCGTGCATGCACTGCCCGGCCGGCGCATCGACTCCCTGACGGAAAAGGCCGGCCGTCAATGGACGACGCCGGTTAATGCCCTGTTCGACCGCATGGCGCTGGTGCGCGTCGATAGCGCCGACACCTCGCTCGGCATTTTCCGCGCCTTCGTTGAAGCGGCGAAGACCTATGGCCCGAACCGGGTGATCCTGGAAGACACGGTGACGGGGTCGCTCACCTACAAGTTGATGCTAATCGGCGCACGCGTGCTCGGCAGACGCTTTCTGGCCATGTCGCGACGCGGCGAAGCGATGGGCATCCTGTTGCCGAACGCGAACGGAGTCGTCGTGACCTTCCTCGCGCTGCAATCGGCAGGCCGTGTCGCCGCGATGTTGAACTATTCCGCCGGGCCGGCCAATGTCGTGTCGGCGATCACCACGGCGAAGATATCGACCGTGCTTTCGTCCCGGGCTTTCATCGAAAAAGCGGAACTGCAGAATGTCGCGGATGCGATCGAGGCCAACGGCACGAAGATCATCTGGCTGGAAGACGTGCGCGAAACCGTGAAACTGCCGGAAAAGCTGTTGGCGGCACTGCAGTGGAAACGGCCTCTTGTTTCGGTCGATGCCGAGGAGCCGGCGGTTATATTGTTCACTTCAGGATCGGAAGGCACACCGAAGGGCGTGGTGCTGTCGCATCGCAATATCCATGCGAATGCCGCTCAGGCGGAGTCGCGGTTCTCCATTTCGGTGGAGGACACGCTTTTCAACGTGTTGCCGGTATTCCATTCCTTTGGCCTGACCGGCGGTACGGTCCTGCCGCTGCTCTATGGCGTGCGGCTTTTCCTTTACCCCTCGCCCCTGCACTACAAGCTGATCCCGGCGGCTGCGGCCAAGGTACGCCCGTCGATAATGTTCGGCACCGATACGTTCCTGATGGGCTATGCCCGGACCGCCAAGGACACCGACTTCGAAAGCCTGCGCTTCGTCGTTGCCGGCGCCGAAGCGGTCAAACCGCATACGCGCGAACTCTATGCCGAACGATTTCGCTGCAAGGTGCTGGAGGGGTACGGAATGACCGAGGCGGCGCCGGTGGTTGCGGCCAACACATCGACGCACGAGAATCCCGATTCCGTCGGCCGGCTGTTTCCCGGAATGTCGGTTCGTCTGGAGCCGGTTCCCGGCATAAACGATGGCGGGCGGCTGTGGGTGTGCGGGCCGAATGTCATGCTTGGCTACATGAAGGCGGACCGGCCCGGAGAGCTGCAGCCGCTCGTTGACGGCTGGCACGATTCCGGCGACATCGTATCCATCGACCGCGAAGGCTTCATGTCGGTACGCGGCCGCGCAAAGCGCTTCGCCAAGATCGCCGGAGAAATGGTGTCGCTTGGCGCCGTGGAGATGCTTGTGCAGGCGCTGTGGCCGGAAGACATGCATGCTGCGATTTCCGTACCCGACCGGCGCAAGGGCGAACGTATCGTCCTGGCGACCACGAAGGCGCATCCCGACAAAAAGGAAATCGTCAATTACGGCAAGCGTGCAGGTGTAACCGAACTCATGGTGCCGTCGGAGATCGTTCCCATCCGCGATATTCCGGTCCTTGGCTCAGGCAAGATCGACTATGTGGCGACCAAGCACTGGATCGAGAAAAAGCTGGGCATTCACGCAAAGAAAGCCAAAAAGGACAAGGCCGCCTAGAGGGCCATCAATCGGCATTTCCCTTCGCGGCTTCCGTCGCTGCCTGACGGCGCCACATGCGCAGGCTGAACGGCAGGAATGCGAGGTAGGCCACGACCGACACAGTCAGCGTTTCCCAAGTGTAGGTCGCCAGCATCGCGACATAAAGCACGACGCCGAGGATCAGCGGGATGACCGAGCCGCGCGGAATGCGCGCGCCGAGCGTCTTGCCCGACCAGACCGGCAGGTTGGAAACCAGCAGAAAGGCGACGCCGAGCGTATACATGGAAACGACAGTCGCGTAGTAGGAATCCGGCGCGATGCCAAGAAAGCCGAGATAGACGGGAAGAAGCACGAGGAACGCTCCCGCCGGCGCAGGCACGCCGACGAAATAGGCGCTCTGCCATTTCGGGCCTTCCTTGTTCTCCATCATGACGTTGAACCGCGCCAGACGCAGACCGCATGCAATGGCGTAAAGCAGCGCTGCGATCCAACCCAGGGAGCGGGCCTCGTCCAGAACGAAGGCATAGAGCACAAGCGCCGGCGCAACACCGAAATTGACGATATCGGCGAGCGAATCCATCTGTGCGCCGAACTTCGACGTTCCCTTGACGAGCCGCGCGACACGCCCGTCGATACCATCGAGAAAGGCGGCCAGCAGAACCATGGCCACCGCGTCGTCGAAACGACTTTCGAAAGCGAGACGCACACCGGTCATGCCGGCGCAAATGGCAAGCACCGTGATGATGTTCGGCAAGACAAAGCGCAACGGGATATCGCGCAATCGCTTGTTGTTATTGGCGGTATCGCCATTATCGTCCGGGCCGTCGGGCTCGAACGGCGGAAACGGGCCTTCGGATTCCATCGACATCTTCAACTCACCCGGGTCAGCGGCGTTGCGGCACGGCCATTGTAGTCGGCGATGATTGTCTCGCCGGCAACCGCCGTCTGGCCGAGCGCAACGCGCGGCACCGCGCCTTGCGGCAGGTAGATATCGACGCGCGACCCGAAACGGATCAGTCCGAAACGCTGACCGGTGGCGACCTCGTCGTTTTCCTTCACCCAGCAAAGGATACGCCGCGCGACGAGGCCCGCCACCTGTACGACACCCATCTCGCCATGCGGGCTTTCGATCACCAGGCCGTTGCGCTCGTTCTCGGTGCTGGCCTTGTCCAGATCGGCATTGAGAAACTTGCCGGGCCGGTAGGCGACCGCGATCACGTTTCCGCGCGCGGGCGCGCGATTGATATGGACGGAGAAGACATTCATGAAGATCGAGATTCGCGTCATCTCACTGTCGCCGAGCCCCAGTTCCTGCGGCGGCACGCTGGGGCCGACCGCAGAAACCTTCCCATCGGCCGGGCTGATGACCAGATCGTCGTCGACCGGCGTGATGCGCTCCGGATCGCGGAAGAAATAGGCGCACCAGGCCGTCAGCGCGACGCCGAGATAAAACAGCGGCTCCCACAGCCAGCCGATCACAATCGCGCCAACGGCGAAAGCGGCGATGAAGGGCCAGCCTTCGCGGTGCACGGGCACGAGAGTGCTTTTGATCGTATCGGCCAGGCTCAAGCCATTTCTCCTTTGAAGCTTTGGTTGATTCATCTAGGCGCTTGGTAGCGTCGTGGCAATGCGCGCGATCGATCAGCTGCAACCATCTCCTGTCCCGAACGTTAATAGCGCGTCCAGAACAGGAGTTGGTGGCTATGACGACGATTTACGAAGAAATACGCGAAGACCACGAAAAACACCGAGATCTGCTCAATCGCATCGCCGAGACGCATGGCGACAGCGCGGAACGCCGGGATTTGTGGAAGGCGTTCTACTACGACGTGAAGGCGCACGCGGCCGCGGAAGAGGAAACCTTCTACGCGAAGATCATGGAAAAACCGGACGGCCAGGACGATGCCCGCCACTCGGTGGCCGAGCACAAGGACATGGACGACATCATGGAAGAGCTGAATTCCATGGGGTTCGACAATCCGGGCTGGCTGACGCGGTTCAAGACGCTGAAGCACGATTACGAGCACCATATGGAGGAAGAAGAGGAAGACATCTTCGCGACCGCCAAGAAGGTGCTGAAGGGCGACGGGGACGGAAGCTTCGCGGAGCGGTTCCTCGACCGCAAGGCGAAGGAACGCGAACTCGTCGACGAGAAAGCGGCGGAAAGCCTCGAGGAATAGCGCAGCGAGCAGCATGCTCCGGCACATGACCACTTCCGTGCGCAGGCGCATTGTGGTTCAATCAGCGCATGCTCATTCTTGCCAAGATCATCCATTTCCTCAGTCTCAGCGCCGGCATCGGCGGCGGCGTCGCCGCGGCGCTGATCGGCATCCGGGCAAAAGGCGCTGCCGCCGACGCGGTACCGCTGCTGCGCGGGCTGCAAAAGACGCTCGGCCGCATCGGCTTCGGCGCCATCGTGCTGCTGTGGCTGACCGGCATCTACATGGTCTATGCCGTCAAGGGCGGCTGGGCCGGCCTCGGCACCGTGTTCTGGCTGAAGATCCTTGCTGTTGCCATCCTGACGGCGGCCTCGCTGACAGGACAGTATTTCGCGCTTACCGCCGCGAAACGCGATCCGGCCGTGATGGGGCCGCGGATGGCGAAAATCGGCATGACGGCGACATCCTCCGCGGTCGCGGCACTGATCCTGGCGGTGATCGCCTTCGCCGGTCCCTGATCCGCCCTACTCCGACTCCGGGCTTTCGCCCGGCAACGGCAACCTCTTGCGCACGACGATTCCCATCTCGTCGGTTTCGCGGGCTTCGCGCAGCTTGCGCTCGGCCTCGATGGCTTCCGACTGGCGGGCCCACATCTGCGTGTAAAGGCCATTCTGCGCCAACAGTTCGGCATGGGTGCCGCGTTCCGCGATCAGGCCATCGCGCAGCACGATGATCTCATCGCAGCCGATGACCGTCGACAGACGGTGGGCAATGACCAGCGTCGTGCGGCCTTCCGAGACATAGTCGAGTGCCTGCTGGATCTCCTGTTCGGTGGCCGTGTCGAGCGCGGACGTCGCCTCGTCGAGCACCTGGATCGGCGGCGCCTTGAGAATGGTGCGCGCGATGGCGACGCGCTGCTTCTCGCCTCCCGACAGCTTCAGTCCGCGTTCGCCGACCGCCGTGTCGAAGCCGTCCGGCAGCGAGCGGATGAAGTCTCCGATCTGTGCAAGCTCGGCCGCCTGCTCCACCTCGGCGTCGCCTGCGTCCGGACGTCCGTAACGGATGTTGTAGCGAATCGTGTCGTTGAACAGCACGGTGTCCTGCGGGACCATGCCGATGGCGGCGCGCAGCGATTTCTGCGTCACCTCGCGCACATCCTGACCGTCGATGGTGATCGAGCCGTCCTGCACATCATAGAAGCGGTAGAGCAGCCGGGAGATCGTCGACTTGCCGGCGCCGGACGGCCCGACGATCGCCACCGACTTGCCAGCCGGCACCTTGAAGCTGATGCCCTTGAGGATCGGCCGCTGCGGATCGTAGGCGAACTTCACGTCATCGAAGATGATATGGCCGTCGCGCACGACCAGGTCCTTCGCGCCGGGCTTGTCCTCGACCTCTGCTTTCACATCGAGCAGATCGAACATCTGTTCGATGTCGGTCAGCCCCTGGCGGATTTCCCGGTAGATGAAGCCGATGAAGTTGAGCGGAATGGACAGCTGGATCAGCATGGCGTTGATGAAGACGAAATCGCCGAGCGTCTGCTCGCCCGCCTGCACGGCGCGCGCCGAGAACCACATCATCGCCAGCATGCCGATGCCGAAAATCAGCGCCTGGCCGAAATTGAGCCAGCCGAGCGAGGTCCAGACCTTGGTCGCAGACCGCTCGTAGCCAGCCATGGCACCATCGAAGCGGCGGGCTTCCATGTCTTCGTTGCCGAAATATTTCACTGTTTCGAAATTGAGCAGCGAGTCGATCGCCTTGGTGTTGGCGTCGGTGTCGGAGTCGTTCATGTCGCGGCGGATCTGGATGCGCCAGTCACTCGCCCGGATGGTGAACCAGGAATAGACATAGATAGTCAGCGCGGTGATCAGCACGTAGGGCCAGCCATAGGCGAAACCGAAGATGATGGCGACGAGAACGAACTCGAGGATCGTCGGCGCGGTGTTGAGAATGGTGAAGCGGACGATCGCCTCGATCCCCTTCGTGCCGCGCTCTATGATGCGCGAGAGCCCGCCGGTGCGCCGTTCGAGATGGAACCGCAAGGACAGGCCGTGCATGTGCACGAAGGTCTTGTAGGCAAGCTGGCGCACCGCGTACTGGCCGACGCTGGCAAACAGCGCGTCGCGCAACTGGTTGAGCCCGGCCTGGGCAATCCGGAAGACGTTGTAGGCGACAACCAGCATCACCGGAGCCAGAAACAGCGCCGGGAGCCAGCCGGGCGCAGTAAACTGCCCGTCGAGCGCATCGGTCGCCCATTTGAAGCCGTAAGGCACGAGCATCAGGACGAGTTTCGCCACGAAGAGATAAAACGTCGCATAGACGACGCGCATTTTCAGGTCGGGGCGCTCGGCGGGCCACATATAGGGCCAAAGATTGCGAATGGTCTGGAATGTCGAACCGCTGTCGGCGGAAACCGTTTTCTGTGACAAAAATCGTTCCAATCAGTTCATTCGGAAGTGCAACAGCCTTCGGCGCAGCACCGGTCCACGATGGAATTGAGTTCGCGCGACACGCCACGCAGGGCTTCGCGATTCAGGCGATAGGCGGAGCGCGGACGGTTGCGCTCGTGGGTGATCAGTCCGGCTTCGAGCAGGACCTTGAGATGCTGCGAGACCGTCGACTGCGCGAGCGGCAGGCTTTCGACGACCTCCTGGCAGGCGCAACCCTCGTTGCGCGAGAGGTGGTTGAGGATGGCGAGCCGGGCGGGATGAGACAGGGCCGCCAGTTGCTCGGCTATTTGCGGCGAGGTCATTCCGGCTCCTTCATCGTTTATCGGCGATATACGATGAAGAGAACCCGACCGCAATGCGCGCAGAAGAAAAAACCGCGCGCCGTCCTGCCGTCAGCCGTCGGAATTTTCCGGCAGCGTGAAAATCTGGCCGGGCCAGATCATGTCCGGATCCGTGATCTGCCGCTGATTGGCCAGATAGATCGTCGTGTAGCGGACGCCCTCGCCATAGATGCGGCGGGAGATATGCCAAAGCGTATCGCCGCGCCGGATGATCACCGAGGAATCGGTACGCTGCAGCTGTCCGGTCACCGTCACGGTATCCGACACTTTTGGCGGGCTGTCCGGCAGCGTGTCGGACGGCGCGGGCACGGAAACCGCGCCCTCTCCGCCATCTGCGGCTGCTTCCGGGGCGGACGCCACGGCCGCCTGGCGCTCGCCTTCGTCACGGGTAAACGGCACAGCGGCGCGTGCGACGACCTCGGCCGTGCCGGGGGCGATCACGTCAGCGCGGATGATGTAGTCGCCGACCGGCAGTTCCTTTTCCACCTCAACGAGGAACCGCCCGTTCGGGCCGGCTATCGTATCGCCGAGCAAAATCTCGTTGGCATAGACACGCACCTGCGATCCGGGCTTAACCGCACCGGCGACAAACACGGTCTCACCGTCGATTTCGACAGCCTCGATGCGGACGTCCCTGGACGTTACCGCAGCCCCTCCCGCAGCCGTTGCCGAAGAGGCGGTGCCGGGCTCCGCTGCGGCGACTTCCGTGTTTTCTTCACCGGCGGACGGCTCGGTCTCAGCGCCCTCCTCCGTCTCCATCGGCTGTTCCGCGGCGCTCGCGGTTTCCAATCCCGACGGCTTCGGCGTGTTGATCAGGCGCGACGGTTCGCCAGGTTGCTCGACAAGCGCCAGCAATTCGCCTTCCTTGCCCTTTTCAGGCACCGAGATGATCGCGGTCTCGGTCGACATGGCAACGTCGCCATTCGGGTGCGTAGCGCGCAGCACGATCTCGTAATCGCCGGGCGCAAGGGGCTTGTCGAGAATGGCGACGAAATCGCCGTTCGGCTCCGCCTTCGTCTCGGCGATCGTCTCGTTGCCGGAGAGAATCTCGATCATCGCGTTGGGGGCGGCCTGACCGGCGATCACGGTGGAACCGTCCGGCTCGACACGCAGCAGGCCGAAGCTCGGAACGTTCACCGCAGGCGGCGCCACTTCCTCGTCCTTCGGTAGCGCAGCCATTTCCGTGGCCTCGTCGCCCTCGCTTGCGGATGACGTTTCGGCAGCAATGGGCCGGTTGCCGGTCTCGGTTACAGTCTGGGCGCCGGCCTCAGGCGTCTCGCCGGCAGCAGGCGCTTCGGCCGTTTGCTGTTCTTCAGGGGCAGCACCCTTGCCCAGCCAGCCATTGATGCGCTCCGATATGACCGGCGCATTCAGCACCGCGACGACTGCCAGAAGGCCGCCGAACACCAATGCCGCGATTGTATTCGTCTTCATCGAAAGCCACCCTTATTCCTCTTCCCTCATAGCACCGCGAGGTCCTCACGCTCAACAACCCATGTGTCCGGCGAGAGCCACATCCCGGTTTCCTGCACAGAACAAGTCTTGACGGGCCGTCTGGGGATGGCAAAAGGAGACATGACCTCGAATCCTCTTTCCTCCGTTTGCGTCTATTGCGGCTCGTCTCCGGGTAACGACCCGGCTTATCTGAAGGCTGGCCGGACGCTTGGCCGCGCCATCGGCGATGCCGGTCTTCGTCTCGTCTATGGCGGCGGCACAAAGGGCATCATGGGCGCCGTCGCCGAAGGCACCATGGAAGCAGACGGCAAGGTGACGGGCATCATTCCCCGCTTCCTGATGAACAAGGAAGCGACGGAAAAGGCGCTTGGGGCTCTCGACGAACTCGTCATCACCGAGGACATGCACGAGCGCAAGCACCGCATGTTCGAGGAGTCGGACGCCTTCGTGACACTTCCCGGCGGCATCGGCACGCTGGAAGAGGTCATCGAAATCATGACGTGGGCACAGCTTGGCCGTCACACCAAGCCGATCGTGCTCGCCAATATCAACGGTTTCTGGGACCCGCTGTCGACGCTGCTCGACCACATGCGCGAGGCGGGCTTCATCCATACCGGCCACCGCGTGCGCCCGCTGGTCGTCAACACCGCGGAAGAAATCGTACCCGCCATACTCGCCGCCCGCGAACATGGCGAAGGCGACGAGACAATCATCGACAGAATGTAGGGTTTTCCTTACCGGCGGAAATTCCCTACAGTATTTCGGGGGCCTAGCACGCTTTGCGCGACACCCCGGGATATGCGGGGGAACCATGACTTCGAATGGGGCAAGCGGCACCGTTTCGACGGATTACAGAAGCGGCGACGGGGTGGCGATCCGTTCGGCCCCGATCGAGGACGCGGCGCAACAGGCAGCTTATCAGCCCTGGGTCGAAATCGAATGCGTTCAGCTTTCGGGCGGCCAGCAGGTGGCGCAGCTCGACAGCCTGGACTTCGTCAGCCAGCAGATCGTCCGTGAGCGCCAGGACGCCTCGGTCCAGAAGCTGGGGGCGACGCCCGCCGACTACTGTACGGTTTCCATCTGCACGCAAAGACCGGCAACCAGAGTTTCCGAGCATGCCGGCGGGCAGACGGACGCGATCTTTTTCCTGCCGGCGAATACGGAGTTCGACATCCTCATCCCGTCCGGGGGCGAGACAGCCTATATCGGCTTCAGCCAGGAGGAGTTCCTCAAAGGCGCCCGCGTGCTCAATCCGGAATTCTGGGAACGCCCGCCGCAAGGCATCGTGCCGTTGACCACGCAGCGCCAGAAAGAGTTCAAGGACATCGCCGATCTCTGGCTCAACGCCGCGCTCGCCACAACCTGCAGCGGCGGAACCACGGACACGTCCGGCCTGCGCAGTCATCTCCTGCACAGCGTGTTGCAGGTCGCCGCAGTAAGCGATGACGGCCCGGCGCCATCGATCAATGACCGCTCGCGCGCCTTCAAAATCGGGCGGATGGCCCGCGCCTTTGTCGAGGACTGCGCCGAATCGGACGAGCTACCGACGATCGTCGACATATGCGAGGCGCTCGGCGTCTCCGAAAGGACGCTGCAATACGCCTTCCGCGAATATGTCGGAATGTCTCCGATCGCTTATCTTCGTATCTGCCGCCTGAACCGTGTGCGCGCCGAGCTTGCCGCTTCAGACCCGAAGGAGACGACGATTACCCAGGTGGCCATGCGCTTCGGCTTCCTGCATCTCGGCCGGTTCGCCGGCGACTACAAGCGGATGTTCGGCGAAACCCCGTCGCAAACCCTCGCCTCCTGACCCCGCGCAAATCCGTCGCACCTGCCGTTTTTGCGGATATCGGATAGCCGCCGCCCGTCCCGATTCCTAGTTTGCGAGCAACGACTTGGGACTCGGGCCGGATCTTCCTGCCCTCATCGACAGCGGAACCGCGGCCTTCCGGACGGCCGGGAACACATTTCGGGGCACAATGAACACGTCAGCAGCCACAGCCAGCCAGTGGAATCCGGCACCCTGCCAACCTCGGCTCGGCCCGCGCAAAGCGAAGACCCGCCGCGCCGCGCTGCTCATGGCCACCGCGCTGACGGGCAGCCTTGTGCTTGTACCCGCGCTGACAGCACCGGTGCGGGCACAGACGCTGACATGGGACACCACGACCGGAGACACATCAGTCGTCGGCGGCTCGGGGACATGGAATGGATCGGCGCAGACCTGGACAGACGACGCCGGCGCCACCAACCAGGCCTGGACACCGGGCGCCGGTGCCGTTTTCGGCGGCACGGCCGGAACCGTTACGGTCAGCGGAGCGCAGAGCGTGGGCGGCGTGACCTTCAATTCGGATGGTTACACGCTGACCGGTGACGCCCTCACGTTTACGGCAGGGGGCAATGAGGTCAATGTCGCGACGGGGACCGCGACCATAAGCTTGCAACTGGCCGATGGCCCAGGTGGGGTCGGCATGACCAAAACGGGCGGTGGCACACTGGTTCTGTCGGGCAACAGCACGATGACCGGGATCATCGCCAACACCGGCAATGGTCAAATTGATTTTTCCGGCAGCACGCTGGGCGGCGTGTCGATGACCGACAATAGCGACTTCGACAATACCGGCACGGTTGGCGGCAATGTCGTCATGTCCGACGGGACGTTCGACAATGGCGAGTTATCGGGCATAGACACTGGCAGTATTGGCGGTAGCGTGCTGATCAACGGCACAGATGCCATCTTCAACAACAACGCCAACAGCGACATTGCCGGAACGACGACACTGGATGATGGTGTCCTGAACGCCCAGGGCGGCACGTTCGCGGATGTCATTGCCAACGACGGCACCTTCAACGTCAATGACAGTACGACAGCCGACACCGTAACCAACGACGGCGGTTTGGTCTTGATCGAGTCGGCCGGCGTGACGCTGACCACCAATTTCGTACAACAGGACGGCACCATCAGAATCGCTAGCGGCGGTGTGCTGACGGATTCCGACGGCGTTGTAGCAATCAGCGGCGGTGAAGTGCAGAATAATGGCGGTGGCACGATCAGCAGCGCGGTCGCGGTCAGCGGCGGAACGTTGACTGCCAGTGGTGGGAGTTTTGGCGGCGATATCACCATCAGCGGCACCGGAACGTTCAATCTCGCTGGCTCTGCTCTTGTCGGAACGACCACGATGACCGGCGGCGATATCGACGTGGATAAGTATACGCTGCAAACCGATCTGGTGCAGAGCGGCGGAACGACCACGATCGACGATAACGGGGAACTGGACGATGCCGACGGCACGACCCTTGAGGGCGGCGTGATCGACAATTCCGGGGACATCTTGAATGCCGTTACCATCAATGGCGGCACGGTGACGAACAAAACGAACGGCGATATCGACGGACTGACGACCGTTCTGGGTGGCACGCTGAATGCCTCGGGCGGCGCTTTTAGCGGCGGCGTGGTCGCGCAGGGCGGGACGGTGAATGTGACCGTGTCGCAGACCCTGGATCTGACCAATGATGGGTCAGAGATCAATATCAATACAGGCGTGAACCTGACCGACGACATCATCAATAATGACGGCACCCTGACGAATGAAGGCACCATCACCGGCAACTTGACCAACAGCGCGACGGTCACCAGCACCGGAACGATCACCGGTGATGTCAGCAATTCCGGCACGCTGCAGCTGCAAGGCACACTGACCGGGTCCTTGACCAACACCGGGGCCGGTACGATCACCACCACCGGCAACCTGTCCGGCATAACCAACCTGATACAAAGCGGGTCCGGCCATTTCACCGTCGCGGCCGGGCATACACTCTCAGCGGCGACAATCACAATCGGCACCGGGTCGAACGGCAATCTGATCGTCAACGGCAGCATCGGCAGCGTTGTCCTGCACGGCGGCACCCTCGGCGGCTCGGGCACGGTCGGCAATGTGACGGCGAACTCGGGCAGCACGATTGCGCCGGGCAATTCCATCGGCACGCTGAATGTCGCCGGCAATGCCAATTTCGCCTCCGGCACCACCTATGCCGTCGAAGTCGACGACGCGGGCGACTCCGACCTGCTGCATGCCACCGGCACGGTTACCATCGACAGCGGCGCGAGCGTCAGCGTGTCGGCTGAAAACGGCACAGACGACGGCTCCACCTACGCCCCTTCCACCACCTATACCATCTTGACCGCCGACAGCGGCGTCACCGGCACCTTCGGCTCGGTGAACGAGAACTTTGCATTCCTCGACGCGGCCCTTGGCTATGACGCCAACAACGTCACCCTGACGCTGACCCGCAACGCCACCGGCTTCGCCTCCGCTGCGGAAACGGCAAACCAGCGCGCGGCGGCCAATGGCGTCAGCAGCCTCAACACCGGCGACCAGGTATATGACGCGGTGGTCGTTCTCAGCGCGGACGATGCCCGCGCCGCCTTCGATGCGCTGTCCGGCGATCTCCACGCTTCCGTCAACGGCATGTTTCTCGACGACAGCCGGTTCGTGCGCGATGCGGTCACCGACCGGCTGCGCGGCGGCTTCGACGACGGGGCCGCGGCATGGGAGACGGGTTTTTGGGGCACGGCCTATGGCGCGCTCGGCCAGCACGACGGCGGCGGCATCGCGACCGATTTCAACCGCCATGCCGGCGGTATCCTCGCCGGCATGGACGGGGCGTTCGGCAATGGCTGGCGCGGCGGCTTCGTCACCGGCTTCGGCGCAACCTCGATTTCTTCCGGCGTATCCGGCGCGACGGGTTCCGCCGGCAGCTACCATCTCGGCGCCTATGCCGGCGGCATGGCGGGCGGATATGGCCTCACCGGCGGCGCGGCCTTCGCACCGCACCAGTTGGACACCACGCGCGCAGTATCCATCGGCGCGCTCGATGAAACGCTGAGCGCCGATTACAACGCCTCGACCTCGCAGGTCTTCGGCGAGGTCAGCCGGACGATGACGCTCGGCGATGCAAGCTTCGAGCCCTTTGCAGCAGCGGCCCTGGTTCACCAGCACAGCGACGGGTTCACGGAGACCGGCGGCGACGCCGCGCTCACCGCCGCTTCCGCCTCGCACGTTCTGGGCGTCACCGCGCTCGGCATTCGCGCGGAAACGGACACACGCGAGATCGGCGGCCGGGAGATGACGATACATGGCGGGATCGCCTGGCGTCACGCCTTCGGCGACGTGACGCCCGAAACGTCGATGCGCTTTACGAGCGGCGGCACGGCCTTCGGCATCGCAAGCGCGCCGGCGGACCGGGATTCGATGATTGTCGAGGCCGGCGTCGAGATCGCGGTCTCGGACAGTGCCGATCTATCCTTCGAGTTCCGGGGCGAGATCGGCGGCGCCGTGCGAGACGGTTCCGTCAAAGCCGATTTCTCGATGCAGTTCTAGCGGCGGAACAACGAGAGCGTGTAGAGCGCCAGCGCCGACCAGATGAAGATGAAGGCGATCAACTGCCAGTGCGAGAACGGTTCGCCGAAGGCGAAGACGGCCGCCAGGAAGATCAAGGTCGGCGTCAGATACTGGACGATGCCGATGGTGGTGTAGCGCAGCGCCTTGGCGCCGAAGGCGTAGAGGATCAGCGGGAAGGCCGTCACCGGGCCGGCGAGCAGCAGCAGGCCGATGTCGCCCGCCCCGGTCGGGCCGAAATGGCTCGTCCCCTGCGACATCGTCCAGAGGATTATCGCGATAGCAGGGATCGACAGAAGCATCACCTCGAGCATGAAGCCCTGGGTCGGGCCTATCGGCAACGTCTTGCGGAAGAAGCCGTACAGGCCGAACGACCCCGCCAGCGTCAGCGACACCCAGGGCAGGCCGCCCGCCTTGACGGTCAGGATCGTCACGGCGACCACGGCGAAGGCGATGGCCGTCGCCTGCAGCTTGTTGAAGCGTTCGCCCAGAAAGACGGCGCCGAGCACGACATTGACCAGCGGATTGATGTAGTAGCCGAGCGCCGCCTCGACGGTTCGCTCGGCAGCGACCGCCCAGACATAGACGCCCCAGTTGATGGAGATCAGCCCGGCGGTCAGCGCGGCGAGCGCCAGCGTGCGCGGCGAGCGGAAGGCCGTCTTCAGGTCCGCCGTTCGGCCAAGCAGGAACAGGATGACGCCGGCGACCGGAACCGACCAGAGGACACGGTGAGCAACGACCTCCCAAGCCGGCATGTGGGCGACGGCCTTCATGTAGAAAGGCAGACCGCCCCACAGGAGATAGGCCCCGAGCGCGAAGGCGAAACCGGAAAGCGGCTCGCGCGATTGCGCCTCGGTGTGACGGGGATTTTTCACGGCAGTATCGGACATCGCGGCTCAGTACACCCGGCGCAATATTCCGGCAAATGACGGATTGTCACCGCGACAATTGCCGGGCGACGATCAATCCTCCCGGCGGCAACGCGCGAGCGCCCGATAGAGCGCCTCAGGCGTTACACCGATTTCGCCGGCAAGATCCTTCCATCGCCCCTTTTCCGGCAGATCACCGAACCATGCCCGCCAACGGGCAAGACGTTCGTCAACAGTACTGGCCGCAAGGATTTCCGCCCGTGCGCGCGCGTCTTGAACCGATCGGGCCAGAAAAACCGTCCATTGCTCAGCGAAAGCCGGGTCGGAATTCAACCGCTCGCGGAACAAGCCGACAGAGACACAATAAATCGACGTCGCGGCGACGCATTCCGCACCGCAGTGATATGTCGGCGAATAGACCGATGCCTCGGCGACCACCTCGCCGGGTCCGGCCCGCTGCAACACGACAGTATCGCCGCCGGCGCCATAGCGGACCAACCGGACAACGCCTGATTGCACGGCATACAGCGCGTGGACGGGATCGCCCTGGCGGAACAGATTTTCGCCGACTTCGAACCGGCGGGGTTCGCCGGCCGTGGCAGCGATAGATTGAAAGATCACCGGGGACATGATCGCGATCATGTAGAGGGCACCGCGCCTGTGGCAAGGAATTCCCTCGATTTGGCTCCGTTACGAGGAATGCGCCATGAAACACGGACAGAAGCTCACAGCGCTGCTCGTCATCCCGTTCACATTCGGTGCGGTCTACACGGCGACAGCAGAATTAAAATCACCCTATGCCGGGCAGGAAACACGCGCGATCAAGAGCCTGTCGGCGGAAGATCTCGCCGAGTTGCGGCGCGGAGGCGGCTGGGGCCTTGCCAAGGCAGCCGAGCTGAACGGCATGCCCGGTCCGGCGCATGTGCTGGAACTGAAAGACGAGATCGGCCTTTCCGCCGAGCAGACCGCCGCCGTCAAAGCCCTGTTCGCCGAGATGCAGGCGGCGGCAATCGAGGCCGGCGAACGCCTCATCGCGTTCGAGGAGGATCTGGAAACGGGCTTTCGGGAGCATACGATTACGCAGGAGGCGCTGCGGAAAAAACTTGCGCAAATCTCCGACACGCGCGGCGCGTTACGCTTCATCCACCTCAACACGCATCTGAAGACACTGCCGCTGCTGACGCAGCATCAGGTGGCGATGTACAACCGGCTGCGCGGCTACGATTCAGATGCCGTCGGGCATGGCGGTCACACCATGCAGCACGGCAATTAGCCGTTATTCCGCCGCCGCAAGGCCGGCGTGGCCGCGGTTCTTCATCAGCTTGAAGGTGATGGAATCCATCAGTGCCTCGAAGGAGGCGTCGATGATGTTCTCGGACACGCCGACCGTCCACCAGCGCATGCCGGATGCGTCTGCGGACTCGATCAGGACGCGGGTTATCGCCTCGGTGCCGCCATTGAGGATGCGCACCTTGTAGTCGACCAGTTCCAGATCGGCGATCTCGGCCTGGTACTTGCCGAGATCCTTCCTGAGCGCCATGTCGAGCGCGTTGACCGGGCCATTGGAACTTTCGGCGACCGACATGCGTTCCTCGCCGTCGATGTTCACCTTCACGACGGCCTCGGCGACGGTGACGATCTTGCCGATGGCGTTGTGGCGGCGTTCCACCAGGGAGCGGAAGGACACGACGTCAAAGAATTCCGGCACTTCGCCGAGCGTGCGGCGGGCCAGCAGTTCGAAGCTGGCATCGGCGCCCTCATAGGCATAACCGGCGGCTTCGCGTTCCTTGACGATGGCGATCAGCGTATCAAGACGCGGATCGTCCTTGGCGACCTGGACGCCGCGCCGGTTCAACTCGTTGATGAAATTGGATTTTCCGCCCTGATCGGAAACCATGATGTGGCGGATGTTGCCGACCTTTTCCGGTTCGACATGCTCGTAGGTAGACGGGTCCTTGACCAGGGCCGAGGCGTGGATGCCCGCCTTGGTGGCGAAGGCCGACGAACCGACATAAGGCGCCTGCTGCGCCGGCGAACGGTTGAGCAGTTCGTCGAACCAGCGCGACAGCCGCGTCAGCCCCTTCAGCCTGTCTTGCGTGATACCCGTCTCGAACCGGTCGGCCCAGGCGGGCTTCAGGCCGAGGGTGGCGACCAGCGTGACGATATTGGCGTTGCCGCAGCGCTCGCCTATGCCGTTCAGCGTGCCCTGGACCTGGCGCACGCCCGCGTCGACGGCGGCGAGCGAGTTGGCGACGGCCTGTTCCGTATCGTTGTGGGCGTGGATGCCGAGGCGGTCGCCCGGCACGCCGGCGGCGATCACAGCGGCGACGATCGCGCGCACCTCATGCGGCTGGGTGCCGCCATTGGTGTCGCACAGAACGACCCAGCGCGCGCCGGCGTCGAATGCCGTCCTGGCGCAAGCCAGCGCGTAGTCGGGATTGGCCTTGTAGCCGTCGAAGAAATGCTCGCAATCGACCAGCGCTTCCTTGCCCGCGGCGATCGTCGCCTCGACGGACCGGCTGATCGATTCGAGATTTTCCTCGTTGGTGCAGCCGAGCGCCACGCGGACATGCATATCCCAGCTCTTGGCGACATAGCAGACGGCATCCGACCTGGAGGCGTTGAGCGCGGCAACGCCGGGATCGTTCGACACCGAGACGCCTGCCCGCTTGGTCATGCCGAAGGCGACGAATTTCGCGTTCGAAGTGCGCTTGCGCTCGAAAAAGGCGGTGTCGGTCGGGTTGGCGCCGGGATAGCCGCCCTCGACATAGTCGAGGCCGAACTCGTCCAGCATCTGCGCAATCGCGATCTTGTCCTCGACCGAAAAGTCGATGCCGGGCGTCTGCTGCCCGTCACGCAGTGTCGTGTCGAAAAGATAGATGCGTTCGCGTGTCATTTCATTCGCCAGCCATTTGGCCGTTCCACTAGAAGATTCCGGCGTAATAAAGCACCGCGAGCACGATCACAACGACCAGCACTCCCTTGCCGATCAGGCCGTAGAACAGCCATTTCGGCATCTGCGTCTGCGGATTGCGTTCAGCCATGGTCATTCTCCGGCGGCCAATGCTTCGTCTCGTGGTCGGGATGCTGACGATTTTCGATGCCGGCCATGAAGGCGGCGCCGTCCGGCGTGTCCGCGGTCGTTTGCGTCGGCAGGGCGTGCAGGCCGTCGACGAAGGACAGCTTGTCGTGCGGATTGACCTGCACCACGGGCGGCGCGGCCTCCGGATCGTCGAGCGAGCCGATGGAAATTTCCACGTCGCCGCCCCAGTCATAGGCGAGCGGCGTGCCGCAAGCGGCGCAGAAACCGCGGCGGACCTTGTTGGAGGACCGGAACCAGCCCGGCGCGCCGCGTGTCCAGGAAAAGCGCTTCGCTGTCACCAGCGGGCCATAGAAGCCGCCAAACGCCTTCTGGCACATGCGGCAATGACAGATGGAGGCGCGGCCCAAACCCTCGCAGCGGTAGCGCACGGCGCCGCACTGGCAGCCACCGGTGATCGTATCAGCCATGATCGTCCTCCGGCGGCCATGTTTCGGTATCGTGGTCGGGATGCTGACGGTTGCTGTCCCTGATCACCCTGATCTCCTCGGCGGAGAAGTCGTCGCCGGTCGCCTTCTGGCGCGTGCCGGCCCATTCGGCGACGAAAGGCACCCGCGATTCCACCGAATCCTCCGAAACCGGCCGGTAGCGCACCGGATCGTCGAGGCTGCCGAGGGTAACCAGCAGGTGCCCGCTGTCGAGCGGATCGAAGAACAGCGGCGTTCCGCAATCGCGGCAGAAGCCGCGACGGACGATGTCGGACGAATGGAACCAGCCGGGTTCGCCGCGAGTGACCGCGATGTTTTCGCGCAAGGCACCGGCGAGCGGCATGAAATAGTTGCCCGCCGCCTTCTGGCACATGCGGCAATGGCAGAGATGCGGATTGTCGAGTTCCGTGTCGACGCGGTAGCGCACGGCGCCGCACTGGCAGCCGCCGGTGACTGGACCGTCAGCCATTGCGCTTCTCCGGTGGCCAGAATTCGGTGTCGTGATCGGGATGCTGGTTGCTTTCAAGAGCCGCAAGGAATGCGAGCGCTTCGGCGTCCTCCAGCGTATGACGCCCGGTAAGCGTTGGAATGGAGTCGCAGAAGGCATGCTTGCCCTCGATTCCATAGGCAATCGTCGGCGGGCAGGCTTCAGGATTGTCCAGCGCGATCACGGACAGAGCCAGCCCGTCCGGCGCCTCATAGGCGAGCGGCGTGCCGCAATCGTGGCAGAAGCCGCGCCTTGCCGCGCTGGACGACCGGAACCACGACGGCTCTCCGCGTGTCCACTCGACACGGTTGTCGCGCACCGAAACCAGGATCAGCGCATGACTGGCCGATGCCTTCTGGCACATGCGGCAATAACAGACAGAGGATTCCCCCGGCTTGCCGTGGATACGGAACCGCACCGCGCCGCACTGGCAGCCGCCAGAAATGGCAGTCATCGGCCTTCCTCCCGCGTCATCTTTCGTTGCACCCGAATGGATTGGACAGAATGAGCGGCGGGTCAACCGCGAACATGCGGCATCGCCCCCTCTCCTGACAAAAGATGGGTTGCGAAGGCGCCATGCCAAATCCTCATGACGTGTCGAAACTTCGCCAAGCGTCGCAAGCGAGGAAATGGCACTCGTACAACACCTCCTCGAGTGCCGTCTTCGGCCGCCTCTTCCAGCCCGGCGGGCGGCCGGGCCGCATCGGCGACCAGCGCCTCGGGCGAACCCGGGTCAGGCCCGAGCATGACGAGGCTTCGAGCGAACGCCTCGCCCTCCAGCGGGCAAGCCGCCGCGCCTGGCCATCGAGGTCCTCCAACGCATGGCGCAGCGCGGCGATGCGCCGGCACACTGCACGGGCGCCGACCGGGTCGTCCGGCGGGAGCGCCGGCAGTGGCGATCCGGCGGGATTGTCGAGGGCGGCGATCTCTTCCGGCGTCAGCCAGGGCGCGCCGAAGGGCTTGAACGGGTCGAACAGCGGGAAGGCCGGTGGCCGCTCCGGAACCGGGCCGTGCTGTCCGGGCTGTGACGCCGACGGCTTTCCTGGCGTGACGGTCGCCGGCCGCATCGGCGGCGCGGTGAGATGGAGCGTGCAGGCCGCCATCGCAATGAGCCGGCGCGCGGCATATTCGGCGGGCCGCAGGACGGACAGAATGCGGACATGAAGGTGACGCGGCAGCGTCGCGACGAAAGGCCTGTGCGAGGCGATGCCGGCAAGCGCATAGAGGCCGGCGACGATGCGCTCGATGGCCTCGAAGTTCTTCCCGATCGCGCCTTCCCAGTCGAACGCCATACCGGTTCGCCTTTCCGCCCGTTTGCATAACCCGAGGCTAGGGTAGCGGACGGAACGGTGGACCGAAGACAGGCGGCGAAACGGACAGAGCGAGACAGATCAGCGTGTTGGGGGACCGGCGGACGATTGTTTATCCACCCACAGCGATGCCAGGAGTACCGCTCATCCGCCCGCGCAAAAGCCCGCTTAGCGCTTCACTTCCCAGGTGGTGACGCGCTCGCCGGTTTCGGAGTCTTTCGAATCCTTTAGCTGGATTCCCTGAGAAAGCAGTTCATCGCGAATGCGGTCGGCCTCGGCCCAGTTCTTGTCGGCGATGAAGACAAGTCGCTCGTCGATCGTCTTTTGCACGGCGTCAAGGTCGATGCCGGTCGTCGGCGCGGCTTCCGGCAGGCCGAACATCGCCAGCGCCTCGCGCAGGGGCGCACCCGACAACGCATTCATCGCCTGGATGGCGTCGACCGTGTTGAGGTCGTCGGCCAGGCTCTCGATAACCGAGGCTGCATCGCCGCAGTCGACCGGTTCGCCGGCCCGGCGCCACAGCCGCGCCAGCACCGCCTCCGCCTCTTCTAGGCGGCGGTGGGAGAAATCGATCGGCTCGCGGTAGTGGGTCATCAGCATGGCGAGGCGCAGCACCTCGCCGGGCCATTTGCGGCCGGCGAAATTCTCGGTGTGCATCAGTTCGTGGATGGTGAAGAAGTTACCCTCGGACTTGGACATCTTCCTGCCTTCGACCTGCAGAAAGCCGTTATGCATCCAGTAGTTTGCCATGCGCTCGGTGCCGTGGGCGCAGCAGGACTGGGCGATCTCGTTTTCGTGGTGCGGGAAGATCAGGTCTAGCCCGCCGCCATGGATATCGAAAACCTTGCCCAGGTGATGCTCGCTCATCACCGAGCACTCGATATGCCACCCGGGGCGGCCATGGATGGTAACCTCGCCGTCGGGCGTCCGGAACTTTCCGTCCCAGCCGGGTTCGTCGGCGTCGGATTCCTTCCACAGGACGAAATCGGCCGGGCTCTTCTTGTGCGCCTCGACCGCGATGCGCGCGCCTGCCTGCTGCTCGTCGAGATTGCGTTTCGACAGCCCGCCATAGGCCGGCATGGAGGCCACGTCGAACAGGACTTCCCTGCCCTCGCCTCCCTTGGCGACATAGGCGTGGCCGCCCGCGATCAGCGTGCGGATCATCGCGATCATGCCGTCGATATGCTCGGTGGCACGGGGCTGGACGGTCGGCTCCAGGCAGCCGAGCGCCTTCACGTCTTCCAGGTACTGGGAAAGCGTCTTCTCGGTGACCGCGCGGATGGCGGCGTTGAGGCTCATGCGGCCGGCATCGATCTCGTCGCTGTAATCGCGCAGGGCGCGCGCGTTGATCTTGTCGTCCACGTCGGTGATGTTACGGACGTAGGTGACGTGATCGTCGCCGTAGACGTGGCGCAGCAGGCGGAACAGCACGTCGAAGACGATGGCGGGCCTTGCATTGCCGATATGGGCGTAGTCGTAGACCGTCGGCCCGCAGACATACATCCGCACGTTGTTCGCATCGATCGGCTCGAACGGCTCTTTCGTGCGTGTCAGCGTGTTGTAGAGGGTCAGGGCGGTGTTCTCGGTCATGATGCGCGTCTTCCGGTTTCGCGCCTGTCCATCGCAAGGCTTGCGGCCAAAGGCAACCCATTCATGCGCACCGTGCCAAGCCGGGACAAGGCGGCATCAATCTATCTGGATTTTCGCATATTTATAGCGAGAACAATCCTGCGTTGCAGGCTAAAAGATCTTGCCTTGCGAAAGGTGGCTCCGGGCGTGCATGGCGGGCTGTCTTTATCAAACCCGCCATGCCTGCCGCTCCTGACCCACGGACCAGGGGGATGGAAAAGCAGCGCCCGGAGCCTGATTTCGCCGAGGCAGCGCGGTCACTTCGGCAGCAGGTTGACCGCCAGCGCGAACATCACCCCGGCAATCAAAAGATCGAGCACCCGCCAGGCACACGGTTTGGCGAACAGCGGCTCAAGCAGGCGCGCGCCGTAACCGAGCGCGAAAAACCAGACGAATGACGCCACGGCGGCGCCAATGCCGAAGGCAAGCCGGGCCGCGCCCGCATAGCCCCCGGAAATGCCGCCGAGCAGCACGACCGTGTCCAGATAGACATGCGGGTTGAGGAAGGTGAAGGACAGGCAGGCCGCCACGGCGCCGGCCAGCGATGCCCCGCCATCGCGCGCCGCCTGCATCGCTTCCGGCTTCCACGCCCGGCGCAGCGCGATCAGGCCGTAGACGGTGAGGAACGCGACGCCCGCCCAGGTCACGACCCGGATTGCCGTCTCGCTCGACGCCACCAATGCGCCGAAGCCGCCGACACCCGCAGCGATGAGCACGGCGTCCGACAGGGCGCAGATCAGGCACAGCACGAAAACATGCTCGCGCAACAGCCCCTGGCGCAGGATGAAGGCGTTCTGCGCGCCAATGGCAATGATCAGCGACGCGCCGAGAAAGAAGCCGGACGCGCCGGCGGCAAGATTGGGTGCGGCAATCATGGCAGGGATTTCAGAACAGCTTCATCTGGCCGCCGTCGGGCGGCGTTTTCGACGGGCCGGTCTTATCCGATCCGTCCCCGGCGGCAAAGTCCTTCGGCTCCACGCGGTCCTGGATATCGGGCGTCGTGTTGGCGACCTTGTTGACCTTGTCGGAAACGGGAACCGCCTCGAAGAAGCCGTCCGGCGCGGGCACGAGCAGATCCCTGACGTGGCGCGGCTCCTGGGTACGGCAATCGAGCCAGCGGGAATAATCCTCCGGCATGATCGTCACCGGCATGCGGTCGTGAATGAAGGCGATCGACGGCGAGGAATTCGTCGTCAGGATCGCCGCGGTGTCCATTTCGCTGCCGTCCGGCGAACTCCAGGTTTCAGCCAGGCCGGCGAAGGCGACGAGACCGCCATCGGCCGGACGCACCCAGTAGGCCTGGGACCGGCCGGTGGCCTTGTCGCGCCTCCACTCGTAGAAACCCGACGCCGGGATCAGCACGCGCCGGTGACGCATGGCGGCGCGGAACGACGCCTTCGCGGCCGCGGTTTCGGAGCGGGCATTAATCAGCAGCGGGAAATCCTTCGGATCCTTGACCCAGGACGGCAGCAGCCCCCAGCGCGCCAGATGCGCCTCGCGATCGGGCCGGTTGGAACCCGGCTCGAGCGGCGGACCGGCGGTCACCGTCAGGATCGGCTGTGTCGGCGCGATATTGTATCGCGGCGGGAAAGCCTCGAGCCCGTCAAGGGCGAAGAAGGCCTCCACCTCCCCGGGCGATTGCAGAAGGGAAAAACGGCCGCACATCAGCGGTTCGAGGCCAACCGAAGCCGATAGAAATCGACCGCACGCTCGGCGTCGTTCAAGCGGTTCTGCGCAGCGAACAGCCGGCTGCGCTTGAGCTCGATCTGGATCTGGGCCGCGGTCCTGTTCTCGGGATCGACATTCGCGAGGCCTTCGATCGCGGTTTCGATCTCGCGCTCGATACGGTCGCGCTCGCTCTGCGCATCCCAGACACGGCGGCCGAGATCGTAGGCTTCGCGGAATCCCACGGCCACGTCGCCCGGGCAGGAATTGGCATAGGATTTTCCGCGCATGCCGACATCGAGACCGTTGCCGGGCGTGCAATACCGGCGAATGCCCTCCTCCCAGCCCGACTGCCAGGCAGGGACATCGACCGGAATCCCGTATTTCGCGCAGGCTTCCTGATGGCGGGCGACGTGGGTCTGGTTGCGGCCTGCGGCGCCGTCCGTGCTGCCGAGTATGCGCCAGTCGGTCACCTGGCACTGGTCCTCGTTGAGCGTCTGGCAATTCGCCAGCGCCAGCGCCGCGCCGAAGACAAGGGCGATCGCGCCCAACAATCTCGCATTCATCCCACGCACCCTCTCCCGTTCGTGTCGCCGCGTGTTACAAGCGCACGCATCACGAGCCGAAAACCGTCATGACAGACAGCAAATCCTTACCCCTTATCGCCGTATCCGTTGCCGCACGGAACCCCGATACCGGCGAATTCCTGTTGGTACGGCGCGGGCGCGCGCCGGCGAAAGGCCTGTGGGCGTTTCCGGGCGGGCGGCTGCATTACGGGGAAACACTGGAAGAGGCCGTCAGCCGCGAATTGCACGAGGAAACCGGCCTGACGGCAAGCGGCATCCGCTTCCACCAGCTGTTCGAGCTGATGAGCGACGGCAGCGACGGCGACATGCCGCATCACTTCGTTCTCGCGGTCCATCGCGCCGAGGCCACGGGCGATCCGGTCGCCGCCGACGATGCAGACGATGCCGGCTGGTTTTCCATCGCCGCGATGGCCGGGCTTCCGGTCACCGAAAGCACGATCGAAACGGCGCAGGCCATCGCCGAAATCGGCTGATCGCTCAAGCAAACGTGACGTAGCGTTATTCGCTTGTGGCAGCGCGTTACGGCAGGATCTTGCCAAAGTGATTCAAGGTGGGAGGCGGCCATGCGAGCGCCGTACAGCTTCGCTTTGCTGTTCGCGATATGCGCGACGTTGACGATCGCCACCGGCGCGAATGCCGATCCCTCGCGCTGGAAGGCGGAAGGCTGGAGAACCGATTTCACCAACGCGACGGCCGATCTCGACCGGGTGCTTTCGGGCGGGCCGCCGCGCGACGGCATTCCCTCGATAGACAATCCGCAATTTGTGGACGCCGCCAATCATTCGCAACTGGCGGCGAGCGAGCCGGTGATCGGCCTCGCCATCGGCGAAGATGCCCGCGCCTACCCGCTGCGCATCCTGACGTGGCACGAGATCGTCAACGACACGGTCGGCGGCGTTCCGGTCGCGGTGACCTATTGCCCGCTGTGCAATTCCTCGCTGGTGTTCGAACGGATCGTCGAAGGCGAAACGGTGGAGTTCGGCACGACGGGGAAACTGAAGGATTCCAACCTCATCATGTATGACCGCCGCAGCGAGAGCTGGTGGCAGCAGTTTTCGGGCGAAGCGATCGCCGGCAACCATGCCGGAAAAAGGCTGACATTGCTGCCGTCCAGACTGCAATCCTGGGCGCAGTTCAAGGCCGAGCATCCGGACGGCAAGGTGCTAGTGCCGAACCGGCCGGAAGTGCGGGACTACGGCCGCAATCCCTATGCCGGTTACGATACCGGAAGGCCTTTTCTCTATGACGGACAACTCCCGCCGGGCATCGATCCGATGCAGCGCGTCGTGGTGGTGCGGCGCGGGGAGACCGATCCGATCATCGTCACGATGAACCTCGTGCGCGAAACCGGGCCGATCGAACGCGACGGGCATGTCATCGCGTGGAGCGCGGGACAGAACTCGGCGCTCGACACGGCAGAAATCACGCGCGGCCGCGATGTCGGCACGATCACCGTGCAGAAGGACGGGCGGGACGTCGCGCATGACGTCACCTTCGCCTTCGTCGCGCATGCGTTTTACCCGCAGGTGGCGATTGCGACCCAATGACGGTGTGGCGCGTTTCGACGGATTGCGTTAACACCGTCTCCATTCCGCGGACCGAAACATGCCGCGGCAAAGTCTCTGGAGATGGCCGGACGTGCCGAGAACCAACGCCCATACGCGGGTGATCGCCGCTACAGCGGCATTGCTGTTTGCCGCCCTTCCGGCGGCGCATGCAGCGTCGACCGTGCCCTATGACGCGAAGCTGATGCGGCTCGCCGAAGTGCTCGGCTCGATCCACTACCTGCGCAACATCTGCGGCGAGAAATCGAACCAGTGGCGCGACCAGATGGAATCCCTGCTCGCGACGGAGAATCCGGAGCCCCTGCGTCGCGCGCGGCTGATCGCGAGATTCAATCGCGGCTACCGCACGTTCGACAGCGTCTACGTCACCTGCACGGGGCAGGCCCTCGAAGCCGTGGAGCGCTACATGGCGGAAGGATTGAGCCTGACGCGGGAGATCAACAGCCGCTACGGCGAATAAGAATTCGTGATCGCGCCTTAATCATGCATTAACGGTTTCCTCGCTTGGGGCTTTTGTTTCGCCAAGCGGTGCTGATATGTTAACAGCATGTAAATCGAGTGTCCCAAATTGGTGTAATTCAGTTGACCACGATGGAAGTAACGACCAACGACATGGAAGAGATCATCGCCCGCGAGAAGCGTATCGCGGCGCTGGAATTCCACAGCGAAGCCTGGGCCGACGGCACCATGGAAGGGATCGAATCCGACATTCTGGCGGATGCCGCAATCGCGACCGCGCTAGAGGAAACGATCCGCGAGCATGGCGAGGACGCGGCGCTGGATATGGTCGACGCATTGCGTGAGCGCATCCTGTGCGGGGAATTCACACCGAACCGCTCCGTCCAGTAGAGGCGCTTGAAAGGCACGGGACGGCGGGGACAGACATGACGCGACGTGCCAGAGCATCAGGAGAGAGCGCGTGGCGCCGTTTTCTTCTCCACACGGCCGTTTTGGCCGCGATCTCCCTGATACCGCATACCGCCAACGCGCAAAGCCCGGACATCGCGCCACCGCCATCGGGCGTGGTGCCGCTGCCCGAACCGTTCCAGCGGCCGCCGATCAACGATCCCGACAATCCGCTTGCAATGCCCGGAAGGGACCAGCCGGTTACGGCGGAACCGGTCGTCGGCGGCGCCGTGGACGAACTGCCGGCTGCCGTCCAACGCATGCGGGACATGATCATGCGGGCCGCGCGCGACGCCGACTACGAGGCATTGCGCCCGCTGCTCGGCACCGGCACGGGCAGCACGCAGCTCTCTTTCGGACAATTCGACGGCGACCCGATCGATCACATTCGCAGCCTTTCGGGCGATCCGGAGGGTTTCGAAATCCTCGCCATCCTGCTGGAAGTCATGGAGGCGGGCTATGCGGTGTTCGATCCGGGCACGGCGAACGAAATCTACGTCTGGCCCTATTTCGCGGCGATGTCGCTCGACGACCTGACGCCGAAGCAGCGGGTCGATCTGTTCAAGCTCGTCACCTCCGGCGACTACGAGGAGATGCGGGCCTTCGGCGCCTATGTCTTCTACCGCGTCGGGATCACGCCGGACGGACACTGGCGGTTCTTCGTCGCCGGCGACTGACAGAAAACCCGGTCTTTCCGGCAAACTCTTGGAATCCGCTGACCGCGTTCCGATATAAAAGACAGGCGCAACTTGTCGGGGGTGAGAAACATGACAAGCCATGCACAGATGCTGCCGCGCGCAGACGTCTCCGTGAAAACGGACGAAACCGCGTCACGCGGCGCGCTGTTGCGGCGTCTTGTCATCTTCCAGATCAAGCTCTTCGCCGACGGACTGCGCGACCTCGTGTTGAGCCCCGTATCGTTTGTGGTCGCCGCTGTCGGAATCCTGTTTGGCGGTCGCAATCCGCACGGATTGTTCAACCGGCTGATGCATGCCGGTCACCTGACCGACGGCTGGATCGACCTGTTCGGCCACCATGCGCGGGAAGGAAACGGTGCGAACCTCGAACGCATCATCGACGATGTCGAGACCGCACTGCGCAACGACCATGCCCGCGGCGGCATGACGGCCGAAGCCGAGAAACGCCTCAGGGCGCTGGCCGAGGAACTGCGCCAGAGGGCGTCACGCCGGCAGGGCCTCTGAGAACACGACCGGCTCGCCGATACCCGGCGTGACGATTTCGCCTTCCCACATGACCCGGTTGCCGCGGACGAGCGTGCCGACCGGCCAACCCGTCACTTGCCTGCCATCATAGGGCGTCCAGCCCGCTTTCGATCCCGCCTGATCGTTGCGGATCGTTTCGCGCCGCTTCATGTCGACGATAGTGAAATCGGCGTCGTAGCCGGCGGCGATGCGGCCCTTGCGCGCCATGCCGAAGATGCGGTTCGGACCGTGCGACGAAAGATCGACAAAGCGCTCGAGCGTCAGTTTCCCGGCATTCACGTGGTCGAGCATGATCGGCACAAGCGTCTGCACGCCGGTCATGCCGGAGGGCGAAGCCGGATAGGACTTGGCCTTTTCCTCCAGCGTGTGCGGCGCGTGGTCGGAGCCGAGCACGTCGATGACGCCCTGCCCGACGCCGTGCCAGATGCCGTCGCGGTGATGCGGCGCGCGCACCGGCGGGTTCATCTGGATCAGCGTACCGAGGCGTTCGTAGTCGTCGGCTGTCAGCGTCAGATGATGCGGCGTCGCCTCGCAGGTGGCGACATCCTTGTGGTTCTGCAGGAAGGCGATCTCCTCCGCCGTGGAGATATGCAGCACGTGGATGCGGGCGCGCGTCTCATGGGCAATGCGGACCAGCCGCTCGGTGCACATCATCGCCGCGACCTCGTCGCGCCAGACCGGATGCGAGGACGGATCGCCCTCGACGCGCAGGCCGGCGCGCTCGCGCAGGCGGTACTCGTCCTCGGAATGGAAGGCGGCGCGGCGGCGCGTGTTGCGCAAAACGGCAGCCACACCCTCATCATCCTCGACCAGCAGCGAACCGGTGGACGAGCCCATGAACATCTTGATCCCGGCAGCACCGGGCAGGCGCTCCAGTTCGCCGACAATGTCGGCATTGTCGCGCGTGCCGCCGACCCAGAAGGCGAAGTCGCAATGCATGCGGCGGGTGGCGCGCTTCACCTTGTCGGCAAGCGCCTCCTCGCTCGTCGTCAGCGGATTGGTGTTCGGCATCTCGAAAACGGCGGTCACGCCGCCTAGCACGGCGGCGCGCGAACCGGTCTCGAGGTCTTCCTTGTGTTCCAGCCCGGGCTCGCGGAAATGCACCTGGCTGTCGACGACTCCCGGCAGGATATGCAAGCCGGCGCAATCGATCGACTCGGCAGCATCGGCGGAACCGAGCGACCCGATCGCGGCGATGCGGCCATCTCGGATGCCGATGTCGCGCTGCCCCTGGCCGTCGTGATTGACGACGGTGCCGTTCTTCAAGATCAGGTCGAAAGTCTCGCTCATGCCATTCAGTCCCTTGCCGCGCGGTTGCACCGGGATTACGTAGCAGACACCGCGAAAGCAAGCGCACGAAGCTAATCTGGTGTCATGCCCGTTCATTTTCCAATAGACCGCAGCGTCATTTCCGTCACCGGCGAGGAAGCGGAACACTTCCTGCAGAATCTGGTAACCTGCGACGTGGTGTCGATTCCTGCCGGTACGGCGCGTGCCTGCGCGCTGCTGACGCCGCAAGGCAAGGTGATGTTCGATTTCCTCATCATGCCGGACGGCGACGGCGGCTACCTGATCGATGTCGACGCCGGGCTTGCGGGCGATTTTCTGCGCCGGCTGACCATGTACAAGCTCAGGGCCAAGGTCGAAATTGCCGAGTCGGATGAATCGCTTGCGGCGATTTCCTGGCAAGATGATTCAACATCGTCCGGCCGCACCGTGACCGACAGCCGGTTTCCCGAAGACATCAGGGTGAAACGCCATTACGGGGCCGCGCCGGAGGGCGAGGACGACGCGTCGGGCTGGACGGCATTGCGGATCGCCCATGGCGTCGCCGAAAGCGGGGCGGATTTCGCGGCGGGAGACGCCTTCCCGCACGACATCTCCTTCGACCAGAATGGCGGCGTCGGCTTCAAGAAGGGCTGTTTCGTCGGACAGGAAGTCGTCTCGCGCATGCAGCATCGCGGCACGGCACGCCGCCGCCTTGTCGTCGTGACCGGCGAAACCGCCCTGCCCGCTACCGGCACCGCGCTCGAGGCGGGCGGCAAGACCATCGGCACGCTCGGTTCGGTTGCCGGGAACGCAGCACTGGCACTGGTCCGCCTCGACAGGGCAAAGGACGCCATGGATGCGGGCATTCCAATCTCGGCGGCCGGGGAAACCGTCACATTGTCGTTGCCGGCCAATGTCAGCTATCGCTGGCCCGAAGACGCAAGCGAGGAAGACTGAGATGCCCGACCGTGCAGGCGCGCCGCCGCGCGCATGGCAACGCATGTTGTCGGGACGCCGGCTCGATTTGCTCGACCCGTCGCCGCTCGACATCGAGATCGCCGACATCGCGCACGGGCTGGCGCGCGTGGCGCGCTGGAACGGGCAGACCTCCGGCGATCACGCCTATTCGGTGGCGCAGCATTCGCTGCTGGTCGAGGAGATCGTCGGGCACATCGTGCCAGGCTGTTCGGCGCAACTGCGGCTCGCCACACTGCTGCACGACGCGCCGGAATACGTCATCGGCGACATGATCTCGCCGTTCAAGAAGGTGCTCGGCGGCAACTACAAGGCAGTGGAAGCACGGCTGGAGGCGGCGATCCACATCCGCTTCGGGCTGCCGGCGCACTGCACGAAGGCGATGCACGCCCAGATCAAGCGCGCCGACCAGATCTCGGCATTCCACGAGGCGACACTGCTCGCCGGTTTCTCCGAGAAGGAAGCCGTCACCTATTTCGGCCGGCCGCGTGGTTTCTCGCCCGACGGGATAGACATGACACCGCTGCCCGTACCGGAAATCCAGGAGCAATACCTGGCGCGTTTCGCCGAGGTCGAGGTGATGTTCCAGGCCGAATGCGCGCCGAAGAAGAAGAAAGCCTGATCATGCCGTATATCGTCGTCTGCCCGCTGTCGAAGATCCAGCATACCGCGACCTCCACGGGGGCAAAGCGGATGCTGACCGTGATCAATGCGGGCACGCCGGTGGAGCGGCCGCAGGAGATCGAGGAAAACAATCACCTGTTTCTCGGATTCAACGATATCGCGATGCCGATGGAGGGTATGACGCTGCCGGGCGAACAACATGTGCGCGCGATCCTCGATTTCGCAAAGGAATGGGACCGTGAAGACCCGATGATCGTGCATTGCTTCGCCGGCATCTCGCGCTCGACGGCCTCGGCCTACATGATCGCGCTGGCGCTCAACCCGGAGCTCGACGAAAAGGAACTGGCGCATGATCTGCGCTGGCGCGCGCCGTCGGCGACGCCGAACCCGAAGCTGATCGAGATCGCGGACGCGGTGCTCGGACGCGAAGGCCGCATGGTCGACGCGATTCGCGGAATCGGCCGCGGCGAGGACGCCTTCGAGGGCGAGCCGTTCCGGCTGAACATCTTCGGCGAAGACTACTGAGACAAGCACGACCGGACAAAGCGCAGGCCGGTCATGCCCCACAATGCCCGCGTAGGATGACCCACCAACCGTCATTTGCCCCCGGCAAGCCGTCCTCGATCAGCCAATTCGCCTGGAACCGTTTTCGGGGGTTCTGCGTTTGCAACGGTGCATGCATTATTGCGACAAGGGGAATCGCATGGACAACACCGAACAGATCGTCGAAGGCGCCGTGACCAATTTCAGCGACGCCGTGCACACATTGTGGGTCGCCGCAAGCGCCCTCATCATCGAATATTCGTTCTCGGTGGTCGGTGCGATCCTGATCCTGATCATCGGCTACGTGATTGCGGGTTTCGTCCGACGCTGGGTCTATTCGGCCCTGAAACGCTTGCGCAATTCCGACGAGACACTGAATCTGTTCCTCGCCAAGGCCGCGCGCTACGCGGTTCTCATACTTGTCTTCGTGACCGTACTGACGCAGTTCGGTGTACAGACCGCCTCGATCATCACCGCTGTCGGCGCCGCCGGCCTCGCCATCGGCCTTGCGCTGCAGGGAACGCTGCAGAACATCGCCGCCGGCGTCATGCTGCTGTTCCTGCGCCCGTTCCAGGTCGGCGACTTCATCGAAACAGCGAACGCCACCGGCGTGGTCAAGGAAATCGGCCTGTTCGCCACGGAATTCGAGACGCTGGACGGTCTCTACCTGCTGGCGCCGAATTCGGAAGTGTGGGGCAGCCCGGTCACGAACTATTCGCGGTTGCCGAAACGGCGCTTCGACCTTGTCGTCGGCATCGACTACAAGGACGACATCGACAAGGCGATGGCGGCTTTCGAAGCGCTGGCCAGGGAGCATGACAAGGTGCTCGCCGATCCCGAGCCGTTCATCTACGTCTCCAGTCTCGGCGACAATGCCGTCGAGGTGACGTGCCGTGTCTGGATATCCACCGCCGACTGGTGGACGGTATCACGCGAACTGATCAAGCTCGGCAAGCAGCGCTTCGACGCGGAGGGGCTTTCGATCCCGTTCCCGCAGCGCGACGTGCACATCGTTCGCGAAGACGCCTAAGGGCTTCAGTCCAGCCTGATATCCAGCCCGACATCGAGCGTCGGCGCGGCCATGGTGATCTTCGAGGTCGAGATGTAGTCGACGCCGGTCTCGGCGATTGCCCTGATCGTCTCGAAGCGGACATTGCCGGAGGCCTCCAGCTTCACGCGGCCGCCATTGTCTTTCCGGTTGATCGCCACCGCCTCGCGCAGCAGGTCGTTCGTCATGTTGTCGAGCAGGATCGCGTCCGGCGATGCCGTCAGCGCCTCGCGCAGCTGGTCGAGCGTATCGACCTCGCACTCGACCTTGACCAGATGGCCGGCATAGGCGCGCGCCGCCTGAACAGCCTTGGCCACGCCGCCGGAAACGGCGATGTGGTTGTCCTTGATCAGGATCGCGTCGTCGAGGCCGAAGCGGTGATTGGAACCGCCGCCGCAGCGCACCGCATATTTCTCGAAGGTGCGGTGGCCGGGAATGGTCTTTCGGGTGCAGCAGACTTTCGCATCAGTATGGGCGATCTCGCGGGCGAAACGCGCCGTGTAGGACGCGATGCCCGACATGTGCATCAGGAAGTTCAGCGCGACGCGCTCCGCCGACAGGATGGCGCGGGCGTTGCCGGAAATCGAGGCGACCGCACCGCCGGGCTTCACTGTGCCGCCATCGGCGACCTTCGCGTCGAAGCGTATCGACGGGTCCATCAGCCGGAAGGCGGCTTCGGCGAGGCCGAGACCGGCAATGACGCCATCCTCCCGCGAAGCGAGTTCGGCGGTCGCGGTGGCGTCCGGCGCAATCGTCGCATTGGTGGTGATGTCGCCGGCACGGCCGAGATCCTCGAGCAGCGCGGCACGCACGGCGTCCTCGATCATCAGGCGCGGCAGGCTCGGCGGCAAAGCGTCCATCGTCATTCCTCCAGCAAGGCCGGTATCGTCTTTTCGGCCTGTTCGAGCGTCGTGAAGGTGCGGCGGCGCCAGGCATCGTCTTCCGCCGGATAATCGGTGCGGAAATGCCCGCCGCGGCTTTCGGTGCGGTTCAACGCGCAAACCGCGATCAGCTTCGCGGTGGTCAGCACGTTGGCGAAGCGTTCGGTATCGGCCTCGCGCTCCAGCGCCAGAATCGCGCGCAGAGCCTCGCGCATGCCCTCGCCATTGCGCAGCACGCCGAGATGGGCACTCATGGTCCGGCGCAGCTGTTTCATCTGGTCGGTGTCCGGCCGCGGCTCGGTGCGGCCGCTGTCCTGCGAGCCGTTCGACCAGCCGCCCGGCGCATCGGCCAATTCCTCGTTGGCGAGCGCATCGGCAATGCGCGCGGAAAAGACCACGGCCTCCAGCAGCGAATTGGAGGCCAGCCGGTTGGCGCCGTGCGCGCCGGTCGAGGTCACCTCGCCGCAGGCCCACAGGCCGGGAAGCGATGTGCGGCCGTCCATGTCGGTCCAGATGCCGCCCATGAAATAATGTGCCGCCGGAATGACGGGGATCGGCTCGGTCACGGGATCGATGCCCGCTTCCTTGCAGTAGCCGTATACGGTCGGGAACTCGTCGGCGAAGGTCTTGCCGACAGCCTCCGTGCAATCGAGAAACGCGCCGCGCCCGGCCTGCACCTCGGCGAAGATGCCGCGCGCGACGACATCGCGCGGCGCCAGTTCGGCGTCCGGGTGAATGGGTACCATGAAACGTTCGCCGGCCTTGTTGACCAGCGTCGCGCCATGGCCGCGCAGGGCTTCGGTGGCCAGTGGCGCCGGGTCCTTGCCGACATTGATCGCGGTCGGGTGGAACTGGACGAATTCGAGATCCGCCATGCGGGCACCGGCACGCGCCGCCATGCCGACGCCGCCGCCGCGCGCCTCGGCGGGATTGGTCGTCACCTCGTAGAGATGGCCGACGCCGCCGGCGGCGATCACCACCTGCGAACCAAATATCGTCATCACTTCGCCGTCGTGCTCGTCATTGCCGTTGCCGAGGGCCTCCAGCCCGACGATGCGGCCGTTTTCCACCAGCAACCGTTCGGCGACATAACCGCCGAGAACGCGGATCGAGGGCGTGTTCTTCACCGTCTCGACCAGCGCCTGCATGATGGCGCGGCCGGCCATGTCGCCGCGCACGCGCACGATGCGGCTTTCCGAATGCGCCGCCTCGCGGCTGACCTGCAGTTTGCCCTCAAGGTCGCGGTCGAAGGGAACGCCGTAGCCGAGCAGGTCATGGATGCGGTCCGAAGCCTGCGAAACCATCATGCGGGCGACCGCCTCGTGGACGATGCCGTCACCGGCGACCAGCGTGTCGGCGACATGCTTTTCGATCGTGTCGCCCTCGCCGACGGCAGCGGCGATGCCCGCCTGTGCCCAGGCCGACGACGCGCCCTTGCCAATCGGCGCGGCGGTGATCACCGTCACCGCCTTCGGCGCCAGCTTCAGCGCACAGAACAGGCCGGCGAGCCCGCCGCCGATGACGAGCACGCTATCCTGTGTCCTGGCATCCCGTGTCCTGGCCAATTCCGTCCGATCCCCTCACCGTCCAGCCGCCTTCCCGGCGGCCGTCATCAAACTGTCACAGTCCCCTTACGCCGGAGAGACATGCCAGCGCCAGCCCCTGCGCCCATTCAGGCAGAGGCGATAGCTCAGTGTTTCAGGTTCACCATGCGCTCGACGGCAAGGCGGGCGCGGTCGGCGATCGCAGGATCGACGAAAATCTCCTCCTTCATCTCACAGAGCGAGTCGAGGATCTTCGGCAGGGTGATCCGCTTCATGTGCGGGCAGAGGTTGCACGGCTTGACGAACTGCACCTCGGGCACCTCGGACTCTATGTTCGACGCCATCGAACACTCGGTGACAAGCAGAACCTTGGGCGGCTTCCGATCCTTGACGTAATTGATCATGCCGGAGGTCGAGCCGGTGTAGTCGGCGACCGCGACAACTTCCGGCGGGCACTCGGGATGAGCGACGATCTCGATTTCGGGATCCGCTTCCTTGTAAGCGAGCAATTCGTCGGCGGTGAAGCGCTCATGCACCTCGCAATGACCCTTCCAGGTGAGGATTTTCACCTTGGTCTGGGCTGCGACGTTCTGGGCGAGATACTCGTCGGGGATGCACAGCACCCGGTCGACGCCGAAGGATTCGACCACCTGCACAGCGTTGGACGAGGTGCAGCAGATGTCGGTCTCGGCCTTCACATCGGCCGAGGTGTTCACGTAGGTGACGACCGGCACGCCGGGATAGCGCTCGCGCAGCAGGCGCACGTCGGCGCCGGTGATCGATTCCGCCAGGCTGCAGCCCGCTTTCATATCCGGGATCAGGATGGTCTTGTCCGGATTGAGCAGCTTCGACGTCTCGGCCATGAAATGCACGCCGCACTGGATGATGATCTCGGCGTCGACCTTGGTGGCTTCCTTGGCAAGCTGCAGCGAGTCGCCGACGATATCGGCGACGCAGTGGTAAATCTCCGGCGTCTGGTAATTGTGCGCCAGGATGACCGCGTTGCGCTCCTTCTTCAGCCGGTTGATCGCGGCAACATAGGGCGCGTAGACCGGCCACTCGATACGCGGGATGTGGTCCTTGACCTTCTGGTAGAGATGCTCGGTCTCCTCGGCGATCTCCGGAGTCCATTCCAGAACCGGGCGCTCGATGATACCGAAACGCTCGGCGGCCGTGGGGCCGGTTGCGCCCTTGCCGGCAGCGGAAGTCTGTGGGGACTGGCTCATAGTATCTATCCCGTCGGCCCGAATTTCGGACTGTTTACATGCCGTTAGGGCAACTTGTTAAAGCAAGGGCCGGAGCGAATGATCGCCGTGACGTCCCGCTACCCTTTAGTTGCCGCCAACGCGGCGCGATTTCAATCCCTTGCGACGCTAAAAGCCGGGCAGCACCTGCCGGTCATGCGGTCACGAACCACAGCAATCCGCTCACGGTGACGAAGGATACGACCGTCGTTGCCAGCAGCGCCACGGCGCTGAAGCCCTCTTCGCCATATTTCTGCGCGAGGATCGGATAGATGCCGAAGATCGGCATGGCCGCCGACAGGACAAGCGCCTCCCGGAACGGCGTTTCAATCGGCAAGAAGCCCATAACCGGCACCGCCGTCAGCGCCAGGAGGATAAGCGCCGGATGGACAAGCAGCTTGCCTATGACGATCGGCACGATGCGCCCGGCAAGCCCCGTCATGGGCAAGCCGACGAGCATGCCGCCGATGACGAACAGCGACAGGGCGGCGCTGGACTGGGCGAAGAGATCGACGGATCTGGCTACCGGAGCCGGCAATTGCAGGCCGGTCAGCGAAAATAGAAGCCCCGCGGCAAGGCCAATGACGAGCGGATTGAGGGCGAGCCGGCCAAGGGCGGCGGCAAACACCTGCATCGGGTGGCCCTCCTGCCCCTTGGCCCGTTCGGCGAGCATAAGGAGAAACGGGATGATGAGGACGTTTTCGACAAACATGTTCAGCGCCAGCACGGTACCGGCGATGGACGGAAACGTCAGCAGCATGATCGGAAAGCCGACAAAGCCGCTGTTCGGGCAGGACATGCCCATGGCCGAGATCGCGGCGGTCATGCGCTCGCGGCCGAACAGTTTGCGGACAACGAAATAGCCGAGCAGCACCATGGACAGCGTGCCGGCGAGATAGACCGCGATGTAAGCGGGATTGGCGATCTCTGTTACCGATTTCTGCGAAAGCGCCCGGAACAGCAGCATCGGCAGCGCAAGATAGAGCACGTAGCGGCCCAGTGTCCGCATGTCCGCGGCCGCAAAAAGGCCGAGACGCGTGACGATGTACCCGATCGCGATGGTGATATAGATCGGACCGGTTACGGAAAAGACTTCAAGCAATTGTAATCACGTGAGCGAGAAACGAATTTGCGCCCTGCATACAAGGCAATGGCGGAGGGTTCCAGCCGGAAAAGCACCCTGACGCAAGGTCACGGGATGATTTCCCGATGACCGCATTCGGCGTCTATGCGGGGCTGTTCGCCCTCGCCTTCCTGGCGGCGACGATCTTTCCGGCGCAGTCGGAACTGGGCTTGTCGGCGCTTCTGCTGGCCGGCGACTATCCCGTGTGGGCGCTGCTCGCGGCGGCCAGTCTCGGCAACACGCTGGGCGCGGTCGTCAACTGGGCTCTCGGACGTGGCATCGAAAAGCTGCGTCACCGCAAATGGTTTCCGGCCAGCGAGGCGCAACTGGATCGCGCCACGCGCCAGTATTCGCGTTGGGGGCGCTGGAGCCTGCTGTTGAGCTGGATGCCGTTCGGCGGCGACGCGCTTACCGTGATCGCCGGCGTACTGCGCGAACCCCTGCCGTCATTTCTCGCTCTGGTCGCCGTCGCCAAGACGATCCGCTACATCGTCGTCGCCGCCGTTGTCATGAACTGGTTCTGACCGCGCGGGCCGGCGCCGCGACCAAGACGACGGATCGGGCGAGCCGCTCGAAGGATGGCCGTGGCCGAACCGGCTGAACACGAGAAAGCTGCCGATCACGATCAATATGACAGGCGCTATGTAACGGCCGCCGAACAACCCGCCATCGAAAATCAGGACCTCGAACAGGATCGCGAGCACGGCGAACGCCACGGCGGACCAGCGCATCATGCTGCGGCCGGTCACGGCCAGTTCCGGGTCACCCTCGCCGCGGGATGCGAACACAAGGCCTGCGCCGGCGAAAAACGGCAGCAGCGTCCACGCATAGGCCCAGGACTGGAAGTAGTCGAACACGGTCTGGACCAGAAGGATGGTGCCCACTCCGGCGAGCATCGCGCCGGAGACAGCCGCATGACGCGACCGGCGTCCCCCAACTGCGCCGAGCAATGCGAGCAAAACCCCGGGCGTGATTATGAAGAAAGGCCACACATAATGCCCGGCGTTGCCGTACATCTGCAACAAAAGAAGCAATACCCCGATACCGATCAGGACTGCTCCGTAAAGCATGCGTTTATCCGGATTGCCGTCCCGATCCATTGCCACAGCCTCCATCGCCGAACTGATTGTTCCTGATACACGCCACGGGCGCGAAAGCATTGACTGCGGTCAACGAACCAGAACGAGCCGGCGATGAAGGAAGCGGGAGCGGTTATTGTGTCGGGGAAACACATTTTCCACGCCCGCAACGCCTCCGTGCTGCCAGGCAAACCGATTATCAATCCACCTGTATTTTATCCGGGCGAACTAGATTTCCGTTACGGAACTATTGCCGGTTTTTTAATTTTCGCATGGTAACTTGCTGCGGTCCGGACACACTCATGACGACCGTTCGGAAGCCGGGAAGCCGGAATGCAATCGTATCCGCAATCGCCGCGCCGGAACGTTCCAGCGCCGGGGCTGCCAGCCTTTCAACGGTCGCATGCGCCTTCCAAACAAGATCGAGCGAAACATCGCCATTGTCGTCCTCATGGGCGCCTTCGTGATCGCGGCCAGCGTGGCGCTCACGCGTTCGACGCTGGATTCGGCAATCGAAAAAGACGCAACGATCATGGCGCAGGGCTGGGCGGACTACCTCGCCAGAACCCTGCCCGACATCGAAGCCATCGCCGAAGGCGCCGCCCCTTCGATGGAAAGTTCTCGCGTGTTGAACCTGTCCAGGGAGGTCGGCTCGGTTTTCCGCTACAAGATTTTCAGCCGCAGCGGCCAGCTCGCGCTGATCTCGGACGACCCCGAGTATGTGTTGAGCAGGAATGCCGACCTCGGCGACCACAATCCGACAGCGGCCGGTGTCGTCGCCACCGGCGTCCCCTATGTCAAAATCCAGCAAGGCGATGGCCAATCGCGGCCTCTCCATTACGGCGAGGCCTATGTGCCACTGGTACGCGGCGGCAGAACGGTCGCCACCGTCGAGGTCTATGTCGACCTGACCGGACACCGCGCGGCCATGGAAACCGCCTTCAGATCGCTCGTCCTCAAGATACTCGGCGGGCTTGCCCTGGCATTCGCAATTCCTGCCGCCGCCTATGCGCTGCTCTCGCGCAGGCAGGCCGATGTCGTAAGCCGTCTCAATCACGCCGCGCGCCATGACGAACTTACCGGCGTCATGAACCGGGCGGCCTTTTCCAAACGCGTCAACGGGCTGATCGAGGAGAGAACGCCTTTTGCCGTGCACTACCTGGACCTCGACCGGTTCAAGGGCGTCAACGATACGCTCGGCCACTCGACGGGGGACGTGCTGTTGCGCGAAGTGGCCGCGCGCCTGATCAAGACGACCGGCAATGACAGTTTCGTCGGCAGGCTCGGCGGCGACGAATTCGCGGTCTGCCAGAAGACGGACAGCGCCTCTGTTGCCTACCGTTTCGCGGAGCATCTCGTGCGCGCGCTGTCAAAGCCGTACGTCATTCACGGCCACGAGATACTGATCGGCGGTTCGATCGGTTTCGCGCGATACCCGGAAAACGGGACGGACACCTCAACCTTGCTTCAGGCGGCCGACATCGCGCTCACCAGGGCGAAGAAGAACGGCCGCGGCCGGGGCCTCGGCTATCACGAGTCGATGGAGCGCGAGCATATCGAACGTCACGCGATCGAAAAGAGCCTGCGCCATGCCCTGAAGACAGGCAGCTTCGAGTTGCACTACCAGCCGCTGTTCCGGACAAAGGACCAGACGCTGCGCGGCTTCGAAGCCTTGCTCAGGCTGCGCGACGAGGACGGCCATGCCATTCCGCCTTCAATCTTCATCCCCATCGCCGAGGACATCGACCTGATCGGCCAGATCGGCGACTGGGTCATCATCGAAGCCTGCAAGTTCGCGGCCACCTGGCCGGCAGACCTGACCGTCGCCGTCAACCTGTCGCCGGCGCAGTTCGAACACGGCGATCTGGTGATGAAGGCGCGCACTGCGTTGACGGAAAGCGGTCTTGCGGCCGAGCGGCTGGAACTGGAGATCACCGAAAGCCTGCTCATCACCAATTCGCAAAGCGTGCTGACCCAGCTGCACCAGTTGCGCGCCCTCGGCATCCGGATAGCCCTCGACGACTTCGGGACGGGTTATTCGAGCCTCAGCTATCTCTGGCAGTTTCCCTTCGACAAGCTGAAGATCGACCGCGCCTTTGTGAACGGCATCGAGAACAAGGACAGCAAGTCGCGCGAAATTCTCAAGACTGTTGTTTCGCTCGGCCAGGTTCTCGACCTCGCGGTGACCGCCGAAGGCGTCGAGACCGAAGGGCAACTGGCGGCGCTGAAGGAGCTCAGATGCGACATGTCGCAAGGTTTCCTGCTCGGCCGGCCGATGCCGGCCCGCGACCTTGCCGCTTTCGTCGTGAAGGCGATGACACCGGGACGCAAAAGGCGCCCCGCGCCGCGGAACGCCCGCAGGGCCGCCTCCTAGACACGGTCAGAGAATGCGCGGCATCAGCCGCTTCAGGAGCGAAAGCGGCGTCTTGTAGGGCGGATATTTCAGGCTCGGGTCGATCCATGTCGAGCGCCTGACCACTGCGCGGTGATGCGAAAACGTGTCGAAACCGGCCTTGCCGTGATAGGCGCCCATGCCGCTGTCGCCGACGCCGCCGAATGGCAGTTCCAGGTTGAGCATTTGCGCGAAGATGTCATTGATCGCCGCGCCGCCCGAAGACAGTGTCCGCAACACCTTGTCTTCCAGTGTCCTGTCTTGCGTGAAGAGATAGAGGGCAAGCGGCTTCGGCCGCTGTTGCAGCGCCGACAGTTCCGCGTCGATGTCGTCATAGACGAAGACCGGCAGGATTGGGCCGAAAATCTCGTCGGCCATCACCGGGTCGTCCCAAGTCACGCCAGTCAGCACCGTCGGCGCGATGTAGCGCTGCGCGCGGTCGGTCCGGCCGCCGGCGACGATATCGCCGCGTTCGAGATAGCTTGCCAGCCGATCGAAATGGCGCTCGTTGATGATGCGGGCGTAGTCGGGGCTGGCCGCCGGATCGGTGCCGTAGAAATCGGTGATCGCAGCCTTGAGCGCACCGAGAAATGCCGCTTCGGCGGATTTCTCGACCAGGATGAAATCGGGTGCGATGCAGGTCTGGCCGGCATTGAAGAACTTGCCCCAGGCGATGCGCTTCGCCGCCGTCCCGATGTCCGCGCCGGCGGCGACGATGCACGGATTCTTGCCGCCGAGTTCCAGCGTGACCGGCGTCAGATGCTCGGCCGCAGCCGCCATCACGATCTTTCCGACCTTGGTGCCGCCTGTGAAAAACAGGTAATCGAAGTGCTGCTTGAGCAAAGCCTGTGTCGGTTCGACGCCGCCTTCGACGACGGCCATGACGTTCGGATCGAAAGCGCCGCCGATCATCTCCGCGATCAGCGCGGAGGTGGCGGGCGCCAGTTCCGACGGTTTCAGGACCACGCAGTTGCCGGCGGCGAGCGCCGCAACGGCCGGGGCGAGGACAAGCTGCAGGGGATAGTTCCACGGGCCGATGACGAGGACACTGCCGAAGGGCTCGGGCTCGATGCGGCTGGCACCGGGAAACAGGAGCCAGGGCGTGCGCACGCGTTTCGGCCGCGCCCAGCGATCCAGCCGCTTGAGCGCGGTCTCGATCTCGATCATCAGGACGCCGATTTCACTGGTATAGGCCTCGGAGGGCGGGCGGCCGAGATCGAGGCGCATCGCTTCCAGAATGTCGGCTTCGCGCTTCTCCAGCAGGTCTCGCATGATGCGAAGCTGGCGCTTGCGAAACTCCAGATCGCGAGTCGCACCGGAACGGAAAAAACGCCGCTGCGTCTCCGCCAAGCCTTCGATTGCCGGGCCTCCGGGTGTTGCCTTTACGGATTCATGTCTGGTCATCGGAGTTCCTCCCGGGGCACGAGGCACTTCTCAGCGCCAGGATCGTGCTCGCTAGTGGCAGAGTCTAGGAGAAACGCATCATACAGCCAATCGTTGCCCGCAGCTGTTGACAACCGCCAATATATCAATAATTCTTGAAATATGGATAAATCAGATGCCATCGATGCGCTGCACGCGCTTGCCCAGGAAACGCGGCTGGAAACGTTCCGGCTGCTGGTAAAACGAGGCGCCGCCGGCATGGCGGCGGGCGACATCGCCGAGGCGCTCGGCGTGCGCCAGAACACCATGTCGGCCAATCTCGCCGTGCTTGCGCGCGCCGGCATGGTGCGCAGCGAGCGCGAAGGCCGCGTCATCCGCTATTTCGCGGATTTCGACGGCATGCGCAGCCTGCTCGGCTTTCTCATGGAGGATTGCTGCGGCGGCAATCCGGATCTTTGCAAACCCGTTCTGGATGAAATCGTCTGCGCCTGTTAGGGGAGGTTCCGCATGGCCGGTGATGTCTACAATGTCCTGTTCCTGTGCACCGGCAATTCCGCCCGGTCCATCCTTGCCGAAGCCATTCTCAACCGCGAGGGGCAAGGCCGCTTCAAGGCCTTTTCGGCCGGTTCATATCCGAAGGGCGAGGTCCATCCCTACACGAAGGAACTGCTCGACAACATGAACTTCGATACCTCGTTCGCCCGTTCCAAGAGCTGGGACGAATTCGCCGTGGATGGCGCTCCGGCGATGGATTTCGTCTTCACCGTCTGCGACCAGGCGGCAGCAGAACAATGTCCCGTCTGGCCGGGACAGCCGATGACGGCGCATTGGGGCGTGCCCGATCCTGCGGCGGTGGACGGCAACGAGGCGGAAAAGCGCCTTGCTTTCACCGACACGTTTCGCATGCTCAACAACCGCATCTCGGTCTTCACAAGCCTGCCGATTTCCTCCCTCGACAGCCTCGCCCTGCAAAGGCAACTCGACGAGATCGGACGGAAAGGCCGAACTCTTTCAACGCATCCGGAAGTTTCATGAAGAATATTCTCATCCTGTGCACCGCCAATTCGGCGCGCTCCATTCTCGGGGAAGCGATCCTCGCCAAGCTCGGCGAAGGCCGGATCAATGCCTACTCCGCCGGATCGACGCCGCGCGGCACGCCCAATCCGGACGGCATTGCGCTGCTGAAGGCTTACGGCCACGACACGTCGGGACTGCGGTCAAAGTCGTGGGACGAGTTCGAGGGCCCAGACGCGCCGAAGATGGATATGGTGATCACCGTCTGCGACAATGCTGCCGGCGAGACCTGCCCGATCTGGCCGGGCGCGCCGGTGCAGGCGCATTGGGGCATTCCCGATCCGGCCGGCAGGGGCGAAACAGACGAGGAGCGCCGCGCCGCCTTCGAGGAAACCTACCGGATGCTGGAAGCGCGCATTCTCGCGCTGACCGCCCTGCCCTTCGAGGACATGAACGCGAAGGACCTGAAGGCCGCGCTCAACACGATCGGCACAATGGAAGGCGCGACCGACCTCGCCGTCTCCTACGCAAGCTAGCCACATGAACTGGAAAGACGACCCCAGCCTGCCGAACCTGGCAGGCGACCTGCTTCCCCCCATCGACCGCGAGAAACTGTTCGAGGCGAAACCCGCGGACCACAAGCCGCGCGTGCTGATGCTGTACGGCTCGCTGCGCGAACGGTCCTACAGCCGCCTTCTGACCTACGAGGCGGCGCGGTTGCTCGACCGGCTGGGCGCCGAAGTGCGGATATTCGACCCCAAGGGGCTTCCCCTGCCCGACGACACGTCTGCCGACCATCCCAAGGTTCAGGAATTGCGGGAACTGTCGCTGTGGTCGGAAGCGCATGTGTGGTGCTCGCCGGAGCGCCACGGCGCGATGACCGGCATCATGAAAGCGCAGATCGACTGGCTGCCGCTGTCGCCGATCGGCGGCATCCGCCCGACGCAGGGGCGTACGCTGGCGGTCATGCAGGTCTGCGGCGGTTCGCAGAGCTTCAACGCGGTCAACCAAATGCGCATTCTCGGCCGCTGGATGCGGATGATCACCATCCCCAACCAGTCATCGGTCGCCAAGGCCTGGCTGGAATTCGACGATGACGGCCGCATGAAGCCGTCGGCCTACTACAACCGGGTCGTCGACGTGATGGAGGAACTGATGAAGTTCACCCTGCTGACACGCGACAAGTCGGCCTATCTGACCGACCGCTACTCGGAACGCCTGGAAAGCGTCGAGGAAGTCCACAAGCGGGTCAGCCTGAAGAGCATCTAGATTACGGACTTGCCAGCATGCCGGAACGTCAAGAACACTGGAACGAGGTCTATGGCGCCCGCGACGAAGACGCGTTGACCTGGTTCGAGCAGACTCCCTCCTCGTCTATCGAACTGATCAAAGGGTCCGTGAAGCCAGGCGACCCTGTTGTCGACGTCGGCGCCGGTTCCTCGCGGCTCGTGGACATGCTGCTCGATGAAGGGCTCGGCCCCGTGACCGTTCTCGACATCTCGGGAAAAGCGCTGGAGACGTCGAAAAAGCGTCTCGGGACGAAAGCCGATCGGGTCGAGTGGATCGTTGCCGACATCACGAACTGGCAGCCGACGCGAACATTCGCGCTCTGGCACGACCGGGCGGTGTTCCACTTTCTGACCTCCCCCGAAGACCGCGCCGCCTATATTGACGCCATGCATCAGGCATTGCGACCCGGCGGTACGGCGATCATCGCCACCTTCGCGGAGGACGGGCCGGAAAAATGCTCCGGGCTGCCGGTGGCACGGTACTCGCCAGAGAGCCTCGCGCAGACACTCGAAGACATCCTGCCTGGCGGTTTCGTAGCCGTCGGGTCCCGCCGCCACGTACACGTGACACCCAAGGGAAACCGCCAAGCCTTTCAGATCAGCGTGTTTCGCAAGACCGTCTGACGTTTTGCCAGACATGTGACATGTCGGAGGCGTGTCGGAATTCGCCGCAATGGCGATTGTGTGCCGCCATGGCTTTCACTAGAGTTCGAGTCGCGGGTTCCAGGATGGCCAAGCCATCCGGATTAAAAGGGAACACGGTAGGGATGACCCGAAGGGGGCCCGATCCGTGACTGCCCTCGCAACTGTGAGCGTGAGCCGCTTCCAAATGCCACTGGGATTTCCTGGGAAGGCGGATGTCGGTGTTGAAGCGCGAGTCAGGAGACCTGCCCGCATGACGTGAACCGGCGGCCCGCTTTCGCGCGCCGCCTCCAGATGCACGATGGGTGCAGGAAGGAATACACCATGCATATCGAACCCGGCGTCGTCGACGGCGCCAAGATCGTCCTCTCTTACGCAACCGCTGCGGCCTCTTTCGGTCTCGCCTCCAAAATGGCGCTCGACACGATCCGCAAGGATGGCGGCGTCGCTTCGCTCGCCGCGCGCACCGTGGCCACGACAGCGCTCGTCTTCGGATTCTTCCAGGTGCTGCCACACCATCCGGTGGGCGTGTCGGAAGTACACCTGATCCTCGGCTCGACGCTGTTCCTGATCTTCGGCGCGGGTCCCGCCGCACTCGGCCTCGCGCTCGGCCTGCTCGCACAGGGCGTGTTCTTCGCGCCGTTCGACCTGCCGCAATACGGCATGAACGTCACGACGCTGCTGGTGCCGCTCTATGCGATGAGCCTGCTCGCCAAGAAGATCATTCCCGCAAAGACCGCCTACAAGGACGTGAAATACGGCCAGGCGCTGGCGCTCTCTACCGCCTACCAGGGCGGAATCGTCGCGTGGGTTGCCTTCTGGGCGTTCTACGGCCACGGCTTCGGCGCAGAGAACCTGGCGCAGGTCGCCTCGTTCGGCGCAGCCTACATGGCGGTGATCATCCTCGAACCGCTCGTCGACCTCGCGGTGCTGGCGATCGCCAAGAATACCGGCCGTTTCGCGGACAACCTGCTGTTCCAGGACCGCCTGCACCACGCGGCCGCCTGAATACGTAGCAGACCGCATCATGATCGCCCGCCGGTTGCGCGACCGGCGGGCTTTTTCTTTGACGAATGGTGAAGCCGTACTGAACGGTAAAATCAGCGGAATTCAACGATCGGCTGCAAAGTCCGCTTGGCGTTGCTCCCGTTCCGGCCTACTTCTCTGCGCGCACCCACGGAGGAGACGCAGATGAGCACGGCGGCAGTTTCGAGAAGCGAACCGGGATTTCCCTGGCTCATCATCGCCAGCGGCTGCCTGATCGCAGCGCTGACCTTCGGACCACGCTCGGCAATGGGGTTCTTCCAGTTGCCGATGCTCGCCGACACGGGCTGGTCGCGCTCGGATTTCGGCCTCGCCATGGCAATCCAGAACCTCGTGTGGGGCCTCGGTCAACCGGTCTTCGGCGCGCTGGCCGACAAAAAGGGCACGTGGCGCGTCCTGGTGCTTTCCGCCATCCTTTATGCCGCCGGCCTGTTCCTGATGGCGACGCCGCAGAACGTCTGGTACCTGCATCTGGGCGGCGGCGTGCTGGTCGGGTTAGCGATTGCATCCGGTTCCTTCGGCATCATCCTGGCGGCGTTCGCGCGCAACGTGACGCCTGAACAGCGCTCGTTTGCCTTCGGTCTCGGCACTGCCGCGGGCTCGGCCGGCATGTTCCTGTTCGCCCCGTTCAGCCAGATGCTGATCGACGCGCTCGGCTGGTCGGATTCGCTGCTCGTCATGTCGGCGCTGATGCTGGTCATCCCGGTTCTGGCCGTGCCGCTGCGCGGCAATTCCGATTCAGGCACGCAGAAGCAGACCGACATCGACCAGTCGATCGGCGAGGCGCTGCGCGAGGCGTTCGGTCACCACAGCTACCTGTTGCTGACCGCCGGCTTCTTCGTCTGCGGCTTCCAGGTCGCCTTCATAACCGCGCATTTCCCCGCCTATATCGGCGATCTCGGCATCGATGCACGCTATGCGGTGATGGGTATCGCGCTGATCGGCTTCTTCAACATCATCGGCTCGCTCGCCTCCGGCGTCATCGGGCAGAAATATTCCAAGCCGATATTCCTGGCGCTGATCTATATCGGCCGATCCATCGCGGTGACCGTCTTCCTGCTGCTGCCGCAGACCGGCACGAGCGTGATCATCTTCTCCGCCGTGATGGGCCTGTTGTGGCTCTCCACCGTGCCGCCGACCAACTCGCTCGTCGCGATCATGTTCGGCACCCGATATCTCGGCATGCTTGGCGGAATCGTGTTCTTCTCGCACCAGATCGGCTCGTTCCTCGGCGTCTGGCTCGGGGGTTATCTCTACGACATTTTCGGCACCTACGATCCGGTGTGGTGGCTCGGCGTCGCGCTCGGCCTGTTCGCCGCCATCGTCCACTGGCCGATCAAGGAACGTCCGGTTTCCCGGCCTGTGCTCAGCCCAGCGGAGTGAGAATGCGCAGAGCGATCCTCGTCCTCGCCTTCGCGGCACTGACGGCGGCAGCCGCAGCGGACGAAGGTGTCTTTGCGCCCATCGAGCCGCGCGAAGCGGCGAGCGCCAATGTCGAGATCACAAACGAAGCCGGGCATACGCATATGCTCGCCGATTTCCTGCCCGGCGAGCCGGCCATACTGCATTTCTGGGCAACATGGTGCGCGCCCTGCCGCGAGGAACTACCCGGGCTGGCCGCCTATGCGGACAAGCTTGCCGGGACCGGCCTGCGGGACAGGCTGATCATTGTCGCGGTGGAGCCTTCGCCGCGCGAGAAGATCGACCGTTTTCTCGACGATCTCGGTCTCGACGGCTTCGTCACGCTGCAGGACCGCGAGAACAAGTCCGGCGCCACCTTCGGCCTGTTCGGCATGCCGGCGACGGTGCTGCTCGACGCGAAAGGCCGCGTCACCGGCCGGCATTCCGGGCCGATCGACTGGGTGGACGAGGCGGTAAAGGCGGAGCTCGCCGCCCATCTCGACGGCTGAGCCCTTTCCGGCCGAACCCGACTAATGCTGATGACCGGCGTGGCTGTGGTTGCGGGCGTCTGCATCCTCGACCTGGAAGAGCATCCCGACATGACCGAAATCGAACTCGATTTCGATTTCATGCTCTTCGCCTTTCACGAGCGGCTGCTTCACGCCGTTCAGGCGCAGGGCGAGGCCGTCCGGGGTCAGCGTCATTTCGGTGCCGGCCTTGATCGGCACCGGCGGCAGAGCGATGTAGGCCGGTTCGCCGTCCTTCAACTGGAAACCGACCAGTTCGATCGAGTCGGCGATCCCGCTCTCGCCACCCGTGATGGCGATGTCGCGGTCGGAGTTGTTCTCGATCTCGACGAAGACAAGCGCCGTCATGTCCGATGTGGCGCGCGTCCAGGCATGCACGGCACGAACGTCATGCGCTTCACCCTCGTGACGGGACTGTTCGCCTTCCTCGTGGTCATGGCCGTCGGCAGATACGGGTTGCGAAAGAAGAACGAACGCCGTCACAGCGGCGGCAAGCACGCGGATCATGAAAAGTCCCCATGTTATAATATTACGCACGCAGGTCAGTAACGATGTTACGTGACAGGGCCATGAAGGCCGGGGTCAGGGCAAGGATGACCGTGAGACTGACGAAGGCCGCGACGAGATGGAATTCCGGCCAGCCGAGCGTCGCGGTCACCAGTATGTCGGTGCGGGCAGTCACCACGCGCGAAATGGCGCCGACAGCGGCGAACCCGACGGCAACGCCAAAAAGCGCCCCCGCCCCGATCAGCACCGCCGCATAGGACCAGACGACGGAAAAGACGAAGCGGTCCGGCGCGCCCAGCGCGCGCAACAGCGCCAGCCGGCGGGCATAGAGCCGCGTCAGCACGACGAGCCCCGCCAGAACACCGGCGGTGACCAGCACCTGCGTCAACACGGCCATGACGCTCATCACCTGCCTCACGTCTCCCAGCATGGAATGGAGGCTGGCGAGTACCGCGCCGGGGAAAAAGGCCATCGTCTTTTCCGTGGTGAATTCCGAGCGCAAGGCATAGTTCGCCCAGAGCTGTTCGGCGCGCACCAGGACGGCCGGTGTTCCGGGGAAAAACTCCGCATCGAAAGGCGGTCCGATTTGCCCGGCGCGCTCCGGCGCATGCCCCGTGGCCAGACCGTGCACCGCCCAGACGCTCTCCACCGGCACCAGGATCGCCTTGTCCCACGGGCTGCCCGTCAGCGCCATGCGTCCGACCACTGTCAGACCGTGACCGGCATGCGACCCCTCCTCGACCGCATCGCCAACACCATGCGCCGGTTCGAAACCGTCGCCGACATCGAGCGGTACGCGCGCGCCCGCGACCGCCTCGTTCAGTGCCGCAAACATGCGGCCGTCTTCGAGGTCGCCAGCCAGATGGGTGACGAAGTTCCCCGTCGTGCCGATGACGGGCGAGGCGCGGTAAGAGTCGCCATAAGCGATGGGCGCGGCCAGCGAAACGTTCTCGTGGCTCTCGATGGCCTTGTAGGTCGCGCCGTCGATCAACGGCACGTCGACAGGCTGAAGGTAGACCGCCGCCAGCAGCATCTGAACCTCGGAACCGGGCGCGGCGACGACGAGATCGAACTTCTCGGCGGCGCGCGCAGTGCCCTTGCGCAGGCCGCGTTCCTGGGCGATCAGGCCGACGCCGATGCCGACGGATATCGCGATCAATGCGACGAACAGCACGTTGGTCCAGCGATAGCGCCACATCATCGCGCGCACGAGATCGTAGGGCCGGTAACCGCGCGTGACGACGAGGCCGGTGACGAGCGCCGGCAGAAGCAGCACGCCGAACCAGATGACGTCCTGCGCGATTGCCGGCAGACCGTCCCAGAACTGGGTGAACGGCGCCAGCACCTCAGACCTCTTCCGTCCAGCGGCCGTCCACCATGTCGAGGACGCGGTCCATGCGCTCATGCAGCGCGTTGTCATGGCTGACGGCAATCAGCGTCTTGCCGCGGGCTTCGGCGAGCCCTGCCAGATCCTCGATCAGGCGATCGGCCGCGGCGCGGTCAAGGCTCGCCGTCGGCTCGTCGGCGAGGATGATCGGCGGATCGCCGGCAAGCGCCCGAGAGACCGCGACGCGCTGGCGCTCACCGCCGGAAAAGGTATCAACGGCGCGGTCCTTGTGGTCGCCGAGCCCAAGATGCGCCAGCATCTCCGCTGCGCCAGCAGCGATGCGCGCCCGCGCCGACCGGTCGGCATAGGATGCGGCAAGCGCCGCATTGCCGAGTGCGGGCAGTTCCTCGAACAACAGGAAGTCCTGAAAGATCATGCCGACACGTTCGCGGCGGAACCGCGCCCGTTCGGTGGCGTTCAGACCGGAAATGGCATCGCCGCCCCAGCTCACCCTACCGGCCTTCGGTCGTAACAGGCCAGCAAGGGCGTAAAGAAGCGTCGACTTGCCGGCGCCGGACGGGCCGCGGATGCCGATGCGGCTGCCGGCCGGTATGTCCAGCTCTTCGAGGCGGAGGAGTTCGCGCCCGCGATCGCCTTCGACGACCAGACCGCGAACCGACAATGCGAGCCCCATCATCCCTCCCTGACGGTGGCGTCCACAAGCCGGACCCGGCTGACGAAACCGAGTTCGGGATCGGTATAGGTGCCAAGCGCGAGTTCGCCCTGCGTTACGATGCGCACATTGAAGGGCATGACCTTGAGAGTGCGTTTGGTATAGACCGCCAAGATGTCGTCAGGCCATTCGGCTTCGGTCTCGCAGAACGGGCAGACGGCCATCGGCATCTTCGTCAGGACGAAAAAGCTCGCATCCGCCTTCAGCGGCGGGGCCATGAAACCCTCGACCGTGACACGGGTGCCTTCGAGGGACTTCGCCAGGTCGGAAAAGCTCCGGTCGCGATTGTAAAGCGTGCGCAGCTTTATCGGGTCGTCCGCCGCGGCCTGCACCACAAGGGCGGGCGTGGCCAGGAAGGCGCTGCCGGCAGCGAGAAAGGTTCTGCGAAGCATCGGCTTGTCCGTCATATTGTCGGTCGCTTCGGTCATTGTAGCGGTCCCCGGCGGGATGGTCTTGTTCAGGACAGGAGCATGAAGCCGGGCCGAACGGTGAAAGCGAAGGGCCCGCGAGCGCGGACCCTTCCCGATTTGAGGCGGGCCGACTACTCGGCATTCACGGCGTGGTTCATCACGTGGAAGATCACGTTCTGCTCGATGGTCGAGTCGAACAGATGCGCCCAGGGGCCCTTGGCGTAGACAGCGACGTCCTCACCCGAGTGGGTTTCCGAGGACATCGGGATCAGCGCCTGCTGGACGTAGTCGAGGTCCGTGGCGCCTTCCTGATCGACATCCGGACGCACACCGGCCCAGTTCATGTCTTCGCGCATGACTGAACCCGCACCGTTGAGGAAGCCGACAACGGTATAGGGTTTGCCGTCGGAGGCGGTCAACGGCTCGTTGCTGTGCTTCTCACCGGTCTTGGCAACACCCATGCAGAGGCCGAGAATGTCCGAGCCTCGGCCGCAGTAGCCGTTGAAGGAGATGGCGTGTTCGTGGTCGGCGGTGACGATGATGAGAGTGTCCTCATCGCTGGTCATTTCGTCGGCGATCTTGACGGCTTCGAGGAAAGCCACACCGTCACGCATCACGCGGGCAGCGTTGCCGGCGTGGTTGGCGTGATCGACGCGGCCGGCCTCGATTTCCAGGTAGAAGCCATTTTCGTTCTTGGAAAGATACTCGATGGCGGCCTTGGTCATATCGGCCAGTGAAGGCTCGTCCTCGTCGGTGCGGTCAGCCTCGTACTTCATGTGGCTGTCTTCCATGAGGCCGAGGACCGGAGTTGTGCCGTCGAGGTTCAAGGCGTTGAAAGTCTCGGTGTTCCAGGCGTACTGCATACCGGCATCCCTGGCGGCGGCGACAAGATCGACGCCGTCCTTGCGGCGACCCTTGCCGCCTTCGTCCGTCGGAGCACCGTCAGCGATGAAGTGACGACGGCCGCCGCCGAAGGCGAGATCGATCACGCCGGCTTTCATCTGGTCGATGAGCTGGGCGGCGATGTCCTTCTGCGCGGTGCAGCCTTCCGGAACGCCGTCTTCCCAGTTGCGGTTGGCGGTCTTGGAGTAGACGGCCGCGGGGGTGGCGTGGGTGATGCGCGCGGTGGACACGATGCCAACGGACTTGCCGGCTTCGGTCTGCAGTTCGGCGAAGGTGGTCAACTCGTTGCCGGCGACGGTGGTGCAATCGTCATGGATTGCGTTCTCGCCGAGGTTGATGAGGTTGAAGCGCTGCTTGACGCCGGTGTTCATCGAACCGGCGGTCGGAGCGGAATCCGGCGTCTGGGCGTTGATGTTGTAGGTCTTCACCAGGGCCGAATACCAGTCGGTGGTCTCGTAAGGCAGGACGTTTTCCTCGCCGAGCATACCCTTCTTCTGACCGTCGAACAGGCGGATTGCGTAGTTGGTGCCGACGCCCTGACCGTCGGAGATCAGCAGGATGACGTTCTTGGCCTTACCGGTGATCGGCTGGCGATCGAGCAGGGCCTGAATGTGCGCCTGGCCGTCGGCGAACCACTGGCTGGAAGCCTGCGGCAGATCCTGGGCGACGGCGGCGGAAGCGGAAAGCGCCATCATGAGCGCGGCGGTCACGGTCGTTTTCATGGAATATCTCCCTCTAGCGAACGGAAGGTGTTCGGCAGGGAGCGACCTAGACGCGACCGATGACAGACTTATTACAACCTGGTGACAAGCCTGCGTCGTGCTTCAATCGCGGATGGGAAAAATCGCGCAGGTCTCGGTGCCGAAGGCCATTATCCGGCCGCGGGCGTCCGTTACGCGACATTCCGACACACCGGTTGTGCGACCACGGCTGACGACCTTTGCCTCGCAGGTCACCTCGCCTGTCTCGGGCGTGACCGGCCGTATCAGGTTCACCTTGAATTCCGTCGTAGTGAACCCCTCGCCTTTCTTCAGCATCGTCTGGACCGCGCATGCCAGCGCCGAATCCATGATCGTCGCCGTCCAGCCGCCGTGAACGGTGCCGATCGGGTTGAGATGCTCCGCCTTCGGCATGCCCTTGAAGACAGCCCTTCCCTCCTCGATTTCGGTCATGCCGAAGGACAACGTCCTGGAGATCGGAGGTGCCGGCAATTCGCCTGACACGATCTTGCGCAGCATGTCGAGGCCGCTCAGCGAGCCGAGTATTTCCGGCGGCACGGTACCGAAGCCGCCCCTTGCCACAAAGCCCGGATAGATCTCGTTTTCGGATGTGGTCATACCCCGTGTTCCCCGTTTTGCCGAATAGCGCGCCTGACCGCCGCGACAAAACCGGCGCGCTCGTCCGGCTGCTTCATGGCGCGCGGTTCGTAGACATGGCGGCGCAGGAAGTAGCCGGTCAGATCGAAGGCGGCGGTAATCGCCGCCTCGTCCGGTACGGACGATGACACGCCGCCAAGAAAGGCGGGCAGCGCGAGAAGCTTGTCCTTCCACGGTTCGCCGGCGACGCGGCTGACGGCCCGGCCGCTTTTCGGCGAAACATAAACGAGTTCCTGGCGGCCGCCTGTGCTGGCGCAGGCGGAAAGATCGAGGCCGAAACCCAGTTCCTCCAGCAACCGCAGCTCGAAACGCACCATCAGCGGTCCGGCGATTTCCGGTTCGCACAGATGCTCGATCACCACTTCCATGGCGCGGAACAATTCCGAATGGCGGTCACGCTCGGGCAGCAGGCGCAGATGGCTCGCCAGCAACTGGATCCCATAGATGCCGGAGGGATGTTCCATCAGCCGCGCGGCGGCGAGCGCCAGCGGTTCGACCTGGAAGGTGCCGAGATGCTCCTCCAGACGCGCGCGCCAAGTGAGTTCGACCTCGTTGCCCGGCTGTAGCACCGGCTGTTGTTTCCGCGAGCGACCGCCGCGCACCAGGCCGAGATGCCTGCCGCGCTGTTCGGTCATCACTTCCAGGATCAGGCTCGTCTCGCCGTGCCTGCGCGTCCCTATGATAATGCCGCGGTCCTGCCACTCCATGGCGCGGAGATTGCGTCAGTCGGCGGAAAAGTCCAGCCCCATCTCGCGGTAGCGCTCGGGATCGTTGCCCCATTTCTCGCGCACCTTGACGAACAGGAAGAGATGGACCGGCTGTTCGAGGATTTCAGCAATGTCCTTGCGTGCGGCCTGGCCGATCGCCTTGATCGTCTCGCCCTTGTGGCCGAGTACGATCTTCTTCTGGCTGTCGCGCTCGACATAGATGACTTGATCGATACGCACCGAACCGTCCTTCTTTTCCTCCCATTTTTCCGTTTCCACGGTGGAGGAATAGGGCAGTTCCTGATGCAGGCGCAGATAAAGCTTTTCGCGGGTGATCTCGGCAGCGAGCTGGCGCATCGGCAGGTCGGATATCTGGTCCTCGGGATAATACCACGGCCCTTCCGGCGCCACCGCCGAAAGCCTGTTGAGGAGATCGTCGCAACCGGAACCGGTCAGCGCGGAGATCATGAAGGTCTCGGCGAATTCTACGCGCTCGTTCAGCTTTTTAGCGAGTTCGAGCAGCCGGGGCGGCTCGATCGTGTCGACCTTGTTGAGAATGAGCCATTTCGGCTGCTTGATCGAAGGCAGCATCTCCAGGATGCGCTCCTCGTCGTCGCGAATGCCCTTGCGCGCGTCGATCAGCACGAGGACGATATCGGCATCGCGCGCGCCCGACCACGCCGTTGTCACCATCGCCCGGTCGAGCCGGCGTTTGGGTGCGAATACGCCCGGCGTATCGGTGAAGACGAGCTGCGTGTGGCCGACGGTGGCAATGCCGCGTACCAGCGCGCGCGTCGTCTGCACCTTGTGCGTCACGATCGACACCTTGGCGCCGACGAGCCGATTGACCAGCGTCGACTTGCCGGCGTTCGGCGCGCCGATCAGCGCCACGAAACCGGAATGGGTTTCTGTCGTGTTGGTTTCGTCAGTCATCGTCACGCACCTTTTCGCGTACCAGCATTCGGCTGGCCGCCGCTTGTTCGGCCATCCGCTTGGACCTGCCATCTGCTTTTTCGGGCGCCAAATCGCCTACACTGACCGCGACCGTGAACACCGGGTCGTGGTCCGGTCCCTCGCGCGACATCACCTTGTATACAGGTGAGACCCCGTATTCGCGATGCGCCCATTCCTGCAATTCGGTCTTGGCGTCGCGACGGGCAGCGGTGTCGGTAGCGGCACGTTCCGTCCAGTAGCGACGGATGAAGGGTCGCACCGCATCGAGACCGCCTTCGAGATAGATCGTCGCTATCAGCGACTCGACGACATCGGCGCGCAGATTCTTCTGATGTGTCTTGCGCAATTGCTTCACGTCCGAACCGGTACGGATGAAATCGGACAGCGACAGTTCCTCCGCCACCTCTGCAAGGGCGTTGGCATTGACGAGCTGGTTCAGCCGCACCGACAGTTCGCCTTCGTTGGCGGTCTGGAACTCCTCGAACAGCATCTCGGCGACGCAGAGCCCGAGAACGCGGTCGCCGAGGAATTCCAACCTCTCGTAGTCGCGGCCGCCCTTGCCGCGGGCGCTGGCATGGGTCAGCGCGCGGTCAAGACGTTCCACGTCGGCGAACCGGTGGCCGGTCGCCTCCTCCAGCCGCTGCAGCGTCCGTGGCGAAATCCTGTCGCGCGGCTTGTCCTTCGTCATTTCGAGGCGGATTTGAAGAACCGGTCCAACCGCAATTCGGACGGCCAGCGCCAGATCTCGAGCGGGGACGCTCCGCCGGCGATGGAGAAGAAGACGATGTTGGCACGGCCGACGAAATTCTCCAGCGGCACGTAGCCAACACCGAAACGACTGTCATTGGAGTTGTCGCGATTGTCGCCCATCATGAAATAGTGGCCTTCGGGCACGATGAATTCGCGCGTGTTGTCGGCGCTGGAACTGGGCGAGAGGTCGAGCGTGTTGTAGCTGATGCCGTTCGGCAAGGTTTCGCGATAGACATCGACAGGGCCGAATTGCTCGGTCACGTCAGGATCGTCGATCCGGCCGGCGAATTCACGTGTCACCGGTTCGTCATTGATGAAAAGCGTGCCGTCCTTCATCTGGATGCGGTCGCCGGGCAGGCCAATCACACGCTTGATGTAATCGGTGTTGCTGACAGGATGCTTAAACACGGCGACATCGCCGCGCTCCGGCGTATCCTCCCAGATACGGCCGGAGAAAATGTTCGGCGAGAACGGCAGCGAATGGCGCGAATAGCCGTAGGAGAACTTCGATACGAACAGGTAATCGCCCTCGAGCAGCGTCGGCCGCATCGACCCTGACGGTATCGAGAAGGGCTGGAACAGAAGCGTGCGAATGATCAGGGCCAGGATAAGGGCCTGAACGACGACCGAGATGATCTCGGACAGAGAATTGTGCTTGGTTTGAGTCTTTTCAGCCACGAAGAGTTCCTGTTCCTGATTCCGAACGGCCGGATGCGGGCCGGTCTTAGCGTTTCGGCGAGTTGGCCGCAATTCCCCTCGTCGCCCGCAACGCGGCTGCTGGCTATTCCGGCAATGCCTCGATGATTACGAATGCCTGGGCAAGCGGCATGTCGTCGGTAATGGTGAGGTGGATAATCGGCTTGTGGCCCTCCGGCATCATTTCGGCCAGCCGGATCGCCGCGCCGCCGGTCAGTTGCATGGTCGGCTTGCCGCCGGGAAGATTGACGACGCCCATGTCGCGCCAGAACACGCCCCTGGACATGCCGGTTCCAAGCGCCTTCGCGCACGCCTCCTTGGCGGCAAACCGCTTGGCATAGGAGGCCGCCCGCATTCGCCGGCGGTCCGACTTGGCGCGCTCGATTTCGGTGAAGACCCGCTGGACGAAGCGGTCGCCGAAACGCTCGAGCGACCGTTCGACACGCCTGATGTCGATCAGGTCACTGCCAAGGCCGATGATCACACGCCGATCTCCGGATTGCCGGCAACCGGATTGCGGGTCTCGAAATGTATCCGGCGGCGCTGCTGGAAAGCAGCGACCGTGAACCGTGTCAGCACGTAGAAAAAGGAAGCGATGATCAGGCCGAGCGGAACGCCGCCGACCAACATCGGTTTCAGGATCGGGTCCCAGATCGCGGTGATCTCGCCATGGCTCAACAGAACGCCGAGAGACACGGGCGCAGGATCGCCCTCGGCGGCCGTGGCGCCCAAAATCGCGGTGCCTGCGCCATGGGTGGCCGCCCAGATCGCCGGGAAGGTCAGCGGATTGCCGACCGCCGTGCCAAGCGCGGCCGCGATCATGTTACCGGCGAGCAGCCAGGCGAGGACGAAGGCCAGGATGAAGTGCAGCCCCATGAAGGGCGTGAAGGACGCGAAGGCGCCGGCCGCCACACCCGCGGCAATGGCGTGCGGCGTCGCCTTGATGCGAAGCATGCGCTTCCAGTAGTAGCGGAAAGAACGCGAATAGTTGCGGCGCGGTAAAAAATACACCCGTAACCGGCGGCGCCAGTGTTCACGATCCCTGCGTTTAAAAATCATTCGGGTTACACACTTCGAAACTGCACCTTCGCTGCGTCATGACCAATTCCTGTCGCAGGAAAGACCCTTATGAAATAGCCAGCGCGACCACCGACTTCAAGCGGACCCTCTCCGCATCGAATCAAAGGCTGCGGCTACCCGGCTTTACCGCCGGTATGGCCGCCAATTCCGGCGGTATTTTGTCTGCCGGATAGGCCGGCACCTCGTATTCAGCCAGCGCGACCAGGGGCACGCCGACATCGGCCTTGCCTGCCGAGCGGTCGATCAGGCAGCCGGCGGCCAGCACATCGGCGCCGAGCGCCTTCAGGCTCTCCACGGTTTCGCGGATCGAAAGACCGGTCGTGACGATATCCTCGATAATGACGACGCGGGCGCCCTTCTCGATCTCGAAACGGCGCAGCTTGAAAACGCCGTCCTCGCGCTCGACCCAGATCGCCGGCGCACCAAGATGGCGAGAGGTCTCATAGGCGGGAATGATGCCGCCGACGGCGGGGCCGACAACGAAGTCGATGTGACCGGAAACACTCGCCCTTATCTTCCCGGCGAGCGCCTTGCACAGCACTTCGGTCTTGTCGGGATGCATGAAGACGCGCGCCTTTTGCAGAAAGACCGGGCTGCGCAGGCCCGAGGTCAGGATGAAATGGCCGTGCAGCACCGCGCCGGCGCTTTCGAAGACCGCCAGAACCTCTTCGGTCGTCATTTCCTTTGTCATCTGTTCCTTCCTATCCGTTCGCACGCTCGACGGTGGAGACCGCCTCGGCGTCGCGCAATCGCGAAATCACGCCGCTCAGGTGCTTCAGGTCCCAAACTTCGAGGTCGAATATCATCTCGGTGAAGTCCGGGGCAGTACGAACCATCGAAAGAGTGTGGATGTTGGCGTCCATCTCGCCGACGATCTTGGCGATTTCGGCAAGCGAGCCCGGCGCATTGATCGCCGTGACGATGATTTGCGCGGCGAAGCGCTCGCGTTCCAGCCCCTCCAGATCCCAGCGAACATCGATCCAGCGTTCCGGCTGGTCGTCATAGGCGGCCAGCGCCGGCGACTGGATCGGGTAGATCGTGATGCCCTTGCCGGGCGTGGAGATGCCGATGATGCGGTCGCCGGGAACAGCGCCTTCCGGCGAGAAACGCACCGGGATGTCGCTCGCGGCGCCGCGGATCGGGACCGCCTTCTGAATTGCGTCACGGGTCGCGGCGCCCTGGTCATCCTCCGGCCCGGTATTTCCCGGGATGCGGAACATCACGCCCGTGGCGTTGGTCAGGTTGAACCAGCCGTCGCCTTCCACGCTGCCGGCGGGAACCGATATGTTGCGGGCATCCTGATAGTCCGGATAAACGGCGCGCACGACATCATCGGAAGGTATCTCCCCTCGCCCGACGGCGGCCAGCACGTCGTCGGCTTCCTTGTGGCCCAGCCGCTTCAAGCCCTGCTTCAGGACATCCTTGGTGAATTCCTTGCCGGCGCGCTCGAAGGCGCGTTCGAGGATTCGGTGACCCAGTCCGGCATATTGCTTGCGCACCGCCATGCGCGACGCGCGGCGGATCGCCGAGCGCGCCTTGCCGGTTACCACGACGTGCTCCCACGCCGCCGGCGGCGTCTGCGCGTTGGAGCGCACGATATCCACCTCGTCGCCGTTCTGGAGCCGGGTGACCAGCGGCATGATGCGGCCATTGATCTTGGCGCCGACGCAGGAATTGCCGATGTCGGTGTGCACCGCATAGGCGAAATCCACCGGCGTCGCGCCGCGCGGCAGCGCGATCAGGCGACCCTTAGGAGTGAAGCAGAAGACCTGGTCCTGGAACAGCTCCAGCTTAGTGTTTTCAAGGAATTCTTCCGGATTGTCGCCTTCCGACAGGGATTCGATCGTATGACGCAGCCAGGCGTAGGCGTTGGTGTCCTTCGACACGGCGAAATCGGCATCGGCATGGCCGTTCGCCTTTCCCTCCACCGACTTGTCCTTGTAGATCGCGTGCGCGGCGACGCCGTATTCGGCGACGTAATGCATTTCGCGGGTGCGTATCTGCAGTTCGACGCGCTGTTTCGACGGACCGACGATGGTGGTGTGGATGGAACGGTAATCGTTCTGCTTCGGCGTCGAGATATAGTCCTTGAAGCGGCCCGGCACCGTGTTCCACTTGCGGTGGACGACACCGAGCGCGCGATAGCAGTCGTCGACGTTGCCGACGATGATGCGAAAGCCGAAGACGTCGGACAATTGCTCGAAGGAGAGCGCCTTGGATTCCATCTTGCGGAATACCGACCAGGGCTTTTTCTGACGGCTGTAGACCTCCGCCGCAATGCCGTTTTCGGCGAGCAGGTTCTTCAGCGTCTCGGTAATGTCCGAAAGCGTTTCGCGGTTGTATTCGCCGAGTTCCGCGAGACGGTCGGTGATCGTGCGGTGCGCTTCCGGATTGATATGGCGGAAAGCCAGTTCCTCCAATTCCTCGCGCATGTCCTGCATGCCCATGCGACCGGCGAGCGGCGCATAGATTTCCATCGTCTCCTCGGCAATGCGGGCCCGCTTGTGCGGCGGGACGAAGTCGAGCGTGCGCATGTTGTGCAGGCGGTCGGCGAGCTTGACGAGCAATACGCGCACGTCGTCGGCAATCGCGAGCAGCAGCTTGCGCAGATTTTCGGCCTGGGCAGCGCGCTTGGAGACGAGATCGAGCTTTTTCAGCTTGGTCAGGCCGTCGACGAGCCGGCCGATATCGTCGCCGAACATCTCCTCGATCTCGCGGCGCGTCGCGGTGGTGTCCTCGATCGTGTCATGCAGCAGGCCGACGGCGACCGTGCTTTCATCCAGCCGCATGTCCGTCAGGATGGCGGCGACTTCGAGCGGATGCGAGAAATATGGATCGCCTGAGGCGCGCTTCTGATCGCCATGCTTCTGCATGGCGTAGACATACGCCTTGTTGAGAAGTGCTTCGTTGACCTCGGGCTTGTAGCGCTGGATGCGCTCGACAAGCTCGTACTGGCGCATCATCGCGGCGCGACCCCATTAAAAAACGTGCGGACGGGCCCGTCCGCACGTTTCAATATAATCATCATTCGCGTGGCCTTGAAGGCCGGCAATCCTCTTACAGATCGTCGGATTTCTCCGGCGGAACAAGACCTTCGATACCAGCCAGAAGCTCTTCTTCCGACATGCGGTCGAAGGTCAGCGCTTCCGGCGCCTCTTCCTCGGCAGCCTCGGCGGTGTCGACGACTTCGCTTTCCGGCTCGTCGACCTCGACATGCTTCTGCAGCGAATGGATCAGGTCTTCCTTCAGATCACCCGGCGACAGGGTCTGATCGGCGATTTCGCGCAACGCGACAACCGGGTTCTTGTCGTTGTCGCGATCGACCGTGATCGGCGCGCCCTGGGAGACCTGGCGGGCGCGATGCGCGGCCAGGAGAACGAGATCGAAACGGTTCTCGACCTTGTCAATACAATCTTCGACGGTAACGCGAGCCATTTGCGTTTCCCCTGCGTCAATTTGTGTGGAAATCTACATCCATACGGACTTCATTTCGCGCTATAGCCGGTTACCGGCCGAAACGCAACTCGATTGCCTTCTGGATACACGGCAATCCGGCACAATCATGGCAAGGGTCACAAATCCGCCGATTTTGCCTGCATAGAGACGGTTGTGCGTTTGATTTGGCGCAGATTCCATGACATTGCGCCGGCCGGTCACTTAATTCATTTCGCCCAGAGGCCCAAAATGTTTGATCCACGCGAAAAGATTGCCCTGTTTATCGACGGAGCCAACCTCTATGCGGCCGCCAAGTCGCTTGGCTTCGATATCGACTACCGAAAGATGCTCAAAGCCTTCCACTCGCGCGGCTATCTCCTGCGTGCTTATTATTATACCGCGCTGGTCGAGGACCAGGAATATTCCTCGATCCGCCCGCTGATCGACTGGCTGGACTACAATGGTTATACGGTTGTCACCAAGCCGGCCAAGGAGTTCACCGACTCCTCGGGCCGCCGCAAGATCAAGGGCAACATGGATATCGAACTGACGATCGACGCCATGGAACTGGCCGACACGGTCGATCATTTCGTCATCTTTTCCGGCGACGGCGATTTCCGTTCGCTTGTCGAAGCGCTGCAGCGGCGCGGCCGCAAGGTCTCCGTGGTGTCGACGCTGGCGACCCAGCCGCCCATGATCGCCGACGACCTGCGCCGCCAGGCCGACCATTTCATCGACCTGAAGTCGCTGAAGGACGAAGTCGGGCGCGCACCGTCGGAGCGTCCAGCACCGCGCCAGGCCGCCGCCGCCCCCGTGGATGCGGACGTCGAAGACGACCTCGAATACTGATCGCATCAACCGCCGTGACCGTATCCGTCGATCCCGACCGGGACTGCGCGCTGTGCCCGCGCCTGCATGACTTCATCGCACACTGGCGCACACGCGAGCCGGACTGGCACAATGCGCCCGTGCCGACATGGCTGCCGCCGGAAGGCGCGGAAAGCGTTCGCCTGCTGATCATCGGCCTGGCGCCGGGATTGCGCGGGGCCAACCGTACCGGCCGGCCGTTTACCGGCGATTTCGCCGGTGACCTGCTCTATGCCACTCTGAAGAAATACGGCTTCGCCGAGGGCGAATTCGAGGCGCGGCCCGACGACAGCCTGACGCTTAGGGCTACCGCGATCACCAACGCGGTGCGGTGCGTACCGCCGGAAAACAAGCCGACCGCCGCCGAGATCAACACGTGCCGCCAGTTCCTGACCGCGACGATCAAGAGGTTCGAGAAGCTGGAAGCGATCGTCACGCTCGGCAAGATCGCGCATGATTCAACCGTGCGTGCGCTGAAGGGCCGCGTTACGGCGCATCCGTTCAAGCATAACGTGACGACGGAAATCGACGGGCTGTCGATTACATCGAGCTATCACTGCTCGCGCTACAACACGAATACGGGTGTGCTGACACCGGAGATGTTCGAACAGGTGTTCGCAAACGCAAGGCAACGCCTCGACGGCTAGTGCCCGCCTCAGCCGTGCTCGCGGATCAGCCGTGCCTTCTGGCGGTTCCAGTCGCGCTTCTTCTCGGTCTCGCGCTTGTCGTGCAGCTTCTTGCCCTTGGCGATGGCGACTTCAAGCTTGGCGCGGCCACGATCATTGAAATAGAGCTTTAGCGGGACGAGCGTCATGCCCTCGCGGTCGGCGGCCTGCGCCAGCTTGGCCATTTCACGCTTGTGCAGCAGCAACTTGCGGCGGCGGCGCGGCTCGTGGTTGAAGCGGTTGGCTTCGAGATACTCCGGAATATAGGAGTTGATCAGCCAGATCTCGCCACCCTCTTCCGAGACATAGCTCTCGGCGATATTGGCCTCGCCGTTGCGCAGAGACTTGACCTCGGTGCCCTGCAGCACGAGGCCGGCCTCGAGCGTATCGGTAATCTCGTAGTTGAAGCGCGCCTTGCGGTTTTCGGCGACTATCCTGTTCGCCGGATCCGATTTCTTTTTCTTGGGTGCCATGACCGAAAGGTGTGTATGCGCGCGCTCAGTTCAAGAGACCGGCGTGGCGCATCGCCTCATCGATGGCATGCGCGGTGGATTCCTCCACCGGGACCATCGGCGAACGCAGCCGGTTCTTGACACGACCGACGCGCGACAGGGCGTATTTCGCGCCGGAGACGCCTGGTTCGATGAACAGCGCCTTGTGCAGCGGCATCAGCTTGTCCTGGTATTCCAGCGCCTTGGCGAAATCGCCGGCCTGACAGGCGGCCTGGAATTCCGAGCAAAGCCGCGGGGCGACATTCGCAGTCACGGAAATGGCGCCAACGCCGCCATGCGCATTGAAGCCGAGCGCGGAGGCATCCTCTCCGGACAGCTGAATGAAATCGTGTCCGCAGCTCATGCGCTGTTCCGAGACCCGCTCGATCTTGCCTGTCGCGTCCTTGACGCCCCAGACATTGGGGAAATCGGCGACCAGCCGGCCCATCGTCTGCGGGGTCATGTCGATGATCGAACGGCCGGGAATGTTGTAGATGATGATCGGAATGTCGATTGCCTGGGCGACGGCCGCGAAGTGCTCGTACAATCCACGCTGGTTCGGCTTGTTGTAATAGGGCGTGACGACGAGCGCTGCATCGGCGCCGGCGCTCTCGGCATGCATGGCGAGATCGACGGCCTCATGGGTGTTGTTCGATCCCGCACCGGCGATCACCGGCGCACGACCCGCCGCGGCCTCGATGCAGACCTCGATGACGCGCTTGTGCTCGTCATGGGACAGCGTCGGCGATTCGCCCGTGGTCCCGACGGGAACGAGGCATTTCGTCCCTTCCGTCACCTGCCAGTCGACGAACGCGCGAAACGCCGCCTCGTCGAACGCACCAGGTGTGTCGAACGGGGTAACCAACGCGGTCATCGAGCCGCGCAACGCCGAACGCTCAATCATGAAAAACGAACTCCTGCCTGTGGTTAGGCACAATAACGCGCCCCGACCATGAAATCCGGCGCACCATAATCGCGGCGTCCCGCAGCCGCAAGCTCGGAGATCACGGCGAAAAGCACGGTTTTCACAGTCCATTCACCATAAACCGGCCATTCTTTCCCCCGATACCGCCCACAGGGCATGCAATCGCGGAATCTCCATGTCGTTCAGACGCCTGTCAGTCATCGCAATCATCATCGCCGGCCTGCACGCGGCGGGGCTTGCCGTGCTGATTTCCGGCAAGCCGGCGAATATCGACCCGCAGGCGACCGGCTCCATCGCGATGGATGGCGAGGACGAGGATACGATTCCGCCGCTGCTCGACCGGGCGCTCGCCGCGCTCGATGAAGGCGACAGCGGAACCGTGCGCCGGCTGCAGCGTGTCCTGGACCATGACGACCTCGATTCCAGCATTCTCGCCTGGGCGATCGCGCATGCCGGCAACGGCATCGCGGACGCCGAGGAAATCGCCGCGACCATGAAAAGGCTGGACGGCTGGCCGAACATGACCCGGCTGCGCGCCAATTACGAGGCAGCATTGGCGCGCGAAAGGCTCGATCCGTCCGCGCTCGTCAAGGCCTACAGCGCGCGCGCTCCGCAGACATTCACCGGGGCCGTGTCGCTGGCGCGGGCATGGCAGCGGCTCGACAGACCCGAATGGGCGCGAAACGTGCTCGCTCCCTGGTGGCACAAGGAGCCTCTCGCCGGCTCCACGGAACTGAAAATCCTCGCGGAGTTCTCCAGAATCCTGACGAAGGAGGACCATGCGAAACGCTTCCTGGCGATGATGTATCGCGAACGCATCCGTTCCGCCGAGCGCATCGCCGACCTCGCCGGGATGGAGAAGTATCTCGACCCCTGGGCCACAGCGATCCGCAAACAGTCCGGCGCGCTGAAGGTGCTCGACAAGGCGGACCCATCGTTCAAGGAAACGCCGCACCACCTTTTCGCGCGCATCAAGTGGCTGCGCCAGAAGGAGCACGACGGCGAAGCGGCCAAACTGCTGCTGCAATCGCCAATCAACGAGGCCGACCTGGTCGATCCGGATGAATGGTGGGTGGAACGGCGCATCGTATCACGCGATGCCTTCGAGCGCGGCGACCCGGAAACCGCGTATAAAATCGCCGCCATGCAGCGGGGCGGATCGACGCAAACGCAGGTCGAGTCCGCCTTCCACGCCGGCTGGTATGCGCTGCGCGGGTTGAAGGACGGCGAAAAGGCAATCGCACATTTCGCAAGGATCGAGGACGTGGCGAACGGCCCGATATCGCGCGCCCGCGGCGCCTACTGGCTCGGCCGGGCCCATGAAGCAACGGGATCCGCGGAGGCCGACAAGCACTACGAACGCGCGGCCAGCTATCCGATGACCTTCTACGGCCAGTTGGCGCGGCAGCGCCTCGGCCTTCCGCTAGACGGGCTGAAGCGCCCGTCCGTCAGCCGGCAGGACGCCGACCGCTTCAGGGAAAACGATGCCGTCGCCGCGATGCACCGGCTGGAGGAGATCGGCCAGACGGCGCGAGCGAAACAGATGGCGCTCGGTCTCGGCTGGTCGCTCGACGAAACGCCTGAGATCACGCAACTCGTCGCCCACTGGGAGCGCAAGGAAGACCGCTACATCGCGTTGCGCATCGCCAAGGCGGCGGAATGGCGCGGTGTCGAAACCGGCGCGCTGACGCATCCGATCGGCGCAATCCCGGCTTCGGCGGAGATCGAACCCGGTGAACGTCCCCTCGCCTATGCGATTGCCCGCCAGGAAAGCGAATTCAACGTCGCGGCACGCTCACGCGCCAATGCGCTTGGCCTGATGCAACTCCTGCCGGGCACGGCGAAGGAAGTCGCGGCGCAGACCGGGCTTGCCTACCAGCCGGCACGGCTGGATTCCGACGGCGGCTACAACGCAACGCTGGGAACCGCATATCTGAACGCCCAGCTCGACAGGTTCGACGGCTCCTACATCCTCACCTTCATCGGCTACAATGCCGGACCGAGCCGGGCGCTCCAGTGGATAGAGCGGTTCGGCGACCCGCGCGGCAAACCGCTCGACGAGGTGATCGACTGGGTGGAGCAGATCCCGTTCACCGAAACGCGCAACTACGTGCAACGGGTGATGGAGAACCTGCAGGTCTACAAGGCGCGGCTCGGCGAAAAGCCCGATATCGCGCACGACCTGCGCTTCGGCGCGAAATCCTGATCGCGACAGCGTAATTGCCTGTTTACCGGCCGGGCACTATAGCGGACGCTACGTTATGTCAGTCCGTCCCAGCTTCGCGGCAGAGCCAATGACCGATACCGGCGAAAGCGTCTTCTTCACCGCGTCCGATGGATTGCGTTTGCATGCCGTCGATTACGGACGCAGTATTTCCGATGCATTGCCGCTGGTCTGCCTGCCAGGCCTCAGCCGGAATGCGCGCGATTTCACCCTATTCGCCGAACATTTCGTCACACGGGCATCGCCGAAACGACGCGTCGTCTGCTTCGACTATCGCGGACGCGGGCTGTCCGAATGGGACAAGGACTGGAAGAACTACAATGTCCTGACCGAAGCCGGAGACGTGATTGCAGGCATGGCGGCCCTCGGCATCGAGCACGCGGCCTTCATAGGCACGTCGCGCGGCGGACTGATATCGATGGTGCTGTCGGCGATGCGGCCCGGCGTGATGCGCGCCGTCGTACTGAACGATGTCGGCCCGGTCATCGAAGGCGACGGCCTGACACAGATTCGCGCCTATCTCTCGCGCGCTCCCAAACCGAGGGACTGGGATGAAGCGACCGCCATCCAGAAGGCGACGATGGGCAAGAACTTCCCGGCATTGACGGACGAGGACTGGACTTTAGAAACCCGCGCCAAGTATCGGGAGATCAAGAGCAAAATTGTCCCCGATCATGATCCGGCGCTGGTCAGGACGCTAACATCGATCGACCTGCGCGACAGGTTGCCGACGCTTTGGCCGCAGTTCATGGGCCTGTCCGCCATGCCCGTCCTTGTCCTGCGGGGAGAGCGCTCCAACCTGCTGAGGGCCGAAACCTTGCAGAAGATGGCGGAACGCCATCCAGACTTGCGCCATTTCACGATTGCCGGGCAAGGTCATGCGCCGCTGATGCACACCGCCGGCATTCCCGAACTTGTCGAAGATTTCCTGAACGACACCAGGCGCCGGTAACCGTCAGGATTTGCCCTTGGTCGGCGCACTGCGCTTCGGCGCGGCCTTGCTTGACGCCACCTCTCCCTTGGACACGCGCTTTGCGAAGTCGGTCATTTCGCCACTGGCCAGTTTCTTCGACTGCGCCACCCAGCCTTCGCGCTCGATGCGGCCGGCGAACGACAGTTTCTCGCCCCATTCGGAGACATCCTTTTTCGTCCATTTGGCAATCTGGTCGTAACGGGTGATCCCGGCCGCGTTGAGTTTCGCCTCGATCTGGCGTCCGATGCCCTTGATCCGCTTCAGATCGTCGGCTCCGGCCATTGCCGAAACGGTCTTCGCCGCAGCTGCTGCCTTGGGCGCCGTTTTGCCTGCCGCCCTGGGTGCAGCCGGTTTGCTTGCCGGTATCCTGGGTTTTGCGGTCTTTTTTGCCGCCGGCGTGGCGGCTTCGGTCACTGCGGCCCGTTTGGCCGGTTCGGTTGCGGCAGGCGGAGCCGGCTTCGCGGTCTCCGTTGCCGGACGCGATGCCGGTTTGTGTGCGAGCGCATGTTCAGGGCGCTCGTTGAATTGGGTGCGCAACAGGCAGCCGACGACAGCGCCGAGAATGTAAGCGATGGCCAGGAGCAGAACAGCTTGAAGCAAGAAGACGAACATCGGATTTTCTCCGGTTTGCGGCCTGACCGGATCAGTGATCGTTCGGAGCCGGCGTTGCGGAACGCCAGCCGACAAAGACGCCAACCGCGAAAGCGATCAGCATGAGGATCCAGATTTGGGATGCGACGGATATCATTGTTTCACTCCCTGTGGTTCGCGGTTCGCGGTCGTCCCGACCCTATCAGGAAACGCCCGGGACAATGGTCGCGGCCAAAATCGCGAGAACCAGCGTCGTCAAGATACCCGGTATGATCCAGCGCTGCCATTCGCACATGTAGCCGGTCCTTCCCTTCAACGCCTGGCGAAACGTTATCGCGGAGAGGATTGCGCATGCCGGCCCGTGAATCAAGGAGCCCCATCCCGGCGCAACCAGCCTGCAAACAAAAAGAAAAGCCCGGCGGAAACCGCCGGGCTTTCCATCAACTGACGAATGTCAGGTGATTAGAAGGAGCGCTGGAAGCGAACCAGGCCGCCCCACTCGGAGACGCCAGCCGTCGAACGGTGCCACTGAACTTCCGGGGTCACAACGAAGCCCGGGGTCACAGTGTAAGCAACGTTGGCAGCAACAGCCCATTCGTCGTTGGCAAGACCGTTGGCCTCAGCCCACTGAACCTGGGTGTTGAAGGTTGCAGCGTCGGTCAGACCGATCGATGCACCGCCGATGACGGAGAAGGTGTCCTGAGCGTTGTTGACCCAGGAAGCGTAACCGCTGTTGGCTTCACCGTACAGGAGCATCAAGAAGGCAGAGATGTTGTCGGTGATTTCGACATCACCGCGGATCTTGCCAGCCCATGCGTCGTTGTTGGTGTCGAAGCCAGCAACACCAGCGATGGTGAACATGCCAGCGTCGAAGCTAGCACCGGCAACCACATGCGGCATGTAGTCGTCGAGCAGAACCGCACCAGCCTGCTGTTCAAAGCCAACAGCTGCAGTGAATGCACCCGAGGTGAACGTGTACTGGATCAGGTTCGTGTCGAACGGACCGTAGCCACCGCCGGTCGTGTCGTTGATGACCGAGCCGCCGTAACCGGTGAAGGTCGTGAACAGCGATTCGGACTTACCGATGCGCAGGCCAGCCAGGTCGATGTAAGCGAAGTTGATCGAGAACTCGCCGGTGGTCGTGTAACCGGTGCCCGGGTCAGTCGCGTTCGTGTCCCACTGCCAGCGGGTTTCGACGTAGGTCTTCAGAGCGCCGTAGTCGGTGTCAGCATAGGTCGAAACGCGGAAGGAAGCGCGAGCACGCTTGTTCCAGGTGTCAGCCGTGCCGTCATCGTCGATGTCGATGCCGTTCAGGTCGCCGAAGCCGGCATCGTAACGGACGTAGCCGTGGATGCGCAGGCAGGTTTCGGTGCCCGGGATGTAGAAGTAGCCGGTGCCGGCCGCGTCGCAGACGCGAACGTATTCGACAACTTCCGGTTCCGGAATGATCACGGCGTCGGCAGCGCGAGCACCGGAAACAGCGACGACAGCCGCTGCGGAGCCGAGAAGAAGGCTCTTGATTTTCATGGTCTGACCTCCAGTCATAAGTTTAAAATGGGTCTGGGCTTTTATGCTGAAGGACAGCGAACTGTCCCATCCCCTTTAAGAAAGATGCACACAGCAGCGCCCATCTCTCGACACGATAAATACCGAACGGACATCTGGGCGCAACCACCAACACCATGCTGCAAGCCCGCTTCACTCGCGTTCGCTCATCGATGTTGCAGAAAAGACACGTTTTGGGGTGCCAGAGCGAGAAATCGTTAATCCGTATTAGGAAATTGGCCCGAATCCGTCGCTGAAAACGCAAGAATCCGGTCGGGAAGCGGAGCTGCCGGAGAATCGCGCCGCCGCAAATGCGATCGATCAGGCGTGACACATTATAAGGGGCGGCGGTTCCGACGGTCGGCGGCGAATCGAAATGCCGAAGGAACCATATCGACCAGGACGCCCGCGCCAGGCTGGTCGCGCATGCTCGCGCAGTCATCTCCTGGTTTTGTCCGCAAACCGGAAAAACCGATTAGCGGAGCGCTCTGGAGACGCGCCGCGCGGCAACATCATCCGAATGAGCACCTTTCGGCTAATGTAATCAATAGCTTGCCGCGCACGAACAGGTCTGCTGCGACCCGCAATGAGGCCGCAAAGCGCTCATTATGCGCTTCGGAACACCCATGATTTTCGTATCTGACTGGAGGTCAGACCATGAAAATCAAGAGCCTTCTTCTCGGCTCCGCAGCGGCTGTCGTCGCTGTTTCCGGTGCTCGCGCTGCCGACGCCGTTGTCATTCCGGAACCGGAAGCTGTCGAATACGTCCGCGTCTGCGACGCGGCCGGCACCGGCTTCTTCTTCATCCCGGGCACCGAAACCTGCCTGCGCATCGGCGGCTACGTCCGTTACAATGCCGGCTTCGGCGACATGGACGGCTGGGATACCGATGCCGACAACCAGGCTGAAACCTGGTCGAAGCAGTCGCGCTTCAATCTCGATATCCGCACCTACAAGGATACCGACTTCGGAGCTCTGACGACCCGTAGCAACGTCAACTTCAACTACACCGACGGCACGTTCGCTCCGAGCTTCGACTGGAACTACATCGATCTGGCCGGCCTGCGCATCGGCTACGCCCGTTCGCTGTTCACCACTTTCACCGGTTACGGCATCGCGACCGACTGGGGTGGCGACTACGGCTTCCTGGAAACCAACCTGGTCCAGTACAACTTCTCGTCGGGCGCATTCAGCGGCTCGATCTCGCTCGAACAGCAGGTCGGCGGCGTGTTCATCGACGACTACATGCCGCATGTCGCTGCCGGTATCGGCTTTGACGCCGGCATGGTCGATCTGACCGGTGTGCTCGGTTACGACACGGTCAACAATGCATGGGCCGGCAAGATCCGCGCCGACGCAGCAGTGATCGACGGCGTTACGCTGAGCCTGCAGTTGCTCTACACCGAAGCCGCATCCGCTTACGGTGCACAGTGGGTGAACGGTGGCGACACCTTCTCCGTCAACACCGGCTTCACGGCCGACGTTTCGGACAACGCCACCATCGGCGCCCAGGTCCAGTGGATCGACGGCGTTGGCGGCACCGCCGACAAATGGAACGCATCGGCCATGATGACGTACAATGTCGACGCTCTGACGATCATGCCGGAAGTCCACTACACCACGCAGGGCGGCACCGACAGCTGGGGCGGCTTCCTGCGCTTCCAGCGCAGCTTCTAATCGGATGGCTGCCGCTATCTGATAAAGAAACCCGGCGGTTTGACCGTCGGGTTTTTTTCCGGAGAGATTACGTAGGGATATCGATTAATCTGGCACATCGAAAACTAGGGGCGAGTTTCGGAGGGGTTGCGAACTGCCAGTTTTGACTTAGGAGAACGCACTTTTTTGTGCGCTAATTCATGACTGAACGTGACGTAACGTTAAGAGAACTATCAGACCGCTTTGCCGATACCTTGTGGGAACCCGGAAAGCACAAGATTTCATGTATCTCATTCGTACATGAAATCCATGAAGTAATGCTCCTGAACGGCCTCGGCCGCTTCGACGACCATCTCGTCGATGTCCTGATCTCGGAGTTCCGGAAGAAAAACAACCGGAACGCGACGATCAATCGCAAGCTCTCGGCAATGTATAAACTGCTCAGAAAAGCCGAGCGTTCAGGCATGATAAAAAGACTACCGAGCTATGTCAGGTTGCCCGAGAAGAACGGGCGGATACGGTTTTTCACGCTCGAGGAGGAAAGCCGGTTTTTCGACGCAATGCGCGAGCGGAGCGAAGATCACTACCGGCTGTGCGTCTTTCTCATCGATACAGGCGCCCGCGTCGGGGAAGCGCTGGGCCTCAAATGGGGCGATGTCACCAAAGACCGGGCGACCTTCTGGATCACGAAGTCGGGCAGAAGCCGAACCATTCCGATGACCGCGCGCGCCAGCGACGCGATTTTCTCCCGATCCAAGCCGATCGGACCGTTCGCCGACATCGAGTATCCGCGCTTCCTCTATGACTGGAATGCGGTGAAGAAGAAGGTGGGCCTCAACGAAGACAAGCAGATCGTCCCGCACATCCTGCGCCATACCTGCGCTTCACGGCTGGTCCAGGCGGGTATCGACCTGCGGCGTGTCCAGTCATTTCTGGGGCACCAGACAATCCAGATGACCTTGCGCTATGCGCACCTGGCCACGAACGACCTCGACCAGTGCGTCATGGCACTGGAGACTTTCGGCGCGTCAAAAGATGCCGAGGACGAGATCGAGGGCTCCCCACTAATGGCCGCGGAATAACCGACGAAGGCGGTTTCCGCGGCCTGATTCTTGCCGGGTACCGGTGAGTTTCAGCGTAGAATCAGAAGCTTATCCTCTTCTTTTGAAGCACTCATCGGACGCGTGCGCGGATAATCCCCAATTGCGAAAACAATCGGCGTGACACGAATCTGTTTGCACGCTACCCTTACGTTGCTCACGGGTTTCGGCCCGGTCTGTCAGCGGGAGAGAGCCGAAAGGCCGCCGAAGGGGAAATCGCCCGAAATCTCTCAGGCAAAATGAACCGCTGACAGGTCAAGGCACTCTGGAAAGTCGGGGCGAAAGCTCTGCGCCGAAGGTGTAAGTGTTCCCGACAGGGTTCCGGGAATGCGAGTCTCTCAGGCTTCCGACAGAGGGGCACATCCTGCCGTCGCCGACGGCGGGAGAGTGCTGTCTGACGGAAAGGGTGCCGATGAGCGAGAACGATTCCCTCAAACAACTGCCTTTGAAGGCGCTGCACGAGCGTGCCGGCGCGAAATTTGCGCCTTTCGCCGGCTGGGACATGCCGGTCTCCTACCCGCTCGGCGTGCTGAAGGAGCATCTTCACACGCGTGCGCATGCCGGCCTGTTCGACATTTCGCACATGCGGTTGATCGAGGTCGTCGGCGCCGATGCCGCGCGCCTGCTCTCGACCGCCTGCCCCGTCGAGGCGGACAGCCACAAAACCGGCGCGAGCAAGTACACCTTCCTGCTGAACGACAATGCCGGGATCATCGACGACCTGATCGTCACCCGGCTGGCCGCCGACCGTTTCATGATCGTCGCCAACGCGTCCCGCGCCGCAGTCGACGAGGCGCATATCCGCGATCTCGGCGATGGCATGGACGTCGGGATCACGGCGCTTGACCGCGTTTTCCTCGCGCTGCAGGGACCGGAGGCTGCGGCGGTCATGGAGTCGGCAGGACTGGACGCCGGCGACCTCACCTTCATGAGCGGCTTCGAACCGCGGCCCGGCTGGTTCGTCACCCGCTCCGGCTACACGGGCGAGGACGGCTTCGAAATCGCCCTGCCCCCGGATCGCGCCGAAGCGCTGGCCGAAAGCCTTGTCCGCGATGACCGCGTCGAGTGGATCGGCCTTGCCGCGCGCGACAGCCTGCGGCTGGAGGCCGGGCTTTGCCTCTATGGCAACGATCTCGACGAGACCACCGACCCGGCCAGCGCCGGACTGCTGTGGGCGATTGCCAAGCCATTGCGCGACGGCGGGCCATTTGTCGGCGCGAAACGCCTCGCGGAGATCATCGCTGCCGGGCCTCCGGAAAAACGCGTCGGACTGCAGCCGGAAGGCCGCCAGCCGGTGCGCGGCGACACGCCGCTCACCGACGCGGACGGCAAGCCCGCGGGACGTGTGACTTCGGGCGGCTTCGGCCCCAGCGTCGAACACCCTGTCGCCATGGGTTACGTGCGCGCCGATCTCGCCAGGCCCGAATCACAACTCTTCGCCGATGTGCGCGGCAAGCAGGTCGCGATGCGCGTCACCAAACTCCCCTTCATCGTCAAACGCAGCCAGAAAGGATGACTGCCTTGAGCAACACCTATTACTCCGAAGACCATGAGTGGATTCGCGTCGAAAACGGCGTCGCCACAGTCGGCATCACCAACTACGCCCAGGAACAGCTCGGCGATCTCGTCTTCGTCGACCTCCCCGCCCCCGGCGCCACGACATCGAAAGGCGACACGCTGGTTGTGGTCGAATCGGTCAAGGCGGCCTCGGACGTGTTCGCGCCGATCGACGGCGAAGTGCAATCGGTCAACGAGGCGCTGTCAGCCGAGCCAGGTCTCATCAACTCGTCGCCCGAGGCTGACGGCTGGCTGTGGACGATGAGCATCGCCGACGAAAGCCAGCTCGACGGGCTGATGGACGCCGAAGCCTACCAGAAGATGATTGCCTGAGGTTCGCCCATGAGCGCCGCACCCTATTCGTTCGACCGCCGCCATATCGGACTGTCCCAGGCCGATATCCGTTCCATGCTCGCGACCATCGGGGTTCCCTCCGTGGAAACGCTGATCTCCGAAACCGTGCCGGCCGCGATCCGGCTCGACCGTGCGCTCGACCTGCCGGCACCGGCAAGCGAGCACGAGGCGCTCGCCGAGTTGCACGCGATGATGGCGCGCAACACGGTCATGAAAAGCTTCATCGGCCAAGGCTACCATGGTTGCCACGTGCCGCCGGTCATTCAGCGCAACCTGTTCGAGAACCCGGCCTGGTACACGGCCTACACGCCCTACCAGCCGGAAATCAGCCAGGGGCGGCTGGAACTTCTTTTCCATTTCCAGACCCTTGTCGCCGAACTGACCGGCCTGCCGGTGGCGTCGGCCTCGCTGCTCGACGAGGCGACGGCGGTGGCCGAGGCCATCGGCGTGGCGCTGCGCCATCATCGCGACAAGCGCAACGAAATCGTCTTCGCCGGCGAACCGCACCCGCAGACCCTAGATGTGGTGAATACCCGTTGCCACGCGCTCGGCCTGACGATTTCCGAGGAGATCGGCGGGAACACGGCCGCGCTGATCGTCTCGTGGCCGGACACGAAGGGCGTGTTCGGCGAGCATGGAGACGCGATCGCCAAGGCAAAGGAAGCCGCGGCGCTGATCGTCGCCGTCGCCGATCCGCTGGCCCTGACGTTGCTGGAAACACCCGCTTCCTGGGGTGCCGATGTCGCTGTCGGTTCGATGCAGCGATTCGGCGTGCCTCTCGGCTATGGCGGCCCGCATGCCGGTTACATGGCGGTCTCCGAAGCCCTGACGCGCATGCTGCCGGGCCGTCTCGTCGGCGAATCCGTCGACGCCAAGGGGCGTCCGGCCTATCGCCTCGCCCTGCAGACGCGCGAACAGCATATCCGCCGCGACAAAGCGACCTCGAACATCTGCACCGCGCAGGCATTGCTCGCCAACATGGCGGCGGCCTACGCGATCTGGCACGGACCGGCGGGACTGCGGGCCATCGCCGAGCGTGTGCACGGTCTGGCCGCCCGGTTCGCAGCCGCTGCCGGCGTCAAGGACGTCAGCTTCTTCGACACGGTGACGGTTTCCGCTCCGGGCAAGGCGAAAGACATCGCAAACCAGGCGGAAAGCGGCGGGCGGCTGCTCCGTATCATCGACGCCGACACCGTCTCCGCCGCCTTCGATGAAACCTCGACCGAAGCCGATCTCGAGGCCCTGGCCGCGCTGTTCGGCGCGAAAGCGCCCGCTAGCGCCGAAACCGCCCTGCCCGGCCAGCGCGACGGCGATCATTTCCTGACCCAGCCGGTGTTCCACGAGAACCGCTCGGAAACGGAAATGATGCGTTTCCTGCGCAAGCTTGCCGACAAGGATCTCGCGCTGGACCGGGCGATGATTCCGCTCGGCTCCTGCACCATGAAACTTAACGCAGCGGCCGAGATGATACCGGTCAGCTGGAACGAGGTCGCCAACATCCACCCCTTCGCGCCGAAAGCGCATGCGGAAGGCTACAGCGCCATGTTTGCCGACCTGGAAAACTGGCTTGGCGAGATCACCGGTCTCGACGCCGTCTCGCTGCAGCCAAATGCCGGCAGCCAGGGCGAATATGCCGGCCTGCTCGCCATCCGGCGCTATCACGAATCGCGCGGCGACGATCAACGCACGATCTGCCTGATCCCGTCGTCCGCGCACGGCACGAACCCGGCGTCGGCACATGTCGCCGGTCTCGATGTCATCGTCGTGAAATGCACCGAATCGGGCGACGTCGATACCGCCGACCTGAGGGAGAAGGCCGAGGCCAATGCCGACAGGCTCGCCGGACTGATGATCACCTATCCGTCGACGCATGGCGTGTTCGAGGAAGGCATCCGCGAGATCTGCGACATCGTCCATGCCAGTGGCGGGCAAGTCTATCTCGACGGCGCCAATCTCAACGCGCTGGTCGGTCTCGCCCGGCTCGGCGATTTCGGCGCCGATGTCTGCCACATGAACCTGCACAAGACCTTCTGCATCCCGCATGGCGGAGGCGGCCCGGGCGTCGGGCCGATCGGCGTCAAGGCGCATCTGGCACCCTTCCTGCCGGGCCACGTCTCGCAAGGTTCCGACAGCGCGGTGGCGGCGGCGGCCCATGGCAGCGCCTCCATCCTGCCGATCACCTGGATGTATATCCGGATGATGGGCGCTGCCGGGCTGAAGCGGGCATCGGAAATGGCGATCCTGTCGGCCAACTACATGGCTGCAAATCTCGAGCCGCGCTATCCGGTGCTCTACAAGGGCCGGAAGAACCGCGTCGCGCATGAATGCATCGTGGATACGCGCGTGCTGAAGGCGAGTGCCGGCATCACGGTCGACGATATCGCAAAGCGGCTGATCGATTATGGTTTCCACGCACCGACCATGTCGTGGCCGGTCGCCGGGACGCTGATGGTCGAGCCGACGGAATCGGAACCGAAATCGGAAATCGACCGCTTCTGCGAAGCGATGATCGCCATCGCCGACGAAGCCGCGAAGGTCGAAAGCGGCGAATGGCCCGCCGAGGACAATCCGCTGGTCAACGCGCCGCATACAGCCGACGACGTGATGGCGGATGAGTGGCCGCACCCTTACGGGCGCAAGCTTGCCGGCAATCCCGACGGCGGCACCGCGGCCTCGAAATACTGGCCGCCGGTGTCGCGCGTCGACAATGTCCATGGCGACCGGCACCTGGTGTGCACCTGCCCGCCGCTGGAGAGCTACGCGGTGGCGAGCTAGCACGTTACTTGGATAATGCCTCCCGGCGCCGGATCATCACCTCGCAGGCTATCCGGCGCCGGCATGTCGGGCTTCACCGAACAGTAACCTGCCAAAGCTAGTATCCGAACGGGCGACTCTCGCGCCTGGCGCGGACGGAAAGTACCATGCAGACAAGCCTCGCAATCAATATCGGCCTTCCGGTCGCGCTTGTCATCATCATGCTGGGACTCGGCCTCTCCCTGAAATTCGAGGATTTCACCCGTGTTTTCGTGAGGCCGAAGCCGGTTCTCGTCGGCATCTTCTGCCAAGCGTTGCTCCTTCCGCTTATCTGCCTCGGCCTGGTCTACTTGTCCGACCTTCCGCCGGCTATCGCGGTGGGGATGATGCTGCTGGCGGCAAGTCCGGGCGGGACCTCGGCGACGATCTACACTCACCTTGCCCGCGGCGACGTGGCTCTAAGCCTCATGCTGGCGGCTATAAGTTCCCTGCTCGCGCTTCTCACCATACCGCTTATCGCCAACGGTTCCCTGATGCTGTTCTATGGAGAAGCGGACACGGTCTATCTGAAAGTGTCGCAAGTCCTGCAGATATTCGCCATCGCGGTCGTTCCGGCACTGATCGGCGTCTACATCCGCAGCCTCTACCCGGCGGCGGCCGCACGCCTCGATCGGCCAGTCAAATTGCTGGCAACCGTCTTTCTCGCCCTGGTGGTCGTGTTCGCACTTGTGAGCCAGTGGATAGTGGTGATGCAGTGGGCGCCGATCGTCGGAGCGACCGTTCTCATCTTCAATCTGGTGAGCCTCGTCTCAGCGTATTATGCTTCACGTTTTCTCGGCGTGGAACGGCGCCAGACGATCGCGATCACCATGTCCGTCGGCATCCACAATGCTGCACTCGTGATCGCACTGGCGCTCAGCGAGTACATGCTGGACAATCCGGAAATGGCCATTCCACCCGCTTTGTACGGGGTCGTCGCCTACATCACCGGCGGCGTGGCCGTGTGGATTCTCAACCGCACGCCGAATCCGCCGCATGGTGCCGCCTCCTGACTCATCGCCGGCGATGCGACGCCGAAGCTGCAGACGCCGACGCGTCTAGCCCAGATTTCTGAACAGTTTGGTCTTGCCGAACATCGATTCCAGTTCCTCGATGCGGCCCTTGGAGTCTTCCCAGCGCGCGGCCTGAATGTCGGCGATCAGCGCTTCGACAATCAGCATGATCGCGATGGTGGAATCCCAGCTCGACGGCGCCTCGACCAGCGCATGAAAGCAATGGTCGGCCTGGCGGCTGACCGGCGAGCCCCACTGGTCGGTGAACAGCACGATGGTGCAATCGCGGTCCTTGGCAAGCTTCGCCAGCTTGGCGAGATCCGTTTCGTAGCGCCTGATATCGAACAGGACCAGTACCGACTTCCTGCCCATGTCGAGCAGATATTGCGGCCACACATTCGGCGTCTGCGACAGCAGCGTCACGTTCGGCCGGATGATCTGCAGATGGTTGAAAAAGTAGTCGGCATTGGACCGCGTTATGCGCCCGCCGGCCAGATAGACATGACGTCTGGGGTCAGCGAGAATCTTCACCACCGCGTCGAAGGCATCCGGATTGAGGCGTTGCAGCGTGTTGCGGATGTTCGATGACACCGCGTCGGCAAACTGGTTCAGCGTATGGTCGTCGCGCGCATTGGCCCGGCCGGCGTCGCGGCGCGAGATCGGTTCCTTGATCTGCGCGGCGATCTCCTCGCGGATAGCGCCCTGCATGTCGGGAAAGCCCTCGAAGCCAAGCTTGCGAGCGGTGCGGATGACCGTAGGTGTCGAAACCCCGCCCTGCCTGGCGAGTTCGGTGATCGAGCCGAGCCCGGCGACGGGGTAGTCCTGCAGCAATACGGCGACCAGCTGCCGCTCGGACGGCGTCAGCGTGTCCATGCGCTCCTGGATGCGCATTTTCACCGATGGCAATGTGTCGGCCACGGGCGTTCCTTTCCTGTCCGGAGGTAACCCGGAAAATGCAGGCATGTCCACTGAAACGATGTTGACAGGAAATTTTTTGCTGTAATGATTTGTACCTATGGGAGCCTACGAACAAAGTGCCGCGATCCTCGCGCCGTCGGAAGAACCCGCCGCCGAGGTATTCAACCCGGACGGCGAAGCCCCCATCGTTTTCGTTTGCGAACATGCAAGTTTTTTCGTGCCGGAAAGCCTGGCCGGCCTCGGCCTGCGACAGGAAGACCGGCTGTCGCATGCGGCCTGGGACATCGGCGCGCTGGCAATGGCAAAACAGCTTTCGCTCCACTTCGACGCGCCGCTGGTCGCCTCGCGCGTGTCCCGCCTCGTCTATGACTGCAACCGTCCGCCGGAAGCACCGGACTCCATCCCCGCGCGCAGCGAAACGATCGTCACGCCGGCCAATGCCAACCTGACCGCGGCCGAACGGCAGTTGCGGGTGCGCGAGGTCTACAAGCCGTTCCACGCGCTTCTTGCCAAGACGATCGAGGGCCGGTCTCCGGCCCTTCCCGCCATCATCACGATCCACAGCTTCACGCCGGTTTTCTTCGGCGTCCAGCGCAGCGTTGAACTGGGGTTGCTGCATGACACCGACGACCGGCTGGCACAGGCAATGCTGGCCGCCGCACCGCGCTTCACGTCGATGAAGTCAGCGCTGAACGAGCCCTATGGCCCCGCTGACGGCGTCACCCATACTTTGAAGGCGCATGCGCTGCCGGCGGGCCTCCTCAACGTGATGATCGAAGTGCGCAACGACCTGGTCAGCGACTACGCCGGCGCGGCGCGCGTGGCGCATGAACTCGCCGGAATTATTGAACAGGGCCTTGAAGCGTGTGACCATCCGGCCATCGCGTCTTCAGGAAAGAGGGTACAGGGATGAATTCGATTGCGCGCAAATATGTGCGCGCCGTGGATGGCGTCAATTACCGGGTCGGCCGGATCGCCATGTACGGCATTTTCGTGATGATCGGCATCCTGCTCTGGTCGTCGATCTCGAAGACCTTCTTCCTGCCGTCGCTGTGGACGCTGGAAACGGCGCAGTTCGCGATGGTCGCCTATTACATTTTCGGCGGCCCCTATTCGATCCAGCTCGGCTCGAATGTGCGCATGGACCTTCTCTATGGCGGCTGGACGCCGCGCACCAAGGCCTGGGTGGACTGTTTCACCGTGCTGTTCCTGATCTTTTACCTCGTCGTGCTGCTGTACGGCGCCCTCGAAAGCACGGGCTACTCCCTGCAGTACAACGAACGCAGCCCGACGGCCTGGCGGCCTTATCTCTGGCCGATCAAGGTCGCCATGTGCCTCGGCATCCTGCTCATGATCCTGCAGAGCGTTTCCGAGCTCCTCAAGGACATCCTGCGCTTGCGCGGAGAGGAAGTCTGATGTCCTACGAACTGATCGCCATCACCATGTTCTCGGCGATGATGCTGATGCTGCTCACCGGTCAGCGCGTTTTCGGCGCGATCGGTTTCGTCGCGGCCGTGGCGGCCATCCTGCTTTGGGGCACCGGCGGCTTCAACATTCCGTTTTCGTCCGCGATGAAGCTGATGAAGTGGTATCCGCTGCTGACGCTGCCGATGTTCATCTTCATGGGCTACGTGCTGTCGGAATCGAAGATCGCCGACGATCTCTACAAGATGTTCCACGTCTGGATGGGGCCGGTGAATGGCGGACTCGCCATCGGCACGATCATGCTGATGGTGCTGATTTCGGCGATGAACGGATTGTCGGTCGCCGGCATGGCGATCGGCGCGACCATCGCGCTTCCCGAGCTTCTGAAACGGCGTTACGACAAGGTGATGGTCACCGGCGTGATCCAGGCCGGATCGTCGCTCGGCATCCTGGTGCCGCCGTCGGTGGTGCTGGTGCTTTATGCCATGATCGCGCGCCAGCCCGTCGGCCAGCTGTGGCTCGCCGGTATCATACCCGGCCTGATGATGGCGACGATGTTCATCCTCTACATCGCCATTCGCTGCCGCATCAATCCGGAACTGGGCCCTGCCCTTTCGAAGGAAGAGCGCAACGTTCCGATGGCCGAAAAGCTGCGCCTGCTGCGCGCCGGCGTCCTGCCACTGGTCATCTTCGCCACCATGATGGTGCCCTTCGTCAATGGCTGGACCTCGCTGGTCGAAAGCTCGGCAATCGGCGCGGTGACGGCGTTCCTCGCCGCCGTGGTCAAGGGCCGGATGACGAAGGAGGTCTTCGAGACCTCGGTACGCCAGACGCTCGCCATCTCCTGCATGTTCATGTGGATCATCCTGGCGGCGCTCGGTTTCGGCGCCGTGTTCGACGGCCTCGGCGCCGTGAAAGCCATCGAAAACCTGTTCACCGAACAACTCGGCCTGTCGCCATGGGCGATCCTGATCCTGATGCAGCTGAGCTTCATCCTGATGGGAACGTTCCTCGACGACACCGCGATGCTGGTCATCGTCGCGCCGCTGTACATCCCGCTGGTGCGGGCGCTCGGCTTCGATCTGATCTGGTACGGCGTGCTCTACACGATCACCACGCAGATCGCGTACATGACGCCGCCCTTCGGCTACAACCTGTTCCTGATGCGCGCCATGGCCCCGCCGGAAATCGGCCTGCGCGACATCTACAAGTCGATCATACCCTTTGTCTTTGTGATGGTCCTGGCGCTTGCCACGGTCATGGCGTTCCCCGAGATCGCCATGTGGCTGCCGGATCAGGTCTACGGGAAATAACAAGAACTCCGGGGAGCGGAGCAAATGACATGTATCAGTTGACCAACCACCAGGAGGTGACCATGACCACGAGACGCAGTTTCATCAAGACCGCCGGCATAGGCGCCGTCGGCGCAGCCGCCGGCACAACGCTTGCCGCACCGGCCATCGCGCAGTCGAAGATCAAGTGGCGGCTGCAGACCTATGCAGGCCCGGCGCTCGCCGAGCACGTCATCAAGCCCGCCGTCGACAGCTTCAACAAGATCGCCGGCGACGAGATGGAGATCGAACTCTACACTGCCGACCAGCTGGTCCCGACCGGCGAGTTGTTCCGCGCCATGCAGAACGGCACGATCGACGCCGTGCAGTCCGACGACGACTCGATGGCCTCGCCGACAGAAGTCACCGTGTTCGGCGGCTACTTCCCGTTCGGCTGCCGCTACTCGCTCGACGTGCCGGTGCTGTTCAACCAGTACGGCCTGAAGGAAATCTGGGAAGCCGAATACGACAAGGTGGGCGTCAAGCACATCTCCGCCGGTTCGTGGGACCCCTGCCACTTCGCCACCAAGGACCCGATCAACAGCCTCGAGGACCTGAAGGGCAAGCGCGTCTTCACCTTCCCGACCGCCGGCCGTTTCCTCGCGCAGTTCGGCGTCGTCCCGGTGACGCTGCCGTGGGAAGACATCGAGGTCGCCGTGCAGACCGGCGAGCTCGACGGCATCGCCTGGTCGGGCATCACCGAGGACTACACGGTGGGCTGGGCCGACGTGACCAACTACTTCCTCACCAACAACATCTCGGGCGCATGGATCGGCCACTTCTTCGCCAACATGGACCGCTGGAACGAAGTGCCGCCGCACCTGCAGGAGCTGCTGAAGGTGACGTTCGAAAGCTCGCACTACTACCGCCAGCACTGGTACTGGGGCGGCGAGGCGAACCTGCGCGTCAACGGCGACAAGATGCAGCTGACCACCATTCCGGACGCCGAATGGCAGACGGTGGAAGATGCTGCCGTCAAGTTCTGGGACGAGATCGCGGCCGAGTCGGAGATCAAGGCCAAGGTCGTCGAGATCTTCCGCAAGTACAATTCGGACATGGCCAAGGCGGGGCGGCCGTACCGCTACAGCTGACACGAGCACAACAACCACAAGGCGGGGCGTCTCGACGCCCCGTCCTTCCGTTTTCTGAAGGATATCCGAGATGCCGGGCATGATGACGCTTGAGGAACTGAAAGCCGCAGCCGAGGCTGGCGAGATCGACACCGTGATCGCCGCGCACACGGACATGCAGGGCCGCCTGGTGGGCAAAAGGTTCCACGTCCAGCACTTCCTCGACAGTGCCAAGGACGAAACCCACTGCTGCAACTACCTGCTGACCGTCGACATGGAGATGGAGCCGGTGCCCGGCTACAAGACGGCGAGCTGGGAAAAGGGTTACGGCGACCACACCATGATCCCGGACATGTCGACGCTGCGGCGCATTCCCTGGCAGGAGGGCGCGGCACTGGTCTTGTGCGACCTCGTCGACCACCATAGCCACGAGCAGATTCCGGTCTCGCCGCGCGCCGTGCTGAAGAAGCAGCTGGTCCGGCTGCGCGAGATGGGCATGACGGCGATGATGGCTTCGGAACTGGAATTCTTCCTGTTCCACGAGAGCTTCGAGGAAGCGCATTCCAAGGGCTATCGCGATCTCAACCTGATCAGCGCCTACAACGAGGACTACCACATCTTCCAGACGGCCAAGGAGGAGAACGTGATGCGGGCGATCCGCAACGGGCTCTACGGCGCGGGCATCCCGGTGGAGAACTCCAAGGGGGAGGCCTGGGCCGGCCAGGAAGAAATCAACGTCCGCTACGCCGACGCGCTGACGGCCGCCGACAACCATGTGCTGACCAAGAACGCCGTGAAGGAAATCGCCTGGGCGAACGGCCGTGCCGCAACCTTCATGGCGAAATGGGACTACACGGCGGCGGGCTCGTCGTCGCACGTCCACCAGTCGCTGTGGTCAGCCGACGGCAAGGTGCCGGAATTCTACGACGAAGGCGGCGGCGATCCGGACGGCATGTCGGATACGATGCGCAGCTACCTCGCCGGCCTTCTGGCGCACGCCTCGGAATTCACCTTTTTCCTCGCGCCGAACATAAACTCCTACAAGCGTTTCCAGGCCGGTACATTCGCGCCGACAAAGGCGATCTGGAGCCGCGACAACCGCACCGCCGGCTACCGCATCTGCGGCGGCGGCACCAAGGCGCTGCGCGTCGAATGCCGCGTCGGCGGCTCCGACCTCAACCCCTATCTCGCCTTCGCCGCGCAGCTTGCCGCGGGCATTGCGGGGATCGAGGGCAAGTACGAGCTCGAGCCGGAATTCAGCGGCGACGCCTATTCGGCGCGGCGCGCGCGCGAGATCCCCAAGACGCTGCGCGATGCCGCAGCGGCCCTGAAGCGCTCGAAAATGCTGCGCGCCGCCTTCGGCGACGACGTGGTGGATCACTACGTCCACGCCGCCGAGTGGGAGCAGTTCGAATACGATCGCCGCATCACCGATTGGGAAATCGCCCGCGGTTTCGAAAGGTCCTGAAATGTCAAATACCCTGAAATGCATCTCGCCGATCGACGGGTCGGTCTATGCCGAACGCCCGGTCATGGCGCTCGATGATGTCAAGGCCGCGCTGGCACGCGCCCGTACGGCCCAGAAGCAATGGGCGGCACTGCCGCTTGCCGAGCGCGTCAGGCTCGTGCAGGCCGGCGTCGAGGCACTCGGTGCGATGGGCGACGAGATGGTGCCGGAACTCGCCCACATGATGGGCCGTCCGGTGCGCTACGGCGGCGAGTTCGGCGGCGTGAAGGAACGCGCCGATTACATGGCGTCGATCGCCGAAGAGGCGCTGGCGCCGATCGTTACCGAGGACAGCGCCGATTTCGAGCGCCGCATCGAGCGCGAGCCGCATGACGTGGTGCTGGTGATCGCGCCCTGGAACTATCCCTATCTGACGGCGATCAACACGGTTTCCCCTGCCCTGATCGCCGGAAATGCCGTCATCATCAAGCATGCGACGCAGACGCTGCTCGCCGGCGAGCGCATGGTGCGCGCCTTCACCGGCGCCGGCGTTCCGGCGGAGCTGTTCCAGAACGTCTTCCTCGATCACCAGACAAGCGAGACGCTCATTTCGGAAAACGCCTTCGACTTCATCAACTTCACCGGCTCCGTTGGCGGCGGCCGCGCCATCGAACGCGCGGCCGCGGGCACCTTCACGCCGGTCGGTCTGGAACTTGGCGGCAAGGATCCGGGCTACGTGATGGACGACGCCGATCTCGACTGGGCCGTCGACACGCTGATGGACGCGGCGCTGTTCAATTCCGGCCAGTGCTGCTGCGGCATCGAGCGGATTTACGTTGCGGAAGGCCTGTTCGACGAATTCGTCGAAAAAGCAAAGGCCTGGGCATCGAAGTTGAAGCTCGGCAATCCGCTCGACCAGGAAACGACCATCGGCCCGATGGCCAACAAGCGCTTCGCCGAGACCGTTCGCGCGCAAATCGACGACGCGCTTGCCAAAGGCGCGCGCGGGCTGGTCGATCCGAAACTGTTTCCGGCCGATGACGGCGGGGCCTATCTCGCGCCGCAAATACTCGTCGACGTCAATCACGACATGGACGTGATGCGCGAGGAAAGCTTCGGCCCCATCGTCGGCATCATGGCTGTCAAAGACGACGAGGAAGCAATCGCCCTGATGAACGACTGCCAGTACGGGCTGACCGCCTCATTGTGGACCGCCGATCCGGATCGCGCGGCGAAAATCGGCGCCCGCATAGAGACCGGCACCGTGTTCATGAACCGGGCCGACTATCTCGATCCGTCGCTTTGCTGGACAGGCTGCAAGCAGACCGGACGCGGCGGTGCCCTGTCCGTCATCGGCTTCCACAACCTGACCCGGCCGAAATCCTATCACTTCAGGAAAACAAAATGAGCCTCACAGCCAACTGGTCATACCCCACCGCCATCCGCTTCGGCGCAGGCCGCATCGCCGAAATCGGCGAAGCCTGCGCTGCCGCCGGCATCAAGCGTCCTCTCCTCGTCACCGACCGGGGCCTTGCCTCGATGGAGATCACACAGCGAACGCTGAAACTGATGCAGGACGCCGGTCTCGGCACCGCAATGTTCGCCGATGTCGACCCGAACCCTACCGAGAAGAACCTGGAGGCCGGCGTCAAGGCATTCCGGGACGGCGGCCATGACGGCGTCATTGCATTCGGCGGCGGCTCCGGCCTCGACCTCGGCAAGATGGTCGCCTTCATGTCGGGCCAGACCCGGCCGATCTGGGACTTCGAGGACATCGGCGACTGGTGGACCCGCGCCGACCCGGACGGCATCGCACCGAATATCGCCGTGCCGACCACGGCGGGCACCGGCTCCGAAGTCGGCCGCGCCAGCGTCATCACGAATTCCGAAACCCATGTGAAGAAGATCATCTTCCATCCGAAGGTGCTGCCGTCCGTGGTCATCGCCGATCCGGAACTGACCGTCGGCATGCCGGCCAAGATCACCGCCGGAACCGGCATGGATGCCTTCGCGCATTGCCTCGAAGCCTATTGCTCGCCGTTTTTCCACCCGATGAGCCAGGGCATCGCACTGGAAGGCATGCGGCTTGTGAAGGAATACCTGCCGCGCGCCTTCAAGGGCGGTACCGATATCGAGGCGCGCAGCCAGATGATGGCGGCGGCCTCGATGGGCGCAGTCGCCTTCCAGAAAGGGCTCGGCGCGATCCACGCGATCTCGCACCCGATCGGCGCGGTCTACAACACCCATCACGGCACGACAAATGCCGTGGTGATGGCCGCCGTGCTGGACCTCAACCGGCCCGAGATCGAGGAGCGCATCGAGCGTGCCGCCGCCTATCTCGGCATCGACGGCGGCTTCGACGGCTTCCGTTCCTTCGTGGTTGAGCTGAACGAGTCGCTCGGCATTCCGAAGACCCTCTCCGAAATGGGCGTCGGCACCGACCGCATCGACGAACTGGTACCGATGGCACTGGACGATCCGTCCTGCGGCGGCAATCCCGTCAAGCTGACTGCCGATAACGTCCGCGCCTTGTTCGAGGCGACGATCTGAGCGCGATAGCCTGAGGACTGTCAATGTGCTGTAACAACGGCGGGGTCTGATGGTCCCGCCGTTTCGTTTTAGGGGCACCGCGTGACCGACAGCCAGACGACTGAACCAACCGGAAGCCCCGCGCAGCGGGAAACCGCCGCCACGCACATGGTTCGCAAAATTCCGGTCGCCACGATGAACACGCCGGTCGAGTCAGTGATCGCATCGTTGCGCGGGCAAAGATTCGAATGCGCGGACACGGTGTTCGTCACCGACGACCAGGGCCGCCTCGAAGGGATCGTACGCGTCAACGACCTGTTTTCCGAATCCGACTGCCTGATCGGCCAGATCATGGAGGAAGAGCACGAAGCCGTCCGCCCCGAGGACGACCAGGAGGACATCGCCGTCCTCGCCATGGATCTCGACATGATTGCCGTGCCCGTCGTCGGCGAGGACGGCAAGCTGCTCGGCGCGGTCCCGCCGGAAGCGCTTCTCAAGATCCTGCGCGCCGAGCACATGGAAGACCTGCAACGCCTCGCCGGTATCAGCCCGCACGAGCGCGGCAGCGATGTCGGGCTCGACGCGCCGCTTGGCAACCGTATCCGCCGCCGTCTGCCCTGGCTGCTGTTCGGCCTGTTCGCTTCCTCGATCATAACCATCGTCATGGCCGGATTCGAGCATTCGCTGTCGGCCAATGTCTCGGTCGCCTTCTTCGTGCCGGCCATCGTCTATATCGCCGGGGCCATAGGCACCCAGGCGGTTTCGGTGGCCGTGCGCGGCCTGCTCGACGAGGACATCGCCATCCTCAGCCTGCTGCGCGGCGAATTGCTCGTCGGCACCGGCATCGGCGCCGTACTCGGCCTGATCTCCGCCGTGCTGGTGATGGCAAGCTTCGGCGATCACCGGCTGGCGGCCGCTGTCGGTCTCGCGGTGCTTGGCGGCGGCGTTATTTCCGCCGTCGTCGGCTTCGGCCTGCCCTGGGCGTTCACCCGTTTCGGCTCCGACCCGGCACTCGGTTCGGGCCCGATCTGCACCATCATCCAGGATGTATCCAGCCTGCTGATCTACTTCTTCTTCGTCACGATCCTGCTGTAAAACGCGCGGCAAGCCTATCTTAAGGGAAGTCCGCTATCCTCCCGCGATACCTCGCCATTTCGGCAAAAAGAAACGAGGGGGAAACATGAGCATCCTGCGGCCACAGTGCTCTCACTGCATCTACTGGGTCCATGGCGACCAGCGCGATACCGGATCGTCCGGCCATTGCCATCGCTATCCACCGGGCATCTACGTCAATCCGCAAACAGGCACAGTCATCCAGAAGTTCCCGACGACGGAACACCGCCACTGGTGCGGCGAATGGAATGACGATGAAAAAGTGCTGAAGGACATGATGAGCCGGACCACGGCCAAAATGGCCTCGGCCAGCTAACCTGCCCGTTCAACTGCGGATGCGGTAGTCGGCTTCGCCGCTTTCGGCGATGACGAGGCGGGCGTTCGGCAAGTCGTTGTCCTCCAGCTTGGCGCGGAGTTCCTCCGGCGACAGCCGGTAACCGATCCAGCGTTCGGTCAGGCGCTCGCGCAGCGTAGCCTCTGGCACGTCGATGAAAACCGTCACATCGAAAAGCGGCCGCAGTTCCGACCACGGCGGCTTGCGCAACAGCAGATAGTTGCCCTCGGTCACGATGATCCGCGCGGATCGCGGAACCAGCCTTGCGCCGGCGCGAGCGATCTCGATATCGCGGTCGAAAACCGGCACGGCAACCGTGTCTTCCGCGTTTTCGCGCAGCCTTTGCAGCATGTGGCGATAACCGCCCACATCGAAGGTGTCCGGCGCGCCCTTGCGCGCGCGGCGGCCCATCCGTTCCAGCAGCATGTCATCGAAATGGTAACCGTCCATCGGCAGTATCGCGGCCGAGCCGGGTGCTTTCGCCTCGACGAGTTCGATAAGTCTTTCCGCCAGTGTCGACTTGCCGGAGCCCGGTGCGCCGGCGACAGCGGCAATGACGCGCCCTGCTTCGCCACGGGCGATCAGTAGGTCGGCCAGTTCGTGCAATTCGATGTCTTTGGCGGCCACCTTTTCCTCCGCGTTTGGCGAAAGAACACGTTTAACCGAAGCGCGCCGACGATCAATGCCCGCGAGCCGGCGGCGGAGAGGAGAATGATCGCTCTCCGGCGGCCGATACGGGCGCCAAGGTCGGCGCCCGGCAGCAGGTCACCACTGATTGTATTTAAGGAACTTGCCTGTCATCGAGACCTTGACGCGGTCGCCCTTCGGATTCTCGATCCGGTCGATCTTCAGGTCGAAGTCGATGGCGCTCATGATGCCGTCGCCGAATTCCTCGTGAATCAGTTCCTTGATCGTGTCGCCATAGACATAGATGATCTCGTGGAAGCGATAGATCAGCGGGTCCTTGGAGACCGTCTCGGCTTCCTGTCCCTTTTTCGGCGGCAGTTGCAGCGCGATTTCGACATCCTTGGAGCGGTTGCCGAGATCGAGAAAGCTCGCGACCTTGGCAGCGGCTTCGGCGGGCAGCGAATTCTGGCCGAGGCAGGCGGACACGACGAAGACTTCGGACATGCCGGCCGCCGCCGAGATTTCCTTCCAGGATTTCTTCTGGATGAATTTCGCGGCCATGATCAGTTCGGTCATTTCGACCTTTGACATCAGCGCCGCCGGTGTTGTGCTAACCACGTTCATCTGCATTCTCCTTTCGCGGTTGAAAGTTGGTCATCGAATGGCTTCCTCATGCCGCCAGCGCCTGGCCAATCGCGGCGAGTTCCTTGCGCGCCATCATGTGCGAGCGGGGATCGTTGACGGCGTCGACGGCAAGCAGCGTGTCGCCGGAAAAGTAGCGCAAGGCGAAACGCCCCTCGCCCGGATCACCGGCGAGTTCCGTGCGGTCGTGGCCCTGCGCCAGACCGGCGATCTGCAATTTCACGTCGTACTGGTCCGACCAGAACCAGGGCACCGGATCGTAGGCAGTCTCCTCGCCGAGCATGGAAAGCGCGGCGGCCTTGCCCTGGTCGGAGGCGTTCTGGACGCTTTCGAGGCCGATCCGGCGTCCGTATCGGCGGGAGGGAAAGACCGTGCAGTCGCCGGCGGCGAAAATGTCCGGCACGCTGGTGCGGCAGGCTTCATCGACGACGATGCCGCGTTCGACGGCCAGCCCCGCGCCTTCGGCCAGTTCGGTGACCGGGACTGCGCCCGCGGCGACAAGCACGACATCCGCCACGACCTTCTCGCCATTGGCGAGTTCGACGCCTTCGGCGCGGTCCGCGCCGGCAATGCGCGCGACGCCCTCGCCCAGGACGAGGCGAACGCCGTGGCCGGCGTGCAGATCCTGGAAGAATTGCGAGATTTCCGGCGCAACGGACCGTTTCAGGATGCGGTCCTGCGCCTCGATGACCGTGACCGCCTTGCCCATGGCGCGCGCCACGGCGGCGAATTCCATGCCGATATAGCCGCCGCCGATGATGGCGACGCTTTCGGCGGTTTGCAGCGCAGCGGCGACATGCCTGGTGTCATCGATACCGCGCAGGGTGAAGACGCCTTCGAGATCGGCGCCGGGAAGCGGCACGATGCGTGCGCGTGTTCCGGTGGCCAGCAACAGCTTCGACCAGGACATCGACCGTCCGTCGGTCAGCGTGACCGCGTGCGCGGCGGGATCGACCGCAGCAATGCGCGTCCCGGTCATCAGTCCGATACCGGCACCGGCGAAATAGTCCGCGGCCTTGAGAAACAGGCGGTCCTCGGACAGTTCGCCCTTCAGGTAGGCCTTGGACAGCGGCGGGCGCTGGTAAGGCGGCCAGCTTTCGTCACCGATCAGCTGTATCTCGCCGTCAAAACCTTTCAAGCGCAGCGTCTCCGCCGCCTTGATGCCGGCCTGTCCGGCCCCAACGATGATGATCGGTTCGCTCATGTCCTGTCCGCAGTCTGTTGCGCCGGGGCGGCCAGTCACCGCCCGCGGCTGTTCATTGCTCCGGCATGCCGTCAGAACGGCAGGCCCTCCTCGATCGGCAGTGCGGGATCGCGCGACCATTCGTTCCAGGAGCCGAAATAGATGCGCACGTCCTCGATTCCGGCCTCCTTCAGCGCCAGGAACGTGTTGGAAGCGCGCGCGCCCTTGAAGCAATAGATGTAGACCGGCGTCTTCGTCGTGATGCCGACGGTCGCGCATTCGGCGAGGATCTCGTCCTTCGACTTGATCATCGGGCCTTCCGGCGACGGCTTCATCATGCGGTACCACTCGATCCACTTCGCGCCCGGCAAGCGGCCCTTTCGCGGGCAGAAGTCCTTGCCGTAGGGCGACGAGGAATCGGCGATCCACTCGTCGACATCGCGCACGTCGAGCATGACGATGTTCTCGTCGCCGAGCGCTGCCTGAACATCCGTCACGTCGAGCATCAGGCTGTGGCCGGTGTCGGTTACCGGGAAAGCCTTCGGCGCCGGCGTGACCACGTCCGTGGAAAGCGGGAGCCCTTCCGCCGTCCAGGCCGCGAAGCCGCCATGCAGCACCTTCACCTTCGGATAGCCGAGGAACTTCAGCAGGAAGAAGCCGCGGCAGGACTGGCCGAAACCGGTGTTCATCGACTGTTCGTAGATTACGGCGGTTTCTTCGCCCGAAAGGCCGGCGGCGCCGAACTCCTCGGCGAACTTCTCCTTCAGCTCATGGATGCCGTCGCCGGAGGAGGTGGCGAGATAGGTGAAGATGTCATGCATGTTCACCGCGCCGGGCAGATGGCCGGCAGCGTAGCTCTCGCCATCGCGGGTATCGATCAGGACGCAGGGCTCGCTTTCGACGAGGCTCGCGAGTTCCTGCGGGGTTATCAGGGTGGAGTCGGTCATGGCAGTGCTCCTTTTCGGTCGCTTGGGGGATTCCGTCAGGCCGCGTCGAGCTCGGCGATCATCTTGCGCAGATGCTTGGTCGCCGGCGTCACGATCGCCACGAAGTAGGCCTCGCGCAGTCGGCGCTGCGCCGCGCCCTGGGTGACGTAGCCGCGCGCGCCGCAATGCAGTTGCGCCCAGTGCGCCGCCTCGACGGACAGTTCGCCGCCCCGCAGGCGCGCCTGCAGCACGCGCCTGTAGAAGGCGTCGGACGTGTCGTAGGGCGTCTTCGCCATTTCCAGCACGTCCGCGACCAATGCCTCGTATTCGGCCTCGATGTCCTCGGGCTGTTTTTCCAGATACTTGTTGACGTGGCCGAGCGGGCCCTGCACCTGCTTCATCAGGTCGATGCAGTTCCTGATGATGCCGGCGGCCATGCCGCATTGCAGCAGCGTGAAGCCGGCGCGGATGCGCTTGACGAAGGGTTCGGCAGGATCGCTGAGCAGATAGTCGTCGGGCACGAACACGTCGCGGAACTGCACGTTGCAGGTCGCGGTGCCGCCCATGGCGACGAATTCGTGGTCGAGCCGGAGGCTGATCCCGTTCCAGCCGGCATGGATGATCGCCATGACGCGCTTCGGCTTGTCCTCTCCCTCCACCTCGACATCGAACACGGTGCCGAAATAGCCGTCCTCGACGAGGTTGGAGACCCAGGGCAGCACGCCCTTGACCCTGTAGCCGCCCGCGACGCGCTCACCCTTGAGGCGCATGCGCTCGATTTCGCCCATCGCCTTCATCGGATTGGACATGCCGGTGCCGCCGAGCGCCTGTCCCTTGGCGACCTTGGGCAGCACGTCGCCCTTGAGGAAATCGTTGTCTGAGGACGCGATGTACCAAGCGAGCGTATCCTGGCACCAGACGCAGAAGCCGGTGGACAGGCAGACCTCGGACGCGCGCGCCATCGCGGTGATCGCGCTGGTGAGATCGACATTGCCGTTCACGCCGCCGACATGGCTGCCATAGGCGCCTGCCGCGCCATAGGCGCGCACGATATCTTCCGGATAGATGCGCTCATCGTCGATCTTGCGAACGATCGAGGTCAGGTCATTGGACGAAATCCGTTCGATCTCGTCGAAATCTATGGTGGCGATAGGGGCGACGATATTCATCTCGGGTCTCCTGGAGAACGATAGAAACGGCGGCCGCGCCCGCCCGAAAGAAAGGCGCGGCCGGATTTGATCAGGCGGATTCGGCGACCATGTTCACCGGCCGCGAGAAGGTGTTGAACACCGGCGACCACTGGCAGACATGCGCGATCAACTCGTCGATGGTCTCCTGCGGCGCGTCGGCATCCATGTGGACGATGATGCGCACGTCGGTGAAACCGACCGGCTTTTCGGAGACGTCGCCGGTGCCCCAGACGGCGGTGATGTTGAGATCGCCTTCGAGTTCGACTTCGAGCGAGTTGACGGTGATACCGCGATGGACGGCGTTGGCGTGCAGGCCGACCGCAATGCAGGAACCGAGGGCGGCCAACGAGGCTTCCGACGGGTTCGGCGCGGTGTCGTCACCGAGCAGGCCCGGCGGCTCGTCGACGATGTAGGGCTCGAGGTCGCGAATGTAATTGGCGTGGCGGAAGCGGCCTTCGGCGACCGTCTTGCACTTCAGTGTCTTGACGGCTTTCGGATCGGCCTTGCCCTTTTCGATCAGGCCTTCGAGGCCGGTCTTGTCGATGGGGGCAAGGCAGCCGGTAAGTGCGGTTGCTGGTTGACTGGACATTGGATTCTCCTCTTGTTGTCCGTGTGTGACTGGTTACGGCCCGCGTCAGTCTTCGCGGTGCCAACTGAGTTTCGAGATTGCCTGCTGGCAGGCGAAATCGAGCAGGAAGCCGATGACGCCGATGATGACGACGGTGGCGGCGAGACGGTCGTATTCGAGCGTGTCGCGGGCATCGTTGATCGAGTAGCCAAGGCCGGAGGTGACGCCGAGATATTCGGCGGGCACCAGGACGATCCAGGCGACGCCAAGCGCCAGGCGGACACCGGTCAGGATGTCCTGGCTGATCGCCGGCAGTATGATGACGAACAGCATGTGCCAGGGACGCGCGCCGAGATTGCGGGCGACCTTGAACCAGGACGGATCGACCCGGCGCAGACCGGCCGCCGTCGAGAACAGGATCGGCCATATTGCGGCGACCGCGATCAGGAAAACGATCGCACCATCCCAGGTGGCAAACGCCATCACCGCGATCGGCATCCATGACAGCGGCGAGATCATGCGCAGGAACTGGAACGGGATGTTGGTAACCTCGCGCAGGACCTGAACACGGCCGACCAGGATGCCGACCGGCACACCGATGGCAACGGCGATGACCATACCCTGCATCACGCGCTGCAGGCTCGGCACCGTCATGTTCCAGGCCTCGCCGCTGGACAGCATGTCGGCGAGACGGCTGAGGGCCGGCGCCGGGGCGAAATCGGCAAAGGCCATGGTCGCCGGATTGTTCTGGACCATGAAGCCGCCGACCCACCATGCCGCGAGCAGGAGCGCCATGCCGAGCATCGCGTAGCCGACGCTGCGCAGCGCCTTCACCTGGTCCATACGGTCGGTCTCCGATCCGGCCGCAAGCGCGGCCGGATCGGCTGTGATTTCCGTGCTCACAGTTCGAGAACCTCTTCGCGGTTGAACGGATCGCCAGGATTGACCGACGGGTCGTCCTTCCATTCAGGGTACTTCTCGAGCGCATTCCTGACGTAGTCGTAGTTGACCAGGTCGTCGGCCACGAACTGCGGATCGAGACCGTCGAGGAACGTCGTATCGCCGCCGACCACGGTCTTGTTCATCTCCTCGACGATCAGCTTGGTCGCCGACGGATAAGGCCAGGGCTGGAAGTCGATGCGGCCGTTACCCCAGGCTTCGGCGTGCTTGATCGCGCCGCTTTCCTGGTAGGATGCCTCGTCGGTGTAGAGTGTCATGGCGCGCTCGACGACGGCGGCCGGCATCGGCAGGTAGCCCTCGCCGTCCTTCGACATCAGGCGGGCGGCTTCCTTCTTGTTGTTGGAAGCGTAGATCTGCGCCCGCACGACAGCGTTCATGACCTTCTGTGTCCATTCCTGCTTTTCGGTCGTGGCCTGCTCATGCATGCAGATCACGCAGCACGGATGGTTCTTCCAGATGTCTCCGGTAAAGCGCAGCATGCGCGCGCCTGCCTTGATTTCGCCGAGTGCGTTGAACGGTTCGGCGACGATGTAGGCGTCGATCTTTTTGGAGGCGAGCGCGGCCGGCATCTCCGGCGGCGGCAGGATCTGCAGGTTGCACTCGTTGGCGGCCAGCGCCTCGCCCTCGCCCTTGATGACCGGGGTGATGCCGGACTGGCGCAACGCATATTGCAGCACGATGTTGTGCATCGAGTACCAGAAAGGCACCGCGACCTGCTTGCCGCCGAGCTGGCTGAAATCGGCAATGTCGGTGTGGCCGCCGACGACCAGGCCGGAGCCGTTGGTGTGCGCCCAGGCCATCAGCTTGACCGGGATCTTGTTGTTGTAGCGCATCCACACCGGGATCGGCTTGAGAAAGTGCACCAGGTTGAACTTGCCGGCGACGAAGCCCTCAACCAGCGGCGACCAGCCGCGGATCAACGTCGGGCGCTCAGCTTTCAGGCCCTCGTCCTCGAAATAGCCCATGCCATGGGCGACGAGCAGCGCGGTGGCGTCAGTGATCGGAAGATAGCCGACGCGAACGACCTCGTCGGACGCCGCTGCAAAGGCCGGCGAGCTCATTGCGCCGATCAGCGGGCCGAGGGCCGCCATCAGGCCGCCGGCGGCGAACATGTCCAGCGTCTGGCGGCGGGTAAAGTCGGTGGGGAAATACTCGTCGTCCCAATCTGCGGCGCCCGGACGGTTTTTCGACTTGTCTGTCATTATGTCTTCCTTTCCCTGCTGGCTTGGAGGATTCATTGCGCTGCGGGTAACGCGGAACCGCGTGGCTGGATGCCGTGTCCTTCGCCGGCACCCGAAGGCGGTTCGCTGACTGCAGCGAGACCGCGGCCGGCGGCGTTCTCGTAGGCGGCGGCGAGACGACCGCGCGCCTTGGCGTATTCGGGCGTGCGCAGGTCGTCGCGGCTCTCAAGGTCGATGGGCACGATCTCGCGAATGCGGCCGGGATTGGCCGACAGCACCACGGCGCGTTCCGCCATGGTCACCGCTTCGGCGAGGTCATGGGTGACGAGTATCAGCGTAATGCCGAGGTCCTTGGCGATGCGGCGGACGTCGCGTTGCAGGCTGCCGCGCGTGAAAGCGTCGAGTGCGGAAAAGGGTTCATCGAGGAAAAGGATCTCCGGGCTGGGCGCCAGTGAACGCGCCAGCGCAACGCGCTGCTGCTGCCCGCCGGAGAGGTCTTGCACATTGCGGTCGGCATAATCGGTCAGCTCGACCAGCTTGAGCATTTCGGGAACGCGGGTCGCGATCTCGCCCGAACGGCCGGTGAAGCGCAGGCCGAGCGCGACGTTCTGGGCTACCGTCATCCAGGGATAGAGCGAAGGCTGCTGGAACATGACGACCCAGCTGGGCGATGGCTCCTCCACCTTCATGCCGTCGATCCACACCTTGCCGGCGGTCGGCGCGATCAGGCCCGACATGATGTGCAAAAGGGTCGACTTGCCGCAACCGGAGCGACCGACGAGAGCCAGCGCCTCGCCCGGCTTCACTTCAAGCTCGATGTCTGCAAGGGCCTGCTGGCGGCCGCGCCGATATGTGTGGCTGACCTTCTCTATGGCGAGATGCGCACCTTTCATCAAAACGTCCTCCGGCCGGCGGCGAACTCGACGGCAGCGCGCCGGATTCGGGGAGAAGAAGGCCATGGCATTTCCATTGAGGCCCGATTTGGAGAAATCGGCCGGAATGCCAGGCGCGACACAGAGGGGAACAGGAACCGGTTCATCCCAAATGACCGAGCGAATGGCGAAAACCGGCTTCCGGCGAGCCAAAATGAAGGAAACCCAATCTGCCGCCGTAGCGACAAGAGCGCAGCCAGTGTCGCCTGCAAGGTCCCCGACCCGCCAATGAAACGGTTGGCATGGCCTACCTTTTCCGCAGTCAGACAAGCGCCCTTCACAGCAAATCCCCTTATGCAACAAACCGTTCTGTATTCCTTGAAGCAGAAAGCGTGCCAGTTCACGCGATGCGGCGTAACATCCCGTTTTCTTTAAGATTTTCGAGAATCCCTGTGCGGGGCCTTAATTGTTGCAATGCACAAAGATGAGGCGATGCCTGTTAAAACGTCAGAAATTTCACCGGGTGTACTCCGCGTACACCGCGGCGAAAGAAGCGCTTTGTTGAAAAAGGCCGTTCGGCCCTCTAAGGGATAATGATCGTTCTGTTCACCTTGCGAGGGCACCGTGACCGCCAACCCAGCACAATCGCCTGCGGACAACATCGCCCAGTACCCGGGTGCGGCCCGCGAAAGGCTGCTGCTCGCGGCCAGCGACCTGTTCTGCCGCTATGGCATCAACGCCACCGGGGTGGATTCGATCGTCGCCGCGGCGGGAACGGCCAAGACGACTCTCTACAAGGCATTCGGCTCCAAAGAGGGACTGATCGAGGCCGTTCTGGAGCGCGAAGGGTCGACATGGCGCGAATGGTTCTCCGACGAGGTCGATGCCCTGCCCGGAGACGCCAGGGACAAGCTGGAACACATTTTCGATGTGTTGAAGAAGTGGTTCGCCGAAGAAAACTTCTATGGTTGTCCGTTCATCAATGCCGTCGGCGAGCATGACAAGGAAGATGACCGCATCCGCCTGCTGACGCTGAAGCACAAGAAGATCGTGCTCGACAAGATCACGCAACTCGCCCGTGATGCCCGTCCGGACGATCCGGAAGGATTGACCCACGAACTCAACCTGCTGATCGACGGCGCCATCGTCGCCGCGCTGATCACGCGCGATCCCAACGTCGCCGACCACGCCCGCAATGCCGCGGCGCGGCTGCTGGCGAACGGGTAGACAGCTTACGGACGGGAAAGCAGGTTTCAGCCGATGGATGCTCCGCTCAATGGCCTGCGCGTGCTCGAACTTGCTCGCATCCTCGCCGGTCCGTGGATCGGCCAGACGCTTGCCGATCTCGGCGCAAACGTCATCAAGGTGGAAAGCCCGGAAGGCGACGACACGAGGCAATGGGGTCCGCCCTTCATCGAGCGCGATGGCGACCGCTCGGCCGCCTATTTCCATTCCTGCAACCGGGGCAAGCGGTCGGTCGTCGCCGATTTCCGCAACGAAGACGATCTGGCCCTCGTCCGCCGACTGGCGTCGGAAGCCGATGTCGTGGTCGAGAATTTCAAGGTCGGCGGACTTGCCAAGTTCGGCCTCGACCACGCTTCCCTGTCGGCTGCCAATCCCGGCCTCGTCTACTGCTCGGTCACCGGCTTCGGCCAGGACGGTCCCTATGCCGCGCGCGCGGGTTACGACTTCCTGATCCAGGGCATGGGCGGCATCATGGACCTGACCGGCGATCCCGCCGGCGAACCGCAAAAGGTCGGCGTCGCCTTCGCCGACATCTTCACCGGGCTCTACAGCGTCATCGCCATCCAGGCCGCGCTCGCCGAGCGGGCGGCGACCGGCAAGGGCAGGCATATCGACATGGCGCTGCTCGACTGCATGACCGGCGTGCTCGCCAACCAGGCGATGAACTATCTCGCCTCGGGCGTCACGCCGCACCGGCTCGGCAATGCACATCCCAACATCACGCCCTACCAGACCTTCGAAACCGCCGACGGCTGGCTGATCATCGCGGTCGGCAACGACGCTCAATTCGGCCGGCTGGCAGATGCGCTCGGCCTCGACGGCCTTGCCGCCGACCCGCGCTTCTCGTCCAATGCCGCGCGGATCGAAAACCGTGACGCGCTCGCCGCACTGCTGACGGAAAAAACAAGGACATGGACACGCGACGAGTTGCTCACGGCGCTGGAAAAGGCGGTGGTGCCGGCCGGGCCGATCAACACTGTCGCCGACGTCTTCGCCGATCCGCAGATCGTCCATCGCGGCATGAGAATAGAACCGGGCGGGATACCCGGCGTGCGCACGCCGATCAGCTTCGCGGGGGTGCCCGCCATCACATCCGACCGCCCCTCCCCGAAGCTCGGCGAGCATTCGGCGGAAATCCGCAAGAACGGCTGGAACCAATAGACGCACAACCGGACGGACCGATGTCGAAATTCATCCAGATCACCGACACCCACATCGTGCCCGAGGGCGAACTTGCCTACGGAAAGTCCGACACCGCCGCGGCGCTGAAGCGCGCGGTCGAGACGGTCAACGCCAAGCTGCCCGTCCTCGGCGAGGTCGATTGCGCGATCGTCACCGGCGACCTGACCGACTACGGCACGCCCGGGGAATACGAACGCTTCAAGGCGATGATGGCGGAGCTTGCGCTGCCCTACCTTGCCATTCCCGGCAATCACGACGTGCGCGAGCCGATGCGCGCTGCCTTCGCCGGCAATGGCTGGATGCCGAAAACCGGACCGATCCAGTGGCGGCACGATCTGCCCTCCTTCACCATCGTCGGCCTGGACACGCTGGTCGACGGCAAGCATCACGGCGAAATCGCGCCGGAGGGCCTCGACTTTCTCGACGCCGTTCTTGCCGACATCGCCGGCAAGCCGGTCGTCGTCGCCACACACCACCACGTTTTCCATACCGGGATCCGGCCGATGGACCGGACGTTCCTGCGCAACGGGGGCGAGTTGCTGGCGCGGCTGGAAGCCTATCGCGGGCCGGCACGGATCATCTCCGGCCATGTCCATCGAACAATGACCGCGCAGATCGGGCGCGTAGCCTGCCAGATCGGGCCGGCGCCGTGCCATGCGGTCAATCTCGACCAGCGCGAGGACGCGATCAATTCGCTGATCATGGAGCCGGGCGGCGTCACCCTGTTCGAGTGGCGCGAGACGCCGCACCCCTGCCTCGTCTCCGACGTGATTCCGGTCGGCGCGCATGAGGGGCCGTGGCCGTTCTTCTGACGGCGGAATCATGCTTTGTCCCGCCGCCGCTTGCCATGCGACACCTGGGCAAGCGAAAAAGAAGGCAAGGCTGAGCGAGGGAACAGGGCCGGATGAAAATCATGTGTCTCAATGGCTGGGGTGGAAAACTCCACGCACCGTTGACCGCCTATCTCGAATCGGAATCCCCGGACGTTCTCTGCCTGCAGGAGGTTGTCCATAGCCCCGCGACCGGCGAGGACTGGCTGACCTACCGGGACGGCGATCACGTGCTGCCACAGCGCGCGAATTTCTTCCGGGACATCGCCGAAGCGCTTCCCGGCCATGCGGCCTTCTTCTGTCCCGCGGCCCAGGGCGTCCTGTGGAACGACGACGAGACCGTGCCGTCGCAATGGGGGCTTGCGACATTCGTGCGCAATTCCCTGCCGATCATCGGGCAGGCCCAGGGCTTCGTGCACAAGGATTTTTCTCCGCATGGCTATGGCGATCATCCGCGGTCGCGAAACGCCCATGCGATCCGCATTTACGACTACGAGCAGGACAGGACCGTCAGCGTCGCGCAGATGCACGGATTGCGCGACCTGAACGGCAAAATGGACACGCCCGAGCGAAGAACACAGGCACGCAGGTTCGCCGGACTGGCCGGCGGCCTGTCCGCGCCGGACGACGTCCGGGTGGTCTGCGGCGACTTCAATGTCGAGCCGGGCAGCGAGACCCTCGCGATACTGGCCGAGCCCGGTCTTTCGGAACTCGTGACGGCCCGGGGCTTCGCGGGCACCCGCACCTCGCATTACACGAAGCCGGGCAGGTTCGCCGATTACATGCTCGTGTCCAAACAGTGCGAGGTTCTGGATTTCGAGGTCGTGACCGAACCGGAAGTGTCCGATCACTGTCCGCTTGTCCTGACGATCTGATCTCGCGGAAATGCCCGCTCAGCCGGTTTCGAGATCGACCACGAAAATGCCCTCGTATCCTCCGCGGCAGGCAGCGATCAGCATGGTTCCGGCCTCCACGTGGTCGGGGTGGTTTTCATAGTCGAGATGCGCTTCGCGATCCTCGAAGGTGACGATGAAGCCGAACTGGTAATCTGCCGACTTGTTCTCGAAATCGCGGTTGGGGCCCCAGGATATTTCGATCATGCCGTCGATCGTGTCGATAAGCCCCTGCAGGAGTTCCATCGCTTCCTCGACCGGGGCCATATCCGCATCGGTGCGCAGGGACAGGAATACGCAGTGCTTCAGCATGTCAGTTCTCCGGTGAGATCAGGATGGCGCGGAAATCGTTCACATTGGTCAGCGTCGGGCCGGTGACGAGCTGGTCGCCCAGCACGGCGAAAAAACCGTGGCTGTCATTTCGCGCAAGCGATGCGGCAGGATCAACACCAAGGGCGCCGGCGCGCTGCAGCGTTGCCGGACCGATCACGGCGCCGGCGATATCGGCTGCGCCATCGACACCGTCCGTATCGCCGGCCAATGCATGAATCCCCGGCGCGCCATCCAGTGCGATGGCAAGCGCCAGAGCGAATTCGGCGTTGGGACCGCCGATGCCCTCTCCCCGCCGTGTCACGGTGAGTTCGCCGCCGGAAATGAGCATGATCGGCCGGTCATCCCGTCTCCGTAACGCCTTGATGCGCAGCGCTTCGGCGGCCTGCCCGGCGGCGACCTCGCGAGCCTCGCCTTCGAGACCATCACCGAGCGTGCGGACCTCGCAGCCGGTTGAGCGGGCAAGTTCCGCGGCCGCAGCGATCGACTGGGCCGGCGCGGCATAGATACGGTTTTCGACCAGCGATAGGCGCGGATCGCCCGGCGCAATCACCCGGCTCGGAGCGTCCAGAGCGTCCGTCACGCTCGTCGGAACCTCGATCCGCGAGCGCCGCAGCACCTCGCGCGCCTCGCCGCGCGTCGAGGCGTCGCCCACGGTTGGCCCCGAGCCTATGGAGGCCAGATCGTCGCCCGGCACGTCGGAGATCACGAGGGTTTGCATGCGCGCGGGAAATGCCGCCGCGGCAAGCTGCCCGCCCTTCACCCGGCTCAAATGCTTGCGGACGATGTTCATCCGGTCAATCGGCGCGCCCGAGGCAAGCAGCGCGGCATTGACCGCCTGTTTCTCGGCAAGCGATACGCCATCGGCGGGCGCGACGAGCAACGCCGACGCGCCGCCCGATATGAGCGCCAGCACGAAATCGCCTTCATCGAGCCCTTGCAGCAAATCGAGCATCCGTCGCGTCGCCACAAGGCCAGTCTCGTCGGGAACCGGATGGGCGGCTTCGACGACCTCGATGCCCCTGCAGGGCCGGCCATAGCCGTAGCGGGTGATGACAAGCCCTTCGCACGGCCCCCAGGCGGTCTCGACGGCCTCGGCCATCCGCGCGCTTGCCTTGCCGGCGCCGACAACGACGACCCGCCCGGCGGGCCGATCCGGCAGGTGCCGCGCCAGTGAGCGCATCGGATCGGCGACCTCGACCGCCCGGTCAAACAGGGCGCGGAGCAGACCTTCCGGCGAAGACGCGTCCATCAGGGACAGTCCCTGCTGGAATCGCGGACGAAGAGTTCCACAGGCGTTCGGGTTTCCGGCGCGGGAACGACGCCCTCCTCCAGCCAGTCGAGCACCGTTGCGGCGATACGCTCGCCGAAACCGGCAATATCGCAATGTACCGAGGTAAGGCTCGGCCAGGCCTGGGCGCATTCCTCGATGTCGTCGAAGCCGACGATCTTGAAATCGGCGCCGACCTCGCGGCCGATCTCTGCGCAGCCGGACAGCATGCCGAGCGCGACGAGGTCGTTGAAGCAGATCGCGGCATCGGCCCCGGGATGATCCTTTGCCAGACGGAGCGCGGCTTCGCGCCCGAAAGCGCGGCTGGAGCGCCCGGTCAGGACCAGCGGCTCCATCCCCGCTTCCCTGAGCGCGCCGCAATAGCCCGACATGCGTTCGCGGGTGACCGCGCGGCCTTCGAGACCGCCGACGAAGGCTATCCGGTTCGCTCCCGCCTGCAACAGATGTTCCGTGGCAAGCCGGCTTCCTCCGACATAGTCGGGCGCGGCGAAGGGAAAGATATCCGTCCGCGGTTCGACGTTGCGCAGCACCTGCATCGCCGGAATGGACGCCCGGGCGATGGCATCGAAGGTCGCAGCCTCCTCGCCATAGGCAGGCGAGATGATCAGCGCGGAAACGCCGTGCTCGATCATCGCCGCGACCACTTGGGCCTGCAGCGCGGGATCCTCGTCGGTATTGGCGACCACCGCCGCATAGCCGCGCGCCGACAACGCCATTTGCAGCGAAGTGGCGAATTCCGTGAAGAACGGGTTTCGCAGGTCATTGATCACCAGCCCGATCAGCCCGGCATTCGCCATGCGCAGGTTCGCCGCCGAGCGATTGTAGAAATAGCCGATCTCGGCCATCGCCTTGCGGACAAGTTCGCGCGTTTCCTCGCGTACCTGCGGGCTGTTCTGCAGCACGAGGCTGACAGTGGATTTCGACACTCCCGCCTTGCGCGCCACGTCGATGATCGTCGGCCTGCGCTCCATCTATATGCCTTATTCGATTCCGTGCAGTGCGAGGAGGACGCGCATGCGTTTCACGGCCAGCTCGGGTTTGGATAACAGGCCCGCGCGATCGGCGAGCCGGAAGACCTCGGCATAATGAACGATGTCGCGGCTCGATTGGAAGCCCGCGGGCATGATGAAATGCGCCTGGTAGCCGTTGAGCCAGGAGAGAAACGCAATGCCCGCCTTGTAGAAGCGGGTCGGTGCGCGGAAGATTTCGCGGCTGAGCGGCACGGTCGGCGCGAACAGCCGGTGATAGGTCTCCATGTCGCCCTCGGCCAGCGCCTCGAGCGCCTGAGCCGCCGCCGGCGCGATGGCCGCGAAGATGCCGAGCAGCGCATGGGAATAATGCTTCCCGTCGCCCGCGATCAGGTCGGCATAGTTGAAATCGTCGCCGGTATAAAGGCGCACCCCCTCCGGCAGCCGCGCCCGGAACGCTTCCTCATGGGCCTGGTCCAGCAGGGAAATCTTGATGCCGTCGACCTTGGCCGGATTGGCCTCGATGATCGCCAGCACCGCGTCGGACGCCCTGTCCACATCGGCCGATCCCCAGTAGCCGGCCAGCGCCGGATCGAACATGTCGCCCAGCCAGTGCAGGATGACCGGCTCTGCCGCCTGCTCTATCAGCTTGCCGTAGACGCTTGCATATGTGTCCGCGCCAGCGCTGATCGCCGGAAAGGCGCGGGAGGCCATGATGATCAGCTGACCGCCGGCCGCCTCGATCGCCTCCATCTGCGTCTCGTAGGCGGCGGTGATCGCGGCGGCATCGCGAAGCTGTTCCAACGCGACATGGTCGGTTCCCGCGCCGCAGGCGACGCGCGGTTTCATCGGGTGGACCTTCGCCGCCGCCATGGTGCGTTCGATCAGTTCCCTAGCGGTAAGCCAGTCGACGCCCATTCCCCGTTGCGCGGTGTCCATGGCTTCGGCAAGGCCGAGGCCCTGGTCCCAGAGTCCCTGGCGGAAGGCGAGCGTCGCGTCCCAGTCGACGGCGGGGCGCGTATCCCAGGGATTGCGCTCGCGCAGCGGATCGGACACCACATGCGCCGCCGCGAAGGCGGTGCGGTTCAGCGGCACGCGCGGCGCGCGCGGCACCAGCGGCGTACCGGCGAGGCTGTAGGTTTCAAGGCGATTTTCCTGGGTGGGCAGGGTCAGCATGGTCACAATCCGTGGCTGGCGCGGATCATGTCGGCGGCCTTTTCGCCGATCATGATTGCCGCGGCATTGGTGTTGGAGGAAATGACGGTCGGCATGATCGAGGCGTCGGCGACGCGCAGGCCTTCAATGCCGTTGAAGCGCAGTCGCGTGTCGAGAACGGCGTCGGGATCCGGCCCCATGCGGCAGGTGCCGGCGGCATGGTGCGACGTCTTCGAATGCTCGCAGATGAAGTCGAAATAGTCCGCGTCGCTGTTCACCTCCGGCCCGGGCAAACGCTCGGCCTTGATGAAGGGCTTGAGCGGCTCCTGGGCGAGGATCCGCTGTGCAAGCTTCAAACCCTCGATGGAAAGTTCGCGGTCGCGCGGATCGGCGAGGTAGTTCGGATCGATCAGCGGCGGCGCTTTCGGATCGGCGCTTTGCAGCCGCACCGAACCGCGCGAGCGCGGCCGCAGGTAGCAGGCATTGAGCGTCACACCGCCATCGGGCATCGCCGCGACGCCGGACTCGATGCCCGTTCCGAGCCCCAGATGAAGCTGGATATCCGGCGAACGCGCTTCCGGGTCGGCATACCAGAAGCCGCCGGTCTCGAAGAGCGACGAGGCGACCGGGCCCTTGCGCGTGAACAGGTACTGGAGACCGGCGACCGCGGACCAATGTAGTTTCGCGTAGCGGTCATAGGTGTGAGGGCCCGAGACCTCGCATATGCAGTAGAGATCGAGATGATCCTGCAGGTTCGCGCCGACCTGGGGCTGGTCGAACACGACGGGAATACCGAGATCGTGAAGATGGCCCGCCGGGCCGATGCCGGAAAGCTGCAGAAGCCGCGGCGAACCGATGGCGCCAGAGGACAGGATCACCTCGGACGATGCCGTCAGCCGGCGGCCGCCAACGAGTTCGACGCCGGCGGCGCGTCCCGCCTCGACGATGATGCGCCGGACATGCGCGCCGGTCTTGACCGTCAGGTTTCTCCGCCCCCGGTTCGGCGCGAGATAGGCCATGGCCGCCGACGAGCGCCGGGCATTGCGCTGGGTGAGTTGGTAGTAGCAGACGCCGTCCTGCTTCTCTCCGGTTATGTCCTGGTTGCGCGGAATTCCGAGCTTCGCGGCAGCCTCGAAATAGGCCTCGCAGATCGGCAGCGGCGCGGACGGCTGCGACACGCCGAGCGGTCCGCCCTTGCCGTGATACTCGTTGTCCCAGGTGTCGTTGTCCTCGGCCTTGCGAAAATAGGGCAGCACGTCCTCGTAGCCCCAGCCGTCGCAGCCCATCTGCCGCCATTCGTCATAGTCGAGCGGATTGCCGCGCGTGTAGATCTGCGCGTTGATCGCCGATCCGCCGCCGATGACCTTGGCCTGCGTGTAGCGGAAAACGCGGTTCTTCATGTGGCGCTGCGGCACGGTGGACCAGCCCCACGAGCCGATGCCCTTGGTCATCTTCGCGAAGCCCGCAGGCAGGTGGTAGAACGGATGGCGGTCGCTGCCGCCGGCTTCCAGCAGCAGCACGCGGGCGGCCGGGTTTTCCGAAAGGCGCGCGGCCAGCACGCTTCCGGCCGAACCGCCGCCGATGATGATGAAATCGTATCCGTCAGCCATTGCCTTGCCTCACAACCGCGCAATCGACAGGCCGCCGTCGACCGGAATGACCGCGCCGTTGGTGAACGCCATCTTTCCCGTCGCCAGGGGAACCACGACCGAGCCGATATCGGCCGGTTGCCCCCAGCGGCCCGCCGGCACCAGCCCGCCATCGATGCGCGCGGTGTACTTGTCCTTCACGCCCGCCGTCATGCCCGTCTCGATAATGCCCGGACGCAGTTCGAACACGCCGATGCCAAGCGGCGCGAGACGAACGGCGAACAATTTTGCCATCATCGCCGCGCCGGCCTTGGAGATGCAGTATTCGGCGCGTTCGACGGACACCATCTCCGCACTGACGGAGGTGACGAAAAGGATCGAGCGGTAGTTCACGCTCTCGCGAGAAAGCATGCGTTTCGCCGTTTCCTGGGCGAGGAAGAACGCGCCACGAAGATTGACGTCGAGCACGAAGTCGAAATTCTCCGGCGCGATGTCGAGCATATCGCCGCGCACCCGCGCCGGCACGCCGGCATTGGAGACGAGGCAATCGACCGGGCCGAGATCGGCCTCCACGGCGTCGAGCAGTACGGGTACGTTTCCGACGTCGGTCACATCATGGCAGTAGTAGCGGGCTTCCGGCCCCAGTTTTTCGAGCGCCGAAACGACGCTTTCATCGCCTGAATTGCTGCGCGCGGCGAGCGCGACGGCAAACCCCTCCTCGACAAACGCTTCGGCGATACCGAGGCCGATGCCCTGCTGGCCTCCGGTGACGAGTGCGACCGGTTTCATGCGGCGAGATCCTTTCGAATGGTGTCGGCGGCGCGCAGCGCCATGGCGGCGACCGTCAATGCCGGATTGACGGCGGCGGACGTCGGCAGCGCGCCAGCATCGGTCACGAAGAGGTTCGGGTGGTCCCAGGATCGGCATTCGGGATCGAGCACGGAGTTCGCCGGATCGTCCCCGATGCGAACCGTGCCGCACTGGTGCGACGGCACCCGCCCGTCGAACAGCCGCGACAGCACGACCGGGAAGCCGGCGGCGCGCATGGCCTGCTTTATCTTCGCGACCAGCCTGTTGTGGGCGACCATGTTGGAGCGGCGCCAGACCAGCCGGATGTCCGAACCGTTCAGGACGACGCGGCTTTCCGGATCCGGCAGGTCTTCGGAAATGGCGTAGAGATCCACCGCGTGGCCGGATACGTAGCGCGCCAGCGGCATCGGCAACCAGTTCACATTGGCCTGCAGAATCTCAGGCACGACACGGCCGAGAAGCTGGATATTGCCAAGCGGCGGACCGCCCTCGCCGTCCGAGAGATACCAGTCATTGAGGCCGAAGGTCTTCTGATAGACGGAATCGTTGCGAAAGCGCGGATCGAAGGCGATCAGCGCGCTGGCATTGTGGTTCATGAAGCAGCGGCCGACCTGGTCGGAAGCGTTGGCGAGGCCGGAGGCAAGAAGCAGCGCCGCCGACTGCACCGCGCCGGCACAGAGCGCGACGATGCGCGGAGCCAGGCTCACCGTTTCGCCGTCATTCTCGTAGACGACTTCTGCGATCCGTTTGCCGTCCGGCCCGGTCTTCAGACCGGTGACGCGGGCGCCGGTGACCAGTTCGACATTGTCATGCGCCAGAGCCGCCGCAAGGCCGCAGGTCTCCGCGTCCATCTTGCCGCAGCGCGTGTCGGGATAGCCGTCCCAGCCGGTGTTTCCCGCCTTCAACCAGCAGTCGATATCGACGCCGAGGGGCAGCGTGAAAGGATAAACGCCCGCCTTCTCCAATCGGGCCCGCACGCCGGCAATCGCCGGCTCGTCAGGGACCGGCGGATAGGGATAAGGGCCGGAATGCGCGGGCTCAGTCGGGTCGGAAGAGACATCGCCGCGCACCTGGTAGAGCGCTTCCGCCGCATTGTACCAGGGCGCGAGCTCCTCATAGCCAAACGGCCATGCCGGCGAGACGCCCTCGGCATGGTGCATCTCCGCGAAGTCCTCCGCCCGATATCGGATCAGCACCGCGCCGTACAGCTTGGTATTGCCGCCGACCTGGTAGTAGTTGCCGGGCGCAAAGCGGTCGCCCTTGTCGTCGATCCAGGTCTCGTCGGACAGGAAAGCGCTGTCGCGAAAGATGCGGTTCGGATCGCGCGCCGGGGCATCGTCGGGTATCTGCCGGCCACGCTCGAGAATGACGATGCGCGCGCCGGACGGCGCAAGGCCGGCGGCAAGCGTCGCGCCGCCCATGCCCGAACCGATAATGACTATATCCGGCGAGGATGACATGGCGTGTCAGCCGATCCGCATCTCGGTCTTCGGATCGAAGGCGACGGCTTTTTCCATATTGACCGCGAACGGGAAGACATCGCCCGCCTTGACGTCGACATCGGCGCGGAAACGGCCGGTGACCTCCTTGCCGCCGAGATGGCTGACGACGAAGGTGTCGGAACCTGCCGGTTCGGTCACCTCGACACGGGTCTCGACACGGTGGATCGCCTTCGACTTCCGGTCGGCGCCGTCCTCGTCGGTGATCGCCTCCGGGCGGATGCCCAGGATGATGTCGCGGCCATCATGGATAGCCATTTCGTTGCCGGGCGCGAAGGGCAGCGATCCGGTGCCGCCGCCGGCAAGCGCCACCTTCGCCACCGTTGTCCCCTGTTCGATGGCGACCTTCGCCGGGAACAGGTTCATCGAGGGCGAGCCCATGAAGCCGGCGACGAACATGTTGGCCGGGTTGTCGTAGATCTCCTTCGGCGTTCCGAGCTGCTGGACGTGGCCGCCGAACATCACGGCGATGCGGGTCGACAGTGTCAGCGCCTCGATCTGGTCATGCGTCACATAGACGATGGTGGTGCCAAGTTTCTGGTGCAGCTTCTTGATTTCGGTGCGCATGTCGACGCGCAGCTTGGCATCGAGGTTCGACAGCGGCTCGTCGAACAGGAAGACGTCCGGGTTACGCACCAGGGCGCGGCCCATGGCGACACGCTGGCGCTGCCCCCCGGACAACTGTCCCGGCTTACGGTCTAGGAGCGGCTGGATCTGCAGGAGATCGGCGACCTGCGCCACGGCCTTGTCGCGTTCCGGTTTCGGGACGCCGTGCATCTCCAGGCCGAAAGCCATGTTCTGCGCGACATTCATGTTGGGATAAAGCGCGTAGGACTGGAACACCATGGCGATGTCGCGGTCGGCCGGGCGCACGCCATTCATAGACCGGCCCTTGATGGCGATATCGCCGGTCGTGACCTCTTCCAGTCCCGCGATCATGTTGAGCAGGGTCGACTTGCCGCAGCCCGACGGGCCGACCAGGACGAGGAATTCGCCCTCCTCCACCGCGATGTTCGTCTCGTGCAGGACCTTGACCGCGCCATAGGACTTGGTTGCGTTCTTGATCTCGAGAAATCCCATGGTCTTTACCCTTTCACGCTGCCAGCCATCAGGCCGCGCACGAAGTAGCGGCCGGCGACGATGTAGACGAGGAGCGTCGGCAGAGCCGCCATGATCGCTCCCGCGAAATGAACGTTGTATTCCTTCACGCCGGTCGAGGACTGGACGAGGTTGTTGAGCGCGACCGTCATCGGCTGGCTGTCAAAATCCGAGAAGGAAGCGCCGAACAGGAAATCGTTCCAGATGTTGGTGAACTGCCAGATGATGCAGACCACGGCGATCGGCCCGGACGACGGCAGCATGATGCGGCGAAAGATGGTGAAGAAGCCCGCCCCGTCGATCATCGCCGCGCGCACCAGTTCGGTCGGAAACTGCTGGTAGTAATTGCGGAAATAGAGCGTCGAGAAGCCGATGCCATAGACCAGATGGACGAAGACCAAGCCCGGAACAGTGCCGGCGAGCCCCATCAGGCCTAGCATCCGCGCCATCGGGATCAGCACCATCTGGAACGGGATGAAGCAGCCGAACAGCAGCAGGCCGAAAATGATCGTGTCGCCCCGGAAGCGCCACTTGGTCAACACATAACCGTTCAGCGCACCGAGCACGGTCGAGATTGCGACAGCCGGCACGACCATCAGGATCGAGTTGAGGAAATAGGGCCGCAAACCGGTTGCCGCCACGCCGATCTGTGCGGTCGCCCAGGCGCTCTTCCAAGGCGCAACGGTCCATTCGTGCGGCAGGGACATCATGCCGCCGGCCTGGATTTCGGAGAGCGGTTTCAGCGAATTGACCACCATCACGTAGAGCGGCAGCAGGTAGTAGAGGCAGAAGACCGCCAGCAGCGCGTAGATCACGAAACGGGCGCCCGCGCCGGTACGCACTACCTGGGAGGAAGCGTTGGTCGCCATCACTTCTTCTCCCTGAGTTCGGACCAGATATAGGGCACCATGATCGCGGCGATCGACATCAGCATGATCGTCGCCGAGGCCGCGCCGATGCCCATCTGGTTGCGGGTGAAGGTGTAGGAATACATGAAGGTCGCGGGCAGTTCGGTGGCGGTGCCGGGACCGCCGCCGGTCAGCGCGATGATGAGGTCGTAGGACTTGATCGCCATGTGGGCGAGCACCACGAAGGCGGACATGAAGGCCGGGCGCAATTGCGGGATGACGATACGGCGATAGAGCGCCCAATTCGACGCGCCGTCGATCTGCGCCGCCTTCAGCACCTCGTTGTCGATGCCGCGCAGGCCGGCGAGGAACATCGCCATGACGAAGCCCGAGGTCTGCCAGACGGCGGCAATGACGATGGTGTAGATCGCCATGTCGCTGTCCTTGATCCATTCAAAGGTGAAGCTCTCCCAGCCCCACGAGCGAACCACGGCCTGCAGGCCGATACCGGGATCGAGGAACCACTTCCATGCCGTTCCCGTGACGATGAAGGACAGCGCCATCGGGTAGAGATAAATCGTGCGGATGAATCCTTCGGCGCGGATCTTCTGGTCGAGCAGAATCGCCAGCGCGAGGCCAAGCGCGCAGCAGATGATGATGTAGAGCGATCCGAAGATCAGCAGGTTGTCGACGGCGATGCCCCAGGCGCGCACCCGGAAGAGGCGCGAATAGTTCTGCCAGCCGACGAGATCGAAACTCGGCAGGATGCGGCTGTCGGTGAACGACAGGTAGAAGGTGAACAGGATGAAGCCGTAGACGAAGACGACCACCATCGCGAAGCTGGGTGCCAGCACGATCTTCGGCAGCGCCTCGCGCAGCCAGTCGCCCCCGCGGTTGCGGTCCTTGACAATCGTTGTCATCGGTTTCCCTCCCGAATGGGAAAGGGCGGCTCTGCGCCCTTTCCCTGATCGCCAGCTTACTGCGCCAGTTCGACGGCGGAAACGAGTTCGGAGACGGCCGTCTCGGAATCGTATTCGCCGTTGAAGTGGGCGGTGATCACGTCATACATGGCGTTCTTGATCGACGCCGGATTGGCGTGGCCATGCGCCATCGAGCCGAACAGGTTGCCCGACGAGGAGGCTGCAGCCAGATCCTTCATGCCCTGCTTGCCGCATGCGTCGAAATCGGCGTCAGACACGTCGACACGCGCCGGGACCGAGCCCTTGACCACGTTGAAGGCCGACTGGAATGACGGTGACATGATCGCCTTGGCAAGCGCGGCCTGTTCCGCCGACGGCGTATCGCCCTGCTTGAACAGCGCGAACTGGTCGGAGTTGAAGGTGACCTGGTCCTGGGTGCCCGGGAAACGGAAGCACAGGAAGTCCTCGCCCGGCTTCTTGCCGGCATTGAGGAACTCGCCCTTCGCCCAGTCGCCCATGAACTGGAATGCGGCCTCGCCATTGATGACCATGGCGGAGGCCAGGTTCCAGTCGCGGCCGGAGAAGTTGTCGTCGACGAAGGAACGGATCACGCCCATGCGGTCAAACGCTTCCTTCATCGTGTCCGAGCCGAGGGTGTCGGGATCGAGGTCGATGAAGGCCTTCTTGTAGAACTCCGGTCCGCCGGTCGCCATGGCGACGGCGTCGAACACGGTTGCGTCCTGCCAGGCCTGACCGCCATGGGCGACGGCGGTCTTGCCGGCGTCCTTGACCTTCTGCATGGCCGCGACCAGTTCGTCCCAGTTGGTCGGCTGGGCGATGCCGAGTTCGTCGAGCACGGCCTTGTTGGCCCAGACCCAGTTGGTCGAGTGTACGTTCACCGGGGCGGCGACCCACTGGCCGTCATATTTGGAGAACTTCTGCAAAGCTTCCGGCACGACGGCATCCCAGCCCTCGGCCGAGGCGACGTCGTTCAGATTGGCGAGCGCGCCTTCCTTGGCCCAGTCAGTGATGTCGAAGCCGAGCATCTGCACGGCGGTCGGCGCGTTGCCCGAGGTGACGCGGGCGCGCAGCACAGTCATCGCCTGGGTGCCGCCGCCGCCGGCGACCGGCATGTCCTGCCAGCCGATGCCCTGTTTTTCCAGGTCCCCCTTGAGAACGTTGAGCGCTGCGGCCTCGCCGCCCGACGTCCACCAATGGAGCACTTCCACGTCGCCGGCATGAGCAAAGCTCACAGACGAGGCGAGCACGGCAGCTGCCGCGAAGGTCTTTCCGATATTCGAACGCATGGGTTTCCTCCTCAGTTTGCGTTGTAGTCCGCTGCCGCGAAATCGCGCGCAGTCAGCGTTTGCGGACCCAAGGTGCGCGCGTGCGGCCGATCCGCATCGCCACGGTCTTCACCTCGAGAAACTCCTCCAGGCCGTAAGGCCCGATCTCGCGTCCCTGGCCGGACTGTTTCATTCCGCCGAATGTCAGTTCGGGAAATCCGTCCATCCAGGTGTTCGTCCAGATCGTGCCCGCCTGCGCGCGGCGGGCGAAATCCAGACATGTGTGGATATTCTCGCTCCACACGCCGGCCGAGAGGCCGTAGGACGCGTCGTTGGCCAGCGCGATAGCCTCGTCCGCCGTCTTGAAAGTAAGAACCGACAGGACAGGCCCGAAAACCTCTTCGCGGGCAATCGCCATTTCCGGACGCACGCCGGCGATCACCGTCGGCTGGTAGAATTGCCCGTCCAGACCCGGCACCGACAGGACACCGCCGCCGAGGCAGACATTGGCGCCGTCGTGGACGGCCTGCCGGACGAAGCCGTCGATCTTCGCCTGATGCTCGGGGGTAACGATGGCGCCGACCTGGGTTTCCGGGTCGAGCGGATCGCCGAACGCCACCTGGCGGGACAGTTCGACGACACGCGCGATGAAGTCGTCCGCGATATCTTCGTGCACGATGATGCGGCTCGATGAATTGCAGCACTGGCCGACATTGAAATAGACGCCGAAAGCAACGGCATCGGCTGCGCTTTCCAGATCGGCATCCGGGAAGATCACCTGCGGGTTCTTGCCGCCGAGTTCAAGCGCGACCTTCTTGAGGGTCGCTGAGGCGGATGCGGTGATCGATTTTCCGACTGCCGTCGAGCCGGTGAAGGTCACCATGTCCACATCGGGATGGGTCGTCATCAGGCTGCCGACCGGCTGGCCGTAGCCGAGCACGATATTGACGACTCCTGGCGGCAATCCGGCCTCGATCAGCAATTCGCCCATCATGACCGTTGTCGACGACGTCATCTCCGACGGCTTGACGACGCAGGTGCATCCGGCGGCAAGCGCAAAGGGCAGTTTCTGGCTGAGAATCCAGAACGGGAAATTCCACGGCGTGATGACGGAGACAACACCGATCGGCTCCTTAAGCACGACGCCGAGCATGTCCTCGCCGAGCGTGTTGTGGCTGTCGCCGTGCAGGGTGCGGGCCAGCGATGCGGCGTAACGCCAAAGATCCGCCGCACCTGAAACCTCTCCGCGCGATTGCGTGATCGGCTTGCCGCTCTCCAGAGTTTCGAGCAGCGCCACGCGCTCTACATCACGTTCGATCAGGTCGGCGACCCGGAGCATGACGGCGGCGCGTTCCTTGCCGGAGATGCGGCTCCAGACACCGCTGTCGAAGGCGGCGCGCGCCGCCGCAATCGCGGCATTCGTCTCGGCCTCGGACCCCTTCGCCGAACGGCTGACAAGAATGCCATGGGCCGGCGAATGGCGTTCGAAGGTCTCGCCGTCGGCGCTGTCGCGCCATACGCCGCCGATCAGGTGACGGGCGATGAACGGTTCGGCGGGAAGCGCGGAGGCGTCGGTCGCGGAAATGAGGGTGAGATCGTGCGTGGTCATGGTCAGGTGCCTGGAAATTCCGGTTTGCGTTTGGCGCGGAAGGCGGCAACGCCCTCGGCCTTGTCGGCGCTGGCGGCGATCATGCCGCTGCCGAGCGCTTCGACCATCGCCGCGCGGTCTTCGCCGGCGGCGGCATGGATCATGTATTTGGCGACTTCCGCCGCGCGCGGCGACGCGGCAAGCGTCTTTTCGGCGATGGCGCGGGCGGCGGCGCGCGGGTCGTCGGCGATCTCGGCAACATAACCCAGCGCCAGTGCCCGTTCGGCGGAGATGCGGCGGCCGAACAGGGCCATTTCCTTCAGCACCGGCTCCGGCAGCAGCCGCGCAAGACGCTGCGTACCGGACCAGCCGGGCACGATGCCGACGCCGGTTTCCGGCAGGGACAATGTCGCAGCGGGCGCGATCACGCGGATATCGCAGGCGGATGCAAGCTCCAGCCCGCCACCGAAGGCATGCCCGGAAAGTGCCGCGACAGTGGGCATGGAAAGGCGTGCGAGACGGTCGAAAACACGGTGACCGTCTCGCACCCAGTGCCTGGCGAAATCGGCGGGAGGAAGCTCCGACCAGGCATTGATATCCGCTCCGGCGCAGAAGGCCCGGTCGCCTTCCGCCGTCAGGATGACGGCGCGGACCGTGCCGTTGCGCTCCAGTTCGGCGCAATGGGCATCCAGCGCTTGGAGCATCTCGACCGTCAACGCATTCAGCTTGGCCGGATTGTCGAGCCGCAACTCGGCGATCGCGCCGTCGATGAGGAGATGCAGGGCACTCATGGCGTCCATCCCATCGGTGCCGTCGAGAGCAGTGATTTCGGCATGGTCACGGCGTCCGGCGCAACCTGCACCCTACCCTCGGACGCCTGAACGATATCGGCCTCGGGATCGATGCCGGGCATGATCTCGGTGGCGACAAGGCCCTTGTCGCCGAGGCGCATCACGCAACGCTCGGTTATGTAGAGGACATCCTGACCCTGCTCCCGCGCGCGCTTGCCGGAGAAAGTGACGTGCTCGACCGTCTCGACCATCTTGGTGAACTTGCCGGGACGCGTGACCTTCACGCCGTCCTCGCTCAGCGCGATCTCTGCGCCGGCCTCGAACCAGCCGGAAAAGACGATCTTCCTCGCATGCGCCGTGATGTCGACGAAACCGCCGCAGCCCGCTGTCAGATAGGGCTTCTTGCCGAGCTTGGAGACATTGACGTTACCTTCGGTGTCGACCTCGAGAAACGACAGGAACGACATGTCGAAGCCCGCGCCCTGGAAATAGATGAACTGCTGCGGCGACGGCACGAAGGCATCGGCGTTCGAGGCGCAGCCGAAAGCGAAGCCTGTCAGCGGCATTCCGCCGACGGCGCCCTGTTCGATGGCCCATGTCACGGCCTCGGGATGGCCTTCCTCAAGCAGGATGCGCGGCACCATGGCGCTGATGCCGAAACCGAGATTGGCGGTCATGCCGCGCTTGAGTTCCAGCGCAGCGCGCCGTGCTATCACCTTCTCGACGCCATGCTCGGCCAGCGAAAAGCTCGACCATGGCCGCATGATCTGGCCGGAAATGGCGGGGTCGTAGGGCGTCTCGCAGGTCTGTTTCTGGTCCGGGTCGATGACGACGGCGTCGACGAGATGTCCGGGCACGCGAACATCGTGCGGCCGCAGGCTGCCTGCCGCGGTGACGCGCTCGACCTGGGCGATCACGACGCCGCCATGGTTGCGCACCGCGATAGCCTGCTCGAGACCGCCGAGATAAGCACCCTCGTGCTCGTAGGTCAGGTTGCCGCGCTCGTCGGCTGTCGTGGCGCGCAGAATGCAGACATCGGGAACGATGTTGGGAAAATGTAGCCAGGTTTCGCCGGCAAATTCGACGCGTGAGACGATTGGCTCGGCAGCGCCCTTTGCGTTCATCGCGCAGCCTTCGCGGATGGGATCGACGAAGGTGTCCGTGCCGATCTTCGTCAGCACACCGGGCCGGCGGGCGGCGGCTTCCCGATGCATGTCGAACAAAATGCCGGACGGCACGTTGTAGGCAGCCACCCTGTCCTCGACGACCATTTTCCAGATTTCCGGCATTGGCAGGCTGGAAGGACCGGACGGATAGGACCCCGCCAGCACGCGGCTGAGAAGCCCGTCCCTGGCGATGTAATCCATCCCCTTGACGCCATACATGTCGCCGGCCGCGATCGGATGCAGCGTGGTCAGGTCGCGCGGGTGGCCTTCCGCCTCGAAACGCTCGCCAATGGCCTTGAGGACGAGGTCAGGGCAGCCGAGCGCGGATGAGGACGACACCGTGACCACGGCGCCATCGGGAATGCGCGCAACCGCTTGCGCGGCGCTGACGACCTTGCTCACTTCGCGCCTCCGTAATTGACCTGCTGACGAATGCCGGACTGCGCCGCCTCCCGGACCGCAAGCGCGACGGCCAGGGACTTCACACCGTCCCAGCCGGTCGCCGCCGGCTGGCCTGTGCCGGCAACCGTATCGACGAACTGCCGAACGCCCTGCACGTAAAGATCGTGATCCGGGAACGGGACGGCTTCCCGACCGGTGCCGGTCACAAGCTCGATCTCGCCGACCGGCCGCTGGGTCATCACACCGCGCGCGAAGATGGAACCTTCCGTGCCGTGCACTTCAAGTCCCGAGCCCGCGAACGGGTGGGTGAAGCTCTCGTGGCTCATCACCATCGCACCGGACGGCATCGTCCAGACGGACATGGCGGAATCCTCGACTCCCTGCCCCATGCCGGAGGCGGCCATCTGGGCAACAACGGTTTCCGGATCCTCGCCAAGCAGGAAACGGGTCACGTCGGCGTCGTGGACGGTAATGTCCGGAATGACGCCGCCGCCCGCCTCGGCGGCGTTGATGCGCCAGCCCTGCAGGTTGGACGGCAGATGCACCGCGTGAAAAATGCGAAGCGACAAGACGCGCCCGACCCGTCCGGCCTCGATCAGGCCGCGAACGGCGCGATGGCTGCCCGAGCAGCGCAGATGATGGTTGGTCGCGAAAACGACGCCGGCCTCTTCCGCGGCATGCACCATGGCGACCGCATCGTCGAGCGTCATCGCCAGCGGCTTTTCGCACAGCACGTGCTTGCCGGCGGCGATCGCGGCCATCGCCTGCGGGAAATGTTTCTCGTTGGTGGTGGAGATGTAGACAGCGTCGACGTTTTCGTCGCCGAGCGCCTCGTCGAGGCTGGTGCCGAAGGCCGGAATGCTGTGTTCCGCGGCATAGGCCGTACCGCGCTCGGCGGAGCCGCTGACGACCCGAACGACCTCCCCGCCCACCTGGGCGCGGAACGCCGGGATCATGTATTGCGCGGCAATCGTGCTTGAACCGATGAGCGCCCAGCGCATAATCCACTCCTCCCCGGATTTGGAACGTTCCAATACTTACTGGAACGTTCCAATTCGAGTCAAGATATCCCGACAAATAAAATCCTTTTCCCATTGCCGCAGCCTGAAGCGTCCTAGTCCCCGGACGAGGAAGCGTCGGCGGGGCCGGACGTTCTAAAAGCCCTGGCCGCCGCGAAAAAGGCTTGCGCAACCAGACCGTCCTCGTCCTGCGGCATGAACACCACCTCGTCATAGAGCTTGTTCATCTCCGGCACGGCGATGCGGCGAATGCCGTCGGTCCGCCCGGTCCCTTCCCGCCACATGAAGCCGACGCCCATGCCATTGGCGACCGCCTCGTAGACGCCGTCACGCGTGTCCAGCGACAAGAGCGGCACCGGCTCCAGACCCGCGGCATGGAATGCCCGGTCGACCACGCGCTGGGTGGACGAACCCCTTGTACGGAAGATGAGCGGCGCCTGCATCAGCTGATGGCAGGTCAGGCTGTCCGAACGCGCCATTTCGCTGTCAGGATGCACGATGGCGACCACCTGCTGGCGTACCAGCAATTCCCGCCTGAACCGCCCGTCATCCGGCACGTTCGGCAGGACGCCGATATCGACGCGCCGCGTGATCACCGCCCTGGTGATCTCCTCGAAAGATCCGGTTTCCACGGAAATCGCGATCCCCGGATGGCGCTTGTTGAACAGTGCGATCAGCGCCATGCCCGGCATGGAATTGCCCAGCCCGATGGAAATCCGGCCGTTGAGCAGCGTGTTCTGCCGGGTCAGGATGCGTGCTGCGGCATTTTCGGCTTCCGCCATGCGTTCGGCGATGTCACACAGTTCCGAACACAGCGGCGTGGGATGAAAATGGCCGTTGCGGCGCTGGAACAGCCGCACGCCGAATTCCTCCTCGATGCCGCGGATATGTTGCGAGACCGCCGGCTGCGAAATCCCGAGCAGCCGCGCCGCGCCGGCATAGGAGCCGGCCGTCGCCACGGCGTTCACCGCGCGGATACGCGTCAATGACAGCGCCAATACGTTTCCTCCACAGCCATAAGCGATCCTTTCGATCGCCCAAAGCATAGCTGTCGATTGTAAAGCGCATGTCACAGTGACGGCCCACCTTCGGACCGAGCGGGGCAGAAAGCACCGTTTGTGAAAACGAAACTCTCAATGTCGGCGAAACGGCTCCGCCGGCGGCGTTCAGCGCTGCCGCGAACGGCCCCGTCTTGCCGTGAAAACGGAGCGACGGCGTGCCGGTCGAGAAGACGACAATTCATGATCTGGGCACAGCTTCCATCGCCGATTGCGAGGCGATCCTGTGCGACCTCGACGGCTGCCTGATCGCCGGGAAGCACGTTTTCCCCAACACGCCGGAATTCATCGAGGCCTATTCCGATCGCCTCTGGATCGTCTCCAACAATTCCTCCGATACGGCGGAAACGCTTTCGAAGCGCATCGCCGCCCTTGGTCTTGCTGTCGATCCCCAGCGCATTCTGCTCGCCGGCGAACAGGCGGTCCGCCGCATCGCCGCGACCCGGCCCGGCGCGTCCGTCTCCATCTATGGCGCGATGCCGATCCAGGCGCTGGCCAGTTCGCTAGGACTGCGCTTCGGCGGCGTCGAGCCGGAGGTGGTTCTGCTGGCCCGCGACGCGGAGTTCAATCTGCAGCGCCTGTCGAAGCTGCTCGGCGAATTGCATCGCGGCGCCGATTTCCTCGTCACCAATATCGACACCGCTCACCCCGATGCCGACGGCCGCCCGGTGCCGGAAACCGGCGCCATACTCGCCGCCATCCATGCCTGCGAACCGGAAATACGGTTCGAGACCATCGGCAAGCCGAAGCCGGACCTGATCGAAATCGCCCTCGAGAAGACCGGCGCGCACCCCGCGACCAGCGTCTTCATCGGCGACAACGAGAGCACCGACGGCCGCGCGGCGGCTGCCGTCGGCGTTCCCTTCCTCCATCTGCGCCGCACTGCCGTCAACGGAACGGCAACAGCGGGCGCGGCCTATACGGCGGCCAGCCAGGGAGCTTGGTGATGCTTAGACATGTCGCGCGCACCCTGGCCAAGTCGGTCGTCACGCTCTTCGTGATCGCCACGCTGGTCTTTCTCGCCACGCGGCTTTCCGGCAACCCGATCGACTTCGTGATCGGAGAAGGCATCACCCAGGAAGACCGCGAACTCCTGACACGCTACTACGGCCTCGACGCCCCGGCCTGGACCCAGTACCTGCGCTTTCTCGGCTCCTTCCTCGACGGCCAGTTCGGCCTGTCATTCGTGGAAAGGCGGCCGGTCAGCGAGATCGTCGCCGAACGTGTCTGGCCGTCGCTGCAACTCCTCCTGAGCGGCATCTGCTTCACTCTGCTGGTCTCCGTTCCGCTCGGCATCGTCGCCGCTATCCACCGCAAGTCGTGGATCGGAAGCGCGATCCTGACCTTCGCCTTCGTCGGCTACGCGGTGCCCAACTTCGTGCTCGCCGTCTTCATGGTGCTGGTCTTCTCCTTCACGCTGAACTGGCTGCCCGTCGTCGGCAATTCGACGCCCTGGCATTTCATCATGCCGACCATCGCCCTGTCGGGCGTGCTGATCGCTGCGATGACACGGTTCACCCGCAATGCCATGCTCGACGTGCTCAGCCAGGATTACATGCGCACGGCCCGCGCCAAGGGACTGCCGGAACATGTCGTCATCCTGAAGCACGGCTTCCGCAACGCCTCGATCACCATCCTGTCCGTGCTCGGTCTCCAGATCGCCGGACTGGCCGCCGCCGGCAATGTCGTGATCGAGGCGATCTTCGCCTGGCCCGGCATCGGCGATTTGCTCGTCACCGCAGCCATCCAGCGCGACTATCCGGTGCTGCAATTCGCGGTTCTCGCGGTCGCCTTCGCGGTCGTTCTCGTCAACGCGGTCATCGACACTGCCTATGCCTATGCCGATCCGCGCATTCGCCTCGGAGCCGTGTGATGTCGGATGCGATCCTTCCCCGCCGGGGCAAGACCGAACACGCGGCCCGCCCCGGCCTTGCCGGCCATCTGCTTTCGGTCTGGCGCGACGCCAACTGGATCCAGCGCACAGCCCTGTTGGTCGCGCTCTTCTTGCTGATCGTTGCCATCTTCGCCCCGCTGATCGCCCCGCACGAGCCGACCGCCCAGAGCCTGATCGCGCGGCTGCGCCCTCCCCTCGGTTTCGACCGCTTCAAGGGAGGCTACCTGCTCGGCACCGACGAACTCGGGCGCGACGTGCTGTCACGCTGCATCTACGGACTGCAACTGACCCTGACGCTCGCCATGCTTGGCGCCTGCATCGGCCTGGCGCTCGGCGGCAGCCTCGGCCTCGCCGCCGGCATTCTCGGCGGCGCGGTGGACGATCTCATCATGGGCATGGTCGACTCGCAGATCGCCATCCCCTTCACGCTGATCGCCCTCTTGATGCTGGCCATCTTCGGCTCCTCGATCGAGGTGATGGTGCTCATTCTCGGCGTCTATGGCTGGGAGCAATATGCCCGCATCGTGCGCGGCGAGGTGCGCAAACTGATGCGCATGCCCTTCATCGAGGCGGCGCGCGCGGCCGGCGCCACCGGCCACCGCATCGCCTTCCGGCACATCCTGCCGAACATCGTTTCGCCGCTGGTCGTCCAGTTCACCCTGTCGATCTCCAACATCGTGCTGCTGGAATCGACGCTGTCCTTCCTGGGCATCGGCGTCCAGCCGCCTACGGCGACGCTCGGCTCGATGGTCGGCATCGGCCGCGACTACATGCCGACAGCACCGTGGATCGTCGTCGCCCCGGCGGTGATGATCCTGCTCGTCACCTTTGCCGTCCAGATCCTCGGCGACTGGCTGCGCGACCGCGCCGATGTCCGTCTGAGGGACCGCTGAACCATCAACAAGAAGAGGCCGCCAAGGCCCGAGAAGAAAACACCGAAACCCGAACAGAAAATTTCTGGAGGCATGACATGAAAAGGCTTTTTGCGACGACCGCGATCGCAACCGTTCTTGCCGGTTCCGCATTCGCAACCGAACTGACCGTTGGCGCAGCCAACGTCACCAGCTACGTCGATCCGGGCCGCGACCATTCCAATGTGGGATCGCAGTTCTACTACAACACCTTCGACACCTTGATCGGCAAGAACCACGACACCACCGAAACCGAATGGCGGCCGGCGCTGGCAACCGAATGGAAGCTGATCGAGCCGACCGTCATGGAACTCAAGCTGCGCGAAGGCGTGAAGTTCCACAATGGCGAGGACATGACCGCCGACGATGTCGTCTTCTCGCTCAACCGCATGTACCAGGCGACCTTCCCGCCCTACCAGGTGCGCGCGCGAGACCGCCTCGAAAACTTCGAGAAGGCAGAGAAGGTCGACGACTACACCATCCGCATCCACGCGAAGCGCGAAGAGCCGCTGTGGGAAACACTGCTCAACCTGCAGCAGGTCATGATCATCCCCGAAGAATACACGAAGTCGCTGGCGGGCGATCCGAAGGTGGCTGAAGACGACGACTACGAAGCCTTCTCGCTGAAACCGGTCGGTACCGGTCCCTACAAGATTTCCGAGTTCGTTCCGGGCGAAACGCTTGTCTGGGAACGCTTCGACGGCTTCTGGGGTGAAGCGGCGCCGCTCGATAAGGTCACCGTAAGGCACATGCCGGAAACCGCCTCGCGCATCACCGCGCTGAAGACAGGCGAGGCCGACATTGTCACCAACATCGCACCAGACCAGCTCGACCTGATCGCCGCGGACCCGGCGCTGAAGGCCACCGGTTCGGCGACCGCGCTCTTCCACGTCATGATCATGAACACCAATCATCCGACCCTGAAGGATCCGCGCATCCGCCAGGCGATGAGCATGGCCATCGACCGCGACACGCTCAACGAGGCGCTGTGGCTCGGCAAGGCGGTCGTGCCGTCGACCCACACGATGAAGGAGTTCGGCCCGCTCTACATGCCGGAACTGACGACCTTCGAGTACAATCCGGAGAAGGCCCGGGAGCTTCTCAAGGAGGCCGGCTATGATGGCGAAGAGATCGTCTACACCTCCTTCCCGACATACTACACCAACGGTCTTCTCGCCGCCCAGGCGATCACCGAGATGTGGAAGGAAGTCGGCATAAACGGCAAAGTCACCGTCAACGAAAAATGGACCGGCAACGATCCGGAAATGATGGCGCGCAACTGGTCCAATCCGATGTATTTCGCCGACCCGTTCGGTTCCTTCGGCGTGATGTGGGCGCCGCATGGCCCCTCGGAATCCGAGGGCCGCTTCAATACGGACGAGGAATATGCCGCGATCTGGGAGCGATTCCGCTTCTCCAAGGACATCGAGGCCCGCAAGGCCGCCTATGCCGAACTGATGGACCGGATCAAGGCCGACCCTCCGGTGCTGCCGCTTTACCGTCCATTCGAATCCTGGGCGATGCTCAAGAACGTCAACTGGTCCCCGAAGCCGGGTCATATCCCTTACGTTCTCGACTTCCGGGCCGCTTCGGTCTCGCTGACCGCATCGAACTGATAGCCGTCACAGCAGCGCCGCCGGACTGTCCGGCGGCGCCCTTTCCAACCAATCGAACAAACACAGGAATAATCCATGCCCGTCCGCATTTGCGTCGTCGCCGACATCCACCACGGCAAGCCCTCCACCACCAAGCGCGGCGACACGGCACTCGGGCTGATGGACGAATTCGCCAGCTTCACCCGCGACGCGAAGCCCGACTTCATTCTCGATCTCGGCGACCGCATTTCCGACGAGAACCGCGAGACGGATCTCGTGCTGTCGAAGGAAATCGCCGAAACCTTCAAGCCGCTCGGCGCGCCGGTGTATCACATCAACGGCAATCACGACCGCGACCACATGGAGGTCGCCGACAATGAGGACATCCTCGGCCAGTCGCTGAAATCGATGACTTTCGACGTCGGCGGCTGGCGCATCGCGCTGTGGCGCGCCGATACGAAGATCGCCCGCGGCCCCGATTACTCGGGCTTTGTTCTGCGCGAAGCCGACCTGCTCTGGCTGTCGCGCACCGCCCAGGCGGCCGACCGGCCATTGCTCGTCGTCTCCCACGTACCGATCTCGGGCCACGCCCAGACCGGCAACTACTATTTCGAGCGCAATCCCGGCAGTTCGACCTATCCGATGGCCGACCGTGCCCGCTCCGCCCTCGCCCAGGCCCGCGTGCCGGTCGTCTGCCTTGCCGGCCACGTCCACTGGAACACGATCACCACGGTCGACGGCATCACCCACCTGACCCAGCAATCGCTGACCGAGAGCTTCACCACCCAGGGCGAAGCGGCCGGGGCGATGGGGCTGCTCGAACTCGACGACGACGTGACATGGCGCGTCGGCGGGCGCGATCCGATCGCGCATGGCTTCACCCCGCACGCCAGCCGCTGGACACCGCCGCTGCCGGTCTTTTCCGAACACCCCGAACTCGCCGGACGGCACAGGAGGGAAACGCGATGACCGCCCTTCTCTCGGTAAAGAACCTGCACGTCGCCTTCGGCGCCACGGAGGCTGTGCGCAACCTCTCCTTCGATATTCCGGAAAACGGCACATTGGCCCTTGTCGGCGAGTCCGGCTCCGGCAAGTCGGCAACCGCCCTGTCGATCCTGCGCCTCATCGAACGCGAGGGCGGTCGCATCGCCGGCGGCACGATCACGCTGAATGACGGCGGCGACACGACCGACATCACCGCGCTCGACGAACAGGGCCTGGGGCGCTTGCGCGGCAACCGCATATCGATGGTGTTCCAGGAGCCTATGACCTCGCTCAACCCGGTGCTGACCATCGGCGACCAGGTGTCCGAGGTCTTCATCCGCCACCGCGGCATGTCCCGGCCTCAAGCGTTCGACGCCGCGCGCGAGGCGCTCGACAGCGTGCGCATTCCGGAACCTGCGCGGCGGTTGAAACAGTTCCCGCACGAACTTTCCGGCGGGCTTCGCCAGCGCGTCATGATCGCCATGGCACTCGCCTGCCGGCCGAAACTGCTGATCGCCGACGAACCGTCGACCGCGCTGGACGTCACCACGCAGGCCGAAATCCTGCAGCTTATCCGCGACCTGCAGGCGGAAATCGGCATGGCCGTCCTGTTCATTACCCACGACATGGGTGTAGTCGCCGAGATCGCCGACCGGGTCGTGGTGTTGAGACACGGCGAAAAGGTCGAGGAAGGCGAAGTCGAGCAATTGTTCGCCGCACCCGAGGCCGCCTATTCGCAACAACTGATGGCGGCGACGCCGAAGCTCGGCTCCGGGTCGCCGCCCCATCGCGAGGGCCGCGACACCGTTCTCGACGTGCGGGGCCTGACGACGCGCTTCCGCCTGCAAAACGGCGTCTTCGCGCGGAGAACCGGCACGATCGACGCGGTCAGGGATGTATCGCTCAGCGTCGGCAAGGGCGAGACGCTTGGCCTGGTCGGCGAGTCCGGCTGCGGAAAGTCCACCCTCGCCCGCTCGGTGCTGCGCCTGATCGAACCGGCCGCAGGCTCGGTCTCGCTCAACGGAAAGGACGTGATCCGTCTCGGTCGCGAAGGATTGCGCACGCTGCGCCGGGACGCCCAGATGGTGTTCCAAGACCCCTATGCCAGCCTCAATCCGCGCCTGCCGGTCCACGAACTGGTCACCGAGCCGGCGCGGATCCATGCGCTCGTTTCAGCGCGCGACCAGCGCGATCTCGCCGCCGAACTGATCCGTTCCGTTGGACTGGAAGAGGATGCGATCGACCGCTACCCGCACCAGTTTTCCGGTGGCCAGCGCCAGCGCCTGTGCATTGCACGCGCCCTGTCGGTCAGGCCAAAGCTGATCGTCGCCGACGAACCGGTCTCCGCTCTCGACGTGTCCATTGCCCGCCAGGTCACCGACCTGATGCTGGAACTGCAGGAAAAGGAGGGCATCTCCTTCCTGTTCATCTCGCACGATATCGCCGTCGTCGAGCGCGTCAGCCATCGCATAGCGGTGATGTATGCCGGCGAGATCGTCGAGACCGGGCCTGCGCAGGCGGTGCTGCGGAATCCGCGCCACGCCTATACCCGCCGGCTGCTCGCTTCGGTGCCGCGGCCCGATCCCGGTCAGCGCCGAAGGTCCCGGGCGCCATTGCCGCCATTGGTGATGCCGACGGCGTCCGCGAGCCTGGAACTCCGCGAAGCGGCCCCCGGCCACTTCGTGAGGGAGGTTGCGGCGTGAACGACCGCATCCGGAAGCAGATCAGCAGCTAGGCGGGGACGCGGCGCGAGCGCATCCAGCCGGCAAGCACAAAGCCTGCGAAGATCGCGACGCCGACGATGTCGGTATAGATGCCGCCCTCGAACAGGCCCGCCGGGATCAGCGTCAGTATGCCGCCGACGACCATGATGACCCGCTGCGCCAGATCGATCCGCGACCGGAAGTAACCGACGATCCCCGCCGTGGTCATGAAGATGCCGATCGTCGCCGTGGTCAGCGCCCAGACAACCTGGAGCGCGGAACCGTCCAGCAACAGCGACGGAGCAAAGATAAACAGGAACGGAACGATATAGGCGGTCCAGGCGAGCTTCATCGCCGACCAGCTTGTCGTCCAGGCATTGGCCTCCGCGATATTCGCGCCGGCGAAGGCGGCAAGCGCGACCGGCGGCGTGACCATCGACAACAGGCCGAAATAAAAGACGAAGAGATGAGCGGCCATCACCGAGACGCCGACTTCGACAAGCGCCGGCGCGACCAGCGTGGCGAGCAGGATATAGACGCCCACCGTCGGCATGCCCATGCCGAGCACAATGCTGATCAGCGCGGTGATCAAGGCGAGCACCAGCACGCTGTCGCCGCTGAGATTGATGATGTGAAGAGTCAGGTTGAATGCGAGGCCCGACAGGTTCAGCACGCCGATAATCAGTCCGGCAGCGGCGCACACGATGAGAAGCTCCTTGGCCGCCCGCCCGGCGCCGGCCAACACGTCCCATATGTCCGCCAGGCCAAGGCGTTTGCCGTTGTAGCCGCGCGCGACGCTGACGACGAGGAGCACGCCGATAGACCAAACGGCCGACCTTTCCGGGCGCATGTGCAAGGCGAACAGCGTGTAGAAGAGCACGGCGAAGGGCAGAAGAAAGTGAAACCCGGCGAGAAACGCCGCCTTGGCCGACGGCAGTTCCGCGGTCGCGACGGGTTTCATTTCATCCTTGGCGGCAAGCAGGTCGACATTGATGAAGATCGCCAGGTAGTAGAGCAGCGCCGAGGGCAGTGCAGCGAGCATGACGGCCGAATAGTCCACACCGATGAAATCGGCCATGATGAAGGCTGCCGCTCCCATGACCGGCGGCACAAGTTGTCCCCCGGTGGAAGCAACGGCCTCGACCGCTCCGGCATAGTGGCCGGGAAAGCCGGACCGTTTCATCATCGGAATGGTGACGACCCCGGTCCCGACGACATTGCCGACGGCGCTGCCGGAAATCGAACCGAACAGTGCCGATGCGGTCACCGCGACCTTCGCCGGTCCGCCGCGATATCGCCCCATGACGGAAAGCGAGATGTCATTGAAGAAATCCGCGGCGCCGCAGCGAGCCAGTAGCTGGCCGAACAGCAGGAACGGAATGACGATGACCGTGGCGACTTCAAGCGCCGTGCCGAGAATGCCGTTGGTGTCGATTGTGAGATAGATCAGCAGTTCCGGGAAGGTGACCTCGCGGCTGCGCATCTCGCCGGGCAAGAGATGCCCGAAAGCCCCGTAGGCAAGGAAGATGAGAACCACGACGAGGATCCCGAGACCGGCGGAGCGGCGCAGGGTCAGCATCAGCGCGCCGAACATCACCGCGCTGAGGGCCACCAGCCAGCCCGGCTGGAAAGGCGCCTCCATCGATATCGAAGGATAGAATGCCGCAATGTACGAGCCGCTCGCCAGGGTAACGAGAGCAGCAACCAGGGCCATGGCACGAAAGGCCGGAGCAGTACCGGAACGCTCCACGACAAACAGAAGCGTCCGCGTCAGCGCGAGGGTCAGGACCAGGGCGAGAAGCTGCTCGTTGTAGAACAGCAATCCCACCATGCGATGGATGTCCGCCGCATAAGCGACCGGAAGCGCGATCATGAGCACTTCCAGAACGGTGCAGACCGCCCTGACGACCCGCATGCTTGCGGGCCGCCTGTCCTGACCTTCGGTTGCCGTCATGGAGTTAGTCCATCAGTCCTGCTTCGCGGTAATATTTCACCGCGCCGGGATGATATGTCAGGCCGTTGAATTTCGGGGCCATGTCTTCCGGCGTGAATTCCGCAAAGGTGTTGCGGATCGCGCGGACCCCGTCCCGGTTTTCGAACAGCACCTTGGTGATCTCGTAAACCGTTTCGTCGGACACATGTGCGCCCGCGGTCAGCACGTAGTCATAGCCCATCATCGGAGTCGGCTCGGCGACACCGACATTGCCCTCGCCCGGCTCCACGGTCTTGATGTAGGACGTCGGCACGAATTCCTGCATCGCCGCTTCGGCTTCGGGGGTGTCGTCAACCGCCAGCCAGCGGATTCCGATGGCGGCCTCGGCCTCGCGGGTCTTGCCCCCCTGCAAGGCGAAGAAGGCAACGTCGGCGGTTCCCGCGATCAGGTCGTCGACCCCGCGCGGCACGGAGGGAACCATGTCGGGCTTCATGTCGTCGACCGAAAGCCCGCCGGCGGCCAGGATGCCATCCACCTGGAACCGCAGCGTCGGCTGCGCGGTGTAACCATAGGTGATGGTGAGTCCCTTGATTTCGGAGACCTTCTTGTAGGGCGAATCCTTGCGCACCATGAAGCCGTATGCCGAAGAGCTCAGCGATGCCACGACACGAAGATCCTTCATCTCCTTGCCTTCGAAGGGCTCGTTGCCGGCAACCGCCGCCGACACGTCAGGGCTCGGGATGAGCTGTAAATCCAGCCGTCCCGTGTTGATCAGCGGCATGGATTGGCCCGAGCCGCCATAGGCCTGGACCCGCACATCCATGCCGAGTTCATCGGTCAGGAATTTCGCCATACCGGCGTTCACGGCATAGTTCTGCGACCCCTGCGTGCCCGCTCCGATACCGAGCGATTGCGCGGTTGCGGTTCCGGCGACGGCGGTGCCGAGCGCCAATAGCGCGATGCCCATGATGTAGTTTTTCATTTTTTCCTCCCTTGGTGTGAAATCGGCCGAGGATGCCCGCCGACCGTTTGTGGATGGATCAGAGGCCGGCGAAACCGGCCCGTGCCTTCCAGTAGTCCCAGGCGCGCCGCGTCGGCATCTCGCCCGTGAGAACCGCGTTGGTCATCTCGATCTCGCCGTCCGTCAGGTATTTCGGTTCGCCGACAGGCAGCGTCTTGAGGATGAGCTCGGCGTTTTCCTTCAGGTAAATCGAGATCATGCAGACCGTTTTCAGGCTTTTCGCCGCGCAGACACTGCCGTGGCCGCGCAAAAGAACGACATTGTTTTCTCCCAAGGCGCGGGAAAGCGAGTGCCCCATGTCCATCGTGTCGACAAGCATGCTGGTATCGCCAAATTCGTCCTGGCTGTCCCAGCAGTCGATTTGTTTGCCGATCACCGACGCCATGTGAAAGATCGGCCGCAACGGCATGTCGGTCATGGTGAAAGGCAGCACCGCACGCGCATGATGGTGGGTAACCGAATTCACGTCGGTCCGGTCCTTGTATATCGCGCCATGTATGAAACGTTCCTTGTAGGGCGCGCGCGGATCTTCGCCTATCAACTCGCCTTCCAGGGTGAACTCCATGATGTCGTCACGGCTGACGATTTCCGGGCTGCGCGAACGCGACAGGAAAAACCGGTCCGGACGCAACGGGTGCCGGATGCTGACATGGCCGAAGTCATCGATGACATCCTCGCGCGCGAGAATCCTGTTTGCGATCACCAGTTCCGCGATGGCGGCCTCAACGACCTCCTTCTCGAATTCCGATGCTTCTCCCTTCGCCATGCGCTTCGCCTCCGTCGTCGTTATTTCATCGGAGACTATTTGCCGGAACACCACCAATCCAATATATAATTATACCGATTACATACTCGATCAGCTATGAAAGAGCGCCATGCGAATCCTCGCCTCGCAACTCACCCTGCACAAGCTCGAAGTCTTCTGCCACGTCGCGGAACTGGGAAGCATTTCCAAGGCGGCGGAACGCTGCGGCATAGCTCAGCCGGTCGTTACCGCGCATGTGAAGGCACTGTCCGAGAAGCTCGGCGTCAACCTGACCCAGCGCAATGGCCGCCGGATCATGCTGACCGACGACGGCGACCGGGTTTACCGCTGGGCGAACGAGATCATGATCCGGACGCGCGAACTGGAGCGTGAACTTAGCGACACCCATCTCGGCGTCATGGGCAAGGCGGCCGTTGCCGCGTCGATGACGCTTGGATCCTACGTCCTGCCCGGCATGATATCGTCGTTCCGCCGCCTCTACCCCAAGGGCGACATCTCGGTGCGCGTGACCTCGCCCATCCTGGCGACGGAAGCAGTGCGCATCGGAGATTGCGATTTCGCTTTCACGATCCTCGATCCGCGCCACGATATCGGCGGATTGGAGGTGGAGCAGATCGTCAACGAGGAACTCATTCTGGTGGCCTCGCCCGCCTCCGGTTTCAACCGCGAGATCGCCAAGCCCGCTGCACTGCGCGACATTCCCTTCGTGACCGCCCAGCGCGACACGCCGCGCCGGGAAATCGAGGAACATGCGCTGATGCAGTTCGGCATCGCCCGGGACAATATCGTGATGGAATTCGGCCATGCCGAAGCAATCAAGCAAGCCGTGCGCGCGGGGGCCGGCGTCGCATTCCTGTTCAGGTCTTCGGTCCACGACGAATTGTCGTCCGGCATGCTGTGCCAGATCGACACGCCCGGCATGGCGCTGAACGTGCCGGTCTACCTTGTCCGCCGGCAAGGCAAGAAGCTGGTCAAATTCCAGACCGAGCTCATCGACTATCTGGTATCGGCGCTGCGGGCCTATTCCGCCGCGCCTGATCGCAAGGCCTTGTTCATCGACGGCGCGTAGCCCTTCTCGGCTTCCACCTCCAGCACGGCGACACCGCCGGCGCGAACCGTCACCAGGGCTTCCCCGATCGCCCGCCGGAAGGCGCCATTGGAATTCAGCCGCCCGAGGGTGTGCGCGCCGAAGCCCTCGGCGACCGTCGAGATATCGATCTCCGGCCCGTTCATGACGATGCCGACGGTCTTGTTTTCGACCGGGCGGCCGCGTTGACGCGCCACGGATTCCTGGTGAACCTCGTCATTGTAGAAAGAGTGGTTGTTCACGACGACAATCAGTAGCGGGATGGACTGGTTCACCGCCGTCCAGATCGCGGATGCGTTCATCAGGAAATCGCCATCCCCGAGAACGGCGAGCGGCAGAATTTCCGGATGCGTGTCGCGCAAGGCGAGCGCCGCGCCGACCGCCATGCCGGGGCCGGACCCGATGCCGCCGCCACCGTCATAGCCGAGGCTGCCGAGGGGATGCGACACCGGCCAATCGGCCCCCGTCCAGCTGAGCGGAGCGCGAATGAGACATGAGGGCTGGTCGCCGAGTTCCTGGCGGAGGACCGCAGCGATCGTCTGCGGTGTCGGCGTCGCCAAAGCGTCGACCGGCTGGCCGGCGGCCGATGGCGCGGGTTTCGCCGTCGAACGTGGCGAATTTTCATGCCGGTCGAGCAACGCGCCGACGACGCTGTCCGGCTCGTTCAGGAACAGGACATCGGAGGGCGCGGGAGCGCCTCCGTCCTTGACCCATCCGCGATGGTTGTGGACATCGAGCGACACTGTGACCAGGCGCGCGCCGACCGGGCCGTCGCCAAGGACTGAGCGCAACGTTCCGCCAAAATCCATCCAGTCCAGATTGAGGATCAGGTCGGCTTCCTTCAATGCCTGCTTCGCCTCGGCGTCGAGGAAATAGCCGGCCTTGCCGGCAACGGCAGGATGATCGGAGGGAAAAGCCGCCGCGGCCTTGAAATCCGTAAGGACCCGCGCTCCCAGCCGCTCGACCAGCGCAATGCGACGGTCCCAGTCTTCCCGGTCCCGCGAAACGCGTCCCACCATGACGACCACCGAAGCTGCCTTTTCCAGCATGGCTGCGGTTTTGGCGACCAGGCCGGCGTCCGGGGCCGGCGAGCGCGGCGCGGCGTAACGCGCCGGCTCGATCTCCGGCAGCGGTTTTTCGAGCCGCTGCTCCTGCAATGCGGCATCAAGATTGACGTAGGCGGGACCGCGTGGCGCGGTTTGCGCGCGCGCCGACGCCTCGAAAAGAGAGAGCCTCGCCGCGGCGATGCCGCCGGGTTGATCGTCCCATTTGACGAATTCGCGGATCAGCGCGCCCTGGTCCTGCGAGGTGTGTATCCAGTCGATCCAGGGACGGCGCTCCGACGCGTCGACCGGACCGGTAGCCCCGACAACGACCATGGGCACACGGTCGCACCAGGCATTGTAGATGCCCATCGAACCATGCATCAGGCCTACATTGGAGTGCAGCGCCACACCCATCGGCTTACCGGTCACCTTGGCATATCCATGCGCTATGGCGACCGCCGCCTCCTCGTGCACGCACAGCAGGAGCTGCGGATCGTTATCCGTGTAATTGACGAGGCTGTCATGCAGGCCGCGGAAGCTCGCACCGGGATTGAGCGCAACATAACGCAGATCGAGATCCTTGAGCGCCTGCGCCATGACGTCGGAACCCCACATCGGCGCTCCGGTTTCGAGTTTCTTGTCCAAGTTCGGTCCTTCCGGGCTCGTCAGAGCATGATGTTGATGGTCTTGGTTTCGGTGTAGCTGTAGAGCTCTTCGCGGCCCTCTTCGCGGCCGACCCCGCTCGATTTCATGCCGCCGAACGGCACACCGAGGAAGTGCGCGCTTGTCCCGTTTACCCAGATGTGCCCGGAGCGCACCTTGCGCGCCATCGTCAGGGCGTCCTTGATATCTCGCGTCCAGACCGCCGCCGTCAGACCGTATTCGGTGCCGTTGGCCATCTCGACGGCCTGCTCGAAACTGCTCCAACGCCCCACCGCGAGAACCGGGCCGAAAACCTCCTGCTGCCACAGGCGCAGCTTTGGCGTCACATCCGCATAAACGGTCGGCTCGATCCAGTAGCCTTTCGCAAAGCGCTCGCCGCCCGCCCGCTTTCCGCCGATCATCCGGCGCGCGCCGTCCTCGTCGGCGGCTTCGCAATGGGCGAGAATGCGGTGCATGTGGGCCTCGGAATTGACCGGCCCGATATCGGTCTCATCGCTCAGCGGATCGCCCATGCGAAGCGCGGCGACCCGTTCGACGAGCGCATCGAGAACGGCATCATGAATATCGTCATGCAACAGCAGCCGGCTCATCGACCCGCAGGACTGCCCCTGCCAGGAAAAGTTCATGCCCTGGACCGCCGCCGCGGCGATCTCCTGCGGATCACAGTCGGGAAAGACGATCATCGGGTTCTTGCCGCCAAGCTCAAGCGTAATGTTCTTGACCGCGACCTCGGCTGCCGCGCGCTGGATGGCGCGCCCGGTCACCGGGGAACCGATAAACGCGATCCGCTTGATGTCCGGATGACGCACGATTGCGTCACCGGCGGTGCGGCCGCTTCCGGTCACCACGTTGAAGACTCCCGCGGGCAGCGTCTCGCGGGCGATCTCCGAAATGATCATCGCGGAAAGCGGCGATGTCTCCGGCGGCTTGACGATGACCGCGTTTCCCGCGGCGAGCGCGGCGGCCGTGCGCGCGACCGCGAACATCGCCGGATGATTGAACGGGGCTATCCGCGCGACGACGCCATAGGGCTCGTGCAGCGTCATGTGGATGTTTCCGGGCGTCGCGGGGATCGTCTCGCCGCGCAGGTCAGGCGCGAGACCGGCATAGTAGCGCAGGCTCTCGACCGCCGTCGGCACGTCGATTGCCCGCATCGGCCGGATCGTATTGCCTGTATCGGCGACCTCGACATGCAGGATTTCGCCGGCCCGCGCCGCAATGGCATCGGCGAAACGGTTCATGATGCCGGCGCGCTCCATAGGCGTGCGCTCCGCCCATGCCGGCCATGCCGCTTCGGCGGCGGCGACCGCACGCTCGACATCCTGCGCGTTTCCCGCCGGAACACGCCCGATGACCTCCTCGGTGACCGGGCTGACCGAGCTATCCCATTCGCCGCTGACGCTTTCGACGAGTTCGCCGCCTATGAGCATCTTTTCGGCTTCGCACACGCGCACCATGCGCCTCTCCCATTTTCCGCAAGCTCTGGATGCTTGTTGCCTGCGGAAAGGGAAAGCGTCAAATATATATGTTTCGCCTGATTTATAGGGAAATGGCTATAGATTGACGCATGGCGACCGGGCGGTCTCGACCGAGGTCGCGACGTATTCCGCCTCAGACTTCCAGCCAGTCCTGACGTATTTCATTGTTGGACAGCAGTTCGTCCGGCGTCCCCTCGAAAACCATCCGGCCGTGCCCCATCACGTAGACACGATGCGAAACCCGCATGGCGATCACCAGCCGCTGCTCGACCAGAAGGATCGAAATGCCGCGCTTGGCGATTTCCTGCAAGAGTTCACCGATCCGTTCGACCATTTGCGGCGCCAGGCCTTCGGTGGGCTCATCGATCATGATCAGGTCGGGGTCGCCCATCAAGGTACGGCAGATGGTCAGCATCTGCTGTTCGCCTCCGGACAGCGCCCCGCCCGGCGCATCCGCGCGATCGCGCAATTGCGGAAACAGCCGCCAGGTTTCCTCGATGCTCCACCGGCCCTCCTTCTGGCCCGGCTTCAGGCCGAGCAGCAGGTTCTGCTCCACGGTGAGCGTGGGGAAGATCGCCCGCTCTTCCGGCACGTAGCCGATCCCGCATTTCGCGATGTCGTGCGGCTCGCGCCCGGCGATGTTCCGCCCCTTGAAAACGATTTCCCCTTCGGGCTTCGGATCGCCCATGATCGCTTTCAGGGTCGTGGACCGGCCGACACCGTTACGCCCGAGAATGCTGACGATCTCGTTGTCGCCAACCTCGAGATTGACGCCCTGAAGGATATGGCTCTTGCCGTAATAGGCGTGGAGGTCGTTAACTCCCAGCATCATGCAACCTCCGTTCCGAGATAGGCGCTTTGCACGTCCCGGTTGGCCTTTATGTTCTGTGGCGTGTCGGATGCGATGATCTCGCCATAGACCAGCACGGATATGCGGTCGGCGAGATCGAAAACCACGCCCATGTCGTGTTCGATCATCACAAGGGTCCGGTCTTCGGTAACCCGGCGGATCAGGGAAACCATATGCTCGGTCTCGGCGTGGCTCATCCCGGCTGTCGGCTCGTCCAGCAGCAGGATATCGGGGTTGCCGGCAATGGCGAGGCCGATCTCCAGTGCGCGCTGTTCGGCATAGGCGAGCACGCCTGCCGGCATGTTCCAGCGGTCGAGCAGGTTGATTTCGGTCAGAATCCGCTCGGTTCGGTCGCGAACGTCTGCGAGACGTTCGGCACTGCGCCAGAAGGAGTAGCGGTACCCCATCGCCCACAGCGTCGCGCAACGGATGTTTTCCCACACGCTCAGTTTCGGGAAGACGTTGGTGATCTGGAAGCTCCGTGACAGGCCGCGGCGGTTGATCAGTTGCGGCGCCATGCCGCCGATCTCCTCGCCATGCAGGCGGATGTTGCCGCCGGACGGGCGGTAATGGCCGCTTATGAGGTGGAACAGCGTCGATTTGCCGGCGCCGTTCGGCCCGATGATCGCATGCCGTTCTCCGGTCGGGATTTCCAGATCGACGCCGCGGATGATCTCCACCGAACCGAAATTCTTGTGCAGGTTCGCGAGTTCGAGCGCGTTATTGGACACGGTCATTGCGCCGCCCTCCGTGCAAGCGCGGCCGCAAGCGCCGCCTCATAGGCATCGAGCGCGGCGCGCCCGGTCCGCCGGAACAGCCACAAACCACCCACGAACAACGTCAGCGCGACCAGCCAGGCCAGCGGATTGTCGGCATTGAAGCTCACGCGGCCGAAGGTCATCTCCAGCCCGTCCGACGCATTCTGCGACAGTTGGTAGCTCATTTCGATCACCAGGCTCAGCCCGGCAACGGCGACCAGTCCCGGCACCAGGGCAAGGGCATACCGGGGCAGGACACGGTGCAACTGCCGCGCCTGCAACAGCGGCTGCTGGCGCGCCAGCAGGCCCGCTATCCCGCCGGGGACATAAAGCACCATGCCGACGAACAGCAGGCCGAAATAGAGCTGCCACACCCCGGTCACGTCGCTGAGCATCACTTGCAGGTAGATGACGAGGACCGCCCCGATGATCGGGCCGGCGAAATTGCCGACACCGCCGATGAAGGTCATCAGGATGACCGCGCCCGACTGCGCCGCTCCCATTTGCGAAAAATTCATGATCTCGAAATTGACCGCCGCGAGGCCGCCGGCGACGCCGGCGAAAAGGCCCGAAAGGCTGTACGCCATGAACCGTACCATCGTCGTGTTGTAGCCGACGAAGCGCACGCGGTCGGGATTGTCGCGCACCGCGTTGCAGATCCGCCCGAAGGGTGTTCGCGTCAGGGCATACATCAGGGCCGCCGCGACCAGGCACCATGCCGCTATGAGGTAATAGACCTGGATTTGCGGACCGAAACTCCAGCCGAAAAGATGGATCAGCTTGGTGCGGTTAATGGTGATGCCTTCCTCGCCGCCGAAGACATTGTGGAGGATGTGGGAACTCGATGCGACAAGCTCGCCGATGCCGAGCGTGATCATGGCGAACGCGGTTCCCGCACGCCGTGTCGCGACCGAACCGAATATGATCCCGAACAGCAGCCCGGTGGCCGCGCCGACGAGCGGGAAGACGAAGAGCGGCAGGGGCGCATCGGCGCCACGCGCTGCGTTGACCATGTGCGCGGTCAGGAAGCCGCCCAACCCGAAGAAGACAGCGTGGCCGAAGGAAAGCATCCCGGTCTGTCCGAGAAGCATGTTGTAGGACAGCGCGAAGATGACCGAGATTCCCATCAGGCACATGGTGCTGAGCGCCAGTCCCGAACTGAAGACATGCGGCATGATCACAAGAATCGCGGCTGCGACGATCCAGACACCGTAGGTGGCAAGGAAGCCCCCGCCTTGCCCCGACGGCAGGCCCGGAATCCGGTTTTGAGAAATCTCACTCATGATTCACGGGTCCCCATCAGTCCGCGCGGCCTGAAAATCAGGATCAGAACCAGCAGCAGGTAAGGCATGATTGGCGCGACCTGGGCCACCGTTACCGACCAGAGATCGCCGAAATACACCGCCAGGGGGCCGGTTCCGGTCAGTTGGCCGAAAACGCCGGCGAGCGATGCGTTGGAGGCGACGGCGAAGGTCTGCAGCAGGCCGATCAGCAGCGAGGCCGCAAAGGCGCCGCCGAGGGAGCCTAGGCCGCCCACCACCACAACAACAAACAGAATCGGGCCCAGCAGCTCGGCCATGTTCGACTGGGTGACGAGCGCCGGGCCGGCGAGGACGCCCGCGACCGCGGCAAGCGCCGCACCGACGCCGAAAACCAGCATGAAGATGCGGTCGACATTGTGCCCCAGCATGCCGACCATGCCGGGATGGCTGAGCGCGGCCTGGACGACGAGGCCGACGCGCGTCTTCTTCACGACGAGCAGCAGAGCCAGGAAAATGGCCACCGACATGAGCAACTGGAACATCTTGAATGCGGGATACTCGGTCGAAAAGGCGGTGAAGGCGGGAAAGTCCAGCGACGGCGGAACGCGGTAGTCCACCGGCAGCTTGCCCCAAACCATCTGCACCACCTCCTGGATGACGAAGGTGAGGCCGAAGGTGAACAGAAGCTCGGCGACGTGGCCGTGCTTGTGCACCTGGCGCAAGCCGTAGCGTTCCACCAGCATGCCGATACCGCCGACCAGCAACGGCGCCATGACCAGCCCCGGCCAGAAGCCGACACGCCGGCTGATTTCAAATCCGAAGAAGGCGCCCAGCATATAGAAGCTGGCATGGGCGAAATTGAGCACGCCCATCATGCTGAAGATGACGGTCAGGCCGCTGGCCATAAGGAACAGCAGCATGCCGTACAGCACGCCGTTTAGAGTTGATATGAAGACGATCTCAGACATGATCGAATCCCCCACTGCTGCGCGGCCCCGCCGAAGGAGGTCCGCATGCCGCCCAAGTTGACGCCGGGATCGCTCCCGGCGTCGAACGGAGCCTTACTCAGGCCGTTCCATTTTACAGGTGGTCGGCACGATGGTGTCCTCGACCGGAATGGTCGCCGACAGTTGCCAGCCCCAACCGGTGTTCTCCTCCTGGACCTGATCGTCACCGACCGGCGTCAGCGCGGAGATGAACAGCGGCTGGAAGAACTGGTGGTCATCCGCCCGCATGAAGCCCTCGTCTCCGCTCGCGAAGGTGTCGTACTTCTTGCCTTCAAGCTTGGGAGCGATGTCGACCGGGTTGGCGGAACCCGCCTCCTCGATCGCCTCGAAAAGCATGCCGGTCAGGTTGAACATGCGCGGATAATAGACCGGTGCATCCGAGAAACGCGTCATGAAGGCCGACGCGGTCTCCTTCATCGGCGCATGATCGAGATTGTTGATGCCTTCCGTGATCTGGAACACCTTGTTGTCCAGACCGGCCTGCGCGACGGCGGTCGGGCCGCCGGCGCCGCCGGCATAGAAGGTGTACCAGTCCACATCCAGCCCGGCATCGCCCGCGGCCTTGATCAGCAGTGCGAGGTCCTGCCCCCAGTTGCCGGTGATCACGGTGTCCGCGCCCGACGCCTTGATCTTGGCGACGTAGGGCGAGAAGTCGGTGACCTTGACCAGCGGGTGAAACTCGTTGCCGACGATCTCGATGTCGGGACGCTTTTCCTTCAGCTTGGCTTCCGCCGTCTCCGCGACGGAATGGCCGAAGGAGTAGTCCTGCGAGATCAGGTAGACCTTCTTTACGTCATCCTTGTCCTTGATGAAGTTCGCCAGCGCCTCGAGTTTGATGTCGACATTGGCGTCGAAGGCGAAGTGCCAGTAGTTGCACTTGTCGTTGGTCAGCGACGGGTCGATGGCCGCGTAGTTGAGATAGACCACCTCCTTGCCGGGATTGCGCTCGTTGTGCTTGGACACGAAGTCGGTGATTGCGGACGCCACCGACGAGCCGTTGCCCTGGATGATAATGCGCACGCCCTGGTCGATCGCCTTCTGGATCTGCACCAGGCTGGCCTGCGGATCGAGCTTGTTGTCGTATCCGACCAGCTCGACCTGCATGCCCATCACGCCGCCGTTTTCGTTGACGTTGTCCGTGATGAACTTGAGCTGGTTCATGCCGATCTGCCCGATGCTGGCGGCACCGCCGGACAGCGGATCGACATAGCCGATCTTGATGGTTTCTTCCGCTGCCGCGTGCAACGCGGTCGCACCGAACAGCGACAGCGCAATCGCTGTCGAGGCAAACAATTTCTTCATGGTACTCCTCCTCATTCCGACAGCGGGTTATCCGCTGCCTTCAATACCGGGCACCCTCCCCCGCTGACCGCTCCCGTCACATCCTCCCGGGATGACGGCCGGGCGGGAAACTGCCCCAATAACCGGTCAAAGACCGGCTATCCCTTTGCCGAAAACGCCGGGGCCTCCACCCCCGCGCCAGCAAGCTCCTGTTCGGCCTGGGCGAGGCCGTAATCCGGCACCGTTTCGCCCGAGCGATCACTGATCCGGTCCCACGCCTCAACGACCCGCTCGGCAGCGTCCGCGCCCCCGCCGATCTGCACTCCGTTCGTCAAGGTGATGTTCGCCCGCGCGAAGTGCCCGGCGCCGGCACACAGGATCGCCCGCGTCGGCGCGTCGTCGCCGACCAGCGCAAGCAATCCCTCGCTGACGAGTTCCGGAGAAAGCCGCTGCAGCGCTTCGGGAGAAAGCAGTTCCTCCGTCATCTGCGTCGCCGCCGTCGGCGCCAGGCAGTTCACGCGGATGCCGTATTTGTCGCCCTCCAGCGCCAGCGTCTGCATCAGGCCGACCAGCGCCATCTTGGCGGCGCCGTAGTTCGACTGGCCGAAATTGCCGTACAGGCCGGACGAGGACGTCGTCATGACAATGCGGCCGTGACCCTGCTGACGCATGATCTCCCAAACGGCTTTCGTGCAAATCACAGAGCCCATCAGATGGACATCAATGACGAGGCGGAAATCCGCCAGATCCATCTTCGCGAAGGACTTGTCCCGCAGGATCCCGGCATTGTTGATCAGGATGTCGATGCGGCCGAATGACGCCATGGCGCGCTGCACCATTTCAGCGACCTGCTGCTCGTCGGTAACCGAGGCAGCAAAGGCGATCGCCTCGCCGCCGCTGGAGTTGATCTCGTCTGCGACACGTGAGGCGCTTTCTCCATCCATGTCGTTGACGACGATCTTGGCGCCGAGACCGGCCAGCGCCAGCGCATGACTCCTGCCCAATCCCCCGCCAGCGCCTGTGACGATCGCAGTTCGATCGCGCAACTCCATCATTCGATTTCTCCTTGCGTCAATTTCATTCACTCACTAGTGAATTAGCGTCTTTCTTGCAAGCGTTTCGTCGCCCTCGGACGCCCGATTTGCGCAGGTTTTGAAGACCCGGAATCGCGGCCCCGCCCGATGACGGCTCAGACATCCTTTTCCTCTTTCCGCTTTCCGCAAACCGCCAGAAATCCCGCCGCCATGAAGCTTGCCATGCGCTCCTTGACCGCGACGAAATCATCCGACTTGCACAGCCCTCCCGAGAGCTTGTCGATGCGGCCGGTCCTCGCCAGCGTGAGCATCAGCGCGCCCGTCACGAAGTGGTATCCCCAGAAGATGTCCTCCTCGTCACAACCGGGCAGCGCTTTCTTCAGAAGATCGATAAGACGCAGGACAACCGGATCGAAATGCAGGTCCATCATCTCGGCACCCCACTCGGGCGTGTTGGCCACCTGGGCGCCGAGAGCGGCGTAGTTTTTCCAGCGTTCCCCGCCCTCGATATAGAGATCGAGGTCAGTATCGAGAAAGGCGCGAAGCGCTCCCTCGACCGTCGGCTTGCCATCGCTTGCCTTTTCGTACTCGTCCAGCGCCTTCATGCGCCGCTCGCTCGTGACAACGGCACGGCGGGCGAAAACGGCGTCGAAGAGCTTCTTCTTGTCGTCGAAATAGTAGTTGATCAGCGTGTGGTGGACGCCGACACGCTTGGCGACGTCCTTCAGCGTGACGCCATACAATCCGTGCTGCGAGAACAGATACTCGGCGGTGTCGAGAATCTGCTCGATCGTCTCCGCCCGCCGCTCTGCCTTGGTCGGACTTTTGCGCGGTGATTTCTTCTCGGTGGACAAACCGGGGCCTTTCTTCTTCGGTGCTGCGGGCCGGGCGTCCATGGCAACAAGTTCGCTCATTGACAGCCATACTCCGCTCGGAGGCGCATCTTATCGATCTTGCCTGTCGGTGCCACCGGCATGGTCTCCAGGCGAATGACAGCGTCGGGAATCCACCACGGCGCCACGCGCCCGTTCAACGTGCCCAGGAGGTTCTCGTCGCTGATCGTTTGCTCCTTTCGGGTCTCGACGAGCAACAGCGGCCGCTCGCCCCATTTGGGATCGGGCCGGCCGATGACCGCCGCGAGCGACACTTCCGGCAAAGCCCCGACAATGGCCTCGATTTCGGCCGGGTTGATCCATTCCCCGCCCGACTTGATCAGATCCTTGGAGCGGCCGGTGATCATCAGGTTGCCCTCGTCATCGACCCGCGCGAGGTCGCCCGTATCGAACCATCCGCCGGCGTCGGTCGCCGGCTCGTCGAAGCCGAGATATCGCTCGATCACCGCCGCACCGCGGACCCGCAGATGGCCTTCGGCATTGCGCTGCTCCGGCAGTGCGTTCCCCTCATTGTCGGTCAGGAGCAGGTCCACGCCGATGGCGGGCCGGCCGGACAGGGCCGCCTTTCTCGCCGGATCTCCGGGGATCGCCATCGTGCCGGATGGCGAGAGCTCGGTCATGCCCCAGCTGGTCTGCACCGTCACGCCAAGGCGGCGCTCAAGCCTCTCCATCAGGGCCGGCGGCAACGGCGCTCCACCGACGAGAATCCGCTGCAACGAGGGCAGTTCCCCGCCGCAGGCATCCAGGTGATCGACCAGGCCGAGCCAGACCGTGGGAACGCCCACGGCGAGGGTAACCTGTTCCGCGGCGATGAGGCTGGCGAGGTGCGCCCCGTCGGCCTGACGGCCCGGCAGGACCAGCTTCGCCCCGACTGCGGGAGCGGCAAAGGGCAGACCCCATGCGCTGGCATGAAACATCGGCACGACGGCCAGCACCGCGTCCGCGCAAGTGATGCCGAGAACGTCCGTCTGCAGAAGCCGCAGCGTGTGAAGGTAGCTTGACCTATGGGTGCAGGTAACGCCCTTCGGCGCCCCGGTCGTACCCGACGTGAAACAGAGACCGGAAGGCGCATTCTCATCGAACTCGCCCCAAGCGGGCTCTTCTTCCTGTGCAGCTGTTTCCGGCTCCAGCGCGGCAATCGACAAGCCGCCGCGGTGGCCTTGCCACGCGCCTGCCGGTCCGTCGACGACAAGGACATGCCGCACGGCCGGAGCATGGTCCGCGATCTGCCCGGCAAGCGGCGCGAGGTCGGCGCTGACGATCAGCACCTGCGCCCCCGATTGCCGGAGCATCGCGCCACTCTGCTCGGCGGTCAGGCGGGGATTCAGCGTATGGCATGCCGCGCCCATGCCCATGATCGCATACCATGCCTCGAGATGTGCCTGGGTATTCCAGGCCAGCGTTGCCACACGGGACGCATGGCCGACGCCAAGCCCGAGAAGGATCGCGGAGACACGTTGTGCCCGCTCCATCAGCGCCGCGTAGCCAACCCGGCATGCATTGCCATCCGGCTGCCCGGTCACCACCTGCGCGTCGGGATGCCACTTCGCGGCGTGCCGAAGGAACTTGTCCAGCGTCAGCCCGAAGTGCTGCATGGCACCGTCGGTCATATTCTCGGCCACAGGCATGAATTGCTGCGTGTTCACGTGTCTCTTTCCGCCTCTCCCGGCCGCGGTTCGCGGCGCTCGTGCTTCAAACTCGCGCGCCGCATGGCGGATCGACATTCACTAACACCGGTGTGAATGACGTTCCAGACTGCTGGCGCGAAAGCCGCCATCTCACCGATGGACCTCGAACAGCCCCGCCGCACCCATGCCGCCGCCCACGCACATGGTGACCACGACGTATTTCGCACCGCGGCGCCGGCCCTCGATCAGGGCGTGCCCGACGAGCCGCGCACCGGTCATGCCGTATGGGTGGCCGACGGAGATGCCGCCGCCGTTCACGTTGTAGATGGCGGGATCGATGCCGAGATGATCGCGGCAATAGAGCGCCTGCACGGCGAATGCCTCGTTCAGCTCCCAAAGGCCGATATCACCAACCGTCAGTCCGTGCTGCTTGAGCAGTTTCGGAACGGCATAGATCGGCCCTATGCCCATTTCCTCGGGCGGACAGCCGGCCACGGCCATGCCGCGATAGGTGCCGAGGGGCGTCAGGCCGCGTTTTTCGGCCAGCTTCGCCTCCATTACGATGCAAGCCGAGGCTCCGTCGGACAACTGGCTTGCATTGCCGGCAGTGATCACGCCTCCCTCGAGCACCGGCTTGAGACCGGCCAGCGATTCCAGCGTTGTCTGCGGCCGGTTGCCTTCGTCGCGGTCGAGCGTCACCTCCCGCTGCGAAACCTCCCCGGTTTCCTTGTCCTTGACCATCATCGTCGCGGAGATCGGGACAATCTCGTCATCGAAGCGGCCGCTCTCCTGCGCCTTCGCCGTGCGCTGCTGCGACTGCAGCGCGTACTCGTCCTGCGCCTCCCGGCTCACGCCGTACTTCCCGGCGACGAACTCGGCCGTTTTCAGCATCGGCATATAGGCATGGGCCGCGTTGGCGACCACGTTCGGATCGGCCTCCTCCTGAACCCATCCGAAGTAGCGATCCTGGACCGCCGAAATGTTCTCCTGGCCGCCGGCCGCCACGACATCCATGCCGTCGACCATGACCTGCTTGGCCGCCGTCGAAATCGCCATGAGGCCGGAAGCGCACTGGCGGTCCATGGTCTGACCGGAAACGCCGGACGGAACGCCCGCCGCGAAAACCGAATTGCGCGCGAGGTTCATGCCGGCGGTTCCCGCGCCGAGCACCGTGCCGAGAACGAAGTCCTCGATTTCTCCGGCCTCGATTCCGGCGCGCTCGATCGCATGTTTCAGGACATGGCCCGTCAGCGTCGGGGATTTGATCGCGTTCAGGCTGCCGCGATACGCCTTGCCGATCCCGGTGCGCGCTGTGCTGACGATGACTGCTTCTCTCATTTGCTGTTCCTCCAAAACCCTATGTCGAAAGCGCCGGCGGCAGCGGCGGCGACGCAATGCCGACATTCCAGTTCCAGGGAATGTCACCGGCCGCACGGCGTCGCCGCACCACTTCCTCGTGCAATGAAACCGCGCCCGGGAACGGATCGCCCGAGGCTTCCGGCCCATCGGAAAAACGCATCCAGAAACCATCCCCCGCGTGAGGCCGCCAATCCGGCTGGCCTGCCGAAGCGGGTTTTCCCGATGCGGCGAACGACGCCCAGTAATCCGCCATTGCACCGGACAGCGCGCGCTCGCTTTCGCTTGACGGGATGCGAGGCCAGAGCGGCGGCGTCCAGTCCAGCGTGCCGAACACGTAGGGGATCTCGCTGGCATGAAAGGCGTGCAAGCCGGCCTGCGTGGCGGCCGGATAGGCATGATCGAACAGGTAGAGATAGACGGGCGCCCCAAGCGCTGCCTGTCCCGCCGCCAGTTGCTCGGCTGTCCACCCATACATGGCGTCGCGGATCGCGGCGAGGACGCTCTCTTCGATGTCGTTCGACGGATAGAGCCGGAGGAAATCGCCGGCCAGTTCGCCGTAGCGGCCGCGAATGGCGACCTCGTAGCGCTCGGCACTTTCGGGCATCTCGGGTGCCAGGAAGCGCAGCGACCGGATCTCGCCGCCGGTGAATCCCGCCAGCAAGGGCACCGGCGCCTGCTCGCCACGCTCGAAGACCTCGACGATCTGTCGCGGCAACAGCCGGCCGTCGACGGTTCCGGAGGGCGAGTATCGCGCCTCCATCGAAGCCGCGGCGAGCTCGAGCGCGTCCATCGCCCTCAGTTCGTCGATGCCGTTCGCACCCACGGCCGCCACGAGCCGCTCGCCCGCCGCCTCCGCCGGTTCCTCGCCGTGACGCTCCAGCCTCAGTTGTGGTGTCGAGATCGCATAGCCGCTTTGCGCGATCGCCTTGGCAAACAGGCCGCGCGCACGCGGCGCGCACATCAGGTAGAGCACGCTCAAGGCGCCCGCCGACTCGCCGGCGATGGTCACATTGTCCGGATCGCCGCCGAAGGCCGCAATGTTGTCCCGCACCCATTCCAGCGCGGCAATCTGGTCGAGAAGCCCGTAATTCCCGGAAACGCCATCGGGGGATTCCGCGCTCAGTGCGGGATGCGCAAGATATCCGAACACGCCCAGCCGGTAGTTGATCGAAACGACAACGATGCCGCGCCGGGCGAGTTTCGCCCCGTCATAGAACGGCTCCGAGCTGCCGCCCCAGATCAGCGAGCCGCCATGGATCCAGACGAATACCGGCGCACCGCGCGCGTCCTGCGGCGTCCAGACATTGAGGTTGAGGCAATCGTCGCCCATCGCGGCAAGGTCGCCGGCATAGATGCTGCCGCGCCGCCGGGGCGGCTGGGGGCATGCCGGGCCGAATTGCGAGGCGTCGCGCACACCGTCCCAGGCCGGAACCGGGCGTGGCGCCTTCCATCGGTCCGGGCCGGCGGGAGGCAGCGCATACGGAATTCCCCTGAATATCCGCAGCCCCTTTTCCACTGCCCCCCGCACCGCCCCCGCGGGACAGCGAATGACGGGACCGGCGTCTTCTTCGTTCATCGTCGCCATCTCAGTGAATTGCCGCATGGAGGATTTTCTCGGCTGTCGCCTCGGCCCGCGCAAATTCGGCGACGATCGTGCCGCTCTTCGCGACGAGGATGCGATCGGAAAGGTCGAGGATTTCAGGCAGGTAGGAGGAGATCAGGATCACCCCCGCGCCGCTTTCGGCGAATTGCCGGACGATCTGGCGGATTTCCGCGATGGCGCCGACATCGACGCCGCGCGTCGGCTCGTCGAAGATCACCAGTTTCGGCTGCTGGACCAGCGACTTGGCGATCACGACCTTCTGCTGGTTTCCCCCCGACAGATACAGAACCGACTGGTCGACGCCGATGCTGCGGATCGACAGCCGGTCCTCCCAGTCTTTCGCAACCTGCCGCATCTTGCGAAGCGGAGCGAGCAGTTTCCGCCGGCCGTGCTTGGCGAGCCATCCGAGCCCGATATTGTCGGCGACGCTCATCGTGTCGAAGAAGCCGTCGAACTTCCGGTCTTCGCTGACATAGGCGATGCCGTCGGCGACCGCCTGTGCCGGCAGGCTGTAGCGCACCTCCCGCCCGTCGAGCCAGACCCGCCCGCCGCCGAAATTGCGCTTGGTATGACCCATGATGACCTTGGCGACCTCGCTCCTGCCGGAACCGATCAGGCCGGCGATGCCTGTAATCTGTCCCGGGAAGACGGAGAAGGACATGTTGTTGACCATGCTTCCCATGCGGATGTTTTCCACACGCAGGACCGGCAGGGCGGAGCGCACGGCATGCTTCGCCTTCGGCGCCTGAAGCTCTTCCTTCAGTTCCTCGCCGATCATGTGGTTGATCAGCCGATTGCGGTCGAAATCCCGGGCCGGGCCGGTGACCATCAGGCGCCCGTTGCGCAGGACCGATATGCGGTCCGCGTAATTCAGCGCCTCTTCCAGCGCATGCGAGATGAAGATCATCGCGACGCCGCTTTGCTGTAGCGATTTCATCAGGTCAAACAGATGGTCGGTCTCTTCCGGCGTGAGGGCAGCGGTTGGCTCGTCGAGAATGATCACCCGCGCCTCGTTGAGCACGGCGCGGGCGATTTCCACCATCTGCCGCTTGGCCGTCGAGAGCGAGCCGGCGAGCTGCGACGGATCGACCTTGAAATTGAGCCGCTGCAACACCTGGCGGGCCGCGTTTCGCACCCTGCGCACCGAGTTGAACGTGTTCTCCCGGCCGAGCACCATGTTCTGCGCAACCGTCAACTGCGGCACCAGGCTGGTTTCCTGGTAAACCATCGAGATTCCGAGCCGACTCGCATCTTTCGGCGCCGAAAGACTGACGACCTCGCCGTCGATTCTCAACACGCCGTCCGTCGGCGTGATGACGCCGGCGATCAGCTTGCAGAGCGTCGATTTCCCCGCCCCGTTCTCACCGGCAAGCGCGTGGATTTCGCCGGGATAGAGTTCGAAATCCGCCTCCTCCAGCGCGTTGATGCCGCCGTAGCTCTTGGTGACGTTTTCGAGACTGATGATCGGCGTGCGGCTCATGCGACGTCACTCCCCGGCAGAAGGCGCAGCAACTCGCCGCTCGCCCTGCTCACCGCGATGACATCCCCGTTCCAGGCTACCGCGTCGCTGATCGCATGGCGCGTTCCATTCGCGCGCGAATGGGCCGAACCCGTGGGAACCAGACTGTGGTCTGTTTCGATGATCAGACCGTAGGAAAAGGACGGAGCCCACGGCTTGATCTCGCCGAACAGCCGCGTCGCACCGAGCTCGATCGGAAATTCATGGCTGAACTCGGGATTGGTGCGCGGCGATATCCAGTGACGCGGTTCGATCTTCGCCTTCATCTCGGCAACGAAGTCCTTTTCCGTTTTCAGGAAGTCGATGAGGGGATCGCGCCTCGCAAGGCAGGAGATCAAGTAGCCGGTTTCCGACCTGCGGATGCGTCCGAGATAGGCCGGGTAGCCGCATTGCCGCGGCCTGTCCGACAGATCGACAATGCTCGCTCTCTCGAACAGGCTGACGAGCGGATTGCCGGATGCGTCGAGCGCCACGCCCATCGGGCAGTGCAGCCCGCCCGCAAGTAACCGTGCCTCGCCATTCCTGCCGACAGCCACGATGCGCCCTCGCCTCGTCTCGTCCCACGGCGCAAGCGACAGAACGTCGTCGCCAGGCGCATAACCATTGTCGACGAAGGCGATCTCGTTGTCCGACAGGAAGACACAATCGGCAACCGGGCCGAGGTCAGCCGGCAGCGTCCACGTTTCCGTATCCGCGCCGGTCCGGTCGCGCACAGCGAAACCGCCGCCCGCCAATCCGATGCAAACCAGGCCCTCGGGGCCGGCGCACAACGCGGTGACGGGGTGCCCGAATTCGAACCAAAGCTTCGGTTTCGCTTCCCATTTTTCCAGCGCGAAGACCTTGTTGCCCGCGCTGAACAACAGCACGGCGCCGCCCACGACGCAGAGCGCCTGCGGCGCATCCACGGCCATGCTCGCCGCATCGTCGAGCCGCGTATTGGGACCGAGCACGCCTTCCAGCGTCATTGCGGGCGGTTCGTGTCTTCGGGAACGGAACAGCATGCCTATCCCCTCCCCCAGTAGCTCGCGGGACCGGTCCAGCGGTTGTCCGCGTTCTCCAGCGGAATCCGGCCGATCTTGTTATTGGTCACGCCGCCCATGTAGAGCGCCCCTGCGTGTTCCCGCATCGACGTGATCATGTAGAGCGGCCCGTCCGGCGCATCCCAAAGCGCGTCCGCGATTTCGCCTTTAGCGGTTATCTTCAGCACGCCGCCGATGTTGAGGTTGCCGAACAGCCAGTTGGTCGGCGGCACGCGTTTGGTCATGCGACGGCGCAGGCCCGGATATTTCATGGCCTGGTCGATGATCGGATTGCGCATGCCGGCGAGAGCGACCCAGTAGCCGCTATCGGAAGCCCTGTTGATGTTGTCCGGATAGCCCGGCAGGCCGTCGAGGAAGATGCGGGGACCGGCGGACAGGTTCGCCAGGTCGAAGATCAGGATCGAGCAGTCCCAGGTGCTTGCGACGAGCAGATGGTTGCCGTCATGCGTCACGCACACGCCGTTCGGAAAAACGAGGTTATCGCAGACCGTTCGCGTTCTCCGCGAAGCCGGGTCGTAACTGAGCAAGCGTCCGTTGGGACGTCCTTCGAGAAGGTCCAATCCCCAGTTCTCGATGTCATACCGTTTGGTGGCATCAGTGAAATAGATCGTTCCATTCGGCGCGATATCGAGATCGTCGGCCATGCGGATCGTCGTGTCGTCCTGGACACTGAACAGGCTGCGCCCGGTCTGGTCGGTCAGGAGTTCGACGGCACCGGCCTTCGTGACCCGCAGGAGTCCCATTCCCGCGACACAGGTCACGATACGGCCCTCGGCATCGAAGGCCAGCCCGAGCGGACGACCGCCGATCTTCGCGACCACGCTAACCTGCGAATAATCCGGCGGCGCGAGCCGAAGGATGCGCCCGTCGCGATTGCCGCAATAGAGGTAGCCGTCCTCGTCAAGGATCACGTCTTCCGGACCGTCCAGCTTGCCCGATGCCAGGACCTCCGCGTCGCGCAGCTTGGGACGAATTTCGTGCGGCATCAGCCCCGCCATGCCCTTGACGCCGCTGACCTCGACCCGAACCGGGTCGAGATAGGTGGACGCCAGCAGGCGATGGCGGTTCTTGCGGAACTTCACGTCGACGGCCAGTATGATGATGATGATCGCGCCCATGCTCATCTGGACGAAGTCGCCGCGGTAGCCGGCATTGATCATCACGTTGTTCAACAGGTAGATCGTCGCGAAACCGACCAGGACCGAGATCACGGCCCCCCGGCCGGGGACGAAACCGCCGAGACCGACCACCAGTGCGGTCAGGGCAAAGAACTCCATGCCGATACCGGTATCCGAGCCAACGCTGTTCTGCCGCGCCGCGTAGATGAAACCGGAAAGCCCGACGATCAGGCCCGTCAGCACATAGGCGAGGAAGATTGTGACCTTGACCTGGATGCCGCCGTGCCGCGCGGCCTTGCGGTTTCCGCCGACCGCCAGGATGTGCCAGCCGAACCGCGATTGCCGGAACATCACGAACACGCCGGCGGCGACCAGGAGCAACGCCCAGAACCCGATGGGCAGCGTCATGAACCGCTCGAAACCGATCCAGTCCCACACATCGTCCATCCGGGCGCTTGTCGAGATTTCAACCAGCCGCGCCTGGGAAGCCAGGGTGTAGAGCCCCCGCACCGTGATCATCGTGCCGAGCGTGGTCAGCAGCGCGCCGCAACCGATCAGGCCCGCAAGAATACCGTTGACCGCGCCGATGAGGGCGCCGGTCACCAGGCTCGCCATCACCACCACGGGGACCGGAAGGCCGAGTATGTGAAAGCAGTACAATGCCACAAACGCCGACATCGCGAAGTTCGAGCCGACGGAAAGATCGATCCCGCCGACCGCGACGACGATCAACAGCGCCAGCACCACCAGGCCGCCGTCGGTCGCGTACTGGGCGAGGTTGCGCAGGTTGGCCGCGCCGAAATAGTCGTCTGTCGTCGCCAGGATGCCGCCGATCACGCAGATGAACGCGATGAACGGTATGGCGCTTTCCACCCAGCCTTTGGACAGCACGTCGGCGATGATACGTCGCGGCGAAAGGACGAAGAGCGGAACCGGCTGTTTCGGCAGGCTGGCGAAATCGAACGGAAGGGACATGGCGGCCTGTGGCTGAGAAGCGAGGGGTTCCGCGACACGCCGCGGACGCCCCCCTTTTGAACGGATAACGAAGCCCGTCCGGTTACATTTTCCAGCACAGGCCGGGGTCGTAGGAGTCGCCCGCCTTGATGATCTTCAACGGCGACTCGACAGACAGCATCCCGCCATCCGAGGCCACTGCGCCCTGCAGCAGAAGATCGATCATCGTGCCCGCGTCGCGGCCTTGCCCGTCGGCGTCGTAGCTCCAGATTCGGTCCTGAATGCCGTCCTCGATCGCCTTGCATGCGACGTCGTCGCCACCGCCCGTCGAATAGACGAGAACGTCGTCGGCCTTGCCCGCGTCCTTGACGGCATTGCCGGCGCCCATCGTATGGACGTCCCAATGGCCGAAAATGGCGCAAAGGTCGGGATGCTGCTGCAGCACGGTGGCGGTGATCTGGCGGGCCTTTTCCGGCTCCCAGTCGGAGGCCTGGTTCGAAACCACCTCGATCTCCGGGTGCTGCTCGAACACCTTGAAGGCCGCGTCGTTCATGATCACGCTGTCGGCCGCGGTGAGCTGGCCCGGGATGATCGCGACCTTGCCCGACTTGCCGCTGCCGGCGCCGCATTCCGCGACGATGTCCTCGGCGATCTCGCGACCGATGCGTTCCCAGTTGGCGCCGACGAAAGCCGATGACGGCTGGTTGGACTGCAGGTTGATCTGCAGCACCTTGATGCCCTGCGATTCCGCCTGCTTGATCTGACGCGCCAGGAGCTGGACCGTAGGATTGTGCACAACGAGGACATCCGGCTTGTCGGAGATCGCCTTGGCGAGCAATTCAGACATGACGGCCGTATTGAAGGCGGCATCGCGAATGTCGATCGTGTAGCCAAAGACATCGGCGTGCTCGCGCATCCGGCGCGCCCAGCCTTCCGTCAGCGAGATGCCCATGGTGATCGGAACGAAGATCACCTTCTTGCCGGCGATGTCGGTGTCGGCCTGCGCCGCCGAAGTGGCGCCCGCCGCGATGCATGCTCCCATGACAACGCCGCTTACGGCGTTTCGGAACTTGGTTCCCAGCTTGTACAACATGTTCTCCTCCTGTGTTGTTACAGCATTCTCAAAGATCGCCGATCGTGTCGGTCTCGGTGTCTCGCGGATTCAGGTAGTTGTCGGCGACGATCGCGGTGAGCAGGACAAGCCCCTTGAGAACGTCCTGCGTCTGCGTCGTGAAGTTGAGAAGCGTCATTCCGTTGCGCAGGATCGCGATCAGCGCGACTCCGATGATTATGTTGCGCACGCCGCCGCGTCCGCCGCGAAGCGGAATGCCGCCGAGCACGACCGCCAGGATGACGTCGAAAAGAAGCGTGCCGTTGGTTACCGTGCGGAAATCGACCGTGCCGCTGGCCGCCGACGTCACCAGCCCCGCCAGCAGCGCGGTCAGCGCCGCGAACACATAGACGACGATCAGCGTCGTGCGCACCGGAAGGCCCGTCAGCCGCGCGGCCTGGAAGTTGTCGCCCATGGCTCGGATCGTTCGCCCGGCAGCGGATCGCCGCAGCAGGAACCAGCTCGCCGCAAGCGTCGCAATCATCAGGACGACCGGCGTCGAGACCCCGGGCACCATGTTTCCGGACAAGAAGACAACGGCGGGATTCGACTTCGGCAACAGCAGCAGGAACTCGCCGCGCAGGATCGCGAAGCGGAACAGCCCGGTAATGAACATCGCCGATGCGAGCGTCGCCAGGATTGCCGGGATTTCGACATAGGCGATCAGCCACGCATTCATCAAACCGATGGCGGTCATCGCCGCGACGGCGAGCAGCAGCGCGGCAGGCGCGGGAACGTCCGCGACGATCAGGATACTGAAAGTGGTCGCGCCGCCCACCATGGCCGCGATCAGCGACAGGTCGAGCCCACGCGAAATGATGACCACCGCCATGCCGCAGCTCAGGATCACCAGAGAAGCCGAATTCGACAGGATGACGCGGAAATTCCCGACTGTGGCAAATCCGTCGACCGCGACCGAAAAGAGAACAATGAGCGCGGCCGTGACCGCGATCACCACGATCTCGAGCAGCCTGCCCCCGCGCAATCCTCCGGTCAGCCTCGCCCCCAGTTCAGCCATTCAGCCGGGCCTCCCCCACCATGCGTCCGACTTCCGGGGCACCGCTCGCCTGGAGGATCTCGCGCGCCTCGTCGGGGCTCGCGATCTCGAGGGACAGGTCTTCCAGGATACGGCGGATCTTGAGGACCTGCGCGGCGCAGGAGGTGGCCAGCAAGCCCTTGCCAAGAAACAGACTGTCCGCCAGTCCGACGCGTACATGGCCGCCCATGATGGCCGCGAGCGCGGCAAGCGAGACCTGGTGCCGGCCGGAGGCGGCGACGGAGAACTCGTAACCGTCTCGACCGAAAAGCCGGTCGGCGGTGCTCCGCATCAGGTAAACGTTTTCGGGATCACTGCCGAGACCGCCGGCGGCACCGAAATGGAACTGGATGAACAGCGGATCCCGCGCCAGGCCCTCATCGATGAAATGCGCCAGATTGTAGAGGTGGCTCGGGTCGTGGCATTCGAACGCGATACGCGCGCGACCTGCGTGATCGAGTTGCGAAAGGATCGCCTTGATGTCGCGGAACGTGTTGCCGAGGACGAGGCCGTCGGACTCTTCGACAAACGCCTTTTCCCAACCGTGTTTCCACTCGGAAATGCCCCTGGCGGCCTTCCTGAACGAGCGGTTCATCGCCCCCATTTCGATCGTGCAAAGCTCGGGGCGCGCGGAAAGCGGATAGGCGAGACGTTCGTCGAGCGGGAGCGAAGCGCTGCCGCCCGTGGCAACCGAAATGACCGCATCCGTTCGGGCCGCGATCGCCGGAACGAACTGTTCATAGATCTCCGGATCATGCGCCGGGCTGCCGTCGGCGGGATCGCGGGCATCCAGATGCAGGACCGAAGCCCCTGCCCGCGCCGCATCGACCGCCTGCTGCGCGATCTGCTCGGGAGTGACAGGCAGAAACTCCGACATGGTGGGGGTATGCACCGCCCCCGTCACGGCGCAGGATATGATAACCTTGCGCCGGCCGGTCTTCACGCCGCGGCCTCGCGCGCAATCGCAACCGGGGCAATGCGGTGCGCGGCGGCTGTAACGCCGTCCGTCAGGCCAGTATCCTTCACCGGCACGGGCACACCTGCCTCACGGCGGCGCAGGCCTTCGACACAGAACATGAATTCCTCCCCCCGAACGCCGTGGATGCACGCGTTCGATAGCGAGGAGGTTAGCCCGGCAAATCGGCCGGACATATGTGTTTGAAGGCTATAAAATCCAAAAAGATGTGTATGGTATCCACACCAAACGGGTATCAAGGGGGTGTGGCATGGCGCGAGACGCATTCAGCGCGACGGTAGAATTGCTGGAAAAGATCGGCCACGACGCTGCCGAAACAGAGGTCGACGCCGTGATGGGCGAAATCGAGGATTCCGCGAAAACCGAAGGCCGCGCGGAGGCCTTCGGCAGGCTGCAGCCTGCGCTCAGGCTGATCCGGCAGTCGCTGCGCGACAGCACGCTGTCGGAAAAAGGCCTCAGCCTGTTCATCGACACCACGCACGACCTGTCGAAAACGCTGGAACTGCAGGGGCTGTTCCGGACCATCGTCGCGCGGGCACGCAATCTCGTCGGCGCGAACATCGCGTGGGTGACGATCCTCGACGACGAAAGCGGCCTGTTTCGCACCGTCGCGGCGGAGGGCTACCTTTCGCCGGCGACGACCGGCATGACGAGCCGGTTCGAGTATGGCGCCGTCAGCCTGATCATGGAATCGAAGAGCTTTTTCGACACGCAGGACTATCTGAACGACAAGCGTTTCAAGCACCTGCCGGAACTCGACCGCATATTCGAAACCGAGAACATCGTCTCGCTCGCCGGATTTCCGATCCTGTCCGAGGGCGAGGTACACGGCTTCCTCTTCGTCGCCGACCGCTACGCCCGAAAACTGAGCGGACGGGAAATCTCGGTGCTGGGCTCGTTCGCGCTGCATGCGGGCGTGGCGATGCGCAACGCCAATGCCTTTCGCCTGCTGTCCGAAGCGCTTGACGAGGCCCAGCGCAACCGCAACGCACTCATCGAGCACATCCAGCGCGTGGAAACGTCCGCAGCGGCCCATGACGAGATGACCTCGCTGCTGGCGGCGGGCGGCGAGATGCAGAAATTCCTGCAACGCATGGCGAACCAGATCGACGGCGTCATCTTCCTGATCGATCACGACCTCGATATCGCAGAGGAGTTCGTCTCCTCTTCCTATCGCGGGCAACTTGCCTCCGACCTGAAGGACAGCGCGTTCGAACCGACGCCGCTGATCAGCGCGACGTCGCAATCGCGGCATACCGGCCGATCGGTGATCATGACGAACACGCCGGAGGAGCAGTGCCGGGTAATCGCCCTGCATGGCGGCAGCGGGCGCGGAGAATGCCTTGTCGTGTGCCACCAGGGCGAACTCGACGCGATCGAAATCCGAAACCTGGAGCGCAGCGCCGTCGCCCTGTCGATTGCCCGGCTCTGGAACGAGAAACGCGAAACGGAAAAACTGATCGCCTCCTCCACCCTGCTTCGCCACCTGGTTCTGGTGACCCCGCCCGATCCCGCCACGCTCTCCGCCATCCGCGAGCGGCTGGATGTGCATGCCGACGAACCGGTGGTCATCGCGCTGATCGTCGTGTCGGAACTCGACCGCGCGGCGCAAACGGCGACGATCCGCGAAGCCACCGCGAAAATCAGCGTTCTCGTCGACCTGCTCGACGACGCCTATGTCGGGGTGGGGCCGCAGAGCGCCATTGCCGAATTCCTGCAGCGCCTGTCGAAGAGCCGCAAGGACTGGAATGTGGGCGGCATCGTTTCGGACCCGTTCACGGACCTGGCCGACGCCCCCGGTCATTTCACGCGGCTGAACCACGCCCTGCAGGTCGTGAGGAAAATGAAGCCCCTGCATCGCTTCATCGCGCAATCGGAGATCAATTTCTTCGCCCGGATCTTCGAAACGGGGGATACCGCGCGCCTGACGAACTACATGGAAGAGGTCATCGGGCCGATAAGGGAAAAGGCACCGAGGCAATCCGCGGAATTGAAGAAGACCCTGCTGTGTTTCCTGGAGGAGAAATACAGCATCAAGCGTGCGGCCGATGTGCTCGGGCTTCACATCAATACTGTCCGCCAACGGCTTGATACGCTTCGTGAAATAACCGGCGGATGGGATGATCCAGTCAGAGCGCTGGAGATGCACATCGCCCTCAGACTGGAATCGCTTCTGGAGAGCGCCCCGAGCCCGGATGTCTAGCGGCACCAACCGTAAAGCTCACCCACCAGACAATGGCCGGTCGCGCCAAACGCCCTGCCAATTGGTGGGCGGCTTCGTTCAGTCGGTTGCTCCGCCGATCAGGCCCGACTTTTCATAGGTCGGGTTGAGCCGGCTCAACAGGTAGTCGTCGCCGCGGATCGGCGGATATTTCGCCGGATTGTCCGCCGTCGCGCAACCCGGCAGGCATTCGACGATCGCGTCCGGATCCGGATCGAGGAAGAACGGCACCGAATAGCGCTCACGGCCCGACGGATTGACCACGCGGTGCGGTGTCGAGACATAGAGGTCGTTGGTCCAGCGCATCAGGCAATCGCCGATGTTGCAGACGAAGGTGTCGGGGATACAGGGGGCGGCCAGCCACTCGCCCTCGCGCGTGCGCACTTCCAATCCGCCGACATCGTCGGTCGCCAGCAGCGTCACGCAACCATAGTCGGTGTGCTCACCCGCGCCGAGCTGGCCTTCTTCGATATCGGCCGGGCTTTCCGGGTAATGCAGCAGGCGCAGCGTGGCCAAAGGCCTGTCGAGTTTGTCGTCGAAGAAATCCGTATCGAGCCCGAGTTCCGTCGCGAACGCCGTGTGCAACGTGCGCCCCAGCGACCACATGGCGTTGTAGTATTCGAGCATTGTCTCCTTGAAACCCGGCAGGTCCGGCCAGAGATTGAGTGCCCTGAGCGGCGCATTCGCCAGTATCTCCGGATCGTCCGGTGCAAGGTCGAGGCCGATATTGTAACCTTCCTTGAGATCGGGCGCCTTGCTCGGATCGAGCGACTCCCCCTTCATCGGAACGTAACCGCGATTGCCGGTATCGGCGGAATACAGCACGGCCTTCTTCAGCTCTTCCGGGCTGCCGAAAAACTCCTTCGCCCTAGCGAACACCGCTTCGCGCAATTCGGCTGGCACGCCATGGCCCTTGAGATAGAAAAGCCTATGCCGCGGCAGGCTTCACCGATCTGGCCGGCGACCGCCTTGCGGCCTTCCTCGCCGCCCTCGAAAAGCGGCTTCAGATCGATGACGGGAATGCTATCTGTCATGGTCTTGTCCTTCCAGTTTCGTGCCGGCTGCTACGCTATCCGCTCAGCCGAGTTGCGCCGCGATTGCCTCGTCGATTTCCAGCGACCATTCGCCGAGCCATTGCCGCTTGGTCGTGTCATCGAGCCAGGACGCCTCCAAGCTCGTCATGATCGCCGCCTTGATGTCAGAGAGCGAGAATCCGAGATCGGACCGCGCCAGTTCGAACTCCAGCCCGAGATCGGTGGCGAACATCGGGGGATCGTCGGATTTGATCGTGACGGCCAGTCCCGCGTCCTTCATTCGACGGATGGGATGATCGGGCGCGGCCGCCGATCCTCTCAGTGCCTATCGAGCGTCCGGCTACCGGGCGAATGTCGCCAGCGAGCGCCCCGCGGTATCGGGTGCAGGTGGCGGGATCGTCTGACGGAAGGCGCGTCGCGCGAGATGAAACCAGACCCAAACGGCGATATACGCTCATGTACGCCGGAGCGGAGGATTTCGACGCGCTCGCTGACGCTTTCCAACGCGGGGCTGGCGCTCGCCTGCATGCAAGGCCACGAGTGAGGGGTAGACTGCCGGACCACTCTGCGGAAAGGGCGTCCCGCCGTCCGGTTCAATACGCGTCTACCGGAATGTTGCCGCCGGCCCTGGTTTCCTAAACGAGGACTGCAGGTCACTTCCCACTCAGCGGAGATAGGTCACGAAATTTCACCCATGCAGAGATACTTGATCTCCAGATAATCCTCGATTCCGTATTTCGAACCCTCTCGACCCAGTCCGGATTGCTTGACCCCTCCGAACGGGGCGATCTCGGTGGAGATGAGCCCGGTATTGATGCCCACCATTCCGGTTTCCAGCGCTTCGGCCACGCGCCACACGCGGACATGGTCGCGACTGTAGAAATATGCCGCCAGACCGAACTCGCTGTCATTTGCCATGGATATGACCGCGGCCTCGTCTTCGAACCGGATAAGCGGCGCGACCGGGCCGAAGGTCTCCTCATGCGCGACACGCATGGCCTGGGTGACATCGGTTAGAACGGTTGGGCGAAAGAAGGTTCCACCCAAGTTCGAGCGCGTGCCGCCTTCGGCGACGCTGGCGCCCTTGTCCAGGGCGTCCGCGATATGGGCCTCGACCTTCTCGAGCGCTGCCGCGCTGATGAGCGGGCCGATTGTCACTCCCTCGTCAAACCCGTTGCCGACGCTCAGGGCGCGCGCCTTGGCGGCCAGTTTCCGGGCGAAGGCATCATAGACTCCGGATTGCACGTAGATGCGGTTGGCGCAAACGCAGGTCTGGCCGTTGTTGCGATACTTGGCGATCATGGCGCCGTCGACCGCAGCATCGAGATCGGCATCGTCAAAAACGATGAAGGGCGCATTGCCGCCCAGTTCGAGTGACATCTTCTTGATCGTGCCGGAACACTGGTTCATCAGGATCCGGCCAACACGGGTGGAGCCGGTGAAGGTGATCTTGGCTACCTTTTCGTTGCTACAGAGCTCCTTGCCGACCGCTGACGCGTCCGACGATGGAATGACGTTGAACACTCCTGCCGGGATCCCTGCGCGCTCGGCGAGTACCGCCATCGCCAGGGCCGACAACGGCGTCAGTTCGGCAGGCCGAGCGACGAAGGTGCACCCCACGGCCAGCGCCGGGGCGACCTTGCGGGCGATCATGGCATTGGGGAAATTCCACGGCGTGATCGAGCCGACAACCCCGACCGGCTGCTTCAGAACCACGATCCGCTTGTCGCGCTGGTGGCCCGGAATCACGTCGCCATAGACGCGCTTGGCCTCTTCGGCGAACCACTCGATGAAGCCCGCTCCATAAAGAATTTCGCCTCGCGCCTCGGGCAAGGGCTTGCCCATTTCGGCGGTGAGGATCGCCGCCAGATCATCGGCGTTTTCGATCATCAAGTCGAACCAGCGACGCAGGACCGCGCTCCGCTCCTTTCCGGTCAGCGACGCCCAGGCGGGTTTTGCGGCATAGGCCGCGTCGATTGCCTTTGCGGTCTCCGCGACACCGAGATCCGCGACCTCGGCAATCAGGTCTCCGGTGGCCGGATTTCGAACCGGAAAGGTCTTGCCTGCCGAGTGCCATTCCCCGTCGACATAGGCACGGGTCTCCAAAAGCGACGGGTCGTCCAGTTTCATCGTATTCGTCATCTCTGATTTTCCTTTGATAACGTCAGGCGCCGGCTTGCACGACGGTAACGGCAGTCGCGCCGATGATGTCGTCCACCGAACAGCCGCGGGACAGGTCGTTGGCGGGTTTGGCGAGTCCCTGCAGGATCGGTCCGATTGCGGTCATCCCCCCCAGCCGCTGGGCGATCTTGTATCCGATATTTCCCGACGTCAGGTCGGGGAAGATGAACACGTTGGGCCGCCCGGTCAGAACGCTGCGGGGGGCTTTCTTCGCACGGATCGCAACGTCGAGGGCAGCATCGAACTGCATTTCCCCGTCGACTTCGAGACCGGGCTCCGCCGCGCGGATCAAGGCCAACGCCTCGTGGATTTTGGTCAAGCTATGGTGGCGCGCCGAGCCGGCTGTCGAAAAGGACAGCAACACGACGCGCGGTGTTTCGCGCAACAGGTCACGGCAGGATTGCGCGGCGGACCGGGCAATGGCGGCAAGTTCCGCGGCATCCGGATCGATCACGAGTCCGCAATCGGAAAAGATCATGCCGCCCTTGATCGGCGCATCGGGGCCGCATGACAGCATGATGAAGAAGCTGGAGACGATGTCCGCATCGGGGGCGCGGCCGATGATCTGCAATGCGGCGCGCACGGTCTCCGCGGTGCTGGCAACGGCGCCGCCGACCGTCCCGTCCGCCTGGCCCAGCCGGACCCGCATGGCGGCCTGCCGGATCGGATCGCGCATGTCCTGAAACGCTCTTTCCGCGGTCATCCCCTTCGAAGCGCGCAGCTCGTGCCAGTGATCGCCGAGTTCCCGCAGGTCCGGCGCCTCGGCCGGGACCAGTGGTGTGACGCACGGAATGTCCGGGCCGTTCATCAACGTGACACGCGCCAGGCCATCGGAGGCAAGACGCGCCGCCGCTTCGGCCACGCGCGGATTGTCACCCTCGGGCAGGATGATGTGGCGCGGGTTGTCGCGCGCGGCCGCGAGGATGCGTTCAAGCGGCTTCATCGGCAGGGCCTGTCAGGCAAAACGGTTCGGTCTCCGGCCGAAACGGCCAGTCTAGTAGTGTTTTTCATCGTGAATGCCTCCCCCCGCATCGTCGTTCAGCCCAGGAAATGCAGGCCGGTGACGATGAACACACCGAGAAACACCGTCTCGATGACCACTAGACCGATGGCGCCCGCGCCAACCTCGACCATGCGGCCGAGCGAGGTCTTGATGCCAACCGCCGCAACCGCGACAAGCAAGGCCCAGCGGCTCACCGATCCGACCGAGTCGGCCAGGAGCTGCGGAATGAGACCGACGGAGTTCAAGGCTGCGAGCGCAAGGAATCCGATCACGAAATGCGGCATCAGCGGCGGTTTTTCCGTCGGATGCGCATCGGACAGCCCGGTCTGGCGGATCGCCAGCGAGAAGACCAGCACGACCGGCGCCAGCATCGACACCCGGATCAGCTTGACCAGTGTCGCCGTCTCGCCGGCTTCCGGACTGATCGAGAATCCCGCGCCGACCACCTGCGCCACGTCATGGATGGTGCCGCCGAGAAACAGTCCGGAATCGCGTGCATCGAACTGGAAGACCAGCGCCAGCATCGGGTAGATCACCATCGCGACGGTGGAGAGCACGGTGACCGACAGAACGGTGAAAACCAGGTCTCGCTCCGAATTCTCGTGCCGGGGCAGAACCGCCGCGATCGCCATCGCCGCGGAGGCGCCACAGATTGCCACCGAACCGCCGGTCAGAAGCGCGAAACCCCAGCCGCGCCCGACGAGCCGGCTGGCCAGCAACGCGAAGCAGATCGTCAGCACGACCCCGGCCACGACCAGGGCCACCGCAACTCCGCCCAACTGGACCAGCAGGTCCACGCTGATGCGCGCGCCGAGCAGCGCCACTCCGATGCGCAGCACGCTGCGCGCCGTGAATTCGACGCCCTTTGCGGTGCGGGTCCCCTCTTCGGAGAGGAAATTCAGGGCCAGTCCGAGCAGGAGCGCCATCAACATGGCGGGAGCACCGTAATGCTCTGACAGAAACTGCGCGGTGGCGGCGGCAAGGGCCGAAACCGCGAAGCCGGGAAAGACCGCTTTTACCGCCTGGATATCGGGCAGCCGCACGCCCTTGCTTGTCATGAAATGCTCCCCATCCTGACTGGTCCGGCGGCGACAGCCGCCGGACCGCCAGTCCTGATTAGGCGGCGCCCTCTTGCGGGCACATGTCGTCCTTGCTGATGCCGGCGACTTCGACGGGCTTCTTCATCGCATCGCGGCGGAAAGGCTCGCCCAGTTCCTGGTTGATGAGGGCTTCGATCAGGGTGGTCACGCCGTTTTCCATCTGGTCGGTAACCGCCTGGGCAAGGGCCGCCGTCAGTTCGTCCATGGTGCGGGCGACGACGCCTTTCAGGCCGCAGGCATTGGCAATGCCTGCATAGCTGACACCCTCGTCCAGTTCGGTGCCAACGAAGTTGTCGTCGTACCAGAGCGTCGAGTTGCGCTTTTCCGCACCCCACTGGTAGTTGCGGAAAACGACCTGGGTAATGGCGGGCCATTCCTCGCGGCCGACAGCCGTCAGTTCCGTCACCGCGATGCCGAAGGCGCCGTCGCCGGAAAAGCCCACCACCGGAACATCAGGGCAGCCGATCTTGGCGCCGATGACGGCAGGCAGACCGTAGCCGCAGGGGCCGAACAGGCCAGGCGCAAGATATTTGCGTCCGTCATCGAAGCTCGGATAGGCGTTGCCGATGGCGCAATTGTTGCCGATGTCGGAAGAGATGATCGCCTCTTTCGGCAGGGCTGCCTGGATAGCGCGCCACGCCATGCGCGGGCTCATCCATTCGGGCTTGTCCGCGCGGGCGCGTTCGTTCCAGGTGGTGCCCGGATCGTCGTTTTCATGGTCCATGGAGGTCAGTTGCTGGGCCCAACGGCTCTTGGTCTCGGCGATACGAGCCTTGCGCTCGGCGCGGCCTACATCACCAGCGCTCGACGACAGTTGGCCGAGAATTCCTTTGGCCACGCGGGTGGCGTCGCCAATGATGCCGACGGAAATCTTCTTGGTCAGGCCGATTCGGTCCGGATTGATGTCGACCTGGATAATCTTCGCGTCCGTCGGCCAGTATTCCATGCCGTAACCCGGCAGGGTGGAGAACGGGTTGAGGCGGGTGCCGAGAGCCAATACCACATCGGCTTCCTTGATCAGCTCCATGGCGGCCTTGGAGCCGTTGTAGCCGAGCGGTCCGGCGAAAAGCGGATGCGAACCGGGGAAGGCGTCGTTGTGCTGATAGCCGACGCAGACCGGTGCATCGAGACGTTCGGCCAGCTCCATGGAAGCAGCGATACCGCCCTCGGCCAGAACCACGCCGGCGCCGTTCAGGATGACCGGGTTCCTGGCTTCGCTTAGTAGACGGGCTGCTTCAGAGACGGAGTTTTCGCCGCCGGAGGAGCGTTCAAAACGAATTGGCTCCGGGATTTCAATGTCGATAACCTGGGTCCAGAAGTCGCGCGGCATGTTGATCTGTGCGGGCGCGGATGCCTGCCTGGCCTTGGAGATGACGCGGGCCAGAACCTCGGCGACGCGTGAGGCATCACGCACTTCTTCCTGATAGGCGACCATGTCGCGGAACAGCGCCATCTGTTCGACTTCCTGGAAACCGCCCTGGCCCATGGTCTTGTTCGCCGCCTGCGGCGTGACCAGGAGCAGCGGCGTGTGGTTCCAGTAAGCGGTCTTCACGGCGGTGACGAAGTTGGTGATGCCGGGGCCGTTCTGGGCGATCATCATCGACATCTTGCCGGTGGCCCGGGTGTATCCGTCGGCCATCATGCCGCCGGAGCCTTCATGGGCGCAGTCCCAGAAGCTGATGCCTGCCTTGGGGAACAGATCCGAAATCGGCATGAAAGCCGAACCGATGATGCCAAAGGCATGCTCGATCCCGTGCCGCTGGAGCGTTTTGACAAAGGCTTCTTCCGTGGTCATCTGCATGGGTGGATCTCCTACCAATAGTGTGCGCCGTCTCGGCGGCAGAGGGGGTGAGATGGGCCCGCCGGCAGAAACCGCACGGGAGTTAAAGCCGGCACTAAACGGAACCGTCGCGCGCCTGATGTCCTTTCGGATCTGCGGGAACGTTGCTGCCGGAACACCGGGGCTTTTCCCTGCCCCGGCTTGGCGCATGAACGCCCAACGCCAGAATAGCTAGTTCACGATGACATCCCCTGCCCGCCATTCACGTCGAGCAACTGCCCGGTGATGAAGCCGGCTTCCTCCGAGGAGAAAAATGCGACCGCGGCCGCTACGTCCTCGACCTTGCCGTGGCGGCGCACCGGGATGGATTCCCTTACCCGGGCCCGCTCTTCGGTAGTCTGACGCTCGCTCAGAAGACGGTCGACCCGTGGCGTCATGATCGCCCCGGGACAGACCGCGTTGCATGTGATTCCGTGCGGCCCGAATTCCTGGGCCAGCTGCAACGTCATCGACTGCACCGCCCCCTTGGCAGCGACATAATTGGCTCCGGTAAAAAGGCTGCCGTAGCGCCCGGCCTTCGAGCCGAGATTGACGATGCGGCCGTAATTTCGCTCGACCATTCCCGGCACGATGGCTCGGATCAGGCGAACCGCAGCGGTCACGTTGAGATCCATGACCCGCGCCCAATCCTCGTCGGTTTCCTCGACGAAGGCGCGCGGCGTGTGAAGGGACCCGCCGGCGTTGTTGACCAGGATATCGAAGGCGAATCCGGCTTCATCGAGTCGTTTCATCGCACCGGCGATCTCATTGGAATCGGACAGATCAACCTGTTCGAAATGCACGCCCGCCATTTCCGGCCGAGACGCCGACCGGGCGATTGCTTCCGCGCTGCGGTCCAGCACCGCGACACGTGCGCCATCGGCGGCCAGCCGCGCCGCGATCGCCTCCCCGAGGCCATCCGCCGCCCCGGAGACCAGGGCAGCCTTCCCCTTCAATTTGCTCACGATTCAAGGCCCTCCCAAACCAGGCAGAAGCGGCCAGAACCGCTTGCAGAGAATTATATATATCGGATTTTAATTCCGCAATACAAAATTAGCTGCAAAATTCCAATACGGCGCACTTCCGCCTTTCGGCGGGCTTATGCCTTGATTTCAAAAGATAATTGAAGTCTGCGGCAGAGCCGCGCCATCGGTGGCTAGAACGGGCCGCCGCCAAGGGCCGCAATATCCTGTGCGGCGCTCAAAAGTTTCGGCAAGTGCTCCCTGCGGAGCCGCTCCGGAGACAATGTAGAGGCGTTGCCGCCGACGCTAAGCGTGTAGATGTCCCCGGTCAGCGGGTCGTACAGCGGAATGCCGATCGCGTTGTGCTCGGGCCTCCATTCTCCGAAGGAATCCGAATGGCCCTGCTTTTGCATACGCTCGAGCGCCGCCATCAGCGCCGCCTCCTTGCCATTCGCCCAGGCCTCGCCATGAAATTCCGCGAGATCCCGCAAAGCTGCCTCGCGCTCCTTTTCCGGCGCCGCGAAGAGATAGGCCCGGCCCGGAGCGGATTCCGCCAATGGAATCCGCGACCCGACATTTAGCGACAGATAGATTGCCGTGGGCTCGCGGATCAGTTCGACAAACATCATGTCCAACCGGTCGCGTACGCTCAGCGCGACGACGCAATCGCCCTGAGCCGCGATCTCCTCCATCTGCCTGCGCACCAATTCTCCGAAACCGAACCGCCCCATGACCGCATAACCGAGGGTCAGAACCTGGTTTGAGATGGCGTATTTGCCGTATTCCGGCATGTAGCGCAGATAGCCAAGTTTCGTCAGCGTGCCGAGCAGACGCGACACCGTCGTCTTGTGCAACCCGGTGCGTTCGGCGAGGACCTGTGTGCCAAGCACCCTGTCCTCGGCCCGGAAAGCGCGCAGGATCGACATGCCCCGCGCAAGAGAACTGACGAAGGGACGGTCATCGTTGAGGGCGGCCGCACCTATGTCCTGACGTGGCCGTCCACGACGCCGTTTCGCGGTTTCTTTCGGAGAATCTTCGCTCATGGCTGCCTTTTATCGTAGCGGCATGGCCAAGTCACCGCCAATCCGCCGTTTCCGCCCGCCGGCACGACCCGTCAGCCGTGCCCGGCGACATCCGGAAGTTCGGCATAGTCGGAACAATCTCGATGGCTTGCCGCCGGATCGACTTTCACATCGACGACCACCGGCCCGCCGCGATCGTGGGCTTCACGAAGCGCGTCGCCGATCTGGTCGGCCTCGGTCACGGTGACACCCGAACCGCCCAGGCCTTCGGCCACCTTGGTGAAATCATGGTCGCCAAAATCGACACCGATGGCCTGATTGCCCAGATTGTCGCGCACCATGCCGAGCCCGGCATTGTTGGCGACGACATAAACCACATCGAGACCTCGTTCCGCCGCCGTCGCGATGGCATCCATCGTCATGACGAAGCCGCCGTCGCCGATCAAGCCTGTCACCCGTTTCTCCGGGCAGACCACCTTGGCGCCGGTTGCGGCGGGCGTGCTCCAGCCCATTCCGCCGATGCCCCCAGGCGCGACCAGCTGATGCGGATACCGCAGCGGCAAACGGGATGTCGCCCAGATACGGTTGGTTCCGGCGTCGAGGGTCAGGAGATCCTCTTCGGTGAGGAACTCGCTCAGCGAGCGCATGATATCGGCATAATGCACGGTGCCCGGCCGCGTTTTGTATTGCGGAAGAACGCCGTAATCATTTTCGCTCTTGATCGCCGCGATCCGCGCCTTGCGATTGCCGACGGAAGTCGCGTCCTGCGCCGGCGTCGTCAGCAGGAAATCGAGCACATCGGAAACGTCGGCGGTCACCGCCTGGTCCACCGGAAGCACCCAGCCCGCCTGCAGCGGGTCGATATCCACCTGAATGATGGTCTGATCGCCGGGGCGCATCATCTTCTCATCGCGGAAGCGGGTGTATTCCGGCCCCAGGCTGCAGCCGAGAACCAGAATCACGTCGGCGGCCTGCACCATCCGGTTTGCGGCGGCGGAGGCCCAGGTGCCCATCATGCCGACCGCGATATCCGCCGTCTCGTCGATGGTGCCCTTGCCGTGATAGCTCGATGCCACAGCGATGCCGTCACGGCTGGCAAACTCCTGCAGTTTCCGGCCCGACCGGCTCATGTAGATACCGTTGCCCGCGATGATCACCGGCGCCCTGGCACCCGACAGAACAGTGGCAATCTTTTCCAGGGCGGCCCGGTCCGGCACCATCGGCGTATGCCGGAGATATCCCTCGGTCGGATAGAGCCTAGACCTCAGATCCTCCGGCACTTCCTGCTTGATGATATTGGTTCGCATCAACATCGCGGCAGGACCCTGCCGCGGGGTCATGGCGTGCTTGATCGCCATTTGCGTGCCGTAAATCGCCTCTTGCGGCGTCGTCGCATAGGTGGCGAATTTTGTCATGGTCTTGAGGACGGCAAAGGCGTCCCCCGCCCCGTAGTCGCCCGTCATCGTCTGGTAGACCCCCTGCTGGGCAAAGCCGTCATAGCATGAGGTATCGGTCATGATGACCATGGGCGAAGAGGAAAAATAGGCCTCGAGAATACCGAAGGCGCCGGTCGTGGTCGCGAAGGGCCCCTGCGCCATGAGCAGGCCGGGCTTGCCGGTCAACTTGCCGGCGACCTGCGCCATCACCGAGGCCGACTGCTCGGTGCGCGCCAAAACGAGATCGAATTCGGACTTGCGGTCGTGGAAGGCCGGCAGCGACCAGGTGATTCCGAGGCCCGGCAGGGTAAAACCGCGCGTGATGCCCGCCTCGATAAAAGTGGCGATCACGCCTTCGTTCGTTTTCATTCCGGGATCCTCCTCAAACGTCGTTCGACGCAAGCCCGCGCCGATCATTATTTTTCGCCATCAATTCTGCTATGCGCAATTAAGTTTTGCAATACGCATTTTTATGAAATGCATGGAACGCGCCTCAAGCGGGCCGTCAGGAGGTCCGGGGATGTCTGTCGGGTGCGGTTGAAAGAGCCGAATACCGCCGCGAAACGGGGTCGCGAAGCCGGTCTCGGCGGGTTCGGGGCCACGCATCATCGGCTGTGGGAAGTTCATTGACGACCGGCAAGCAGGCACCCGCAACGGAAGCCTGCCCGCCAGTCTCGACTTGGTCGGAGTACGCCCCGGTCGAACGACGAGGGCTACAGAAGCATGCGGGTGGCGCAGTGCCTAGAGCATGCCACGGGCGACAAGCTCGATCTTGCGCGTAACGCCCAGCAGGCGCGGCGCAAGGTCCTTCATCAGACGTTCAGTCGTTATGATCGATCGCAGCCCGCCGACATTGACGGCGTAGACCGGATATCCGTCAGCGCGTCTGACGGCCGCGCCTGCGGAATTCGCCTCGGCAATCCAGTCGCCGCCGCTGAGTGCGAAACCGTTTTCCATCGCGAAGGCAATAGCTTCCCGCGCGGCGGCCTCGGCCTTTGGCCAGCCATCGCCATACTCGCGTCCGATCTGGGCAAGCCGTTCTTCCCGCTCGGCTTCCGGAAGCGCCGCGAGATAGGCACGGCCCATGCCGGTGCTGATCATCGGTATGCGTGAACCGACTCCTAACCGGATCGCCATAGAGGCCGGAGTCCGGCAGGCTTCGATGTAGATAATCTCCGTGCCGCTCGGTGTGCCGAGATAAACGCTGGCATCGGCGTATTCTGCGAGTTCCTGCATGTAAGGGCGGGCGATATCGCGGATTTCCATCTGCGCCAGAACGTCATAGCCCAGCGTCAGAACTTCCGGCCCCAGCGAGTAGCGGCCAGTGCCCTCATCGTAGTTGAGATAGCCAAGCTCGGTGAGAGTGAAGGTCAACCGCGAAACGGTGGCTTTCGGCAATTTCACCCGGTTCGCGATATCGGCATTGCCGATCGGGCGGTTATCGGGGCCAAACGCCTTGAGCACGGCCAATCCCCGCGCCAGCCCGGAATTGATCCTGTAGTCCTTCTCCCCGCTCGATGCGGGTGGTGCAGCTTTTCGTTTGACCAATCCGGTACCTGTTCAGCGATTGTTGAAATTCATGATCGCACAAACTGGTATCCCTCGGAAATACCGAAAACAACCCTGGCCCTGCGCGTCGACGCCGGTCAGCGGGCGTCAGATCTGCCTGCCAAACGCCCCGGCGCTGGCCGGCGTCAGCGCGCGGCGATTTCGCGGTACAGGGCAACGGTTTCGCGGACGCCCTCTGCAAGCGGAAGCTCATTGATATCGCCAATGACCTGCTTGAGCGCCGTGGTGTCGAACCCGTCGCTGGGCGATACCCGCACGGTATCGGCGCAACTCACGGCCGCCCCGGGAACGACCTCCCGGATCGCCGCGACAACGTCGTCGGTGGAATGAACGGTGTCAGTGACATCCGAAAGCAGCGCCCCGTCCCATGAGGACATGACGGCCCGGGCGAAAACATCCGCCACGTCGCCGGCATACTGAAAACAACTGCGGGTCGTGAAGGGAATCTCGTAGGCGCGCCCCAGCGCGGCTGCCTCGATCGCCCGTGTAATGGCCGATGTTTCCCCGTCATCGCGCCCGACACCGAAAACGACATAGGGCCGCAGCCCGAGGCTCGGCAATTTGTGCTCGTCCCAGTAAATGCGCGAGATCTCTTCGTCTGTCTTCTTGAAGACGCCGTAAAAATTCGAGGGCGCATTGGCTGGGCCGCGCGGCTTGGCCGCAATCGAGCTTGTGTAAATGATGCGGTCGATCCCGTGCTTCCGGGCCGCCTCGAACATGTTTATGTGACCACCGATATTGATCGCTGCGGCACGTGCAGGATTGTCGCGACACTGCGGAATCTGCAGCGCGGCCAGATGAATGATACCCGTCGGCTGTGTCTCGGCGATCAGCGCATCGAGCGCTTCGGCATCCGTCACGTCGCAGATACGGGAATCGATCGCCGCCCCGGCCAGTTCCGGCTTCAGCAATTCCAACCTGCGATGGTCCGTGCCGATATCGGTCGCAACCACCTGGATACCGCGGTCTATCAGCCTCGCAATGATCCACGAGCCAAGAAAACCCGTCGCGCCGGTGATGAATATCTTTTCCTTGGATCCGGTCATCCGGTGGCTCGCTTGTCCCTGCTGTCGTTGCGGCGAAAAGGCGACCGACGGCCGGGTTGGTTCAACGCCACATCCTCCCACCACGTCCGCCGGCAAGCCTCCAACCGGTTACCGTGCAGTGATGTGTTTCAACATTTTTAAAACACTATTTCAAAAATGTTTGCAAGCGTTATCGGGGCCTGCGCGCCACTTAGGACGCGCGCGCAGGCAGCCAACCATGGAAAGAATGGGAGACCGGGACGGGAAGCCGGCGCCGGGGCGGACCCGGCGGGGAAAACCCTGATCACGTGGCAGGCGGTTCCCAGGCTACCGGGGCGCGAGGGTGGATATCCGTCACCACGTCGATCAGCACCGGCTTGCGCGCCGCAATGGCGCGCTCCAGCACGGGTCCAAGCTCGGCCGGGTCTTCTACCCGGATACCCTCGACACCGAAATCCCGTGCCACGGCGGCGAAATCCGTCGGACCGAACCGGTTGATCTCCGCCGGATTGCCGCCATCGCGGCCTTCGTAGAACGATGCCACCTTGGGCGTCCCCTGGCCGAAACCGGAGTTGTTGTTGATCACGGTCACGACCGGAATGTTCCAGCGCTTTTGCGTCTCCAGTTCTGTCAGGTGGTAGTAAAACGCGCCATCGCCCGAGAAGCAGACGACCGGCCGGTCCGGCGCTGCGCACTGCGCCCCAAGCGCCGCCGGGAAAGCCCAGCCGAGGGACCCCGCCGCACGCAGATAGCTTTGCCCCTTGTGCGGCAGGTCGAGCATTGTCGCCGTCCAGATACCGGAATAGCCGGTATCGGCGACCAGAATCCCGTTCTCGGGGAGTGCGTCCGAGATTTCCCTGCACACTCGTTCAACCCGGATCGGGGTGTCGTCCGACTGCCAGAGAGGCTCCATCTCCGCCCGCCAACTGCCGACAATGCCGGCCACATGCCCCGCCCAGTCTTCCCATTCGGAACGCGCGACAGTCATTTCGGCGAGGCCCGCCAGCGCTTGGCGCGGACAGCCCCAGACGCCCGTCACATTCGGATAGTTGCGGCCGATTTCCTGTCCATCGATATCGATCTGGATGATCGCGGTGCTCTGGGCCGGAACGGTGTAGTTGTTGGTCGGCTGGTCCCCGGCATGACACCCGACGAAGATGACCAGATCGGCCTCGTATACCAGGCGGTTGCCCGGAGGCGCCGAGTAGGTCCCGACCGTGCCGATATGCAGCGGGTGCGTCGTGGGAATGATCGTCCGCCCCCCCAGCGAGGTGGCGACCGGAATGCTGAACTGCTCGGCAAAAGCCATCACTTCCGCTTGTGCGCCCGCCTGGATTGCGCCGGCGCCGACCACCAGGACTGGGCGCTTGGCCTTGGCGACCTGGTTTGCAGCATTGATAACCGCCCGGCTTGTCGCGACGGGACGCTCCCCGGGCAGGCGACCCAGTTCGGGCGGCGGCAGCACCGGGTTCGGCACCTCCCCCTTTTCCAGCAGTTCGCCGCCCAATCCGTTAAGATCGAGATGAACCGGGCGAGGTGAACAATCGGTTGCCATCCGGAATGCCTGCGCCATGAGATGCGGAAGCTCGCGCGCCTCGGCCACATCCATCGAGGCCTTGGTCACGGACGCATAAAGCGGCGTGTGCGGCACCTCCTGGTAGGCGTTGCGATAGCGCAGCATCGGCTCCTTGCGCCCGGTCAGCGCCACGACCGGGGCGCGGTGCAGATAGGCGTCCTGCAATCCCGCCGCGAGATTTGCCGCCCCGACCGATTGAGCCATGCATACGCCCACGCGACCGCCGGCCCGGGCATAGCCATCGGCCATATAGGCCGCCGCTTTTTCCGAATGAGCCAGGATTCGGGCGATCCCCAATTCCTCCATTTCCACGAGTGTCGGGCGCAGAATCGCGTCCATGAAAAAGACATGGCTTACGCCCAGTTTTTTGAAGGACTCGGCAATATATCTCGCACCGCTTTTCGGCGTCGATCGGTCGGGGAGCATGGTGGAATTCCTTTTCTCAAAAACCAATTTGTAAGCGCTTTCATTTCGGTGATACTCAGAAAATCGCTTTGATTTCAAGTGTCTTTGGAGGATATATCCACTTGAAACACCAATCTTTGGATTCGCTTGCAGAAACGGCAGTCCAGCCGTATACTCCGGTCGAACCACTTTCTTTTGTTCCGGAAAGCGCCTGCGCGTGCCCCAATCAGACAAGACACAATCCCCTCCACGGCGCGTCCGGATGGCAGAGGTCGCCAAGGTGGCCGGGGTATCGCTCGCGACGGTTTCACGGACGCTGAACACGCCCGACGCCGTGTCGCCGAAACTGCGGGCGCGGATCGAAGATGCCGCACAGAGGCTGGGCTATGCGCCCAACAGGATCGCCGGCAGCCTGGCGGGGTCGCGCACCCCGCTGATCGGCGTGGTCGTCCCGAGCCTCACCAACTCCTTCTTCGCCGCGACGCTGGAGCAGATGACCACATTGTTCGAGGCTGAAGGCTATCAGTTGATGATCGGGCAGCACGGATATGACGCCGCCCGCGAAGAGCGGATCGTTTCTGCCTTTGCCAGCTGGAATCCGTCCGCCCTGGTCGTCACCGGTCGGGACCATACGCGAAACACGTTGAACACCCTTTCGTCCGCAGCCTGCCCGGTCGTCGAGATGTGGGATCACGGTGAACGCCCGATCGATATCGGAGTCGGATTTTCCAACCGCGCTGCCGGCCAAATGGCCGCGCGTTACTTTGCCGACCAGGGCGTCGAAACGGCTGCCTTTGTCGGTGCGATCCTCGACAAGGACGACCGCGCCCGCGCCCGATGCGAAGGTTTCACGAAGGAATTCCATCGCCTCACCGGCGCCGAGCCCCTGGTCGTCACTGTCGACAGCCGCGAACTCGGCGAAGGCGGAGCCGGCCTTAAGCGTGTCCTGGCTGCCCGGCCGGGCACCGGCGCAATCGCTTTTTCCGGCGATATGCTTGCCGTCGGCGCGATGTTCGAGGCCGACCGGATGGGGCTCGCCGTTCCCCGCGACCTGAAGCTCCTCGGCTATGGCGATCTCGACATCGCCCGCTACACCAACCCTCCCCTCAGCACCATCCGCCCGCCACACCACGAGATCGGCGAAGCCGTCGTGCGGCATGTTCTCGAACGGCTCGAAGAACCGGAAACCCCCGGCGTCAATCTCGACCTCGGGGTCGAACTGATCAGCCGGGCGACAGCCTGACGGCGCGGGAAATCGAGGGGGAGAGGCAATGGACATCCAGAGGACAGCCGTGATCGGCGCGGGCACGATGGGACATGCGCTGGCGCTTGTTCATGCCCTGGGCGGCTGCAACGTGGTACTCTACGACAACAATCCCGAAGTACTGCAAAACTCGCTTGGCATGATCGAGTCCGCCTGCGCCACCCTTCGGGAGGCCGGCTCGGTCACGGACGAAGGAGCACGAGCCGCACTTGGCCGCGTCAGCCTGACCGAGGTGCTGGCCAAGGCCGTGCATGACGCCGATCTCGTCGTCGAAGCGGTGGTCGAGAAGGCCGAGGTGAAGCGCATCGTCTTCGACGAGATCGACCGCCACGCCCCCGCCGGTGCGATCCTCGCCAGCAACACCTCCTATCTGGACATCTTCCCGCTGATCCCGGATGCGCGCCAGGCGCGCGCGGTGATCGCCCATTGGTACACGCCACCCTATATCGTCGATCTCGTGGATATCGCCCCCGGGCCGCAAACCGAGCCCGAGGTCGTCGCGGCCCTGAGCGCATTGTATCTGCGCTTCGGCAAGGCGCCGCTGGTCTTCCCGCGCCTGGTGCCCGGATATATCGCCAACCGGCTTCAGGCCGCGCTCAATCTCGAATGCCTGCGCATGATCGACGAATTCGGCGTGTCGGCAGCGGATATCGACTTCTCGATCCGCCACGGGCTGGTCGAGCGGCTCGCCGTGCTCGGCCACATGCGCAAACTGGATTACACGGGGCTTGAAATGGTGCGCAACGGCATTGCCGGCGGCACTTACCAGCCACCCCGAAATAGCGGCGAATGCGCGAGCCTCGACCGGCTGATCGCCGCCGGACGGACCGGCGTACGCGCCGGGGCCGGGTTCTACGACTATGGCGACACACGCGCGGAAGAGCTGTTCCACGACCGCGACCTGCGGCTTCTGCGGCTCAAGGCGCAACTTCAATCACTCGAGGGAGAAGAGCATTGATCACGGCCGATTTGACGGGGAAACGCGCGCTAGTGACAGGCGGCGCATCGGGCATCGGGCTGGCTTGCGCGACGATGATGGCACAGATGGGCGCAAAGGTGGCGATCAACCATCTGGAGGACGATCCCTCCGGTCCCGCCAAGGTCGCCGAGCTGGTGGCGCAGGGGCTCGACGTGATTGCCGCGCCCGGCAATGTCTCTGTCCCCGGAAACGCAGAAGCGATGGTGGCCGGTGCCGTCGACGAAATGGGCGGGCTGGACTTCCTGATCAACAATGCCGGCACCTCCGGGACACAGGACAAGATTCCGCCCGCCGACCTCGACAAGATGACCGAGGATTTCTGGCAGCTTCTGCTGGGCACCAACCTGATCGGCCCCTTCAGATGCGCCCACGCCGCTGCCGCCTCACTGAAGGAAAGCCGCGGGGCGATCGTCAACATGGCTTCGATTGCCGGGATCGGCGAACAGGGCAGTTCAATCGCCTATGCGGCCAGCAAGTCGGGGCTGGTGAGCCTGACCCGCAGTCTTGCGCGCGGGCTGGCGCCCGAGGTCCGTGTCAATGCCGTCGCGCCCGGACAGACAAAGACGCCCTGGACCGAGAGCTGGCCGGAAGAGCGCAAGCAATGGGCTCGCGATCTGGCCGTCCTCAAGCGGCGTTCATCGCCCGAGGATATCGCCGAAGCCGTACTCTACCTCTGCGCCGGGGCCAGCATGGTGACGGGGCACGTTCTCGTGGTCGATGGCGGAATGACTCTCTGACACCGCGCGGCACACCGGGTGACGTACCCGGTGTGTCGCGAGGTCAGGCCGCTTTGCGGAACCGCTGAAGAATAGCCGCGCGGCTACCGGAGATCCGGGTCAGCACCAGCAGCCGCTTCACCATGTGTCCCACCGGCAATTCGTCGGTGACGCCCATGCCGCCATGGAGTTGCACCGCATCGCGCAGCACCACGCGGGCGTTGTCGCAAATCTTGACCTGTGCGGCGGAGACCAGCCGGGCGCGATAAGTGACATCGGTGCTTTCCATCGCTTCCGCTGCCATCGAGACCATCGACTGCGCCTCTTCGTGCATTATGAAAAGATCGGCCATGCGGTGCTGCACCGCCTGAAAGCGTCCGATCGGACGACCGAACTGTTCGCGCAGTTTCACATATTCGAGCGTCTCGCGGTAAAGCCTGTCTATCAGGCCCGTGATCTCGGCCAGATTGCCGACAAGCGCCATGTCCGAACCATAAGCCATCGCCGCGCCGCAATCCATTACTGCCTCCGACGCCGCGCAGCGCACGCCGTCGAGGGTCAACTTGGCTGCGGCCTGTCCATCGACGAGGCGGAACGGCTCCACATCGGCCTGATCGGCCGCGATCCTGACGAGCAGCGGCGCGCTGTCGCACTCGGCGGCGACCCAGAAAGCCGAGGCCTGCGCGCCGCCGATCAGCAAAGGCACGACACCGCTCAAGCGCAGGTCGCCGCCTTCGCGAACTGCACGGATCGGTGCATCTTCTGCGCCTGCAGCGATCACCTCGACGCTTTCGCCTGCAAGGATCGGCGCCAGCGTGGCCTCCACTGTATCGGATGGCAGGGCCCGGGCCAGCGTGGACGCGCAGTGCATGGCAACGGGGCCAATCGGCTCCAGCACCAGGCCGCCGCCCAGCACACCCAGAAACGGCACCACCTGCGCAGCAGACAGCCCCAGCCCACCGGCCGCCTCGGCCACCGGCGCGGCAAGCCAGCCCAATTCGGCCATCTCGCCCCAGAGCGAGGGCACCTCTCCCGCAGGCGCGGCGAGCATCGCGTTGCGCCGCGTCAGTTCGTAACGATCCGCGACAAACCGCTCCGCCGTCTCTTTCAGCAGCAGCGTTTCCTCGTCCGGCAATTGAAATCTGATCATGCTACGCCCCTATCAGAGTCCCAGGACCTGGCTCGCCAGGATGCTGCGCTGGATTTCGTTGCTGCCGCCATAAATCGACAGTTTGCGCCAGTTCAGGAAATGGTAAGTCACATTCTCGAACGGCTCCTGTGTGCCGGCACCATCGCGCGCGGGCAGCGCCGCTGCGCCCGCGATATCCAGCATCAGTTCGGTCAGTTCCTGCTGGATCTCGGTTCCCCGCACCTTCAGCAGGGATGTTTCCGCCCCGATCCTCACCCCGGCCTCGACCGCGGCCAGCAGGCGCAACGTCGTCGCCTCGATCGCCATGATGTCGATTTCCAGCGCGTCGAGCGCATTGGCGATCTCAGGCTCGTTTGCCCGGCCAACGCCCTTTGCCGCCTCCCGCACCCTTTGCAGCAGATGTTTCGATCGCCCGATGCCGCCAATGCCGAAACGCTCGTGTTCCAGAAGCGCCTTGGCGTATGTCCAACCCTTGTTGAGCTCGCCGACCACCAGATCGTCGGGCACGAAAACCTGGTCGAGGAAGATTTCGTTCACCTCTTCGGTCCCGTCCATCAGGCGGATAGGACGCCGGGAGACGCCGGGCAATGCCATGTCCACCAGCATCATCGAGATGCCTTCCTGCTTTTTCACATCCGGATCGGTCCGAACGAGGCAGAATATCCAGTTGGCGTATTGCGCATAGGTGGTCCAGGTCTTCGAACCGGAAAGCAGCCACCCGCCCTCCGTCCGCACCGCCTTCGTCTTGAGCGATGCGAGATCGGAGCCCGCGCCGGGTTCCGAAAAGCCCTGGCACCACCAGTCCTCGCCCGACAGGATTCGCGGCAGGAACCGCTTCTGTTGCGCCTCCGAGCCGAACCGGATCAGGATCGGCCCGATCATCTTCAGCCCGAAACCCGGCAGCGGCGGCGTATGCAGACGGAACAGCTCCTCGTCCGCGACAAGCCGCTCGCGTGCGCTCCAGCCGGGCCCGCCATGTTCTTCCGGCCAGGCCGGCGCGACCCAGCCCTTCGTGTAAAGGCTCTGCTGCCAGCGGGCAAAATCCTCGCGCGACAGCGGCGCGCCGCGCGAGACCTTGGCCCGTGTGTCCGGGTGCAGTTCGGCGGCGACAAAATCGCGGATCTCCTGCCGGAAAGCCTGATCCTCCGCACTGTTGAGAAGGTCGGTCATGCCTTTTCCTCCGGCTTGATGATCAGCGCATCCACGGCAATGCATCCCTCCCCTGCGGGAAGGACGATCAACGGGTTGATATCGATGCTTTCCACGCTTCCGGCATGCGCCACTGCGAAAGCCGACAGTCTCAACACCGCATCTTCCAACGCGGCGCGATCGGCGCGGGGCGCGCCCCGGAACCCTTCCAGAAGCCTGCCCAGCCGCGTCTCGTCGATCATCTCGGCCACATCGGCCCGGCTCAACGGCGCCCGGCGAAGAGCCACGTCATTCATGAGTTCGGTCATCACGCCGCCGACACCCAAAAGGATCATCGGCCCGAAGTCGGGATCGTTCTGCATCCCGACGATCGCTTCGACCCCGCCCTTCACCATCGTCTGGACTAGACAAGCCGCGGGCATGTCCCCGAGAGTGTGCCCTTCCAGCTTTCTGTCCAGATCGGCAAACGCTGTGCGCACCGCGCCGGCATCGGAAAGCCCCAGATGCACCAGCCCGGCCTCGGTCTTGTGCTCCATTCCGTCGGCCAGCCCCTTCATGACGACCGGAAAGCCGATTTCCCCGGCCGCGGCCAAGGCGTCTTCCTCGCTGCGGACCAGCGCCTCGCCCACCATCGGCAGACCACAGGATCTCAGGGCAGCTTTCGCCACGTGCTCCGAGAGGCTGCGCCCTGCCGTTGCGAGCAACCCTTTCACCGTTTCACCGGCGTTCGCGGCGATTTCCGGCAGCGGTCCCCCCATGTCCGGCGTCTTTGCCTTTCTCTTGTGGTAGTCGACGAAGCGCTTGAGCGCCTTCAGCATCTGCTGGCTGCCGCGGTAAATCGGCAGGGTCTTGTCGGCAGCAAGCAAATCCCAGCCTGCCTCGACGACCTTCCCGCCGTCATAGACGACGACGATGGGTTTTTCGGAAGTCCTCGCCAGTTCCAGAACCGGGCCGATCAGGCGGTCGCGCCATGCCTCGCGCACCTGGTGGATGAAGACGACCATGATGTCGGTGTTTTCATCTCCCAGCACCGCCTCGAGGCTGGCGCCCCAGCGTTCGGGATGGTTGTTCACGTTACCCGACAGGTCGAGCGGATTGACCGGCGGGGTGAAATCCAGCAGCGGTTTCAGCTTCTCCACCGTTTCATCGGTAAAATCCGCCATCGGCAGCCCAAGGGCTTCGGACTGATCGGCCATCACCCCGCTCCATCCGCCCGAAAACGTCACGACGGATATGCGATCGCCGCGCGGCGCGGGGCATTTCTCGAAAAGCGCCGCCACGTCCGCGAGTTCCAGCGGATCGTCCACCGAGACGATGTTGTTCTGCCGGAACACCGCTTCGTAGGTCCGGTAGGCGCCCGCCAGCTTGCCCGTATGCGCCAGCGCCGTCCGGGCGGCCCGCTCGCTGCGGCCCAGCTTCAGGACGATGAGAGGTTTTTCCACTGCCTGCGCCCGTTCGGCCAGGTCGAGGAAACGGGCCGGGGTGCGAAGTCCCTCCAGCGCCATGCAGACCGACGCGATCTCGGGATCCTCGAGGGCCCAGCGGGCGTAGTCCGCAGCCTCGACATTCAATTCGTTGCCGGTCGAAACAAGGTAGCGCATATGCACGCCGTGATCGTGGGCCCGCGACAGCAGGACCATCAGCAACTGGCCGCTTTGCGAGATCAGGGCGGTGCGGCCGGCGGACATGTCTTGCGGGAAGGTGGCGGCCGTCAGCCCCATGAAGCCGCTCTCCAGATTGGCGAGCCCGAGGCAGTTCGGCCCACAAATCGCAATCCGGTTGCGGTTGGCCACCTCGCGCAGCTTTTCTTCCAGCCTGCTGCCCTCTTCGCCGGTCTCCGAAAACCCCGAAGCGAGGATCACCGCGCCGCGCACGCCCTTCTGGCCGCATTCCTCCAGAATGCCGGGCAATGCCCGTTGCGGCACGAACATCAATGCGGCATCGACGGGCTCCGGGATCGCGGAAACCGAGGGGTAGCAGGGCATTCCGTTCAATTCGTCATATTTGGGATTCACCGGAAATATCTTGCCGCTGTAGCCCAACCGCCGCAGGACCGGGATCGCTCCGCCACTCCAGCCTTGCGCATTGGCGCTGGCGCCAACCACGGCGACGCTGCGCGGCGCCATCAGGCCGGTAAGCCGGTCGAAAAGATCGGCGTTGCCGGCAGCCTCCCCTGTAAGGTCGACCACCGCCTCGTCAGCGGCGCGCGCATTTCCAGCCATATGAATATCCTCCCGGCTCCTCGTCGCGGCAAGTTATCTGCCAGGCGAGTTGTCGGGTCAAGATATTTTAAAACATTTGTCCGCTATGCGAAATTGATATCGCGAATTGCCCGCATGAAAGCGGTCGGGCGCTATCGCTGGAAGGCTCTTTGCATCCGGCTCTGAATCACCTGCGCCGAGTTCAGAAGTGCCGCGGCATACTCCTCCTCGATCCGCGCGGGCGTCAGCACCGAGGACAGGCCGGACACGGACAACAGCAACGGATCGCCATCGTCCACCACGCGTATAACCGTCGCCACGGCACTCAGTTCAGGCCACCACCCGCCGAAGGAACTGGCATAGCCGCGCTCGCCATAGGCGGCGATCTCCGCTTCCACGCCTGTCTTCTGAGCCGCGAACATCTCGGGGTCGGCAGTCTCGAGCCGCGCCAGGAGTTCCTGCCTTTCGGGAGCCGGGAGGCAGGCGAGATAAGCCCGGCCGATGGCCGTTTGAAGCATCGGCACCAATGCCCCGGTATCGAGGTTCAAAACGATCGCCTCGGGTCGCCGCGCCAGTTCCAGATAACGAATGGACAGCCCGCTCGGAACACCAAGAGCCACGGAAAACGGGCCCAGTTCGGCCAGGGACTCCATTGCGGGGCGAGCGATATCGCGGATTGCGTTTGCCACGAATGCCGCCCGGCTCAATTCCATCACCCGTGGCGTAAGGCTGTAGCGCCCGGTGTCTGCGTGATAGGCGAGATAATTGAGAGAGCGCAGCGTATGGGTAAAGCGCGAAACCGTCGGCCGCGGCAAGCCGGTGCGGTCGGCGAGATCCTGATTGCTGAGGGCCCGGTCGTCCGGACGGTAAGCGGAAATCACCCGCAGCCCGCGCTCCAGGGAGGCGACAAACTGGCGATCCGCCCTCGCCCCGTTATCGCTGTCGCTCATTTCGCCATCTCCTTCGGGCTCGGCGTCCCTTGATAGAAAACATCCCTCCCTCGCACAAGCACCCGACACGCCACGGCGGATGCGATCGAGGTTGTCAGCACGGATTTGCGATGCTAGCTTACACTGAAATTGTATTTCGCATAGCGGACAACGAGCTTGAAATCATTGCAAGCGGGATTGTATCGCCGCAGCCGCCCTTTCCGGGAGGGCAAGATAGTGGGAGGAGAAAGATGGCCAGCTTACCTGAAGCAGGGCCCGACGAGGCTTTTCAGTCGCATGTCGCCGACGGGCGGCTCTGGCTGCAATTCTGCACCGAGTGCGGCGAGACCGTGTTCATGCCCCGCATTCTCTGTCCGCATTGTTCGTCGCTCTCACTCGAATGGCGACCTGCCTCGGGTCGCGGCACCATCCATTCCGTCACCGTATTGCACCGGCGGCCCAAACCAGGCGAACCCGAACGGCAGAACCACGCACTGGTTCTGGTGGATCTCGATGAAGGCCCCCGCATGATGAGCTACCTTCCCGGCACGCCGCCCGAGGACATCCGCATCGGCATGCACGTCCGCGCCAGGATCGAAGGCGAGGACGGCGCGCGCGCCGTGGTCTTCACCCCCGAGGAGGATACGGAATGACCACGCCAAACGGAACGTCCTTGCGCGGCGCGGCTGCCATCGTCGGTGTCGGCACCGCCGGCCTTGGCGAAGCCCCGGGTTTCAACGCGATGGACATTCAGGCCCTCGCCGCGCGTGAAGCCCTGGACGAGGCGGGACTGAAACTCTCGGATGTCGACGGCATATTCTGCGCCAATATGAGCCACACCTTTCCGGTGATCTCCACCATCGAGTATCTCGGCGTCAAACCGCGCTGGATCGACGGCACCAATACCGGCGGGTCGAGCTTCGTCGCCCATGCCATGGCGGCAAGCCTCGCGCTTCAGGCCGGGCTTTGTGACGTGGCCCTGATCTGCTACGGCGCCACGATGCGCTCGGGTGCCGGGCGGATGGTTCCGGCGACCGAACAGCCGACCTACGAAATACCTCACAAACCGCGCTATCCGATGACCGCCTATGCAATGGCCGCCGCACGGCACATGGCGCAATTCGGCACCACCCGCAGGCAACTGGCCGAAGTCGCCGTATCCGCCCGTCATTGGGCGCAGAAAAACCCCGATGCATTCGAGCGTGATCCCCTCACCATCGAGGAGGTTCTCGCTTCGCGCATGGTGATGGAGCCGCTGACGGTCCGCGATTGCTGCCTGCTGACCGATGGCGCCGGCGCCGTCGTGATGACCCGGGCCGACCGGGCCCGCGACCTGCCGAAACCCCCGGTTTATTTCCTCGGGGGCGGCATGGCATCCTATAACCGGGCTGTCTCGGAAATGCCGGACCTGACCAGTACGGCGGCAAGGGATTCCGGCGCACGGGCCTTTGCCATGGCCGGCATGGGGCCTTCCGATGTGGACGTGCTGCAACTCTACGATGCCTTCACGATAAACGTGATCCTCTTTCTCGAAGATCTGGGTTTTTGCCCCAAGGGCGAAGGCGGTGCTTTCGTATCCGGCGGGAGAATTGCCCCCGGCGGCGACCTGCCGGTCAACACCAATGGCGGCGGGCTCTCGTTCTGCCACCCCGGAATGTACGGCGTCTTCACCCTGATCGAGGCCGCCCGCCAGATCCGCGGCGAGGCCGGAGAACGGCAGGTGGACGGGGCGGAAACCATATTGTGCCACGGCAACGGGATCACACTGTCGCATCAGGCCACGGCCATTTTCGGCACCGGCACCACCCTCTGACCATAAAAACCGGACGAACAATGGAACAACTCATCGAAACGGAAATCCGGGGTCCGCTCGGTATCATCCGCATGACCCGCGGCCCCGTTAACGCGCTCGGGCATGCGCTGCGCGGCGCCATCGCCGAAGCGCATCGCGATTTCGAGGCGGATCCGTCGATTTCCGTCACCGTGGTGACCGGAAAGGACAAGTTCTTTTCCGCGGGCGCCGATATCACGGAATTCAACACCGGCCGCAAGAAGCCGTACCTGACCGATCTGATTGCCCAGCTCGAAGACGGCAAGAAGCCGGTCGTCGCTCTCATCAACGGCATCGCCTATGGCGGCGGCTTCGAACTGTCGCTGGGGTGCGACTACATCTATCTCCTGCCGGGCGCAAAGCTCGCCTTTCCGGAGATCAAGCTGGGCAACATCCCGGGGGCGGGCGGCACGCAGAAGCTTCCGCGGCTGATCGGCGGGCCCAAGGCCCTGGACATCATTCTCACCGGAGCACCGGTCAACGCAACGCAGGCGCAGGCACTGGGCATGGCAGAAGCCATCGTCTCCGATGAGGAAGAGGCGCTGGACAAGATTGCGGAGGCCGTGGCCGCGGGCCTGCCCCGCCGCCGTATCCGGGACCTCCGCGTTCCCGGCACGCCCGACGCACTGGACGCCGCCGCCGAGCCACATCTGCGCCGCGCGCGCGGCGCTCAAGCTGCGATAAAAGCAGTCGACGCCGTGCGCATGTCGTACTCGGTTCCCATCGACGAGGCCCTGGCCTGGGAGCGCGAAACCTTCGCGACCCTCAATGTCTCGCCGGAAGCCCGGGCGCAGCGCCACATCTTTTTTGCCGAACGCGCGGCCCGCAAGGTCGCCGACGTGCCAGCGGAGACGCCCAGGCGTCCGGTCGAAAGCGCCGGCGTGATCGGCGCGGGCACGATGGGCGTCGGCATCGCCATGTGTTTCGCCGATGCCGGCATTCCTGTCTGCATCATCGAACAGGAACGCGAACGGCTGGACCAGGGCCTCGCCGCAATTCGGCGAAACTACGAGGCAAGCCGCGACAAGGGGCGCATCTCACCGCAAGAAGCGGAGGCGCGGCTTCTGCTGATCACGGGATCGGTCGACATTTCCGACCTGGCGAAGGCGGACATCGCCGTCGAGGCGGTGTTTGAATCGATGGAGGTCAAGCGCGACGTGTTTGCCCGGCTCGATGCGATCTGCAAGCCGGGCGCGATCCTCGCCACCAACACCTCGACACTCGACGTGAACCGGATCGCCCAGGCAACGAGCCGCCCGCAGGACGTAATTGGGCTGCACTTCTTTTCGCCGGCCCACATCATGAAACTTCTCGAGGTTGTGCGCGCCGAAGCCACGGCCAGGGACGTGATCGCGACCGCGATGGAACTGGGCCAGCGCATCGGCAAGATACCGGTTCTGGTCGGAGTCTGCGATGGTTTCGCCGGCAACCGGATGTTCATAAACTTCAACCGCGAGGCGCAAATCCTGATCGAGGAAGGCGCCCTGCCCTGGCAGGTCGACAAGGTGTTCACCGACTGGGGCCTCGCCATGGGTCCGCTTTCCGTGATGGATCTCGCCGGGCTCGATGTCGGTTACCGCATCCGTCAGGCCCGCGGGCCCCAGACACCCTACCCTTTCACGACTGCAGACCGCCTGGCCGAGGCCGGACGGCACGGCCAGAAAACCGGCCGCGGCTGGTATCTCTACCCCGACGGAGCACGGCGCGGGGTCCCCGACCCGGAGGTCGAGGCCCTGATCGAAAGCGTCTCACGCGAGAAAGGCATTACCCGCCGCCCCGTGTCGGACGAGGAGATCCTTCACCGTTGCCTGTGGCAGCTGGTGAACACCGGCTATCAGATCCTCGAGGAAGGCATCGCACAGCGGGCCGGCGATCTCGATGTGATCTTCGTCAACGGCTACGGCTTCCCCAAGACCCGTGGCGGACCGATGTTCTATGCGCAGGAGACCGGACTTGCCCGCGTCGCTGCCGACGTGATCCGCTATCACGAGGACATCGACGCCCACTGGAAACCATCCGCGATGCTGCTCGAACAGGCAGGGACCAGCGGCAGCTGAGCCGCCTCCAAAGGACAATACGCAACGCAAACGGCCGCCCCGAGGGGCGGCCGTTTCTTTTCAGCATGCGCCATTATGCGCCGTGTCAGGCGAAGCCGAAGAGCCGCGGGAAATACATGGTGAAGAAGGGCACATAGGTGATCAGCAGGAGCACCGCGATCTCGGCCGCGATGAACGGCAGGATCGCCCTGCTGAGCGGCGCCAGCTTCACCCCCGACACCCCGCAGGCCGCAAACAGCACCAGTCCGAAAGGCGGCGTGGCCAGACCGATCGTCAGGTTCACGCAGGTGATCAGGCCGAAATGGATCGGGTCCACGCCGTACTGATAGGCGATGGGCGCAATCAGCGGACCCAGCACGATGATCGCAAAACCCATGTCGAGGAACATCCCGAGCACCAGGAACAGAATATTGACGAGAAGGAGGAACACGTACTTGTTCTCGGTCAAGGTGACGAACGCAAGCGTCACGTGCTCGACAAGGTTGTAGTAGCTCACCAGCCAGCTGAAGGACTTGGCGCAGGCCAGGAGAAACATGATCATCGCCGTCGCGGTAACCGTATGCTTCAGGATCGGTGCGATATCGCTCCAGCTCAACGTGCGATAGAAGATGAAGCCGATCACCAGCCCGTACATCACCGCCACGGCAGAGGCCTGGGTCGGGCTGAAAAATCCGCCCAGAATGCCGCCCATGATGATCGCCGGCAAAAGCAGCGCCGGAATGCCGCGCAGGAACGCGATGAACAGGTTGACGAAACCCACGAAAGGCGCGCGTTCGCCGATGCCTTTTCTCACGGCCACCAGGTAAGCGGTCCCCATAAGGAACAACGCCACCATGATGCCCGGCAGAAGCCCGCCGAGAAACAGGCCGGCAATCGAGACATTCATCACCGAGGCGTATAACAGCATCGGAATCGACGGCGGGATAATCGGACCGATCACCGAGCTCGATGCCGTGACCGCCGCGCTGTAGTCCTCGTCATAGCCGTTTTCCTTCATCGCCGGGATCATGATCCCGCCGACTGCCACCGTGTCGGATACGGCCGAGCCGGTGATCCCCGCAAAGAACATGCTGGCGATGATGTTGGTATGGGCCAGCCCGCCGCGGATCCATCCCACCAGCGCTCCCGACAGGATCATCAGCTTGTCGGTGATCTTGGCGCGGTTCATGATTTCGCCGGCCATGATGAAGAAGGGAATCGCCAGAAGCAGCAGGTTTTCCGTACTGGTGAACATGCGCTGCGGGATCTGCAGGAAGAGCAACGGATCGCCGATGTCGATATAGACAAAGATCGTCATCAGCAGGAGACAGAGCGCAATCGGAACCCCCAGAAGGAGCATCGGAACGAAACTGCCGAAAAGAATGGCGATCATAGCGCTGCCTCCTCGATCATCTCCAGTTCGTCATGTTCGGGGGCGCCCGACAGGGCGGACCCGATGGCATTCAGCCCGAAGATCGCACCGCCGACCGGGATCGACAGGTAGTAGTAGAAAAGACTGATATCGAGATAGAGCGACGTCTGCGACCGCCCGACAAACAGCGCCATCTTGTAGCCGTAGTAGACCATCACCCAGACCACGATGAGCGTCAGGGCCGCGAAGACCACGCGAAGCGCGGCCATCAGCTTCGGCCCGAAGAAACCGTGCAATATGTCGACCCCGATATGGCCGCCGCGCCGGGCAATCGCGCCGGCGCCGAGAAAGACGGTCCAGGCGAACAGAAGCGTGCTGATTTCCTCGACCCAGACCAGGGAATTGCCGGTCGCCTGTTCGGTCACGATCCCGGCGGCATTGACCAGGAACAGTGCGCCAACCAGGACCATCGCTATGAAGAAAGTGCCTCGTTCGAGGTAATCGAGAAAGAGCTGATAAAGCTCCGCGAGCCGTTTCATGTGGGCGCTCCAAATAGTCCTGCGACGTTACCGGGCGCCAAGCATCCGAAGCGGCTTTGCCACGTGGAAGGATTGGGGAGCGCCCGGTTTGCCACTCTGGCAGAAAAGGGAATGGGCGGCCATCATCTGGCCGCCCTCAGGACGAGCGGCTTACGACTCTTCCTTGGCCGCTTCGGCAGCTGCCCGGATCCTGTCGACCCATTTCTCGCCATCGTCACCGATCTTGCGCACGATCGTGTCGATATAAGGCTGCTGGGCGAGCGCACGGAACTGCTCGATCTCTTCCGCTGTGGGGAAGTAGAAGGTGGCGCCTTCTTTCTCCATCGCTTCCTGGACGACGAGCGAGCTGAGATAGGAATGCGCGTTGCCGACTCGGGTGTACAGATCCGCTGCCTGCAGAACGATTTTCTGGTGTTCGGGCGACAGCGACTGGAAGAACTCTTCGTTGATCAGCAGCGGATGCAGATTGTAGCTATGCCGCGTCACCGTCACGTAGGGGTTCACCTCGTACAGCTTCTTCGAATACATCGAGTACAGCTCGGTATCGTGCCCCTCGGCCATCCCCGACTGCAACGCAGTGTAAAGCTCGCTCCAGGTGATCGTCACCGTCTTGGCACCCCAGGCCCGGAACATCGCCAACAGGCCCGGGTTTTCCGGAACGCGCATTGTCATACCGTTGAGGTCGGCCGGGCTATGGACCGGCTTTTCCGAGTAGATGTTTCTGAAGCCCGCGCCATCGGCCCAGCCAAGCACGCGCAGGCCGGTTTTCTCCAGGAACAGGTCAGCCAGCTCCTGGCCGACGGGACCTTCCATCACCTTCCATGCGGTCAGGTTGCTGTCGAAGACATAGGGGATCTGCGTGATCGCGATCTCGGGCACGAATGGCACCATGATCGAGGTGTAGGCCCCTGCGACCTGGAGCGTGCCCAACTGCGCCGATTCAACCAGCGTGCGCGCATTGCCGAGCGAACCGTTCGGATACACCTCGACGACGATTTCACCATGCGACTGGTTTTCGACGTAATGCTTGAACGCGTTGACGCCGGCGGACCGGCCCGCCCCGGGAAGTATCGTTTCCGCTTCCGACGAATGGCCGATCTTGATCGTGATCGGCTCGGCCAATGCGGCCCCCGCCATCAAAACAGCCGCCAAAGCCGCCCCAAAAATAGTGGCCCCGAGTTTGTACATTTGATGAATCCTCCCTTTGTTCATCCTCCTGACCGGGAACGCGGCAACACCCGCCAGACCCGGCCTCCAATTTTTGAAACTCTATTCCGAAAATAATTTTCTGTCGACAGATTTCTCGATAAGCGGGCCGCTTTTCCGCTTCCGAAACGCGGAACCAGAACCCGTTTCCGCCGCCGGCATGCATAAAAGGAGCTGAAATTTTCCTTTCCTTTCAATCGGCTGGAAAGAACCGGGATGTTCGTGAAGTTCGCGCACGGAAATTGGGGACACACTTCCGCGGTCCTTGCTCCCTGCCGGCGAATGCCCGCAAACCCGCTCGCCATACCGCGCCAAATGGGACGCAAACATGAGCGGACTTCATGCGAAAGAGTAAGAAGCGGCCCCGAACGCCACCTCGTTACGCGCGGTTGTGGTGTGCGGACGAGAGGTCTGCCTTGCCATTTCCCGAAAGCGGACAACACCAGAGGTTGCCCAGCAAGTTACCGGTGCTCAACGTTCTGTCGATAAGGACAGTTGCGTCGGCCGATGACGTTCCGCCCTGAAATGACAGATCCAAGCCTCTAGACGGCGCGTTCGCATTGCAGTCCGTTCACCGGTACATTGGCCACCATCGAACGACAAATCATCCCCAACCCGAAACTGATTTGACGACGAGGTATTCCTCGAGGCCCCAAGTGCCACCTTCACGGGCGCCGCCCGAATGGCGGACGCCTCCGAAGGGAGAACCGGCGCCGCGCGGCTGGCCATTCATCTCGACCATGCCCGAGCGCAAACCTCTCGCCATCCGGTTTCTGCGCTCGCCATCCGCGCTCTGCACGTAGTTCGTCAAACCATAAGGCGTGTCGTTGGCGATCTGGAGGGCATCCTCCTCGTCCTCGAACGGGATAATCGAAAGCACGGGACCGAATATCTCCTCGCGGGCGATCGTCATGTCGTTGGTGACGTCGGCGAAAATGGTCGGCTGAACAAAGAAGCCGCGGTTTAGACCCGCCGGCCGGCCCGGGCCACCGGCCACCAGCCTCGCGCCTTCGTTCATGCCCGTTTCGATGAGCGACTGGACGCGCTCATACTGACGGCCATTGACGACAGGGCCAATATGGGCCCCTTCCTCGTGCGACGGACCGACGCGTACCGTCTCGGCGATCCGGCGGGCCTTCTCGACCGCGTCTTCGTAGACCGAACTCTCGACCAGCATCCGTGTCGGCGCATTGCAGCTCTGGCCGCTGTTGATGAAGCAGGCCCGCACACCGCGTTCCACCGCTTCAGCGCCGGCATCGGCGAAGACCAGGTTGGCACCCTTGCCACCGAGTTCCAGCGCTACGCGCTTGAACGTGTCGGCGGATCCCTTCAGCACGCTGGCGCCGGCGCGGGTGGATCCGGTGAAGGAAATCATTGTCACGTCCGGGTGCTCGACAAGCCGCGCACCCGCCATCGCTCCATCGCCCTGGACGAGATTGAAAACGCCTGGAGGCACACCCGCCTCGTCAATGAACTCGGCAAGCAGCGCCGAAGACAGTGGAGCGTATTCCGATGGCTTGAGCACCATGGTGCAACCGGCAAGCAATGCCGGAACCACCTTCAGCGCGACCTGGCTCATCGGCCAGTTCCAAGGCGTAATCATGCCGACGACTCCGATCGGCTCCATCAGTATCCTGTCGTCGGGCGCATGCGGCCCGAGCGGGCGGACGAACTCGAAATCCGTCATCGCGGCGAGGAAGTTTTTCATGTGCCGCGAGGCAGCCGGCGCCTGGCGCGTCCGCGCCAACTCGATCGGCGCGCCCATTTCCTCGCAGATCGCCAGCGCCATCTCCTCGCTTCGCCGCGCATAGATCTCCTGCATGCGTTCGACGATCGCGATCCGCTCGCCGGGACCGGTCGCGGACCAGGCCGGAAAGGCAGCATTCGCCGCTGCCACGGCCGCATCCACGTCCAGCCCGCTTGCAAGGGAGATCGTCCCCGTGACCTGTTCGGTCGAGGGATCGATCATGACATGTTCGGCAGTCGACTTCGCGGCGACCCAGCGGCCGCCGATATAGAATTCACGCAGTTCGCGCACGTTTGGGGTCTCCTCGATGTTCGGTCGGGACAGCCGCCCGATTTCAGGCGACGTCTTCCATTTCAGCCACTTCCGGCACAGGTGCGGCGTCAAAGACATGGACGAGGTCCGGCGCCACACCGAGATGGATAGTCTCTCCCGGCGCGACCGCCGTTCGCCCACGGATGAGAACGCGCACGACATTGCCCGCAAGGCGAGCGGTTATCTGCGTTTCGGACCCGGTCGGCTCGACGACGGAAACGGTCGCCGGCCAGCCGCTCTCGCACAGCTCGAAATGCTCGGGACGTATGCCGACGGTGATACGCGCCCTGCCCTTGGGATCGCCCGATGGAAGGTCGAGCCTCGTTCCATCCGGCAGGACGAGACAGGTGTTGTCCACGAGGTCCCCCTCGAAAAAATTCATCGGCGGCGAGCCGATGAACGCCGCGACAAACAGGCTGGCCGGCTTGTCGTAGAGTTCGAGCGGCGGCCCCTCCTGCTCGATCACCCCGCCGTTGAGGACAACGACGCGGTCGGCGAGTGTCATCGCCTCGATCTGGTCGTGGGTCACGTAGATGGTCGTGGTCTTCAGGCGCTGATGCAGTTCCTTGATCTCGGACCGCATCTGCACGCGCAACTTGGCGTCGAGATTGGACAAAGGCTCGTCGAACAGGAAAACATTCGGGTCGCGAACGATCGCCCGGCCCATGGCGACACGCTGGCGCTGGCCACCAGAAAGCGCACGCGGCTTGCGTTCAAGCAAATGCTCCAGTCCGAGAATGCGCGCGGCCTCGTTCACGCGTTCTTCGATCTCGGCGCGCGGGACCCTGCGCTGCCGCAGCGCAAAGCCCATGTTTTCTCGTACATTCTTGTGCGGATAAAGCGCGTAGTTCTGAAATACCATGGCGATGTCGCGGTCCTTCGGCGCGACATCGTTGACCACGCGGTCTCCGATGTGGATCTCCCCGCCGGTGATGTCTTCCAGACCTGCGATCATCCGAAGAAGGGTCGACTTACCGCATCCGGAAGGGCCGACCAGCGCGACGAACTCCCCGTCCTCGATATCGATGGAGACCCCGTGCAGGACCTCGACCGAACCGTAGGATTTGCGCGCATCGCGTATCTGAACCGTACCCATTGGAATCTCCTCCCTTCATGGCCGCCGGTCAAAAGCCGGCGGCCGGCAAGCTAGGCCTGCCTGCGTTTGTCGATGGCCGGCATCTCGCTGATCATGCGGATCAGGAAGTCCCCGGTGTTCTTTTCGTGCTGCTTGACCATTTCCGCGGCGCCCTCGAAGTCACCGGCGCGCAACATGTCCCGGATGCGCTTGTGTTCCGTCAGAGCTTCGCCGAGCCGGTTGTGCTGCGGCGGGATGCCGTGCCGTTGCGCCGACATCTGGCCGTGCATGTTCTCGATCAGCCTGTGGCACCATGGCGATTGGGGGTTGTCGCAAAGGAGTTCGTGGAACTCGTAGTTCTTTTCCGCGACGCGTTCGTAATCCTTTTGCTCCAGAGCCTCCGCATACGCCTCGATGTTCTCATCGATCATCGCGAGACGCTCCGCATCGAAATTCGGAGCGCCGAGTTCGATCGCGAGGCCGCAGACCCGCCCGCGCAAGGCGCTGATCTCCCTGATCTGATCCGCCCTCAACCCCTGAACGACGGCGCCAATGTGGCTCTGGATATCAAGCCACCCCTCCGAAGCGAGGCCGCGAATGGCCTCGCGGATCGGGGTCTCACTTATTCCCAGGGCGGTCGAAACCTCGCGCGTGGTGATCCTCTCCCCGGGGCCGACCGCTCCGCTCAGGATCATCGACTGAATATGACGCCGCGCCATCTCCGCCTTCGTCATGTAGGTATTCGGGTTTTCCATGGGCTCGATCCAGTTCCGGTAAGAAAGGCTCATTCGGCGACTATCCCTTCGTCGCTCCGTCAGCCAAACCCTTAATCAGCCACTTCTGGACCAAAAGCGCAAAGATAACGACCGGCACCACCGTGATCGTACCAACCGCGGTCAGCGCAGCCCAATTGGCGCCGTTGACCGTGTCGCCAGCAATGCCTGCAATGGCCACGGGAATGGTGGAGGCGTGGCGGTTGGTGAGAACCAGTGCGAACAGCAACTCCTCCCATGCGAGGATCATCGAGAAGATCAGTGTGGACAGCAGGCCGGGGATGGATATCGGCACGATGATCTTGAAAAAGGCTCCGTAACGCGAACAGCCGTCGATCATCGCGGATTCCTCCAGCTCGCGCGGCAGCGAGAGGAAGAAACTGCGCATCAGCCACATCACGTAGGGAACGAGAAAGGTGCTGTAAGCGAGGATCAAGGTGATGTGCTTGTCGGTCAGACCGAGCTTGCGGGCGACGAGGAACATCGGCACGGCAAGCGCGATCGGCGGAACGCCGCGCGACAGGAGAATGAGGACTCCGATGGTCGCCGCGCCACGCAGCCTGATGCGGGCGAGTGCGTAACCGGCCATCGTTCCCACGACGATGGACAACAGACCGGATCCCGTCGCCACGATGATCGTGTTGATCAGGCGCGGCACGATGTCGGCGCGGGTCATGTATTCGACATAAGCGTCGAGCGTCGGCTTGAAGAAGAATGTCGGCGGGCTGGTGAAGATATCGACCTGGTCCTTGAAGGAGGTCAGGACCATCCAGTAGATCGGGAACAGGAAGACGATACTGACGATCACGCCGCTCGCTATGCGAAGATTGTGCCCGAGCGAGCGGCGCAGACGGTTCGGCGCCGGAGTGACGATCGTGTTCAAAACAGTTCCTCCAGCTTGCGGCTGCCGCGCAGGAACAAACCGGTCAGGACCATGGTCAGGATGAGGACGATCACGGCCATTGCGGCGGATTCGGCGAAACGCAGCGAGCGGAACGCTTCCTCGTAGATGAACAGGTTGACCACATTGGTCGCCTTGCCCGGACCGCCGTATGTGGCCGCCAGAACGATATCGAACATTTTCACCGCGCCAAGCCAGCGGATCACGAAGGTTGCCGCAATGACCGGTACCAGCAGCGGCACGGCGACCGACCAGAGCGTCGACCACCAGTTGGCGCCGTCGATCCTGGCCGCCTCGAAAACGTCCTTCGGAAGCGCCAACAAGGCCGCCGTTGCAATCAGGACGATGAACGGTGTCCAGCGCCAGGTGTCGATGATGATGATCGACGCCATTGCCAGTGTCGGATCGCCGAACCAGTCGAACGGACCTACTCCGACGAGGCCCAGCCAGTAGTTCATGATGCCCCAGAGCGGATCGAGGATCATCCGCCACATGCCGCCCGCCACCACCGGCGCCACGACCATCGGGATGATGAAAAGCGCCCTGATCACGCCCCTTCCCTTCCACTCGGCATTGATGAGAAAGGCAATGCCGAATCCAAGGACGACTTGCAGCGGAAGAGCGATCACCAGATAGATCAGCGTCACCTCGAGGGAATCCCAGAACCGGTAATCGCTCATCACCTCGCGGTAATTCTCCCAGCCAACCCATTCGCCGGCGCCGAACGTGGCTATGTCGAAGCGCGAGAAGCTGATGTCGATCGTGTAGAAGATCGGATAGGCCAGAAGAGCGATCAGGAGAACGATCGACGGCGCCATGAACGACCAGCGTACGAGAAGGTCGCCTGTCCAACGCCGATGGCGCGAGCCGGCATCCGGAACCGCAGATGCATTTTCGGTTGTCATTTCTCTTGTTCCCTCCCTATCCGACATCGCGATACATCCTGCCGCGCGCCCGAACGGGATCGAGCAGCGACAGGTCGCCCCGCTCCACTTGGTAGCCCTTCGGAAATGCAGGACGAGCTTCCATTCCGATGGAGGTCATGACCCGGTCGTCGCGATAGTAGCAGCGCGCAACCACCGACTCGATCACGCCCGCAAGGTCCGGGTGCTCGGCACGAAATCCGGCAAGCCGCTTCGCCTGCTCGGCTCTCGACAGCGCCGTGATCATACCGCCCGCAATGTCGTCTACGACCTGAAGCGCCTTGCGCAACGCCTCCCGGTCGCGGTCGATGGAACGCATGATGTCCGCAAATATCCGCGGATCGTCTGCCCCGGGAACGCCGTATTCCGCGTTCGCCGGGATCATGTGTCCAACGACGCAGAGCAGCGTCACTCTTTCGAGGTCTGTCAGCGGCGCCGGAGGCTTCCTGTCGCTCATCGTCGTCATCGCGGTCTCAATCGAAGAGTTCGTAGATGCGGGATTTGATCTGGTCGGCAACGTAGAGCGCAACCGCCTGGATCGTGGATGTGGGATTCACGCCGCCGGACGTGACGAAGACGCTCCCGTCGACGATGAAGAGGTTCTTCACGTCATGGCTTCGGCCCCATTCATTGACGACGGATCGCTCCGGATCCCGACCCATGCGCGCGGTTCCCAGCAGGTGCCAACCCGCATAGGGTAGCGGCGCTTTCGTCGTGATGTCGCGGGCGCCGGCCGTCTCGAGGATTTCCACGCCGCGCGCAACGGAATGATCGAGCATCTTTCTCGTATTGTCGGACAGCCGATAGGTGATCTTGGGCGCGGGGATTCCGTTGGCGTCCGCGAGGTTGGTATCGAGAGTGACGCGGTTCGATTCCTCGGGAAGGTCCTCGCACACCGACACCATCCCGGCGCTGCGATCGAAGATGCGCCGAAAAGCATCGTGATGGCCTTCGCCCCAAGGCACGAGCCCGTCGGCGAAGCCGTTGATCGCCGTTCGGGCGGGCCCGATGCCCCGAGAAAACTGGTAGGAATAGCCGCGCAAGAAATCACGGGCCGGATCCGTCTCGTAGAACTCCATGCTCCAGACACAGATCGGCGGGCCGCGATAGCCATCCAGCGGTTCGTCGAAATGGCCGCGGATCTGGGCATAGGGGTGGAGCATCAGGTTCTTGCCGACAAGCCCGCTGGAATTGGCGAGCCCGTCCGGGAACCGCCCGGAAGCTGAATTGAGAAGGATGCGCGGCGTACCGATCCCGTTGCACGCCATGATGACGATCTCGGCGGGCTGGAAAACCTCCCTGCCGTCAGCGTCGAAATAGTGGACCCCGGTCGCCATGTCCGCGTCATTCGTCTCGATGCGGCTGACACGGCATTTCGTACGCACCTCGATCCGCGAGCGGATAGCCTCGGGCCAATAGGTCACGTCCGTGCTGGCCTTGGCGCCCTGGGCGCAACCCGATCCGCATTGGCCGAGATTGATGCACGGCGCGCGGCCTTCATATTCCTCGGTGGCGATAGCCGCGTCGGACGGCCACCAATGCCACCCCAGGCGGTTCATGGCAGCCCCGAGCACTTCGCCTGTCCGGCCCATCGCGATGGGCGGCATCACCGCTTCCTTTTGCGGATAGGCCGGATCGCCGGCCAGTCCGGAGACGCCCATCATCCGGTCGTTGAGCGCATAGAAGGGCTCGAGCGTGCCGTAATCCAGCGGCCAGTCTTCCGCGACGCCGTCCAGGCTTCGAACGCGAAAATCCGACGGATGCAGCCGGGGGAAGTGTGCGGCATAGAAAACGGTCCCGCCGCCGACCCCGTTGTAGTTTGCGATCTTGATCGGAGAGTCGTCGTCATTGATCGGATAGTCTGCAGCCAGCCCTCGCCGGTTCGGACTGATGGCGTAGTCTTCAAGGGCCCTTGCTTCCCAGTCTCTTCCCGTGCTCGGAAAATCGGACGGCTTCGGCCAGTCCCCCTGCTCCAGACAGACAATGCGCATGCGCGTCTCGGCGAGGCTCCAGGCCACCGCCGCGCCGGATGCTCCGGCTCCGATGATGAGAACGTCGACAGGCTCGTTCATGACACTCTTGCAGGCTCGGGTTGACCGGACGCGTCAGCCATCTTCACATGGACAGCCGCGGCACCGAAACACGTTTCGGCATGCCGACGCCCGGCAATGGCGGGTACTTCGCAAGGGCGGCCTCTATCGGCTCCGTCCCCCAGCCGGGCCGGTCCGGAACGAGCATGTAACCGTCCTTGATTTCCGGTGCGTGAGTGAAGATTTCGCTGTCCCAGGCGATCCGGTCGATGTCGGTTTCCATGATCCGCATGTTCGGCACCACCGCGCTGAAATGCGCGTTCATCATCGTGCAGAGATGGCCGTAGAAATTGTGGCTTGCCACATTGATTTCATGTGCTTCCGCGGCCGCGGCGATCTTGAGCGACTGCCAGACGCCGTTCCAGGGCGTGTCGATGATCGCGACATCGATCGCCTGCTCGCGGAAGAAGGGCAGAAACTGCTGCAGGCCGATCAGCGTTTCGCACGACGAGATCGGGTGCCTGCTTCGGGAACGGATATAGGCCAGCGCCTTCGGATCGAGCGTGTCGATTTCGATCCAGAACAGGTCGAGATCCTCGATCTCGCGCACCATCGACAGAAAGCCCTCGGTCTTTCCGTTGAAATTGAGATCGAGCAGGATGTCGATGTCCGGACCGGCTTCCTCCCGCATGATCTGGAGGTGCTTGCGCAGGTCCTTGCGCGTCTTGCGCTCGACATTGCGCCCGGGCTCGTGCGGACGGCTGAAGCCGGGCGACCACCCTTCGATCCGGCCGCCTTCGTCATAATGAAAGATGTTCGTCTTGAGCGCCGTGAAGCCTTTTTCGCCGACCTCGCGAGCGATCTGGCGGACGCCGCTTTCATCGGTGATGCCGGGCGTGAAATGCTCGGTTCGCGTGCGGTAGGACACGCAGTGCGACCAGTAGACACGGATCCTGTCGCGTACCTTGCCGCCGAGCAGGACGTGGCACGGCACGTCCAGCGCCTTGGCCTTCACGTCGAGAAGGGCGTTCTCGATCGCGCCCAGCGCCTGGCCGATCACGCCTCCCGAACCGGGCCGCGTCACGTTGCGCAGGTCTTCCCTGACATGCTCGTGATGCATCGCGCTTTGCCCGATCAGGCGATGCGAGAGTTCATCGATGACGGCGGAGACACCCGGCGAGCCGAAATTCTCGTCGAACTCGCTCCAGCCGACGATGCCATCCTCGGTGGCGATCTTCAGGAAGTGGTAATTTCGCCAGGAATTGCTGCAAGAGAGTGTCTTGACTTCGCTGACAATCGCTTTCGTCGGCATCGGGTTCCCCAGTCAAAGTCGGGCACGGTCAATCCGCCCCGCAAGCGCGATGCGGAAGACATCGCCAGGTTGGCGCCACGTCACGAAACGCGGCCGGAAATGTTTCGGTCACAAGACCATCCGGCGCGCCCCTCGCCCGGATGGAGCATGGACGCGCGGGGCGCCCATGCCGAGTTTCACAGCCGTCGATTATTTCAAGGCTTTTTCGATTTTCCCGGCTGCTATGCCCAACGCCTCTTCAGCGCTGACCTGCCCGGCAAGACCGCGTGCGATCTCGTCAGCCAGGATCTGCTGGGCGGCATCGGATTTCGGGCTGCGTATGCGCCACATTTCGCCTTTTGCAGCGACATCGTAGGCTTGCTGCAACGTCTCGTAGACAGGCCCGAGCCAAGGTTCGACCGGCTCGCCGTTGAGCGTAGACTTGCGCGCCGGGAAAGAGCCGACCAGCGACGCGTTGATGCTCTCACCCTCTTTGGACGTCAGCCATTGCAGGAACGCCCAGGAAGCCTCCAGCTTCTCGGTTTTGCTGCTGATGCCGGCGATCCAGATGCCGCGATGCGCGCCAGCCTGGGCACTTCCCACGGGCAATACCTGGATCCCCACCTCGTCGACTGTCAGGGTCGTCGACTTTGGATCGACAGCCGTCGATTTGTAGACGCTGCCCCAGTTGAACATGTTCGCGACCAGACCCTGGCGGAATGCCTGAAGCGATTCCGAAAAGCCGTGACCGAGCGCGCCAGGCGGCGCGTAGTCGAGCATGCGCTTGTGGATTTCCAACGATGCCGCGCCGGTCTCGTTGGCGAAGGCGGGCGCACCGGATTCATCGAGCAGGCTGCCGCCGTTCGCATTGAGGATCGATTGCCAAATCGTCGGCGTCAGCGGTTCGCGAACGAAGTAGGTGTCAATCGCCCAGCGGTCGTCCTTGCCATCACCATCGGAGTCGCGCACCAGCTTTTCGGCATCGGCGAAGAACTCGTCCCAGGTTTGTGCCGGCGTCGGCGCGGGCAATCCGGCTTCCTCGTAAAGCGTCCTGTTGTAGAACCGCAGCAGCATGTTGGAGCGCACCGGGACGGCATACTGGACCCCTTGCCACTCGCCGGCCGCCAGGGGCGCGGCATTGAAATCGTCCCAGTCGTAATCGTCAGCGGTAAGAGCGGCCACCTTCTCGCCCTTGAGGTCCACAAGGGCACCAATCTCGGCGAGCTGGGGAACCCACGGATCGTCAACCAGAAGCACATCGTATTCGGGATCCGGACTGGTCGAATCCAGCATCATCTTGGCCAGAAGCTCGGTATAGGGCACGCCGTCGAAGACGACGCGTACGTTCGGATGGACCTTGTTGAATTCCGGCACGAGCAGCGTCTGCCAGGTGTTGGCGAAGGCCTCGTTAGCCATGATCCTGACTTCCACGGGATCGGCTGCGGTGCCAAGCCCCTCCTGCGCCTGCGCCGGAACCAGCGGTCCTGCCGCCAGGACCAGAGATCCGGCCAAACCGGCAAGCATGCTCCGGCGGCTCGTCAATTTTCTGTTGTGCGTTTTTCTCACGATTTCCTCCTCCTTGGTCGCGATGAAACCTTATCTCTATATTCTATAGAATATTGAATGGCAGCCCCTGTCAAGAACCGCAGTCCACGCTTCCGGCGCTTCGGCTCAAGGGGCTTTTTGGGCGCCGGTCGAGGACGCACGCAAAATCTACGTAGCGGCGTCGCCAGCGGACCGACTGCTGGCCATCGCAACGCCCAAAAGCCAAGTCGACACGCTCAAGGCGCGTCTGGAGACCGGTGGCGGGACCGTCGCGGTCTCACAGATATGGGTTCGCGCCGAGCAGCGTTTCGAGAGCCGGATCAGTGGATCGGTGAGCATGAACATCGGATGAGCATGGCATTTGTTGAACGGCCATTAATCCCCCCTGCCCGCTTCAAAACGGAAAGGCGGTTCCCGGCCCCGTAACTGCCGGTCAGCAATGCGCCCCTAAGCAGCCCCCTGCTCCTCAGTCAAACCTGCACGGTCGGCCGAAGCGGTTTTCGATTTTCCTGAAACCGCTTATTAGGGTCTGGATAACCGTTCCCCGATTCAGCAGGCGCTCGTGTCGCCACCCAGTTCGTCAGATTCCAGATGGCATTCACGCTCAGACAACTTCAGTATTTCGTGGCCGTTTGCGAGCAGGGCACCGTGTCCGGCGCCGCGCACACGTTGTCGATCTCCCAATCGGCCGTGACGGAAGCGATCAAGGAACTGGAGTCGGATCTCGGCGTAAGCCTGTTTGAACGCCATCCGCGCGGCCTCAACATCACCCACAAGGGCCACCAGTTCCTGCGCCACGCGACGACCATCCTCGCCGACGTGTCGGACGCGCGCAACGCGTTCCGCGAGGAAGACAACGCAGCCAGCGGCGACCTGCATCTCGGCGTCACGTCGCTGGTGGCGGGTTACGTGCTGTCGGACATCCTGGCCCGGTACCGCCGTGCCAATCCGGCGGTCAATGTCACCGCGATCGAGGACAATGGCGAGTATCTGGAACACCTGCTGATCGGCGGCGAACTCGATGTCGCGGTGACCATCATCTCCAATCTGCGCGACCGCATGGCGCTGCAGGCCGATATCCTCGAGGTTTCGCCCTACCGGCTGTGGCTTCCGCTCGGCCACCGCCTGTCCGGGCTGGAGAGCATCTCGCTCGCCGACGTTTCGTCGGAACCGATCATCATGCTGACCGTCGACGAGATCGAGGAAGCGACGGTCAAGCTGCTCGGCGCGTTCGGCGCCAGGCCGAACGTCGCCTTCCGCACGCGTTCGGTGGAAGCCGTGCGCAGCCTGGTGGCGACCGGCGCCGGCGTCGCGCTGCTCCCGGACCTTGTCTACCGGCCATGGTCGCTGGAAGGCGACCGCATCGACTCCCGCGACGTTTCCGGTTCGCTGCCGATGGTCCAGGTCGGCGTCGTCTGGCGCAAGGGCTCGACACTGCCGCGCACCGCACGCGACTTCATCGCCATCGCCCAGGCGCAACGCATGACGCGGTGACCGCCTCTGGTTTCGGTTTTTCCGATACCGGTGTTCTGATAAATGAATTTGTGAAAGCGTCGCGTACGCGTAACCTGACTTCCCGGGACAAGCGCCGCCACACCGGCGGCCAAAAACGGGAGACGTCGCCATGAAATCCATTCTCAAATCCTGCACCGCGCTGACGCTTTGTTGCGCCGTTGCGGGCCAGGCCGCAGCGCAAGCCATGCTCACCGAGATCGGACCGGCTGAAGGCCAGGTCGATATCGTCGCATGGCCGGGCTACATCGAGCGCGGCGAAACCGACAAGGCGTTCGACTGGGTCACCAAGTTCGAGGAAGCATCGGGCTGCAAGGTCAACGTAAAGACCGCCAACACATCGGACGAGATGGTGGCACTGATGAACGAAGGCGGCTTCGACCTCGTCACCGCCTCCGGCGACGCGTCGCTCCGACTGATCGCCGGCAAACGCGTCCAGCCGGTCAATGTCGACCTGATCCCGAGCTGGGGCAGTGTCGACGATCGCCTGAAGGATGCGCCGTGGCACACCGTCGACGGGGTTCACTATGGCACGCCCTATATGTGGGGCCCGAACGTGCTGATGTACAACACCGAGGCGTTCAAGGAAGCGCCGGCAAGCTGGAACGTCGTGTTCGAGGAAACCACGCTGGATGACGGCAAGTCGAACAAGGGCCGCGTACAGGCTTATGACGGTCCGATCCACATCGCCGACGCAGCCAACTACCTGATGTTCCACAGTCCGGATCTCGGCATCGAGAATCCCTACGAGCTGAACGAGGACCAGTACAAGGCCGCGCTCGACCTGCTGCGCCAGCAGCGCACGCTGGTTTCGCGCTACTGGCACGATGCGTTCATCCAGATGGACGACTTCAAGAACGAGGGAGTCGTCGCGTCCGGTTCATGGCCGTTCCAGGTCAACATCCTGAAGAGCGAGAACCAGCCGATCGCCTCGACCATCCCGCAGGAGGGCGCGACCGGCTGGGCCGACACGACCATGATGCACGCGGAAGCAGCGCATCCGAACTGCGCATACATGTGGATGGAGCACACGCTGTCCTCCAACCTGCAGAGCGATCTCTCGGTCTGGTTCGGCGCGGTGCCGAGCGTGCCCGCCGCGTGTACCGACGGTCGCGGCATGCAGACGGCCGAGGGCTGCACCGCCAACGGTCTCGACGACTTCGAGAAGATCAAGTTCTGGACCACGCCAGTGTCCAAATGCGAGAGCCAGGGCGAATGCGTGCCCTACTACCGCTGGGTCTCCGACTATATCGGTGTCATCGGCGGCCGCTGATCGCCACACCTCAATCAGAAACAGACCTTCGTCCGCCGGTTTTCCGGCGGACGAACAAACGGGATATGTCATGCAAGCCGCAGTCGCCTTTTCCAATGTCTCGCGCCATTTCGGTGCCGTGCGCGCCGTCGATGGCGTCGATCTCGAGATCAGGGAAGGCGAATTCTTTGCCATGCTCGGACCGTCGGGCTCCGGCAAGACTACCTGCCTGCGCCTGATCGCCGGCTTCGAGCAGCCGACATCCGGCCACATCGAGATTTTCGGAGAGACCGCCGAGGGAGTCCCGCCGTATCGGCGCAACGTCAACACCGTCTTCCAGGACTATGCGCTGTTTCCGCATCTGAGCGTCGCCGACAATGTCGCCTACGGTCCGATGATCCGCGGTGTCGCCAAGGCCGAGCGCCTGAAGGCGGCCGGGGAAGCGCTCGCGCTCGTGCAGTTGCCCGGTTACGGCGACCGCCGCCCGAGCCAGCTGTCCGGCGGGCAGCGCCAGCGCGTCGCCCTCGCACGCGCACTGGTCAACAAGCCGAAAGTGCTGCTGCTCGACGAACCGCTGGGCGCGCTCGACCTGAAACTGCGCGAGCAGATGCAGGAAGAACTGAAGGCCTTGCAGCGCTCGCTCGGCATCACCTTCGTCTTCGTCACCCACGACCAGGGCGAGGCCCTTTCGATGGCGGATCGCGTCGCCGTCTTCAACGACGGGAAGATCATGCAGGTCGGCGCGCCGGAAGAGATCTACCGCGCGCCGCGCTCGCGCTTCGTCGCCGATTTCGTCGGTTCGTCGAACGTACTGCCGCCCGACGTGGTGGAACGCTTTTCTGGAAAGCGCAGCTGGGCGAGCCTTCGGCCCGAAGCGATCCGCATTGCCGGGTCCGGCGAGGCGGCCACGGTCCTCGGCCACTCCTATCTCGGCGCGGCGACAAGGCTCGCGGTGGAGATGGGAGGCCAGCGCCTGACGGTGCTGCTGCCCGCCGGGGCCGAAGTCCCCGCAAACGGGCAGCAGATTGCGCTGGGATGGAATCCGGCCGACCTCCATCTCATGGAGGATGAGCAATGAGTGCGGCCGCGCACGCCATCCTGCCCGGACGCGGCGGCCTGTTCGGCAAGCTGTCGGACGTGTTGTGGCGCAATCCGCGCCTGACGCTGTTCCTGATGCTGGCGCCGCCGATCCTGTGGCTCGGCGTTATCTATCTCGGCTCGCTGTTCGCGCTGCTGGCCCAGAGCTTCTTCTCGATCGACGAGTTCTCGGGCCTGATCAAGTACGAGTGGACGCTGAAGACCTATGCCGAACTGCTGCGGCCGGCCAATCTCGACATCATCGTCCGCACAGTCAGCATGGCGATCGCCGTGACGCTCGCATCCGCGATCATCGCCTTTCCCATCGCCTATTACGCGGCACGCTACGCGCGGGGAAAATGGAAGGCGCTGTTCTATCTCGGCGCGATGCTGCCCTTGTGGTCGAGCTATCTGGTCAAGATTTATGCCTGGAAGCTGATCCTCGCCAAGGAAGGCATTCTCAACTGGATCTTTGCAAAGCTGCACCTGACACCGGTGCTCGAAGCATGGCTGGCGCTGCCGGTGATCGGCGGCAACTCGTTGTCTGTCAGCTATACCGGCACCTTCCTCGTCTTCGTGTATGTCTGGCTGCCCTACATGATCCTGCCGACCCAGGCGGCGCTGGAACGGGTGCCGGACTCGATGCTGGAAGCTTCGTCCGATCTCGGTGGTTCTCCGGCGCAAACCTTCCGCCACGTGCTGCTGCCGCTGGCGCTTCCCGGCATCATCGCCGGTTCGATCTTCACCTTCTCGCTGACGCTCGGCGACTATATCATCCCGCAAATCATCGGCTCGTCGCGGCTGTTCATTGGCCAGGCCGTCTATGCCCACCAGGGCACGGCCGGCAACATACCGCTTGCTGCCGCCTTCACCGTCGTCCCCATCGTCATCATGGGCTTCTACCTGTGGATGGCAAAGCGCCAGGGGGCTTTCGATGCGCTCTGACCGTAACGGCAAGGCTCCGCTCGGCCTGAAGATCGCCGCTGCTGCGGGGCTCTTGTTCCTGCACCTGCCGATCCTGCTGATCTTCGTCTACGCCTTCACGACCGAAGACAAGAGCTACCAGTGGCCGCCGCCCGGCTTCACCGCGAAATGGCTCGCCGTGACCTGGAACCGTCCGGATGTCTGGGAGGCTCTCGGCCTTTCGGTGCGCGTCGCCGCGATTTCCACGGCGACGGCAATGGTGCTCGGTACGCTCTGCGCCGCGGCGGTGTCGCGGACGAAGTTCTTCGGCCGCGAGACGATATCGCTGCTGGTGATCCTGCCGATCGCCTTGCCCGGCATCATCACCGGTATCGCGCTGCGTTCCGCGTTCAACCTCGCCGATATCCCGTTCTCCTTCTGGACCATCGTGCTCGGTCACGCGACCTTCTGCGTCGTCGTCGTCTACAACAACGCCGTCGCCCGGTTCCGTCGCACGTCCGGTTCTCTGATCGAGGCCTCGATGGATCTCGGCGCCGACGGCTTCCAGACCTTCCGCCATGTCGTGCTGCCCAACATCGGCACCGCGCTCCTGGCTGGCGGCATGCTCGCTTTCGCGCTGTCCTTCGACGAGGTTATCGTGACCACATTCACCGCGGGTCAGCAGGCGACGCTACCGATCTGGATGCTGGAGGAACTGGTGCGCCCGCGCCAGCGGCCCGTCACCAATGTCGTGGCAATGGTCGTCGTTCTGGTGACCTTCCTGCCCATCCTCGCAGCCTATTACCTTACCCGCGACGGCGACCGGATCGCCGGCGCCGGCAAATAGACATCTCAAAAGGGAGAAGCCCCATGGACACGCAAATGCTGATCGGCGCCGGTTTCGAGAAAGGCTCTGAAGCCGAGGAAAACGTCCTCAACCCGAAGACCGGCGAGTCGGTCCTTCATCTGCCCGAGGCGAGCCTCGACCAGATCGACCGCGCCGTCGACGCCGCCGAGAAGGCGTTCGCGACCTGGTCGCGCACGACACCGGCCGAGCGGTCCGGCTATCTTTTGAAGATCGCCGACCGCATCGAGGCGGAGGCCGACGGCTTCGCCGCGCTGGAGGCGCTCAATTGCGGCAAGCCCATCCATGCGGTGCGCAATGACGAGATACCGGCCATCGTCGACTGCTACCGTTTCTTTGCCGGTGCCGTGCGCTGTGTCCCGGGTAACGCGGCCGGCGAATATCTCTCCGGCTTCACCTCGATGATCCGCCGCGATCCGATCGGCATCGTCGCCTCCATTGCGCCGTGGAACTATCCGCTGATGATGATGGCCTGGAAGCTCGCTCCGGCCATCGGCGGCGGCAACACGGTCGTATTCAAGCCGTCCGAGCAGACACCGCTGACCGCGCTGAAAATGGCGAAGATCCTCGCCGAGGTCCTGCCCGAGGGCGTGGTCAATGTCGTTCTCGGCCGCGGCGAAAGCGTCGGCAACGCGCTGATCAACCACCCCAAGGTCAACATGATCTCGATCACCGGCGACGTGGCGACCGGCAAGAAAGTGCTTCAGGCCGCCGCCAAGTCGGTCAAGCGCACCCATCTGGAGCTCGGCGGCAAGGCCCCGGTGATCGTTTTCGACGATGCCGATGTCGACGCGGTCGTCGAAGGCGTGCGCACATTCGGTTACTACAATGCCGGTCAGGACTGCACCGCCGCCTGCCGCATCTACGCCGCCCCGAAGATCCACGACAAGCTGGTCGCCGACCTGTCGGCCGCCGTCTCGACGATCAAATATGCCAGCGAGGACGACAGCGAAAACGAGATCGGCCCGCTGATTTCGCAGCGCCAGCGCGACCGCGTGGCAAGCTTTGTCGAGCGTGCCAGCACGATGAACCACATGGAAATCACCGCGGGCGGCAAGGCGCATGAGGGCAACGGCTTCTTCTATCAGCCGACCGTCATCGCGGGAGCGCTGCAGACCGACGAGATCGTGCGGCGCGAGGTGTTCGGCCCGGTCGTCTCGGTCACCCGTTTCACCGATGTCGACGAGGCGGTCGCCTGGGCCAACGATTCCGACTACGGCCTCGCCTCATCGGTCTGGACCAAGGATATCTCCCGGGCAATGGAATGCGCCGCCCGGCTGCAATATGGCTGCACATGGATCAACACGCACTTCATGCTGTGCAACGAGATGCCCCATGGCGGCCTGAAGCAGTCCGGCTACGGCAAGGACATGTCGCTCTATGCGCTGGAGGACTACACGGCGGTGCGCCACGTCATGATTGCGCACTAGCGCCCTGTCTCGCAAACCGCCGAAACGTGCTGGATGCACGGATTGATCGCCGGCTCTGCAACCGGTCGGCGATCAATAAACCGGACTATTGCGAGTGCGCGAGATTTCCACGCCAGAAAGGTCTTTTCTGCCAGGCGTGTTGAAACCCACGGTCTCGGAGAATCCGACGTGCCCGTTCTGGGTGCAAAACCGGACATTGGAGGGTCGGTCGGTTGAATCCACCGCCGATAGCGGGCGTTTGGATGTGGTCAGTTTTCGGCCCCAAACCTGTCGTCCACCCAATCCGAAACGGGGCCCGCTTTCTACTGATTTCGGCTGAAAGCTCACGAAATTGCCACGCGTAGCGAACTCCTTGGGTCCCCGCGCTATGCATCGCAATCGGGGGTCAAGCGTCCACTGAATGGGCGAGGCTTTCGATCCGGCGGTTTCGGACTTCTGTTTCACGGCGAAGTCTTTGAAACGGGAGGGGTGCTTACCACCGCCTCACCACAGGCGGCTGCCGACGCCCCGTCTATTTGAAGGACAGCAGAAACAGGCTGATCTGCGGGAAGAAGAGCAGGATCAGCAGCCCGATGATTATGGTGGCGATGAAAGGCATCACCCGTCGCGAGACCTCTTCGATGGTCAACCCCGAGATGCCGCAGGCGACGAAGAGGTTGACGCCCAGGGGTGGCGTCAGAAAACCGATTTCGGAGGTGACGACCAGGATAATGCCGAAATGAATCGGATCGATCCCGAGCTGCTTGACCAGCGGCAGCAGGATCGGGGTGAGAATAATCACCGTCGAGAGCGTTTCCATGAATGTGCCCAGGACGATCAGGATGGCGGCGATGATCAACAGCATCATGTTCGCGTTATGCGTGATGTTGAGAAGCGAGGCCGCGATCTTTTGCGGGATCATGTTGAGGGCCAGAAACTCTCCGAAGAAGATCGCCGTGCCCATGATCACGATAAGACCGCCACAGACGGTGGATGCCTCGGAGAGCGCGTCCCATACCGCGCGAAACCCGATACTGCGCTTGATCACGAGTCCCACGAGAAGCGCATAGGAGACGGCGACGACCGAGGCCTCGACCGGAGTGAAGATGCCGCCATAGATGCCGCCCAGCACCAAAAACGGCGTGGCAAGCGAGAACTTGGCTTTCCAGAGCGCATGGACGAACTCGGCGCGGCTGAAACTGCGCACCTCGCCGCGATAGCGCCCGCGTCGCGACAGCAGCCAGGTCGTGAGCACCAGAAGCGCGCCCATCAGGATGCCGGGCAGCAACCCGGCCATGAACAGATCGCCGATCGAGACCGAAGCCAGCACGCCGTAGACGATCATCGGGTTCGAAGGCGGCAGCAGAATGCCCAGCGTGCCACCCGAAGAAGCGACCGCGGCAGCAAAGTCTGCGGGATATCCGTCGTTCTTCATCGCCGGAATGAGCAGCGTGCCGATGGCCGCCACCGTGCCGGGCCCGGAACCCGATATGGCGGCGAAGAACATGCAGGACAGAATCGTCACGATCGCCAGCCCGCCATAGGCCTGACCGACGATGGCGCGCATCACATCGATGATGTCCCGGGTGATACCCGCGCGCGCCATTATCGCTCCGGCGAGCACGAAATTCGGAATCGCCAGCAACGGAAACTTGTCTACCCCGTCGAACAGGCTGTGCGCCAGCGACTCCAGCGGAACGGGTGAGGTCAGCAGTTCGACCAGCGAGGGCACTCCCAGCGTGACGAAGACCGGCACGCCGAGGATCAGACAGACGATGAAGACCAGAACGAAGATCACGCCGCGTTCTCCGTCTGGGCTTCTTGCGCCTCGGAGACGACCGGCACGCCATGACGCCAGTAATTCAATTGCCTTTGCAGGATGCGCAATATCATCAGCGCATGCGCCAGCGGAATGATCGTGTAGAGCCAGGCCAGCGGCAGGAACAACGCGGTGGAATAAACGGGGAATTTGAGCATGCGCTGGATCAGCATCACCCCGGCAACCACCACGAAGGCATTGAATACGATCCATATCGCGTCGGCGAAAGCCAGCGCCACATGCCGCCCGCCGGGAAACCATCGGACGAACATCGTCACCCGGATATGGGTGCCGCGCTGGGCCGCGAGGCTGGCCGAGATATAGACGAACCAGACGAAGGCAAAGCGAGACATTTCCTCGCTCCATGTCAGTCCGGTGTGGAGCACGTAGCGGAAGAAGACCTGCAAAGCCAGAACCAGAACCAGAAGCGCCAATGATAGATTGGCGAATACCAGTTCGAAACGGTTGAAAGCCTCGGTAATCCTGACATTCATCTGCGTTCTCCACGATACTGGGAGGTTGATGCGGAGTGGCGGGGCTTGCCCTGCGGGCTTGCCTGTCGCCGCTCCCGGCCCGAAGCCGGAAGCGACTTCATGCTTAGTGGCGAGCGGCGCGCCTAGAAGCTGCCGGTCTCCTTGTACTTGAGCGTCATGTCGATCCACTCCTTGCCGCCGCCCACGAGGCTGTAAAGCTTGGGCCAGGCGCCACGCGCCTTTTCGGCCCAGACCTCGGGATCCTTCAGTTCGCAGAAGGTGACGCCGTGTTCTTCGGTCAGCGCCTTGTGCACGCGGGCATTGTTCTCCACGACGTACTGGGCGTGCGAGACATCGACTTCGTTCGCCGATTTCAGGATCACGGCGCGATCGGCTTCCGAGAGGCTCTGGAAGAACGGTTCGTTGATCACCACCACGGCGGCTTGCGGCAGATAGGTGGCTTCGGTGATGTACTTGATGTGCTCGTGGAAGCCGAGGTTCAAAACCACGTCGGTGGGACTGTCGAAACTGTCGACAACTCCGGTGGCAATCGCGCCGAAGGTTTCGCCCCAGGCGATGGGATACGTCGAGACGCCCCAGCTTTCCCACATCGCCGTCATCACCGGGTTCTTGGGCGCCCGGATCTTCCGGCCCTTCAGATCGTCGATGGTGGAAATGCATTTGTCCTTGGCAAAGAGGCTTCGGAACGCATTTGTGAAGCCGCCCACGACGCGCAAACTGCCGCTTTCGGCCAGCACCCGCCTGTTGAGTTCGTCCCGAAAGGGCCCTGCGCGCAGAATCCCGCCTTCGACCGTCAGTTCTTCCGGGCTCGAATTCAGATAGGGCATCACCAGCACGTTGAGCGCTGGCGCCAGTTGGGCCACGTTGTTCGACGTGATCCCGCCCATTTGCACGGTGCCGAGCTGCACCTTCTGGGCGATGGCCTGCTCGGTCCCCATGACGCCGCCGTCAAGGACCTCGACCTTGATCTCGCCGTTGGAGTTGGCCGCCACGCGGTCCGCGAGCTGGTGCGCATATACGCCGTAAGTGTGTTCGGGCGAACAGCAATGGGCGTATGTGATCGTCACTCGCGGTTCGGCCTGCGCCGTCGCGATGCCGAAGACCGCCAGCGACATGAGCATCACAAGGCCAAGGCCCGTGATTACGGGATTGAACGTTTTCATTTTCTACTCCTCCGTTATCAGTTCCGTCGTCCTCGGCGGGCGCATACCCGCCGGTGACGAATTCTCATTCCCCCTTCTCCCCGAAGCGCGGCTCGGGCAGGCCGCGGGTTGGGAGTCCGGTGACCGCGAACAGGCCACCCGCCCGGGGCTCCTTGTCACGCTCCTCCGGCGACATCGTAAAGTTCGCCGACGTGACGAAGAGAATATCCATTTCCGGCCCGCCGAAGCTGCACATCGTCGGACAATTGACCGGCAGTTCGATCCTGCGCAGAAGCGTGCCTTCAGCGGAAAAGCAGGCCACGGCGCCACCCTCGAACAACGCAGCCCAGTAGCGGCCGGCGGTATCGACAGTCGCCCCGTCGATCCTGCCCGCGAAGGCCGAGGTATCGACAAAGGCGCGGCGCGCCGAGACAACGCCCGTCACCGGATCCAGATCATATTGATGGGAGCGGTCCATCCGGCTGTCGGAAAAATACATCCGCCTGCCGTCGGGCGAGAACGCGATGCCGTTCGACACCATGAAACCGCCATCGACCCTGGTCCATTCCAGATCCGGATCGAGCCGGTAGAGCGACGCATTGGTCGCCGCGAAATCCCGGTTCATCGAGCCGCACCAGAACCGACCCTGCCGGTCGACCTTGCCATCGTTCATCCGCGTATCGTTGCTGTCCGGCTCCGGGTCGCCGATCCATTCGACCTCGGCCTCGTCGTCGGCGAGCGTGACAAACCCAAAGCCCCGGCCGAACCCGGCAATCAGCCGATCATCCGCGCAAAGCCCGATCGAGCCGATCACATCCGGGACCGCCCAGGCGCGCGCATCGCCGCCATCGGCCTCGGCGGACCAGATCTTCTGGCCCAGGCTGTCGATCCAGAACAGGCGGTTGCGGCACGGATCCCACAGCGGAGATTCGCCCAGCCGGGCCGGCCCCGGCCATATGCAATCGACCCGCACCTCGCCATCGGCCGGAGCAACGTCCGACGCCGCGAAAGCCCGATCTTGCCCGAACAATCCCGACATGTCCCCTCCCTCTTTCGGAGGAAAGGCTAGTGCAAATTTTAAAAATGGGATAATGTATTTATTCGGTATTAAAACTTTAAAAAATGAAGATATCACTCCGACAGCTCGAATATGTGGTAGCCGCCTCGCGGCACGGCTCGATCAGCGGCGCCGCCAGCGCGCTCAATATCTCAACCTCGTCAATTCTCGCCGCAATCGACAAGTTCGAAGAGGAATTCGGCATACAGGTTTTCCTTCGGCAACGGTCGAAGGGCCTCCAGGCCACTCTCGCGGGGAAACGCGCCATTGCGCGGACGATTCGGCTTCTCGACGAGACCAATGATTATGCGCAGGAAATGCATGGCAGCGATTCCCTCCTGCGCGGCGAGGTTTTCGTAGGCTCGTTCACCTCAATCTCGCCGAATATCGCGCCGCAGGTCATCCGCGACTTGCGCACGGCGCATCCGGAACTCACGGTTCACCTGATCGAGGGAGACATCGTTTCAGTTCAGAACAGCCTGCGGGACGGGACGGTCGATGTGCTGCTGACCTACGATGTCGGGCTGTGGGAGGAATTCAACTCCGAGGTGCTGATGAACGCACCGCCGCATGTGGTCTTGGCCGAAAATGACCCGTTGGCGAACCAGGAGCTCATATCTCTCTCCGACCTCACCGATTATCCGCTGCTGCTTCTGAACCTGCCGAGATCAGGCAACTACGCGCTTTGGATATTTGAGCGCGCCGGGGTGAAGCCAGGCCCGATCCAGCGGCTGGAATCCTTCGAAATGGTGCGCGCCGCCGCCGCCGCCGGCCTCGGCGCGGCGATCCTCAATATCCGCCCGCCCAGCGATATGACCTATAGCGGATTGCGGGTTGCCTGCCGCCCGTTGGCTGAATCCGAACCCAGCCCGAATATCGTTCTGGCCACGCGCAGCGGTAGCCCCGTCAGCCGTCGTGCTGAGGTATTTTCCGAGTTCTGCCGGAGATTTTTTCAGACTCCCGCGGCCGAAAGCCTGTTCGTCAGGCAAGCCGCGCCGCACAGGACCGAAACATGAACGAACGTCACGCGGGAAAGTAAGAAACGGCACCGAAAGCCGCGTCGCTACGGGCGGTTGCCGTGCTATTCCCAATTAGGAGACTGGTTGTGGGGTGGCTGGCGGAGAGGAAGGGATTCGAACCCTCGAGACGGGATCACCGCCTACTCCCTTAGCAGGGGAGCGCCTTCGACCACTCGGCCACCTCTCCGCGGACCTCGCCCGTACCATGATTCAATAGCGTGTCCAAGGTTTTTTGCCCCTTCATGCACGGTTGCCGCGCGGGCTTCGCCCCGGCGCCATCTTGACAGCGGCGCGCGCAAGGGCTTGCTGGAACTGCGAATTCCGGAGATGTCCATGCCGAAAGCCAATCCCCTCGTCGCCTCGCTGCCCGCGACCATACCGTTTATCGGGCCGGAACGACTCGAACGCGAGAACGGCCGGCCGTTCAAGGCGCGGCTCGGCGCCAACGAATGCAATTTCGGCCCCTCGCCCGAGGCGGTCGCAGCGATGGACCAGGCGGCGCGCGAGGATGTCTGGAAATATTGCGACGCGGAGTGCTGGGACCTGCGCCAGGCGCTGACCGGCCATCTCGGCGTCTCGATGGAGGAGATCGTCATCGGTTCCGGCATCGACAACCTGCTCGGCCTCACCGTGCGAATCTTCTCCGATACCGGCGACGCGATCGTCACGTCCGCCGGGGCCTATCCCACCTTCAACTACCATGTCGCAGGCTATGGGCGCCGTCTCGTCACGGTGCCCTACTGTAACGACAAGGAGGACCTCGACGCGCTGGCGACGGCCGCTTCGCGCGAGAAGGCGAAGATCGTCTACCTGTCCAATCCGGACAATCCGATGGGCACTTGGTGGAGCGCGGCGGCGGTGGAAGCCTTCATCGACGCGCTGCCGGAAGGAACCCTGCTGATCCTCGACGAGGCCTATGGCGAACTGGCGCCGGCCTCCGCCCTGCCCGCGATCGACACGGCCAAGGCCAATGTCGTGCGCATGCGAACCTTCTCCAAGGCCTACGGGCTGGCCGGGCTGCGTGTCGGCTACCTGTTCGGGCCGGCCGAGCTGTGTCGCGAATACCACAAGGTGCGCGACCATTTCGGCGTCAACGTGATGGCGCAGCATGCGGCGCTGGCCGCGCTGGCGGACCAGGACTGGCTCGGCCAGGTGACGACGCAGTTCGCGGCGGCGCGCAAGCATATCGCCGCCGTCGGGACAGCGAACGGCCTTCACCCGCTGCCGTCGGCGACGAATTTCGTGACGCTGGATTGCGGCCGCGACGGCGACTACGCCATGCGCATCCTGAAGGAACTGAACGCGCGCGACGTCTTCATCCGCAAACCCAGCGCGCCGGGCATAGACCGGTGCATCCGGGTTAGTTGCGGCCTGCCGCACGAACTGGATTATTTCGAAGCCGCCCTGCCGGAAGCGCTGAAGGCGGTGGAGTAAGGCCCGGCCCGGTCAGAGCCGGGACGGAACCGGCGGCCATCCATCCCCACAGCGGCGGCCTGTTCCGTCCCGGGGCCCCTTCCCCCGAACCGATCTCATGTTCTGCCTCAGTGGCAGGTCATCCATTCGCGTGCCTCGCGCAGGGCGCGGGCGAGTTCCACCTTGGACATCGTCTCGGCGATCTCGGAGCGCAGCATCGCGGCGCGCGCGCATCCCTTGATCGCGGCGATGTTGAACCACTTGTGTGCGGCGATCATGTCGATCTCGCATTCGCGGCCCGTCGCATACATCATGCCCATTTCGAACAGGATGTCGGCATTGTTCGCCGCACCAAGAGCGGCCATCTCTGCATTCTCGATTTCGATCCGTGCCATCGTCTTTTCCGTTCGTCCCTGTTTTCTCCCGAGGCCGCCTTGTTGTGTTGCGCGGTTCGGTTGCGATGGTTTGGAGCATGCCGCAGGGATTTGAATCGGTTGCTAAAAAGCGTGCTTAATTTCGAGCAAACAAAGTTCAAATTCTTCGTAAACTTGACTCTCTCTTAACTCTGAAAACCCTTGTCTTTCGGGTATTTGGTCGGAAAACTGCAGACAATCCGACGGAGGCTGCGAAAGGCTTTGTTCACCGTGATGGACAAAGCGGAACGGCAGTTTGGCCGAAAAATGCCGCGGCACGCGACGGCAATCTGCCTTTTCGACGTCTTGATTTGCTGTTACTTTTACGTATTGGTCAAAATTCCGGCGCCGCATCGGGCGGCGCCGGCATTCGGGAGGAATTCATGATCCGAAAAATGCTTCTTGCCGGCGCGATGGCCGGCGCGCTCACCGTTCCGGCGCTCGCCGATCCGATCGAGGGCAACTGGCGCACCCAGAGCGGCGAGACCGCCGCGATCGCGAAATGCGGCGGGGCGTTCTGCATCACGCTGAAGACCGGTGCCCATGCGGGCAAGAGGATCGGCCAGATGAGCGCCAATGGCGCCAGCAAATATGCCGGTTCGATCACCGATCCGTCGGACGACAAGACCTATTCCGGCTCGGCGAAGCTGGACGGTGCCTCGATGAAGATGACCGGCTGCGCGCTGAAGATCTTCTGCAAGACCCAGACCTGGAACAAGCTTTAAGGCCGGACGGGCTTCACGGAAAAGGCGGCGTCCCGTGCGGAACGCCGCCTTTTTCATTTCGCGGGAGACTGCCGAAACGGACGGTGGCCACAGAGGGGGTCGGGGGCGAGACCTGCCACCGCGCCGTTTCGGCTGACCAACCCTATTGAATTCCAAATGAAAGATAATACGCTCTCGGCGCATAAGAATTATTCTTCACTGGAATAACCCATGGATGTCATTGCAGCGTTCAAGACCTTCGTCCGCGTCGCGGAGACGGAGAGCTTTTCGGCGGCGGCGCGCGAGTTCCATGTCGGCCAGCCGGCGGTGTCAAAGCAGATTGCCGCACTGGAGGATTATCTGGGCGCCCGCCTGCTGCAGCGCTCGACGCGCTCGCTGGCGCTGACCGACGAAGGCGTGGAATTCCTCACCTATGCGCGCGCGGCAATCGAGGCGGTCGACGAGGCGGTGGAACAGTCGCGCGGACGCGAGGGACACGTTGCGGGCGTGCTGCGGATGACCGCCAATGCCAGTTTCGGACGCATGCACATCGTGCCGCGGCTCAGCCTCCTCGGCGCCCGCTATCCGGATCTGCGCGTCGACCTCGTGCTGGAGGATTCCATCGTCGACATGGTCGGCCAGGGCATCGACCTGGCGATCCGCTTCGGTGACCCGCGCGAACCGAACCTGATCGCCCGGCGCCTCGGCGCGATGCGCATGATCACCATTGCCTCGAAATCCTACCTCGACCGCCGGGGCCGCCCGCAAAGACCGGAGGACCTGAAGGACCACGACTGCCTCGTCTTCGGCGGCATGCAGGACGGCGACCTGTGGCCGTATATCGAGGACGGCCAGACACGGCAGGTGGGCGTGAACTGGCGGCTCAGGATCAACAATTCCGATGCGCTGCGCCAGGCGGTTCTGTCCGGTCTCGGCATCGCGATGATGCCGAGCTGGCACTTTCCGGACCTGTGGGAGAACGAGGCGCTGGAAACGCTGTTCGACGACTACGAGAAGCCGTCATATCCGATGTTCGCGGTCTATCCGTCGCGCCGTTATACGCCGGCGAAAGTGCGCGCGATGATCGACTTCCTGCAGCATGAGATTAGCCTCGACCCGACCATGACCGGCGGCGTGGGTCTCGTCTGAGACTTACATCAGCCGGCGGCGGGCTGCTTCAGCATTTCAATCATCCGGTCGCGGATTTCCGCCGGCTCCATGCGGCGGCCGGGATGCGGGAATGCGCTGGCGCAGCAGATACTGCCGTCGGGACGGACGAGAAAGGTCGCTTCGAGCGGCAGGTACCAGTCGCCGGATTCGTTGAGTTCGGCGAGATCGATGCCCTGGCTCTCGTAGAGGCGGATCATCTCGTCGATCGTGCGGGCGCGAATGCCCATCGCCTCGGTCAGCTTCTGTTCGGGATCGGTGAGCAGAGGATAGCCCAGCAGGTTCTTCGCCGCGGCCTCGGCAAGCGCGGCGTGGTGGCGTGGCGTGACGCCGATCATGACGATGTCGCGAGCGGCCAGATCGGCACGGATCGCCTCCAGCGCCCGCATCGACGTGGTACTGAACGGGCACCAGTCGCCGCGGAAAAACAGGATGACGGCGGGCTTGCCGGCAATCAGCTCCCGTACGGACTGCTCCTTGCCGTCGGCGGTCACCAGCGTCTCGTCGGGCACCGATCCCGGACAATGCAGCACCTCCCCCTCTTCGGAGGCCAGATGCGCCTTCTGCTCTTCCGCCTGGGCGCAAACGGCCGCGATCAACGGTCCGGCATTGCGGGCCATCGTTTCTCGCAGGAATTGCAGTCGCTTGTTCAGGGACATTGTCTTTTCCGGTTCACCGTCGGCCCGAGAATAGCAAACTCGCCGGAGATGTGAACATCCCCGGCGAGCCGCATTTTCCCGGACAGCCGGCGCTTATTTCGGAGCGCCGTCGCCAAGACGGGCACCGACGAGGGCCGGAGTGGCCAGGCCGGCGGAAACCGTCGCGGCGCTGGTCAGGTCGACAACCGGCGCACCGTCGCCGAGGCGCGGATTGCGGATGTCGTAGGCGGCGCTGCCGATGGAAGCGGTCGCGCTGTAGTCGAGGCCCTGCTGGACCGTCGGCTGCTGGTAGACGTCGAGGATGCTCGAGTCGGCATAGGCGCCGGCGGTGGCAGACAGCAGGACGGCTGTGGCGGCAAGAATGGTTTTCATTTCAATATCCTTTCGGGTCTTTTCAAATTCGTTTCAGCCTCGGGGCTGTTCATCGATGACCGCGGCGACCGGGTTGGGAGGTCAGGAGGGGAACCGGCCGCCGTGTCGTATCGATGAGTGGGATATGATTGATGCACCCGAAAGATGGTAGTGCAGCAAAACTCATATGTTTCATTCCTGTATGGAATTAATGATCTTGAACGGCGGCTGAACGGCACGGTCAGCACGGGTTCAGTCGCGCCGGGCGAACATCGGCAAAACACCGCGAGGTCCGCCCATGCTCTTCCGTCGCTTTTCCATCCTCTGCATCGCCGTCGCGCTTGCCGGCGGCGGCTTCGTCACGCTGCTGCAAACCGCGGATCGCGCGCCCTATGCGTGGCGAGCGGAATCCGCGCCCGCCTGCCCGCTCGGCGTCACCCGCGACTGCCTGCGCCTGGTGCGCTGACCCCTTGCCCAAGATGAATGCCGGCTGAACGGAGGTCTCAGGGTCGGTTCAGCGGGGCTTTGGCATTCTCCCCGCTACGAACGAAAGGGACACCGCCATGACCGCCATCCGCAATTACCGCCAGTCGCTCCGCATCGCGCTCCGCGCCGCGCTGCTCGCCGTTTTCATGATCGGCCCGCTGGCCGGTTTCGCCGCCGCACAGGACGACGGCGCGCGCAAGCTCTCCGGCGCCGGCTTCGTCCTTTACGTCTCGCTGATGCGCAACCGGTGAGTATCCACGAAAAGACAATAAAAGGCGCAGAGACGTCTTTTACCTGTCGCGGTCACTGGCCTATATTGCGCCATGACCATACAGACGCTTGAAACACTGCCGAACAATCCGGTCTCCAGCGCCGGCTGCGATCTTCCGCCGGCCTACGAGACCCAATCCTTCACCGATGCCAGGGCCGCCGTGGCGGCCCTGAAGGCGCTTTACGAGCGCAACACCGGATTCCTGCGCGAACGCTTCGAGGCGGTCAATCGCGGCCAGGAACAGGCCAACCGCGTGCGTGCCTTCTATCCGCGGCTGGAATTCGAGACCGACAGCTATTCCCATGTGGATTCGCGGCTCGCCTTCGGCCATTTCGTCGCGCCGGGGCGCTATGTCGGCACCGTCACGCGGCCCGACCTGTTCGGCACCTATCTGGAAACCCAGATCGCGCTGATCATGCGCAATCACGACGTGGCGGTGAAGGTCGGCGAATCCGAGACGCCGATCCCGCTGCATTTCGCCTTTCTGGAAGGCACCTATGTCGAACAGGGCGACGCCGCGATGGCGCGACCGCTGCGCGACACGTTCGACGTGCCGGACCTGACGACCACCAATGACGACATCGTCAACGGCGATTTCGAACCGGTGCCGGGCCAGCCGCTGCCGCTGGCGCCGTTCACCGCGCAGCGCATCGACTATTCGCTGCACCGGCTCGCGCACTACACGGCGACCAGCCCGTCGCATTTCCAGAACTACATCCTGTTCACCAACTACCAGTTCTACATGGACGAGTTCTGCCAGTATGCCCGCGACATCGTCGCGAAGGGCGAAGGCGGCTACACCGGGTTCATCGAGCCCGGGAACCTGTTCACGCCCGCCGGCGCGAGCGAGCCGGTCTCCGGCGTTCACCCGGCCCGGCTGCCGCAGATGCCGGCCTATCATCTGATGAAGGACGACCGGTCCGGCATCACCATGGTCAATATCGGCGTCGGCCCGTCCAACGCCAAGACGATCACCGACCATATCGCGGTGCTGCGCCCGCATGCCTGGCTGATGCTCGGCCACTGCGCCGGGCTGCGCAATTCGCAGAACCTCGGCGACTACGTCCTCGCCCATGCCTATGTGCGCGAGGACAACGTGCTCAACGACGACATCCCGCTCTCGGTCCCCATTCCTCCGCTCGCCGAAGTGCAGGTGGCGCTGGAGGACGCCGTCGAGGAGGTGACCGGCTACACCGGCTACGAACTGAAGAAGATCATGCGCACCGGCACGGTCGCCACCATCGACAATCGCAACTGGGAACTGCGCGACCAGCGTGGCCCGGTGCGCCGCCTGTCGCAATCGCGGGCCATCGCGCTCGACATGGAATCGGCGACCATCGCCGCCAACGGCTTCCGCTTCCGGGTACCCTACGGCACCCTGCTCTGCGTCTCCGACAAGCCGCTGCATGGCGAACTGAAACTGCCCGGCATGGCGACCGACTTCTACAAGCGGCAGGTCGCCCAGCACCTGATCATCGGCATCAAGGCGATGGAGAAGCTGGGGCAGATGCCGCCCGAACGGTTGCATTCACGCAAATTGCGCAGTTTCAACGAAACGGCGTTCCAGTAGAGACGGCCGGCCGGGACGCAGGCCCGCCGTCCTCTTTCCACTTATTCCTGGATCGACTGGATGTAATAGACCAGTTCCAGAACGCGCGCCCTGACCGCGATTTCGCCGCCATAGGGGCCGTAGGTTTCGCCGATATCCTCCTGGTAGCGGCGCCCCCAGACCGGCATGTCGCGTTCGCCGTGACCGGAGACCATGGAGCGGCCGTCGATGACCTGGAACACCTCCAGGAACGGATACTTGCCGTCATTGTTGGCGGAAAGTTTGGTCAGGTCCGTCGGCTTCACTGTCAGGAAGTTGACCAGATTGCCGTCACCGCGCCCTGAAGCGCCATGACACGCGGCACACGAGTTCAGATATTCGGTTTCGCTGGCTGCCATCACGCCCTGTGCATTCGAGGCTGCAACTCCCGCAAACAGCGCGCAGGCGGCGAGCCCCGGCACCAGAAGACGCGTCATTCTTTTCGATTTCATGGTGTTACCTCCCATTTTTTCGGCCACCAGCGGCCAAGGAAACGGGAGAAGCGTATCTTTACGTGGGGTAATGTCTTTGACGGCGATCAATTTCTGACGCTGCGGAAGCCTTCGCTCGGATGCTTGTCGGCCATTCGCCCTTCAATTCGCCGGCCAGCCGTTCTAGGCTTCGTGTGAATCGCAGGGCTGCGCGGCGCCGCCCGCACCGCCCGACCAATCGAACCCCAGTTGCCGACGGAACACACTGAACCGCCATGGCCTTCCTTCCCCGCGCAGTCTATCCGCTGATTCTCGGCTCCGCCCTGCTCATGTTCGCAGGCGGGGTGAACGGGCTGATCCTTCCCGTGCGAGGCAGCCAGGAAGGCTTTTCCTCCTTCTCGCTCGGCCTGCTCGGCACCGGCTGGGCTCTCGGTTACATCCTCGGCTGTCTCGTCATGCCGCGCACCGTGGCCCGCGTCGGCCATATCCGCGCCTTCGGGGCGATGACCGCGCTGGCCGTCGTCTCGGTTCTCGCCACGCTTCTGGTGATCCAGCCCTGGGCATGGATCCCGCTGCGTGGCGTCGCCGGCTTCGCCTTCGCTGGCGCTGCGATGATCGTGGAAAGCTGGCTGAACGAACGCGCCGACGCGGCCTCGCGCGGCCGCGTATTCGGCCTCTACACCATGGTCAACCTGGCGGCGACGACATTCGGCCAGATGGCGCTGACGACGGGCGACACCGCGACGCACCTGTTCTTCGTCATCGCCGCGATCTTCTACGCGCTGGCGCTGCTGCCCAGCGGGCTTTACGCCAGCCACGCTCCCAATCCGCTGGTCGGCGCCTCGCTCGACCTGCCGACGCTTTGGCGCAATTCGCCGGTCGCCGTCGTCTCCGTCGTGCTGATCGGCATTTCCAACTCCGCCTTCGGCACCCTCGGCGCGGTCTATGCCGACCGGATCGATCTCGACATCACGGCAATCGCGCTGTTCATGAGCATCTCGATCCTGGCCGGCGCGGGCGCGCAGGTGCCGATCGGCTATTTCTCCGACCGGATGGACCGGCGTATCGTCCTGGTCGCCATCGCGGCGGTGGCGCTGGCGGTGGATCTGTTCCTGATTGTTGTCCAGCCCTCCTCGGTGCCGGTGGCGCTCGCCGCCTCGGCAGTATTCGGCGCGGCCATCTTCTCGATGTACCCGGTCATCGTCGCCCATGCGAACGACCATGCGCCCGACAATTATTTCCTGCGAACGTCGGGCGGATTGCTGCTGCTGTTCGGCGCCGGCTCCATCGCCGGACCGCTGCTCGCCGGCGGCATCATGTCGGTGACCGGCCCGTCCGGCCTGTTCTGGGCGACGGCGCTGGTCCATCTGTCGCTGATCGGTTACGCGCTCTGGCGCATCCGCCAGCGTGCGGCCGTCCCGCAGGCAGAAAAGTCCGACTTCGTGCCGGTCGCCCCGGCCCGCTACGCGACGATGGAAACCGCCTCGCTCGATCCCCGCGCCGAGGAGGAGGAAATCGAGAAACAGCGCGTCGACGAGCCGGCGGAAGAGCCGGGCGGGTAACGCCGCCGGACCCGCTACCGCCGCCGGAAACTCAGCCGCAACTGCTTCTCCACCTCGATGATCGCGAACAGCAGGACACCGATGCCGACGACCAGCATGCCGTCGAACAGCGGCACCGCCTCGGTCGCGAACACTGCCTGCAGCGGAGGCAGATAGGTGATGGCGAACTGCGCCGCCGTGACGGCGATCACCGTGGCCCAGACCACGGACGTCGCCCTCACCGCCCGCCATGTCAGCGAGCTGCCATAGATGTTCCTGACGAAGAACAGGTAGGCGATCTCCATCACCACCAGCGTGTTCAGCGCCATGGTCCGGGCCAGTTCAGTCGAGTACCCACGGTCCACGGCATAGGCGAAGATGCCGAAGACGCCGGCGAAGAACAGGCCGGAGACCAGCACGATCTGCCAGGCCATATGGCCGGTCAGCAGCGGCTCGTCGCGCGGACGCGGCGGCCTGCGCATCGTGTTTTCCTCGGTCGGCTCGAATGCCAGCGCCATCCCCAGCGTGATGGCGGTTATCAGGTTGACCCACAGGATCTGGATCGGCGTGATCGGCAGCGTCATGCCGAACAGCAGCGCAACGACGATGGTGATCGCCTCGCCGGCATTGGTCGGCAACGTCCAGCTGATCACCTTCGTGATGTTGTCGTAGACCGTGCGGCCCTCGCGCACTGCCGCGACGATGGAGGCGAAATTGTCGTCGGCAAGCACCAGTTCCGCGGCTTCCTTGGCGGCCTCGCTGCCCTTGCGGCCCATGGCGATGCCGGCATCGGCGCGTTTCAGGGCCGGCGCGTCGTTGACGCCGTCGCCGGTCATCGCCGCCGTGATGCCCTGCGACTGCAACGCCATGACGAGGCGCAGCTTGTGCTCCGGATTGGTGCGCGCGAAAATGTCGACGGCCAGGACGGCGGCGGCCAGTTCCGCGTCGTCCATGGCGTCGATCTGCCGTCCGGTCAGGACGTCACGGGGATTTTCGAGGCCGACCAGCCTGCCGATCGCCGAAGCCGTTCCGGCATGATCGCCGGTGATCATCTTGACCCGGATGCCCGCCCGCCGGCACTCGGCCACGGCCTCGACCGCTTCCGTCCGCGGCGGATCTATCAGCCCGACAAGGCCGATCAGCACGAGCCCGACCTCGACATCGGCGAAATCGAGCACGACCTGCGCGCGGTCTACCTGCCGCGCGGCGATCGCCAGCACGCGCTGGCCCCCGGCGGCCATGTCCTCGGCGCAATCCATCCAGTAGGCCTCGTCGAGCGGCTCGCTTTCGCCCGTCGGGCCGCGCTGCTCGGCGCACATCGCCAGCACATGCTCCGGCGCGCCCTTGACGAAGATGTCGGCATGGGCGGGCCGGTCGTGATGCAGCGTCGCCATGAACTTGTGGCGGGAATCGAAGGGGATCTCGTCGGTGCGGGTGCGAGCCGAAAGTTCCTGGCTGACATCGACCCCCACCTTGCCGGCCAGCGCCAGCAGCGCGCCTTCCATAGGGTCGCCCTCGACCGCCCAGAAGCCTTCGCGGCGATGTAGCGAGGCGTCGTTGCACGATGCCGCGGCGCGCGCCAGTTCGGAAAGGTGCAGGTGATCGAGCCCGTTGACCCGGCTGTCGGCGAGCCAGACCGCGCCGTCCGGCTCGTAGCCGTTGCCCTCGAAGGAAAACCGGTGGCCGGAGAGCGCGACCGAGGCCACCATCATCTCGTTGCGCGTCAGGGTGCCCGTCTTGTCGGTGCAGATCACCGACACCGAGCCAAGCGTCTCGATCGCCGGCAGGCGGCGCACGATGGCGTTGCGCCGCGCCATCGCCTGGACACCGACGGCAAGCGTGATCGTCAGGACCGCTGGCAGACCTTCGGGAATGGCGGCGACCGACAGTCCGACCACCGCCATGAACATGTCGGTGAACTCGTGATGTTCGACGAAGTAGCCGAAGACGAGCAGGACGACGGCGATCAGCAGGATCAGCACCGTCAGCCATTTCGCGAACACGTTCATCTGGCGCACCAGCGGCGTGGTGAGCACCGCGACATCGCCGAGCATGCAGCTTATGCGGCCGATCTCGGTATCGGCGCCGGTGGCGGCGACGACGCCCCTGCCCTGACCGCTGGTCACCATGGTGCCGCTGAAGGCCATGCAACTGCGGTCGCCGAGGACGGCATCGGCGGCGACCGGCGCAGTCGCCTTGTCGGCCGGCACGGACTCGCCGGTCAGGATCGCCTCGTCGATCTGCAGCCCCGCCGTGCGGATCAGCCGCAGGTCGGCGGGCACCCTCTCGCCGGCCTCGAGCAGCACGATATCGCCGGGCACCAGCCGCTCGCCGTCGATCGAGTGGCGCTCGCCGTCACGCAGCACGGCGGCGTGCGGCGCGAGCATCTTGCGGATCGATTCCATCGCCTTTTCGGCCTTGCCCTCCTGGATGAAGCCGATCACCGCATTGGCGATGACGACGGCGAGGATCACCGCCATGTCGACGAAATGCTGCATGGCGGCGGTGATGACGGCCGAGCCGAGCAGCACGTAGATCAGGATGTTGTGGAAATGAGCGAGAAACCGCAGCGCCACGTTGCGCTTCGGCGGCTCGGGAAGCCTGTTCGGCCCGTATGTCTCCAGCCGCGCGGCGGCGTCCGCGAAGGACAGGCCGCCGGCCGTCGCCTCGAGGCTTTCCAGGCAGGCATCGATCTCGCTTGAATGACAGTCGCGGGGCGTCACGGCAAACCTCTTGGCAATATTCCACCTGGGCCGGATACGGAAAACGGCGTGGATGAAATCCGGCAGGAACCGAGGAAACAAAACGCAATTCGCCGAAACTTGTCCACCCGGGCAATGATCGGCCCATGCTGTCATCGCGTCGCAGAAGGCAGGAGGACGGGCATGAACTGGGAACTGGCGATCGAGCGGAACCGCGAGGCGCTTCAGCGCATCGTCGCTGCGCTGTTCGCCATGGCCGGTCTCGCGGGAGATCTGACAACCGCGACACTGCCGCGGCACCTGCGCAACCATGTCCTGCGCGTCCTCCGCCCCGCCGAATCCGCCGTGCGGCGGCTGGTCGTGATCGCGGCGCGCGGGCTTGTCGTGACCGTGAAGCCCCGGCAGGCGGGCGCCAGGCCGGGGCCCGGAACAAAGCCCTCCCGCGAGCCTGCCGCACGAGTACCGCCGCTCCCGCTCCTCGATACCCTGCCGGACCTGTCTTTTCGTCCCTTCCGCCGCCGTCCGAAAGGCTTCCCGCGCATTTCGATCGTCGGTGTCACCGAGCCGCGCCCGATCCCCGAATACTGGATTCCATCCCCCGGCGATCCCGTCGGCGCAGCGGGCATCCGCCGCCGCCTTCACGCCTTGCAGCGGGCGCTGAAGGACATCGACAGCCACGCGAAACGCTTCGCGCGCTGGCGGGCAAGGCGCGATCTGCGCTTTCGTCAGACGGACCGGCTCCCCGGCCGCTACTCGCCGCTGCGCCCCGGCCGGCCGCCGGGACATCGCAAACGCGCGATCCACGAGATCGACGAGGTGTTGCGCGAATGCCATTCCCTCGCGCTCTGCGCGATGAAGCCGCCGAACACATCGTAGCCCGGGCCGGTCCCCGATCACCCGACTTCAGGGCCCACCAGCTTCGTTCGGGCCGGCACGAAGCCGATAACGCTCGGCCTGATTCAAATTCCGCTTGCAACTTCATAATATTGCGCCATTTTCACACCATGCTGCATCGCAGCAATTCCGTAAACGGGGCCACGAGACAACCGTGCTGACGTCGATCACCCAAAAACCCGCATCCGAAACCGAAGCGCCGAAGGCCGAAACGCTGCCCGTGCCGGTCCCCGCCATGGCCCTCGCCGCCTCGCTCGCGAAGATGATGACCGACGGCCGCGAGAGCCATGCCGGCAAATACGACACGCTCGACCGGGCGTTGCGCGCCTCGATGGCACGGCTGACCGCCGGCGTGTCGATCCATTCCGCCGGCACCGCCTGGGCGGACTGGATGTCGCATCTGGCGCGCGCGCCGGGCCGGCAGGCCGAACTCGCCGAAAAGGCCGTGCAGAACGCCTGGAAACTCGCCTTCTCAGCGCTCGGCCCGTCCTCCCCGCTCGGCGCGGAGAGCGGTTTCGAGCCGGAGGCCGACGACCGCCGCTTCGACCACCCGGCATGGGATCACGCGCCGTTCCGCGCCTGGAAACAGTCCTTCCTGGCTGCCGAGGACTGGTGGGCCGAGGCGACGCGGGAGGTGCGCGGCATGCACCACGCCAATGCCGACCGCGTCGCCTTCATGGCGCGGCAGATGCTCGACATGGCGTCGCCGTCGAACTCGCCCTTCCTCAATCCGAAGATCATCGAGAAGACCGTCAGGTCCGGCGGCGTGAACCTCGTCGAGGGCGCGCAGAACCTTGCCGGCGACCTCGCCCGCGAGATCGTCAACGCGCCGCATCCGGACTCGCCGGATTTCCGCGTCGGCGACAACATCGCCTGCACGCCGGGGTCGGTCGTCTACCGCAACGAGATCCTGGAACTGATCCAGTACGCACCGCAGACCGGCAAGGTGCGTGCCGAGCCGGTGCTGATCGTGCCGGCATGGATCATGAAATACTACATTCTCGATCTGTCGCCGCACAATTCGCTGATCCGCCACCTGGTCGGCCAAGGCTTCACCGTCTTCGCGATTTCCTGGCGCAATCCGGGGCCGGAACAGCGCGACATGTCGATGGACGACTATCGCCGGCTTGGCGTGATGGCTGCGCTGGACGCGATCGGGCGCATCGTGCCGAAGCAGAAGATCCATGCCTGCGGCTACTGCCTCGGCGGCACCATCCTGTCGATCGCGGCGGCGACCATGGCACGCGACGGCGACAAGCGGCTCGCCTCGATTACCCTGCTGGCGGCGCAGACCGATTTCACCGAGGCTGGCGAACTGATGCTCTTCCTCGACGAGAGCGAGATCGCCTATCTGGAAGACATGATGTGGGACCAGGGATTTCTCGACCAGCGCCAGATGGACGGGGCATTCCGCGCGCTGCGCGCCCGCGACCTGATCTGGTCAAGGGCGATCCGGCGTTATTTCCTCGGCGAGGAGGAAGAGCAGTTCGACATCTCCGCCTGGAACGCGGATTCGACGCGCATGCCCTACCGCATGCATGCGGACTATCTGCGCGGGCTGTTCATGGAAAATCGCCTGACCGCCGGCCGTTTCGCCGTCGAGGGGCATGTGATCGCGCTGAAGGACATCGACGCGCCGATGTTCGTCATCGGCACCGAGAAGGATCACATCGCGCCGTGGCACTCGGTCTACAAGGTGACGCTGTTCACCGAGAACGACCTGACTTTCGTGCTGACCAGCGGCGGGCACAATGGCGGCATCCTGAGCGAGCCCGGCCATCCGCACCGGCACTATCGCATCGGCCACCGCACGCCCGACAAGAAATATCTCGACCCGGCAAGCTGGTACGAAAGCCATGACGTGCGCCAAGGCTCGTGGTGGACCGAATGGGCGGCATGGCTCGGCACGCACAGTTCGGCCAGGCTCGTGACCCCGCCGCAGGCCGGCGCGCCGAAGGACGGATTGCCGCCGCTCTGCCCGGCGCCGGGCACCTACGTCTACCAGAAGTAGGCGCCCGTTCGATCCGTCTTGCTTCCGCCCAAATCGTGGCGCCTCCTGCCGAAGGCTGGCGGACAGCCACTTCGGGAGGAAATCATGAAGAAGATCTTGCTGACGGGCGCATTCATCGCCCTTGCGACACCGGCACTCGCGTTTCACTGCCCGGCCGACATGGCCGAGATCGACGCCGCCCTGCCGGGTGCGACGCTGAGCGAGGAACAGATGGCCCAGGTGGAGGAGTTGCGCGCGCTTGGCGAACAGCAGCACGCGGCAGGCGATCACCAGGCCTCGGTCGACACGCTGGCGAAGGCAAAGCAGCTTCTCGGTATCTAGCCGGCCCTACCCTATCGAAAGGCAGTCATCCAGCGCCGCGCGCAAAGCCGCGTCGCGCGGATCGGCGGTGATTTTTTCGCCCATGCGGTTGGTGACGTATGCATAGGCTATGCCGTCCTCAGGGTCGGCATAGCCGAGCGCGCCGCCCGCCCCCGGCGTTCCGAAGGCCGAGGAATGGCGGGCGAACGGCCATTCCCGGCACGGCCGCATGAAGCCGAGGGAATATTCCACGTCGCCCTTCAGACACTCGTCGTAGAAACCGTGCTCGGAGGGCACCGGCGGGGCCATCAGCTCGGCGATTGTTTCCGGTTTCAAACCGATGGCTTGTCCACCGCCGGCAAAGGCGCTGTATGCTCCTGCCAGTCCGCGTGCGGAGACGACCCCGCCGCCCGACGGGACTTCGAGGTTGCGGGCATAGATGCGCTCGGCGTCCATCGAGACCTGCGTCCCCGGATTGACCATCAGCGCCCGGAACAGGATCGAGCGCGGCCACAATGCGGCGGCGAGCAGCGGCAGATGAAAATTCGCGAACGTCTTCCAGATACTGGCCGGCTTGAGCACCGCCAGCCGCTCGTTGGGAATGGAATCCGGCAGGCGGATATAGGCGTCGAGGCCGAGCGGCGCGGCGATCTCCTCCTGGAACACCTGGCCGAGCGTCCGATGCTGCGGATCGACGCGGCGGATCAGTTCCCCCTCGTAGAAACCGAGCGTGATCGCGTGATAGGCGACGCGGCTGCCCGGCGGCGATTCGGGCTTCTGGCGCGCCATGATCTCGGCAAGCCGGTCGAGGTCCGCGACGGCCTGCCTGTCCACCTTCTCGCCGAAGGCGGCAAGCCCGGCCTGGTGGGCCAGCAGCTGGCGCACCGTGGTTTTTTGCTTGCCGTAGCAGGCGAATTCCGGCCAGTAGGCGGCGACCTTGCGGTCGAAGTCGAGCCAGCCGCGCGAATGAGCCAGCGCCATCACCATCGCGGCCATGCCCTTGGTGGCCGAAAAGACGATCACCATCGTGTCGGCACGCCAGGGCGCGCCACTCGCCTCTTCGCGCACGCCGCCCCAGAGATCGACGATCTTCTCGCCATGCCGGTAGATGCAGCACGCGCCGCCCAGTTCGCCGCGCTCGGCAAAGTTGCGGGCAAATGCGGCGCGCACCGGCTCGAAGCCGGGGCTGACTTCACCCTCGATCTGTACAGATTCGGTCGCAGGCATGGCATTATGTCTAGCATACCGGCCGATCCGCCGCCCACCCTGCGGTTGCGGGTTGTCCCGGCGAATTGACCGAGGTCATGGAGATGCGGTTGGAAATCCTGTTTGCTGGCAGCCTCTTGAAATTGCGGATGACCATGTATATTCAAGATCGCAAATATACGAAAACATGAATGTCTCCACAGGCATCCGCCGAGGGGGAGACGGAAACGACAGGAAGACAGACATGCGCGCAACACTCGCCGCGATTACCTCCGCCCTGGGGCTGGCCCTTATGCTGCCGCCGGCCGCCCAGGGAGAAACCTTCACGCTCGAACCGGCCGCAGTCACCGACTGGAAGGCCGTTTACGCCCGCATCGAGGCACGCGACAGGATTCCCGCCCGCGCCCGTCTCGGCGGCACGCTGGTCGAGCTCAATGTCACGGAAGGCGACCTTGTCGAAGCCGGCCAGCCGCTGGCGCGAATCGTCGACGAGAAGCTCGAATTCCAGATGAACGCGCTCGATGCGCAGTTGCAGGCGCTGGAATCACAGCTCACCAATGCGAAATCGGAACTTGCGCGCGGCGAAGAACTGCTGCAGCGCGGCGTCACCACCGCGCAGCGCCTCGACAGCCTGCGCACGCAGGTGGAGGTCTACAACAACCAGATCGATGCGACGAAGTCGGAACGCCGTGTGCTGGAGCAGCAGGTCGCGGAAGGCACGGTGCTTGCGCCGCTGACAGGCCGCGCGCTTGACGTTCCGGTCGCGGCCGGCGCGGTGGTCGCGCCGGGCGAAGCCATCGCCACCATCGGCGGCGGCGGCTTCTTCCTGCGGCTTGCCGTTCCGGAGCGCCATTCCGGCGCCTTGCGCGAAGGCGACATGATCCAGATCGAGACCGACGGCACCGGCGAAGGCCGGCTTGCCCGTGTCTATCCGCAGATCGAGAACGGCCGCGTGATCGCCGATGTCGAACTCGAGGGCCTCGACGACGCCTTCGTCGATGCGCGCGTCCTCGTGCGCCTGCCGGTCGGCGAACGCACCGCCCTGCTCGTGCCCGCCGACGCGGTCGAAACGGTTTCCGGCATCGACTTCGTCGCGATCGAGGAAGGCGGCGAAGCCGTCAGGCGCACCGTCGTACTCGGCGGCCGTCACGTGATCGACGGCACCGACATGGTCGAGGTCGTCACCGGTCTGGAAGCTGGCGAAGAAGTGGTAACCGATCATGAGTGACGGACAGTTCGACGGCCGGCTGGGGATTGCCGGGCAGCTTACGCGCGCCTTCATCATCTCCCCGCTGACGCCGCTTTTCATCATTGCCGCCCTGGCGGTCGGTCTGGTCGCGCTCATCTCGCTTCCGCGCGAGGAAGAGCCGCAGATATCCGTGCCGCTGGTCGACATCCACATCCAGGCGCCCGGCCTCAAGGCCGAGGACGCGGTCAAGCTCGTCACCGAGCCGATGGAAACCATCGTCAAGGGAATCAATGGCGTCGAACACGTCTATTCCCAGACGAGCGACGACTATTCGATGGTCACGGCGCGCTTCCTTGTCGGCACCTCGTCCGACGCAGCGATCCTGCGCGTGCATGAAAAACTGCGCGCAAATGCGGACCGCATTCCCGTCGGCATTCAGGAACCGCTCGTCGTCGGTCGCGGCATCGATGATGTCGCCATCGTTTCGCTGACGCTGTCGCCCGAGCCGGGCATGGAGATTTCGGCAAACGATCTGACGCGAGTGGCGCGCGAATTGCGCACCGAGGTTGCCAAGATCGAGAATGTAGGCCTCACCTATCTCGTCGGCGAGGCGCCGGAGGCAATCCGTGTCGCCCCCGATCCCGAACGGCTGGCGCTCTACGGCGTCACGCTGCAGCAGCTCGCCGGCAAGGTTCAGTCCGCCAACCGAACCTTCTCCACCGGCAATCTGCGCGACCAGGGTGAACAGATCGACCTCGTCGCCGGTGAAACGCTGACCGCGCCGGCCGAAATCGCCAACCTGCTGCTGACCACGCGCGACGCGCGCCCGGTCTATGTCCGCGACGTGGCCACGGTCGAATTCATCTCCGACACGTCCGACCAGATCGTCGCCAATGTGGCGCGCGCCGAAAACGGCGAACTCGAGCGCACGCCCGCGGTGACGCTGGCCGTCGCCAAGCGCGCCGGCGCCAACGCCGTGGTCGTCGCCGAGGAGATCCTGCACAAGGTGGAGGAACTGGAAGGCCACCTGATCCCCGAGGGCATCGAGGTTCAGATCACGCGCGACTATGGCGAGACGGCCAACGAAAAGGCCAACGAACTGCTGTTCCACCTCGGCCTCGCCACCGTTTCGATCATCGCGCTGGTGCTGTTCGCCATCGGCTGGCGCGAGGCCATCGTGGTGGCGATCGTCATCCCGGTGACGATCCTGCTGACGCTGTTTGCCGCCTGGATCATGGGCTACACGCTCAACCGCGTGTCGCTGTTCGCGCTGATCTTCTCGATCGGCATTCTCGTTGACGACGCCATCGTCGTCATCGAGAACATCGCGCGCCACTGGGGACTCAGCCGCGGGGAGCACCGTATCGCGCGGGCCGTCGAGGCCGTTGCCGAGGTCGGCAATCCGACCATCGTGGCGACGCTGACCGTGGTGGCCGCATTGCTGCCGATGCTGTTCGTCTCCGGCCTGATGGGCCCGTACATGAGCCCGATCCCGGCCAACGCCTCGGCCGCGATGATCTTCTCCTTCTTCGTCGCGGTGATCGTTACGCCATGGCTCATGGTGCGCATCGCGGGCAACGCGCCGGTGCATGCGCATGACGACACCGGCCACCAGCATGGCGGCAGGCTCGGCGCGCTCTATTCGCGCTTCGCCCGGCCGATCCTGGCCACCAAGGGCCGCAGCCTTGCCTTCCTGCTGATCACCGCCGCGCTATCCTTCGGCTCGCTGGTGCTGCTCTACACCAAGGACGTGACGGTGAAGCTCCTGCCCTTCGACAACAAGTCGGAGCTCGCCGTCGTCATCGACATGCCGGAAGGCTCGTCGGTGGAGGCGACCGACGCCGTGGCGCAGGCCGTGGCGCGCACGGTGACGGAGATGCCCGAGGTCGTCTCGGTGCAGACCCATGCCGGCTCGGCCGCGCCGTTCAACTTCAACGGCCTGGTGCGCCACTACTACCTGCGCGCCCGCCCACATATGGGCGACCTGCAGATCAACCTGACGCCGAAGACCGAGCGCGACCGCGAAAGCCACGAGATCGCGCTGGAAATCCGCGAACGGATCAACGCGCTCGACGTCCCGGAAGGCACTAGCCTGAAGACCGTCGAACCGCCGCCCGGCCCGCCAGTGATCTCGACGCTGCTCGCCGAGGTCTATGGTCCGGACGCAGAAACGCGCCGCGCCGCGGCCGCCGGCATCCGCCAGGCGTTCGAAGCCGTGCCGTTCGTGGTCGATGTCGACGACTCGTTCGGCGTCCAGCCGCGCCGCCTGCGCGCGACCATCAACACTGACGATCTGGAGTTTTTCCAGGTGCAGGAAAACGATGTGTTCGACACGCTGGGCATTCTCAACGGCGGCACGTCGGTCGGCTACTCGCATCGCGGCGACGGCCGTCATCCGATCCCGATCCGCGTCGAACGCGCGAAAGGCGACCGGGTGCTCGACGAGCGCTTCCTGTCGACGCCGATTCCCGCCAACGTGCTGCCCGGCGCGCGCGGCGTGGTGGAACTGGGCGACGTCATCGACGTCGAGGAGGAACGCGCCTCCTTCCCGATCTTCCGTCACAACGGACGCGATGCGGAAATGGTCACGGCCGAGCTTGCCGGTGCCTATGAAGCGCCGCTCTACGGCATGCTCGCGGTCGCCGACCAGCTCGAGAAGATGGACTGGCCGGAAGGCACCAAGCCGACGATCAAGCTCAACGGCCAGCCCGAGGACGAGAGCTTCGTGACGCTGCTGTGGGACGGCGAATGGGAAGTGACCTGGGTCACCTTCCGCGACATGGGCGCAGCCTTCATGGTCGCCCTGCTCGGCATCTACATCCTCGTCGTCGCGCAGTTCGGATCGTTCAAGCTGCCGCTGGTCATCCTGACGCCGATCCCGCTGACCTTCCTCGGCATCATGGGCGGGCACTGGCTTTTCAATGCCCCCTTCTCGGCCACCTCGATGATCGGCTTCATCGCGCTCGCCGGCATCATCGTGCGGAACTCGATCCTGCTGGTCGACTTCATCCGCAATGCCGACACCGAGGGCAAGACGAAGATCGACATCCTGATCGAAGCCGGCGCGATCCGCTTCAAGCCGATCCTGCTGACCGCGATCGCGGCGATGATCGGTGCCGTGGTGATCCTGGCCGACCCGATCTTCCAGGGGCTCGCCATTTCGCTGCTGTTCGGTCTGCTGACCTCGACGCTGCTGACGGTGCTGGTGATCCCGGCGATCTACCGCGTGCTGCGGACCTGACCGCGCCGATTGATGCTTGCGGAGGCGAAGTGCCGACACGGCACTTCGCCTTCGTGCTTTGTTTCCCGTTTGGTAAGGCATTTCGAACCGAAGGAAATTCAACGACTTAGCCGAGTCGTTTGAAAAGCTTGGGGATTGCCGCTTTTAGCTAAGCAAGATTTTATAGTCCCGTTCACGCCCCGTTAACCAAAGCACCGCGACATTTTGACCGTCGGCCTTCCTCTCGCCAGCATGATTGCTCGCGTCACGCGCCCTTTGCGCCGCTGCCGAAATGGACAAGCCGGAAATTCGAATATCCAGTTGAGACTGGCCTTCGCGCATTTCGGCACTTCTGCGCTTGGGGGTAATCATGCGTAATCTCATTCCCGGAACCTCGATGACCATCAAGGGGCGCCTTGTCGCCCTTGGCCTGATCGCCACAGCGGGCTTCGCGGCCCTCGTCGGCGTCGGCTGGTACAGCGGACAGAAAACCGTGAATGCAGCCGTTCAGGCTGAAACCATTCGAGGGCAGATCCGAACGATCAATGACATGCGATTGGCCAATATCGAACTCGTTCTCGCCGCGATGGACACGATCGTCGACCGAGAAGAGGGCAAAGTCCTTCCCGAGCGAGCCGAAATCATCAGCGACGCAATCGCGTTCATACGGGACAATGGAGGCATCGCAGCCGATATGGCGGCCCTCCTCGGTCGCCCCGAACTGACCAAAACCTTGCAGGCCGATCTTGCTGAAGTCGAACAGGCGGTAACGGTCGATCTGCCGCGTCTGATCGAGAATCGAGCTTCCATGGAAGAGTTCGGCGCTCTGGATGATGCCATCGACGGCGGTGGCGAGCAGTTGAACGAGAATTTGACGGCGCTTGCCGATCTTGGAAACAAGACCGTTAGGGCCGAACTTGAATCCGTGCAGCAGACCGCCATTTGGGCGGAGACATGGCTCATAGGACTGGCCGGTGCCTTCATGGTACTGATCGGGCTGATCACGACCTTGATCGTGCGCTATGTCAGCTACGCGCTGACCCGGTTCGGACAGGACATGGGAGAGATCGCCGGCGGTAATCTCGACATTGAAATCGAAGCGGAAACCCGCAAGGACGAAGTCGGCAGGATGGCGGAATCGCTTGTCGTTTTCCGAAACGCCGCCATCGAGAAGGCCGAACTGGAGCGCCGTGCCGACGAAGACCGTTCGCTGTCCGAACGCGAACGGATGGAACGCGAGAAGGCCAAGGAAGAGGAAGCCCGGCAGATCAAGATTGCCGTCGATGCGCTTGGCAACGGCCTCAATCGCCTCGCCGACGGCGACCTCACCGTGCGCCTCAACACGCCTTTCCGTTAAGAGCTCGAAGTGTTGCGTGCCGATTTCAACGCCTCGGTCGAGAAGCTCAACAGCACGATGGCCGAGGTCACCGAGAACATCGCCGCGATCAATGGCGACGCCAGCGAAATGCGTTCCGGCGCCGACGACCTGTCCCGGCGGACCGAACAGCAGGCCGCTTCCCTGGAGCAGACATCCGCCGCGCTCGAGCAGATCACCGCGACAGTGCGCAGCGCTTCGGAACGCGCCGCCGAGGCAACGAAGATGGCCGCTGACACGCAGGAGGCCTCCGGCCGTTCCGGCAAGGTTGTCGCAGATGCTGTCGACGCGATGGGCCGTATCGAGGCAGCATCGGGCGAAATCTCGACGATCATTAATGTGATCGACGAGATCGCCTTCCAGACCAACCTGCTGGCGCTCAACGCCGGCGTGGAAGCCGCGCGTGCCGGAGAAGCCGGCCAGGGTTTTGCCGTCGTCGCGCAGGAAGTGCGGGAGCTGGCGCAACGTTCGGCGGCCGCCGCGCAGGAGATCAAGGGGCTGATCCAGAATTCCGGCAACGAGGTCGCCAACGGCGTTTCGCTGGTGCGTGCTACCGGCGAAGCGCTCGGAGAAATCGCCGAGAAAGTTACGGCAATCAACGAGCATATCAACTCGATCGCGACCGCCGCTCGGGAGCAGTCCACCGGCCTGCAGGAGATCAACATCGCCGTCGGGCAGATGGACCAGATGACCCAGCAGAACGCCGCGATGGTGGAAGAATCGACGGCCGTCACGCACCGTTTGTCCGGCGAAACGGATTCGCTGGCGAAACTAATCAGCCAGTTCAGGATTTCCGGCGAAGGCGAACAGCCGGCTCTCGAGGAAGCCAATGAAGAGTCCGCTCCCGCGGCGTCCCCCGCACGCAACATGGTTCAAAAGGTCATGAGCGCCTTCGGCGGCTAGAGAACGCCGCGCCCACCAAAACAAGGGCCAGCCTTTCCGGCTGGCCTTTTCATTTGACCCTAACCCACGCGCGCCCCTGCGCCTCCGATCCTTTGCCCGGAGGCGGCGAAGTGGCTCAAGTGAAACCAGCGGCGGAAGGCGTCCTGTTCGGCGCGGGCGCCATCAAGGTGCAGGCGCCCCGCCTCCAGCGCCGCCGTGAGCGTGTCGAAGCCCAGCCAGATCTCGATCAGCGTGCGGATATGGGTTTCCACCCACAGATCAATCTCGTGGCCGGGGTCCTGGACGCAAATGTCGATATCGCCCTCCTCGAACACCAGCCAGTAGAAGCGCTTCTCCGCGGGCACGCCCTCCAGCGTGAATTCGACGACGCGGCGCCCGTCGGCCCGCTCGCCGGCATTGAGCGCCATGCGGCGCACCTCCCACATCAGGACATCGGGATCGAGATTGTCGTCGCGCGTGATCTCGCGGCGCAGCCAAGTCTGTGCCCAGACGCCCATGGCGTCGAGGACGGGGAAAAGCTCGCGGCCCGATGCGGTGAGCGCATATTCATGCCCCTTTCCTGCCCGGGTCGGGCGCTTCTCGAGGATACCCGCCGCTTCGAGCTCCTTCAGACGTCGCGCCAGCAGCGCGGACGACATGCGTGGAACGCTCGCCTGGATGTCGTTGAAACGGCTGGCGCCGCAGAAGAGGCCGCGAAGGACAAGCGGCGTCCAGCGCTCCGCCATGACCTCGGCGGCGATGGCGATCGGGCAATACTGGCCGTATCGAGCAGGACCGGACATCCGGCAAGGCTAGCTCTGGCGGCACGGAACGGCAACTTCACATGTTGAAGTTGATCGATACAGTCCGGCGACCGATCCTTTGGCGAACCAAGCAACAGAGGAGACCTGCAATGGCCATCGATCTGGACAGCATCATCGAAAGGGTCGGAACGGACTTTGCCGGCCGCGCCGCGGAACTCGACGCCACGGACCGGTTCCCGGCGGAAGGCTACGAGACGCTGCGCGGACACAAGGTGTTCTCGGCACTGGTTCCCGAAACGCTCGGCGGCGGCGGAGCGAGCCACAAGGAGATGTGCGAGTTCCTGCGCAAACTAGCCCATTGCTGCCCATCGACGGCGCTGGCGCTTTCCATGCATCAGCATCTCGTCGCCGCCGCGGTCGCCAACGACTTGGCCGGCCGACCGGGACGGGCGCTTCTGCAGAGAGTCGCCGACGGCGAGACAATCCTCGTCAGCACCGGCGCCAATGACTGGCTGGAGTCGAACGGCACGGCCGAGCGGACCGATGGCGGTTATAGCGTGACAGCGGTCAAACCGTTTGCCAGCGGGTCGCCCAAGGGCGACGTTCTCGTCACCTCGACCGCCTATGATGACCCGTTGGAAGGCCCACAGGTCCTGCATTTCCCCGTACCGTTGTCAGCGGAAGGCATCACGCTGATGGACGACTGGGAAACGCTGGGGATGTGCGCCACGGGATCGCAAACGATCCGGCTGGAGAAGGTCTTCGTGCCGGATGCCGCCATCGCGCTGCGGCGGCCGCGCGGTGCCTTCCACCCGGCCTACGGCGTCATCCTCACCGTGGCGTTGCCGCTCATCATGTCGGTTTACGTCGGCATCGCGGAGGCAGCGGCGGAGATCGCCATCGAGCGCGCCCGGACGCGGGCGGACGATTCGGCCATCGCCATGCTGGCGGGGGAAACGGAAACGCTACTCGTCACTGCGCAAATCGCGCGCGACGACATGATCCGGCTGGCCAACGGCTTCGATTTCCAGCCATCGGCTCAGATTGCCAGCGCGGCGCTGACCCGCAAGACGGTCTGTGCCCGGCATGCGATCGCGACGGTCGAAAAGGCGCTCGAACTGACCGGCGGCAGCGGCTACTTCCGCAAGGCCGGTCTGGAGCGGCTATTGCGCGACGTGCACGCATCGCGGTTCCACCCGTTGCCGGAAAAGCGCCAGGCGCTGTTCACGGGCCGGCTCGCCCTCGGGCTGGAACCGGTGGAATCCGGCCGGAAACCGCTTCCGGCAGCGGCCTGATCGCGTCAGTCCTCCGCCAGCGGTTCTGCCTGGCCGTAAAGCGGCACGGTCGACAGCGACATCTTTGCCGAGCCGTCCTGCACCTGGCGCGAATGCGACAGGTAGATCAGCGTGTTGTTTTCGCGGTCGTAGATGCGCTTGACGACCAGCTTCTTCCAGATCAGCGAGCGCGAGCTCTTGAATATCTCCTCGCCGTCCTCGTCGAGATCGATGTCGCCGATCTCGATCGGGCCGGTCTGACGGCAGGCGATGGAGGAGTTGGACGGGTCCTCGAACCAGTTGCCCTTCTGCAGCCGGTCGATCAGGCCGCGCTCGAAATAGGCGACGTGGCAGGTCACGCCTTTCACATCCGGATCGGCGATGGCCTCCACGATGATATCGTTGCCGAGCCAGTCGACGCCGACCTGGCCGACTTCCTTGGCCGAAACAGCCGAGGGCAACAGGATGATGGCGGTGGCGGCAAGAGCAAGGGCGGCTCTTCGAAATATCTTCGTCATGTTCGGTCTCCGGAGGAAATTGTGTCCTGCCTTATGTTTGTTCGCGCAACCGCCGTCGCAAGGCCGCTTAGCGACAATCCGGAGCCTTGGCCTTGTTGCATGCCGCCCTATCGGCTTAACTTCGCAGCGTCAGGGCACCAGATGGAGAGCCGCCATGAGCAAGAGGCAAGGCAAGACGCCCAGACTGGACGATGCCGATCTGTCGCTGCGCCTCGGCCGCTCGGCCTATGAACGCAAGCTTGAAAAACAACAGCGTCTGCTCACCCGGATCCAGCAGGCTTATCTCTTCTCGGGCAAGTCAGCGGTCATCGTCTTCGAGGGATGGGATGCCGCAGGCAAGGGCGGCACGATCCGCCGCATATCGGCTGCGCTCGATCCGCGAAGCTTCAAGGTCTGGCCGATCGGCGCGCCGCGGCGCTACTATCTCGAACGCCATTTCCTCCTGCGGTTCATGGAACGAATGCCGCCGAACGGCGCCATCACCATTTTCGACCGGTCGTGGTACGGACGCGTCCTTGTCGAGCGCGTGGAAGAGCTGACGCCCGAGAAACGCTGGCGGGCCGGCTACCAGGAGATCAACGATTTCGAGCGCATGCTCTCCGACGACAATACGCGGCTCGTGAAGCTGTTCTTCCATGTCTCGCCGGAAGAACAGCTTGCCCGTTTCGAGGAACGGCTGCGCAATCCGCTGAAGCGATGGAAGCTTTCCTACGAGGACTTCCGCAATCGAAGCCGCTGGAACGATTACGCCACCGCCATCGACGAGATGTTCGAGCGGACGTCGACCGACCACGCGCCATGGCACGTGATCCCGGCAAACGACAAGAAGCATGCTCGGATCGCGGCGATGAAAATTATCACCGATTGTCTGAGCAGCGACGTCGATCTCGCGCCGCCGGTACTCGACGAAACTGTTCTGAACGCGGCAAAAGAGCATATCGAGATGACGCCATCGCTCGTCGAGAGCCTCGCGGGCCGGACCGAGTAGCGATCAGCCGCCCGCAGGCCGGCGTCAGCCGTTCCCGTCGCCGATGCGGTTGGCGCCGTTGCAGACATGCAGGCTGCATTCCATCTCCAGCGTCGAATGACCGATGCCGAACTCCTCCGCCAGCACGGTCTTGACGCGTGCCTTGATCTCGTCGGCATGGCCCCACGCCCCCCGGTCGATGACGAGATGGGCGTCCAGCGCGTTATCATGTTCGTTCATCTGCCAGAAATGAGCATGATGGATACCGGCGACGCCTTCGACCGTCTCCATGCGCCCGATAACGGCGTCAGTGCGAATGTCTGGCGGACTGCCCAGCATCAGGATGCGGATGACGGCGCCGATCTCGGCAAAGGCCTGCCAGAGAATGTAACCGGCGATCAGCAGCGTCACTAGAGGATCGACCAGCCGCCAGTCATAGAGCAGGATCAGCGATCCGGCGATGATGACCGCAACCGAGCCAAGTGCATCGGCGACATTGTGCAGGAACGCGGCGCGGATGTTCACGCTCTCCTTCGACAGGGCGAAGGTCAGTAGCGCTGTCACCACGTCGACGATGAGCGCGATTGCCGCGATGATGACGACGATCCAGCCGTCGACGCCCTGCGGGTCGATGAAGCGCATCACCGCCTCGTAGGCGAGATAGAGGCCGATCACGATCAGCGTGGTGTAGTTGATCAGAGCGGCGACGACCTCCACGCGGCCATAGCCGAAGGTCATGGCCGCGTCCGACGGCCGGCGCGCGATCTTGCGGGCAGCGAAGGCGATGATCAGCGAGATGGCGTCCGAGAAATTGTGCAGGGCATCGGCGATCAGCGCCAGGCTGCCGGCGAAGATGCCGCCGACCACCTGGGCAACGGTCAGCGCCAGATTGACACCGACGGCAAGCGCGACGCGTCTGTCGCCCGCGCCAGGGTCGACATGGTGATGATGATGTCCGTGCCCCACGGTTCTATCCTCCGGATCGCTCCTTGTCGTATCATCAAACGGTGGTAGGTAAACACCACGAAAAGGAGCATCCCATGGCGACCAAGAAGCGCATCCTGTTCACCGGCGGCTCCGGCAAGGCCGGCAAGCATGTCGTGCCTTACCTGCTCGACCGCGGCCACCGGGTGGTCAATGTTGATCTGACACCGCTCGATCATAACGGCGTCGACAACCTGACCGCCGACATCACCGATTCCGGCCAGATGTTCAACGTGATGAGTTCCTATGCAAATTTCGACGAGCTGGAGCCCGGTACCGGTGTCCCCTCTTTCGACGCGGTCGTTCACTTCGCCGCCATCCCGCGCATCCTGATCCATCCGGACAACGAGACGTTCCGCGTCAACGCCGTCGGGACCTACAACGTTATCGAGGCGGCGGTGAAACTCGGTATCCGCAAGATCGTCATCGCGTCGTCGGAAACGACATACGGCATCTGTTTCGCCGACGGGCGAGCCGATCCGAAATCGCTTCCGTTGGACGAGGATTACGATATCGACCCGATGGACTCCTACGGGCTTTCCAAGGTCGTCAACGAGAAGACTGCGCGCGCCTTCGCAAAGCGGTCGGGCTTCGACATCTATGCGCTCAGGATCGGCAACGTCGTCGAGCCGCATGAATATGCGCAGAATTTCCCGACCTACTTCGCCAATCCGGAGATGCGCCGTCGCAACGCCTTCTGCTACATCGACGCCCGCGACCTCGGCCAGATCGTCGACCGGTGCCTCGCCAAGGACGGGCTCGGCTTCCAGGTCTTCAATGCCGGCAACGACACCAACGGGATGAACATCCCGACCGCTGAACTTGCCGCGCGTTTCTTCCCCGGCGTGCCGGTCACCCGCGAGATGGGCGAGAACGAGGCACTATTCTCCAACCGCAAGATCCGCGAGGTCCTCGGCTTCAGGGAAGAGCACGACTGGCGCAAGTATGTGAAGGGCTGACGAAGGGCAGAAATCGACCGCTCAAACGGTCAGCCGCTCGGCGGCTTCCTGCGAACTTTCCGCCGCCAGGACCAGAGCACCAGAAGGCCGTAAGAGAACTCGAAACCGAAAAAGACGAGTGCGACGACGAGGCTCGCTTCCTGCGATGCATCGGCAGCTTCGGGAAGCAACTGCCCCAGTGTGCCGATCAGCGCTACCGTGGCGTCCCAGAAACCGTGAAACAGGATGACCGGCCAGATCGAGCCGATCCGCAGCATCAGCGCGGCATACATGAAACCGGCGGCGAAGGCATGCACGACCTGGCCGGTAGTCAGCATCAAGGGCTGTCCGCCGACCCAGTTGACGTAATGAAACAGGGCGAAAACGAGCGATGAGCCGATTATGGTGACGGCCATGCGGTTTCCCGCCTCGAAGCCGTGAAAGAGGACGCCGCGAAACAGCGTTTCCTCGAATATGCCGATCAGGAGGGTAACGGCGACGAGAGCCGCAAGAAGTTCCGGCGTCACAACACTGCCGATCGGACGGCTGCCTTCGCTCTGCACGGCGGAGGCCACGAGCAGCAGCAACAGGCCGGCAAAGAGGTATGGAAAGAGAAGGAATTTCAGGCCACCCGGCTGGATCGGTGTGGTGAACCGACACTCCCGCCACCAGCCGAACAGCCAGACGGCGACAAGCACCGACATGGCGAGCACAACTTCCAGCGGAAGCAGTGCGGTCATGTCGACGGCACCCTCTGGCCCCGTTCCGCGCCCGAAGGACTGGTCCGAGAACAGGGGCGGTACTACGAAGAATGCGAAGTAGATCCCGACAAGCGCCGAGGCGGCCGCCAACGGATAGCGGCGGGCCATTTCCCTCGCTTTTCTCATCGGCGGCAGCAAGGCGTCGCGCCGGCGCTACATGTTCGGGTAGACCGGCCCTTCGCCACCCTGCGGCACCGTCCAGTTGATGTTCTGGTTCGGGTCCTTGATGTCACAGGTCTTGCAGTGGACGCAGTTCTGCGCGTTGATCTGGAAGCGGACGCTGTCGCCCGGCTTGCGGTCGGCGTCGGCCGGCACGGAATTGCCCTCGGTATCGATCCATTCGTATACGCCCGCCGGGCAGTATCGGGCGGATAGACCAGCAAATTCAGCATATTCCGAGGACTTCTGAAGGTCCATATCCTTCACCTTCAGATGAACCGGCTGGTCCTCCTCGTGGTTGGTGTTCGAAAGGAACACCGAGGACAGCCGGTCGAAGGTGAGCACGCCGTCCGGCTTCGGATAAGCGATCGGCTTGAAATTCGCGGCTTTTTCCGTTGCGGCATAATCAGGCTTGCCGTGTTTCAGCGTGCCAAGCGGCGACCAGCCGCCGGTCAACTGGTTGATCCACATGTCGATGCCGCCAATACCAACGCCAAGCGCGGTGCCGAAACGCGACCAGAGCGGCTTCACGTTGCGCACGCGCTTCAGGTCCTTGCCGATCTCGCTGCCGCGCCATTCGGCCTCGTAGGCGTCCAGCGCGTCGTCATTCGCCTTGCCGGCGGCGAGCGCCTCGGCGACCTTGTCGGCAGCGAGCATGCCGGACAGCACGGCGTTATGCGAACCCTTGATGCGCGGCACGTTGACGAAACCTGCCGAGCAACCGATCAGCGCCCCGCCCGGGAAGGAGACCTTCGGCACCGATTGCCAGCCGCCCTCGGTGATGGCGCGCGCGCCATAGGCGATGCGTTTGCCGCCCTCGAAGGTGTCGCGGATCGCCGGGTGCGTCTTGAAGCGCTGGAACTCCTCGAACGGATAAAGATACGGATTCTTGTAGTTGAGGTGGAGGACGAAGCCGACGGCGACGAGGTTGTCTTCGAGGTGGTAGAGGAAGGACCCGCCGCCTGTCTTCATGTCGAGCGGCCAGCCGAAGGAGTGCTGCACCAGCCCCTGGCGATGCTTTTCGGGCTTGACCTCCCAGAGCTCCTTGATGCCGATGCCGAACTTCGGGTGGTCGCTATGTGCATCGAGTTTGAAGTTGGCGATGAGCTGCTTGGCGAGCGAGCCGCGAACGCCCTCGCCGATCAGCGTGTACTTGCCGTGCAACTCCATGCCGCGGGCATACATCGGGCCGGGCGTGCCATCGCGCTCGACACCCATGTCGCCTGTCGCCACACCCTTGACCGAACCGTCCTCGTTGTAGAGCACCTCGGACGCCGCAAAGCCCGGATAGATCTCGACTCCGAGCGCCTCCGCGCGAGTGGCGAGCCAACGGCAGACATTGCCAAGCGAGACGATGTAGTTGCCGTGATTGTTCATGAGAGGCGGCATCAGGAAGTTCGGCAGACGTACGGAACCGGCGGGCCCGAGGAACAGGAACTGGTCGTCCTTGACTTCCGTCTTGAAGGGATGCTCCGGGTCGTCGCGCCAGTCCGGGATCAGCTTGTCTACGCCGACCGGATCGACCACCGCGCCGGAGAGGATATGCGCGCCGACCTCGGCGCCTTTTTCGAGCACGACGACGGAAAGGTCCGCACTGGCCTGTTTCAACCGGATCGCCGCCGCCAGGCCGGCCGGACCGGCGCCGACGATCACCACGTCGAATTCCATGCTTTCGCGCGGTTCATTCATCGGATTTCCGGCTCCAGTTTCGTCGCTCATATCATTCCTCCGTCATGCCATGGCCGGACGGATTCTGCCCTGCCCGGTCTCGATTTGCAGTCGGCGCCGACTGTATCCAGCAAATCCGTGTTCGCAAGGACAGAAAGCGGCGCGTTTCGCGTCATTTTATTGACTTGAACGTAAACGTAAATCAACCGCACTACGGATTTCAGTGGAATCGCGCTATCCTTCGGTATGGTGTGCGAAACCGTCCGTTCGGCAATTGGCGCCGCGTCGCTCCTCGCCGCAGCGACGGCGCCGGGAGCGGCTGATGACGCGCTCGATATCGCACCTCCCCCGCCCTACGCCTTTTCCGATGAGCTCGGCGGTTTTTCCATCGTCACGCTCGGCGGCGTCGGCACTCGCGACGACCCGGTGCGCATCTCCCAGGTTTTTCGAACCGCCTCGCCGGTGACGCTGGTCATCCGCGCGACCCGACCGATCAATCCGTTCGGCCGGCCGGAAGACTACTCGACCGGAACGATCCACATGATCCTCGACGTGACAAACGAAACGGGCATTCCCTGGATCGGGCTCGAATTGGAGTTGCAGGAGCGGTTCGAGAAGCCGAGCGTCTATGGCGACGGGCTGTCCTTCGACCAGCGCCACATATCCCATGACGGCGCGACGTCGAGCGCTTTCGCCAATGCGCATTACGATTTCGAGCCCTATGACCGGCTGCTGTTCGAGCAAGGTTCGCTCGATCCGAGCAACCGCGCCGAGTTTCGTTTCCTGATAACGGACCTGACGCCGATCCGGACCTTCTATGTGCGGCTCGATCCGCGCATCCCGGCATCATGAGCGCTTGATGGCGGCAGCGGCGTCTGCGAAAGGTGGGCGATGGCCAAGGCAACGGACATGACACGGGGTGAACTGGAGAGCCTGCTGCGCTTCTATGCGGAAAGCGGGATCGATTTCGCGTTGTCTGACGAGGCGCCGAACCGCTTCGAAGCCGAAGCCGCCCCATCGCCCACGGCATCAGGGATGCCCCCCGCCCCAACCCCGCAGCCTGCCGCGCCGCCGCGGCTTCCCGCCATACCGGATGCCGAGGCGATCGCTCTCGCCAAAGAGGTTGCCGGCAAGGCCGAGACGCTGGACGATCTGCGCAAGGCGGTGGAAGCATTCGAGGGCTGCAACCTGAAACTGACTGCCCGTTCCACCATTTTCGAAGGCGGACGGCGCGGCGCGACCATCATGGCGATCCAGGATGCGCCCGGGCGCGACGACGACGCCTCGGGCGAGGCGCTGACCGGCCCGGAAGGCCAGTTGTTCGACCGGATGCTGGCGGCCATCGGCCGTATGCGCGACGATTGCTACCTGGGCTTCACCGTGCCCTGGCGCGTGCCCGGCAACGCGGTCCCCTCCCCCTTGCAGGCCGCGATCTGCAAACCCTTCGTCGAACGCCAGATCGAACTGGCGCGTCCCGATTTCGTCGTCCTGCTCGGAAACGGCGCGGCGCGCATCATGCTGGATACAGCCGAGAACATCCTGCAATTGCGCGGACACTGGAAGACGCTGCACACTGCAAGCGGATTCGAGGTGCCGGCGATTGCCACGCTGCAGCCGCGCTTTCTGCTGGAACAGCCGGCGCAGAAGCGTTTCGCCTGGGCGGACCTGCTGCAAATCGGTGACCGCCTGACCGCCGCCACGTCAAGCGCCTGACGGCGTTTTCAAGGCATCATTCGTCGCCTCTCTTTCATGCTTACGCCATTCATTCGCGTTAGGCGGATGAAGCGCAACGGAATCAAACCATGCTTCACCTCATCCTGCCGATCGCGGGCCTGCTCGCCTCGACTTTCCTTCTGCTTGCCGGCAACGGATTGGCCGGCGTCCTGCTGCCTGTTCGCGCTGCCCTGGAAGGCTGGAGTCCGGTCGTCATCGGCTGGATCGGTTTCGGTTACGCGCTCGCCTTCACCGCCGGGTGCATCATCATCCCGCGGCTGGTGCTGCGCGTCGGCCATGTGCGCGTCTACGCGGTGCTGGCGGCGATACTGGCGATCTCGGCGCTCTTGCACGCGCTCGTCATTCATCCTGCAGCGTGGATCCTTGCGCGGGGGCTTGGCGGCTTTGCTCTTTCGGGCACATACATGATCGTGGAGAGCTGGCTGAACGAAAAGACCAGCAACGAGGACCGCGGCAAGGTCTATTCCGTCTACATGGTGGTCACCATGATCGGCTTCATGGCCGGGCAGTTCCTGCTGATTGCTGCCGATCCCGCCACGACAACGCTGTTCATGGTCGCGGCGCTCCTGTTCGCGGCAGCCGTTATCCCCACCGGGCTATCGAACGCCTCATCGCCGCAGCCGCTGAACCAGGTCTCGCTCGATCTGCGCAAGCTGTTCACCAATTCGCCGCTCGCCTTTGTCGGCGTGGCGATCACGGGCTTCACCTTCGGCGCCTACAACTTCCAGGCGCCGGTCTATCTGCAACTGTCCGGCATGAACGAGGCGCAGATCGCCTCGACAATGGCAGTCGCGATGATCGGCGGCATGGTGTTCCAGTTCCCGCTCGGGCGGTTTTCGGACAGGACCGACCGACGCATCGTAATCGCCGGCGTGTCCTTTGCAGGCGTGGTCCTTTCAGCCTTCCTGGTCACCGCGGCCGGCATTTCCTTTACCGTGCTGTTCGGGCTGATGTTCCTGTTCGGCGGCATCCTGATGCCGCTCTACTCGATCGTCGCCGCGCATGCGAACGACCACGCTGCACCGGACGAGTTCGTGGAGATTTCCTCCGGCCTGCTCGTCATCTATGGAATCGGCTCGATGGCCGGGCCGGTAATCGGCGGCGCATTCATGAGCATGATGGGACCGAACGGCTTCTTCGTAATGATGAGCATTTCCTATCTGGTCTTTGGCCTTTATGCGGCCTGGCGCATAACGCGCCGGGATGCGGTGCCGCAGGAGGAGATGACGGATTTCACCTACGCGCCGCCAGTTGCGCCGGCGCAGACACCGGAAGCCATCCAGCTCGATCCGCGTGCCGACGAAGCGGCCAGCTAGAGCCTTTTGCGGCTCTAGCCCTGCGGCGTAACGCTGCGCCTTGCCATGCCGCGGCGTTCGAGCCCGAGGCGATGTTCGCGATAGATGATGAAAATGCCCGAGGCGGTGACGATCGCCGAACCGATGATCGTTGCCCAGCCGGGAACCTCGGCAAAGACGAAGAAACCGATCGCGATGCCCAGCACGACGGAGGTATATTCGAAGGGCGCGATCGTCGACACATCGGCATGCCGATAGCTCTGGGTCAGCAGGATCTGCCCGAGACCGCCACAAAAACCCGACAGGACCAGAGACACGGTTTGCGTCAGATCGAGCGCCTGCCAGCCGAAGGGAATCGTCGCCAGTGCGAAGACCGAGGCTGTGACCGAAAAATAGAGAACGATCGTCGCCGTCTTCTCGGTGTCGAGCAGACGGCGCACCAGCACCATGGCGAGACCCGCAATACAGGCGGAGATGAAGGTCGCGGCGACACCCAGCGCCTCGTCGCCGCCGAAGTCTCCGCCGCCGCGAAACAGTTGCAGTTTCGGCCAGGAAATGACCAGGACGCCAAGAAGGCCGACTGCGACCGCGCCCCAGCGATAACGGCGCACGACCTCGCCGAGCAGCACCGCTCCAAAGATGACGGTCACAAGGGGACGCGCATAGCCGATGGCGATTGCATCCGGCAGAGGAAGCCGCGTCAAACCGAAAAAGCCGAGCGTCATCGCCGAGACGCCGACAAGCCCGCGCATGACGTGGCCAAGCGGGCGGCTCGTCCGCCACGCTCCGGCGAGTTCGCCGACGAAAAGCAGATAGACGCAGATCGGCAGGATCGCGAAGAAGGAACGGAAGAAGACGATCTGCCCGGCGGGAACCTGGCCAGCATATTTGATCGCGGTCGCCATGCCCATGAATGCAACGACCGACCCCACCTTCAGACCGATACCGAGAAGGGGGCGCGAATCCTGCACAGGAGAAGAAACGGGCGACATGTAGTCTCGTGCGTAGCGCCAAAACCGCCGCGATGGAAGCCCGCCCCTCTGTTGAAGCGAAAGCGGGCACAAGGCGGCTGACAAACGGCCCCGGCCCGCTTAGGTTTTCCCGGCCGCACACGCGCCCGACAGGAGGAACAGACCGTGCGTATTCGTCTCCCGCTGATTGCCGCAGTTTTGTTCCTGATCGCCGCGCCCCTCGCGCTCGCGCAGGAAGACAGCCCGATCAACACCGGCGCCGCGGCCATAGACGACCGGGACATCGATGCGCGCATCGAGTCGATCTTCGATGAAATTGACGGACTGCAGAGCGTGTTCGTTTCGGTGCATTCCGGCGTGGTCACGCTGCGCGGAAAGGTGCGCGAGGCCGTTCTGGCCGAGCAGGCGGAACAACTGGCGAGCCGCGTGAACGGAGTCGTCGCCGTTTCCAACGAGATCCAGCAGGTCACCTCGGTGTCGCTGCGGCTGGAGCCGGTCTATCAGCGCCTGACGCAACGTGTCGTGCAGGCGATCGGTTACCTGCCTCTGTTCGCAATCGCCCTCGTGACATGGGCATTGATCTATCTAGTCGGCTGGTTCGCCGCGAGCCGCCAATGGCCTTGGAACCGGATCGCGCCGAACGCCTTCATCGCGGACCTCTTGAAACAACTGGTCCGGCTGGTCTTCTTCGTCTTCGGTGCGGTGATGGCGCTCGACATTATGGGCGCGACCGCCCTGCTCGGCACGATCCTCGGCGCGGCAGGCATCGTCGGGTTGGCAATCGGTTTCGCCGTGCGCGACACGGTGGAGAACTACATCGCCAGTATCCTGCTCTCGATCCGCCAACCTTTCCGTCCAAAAGACTACATCCAGATCGGCGACCTGGAAGGCTCGGTCATCAGCCTGACGTCGCGCGCGACGATCCTGCTCGACGTCGACGGAAATCACGTTCGCATTCCCAACGCCACCGTCTTCAAGAGCAACATCGTCAACTACAGCCGCAATCCGCAGCGCCGATTCCTGTTCCGCCTCGGCGTCGGCCCGGAGAGCAATCTGGATGTGGCGCTGGAAACCGGCCTGTCGCGTATCAAGGCACTCGATTTCGTGCTTCCCGATCCGGGACCGGACGCATGGATCGAAGATATCGGCGATTCCAATGTCGTGCTGACCTTCACCGGCTGGATTGACCAGAACGTCACCGGCTTCCTCAAGGCGCGCTCGGAGGCGCTCCGACTGACCAAACTGACGCTGGAGGAAAACGGCTTCTCGTTGCCCGAACCCACCTACCGGCTGCATATCGAAGGGGCCATGCCCAGCGCTCCGAAAGCCAAGACAGCGCGTCCGCAAAAGGCTCCGAAAACACCGGCCATGTCCGAGGAAACGACGGCGGCGGCCGACACCAGCCCCGACGCGGACGTCCTCAAGAAGGTCGAGGAAGAGCACACACAGGCCACGCGCCACAACCTGCTGAGCGAGGCGGCGCCGGACGAACTCGACGGCTGATGCCCGTCACTGCGGCACGTCGAACGGAGCGCGGCGGTCGAGCCAGCCCGACAATTCCTCCATCTGGCCGGCGAGCGCGAACAACGTGTCCTCGTCGCCCACACGCCCGACCGCCTGAATGCCAAGCGGCAAGCCGTCCCCGGTGACATGAACGGGCAACGAAACCGCCGGCTGGCCGGTCACGTTCTGGATCGCCGGCCAGTGCGTGAACCACAGGCTCAGATCCATCATCTTGTTCAGCAGCGGCGGCAGGCGCAGAAGCGGCGTGAGATGCAATGCGTCGAGCAAGACCTCGTTGAGCCGGTCAAGACCGCTTGTCTCCATGCCGCCACAGGGCAGCGGCGGATGAGCGATCAACGGCATCAGCACGGCGTCATATGCGTCGGTGGCAATCAGGAGGTCCCGCGCCGTCATTTGCAGGCGCAGAGCTGCCGCCGACAATTCGCCGGCGCCGATCATGTGGCCAAAGCGCCGCATGATGCGTGTCTTGCGCTCCAGGCGCCCTGCCCCGCGCAACCGGTCAGCCTCAAGCCGCATCTGCCCGGCAAAGGCGGATGCGACCAGGCGGCCGAAATCGGCGAAGAAACCGCGTGCGAGCATCGGCAGGCCGATTTCCTCGACATGGTGGCCGGCTTCCTCGGCCAGCACCGAGGCGGCGTTGAGCGCGGCAACGGTTTCGGCAGAAATGTCCAGATCGAGCGGCGACGCGCGATAGATGCCGATACGCAAGCCCTTCGGACGGCTTGCGGCTGCTTCTGCGAAAGGACGCGCCGGCGGCCTGGCGCAATAGGGCGACAGCGTGTCCGCGCCGGCCGTCAGATCGAGCACGGCTGCGGAATCGCGCACCGATCGGGTGACCGCATGCTGGGCAAGCAGGCCGTACCAGCCCTCGAGGAAATCCGGCGTGAAAGGCACGCGCCCGCGCGACGGCTTCATGCCGACAAGACCGCAGCATGCCGCCGGCACCCGGATCGAACCGCCGCCGTCGGAGGCGTGCGCGACCGGCACGATGCCGGCTGCGACCAGTGCCGCGGAACCGCCAGACGAACCGCCGGTGACATGGTCCGAGTTCCAGGGATTGCGGGTAATGCCGAAGCGAGCAGTCTCGGTTACCAGATGCAGACCGAATTCGGATGCCGTCGCGGTCGCTACCGGAATGAAACCCGCCTTTTTGTAACGGGCAACCAGCAGGGAATCCTGTTGTGACACCACCGGTTTGACGCGGCTGCCCCAATGGGACGGCACACCGGCGATCGAAATCCCGAGATCCTTGATCGCCATCGGGACACCGGCAAACGGCAGGGAGCGGTCCATTCTGGAAGCCTGGCTGCGCGCGTCGTCGAACAGGCGTTCGGCGATAGCGTTTATCTTCGCGCCGCTGCGTTCGGCCCGACCGATGGAGGCGTCCACCAGTTCGGCAGGCGTCACCTCGCCGCGCCTAACCATGTCGCCAAGCGCTGTCGCGTCATGGCTCCAGAGCAGCCTTTGGATATCCGTCATCGAGCGCCCTCCCCCCAATCGGCCGAGCTTAGAGCGCGCATAAGTGCGCGACAACGATTACGCAGTGTTAGGTATCGAATATCACTGCCCAGCCATTCGGTAAGCTTTCGACTACGGATATCGCCGTCCAGATCGCGAAAAACTTCCGTAAATCCCGTTTTACTCACAAAACATTACTTTCCAGATTCAGACTACAAGAACTTGTAACTGCTTGATCTGCACAAATGAGCGCCAGTTTTTCTTTTTTATATATAATCCTTGGCCGTGACGACTTGAATCATAAACAACCCCTTAAGGATTTATCGGAAGAATTGCATCAAATGCGATGAGTCCCGCATGCCTTCGCCGGGCCGATCCTGCGAATGCCAGACGGCATGATGCCGTTCGCGATTTCAGAACAAACCACTTCCCCAGTCCGCTTCGGACCTACTGGCCCCCGTCCGGAACCCTCCGGCCGGAAACACGGATCTTTGTCCGAAAACCGCATCCACACTCCGTTCCCTGAAAGGCGATTGCCATGAATGCCAATGCCGCGTCCGCAGAAATTCGCGAGGAAGAGATCGCCAGCAGATTGTCTTTCATGGGGCTCGATGAAGAAAGCCGTCGGCAGATCCGCGAATTGCGCCCTGTGGTCGAACGCGAACTTCCGAAGGGCCTGGACCGCTTTTACGACATAGTAAGCAAGACCCCGGAAGTGGCGAAACACTTCTCCGGCAAGGACCACATGAATGGCGCAAAGTCCGCGCAGGTCAGACACTGGAATGCAATCACCACCGGGAACTTCGATACGGACTACGCCAGCCGCGTCAAAACGATCGGCTCGGTTCACGCAAAAATCGGGCTCGAACCGCGCTGGTATATCGGTGCTTATGCGCTGATCATGGAACAGCTAGTGCACGCGCTTGCCGAAGAGCACTGGCCGGAATCCGGTTTTCTGTCGCGCAAACGCGGGACGCAAGCGAAGGAATTCGCATCCAATCTCGTCAGCCTGCTCAAGGCGATCATGCTGGACATGGACCTGTCGATCTCGGTCTATATCGACGAGGCGGAAAAAGCGCGCAAGGAAGCCGAAAGGCAATCCATGGAAACCATGGAAAAGACCGCCGATTGCTTCGGCGGCGCCATCCAGGCCCTTACGAAAAAGAACCTCGCCTACCGAATCGATCAATGCCTCAACGAGGGCTACGAGGAGACACGTCTCGAGTTCAACAAGGCCCTGGAAGAACTGGCCAGCACCATCGACAAGATCGGCAACTCGGCCGAGGGAATCGACAGCGGTTCCGCGGAGATCCGGTCGGCGGCCGACGACCTTGCAAAACGGGCAGAACAGCAAGCCGCTGCAGTTGAACAAACGGCCGCCGCCGTCGAGCAAATCACCGCAGCCGTCAAATCGTCAGCCGGGCGCGCGGAAGAGGCCGGGCACCAAATCGAGCGCACCAAGTCCAACGCAAAGCAATCCGGCGACGTGGTTCGCAAGGCCATCGACGCGATGGACCGCATCTCCAAGTCCTCGGAAAACATTTCCAACATCATCGGCGTCATCGACGAGATCGCCTTCCAGACCAACCTGCTGGCGCTCAATGCCGGGGTGGAAGCGGCGCGTGCCGGCGACGCCGGCAAGGGTTTTGCCGTCGTGGCGCAGGAGGTGCGCGAACTGGCGCAACGTTCGGCGGGAGCCGCCAAGGAGATCAAGGGACTGATCACCGCTTCGGGCGATGCCGTGAAACATGGCGTGGAACTCGTCGGGGAGACCGGAAAAGCACTGGATGGCATTGCCGACGAAGTGGAAGAGATCGCGGTCAATGTAACGGCGATTGTCGACTCGACACGCGAACAATCTCAAGGCTTGCAGGAGATCAACCATTCGGTCTCTTCGGTAGACAAGGGCACACAGCAAAACGCGGCCATGGCCGAGGAGCTGACCGCCAGCAGCCACACGCTCGCCAATGAGGTGGCGGCGATCAATGCCATGCTGCAGGAGTTCTCCACGGGTCGGCGGGCCAACGCGCCGAAACTGGTCTCGAGGGGCGCCGCACCGACGGCAACGCCCGCCTCGCCTGCCCGCGAACTGACAAGGAAGGTGGCGCACGCCTTCGCCGGCAATGCCGCTCCGGCGGTTCGCGCAGACGAATGGGAAGAATTCTAAGTTCGGTAGCGCGCCTCACAGGCCCTGGGACGCGCTACCCTGGCACCTCTCGCGCAACGCGAGAGGTGCCTTTTTTATGTAGAATGCAATCCAGAGTGGCAGTGTGGTCAAAATGCCGCATCCGATCGCGTAACAGGACAAAAAGGCCTGCAATAACATAACCTTGGGTCATCACCTTCCCACACGTCATGCGGGAAAATTGTCCGGGATAGGTGCTTTTTTATACGATAGGTTAACAATGCTGACGTACTTGCGCCCCTACTACTTGTACTGCCTACGCTGACGCCCCTCGGGGCGGATGAGGGAGGGGCGCCCAGCCCCGTTTAAATCGATGCCGCCGTGCGCCTGCAAAGGCGAAACGGTTCCGGCCGGCGCGAAATGCACTCGCGCCGCAATGGGAATGTTTGTCTTTCGAATCCTCGATTGCGGGATCCGACATCACAGCATCGATACGGAGCATCCGATGACAAGTGCGAACAAGGAAATTTGCGCCGAACAGGATATGGACGGCCGTATGGCTTTCCTCGAGCTTGACGAGGCCAGCCGTGAACACATCCGCAAGGCCAGAAGCATCGTCGAGCGTGAACTGCCGGTAGCGCTCGACCGCTTCTACGACATCGTACGCAAGACGCCTGCAATCAAGGACTTCTTTTCCTCCGACAATCACATGCGCGGCGCGAAGAACGCGCAGATCGACCATTGGAGCGAAATCACAACCGCGAAGTTCGACGAAGAATATATCCGGCGCGTGCGCACGATCGGTTCCGTGCATGCAAAGATCGGCCTCGAGCCGCGCTGGTATATCGGCGGCTACAGCCTGATCATGGAACAGCTCGTACGCGGCGCGTTGCGGGAAAACTGGCCTGAAGCCGGACTGTTCTCCGGCAAGAAGAAATCAGCAGACGAGACCGCCGCACTGCTTTCCAGCCTGATCAAGGCGGTCATGCTGGACATGGACCTGTCGATCTCGGTCTATATGGACCGCGCCGAAGAGCAACAGAGAGCCATCCAGCAGGAAGCCGTCGATGCCATGCATAAGACGGTCACCTGTCTTACGCGCGCAGTCGAACGCCTGGCGGCAAAGGATCTCACCCATCGCATCGAGGACGATCTGCCCGACGGCTACATGGCGTTGAAGGACGACTTCAACCAAGCGCTTCAATCGCTGGCTGGAACGATCGGCAGTATCCTGAACTCCGCCGAGACGATCCATTCCGGTTCGGGCGAGATCAAGGCGGCTGCCGACGACCTCTCCAGGCGGGCCGAGCAGCAGGCGGCCTCGGTCGAGGAAACCGCCGCCGCCGTCGAGGAGATCACCGCAGCCGTCAAGTCATCGGCCGAGCGCGCCGAACAAGCCGGACAGCTGGTCGGGCGCACCCGCAAGAACGCCGAGCAGTCCGGCGAGGTGGTGCGCAAGGCCGTCGAGGCGATGGACCGCATCTCCAAATCCTCCGACGACATCTCCCGCATCATCGGCGTGATCGACGAGATCGCCTTCCAGACCAACCTGCTGGCACTGAACGCCGGGGTGGAAGCGGCGCGTGCCGGCGACGCCGGCAAGGGCTTCGCGGTCGTGGCGCAGGAAGTGCGCGAACTGGCGCAGCGCTCCGCCGCCGCGGCAAAGGAGATCAAGCAGCTGATCACCACGTCGGGCGACGAGGTGAAGAGCGGCGTGTCGCTGGTCGACGAAACCGGCAAGGCGCTCGAGACCATCGTCACCGAAGTCCAGGAAATCGCGACGAATGTCGAGGCGATCATCGAATCGGCCCGCGAACAGTCGACCGGCCTGGAGGAGATCAACGCCTCGGTCTCCACGATCGACAAGGGCACGCAGCAGAATGCGGCGATGTCGGAAGAACTGACGGCGAGCAGCCATTCGCTCGGTCAGGAAGTCATGACCATCAACGAAATGCTGCGCGAATTCAGCACCGGCATGTCGCAGACGGTCAAGACGCCAAAGGCGGTCTCCGCCGAAGCCCCGGCCCGCCCGCAGCCCTCGCCTGCCCGCGCATTGAGCGGCAAGGTCGCCAAGGCGTTCGGCGGCAATGCCGCCACGGCTACCGCCGAAGACAACTGGGAAGAATTCTGAGAAACCGCCGTACGGCGTCAAGCCGTACGGCAACCCATCACGTTAAAGGTAGGAGCCATTTGAAAAGACCCCAATAAAATCCGCGGAAACCGGCGATCCGGAAATACAAGTCTCAGAAGGCCCTCCGAGGCGAATGCAACCTTTCGGTTGAAATAATCGTTCTGTTTTACCGCCTAAAGCGAAATAAATTTACTAGGTAAGTTAAGTCTTACACATTCCGTTAATAAACGACGCGTAGTTTTTCCGACTATGCGATGACGGACGCACGCCTGCCGTTCTGCAGGACGGCCGGGAGGAGGGGCATTAGGCCCCAATTAATCAAGAAAAATGCGATGCGAATGCATTGCCGGACGCGGACGCCGGAGGCGGCAGTTCCGCCCCGGAACGAGAGCGCATGCTTTTGCAAATCGAGCGCGTGAACAACACCGCGCACCGCGAATACACCGATTACAAAGGGCCTTCACCATGAATGCAACCGCTATGAAAGATGCCTGCGAAGAACAGGATATTTCCGGCCGTCTGTCTTTCCTCGGAATAGACTCCAAAAGCGCCGAAAACATCCGCCGGCTTAAGCCGATTGTCGAGCGCGAACTGCCTATCGGACTGGACCGCTTTTACGAGACGGTGCGCAAGACGCCGGAAACCCGGAAATTCTTTTCCTCGGACGACCATATGCGCGGCGCGAAGAACGCGCAGATCGGCCATTGGGGATCGATTACCACCGGCGAGTTCGACGAGAACTATGTCAGCCGCGTGCGCACGATCGGTTCCGTGCATGCAAAGATCGGCCTCGAGCCGCGCTGGTATATCGGCGGCTATGGGCTTCTGATCGAACAACTGGTCCAGGGCGTCCTCAGGGATTACTGGCCGGCCGGCGGTGTCTTCGCAAAGAAGACCGGTTCCGCCGATGAAACCGCCGATCTTCTGTCCAGCCTGCTCAAGGCGGTCATGCTGGACATGGACCTGTCGATCTCGGTCTATATGGAGCAGGCGGAGGAAGCCAAGAAGAAGGCGCAGGAAGACGCCATCGCCGCCGAACGCAAGATGGTGGTCGATGTCTTCGGCAAGGCGATGGAGCGCGTGGCGGCCAAGGATATTTCCTACCGCGTCGATGATGACTTGCCGGAAGCCTATACGACGCTGAAAGAAAACTTCAACAACGCGCTGGCACAGCTCGCCGATACCATCGAGAGCATCGGCGGTTCGGCCGAGACGATCCATTCCGGTTCGGACGAGATCAAGGCGGCTGCCGACGACCTCTCCAGGCGGGCCGAGCAGCAGGCGGCCTCGGTCGAGGAAACCGCCGCCGCCGTCGAGGAGATCACCGCAGCCGTCAAGTCATCGGCCGAGCGCGCCGAACAAGCCGGACAGCTGGTCGGGCGCACCCGCAAGAACGCCGAGCAGTCCGGCGAGGTGGTGCGCAAGGCCGTCGAGGCGATGGACCGCATCTCCAAATCCTCCGACGACATCTCCCGCATCATCGGCGTGATCGACGAGATCGCCTTCCAGACCAACCTGCTGGCACTGAACGCCGGGGTGGAAGCGGCGCGTGCCGGCGACGCCGGCAAGGGCTTCGCGGTCGTGGCGCAGGAAGTGCGCGAACTGGCGCAGCGCTCCGCCGCCGCGGCAAAGGAGATCAAGCAGCTGATCACCACGTCGGGCGACGAGGTGAAGAGCGGCGTGTCGCTGGTCGACGAAACCGGCAAGGCGCTCGAGACCATCGTCACCGAAGTCCAGGAAATCGCGACGAATGTCGAGGCGATCATCGAATCGGCCCGCGAACAGTCGACCGGCCTGGAGGAGATCAACGCCTCGGTCTCCACGATCGACAAGGGCACGCAGCAGAATGCGGCGATGTCGGAAGAACTGACGGCGAGCAGCCATTCGCTCGGTCAGGAAGTCATGACCATCAACGAAATGCTGCGCGAATTCAGCACCGGCATGTCGCAGACGGTCAAGACGCCAAAGGCGGTCTCCGCCGAAGCCCCGGCCCGCCCGCAGCCCTCGCCTGCCCGCGCATTGAGCGGCAAGGTCGCCAAGGCGTTCGGCGGCAATGCCGCCACGGCTACCGCCGAAGACAACTGGGAAGAATTCTGAGAGTACCGGACCTGACAAATACGATACGGAACCATTCAAGACAAACCCTCCGCATCGCGCGGGGGGTTTTTCATTGCGCAAGCCTGAAACATCCGGGCAGCACGGCGACGCTCTCGATCACCGCATCCGCCAGCGGAGACAGCGTCTCCACCGTGCCGGCGCCGCTCAGCACGCCAATCACGTTTCCAGCCCCGGCCGCTCTCCCCATTTCGAGATCGTGGCGAGAGTCTCCGATCACGGCCGCCGCAATCGGCGATATCCCGACCGTTCTGCAAAACGCCATCACCATACCGGGACCGGGTTTCGGGCCATGGCCGGAATCCCAGCCCGCGACGAAATCGACGCAATCGCTGATACCGAGAACTTCCGCGGTCGCGCGCACCGCCCGTTCGCTGTCGCTGGAAGCAATGCCCAACAGCAAGCCGAGGTTCTTCAATTCGGAAAACAGCCCCGGAAGATCCGTTAACGGCACCGCGGATTTGGCCGCCTCCGCAAAGAGAGTATCCAGCCTTCCGGTAAGCGCATCATGGCCGAGAGGACTGCCCTCCTCTATCATTCTGGCGGCGATCTCTGACGCGTTGCCCGCGGCAAAAAGGCTGTCGGGAACAGTCTGACCTGTTACCGGATCGATACCGCACACGTTGAGGATACGGCGCTCCAGATCAGCATCGCCCCGGGCTGCCAGAGCCCCTGCGCTCCGGTTGATCCCGGCCCAGCTTTTCTCGAAGTCAATCAGCGTGCCGTCCTTGTCGAAAAGGACCGCCTTCGTCGAAGCAGGAGAAAGCTGAAAGGGGCTGTGCATAAAGGTGCCTGATAACCGGAGATGTCTTGGCCGCCAATTGTGAACTTCGTTAAAAATTTTACACATGACATGCAAGGCCGTTGCAACTTCTACAAAAATGGTTTCTCTTTTTTTGCCAGCTGCCGGTTCTGCGGGCATGTGCTCGTTGTCCCCTGCCTATCGGACCGCTCCGGATGGTGTGTGACGCGTAAACCGGACGGCCAACAGGGAGATATCCATGAAACGCACTTTCAGAAAGTTCACATCATTTCTCGCTGCCTCGGTCGTGTTCACGACAAGCGCCGCAAGCCTCGCTCTGGCCGAGGACATGGCCGCGCTCGAAGCTGCCGCCAAAGCCGAAGGCATGGTGACAACCATCGCGCTTCCGCATGATTGGTGCGGCTATGGCGCCGTTATCGACGGCTTCAAGGCGAAATATCCGGAAATCACCGTCAATGAACTGAACCCGGACGCCGGATCGGCCGACGAAATCGAAGCTATTCGCGCCAACAAGGACAACAAAGGGCCGCAGGCGCCTGACGTGATCGACGTCGGCCTGGCATACGGCCCGACGGCCAAGGACGAAGGCCTGATCCAGCCCTACAAGGTCGCGACTTGGGACGAGATTCCGAATGAGGTCAAGGACGCCGACGGCTACTGGTACGGCGACTACTATGGCGTGATGTCGTTCCTGGTGAACAAGGACCTCGTCGCCAACACTCCGACCGACTGGTCGGATCTGTTGAAACCCGAATATGCCGCTCAGGTGGCGCTTGCAGGCGATCCGCGCGCATCCAACCAGGCGATCCTTGGTGTGCTTTCGGCGGGTATGGCCGCTGGCGGCGCAGCTGGCAAGGAAGCCGGCGAGAAGGGCCTCGAGTTCTTCGGCGAACTGAACAAGGCCGGCAACTTCGTTCCTGTCATCGGCAAGGCGGGCACGCTCGCCCAAGGCGCGACCCCGATCACCATAATGTGGGACTACAACGCTCTTGCCGCCAAGGACACGCTGGCAGGCAATCCGCCGGTCGAGGTTATCGTACCGGCATCGGGCGTTCTCGCAGGCGTCTATGTGCAGGCGATCTCCGCCTATGCGCCGCATCCGAACGCCGCCAAGCTGTGGATGGAGTATCTGTATTCCGACGAAGGCCAGCTTCTCTGGCTGAAGGGCTATTGTCACCCGGCCCGCTTCAACGCCATGGCCAAGGACGGCAAGATCCCGCAGGATCTGCTTGACGCCCTGCCGCCGGCAGAGGGCTATGCGAAGGCCTACTTCCCGACACTCGAGGAAGTGGACGGCAACAAGCAGGCCGTCGTCGGCGGTTGGGATACGGTCGTCGGCGCCAACGTACAGTAAGCACCGTTGAACGGCTTTCCGCCCCGGCTCCCGGCCGGGGCGGATTTCCACGTCGAATTCGGGACAACGGGCTCCCGCCAGCCATGAACGAAGGGGACCCATGGCATCGCGATCCGACATGACCACCGACTCTCGCGCAGTCGTGCGCCGGCGTCTTCCATTGCATTGGCTGGGTGTCCTGCCCTTTGCCGCGTTCGTCGTCCTGTTCCTGTTCCTGCCGACGATGAAGATCGTGATCGGCGCGTTTCAGACACCGGACGGCGGTTTCACGCTCGCCAATATCAAGGGGCTGAACACACCCTCGATCCTCGCCGCCTACTGGATATCGATCAAGATCAGCATTGCCTCCGCATTGCTCGGCTGTGCCATCGGTTTCTCGGTGGCCACTGCCGTCATTCACGGTGGCCTTCCCGGCTGGATCCGCAGCCCGCTTCTGACCTTCTCGGGCGTCGCCTCGAACTTTGCCGGCGTGCCGCTGGCCTTCGCCTTTCTGGCGACGCTCGGTCCGGTCGGGCTCGTGACAGTATTCCTCAGAACGAATCTCGGCATCGACCTCAGACTGCTCGGCTTTAATCTGCTGAGCTTCTGGGGCCTGACGATAACCTATCTGTTCTTCCAGATCCCGCTGATGATCCTGATCATCACGCCCGCGCTCGACGGGTTGAAGCGCGAATGGAAGGAAGCCGCCTCGATCCTCGGCGCCACCGGCGCCCAGTATTGGCGCATGGTGGCAATTCCGATCCTGTTTCCGTCACTGCTCGGCACTTTCGCCCTGCTGTTTGCCAATTCCTTCGGCGCCGTCGCCACCGCGATAGCGCTGACCGGATCGTCGCTCTCTATCGCGCCGATCCTGCTGTTCGCGCAAATCCGCGGCGACGTGCTTAGTGATCCACATCTGGGTTACGCACTCGCATTTGGCATGATCGTCATCACCGGCATCGCCAATGCGATCTATATCTGGCTGCGGGCCCGCTCGGAGAAATGGCTCAAATGACGCGCTTCCTGCCGAAACGCCTGTGGTCCTGGGTCGCTCTTTCCGTCGGGCTCATCTATTTCATCCTGCCGCTTCTCGGCATGACGGAATTCTCGCTGAAGATGCGCCGCGGCGTCTATTCCCTGGACGCCTATGCAAAGGTTCTCGCCGATCCGAAATTCCAGGAAACCTTCAGCTACTCGGTGATCATGGCGCTGGTCACCATCGCCTTCGGTATGCTGCTGGTCGTGCCGACTGCCTATTGGGTGCGTCTGAAACTGCCGCGCCTGCGTCCCTATGTCGAATTCGTGACGCTGCTGCCGCTGGTAATCCCGGCGATCGTGATCGTTTTTGGCTATATCAGGCTCTACAACACGTCGAGTTGGCTCCCGCTGACCGGCTCGGCGACGGGCACGAACATTCTGCTGATGTTCGGCTACACGACCCTTTCCCTGCCCTACATGTACCGCGCTGTCGATACCGGCCTGAGGACCATCGACGTCGCCACGCTGACCGAGGCGGCGCAAAGCCTTGGTGCCGGGTGGACGACGATCCTGTCGCGGGTGATCTTTCCGAACGTGCTCGTTGCCGTATTGTCCGGCGCGTTCGTGACCTTTGCCATCGTACTGGGCGAATTCACTTTGGCGGCCTTGCTGAACAGACCCGCCTTCGGCCCCTACATGCAGCTTCTCGGCGCCAATCGCGCCTACGAACCGGCCGCCTTGGCGGTGATCGCGTTCGCGATCACATGGGGCTGCATGGCCATCATCCAGCTCGCCGCCCGCTTCGCGCCAAAACCAGCCACGCCCGCGAAAGACTGACCATGACCGAAACGCATCTGCTTATCGACAACGTCACCAAGTCCTTCGGAGCCAACCAGGTCGTACATGGCGCGACGTTGGCCGTCGAACAGGGCGAGTTCGTTTCATTCCTGGGGCCATCGGGCTGCGGCAAGACAACAATCCTGCGCATGGTGGCCGGCTTCGAGACGCCGACAACCGGCCGGATCGTGATCGACGGAAAGGACGTCACCGACCTGAAGCCGAACCGCCGTAACATCGGCATGGTGTTCCAGTCCTACGCGCTGTTTCCGAACCTGACGGTGGCCGGCAATATCGGCTTCGGCTTGAAGGTGGCCGGCCAGTCGTCGGCAGAGATCACGGCCCGAGTTAAGGAAACGCTGGCGATGATCAAGCTGCCGCAACTTGCCGATCGCTATCCCTGGCAGCTGTCCGGCGGCCAGCAGCAGCGCGTTGCCCTCGCCCGCGCGCTGGCCCCGCGCCCCTCCGTTCTGCTGCTCGACGAGCCGCTTTCGGCGCTCGACGCCAAGATCCGCGTTTCTCTGCGCGAGGAAATCCGCGCCATCCAGAAGGACCTCGGCATCACAACCATATTCGTCACGCACGATCAGGAAGAAGCCCTGTCGATGTCGGATCGAGTGATGGTGATGAACACCGGCCGCATCGAGCAGACCGGGACGCCGTTCGAGGTCTACAACAAACCGGCTACTCGCTTCGTCGCGTCCTTCGTCGGGACACTAAGCCTGATCGAGGTCATTGTAGATGATTCCGCAAAGGGCTCGCTCAAGGCAGGAGACACCGCGATTTCAGGCATACCCCTGCCGACCGGTGCAAAGGCAGGCGACCGGCACCTGCTGGCGCTCCGCCCGGAAGCGGTGCAGGTCGGCTCGGAGAAGGGGCGCATAAAACTGGAGGGAACCGTGACGATCGTCGACTTCCTCGGCTCCGTCATCCGTGTTCGCATCGATGCCGCCGGTTCATCGATCTCGCTCGACATGTTCAACGACCCGACCATCCTGCCGCCGAAAGTCGGTGATCGGCTGGAAGTCGGCTTTACGCCGGAAAGCGTGTTGCTTTTGCCGGGAACCGCCTGAACCAGGCTCAACCTTCGGTTTTTTTCAGTTCCGCGAGGATCTCTTCGGTGTGCTCGCCGCGCGCAGGACTGCACTTCGGTGTCCATGCCTCGCCACCCGCGAAGCGCGGCGCGGGCGCGGCCTGCAATCCCTGCGCCTCGCCATGCCAGACACCGCGCGCAGCCATGTGCGGGTCCCGCCTGGACTCCGCCGGATCAAGTACCGGTGCGACACAGGCATCGGAGCCTTCAAACAGCGCCGTCCAGTGCGCCCGTGGCTTTTCCGCGAACATCCCGACAAGCCGGTCTGTCAGGTTCGGCCATGCAGCAACATCGAACTGGTCGGCGAAGGCCGCTTCGCCGGCAAGCCCCATCCGGTCGAGAAACTCGGCGTAGAATTTCGGCTCCAGGCACTGCACGGACACGAAACCTCCATCGGCGGCGCGGTAAGTCCGGCACCAATGCGGCCCGTCGAGCAAGCTCTTGCCGCGCTCCATCGACAGGGAACCAGCGGCCGACAACGCCATGAACAGGTTCATCATGTGCGCCGAGCCATCGACAATGGCCGCATCGACAACGGTCCCCTCGCCCGTCGCGCGGGCGCGCAGAAGGCCGGAAAGCATGCCGACAACAAGATAGAGCGCGCCGCCGCCGATGTCCCCGACCAATGTCGGCGGCGTCAGCGGGGCATCACCGGGCGCGGAGGCATACCAGAGTGCGCCCGAGGTGGCGATGTAGTTGAGATCATGGCCGGCCTGCCGGGCCTTCGGTCCGGTCTGGCCCCAGCCGGTCATGCGGCCGTAGACCAGCGCCGGATTGGCGGCGCAGCACTCATCCGGGCCAAGGCCGAGACGTTCCATGACACCCGGACGAAATCCCTCGATCAGGCCATCGGCGGTGGCGATCAACGCGCGCGCCTTTTCCGCATCCGCCGGGTCTTTCAGGTCCAGGATAATGGAACGCTTTCCGCGGTCCAGGGGATTGTGCTCGCCGAAACCGGGCGCAACAGAACCGGCCTTGCGGTGGATGGTGACAACGTCGGCACCGAGATCGGCAAGCAACATGGCGGCGAAGGGCCCAGGCCCCAAAGCTTCGATTTCGACGATCCGTATGCCTTCCAGCATGCTCCCTCCCTTGCCGCTTCTGCACTGCCCAATCCGTATAGGGGCAAAACGGCCAGGCGTCACCGACGAGCGCGTATGGCATCGGCATCATGGGACGCGCGATGGGACACACCGCTTTCTCCAAAGCGAAAGGTACCTTCGTAATGAATCAATTACTTGCCGGAGGCATCTATAGCAGTTACGGAATGTGTCATATCGGGACGGAATTGACACTAGACCATGACCCAAAGCGATTTGAAACAGTTTTCGCAGATCGTCGATGCGATTTACGACTGCGCGTTTAATCCCGGGAAGTGGAGCGAAGTCTTGCCCCGGATCGCCGACTACACCGAGACGGATGCGATCGCGCTCGACTTCATGGATCTCGCCCGCAATCAGCCCGTCGCGGCGTTCTCGTACGGATTCCCCAAGGAATATCGCGACTCGCTTGTCGCCAAATATGCCGGCATCTGGGTGTTGCAATCCGGCATGACGCAATGGGAGGTCGGGCGGCCGATGCACCTGCCGGACATCCTGCCGGAGGAAGAGTTCCTCAATGGCGCCTTCTACCGCGAATGGTGCGCGCCGCAGCGCAACCGGGATTATATCGGCATGATCGCGTTTCGCGACGAAACGCGCTTCGTGAAAACGACCAATGCGCGGTTCGAGGAAAACGGCCCCTTCCCGCCGGAGGCGCTGGAAAGGATGCGGCTGCTCGCGCCGCATATCAGCCGGTCGGTCGCGATCTCCGATGCCTTCCGCCTGGAACGCGTGCGTACAGGCATGTTCGAGACCATGCTCGATAATCTTACGACCGGGGTCTACCTGCTCAGCGAGGAGGGGCGCGTCGAATACATGAATCCGGCTGCCAAGACTCAGGTTTCGGAGTCGCCGCTCCTACGTCTCGAGAACGACGTATTGCGGATCGCGGACCGCGAAGCCGACACCAAGCTCAAGGCGGCGCTCAACAGTGTGCAAAAACGCATCGAACAGAAGACCTCCGGCACCGAATTCCTGGCGATCGGCGACGGCGAACAGACCGGCTTCATCGCCACCGTACTGCCGTTGTCGCGCGCACCGGAACGCGAATTGCTGCAGACGGAACGCTCGGCCATCGCGATTTTCCTGCGCGATCCCGTCAAGCGCCCGGTCTTTGCGGTCGACGCCTTCGCCGCCTACTACAAGCTCACGCCGGGCGAAACCCGCGTGGCCGCCGTGCTCGGCCAAGGCGGCAATCTCGGCGCGGCATGCGACGTGCTCGGCATCTCGCTACCGACGGCAAAAACGCATCTGCAGCGAATATTCGAGAAGACCGGAGTATCGAGACAGGCGGAGCTTGTCGCCATGATGACCGCCATCGCCCATTAGGAGAAAATTCGCGCACAAAAATTTTTCCAAATGGTCATACGTTTGTATGATGCATATTGTCGCGTGATCACCTTTCTGGAGGTTGCGCGGACTTTGCGCAGCGAATCAACGGCGCTCCGAACCTTTTCCACGGAGTGCCGTTTGCTAACCCGGCCGCCCACCGATGCCAAGACAGTGGACGGCCGGGTTCTTTATTTCCGGACGGATGCCAGTCCGTTTTCCCGCCATTTGACGCGCAAGTCCGTCGTGCGCACAATCCGAAATCCGCAAAACACCGTTTTCTCGGCCGGATTGTATTCCCGATGGGGGCCATAAAAGGATTTCTGATCGATCTTGGCGGCGTCGTTTACCAAGGCGATACGCTGATCGAGGGTTCGGCGTAAGCAATCGCGGGAGTTTCCGAGGCCGGCATACCGATACGCTTCCTCACCAACACGACCAGCGCGCCGCGGCGCGCAATCGTCGAAAAGCTCGCCTCAATGGGCATGACGATCAAGCCGGGCCACGTCTTCACACCGGCAATGGCAGCGCGGCACCTGATCATAGGACGCAAGCTGAAACCGCATTTCCTTGCCCACCCTGCCCTGATGGAGGATTTCCGCGATCTGCCGGCAGGCGACAGGCCGGCGGTGATTCTCGGCGATGCCGGCGACGGCTTCACCTACGCTGCAATGAACGAAGCCTTTCGGTTACTGGAGGACGGAGCCGAGTTCATCGCACTCGCCAGGAACCGCAAATTCGCCGGGCCGGACGGCCGCATCTGCCTCGATGCGGGGGCATTCGTCGCCGCGCTGGAATATGCCAGCGGGCGCGAAGCGGAAGTCGTCGGCAAGCCGGCGGCGGAATTCTTCCACGCCGCCTGCGCCGACATGGGACTGGACCCAGGCGAAACCGCTATGATCGGTGACGACGCCGAGTTCGACGCCTCGGCAGCGGTCGCCTGCGGGTTGACCGGCATACTGGTGCATACGGGAAAATGGGCGGAAGGTGCAGCCGACAAGCTGGCGCCGAGACCGAGCGCGGAATTCACGGATTTGCGGCAGGCAATCGAGACACTGACCTTGGGTGCGGTTTTCAGGGCATGACCGGCTTAGTTGCCGGTATCGCGTTACTTTCCGCGGCCGGGCAGATGTCGCGCATTCCGCTTGAGCCACAAAGCGCCCTCGCGCAGCCGGGTGTTGCCCTTGATGCGTTTTCGCAAAGCGAGCGCATTGCCAATGAGAAGGGCCAAAAGACGACCACGCACAGTCAAAGGCATGAGCGAAAAGGTCAGTGGGACGGACTGGTCGCAAAGCGGCTGCTTGTATTCCTCGTCACCGTAGCCGAAATCGAAAACCCGCACATCGGAACGGAATGCGGCGTCCAGCAGCGCGAAATTGAGTATCCGGCCGACCGAGTGGCGGGAATAGGCCGGGTCGAAACCGGTCTGGTACAACGTCCAGGTCTCGGTGTCCATCAACAGGCAGGTTACCGCGACCGGAACGCCATCGAGGAACACGGCGTGCAGGACCAGATTTCCGCCACGGCATGCGGCAGCCATGAAAGAACGGTACGACGGATCGGAAAACGGATTCGTGGCGCCGGTGCGTTCAAGCTGGTCGCACTTCCATGTCATCAGATGCTGGCAGCACCGGTCGATCTCGTCCGGCCCGACAGCGGCACGAACCTCGAATTCGCCTTTCTTCGCCAGCGCCCGCTGCTTTTCTTTCAACCTCTTTTTGCTTTTCTTGCCGATCAATTCGGCCTCGATCTCGGGCCATGGCCTTGTTAGCCGACGCATGTGGGCGCGGTCAGATTCGGTGCGCGCGTTTATTGTCGAGAACGGATTGTCCAGTCCGCCAATCTCGACGGGCTGCTTGCGGGCATAGACAAGGTCCACTGGACCCGCCAGTTTCGCGGCCTCGCCCCAGATCCGGCGCGCGATCGCAGGAGACACCCTGCCAAGGAACTGCCGGTCGATGACCGGTCCATTGTAGTCGGAAACAGACTGCCCCAGCCACCCGAGGGCGCGAAGGCTTCGCATTTCGAATGTCACGAGCGGAAGCAGGACAACGCATAGCGAGCCGTCAAATCCGGCGACGAAAAATGGCCGCTCCGAATCCTCGTTCGGAAGCGTGGAGACGATGGCTTCGAGCCATCCAGCCATCTGGAAAGGAGTCGCCGCGGCATGGGATCTCATTTCCGCCGCCAGACGGAGGGCTTCCGCGGTATCGACTTTCCTGAACTCGATCGAAGCAAAATGATCCGCTTCAGCGGATCCGGTCACCGAAACGTCGCGACTCCGCCCCGCGAAGCCGTTGCCCGCGGGCGCGGTCCCGCCGCGAAGACAAGATTCGATATTTGACGGAGCAGTCAATCCAAGATCCCGGCTTCAAGATTTACGTTGGGGAATTCTAGTCGAGCGCGCACCAAACATTCGTGAACGGCGCGGCTTAAACAGTTGCGGAGCTCCCACATGGTTAAGGAAACGCTAATATCCGGGGCGCTTACGCCTATTTCACTTCCGTATCCAGCCAGATCGTCACCGGTCCGTCATTGACCAGCGCCACCTTCATGTCCGCGCCGAAGATGCCGTTGGCGACGGTGACGCCATGGCTCCTGACCTGGTCGGAAAAAAGCTCGTAGAACTTCCGTCCCTCCTGCGGCGGCGCGGCGGTTGAAAAGCCCGGGCGGTTACCCTTGGTCTCTGCAGCGAGCGTGAATTGGCTGACGACCAGCGCCGATCCGCCGATATCGAGAAGCGAGCGGTTCATGCGGCCTTCGTCATCGGGAAAGATGCGCAGATTGACCACCTTGCGGGCGAGCCATTCCGGCTGAGCTTCCGTATCGCCCCGCATGGCGCAGACGAGGACCAGCAGGCCTTTACCGATTTCGCCGGTCACATTGCCTTCGACGGTGACGCTGGCTTGCGAAACACGTTGGACCAATGCGCGCATGGATTCACGCCTACCCGTTAAGCGCCGCCCAGACCTTCTGCGGCGTCGCCGGCATGTCGATGTGGCCGATACCCTTGGCGCGCCACAACGCATCGACGACGGCGTTCATCACTGCCGGTGTCGCGCCGATGGTTGCCGCCTCGCCCGCGCCCTTGATGCCGAGCGCGTTGGTGGTCGACGGCACGTTGCGGGTTTCGAATTCGAAGAACGGGAAATAGTCGGCGCGCGGCATGTTGTAGTCCATGAAGGTCGCGGTCAGAAGCTGGCCGGACTCGTCGTAGACGGCATCTTCGTAAAGCGCCTGGCCGATGCCCTGCACGACGCCGCCATGCACCTGGCCGAGGAGAAGCAGCGGATTCACCGTCAGGCCGTAATCGTCGACGATAGAGAAGGACACCACCTCGGTGACGCCGGTCGCCGGATCGATCTCGACCTCGCAGATATGGCAGCCGTTCGGATACGTCGCCTCGTCCTGCTTGAACTCGCCATCGGCCTTCAGATCGGCGGGATCAGGTGCGTTCCTTGCTATATCGGCGAAGGAGATTTTCTTGTCCGTACCGGCGACGACCGCCTCGCCGTCGACCAATTCGATATCGTCGGGCGACGCCTCCAGTTCGTCGGCGGCGAGCTTCCTGATCTTCTTGGCCAGCGCCTCGCCGGCATAGTAGGCCGACACGCCGCCGAGCGGAATGGAGCGCGAGCCACCGGTACCTCCGCCCGTCGGGATGCGGTCGGTGTCGCCCTGGATCACCGTCACCTTGTCGATATCGAGGCCTAGCGTCTCGGCGACGAACTGGGCGTAAGCCGTGGCGTGTCCCTGCCCGTTCGACTGGGTGCCAATATCCATGGTGATGGTCCCGTCATCGAGAAGCTGCACATAGGCAGGCTCGGAGCCAGCGAAGGCGCAGGCCTCGATATAGTAGGACATGCCAATGCCACGGATCTTGCCATTGGCTTTCGATTCCTCCAGCCGCTTCTCGAATCCGGCCCAGTCGGCCTTCTTCATCGACTGCTCCATGCAGGCCTCGAACTCGCCGACATCGTAGTTGCGGCCGCCCTGCGTGGTGTAGGGCATTTGTTCTGGCGTGATGAAATTGCGGCGGCGGATCTCGTCGTAACCGATGCCGAGATCGCGGGCGCAGGCATCGACAAGCTTCTCGACAAGGAAGGCGGCTTCCGGCCGCCCGGCACCGCGATAGGCGTCCACGGGCGCAGTATTTGTGAAGACGCCGGTCAGATGGAAATCAAGCACCGGAATGTCATAGACGCCTGTCGCCATCTGTGCGCCGAACCAGGGAATGGCGACGCCGAACTGGTGCGTATAGGCGCCCATGTCGGCGATCAGCTTGATGCGCAGCGCGAGGAACTTGCCGTTCTCGTCCATCGCCATCTCGGCATGGACGGTGTTGTCGCGGCCATGCGCATCGACAAGGAAGTGTTCGGTGCGCTCGCCGACCCAGCGGACCGGGTGGCCGATGCGCTTCGCTGCTTCGAGCACCAGCGGGTATTCGCGGTAGACGAAGCCCTTGGGTCCGAAGCCGCCGCCGACATCAGGCGTGATGACATGCAGGTCGATGTCACCGCCGAAGACACCGTCGCGGATGATATTGCGCTGGCCGTGCACGCCCTGCGAACCGCAGGTGAGCGTGAAGCGGTTGGCATCGGCGTCATATTCACCGATGGCGGCGCGGGTCTCCATGTAGTTGGAAACAAGACGGTTCTGGATGAAGTCGATCGTCGTCACATGGGCGGCGTTGACGAAAACCACGTCGGCCTTCTCCGCGTCGCCGTGGGTGTTGATGTAGGCCGTGTTGGAGCCGGCCTCCGGCCATACCAGCGGAGCGCCCTCTTCCAGCGCACCTGTCATGGAGGTAACGGCGTCGTCACTGTCGAAATCGATTTCGATCAGTTCTGCGGCATCCTTGGCTTGGTCGAGCGTGTCGGCGACGACAAAGGCGACGGCATCGCCGACATGGCGCACGCGATCCTGCGCCAGAACCGGGATGGGCCGGTAAGGCGCCTTCTTGCCGTCCGGCCCCGGCCGCATACCCATGGCAGTCAGCGGACCGAGATGGGAAATATCGTCGGCGGTAAGAATCAGGCGCACGCCCGGCGCGGCTTTCGCGTCATCGAGCGAGCCGATCGTGAACGTGCCGTTGGCGACGGGCGAGCGGACGACGTAGCCTTCCAGCATGCCCGGCTTGCGGATGTCGGACGTGTAGCAGCCCTTGCCGCGCAGGAAGGCATCGTCCTCCTTGCGGCGGAGCGAGGCCCCGATAAGCGATTTTGCGCCGAATTTGGGTGGAGCGACATTCATCTTGATTTCAATCCCTTGATCCGCCATGTCGGTCGTTACGCGGTTGCGAGACCGCTCGGCTTCGCATCCGCGAACATATGCGATGCGGCCTGAATGTCGAGCATTTCGGCCACCATGTATACAACATTCGCCCCCGAACCGGGCGGCGGCAAGCCCCCGCAAAGCAGGAAAAAGCCATGCGCACCGAAACCGGAACCGTCATTCGCCTCGAAGACTACCGGCCGAGCGATTACCTGATCGAAACCACCGACCTTGTCTTCACGCTGGAGCCGGAAGCCACCGTGGTTCGCGCAAAGCTTTCGATGCGCCGCCGCGAGGGCGTTGCCGCCGATACGCCGCTGACGCTCAACGGTGACGAACTGGCATTGGCGGACGTCAGGGTGAATGGCGAGACACTGGCCGAGAACGGTTACACCGCCTCGCCCGACAAGCTTGTCATTGGCGAGTTGCCTGCGAATGACACGTTCACGGTCGAAATCGAGACGCGGCTCGACCCGTCGGCCAACAAGCAACTGATGGGCCTCTACCGCTCCAACGGCACCTATTGCACGCAATGCGAGGCGGAAGGTTTCCGTCGGATCACCTACTTCCTCGACCGTCCGGACGTACTGTCGGTGTATACGGTGCGAGTCGAGGCGCGCATCGAGGATGCTCCGCTATTGCTGTCGAACGGCAACAGGACCGAAGCCGGCCGGCTGGAAAACGGCTGGCACTACGCCGTGTGGCATGACCCCTTCCCCAAGCCGGCCTACCTTTTTGCGCTGGTCGCCGGCAATCTCGGCGTGGTCCGCGACACGTTCACGACGATGAACGGCCGCGAGGTGGCGCTTGAGATCTATGTCGAGCACGGCAAGGAGCCGCGCGCGGCCTACGCGATGGACGCGCTGAAGCGGTCTATGAAATGGGATGAGGAAGCCTTCGGGCGCGAATACGATCTCGACGTTTTCATGATCGTCGCCGTCTCCAACTTCAACATGGGCGCGATGGAGAACAAGGGCCTCAACGTCTTCAACGACAAATACGTTCTCGCCGACGAGCGTACCGCGACAGATGCGGACTACGCCAATATCGAGGCGATCATCGCGCATGAGTATTTCCATAATTGGACAGGAAACAGAATAACTTGCCGCGATTGGTTCCAGCTTTGCCTGAAAGAGGGACTGACGGTTTTCCGCGACCACGAATTCTCGGCCGACATGCGCTCGCGCACGGTCAAGCGCATCGCCGAGGTGAAGCTTCTGAAAGCGCACCAGTTCCCGGAAGACGCCGGCCCGCTGGCCCATCCGGTAAGGCCGCGGCGCTATTCGGAGATCAACAACTTCTACACGGCGACGGTCTACGAAAAGGGATCGGAAGTGGTGCGGATGATCCGCACGATCCTCGGCGACGACGGGTTCCGCGCCGGGCTAGACCTCTACTTCGACCGGCATGACGGCGAAGCGGCGACAATCGAGCAATTCATCAAGGCATTCGAGGACGCCACCGGCGCCGACCTCACGCAATTCGCGCTCTGGTACGAACAGCCGGGCACGCCGAACCTGATCGCAGCCTCGCAATACGACACGGCGGAGAAGCGTTTCACGCTGACCATCGAGCAGCGGCTGAAGCCGCCGATCGAGGGCGCCCCACACGCGCCGATGCACATTCCGGTGAAGTTCGGGCTGGTTTCGGCAGGGACAGGCGACCTGTCATGGACGAGCGCTTCCGGCGCGGACGTGACCGGCGACGTCATCCACTTGCGCGAAGCTAAGCACACCATAGTCTTCGAGGGGGTTGCCGAACGCCCTGTCGCCTCGCTGCTGCGCGGATTCTCGGCGCCGGTGACGATCTATCCGGAACCGGACGATACCGATCTCGCCTTCCTGGCGCGCAACGACCCGGACGAATACGGCCGCTGGCAGGCCCTGTCGGCGCTGGTGGTTCGTCAGATGAAACAGGCTGTCTCCAGACCCGCGGCGGACCGCGGCGAGGTGTTCGACGAGGCGACCTGCGCAATCTTCTCCGACATCGCCGCCGACGAAGCCTACGAGCACGCCTACCGCGCGCTCTGCCTGACCCTGCCGGGCGAAAACGACATCGCGCGCGAGATCGGCAACGACATCGACCCCGACGCGATCCACGAAGTGCACCGCGCAGCTTCGCGGCAGCTCGGCAAATACGGCGAGCGCGTCTTCGCGCGGCTGTTCCACGGACTGGAGCCGAACGGTTCCTATTCGCCCGATGCTGCCAGCGCCGGACGCCGCTCGCTGCGCAACATCGCGCTCGCCTATCTTTGCCATGCCACCGGCGACATGGCGCCAGCTGCGAAAATGTTCGCCGAGGCCGACAACATGACTGACCGGGCGCATGCGCTTGGACTGCTGACGCATCTGGCGCCGCTGACCGACATAGCGCTCGAAGCGCTGAAGACATTCCAGACCGAGTTCCGCAACGAACCCATCGTCATGGACAAGTGGTTCATGATCCAGGCGACCGCACCGGGTGCGAAGACCCTCGACACGGTCAAGTCGCTCACCGGCCAGCCGGGCTTCTCCTGGGACAATCCGAACCGGGTGCGCTCGCTGATTGGTGCGTTCTCGACCGGCAACCCGACCGGCTTCAACCGCACCGACGGCGAAGGCTACCAGTTCCTGTGCCAGGCAATCGGACGGCTGGACCGCGCCAACCCGCAGGTCGCGGCACGGCTACTGACGGCAATGCGGTCGTGGACGAACCTGGAACCGGGCCGGCGCGAACACGCACGGACGGCAATGGCGACGCTTGCCGCGCGCCCGCATTTGTCACGGGACGTGCGCGATATCCTCGACCGGACGCTGGCCTGACGCGCGGTCCTACACCTTTTCCGCGTCGGGCATGCGCGGCAGCAGCCAGTCACGGAACTGCCTGATCTTCGCCGCGTTTCGGCGCGCTTCGGGATAGACGAGCAGCCAGGTCTCACCGAGATCGCAGACAAGATCGAAGGGTTGGATCAAGACGCCCTGCTGCAGGGCTTCCTGATAGAAAAACGGGGTCAGCATCGCCACGCCCTGCCCGGCGATGGCGCGCGTCGCCTCCAGCATTTGCGCGCCCATGTGGGTTGACGGCAACGGCTCGAATTCGGGATCTGCGACACCGGCTTCGCGAAACCAGTGTACCCACCACGGATCGCTGGGGTCGATGATCGGCAGCTTGAGGAGATCCGCGGGCTCGTTCACGCCTCCTATGGAATCGGCGAGCGCGGGGCTCAGCATCGGGGTGAAGTATCCGCGGACCAGAGTGTGGCTCCGCAGGTTCTTGCCCGGTACGCGGGGGGCGACAATCGCGACGTCCGTATCGTCCTCGCCGAATTCCCGCCCCCGGTTGTAGGGAATCAGGCGCACCGCCAGCGAGGGATTGCGCATCTGGAAATCTCCGATATGCGGGCCGAGCCAGTTGGTGGCAAAAGTCGTGTTGCATGAAATGACCAACGTGTCGTCAGCCCGCTCGGCAATCATAGCCACCGCGTCGCGCAGGATGTCGAAGGCTTCGGTGCTGCGTCCGGCGAGCCGCGCGCCCGCGTCGGTGAGATCAACCTTTCGCGGACGGCGCAGGAACAGGAGCACTCCGAGTTTCTCCTCCAGCAGCCGCACCTGATAGCTAACCGCTGCCTGCGTCATGCCAAGTTCTTTTGCGGCCTTCGTGAAACTCAAATGCCGCGCGGCTGCCTCGAATGCCCTGATCGCTGCCATCGGAGGAAGAGTCTGCGCCATATGCATAAGTTCTCCTTATGCATAACATCGCAAATCAAGTTGGAAATTCAAGCGCCTTCAATGCAGCATCTACGCAGCTGATTAATGCACGAAGGTGATGATGATGACTGCGTTATCGCGCGGCAATGGCCGCTTGCACGCTTTTCTCGCCCTGATTGCACACATGGTCCGGCCCGCCGGCCGGCAAAAGCCGGTCGGCGATCTGCGCGACGTTCCCGACAGCCTGAAGCGTGATATCGGACTTCTTGACGCGTCGGTAAGAGGTCGCGGCGACGCGGCGCCGATCGGTGACGAGACACGGCGGGCCGCAGAGGAACGCGATCGCAACTGGCAACGCCATCTGGACCGATCCATGTTCCCGCCGGTCTGACCAAACCTGCCGTAAGGGTCCGTTTGGACTCCCGCTATAAAAATTTACCAGCGGGCGGGGTGGACAGGCCGAATCAGTTTTGATTCATTATGGATGATTCGGGCGTGTGGTATCCGGATCATGTTTCACAACAAGCAGTTTTCAAATGGCTCTGGGGCGGGGCCTGAACGGTCGCATTGCGCGCCCGGGGGGATAGGTTTTTGTCTGTCGCGGGGTTCAACAATTCAACATCGCCAGCCATGACGGGTCATGCCCGTTTCCTGGCTGGCCCCGCTTACTCCAAGCTGGTCGCCATCGAGCCGTTTCTGAAGCGCTCGATTCCGATCCTGATCATGGTTTTCCTTGGCGTGGTGTTCCTTGCCCGCACCATGGCGCTGATGACCGACCGCGCCGAAATGGAACACAATGGGCGGCTCTACCTGTCTCTGATCTCCGAAACGGCGAAATCCGCGCTGGAAACTGCAAAACAGGACGGCTTTGCCCCGGAGAGCGGCGCGCAATACGAGCAGCTTCTGTTCCGCGCCCTGCCCGAGGAATCGACCTATAGCGGCCGCTTCCTGGTCATCACCGACGCCGACGGCACGATCATCGGGTTGCGCGGATCGCGGCCCGACCTGATTGGCTCGAACCTGCAGGCCCAGCTTACCGGCGCGCAGGCACTGTTCCTGTTCGGCGCCAATGCCGGCGTGCAGCCGGTGATGCTCGACGGCGAGCCGCATCTGGCAGCGGCGGTCAAGACCGGCGATGAAAGCGCGATCATCGCCGTGCTGCAGTCGCAGCGTGACCTTTTCGCGCCGTGGCGCAAACGGCTCTCACTCAATGTGACGCTGTTCGTCGCCTCGTCCTCGCTGCTGATCATCCTGCTTTACGCCTATTTCGGCCAGGCGGCTCGCGCGCAGGAGGCCGACGAGACCTATTGCGAAACGCAGAAGCGGGTCGATCTGGCGCTGACTCGCGGACATTGCGGATTGTGGGACTGGGACCTGGCGCGCGGGCGCATCTACTGGTCGCGCTCGATGTTCGACATGCTGGGTTACAAGGCCTGCGACGAAATCCTTTCGTTCGGCGAAGTGCGCCAGCTGATCCACCCGGAGGACATCGACCTGTTCGACCTGGCCAAGCGCGCCGCCGCGCAGGAGATCAGCCGCGTCGATCAGCTGTTCCGGATGCGCCATGCCGACGGGCACTATCGCTGGATGCGTATCCGCACCGAATTGGTCGAAAAAGGTGCGACCGGTGTGCACCTGATCGGCATCGCGGTCGACGTGACCGAACAGACGCGGCTGGTCGCGGAGAATGCGCAGGCCAACGAGAACCTGCGCGCTGCTATCGAAAGCACTTCGGAATCCTTCGCGCTGTGGGATGCCGAGGACCGGCTGGTGCTCTGCAACACCAAGTTCCAAGAATATAACGGCCTGCCCGGCGAGGCGCTGATACCCGGGACAACGCGGGCTGCGCTCAACGCGATGATGCGGATGCCGGTCAGCGAAAAGCGCATCCCGAATCCGATAACCCAGAGTGACGCGCAGACCTTCGAGCGCCAGATCGCCGATGGACGCTGGCTGCAGGTCAATGAACGGCGCACGTCGAGCGGCGGCATGATCTCGGTCGGCACCGACATCACCCAATTGAAGCTGCATCAGGAAAGACTGATCGAAAGCGAACGCCGGCTGATGGCGACGATCCACGACCTGTCACTGGCCAGGAAGGCATCACAGCAAAAAGCGGGCGAACTGGAAGAACTGAACGCGAAATACCTGGAAGCGCGCGACAAGGCGGAAGCCGCCAACCGGGCGAAATCCGGCTTCCTCGCCAACATGTCACACGAATTGCGCACCCCGCTCAACGCGATCATCGGCTTCTCCGAAATTCTGCAGTCGGGCATGTTCGGCCCGCTCGGCTCGGACCGCTACGAGGAATATGTCAGCGACATCCACGCCTCCGGCGCGTTCCTTCTCGGCGTTATCAACGACATTCTCGACATGTCCAAGATCGAGGCCGGCCGCGTGGAACTGGAGCGCGAGAAACTCGACCTGGCGCCGCTGATCGACGAAACGCTGCAGATGGTCTCGATCCAGGCCGAGGACAAGAACATCGCCGTCGAGCAGTCGATCGACGACACCATGCGTATCTTCGCCGACCGGCGCGCGATGAAACAGGTGATGATCAACCTGCTCTCCAATGCGGTGAAGTTCACCGGCGAAGGCGGGCGCATCCGCATTCGCGCCAAGACGGTGCGCGGCGCGGTTCAGGTATCCATCGAGGACACGGGCTGCGGCATCCCGCCATCGGCGCTGAAACGGCTCGGCCGGCCGTTCGAGCAGGTACAGAACCAGCTGACGCGCGACCATTCCGGTTCCGGCCTCGGCCTGGCTATCGCGAAGTCGCTGACCGAATTGCATGGCGGATCGCTGAAGATCCGCTCCAAGTCGAATGTCGGCACTATCGTGGCGGTGCGCATTCCCTGCGGTGGCGAACCGCTGAAGATCGCTTCCGCAGAAACGGACAACGGGCCGGAAAGTCCGGCCCGTCCAGAGGAGACCACGTCGGAAAAAGGCGCGGATTAATTACGGTCCCAGCCGCCCCGGCGGTGATGTCCGAAGCCGTGGCCTTCGCCCCGGCCCTCGCGGAAACGCTCATGCGCACCACGCATTTCATCCTCTTCGATCGCGCCGGATTCGTCGACGTCCATACGCGCGAACATCTGCTTGCGGCGATTGTCGAACTCGGCTTGCGAGACCTGGCCGTCATTGTCGGCATCGAAACGCTCAATCATGCGCACCGCGCGGCGACGTAACATCTCCCGTTCCATTTGCGCCGCCAGTTCATCGGCATTAATATTGCCGTCGCCATCCGCATCGGCATCTGTGAAGGAGAGCGGCGACATGGCGGCGAATTCCTCCAGCGTCACCGAGCCCGAATTGTCCTTGTCGGCGCGCTGGAACATCAGGCCGGGGCCGTCGCCACGCGGGCCCATTCCTTCGCGCATCTTCTGACCGTGGTGGTAGCCTTCGCCGTCGCGTCGCATCATCCCGCGCTGGCCGTCATCGGCGTAAGCGGAAGCGATAGCGGTCGCCGAAACGGCGGCGCCGGCCAGCAATACAATGATTTTCGAAGTGGTTTTCATGACAATCGTCCTTTGCATCGTTCGTCACCCCGATGCGACAAAAACATCCCGTCCCGCGCTTCCCTCACGGTTCGGAACGCGGATCCCCAAGAACGGCCCGGAATATCTCCGCAACCGCCTCTTCGGTCTCCACCAGGTGCGCCTGCATTGTTTCCGGATCAGGAAACCCGCCGACGTCACACAAACGATCAATCAGTCCTTTCGGCGCGGTTTCCGGATCGAATCCCTTCTCCGTGCACAGTCGGACGATCTGCATGATCGCCGAGTATTCCGAAAATGCCCGGACGAGGACTTCTCTCTGGTTCTCGTCGAGCCGGGCATCGCCGGATGATGCAAAGATATGCTCCGCATCGCGGCCGTTCAAATTACCATTTGGTAAGCCGGACAGAACCAGGAATTGCGCAATGAAATCAATATCCATAAGCCCGCCAGCGACGAGCTTAAGATCCCAGGGGCTGCGCGCCGGCTTCTCCTTAAGGAGCCGTCGGCGCATGGAAACGATGTCTTCCTTCAGCTTGTCGACATCACGCGGCAGAGCCAGGATTTCGTGCAATTCGATTTCCGTCTTCGCGCGCAGGCCGGGATCTCCCGCGACGGTACGCGCGCGGCTGAGCGCCTGGTGCTCCCAGGTCCAGGCCTCGTTTCGCTGATACTTCGAAAAACCGCGGAAGGAAGTCGCGAGCGGCCCCTTGTTACCTGATGGCCGCAGCCGGAAATCGACCTCGTAGAGCACGCCCTCCGCCGTCGGCGCGGTCAGGGCGGCGGTCAGCCGCTGTGTCAGGCGGGCAAAATACTGCGAGGCGGCAAGCGGCTTCGGCCCGTTGCTTTCGTCCGTCTCGTCGCCGACCTCGTAGAGCAGGATGAGGTCGAGGTCGCTGCCCGCCGTCATTTCCCGCGAGCCAAGGCGGCCAAGCCCGATCAGGCAGATTTCGGCGCCCTCGATAACGCCGTGCTTTTCGGCCAGTTCCGCGCGTGCGGCTTCCAGCGCATATTCGATGATCAGTTCGGCGAGATCGGCGAAGGCGCGGCCGGCCTCCATCGCCTCGATACTGCCGGTCAGGAGCCGTACGCCGATCAGGAAGCGCTGCTCGGCGGCGAAGATGCGCAAGCGGTCGAGCGTTTCCTCGTAGGCGCGTGCCTCACCGAGGAAGTCCTCCAATCGGGTGCGCTGCTCCTCCTTGCCCGGCGCGCCGGAGAAAAAGGCCGGGTCGAGTATGCCGTCGAAGACGAGCGGCTTGGCGGTAATGATGCTGCCGAGGCGCGGCGCCGCCGACAGGATCAGCGCCAGCAGATTAATCAGCCGCGGATTGGACTGCAGCATGGAGAAAACCTGGATGCCCGCCGGCAGGCCGGACAGGAACCGGTCGAAGCCGATGACGCACTCGTCGGCATGACCGCTTTCGCCGAAGGTCTTGAGCAGCAACGGAGTGATCTCGGTGAGCCTGGCGCGGGCACGTTCGGACTGCACGGCGCGGTAGCGGCCCATGTGCCACTGGCTGACGACGCGCCAGATGTCGTTCGGCCGGGCGTAGCCCATGCGCGACAGGGTTTCGACCGTGCCCGGGTCGGGGTCGTCGCCGGTGAAGGCAAGATTGCCCTCGTCGCCGAGACCCGGCTCGTGCTCGAACAGGGCGGCGTAATGGGTCTCGACGGCACGCAACGTTTCCAGCAATTCGGCACGGAACGCCTCGCTGCCGGCGAAACCGAGCAGGCGAGCGATCTGATCGATGCCTTCGGCGTCGGCGGGCAGCTTGTGGGTCTGTTCGTCGCCGATCATCTGGATGGCGTGCTCCACACGGCGCAGGAAGCAGTAGCAGCGGGTCAGCGTGTCCGCAGTCTCCTGCTCGATCGAGCCGTGATCGGCCAGCGCATGCAGCATGGCAATCGTGCCGCGGCCGCGCAGTTCGGGCACCCTGCCCCCGAATATCAGCTGCTGGGTCTGGACGAAGAACTCGATCTCGCGGATGCCGCCGCGTCCGAGTTTCACATTGTGACCCTCGATGGCAATCCTTCCGTGGCCCTTGTGGGCATGGATCTGGCGCTTGATGGAGTGGACATCGGCGATCGAGGCGTAGTCGAGATGCTTGCGCCACACGAAGGGGCGCAACTCGTAGAGGAAGCGGTTGCCCGCCTCGATGTCGCCTGCCGCCGGCTTCGCCTTGATCATGGCGGCACGCTCCCAGTTCTGGCCGCGCGCCTCGTAATAGACGAGCGCCGCCTCGACCGGGATCGCCAGCGGCGTCGATCCCGGGTCCGGGCGCAGCCGGAGGTCGGTGCGGAAAACGTAGCCGTCGCCGGTTCGCTCCTGCATGACGCGGACCAGGCGGCGCGTCATGCGACCCATGGTCTCGCCGATCATGTAGCGGTCCGGCCAGTCCAGTCCCGGCGGATCGGGATCGAACAAAACGATCAGGTCGATGTCGGAGGAATAGTTGAGCTCGTGCGCGCCGAGCTTGCCCATGGAGAGGAAAAACCAGCCCGAGCCCTTTTCCGGTTCGGACGGATCGGCGAGCGTCAGCTTGCCGGTGTTGTGGGCATCGCGCAGGATCCAGGCCGCAGCAGCGCCAAGCGAGATTTCGGCGAAACGCGACAGCCAGCCCGTCGTCTCGTCAACGGTGAAGGCGCCGGCGAGATCGGCCAGCGCAATCAACAGATGCAAGGCCGCCTTCTCGCGGCGCAGCGCCGTCATCAGTGCGGCTTCGGATTCGGCGAAGTCATCGCCGTGACGCATCGCCCCGGTGCGGGCGAGGATGGCATCGAGCTTCGCCGTCACCTGCGCGTCGAACAGGCTTTCCAGCAGGGCGGACTGGCGCTCGATCTGGTGCGACAGGAAGGGCGACAGCGCCATGACGGCGGTGAGGAAACCGGCGAGCGGAGCGCCCTCTTCCACCAACGCCTTCAGGCGCGCGGCATCGGCCTTTTCGGCAGCGGCGAGAAGAGCCGTGCGGGCCTTGTCGACGGCCTGCTCGTCACCGGCATGCAACCTGCCTGCCGGTTTGCCGAACCAGAGTGTACCGTCTTCAGCCATATCCCCTCCGCAAAATTGCGAATCCGATCAGCGGGTTGGACGAAACAACCGCCAATCAGATTCAAACCTTTATTCAGGTCTAGGACTTTGCGGTGGGAAATGACAAGACGACTTTCAGACCGGGATCGGCGTCTTCCAGCGACAGGTCGCCGCCGTGAAGCCCCATGATCGCGGAGACAAGGCTGAGGCCCAGCCCGGAGCCCGGCTTGGTGCGGCTCTCGTCGAGGCGGACGAAACGCCCCTTCACGCGCTCCTTGTCGGCATCGGGCACGCCCGGCCCCTGGTCGGCCACGGCCAGGCGGATCGTACCGGCGCCTTCGCTGCGGGACGCAGACAGAATGATCTTGCCATCCGGTTTCGCGCCATACTTGATCGCATTGTCGATCAGGTTGGTGACGGCCTGGCCGATCAGTTCGCGTTTGCCGGCGATCGGCAGCGGTCCCTCCACCTCGTTGATCAGCGCCATTCCGGCGTCCTCGACCAGCGGCTCGTACAGTTCGGCAACTTCGGCCGCGATGGCCGCCAGGTCGATTTCGTCCAGTTTCTGCTTGGAAAAGCCCGCCTCGACACGGCTGATCAGCAGCAAGGCATTGAACACCTTGATGAGCTGGTCGGCCTCGCCGATCATGTCTTCCAGCACGATGCGGTAGTCGGTCCCGTCCGGATCACCGGCTAGGGCCGCTTCGGCACGGTTGCGCAGCCGGGTCAGCGGCGTTTTCAGGTCGTGGGCTATGGAATCCGACACGTCGCGAAGCCCGTCATTCAGCTTCGAGATCTTCTCGATCATCGTGTTGAGGCTCTCCGACAGGCGGTCGAACTCGTCATTGGCACTCGAAACCGGCAAGCGGCCGGTGAGATCGCCGGCGACGATGCGGGCGCTCGCCTCGGAGACCCGGTCGATGCGCTGCAAAGCCCGGCGGCCGACAAAGAACCAGATCAGGAAGCCGCCGGCAGCCATGAAGGCCAGCGCGGTAATCAGCGCACGGCGGACGATCTCGCGGAACCGCTGCGGCTCGCCAAGATCGCGGCCGACGAGGATGCGCATGCCGCTGTCGACCACGATCACCTGGGCAAGCGCGCGCGGCGCCTTCTCCGGGTCTTTTATGACATCGACATCATCACCGAAGCGGGCATAGACGAATGGCCGCTCGGTCCAGCCCTCGCGGTCGAGCACGCCGGGTTCCAGCGCGATGACGTTGCCGGTGAGGATGCGGCCGGAATTGTCGGCGATCATGTAGAGATTGGCGCCGGGACGGCGCGAGCGGCGATCTATCTCGCGCACCAGCACGCGCAAGCCGTTGCGCTGATAGACGACGCCAAGGTCGCGCACCTCCTCGGCAACGGCATTGCGCGTTTCATTGACGATGAGGCGCGCCGCCGAGCCGGTCATGTAGTAGACGAGGAAGACCGCACAGACGGAAAACAGGATCAGGTAGAGCGCCGACAGGCGCGCCGCCGTGGTGTTGAATGCCGAGAAGAGCCGTTTCATCGAACGCGGTCAGTCGCGCATCATGTAGCCGGCGCCGCGGACCGTGTGCAGAAGCGGCCGGTCATAGCCCTTCTCGATCTTGGAGCGCAGGCGCGAGATGTGGACATCGATGACGTTGGTCTGCGGGTCGAAGTGGTAGTCCCACACATTCTCCAGCAGCATTGTGCGGGTGACGACCTGCCCGGAATGACGCATCAGATATTCGAGCAGGCGATATTCGCGCGGCTGCAGAAGGATGGACTGTTCGCCGCGCTTGACCTCGTGCGACAGGCGGTTGAGCACCAGATCGCCGACCTGGTAGCGCGTCTCCTGTTCGGCGCCGTTCTGGCGGCGTAGCAGCACTTCCAGGCGGGCCAGCAATTCGGAAAAGGCGTAAGGCTTGGTCAGGTAATCATCGCCGCCGGCACGCAGGCCGGTCACGCGGTCATCCACTTCGCCGAGCGCGGAAAGCACAAGCGCCGGCGTCATGTCGCCCTTGGCGCGTAGCGCCGAAATGACCGAGAGACCGTCGCGTTTCGGCAGCATCCGATCGACCACCAGTGCATCGTAGATGCCGGAATCGGCCATCATGAAGCCGTCGTCGCCATTATGCACGACATCGGCGCTGTGACCGGCCTCTTCCATCGCCTTCTTGAGATAGGCGGCGGCCTCGATATCGTCTTCGATGATCAGGACTTTCATGATGCGCTTATCGCCCGGCGGAAGTTGAAAGGAAAGCCGTTCGGCGAGATAGAAAAATGGCGGCGACAGGTCGAGGGGGAAGTCCTGTCGCCGCCTTCATTGTCTGCCCAGGGGGTGACATGGAATGTCCGGGCAGGCAATCGATTTCGATCAGCCGCGATCGATGGGCATGGCCACGAAACGGGACGTGTCGTCACGTTCCAACAGCATCAGCGCGGCCTTGCGACCGGATTCGGCGACCGCGTTCAGCGCGTTCTCAATATCCGAGGCCGATGAGACGGGCTCGTTGTTCACCTCGACCACCTTGTCGCCGGCGCGGACGCCTGCATCCGCAGCCGCGCTGTCGGGATCGATGTCGGTCACCACTACGCCCTCGCCGTCCTCGGCAGGGGCTACTGTCAAGCCGAAATCCTCCAGCGCGGTTTCCGGAGCCTGGTCCGGAACGGTTTCCGCCGAAGCCATCTTGTCGGCGCCCGGAAGTTCGCCGAGCTTGACGGTGACCACCTTTTCCTTGCCGTTGCGCAGATAGGTGATCTTCGCATCCGTACCCGGATCGATACCGGCGATCACTCGGGCGAGTTCACGCGGGTCGCGGATTTCCCGGCCATTGACCTCGGTGATGATGTCGCCCGAGCGGATCCCCGCTTCGGCGGCGGGGGCGTCCTTCTGCGGATCGGCGACAAGGGCGCCGCTCGCGCGGTCGAGACCGAGCGACTCCGCGATTTCCGGCGTCACCGGCTGGATGGAAACACCGAGCCAACCGCGCTCTACCGTGCCGTCGTCCATCAGTTCGGCGACGACTTCCTTGGCAACCGAGGCAGGAACCGCGAAGGCGATACCGACATTGCCGCCGGAGGGCGAGAAGATCGCCGTGTTCACGCCAACGACTTCGCCGTTCAGGTTGAAGGTCGGGCCACCCGAGTTGCCGCGGTTCACTGCCGCGTCGATCTGGATGAAGTCGTCGTAGGGACCGGCGCCGATATCACGGCCGCGCGCCGAGACGATACCGGCGGTCACTGTGCCGCCAAGACCGAACGGATTGCCGACGGCAACCACCCAGTCGCCGACACGAACCTTGGCGTCATCAGCGAAGGCGACATAGGTGAATTCACGTTCTTCCTCGACCTTGAGCACGGCAAGATCGGTGCGCGGATCAGCGCCGACCAGCTTTGCGTCGAGCTCCGTGCCGTCATCCATGACGACGGTGAATTCGGTGCCGCCATCGACCACATGGTTGTTGGTGACGAGGAAACCGTCCTCGGAAATGAAGAAACCGGAGCCCTGCGAGACCGGACGGGCGCGACGCGGACGCTGCGAACGGCGATCGTTAAATCCATCGGGGCCGCGGAACTGCGGGCCGCCGAACTCGTCAAAGAACTTGCGCAGCGGATGGTCCGGCGGAAGGTCCTCGAAGCCGCGGCCCCCGAACGGACCGAAATCGGAAGATGCCGGTTGAATGTCGGATTTCACCCGAACCGAAACAACGGCAGGCGAGACCTTTTCGATGATGTCGGCAAAGCCCGGAGCAGTGGCCGGCGTCTCGATACGGACGGCTTCGGCATTTGCCGGAGCCGTGACTACGGTGGAAACGCCTGCAACGCCGGCGCCGAGCACCGTCGACGCGACGAGCACAGCGGCCAGCTTCTTGGCGAAGGATTTGCGGGATGTGGATGGGGCGGTCGTCATCAGTGCATGTCCTCAAGTTGAATTTTGCGGGCCGGTGTGTTTCCCGGCCTTGAGGACAGATATAGGAAAGCGAAAATTACACGCCGCTTTCCGCAACATGAAATTTTCGTAAGGTTCGGAGAGTGAAGCGCCCTACCCCGGCTTGTTGTCGATGATCGTCACGACCTTGGAGTTGCCTTCCAGCGTCTTGTGCACCGGGCACTTGTTGGCGATCTGCTCCAGCTTGTCGGCAAGCGCGGGCGCAACCTCGCCGGCAACTGAGATATGCCGCTCGAAACGATCTATCTTGCCGCCGTTGGAGCGCTCCTCGTCGGTGCATTCGACGCAATCCTGCGCATGCACCTTGGCGTGGCTGACATCGACAGTCACCGCGCCGAGCGGCAGTTTCTTGAAATCGACATACATTCGCAGCGTCATCGACGTGCATGCGCCGAGCGCCGCCGCAAGCAGGTCATAAGGAGAAGGTCCGGAGTCTGTCCCGCCAACGGAAACCGGTTCGTCGGCGAAGAAGCGATGGAGACCGGCTTGTACCGTGTTCTGGAATTTCGACTGCCGGGTTTCCGAGACGCGAACGTTCTCGATCGGTTTTTCGCCCTGCGGCTCGTCCTTCGGCAGGAAGCGGGTCGCCCATCCGGCGATCACCGACGCGGCGAAATCCGCATCGTCGGGCCTGGTCAGAAGGTGATCGGCGTGATCCAGCGAGACGTAGCTCTTCGGATGGCGAGCCGCCATGAAAATGCGCTCGGCATTGTCGATGCCGACGACCTCATCGAGCGGCGAATGCATGATGAGAAGCGAGGCCTTCAATTTCGGCAGGCGGTCGAGAAGATTTGTCGACCGCGCGGCGTCGAGAAATGCCTTGCCGATCGTGAACTTGCGCCCGGCAAGCGAGACTTCCGCCTCGCCGTCGCGTTCGATCGTCTCGAGGTCTTCGTGAAACATGCGCAGAACATGCTCGGTGTCGGCGGGCGCGCCGATGGTGACGACGCCCTTGACCTCGGGAATATCGTGGGCGGCGGCCAACACCGCCGCGCCGCCGAGCGAATGGCCGATCAACAGGACCGGCGCCTCGAAATTGGCACGCATGTAATCGGCTGCGGCGACGAGGTCGGCGACATTGGAGCGGAAGGAGGTGTTGGCGAACTCGCCCTCGGAGGAACCGAGGCCGGTGAAATCGAAGCGCAACACGGCGATCCCTAGCCTCGACAGGTTGGCGGCAATCCGGCGGGCGGCGACGATATCCTTGGTGCAGGTGAAACAGTGGGCGAACAGTGCACAGCCGCGCAGCATCCCGTCGGGCAGGTCCAGCCTCGCGGCAAGCGTTTCGCCGCTCGCGGTAGGAAATTCCAGCTTCTCAGTCGCCATGACCGCCTCGTTGCCGTGAATCGAATTCGCAGCGCAGGCTAACGGCCGTCGTCTTCACCGTCAGCCAAAATCTTGGTGATGCGGTCCTGTTCCTCGGGCGTCAGCCGGTCGACCGGAGCAGCGCGGTTGCGCGTGCGATAGAGGAAGAAGATGGCGATGGCGCCCAGCAGCAGGCCGATCAGCGGAGTGCCCCAGAGCAGCATGTTGCGCGCCGAAATTCGCGGCTGCAGCAGCACGAACTCCCCGTAGCGCGAAACGACGAAGTTCATAACTTCCTCGTTGCTGTCGCCCTGGACCAGGCGCTCGCGGACGATGACGCGCAGGTCGCGGGCAAGCTCGGCGTCGGAATCGTCGATCGACTGGTTCTGGCAGACGAGACAGCGCAGCTTGGCGGAAATGTCGCGCGCGCGCTGTTCCATCGCCGGATCGTCCAGCATCTCGTCCGGATTGACGGCCAATGCGCCGCTGACGGTCAGCAACAGCAGGGCGCAGGCGGCCAGAAAGCGTTTCATGTGGCGTTCCCTATTCCGCAGCGACAAGCGCCTGACGGCGCTTCGCGGAGGGTTTCGGCGCGCCGACGCGGAGGCGGCGATCGGAGAGCGAGAAAAGGCCGCCGATCATCATCAGCACGGGGCCCAGCCAGATCAGCGTCACCTGCGGCTTCCACCACAGCCGCACCACGATCTGGCTCGTGCCTTCGACGGGATCTCCGAGCGCGATGTAAACCTGCGAGAAGCCGGTCGTGTGGATGCCTGCCTCGGTCGTCGGCATGCCGCGCGCGGTGTAGAGGCGTTTGGCCGGCGAGATCGTCGCCATCTGGTTGCCGTCACGGGCGAGCGTGAAGGTCGCCACATCCTCGGTGTAGTTCGGTCCCTGGCGCGCGGTCGCGCCGTCGAAGGTGACGGCGTAGCCGGCGAGTTCGGTCGTGTCGCCCGGCGCCATGCGCAGCACATGCTCTTGCTGGAAAGCCGAGACCGAAACGATGCCGAGAACGGCGACCCCAAGCCCGGCATGGGCAAGCGCCGTGCCCCAGACGGAGCGCGGCAGGCCGCGCAGCCGTGCCGCGGCCGTCGAGAGTCCGGTCTTAGGCAGGCCGGATTTCTGCCAGACATCGGCGAAGGCACCGAACAGCAGCCAGAAGCCCATCGCGACACCGAAGGCGGCGAGCAGCGGCAGGCCGTCGGCGAACCACAGCGTGGCGAGACCGGCAGTCAGCGCAATACCGGCGAAGACATAGAGCCGCTGCGCGGCGGCGTAGATATCGCCGCGCTTCCATGCGAGCAGCGGACCGAACGGTACGGCGAGCAGGAGCGGCACCATCAGCGGCACGAAGGTCGCGTCGAAATATGGCGCGCCGACCGAGATCTTCTCGCCGGTCAGCGCCTCGACGGCGAGCGGATAGAGAGTGCCGACGAAGACGGTGGCCGTCGCCGTCGTCAGGATCAGGTTGTTGAGCACCAGCCCGCCCTCGCGCGAGATCGGGTGGAACATGCCGCCATTGGACAGCGTCGAGGACCGCAGCGCGAAGAGGAACAGCGCGCCGCCGATGAAGAAGACGAGGATGGCGAGGATGACGACACCGCGCGTCGGGTCGGACGCGAAGGCGTGCACCGAGGTCAAAACGCCGGAGCGCACCAGGAAGGTGCCGAGCAGCGACAGAGAGAAGGTCAGGATCGCCAGCAGGATGGTCCAGACCTTGAGCGCCTCGCGCTTTTCCATCACCAGCGCGGAATGCAGCAGCGCGGTGCCGGCGAGCCAGGGCATGAAAGAGGCGTTTTCGACCGGGTCCCAGAACCACCAGCCGCCCCAGCCCAGTTCGTAGTAGGCCCAGTACGAGCCCATGGCGATGCCGGCGGTCAGGAACACCCAGGCAGCCAGCGTCCACGGGCGCACCCAGCGCGCCCATGCGGCGTCGATGCGCCCTTCGATCAGCGCTGCGATGGCGAAGGAGAAGCAGACGGAAAAGCCGACATAGCCAAGATAGAGCAGCGGCGGATGGATGGCGAGGCCGACATCTTGAAGGATCGGGTTGAGGTCGTTGCCCTCGAAAGGCGCCGGCGACAGGCGCTCGAACGGGTTGGACGTGAACAGGATGAAACCGGTGAACGCGACAGTGATCAATCCCTGGACGGAGATCACCGTGGCGCGAAGGCTCGGCGGCAGGTTGCCGCCAAACAGCCCTACCATGGCGCCGAAAAGGGCCAGGATACAGACCCACAGCAGCATCGAGCCTTCGTGGTTGCCCCACACACCGGTGATCTTGAAGAGCAGCGGCTTTTGCGAATGCGAGTTCTCGACGACGTTCAGAAGCGAGAAATCGGAGGTCACATAGCCCCAGGTCAGCACCGCAAAGGACAGCGCGAGCGCCGCGAACACCGCGAAGGCGAGACTGGGCGCCATCGCCATCTGGCGGGCATCGCCCGCCCTGGCGCCGACAAACGGCACTACTGTCTGCAAAACCGCCAGCGCAAGCGCCAGCACGAGGGCGAAATGTCCGAGTTCGACGATCATTGGGTGGCGCTAACCTCCTCGCCCTGCCAGTAGCCCTGTTCCTTCAGGCGGTCGGCGACCTCCTTGGGCATATAGGTCTCGTCATGCTTGGCGAGTACCGTATCGGCCAGGAAAGTTCCGTCTTCCTGGATCTGGCCTTCCGCGACGACCCCCTGCCCCTCGCGAAAGAGGTCCGGCAGGATGCCGGCAAAGCGCACGACGATGCGGTCGGTCGTGTCCTCGATGACGAATTCGACGCCTGAACTCTCGGCGTTCTTCACCGACCCCATCTCGACAAGGCCGCCAAGACGGATGCGCCCGGCGTTCTCAGACGGTGCGGCAACCAGTTCGGATGGCGTGCGGAAGAAGGTCACCTGTTCGGAAAGCGCCGTCAGTACCAGCGCGACGGCGACGCCAAGCATGGCGAGCGCGCCGAAGATCACGGTGAACCGTTTCTGCTTGCGGGTCATTGGATAGCCTCCCCGGAAGATAAGCCGAGCGCGGCTGCGAATTCCGCGATTTCGGCATGTTTGGTTGCGTCCCCGGCAAAGGCGTCGAGCGCGCGCGAAAGCGCATCCTCGGCTTCGTCCTTGCGTCCGAGCACCGCGTAGGAGCGGATCAGGCGCTGCCAGCCGGCGACATCGTCGGGATTGCCACGCAACCGCTCGTCGAGCTGGGCGATCATGCCGAGGATCATGTCCTGACGGTCTTCCGGGCTCATCTGTTCGGCGTTGCGCATGGTCTCTTCGTCGAGCTGCGGCGCGGTTGCCTGCGCCGGTTCGGCGCCGAACCGGCGCAGTCCTTCGGCGGCGGCAGCCTGCCATTCGGGCGCGGCGCCGCTGTCGTTCATCATTGCCTGCCACGCCCGGATCGCGCCGGCCTCATCACCGGCCTGTGCAGCGCCAAGCGCCAGGAAAAACCGTGAACGGCTGTCGCCTGTATCCAGCTCAAGTGCGCGCTCGAACTCGGCGCGGGCATTCACGTCGACCAGCCCCTCGGCAAGCATGTAATAGGCCTGGCCGAGTCCGGAGCGGCGGTTCGCGTTCTCGCCCTGCAACGCGATTGAGCGTTCGAAAGCTTGGCGCGCGTCAGCCGCGCGTCCAAGGCGCAGATACATCGGAGCCAACACGTCCCAGCCGCGCCCGTCATCCGGATTGGCGTTCAGATGCGCCTCGGCGCGCGATACCAGTTCGTTGATGTCCATGCCTTGCAGGGTTTGCGCGGCCATCTCACGCTGGCGTTCTTCGATGCGAAGAGCTAGCGGCTGGGCCTCCATACCGGGCGAGCCGGTCATCGAATAGATGATGACAGCTGCCAGCGGCGCAAAAACGGCGGCCGCGATCAGCACCGGTGCGCCAGCGCGCGCGGCTTTGCCGGCAGCCTTGTGTTCGGCTTCGGACGCCTCGCCGGCGGCGATCAGTCGGCGGCCTATTTCGGCGCGGGCATAGTCGGCTTCGGCGGGATTGATGACGCCGCGCGCGATGTCAGCGTCGAGTTCGCGCAGCTGATCCTTGTAGATCGCCACGTCGAATTCATGCTCATCGGCGGTGTCGGCCGGTTTGGACGTGCGAATGGCCGGCCAGAACACCACGGCCAGCAGCAGGATCGTCAGCGATGCAGCGAAAACTGTGAACAACATGGTGGTCAAATAAATATGCAAGCCAGACTTGCCAATTGAATTCGGGCAAGCGCGACATTTTCACGCCCGTCCCTCACCGGCCTTGATCTCGATCAGGTCAGCGGCGTCCAGCTTCCGTCCGCATTGCGGCAAGCCGCGCCAAGGCTCGTTACCGGTGAACCTTCGGCTACCACGGTATGGCTGTATTGGCGGCAATCCTGGGAACCGACCCGGTAAGGCTGCGAGGCGACGACCTCGCCGGAGAACCGGCCACCGGACCTGCCCCAGGCCACCGCCTGGCCTGCCGGGGTGTATTCGAGGGCCTCATATTCGGCCTGCAGCGCCTTGTTGCGTATGCCGGGATCCATTCGCTCGTTGACCTGCGGATCGATGATACCGCCGTTGAGCGCGCTCACCAGCGTTGCGCCTTCCAGCTTGCCGGCCGGTTCGGTGAAACGCGGAAAGGCGCCGAAGGCGAGGCTCTGCACGGACGATGTCCCGCTCGTGGAACATCCCGCTGCCGCCGCAGAGAGAGCCGCAGCAAAAGCCAGTTTCGCGATGCGCATAATCTTCAAGCCCACTTCCGATTCCACCCGTTCATGCCGGCCAACGATGTACAAAACTGTGTCGGCATTTTGTTGGAAACCGTTAAACACAGAATTATTCCCATTTAACTGAAATTCAAAGCCCCGCCGCCGGCAAAATGATGTCGGCGCGCAGACCACCCGCCGCGCTCTCGCCCAGTTCGATCCTGCCGCCATAGGCGCTTGCGGTTTCTGCGACGATGGCCAGACCCAGCCCGGTTCCCGGCACGGTTTCGTCCAGACGCTTGCCGCGTTTCAACGCCGTTTCGCGCTCGCCGGCGGCAATGCCGGGCCCGTCATCCTCGACGGTCAGGCGCAACCAGCGCCGCCCGTCGGTCTGACCGGCATCACTCACCGAAAGCGAAATCGTCTGCCGCCCCCATTTCGTAGCGTTTTCCATCAGATTGCCGAGAATCTCCTCCAGATCCTCCTTTTCTCCCATGAAGACAGCGGCTTGCACCTGCATATTGAACTCGATCCGCTTGTCCGGATTGAGCTTGCGCATCACGGAAACCAGCTTTTCGGCAACCGGCTTGACCTCGGTGCGAAAGATGATGCTCTCGCGCTGGGCGGCGATGCGGGCGCGCTTCAGATAATGCTGGATCTGGTAATCCATGGCGCGCGCCTGTTCCTCGACGACCCTGGCGGACGGGCCGCTCTTCGCTGCCGCCTCGTTGGTCAGCACCGTAAGCGGCGTCTTCAGCGAATGCGCCAAGTTGCCGACCTGGGTGCGCGAGCGCTCGACGATGCGGCGATTGTTGTCGATCAGCGCATTCATCTCGTCGACAAGCGGTTCGATCTCGCTCGGGAAGCTTCCTTCGAGGTTCGTCGCCTGACCATTGCGAATCGCCGCCAGCGCCGCGCGCGCATGATCGAGCGGGCGCAGGCCGAACAGCAGGATCGCGGCGTTGATGACAACGACGCCAAGGCCGAAGACCAGCAGCATCAGCCCGACGCGACGGGCGAAATCGCGCACGGTATATTCGAACTCGGTCTGGTTGCCGGCGACCTGGAAACGGGCGATCCGCCCGTCGCCGAGGTCGATTTCCGACTCCAGAACGCGGATTTCCTCGCCGCCCGGCCCTTGGGTCAGGAAATCGCGGCGGTATTGCCGGTCGAGGGGAAGTTCGGCGAGCGGCGGTGCGGAAAAATCAGCGCCGGCGAGAGACGGCGATACCAGCGCATCGCCGTCCACGTTTTCCATCGGGAGAACGCGCCAGTACCAGCCGGACGCCGGCTCGAGAAAACGGCTATTGCCGAGATTTGGATTGCCGGCGAGCGCGCCGTTCTCGTCGACGAAGACCGCACCGACGAGATTGAACAGCTGCGCCTCCTGCAGATTGGCGAAACCGTTTTGGGAATCTGAGCGATAGAGCCCGATCAGCAACCAGCCGAGCAGCGCAATCGCCGCGATAGCCCAGAGGCTGGAAAACAGGATGACGCGGACGCCGAGGGAATTGTGGCGAAGCTTCAAGGCCCTACCCGGCCTGTTCGTCCGGCGCAGTCATGCGGTAACCGAGACCGCGCACGGTTTCGATCAGGTCATGGCCCATTTTCTTGCGCAGCCGACCGACGAAAACCTCGATCGTGTTGGAGTCGCGGTCGAAATCCTGGTCGTAGAGATGCTCGACCAGTTCGGTGCGCGAGACGACCTCGCCGATATGATGGGCCAGATAGGAAAGCAGCCGGAATTCATGCGAGGTGAGCTTCAGCGTCGCGCCGTCGACCATCGCCTTGGAGGACTTGGTATCGACAACCAGCGGGCCGCAGCGGATTTCCGACGAGGCGTGGCCCGCCGCGCGGCGGATCAGCGCGCGCACGCGCGCCAGTACTTCCTCGACATGGAACGGCTTCGTCACATAGTCGTCGGCTCCGGCATCGATACCGGACACCTTGTCGCTCCAGCGGTCGCGCGCGGTCAGGATCAGCACCGGCATGGTACGGCCGTCGTCGCGCCAGCGCTGCAAGACCGATATGCCGTCCATCAGCGGCAGGCCGATGTCGAGCACGACGCAGTCATAGGGCTCGGTGTCGCCGAGGAAATGGCCTTCCTCGCCGTCCTCGGCGGTATCGACGACATAGCCGGCGTCTTCCAGCGCGGATTTCAGTTGCGCATTGAGCGAAGCGTCATCTTCAACGACGAGAATTCGCATGGAATCGTCCCTCCTGCGGACACGGCGAGACGCTAGCGCAGCGGCGGGAAAACGCCAACCGCGCCGGTCGTCCGGCGGCTGCTAGCCATCAACGATGATTTCCTCGCGCTTCGGCCGCTGGCCGTTCGAGCCGGGAATCAAGAGGACGATCTTGCACCTGCCACCGGCGACGGCTTCCGCGCTTGCCAGTTGCGCGCCGCGCTCGGCGGCGACCTGCTGGCCGACGGCAAAGCAATTGTCGGCGGCAAGGGACGGCGCAGTTCCGAGCATGGGAAGCGCGATCAGCGCAGCCATGGTTATGCGAAGCATTTTTCTGTTCTCCAACTTGGCCGCCAACCTAGCGGAGCGAGCCTGAACGGAACATGAATGGCGATTTGAACCATTCATGCCCCGAAAAGACGCGGGATATCAACCGATCCGGCTGTTCGCACTCACCCGCCCCAGAATGGCGACAATACCGGCGACTGCGGAGACCGTCTGCAGGATCGACTCGGTGAGCGCGGCCTGCCCGCTTGCATCGACCGGCAGGCCGAACATGGCGCCGAGCGTCGCGGCGACGCTGACCAGCGCGCCCCAGATGGTTTTGGACAGATACCAGGGTTTCGTCTCGTTCATGGCATTTTCCTTTCGGTTCAGGGGAGCAAAAGCATGCGGCGGGCGGAGACCCCCTCGCCCACCGCGAAACTGATCTGCGCAATCTCGCAATCGATGCTCGCGCCCGGCTGATCGAGACCGAGCGCGGTCACCGTCGCTGCATCGAGAAGCAGCGACGCCTCGGATGTTTCGGCGGAAAAGACGATGGAGCCGCCGTCGTGAAGCCGCACGGCATAGCGTTCCTGTTCCTCGCCGAGCGGCACGTCCGGGCCGAGCCAGATATCGCCGTTGACGCGGGTACGGCGGATCCATGACAGCGCGACCGTGCCGCCATCGCCACGTCTTGCGTTGAGATGTACCGGCGACAGCGGCGTCAGCGCGCGAACCCCGCCGGTTGCCCCGACTGTCTCGAAGTAGCGGTCGGTGAAGGGCCGGCCCGCAACCCCGATGCGCAACTGCACCGGCAGGCCGATCTCGGCGGACGTCAGGCCCGCCGGCACGACAGCCTCGTTCAGCAGCACCGCCCGCGCCCCGGCCGGTGCTCCGGTAGCAAAAGCGTCCTCGGTGCCGCCCTGGCCACGCAAAAGGCCGGTCAGCCGCCAGTTTCCGGCGGAAACCTCCTCGGCATCCGTGAATTGCAGGACTTCCCAGACCCCCGCCGCCGACCGCACGGCAAGCAGATTGCGGCCCGCCAACAACGCGGTCTCGCTGACGCTCTCGAAAGCACCGGACGGCACGGCGAGTTCCACCGCGTTTCCGTGGTCCAGCCGTCCCGAGAAACCACCGTTCAGGGGCGCCGTCAGCGTGCCGATGACCGCATTCGACAGCGCCTGGACGCGATACTCGAAACCGGAGGCTTCCGGCGAGACATAGACCGCCTGCACCCGCGGCGGAGCCGACCAGGCGGCCAGCATGAAGCGGTCCTCGGGATCGCTGCCGGCCGAAAGCGGCAGGTCGAGCAACAGGAAATCCGGCACCCCGGCCGTATCGCCCAGCGCCTGCGGCCGCTGCGACGGCAGCCTCGGCAAGCGGGAATTGGCAGGGCGGCGCAGCACCGGCACCGCCTCAATGCGCAGCGCCTCGGCAAGGTCGGTGCGCGTCACGAGCCAGCGCTCCGCCGGTTTGGAGGCGAAGGCAACGACATCGCCTGGCGCGAGACCGGCATGGCGCCAGGACAGCGCGAAGCGCAGTGTGCGGCCATGCGCCCAGGCGCGCGCCAGCATGCGGTCGGCGACGGCGTCGATCACGCTGGCATCGGCGATCACCGGCAGGTCAGCGGTTTCCTGCCGCGCCGAACCGGTTTCCAGTCGGCGCGAATAGCTGGTCGCGGAACGGTAGCCGGTCAGCCCGTCACGCCAGGTCGCGACGATCTCGGCGGGCAGTTCGCTCTTCTGCGCCTCGGTCAGGTCGCGGAGCGCCTCGCCATCGAGGTCGGCGATATCGCCGTCTTGGATCATGCGGGTCACCGCAGCGCCCTCGGGAACAAGCGCAAAACCGCCATCGGCCGCCATGTCGGAAACCGCCCAACAGAAGCCGGCCGCCAGCGGCTCCAGCATGTCGCGCGCCGACGCCGGCCCGGAGACGATTACGCCCTGCACCGTGTCGGCAACTGTTATCGTCGCGGCATCGTCCAGCATCTCACCCGCCATCTCGGCAAGCGGCGCGGTGCCGAGCCTGCCGTTCAGCCAGTGGCCGCGCAGCCAGTTCTCGCCGTCACCCCAGACATCGGTGGCCATCGGAAAGGCCGGAAACGGCCTCGCGTCCCATGCCCAGAGATGGATGCGCTCGATATCGACCATCGGCTGGCCGGTAACCTGCGACAGGGGGTTGGCGTCGGGGCCGCTCGCCCAGTGTTCAAGATGCGCCTGCAGGAAAGCGCGCTGCTCGGCGTCGTCGCGCCCGCCGTTGGAGAACCACGGCACCGCGCTTTCGGCCGACTTCGCGTCGGTGAAGACGTTTGGCTGCGTCGCGCCCTTGTCGATGGCCGGACAACCAAGTTCCATCAGCCAGATCGGCTTCGATTCCGCCACCCAGTCCGTCGGTTGCGACAGTTCCACGCCGCCGATGCGATTGAAATGCTGGTTCGACCACCAGGATACGAGATCCTTGTAGCGGAACACCCAGGGCTTGCCGGCCAGGCCATCGGTGATCGGCGTGCGGTTGCGGGCCCGCCGGTCGTCGTCGGAGGCATAGTACCAGTCAAAGCCCTCGCCGCCCGCAATCGCGGTGCGGAACGCCGCCCGGTCGGCTGCCTGCAACTGGCCATCGGGATTGCCGCCCGGACCGGCCTCGTCGGCATCACGCCAGTCGGAGAGCGGCATGTAATTGTCGATACCGACGGCGTCGATGTTGCCGTCCGCCCACAGCGTATCGAGATGGAAGAAAACATCGCCCGTGCCGTCTTGCGGGTGATAGCCGAAATATTCCGACCAGTCGGCGGCATAGGCGATCTTGCAGGCTGGCCCGACGACGGCGCGCACCTCCGCCGCCAGCGCCTTCAATTCCGCCACGAATGGGAACGCACCATTGCCGTCGCGGAGCTGTGTCAGGCTTCGCATTTCCGTGCCGATGACGATGGCATCGACACCGCCGGCGGCGAGGCCAAGGCTCGCATGGTGATTCACGAAGCGGCGGTAACCTTCCGCGTTGTCTGCGAAAAACGCGACCTGGCTCGCTGCAGCAGCCATCCGGTCTGCCGTGCCCGGCCGGCCGATCCCCGGGTAACAGGTGATCCGACCGCGCCAGGGATAGGCAGGCTGGAAACCGTCCGACCACGGATCCGGCAGCGTATTGTCCGCCGGCACGTCCATCAGGATGAAGGGACAAAGCGTCACCTTAAGGCCGCGCGATTTCAGGTCCTGGATCGCGGCAATGACGCTGGCGTCCGACGGCGTACCGCCATAGGCCGGCTTGCCGCCGGACAAGCTGACGACATGCACGCCGGTGTTGCCCCGCCCCATTCCGGCGACGCTCCATGGCTGGCTCTCGCCACCGTCCGAGGTCGAGACGACGCCCGGCCGCAACTTGCATTCGTCAGCCCTGAGATCCGTGCCGAACCATGCGACGATCAGCGAGACATGCTCGAGGTTCGGGCAGACCGCCTGCAACTCGTCGATGGAGGCTTCCCAATCGGACCCAGCATGCAGCACGTGACGGTTCAATTCCTCCGTCATCCCTTTCACGGGCGTCGCCGTCACCAGGTCCGGCGCATAGCCGTGTTCGGTCGAGCCGGGAATGACGCAGACCGCGCGCACCTGCTTTTCCAGTTCGCCCACCGGGCGGATTACCTCGACCTGGAATTGCGGGATACGATTGCCGAAGCGCTCCAGCGGCAACCGCTCGAAGACGACATAGGCCGTGCCGCGATAGGCCGGCGCGAGCCCGTCTCCCTGCTTCGCCTCGATCAGCGGGTCGGGCATCTGCGCCTCGCCGCCCGGGTAGAACCGCATTTCGAGTCCGGTCAGGTCGAGTTCCTTTCCGTCGGCCCAGACGCGCTTGATCGCCGCCACCGGCCCCTCGCAAAGCCCGATGGCGAGGTTGGCATAATAGGAATAGGTCGTGACCTTCGGCCCGCCCTTGCCGCCCTGTCGCTCGGTGCGCGCCGTCTCCTCGAAACGGGTCGCCCAGATCACCGTGCCGGAAATGCGCGCATGACCGAAGACACGGGCCATCGGCACGCCTTCCTCCGCCGTCAGCGGTCTCGCGCCCGACAATCGCGCGCCCTCGATATGCCGCGTCGAGTTGATCAGCGCCGAGTCGATCGCATAGCCGGCCAAGGCTCCGGCGGCGGTGCCGATGGCCGCGCCGGTCGCACCGAAAACGCCGCCGAGCAGCCCGCCCGCGGCCTGCAACAGCAGGGTCGCCATGAAAAGTCTCCGGATTTCGAAAGTATCTGCCGCACGATCCGCCTTCAGTGGCGGAGCTTGCGGGGCTGGTTTACGTTCATCTTTTCAGAAGGAGCGACCGATGAAATTCGACAGGGAACTCATCTCCAACGGAAATCCGATGGAAGCGGTCGTCGGCTTCAGCCGGGCGGTCAGGGTCGGACCGTTCATTTCCATCGGCGGTACGGCGCCGGTCGGTCCGGACGGCAAGACTGTCGGTATCGGCGATATCGCGGCCCAGACGCGCCAGTGCATCGAGATCATCAAGGCGGCTTTCGAACAGGCCGGCTCGGGCTTGCATGACGTCGTCCGTACCCGGGTGATCCTGACCGACATCGACGATTGGAAAGCGGCCATCGACGTGCGCAAGGACTATTTCAAGGACATCCGGCCGGTCGACATGATCATGGCTATCGACCGGTTCGTGAATCCGGAATGGCTGGTCGAACTCGAAGCCGATGCCGTCATTGCCGACTGGGGCGACTGACGGGAGACGGAAAGGCAAAGACGCCGGCCAGCCGCCGCCGCCAGGAGGGCACGAAGGCCGACACCGTCACGGCATGGCCCTCATAGGCATGGATGATGCGGTTTTCCGGCGCGAGCAGCGCAAGGTGCTTCGCCGCCGATCCGGCCTGCCAGCGAAAGGCGAGAATGTCTCCGGGCCGCATTCCTGTCGTGTCCAGTTCGTCGCAATGGCCTCGCAGCGCCTCCAGCAACGGCTCACCGGGCGTCGTCTCCGCCCAGTCCGGCGAATAGCGAAGCCGCACTGCGACCGTCTCACCATAGAGTTCCCGCCAGATGCCGATCATCAGGCCGAGACAGTCGCAGCCGACGCCCCTGCGGCTTGCCTGGTGCCGGTACGGCGTGCCGATCCAGTTCGCGGCAATATCCAGCACCCGCTCCCGGATATCGTCACGGCACAAGCGGGCCCCCATCGAAATCGCCTTCCTCGTCGGCATAGTTCAGCGCGGCATCGTTGCCGGGAATGTGCGGGAAGCCGCGAAAGTTGACGCCATTGGAGAACTTCGCGCGGCAGGTCGCGAACCGCTTGTCGCAGCCGGCATGAACGGCGAATGCGTCGCCCGGCGCAATCCCCGCAAGGTCCGGCTCGAACAGCGAGACCAGGCTTTCGCCGCCCGGCAGGTCATCGATCGCCGCCACAGTCGCCGCCATGCCGCTTCGCGCGCCGGTGGTCCATGTCAGCCGTCCGTGCACGAACCAGCCGTCCTCGAAACCGGCGAGCCCGGTCACCGTCAGTTGCCCGCCCGTGATCGCCACGACGACGCCGGTGGCGGAAAATCCCGCCGCGCCAGTATCGAATCCACAACGCGGATCGCCGAGATCAGCGTCGCAACTGCGCAGGAAATGCCGCCCGCGCCGCTCGTCGAACGCCGCGGACAGGCTTCTCAGCTCCACCCGGAACGCGCCGTCGGTGCGGCGGATCTCGCCGATCACATGCCGCTTCAGCAGTCCTGCCTGATCCGCTTCCGCCCAGTTCACGAGATATTGCTCGACTGCCGCGCCGTCATACTTCCCTGCCTCGATGTCGGCTTCCGAAATCACATCGGACGACAGCGCGCCGGCCACTTCCGACGTGTCGCCGGCAAAGCCGAGGCCGCTCTCGATGGCGCCGGCAACGAAACCGGCCGCCGGTTCGCAGGCTACGCCATCGACTGTCAGCAACCGGTCGTGATCGGTGAAGCCGAGTACCGCGCCGTCCTTCCGGCGCACGATCCAGCCGAAGCAAATGGTCGTTGTCCCTTGCGCGAGGTGATCGCTCAGGGCTTGCGGCAGCGCGCTCATTCGAACACCTCCACCAGCCGGATATCGGGTATCTCGCCCGCCTCGAAGGCGGTCTGCGTCACGGCAAGCTGTGCGGTGTCGAAACGCACCGGCACGTGGAACTCGAAGCCCGCTGTGACGAGGATATCCATCCCCGGTGCATTGGCCAGCGTGACCATGCCGGTCAGCGCATCGACCGAGAAATCCGGTGCCGCCAGTTCCACGCCGCCGACCGCCACGCGCACGGTGCCTTCGACAGGCTTCGTCACAGGCCGGTCGTCGCCAAGAGACAACTGGTAACCGACCGTCAAGCCGTCGCCGCTGCCGAGCGCCTTGTCGAGCGGGGTTACCGCCTCGCCGGGCGGCGCGGACTGATGATCGACGGGATCGAGAAAGCGGAATGCATTGAGCGACCCGCCGCGATCTTCGAAGAATTCCAGCAGCTTATGCAGGTCGGCGAAGGATTTGATTCCGGTCGAGATCGTGTAGCGCCGCCGCGCCCGCGACCAGCGCGCGTTGCGCTGTTCGAGACCGGATGCCAGCCGCACGATCTCGACATGCCGCTCCGGCCCGCCGCTCGCGCCGAAGGCGAGGCGCGACGGGAAAACCACGTCGTGAAAGCTCATTTAAATTCCTCAGTTCGCCCTTCGTCCGCGCGCCACCGCGCGGGCCATTGCCGCCGTCACCTGCGCTTCCGACCTGCGGAAGGAGTTCGCGTCAGGCGTCGAGATGGTGACGTTCACGGTCACCGGTGCGCCGCCCTCGTTCGCCGCGACGCCGAGACGGCCGTCCGGACCGCGGCTCAGCGGCAGGATCGCCTCCGCGCCCGCCTCCCCCGCAAGACCGGTCCGGCCACCCGCCATCGGAAAGTAGCTTGGCGCGGCCAGCACGCCGCCACCGGCGAACACTCGGTCGGCGCCGACAATGCCGCCCTGCGAGAACGGCAAGGCGTTCGAAAACCCGGAAAAGGCTCTGGACGCGAAGCCGTTCAGCAGGTTCTGCAAGGGCGACAATCCGGCATTGAGCGCGTTGACCGCCAGGCTCCGGCCGATCGACCGCAGCGTATCCTCCAGAGACCGGCCGGAAACGACCGCGCCCTTTAGCGCGCCGGTCAGCGTCGAGCCGAAGGAACCGGCCTGTTTTTCGAGCGCCTTCAGCGCCGTCTCGAAGCCGGTCGTGTCGGCGTTGATCGCGATGATGAGTTCTTCGTCCATGAGTTACCGCCCTTTCCAACCATTCGCCGACCGGCTATCGGTGGAGACGCCGCATTCGTTTCCCGCCATCCTGCCCTTGCCTCCCATGCGTTCGACGCCCGACCGAATTCGCCATGCCGTCAGTTTCGAGGTCATCGCCATCGCGATGGTCACGCTTCTCGGCAACCGCCTTTTCGGCATGCCGCCTGTCAGCATGGGCGCTCTCGGCATCGCGAGTTCCGTCGTCGCGACGATATGGACCTATCTCTACAATCTCGGCTTCGACCACGCGCTGCTTCGCCTGAAGGGAAGTCCAAGGAAAAGCTGGGTGGCGCGCCTGCTGCACACGATCCTGTTCGAAATCTCTCTGTCGCTGGTGCTCCTGCCGCTGATCGCCACGGTGCTTGGCATCGGGCTCCTCGAGGCGCTCCTGATCGACGTGTCCCTGATGGCCTTTTTCCTGGTCTACACGTTCGTGTTCAACCTGGCTTACGACGCCCTTTTCCCTATGCCGGACAAGCGCGCCGGCACGCGATGAAATCGCGTCGCATACGCCACGTTCATGCTTTTTTGCGCTCGCCGTCGGGGAACGCCCGCATCATCGCCTCCATCTCCGCCCTGCCCGGCGGAGCATGCACGCCGTGCCCGAATGCCCGCATCGCGGCGGCCAGTTCGCGCGGGGTCATCGCCCAGAATTCGGCCGGCGAAAGGCGCATGACGGCAAAACCGAAAGCCATCGCCGCGTCCCATGGAAACCGCTCAGCCATCGCCGCCGAATGTCGCCTGCAGCAGGTCGGAGACGATCCGCGCATAACCGGCAGCGCCGCCCTGCGCCTGCATCTCCGCCACCTCGTCGCGGGTGAAGGTGTGGCCCGCGCCTTTCAGCCCGGCATGGATGATGGTCAGCAGGTCGTCCGCCGAAAGCTTGCCGGAAGAAAAGCGCTGCGTCAGCGCCGTCAGGTCGTCTGCGCCGAAGTGGGCTTCCAGCTCGGCCAGCGCGCCGAGCGTCAGGCAGAGAGCGCGTTCCTTGCCGCCCAGATCGGCGGCGATCTCGCCGCGTTTTCGGTTGATCAGCATCAGACGGCTCCGAAGCTGAGCGCGGAGCCGGATTCCAGCGCGATGTCGAAGGTCACCTCGCCGTCATGGTTGCCGGCATAGTCGAGCGCCGTGATCTGGAATCCGCCCTCGATGGTACCGAAATCGGGGATCACCAGCTGGCAGTTCGTCACCGATCCGGCGAAAAAGGCCGCGCGCACCAGCTCGTCCGACGCCGCATCCTTAAAGATGCCCGACGCCGAGACCGAGGCGCGCTGGATGCCCGCGCCGTCGAGCAGTTCGCGCCAGCGTCCGGCCGACTGCGAATCCGTGATGTCGACGCTCTGGGCGTTGAACGAGATGCGCTTGGTCCTCAGCCCGGCGACGGTGACGAAACTCGCACCGCCAGCGTCCCAGAATTTCAGCAGAATGTCCTTGCCGCGTTGCGATGCCATCGCCGCGCCTCCTTTGTTCAATCGTGTGTGAGATCAGGCCGCTTCCGTCAGCGCGCGGAATCTGAGGCTCGTTCGCCAGGCGCGGTCGGCTGGTTCGTAACCGTGATCAAACGATACCGGCACGAACGAGACGATCCGCGTTTCGCCATGAATACCGGCCAGCCCTTCCAACGCCGCCGAAACATGCTCGGCCATCGCCAGCACCTCGTCGCGGCTGGTTACCCGCGACCAGCAGCGCAGCGTCAATATATGCTCCTCGCCCGCATGGTCGTCGGTGCTCCAGTCCTGCACGGAGGTCCGGCCGATCGCCACGAAGGGGAAATCCCGGCCCGGCGGCACGCGGTCCACGATGCGGTCCGTATCGCCCAGCAGCGTGACCAGCTCCGTATCGGACTTCAGCGCGGCGATGATGGCCGCCTGCAAATCACGCGCGGCGCTCATCGCGATCCTCCGTCGTCTCCTTCGGTTTCGGCTCCCTGCGCACTTCGTCCACGCGCTCGTCGGCAACGATCTCGGCGCGGGTCCGCAGCGCCCGGACCAGCCCGTCCAGCGTCAATCGCATGGTCAGCTTCATGGCGTTTCCTCGCGGGTCAGGCAGACGAGATAGCGGCCGGTCTCGTCGAGATCGCGGATCGCGCGGATCGCGAATGTCCGGCCATCTCTCGCCAGCCGCATGCCGGTCCGGATACGGGCGTCGGCACGCAGCACCACACGGTGGGTGATCTCGGCTTCCTCGCCATCGGCGCGGCGCACCGGGCTGGCCGAAGCCGGCGCCAGATGTGCCCAGACGGTGACGACAGCTTGCCAGCTTTCGGCCTGACCGCCGAGCGCGTCCGGCGTGCGCACCGCCTGCTGCAACACCATCTCGTGGCGCAAGCGTCCGGGATCGAAATAGACACCGCGCATGGTCACACCGAAAGAAAGCGGAAGTGTCGCGTCAGCCGGGCGTAGAGCGCCAGCACGGAGACAGGCTGGTCGGCGGCGTCGAACACGCCGCGGAACTCGTACCAGTGCGCGACCAGCACCAGGATGGCGCGTTTCAGCATGTCCGGCACGTCGACGCCCGTCTCGCCGTAACCGGCATCGAAATCCACCTCGATGCCATTGGCGCGCATCGCCGCCGTGACGCCATCGGCCAACCGCACCCGCGCCGGCCGGGCAACGAGATTGACGTAATAATCAGAGCCGTCGAGCACGGCCGGATTGCCCGCGCTGTCATAGACCGTCACGGCAACGATGCCGCGTACCGGCGAGCGCATCAGTTCGAGAACACCGTCAGCCGGCACGCAATCGAAATATGCCCGCCATTGCTGGTCGATCAGCGCCTGGCCGGTATCGCGCTCCAGGTACTGGGTCGCGGCGGCGATCAGCGCGGTGATCGTGTCGTCCTCGGTGTCGGAGGTGACGCGCAGATGGGCCTTGGCCTCGGCAAGCGTCACCGGTATCGCCGCTGGCGCGGCAATCTGGGCATAGGTCATGGGGATGTCCGGAATAGAGAGAAAAAGCGACGGCCCCGGCAGGGAGGAAACCGGGGCCGCCTTCGGGTGCCGGGGGAACTATGCGGCACCGAACTTGAGAAGCTTGATCGCGTCGAAATCCTGTACCCCGCCACCGACACGTTTGGTCGTGTAAAAGAGCACATACGGTTTCGAGGAATAGGGATCTCGCAGCACCGAGACGCCGGTGCGGTCGACCACCAGGTAGCCGCGGGCGAAGTCGCCGAAGGCGATCGCCATCTCGTCGGTGCCGATATCCGGCATGTCCTCGGCCTCGACCAGCGGGAAGCCCATCAGCATGGCGCGCTGGCCCACCGCCGCCGGCGGCTGCCAGATATAGTTGCCGTCGGCATCCTTGATCTTGCGGATCGCGGCCTGCGTCTTGCGGTTCATCACCCACGAGGCGTTCTGGCGGTAGCCGGCCTTCAGCGCATAGACGATGTCGATCAGCACGTCGGACGGATCTGAGGCCGGAAGCGCGCCGTCGACGCCCGTCGCGACGTAGCCGAGATTGCCCCAGCTCCAGCCGGTTTCGGCCACGGTGGAGTAGTCGAGGAAACCGCGCGGCTTGGAATCGCCGTCGCCGGCGACGAAGGCCGCGCCCTCCTGCTCGGCGAAGGCCGCCTCCACTTCCGAGGCGATCCACTGGTCGATATCGACCACCGAGTCCTCCAGAAGCTGCGCGGTTGCCGCCGGCATGGCGTAGAGCTCCATGGTCGGGAACTGCATTTCGGCAAGCGTCGGGGACGCCGTCTGCGGCCGCGCATCCGTCTCGCCGACCCAGCCGACCGCCGGCCCGCCGATGGCGAACGGCTTCTTCAGCACCGATCCGGAGACCTGCCTGACGCTCGCAATTCCGCGGATCGGCGAAATGTCGCGCATGCGGGCGCCGATCGCCGCTTCCGTCTCCGGCGGCACCAGGTAGCCGCCGTCGGGGCCAGAGCCGATCGACATCGCTTTCGCATCCAGCGCCTGCAGCCGGCGTTCGTCGCCGCGCCGCACATAGTTCTCGAAGGCGGCCTTGTGCTCGCTCGGCAGGGCCGGTTCGCCGCCGCCGAGCGGCGGGCGGGCCTGTTTCCTCTGCAGCGCGTCGAGCATGCGCTTCTGTTCGTCGAGCGCCATATTGATGCGTTCGACCTTGTCACTGGTCACGCCGTCGACGCCGAAGCGGCTCTCGATCTGCGACAGCCGCTCGTCATTTGCCTGCTTGAACTCGTCGAAGGCGTGCATGAAGTCGTCGAATGCCTCGGCGACATCGCCGTCGCCCGCCGACTTGATCTCGGGCGCAATCGTATCCTGTTTCATCGTTTTCCTCGTGTCGGTTGGAGTGTGCGGGCCGCCTGCCGGATCGTTTCGGCAAGGCCCCGTTCAGCCGACGCGCCGTCCCGGCGGCGCCGAAGTGTTGCGAAGCCGCCGGCGATCACCGCCTTGGCCTCGCTCCTGGTCAGCCCGGCATCCCGCACGAGCCAGCGTTCGAATTCGCGCGCCGTCGGCAGCCGCCCGCCCTTGACGGCGGTGACGCGCGCCTCGGGCAGCATCGGAAAGGTGACGACAGAGATCTCCCAGAGATCGGCCTCGAGGATGCGGCGGACGCCGGTCCGCGCCTCCTTGCGCGCCTTGACCGTGCGAAAGCCGATGGACAGCCCGTCGAGGCCGCCGTTCTTCAACAGCGCCAGCACCTCGCGCCCCCTGGCCACCTCGGTGGAGATCCTTCCCTCGACATAGAGGCCACGCGCGTCCTCGCGGATCGCGGTCCAGGTTCCGATGGGCTGTGCCGGATCGTGCTGGAACAGCATGCGGATGCCGCCAGAGCCGCGCGCTTCGAGCGATTTCGCAAATGCGCCGCGCTCCACCGCGTCCTTGCCGAGATCGACCGCGCCGAAGACCGAGGCATAGCCGGCGATCCGGCCGTCCGTTCCCTCCAGCTCCACCCGGTTGAACTTGTGTTCCAATGCCTTGCCGTCAGCGGTCATGGCGATCCTCCCGCCGAAGGCCGGTCAGTTTCTCGCCGTAGCGCACCACGAAACCGACCGCCCACCAGATGGAGAGGCTGGCAAGCGCCGAGCCCATCAGCACGATCTCGTGCGGCGACAGCATCCCGGCGATGCCCAGCCGGGTCACGACGCCGAGCCCCGCCGTGGAGCCGAACACCAGGCCCGCCGTCACCGAGGCGAGGAAGCGAAATGCCGCCTCTCGCCTTCCCTTCGGCAGCAGCCAGGCAAGCGAGATCGCCGCGCCGGCGAGCGCACCGGCGAGTTTCGTCAGCCACAGGGAAGCGGCCGGCGCCAAATCGGTCATGGTCATGCAATTATCCTTTCGGGCCGTAGCCGACGGCCTCGCGTTTCTCGTCCTCGGTCAGGAAAGAGGCGCGTTCCAGCCGCGCCCACAGCTGGTCGCGCTCGGCGGCAAGCCCGGCAACGGCGTCGGCGTCGGGCGTCAGCCGCAACGCCCCCTCGCCAAGCCACCTGGCGAAAGCGTCCGCGGTGCGCGCCACCAGCGGCAGCACGGTCTGGCGGTAGAAGGCGCGATTAGCCTCGGCATAGTTGGCATAGGTGTTGTCGCCGGGAATGCCGAGCAGCATGGGCGGAACGCCGAAGGCGAGCGCGATGTCGCGGCTGGCGGCGTGTTTCGCCTGGATGAAATCCATGTCCTTCGGGCTGAAACCCATCGCCTTCCAGTCGAGCCCGCCTTCCAGCAGCATCGGCCGGCCGGCATTGGCCGCGCCGGCATATTCGGTGTCGAGATCGCGCTTGAGCTGTTCGCGCTGCTCCGGCGCCATGTTGCCGCCGTCCGGCGGCGCATAGACCAGCGCGCCGGACGGCCTTGCCGCATTGTCCAGAAGCGCCTTGTTCCAGGCGCCCGCCGCGTTGTGGATGTCGAGCGCCATCAGCGCTGCCTCCAGCGGGGCGAAGCCGCGCAGGTCGTCGAGCGGGTGAAACAGCGCCAGGTGGAGAAGCCGGGGGCTGCCGTCCTCGCCCTCGAAGGGTATGCGCCGCTTCACCGCCCCGGCGCGATGATCGACCGCGACCGGCCAGCCGTCCGGCCCGGTGACGACCGACACCCGGTCGGGGCGAAGAAGATAAAGCGCCTCGCCGGCCCCCTCGCCCGCCCGCTCGACGAAGGCGTCGCCGGCAAGCATCAGGTGGCCGTAAAGCGTCTCCAGGAAGGTGGCGCGGCTGTCGCGCATGTTCGGCCGGTCGACCAGCGCGAGAACGCCATGGTCCGGCGTCTCCGCCTCGCCCTCATGGGCCAGCCAGGGCACCGCGCCCGCCGCCTCGGCGATCATCCGCACGCAGCGATGCACCACCGGATTGCGCATGAAGCCCTCGCGCGACAAGGCGCCGTAGGAGGCCGAGGTCCAGGCCGCCGCGCTTGCGCCATGCATGGCGACGAAGCCCAGCGGCGCGGCTTTCGCTTCCGCCGGTTTTTCCGGCGCGCGCGCAAGCCGGCCGCGCCCGAATGCCCGGGCGAGCCAGTTGGGAGTCTGATTCATGAAGTCGGTCCAAGTTCCTGATTTCGGATTCGAAAACGGCGGCCTAAAGCCCCCGCACCCGCGGCTCGCCCCTGCGCCCCAGCAGCAGTTCGCTCACCGCCCAGACCAGCGCGTCGAGCCGGTCGGGCGAACGCCCGGAGGCCAGCCCGTCGGCGGTGAAGGCGCACATCTCGTCTTCCAGCGCGGAGAGCCCCGGCGCATGCGTCACCCTTTCCTGCTCGTAGAGCGCGGCGACGGGTTCGGCGCGCAGCCACTTGCCGCGTTTCGCATGCACCTTCTTCAAGGGCACGGACGCATCCACCTGGCGGATCACCGCCTCGACCATGTCGCCGCCCTGGTTGACCTCGGCCAGGATCAGATCGGCGCCCAGCGTCTCGTAGAGCGCCACCGCCTTCGCCGCCCAGGCGGACGGCTTGGCCGCCCGCAGGCTCGCATCGGCGATCACATGCGCCTTTCCGTCCTCGCCCATCCCGACGGCGACGATGCCGCAGGCATCCGATGTCGATTTCGATCCCGCCGGCGGATCGACCGCGACGACGATGCGTTTCAGGCCGCCCGGTGTCAGGCGCCGCTGCGCGTCGAGCCGGCTTCGCGACCACAGCGCGCCGTCGGCTTCCTCCAGGATTTCGGCATGCAGCTCCTGCCGGCCGAGGCTGGTGTTCTCGTATTTCACGCGTACCGCGTCGAGAAAGCCCGGCGCGAGGTTGGCCGCGTTGTCGTAGGTCGAGCCGCGCGTCACCGCCGTGCCTTCGTCGGCGGCCAGTTCGCGCAGCAGTTCCAACGGCTTCGGCGTCGTGGTGATGCAGGCTTGCGGGTGGTCGCCCAGCCGCAGGCCGAACATCGCCATGTCCCAGGTCTCGCGCGGATAGGTCCAGGCGCACAACTCGTCCGCCCATGCCTTCTCGTGCTGCGGACCGCGCAGCCGCTCCGGCTCCTCCGCCGAGAAGAGCGTCGCCACCGCGCCGTTTCGCCAGGCCACCCGCCGCATGCTCGACTGGTAGACCGGCCGGCCGAGCCAGCGCCCGGCGTGGGTGCAGTCACCCTCCCAGCAGACCGAGAGGAGCCCGCTCTCGCCGCGCACCATGATGTCGCGCGCATCGGCATGGGTCGGCGCGATCAGGGCGATGCGCCCGGCGCCGCGCTTCACCTGTTCGCGCACCCATTCGGCGCCGGCGCGCGTCTTGCCGAATCCGCGCCCGGCGAGGATCAGCCAGTTGCGCCAGTCGCCCGGCGGCGGCAATTGCTCGGCACGGGCGAAGAAGCGCCATTCACGCCGTAGCAGCAGGCGCAGCACTTTATTTTCGCTCTCCTGCAGGTCCGTCAGCATCGCGCGCGGCAAGGTGTCGATCAATGATTTCATCGAGCGTCCTCTGCGCTTCGGCGATTTCCGCCGGGGTGAGCACGATTGCATCTTCACTTGCGCCGACGCGCCCGCCGCAGGTCGGGCAGGTTTCTCCCGCTTTCGGCGCTTCCAGCGTCGGCAATTCGGCCCGGCCTGCGGGAATGGCATTCGCAAGCAATTCGCGCCGCTCGGCCTTGCCGGCTTCGGCTGCCTGCGCGGCTTCCGGGCAGCGGCGCAGGAACGCGCGATAGGTCGCCTCGTGCACGTCGAACCGCCGGGCGCATTCGGTTGCGGGGAACCCGCGCCGGTTGAATTCGCGCACCAGCCGCAGCGTGTCCGCGTCGGGTTCGAGCGAATGGGCCCGGCCCCGCCGGTTCGCCGGTCTTTCGTCCATCGCCCTGCCCTCCGTCGGTCCAATAAAAAGGGCCGCGATGCGGGGAAGCATCCGGCCCGGCGGTCTCTTTCGACCCATTTCTGCGATTATGCCTGTACCCTACATGACGACCGTGACGGCGTCAAGGAATTTTTTCCTATTTCGCCAACGAAATCCGGACCGTTTATCGTTTTCGGCGGTAAAGCAGTTTACTAGCTTAGCGCTCTCTTTCAGAGGCTTGGATCAAGTGCGCGCTGATCGTCTGCGCGAAATGGGCCATATTAATCAGCTCGGTTCCGGCAGAAATGAGATGGTTTGCTGGGAGCCGCATTTCGCCGAGAACGTGCTCTTTTTTATCTTTGGCAACATCTATTTTCCGGAAAACAAATGTCGCGTTATCCTCCGCGTCATATCCACTGAGAACGCCATGAACTACATAGTGCCGCATGTCAGACAGCTCTTCACAACGTGAAATGACTTTCATCGCATCCTCCCTGAAGGGAGCGAGGCCATCGATACGACGAAAACACTTGGATAGAAATTTTATCTTTTCACCGAGCATACGTGGCATTTTGCTTTCAATTTCGGAACTGCGGAAATCTTGGAAGGTGATCGCAGTCCAATGATCCAGCGCGTTTTCCAAGAAACTCCAGTTTGTGACGATCATGCCGGTCATCGTGTACAAATGACCTAGGACCTCCTCCGGAATCGATTTTAAAACCGCCATGTCAGATTTCTCCGATAGCAAAGGCTTTAGGAATGGCGCCGGTCTACTGGGCCGCCTGCACTCACCCTACCCCGCCGCCTTCTCCAGCACTTCCTCCGCCCAAGCATTGAGGCTCTTGCCCGAAAGTTAGGCGGCGATGGCGGCTTTGCGGTGCGTCTCCGGCGAAAGACGGAACATCACCTTGCCGGAAAACGGCTTCTGCGGTTCGCGGCCCGCCTTGGCGCAGGCTTCGATATAGTCGTCCACCGCCTCGTGGAACGCCGCCTTCAGTTCGGCCACGCTGTCGCCGTGGAATCCGACGACATCGTTGATGCCGGCGATCCGGCCGGTGAAGGCCGAGGCTTCTTCGTCGGACGCAATATAGCCACAATAACACTTATACCGCATGACTGCCCCAGTAGCGCTGATGCAATCCTACAGTAACACGCCCCGCTCATGTGGAGTAGGACGCTTTTCCTACCTTAATTCGCTGACCGCCCCGCCCCTCAGGGCTTGTCGCAGACGATGCGGTTCTTGCCGGTATTCTTGGCTTCGCGGAGCTGTTCTTCCACACGCTTGATCAGGTCGGTGCCATTCTCGCCGTGGCGCAGCTGCGCGATGCCGAAGGAAGCCGTCACCCGGCCAATCGGGTTCTTGTCCTTGGAGATGACCAGGTTGGCACGGTCGAGTTCCGCCTTGATGGCCTGGATGAAGGCCCGTGCATTCTGCACGCCGGTCGCCGGCAGCAGCACGGCGAATTCGTCGCCGCCATACCGCGCGACGATGTCCCTTTCGCGTACGCTCTTCTGCAGCAGCGCGGCGAAATATTTGAGCACGTCGTTGCCGACCGTGTGGCCATAGGTGTCGTTGATCACCTTGAGGTAGTCCAGGTCGGCGATGACCACGCTCAGCGAGTACCCGGTGGCAAAGGCCTCGGTGATGAATCTGGGCAGGGCCCGGTCAAAATATTCGCGATGGGCGACGAGGGTCAGCGAGTCGCGGAACTCCTTCTGGCGCGCCCGCTGCAATTCTGCGGCATGTTTGCGCACCTCGATGCGGATCTGCTCCAGGCTGTGGTTCAGCTTGGCGGATTCCGCCCGCATTTTCCCGTTCGCCATCAGGATCGACTCCACCGCCGACTGGAGGAGCTGCGGCTTCGTCGTCGCGGTCATGACGTTGGCCGAGCTCTTGATCGTGCTGTCGAGACGGGAATTGGTGGCGATGTGATCGCGCATGAGCGTCGAGGTCTTGTGAATCTCGCGGTCGAGACGGTAGCCGGCGACCTCCTGCTGGCGGCGCTGATCCTCGGTCTCGGACAGAAAAAGGTGCTGCAGCTGTTCCAGGTCGTACGGGCTGATCGACCCGTTGGCCTCGATCAGCGCTCGGATCTTCTGGCACAGCCTCTCCGGCTTGCCGGATGCATAGGCGTACCACACCGCAAAGGTCGTCGGCTCCGGCGGCGTGTCATATTGCTCGGCGAGCCTGAGCGCCGCTTTCGCGAGCGAAACCGGATCGGCTGCTTTCTTTTTCTTGCTCGTGTCGCGACGCATGTAATCGCGATAGCGCCCGGCGGAGTTCAGCATTGGCAATCCAGGGAGGCGATCGCTTCCGCCGCGGGACGGGGCTCGGATCGCGGTACTAGGGACACGACATCCGGCACGGGCCGGGAACAGCCGGCCAGTCTCAATTCGGCCGGATAACGCTTGGTCACCCTCAAATATCGCCGGAATATAGCTAACAGCCGGTAAAAGGCCGCCCCGACTATACTTCGAGGAGGTCGGACGCCCCGTATCGCGGCGGGCATGTCCCCCCGAATTAGGCTTTCATTAACCACGCCGCCTTAACCATTCGCTAACCACGAATGAGAGCGCGACATGGACAAAGCCGAGCTGGAAAAAGTGCGCGAATGGGCGGATGAAAAGCTCGCCACCGGCGACGAGCCGCCATGGGCCTGGGACCGGTACATGACGCTTCGCGAGACGCTCGACGAGATCCTGCGGGGGATGGAGGCGGTTACGCCGCTCCGGGAAGATTCACCGCGACCGGAACAACCACGCGAGGGGCATCTGCGACTAGTGGCCGATAACGATCGGCAAGGAAGCGCGCGATCCCCGAGCGGTCGGCATCGCTCGATACCGCTGCCCATGTGACGAAAAGCCTGCCCTTGCGGTTGTACTGGATGATTTCGGGATCGGCGCGATGCAGCGCCAGCCGGCGGGCGATGTTGCCCTGGCCGACATGAACCACCCGGCTCGGCCGCCCCGCATGCCAGATCACGTAGACCCCGGTCGTCGTCCTGATGGACAACAGGTCGAGATGTTCCAGCGAACACCACCCGCCATCGACACTTCTTATCCAGCTTATCTGCATCGGGACCTGTTCACGGACGGTGGGCGGAGCTGACGCCCGTTTCGATTACCCTCCTGTCCGCGACGGCTCATGCCATCTCACCGGCCGCGATCATTGCGGGCGGCGTCAGATTGCCGAATTCGCACTGATTCTGCCAGTGGCCGGTTTACGCTGATTCACAGCACCTGCCCCTTGCGAATGGCCGTTGCCGCGACCAGCGCGACGCAGTTGCCGCCGGGCCGGGACAGACCGCGGCCCGGTTCCGGGCGCTGCTAATGCGCTTCCAGAAACGCGATTATCTCCGCCGCGATCCGCTCGTGCAGGCGTTCGCGCTCCTCGGTACCGCGTTCGCAGACGAAGACATCGTCCGGCTCCTGCTCACGCAGGATCTCCAGGCCGTTTTCGGTGCATGTTCCGAGAAAGTCGAAATGGCCGGCCTCGTCGAGCGGCAGATATCTCAGCTTTTCCGGCGGCAGCAGCGCGGCGATGCGCCCGGCCTCATCCGCCCGGTCGACGATTTCCGGCGTTCGTCCGCCGGCGATCATCATGACCGGCACATCCATCCGTCCAAGGCTGGCCTCGGTGAAGCCCTGAGTTCCGCCCGGATCGAGCGCGACAACCGCCCTGAGACGCGGTTCTGCCGTGTCCGTCTCCCAGCCGGCCCGGTCATCGGGGCCGACGCCGAGTTTCTCGAACGCGGTGCAGCCCGCGGCTTGCGGGTTTTGCCCGCAGACCTCGGCGTAGCGGTCGAGATCGAACCGCGCTCCGGCAGCCGCGAGCACGGTGAAGCCGCCCAGCGAATGGCCGATGGCGTAGATGCTGCCGGTGTCGACGGCAGCGGCATGCGCCGGCGAGGCAAGAAAACCGTCGATGACCCGGCCGATATCGCGGGGGCGTTCCCACAACTGCCGCGACAGCTCCGCCTCGCGGCTCCATGTCGATGTTCCCGGGTGGTCCGTCGCCAGCACCACGTAGCCGGCGCGAGCCAGCCGCGTCGCCAGCCATGTCTGGTTGAACCGGTTGCCGAACATGCCGTGCGACATGACCACCAGCGGATGCCCGGTCCCCGCAGGCCTGGCGCCGACCTGCACGGGATAGGACGTCCACACCTCGTTGCCGCCGAAGGCCACGGCGTTGCCGCCATCCTGTGCCGGATAGAGCGCATGAACATGCAATGCGCGGTCGCCCGCGATATCGAATTCTATCTTGCCGACCGTCCCGGACGCTTCGGCGCAAGACAGCGAGACCAGAAGCGCCAATGCGCCGGTGAGAACTCTTACCATCGCTTTTATCCTCCTTTATGAAACGGAAGCGATGCGCATGGATGTGGATCGGCACGCGGCCCTGCGGCAAGACAGCCAATGTCCCGCATCGCGATGCGGGACATCGGACATGACGCCGCAGCGATTTTCACGCCGCCGGAGAGGAAAGCGACAATGCTCATACCGCTGCCTTTCGTGACGGCGCTGATCTGTGCGGTGTTCGGCCTGCGGGTGGCGGGTCTCGCGGCGCTGCCGCGCGGCGCTCGGCTGTTCTTCGCCGGTTTTGCGGCTGTCGCGGCGCTGGAATCGCTGTTGGTCGGCATCCGCTTCGGTTACGGCATCGAGGCGGCGATCCCGGTCCAGCGCGTTCTGCCGATGCTTCTCGGACCGATGATCTATCTCGGCTTCGAGGCGCTCAGGACCGGGAACATCGCATCCCGCGCGCGTTTGCATCTGGGCATTGCCGGTCTGGCGATTGCGGCGATGTATGCGCTGCCAGCGCTGTTCGACGCGACCACCCCGACGACGTTCATGCTGCCGATGCTGCTCGATGTCGCGATTACGGCGTCCTATGCGGCCTATCTTGTCCTGCTGGTCGCGATCCACCGGCAGGGCGTCGACGCGCTGGCGCGGCTGAACATCGAGACAATGCAGCGCATGCGCAACTGGCTCGCCGGGGCGATCGTATTGCTCGGCTTCATCTTCGTCATGGACACCGCCATCGCCGCCGCCTTCGCATTCGGGGCGGGCGACGACGCGGCGCGGCTGGTCGCTGTCGGCTCCTTCCCGGTGATCGCGGCATTGATCGCGGCGCTGTTGAACGCACCATCCGGCCGGCGGGCCGCACGGATCGAGGGCGACGACGCGCTGATGCGGGAGATCGACGCCTTTCTCGGGCAAAGCCGCCTCTACCGCGATCCGGAACTGACACTGGCGCGGCTGGCCCGGCGGATGGGGCGTCCGGCGCGCGATGTAAGCCGGGCGATCAACGCTGCGACCGGCGCGAGCGTCTCGCACTACATCAACGACCGGCGGATCGGCGACGCGGCTGATCTGCTGCTGTCGTCGGACCGCACCGTCGAGGAGATCGCGCGCGATTGCGGTTTCATGAGCCGGTCGAATTTCTACCGCGAGTTCCAGCGTGTCCACGCGACCAGCCCGTCGGCCTATCGCAAGGACGTGTCAGGGCGCGGCGATCCAGAACCCGTCGCCCGCTAGTCCGCGCCCCGCCGCACGTCGGGACCCTTGCCGCCCCTCCATTCCAGCACGTAAGCGCCGCCGCGCGTGACCTTGCGAAACGCCGTGGTCGCGAAGACCGCGACGCAGTCGCCGCCCTTGCGGCGCGCCGAGGGATAGAGAATGCCGTGACCGCCTTTCACGCGTACGGTTCGGGCCAGTTTCTGGCCCTCCGGGTAACCCGCCGCAGGGTCCGGATCGAGCGCCGCATGGCCGGGCTCGGCGTGCAGGTCCGCCATCCAGCCCTCTACATGGGCGACGAGTTCGACATAGGAAGAAACGTTGTCGGCGCCACCGGCGTTGCGGATCTCGCGATCGAGATGCCAGGAGATTTCGGCGAGGCTGGTTTCGATGTCCATCGCCGCATACCACGCGCCCCTGCCCTCGCCGTTGAAGCGGTTGCCGCCGATACGCGTATAGATCAGCGCGGCGTTGACGAAGGAATAGCCGTAGCCGAAATCCGGCGTCAGCAATTCCGACGGCGCGACATGTTCGAGTTCGCCGCGTTCGGCCATCAGCCGGCCGCTGGTCATGCCTTCCAGCGCGGTCAGGATGTCCAGTTCCGCGTCGGTGTCGCCGAGCGGCGCCACCGCGCGCTCGTCGGCATAAGCCTGGGCGATCAGGCGGTGGGTGTTCTTTTCGTTGAAACCCGTAAAGGCGGGATCGCTCACGCGCCGCCCCTGAGCGCGTCGACATGGTTCCTGATGCGGACCATGGCGGGAATGCCGCCCTCGACCATCACCTGCACCGGCGTCTTGCCGCCGAAGCCCTTGTTGGCGGCCTTCGGCCAGCCATAGGTGAGCGGGCCGTTGAAGAGCAGGCGCAGCCCCTTGAACAGGCCGACCAGCAGGCTCGCCCGCATCGTCTGGTCCTGGTTGAGCGCGCCGCGAAAACTGCCGTCCTTCATGCGCGACCAGGTGCGCACATTGACGCCGGCGAGCGCCGCTGCCTCGTCATTGGTCAGATCCCAGTGTTCGGCGATGCGGACAAGCGCCTTGGCGATGGCCGAACGTTCCTCGGCGTTCGGCGCCGGGATGAAGGGCGCGTCGTCCCCGATCAGTGCAAAATTGGCCATGCTGGCCTCCATTTCGTCATATGGCAAAATAGTTCTTGCCATATGGCAAGTCAAGGCGCAGCGAAGAAATGGGTTTGCGCAACCCCCTTTCCCTCCTTTAACCTTCCGGCACGGGAGGATTCGCACCAACCGGCTAGGAGCGATCACATGCACGGCGCCGAAAATTCTCCCCTGCGCGGGCTTGGCTTTGCCTTTCTCGCCTTCGGGCTGTTCGCCACGCATGATGCCATCGTCAAGGCGCTCGGCCAGGACTACTCCGTCTTCCAAATCCTGTTCTTCGCGGTTCTATTCGCCTTCATTCCCATGTCGGTGCTGGTGCTGGCGGACCAGACCTCGGCCAACTTCCGGCCGCGCCATCCATGGCTCGTCATCGCCCGCTCGATCCTGTCGCTGACGGCGATGAGCTCGGCCTTCTACGCCTTTGTCACGCTGCCGCTCGCCGAGGCCTATGCACTCCTTTTCGCGACGCCGCTCCTGATCACCGCGCTCTCTGTGCCGCTCCTCGGCGAGACCGTCCGCGTGCAGCGCTGGGCGGCCGTCGCGGTCGGCCTGGTCGGGGTCATCATCGTGCTCAGGCCCGGCGTTACGGAACTCACGCCCGGCCATCTGGCGGCACTCGTCTCGGCGCTGGCCTCGTCGCTCGCCTCCATTATCATGCGCAAGATCGGCTCGGAGGAACGCTCCGCCGTGCTGATCCTCTATCCGATGCTTTCCTCCATCCTCGTGATGGGTGCCACGCTGCCCGTCGTTTATGTGCCTGTGGAACTGCCCTCGCTCGGGCTGATGGCGGCGGTCGGCCTTCTCTCGGTCGTCGCGCAACTGTGCACGATCTCTGCCTACCGCTTCGCGCCGGCGGCGGTCGTCGCGCCGACCCAGTACAGCCAGATTCTCTGGGCGACAGGCTATGGCGTCGTCTTCTTCGCGGAAAGGCCCGACAACATGGTGGCGCTCGGCGCGGCGATCATCATCGCCTCGGGCATCTTCATCGTCTGGCGCGAAAGCCGTCCCTCGGTTTCGGACCGCAACCCGGTTCTGAAATCCGCCAATCCGCGCTTCGACGCCGGCCCCTCGCCGCGCCCGAAGGGACTTTGGCAGCGGGTCAGGGGCTGAGCGAAGCGGCCGCAGCCGCGCGACCATCCGCCTCTCCCCTTGCACGGACATTTGCGCTAAAGCTCGCGCGAACCACCGGAGACCAGCATGAAAGACGATCAGTATCCGCCGCTGCCGCCCATGTCGGTGGGGCCCGCCGGAAAGTGCCCGCGCTGCGGCCAGGGCTCAATCTTCAAGAGCTTCATCTCGCTGAAGGAGCGCTGCGACGTCTGCGGCCTCGACCTTTCATTCGCCGACGCTGCCGACGGCCCGGCCTTCTTCGTCATGCTGCTCGCCTCGGTGCCGGTGCTCGGCATCGTGCTGTGGCTGGTGCTGGGCGTCGGCATGTCCTACTGGCTGACCGCCATCCTGGCTGTTCCGGCGATCGTCATCTTCGCAATTCTGCCGCTGCGCCCGGTGAAGGGCTGGCTTGTGGCCAGCCAATATTACCACAAGGCGCAGGAAGGCCGGCTTGATAACCAGGATTAGCATCGCCGCTTGAGAATGCCGCCCGTTTCCGGCAAGACTGGCGAAAGGGGCGTTGAACAGAATGCGATTGCGGGCCGGAACAGCCGGGCCGCCGAACATGAGTTCGAACAGGGTATTCAGCGGCCGTAATGGAAGATCCGTACAAAATCGAAGACGACGCGGAAAAAAAGCCGCGCATGAAGAAGTCGTCCTTCCTGCTTGAGATTGACGCCTGGATCGACTCGAACATGTACGAGTCGCGGTTCACGGCCGGCGAGATCTGGGAAGAGGTCGTCATCTTCTTCCGGCGCTTCCGCGTTCGCGGCCTGAAACGCTTTATATTCGAGGGGCTTAGCGAAGGCATGACGCTCGGCACTGGCGGCCTGATCGTAATGCTGATGCTTGCCCTGCCCGCTTCTGAGGAGATCGCCGGCAACTGGCGCGAGCAGGACGAGTTCGCGATCACCTTTCTCGACCGCTACGGCAGCGAGATCGGCAAGCGCGGTATCCTGCATACCGACGCGGTACCGATCGAGGAACTGCCCGACCACCTGATCAAGGCGGTGCTGGCGACCGAAGACCGCCGCTTCTTCGATCACTACGGGCTGGATTTCGTCGGCCTCGCCCGCGCCATGACCGAGAACGTGCGCGCCAATTCGGTCGTCCAGGGCGGATCGACCATCTCGCAGCAATTGGCCAAGAACCTGTTCCTGTCGAACGAACGAACGCTGGAGCGCAAGATCAAGGAAGCCTTCCTGTCATTGTGGCTGGAGGCGAACCTCTCCAAGGAAGAAATCCTCAAGCTCTACCTCGACCGCGCCTATATGGGTGGCGGCACCTTCGGCGTCGCGGCGGCGGCGGAGTTCTACTTCGACAAGGACGTGCGCAACGTTACCCTTGCGGAGAGCGCCATGCTGGCGGGCCTGTTCAAGGCGCCCGCGAAATACGCCCCGCATATCAACCTGCCGGCCGCCCGGGCACGCGCCAACGAGGTGCTGACCAACATGGTCCAGGGCGAATTTATGACCGAGGGCCAGGTCACCGGCGCGCGACGCCATCCGGCCGATGTCGTATTGCGCAATACGGCCGACAGCCCGGATTATTTCCTCGACTGGGCCTTCGAGGAGGTCAAGAACCACGTCATCGCCGAGCGGCTTCCCAACCGGTCGTTGATCGTGCGCACCACCATCGACCTCGATTTGCAGCGCGCGTCGGAGGAAGCGGTGCAGTTCTTCCTGCGCCAGTATGGCGAAGAAAAGAATGTCAGCGAATCCGCCGTGGTGATGATCGAGAACAACGGCGCCGTGCGCGCCATGGTAGGCGGACGCGATTACGGCGAAAGCCAGTTCAACCGCGCCACAGTGGCGGAGCGGCAGGCCGGCTCCTCGTTCAAGCCCTATGTCTACGCCGCAACGCTGGAAAATTCCGACCTGACACCGGAATCCGTCGTGCGTGACGGCCCCATTAGCTGGCGCGGCTGGTCGCCGAAAAATTATGGCCGGTCCTTCCGCGGCAGCGTTACGCTCGCGACCGCCCTCGCCAAATCGATCAACACGGTGCCGGTGCTGCTGACGCGCGACTATCTTCACGGCACGGAGCCGATCGTGGATCTGACGAAGCGCATGGGCATCACGTCGCCGATCATCAAGCATCATACAATGGTGCTGGGCACGTCGGGCATAACCGTGCTCGATCAGGCGACCGGCTATCTAACCTTCGCCTCCGGCGGTTACGCTCATCGCCGCCATGCATTTACCCAGATCATCGCCGCGGGCGGTGACGTCCTGTTCAACCGCGGCGATTCCGAGTATACGGGCGATCGCGTTTTGTCGGAAAAAACGGCGCTGGCAATGAACCAGATGCTCGCCAACGTGCCGAAATGGGGCACGGGACGGCGCGCCGACCTGGCCATGACGACCGCGGCCGGCAAGACAGGCACGACGCAGTCTTACCGCGATGCATGGTTTGTCGGCTACACCGGCAATTTCACCACCGCCGTCTGGTACGGCAATGACAACTACCAGCCAACACGCGGGCTAACTGGCGGCAACCTGCCGGCAATGACTTGGCAGCGGATCATGACCTATGCCCACCAGGGCATCGAGCTCCTACCCATTCCCGGCGTTCCGCAACCCGAGGTCACGCCCGACGACAAGGCGAAGGAGGACGCGGTCGCCGAAGACGGAACGGAGCGGCCGGAAAGGCCACGCGTGTTGTCACGGGCGACCTGGCAGTTCCTGCGCGACCTCGGCGAGCAGTTGGAAACCGCCAAGCCGCTCACCATCGACAGCCTCACCGTCGCGGGCACGTATCGGCGTTGATGGCCCCGCCGCTACTGCCCGGTTGATTTCCTGACGCTTTCCGGCACAACAGAGCGATGATTCGTGATCTTCTCGCCCTGCTCTATGGAACTGCGCTGGCGCTCGGTGTCGGGGTGGCTTCCGCCGTCTGGGCGACGAACCAGCTACCCGCGCTCGGCGCCTTGGATATCGACGGGTGGTCGGCCAATCCGGGAATAGGCGAGGCCAATCCCGATCCCTACTCGCAAGCCTATTTCTCCCGCTCCGGCGGCCTGCCTCTGGCAGCGGCGGAAGGCCTCGCCTTCATCCGCCGCTCTGACGACAACGGCGAACCGCTCGATGCGACCTGCGTCTATGCGGTGATCGGCGACACGCCGGGAGCGCGTCGCTGGACCTTGCAGATCCTGCGCGACGGCCTGCCCTACGTGGCCGGCGATCCGGCCACGCCCGTGGCCACGCATTCACGCGGGATCCTGCGGCAGCCGGATGGCAGTTTCGACATCCGCATTGCGCGCCTGCCACAATCCGGCAACTGGCTCTATGCCGGACCGTCCGGTCCGTTCGCCCTGACCCTGTCGCTCTATGATACGGCGGTGGCAAGCGACACCGGCCTCAGCGAACTACACATGCCGTCGATACGCAGGCTGGAGTGCGCCCGTGGCTAGGATGCTCTACGCGACACTGGTCGGTCTGGTCGGGGCAGCGCTGGTCCACCTGGCGATCGTGCTGATGCTGCCGCAGCTCTCGGCGAACGATGTGTGGCGGCAGATCGAAAGCGAGAGCGAACTCAACGTTCCGCTGAGGCTGGATCGCGCAGCAAACAGCACTCGTATCGCGGCCGCCCGCACACTCGACTCGACGTTTGCGGTCGTTGCCTGCCGCTACGACCTGGCCAACGGGGTATTCTCGATTACCGCGCCCGGCAATGGCGATTTCTGGTCGGTCGCCGTTTTCGACGACTATGGCCGCATCCTGTTCTCCGCCAATGACCGGATCGTGGCATCCGGGAAACTGGATCTCGCGGTGGCCCTGCCCTTGCAGATGCGCGCCTTGCAGCAGACGCCGCGCGCCGAATACGCGGAAGCGATCCTCACCGAAGCGGAGAGAAACGAGGGGTTCGTCGTGATACGGGTGTTTCGCCCCGACGACACCTGGGAGCCTCTCGTCGAGGAGCTGATCGACAACGTCGAGTGCATCACCAATCCGCTGTAGCGCGGATCACGCTTTCGGTTTCCTGGCTTTCTTCGTTTTCTTGCCGATCTCGCCCGCCTCCACGCGCTCGTGCCAGACGCCCGTGAACACGATGACCTTTCCGAAAACACTGTCTCCATCCGCCCGGCCAACCATCTTTTTGCGCCGGGAAGTACGCGGAGCGAATGCCGGGAACGCGACAACCTGTGCCATGTCCTTTTCCTCGCTCGCCAAATGCGACTGCCAAAGACCTGACACCTCATGGTTAACAACTTGTAAACGGTTGCCCGCTAGCCTCCACCCGGCAGCAACAGGCATCACACGAGGGTGGTTATGATGGAAGCGGTCGAGACGGCGCCTCACGCCAACAGCGACGACATCGCGGTCTCCGCGGTCAGGGAGTTCTGTTTACGGCCGCGGCCGCGGCGCGAAGACATGATCCGCCTGGTGGATCTGGTGCTCCCCCTGCTCAACCGGATCAGCGGTGAAAACCGCCGCCAGATCGCTGCCGCACTCGCCACGAGCAGCTACGCGCCGAAAACACTGTTGCTGGCGCTGTGCGATTTCCCGGCGGCCGTCTGTTCCCCGATCCTGACACGCAGTCCCCATCTTAACGATGCAGAACTGCTTGCCATCATGTCGCAACATGGCGAGGAACATGCCCGCGCCATCGCCCGGCGGGCAAAGCTCGCCATTCCGATCGTCAGCGCCTTGCGGTCGCTGGAAAACGAGGCGGTGAACCGGGCGCTGGATCTGCGCCGCCGGCTCGACGAGGCGATGCCGTCGGAACAACGGCAGTCCTTCGAGCAATACGAAGTACTCATGCATGGCAATCTCGCGGATCACGCCAAATCCATGATTCCGTTCGAAGTCGATGAATTTGTCTCTCTGTCGCGCGATCCCAACCCGGTCCTGTTTCGCACCGCGGTGGCGGATGCGCTCGGCATCACGCTGGTCAGCGCAACGGAGTTGTGCGGCAATCCGACCTCACGCAACCTGATCCACATGCTGCGCTTTCTCAAACTGCCGCCGGAGCGGGCCTTCGACGTCTTCACAGCGCTCGCACCGGATCTCGCGGAGGATCCGGCCGTGGTCGCGCGGTTCGAACAGGTGTTCCGTGAAACGACGGTCGAACAGGCAGTACGCAAGATCTGGGCCTGGCGCAGCGACGATCTGCTGGCGCTGGCCCGCGAGGCGCTGGCCGCCAACGATCAGGAAGCGCCCGAGGCGGAACGCACCGAGTTCGAACCGGACAGTTTCATGAAGGTCGCCTAACCGGCGCGGGCGAGATCGACGACATCGCCGATCTCCTGGCCGGACAGTTCCAGCTCGACGGCCCAGAAATCGGGATCGATGCGCGCTTCCCTCTCGAACCGCGCGTCGACATCCACCTGCGACAGGCCTTCGCCGAGACATTCGAAAAGGCGTCCGCCAGCGGATGGCGCGTCGTGCTCCGCGAACACGCTTTGCGGCGCCTGCCCGTACAAGGACACGCTGCCGTCACGCTCCGGCACGCAGATGAAAATCGCACCCGCCTCCTCGGAACCGCGCCGCAGCACCGCGGCGAAACCGCCAGCGCCATTGACGCGGCGGATGATCGCCGAAACGAAAATCGCGGATGTCAGTCGGCTTGCCACGTCGGTCCGGTTTCCGGGCTTGCGGGCTACTGGATAAGCCCGACGGCACGCATCTTGTCGAGCAGGACGCCGTCGATCTCACCGGTCACCGGCAAACGGAAAAGGCTCTGGAATTCCCGGATCGCTGCATAGGTCTGCTCGCCGGCAATCCCGTCGACCGCGACATCCGTATTGCCGAATGCGCGCAACGCCGCCTGTACCTTGACGACCTCGGCCGATGGGATCCTGTCCGCCAGCATCTGCATCTCGTCGGCTGTATCCGCAGCGGCGGCCGGCGTCGGAGACGGGTCCGGCTTCGCTGCCGGTTCCGGCGCGGGAATGCTGTCTGCGGCCTTGGCCGGCTGCGGACGCGGCTCGGGAATGGCCGCCGTCACGTCGAGATTGTTGCGGATCGATGTCACCAGTTCGGCGTCGGTCAGTTCGATGCCGCGCAGGCCGACATTGTTCTTGTAGGTTTCGATGGCCGCGTTTGTCATCGGACCGCGCAGACCGTCCACGGTACCGTCATAGTAGCCGAGTTTCGCCAGCAGTTCCTGGATGCCGGCGACATCCGTATCGCCGTTCGGCGCCAGTTCGACCGGTTCCGGCGCCTGTTCGACCGCGATTACCGCCGGGCGCTTCGCCGGCAGCGGCGCGGATAGCGGGATTTGCGGCCGTTCCGCAGTCTGTTTTTCGGTTTCCTGCAGCAGGAACCGCGTGACATTCGGCTTGTTCTGCGCCGAAGCCGGTGTCGCGGCAGCATCCTTTTCCGGCACGAAGCGCACGGCCTCGGGCCTCGTCGCGAACAGCGCGGACGGATGCTGGCCGTCCTGGAAATAGACCGCATTGGCAGTGAAAAAGGTCATAGCCACGCCAAAAGCAGTGATCGCCCCGGCGGAGCCGGGGTTTTCCGCGATCGTTTCGCCGATCCAGCCGATGGTGCCGCGCAGGGCGGAAAGGATCGTCATTTCATCATCCTGCGAGTCGTACCGCATTCGCATGTACCCTGGGTTTGTCTCCACCCTGCCCGTTCACGGGACGGATGGCGGAAATCTCCTCCGCATTGTCTTGTGAACTTCCGTCGCCGCTGCCACCGGCAGCGCTTTCGGGAATGAAGATTGTGATACGTGTCCCGGCTCCCGGCTCGCTTTCGACATCGAGCGTGCCGTCGTGCAGCTGTACCAGCCCCTTCACGACGGTAAGGCCAAGCCCCGTTCCCTCGCAATTGCGGGTATAGGAATTATCGGCCTGCATGAAGGGCGTGCCGATGCCGGAAAGCTCCTCGCCGGTCATGCCGATGCCGGTGTCCGAGACACGGATCGCAAAACCGCCCGCACGACGTTCCGTCGTCAGTCGGACCTCACCGCCCTGCTCAGTGAATTTCACGGCATTGGACAGGAGATTGATCACTATCTGCTTCAGGGCTCGGCGGTCGCCATCGACAGCAGCGAGTTCCGGCGCGGAGTCCACGATCAGCGACAAGCCTTTCGCATCCGCCTGCGGACGCAGCATCGCCACGCATTCTCCCGCCATGGCGTTCAGGTCGAAATGCTCGCGATGTATGCCGTACGTCCCCGCGTCGATCTTCGAAACGTCAAGGATCGTGTTGACGACCGACAGAAGATGCGTTCCGGAGCTGTGGATCAGATCGACATATTCGCGCTGGCGGTCATTGGCGAGTTCACCAAACAGATCGCGACGGAGGATGTCGGAGAAACCGATGATCGAGTTGAGCGGCGTGCGCAGTTCGTGGCTGACAGTCGCCAGGAACCGTTTCGGGACGGCCGATCCTGAGGTGGCAGCCAGCAGCGCTGTCGTTTCCACGGTCTCATGAAGCGTCAGCGCGATGCCGGACGACATGCGTGCCATGGAGATGCGCACTGCCACGAAAGCCTGGGCTTCGCCCCTGCTGGCGAAATTCAGCCTGACACTCACCTCGGCCGTTTCCTTGCGCTGCTTCGTAAGGTCGGAAAAAGCACCGAGGAACGAGATGCGATCGGCCAGATGCACTTGGTCTATGAACTTGCGGCGTACACGGAAGACCGTCTCGCGGTATCCGGCGGCATCCACGATGACCCCGTCCTGCGTCAGTTCCAGCCGCGTGGTTTCGTTGTGCGTTTCGCTGTCATCAGCGTCTGCCGCCACGTGCGGATCTGCGGATGCGAGCAAGGCGCGGATCCGTTCGCCAATGCGGCCATCGCCGGCCACCTTGAACAGAACCAGCCCGCTCGTCAAAGCCAGCAGTGGCGAAACGGAGACGAGGGCACCGGCGAGCGCGCTCCAGCAGGCAATCGCGAAAATGCCAGGCATCCAGGGCGCCGTCGAGATCGAAAGCCAACCGAGGGCGAGGAAAGGAATTGCGACATAGGTGAGCGCGATCGCGGCGGCTGCGCCGTAAGTGCCCGGAAGTCCGGAGCCGCTCAATGCGATGCAAACCGGAGCCACGATGAAGACCGCGCCTGCGGCCAACGCAACCAGACGCTCCGCGAAATACGAGAGCAGTGCGTCCGCTTCCGGCACGTCCTTCTGGCCATGGCCGATCGCGCGGCGGGCCATCTCGTGGAGCGCCTTATTATACTGGTCTGATATGGAACGCAGGAACGCCAAGAATCGCTACTCACAACACATGCATAACGGCTGTCATCGCCATGCCGCCAAAATCGCAGTTCACCTTTAAGGAATGGATAAGCGCGACCTGCCGAGAGGCCCGAAATTGCATTCCTGGCGGTTCGGGCGCATTCATTTATCGCTATGGTTAACGCGAGGTTCACAATGCAACGGTTTGAAATAGCGAGAATTTTTCAACGTCTATAAACTTTTAGGAAATTAGGCCTAAAAACGTGTCTTCGCGGCACGAGGCGTAGCCGGCAGGCGTGCGCGCCCGGCGCCGCCGATATTGATTTGACGGATTGGGAAACGGCGGAAAGCCATGCGTTTTCTCTTAAAACTGTTCGTTCTCGGTTTCATCGGGTTGGCCATTCTGCCGGCCTTCGCGCCCGAGAAATACCGCGAGACGACAACCGGTACCGGTGACGATCCGCAGGCGCCATCGCCGTTCCAGCTCGTTGCTGTTGTCAGCCAGGCGGCGGCGGATCTGCGCAATATCTGTACGCGTCAACCGGGCATGTGCGAAACGGGCTCCGAACTGGTTACCTATGCCGGCTCTAAGGCGCGCGAAGGGCTGGAGATCGCTTACGCGATATTCCGGCACGGCCACCCGGCGATGCAGGACGAGGCGGAAGAAGCCGCCACCGAGTGACGCCGGGCTTGCCGGTCCGGGTCCCGGTGTCTAAGTAGCCGTCAGGACAAGACGCCAGGCTACGGACATGACTGCGGCAATCGAAACCATCATCGACGACTTCGCCTTCCTTGACGATTGGGAGGACAAGTACCGCTATGTCATCGAGTTGGGCCGCGGCCTGCCGGATTTGCCCGATTCGGAGAAGACCGCCGCCAACAAGGTGCATGGCTGCGTCAGCCAGGTCTGGCTGGTGACCGGCGTCGGGGACGGTGCGAATCCGGTCGTCACTTTCCGCGGCGATTCCGACGCCCATATCGTGCGCGGCCTGGTGGCGATCATGATCGCAGCGATGTCGGGCAAGAAGGCGTCCGAAATCCAGGCCTTCGACGCCGAAGCGTTGCTAAGGTCGCTCGGGCTGGAAGACAATCTCACGCCGCAGCGTTCCAACGGCCTGCGCGCCATGGTCGCCCGCATGAAGGACGACGCCCGCACCGCCGCCGAAGCGGCCTAGCGGACACTTAGCCCGCAGACAGAGACGGTCGAAAGCCATCGGCTCCCCAGTGCAGGACATGGCGGGTCCGGCGTTCAGGCCTTGGTTCGGGATGATAGTGCCGGTCGAGCATCGCCAACGCCGTCTTGATCATCAGCTTCGCGGAACGGCGCGGCCAGCCACGTTCGCGTTCGACCTGCTCCAACCCTTTCAGAAAACAGCAGATATCGACAAGCGCGCCGCCAAGTTCCGGCCCGACCGCCTCGACAGCGGCATTTACGCGACCACGCGCCGCGATGGCGCCATCGGACAGTTCCGCCGCACCGTTGCGCGCAGTTTTCTGTCCCGAGGCGGTATGTGAGAAATCCCACGATGCCGTTATCCGCGGCTGCAGCATGGCTCGTTCGAAATCGGCGCGCAGCCTCTCGCCCGCCGCGGTCTCCTCCTTGCCGAGCCACGGCAAGCCGTCAGGCCGGCGCATGCGTGCCAACGCCGCGAGCGGGGATTCCGCATCGTTGACCGTGACATGCACCGCGCTCCCGTTCATCGATATGTCGGTGCGGCGCATCTGCCTGTGGTGCTGCGCGTGGCCGTCGATTGAGCCGCGACGCAGCGCCGCGAGGCCTGCCGACGAGAGAACGACCCTGCGCAATGCCCCATCTTGCTTGACTGCGACCAGATCTGCCCGTTGCATCGCATCCAGATCAACGCGCGCGCATCGCACGCTTCTATCCCCGGCAAATTCCAGCAGCACCGTCTCTGCGCTCGCCGTGTCGCGAAGCACGGCGTCACGCTTGGCTAGTAGCCGCATGTAACGGCTCAGTCGCTTCGCCCGCTTGTCGTCAGTCACCGCGCATCATCCCCCAGCTATCGATGGAAAACGCCACGGCAACCAGCCGTTCGACACGGGCGACGATCCGGTCGAAATCCTCGTCGTCACGCATATCCTCTATGGTGTGGCAAGCATGGACAACTGTACTCTTGTCGCGACTGAAACCCGCGCCGACAGCCGTCATTTTCATCCCTAGTGTTACATGCGCGATGTACATCCCTATCTGGCGAACCCGCGCGACCGGCAATGATGTCCGGCCAGCCTCGCGCAACTGGCGCCCGCTCACGTTGAAGAAGACTGCGAGCAAATCGATGATTCCGTCGCACGCCGCAGCCGCGGCCTCGCCTTCTATTCGCCCGCGCTGTGCGAATGGCCGGCTTTCTTCGGGATCCACCGAGGGCAGCAGTCCGTTTCCTGGGGCTCCGGGAACGAGGCCGAAAGGCTTTTCGACAGGTATGTTAGGCGGCATCGCTGACTTTCTCCCGTTGAGGAATTTATTCCTACATCAGAAGGCAGTCGCGTTGAATAAGTTTTCGTGTCGAGCACATGGAAAGCCGCGATAGCCCGCCACTTTCGAGGAATTATACCCGCAGCTTTATCCAACGCCGAAATACGACGCCTATCGTTTGATCTTCCGAAACGGAGAAGCAGGCCATGCACCGCTGCGAACCAGAAGCACAACGGATGAAACGCGTGTATTCGTTGGCCCGGTGGCCATTGTCGTTAGCTGCGTTCAGCCATTCGTCTCCCGAGCAATTCGCGGAGACGCCAATCCAGGAGCTGGAGCTATTGATCGAGGCGATCGATCAGGCATTGCGGCGCGAACGCGCCAAAAGCGCGATGCGTCACTGGACTTACGATGTGAACCGCCACATCGCGATCAAGGCCGCACGCGATCGTATCATCGCCGCAGTAGAGCGAAAAGCCGGATGTCGGCCGGGAACAAGAAAGAAGCCGCGGGGCAACCCGCGGCTTTCGGTCTGCAGATACGGATCGGATTAACGCTTGGAACCGCGCTTGCGGCCAAGGCCCATTTCGCGGGCGAGCTTGGAGCGCTGCGCCGCATAAGACGGGGCGACCATCGGATAGTCGGCCGGCAGGCTCCACTTCTCGCGATACTGTTCCGGCGTCATGTTGTAATGGCTCATCAGGTGACGCTTGAGCGACTTGAACTTCTGGCCGTCTTCCAGGCAGACGATATAGTCGTCGGTCACGGAGCGTTTCGGATTGACAGCCGGGCGCGGCTTTTCCTGAACCTCTTCAACAACGGCACCGAGCGTTTTGCCGAGCGCGTTATGAATTTCAGAAATCAGGCCCGGCAGATCTCCAGCCGGTACAGGATTGTTGCTGACATAGGCAGACACCACATCCGCGGTCAGCTCAGCTAGGAGATCATTGTGCCCCGTATTCTCTGTCATGTTCAATTATTCCTTGTCTCTTCTTGTGTATAGCGCTGCAGAAATCGCTTAAGCGTAGTCCGAATACGCAATCCAGATGGTTTGTGACACGTATCACAACAAATTGGAATACTACAGTAACAAATCTTGCTAAATCAGCAACCACTGGTTGTGCTGGCCGTCACTTGCTGAGTTAATAAACGTATATGGTGCAGTTTACTAAGCTCAACGGGATGTTTTTGATTCGCTCATTTCGTCGAGTACTGACGTTTTTACAAGCCCGTACCCTACAACATAAGCAGCCCTCGCAAGCAAATGTGCTGAAATCGGGGCCGTCAGAAGAAAAAACACTATTCCTGCAAGAGCTCGCGTGACGGTTGCCGTATCGCCGGCGTGCACGGCAAGCGCAAGCAAAACCAGTCCCGAGCCAAGTGTTCCCGCTTTCGAAGCGGCGTGCATTCGCGAATAAATGTCAGGAAAACGCCATAAACCGACAGCTGCTACAAATGCGAAAAAAGCTCCGGCAAGTATTAACAATCCGGCAAAGATACTGATTACGGCATCCATGTCATGATTCCTTGTTCGGCGTCTTCTTCTTCGCTGCCGGTTTGGCCTTGCGGGCACGGGGCGCCGGCACAGCCGGAGTGGCATCCGTGACGGGAGTTTCCTGGCGGCCGCGCGTGCGCGAAGCTTCCCCGGTGACGAGCCGCGGCTTGTCCTCCTCGGTTTCCTCGATACGGCCACGAGTCAGGATGAAGCGCGAGAAGGCGACCGTGGCGAGAAAGCCGACAAGGCCGAGCGCAATGGCTATGTCCAGATAAAGCGTGTAGCCGGTCTTGATTCCGATGACGGCGATAAAGCCGATGGCCACCGCGACCAGCATGTCGAGAGCCAGGATGCGGTCCGGCAAAGTCGGCCCGAGGATCACCTTGAACACGGTGAGAACGAAAGTCACCGACAGCACCGCCAGCGCGACCTGCACCGCGATCTGCAGAAACGCTTCCGACGCCATCATCGAAATGCCTCCAGGATCTTGCGCTCGAAACCGTCGGCGATATCCTGGCGCAGTTCGTCCGGATCGGAACAGTCGACCGTGTGAATGTAGAGTGTTTGCCGGTCATCGGAAACATCGACCGACAGCGTTCCCGGCGTTAGCGTGATCAGGTTGGCGAGCAAGGTGATCTCGAAATCGCGGTCGACCTTCAGTGGATAGGCGAAGATGCCCGGCTTCAGGTTCATGTTCGGCTTGAGGACGAGTATCGCAATACGGACCGAGGAAAGTACCAGCTCATAGATGAACAACACCATCAGCGATATAACCCGGCGGGCCCGTGAGAAGTAGCCCATGGAACCCACCTGCTCGCGGATCAGCGACAGCGCCACGGCGCCGAGCGCGAAGCCGAAGATCAGGTTGACCGGGCTGAACGAGCCGGTCACCGCGCCCCATGCGAGAGCCATGAGGATATTGGCCAGATAAAGGTTCATTGCGCCACCTCCCTGACAGGTTGTCCGGAGGGAAAGACCGCATCGACGTAGCTTGTCGGCGTCAGCAACTCGCCGGCGATGCGGTCGCTCACCCGGATTACCGGTTCGGGATAAAGACCCGCAGCGATAGTCAGCACCGTCAGCGCGATGAGCGAGCCAGCGACGACGCTGCGCGCGCCCGCCGGGGTTTCCGCCACTTCATCTTCCCTCGGCGCGGCTTCGCGCCAGAAGGAAAACGCGAAGGTCCGTCCCACCGCGATCGTCGTCAGCAGGCCGGTGAAGAGAATGGCGAATGCCAGCCACCAGGCGCCGACATCCAGCGAGGCCTTGACGAGATAGACCTTCGCCCAAAGGCCGGAAAAGGGCGGAAGGCCCGAAACCGAAAGAAACAGCACAAGCGCGATCCCGGCAAGCCACGGCGCCTGGGTGTAGAGCCCCCCTGCTCCGCGCAGCGTGAATCCGTTCATCCGCGCGCCCATCATGCCGGCGAGGAAATAGAGCGCCGTCATCACGACCATCGAGTGGATGGCGTAGAAAACCGCGCCCGACAGGCCGGTCACGCTGCCGAGCGCCAGACCGGCCAGCATCATGCCGATGCCGGAGATCACCAGATAGCCGAGCATGCGGCGAATGTCGTTCTGGGCCAGCGCACCCATCGCGCCCAGCACCATGGTCAGCGCCGCGACGATGGCGATGGTGCCGCCGAGCGCGTCGCGCTCGACATCGAACAGGGTGAGGAAAATGCGCAACAGCGCGTATATGCCGACCTTGGTCAAAAGGCCGGCGAACAGGCCGGACACGACGATGCGTGGCGTGTGATAGGAAGCCGGCAACCAGAAATTGACCGGAAAGGCGGCGGCCTTCATCGCGAAGGCGAACAGGAACATCGCCGCAATGGTGAAAAGCGGCCCGGTCTCGCGCAGGCCGGCCGCCTTGCGCGAGATGTCGGCCATGTTGAGCGTGCCGAACGTCCCGTAGAGATAGGCGACGGCAAGCAGGAACAGTGTCGTCGCGATCAGGTTGAGGAAGGCGTATTTGGTCGCGCCGTCGAGCTGCTCGCGCTCCGAGCCCAGGATGAGCAGGCCGAAGGAGCCGATCAGCAGCACCTCGAACCAGACATAGAGGTTGAAGATGTCGCCGGTCAGGAAGGCGGCGGTCACACCCGCCATCATCAGCAACAGGAACGGATAGAAACCGTAGCGCCGGCCGGTGCGGCCAACGTCCCGCAAGGCATAAACCCCGCCGGCGAGCCCGACGATGCCTGCGGTCAGCGCGAAGGTCGCGCCCAGCATGTCGGCGGCGAAGGTGATACCGAAAGGAGGCAGCCAGCGGCCCATCGTCATGACCACGGTGCCATTGTCCCAGACATGCCAGAACAGACCGATATCCGCGGCGAGCATCAGCACCAGGCCGGACAGCGCCATCCAGGGCTGGCGGTCGGTATTCTTGCGTGTCATCAGGCAGAGCGCGCCGAAGACGATGCCGATCACCAGCGGCGCGACGACCAGATAGTCGGCCGGCGCCGGCGGCGTCAGCACCATCGCCTGGGCAAGATCAACGTGAATGTCGGTTTTTCCGGCCATCGGGTTCCAGTCGTCCAGTCAGTAGCCGAGCGGCGGCGCGGCTTCGTCGCGCGGCTCGGCCTCGCGCATCTCGTCGGTATCGTCGGTGCCGATCTCCTGGTAGCTGCGGAAAACGAGCACGAGCAGGAAGGCGAAGAAGGAAAACGAGATCACGATCGCCGTCAGGACGAGCGCCTGCGGTAGAGGGTTGGCAATCGCCTCCACGGGGACCAGCGCATCGTCCGGAATGATCGGCGGCACCTCGCGCGTGATGCGGCCATTGGCGAAGATCGTCAGATTGACCGCGTTGCCGAGGATCGCGACGCCGAGCAGGATGCGGATGATGTGGCGCGACAGCATCAGGTAGATCGCCGTCATGAAGAACAGGCCGGTGAGGATGGTGATCGCGGTTTCCATCAGTCGCGCTCCCTTTCCTCGAGCGCCAGTGCGGTCGAGGTGATCGCGCCGAAGACGACGAAATAGACGCCGATGTCGAAGATCAGCGGCGTCGACAGCGCCAGCTCGACGCCGAAGATCTCCGGATAGACCCACAGGCCGGTCAGGAACGGCACGCCCGGGAAGATCGACAGGATGCCGGCGATGGCGGCGAGGAACAGGCCGAAGCCGGACAGCGCCATCGGATGGAACCGGATCGCGCGGCGCACCGGCGAAACGCCGAAAGCGATGCCGTAGATGGCCAGCGCCGACGCGGCGATCAGCCCGCCGATGAAACCGCCGCCCGGCTCGTTGTGGCCGCGCAGCAGGACGAAGATCGAGAACAGGATCATCAGGCTGGTCAGATAGGGCGCGAAAGTACGGAAGATGAGCGTGCGCATTGTCTAGTTCGCCTCCCTGACGTCGGCATGGATCGCCTCGGCCGTCTTGGCCGCTGCCGGAGGCGGCGCCGGCGGTTCGGTCAAGGCCGAGCGCGCGCGTTTCGGCAGAACGCGGATCAGCGCCAGGATGGCGAGACCCGAGGTCATGACCACGGCGATCTCGCCGAATGTGTCGATGCCGCGGAAGTCGACCAGGATCACGTTGACGATGTTGCGCCCGTGCGCGATCTGCAGTGAATACTCATTGAAGAAATCGGTCAGCGCCATGTCGAGATCGACCTCGAGGACGCGCAGCATGACGAGCGTGAAAGCGCCGCCGGTGGCCACCGCAATCGTGCCGTCGAGGACGACCTGCGGGGCCGAGCGATGGTCTTGCGGCGACAGCCGTAGCCGGGTCATGGCCAGTGCGAGGATGACGACCGACAGGGTCTCGACCATGAACTGGGTAAAGGAGAGGTCCGGCGCGCCCATCAGCATGAACAGCACGGCGACCGCGAAGCCCTGGATGCCGAGCGAGACAATGGCGGTCAGCCGGTTGTCGGCCAGCACCACCGCGATCAGGCCGATCGCCGCGATGGTGATCACAGCCCATTCATAGAAGAACAGCCGCGGAAATTCCGGCATGGCCGGCCACTCATCGGCAACCCCCATCGGTACCAGCATCGCCAGCGCCAGGAAGATGAACGTCGCGGTTATGTAGGTCTCCATTCGGCCGTTCTGGATCAGCCGGGTCACGGCGCCCGACAGGCGGACGATGCCTGTAATGACCTGGTCGAAACCACGATCCGGCCCCCAGCCGATTGCGGCAAGAATGCCGACCATCGCCGCGCGCAACGGCGTCATCGCCAAATATGCGACGACGCCAAAGGCGATGGTGCCAAGCGACAGATAGAGCGGCAGTCCGAGGTGGGGAACGACGGAGATCGTCACTTCCTCGGGACGGCCGATGACGGCGCCGGCCATCGGCGTCGAAAACCAGCCGTGGAAATAGGGCGAGAACAACGCCGATGCGAGACCGCAGACCGCCAGAACGGCCGGGCCGATCCAGAGCAGCACCGGACCTTCATGGGCATGTTTCGGCGTCTCGACCTTGGGACCAAGGAACGGCTTCAGGGCAACGGCAAAGCCGATGGCGAACATCAGCCCGTTGCCGACGATGGCGACCAGCGTGAAGACGATCGACCAGGCATCGCCATGGGCGAGGCCGTAGTAGATCTCCTCCTTGGCGAGGAAACCGAAGAATGGCGGCAGGCCGCCCATGGAGAGAGCTGCCAGAAGCGCGGCGAAGAAGGTGACGGGCATAGCTTTCGCCAGCCCGCCGAGTCTGGTGATGTCGCGCGTGCCCGCCTCGTGGTCGACATTGCCGGCGACCATGAACAGGCCGCCCTTGAACATCGAATGGGCGATCAGGTAGAGCACCGCGCCGGCGGCGGCCTTTTCGGTGCCGAAGCCCGTCAGCATCACCAGCAAGCCGAGCGAGGCCATCGTCGTGTAGGCGAGGAGCAGCTTCAGGTCGGTCTGGCGCAGGGCCAGCAGCGTACCGAAGATCAGCGTCGCGCCGCCGAAGACAGGCAGGACTGTTTCCCAGGCGACCGTGTCGCCCATCACCGGATTGAGACGCATCAGAAGGTAGACGCCCGCCTTAACCATCGTCGCCGAGTGCAGGTAGGCGGATACAGGCGTCGGCGCCTCCATCGCGTTGGGCAGCCAGAAATGGAACGGAAACTGCGCCGACTTCGTGAAAGCCCCGCCGAGGATCAGCACGAAGGCGGCAATGAAGAACGGGCTTTCGCGCAAGAGGTCGCCGGACGACAGCAGCAGCGACAATTCGCTCAGGCCGGTGATGTTCCAGATCAACAGCATGCCGGCGAGCAGAGAAAGGCCGCCGAGCCCCGTCACCACCAGCGCCTGGATCGCCGAGCGCCGCGAGCGCTCCTCGGCGTGGTTGAAACCGATCAGCAGGAAGGAGGTGATCGAGGTCAGCTCCCAGAAGACGAACAGCATCAGGAAGGAGTCCGACAGGACCAGCCCCTGCATCGCGCCCATGAACATGAGGATGAAGGAGAAGAAACGGCCCTGATGCCGGTGGCCTTTCAGATAGCCGCCGGAATAGAGCACGATCAGCGTGCCGATGCCGGTGATCAGCAGCACGAAGGTCAGCGACAGCCCGTCGATCAGCCACGAAAAATTGACATTGAAGGACGGCACCCACTGGTGGCCGCCGGTAAACCGTCCGCCCTGCGAAACGCCGCTCACGAAGGTCAGGAAATGGGCAAAAAGTCCGGCCGGCACGAGCGCCAGAACCCAGGCCGCGTTATGTTTCAACAGACGTGTCAGCGCCGGCGCAAAAAGCGCGGCGACGAACGGCAAGAAAAGTGCGTAGAACGTCATGTCCGGTCATGCACCCAGGGGAGCGCCGCGGAAAGCGGCTGCGGCTGAAAACTCGCGGAATTCATGGGGACCCGAACTAGGTCGGTTGTCCACAAAGCACAAGAGGGCGCTGTTAAATCCCGCTGTTTTCAAGGCATATTTCGCCTCTCCGCGCATTTCCGCGGAAGCAAGTGGCCTCCGCGCGACCGCTTGCCGCTCACGAAGCAACGGCCTATTTGTGCCGAAACGAGGTGACCGATGACGGAATTGCACAAGTTGAAGATCGAAAAGACAGAGGCGGAATGGCGCGAGCAACTGACGCCGGAGCAATTTCGCGTGACGCGCAAGCACGGTACGGAGCGGGCCTTTACCGGACCCAACTGGGACAACAAGGCGCCCGGCCTTTACAGCTGCGTATGTTGCGGACGCCCCCTCTTTCGTTCCGACACCAAGTTCGATTCCGGCACCGGCTGGCCGAGCTTCTACGAGCCGGTCGAGCAGAACGCCGTCAGCGAGCACCGCGACCGGTCCTTCTTCATGGTGCGGACGGAGATCCGCTGCGCCGACTGCGATGCGCATCTCGGCCATGTCTTTCCCGACGGACCGCAACCGACCGGCCTTCGCTACTGCATGAATGGCGTCGCGATGGACTTCACGCCGGACGAAGCCTGAGCGCTGGTCAGTCCGCCTTCTGCATCGCCTCGATGTGGGCGCCGTCAATCGCCTTTGCGGCCTTGTAGGCCTCGCGACCGCGCAGCCTTTCGGCATAGGCGACGAATTCCTCGCGCTCGGGCAGCGTCTTGAACACCAGCCCCCAGTCGACCTGCGCGCCAACGTAGATGTCTGCCGCCGTGAAACGATCGCCGCAGACATAATCACGGTCCTTCAGCATCGCGGCAAGCACGTCGACGACAAGATCGTAGTTGCCGAAGCCGACCCTGCCCTGCTCCTGCGGGCCGAGACCCTCGTCCCATTTGAAGGAGTGGGCGATGATCGCCTGCTCCACAGGCCCGGCACCGAAAAAGCTCCAGCGCAGATAGGCCGCCTTTTCGGCAAGCCCTTGCGGCTGCAGCCCGGCTTCCGGAAAAGCCTCGGCAAGATAGAGGCAGATTGCCGCCGCTTCGGTAACGATGTTGCCGTCATGGACGATGGCCGGAACCTTTCCCATCGGATTGATGCGCCGGTATTCACCCTTCATCTCCCTGCCATAGCCGAGGATATGCTCGTCATACTCCGCGCCCGCCTCGTGCAACGCCCAGCGGGCGATCTGACCGCGGCTCATAGGATTGGTGTAGAATTGAATCTTGTCGGCCATGCTGCGCCCCCGGGTAACGTGATGCCGGCATATGAGCGGAGCCGGGGATCGCGCGCAACGCCGAATTCGCGGCCGCGCGCATCGCTCCTGACAGTCCTGTCAGCTCGGTTTTGACATTCTTGCAATCCTGCGGGCTTGAACAAGTACGGGCGATCGATACATCTGCATTACATTTCTTTTGCCGAACCGGCTCCGGCTTGCAGGTTCGACTCCCGTTCATTCGTGCAAACGCACACATCTGGAGGCCCGATGTCCCGTCCCTTTGGAACACTTCCCGCCGCACCCGCCGCCGAAAAGCGCCCCGTCACGGACACGCGCCACGGCATCACGCGCACCGACGAGTATGCCTGGCTGCGCGCCGACAACTGGCAGGAGGTGTTCAAGGATACGGCCGTTCTCGATCCGGCCATTCGCTCTCATCTGGAGGCGGAAAACGCCTACCAGGAAGCGGCGATGGCCGACACGAAGGATCTGCAGAAGACCCTCTTCGAGGAGATGAAGGGCCGCATCAAGGAAGATGATTCCTCCGTCCCGGCCCCCGACGGTCCGTGGGCATACGGCTCTTCGTTCAGGAAAGGCGGCCAGCAGCCGCGTTTCGAGCGAATGCCGCGCGGCGAAACCGAGGCGAAGGATCGCACAATTATCCTCGACGGCGACAAGGAAGCGGACGGCAAGGCCTACTTTCGCATCTCGGCAGCGGATCATTCGCCCGACCATTCGAAACTTCTGTGGGGTTATGACGACAAGGGTTCGGAATTCTTCCGCCTGCGCGTGCGCGACCTCGGCACGCTGGCGGACATCGAGGACGACATCACCGACTCCAACGGCGGTGGCGTGTGGGACGCTGCCTGCGAAGGGTTCTTCTACGCCAGGCTGGACTCCAACCACCGCCCGTCGAAAATCTTCTACCACAAGCTCGGCACCGCCCAGGCCGACGACCGCCTGATCTACGAGGAAACGGATGCCGGGTTTTTCATGGGCGTCGGCCAGAGCCGGCTGAACGATTTCGTCTTCATCAATATCCACGACCACGAAACCAGCGAATTCCATCTGATCCCGGCCGGCGATCCGCTTGGCAAACCTCTCATGGTCGAGCCGCGGCAGAAAGGCGTGGAATACGAACTCCAGGAAGGCGGCGACGTATTCTTCGTCCTGACAAACGCCGACAATGCCAAGGATTTCAAGATTATGACGGCGCCTGTTGATGCGCCGCAGAAGAAGAACTGGAGCGAGTTCGTCGCCCACAAGCCGGGCCGGCTGATCCTGTCCCTGCAGGCCTACAAGGACTTCGTCGCCTGGATCGAGCGGGAAAACAGCCTGCCGCGCATCGTCATCAAGGACCGAGCAAGCGGCGAGGAACACGCCATCGCATTTGAGGAAGAAGCCTACTCGCTCGGCCTGACGGGCTCCTATGAATACGACACCGACGTCATCCGCTTTTCCTATTCCTCGATGACGACGCCGGGCCAGGTCTTCGACTACAACATGCGCACGCGCGAGCGCACGCTTTTGAAGACGCAGGAAGTGCCCTCCGGCCACAATCCGGACGACTACGTCACGCGGCGCATCTACGTGCCGTCGCATGACGGCGCCGAAGTGCCGGTCACCCTGCTTCACCGCAAGGACACGAAGCTCGACGGATCCGCGCCCTGCCTGCTCTACGGCTATGGCTCCTACGGCATCTCCATCCCGGCGTCCTTCAACACGAACTGCCTGTCTCTTGCCGACCGCGGCTTCGTCTACGCCATCGCGCACATCCGCGGCGGCAAGGACAAGGGCTTTGCCTGGTACGAGGACGGCAAGCGCGCGTCGAAACAAAACACCTTCAGCGATTTCGTCGCCGTGGCCCGTTACCTCGCGACGGAGAAATATACCTCGGCCGACCGCATTGTCGCGCAGGGCGGATCGGCCGGGGGCATGCTGATGGGCGCGGTCGCCAACATGGCGCCGGACGCCTTCGGCGGCATCATCGCCGAGGTCGCATTCGTCGATGTCCTGAACACCATGCTCGACGACACCCTGCCGCTGACCCCGCCGGAATGGCCGGAATGGGGCAATCCGATCGCCTCGAAGGACGATTACTTAACGATCGCCGCCTACTCGCCCTACGACAATGTCGGCAACAAGCCCTACCCGCCGGTGCTTGCGGTCGCCGGGCTGACCGACCCGCGCGTCACTTACTGGGAACCGGCGAAATGGGTCGCCAGGATGCGTGCGGAAAGCCCGGATGGCGGACCCTACCTGATGCAGACGCACATGGATTCCGGCCATGGCGGCGCGTCGGGCCGTTTCTCGCGACTGAAGGAGATCGCCTTCTCCTATGCTTTCGCGCTGAAGGTGACCGGCAAGGCCTGAAACTAGGATTCCCGAGGGAGCGCGCAGCGCTCCTTCGCAAGATCCAGCCAGAGCACGGTCGCGGCGGCACACGGAACCAGTGCCAGGCCAACAAGCACCATCAGCGTTGCGTGCGGACCGTAATGCTCGATCAGGAGCGCGCCGGGGATCGGCGCGAGCGCACCCGATATCAGCATCGGCGTGGCAAGCCGGCCCATGATGCGGGCATAGTCGTGCGGTCCGAAAATCGCCAGCGGCAGCGCGCCGCGCGCGATCGACCACAAGCCATTGCCCGCCCCGAACGCGACCAGGGCGGCGGACGCCGGCACATCGAGAAAGAGGCCGAGAAAGCCGCCGAGGACTAGCGTTGTCGCCACGAGCATTGTCCATATCGGGTGATGCCGTTCGCGGCCGAGCATTTCCATGACGCGCGCGCCGACCTGGGCAGGCCCGATCAGCGTGCCGAGGCCCACGGCGGCGGCAAATGCGTAGCCTTGCGCGGTCAGAATGGTGATCAGGTGGATCGACCAGACCGACGCCAGGACAGCGAGCGCCATACCAGCCGAGGCGATGCACCGGAAGCGCAGCGCACTGGCGTCCTGCCCCGCCTGATCTGCGGTGGCCTGCGCTCCGTCGGGTGTGCGCGCGGTCCGGACAGCGCGCGGCAATGCGAACCGGCAAAGCGGCAGCGTGACGATCAGATGCAAGGCGGCGTATGAAAAGCACGTGTAGCGCCACCCGGCATTCTCCACCAGGTACGCGGAAATCGGCCAGCAGACGGTGCTGGCGAACCCGCCCCACAGCGTCAGGGCAGTGATCGCGCCACGGGCCTCACGTCCGTAGATCCGGCCCAGCGTCGAGAAGGCCGCGTCATAGAGGCTGGCCGCCATGCCGAAGCCCAGGATTACCCAGGCGGCGAAATAGACTGGCAGGGAACGGGCAAGCCCGAGGACGACCAGTCCGGCGGCGATCAGCGTTACACCGGCGGCCAGCACACGCCGCCCGCCTTCCGCATGGATCAGCGCGCCCACCCTGCGCGCGGAGAGGCCCGAGGCGAGCAGCCCGATGGAAACGCCAGCCGTGACCGTCCCCGCGCTCCAGCCCATTTCCTGGCGGATCGGCACTGACAGGACGGCCAGCAGGTAGAACGTGCTGCCCCATGTGAATATCTGGACGATGCCGAGCGCCGAGATCACCCGCCACTTTTCGGCCGGCGGTGCGGCGCTCATCGCCCGTTCCCCGCGTTGTCGGAAACCGCATCTTCCGCCTCGTCGGCGCAGCACTCATCGGCGAGGAAACCGAGCAACGCGGTCATCGTCGCGTATTCCGCGTGGCAGATCAGGCTGGTGCCGGACCGCTCCTGGCGCAGCAGGCCGGTCTCGATCAGGCGCTTGAGATGATGCGACAGCGTCGAGCCGGGCATGCCGATGCGTTCCTGCAGCTGCCCCACCGCCATGCCGCGGCGACCGGCGCGGACGAGCATGCGGTAGATGCGCAGGCGTGCCGGGTTGCCGAGCGCCTCGAGCTGACGGGATGCTGTTTCGAGATTCATGGAAATAGCCATGTGCGCGAGATCGCGCCAAGTCAATCGCTATTTCGAGGATTCTCGAAACAAGCCGGCGCGGCACTCACCGCGAAGCGAGCGCGGCGCTCTTGATCTGGGCAAAGACCTCCAGGCCGTCGGCAAGCTTCAGATGATCCCACGAGCGTTTCGTCACCCGGGCCAGGAGATGCGCGCCCCGGCCATCGGCTCCCAGTCCCAGCAGAAGGACCATCTCCCGCTCGCCGACCGGGCGCGACGAGACGATGCGGGCGGGCAGCACGTTGAGGATCGAGGTGGAGCGCGGTTCCTCAAGCGTAACCGAGACGTCGCCGGCGCCGATACGCAACCGCAGATGCGTTCCCGGTCCAAGCTCCGGAGGCCCGGGGACGAGAAACCGTCCGCCTTCGACATCGAGATTCAGCAGGCCATAGGCGGCGTCGTGCCCCACCACGACGGCGTCGAGGCTGACGGCGGCATCGCGCTGGCGCGCCAGCGGCAGGTCGATATCGCTCTGGACATCGCCGAGCGGACCCGCGGCCGTGACCTCGCCGTCGCGCAGCAGCACCAGGTGGTCGGCCAGCCGCTCGACCTCCGAAATGTCGTGCGTCACGTAGAGCACGGGGATCGCCAGCGTCTCGTGCAGTCTTTCGAGGAACGGCAGGATCTCGTCGCGCGTCTCCCGGTCGAGCGCCGAGAGTGGCTCGTCCATCAGGAGCAATCGCGGCTGCGACAGCAGCGCCCGGCCCATCGCCACGCGCTGGCGCTCGCCGCCGGACAGGTTGTGCGGCGCGCGGTCGAGCAGGCGCGCAAGCCCGAGAAGCTCGACGGTCTCGTCGAACCCGATGGTTCCCGAGCCGTTGGCGGGTGGCCTGCCGCGCGAAGCGTAAAGCAGGTTGCCGCGCACGGGGAGATGCGCAAACAGGCTTGCCTCCTGGAAGACATAGCCGACCGGGCGCTTGTGCGGCGGCAGGAACATCGTCTTGTCCTGCCAGACATCGCCGCCGACGCGGCAAGTGCCATCGAGCTGCTGCAGTCCCGCGATGCAGCGCAACACGCTGGTCTTGCCGCAGCCGGACGGGCCGAACAGCGCGGTGATCCCCTGCCCCGGCGCGGTGATCTTCACGTCCAGCGAAAAGCCGCCGATCCGGCCGGCGAACGCGACCTCGATGTCGTTTCCCGCCCTCACTGGCCGGCCCGCCGCATGCGTTTTTCGACCAGCATCATGGCGAGGATGACGACGAAGGCGAAGACCACCATGCCGGCGGCGAGCATGTTCGCCTCGCGCCAGCGCAGCGTCTCGACGAAATCGTAGATCGCGACGGAGAGCACTCGCGTCTCGCCGGGAATGTTGCCGCCGATCATCAGGACGACGCCGAACTCGCCGACCGTGTGGGCGAAGCCGAGCACCGCGCCCGTCAGGAAGCCCGGCCTCGCGAGCGGCAGCGCGACGGTGAAGAAGGCGCGCAGGGGCGACGCGCGCAGCGTCGCGGCTACTTCCATCGGCCGGTTGCCCATCGCCTCGAAGGCGTTGCGGATCGGCTGCACGACGAAGGGCAGCGAATAGAAGACCGAGCCGATGACCAGCCCCTCGAAGGTGAAGGCGAGCGTGCGCGCGCCCCACAGCGAGGCAAGCGCGCCGCCCGGCCCGTCCGGACCGAGCGCGACCAGCAGGTAGAAGCCGAGCACCGTCGGCGGCAGCACCAGCGGCAGCGCGACGACGGCCGCGACGCCCTCCTTCCACCAGGCCTGCGAGCGCGCCAGCCACCAGGCGACCGGCGTGCCGATGACGATGAGGATCATCGTCGTCAGCGCCGCCAGTTCGATCGTCAGCCGGACCGCGGTCCAGATTTCCGGTGAGAGACCCTGCACGCCGTCAGCTACCCGATTGCGTGCCGTAACCGTACTTGCCGATCACGGCGGCCGCCACCGGGCCCCTCAGGAAGTCGAGAAAGTCCTTCGCTGCCGCATTGCCTTCGCCCTTCTTCAGCAGGACGGCGTCCTGCCGGATCGGCGTGTAGAGGTCCGCCGGCACCTCCCAGCGCGAGCCGGCATCGTTGCCCGCGACCTGCGAGGCGGCGACGAAGCCCAGTTCCGCGTTGCCGGTCTGTACGAACTGGAAGGTCTGGGCGATATTGTTGCCCTGCACGAACCTGCCCGCCAGCGCGTCGTGGACGCCAAGCGCCCTCATCGCCTCGACAGCGGCTGCGCCGTAGGGCGCGGTCTCGGGATTGGCGACGGCGATGCGGTCGAAACCGCCGGAGCGCAGCGTCTCTTCGCCCTTCACCAGCCCGGCGTCGGCGCTCCACAGCACGATCCGGCCGACCGCGTAGGTGAAGTCCGTCCCCTCGATGGCGAAGCCCTCCTCCAGCGCCTTCTGCGGCCGGGCCGTGTCGGCGGCGAGGAACACCTCGAACGGCGCCTCCTGGCTGATCTGGGCGTAAAGCTGGCCGGTCGAACCGAAGCTCATCACCGCGCCATGGCCGGTTTCCGCCGCGAAGGCGGCGGCGATCTCCCGCGCCGCATCGGTGAAGTTCGCCGCCACGGCGACCTTCACCTCTCCCGCCCCGGCAAGCCCCGGCGCGAACCCGGCCATGGCGGCGGCAAGGGCTGCGATGCATCTGGCTAAAACGTGCAAGGCCGTTCTCCGGTATTCCGACACTGTCACAGCGGTATAGCCGTTTCGCCATGCCGAGGGAATGTCGGGCGCCGGCTACAAGCCGCTGACGAAAAGCGGCCGGTCAGCCGCCCTCCTCCCGGCCTTCGGCGGCGTCCCGCGCGGCCATATGCCGGTCGATGATCTCGTCGAGTTGCCTTTGCGCTTCGGCGATCTGCGACGGCGTCAGCATGATCGCCTGCTCGCCCCTGTGGACGGTCTGGCGGCAGGTCGGGCACATTTCATCGGGCTTCGGTTCGGCGGGCTTGCGCGCCGCGCGCCAAGCGCGTTGCGCCTGCCATCCGCTGCCCCGCGCCATGCGCCCCTGCGCCGCCGCCTCCTCCAGCCCGCGCTTGTGGGTCGCGTTCGATTTCGGCGCGTGGCGCAAGAATGTGCCGACGGTGTTGGCGTGACATCCGAGCTTCTGGCCGATCAGCCAGTAAGGCAGCCCCTCCAGCCCGAAGGCGTAGAACTTCTGCGCCGTCTCGTCGGTGTCCTGCAGTTTTGAACGCGAGAAAGGCTCGCGCGGCGTTTCCTTCGTCATCGTCTTCGGCCTCCTTCGATCGGGAAAATCGCGCATGAAAAAAGGCCGCGATGCGATGCATCCGGCCTGTCGGAATTTCTGGCGATTGTGGGGGAAGGATGCCATAGAGGCGTCACACCGTCAAGGAATTAATTCTTAGTTCGAATTATTATGTGGCATTTTCAGGTCGCTGACGCGTCTGGATCTCTGAAATTCAAAGGGAGCAACCGCTTTTGACCTGAAATTATACAGCTTAATATCGATACAAGATTCTTCGCCAATTCCGCGAAGTAGCGGCACGATGATCTCCATCGTTAAAGATGGTATTCCGTCAACACTGAATCACAAATAAGCTATTCGCGGCCTGAAATAAATATTCTATAGTGCTTCAGACAACTATTTTTGGAGGAGTGTATAATGTCGCTTAGTCCAGAGATAATAGAGTCGCTTACGCCCAATATTCTGCCACCGTCCACTTACTCCGAAGCGCCAAAGGAGAGAGATAGGCCAAGTCTGATACGTTGGATGTGGTCACAGTTCATGCTCGCTGGTGAGTTTTCAAATCGGGTATTAGAAGCAACCTCTTCTCTTGAAGAAGTCTGGCAGGCCGGTATCGGTTTAGTACCTTGGCGCGGCATCGAATTGGATTTCCAACACCATCCCAATATGCAGGCCGCCGCTCATGAAAGCGGTTACGTTTGGGGTGGAATCATACTTACCACTAAGCCTTCTAGGCCCCAACTCTATGAACCGGAGATAAACTATCTATCATTTGAACAAGGGAGTTTTCCTATCGTCGTTCGATACGCTCAGCATGAGCCGCAATCATTGGAGATTCATGACCAATACGGTTTACTTGGAAGCGCGGCGTCTTGGGCAAGAACAACAAAGCAGAATCCGGTGGTTCAGAACTGTGAAGGGTGCATCACAGCTGAACACATTCTTGGGTCGGTTATCCGCAATCTTGATATATTATTCAGCGGTCACAAGCGATCAGCGAATGCACTTTTGTTTTCCCCACCATGTATGGATACGGCATTCCTAGAGGCAAATTGGCCGCCACAAAGCCTCAACGCGTACGCGCCTCAATTGCCCTCCAGTATTGCATCTGGTGATCCTGTAAAATTTGATGGCGCTGTGACGAGCCCCGTCTCAGGATTTGTTACCCACGTCTCCGCTCACGCCAAATATTCCGGTTCTGGATTTCCTATGTTGGTCTGCCACGATGGTTTGGGTGCTCGTGGCGATAGCGGCGCTCTTGTCGACGTCAACGGCCTTCCCACTGCCATGCATCTTGGAAAAATCAACCTAGACCTCGGAGGTCAGGAGTCTCGTGGAATATTCCTGCACCAAATTTGTCACGTAATGGACCTAGAGCTATTCGGATAGGAGTTAGAAAATGGCCACAAAAAAAACGAACGGCAAGAACAATAATACAAACCTCTATCTTGTCGCTCCGTCGAGTGAACCAGTCGGACTTAAGCGTGTCACCGATGCCAGCGTTCAACCGGAGGGTATTAGAGAGGCTTGGCGCGCGATAACTGGCGGCAGGCAGGAAATTAAGGTCACTTCGGCCACGGTTCGGAACCAAATAAACAACTACATTACTGTACTAAGAGAAGTCGCCGAAAAGGACGCGGCTGCCTCCAGCGGAGGCATAAAGCTCTCGGAAATCACTCTTAGTCTTACGATATCGGCAGAGGGAAATATCGGAATTGCCTCTACTTCCGCAGAAGCCGGATTGACACTCGTTTTTAAGAGAGATTGAGGTAAGTTAATACCGCTTTCGGCAATATTGCGTTGGCACCGGTAAAGTTCGATACGGCACTACGTCAGCTCCGTCTACCAGCTTGTCATTGTGGTGGCGTTCCGGATACCCCCTACCCCAGATGCTGCCGGATCCATCCGGTGATCTGGCCCGCCGATATCGCGCCGGACCGGCGGGCCACTTCTCGCCCTCCGGCATAGAGGATCATCGTCGGGATGCCGCGGATGCCGAGTTGGCCGGCGGCCTGCTGTTCATCGTCGGAATTGAGCTTCAGGAAGCGCACGCTCGGCTCCATTTCCTTTGCCGCCTGCTCGAAGGCCGGCGCCATCATCCGGCACGGGCCGCACCACGGCGCCCAGACGTCGACGACCACCGGCACGGCGGAGCGCGCCACCTGCTTCTGCAACATCGCGCCGCTGGCCTCGGCCGGATGGCCGGAGAACAGCGGCTGCTTGCACGAGCCGCAACGCGCCTTTTCCGCCGGGCGGTCGGCGGGCAGCCGGTTCACCGCCGCGCAGGACGGGCAAACGATTTCGATCTTGTCGGACATGGGATTTCTCCGGACAGGGTTTGCTTGCCGGAAATCTAGCGCCTCGCGCGCCGGGGCCGATTGATCCGCGTCAACTGGCGCGGCAGGCCTTGGCCCGCATCGCCCGGCGGTCTCGCATCACCCGGCCAGCCATTGTTCGAGCGCCGCCGCGTCCGGAAGCCCTCCGGCGTGGACAAGCTTGCCGTCGACCGAGATGCCGGGCGTCGACATCACGCCCGCCATGGCAATGGATTTCATGTCGGTGACCTTTTCGACCTCGACATCGATCCCGAGCCTGGCGGCCGCGTCGCGGACCATCTGCTCGGTCGTCTCGCAGCGTTTGCATCCCGGGCCATAGACCTTGACGGTTTTCATGCGTGTGTCCCTTCACAAAATTGCATTGAACAGATAGCCGGTGGCGAGAATGCCCAGAGCCACCACGGCAAGGAAAATCGCGATCAGGCGATAGGTCAGCACCTGCTTGAGGATGATCATTTCGGGCAGGCTCAGTGCGATGACCGACATCATGAAGGCCAGCGTCGTGCCGAGCGCCGCGCCCTTGCCGAGCAGCGCCTCGACGATTGGTATGACGCCCGCCGCGTTGGTGTACATCGGCACGCCGACGACCACGGCCGCAGGCACCGACCACCACGCCTCGCCGCCCATGATCCGCAGCATCATCGCTTCGGGTACGTAACCATGGATCGCCGCCCCGATGCCGATGCCGATCAGCACCCAGATCCAGACCTTGCCGACGATCTCGCGCACCTGCTCGATGCCGATCTTTATCCGGTCCACCATCGTCAGGCTTTCATCGGGCAGGTCCGCCACGGGGCCTGCGTTCAGTTCGCGCACCCAGTCCTGCAGATACCGCTCGAGCCCCATCCGGCCCAATACGATTCCCGCCGCCGTGGCGAGCGTGAAGCCGAATACGAGGTAGACCGTGGCGATCTGCCAGCCCACCAGCCCGTAAAGCAGGCCAAGTCCGACCGGCCCCACCATCGGTCCGGCGATCAGGAAGGAAAAGGTCACGCCAAGCGGGATACCCGCGGACACGAAACCGATGAAGAGCGGCACCGATGAACAGGAACAGAACGGTGTCAGCACACCGAGGGCCGCGGCAAGCGGATAGCCGAGGATTTCACGCTTGCCGGCAAGGATGGCGCGCGTCTTTTCCGGACTGAACCAGCTGCGCAACACGCCCGTCACGAAAACGATGCCGGTCAGCAGGAGCAGCACCTTCGGCACGTCATAGACGAAGAAGGCGATTGCCTCGCCGGCATGGCTGTCCCGTGCCACCGGGAAGAGCGAAGTCACCCATTCGGAGAAAGGGATCAACTGGCCATAGACCAGCCACCAGGCGAAGGCGGCCGCAAGGACCCCCGCGTACCAAAGCCAGTCCGGCGCGGTGTGGCGAGGGGTGGAACCATGCGCTTCGACGGTCACGCCGCATTCCTTTCGAACTGTCTGTTCCCTTCCGTCGATGCCACGGCCAGCGCGGCATCGACGAGCATGGCGGTTTCCGGTGACATCCGGTCATTGCGGCGGTAGCGCACCCATTGGGCATCGCGCCTGTCGGTGACCAGCCCGGCGTCCTTCAGGATCTTCATGTGCCGCGACATGCGGGATTGCGTCACGCCGAGCCTGTCCATCAGCTCGCAAACGCAATGCTCGCCGCAGTCCGACAGCAATGCCATCGCGGCGAGCCGCGTCGGTTCCGCCAAGGCGGAAAGGATTTTCACGGTATCGTTCATGCTGCGCTCGTCGTTTCGCTTATGCGCAACTGCGCATAAGCCGGAGCGGCCGGCATTGATCGGGATCAAGCGGGTGACGCGATGCGCGCCTGCCTGGCCCTACTCAGCCGTATTCATAGCCGGAATCGCCTTCAGATAGGCGGCGATGGCGTCGCGGTCCTCGGCGGCGAGTTTCGCCATGTTTTCCTGCACATCGACCATTGAGCCGCCGACGGAGTCGAACTCCGGCGTAAAGCCGCTTTCGAGATAATAGGCGATGTCGGTCTCGCTCCACGCGCCGATGCCGCCCTCGCCGCCGGTGATGTTGGGAATGCGCCCCTCCCCGTCGGGATTGGGAGCGCCGGAAAGCCACAGATCGCGTTTCAGGCCGCCGGCGAAATCGCGCGGCGTGTGGCACTCGCCGCAATGGCCGAGCGCCTCGACCAGGTACTGGCCGCGCAGCACCTTCTCGTCCGAAGTCTCCAGCGCCACCGCAGGCTCGCTGCCGGCGTAAAGCAGCTTCCACAGGCCGACGCCGCGGCGGATGTTGAACGGGAAGCCGAGACGATGCGGGCCGGGATCGTTGCCGACGGCGGGCAGCGTCTGCATGAAGGCCCACAGATCGGCGAGATCGGCCGTCTCCATGCGTGCATACGATGTCCACGGAAAAGACGGGTACAGATGCGCGCCGTCGGGCGCGACGCCGCGCAGCATGGCATTGGCGAAATCGTCTTGCGTCCATGCGCCGATGCCGTGTTCGGCGTCGGTGGAGATGTTCGGGACGACGAAATCGCCGAAATCGCTCGCCAGCACGTGGCCGCCGCCGAGTTTCAGCTTGTCGTCGCCTTCCGCCTTGTCGGCGGCGTGGCAGGACGCGCAGCCGCCGGCCCAGAACACCGTCTCGCCGCGCACAGCATCGCCTTCCGGCATCGCGGCGAGGACATCGCGCGGCAATGTCTGCGGCATGGTCAGGATGTAGAATACAAGCCCGCCCGCGATTGCGGCGAGGGCTGCAACCAGGGCGAGCTTGCGGATCATGGCTTACTTCTGGACGCGGTAGGTCTCGTGGCAGCTCTTGCAGGTGCCGAGCACCGGCCCCATTGCCGCCTTGAACGCGTCGAGATCGGCCGGACCGTCCTTGCCGGAGGCCTGCATGGCGGCCGCCGCTGCGGTCTGCAGCTTGCCGAGCTCGGCCTCGAAGCCGGCCATGTCTTCCCAGATCTTCGGCGACGCCGTGGTGTTGGCGTCCATGTCGCTGCCTTCGGGGAAGAAATCGGCGAAGGAATGCGCCGCCGCGTTGACGGTCGTGATCGCCGCCTTGGCGACGACGGGGCTGTAGTCCAGTTCGCCTTTCATCATGGCGCCGCTGGCGCCGGCTGCGCCGCCGACACTCTGCATGATCGCCTTGCGGACGGCGACCGGATCATCGGCCGCGAAGGCCGCCACGGCGGACGCGGCGACGACGGAAAGGGCAAGTACAGTCTTTTTCACGAGGAACCTCCTGGGCTGGTTACGCGCATGTTGGACACCGACAATGCGATAATTATTCCGCCCCTTGAGATCACGGTTTCGTGAGATCGTGCATATGACGCGCGACACAGTGTCAACGCAAACGAAACGCGGCCCCGCAGAGACCCGCGGAGCCGCCCGAAATCATCGCGAAGCGCGCCAGGTCAGGCCGTGGCGGCCTCGTACATCTCCAGCACGTAATCCCAGTTGATCAGGCTGTCGACGAAGGCTTCCAAGTATTTCGGCCGCGCGTTGCGGTAGTCGATGTAGTAGGAATGCTCCCACACGTCGACGCCGAGGATCGGCGACGCGCCGTGAACCAGCGGATTTTCGCCGTTCGGCGTCTTCATGATTTCCAGCTTGCCGTCCTTGACGGCGATCCAGGCCCAGCCGGAGCCGAACTGGGTGACGCCGGCATTGATGAAGTCGGCGCGGAACTGGTCGTAGCCGCCGAGATCGCTGTCGACTGCCGAGGCGAGCTTGCCCGGCAGCGAGCGGCCGCCGCCGTCCTTCTTCATCCATTTCCAGAAGTGGATGTGGTTGTAGTGCTGGCCGGCATTGTTGAAGAGCCCCGGATTCTTGCCGTGCGACTGCTTGACGATCTCCTCGAGCGACAACCCGTCCATGCCGGCCTCGGCAGCGAGCTTGGAGCCGTTGTCGACATAGGCCTTGTGGTGCTTGTCGTGGTGATACTCCAGCGTCTCCTTCGACATGAAGGGCTGCAGCGCCTCGTAATCATAGGGAAGTTCGGGAAGCGTAAAGGCCATTGGGGATCTCCTTTTTCAAACGAATTCGTATCGAAACCGACGCAACGAAATAATCGCCGCACTGTCACGCAGACACATAGAATTCCAGCGCGGTTACGGCAACAAAGGAAGCGGGTTTTTTCTGCGGCTTACGCGTGCGCCCATTCCCAGTAGAGTTCGCGCGCCTTGGTCGCGATCGGCCCCGGCTGAAGTTTACGGTCCTCGATCTGGATAATGGGTACGACCTTGGAATGGTTCCCCGTGGAGAAAATTTCGTCGGCGCCCATGAAGTCGTCTACCGTTAAAGTCTTTTCGATGGTCTTGAAACCGTAGTCGGCGAGAAGATTCATTGCACGCGAGCGCGTGATCCCCGACAGAAAAGTGCCGTTTGGCGCAGGCGTGAAGACCTGGTTGTCCTTGACGATGAATACGTTGGAGGCGCCAGTTTCGGCGACGTTGCCCAGCATGTCGCGCACCAGGCAGTTGTCGAAGCCACGGCTCTTTGCTTCCAGGATGGCGCGGCCGTTGTTGGGATAGAGGCAGCCGGCCTTGGCGTTGGTCGGCATGGTCTCGATGGTCGGGCGGCGGAACGGCGACACGGTTACCGAGAAGCCCTGCGGCGGCAGCATCGGCGCCTCATGCAGGCAAAGGCAGAAGCGCGTCGATTCAGGATCGGCCGGAACCGACATGTAGCCGCCGTGCTCGGCCCAATACATCGGCCGGATGTAGACCGCGGTCTCGCCGTCGAACCTCTTCAGCCCGTCCCAGGTGAGGCCGACGATTTCCTCGGCGGTCATGGTCGGCTTCAGGCCCAGCGCGAGCGCCGACGCGTTGACGCGAGCGGCATGCAGATCGAGGTCGGGCGCGACGCCCTCGAACCAGCGCGCACCATCGAAAACCGAGGAGCCCAGCCACATGGCGTGGCTGCGCGGTCCGATGATCGGCACGTTGCCCTCGTGCCAGTCGCCATCGACATAAGTCCACGTCGTCGTTTGCGCTGTTGTATCGACCGCCATAATTGTCTCCTCGAATTCTAGCGGCATGAGGCAAACCGGATTTGGAGAGAAACGTCAATCGCCGCGTCACGCCTGCGACGACACGGTTGGCTCTTGACCCTCCCCCGCGCTTTGCCCAAAGTCTGCGCGATTGGAACTGGACAATGTCTTTCAAAGCATACGTCTTCGACGCCTACGGCACCCTGTTCGATGTCCACGCCGCCGTGCGCAAACATGCCGACTCGCTGGGGACCGCCGGACAAAAACTCTCCGATCTGTGGCGCACCAAGCAACTGGAATACTCCTGGGTGCGCTCGCTGATGGGATCCTACACGGATTTCTGGCGACTGACCGAGGAAGCGCTGGATTTCGCGATGGAGGCGACGCCCGGCATCGACAAGACGATGCGCGACCCGCTGCTGGAGGCCTACTGGACGCTGGACTGCTATGCGGAAGTCCGCGATGTGCTGGCGCGTTTGCGCGAGAGCGGCGCCGCTACGGCCATCCTGTCGAACGGATCGCCCGACATGCTTGACGCCGCGGTCCAAAGCGCCGGTCTCAGCGGTTTGCTGGACGCGGTGATTTCCGTCGACGCAGTCAAGACATTCAAGACAGCGCCGCAGGTTTACCAGATGGTGACCGACACGTTCGACCTGCAACCCGGCGAAATCTCCTTCCAGTCGTCCAACCGCTGGGATATCGCCGGCGCGCACAAGTTCGGGTTCCACACTGTGTGGATCAACCGGAGTCGCCAGCCGAATGAATATCACAATTACGGCCCGGCTCGCGAAATCACCGACCTGACCGCTCTCTAACCCGGAAGACCACAGGATGTTGCAGCAAGTGTTGCGACGCTGCAACGATCGTTCGACATTTGTCGTAACCACGCCGAAACAGACAGGTTGCGCCCAGAATCCGCTCAAAACTTTACGCAATTCGGCGTAAAGGCCAAGCCGCAAATCTTTGCGCACGGCCTGGGGCAAGAGTTCTCGATTTAGATGGACACATGATGGAAATCCTTTCGCGCCGCAGTTTTCTGACAGCTTCCGCAACGCTTACGGCCGGTTTCGCCGTCAGCGCCTGCACCACCGACGGTTCGCCGGGAGGTGTTACCTTTCGCAGTACGATTCCCGAGTTTCCTCCCTTTGCCACGATGTACGGCCCGGTGAGCGATAACGGTTTCGACATTCCTGCGGTGCCCTACACCAAGATCCCGGACCGCTTCCTGCGCCAGGTCGTCCGCGATCCGACCGGTGAGCCGAAGGGTACGCTTGTTGTCGATACCAGTGGACACTTCCTCTATCTCTTACTCGGCAACGGCTACGCAATCCGGTACGGCGTCGGTCTTGGCCGGGCCGGTTTCGAATGGGCGGGGCGCGCCGAGATCGGCGCCAAACGCGAGTGGCCAAAATGGTTCCCGCCGGACGAGATGGTCGACCGCGAACCGAAGCTGGAAAAGTACCGTGTCTCCTACGACAAGGAGAACGATGTCTACAATGGCGGCATGGAACCGGGCATTCAGAATCCGCTCGGCGCGCGAGCTCTCTATCTCTACGAGGGCAAAAAAGACACGCTCTATCGCCTTCACGGGTCGCCGGAGTGGAGTTCGATCGGCAAATCGGTCTCATCCGGCTGCGTGAGGCTGATGAACCAGGACATTCTTGATCTCTATGACCGAGTGCCGTTGGGCACGCCGGTTCTGGTGCGCTAAACCAGATTCACGAAACGCCGGCCTCGAGCCGGCGTTTTCTATTTCAGGCTCTTCTTCAGACCGCCGAGAATACCGCGCACCAGCGCACGGCCCAGCGAGGACGAGACCGAGCGGGCAAGCGACTTCATGGCCGCCTCAGTGACAGTCTGCCGGTTCGAGCTGCGCCGCCGTGTCGAGGTCTTGCGCTTTGAAGAAGTCTTCCTGCGCCGATCGTCGTCGTCGAAGTCAGGCAGCGTCCAGCGAGAACCCTGTTCTTCCTCGCGCTCTTCCTCCTCATCACGCCGGCGCTCCTCCACAGCGGCCTTTTCGGCCCGCCCGGTCAGCATCTCGTAGGCGGATTCGCGGTCGACCGTCTCGTCATATTGTCCGGAGACCGGGCTCAGTTTCATCAGTTCGGCGCGTTCATTATCCTCGAGCGGACCGAGGCGCGATGACGGCGGACGGATCAGGGTGCGCTGGACGATGCCCGGCACGCCTTTCGCCTCCAGCGTCGAGACAAGCGCCTCGCCGACTCCGAGCTGAGTGATCGCCTCGAACGTGTCGATCTCGGGATTGGGGCGAAACGTCGAAGCGGCCACTTTCACCGCCTTCTGCTCGCGCGGCGTATAGGCGCGCAAGGCGTGCTGAACGCGGTTGCCGAGTTGTGACAGGACCGTTTCCGGCACGTCGAGCGGATTTTGCGTCACGAAGAAAACGCCGACGCCCTTTGAGCGGATCAGGCGGACAACCTGTTCGACCCGCTCGATCAGAATGTCTGGCGCCTCATCGAAAAGCAGATGCGCCTCGTCGAAGAAGAAGACCAGCTTCGGCTTGTCGGGATCGCCGACCTCGGGCAACTCCTCGAAGAGTTCCGACAGCAGCCACAAAAGGAAGGTCGCGTAGAGACGCGGATTCATCATCAGCTTGTCGGCGGCCAGCACGTTGATCGCGCCAAGGCCGTCACGGGTGGTTCGCATCAAATCGGAGATGCGCAGCGCCGGCTCGCCGAAAAAGAATTCGGCTCCCTCGCGCTCAAGCACCAGAAGCGAGCGCTGTATAGCGCCGAGGGATGCGGTTGCGACATTGCCGTAGCGAGTCGATATTTCCCTGGCGTTTTCGCCGAGATAGTTGAGCAACGAGCGCAAGTCTTTCAGATCGAGCAGCAGCAGCCCTTCGTCGTCGGCGATCTCGAAAGCGATGTTGAGGACGCCTTCCTGCGCGTCGGTCAGGTTCATCAGGCGCGACAGCAGGAGCGGTCCCATTTCCGAAATGGTGGTCCGGATCGGATGCCCCTTCTCGCCGAACAAATCCCAGAAGATGACCGGGAATTCCTGGAATTCATACGGATCGAGCTTGATTGTCTCGGCGCGTTTGAGGAGGAAGTCCTTTGCCTCCCCTTTTGCGGCGATGCCGGAAAGATCACCCTTCACATCGGCGCAAAAGACCGGGACGCCGGCGTTGGAGAAGCTTTCGGCGAGGATCTGCAGGGATACCGTCTTTCCCGTGCCAGTCGCGCCGGTGATCAGGCCATGCCGGTTGGCATAGCGCAGGGACATGAACTCCTGCTGTTGAAAGCTGTCGTCCGGCTTGCGGCTGGCACCGAGAAAAATCTGGTCCGTCACGTCCCACATAGTCGCCTCTATCTCTGTCAAGTTTACGTAACGGCTATAATTGGCGACGGCGCTGACGGCAATGGCATGAAAAATCGCGAATGCTGGCCGAAACAGGCTTTACGGGAGGCGTCATTCTCCATATTACGTAAACGTCAAAATTCGGAGGACGACATGGACGAACTCATTTCCCGCATCACCGATTCTGTCGGGATCGACGCCGACACGGCCAAGAAAGCCGTCGGTATGATCCTCGGCTTCCTCCAAAAGGAAGGCCCGGCCGACAAGATCCAGGAAATGCTCGGAGCGATGCCGGGCGTACAGGACCTGATCGACAATGCGCCTCAGTCGGGCGGCGGCATGTTCGGCGGCGGCGTCATGGGCCTTGGTTCGGCGCTGATGGGAATCGGACTTGGCATGGGCGAAATAGGCGGCGTCGCAAAGCAGACCGTTGGCTTTGCGAAGGAAAAAGCCGGCGACGGCCCGGTCGATGAAGTCATCGCGGCCATTCCCGGGCTCAGCCAGTTCGTCTGATCCTCTAGAAGCACAAGCACCCTCTTCATGCCCGGCCGGTTATCCCGCCGGGCATTTTTGTTTGAACCGGCACGCGGCTTGCTCCGCACACGGGAAAGGAGCAAATCGGTGAGACGGCGCCAGTTTCTGTCCCATTTTGGCACATATACCGTGCTGGCCGCCCTGCCCCCGGGCGCGGCGGCCCAAACCCGGCTGTTTTCGGGCAGCCCCCTGAGGGGTACCGGAAACGCGGCGAATTACAGCGTCAGCGCCGGCGCGACCGCGGACCAGTCCGTGCAATTCCAGGCCATGCTCGATGCCGCGGCATCGGAGAAAATGGCGTTGATCCTGCCCGCCGGCCAGTATTTCGTCTCCGACATCCGCCTGCCTTCGGGTATCGCAATCGAGGGCATTCCGGGGCAAACCCAGCTCTTTCACACCGGCAACGGACTGTTCCTGACCGCAGGCAATGCGACCGGCATCACGCTGCGCGGCCTCGTGCTCGAGGGAGCGCCCGATGCGGATGCCCGGTCCGTCGAGGGTCTTGTCGATTTCGAGAACGTGCAGGGCTTCATATTCGAAGACTGCAGCTTCCGCGGATCGGTCACCAACGCCATTCGCCTGCAGGGCTGCTCCGGCCGCATAAGCGGCAGCACGATTGAAGGCGCCGGCGAAGCCGGGATCTACGCCACGGACGGCACCGGGCTTTCGGTCGTCGAAAACACGATCGACAACTGCGGCAATGGCGGCGTCATCGTCTACCGCAGCACGCCCGGCCACGACGGAACCGTCGTTCGCGGCAACACCATCCGCAACACTGGCGCGACCAATGGCGGCACGGGCCAGTGGGGCAACGCGATCAACTTCTTCCGCGCCGACAATACCGTCGCTGCCGACAACGTGATCTCGGACAGCGCTTTTACCGCCATCCGGGGTAACGCCGTGCGCAACATGCAGGTCACCGGCAACACTTGCACCAACAGCGGCGAGACGGCGATCTATGCCGAATTCGCCTATCAGGACGCGGTGATCTCCGGCAACACGGTCGACGGAGCGGCAAACGGCATCTCGGCCCCCAATCTCGACCATGGCGGCCACGGCGCGACCATTACCGGCAATATGGTGCGCAACCTCCGCACAACAGCGCCCTACGAGGTCGATTTCCCGGCCTTCGGAACCGGGATCGGCGTCGAGGCGGACGCGGTCGTCACCGGGAACCTCGTCGAAAACGCGCCGCTCTACGGCATCAACGCCGGCTGGGGCCCCTATCTGCGCAATGTCGATGTCGCGCAGAACACGATCCGCAACGCGCGGATCGGCATCGGCGTGTCCGCTGTCGAAGGAGCCGGACGCGCGACGATCCGCAACAACGCCATCGGCGCCTATGAAACGGGAATTCTCGCGCATGCCTGGGGCAAACCGGTTGCGCCCGATCTCCTGATCCGTCCCGAAGACGCTCCGGACAACGTTGCGCTCGCCGGCAACAAAGCAGTGTCAGGCTGACGCGGGCCGGATTTCCGCGACCTCGATACCGTTCCAGTTCTTCAGCACCTTGCGGGTCAATGGTTCCAAGCGCTCGCGCATCGCGTCGCCGTGACCAAGCAGGCGCAGGAGAGCCGACGCCAACATGACCTCGGATGCCGGCGACGAACCGTCGTCGCATTTGAGCGCGACGCCGAGACCGGCCTCCGGCAAAGCGGCGACATAGACGCCATCGGCACCGGTCTTGGCATAGATAGCGCCACCGCCGGCCTCCATGATACGCGTGCAAAACCGGTTCGTGCCCGCCGTAAACCAGGGATTGGCGACACAGGCTTCCATAAGACGCTTTGCCGCCCCGGCGCGTTCGCTGCCCAAACCCTGTCCGGTCGCAGCCTTCGCAAAGCCGTGTGCGAGCGCGCGCAACGGGAAGGCATAGGCAGGGATGGAGCATCCGTCGATCGCGTACTTACCTTCCGCGATCGGATATCCGGTCATTTCCTCCTGCGCGGCCTTCGCCTGCCCCTGTATCTCGTGTTCCGCCCTCACATATCCTGCCGGCGCAATGCCCTGATGGCAGGCGACGCAGAGAAACCCTGCATGCTTGCCTGAACAGTTGTTGTGCAACTGGTTCGGCGTTTTCCCGTCGCGCACAAAATCGATGAGTTGCGACTGGCTGAACAGCGGCCAATGACTGCCGCAGCCGAGATCCGGCTCGCCAAGACCGGCCGCCTGGAGCATCGCCTTCGCGGCCTCCACATGGCCGTCTTCCGCCGAATGGGAGGAACAGGCCAGCGCAAGCTGTTCATCAGTCAGCCCGAAACGGTCTGCCGCACCACTCTCCACCAGCGGCAGCGCCTGGAACAGCTTCACCGCCGAACGCGGATAGATCGGGCGTTCAACATCCCCGGACGACCAGACAAGCCGGCCCTCAGCGTCCGCTACTGCAACCGCGCCACGATGACGAAGATCGACGATACCGCCACGCACCGTCTCAACCAGAACCGGATTGATCACGTTATCCTCCCAAGCCCGCAGGCCGCGTTATTGCCGCATTGCGCGAAAACAATCGCGTTTACCGGCGAGCGCTCTGCCTGGCTGCCTTTTCGGCACAGCTACACGAAAATCGGGGAAATTCCGATGCGCCTTTTGAAATTCGCAACGCTTTTCATCGCGGTCGCCTTCCTCGCTCCGATGGCTGCCGCGAGCGCCTGGTGGGCAATTGTCGACCGGCCGCAGTCGTGGCGTTCGGCCGATTGGACTGCAACCGGTCTGCTGCCCCCTGCCCGGTCCGAGCGCGAGGCGGCAGTTTATGTACTCGCTGCCCGTACCGGTGGCTTCAAGGGGGCTTTCGCGGTGCACAGCTGGGTCGTGCTCAAGGAACCCGGCGCGGCGCAATATGAGCGGTACGACAAGGTCGGCTGGGGCTCTCCGATTCGCCGCAATGCCTATGCGGCGGATGCGGCGTGGTATTCCAACAGTCCCTGGATCGTCGCCCACCTCACCGGCAGCGCAGCGGAAGAAGCCCTACCCGGTCTGCGCGCGGCAATCGCTACTTACCCCCATGCCAATCGGGGCGATTACCGCATCTGGCCGGGACCGAACTCCAACAGTTTCGTGGCGCATGTGCTGCGTGAAACGCCGCAACTCGATGCCGTGCTTCCGCCTAACGCCGTTGGGCGCGACTACCTGTCGGGCGGAGACTGGTTCGCCGTCGACCGGGGTGGCCGCGACCTCCATCTTTCGCTGGCCGGTCTCGCTGGCATTTCGGCGGGCATGCGCAGCGGCCTGGAGATTCATTTGCTCGGCCAGACCGCAGGCATAGATATCAAACACCCGGCCCTGAAGATCCCGGCTATCGGGCGCGTCGGCTTCTAGATCGACTGGTTGTATGCGCCGACTTCCTCATTCTCGCGCAGTATCGCATCGACGGCGCGGAACATTTCAAGCTTGCGCTCTTCCGACACCGGACTTTCGACGACGACGACGAGTTCGGGCTTGTTGGAAGACGCGCGCACCAGCCCCCAGGTGCCGTCATCGGCAACGACGCGCACGCCATTAACCGTGACGAGCTCCGCGATGTCATGACCGGCGATCTTTTCGCCCGCCGCCTGCATCGCCGTGAAGCGGGCCACGACCCGCCCGATGACATCGTACTTCACCTCGTCGGCGCAATGCGGCGACATGGTGGGCGATCCGTAAGTCAACGGCAGGGCGCGATAGAGATCGGCCATCGGCTTGCCGGGATTGCGGTCGAGCATCCGGCAGACAGCGATCGCGGTCACCAGACCGTCATCGTAGCCGCGGCCAATCGGCGGATTGAAGAAGAAATGGCCGGACTTTTCGAACCCGGCTATGGCCCCGAGTTCGGCAACCCGCCGCTTGATATAGGAATGGCCGGTCTTCCAGTAATCCGTCTCGGCGCCGTTCGACTGCAATACCGGGTCGGTCATGAAGAGACCGGTCGATTTCACGTCGACCACGAATTTCGCGTCCGGGTGCTGCGCGGAGATATCGCGCGCCAGCATGACGCCGACCTTGTCGGCGAAGATTTCGTTGCCCTCGTTGTCGACGACGCCGCAGCGGTCGCCGTCGCCATCGAAACCAAGGCCAACATCCGCGCCCGTTTCCAGCACCTTGTCACGGATGGCATGGAGCATCTCCATGTCTTCCGGATTGGGATTGTAGCGCGGGAAGGTGTGGTCGAGCTCGACATCGAGCGGGATCACCTCGCAGCCGATCCGTTCCAGCACTTCCGGGGCGAAGGCGCCGGCGGTGCCGTTGCCGCAGGCGGCGACGACTCTCAGCTTGCGTGCAAGCGATATCCCGTCGACGAGGTCTTCGATGTAGCGGGTGCGAAAATCCCTCACCGCTTCATAACTGCCGCCGCCGGCGAAATCGAAATCCCCGCCAAGCACGATGTCGCGCAATTGTCCCATTTCGTCTGGTCCAAAGGTCAACGGGCGCTCGCAGCCCATCTTCACGCCTGTCCAGCCGTTCTCGTTGTGCGACGCGGTGACCATGGCAACCGACGGCGCGTCGAGTGCGAACTGGGCGAAATAGGCCATCGGCGACAATGCGAGCCCGATGTCCTTAACATCCGCGCCGGCAGCCATCAGCCCCTGCGTCAGTGCCAGCTTGATCGAGAGCGAATAACTGCGGAAATCATGGCCGACGACGATCTTCGGTCCGGCGCCGAGCCGGCGGATCAGGGTGCCAAGCCCCATGCCAAGCGCCTGGACGCCCAGCAGGTTCAGTTCCGGCGCCCGATCGGAGGCGGCGTGACCAAACCACCAGCGCGCATCGTATTCGCGAAATCCCGTTGGTTTCACCAGCGCTTCGGTCTCGAAGGCAAAGCTGTTCGGCTGCAGGTCGGCGCGTGGTTTCATGGATTTGGTCCGGTCCGATGACATGGTGTTAGCCTTCCACAACCATTCGGTGGAAGCGCGGCGTTTCGTGCCATCATCGGCCGCTGCGGGCAAGCGGTTCGACGCATTTCAGAAAAAGCTAGAAAGATTGGCGACGCGCCACTTGCGGGAAGCCGTATCGGGCGCTATAGACCGCCTCCGTTGGTCGCGGAGTGTAGCGCAGCCTGGTAGCGCACCTCGTTCGGGACGAGGGGGTCGCAGGTTCAAATCCTGCCACTCCGACCATTTTCCCCTTTCTTCGCATGATACGGCCATGCCGCCTCGCGAGACCGGTACCCCGCCCTGCCGAAATCGTGATGCCGGAAAAGTGGAGTTTGGGTGATCCGATCGCCGGGGGTACGCGCGAACGACCATCCAAACTCCCAAGCATACCGTTGGCCTTCAACAGTGGCACCAGCCTACAGGCGCCATCGTTAACCGCCGTTACGTAAGCCATCCCGATTTCTGCCCCCCAAAGGCTTGGGGAAAACCCGCCAAGCGTTACGAAAATAGACAATTCAGCCTTGAATTTGACACAATACGTCCATATCCGCTCAGCCAGCGGTTGCACTGTATTTCCTTTGACAATCTGTCTATTATTCGCGCGGCGGTTACCGCGCATTGGCAGATTCTAGTGTTCGGATTCGCGTAAAAGGCAGGGCAACCTTTTGCAATTCAACTCAGTGGTGTTTCGTGATCGTATGGATCGCGTTGCGTTGCACAATTGGATAAAGACGACCAATGGCGCAAAACGTCGCCCCCGCCCAGGGAATACAGCAATCGGAACTCGCAGTTCGTATTTCCGAATGCAAAACCAACTACGATATTCTTCGCCTTGCCCGTGAATTCGCGCGAGAGCACGGATTTGACTATTTCTCCATCTCCCGCATTGCAGATCCCGGCGACCGGAAGATGGCTGCGGTGTCCATTGTCAGCAACTGGCCACCGGACCTCGTCAACTCTTATGACGAACTTGGTCTGTTAACGAAAAGCCCCGTGACCAAGTCCCTACGGATCAGCACGAAACCGTTTCTCTGGGAAGCGGGAACGGTCGACCCGCAGTCGCCGAATTATCCCGGATCCGAATATTATGACCTTTTCGCCCGCTTCGGCGTCAGCATGGGAGTAATAATCCCGGTCCAGCAGGCATCCGGACAGCGAGGCGCGATCGCCTTGTCCGGAAATCGTGAAATTCCGTCGGAACCCGAACTGATGGAAATCAGTTACTATGCAAACTTCTTTTTTGCACAGATCGCGGAAATCGGCGGCAATGATCAAGAGCAGGAACAAATGCTGAGCGCGCGCGAGCGCGAATGCCTGCAGTGGACCGCGAGCGGCAAAACCAGCCAGGAAATCGCTACGATTCTCGAGCTGTCAGAGCATACGGTCAATCACTACCTAAGCGCCGCCTGCCAGAAGCTGGGGGCTGTCAATCGCGCGCACGCCGTCGCGAAAGCCATCCGGTCGGGCCTGCTCGACTAGGCTGCATCGCGTGCGGGTGCGGCCGTGTGGTTTCCAGACGATCACCGAAATGAATCGTGTTTTAACGGTATTGCGCGATATTCTCTCTTTGAGGCTAGTACCGCAGCGGAAATTGCTGCAAAACCGCAACCATACGCTCGCTTCTTGACGATTTCCGCCAAGAAGACAGTCTGAGTCGAGCTAAACGGGTATCAGGCGGCATATTGGCGATTTCGACCTTGAACGTTCTCCCGGCATATACGGGCACTGGCTGTTTGCGCAGGCTGATGATGCGTGCCGGCCTGACAGCGTCTCTTCTGGGCGCCGCCGCGCTCCCGCCCGAGCCGGCGGCCGCTTTCGAGTTGTTCGGCCGCTGCCTTTTCGGAGAATGCCGCTCCGACGATGACGAAGAACTGATCGATCCGAAACGCTATGAGGTTTCTCTCGAGGTCGTGAGCGCCGGCGAACCCGACAGGGATCTGGAGAAGGCCATCCAGAACGCCTCGCTCATCTGGCAGGAGCGCAAGAAACCGGCTGCCGGTTCGGCGGGCTTGCTGACCCGCGCGAAGGCCGATTACCGCCGCATTCTCGCGGCGCTCTACAATGAGGCGCGCTATAGCGCGGAAATATCGATTACCTGGGACGGCCGGGAAATCGCCAACCTGCCGGTCGGGACTGAACTGCCCGATTTCGCGCAGCTGGTGATATCCGTGCGCGCCGATGCGCCTTTCCGATTCGGCCTGGCGGAGATCGTCAACCAGGCGCCACCGGCAACCAAGCGTCGCGACCGGGTCGCCGACCCGGCCAGCGAAGGTTTTTTCACCGGCGCGCCGGCACAGGCGACGACCGTCAAGAAAGCCGGGCGGCTCGCGGTCGATGCATGGCGCCAGCAGGGTTACGCCAAGGCGACTATTTCCGGCCAAACCGTGACCGCCAACCACGACACCGGCGAACTCGATGTCACATTGACCGTCGAACCCGGCGAGCGCGCTGCTTACGGCCCTGTCACCGTCGAAGGCACGAAACGCATGCGGCCGAGTTTCGTCGCGCGCCAGACGGGCCTTATCGAAGGGCGCGAATACGACCCCGATGATCTCAAGCGCGCCGAAAAGCGGTTGCAGCGTCTCGGAGTTTTCCGCTCTATATCGCTGAAGGAGGCGGAAGCGGTCGATCGCGACGACGAGTTGCCCTTCCTGCTCACGGTACAAGAGACCAAACTGCACCGGGTCGGCATCGGGGCGACCGTTTCCACGGTCGACGGCGCGGGCCTCGAGGGCTATTGGCTGCACCGCAACCTGTTCGGCCGCGCCGAGCGTCTGCGTTTCGACGGCCGCGTCTCGGGCATCGGCTCGTCGGCCGATTTCAGCAAGCTGCACTATTTCCTAGGCTCGGAACTTACCCTGCCCGGCCGCTTCACGCCTGACACCGATATCGTCATCGGCGGCTTCCTCGAACGCGAAGTGCTCGACCTCTACACAAAGAACCGCGGTTCGGTGTCGGTCTATGCCAACCAGTTCGTTTCCGACGAACTGACGGCGCGCCTTGGCAGTTTCGTCACCTATGGCGAATATGACGACGTGTTCGGCGTGCGCCGCTTCGGCCTTGCCGGGCTGGAAGCAGGCATCGAGTACGACACGCGCGACAACAAGCTCGATCCGACGCAGGGTTTTTACGCCCGGTTCGCCGGCAAGCCGTTCTACGAATGGGAATACGGCAATATTGTCGGCAAGTTCGAGGGCGAGTTGCGCGCTTTCCAGGGGCTCGGCGCGCAAGACCGCACGGTTCTGGCCGCGAGGCTGAAGGTCGGTTCGATCGCGGGCGCGCCGGTCGCGCAGATCCCGCAGGACGAACTGTTCCTGGCCGGCGGCGGCACCTCGGTGCGCGGCTATCCCTACCGCAGTATCGGCGTCGACGTGCCGGGCGGCATCTCCGGCGGGCGGGCGCTATTCGAGGCTTCGGCTGAAATCAGGCAGGACATTACCGACGCCGTCGGCATCGTCGGCTTCGCCGATGTCGGACATGTCAGCGACGGTTCGCTGCCGGACTTTTCCGGCGACATACGGGTCGGCGCCGGCATCGGCCTGCGCTACGATACGGGTCTCGGCCCGCTGCGGCTCGATCTGGCCGTTCCGCTGAACCGCCAGGCCGGCGATCCGAATTTCGCGATCTATGCCGGGATAGGACAGGCCTTCTGATGAGCGTGTTCCGCCGCCTCCTCACCGTTGTCTTCATGCTGGCCGTGTTCGCCTGGCCGGTCGTACCCGCCCTGACGCAGGATTCCGACGAAGCCGAGAAATCCGGCTTCATCCGCTACGTGGAAGAGCAGCTTTCCGCGCCGAACCGGCAAATCCGGCTGAACGGCATCCAGGGAACGCTTTCCTCCGACGTGCGTTTCGACAGCATCACGATTTCCGACGAGAACGGCATCTGGCTGACCATCGTCAATCCGCGCCTGCAGTGGAGCCGGAGCGCCCTGCTCGCCGGCCGGCTCGACATCGAAAGCCTGACGGCGGAACGGATCGACTGGCCGCGCATGCCGGCGGCGGACGACAGCGCGCCGGCGCCGGAATCGAGCGGCTTCAGCCTGCCGGAACTGCCCGTCTCCGTGACGATCGGCGAACTGGCTATCCCGGAAGCCCGTTTCGGCGAACCGGTGTTCGGCCTTGCCTCCGTGCTATCGCTTGACGGCCGGCTCTCGCTTGCCGAGGGCTCGCTCGACACCGAACTCGACATCAACCGACTCGACGGACCGGGCGGACAACTGGCCCTGGCCGCGACCTATGCAGACGCATCGACGGAGCTTGCCGTCGACCTGTCACTGCGCGAGCCGGACAACGGCGTCGTCGCCAATCTCATGAACATTCCCGACCGGCCGGCGGTGGCGCTGACAGTCGCAGGCACCGGCACGCTCGAGGCGTTCACCGCCGATCTGGCTTTCGACGTCGGCGGCGAAAGGACGGCGGGCGGGACGTTCGCGCTGACCGGCGGCGTCGCCGGTGGCCGGCTCGTCAATCTCGACCTGTCCGGCCCGATCGCGCGCATCCTTCCCGAAGCGCACCGCGCCTTCTTCGGCGACGAAACGGCGCTGACCGCCGAACTGCTGCTGCGCGAGGAAGGCGGCGTCGACATAAGGCAACTGGAGCTGGACAGCGGCGCCCTCGACGTGGCGGCTTCCGGCGCGACGCTGGCCGACGGCTTCCTGCGCGAGCTTGTCGCCGACGTGACGCTCCGCTCCGCCGACGCGGCTCCGGTACGGCTGCCATTGTCGGGCGAGCCGATCACGGTCGAGAACGGCGTGATTTCGCTGCGCTACGGGACGGGCGGCGCGGATAGCTGGACCATGACGGGCACGGTCAGCGGAATCACCCTGCCCGATGCCGGGATCGATGAAGTCCGTATTGACGGCAATGGCAACATCACCGGGCTGGACACGCCCGACAACCGGTCGGTCAGCTTTTCCCTCGACGGCGAGGCAAAAGGTCTTCGGCCCGACGATCCGTCGGTCGCCAAGGCCGTCGGGGACGCCATCGCCTTCACCGCGGAGGGTGACTGGTCGACGAACAATCCGGTCCGCATCGCGAATGCCTCCGTCACGGGCAAGACGCTCGGGATCGCCGCACAGGGGCTGATCGAGAAGCTGATCTTCAAGGGCAACACGCGAATCGAAGCCTCTGACCTGGAAGCCTTTTCGCTCGTCGCCGACCGTAATCTTGCCGGAAGGGCCGCGCTTGCGGCCAATGGCGATATCGCGCTGGCGGGTGGCGGGTTCGACCTCACATTCGATGGCACGCTGACCGACGCCCGCATCGACAGCGCCGCGGCCGACCGCCTGCTCGCCGGCGAAACAAGGCTCTCGGGACGCGCCGCGCGCTCGCCCGACGGTTTGCGCTTCAGCGATCTTGTTCTTTCCAATGCGCAGGCTACCGCACGCCTCGACGGCGCCTTTGCGACCGGCAGCGCCAATCTTCGTGCACAGGCGGAAATCTTCGAGATCGCGAAACTCGTCGACAACGGCGCCGGGCGGCTGACGCTCAATGCCTCCATCGACAAACCGGAAGGTTCCGGCCGCGCCGCGCCCTACGATGTGAATGCCCGGCTGGCGCTCGCCGACGGACGCCTTTCCGGCCGCGCCGTACCGAATGCCGATCTCGCTTTCGACGGCCAGATCGAGGGCGACAAAATCTCCGGCACGATTGCCGGCAACGGCCGGGTGGGCGGCGAAACCGTCGATATCTCGGCGACGATCGCCCGCAGCGAAGAGCTTCTGTCGCTTACCGACCTTGTCGCCCGCTTCGGCTCCGCAAATCTCTCCGGCAATCTGGCGATCGAAAACGGAACCGCGGACGGGAAGTTCGAGATCGCCGCACAGGACATCTCCACCCTCGCCGCTCTCGCGCTTGTCGACGCAACGGGTTCGGTGAACGGCACCGCGACAATATCCGGGCCGGCCGACAATCCGAAAGTCGCGTTCACGGCGCGCGGTTCGGAATTGACCACCGACGCCTTGCGCTCGAACGCCATCTCGCCGGTTTCGCTGTCCGCGGCAGGCAGCTACCAGGGCAATACCGTTCAGTTGTCGCAGTTCTCCGCACAGAACGCCCAGAACCTCGATTTCAACGGCTCCGGCACAATCCCGCTATCCGGTTCCGGCCTTTCGCTGCGGATCGACGGCAGCGCGCCACTCGGCATCGCCGAGCGCTTTCTTGCCGAACGCGGCACCCAACTCGACGGCACGGTGCGTATCGACGCCACACTGACGGGCTCGCTCGCCTCGCCCAGCGCCGACGGGTTGTTCTCGCTGTCCGGCGCCAGCGTCCGCGATCCACTTTCGAACCTGCAGCTTACCGACATCACCGGTCTGGCGGGATTGCGCGGCGACACCGTGTCGATCACGCGCCTGACCGGCCGCATCGGTGGCGGCGGAAGCCTGTCGGTCAGCGGCACGGTCGGCCTTGCCGGGACACTGCCGGCCAACCTGACCATCGCGCTTACCAACGCGACCTACTCGGACGGCGAGACGATCCGCACCACGCTGTCCGGCAACCTGGCGCTCAGCGGGCCGCTGACAGCAGGTCCGTTGTTGTCCGGCCAGATCGACCTGCTCGGCACGGAAATCACAGTGCCGGAGACGATCGGCAGCGAGGTTGATCTTCTTCCGGTGCAGCACATCGCCACCGACCGCGGCACTTTGCAGACCTTGAACCGAATCGCGGCAGTCCTGCCGAAGGACGGGGGAACAACGGCCCAGGCGCCGGTACGCCTCGATATCGTCGTGAATTCGCCGAACCGGATCTTCGTGCGCGGGCGCGGCATCGACGCCGAACTGGGCGGACGCGTTCGTGTGACCGGACCGCTCGACAATCTGCGCCCGATCGGCGCCTTCAACCTCATCCGCGGCCGGTTGTCGATCCTCAGCAAGCGGCTGCAACTGACGGAAGGCCGCGTCACGCTGACCGGCTCGCTCGATCCGACGATCAACCTGACCGCGCAAGTTTCGGGCGAAGAGATCGTTGCCTATGTCCGCCTGACCGGGCGCGCTTCGAACTTGGCGCTTGACCTCTCCTCCTCGCCCGAATTGCCGCAGGACGAGATCCTTGCCCGCGTGCTGTTCGGCAAGGGCATTTCCAGCCTGTCGCCGCTCCAGATCGCCAACCTGGCCACCGCAGCGGCCTCGCTTGCCAGCGGCGGCAGCGGCGCCGGCCTGTCGGAACAAATTCGGCGCGGCATCGGCGTCGACGATCTCGACATCACCCAGGACAAGGAAGGCAATGTGGCGGTGCGTGCCGGCAAATACGTCCAGGATAACGTTTATCTCGACGTGCAGGCGGGCCAGAGCGGCGGGGAGGTGTCGATCAATCTGGACGTCACCGACAGCCTGACCGCGAAAGGCACCGTCGATACCGAAGGCGATTCCAAACTCGGGATATTCTTCGAGAAAGACTACTGAGTTCCATCCGACCGACTGATGACGGCTATCTTCCCTGCTGAAACAAAACGTCAGGGAACACCTGCCGGACTGCCCCGTTTCCGTTGTTCGCGAACAAACGAGGAAACACAATGAATATCATCAGTTGGGGTATTGTCGGCGTGATTTCAGCGTTTGCGGTGGGCGCCGCCGTCAAGGGCATGTCCTATCCATCGCAGTCGCGACGCAAGGACAAGCCGAATGATTGACCGGTCAGGCCCGCATGTCGACGGGTTTCACCGCATCCAAGCCGAGCGCGTTCAGCGCAGTGCGCACGATGCCGGTCTTGTCGAGGCCGGCAAGTTCATACATGCGCTCCGGTTTCGCCTGGTCCAAAAATACATCCGGCATGACAAGAGGACGAATCTTCAGACCGCCGTCGAGCAGTCCGTTGCTCGCGAGGAATTGCATAACATGACTGCCGAAGCCGCCGACTGAGCCTTCCTCGACCGTAATCAGGACTTCATGCTCCCGCGCCAAACGGGCAACGAGGTCTTCGTCGAGCGGCTTGGCAAACCGGGCATCGGCCACGGTCGTCGACAAGCCGTAACTGTCGAGTTCCTCCGCCGCCAGCATCGAGTCCCTGAGGCGCGTGCCGAGCGACAAGATCGCGATCTTGGTGCCCTCGCGCATGATCCGGCCCTTGCCGATTTCGAGGATTTCTCCGCGTTCCGGCATTTCAACACCAACGCCCTCGCCGCGCGGATAGCGGAAGGCGATCGGGCCGAGGTCATAAGCGGCAGAGGTGCGCACCATGTGCTTCAATTCCGCCTCGTCGGCCGCCGCCATGACGACGAAATCCGGCAGGCAGGCAAGATAGGCGACGTCGAATGCGCCGGCATGGGTCGCGCCGTCGGCGCCGACGAAGCCGGCGCGGTCGATCGGGAAACGCACGGGCAGTTTCTGGATCGCCACGTCGTGCACCACCTGGTCGTATGCACGCTGCAGGAATGTCGAATAGATCGCCGCATAGGGCTTCATGCCGTCGGCAGCCATGCCGGCGGCAAACGTCACCGCGTGCTGTTCGGCGATGCCGACATCATAGGTGCGGTCGGGAAATTCCTTCTCGAAAACGTCTACACCGGTGCCTGACGGCATCGCCGCGGTGATGGCGACGATACGGTCGTCCTCGCGTCCTTCCTGGACCAGTGTTTCGCCGAACACCTTCGTATAGCTCGGCGCATTCGGCTTCGGTTTGGCCTGCGCGCCGGTGATGACGTCGAATTTGGCAACACCATGATACTTGTCGGCGGCCTGCTCGGCGGGCGCGTAGCCCTTGCCCTTCTGGGTGACGCAATGGATCAGGACCGGGCCGGAAATATTGTCTCGGACATTGCGCAACACCGCCAGCAGCGTCGGCAGGTCATGCCCGTCGATCGGCCCGATATGGTAGAAACCCAGTTCCTCGAACAGCGTGCCCCCGGTGACGTAGCCGCGGGCATGTTCAACGGCGCGCGTGATCGCGCGATCGACGCGGCGGCCGAGATAGGCGGTCAGCTTCTTGCCGAAGTCGCGGAAGCCCATATAGGTCGAGCCGGAGGCAAGCCTCGCCAGATAGGCGCTCATCGCGCCCGTCGGCTGCGCAATCGACATGTCATTGTCGTTGAGAATGACGATCTGGCGCGCATCGAGCGAGCCGGCATTGTTCATCGCCTCATAGGCCATACCGGCAGACATCGCACCGTCACCGATGACCGAGATCACCTGCCGCGGGATGTTTTGCAGCCGCGCCGCCTCCACCATGCCGAGGCCGGCGGAAATCGACGTGGAGGAATGCGCGGCGCCAAAGGGATCGAACTCGCTTTCGGCACGCCTGGTGAAGCCGGACAGGCCGCCTTCCTGACGCAGCGTACGGATGCGGTCACGCCGGCCGGTGAGGATCTTGTGCGGATAGCACTGGTGGCCGACATCCCAGATCAACCGGTCATGCGGCGTCTCGAAGACATGATGGATGGCGATGGTCAGTTCAACCACGCCAAGACCCGCACCCAAATGGCCGCCGGTGCGCGAAACGGCATCAATCATTTCCGTGCGGACTTCCTCGGCAAGCTCGGGAAGAAGCTTGTCGTCGAGCTCACGCAGGCGAGTGATATCCGTGATGCCGTCGAGAAGCGGCGTGTGCAGCGGCGAAGTGCTCAAATCATCTGTCCGTGTTGACGCTCAGCCATAGCCGAATTCACTGCCCGGCGACAAGCGAACGGCGCGATTTGCAGCTAAACATGGCATCAGGATGAACATTTTCAACTCGTGATCGCCGGTCAGCCAAGCAAGACGTCCTGGCGAGCGCGCAGATCGGCGATCAGCGAACCTTTTTTCGGAGCGGCGTTTTCCCACGTGATCAGTTCGCCCTTTGCGATCGGTTTCAGAGCCGTTCCGTTTTCAAGCAGGCCGCAGGGAATGGCATTGCTGCTTTTTGCTTCCCCGGCGGTCAGCGTCCAGGAGCGGTAACAATACTGGCCGACCGCATCGAGCGTTTCGCCCGTGGCGATATCCCGCTTTGCGACGGCGCAAACCTCCGCCACGCGGCGCGGCAAGGGCACCATGTCGCGCTTGCCGTGCAGGACGACGCGCGCCGCCGTAAGCGGCACTTCGAGCGAAGTCAGGTGATAGGGCCGGTGGAAGGTGAAGTAAGGCCCCTCGCCCATTTTCAGGTCGGCCATGCGCTCGTGGATGCGCGGGTGCTCCGCCTTCACGATCACGAAGACGCCGGGAGAAACACCCTTGCCGATGGAATAATCGACGCAACCGGGCTTGGACAGCACGCCGCCATCCTCTTCGGGGATCAGCACCGAGGCGAGCTGATCGACAGTCGCGCGTGGCCCGTGCATGCCGGGCACGTCCGGCACCAGCCCAGTGGCGTTGGCGATCGCCGCCATCTCGACCATCGTCTTCGAACCGTCGACGAACTCGACCAGCATGCGGACATTCATGTTCCGCCGTTCGGCCTCTTCGCGGTAGTCGTCCGGTACGGCATCGAAATCGAGCGGATTGTTCTTGCCCTTGCCGGCGCAAACCACCGAATGGCCCATCGCGGTGACGAATTCGATGATCTCCATGCACGAAGACGGCTCGTCGCCCGCACCGAGCGTGTAGATCACGCCGGCCTTGTCGGCCTCATGCTTCAGATAGGGACCGATGCAAACGTCGCATTCGACGTTCATCATGATCAGGTGCTTGCCGTGACGGATCGTGCGCATGCCGATATCGGCACCGGCCTCGGGCACGCCCGTAGCATCGATCACCACGTCGATCATGCCGTGCGACAAGGCGAGGTCCAAGTCCTGGGTCACGGCGATCATGCCGGCTTCCATCGCCGCCGACATCTGGTCGTGACTGGAAACGTCCCGGGTGTGGCCCTTCTCGCCGTAAGCCAGCTCGGCGCCCGTCGCGGCGCGGCCAGCCGTACGCTCCACCACGGCGCCAACACGGATGCCCTGCATCTGGGCCACCTGGGTGAAAATATCGGTGCCCATCTCGCCAGTGCCGACGAGTCCGATGCGGATCGGCTTGCCCGATCGGGCACGCTCGCGCATCTCGGCGGCAAGACCGGTCAGGGCGACGTTGGGGGGCGGTATCGGCATCGATTTCCTGAATTCAGGCGCGGGATATGGCGGCCCGCATGTTCGCCACCTTCTTCACCAAAGACGCCGCGAAAGCAACCTTGGAAGCGGAAATGTCGCACCGGACGGCACCCGCGTCGACCGGCAATCGCAGAGTCGAATCAGCCGCTTGTGGCCGGTTCCCGAGTAACCGATCAGGCCGGCCGTCAGATGTCGAGCGACCTGACGAGTTCGAGCACCTCGTCGCGCACGTCTTCGTGCTGCAGCGCCAGCATGATGTTGGCTTCGAGGAAACCGAATTTCGATCCGCAATCGAAAGTACGCCCCTGGAAGGAGACACCGTAATACGGTTCGGATTTCATCATGGTCAGCATGGCATCGGTCAGCTGGATCTCGCCGCCGGCGCCGATTGCCTGGTTTGCCAGCGTGTTCATGATCTTCGGCTGCAGGATGTAACGGCCATTGATGTAGAGATTCGACGGCGCGGTGCCCGGTGCGGGCTTTTCCACCATGTCGGTGATCTCGAAGGCGTTGCCCATCTGCTCGCCGGTCGCAACGATTCCGTATTTGTGGGCGAGTTCCGGTGTCGTTTCCTGCACCGAGATGACGTTGCCGCCGACATCTTCATAGACATCCATCATCTGTTTCAGGCAGCCCGGTTCGCCATCCATAACCATGTCCGGCAGCATGACCGCGAAAGGCTCGTGGCCGACGATGTCGCGGGCGCACCAGACGGCATGGCCGAGACCGAGTGGTTTCTGCTGGCGCGTGAAACTGATCTGCCCCGCCCCGGGCGTGTCCTTGTCGAGCTGTTCGGCAGCGGCCTCCTTGCCGCGTTCGCGCAGCGTCGCATCGAGTTCGTACTGGTAGTCGAAATGATCTTCGATCAGCACCTTGCCGCGCCCGGTCACGAAGATGACATGCTCGATGCCGGCCTCGAAAGCCTCGTCGACGCAGTATTGAACGACTGGCCGATCGACCACGGGAAGCATCTCCTTCGGCAATGCCTTGGTGGCCGGGAGGAAGCGGGTTCCAAGACCAGCAACTGGGATGACGGCTTTTCGGACGGTCTTTGCCATGTCGAACAAATAATCCCTTCGTTTCCTGTGATTTCACAATGCGCTATCGCGCCGCAACATAACCAAAATTTGAAACGACGTAACCTCCCGGCAGGTTCCCCGGCCACAGGCCGGTTACCGGTGGACATCGGACGGGGCGCCCGGTAGTCCGATTGTGGGCGTTGACCCAGGGGTTTCGCATAGGCGAGATACAAGACAACAGTATTCCGACGCGGACAGACATGACAGATTTTCGAATTGACGACCTGATCGAGGTGACGCGCGAGGCCGGGGAAACGGCCATGGCCTTCTATTCGCGCGAGCACGATATCGCCATCAAGGACGACAACAGCCCGGTGACCGAGGCCGACTTCGCCGTGGACAATCTGTTGTATCCGTGGCTGTCAAAGCGGTATCCAGACATCCCGGTCATCACCGAAGAGCGTGCGGCAACACACGCGGTCGCGCCCGGCCGCGGCCGTTTCTTTCTCGTCGACCCGATCGACGGCACCAAGGAGTTCATCAAGAAAACGGGCGAGTTCACCATCAACATCGCGCTGATCGACGATGGACACCCGGTCGCGGGCATCGTCTACGCGCCGGCCATCGGCCGGATGTTCGTCGGCCAGGTCGATTCCGGAGCGCGCGAGATCGACCAGAACCGGGTCTCGCGCGAAATCGGCGTGCGAAGTTGCGGCGCGACGCCGACCGCGGTCGCCAGCCGCTCCCACCTGACGAAAGAGACCGAAACCTTCATTTCGGAAAATAAAATTACTGATTGCGTCAATGCCGGATCGTCGCTGAAATTTTGTCTTGTCGCCGCTGGCGAGGCGGACATTTATCCACGTTTCGGACCGACGATGGAATGGGATACCGCGGCCGGACACGCGGTTCTGGCCGCTGCCGGCGGCAGGGTTTTGACATGCGACAGCTCGCCGCTTAGCTACGGCAAATCGCAGTTCAGGAATCCCTATTTCATCGCCGCATCGCCCACCGCGCAATACACGATCCCCGCCACCGTGCAGGCCATGTAAGCCTGCCATATCGCCCGGACGATGCGGCGGACGGCCCACGGAGCATTTCCCGCATGACAACCCTTACCCACTTGCAACGGCTGGAAGCGGAAAGCATCCAAATCATGCGCGAGGTTGTCGCCGAGGCCGACAATCCGGTGATGCTCTATTCCATCGGCAAGGATTCGGCAGTCATGCTGCATCTGGCGCTGAAGGCGTTCCATCCGGCGAAACCGCCCTTCCCGCTCCTCCATGTCGATACGACCTGGAAGTTCCGCGACATGATCACCTTCCGCGACGAGGTCGCGGCACGGCACGGGCTGGACCTGATCGTGCACATCAACGAGGAAGGCGTTCGCCAGGGGATCGGCCCGTTCAGCCACGGATCGGCGCTGCATACCGACGTGATGAAGACTCAGGCGCTGAAACAGGCGCTCGACAAGTACAAGTTCGATGTCGCCTTCGGCGGCGCGCGCCGCGACGAGGAAAAATCGCGCGCCAAGGAACGCATCTTCTCCTTCCGGACCGCCGATCACCGCTGGGATCCGAAGAACCAGCGCCCCGAACTGTGGCGGCTGTTCAACACGCGCAAGGCAAAGGGCGAATCGATCCGCGTCTTCCCGCTGTCGAACTGGACCGAGCTCGACATCTGGCAGTACATCCATTTGGAAAAGATCGACATAGTGCCGCTGTATTTCGCCGCCAAGCGGCCGGTCGTGGAACGCGACGGCACGCTGATCATGGTCGATGACGAACGCATGCCGCTGCAGCCCGGAGAGACCGTCGAGGAGAAGACCGTCCGGTTCCGAACGCTCGGCTGCTATCCGCTCACCGGCGGCATCGAGAGCGAAGCGGCAACGCTGCCCGAGATCATCCAGGAAATGCTTCTCACCACGACCTCCGAACGGCAGGGCCGCATGATCGATCACGATCAGGCCGCCTCGATGGAGAAGAAGAAGCAGGAGGGCTATTTCTGATGGCGCACAAATCCGAGCTCATCGCCTCCGACATCGAGGGCTACCTGAAATCGCAGGAAGAAAAGTCGCTTCTACGCTTCATCACCTGCGGTAGCGTGGACGACGGCAAATCGACGCTGATCGGCCGGCTGCTCTACGAATCCAAGCTGATCTTCGAGGATCAGTTGTCGGCACTGGAAGCCGACTCGAAAAAGATGGGCACGCAGGGCGACCGCCTCGATTTCGCCCTGCTCGTCGACGGGCTCGCCTCGGAGCGCGAACAGGGCATCACCATCGATGTCGCCTACCGTTTCTTCTCCACGGAAAAGCGCAAATTCATCGTCGCCGACACGCCCGGCCACGAACAATATACACGCAACATGGCCACCGGCGCCTCCACCGCGGATCTCGCGATCATCCTGATCGACGCGCGCAAGGGTATTCTCACCCAAACCAGGCGGCATTCCTTCATCGTGTCGCGGCTGGGCATCGAGAACATCGTTCTCGCCATCAACAAGATGGACCTCGTCGATTATTCCCAGCAGGTTTTCGCCGATATCGAAATCGCGTACCGCGCCTTTGCGCGCGAACTCGGCGGCATCGAGCATATCAGCGCTATTCCGATGTCTGCGCTTGAAGGCGACAACGTCGTCGAAAACAGCGCCAAAATGGACTGGTACACCGGCCCGACACTGCTTGATCACCTGGAAACGGTCGGCGTGCGGGACGCGGCACAAAGCAAGGCGTTCCGCATGCTGGTGCAGTGGGTCAACAGGCCCAACCTCGATTTCCGCGGCTTTGCCGGCTTCGTTTCGTCCGGGGCGATCAAACCGGGCGACCGCATCAAGGTGCTGCCTTCGGCGAAGGAAAGTTCGGTCAAAAGCATCGTCACGATGGATGGCGATCTCGACGAGGCTGTCGCCGGCCAGTCCGTCACGCTGACGCTGGAGGACGAGATCGACATTTCGCGCGGCGACATGATCTGCGCCGCGGGCGATCCTGCCGAAGTCGCCAACCAGTTTGAAACCACCATCCTGTGGATGGCTGACGAACCGATGTTTCCGGGCCGCCCCTACCTGATGAAGATCGGCACATCGACGGTCAACGCGACAATCACGCGACCGAAATATCGTATCGACGTCAACACGCTGGCCCACGAGGCCGCCAACGAGCTCGATCTCAACGAAGTCGGCGTCTGCAATATTTCCCTGGATCGCGCGATCCCCTTCGATCCCTACAATGATAACAGGGATACCGGCGGCTTCATCCTGATAGACAAGATTTCCAATTCGACAGTCGGCATGGGGATGATCCATTTCGCCTTGCGCCGCTCGTCCAACGTGCACTGGCAGGCCCTCGACGTGGACCGCACGACTCGTGCGTCCATCAAGGGGCAGAAACCGGTCGTGCTCTGGTTCACCGGGTTGTCCGGATCAGGCAAGTCGACCATCGCCAATATCGTTGACCGCAAGCTGATCGCGCGCGGCGCACACACGATGATGCTGGACGGCGACAACGTGCGTCACGGGCTCAACAAGGATCTGGGCTTCACCGATGCCGACCGGGTGGAAAACATCCGCCGCGTCGCCGAGGTCGCCAAGCTGATGACCGATGCCGGGCTGATCACTCTCGTTTCCTTCATCTCGCCGTTCCGCGCCGAAAGGCGTCTCGCTCGCGAATTGATGGGCGAAGACGAATTCAAGGTCATCCACGTTGACACGCCGCTGGAAGTGGCCGAGGCGCGGGACGCCAAGGGCCTCTACAAGAAGGCGCGCGCAGGGCAGATCAAGAACTTCACTGGCATTGATTCGCCGTATGAACGGCCTGAAAACGCCGCGGTGACCGTCGATACGACGAAGATCTCTCCCGAAGAGGCGGCGGACGAGATCATCCGTCGTCTGGAAGAATGGGGAAAGATCCCGACTTAGACGGCTGCCGCACGAGTTGACCGCAGTTCCGCATCGGCGGCCGAAGCGGCGATCGCGATCAGCACCACCACGAAGGCGGCATCCATCAGGTCGTGTTCGAACATGATCCCGGCCGTCCCGCTCACTGCGTAGCAAAGGGTGAGGATGATTCCGGCGGCGAGGCGCGGTTGCCACATCGCATCGCGTGGCGCCATGACCGCCAGCCAAACCGGCGCCGACAGCATGGCGAGCAGAGCGACCAGCCCGAGTATGCCGGCATCGAGCAACGCCGCCAGATAGGCGTTGTGCGGGTGCGTGAATCCGACAAGGTGATGATACTGTTCGGGAACGAAGGAGCGCACTGCGTCCATACGCCCCGCGACCCCGTAACCGGCAAGCGGCGCCTGCGAGACGGCGAGCCAGGCACCTCTCCAAAGGAGAATGCGCCGCCCCGTCGAGGTCTCGTAGTCCTGGGCCTGCTCCATCTTCGCGACATCGTCGCCGATGTCCGAAATACGGTCCCACAGCAATCCCGAGCCGGCCACGATACCGATCGCCATCGCGACCAGGGTCGCTGCCAAGCCGCGCCACAGCAGCCGCCGAGGCACAACACGGGCCGCGACCCAGACGATAACGATCGTCAGCATCGGGAGCGCCAGCCACATGGTACGGCGGCCTGATACCAGGACACAGAAAACCATCGCAAGGAAGGCGATCAGGCCGAGCCACCGGCGCCGGTTCGAGGACGCAAGAACATTCAGCGCGCCGATCGAGCCGAAGAGTGCCGCCATCACCGCGAAAACGTTGGCATTTCCGCAAAAAAGCTGGGCGCGCTGGTCCATCAACAGCGTCTCGAGGCCCGCCAGCGGAGCGGCTACGGTCACCGACAAGCCGGCGCCGAGAACAAGCATGTCGAAAAGTGCGTTGCCGTCGGACACATGCTGGCGAAACAGGTAGAAGGCCGGCGCGAAATACAGCAGGAACGCCGGCCACAACCGCCATCCCTCAAGACCGGTATGGACGACGGTGAATCCGAGCTTCACTGCGCCATAGGCCGCCACCACCGCCGTACAGGCGACACCGATCCGGCCGAGGCGAAGCGGATAGCGTCCGATTGCCGCCGAAACCATGTTCCAGACAAATGCACCCCAAACCAGCACGGACAGCAGGCTGCCGAAAACCGGAGCAACGAAGCCGGCAAAAGTGCTCCAGATGCGATCGTTCCGCTCGATGGGGTTCATCGCACGCAGCGATTGGACGATCTTGCGCGGATCGAAGACCAGCGGCGTGCACAGCCCCGACGGACGACGGGCGGGCCCGTCCCGCTGCTGTACCGCAGGGCGCTCGGAGGATTGGTTTGTCGGCGGCACGATCGCTCTTGCTCGATATCAGCCAGCAGACGCTTTCGCCGCGGACGGCAGGGGGATCACATGAGAGTCGTACTGACCGAACTGGCCCCGATTGAATTCCGAGGTCAGTTCCAGCAGCAGGCTGCGCAGTTCGGTCTCCTTCTTCTCCTCGAGCCCTTCGCGGAGTTTGGACAGGATTCCGTCTATCTTCAGATGCGCATTGGACCGCCGCTTGACCATCATGATTTTCGGATGGCGGGTCTCGATCGTCGAGTCGGCGCTGTACCACAACTCCTCGTGCATCTTTTCGCCGGGGCGCAGACCGATGATCTCGATCGCGATGTCGCCATCCGGGTGGTTCTCATCCTTCACGCGCAGCCCCGAGAGCGCGATCATGTCACGGGCCAATTCGTGGATTGATATCGGCTCGCCCATGTCGAGAAGGAAGGTTTCGCCGCCCCTGGACAATGCCGCCGACTGGACAATCAATTCACTCGCCTCGGATATGGCCATGAAATAGCGCGTGACTTCGCGATCCGTCACGGTGACAGGTCCACCCCGTTCGATCTGCTTGGTGAACAGCGGAATCACCGAACCGCTCGATCCGATGACATTGCCGAAACGCACAGCGAGAAAGTCCTGGCCTGTCTTTTTCTCTTCGGCCGCATGCGCATAGTGGCGAACGATCAGTTCGCCGATGCGCTTGGTCGCGCCCATGACGCTGGTCGGATTCACCGCCTTGTCGGACGAGATCAGGACAAACTTGCCGACGCCGCTTTCGAATGCGACCCTGGTGACGACTTCGGTTCCGATGATGTTGTTGCGGATGCCCTCGCGTACATTCTGCTCGACGAGATGGACGTGCTTGTAGGCGGCTGCATGGAAGACCACATCGATCTTGTTCTGTTCCATGATGCGACGAATGAAGCGCTCCTGCACGACCGAGCCGAGGCGAAGGTGCACGGGATAAAACTGGCCGGCATTGGTCAGCGAACGCGCAACCTGAAACAGCGCGTATTCGCTGCTGTCCACGAGGAACACCTCACGCGGCCCGTTCGCGTCCACAAGACGCGCCAGTTGCGACCCGATCGAGCCGCCTGCGCCGGTAATCAAGATACGCCGGCCGCGCACCACGCTCTCGATAAGCGAGTGATCGGGGGGAACCGGTGAGCGTCCGATGAGCTCGCTGATATCCAGACGCTCCAGCGAAGCCGCGTTGAAACGTCCGCCGGACATCCCCGCCGCGCGGAAAGGGAGTACCCGCACCGTGACGGGCAGCTGCGACAGCGATGTGCCGATCTTGAGTTTCGTTGGGCCGGATGCGGACGGGATGCTGAGGATGACTTCCTCGATTCCCAGATTTGCGACGAGACCGTCCAGTTGTTTCGGCGAATAGACGCGAATGCCGCCGATATCGCGCCCCTGCATCTCGGCATCGTCGTCGACGAAGCCCAGCACGTTCGCCTCCCCGGCTTCGCGCAGGGAGCGGGCAAGCTGGGTTCCGGCCTTGCCGGCGCCATAGATCAAAGTGCGTCGGAGATCCCGGTTTTCCGGTGAATGCAGCAGCAGCCACTTCGCGGCGAAACGGCTGAGGGAAACCGCGAGAAACGCGAAAATCCCGTACAGGAAAGGAACCGTGCGGGGCACGCCCTCGCCCCCGTAGAATCCGGTGAAAAACGCGACCACCGTCCACAGCAGCGTCGCCATCGTCACGGCCCTGAAAATGGTCAGCAGCGCCTTCTCGGGAAGGTAACGCAGCACCGCCCGGTACAAGCCAAGACGTATGAAGAGCGGAATCGCGATAACCGGCGCCGCGATGATCATCGCAACCTGGTTGATGTTGAAGTGATGACCGAAACCCAGCCGGAACAGATAGGCGGCGGCAGCGGCACCCATGAGGATCAAGAGATCGACCAGCATCTGGACAAACTGCTTCTGACGACGGGACAGCCGATTTGCCGCAGCTTTCAGACTTTTCAAAAGGTCAATTCTCTTCATTCTCAAAAATGCTCTTCTTTAGAAATGAATTAGATAGTTGACCAAGTCCCCGATCATTACCAGACGTCGTCCGGAAATCGAGATCAAGTCTGGCGGGGCATCACACTTTTCCTATCAACCGGTTTCGCATTTTGTAATGCGGTCAACCATCAATACAAGCGGCCAGAAAAAAGAGGCCGGGATGGCTGGGGCGGCTGGATTCGAACCAGCGCATGGCGGTACCAAAAACCGCTGCCTTACCGCTTGGCTACGCCCCAAAACCCGGTGCGCGGTGCATGTAGACCAAACGCGATCGACGTGCAACGCATAGCTTGACCTGAAACATGCCGCGAACACGATTTTATGCACTCGGCCAACCCGCAGCATCGTTCGCATTTTTCGCTTACGGCCGGAGGGGCCACACGGCGCCCCAGTAACCAAGCGGACTTGACCGCATTTGCGAGGCGAACCGGCCGCGGATTTTGAAATGCCCAAGACCAGCTTTTCAGGGTTGTTCGCCATGGGGGCATGCTGTACTTCCCCGTGCAATACAGATGTGTGCATCAATCTCCACGCTCATTGACGACTCGTCCACAAACTTGGGCGTACGAGCCCTTGAATGGCATGCCGGGGTCGGCGATATGATCGGCGGCTCGACGGAACGTAATCGGCCGACGGACAATCAGCGAAAGTCGCGGACGGACATTCAATTTACAAAAAGGCCCGGCATGGTCGTCGCAAATCAACGAGAGTCTGACCGGATTACCGAATCGTCCTCTCGGATCAAACCATCGGAGTGAGAACTGCAGATGTTTAAAAAGGACGTGCTCGGCGAAGAACCGTTCGTCATTGCGGAAATCGGCCAGAACCACCAAGGCTCGCTGGAAACCGCGCGCGAATTCATTCGCATTTTCGCCTTCGAAGGCGCGGACGCCGTCAAGTTCCAGACGCGCAACAACCGTTACCTGTTTTCCAAGGATGCATACGAAGCCTCGTATGACAGCGAGAACGCGTTCGCCCCGACCTATGGCGCGCACCGCGAGCATCTGGAACTCAAGCCGGAATGGCTGCCGATCCTGAAGGAGGACTGCATCAAGCACGGCGTCAAGTTCATGTCGACGCCCTTCGACGAACCCAGCCTGGAGTTGCTGGAAGAAATCGATGTCGACATCCTGAAGATCGCTTCCTTCGACCTTGGCAACCTGCCGCTGATCAACCGAATCGCCAGTCTCGGCAAACCGGTGGTGATGAGTGTCGGCGGCGGCAAGGCCGACCAGATCCGATCCAGTGTCGAAGTCCTGCTCAACCATCATGACGAGGTCGCCATTCTGCATTGCGTCTCGGAATATCCCTGCGAATACAATCGCCTCGGACTGGACAATATCGAGGTCCTGATCGAGGAATTTCCGAACTGCGCGATCGGGCTCTCCGACCACTTCAACGGCACGCTGTCCGGCCCGATCGCCTACATGAAAGGTGCACGCGTGTTCGAGAAGCATGTCACGCTGAACCGCGGCTGGAAGGGTACGGATCACAGTTTCGCGCTGGAGCCCGAAGGTTTCCGCAAGTTCGCGCGAGACATCAAGCGCGTGCGCCACATGATGCAGCCCAAGCCGAAAGACGACCTCGGTAACGAAATGGTCTTCAAGAAGCTCGGCAAATCGCTCGTTGCCTACCGGGACATCGAAGCGGGAGAGAAACTGTCTCTCGACAATCTCAGCGGGCGGATTTTCCGCACCCAGTACATCCCCGTCCGCGAGTCCAACGCGGTCATCGGAGCGATTGCCAAGCATCCGATCGCAAAGGGGCAGCCGATCGAATATAACAATATCGACATGTCCGGAGCCGAGCCGGCCAAGGAAAAAATCGCGACATGACGGGCGGAATCGATCTGGCCGCCGTTGACCTGATCGCTTTCGACTTCGATGGTGTCTTCACCGACAACACGGTCTATGTGAACCAGGACGGCGTGGAATCCGTGCGTTGCTGGCGCAGCGACGGCCTCGGATTGTCCCGGCTGCGCGAGACGGGCATCCGGTCTTTCATCATCTCGACGGAAAAGAATCCGGTTGTCGGTGCACGGGCAATGAAACTCAAGATGCCTTGCAAACAGGGCATCGACGACAAGGCTGCGGCAATCCTCAAGACCTGCGCCGAACTCGGGGTCGATCCCAAACGCACGATGTTCGTCGGCAATGACATCAACGACATTCCTGCCTTCAAGGTGGTCGGCCTGCCGGTTGCCGTTCAGGACGCCTATCCGGAAGTGCTTCCCCATGTGGTATTCCAGACACGCAAACCCGGCGGGTTCGGTGCTGTCAGGGAGATCTGCGATCTTGTTTTTCATGCCCGCAAAGGGATCTTGGAAGAGTATGAATCCCATCCGTGACAGATGCGCCGAACACACCGGCGCATCGCCAATCTCCGACCAGCACCATGCTTTGAACGGGAGCGGGAATCCCGTTGGCTGCTAACGGCAAGATCCCTGGGGCGCTTTCGCGCCTTCGGCACCGGCTCAAACCGGCGATCAACGCCATGCGCAGTTGGCGTCTGCTGCATGGCATACGTCTCGCAAACCGGCATTGGCGGGCCAGCCACGGCGGTCTTCCGGACTGGTCGTGGTTACCGGCAAGAACGTCTTCCGGCAAGAATCGGCAAAATGAAGCCGGGAAGCCCGAGCGGAAAAAGCGGGTCCTGATCGCGACAGGAACCGCCGGCCACCTGCCGTCGATGACGATGGAAAGTTTCCTCGCAGCAGCGCTCGGGGAGCGCGGGGCAGACGCGGAATTCCTGCTTTGCGATGGTATTTTGTCGGCCTGCATGATGTGTGAAATCGGCTGGTATTCCGACGCCGAGACCTTCCTTCGACGCGGCCCGGCGGATCAGTGCAATTCATGCCACCGCCCATCCGCAAAGATGCTCGACGCGGCACAGCTGAAACATATCGGGTTGTCCGAACTCCTGCAGCAGGGCGATTTCGACGACGCCCAGAAGACCGTCGAACGGCTGTCACGCTCCGAAATCCCCCAGTTCGAAATCGATGGCGTGCCGCTTGGCGAACACGCTTGCGCCGGCGCCCTGCGTTTCTTTGCCCGCGGCGACCTGCCGGAAAACGATGCGGCCGAAGCCGTTCTGCGACGTTACGTCAGGACGGCGATCCTCACCTATCGGGCGACGCGACGCCTTCTTGCCACGGGGGCGTACGACGTCGTCGTGCTCAACCACGGCATCTATGTTCCGCAGGGCGTTTTCGCCGAAACCGCGCGCCGGGCAGGCGTACGCGTCGTTACCTGGCATCCCGCCTATCGCCGCGGCTGCTTCATATTCAATCACAACGAGACCTATCACCACGGATTGATGACCGAACCGGTTACCGCATGGCAGGACATGCGGTGGGACGAAAACCGGCGGAACAATATCGCGCAGTATCTGAAAAGCAGATGGATCGGACGCAACGACTGGGTGCGCTTCCACAACGATCCGGTTCTCGACACCTCGTCGATCGAACGGGAACTCGGCATCGACTTTTCGCGCCCGACGATCGGGCTGCTGACCAATGTCGTCTGGGACGCGCAACTGCACTATCCCGCGAACGCGTTCGACACCATGCTCGACTGGCTCAACGCGACGATCGGATATTTCGCCGAAAGGCCAGACCTTCAACTGCTGATCCGTGTCCATCCGGCGGAATATTCCGGCACGCTGCCATCCCGGCAGCTTGTCACCGAGGAAATCGGGAAGGCGTTTCCCGAACTCCCGCGCAACGTGTTCATCATCCCGCCAGACAGCCGGCTGAGCACCTATGTGGCGATGTCGCAATGCAATGCGGTCATCATCTACGGCACGAAGACAGGCGTCGAACTGACGGCAGAGGGCATTCCCGTCATCGTTGCCGGTGAAGCCTGGATAAGAGGAAAAGGCGTAACCCTCGACGCGGAATCGCGGGACGACTATTTTCGGCTGCTTGAAGCGTTGCCCCTGCCGGACCGGCTGGATGGGGAACAACAGGAACGCGCGCTCAGATACGCCTATCATTTCTTCTTCCGGCGGATGATACCGCTGACGGCTTTCGTGGAAACGAACGGCTGGCCGCCCTTCGCCGTCTCCATCGAGAGCGAGGCCGAACTCGCTCCCGGTGCCTGCGCGGGGCTCGATGTTGTCTGCGCAGGCATTCTCAAAGGTACCCCGTTCATCTATCCGGCCGAAGAGAACGAAACGTTTAACATGCCGCAGTCCATGGCGGGAGGGCTTTCCGCGGTCGCTTGAGATCTGCGATCAATCGGGAGCCGGAAAGACAGGAACATGTCGAGGCTGAAAGTGCTGCACGTCTACCGGACCTATTTTCCGGACCCGCCCGGCGGCTTGCAGGAGGCAATCCGCCAGATCGCGATTTCGACCGGCGGCAAGGGCGTCGAATCCCGGATCTACACACTGTCCCCCGCCCCCGTCCCCAACATGATCGAGCGGGCGGAAGGCCTCGTGATCCGCGCCCGTTCCTATATGGCGCCCGCCTCCTGCGACCTCGGCGGAGCCAGCGCATTTCGCGGTTTTGCGCAGGCCTCGGAATGGGCCGACATCATCAACTATCACTACCCTTGGCCGTTTGCGGACGTGCTTCATTTCGTCTCGCGGCCACGCAAACCCGCGGTCATGACCTATCATTCCGACGTCGTCGGCAAGGGCGCGTTCGGAAGCCTCTACAAGCCTTTGATGGCGAGGATGCTGAAGAGCATGGACACCGTCATCGCCACCTCCCCTGCCTATGCGGCCACCAGCATGGCGCTGCGGGACAATGTCGATCCGGGCAATCTCGCCGTCATTCCGCTCGGTATAGAGGAGGCCAGCTACGCCGCATTCCGAGAGGCCGCAAAACAGGTCAATGTCAGTGCGCGGTTCGGCGTCGAGAAGGGCCGTTTCTTCCTGTTCGTCGGGGTATTGCGCAAATACAAGGGGCTGGAATATCTCGTCGAGGCTGCGAAACAGACCGACATGCCCGTCGTTATCGCGGGCAGCGGGCCTGAACTCGACCGGATCGCCGAATTGTCGCGGTCCGTTCCCAACATCCGCATGGTCGGTCAGGTCGATGATGCGGAAAAGATGGCCCTGATCGAAGCCTGCCGGGCTGCCATCCTGCCCTCGCATCTACGCTCCGAAGCGTTCGGCGTGTTCCTGATCGAGGCCGCGATGTGCGGCAGGTCGATGATTTCATGTGAAATCGGCACCGGAACTACCTACGTGAACAATTCGGGCGAAACCGGGATCGTCGTGCCTCCACAGCGGCCGGACCTGCTCGGAGCGGCCCTACAGGCGCTGGCAGCGAATGACGAGCTGGCAAAAGATTATGGTAATGCCGCTCGGCGGCGCTACGAGCATCTGTTCTCCGGCGAGTCGCTCGGAACGGCCTATCGCGATCTTTACCGGTCGCTGGTGAACCGAGGAGAGCCGAAGTGATTGGCGCAGCGGTCCCCATGGCGTGGCCGGGTATCGAGATTGTTTGCCCGGCCGCCTTCGGTTACCTGACTGACCAGCGCAGCATCAGCACCTCGAATCCCACCAGAAGTTCCAATCCCGATGGCCGCAATGAAAAAGAATAGTATATCACGAGCATCTTCGGACAGTTTCGCGGCACGCCTCTACAGGCATGGCCGGATCGTGCTCATGGAGCGCGCCCGCTGGGTCAAGAAACTGAACCTGCCGGGATACGACCTGTCTTTCGGGATCAGATCGAAAATGGAACTGGCCCGGGTCATCAGGTTCAAGGAGGAATGGACGGTCGACTGGATCAACAGCCTTCCCGAAGGCAGCGTCCTGTGGGACGTCGGCGCCAATATCGGGATCATGTCCTCGGTCGCCGCCGTGAGAGACGAAATTGATCAGGTCGTGGCGATCGAACCGTTTTTCATGAATTACTCAGCCATAGTTGAGAACCTTATGCTTAACGGCTTGAGCCACAAGGTGACCGTCGTCTGTGGCGGCCTCGGCGAAACGACCGCCTTCATTCCACTCAAACTGCAAAACGTGGTTGCCGGCGGCGCTCTTCACTCGTTCGGCGACATCTTCAAGATGGGACAGCAGTCGACCGTCCCGGTGGCCGAACAATCATGCCTTTGTTTCCGCATCGACGACCTCGTCACCTATGACGGCATCCCCTTCCCCACCCATATCAAGATCGACATCGACGGTTTCGAATTGTCCATGCTGAAAGGCGCCGAAAATACGCTTGCCGATCCACGGCTGAAAGGTATCCAGGTGGAAACGATGGATCACGACGAAAACGCACCCCAGCGCAAGGCGGTCACCGCCCTTATCGAGAGACACGGCTTTCGTCTCGCGGACGAAATCGTCCACAAGAGCGACAAGGCCATCGTCTTCGATCTGCAATTCGCGCGGTGATAACGTTCCCGCTCTTCTGGCCGATGAGTACGAATATCCGGATCTGTCCACATGACCGAATCTGACAGAATGCAATTCACCGCAGGCGGTGACGCGCCACATCGTCAATCCGCTCTGACGAAAGGCGAGTCGTGCGCATAGTATTCCGTGCAGATGCATCGGCAACGATCGGCGGGGGCCATGTCATGCGCTGCATGACCCTTGCCGAAGAGCTCCAGAGGAGAGGGCACGACTGCATCCTGCTGACGCATTCGAGCAGCCTCGACATCTTTCCCCATCTCACCGATCGCGGTGTCGAAATCCAGTTCACGGCAGAATTATCCTCCTTCCCGGAATCGGAAGCCAAAGGGCTGGATGCCGATATCTTCGTCGTCGACAACTACGACTTTCAGGCTGCCGTGGAGACATCGCTGCGCAGTTTCGCTCCCATTGTCGCATTCGACGACGCACCGGGACGGCAGCACGATTGCGACCTGCTGCTCGACCCGACTTTCGGGCGGCGGCCTGCCGACTATCGCCCCTTCGTTCCCGAAGGCGCCCAGGTCGTATGCGGCCCCGCATATGCCCTGATACGGCCCGCCTTCGCGCAATTGCGCCCGACCTCGATAATGCGAACCGTGGCTGATCATCTTCGCCGCATCTCCGTGTGTTTCGGCGCGACCAATGTCCGCGGTTACAGCGAAACGATAGCCTTGGCGCTGGCCGAGCAATTTCCGGAAGCAACGATCGACATGATCGTCGGATCGGCCGTCAAGCTGTCGGACGAGAGCGAGAAGACACTGAATGCCCGTTCCAACATCGTCCGCCATGTCGATCCGGTCAACTTGCCCGAGATCCTCGCCCGATCCGACCTTGCGATCGGATCAGCCGGAACAATGAGCTGGGAGCGCTGCTGCCTCGCCTTGCCCTCAGTCGCCGTGCCACTCGTCGCCAACCAGTTGGAAATTGCCGCCGCACTTTCCATCACGGAAAGCGCATCCGTGATAGACGATGGCGAGAAGAACGTTGTCGGCGCGGTAATATCCGCTGCGACACAACTCGCTCGCGAACCGTTGCGAAGGGAACGCATGGCCGCATGCGCCGCCGCGCTTTGCGACGGCCGGGGCGTTTCCCGCCTTGCCGCGAGAATCGAGGCACTTGCGACCGAAGGGCAAGGAGCCCGTGCAGGCATCAACCTCAGACCGGCGACCGAGGCCGACAGCCAAGCCGTATGGACATGGCGCAACGACTTCCAAACACGCCGCCTGTCCGAAACGACCGCACCGGTGACCTGGCGCGAACACTCGGCATGGTATTCGCGGTCACTGGAGAACCTCGACCGGCTGATCTTCATCGCCGAAGCACAGGACATGGCTGAAACCTTCGGTGTGGTTCGTTTCGACCGTACCGACGAGCAGACCGCCATCGTGAGCATCAATCTCGCCCCCTATTCAAGGGGGCTCGGCTTGGGGTCGCATGTGTTGAAATCGAGCTGTGCGCTCGCCTTCTCCGCGTGGCCGATCGGCCGTATTACCGCGAAAGTGCATCGGGACAACGCCGCCTCCGAGCGCCTCTTTCTTAATACCGGGTTCAAGCCGAGCGGGCCTGCCGGAGATTTCAATCGCCTCGAACTTGCCCGGCCCGGATTTGGCGGCTAGGTAATCCGGCATGCAGCGCATGATATGCGCCATTACCTTTCCCCTCATGGCCGAACATGGAATCAGGAACCGTGGAGCAGAAAACCATCAGGATCGCCGATCGTGAAATCGGTGTCGATTCGCCGCCCCTGATCATTGCCGAACTGTCGGCAAACCATCTGGGAAACATAGAGCGGGCGCTTCGTTCGATCGAGGTCGCGGCCGAATGCGGCGCGGATAGCGTCAAGTTCCAGACCTATACGGCCGATACGATCACGATCGACTGCGACAACGAATTTTTCCAGATCGCGGATGGACCATGGAAGGGCCAGACGCTGCATGCGCTCTACAAGTCGGCCTACACGCCCTATGAGTGGCATGAGCAACTGTTTGCGAAGGCGCGCGAGCTTGGTCTCATTCCCCTTTCGACTCCGTTCGACCAAACCGCCGTCGACCTGCTGCACAGTCTCGACGCGCCGGCCTACAAGATCGCGTCGTTCGAAATCGTCGACCTTCCGCTGATCGCTTCCGTGGCAAAGCTCGGCCGGCCGATGATCATCTCGACCGGCATGGCCAATCTCGGCGATATCCAGGACGCGGTGACGACCGCGCGCGACAACGGATGCGACGACCTCGTGCTGCTGCATTGCACGAGCGGCTATCCTACGCCTTTCTCGGACGCCAATCTGCGTACCTTGCCGCATCTCGCCGAGGCATTCGATGTCATCGGCGGGCTGTCCGACCACACATCCGGCACGGCTTCCGCGGTCGCTGCGATCGCGCTTGGCGCGCGGGTCATCGAGAAGCATTTCACGCTATCGCGCGACGACGGCGGGCCTGACGCGGCCTTCTCTCTGGAACCGGACGAACTGAAACGCCTGGTGGACGACTGCCGCTCTGCCTTCGAGGCGCTCGGAAAGGTCAACTACAACCTTCTCGGCAGCGAGGCCGGCAATGTCGCCTTCCGCCGATCGCTTTTCGCCGTGAAGGACGTCAAGGCCGGCGAAAAGCTGACCGCCGACAATGTGCGCTCGATCCGGCCCGGCAACGGACTGCCGCCCAAGGAATTGCCGAACGTCATCGGCCGCAAGGCGAGCCGCGACCTGAAACGCGGCGAACCGCTAACGTGGGATTCGATGACTTGACCGGCCGGGTCGTGGCCATCATGCAGGCGCGCATGTCCTCCAGCCGCCTGCCCGGCAAGGTTCTGCATCCGCTGTGCGGCAGGCCGATGTTCCTGCGCCAGATTGAACGCCTCAGGCGCTGCAAAATGATCGACGAGATTATTGTTGCCACCAGTACCGGCCCCGAGGATGGCGCCATCGCCGACGCCTGCATTTCCGAAGGGATACCGTGCTTCCGGGGAAGCTTGACGGACGTCCTCGACCGCTATCATGAGGCGGCGGCATTTGCCGGCAATCCGACGCATGTCGTGCGCCTGACAGCCGACTGTCCCCTCGCCGATCCGGAAGTCATCGACGCCTGCATCGATTTGCATCTGCGATCCGCCGCCGATTACACCTCGAACACCATCGAGCGCCATTTCCCCAAGGGCCTCGACGTGGAGGTGATGACGGCAAACGCACTGGAAACCGCATGGCGGGAAGGAACTTCCGCCTATGACCGCGAGCATGTCACGCCGTATCTCTACGGCCATCCCGAACAGTTCAGACTTGAGACACTGAAAGCGGATTTCGACCGGGGCGACTGGCGGTGGACGGTGGACACAGCCGCCGATATGGAGGTCGTGGAAGCGGTTTATCAGGCGCTTTACGAAACCAATCCCGCGTTCGATACGGATGATGTGATTGCCTTTCTGAAGCGCAATGCCGAAATCGCCGGGCTGAACGGTGCACTGGGATAGTTCCGGCAACGAGATAGGGGCTTTCGTGGACAGATGACCAGCGGCCAGACTAAAAGGGGCGCTACGGGGTCTCGCGCCGGAGATCAGCTCACCCGCTATCTCGACGCGATACGCAATCTGACACTCCGCATCTATCGCCAACCCTTTTTCGGGACGAACGGCAAGCCCTTCCCGCTTGCGGTGGATTTCCAGAAGGCGATCCGACGGGGAAAGCCCCAGATCATGTTGTTCGGCGACAGTGTCTCTTTCCGGGTCGCAAACCAGGACAGCGACCGCCGCACTCTCGGCCAAATGGTAACCGACGCGCTTGCCCCGCGCAGCGTCCATGTGACCTCGTTTTCGGCTTACACCGCGTACATGTATGGAGTGTTTCTCGGCCTTGCGCGCAAAATGGACGCGCACCCCGACTGGGTTATCTTGCCGTTCAACCTGCGTTGCGTCTCCCCGCAATGGGATGCAAGCCCTATTTGGCAGTACGTTCAAGAGAACTCGGCGATCCAGAGACTGATGAACGACCCGGACGCGACACCGAATGCGATTGCTCCCGTCTTCCTGGACGAAAAAGCATACAACTCGGTCGCGCTATACAGTCCGCTCAGCGAGCAACGCACGGTAGGCTACTTCCGCAAACAGATCAGGTTCAAGCCGACCGATCCAGAAGCTGTAAGAAAACGCCTCGCGGAAATTCTTGTCCTGCACTACGGGATGCCGGTTCGCGAAGAACACCGACAATTTCACTATCTCGTTTCGGCGATCCGCGAAGCCTCGGCAATGGGAGCCAAGGTTCTTGTTTACCTGACGCCGATTAATGTCGAATTCATGCGTAAAATCTGGGGCGACGTCCTGACGGATATCGTAGACGGGAACCGCGGGCTTGTCCGTCAAGCCATCGAGCAAGCCGGCATGATGGACCATGTCGTTTACGAAGACTGGTCCGGTTCCCTGCCGTCGGATGAATTTTTCCACCCCGAAGAAACAACGGAACACCTGGCCGAGGCGGGACGACTGCGTCTCACATTCATGATTACGGATCGCATGGCAAAGGCGGAGGCAGACGCCGCCATCTAACGGTTTCGTATCACCTACCCCGCGCAGGTACCGAGGAGTTCCGCCATGGCATCGCCATAGCGTTCGCCCAACCGGACGTAGTCGTCGGTGGACAGGTGCGGATCGCCGACAATCCCTTCCAAGTCGTTGGCTGAAACCCGCACTACACCTTCAGGCAACGGCATTGCACATTGCGTGGCGACCAATTCATTCCAGAAAGGATAACGCTCGGGCGCATGATTCGGACCGAGTATCGTCATGATGACCGGCAGGCGTGGCGATTTAAGGTCGCGCCGAACAGCCCCCACAAGCGCGGTAAACCTGGCCGCCCACTTGGCGGTCAGATCCGCCCGCGTGCAGTCGTTCTCGCCCTGATACCACAGCAGACCGGCGATCTCGCCCTGTCTCGCGGCACGACGCGCCCGCCGCACGAGCCCCCCGTAATAGCCCCGGAACGCCGGCTTCCATTCATCCATATAAGTCCCGCCCTTGGCGGCAGGCACGAGCCCGATTTCGATTTCCGGAATGCGCTCGGCCAGACGATTTGCAAACGCCATGCCCGGTCCCGCTCCCGCCTTCCGATCGGCAAACAGCCTCGGCGTGGCTTTTCCCGGTACGTGTCCGACCGGATCGCCCCCCGGAACCCATAAGCCGCCATATGTATAAACAAGGATGCGGTCCCGTTGCGGGTAGTCAGGCACACGCGAAAGATCGCCCCGGCCGGCCATGTTCGACTGGCCGGCAAGGATAAATAGCTTGCGTGGCGGCCGCATCCGAAACCTCCAACCCGACTTCACCTCTTTGCGGCGTCCGGCACCAATCTCATAAGAGCCGACCAACCATCACCATCGATTGTTTACATGGTGTCGCCGAGGAAACTCTCACTGCGGAAAAAGAACCAGACCGACATCGAAAAAACGAAGATCGTTATACCGACGGCTACCAGAAACCATGTCAGGTCAAAGAAACCATGTCCGGTAAGCGACCAGCGGGCCGCCTCCACGTAGACCGACATCGGATTGATGATGAACATCGCCGGCCTAATGGATTCCGGCACTGCCGAAACCGGGTAGATCACCGGTGTGAGGAACATGAGGATTTGGACGAAATAATTGATCGAGAAGATCACGTCGCGCGCCAGGAGCGCGAGCACACTGGTGACCATGCCCGAGGCGAGTGCCAGCATCAGGGCGCCGAGCAGACACAACGGAAAGACAAGCACCCATGCATCGCCGCGCACGTAAAGCTCGCCATCGATGATGAAGAAGTAGAGCAATCCTAAAGCAAGCAGAACCAGAGCGATTGCCAGTTCGATCAATGGCGGCCCCACCGACGCCAGCGGTACCAGCAGCCGCGGGAAATAGGTTTTGCTCATGATCCCCTGCATCCAGCGCAGGGTGCGCGGCATGAACGCAGCAGTAGACTGAAAAACGGACCAGCACGCATAACCCGCAAGGAAGAACAGCGCATAGGGAAGTTCGCCGCTTTCGACCTGAACGACCTGAGTGAAGGTGACAATCACCATGATCGCGGGGATCAGCGGCCTGACGATAAGCCACCAGAAGCCCAGGATCGTCTCCCGGAATTTTCGCATACTGATTTCCCGCAAAAGGAAACCGTAGAAGCCACGATATTTCCAGATTTCGAGCAGACGCTCGAGACCGGAATCCTTGCGCGCCTCGATCACTGTCAGTTCGCTACTCATTTACGGTTCTGTCCTGTTCCAGCAGCAAGTCGTTTCCGTCTTCAGTGATGCAACTCCAATCCAGTGCCGGACTGAGCGCACCACCACGTCCCCATTGCCAATCGGCCCAGACCGACTTTTCGGGAGTCGTATTATACACGTCGAAATCCAAGCTTATCGACGGCCTGTCCTCTTTATCGGACGATTGGCTCGTGCCGGCCGCATGGGTGAGCGTCGCCTTGATCGTGTAGCGTTTCTCGTTGAGGAGTTTCGGCGGGATTCTCCATGTGACGGCTACCGTTCGCGAAGACCGAGCGTCCACGACCGGGGACGTGTCCCAAAGCACGGACGTCCCGCCCATGAGCAGCTCGAACTGGAGAGCCGCGCGGTCGCGCTCTTCTCCAAGGACAACAATGGCCTGGACAAATCCGCCGTAGTTCATTTCAAACGCGCCGACGGGATTGCCGTCGGGGCCGAGTATCTGCAATTCCGCGATACGCGATGAACCGGAGACCTCCACTTCCTCGTCTGTCCCCGAAAGCAGTTCCCTCGTGTAGGCGCTGACGACCTCGTCGGTGTCTCCGACCATTCTGACGCGCCCGCGGTCTATCCAGGCCGTACGCGAACACAGTTGCTTCACGGCACGCATATCGTGCGAAACGAACAGCACGGTCTCACCGCGTTCTCCTACCGACTGGATATGCTCCATGCAGGACTTGCGGAACGCGGTATCGCCCACTGCGAGCACTTCGTCCGCCAAAATGACGTCCGCCTTCAGATTGACCACGGTGGAAAAGGCAAGCCGGATGAAACTTCCGCTCGGGCAGGCGTTGAGATATGCGTCCCGGAATTTTTCCAATCCGGCGAACTTCAGGATCCGGTCTTCCGACTGCATGATTTCCTTGTTGCCGAGGCCCGAAAGCCGCCCCTGCAGATGAATGTTCTCGCGTACAGTAAGGTCGTCGGCCATGCCGATGCCCAGTTCGAGTAGCGACACCACCCGCCCGCGCACTTCGATACGGCCCGCCGTTGGCTGCAGAACCCGTGCAAGGAGCTTCAGAAGCGTGCTCTTGCCCGCACCATTGCGGCCAATGATCCCGAAAACCTCCCCCGGTGCAATCTCCAGGTTGATATCGTTGAGGGCGACGAAATGCTTGTCGGTGGTCTCGGTGACCGTCGGCCCCCTTCTCAAGACAGCCTGAGCCAGTGTCGAGAAAGCCGCGCCCACGGAAGTATCGAACCCCGCGCTGATTTTTCGCGGGTTCAAGGGAAATGCTTTCGAAACCCCGATCAACTTCACGGCCGGATCGGTCATGCCGGCTCACCAGCCAGTTCGGGCGGCTCTTCCAGTGCGTGAGTTTCCCAGGACAGCTTCGAGGACAGAATTGCATTTCCGAGCGGCGCGTCGCCGTCCTCCCGGTCCGATCCCACGTGGATCTTTACGATGTCCCGGCTTTTCAGCGAAAGCACCTCGTCGGGCAACAGGGAGACGAAATTCGAAGCGACCGTGTATTTGCCGGGCGCCAGCAAATCGAGTGGCACGTCGACGCTATAGGTCGCCGTGGCATTTGCCCCGAAATCAACATAGCGCGGCGCCAGACTTCGAAACGCAAGCCGGTTTCCCCGCATGACATCTATGCATGCGCGAACACGCGAAGGAGCCTTTATTTTCACCCCGAGCCGGATACGCACGAACGGCCGATCCTTGCTTGCAATCCGGCGCGCCTCCACCGAGGTCGTCGCAATCGCATCGTTCTCGTGGGCGAAGTGGCTCGCATCGATGCGAGTTCCGCCCCGCGAGCGAACTTTTCCACCGCTCTTGGTTGCCGCAGCCGACCTGTCCCTTACGATCTTGCCGTCACGCATTTCAATCACGCGATCCGCGATGGCCGCCGTGAATTCATCATCGCTGCTTGCGAAAAGAATGGCGGTACCTGCGGACTTGAGCTCCAGCAAACGCTTGCGAGAGGTTTCCTGGAATGCGATATCCCCGACCCGAAGCACGTCATCGATCAAGAGTACATCCGGCCTTCCATGCAGCGCGATGGCCAAGCTCAAACGCATTTTCATGCCGGACGAGTATTTCCTGACCGGCAGTCTCTCGAATCCCTCGATACCCGCAAAAGCGATGATCTGGTCGACGTCCAGAGCCATCCGTTTCGACGGTGGCTGCAACTGTTCATGGCGGCGAATGTTTTCAAGCGCGCTCATGGTCATTTCAAGATTGGAACCCGGCCGGATCATGCTGCTTACCAAGCCGCGCAGTTCGGCCCGTCCGCCGGTTGGCGCCAGCACGCCAGCAAGAACTTCCAGAAGCACGGTTTTACCAGATCCGCTCGGGCCGCTAAGCACTGCAACCGAGGAGGGCGCAACCTCGAACGATACGCCGTCCAACGCCGGCCCCTGATCCGCAAAGGTCGCTCTCGGTCCGTCGCGGCGCTGCATGGGAACCTTGAAGCCCAGGATATTGAGAAACGCCCTTGCGACCGTGTCACCGCGTGGAGGACCGAGAAGCTCCATGCCGGTGAACACCTTGCGCAGATTCTCGACCCGTATTGCCGGAGCGGTTTCTTTTGCTTCGGTCATCGATTCCGGCTTCCTTCAGACGTGCCGTCCATAAAGTCTTCGGTTTCGATCCAGGAAGCTTCCATCCCCCGGCAAATCCGCATTCCCGGGACGGCCGCGAAACACGACCGTTCCGACACACGCCTTCGTTTATGTACTGCTCGGAACACGCGGCGGCTTCAAGATTTCCCTAGCATAGGGGGGCACCTCTGCCTCGTAAGTCCTCGGATCCACGCCATTAATCCAGACAAGGAGAGACGTATCCCGTATATGGAACAGCGGGACTTCCCGGGAAAACTCCTGAAAGAACTTTACCAGTCCTGGTGCCTTTGCCGCAAAGTCGTGCCAGACAACCACGCCTTTGGGCCCGACGAGTTTCATCGCCTTTTCCGTGTCGTTCTTGACGAGATCGTAAGTATGCCCGGCGTCTACGAAAATGAAGTCCATCGACTTTTCGTAAGGCCCGTAATCGAAGGTTCGCGTGTCACCGTGAAGCTGCGTGACCCGCTCCTTCGCTGACGAGTTCTTGTAAAAATATCCCTGCAACCCGGATGCGATCACGTTCGTGATCGCCGGGCCGAGCTTCATCGCCTCGAAATCCGCGTCGGGCGAAATATCCAGCGAATACACCTTCTCGGCATACGGGCTCATTGCCAGATGCGCGGTGGTACGGCCGAGATATGTGCCAAACTCGAAAATCTTCTTTGCCTTGATATGCCGCGCTATCGCGACGACATAGATCATGTCCACCTTGTTCAGATGCGCCGTATCCGTATCGATGGCGCCAAGCTCGACCGGAACGGAACTAATCCCCGGGAATACCTGCTCCAAAGTGAGCGTCCGGATGTCCTTGGTGGCCTTCACGAACTCGAAATATACCTGATTGTTGGCATCCTTGACCACGCTCGGTGGCTTCACGCCTTGCTTGAATGAATTTTTCTTCTTTGCCATGGGTTTATTCGAAGCCTGTGCACGCTTCGCCTCTTTCAGAGCGGTTTTTGCCAGACGCAGCGACGGTTCCTTGTTTCGGCCAGCGGGGCGGACAAAGCGATCGATGAACGCATCGCACGCAACCGCGATATTTTCAGAGTCGTCGAGCGCCGCGATGATCTGCTTGACATGTTCGCCCATAGTTTTGCCGACTGACAGGAACCCACTGTTCTCGAGATACTTGAAGTGGAGATTCTCTGTCTGGCTTCCTGCAGCGTCGTGATCGGTGAAGGACAAGACAGGCCGGCGCAAAATCGCAGCCTCGATCATCGTGCTCGTGTTCAAACCGACCACCGCCGACGCATGATACATCGAATCGTAAAATGTGGCCCGGGTTTCGTCGGCCGTCGGATGTCGCGGGCGCTCCGGCCAGACTCTATAGTTGAGGTCGCGCTGGCTCTGCTCGTCAACCCCCTCCCAGGTTTCCAGGGCCATGGGATGGGGCCGGACCAACACGCCGGCGTTTTGCAGTTTCTTGTTCTTGCGAACGGCCGCGAGCCACTTTTTGAAAACCGTTTGCTCGGATCGGCCCGCTATCGAGTGGGAAGAACAAAGGTACAAAAGCAGGGGCTGCGCGGGATCGAAACCGAATTGGGCGAAGAAATCTTCACGCCCCATGCTCGGGCTGGCATCGAACAACCAGTCGAACACCGTCGCGCCGACGGTGGTCATGGCCTTCTTCTCCACGCCATGCAATCGCGTCGCTTCGTCCGCCATGTCGGCGTTCCATACCGCCACCGTATCGGGCTGGTACTTGAGCACACCCTTGTTGGTAAGGTTGTCCCAACTCGCCACCGCCAGCATGGTGCGAATTCCGCGGCGCTTCGCTGCTTTGAAGAACTCAACTTCCCGAGATCCGAAGCCAACGACCGGCGTGGCGATTACCAAGTCGGGAGAAGCCTTCTCGAGCAACTCGACCACGATTTCAGATTCCGGGTACGAGTAATCGCGCTTCGCGAGATAATGGTCGAGCTGTTCGCGCGCTTCATCGGTCAACGCCGAGGGATCGGCGAAGAAATCCTCGATTTGCTGCTTAGGGACGTCAGGACTCACGAATTCCGTGATACGCGCGCGCAGGTGACCGGCGGCGGCGAAATCCAATCGCTGGTAGTGCAGCATATCGCGCCAAGCGCGGCACTCCCTTACCGCCGTACCGACATCTTGCAGCAGGTTTTTCTCAAGTTGAACAACCTTGAAACGCGACCTGACATCCCTGGGAATCTCATAGTCTTCCATGGAGATCGATTTGTGCTGCTTGCACACGATGATCTCGACATGCGCGCCACCACGAACCATCGCGTAAATCGCGCGATCGAAATTCCGAAAGAATCCTGCGTGGGCTAAAGCAAACAGGATTTTCGGGCGCGGCCTCCCAATCAGAGCCTTGATCTGATCCTTTAGCACTTGTTGCAAAAAAGTACTCCTAGAAGCTCGTGATTAGCCCGGATTCGAATTGATTTCTGGAATGTAGTCCCCAGTGACCGCATATATCCGATGCAGCACAGATATTGTCTACAATTGCGGTGCAGTGCTCATCAATAATGTTTTTTGGAAGTGAGCTGGACCGTCATTCCTTCCGGTCGACAGGCCAGCAGATCGCATAGTGCGGATACGACTCGGCCGGCAGCCCGCGCTCAATGTGCGCCAACCCTGCCTCGGTCCAGTGCTTTTCCACGACCCGGTAGCCAATATTGCCCAGAAGAGAAAGAGTGGGGTCCATCGAGTCCGTTCCCAGCTCCACCTGCAAAGAACGCGGCCGCTTCGAATCCCGAAGCATGCCTTCCATGCCCTTGAGCACTTCGAAATCCAGACCGTCCACATCGATCTTGACCATATCCGCCGGCGCAAGCACGCCCTGCTCGATCAAATGGTCGACCGTAACGCAGTATTTAAGCTCGGAGAGCGACGGTACGAACTCCTTGCCCTCATAAGAATTACCTTCGAACTGGCTGGTCGACGACGACGCCAGAATGCTCTGGTAGTTGAAGTTCCCGAACCGGACGGTATCGCCTAGCGGAAGCGAAACCGGGTGAACGAAGTCGGTGAAGCCGTTTGCCACAATCGTCTTGATGAGGGCGGCGAAATTCACTCCATGCGGTTCGAAAGCGAACACCGAACCCGTGTTTCCGATCCGCGCGGCGGCATAGACCGTGTACAGACCGATATTTGCACCGACATCAAAGAAGGTATCGCCCGGACGTGCATCGCGTGCGATCCAGTTCACGGTCCCTTTTTCCTTGGTGAACAGACGCTTCGCGCGCCTGCGCTCTTTCTCCGTGTCGCAGTGGAAAACGTAGGTGTACTGATCTTCTTTGAGGATCAGCAAAGAGCCGTCGTCATCGGCGGCCGAGCGGCCACCGGAAGCCTTCTGCTGACGCTGCATTTTCTGCAGCTTTTCCTTCAGCCGCATGTTCTCCGCGAGGAGAGCCGAGTAGCTTTTTTCGCCATCCTCGGCGCCGTGCGGGGCCAATATCGAAATCAATCTGCCACGTATAGACAATGTATGTGTTCCTAGTGCTGGTCAGCGCCGCGGGCTCAAGCATCCATTCGGCTTACTGTCCGAGAGCGTCCGAAACGGTAAAGATCAGGCTACCCCGGCCAACGCGGCTCGCTTGGGACCATCGGCTTTTACATCAATTGGCTTCTCGTCCAAGCCCAAGACGACCCGAAGGAACGGATCCTCGGCGCCCCGGTAGTCCGCGGACACCTCAAAATGCGGCCGGTGGAAGTTTGCGTCGGTGGAATAGGTCCCCATGATCATGTTACGGGCCTTGGCCGAGCAGTAACCTCCTCGGTGCAGTCCGAAGGTATCGGCAAATACCATCGTTCCCGCCCGTCCCATGCATTTGAGCCTGGCATCGTCGCCGGCTTCAGCCAGAATTCCGTTAACGACGTCGTCGCCGGGATATTCGCGGTAGCCGTCATCGCCGATAACATTCGCGGTGTTTCCGAACCGGCCGAACTTGTGAGACCCCTTCAAGTATTCGAAGGGGCCAGTCCCTTCATCAACATCGTTGAGATAGATAAAGATCTTCATGATCAACTGGTCGTTGTAATCGCGGTGCCAGCGCTGGGAAAAGAGACGGGCACTCTCCGGGGGTACGACACGGTTGTGCCATACGGACGCCCCGACAAAACGCGGCACCATGCCCATGTAATGCGCACCGATGCCCGAGATCTCCCTGCCCACCAGAATGTCGGACAGCACATCATCGTTTCTGAACTTGTGACCTTTTCTCAGCGTATCCAGGAAAACGGTCTTGCCCTTGCCGCCACCCGGATTGGGATGGGCCATCTGAAACAGCTTCAACTGAAGCTCGTATCGATCCTGAAGTTCGGTGAGCGCGGTTTCGGGAAGAAACTCGTCGATATGCGCCAGCGCGATACCGTCGTTCTTCAGGTCGGCCACGACACGCTTGCCGGCCGAACCAAGGTCCGGAAGCGGGACTTCCTTGGCAGCAGCCTTCAGCCGCTCGTTGACCCGATCGAATGCCTCGTCGTTGTTGATGGATTGAGCGTAGGTTTTCCGGGCCTTGTTATCGGCCTGCGCGGTGAACTCCTCGTAAACCGGGAACGGACGCACCGGCAGGACTTTTTTTTCGACGGATATCATCATGCGGAGGATGTCCATCTTCTTCTTGTTGTCTTCCTTCTTCGACATGGAGAGATGCTTGACCTCCCCTACTCCGCTTTCGAAGTACCGGAGCAAGTCTTTTTCGTCCGTGAAAACGGAATAGTCGCCGCCGCCTTTGTAGTTGCCTGGCACCTCAACCATGATTACGCCACCATCACGGCAAACGCGCATCAGTTCGGACGCCACGACGTACGGATCTTTTGAGTGCTCGAATGAGTGGCGCGCATAAACGATGTCGAAGCTGTCATCTTCGAACAGCATCTTATGCATGTCCATGACGAGGATCTGATCAGAATCGGAGAACAGGTCGATGCCGATCGCCGATGCGGCATCCTTGCCCTTGAAGTAGTTGATTTCATCCTCGTTGCGCGCACCGACGCACAGGACCTGGCGCCCTTTGATCTTGGCGTGCTTCGACAACAGATCGATCAGGGGGAACTGTTCAACTTTTTCACGCCCCCAATAATATTTTTTGACCAGCGTGTTCTCCAGCTGGTCGCTCCAGTAGCGCGCCTGTTCCGGCGTGGCGTCTCCGAGCTGGGTTTCCAACTTGTGCGAATAGGTCAGGTAAGCGACATCGGCATAGATGTTCTGAAGGCCCAGATGCTGCTTGTTGAGCGCGGTCTCGATCCTGGCAATCGACTTGCCCATCTCTTTCATGTTGCCGGGAACTGCAGCATTCAGGTTACCCGAAAAACCCTTGGTGCCAGCGGATGCGCCCGCGCTCCCCGCCCGGCTTGCAAAGGCTGCGAACTTCCGGCGAAGCCAAAGCACGGTGGCCAACTGGACCACCAGGACAAGTGCTAGAAGGGCACCAATGGCGAGTGAATATCCCATGGGAGACGATCCTGTGAGTTTTCTTTATACGCGGAGCGGAAGGTTCGCTTTTGGGCGCCCTCCTAACAGGCGCGGGACAGGCAAACTAGGTCTTGGCAAAGTTGTCAACCGAAACCTCGGCTACTGTTCGGAATGCCCGAATCCCTGCATGCTGACAATCCGCAGTTCAATCGCGGGACGCGCGGGACAATCATAAAATTTCGGTAATTCTATGCTCATAAATGAACGGCGATTTCCTGGCGGACCAGCGAGATTTGCGAGCGTTGACAAACCCCACCCCTCTATCTACACGCGCTAGAATGTGATTTCGGCCCCTCTTAGCAGATCGCGTAGCTTTGAGATGCTGCTTATGAATGAGGTTTTGGCCGATCCTTTGTCCAGCGGCACCCATTCCAGCCATCGGCAAGGGCGCTAGACACCCGCAATCCGGTTACCGCCCGAGGCTTTGTACCAAGAATGCTTCAAGATCAAACAGCGCTATCGCGCAAATCAAACGAGAATACCGGAAACGCGACAACATTCCAAAACCGATCACAGATCATTGTAGCCAGCAGTTGGCTCAAGCAACTGTTCAGAGCGTCGAAGCGACAGCGTCCTCAAGCAGCTTCGCTTTCTGAGAGGGAAATCGCCGAACTCCTCACGGTGACCCAAAAAGCTTCCGCCGACCCATCCAATCGGCGCGTCATGATCTTCCTGCCAACTTCAGTTCAGGTCTTTCGCTTTCTCCACACCGGCGCCCTTGACGAAGTTATGGCTGCATCCGAGCCTGAGTTCGTCATCCCACCGGCCGGCTCGAAATACGAGATAACGATACCGGTCGATGTCGGCGGCTCTCCGTTGCACGAGCTTAATGTCAACCGTGCGCGGTACCGTGCTTGGGAGACGCTCTTCAAGGTCTCGTGTCAGGCCTTGGGAAAAGTGTCTACTTCATTCCGTCTCCGTCACGAGATGCAGGAGCGCGCACGGAAAGACCGGACCCCAGGCCTGCGCGAAGCCCTTGAAAAGATTGCAAATAGCCTGAGGGCCGCGCCCGGCATCTTCCAACATTATAAGCGCACCGCCATTCGCAAACTTGGTGTCGACCCGGAAATGGCTCGGCTCATCGCGAAGATCAAACCGCGTTTCCTGCTGCTGCCGAGCAGCCTCTACGATCCTTTCACAAATGACGCGATCGTCGCAGGTCATGCACTGGGCGTTCCCACGGTTGTCCTGCAGACGGGATGGGACAATCCGTCCAGCAAAGGCAGCATCGCACGGCAACCGGACCATTTCGGCGTCTGGAGCGAACAGTCGCTACGGCACGTCCGCGACATGCAGTTTTGCGACGAGGACAGGTTGTTCGTAATCGGATCGCCTTATTACGAAACCTATGTGCGCCGGAAGCCAACCGCCACCAAAGAGGCTCGCAAGCGGTTCGGGATGCCTACCGAGGGGCCTGTGGTCCTTCTTGGGGGCTCTTTCCGCCAGTTCGACGAGGTCGCGCTCTTACAGCGTCTGGAGGCGGCGATCGACGCCGGCGAACTGCCAAAGATGACGTTGTTCTACCGGCCGCATCCGGGCCGGCAGTTGCGCGAAGAGCTGAACTTCTTCGACACGTCATGGAAGTACACCATGCTCGATCCGGAAATCGAGCAAGTCTACAAGACCAATCAAGAAGGTAAAAAGGCGTTTCAACACACCTACGATCTCGAACGCGTGGCGGATTTGCTCACAGCCGTCGATGTCACGATCAGCCCTCTTTCGAGCATCTCGCTGGAAAGCCTCCTCATGGGCACGCCCGTCTTGGGGATTTGCTACAATGACGGCCGAAACCCATGGGGCCCGGATGTGACATCGCAGATGGAACACTACAGGGACATGGAACGTGTTCCCGCCGTTCGCATGTGCCGCAATCCTGATGCCATCATCGGCGACTTGCGCAAAATGCTGGAATTGGCGCGCGATCCGGAATCGGCGAACATGGCTCGGGAAGGTGCCCGGTACTTCGTCGACAACGGGTCCCGGCCCTATGGACAGCAACTTGCTGACTTTGTCGCAACCCGGTTCTTTGGCGCATAGATGGACGATACAAGTACGATGAACGCTGCGGTCCTGAATAAAATGGACGCATCCCCTCAGAACGAGCGGATTTCAGACGATCCGCTCGAACGCGCCCGCGCCATCACAGATGAAATTCGCAATTATAAAACGATTGTCATTTTTTCCCCCTCAGCCTCATGTTGCGAGCGATTGATATTCTCGGAGGCCGGGGAATTTCTGCTTAACCATTATTCACCGCATTTCGTTTTTCCACCCGGCGTGCAGAAACAGCTTACTTCCGCGGCGCTCGAAAAGCTCCAGGGCAACGCACTTAGCGAAATACCGTCACAAAGCGGGCCGGAGCGGGAAAATGGTAGAGAGCCTGCTGCCGAAAAACAGCGGAAAAGCCGATCTCGCAGTGCGATACAGGGCTCTTTGTCCATTCTCAAAGCCGGAGCGTCGCAGTTTGCGTCAAATCCGTTACGACAAATCATTGCCGTGGCACGCAATCGGCGCAAACTCCGCGAGTCCATCAGGCGGCTGAATGAAAGGATCTATTACGGTTCCCAGCAGTTCCCGGCGTCGGATGCGATTATTGACCTATTGAACGAAATCGATCCGCTATTCGTTGTCGTGCCGATCTGTCGCAGGTCGGAATCCGTACGCGACTTTCTGCAAGCGAGTCGCGAAGCGCGTATCGTGTCCCTCCTGATGGTACAAAGCCTGATCGATCACCAAACAGCTCGCTTCGTAGCCAAGTCCAAATATTCGCTCAACATCGCGAAAATGTCTCGCCAGGACGCGTTGAACGCACTTGCTTCGATCTCCCGTGACAAACTAGAGCGAGACGGCGGGAAAAGCCGCCTCACCCGCGCGAACCTGAACCGCGGCTTGATGGCGAACGCCTATGGCGCCAACAGGATAATGACAGAGTATTGCGGACTGGAATCGATCCATGAAGTTCCGGATTACTGGATGCATGGCTGGATTCCCGAATACCACAACGTGCACCCCGAGTTCGTCGCCCTCCACAAGTTGATCGATGTTCGAGAAAGCCTTGGAGATCGCCGCAAGAGAATAGAGGTAGAAAAGGCAACGCATCCGCAATTTGTCTCCCGGGAAGATCAGGCAACGTATTTGCGCCAATACGGATATGATCGCGCCTGCGCGATTGGATTGCCGTTCGCCTATCTGCCAGACGTAGCCGTCGAACGGAAAGATAAAAGCCTCCTCGTGATGCCGCCGCATGGCCGTTACCGCCACGGTCCCGGCGATCCGTTTGCGGAGGCATATGCCGAATACATCGAAAGCAAGCACGATCGATTTTCGTCGATCTCGGTTGTACTGACGGCTGGCGACTATGTGAGCAGAGAATGGGTTAGCGCCTTCGAAAGGCGTGGCATCGAGGTTCTGGTCGGCGCGCATCATGGAGAACCACAAACGCTGCTGCGACAAAAAGCCCTGCTCTGCAGCGTCGAGTATGTCACGACCAACGGATTCGGGTCGCATATCGCTTATGCCGCGGCATGCGGCTGCAAGGTTTCCGTGGCCGGACAGTTCGCGGAATGGGATAAGGATAGGTTGAGCCGGGTCTTCGCAGTTAAGACCTATCCTCATTTGCTGCCGGCAATGACTCGATTGCATTCGGAACAGGCGTTAAAGGAAGCATTTCCTTTCCTGTTTGTGGAGCCAGAAGACGCCGAACAGACTATCGAATGGGGCAAGATACAGATCGGAGCCGACTACATCAAAACACCGGAGGAAATCACTTCCCTGTTTGGCTGGAGACCTTAGAGAAGCTCTCGGCAAATGCGTCCCTTTAAAGCGACCCAGCACGCGTGAGATCAAATCGGACACGGTACTGATCTGACAACGCCCGACGAAATCAGACTAGGTGTAGATACCACCCTGGCTCACGGTGCCGGAGACGTTGCCCGGCAGCCAATCGACAGGCTGACCGTTGGTTTGAAGAAGCGCCAGCCGCTCCGCGATAAAGCGCTTTCCAGTTGCCGTACCCGCAAAAGTGAGCCCTGTCGGGCGGACTTCCGCCATTTCTTCCGCATGGACAAAGGCGGTGCCGAAAGCCGGCGTTCCCAAAAGACTGATAGTTGCATTGGCCATCCGGATTACGCTTCCGGGGCCCGATGCCAAAACGTGCCGCCCCGCATTGCCGGAAATCGTATAATCACTGATACCTGTGATTTTTCCACCGGTCGAATGTACGTGGATTACACCGGTACCGAAATCGACGGTTCCATAGTCGATATTTCCGTTGCCGGTAAAGAGCCCGTAAGCGCCGGCGGAAATCTTCATCCCGCTGATGGCATATCTGCCATAAAAGGTTCCCGCGAAGGCCGAGCCAGGCGCGTTGATGACGACGTTTTGCGGCATCGATGTGTTGCCCTCGATGGAAATGCTGCCAGATCCGAGATAAGTCTTCAGCGTCTGGCTCGTCGCGTAGGTGCCGTCGGCGATCCTGATCGTCACGTTGTGGATCGACATGTCGAGCGCGCAGGCTGTGTCGATCGCCTTCTGAATAGTTGCGAAAGCGCCGCCTGCATTGTCCGACAGACCGTTGTTGCCATCGTCCCCGTCCGTCCGCACATAATAGGTCCGGGCTGCGGTCAGAATCTCGCGCCCGCCCGCGATGGCCGAGTTCGGAAAGCTCACCGCACCAGTATCCTTGTCGACCAGAACCGCGTCGAACCATGCCGAGCCGTCGGGTGAGACCTTGATGTGAAAGTCGTCATCGCCTGCCAGACCAAATTCGGCACGGCCGGAATAGGCATCCTGGAACAGGATGGACGCCGTGTTCGCCGCGGACGCCTTGTTCAGCTTCGTGCGCTGGTCGCCGTTGCCCGGCGTCAGGTCATCGTGGGATAGCAGTACGGCATCGCTCTTGACGGAAAGCCTGTTGGTCGCGTCAGCGATGGCGTTCACACCGATGAGCGGCACCGGATTCAGGCTCCCGCCGCCGCCGACCCCCGCCCATGCCGCGCCGTTCCAGACAAGCAGCATCTCCTCGTCCGCAATCCAGGCAAGCCAGCCCGGCTCGGGCGGGTAGAATGCCCATGCCCCGTCCTGCCAGGCGGCGATTGCATCATCATGACCGGACCAGTCGCCGCTGCCGCCGTCAGCCACGATGTAACGATCGCCGTCGGAGGGAGACATCGGCGGCGCGGCCAGATCGCGATCGAGGATCGCGATCTGGACAACGGCATCGAGCGCGCGCAGTGCCTCGTTGTGCGTCACATGCTTTTGGGCTTGTGACGGCAGGATGAAAGGGAGGCCGAGATTGGGAGTGTTTTCCATGTGTATCGTCCGGTCGCAATCATTGATCGGACCAAGCTTAGGACAGGTGCCAGCTCGGAGGATGAAAACCGGCGTGTTTCCTGATTTTCGACACTCGGCTGGAGTGTTCCGGATACTGGGGACGGCCCTGTTCATTGCTTGCATATCGGCGACCCGATGCTATACCGCCCCTTGAAATTGAACAGTTCCAAGCGTCGCGAAACCGGCCTCCACCCTTCCACCAGTCACGCGTCAAGCAAGACCGGCAGCAGCGCGGTTGCGGTAAAATCCGGTTTCCTTCGATCCACCAAGAACGAGAGCTATAGATGAGCGGCAATTCGGAGCAGATCGAGTTCTGGCGAGGCGAATTCGGAAACCACTATCTGGAAAGAAACACCGCCGACGCCACCAATATCCGTCCCCGCCTACAGTTATGGTCGCAGATTCTTTCGCGTCTTGCAGGACGTCCGCCCGAATCGATCCTCGAAATCGGTGCAAATATCGGCATCAATCTGCGCACACTCTCGCTTCTGACCGGTGCGGAACTCTGGGCGGTGGAGCCGAACGACAAGGCGCGTGCGCGACTTGTCGAAGATGGCGTTGTTCCGCAGGACCGCGCTTTCGGCGGATCTGGCGCGGATGTCACGCTTCCGGACGCCTCTATCGACCTCGTCTTCACGAGCGGGGTTCTCATACACATTCATCCCGATGACCTGCTGGCCAATTGCAGCCAGATGCATCGCGTTTCGAAGCGCTATATCGGATGCGTGGAATACTTCTCCGACAAGCCGGTTGAACTGAAATACCGCGAGCATTCAAACAAGCTGTTCAAGCGCGATTTCGGCGGGTTCTGGATGGATAACTTCCCGGACCTCCAGCTTATCGACTACGGATTTGCATGGAAAAGGGTAACCGGCCTCGACAACCTGACATGGTGGATCTTCGAAAAACGGGGCGAATAGGCGCATATGCGCGGCGTCGCGATAAATGCATAACGGTTCTCGCGTTACGCCCCTGACTCAAGCTCCCCGAAACAACAGGCAAACGGATTTATGTTCGACGGAAAAAACATCCTGATCACCGGCGGCACCGGTTCGTTCGGAACCCGCTTCATCGAGAAGGTGCTGCAAAAATACAAGCCCGCCCGGGTGATCGTCTACTCGCGCGACGAATTCAAACACTACACGCTCAGCCAGAAGATCCAGCATCCGAGTCTGCGTTTCTTCGTCGGTGACGTGCGCGACTTGTCGCGGCTGGAACTCGCCATGAAAGGCGTCGACTACGTCGTGCATGCCGCGGCGATGAAGCACGTGCCGATCTCGGAATACAATCCGATGGAGTGCATCAAGACGAACATCGACGGCGCCGACAATGTCGTGCGGGCGGCTATCGACAACGGCATTTCGAAAGTCATCGCGCTTTCGACGGACAAGGCCTCCAACCCGATCAACCTGTACGGCGCAACCAAGCTGGCCTCCGACAAGGTCTTCATCGCGTCAAACAACCTCTCCGGCGAAAACGGCACCAAGTTCGCCGTGGTGCGCTACGGCAACGTCGTCGGATCGCGCGGTTCGGTCATTCCTTTCTTCCGGGAACTCGTGGCGAAGGGGACAGATCACCTGCCGATCACGGACGAGCGGATGACGCGGTTCTGGATCACGCTGGACCAGGGCGTCGACTTCGTCATTTCGTGTTTCGAAATGATGGATGGCGGCGAGTTGTTCGTGCCCAAGATCCCGTCGATGCGCGTGACCGATCTTGCCAGGGCGATCGCGCCGGACCTGCCTCACAAGATCGTGGGCATCCGGCCGGGCGAGAAAATCCACGAAGTGATGATCACGGAGGACGACGCGCGCGTGACGGTCGAGCTGGACGACCGGTATGTAATCGAGCCCTCCCTGGCATGGTGGTCCTACAAGGGGCACCGCGACATCGGCAAGCCGATGCCTGAGGACTTCCGTTACAGTTCCGAAATCAACACACAATGGATGACCACGAAGGAATTGACGGACATCCTCGATCGCGACAGTTTCTGAACGCGCACGGATCCGGCGATCCGGCCAAGGCGAGTGACCAGCGATGTCTGAGAAATTCATCCCCTACGGGCGACAAACGATTGCCGAAGAAGACCTTGCGGCGGTCAGGGATGTGCTTCTCTCCGACTGGCTGACCACCGGGCCGAAGGTTGGCGCATTCGAGAAGGAATTCGCCGCGTTCTGCGGCGCCGGACAGGCGGTCGCGGTTAACAGCGGCACGGCGGCGCTGCATTGCGCGATGAACGCAATCGGCGTCGGCCCGGGAGACGAGGTTATCGTCCCCGCAATCACTTTCGCGGCGACCGCCAATGCCGCGGTTTACGAAGGCGCCACGCCCGTCTTCGCGGATATCGAAGCCGACACGCTGCTGATCGATCCGGACAACATAGCCGAACGCATCACGCCGAAGACGAAGGCCATCGCCGCCGTCGACTATGCCGGTCAGCCGGCCGACTACGACGCTATTCACGAGATTGCCGCGACGCACGGCCTGCGGATTATCGCCGATGCCTGCCATTCGCCCGGCGCGACCTACAAGGGCCGTTCCGTTGGCACGCTGGCAGATATTTCAGCCTTCTCCTTTCACCCGGTGAAACACATCACCACCGGCGAAGGCGGACTGGCGACAACCGATGACGGCGCGCTGGCAGAGACAATGCGGAGATTCCGCAACCACGGCATCGATACCGATCACAAGATGCGCGCCGAACGCGGTCTCTTCGCCTATGACATGGCCGTGCTCGGTTACAATTACCGCCTCAACGACATCCAGTGCGCGCTCGGCATGGCCCAGCTCTCAAGGCTGCGGCAGTGGGTCGCCGCCCGCCAGGCGATCGCAGCGCGCTACGACGCCGCGTTTGCCGCGATGGAGCATGTGGCGCCTCTCGTCACTCGCGCAGACCGGACGAATGCGCACCACCTATACGTCATCCGGCTTTCAGGCGGTTCCGAGGGTTATCGGGACCGTGCCTTCGCGCAGCTCCGTGATCGCGGCATCGGCGCCAATGTTCACTATGCGCCGGTCTACTATCACAGCTACTACAAGAACCGGTTCGGCCATGGACCGGGCCTTTGCCCGGTCGCCGAAAAGGTTTACGAGACCATCCTCACGCTGCCGGTCTATCCGACAATGACCGAGAGCGACGCCGACCGGGTGATCGCCGAGGTCGACGCCCTTTCAAGCCTCGCCTGATCGGGCACCGGGCTACGGCAGCCCTTTCCCTAGACGGCGGCGAAACCCGCGATTTTCTTTGCGATCGAAGCCGCATCCAGTCCGTGATGGGCCAGGACTTCGGCGTTCGCGCCGCTCACCGGCACCTCGCCGAGGCCGATGCGCAGGACACTCGGCGCCTTGTCCAGAGCGAGTTCGCTGATCGCGCAGGCGATCATCTCGCCCTGACCGCCCGTCAGATAGTGGTTATCCAGCGTGACGACCCAAGGCGCGTCGCCGATGGTCTTGCGCAGCCAGTCGCTGTCGATGCAATTGAGCCAGGGCAGCGCGACGACCTTGAGCGAGAGGTTCTTGTCGGCGGCAAGCTGATCGGCAGCCTTGATCGCCTGACCAAGCATGACGGGACCGTAGGCGATCACGACGCCGTCGGTGCCGTCGCGCAGGACAGCGCCCTTGCCTTCGGCAATTTCGTAGTCGGCCGGCAGTTCATAGGGAATTTGGCACGGGATCGAGACTAGGCGCAGATAGCTCGATTTCGGGGTCTTGTTGACCAGATAGTCGACCAGCATCGGCACCTCGGCTTCGCAGCACGGTTCGCAAAGAACCATGTCCGGCATGCCCGCAAGGGCGGAGATATCGCGCACGGACTGGTGCGAATGGCCTGGCCCGCCGGGCAAAACGCCCGCGAGCGAGCCGACATAGATGATTTTCGTGCCTTCGGTCGAGTTTGTGTAGATCTGTTCGTTGGCGCGCGTACCGAGGAAGCAGGCGAAGGAATGGACCATGGGCAGATAGCCCTTGAGCGCCAGACCGCCGGCCTGGCTGACCATGTCCTGTTCGCTGATACCGCATTCGAAGAAGCGGTCGGGGTACTTGTCGCGGAACGGGATCAGGCCGGTGTCGAGGACGAGATCGGCATCGAGCGTCACGAGTTCCGGCACTTTGGCGCCCTGCGCCAGTACTGCATCGGAATAGGCCGGAATGAGACGCTGCATTTCCGCGGGTGGCGCGGCTTCCGGCTGCTGAATGCTTTCCAGTTCGACCTGGCCAGCGCCAATTTCCGCAAGCTTCGCGTTGATGCCGTCGATCAGTTCCTGTGCTGCCTGGCGATAGCTGTCGCGGTCGGGCGCGCCCGAATGGAAGCGATACTGTTCTGCGTCGGATTCCATCGCCGTATGCTCCATGAAGGAGACGCCGCGGCCCTTGATCGTGTCTGCGATGATGATCTGTGGCTTGTCCTTCTGGGCGCGGCACCGCGCAAGACAGTCGGCAAAGGCGTCGAGATCGTGGCCGTCGCAGCGTTCGACATGCCACCCGAAGCTGGCAAACTTGGCCTCGAGGTCGCCGAGATCGCTTGTCTGGCTGACGAGGTAATCCGACTGCAGCTTGTTGTGATCAACGATGGCGGTGATATCGCCCATCTTGTCATTGGCGGCGGAGACCAGCGACTCCCAGATCTGGCCTTCCTGCAATTCGCCGTCACCGGTCAGGACGAAGATGCGGCGCTTGCGGTTCGCCAGCCGGTCGGCTCGGACCATGCCCTTTGCCTTGGAGATACCCTGCCCGAGCGATCCGCCATTGATTTCCATGCCGTCGACCGAAACATCCGGATGGCCGGGCAGTCCGGAAAGGCGGCGCAGGCCGTGCAGCTTGTCGAAGTCGAGCCGACCGAGAGCGATCAGGAGAGAATACAAGCCCGGCGCATCGTGGCCCTTGGAGGAGAAATAGAGATCGTTGGCGTCCATCTCGTTGAGATAGAGCTGGGTGACGATATCGAGGCTGGAGAAGCTGGAGCCGATATGGCCCGATCCGGCGCGCGCGATCATGTACAGCGTGTTGAGCCGGCACATGTCGGCAAAAAGCCCGGTGCGCTGTTCCGGCGTGCCGCCATTGTGGGCGCGAAGCTGATCGAACTGTTCCTTGGCGATGTAATAGAGCGTTCCGCTCACCGCCTGACCGATAATTTCACCCATGATCTGTCCCGTTCGCGTCCTTGAAGTTACTGGTCCACCGGCGGCGTATCGATCGCCGGCAACTGGAATTGTCCGGTTTCGACCTGCTTGAGGGCATATTCCCAGTCGAACTCGGTATTGATGTCGAAGCCTTCCATATCCGTCGTGAAGAACGGAAGAATGACCGTGCCGGCAATGCTGCGTCCTTCGGTCACCACCCGCGTCCAGGCGATTTCGAGGCTCGCATTCTGTACATAGACATCGGGCAGCGCAGCCATCTGCATGCTGTGCCAGGGCTGGGGCGACTGTGTCAGCGGCAGCAGCGGCAGCATCCGGTTGTCCCTGACGACCCACATTTTCCCGGGATGTTGGCTGACCTTCTCGATCGCCCGCAGGGAGTCGACGCCTTCGGCGGCTTTAAACTGCTCCCATGCCCTTTGGATCGTATCGACCTGGCGAAACGGGCTGGTAGGACGGAGGATGCTGAAACAGTCATAGGAGCGCCCCTGCTCTGCCAGATGACCGATCATGTGCTCGACCCAGTCGATGTCGGACGACGTCGACGATGCGAACTCGGCCGGGCGCAGGCATGGCACGCTGGCGCCGTAATGGCGGGCGATGCGCGCATATTCCTCGGAATCCGTGGATACCACGACCTCGTCGAAGACACCGCTCTTCAACGCAGTCGTAATCGCGTAGGCGATTACCGGATGGCCACCGATGCGCCGGATGTTCTTGTCGATCACGCGCTTAGAGCCTGAACGGGCCGGTATGAATGCTACGATCTTCGCCATTGTCCTGGTCACTCAGAGCCGGCCCGGACGGACCTGCATGTAGACATCCTTCAGCTCGCTATAGACATCGAGAGCCTCGGTGCCCGGTTCGCGCGAGCCGTTGCCCGATTTCCCAAGCCCGCCGAAGGGCATATGCGGCTCGGAGCCGTAGGTGCCCGCGTTGACCACAGCGACGCCGGTGCGAACCTTGTTGGTGAATTCGATGGCCCGGTCGAAGCTGTTGGTGTGGATGCAGGCGGTCAGGCCGTAGGGCGAGTCATTCGCCATGGCAAGCGCTTCGGCAAAGCTGCCGACCTTGTAGAGCGACGCGATCGGGCCGAACAGTTCCTCGCAGGAAATCTCGGCATCGGTCGGAGCGTTCTCGATCACCGTCGGGCCGATATACCAGCCCTTTGCATGGGCGGAATCGGAAAGCCTCTCGCCGCCGGCCAAAACGACAGCACCCTCGCCTTTCGCCTTTTCGATGGCGGCGAGCATGTTGGTGAGTTGGCGCTCGTTTATGACCGGACCGAAATCGTCACCGTCATTCGGGCCGATCTTGAGACTGGAAGCCGCAGCCAGAAGCTTTTTGCGGAACTCGTCATAAACCGACTCGAAGACGATGACGCGGCTGTTGGCGGCGCAGCGCTGACCGGCATTGGAGAAGGCCGACAGGCACACCCATTTGACCGCATTGTCGAGATCGGCGTCGTCACAGACGACCAGCGGATTCTTGCCGCCGAGTTCCAGCGAAACCTTCTTGAGCATGCGTCCGCAGACCTCGCCGATCCACTTGCCGGTCCTGCTGGAGCCGGTGAAGCTGATGACATCGGTACGGGGGTGCTCGACAAGCGGCGCGCCGCATTCCTGTCCGTAGCCCTGAATGACGTTGAACACGCCGTCGGGGATACCGGTCTCGTGGGCGATTTTCGCGAAAATCCAAGAGGTTGCCGGCGTGTCTTCGGCGGCCTTGAGAACGACGCCGTTGCCGCAAATGAGCGCCGGAAACACTTTCCACGCCGTGTTGGCGATCGGCGTGTTCGCGGCAATGATGAGGCCGGCCACGCCGCAGGGATGACGAACGGTCATCGCATATTTGTCGGCACCGCCGCTTGTCGTCGTGCGACCGTAAAGCCGCTGGCCCTCACCGGCAAAAAACCGGCCGAGCGCGATTGCTCCGCCGACCTCGCCCTTGGCCTCGGCCGGTGCCTTGCCGGTTTCGGCTGCCACGATAGCCGCGATCTCGTCGCTTCGGCTTTCCAGCGCGTTGCAGATCTGGTGCAGCATGTGGCCGCGTTGCACGGCCGGCGTGGCCGCCCAGGCGGCTTGCGCTTCGCGGGCGGCGGAAACGGCTGCGTCGACATCTTCCTTCTTCGAGCGCGCCACGGAATAGAGTTCCGCACTGTCGTGCGGCGAACACTTGGTGAAAAACGTTCCGTCGCTGGCGGGCACTTCCTTGCCGCCGATCCAGTTGAGTACGGTTTCTCTCATGAATTCACTATTCCCAAGATCGATTGTGCGTTGGCCGGCCCCCGACTACCAAGCCGTGAAGCCCCCGTCCACGACGATGTTGGAGCCGGTCAGGTAGCGCGACGCATCGGAGAGCAGGAACTGGATCGCGCCATTGTATTCATCCTCGTCGGCCATCCGCCCGAGAGGTACCTTGGCGCAATATTTTTCCAGGAATTCGGGGTCCTGGTTGTTGAACACCCCGGCGAGGGTGAGCGTGTTCACGCGGACATTTTTCGGTCCCCAGTAGGTCGCCAGATAGCGGGAGAAATTGTAGAGCGCCGACTTGGAGGCGCTGTAGGCGACGGGCTTGTAGAAGGTTTCCCCGCGGTCGCGCCGATACTGGTAGAGCCCCTGATCGGGAGATACCTGGCCATAGATCGAGGCAATGTTGATAATCGAGCCTTTGCCACGCTGGGCCATCGCGCCACCGAACACCTGGCAGCATAGAAAAACACCCTTGGCGTTTACGGACATTACCTTGTCCCACGAGGCTTCGGGATAGGTTTCGAACGGACCGTTTTCCTCGATTGGAGCTCCGGGCGGAGAATCAAGCGCTGCCGCATTGATCAGTCCGACAGGCTCGCCGAGGGCTTTCTCGATCCGGACGAGCGCGTCCTCCAGGCCTGCCTTGTCGGTAACGTCGCATACGATTGACATGCCGTCCTTCGGCGCGTCGATTTCCGCACGATCGATCACCGCCAGGCGAACGCCGGCATCGACCAGGGAACGGGTGAACGCCCGGCCAAGCTGCCCGGTACCGCCTGTTAGAATGACGACACGTCCGGTGAGGTCGAAAAGCTCTTTCTGAGGCACGGTTTCCGCCTTGTGAAAATGATCCTGGAATACCTTGCCGCCGGGACCGCAGGAAGGCGCGCGGACCTTTTCATAGGCGTTGTGCCAATGCAAGGCGCGGACCGCCGCAGCCGCCTGCCTTCCCCGCCTTCTATCCGTTCGTCCGCTTTTTCGCGGCACGCCGGAAATAGACCGGGCGAATGATCAGTGCGGCAACCGGCCAGAGGGCAAGGCGTCCCAGCCAGGCAAACCGCGCGTGGTGGCGCGGGCCGGTCGTTGTCCTCGCGAATTTTTCCAGCGCTTCGACGACTTGCGGCACGGCTGGCTCGTCAATGCCGTTCGGTCGCAGGAACTCAGCGATGAAGGGCAAGCGTTCACCGCGCGCGGTACGTGGCTTGGACAGTTCTTGCGACAGATCCCGGAAATGGCTGTCGAAGTCGTTTGCGATGCCCAGCAAACCGCTCTCCGCAACATAGGCGAAGTGAAGCGTGCCTTCCTGGGTATCCCGAAACGCGTCGTCGCGCAGCGTGAATGTTCGCTTTCCGAGAATGCCGGCTTCCAGAAACGCACTGGTGTTGATGCCAACCAGAGCATCGGCGTGCCACAGATTGTCGAAGTATCGCTGCATCTGTTCCGCCGTAATCGGCATTTCTCCGTCCTCCGGCCAGACGGCAAGCCGCCCTTCCAGCGCTTCGCCCGGTTCCAGTCCACGCCATTGAGCCGCATGCAAGGGGTGCGGACGGACCAGCACATTGGCAGACCGCAATATCGGATCGGGGTCGCTGCGCAGGCGGTCAAGCCAGCGTTCGAAAAATGCCCTCTCGTCGGGACAGATGTAGGGGGAGGAACCGGTGTAGAGCAGGATCGGACGATCAGGATCGAGACCACCGGCCGCAGCACAGAATTCCGCGCGGCTGCGATCCGGCTTCATGACGAACCACTGGTCGTAAAGCTGTGCTCCGGCGGCAACGACCTTCGCCGGATCCATGCCGTGCAGACGCTCGGCCTCCCCGATCTGGATCCTGTTCCAGACGACGACGCCATCCGGCTTGATCTGCACCCTGCCCTTCATGGTCAGATTGTCCCAGGAAGCGACCGGATAGATACCGGGCAATCCGAGAAGGCGCGCAGCCTTCAGCAGATCGAACTGGGCGTAGTTCATATCTATCAGGGGCGAGATGACAAGCGCATCGGCGCCGCTTTCCCGCAACCAGGAAACCGCCGACCGATCGCAGGGAATCGACCATTCGATCCACTGCAGGAGGTGATCCAAAAATTTGCGCCCGAGAGGCAGCCGGCCAACAGCGCGAACCGGCCATCGGACGGCGCCCGGCACGCGCGCGGCGATGCGTGCCCGGATCTTCGGCGCCTCGTCGAAAGCCGGATCGAGAGAATGGACGAAATCCCTCGTCGCCCTGAGCAAATCCGTCACCGGCCGCCACCAGCCGTTCAGACCGGGCGGTTCGACGAGACGGATGTTCGAGGACGCGTCCACGAATTCGGCCAGCCCCCGATCATTCGGATCTCGCAGGGCGGTGAATGCCAGCGAGACGTCATGCCCCTTGTCGGCCAGCCCGCGTATCACGGTGGCAAAATTCCGCAAGTAAAGCTCGTGGCTGAGGACGAAGGCGATCTTCATTCGAGAATGTCCGCCATCCGCTCGAGGAAGACCTTCTTCGAGAACAGCACCGAGCGCGCCTCGCAGGCCTCGCGCATGGAAAGAGCGCGTTTCGCCGTCATCGAGCAAATAGCCTCGACCAGAGACTCGACCGTGGCCTCGGGTGGTACCAGCACGCCTGTTTCGCCATCCACAACTGTCTCCGTCAACCCACCTTCCCTGACGCCGATAACAGGCTTTCCGGCAGACATCGCCTCAACGGGCGACATGCCGAAATCCTCGTCCTGCGGGATGTAAATCGCCGCGCGCGCCGCGCCGACCAGTTCGCGCAGCCGCGCTTCGGACAGCCAACTTGTGAAGGTGACGTTCGGTGCATCTGCAGCGAGTTCCCGCAGCCGCGCCTCGTCGCGTCCCCCCGACGCCACGACAAGCCGCTGGTCCGGCATGGCGCGGAACGCCTCGATGACCCGGTCGATCCGTTTCTTCGGCTCAAGACGCGCCAGGGAGATAAAGTAGTCCTGCTGGCCGGTCCATACGAACCTGTCGGTGTCGATGGGCGGATGGATCACCTTCGCGTCCATGCCGAGATCGCGCTGCAGGCGGCCGCGAACGTTTTCGGAGTTGGCGACGATGCAGTCCATCCGGGACAGCGATCTTTCGTAGCGTTTTTTCAACACGTCGAGCACGCCGTTTGCGACCGGCCGCAGCGCCGCCGGCACCTTGTTCAGGTAATACTGCCGCATGTCGTATGCGTGGCGCGGCGGCGTGTGACAGTAGTAGACCCGTCTGCCGCGTTTCTGGTTATGGACGGCGAAAGGCGCATAGAAGCCGCTGTACAGGACACTTTGCGCTTCCTCGAGGAACCGCGTCCGGTTGGTGAACACAAACGCGGCTTCGGCGATACGACCCAGCGGGCGTGTGAGAGGTGTTCCGAGGCAACGGAGCGCTCCGACATCGAGCACCCGTTCCGGCATCAGAGGCTTCGCATCGGGGAATATCCTGGAAACGACAAGCTGGCTGCCGGGCATTCCGCTGGTCAGGTCGAGCGAAAGCCTTTCGGCCCCACCGGAAACCTGAAGATAATCGTAAAGGACGTAGCGGTTCATTTCGCCGATCTGCCTGTCCCCGAAACTGAACCTCGCCCGGATGCGGAGCTGCGCCGGATCGCATGTCGGGCATGGGGCGTCCAGTCAGCGGACCATGATCGCCCGCCTTGCATGGACACCGGTTCGCTCACGGCTGCTGTTTCGCCTGCGCGCGCCCCTTGCCGTGTGATTTCGGAAATGGTGTCGCGATGATGAGTTCCAGGTCCCAGAGCAGATTGCGAAACGTACAGTAACGCGCATCGATGCGTGCGAGGCGCTCCGGCCGGCTCATGTCGAATCCTTCGACCTGGGCAAGTCCGGTGATCCCCGGGCGGCACTGAAACACGCCAAGCTTGCGCCGCCACTCCAGCAATTCGGTCTGGCTGGGAAGGCAGGGGCGCGGCCCGACAAGGCTCATTTCGCCACGCAGGATGTTGATGATCTGCGGCAATTCGTCGATCTTCGTCTTGCGCAGGAACATTCCGACCGGCGTGATGTAGGAGGCGCAGACCTCGTGCGTGCCGGCTTGCGGACTTCCGGTCCGCATGGTGCGGAACTTGTAGCAGGTGAATACCCGCTCGTCCTTGCCGACGCGCAGCTGGGCGAAGATCGCCGGGCCAGGCGAGGAGAGCCGCACGGCAAGCCATGCAAGCGCATACACCCAGAAAAAGAAAACGCCGACCGTGACGGCAAACGCCAGATCCATGGTGCGGTTCATCGCGCAATAGACCGGATTGTTCTCATGCGGATCGGCAAGCAGGACTTCGTGGTCGTATGGCTGGTCCAGCAGCCGAACGATGGCCTCTGCGACGTGGTCGGCGTCAACCACCGGCCGGAACGCGGCCGCCAGCTTGAGCGCCGGGTACTGCAGAAAACCGGGGAGTTTCTCCAGCATCGAGAGCCGGCCGCTGAAGCGCTCTCCGTAAACTGCCGGCAGGCGGAGGCTCACCGTTTTCAGACCTTCGATGCGCAGCAACGCGGCCTCGCCTTCCCGCTTCGTCACGGAATAGGGGTCGGTCGTCTTCTCATCGAGCGCGTGTATCGTCGTCATGTTGATGAACAGCGGAACTTTCGCAGTGCGCGCCATCTCGGCCACTCTGGCGAGGAACCCCACATTGACTGCGCGAAACTCTTCTTCCGTCGCGCCCTTGTCATTGTTCAGCACGGCGAGATGAAGCACAGCTTCGCAGCCGTCAAGCTGGTCTGCAAGATCACCGTAACCCACCGTATGATGATCCGGATAAAGGGTGCGCAGCCGCTCGGGATCGCGGCCCGCGACGACGAGCTTCAGGCCCGCTTCGGCGAGACGCGGAACGATCATCTGGCCGACCGTTCCCGAAGCCCCCGTAACCGCGATCTTTTTTTCCATACTACCCTGCCAACCGCCCTGTCGGGACGAAATGCCTCAACTGCCGCGATAGGTCGAGTAGCTCCACGGCGTAATTAGGAGGGGGACGTGGTATCCGGCTTGCGGATCGGCGATGGAGAACCGGACCGGCACGACATCGAGAAACGGCAGGCCGTCCGGCGATGATCCCGGCTGTTCGGTAAAATAGGCCGCGACCTCGAAATGCAATTCGTAGGTGCCTTCAGACATCTCATCGGGACCGAGAAGCAGTTCGTCGGTCCGCCCGTCGGCATTGGTGATCGCCTGCTTGACGAGGTCCAGCTTTCCGCCACCCGGCGTGGCTCTGTAAAGCGTCAGGCGCATGCCCCGGGCTGGCCTGCCGCTGGCCGTGTCGAGCACGTGGGTGGATAGTTTGCCGGGCATTGTCAGTCCTTGATGAGATCGTACAGGCGGAATTCGCCGATCTTGGCGATCTGCGCAAGGGCTTCGGCCCTTTCTTCCTCAGGCGAATGCTTTTGCCGCCTTTCGAACGCTCCCAGGATCGAGTGTTTGTCGTGGCCGCGTACTGCGAGAATGAACGGGAAACCGAAGCGGGCCTTGTAGGCGTCGTTCAAGGTGTGGAAGCGCTCATACTCCTCCGGCGTCAGGCTGTCGAGGCCCGCGCCCTTCTGTTCCGACGTCGATTCCGCCGTGAGTTCGCCGGCCAGCGCCGCCTTGCCGGCAAGATCCGGGTGAGCACGGATCAGCTCAAGTTGCGGTTCCCTGCCTGCCTTGTCTATGGCGGCGACCATCGCGGCATGCAGCGCCGCGACGGAGGCGAACGGGCGTTCACCCACTACAGCCTCGGCCACCCATGGCGAGTGTTCGAAGATCGCGCCGAGCGCAGCGACCAAATCGGAGTCGGAACAGGTGTTTAGCGTTTCAAGCGAAACCGTCACTGCATGCCCTCGCTTCTGGTGCGAATGTCGTCGATGGCCTCAAGGATGTGTTCCGGCGTCGCCGGCGCCTTCAATCGGGGCGACAGGCCCGTTGCGCCGCAGGAGGCGATGGCGTCGCGGATCGCAAGCCACACGGAAACGGCCAGCATCAGCGGCGGCTCGCCGACGGCCTTGGAGCGATAGACTGTCTCCTCGGCATTCGGCGCGTTGCCGAGAAGCTCAACGTTGAAGACCGGCGGCACGTCGCGCGAGCCGGGGATCTTGTAGGTCGATGGACCGACAGTGCGCAGGCGGCCCTTGTCGTCCCACCACAGTTCCTCGCAGGTCAGCCAGCCCATGCCTTGCACGAAAGCGCCCTCGATCTGGCCGAGATCGATCGCCGGATTGAGCGAAGCGCCGCAATCCTGCAGCAGGTCGGCGCGCAGACAGCGGCTTTCGCCGGTCAGCGTATCGATGGCGACCTCGGCCACCGCCGCACCGTAGGTGAAATAGAAGAACGGCCGGCCTTTCAGCGTCGCCTGGTCCCAGTGAATCTTCGGCGTGGCGTAGTAGCCTGCCTCGGACAGTTGCACCCGTGCCGCCCATGTCATCTTGGCCAGTTCGCCGAATGACACCGCGCGATTGCCGGCATGCACGCGGCCTTCGCGGAAAACTATTTCCTCCGCGGGCACATCGAAATGCTCTGCCGCGACATTGGCCATGCGACCCCGGATCGCGGTGGCGGCGTTGTAGGCGGCCATGCCGTTCAGGTCCGAGCCGGTCGAGGCCGCCGTGGCGCTGGTGTTCGGCACCTTGCCGGTTGCCGTCGCGGTGATCTTCACCTGGTCGATGTCGATCTGGAACACCTCGGCGACGACCTGGGCGACCTTCATGAACAGGCCCTGCCCCATTTCGGTGCCGCCGTGGTTCAGGTGCACGGAGCCGTCCTGGTAGACATGCACCAGCGCGCCCGCCTGATTGAGCGAGGTCAGGTTGAAGGAAATACCGAACTTGACCGGCATCATCGCAAGACCGCGCCGCAGCACCGGGTTTTTGGCATTGTGCGCGTCGATCTCGGCGCGGCGGCGCTGCCATTCGGCAGAAGCAAGCAGCGTCTCGGTTACCTCGACAAGACGATTTTGATCGACCGGCTGGCCGTAAGGCGTCACCTCGCCGGTTTCCGGCCCGTAATAGTTTATGGCGCGGACCCCGTTGGGATCGAGCCGCAATTCCCGGGCGACCTGGTCCATGATCGTTTCGATGGCGATGATACCCTGCGGTCCGCCGAAACCGCGGAACGCGGTGTTGGAAACAGTATTGGTCTTGCAGGCATGGCCGGCGAAGCGCGCAGCCGGGACGAAGTAGGAATTGTCGGAATGGGTCAGCGTGCGCGTCAGCACCGGGCCGGTCAGGTCCGGCGTATTGCCGGCGCGCGCCAGATATTCGATATCGAGACCGCGAATGCGGCCGTCTGCGTCAACGCCGGCCTTCCATGTCGCCACCATGTCGTGGCGCTTGCCGGTCGCGGTCATGTCAACCGAGCGTTTCAGCCGCAGTTTGACCGGCCTGCCAGTCTTGCGGGCAAGCAGCGCGGCAGCGGCGGCGATGATCGTCGCCTGGCTTTCCTTGCCACCGAAGCCACCGCCCATGCGCCGCGTGAACACATCGATGGAGTTCGCGAGCCCGCCCAGCACGTGAGCGACATGATGCTGCACCTCCGTCGGATGCTGTGTCGAGGAATGGATCGTCAGGTCACCATCCTCGCCCGGAACCGCATAGGCAATGTGGGTTTCGAGATAGAAATGGTCCTGGCCACCGATCTCGAGGCTGCCCTCGATCACCCGTTCGGCCCCCGCCAAGGCGGCATCAATATCGCCCTCGATCAGTATCTGCGGCGACATGACGTGCGACCCGGCGGCATGCGCGGCCTCGACGTCGAGAACCGGCTCCAGTTCCTCGATATCGAGGTTGACTGCGCGCGCCGCCTTGACCGCCTGCTCGTAGGTCGCGGCGGCAATGGCACCGATGGGCATGCCGGCATAATCTACGATATCCGCGGCGAAAAGCGGCTCGCCGGAAAAGATCGGGCCGATATCGTTATGACCGGGAATGTCGCCGGCTGCCACGAAGGCGGTTACACCGGGCATGGCCAAGGCTTTTTCCGCATCGACTCCCTTCAACCGGCCATGCGCAATCGGCGAGATAACAAGCGCGGCATGCAAAGTGCCGGGCAGTTCGGCCATGTCATCGATATAGCTCGCTTCTCCCGCGACTTGTTTGGCGGCGCTGTCATGGGCGATACCGCGACCGACGACCGTCCGCTGAATGGTCTTGATGTCGACATTCATAGCGCCATCACCTCCACCGTCTCGCCGGCAAGATCCTTTGCCAGCCTATGCAGCAGCGCGCCGGCTGTCTTCATCCGGTACACAGAACTGCCGCGCCAGTCGGTCAGCGGTGCGAAATCCTGCGAAAGGGATCGAACGGCTTCGTTGATCGAATCCAGTTCAAGCGGCCGGCCCAACACCTTGTTTTCAGATTCCTTTGCCCGTTTCGGGATCGCGGCCATTCCACCATAGGCGATGCGGCAGGCGCTTACCTTGTTGTTTTCCATCGCGATCCAGAAAGCGCCGCAGACCGTCGAAATATCCTGGTCATAGCGCTTCGACAGCTTGTAGACGCGGAAGGCTTCCCCCGCCTTCGGGCGCGGCACGGTGACCGAGGCAATAACCTCATCCGCTTTCAGTTCCGTCTTGCGGTAATCGAGGAAGAAATCTTCCAGTTTTAAAGTGCGCGATCCACTCACGGAAGACAGCGTGATGTCGGCGCCGAGGGCGATCAATGCGGGAGGGCCGTCCCCGATCGGGCTTGCCGTGCCGATATTGCCGCCGACCGTGCCCATGGCGCGGATCTGCGTGGAACCGAAACGGCGGATCAGGGTGGCGAAGCTTGCATAATCGTCACCTACCGCGCGCAGGATTTCCTCCCAGGTAACAGCCGCACCGAAAGTCCAGGCGTCCGCGGTTTCCTCGATAGTGTGCAATTCGGTGACTTGCGCCGTGGATATGATGCGGTCCCAGTCGGAATGATAATCCGCGCGTGCAACACCGAGATCGGTGCCGCCGGCAAGGAGGACCGCGTCCGGATGGGCGGCCCGCAATGCGGTCAGTTCGGCAAGCATTCTCGGCTGATGCAGCACCGAGCCGCCGCAGGCGACCTCTGCCTGTTTCTCCGGCAGAACCACCATGGAAGTTTGCCCGGAGCCCGCCTTCGCCGCTGCCTTCGCGGCATCGACGATCGGCCGGTAGCCGGTGCAGCGGCACAGATTGCCGGCGAGGGCGTCGTGGATCGCTTCCTCGTCCGGATCGGCATTCTTTTCGATGAGGCCGGTCAATGCCATGACAATGCCCGGCGTGCAGAAACCGCATTGGGAAGAGCCGTTGGCCGCCATCGCATCTTGCACGGCCGTCAACTCCTTGCCCTGTTTCAGCCCTTCGACGGTCGTCAGTTCGGTACCGTCAAGCTGGGCGGCGGTCATGATGCAGGCATTCGCCGCCTGACGTTGGCCGCCGCCGCGATGGATAAGTACCGTGCAGGCGCCGCAATCGCCTTCGGCGCAGCCTTCCTTGGTACCTTTCAGGCCGGCGTGATTGCGGATCAGATCGAGCGCGGTCGTATCGGGTCGCACGGCATATTCCACCGGCATTCCGTTGAGCACGAAACGGATGTGGCCTGCGGTTTCGGTCGGTCGAGTCATTGTCACAAACTTTGCCTGTCAGGATGTTAGGGCGTCAATGCGGTAACGAACGCCGGGATAGTCGAGTTCCTCCAGATTGTTTCCAGGCCCGTCGCGGTCGACGACGATGAAATCGCTGACCTCCTCCAGCGACAGAAGCGGATGATGCCAGGTGTTCCTGGCGTAGTTCACGCCAATGCCTGCCGGACACAAAAACGCGCGCGGGATGCCCGGCTTGCCGTCTTCATCCGGCGCAACGACGGCGAGAAACGGCCTTGGACCGAGCGGAAAGAACAACTGACTGCCGAGCGGGTGGCGTTCCATCATCGATATGTCGATTGGCGGCGCGAAGGGCTGACCGCGAAACAGGCTGACGATCGCGCGACCGCCATTGTCCGCAACATCGATAGCGGAGAGATCGTGAAACCGCTCGGTCGACCCCTGGTTGATCAGTCGCAATTCGGCGCCGTCCGTGGTGACGACATCGCCGAAAGGCGCAAACGCATCTTTGGTCAGCGGCTGAACCGCGAGGGATACGGTCTGCATGGTTCACCCCGCCTTCGGCGGATGGGTTTCCCACCAATGGCGCGCGATATCGATGCGGCGCGTAACCCAGACATCGTCGTGGCCATTCACATAGTCGAGGAAACGGGCGAGCGCGGCGGCGCGGCCGGGCCGGCCGACCAAGCGGCAATGCAGCCCGACGGACAGCATTTTCGGTGCGCCGGCGCGGCCTTCGGCGAGCAGCACGTCGAAACTGTCTTTCAGATAGGAAAAGAACTGGTCGCCGGAATTGAAGCCCTGGGGCGTGGCAAAGCGCATGTCGTTGGCATCGAGCGTGTAAGGGACGATCAGATGCGGACCGCGGGGACCTTCGACATAATAGGGCAACTCGTCGGCATAGGAATCGGCGGAATAAACGAAGCCACCCTCCTCCATGACGATGTTCAGCGTGTTTTCCGACGGCTTGCCCTGATAGATGCCAAGCGGCCGCTCTCCGGTGATCTCGGTGTGCAGACGCACAGCGGCGTAGATATGGGCGCGCTCGGTCGCCTCATCGAAATCCTTGTATTCGAGCCAGCGCAGCCCGTGACTGGCGATTTCCCAGCCGGCCTCCTTCATCGCCGCGACGGCCTCGGGATTGCGCATCATGGCGACGGTCACTCCGTAGACGGTCACCGGCATCTCACGCTCGGTGAACATGCGCCACAGCCGCCAGAAGCCGGCGCGCGAGCCATATTCGTAGAGCGACTCCATGTTGAGGTTGCGTTGATCGGGCCAGGCATCCGCGCCGACGATTTCGGACAGCAGCTTTTCGGAAGCCGGATCGCCATCGAGGATAGAGCTCTCGCCGCCCTCCTCGTAATTGACGACGAACTGGACGGCCAGCTTCGCGGCGCCGGGCCATTTCGGATCGGGTGGCGTCCTGCCATATCCGACGAGATCTCTGGGATAGCCGTTTTTTGAATACATGGTCCAAATTCAACCTGCTTTGGCACCAACCGCAAGCACAAAAAAGCCGCGGACGATGCCGCGGCTTTTGCTTTTTTTGTCAGGGCGCTGTTACTTGCGAGAGAACAACGCCCACAGCGCCGGCACCAGAGCGGCCGCGAGGACGGCCTTGATGATGTCGGTAACGATGAACGGACCGACACCCCACGCCCAGGCCTTCTCGAAACCGTAAGCCGGATGGAAGGCGATCCACACGGCGCCCAGCACCAGGATCAGAAGCGCGCCGGAAATGTTTGCGATGCCGAGGCCAAGCGGCTTGCGGGAATAACCACGGTCAGCGGCCCAGCCGGTAATGCCGGCGGCAATCACGAAGCCGATCAGGTAGCCGGTCGTCGCGCTGGTGGCGAAATAGGCGAGACCGCCACCGTTGGTGAAGACCGGGAGGCCAGCCGCGCCCTCTGCCAGATAAGCGAGAAGCGTCGCGACAGCCAGGTTTCGACCATAGGCGGCCGCGATGGTGAAGATCGCCAGCGTCTGCAGCGTCGTTGGCACCGGCCACATCGGTACCTTCACCTGGCCGGCGATCGCGATAATCATCGAGCCGGCGGCGACAAGGAAGGCGTACATCGCGTAGCGCATCGCGGTTTCGCGCGGCATCGCACGTTGAATGAGTGCTTGAGAGGCGTTGGGAAGTGCCATGTCGTTTGTCCTGTTTTCCGATTCCGGCGGGAAATCCCGACCTTCCTTGCCTATATCGGCGAAGCTGGTAATCAGCAAGTCAGCCTTATGAAGCGTCTGTAGACAGGACAATGAAAACCCCATGGCCGATATTGAATTCGACCGCCAGTTCGAACCGGCCTATGGCGAAGCGGTTCCCGTCGGCGGCAGGGTGTTGCGCGTCACCGTGAACAATCCGGGACCTTTCACCTTTCACGGCACAAACAGCTACATCGTCGGCCGCGAGACGCTTGCGGTCATCGATCCGGGCCCGGAGGACGAGGCGCATCTGCAGGTGCTTCTCAACGCCATTGCCGGCCGTCCCGTCAGCCACATCTTCGTCAGTCATACGCATGCCGATCACTCGCCGCTCACCGCGCGGTTGAAGGAGGCGACCGGCGCGACGGTGGTGGCAGAAGGGCCGCATCGCGCGACCCGTCCGCTGCATATCGGCGAAATCAATCCGCTAGACGCATCCTCCGACACGGCTTTCCAGCCGGACCACCGGCTGGGTGATGGCGAGGTTATCGACACCGGCGAATGGGCGATCGAGGCGATCGCCACGCCCGGCCATACGGCCAATCACATGGTCTTTGCGCTGAAGGACACGGGCATCCTCTTTTCGGCCGATCATGTCATGGCCTGGGCGACTTCCATTGTGGCGCCGCCCGACGGCGCGATGGCGGACTACATGATTTCGCTCGACAAGCTCGCTGACCGTGACGAAACGATCTATCTGCCGGGCCATGGCGGTTCGGTGCACAAGCCGCGCAAATTCGTGCGTGCTCTGCGGACACACCGCAAGATGCGCGAAGCCGCCGTGCTCGACCGGATCCGCAAGGGCGACCGGACGATTCCCGACATGGTGACAGAGATCTACCGCGACACCGACCCGCGCCTGCATGGCGCTGCCGGCCTGTCGGTACTCGCCCATCTGGAAGATCTCGTGGCCCGCGGTGTTGTCATAACGGACGGACCGCCGGCCATCGACGGCGTTTACGCCCCTGCCTGAGTGTCAGGCCCCGACGATGCCGATCAACTCGTAGTCGAGCTTTTTCAGGTATTCGTCGATCAGGCGAGCGTTCCAGCCGAGGTCGTGCGGCACGTAGTCAGTACGCGCCCTCATGTCGACGAAGGAAGTATCGCCCTCGTCGGCGAGACGCAGGACCACGGAGCCGGGAATGCCGAGTACCGGGACCCAGTAGACAAATTCGAAAAACAGCTCGTCATTCGCACCGATGCGCCCTCGCCGCGAAACGAGTTTCCAGCCTCGCGCTTCGGCGACTTGCAAGATCGTTTCCTCGATGGCTTCCGGCGGCGCCTTGTAGCGGCGTCCACTGAGTTCGGGATAACCATCCCGCAAATGCCCGGCGACGATTGCCATCGGATCGGCTGCCGAAAACTTGGTTTCTACAGAGAGCAACGGCGGATCTACAAGATCGGTCGACACATCATTCTGGAGGGGGTTGGAGAAAAACGCGGTCACAGCCACCGTGAAGGGGGCCAGCGTGAGGATGGTGAAGAACAGCGCGCCAATGACCTGATGGCCGCCCTTGGTGCCTTTCAGCCACAGGCTGCGCGACGCCACGAATATCAGCGCAAGACCGATCAGCGCGATCGCCGCGACACAACCGGCCAGCACCAGAAAAGTCGGCGTGTCGACCATGCGGAGATGGTGGGCGGCGAGCGAAACCAGGGCGAGTATCGGCGCGAAAACCGCGAAGCGCAGCGCCCAACCGGCCGTGCGCGATCTCAGCCGCGCCGGCAACGGCCGCAGGATCAAAGGTTCCCGGTGATGCCTGGTTCCAAGATACGCCATGGGATCCGGCGTTAGCGCGAAAACACGCAATGTGTAAAGGCAATCACAAAAGTGCCCCCGTCTCGCCCGGACCATGCCCTATTGCTGCCAAACTGCAGGTACTGACTTAAGCGGCTGGAGAGGCGAAGGAAAACCGGAAGGGAGACGCGCATATGCCGTCCGCACAACTGCAAGACGCCGCCGTTCTTGAGCCTGCTGTCAAAACGGCCGTCCCGGACACAAACGACAAGACCGACCTGGAAACCGTCGAACTCGAACTTGCGCTCGACCGGCAGACTTTGCAGGAATTCGGTTTCGAGCACTGCTTGCAGCAAGCTTGCGCCGCCAGCGGCTTCGGCTTCCTGTTCCAGCTTCCTATCTTCGATCAGATCCCCGGCCAGCGCATTGCGGTGCTGTCGACCGAGGATGGCAGGAAACTGCTATTTGCCGTTCTCAACGATGCGGGCAATGACATCGAGATCGTTGCAGAAGAAGAGATGCGGCCGGAAATCCGCAGCTTCGCCACCGCCTTCATGGACGTGTTCACGCAGCTCGGCGCCAGCGCGGGATAATCCCGCCGGGCGCTATTGCCGCATGCGCATGGCGAGCGTCGCCTGCGCCGCGGCCAGGCGAGCCACGGGCACGCGGTAGGGCGAACACGACACGTAATGCAGGCCGATCGTTTCGCAGAAGGCGATGGAGGCCGGATCGCCGCCATGTTCGCCGCAAATGCCAAGCGTGATGTCGGGCCGCGTCCTCTGGCCACGTTCGGCGGCCATCTGCATGAATTCGCCGACGCCATCGACGTCTATGGTGATAAAGGGATCGCGGTCGATCACGCCCTTGCGCAGATACTCGTTGAGATAGAGCCCGGCGTCGTCGCGCGAAATGCCAAAGGTCGATTGCGTCAGGTCGTTGGTGCCGAACGAGAAGAATTCGGAGCTCTCGGCGATCTTGTCGGCGCGGATCGCCGCACGCGGCAATTCGATCATCGTGCCGACGAGATAGTCGATCTTGGCGTCCCACTCCTTCATCACCGCCTCGGCGACGACATCGATGCGATCCTTGATGAATTTCAGCTCGCGCTCATAGGCGACCAGCGGCACCATGATCTCCGGCACCACCTTCTCGCCAGTCTTTTCGCCGGCTTCCTGGACCGCCTGGAAAATGGCGCGGGCCTGCATCTCGATGAATTCCGGATAACAGATCGCCAGCCGCACACCGCGATTTCCGAGCATCGGGTTGATCTCGTGCAGGTCCTCGGCCTTCTGACGAATTCGGTCGGGGTCCATGCCCATCGCTTCGGCGGTCAGTTCGGTTTCCCGGCCCGGGCGCGGCAGGAATTCATGCAGCGGCGGATCGAACAAGCGGATCGTCACCGGCATGCCGCGCATGATCTCGAACATTTCGAGGAAGTCCGCCTTCTGCATGATCTGCATGGAGGCGAGCGCCTCGTCACGCGCCACGTCATTGTCGGCCAGTATGAAGGAGCGCATCGCGCGGATGCGTTCGTCGTCGTTGAACATGCGCTCCGTGCGGCACAGCCCGACGCCTTCCGCACCGAAACCGCGCGCCGTCAGAGCGTCTTCCGGGGTCTCGGCATTGGCGCGCACCTTCATGCGGCGGATCTCATCCGCCCACTCCATCAATGTAGCGAAATCGCCGGAGAGTTCCGGCTGCACGGTGGGCAATGCGCCGAGCAGCACTTCGCCGCGGGTGCCGTCGATGGTGATCACGTCACCCGCCTTCAAAGTGCGGCCGCCAGTCAGCATCACACCCTTCTCGGCATTGATGCGGATGGTGCCGGCGCCGGAGATGCACGGCTTGCCCATGCCGCGCGCCACCACGGCGGCATGGCTGGTCGTGCCACCGTGAATCGTCAGAATGCCCTCGGCAGCATGCATGCCGTGAATGTCTTCAGGACTCGTTTCCGGGCGCACGAGGATGGACTTGCGGCCCGATGCGCTTGCCTGTTCGGCCTCCTCGGAGGTGAAGACGATTTCGCCCGTCGCGGCCCCCGGCGAGGCAGGCAGACCGCGACCGATGACGGTACGCTCGACATCGGGACTGATCGCCGGGTGCAGTAGCTGTTCGAGCGAGGCCGGGTCGATGCGGCGCAGCGCCTCGGTCTTGGCGATCAGGCCCTTTTCGGCCATGGCCACCGCGATGCGGATCGCGGCGCGAGCCGTGCGTTTGCCGTCACGCGTCTGCAACAACCACAGCTTGCCGGCCTGCACCGTGAATTCGATGTCCTGCATCTCGCGAAAATGATTTTCGAGCCGCTTGGCGACGTCCTTCAACTCCTGGAAGGTCACCGGCAGCGCATCCTCCATCGGCACGAGATCGCCGTTGTCCTGCTGCGTCTTGGTCAGCGGATGCGGCGTGCGCAAACCGGAAACCACATCCTCGCCCTGCGCATTGGGAAGGTATTCGCCATAAAGGCTGTCCTCGCCGGTCGCCGGATCACGGGTGAAGGCGACGCCGGTCGCCGACCCCTCGCCCATGTTGCCGAACACCATCGCCTGCACGGTGACCGCAGTACCCCAGCCCTCCGGGATGCGATGGAGTGCCCGGAACGTAACCGCACGCGGATTCATCCAGCTCCTCAGGACCGCCCTGATCGCGCCCCATAGTTGCTCGGCCGGATCCTGCGGGAATTCCTCGTCCAGTTCATCGGCAATCGCGGACTTGTACCCCACAATGACAGCGCGCCAGTGATCAGCAGTCAGTTCGCCATCGCGCGTCGCGCCGCTTTTTTCCTTCACGCCCTCGATGATCTCTTCGAACACCGCATGATCGAGGCCCATGACGACGTTCGCATACATCTGGATGAAACGGCGATAGCTGTCGTAGGCGAACGTGGGATTGCCACTCGCGGTGCCAAGCGCCTCCACCGACTTGTCGTTAAGGCCGAGATTGAGAACGGTATCGAGCATGCCGGGCATGGATTCGCGCGATCCGGAACGTACCGACACGAGCAACGGCGCGTCATGTCCGCCGAAAGTCTTTCCCGTCAGGCGTTCCAGTGCTTCAAGCGCCTGCTCAACCTCGCGTTTCAGCGTATCCGGCAGGGCCTGCCCTTTGGCATAGAAGTGGCGACAGACATCGGTCGCAATGGTGAATCCCGGCGGTACCGGCAATCCAAGCCGCGCCATCTCGGCAAGATTCGCGCCCTTTCCGCCCAGCCGGTCGCGGTCACGGGCAGTCCCGTCCGCCTTGCCTCCCCCGAATGTGTAAACCCAATCCGTCATGTGGCCTCGGCCAATCCTCTCCCATTCGCCATTGGCGGCATCCTCCCTGCCGCGTCAACCGGGACTCATGCATAACGCATTGGCCCTACGGCGTGCGAGCCCTTTTTTGCACTGCAACAAAATCGGTTAACGACCAATCCGCCCCATTTGCCTTTGTGACAGTTTGATGACACGCTTTGGCAATGATGAATCATGCCGCCCCGCGCAGAACAATGCCTCGCCTTTTCCTGGCGATGCTGGGAACTGCGTGCATGTTCGGGGCAACCGTACTGCATTCGCCACCTGCCCTTTCGGGTGACGTCAAATCCAGCCCTTTCGAGGATCCGGGTTATACACGCTGCGTAACCGGGATGATCGAGGGGTTCAGCAACGGGCTGGACGAAGGATGGTGCGCCGGCAACTATGCGCTGCCCTCCGCCTTTCACTTCAAGTGCCTGAAACAATTGGCGATCGGTTTCGAAAGCCCGCTCGACCGCGCCGCCTGCACAAACTATTTCCGCGAAGCGGCCGTCCGGGCCGAAAACCAGCGCATTCGCTGATCAGCTGGCTTCGCGCAGCTCCTCGGCCTGCTGCAGGTCGACGGAGACAAGCTGCGAGACGCCCTGCTCGGCCATGGTGACGCCGAACAGTCGATCCATGCGCGCCATGGTGATCGGGTTGTGGGTGATGATGACGAAGCGCGTGTCGGTATCGTTCGCCATCTGGTCCATCAGGTTGCAGAAGCGCTCGACATTGTGATCGTCGAGCGGCGCATCGACCTCGTCGAGCACGCAGATCGGCGCCGGGTTGGTCAGGAATACCGCAAAGATCAGCGCCATGGCGGTCAGCGCCTGCTCGCCGCCGGACAGCAGCGTCATGGTCTGCGGCTTCTTGCCGGGCGGGCGGGCGACGATCTCGAGGCCGGCTTCGAGCGGGTCCTCGCTTTCGATCAGTTGCAGATCGGCGGTACCGCCGCCAAAGAGATGCGTGAACAAGCGCTTGAAGTGGGTGTTAACCGCGTCGAAAGCTTCGAGCAAGCGCTCGCGACCCTCGCGGTTGAGACTGGCGATGGCGGAGCGCAGTTCACGGATGGCGTCGATGACGTCATCGCGCTCCTTGACGAGGTGTTCGAGCCGCTCGATCAGTTCGGTCTGTTCCTCCTCGGCGCGCAGATTGACCGCGCCGAGACGTTCACGCTCGATCTTGAGGCGCTCGAGGCGCCGTTCGGTGGCATCGACGTCAGGCATTGCCGCATCGGCGTCGAGGCCGGTCATTTTCATCGCTTCGTGCGGAGCGCAATTCAGCGTCTCGTGAATGCGCGCCTCCACTTCCTTGCGCCGTTCGGATGAAGCGGTCAGGCGCTCCTCGGCACGGGCACGCTCCTCGCGGGCACCGGACAGCGCGGTGATCGCGTCGGTCGCCGCCTTGTCTGCCTCGCGCGCAGCGGTCTCAGCGAGCGCCAGCTTGTCGCCGACCTCCTTGCGCGCCTGTTCGGCGGTCTCGATCTCGCGCACCAGTTCACGACGGCGCGCGGGCATCTCGTCCGGCGCCTCCTCGAGCGCCGCAAGCTCCCGGGCCGTCTCCTCGCGGCGTGTGCTGAGCACCCCGATCTGCTTGTCGGCATTGGCGCCGCGCGACTGCCAGCTCTCGCGTTCGGAGCGAAGCGCCACCAGCCGGCGCTGACGGGCGTCGCGCTCGCGGGCAAGCGACTGGTGGTTGGCGCGCGCCTCGGTCAGTGCAGCGCGCTCGGTGGCCACCAGGGTGGATTGCTTCTCGACCGCCTTGTCGAGCTCGGACAGGTCCGGCTCGCCGGCCAGGGCCGTTTGGGCTTCGGCGAGCACACCGGATGCTTCCTCGATATCGGCCTTGGCGCGGGCAACGCTTTCCTCAAGAACAGCCTTGCGCTTCGACAGTTCGCCGGTGGCGCGCTCCGCAGCGGCCAGCGCCTCGCGGGCCTCGCGCGCGCCGGATTGCGCGGAACGCAATGCTTCGCGCGCCTGGCGCTCCGCCTCGACCGCAGTCCTTGTCGCTTCCTTGCGTTCGACGACATCGGCTTCGCAGGACCGCATCGACTTGGTCGCCTCGACGATCTCGGCATCGAGTTCGGCGAGACGGTTCTTCTGCGCCAGGCGCTGGGCCGCAGGTGTCGGCGCGTCGGCACGGGCGGTGTAGCCATCCCAACGCCACAGCGCGCCATCTTTCGTTACCAGCCGCTGGCCGGTCTTCAGCGAAGCTTGCAAGCCCCGGCCCCGTTCGATGCTGTCGACGACGCCGATCTGGCTGAGCGCACGGCGTAGCGCGTCCGGCGCCTTGACGTAATCGGAAAGCGCCACTGCCCCCGCAGGCAGCGCCGGGTCATCGGCAAGCGGAGCGACGGCCGCCCAGTAGGCCGGTGCGTTGGAATCGAGCGGCAGGTCGAGATCGTCGCCGAGCGCGGCGCCAAGGGCGGCCTCGAAGCCCTTCTCGACTTTCATCTTCTCGACAATGGCGGGGAACAGGTCGCTGCCGCCGGCATTGAGCATCTTCGCCAGCGTCTGAGCTTCCGTCTCCAGCCGGTTAACCGCCGCCTTCGCTTCCTGCAGGGCCGGCTGGCGGGCGTTCTCGGCCTCGCGGGCGGCGGCGGCATTCTGTTCGGCCTCGGCAGCGGCGCGTTCCGCCTGCAAAGCGGCACTCTCGGCGGCTTCCAGCAGCGATCGTTTCTCCGCCGGATCGGCGAGCGACTTGATGCGGCTTTCGATCTCCGAAAGCTCGGTCGTCAGCCTGTTCTGCTGGGCGACGAGCCGGTCGGACCGTTCGCGCGTCTCGCGGATGCGGCGCTCGAGCTGGGTGCGCAGCGCCCCGGCCTCGGCACGTTCGCCGGTCAGGCGGGCAAGCTCGGCCTCCGAGCGGGCAAGCGCTTCCTCGGCCTGCTCGAACAGCCGCTTCAGTTCCGCCTCGCGGTCGCTGGTCGACGCCTCGTCGGCGGTCAATTCCGCCTCTTCCTCGTTCAGGCGGGTAATCGCCGCGCCGTTCTCCTCCTTCATCTGCTCCTCGCGGGCGATGTCGGCGGAAAGCTGCGTCTGGCGGTTCTGCAATTCGGTGCGGCGCGCTTCCTGGCGGCGGGCATCCTCGTCGAGCTGGTTGAGCGCGATGGTCAGACGCTGCAACGCTGCGGCCGTCGCGGCTTCGGCATCGCGCAGTTCCGGCAGCTTGTGCTGGACGATGCCTTGCGTCTTGGCAGCCTCCATCTGCAGCTGCGCACGCTCGCCGACAATGGAGGTGGCGCCGGACAGCGCCGACTGGGCCTCGGCCTCCTGCTCCTTGGCGAGCGTCCATTTCAGATGGAGAAGCGTCGCTTCCGCCTCGCGGATGTCGCGCGACAGCGCCTTGAAGCGATTGGCCTGACGGGCCTGGCGTTTCAGGCTCTCGATCTGACTTTCCAGTTCGCCTACGACATCTTCGAGGCGTTCAAGGTTGGTCTCGGCGCCGCGCAGGCGCAGTTCCGCGTCATGGCGGCGCGAGTGCAGGCCGGAAATGCCGGCAGCCTCTTCCAAAAGTGCGCGGCGGGCCTGCGGCTTGGCCTGGATCAGCTCGCCGATACGGCCCTGCCCGACCATGGAAGGCGAACGGGCGCCGGTCGACTGGTCGGCGAAAAGGAGCTGCACATCCTTGGCGCGGGCGTCCTTGCCGTTGATCTTGTAGGCCGATCCCGCTTCGCGCTCGATGCGGCGGGTAACCTGCAGCGAGTCATCATTGTTGAAAGCCGCCGGGGCGCTGCGATCGGCATTGTCGAGGAACAGCGACACTTCCGCGGTGTTGCGCGAGGGGCGCGTTCCCGAACCGGAAAAGATCACGTCATCCATGCCGGATGCGCGCATGTTCTTGTAGGAAGATTCACCCATCACCCAGCGCAGCGCCTCGACAAGGTTGGACTTGCCGCAGCCATTCGGCCCGACCACTCCGGTCAGGCCGCCCTCGATGATGAATTCCGTCGGTTCGACAAAGGACTTGAAGCCGAGCAGGCGGAGCTTCTCAAAGCGCATTCGCGCCTCCGCCGGTCATGCCGGCCACGCGCGAAAGCGTTCGCCGGCACGCAGAAGTGCCGTCAGAGCATTTCGTCCAGAACTGCCGACATCTGTTCAACTGTTAGAGCTCCGGAATATTTCTTTCCGTTGATGAAAAAGGTCGGGGTCGCATCGACGCCGAACTCCGACGCTCCGCGCTCCCGCACGGCATTGATGTCATCCAGAAGCTTCTGGTCGGTCAAGCAGGCCGCAAAGCTCTCCTGTGTAAAACCGGCCAGCTTGGCGATGTTTTCCAGCGGTTCACGCGCATTCTTCACGAATGCCCACTGCTCCTGCTGCTTGAACAGAACGTCGACCATGGCGAAATACTTGCCCTCAGGCGCGCAGCGCGCCAGCATGAAGGCAGCCGCGGCACGCGGATCGAAGGGGAATTCGCGCATGATCAGGCGGACCTTGCCGGTGTCGATATAGTTTTCCTTGATCGCCGGCAGGGTGTTCTTGTGAAAATTCGCGCAATGGCCACAGGTCATCGATGCGTATTCGACGATGGTGATCGGCGCGTCTTCCGATCCCTCGACCTTTTCTTCCAGCGGACCCGGTTGCAACAGCTTGTCCATGTCGACCGTGCCGGTGGACTTCGGCGCATCCTGCGCGAAAGCCAGGCTCGGGACGGCGACGAGGGCCGCGGTCGCGGCCGCAGTGGCGAGCATTGCGGAGCGGCGGGTCAGGAAGGTGTCGGCCATCGGGTTCATTCTCCGGATTGGTTTGGTTTGGCGCCGATATATGGCATCGAAGATGTCGTTACCATGGCCTTTTCAGGCTGAACCGGGCCTGAACGGAGCTTTTTGGTAAACTCTGCGTCAATCGCGGCGCTACCGGCCGGTCAGAGGGACAGGTGCAGAACCACCTCGCGGCGATGCGGGCGGTCGCGGTGCTCGAACAGGTAGACGCCCTGCCAGGTGCCGAGCAAGGCCCGGCCGCCGGAGACCGGGATGCCGAGCGAAACCGGTGTCAACGCCGCCTTGATGTGGGCCGGCATGTCGTCCGGTCCTTCGGCGGTATGCGCAATCCAGCGCATCGACGGGTCATCCGACGGCGGCACGAGACGGCAGAAGAATTCGTTCAGATCGCGCTGGACGTCAGGATCGGCATTTTCCTGGATCAGCAGCGAACAGGAGGTGTGACGCACAAACACCGTCAGCAATCCCTCGCCCTTCCATGAATCGCCAACGAACGCCTGGATCCCGTCGGTGAACTCATAGAGACCGGGGCCGCTGGTGCTTATCGACAGAGTCGTCTGCGTCATCGGGCGGTCAACGCCAGTTTCGCACCGAGCGCGACGAAGGCGGCGGCGAATGTGCGGCGCATCCATGCCATGACGCGGGCGCTTGCCAGCACGCGGGCGCGCACCGCGGACGCGGCAAGGCCGTAGCCGACGAAGACGACGAAGGTCATCGCCATGAACACCGCCGACAGCGTGATCATCTCGGCGAGCGGGGCGGCGGCCGCCGGGTCGACGAATTGCGGCAGGAAGGCGAGGAAGAAGATCGACAGTTTCGGATTGAGCGTGTTGATCAGCGTGCCCGTAACGGCGATGCGCGGCAGGCTGCCCGCCTCGTTGCCAGCATCCACCTTAAGCGCGCCGCGATCGTTCACGGTCTGCCAGGCGAGCCAGAGCAGATAGGCGACGCCGGCGAACTTCACCGCCTGGAAAAGCAATGCGCTGGCATGCAGGATCGCCGCGACGCCGAGGATAGCGGCCATCATGTGCGGCACGATGCCGATCGTGCAGCCGAAAGCGGCCCAGACGCTGGCGACACGGCCGCGGGCGAGCGCCACGGCCAGCGTGTAGATTACGCCGGTGCCGGGCGCGAGAACGACGATCAGGGCTGTGAGGAGGAATTCCGGGGTCATCGGCGAGGCTCCAGGCAGATCGACAATGACGGTAGCGGGTGACAGGGCGGTGTCAATTCGCCTTACGGTCACACTTTCTTCACCGGCTGGCGCAGAACCGTCTTCATCTTCTCCGGCGCGACCTTGCGCGGATCGCTGAGATAGATCTCATGGTGGTGGCCGTTCGGCTTCAAACCGTTTTCCGGCATGAACTCCTCGTGCATCCGGGCGATCGTCGGGGCCTCGGCGCTGTAGGGACCGATATGCATGATCTGAACCGACAGGCCCTCTTCGTAATCCTCCAGCCGCAGGCTCGCCGGCGGATCGCCGAGCTTGACCCTCGCCTTCTCGATACCGGCTTCGATCATCGCCGGGGTGATCCAGTCGGGTTGCATGATCATCATGGTCCATTGCCAGTTCGCCCGGTCGCCGGCGACGAAGGCCGTCATGTCCTCGGCCCACCACAACCCTTCCAGAGGCGGCACGGTGTAGTCCCTGCCGAGTTCCTTCTTGGAAGCGAACTTGACCGGGTAGCTGACCGAGTAAAGCCACTGGAGCGCGTGCTGGTATTGCGGCGCCTTGTTCGGGTCGCCCTTGCCGTCGATCTTCAGGAACTGCATGCGTGGCACTTCGACGACCGTGAACCTGCCCGCCGGCGGCGGCCACAGCGCCTTCATCGTTTTCTTGAAGTCGATCTTTTCCATCGGTGCGCCTCCAGGTCGGTGCCGGGCCATGATCCCCTGCCCGATGCAACCGCGCGTTGACAGCGGTCAACGACAAGCTGCCGTCACGGGCGGAGGTTATCATCGGCTTGCCAAGCGAGCGAAGGAGCCAGCCATGCCCAAGATCCTGATCGTCTACTACAGCCGCACCGGCCACACCGAACAGGTGGCGAGGGCGCTTGCCGAAAAGCTCGGCGCCGACATCGAAAAGATCCGCGAGACGCGCAGCCGACGCGGCTTCTTCGGATACTGGCGGTCGGGGCGCGAGGCCTTGAGCGGCAAGCTGCCGGAAATCGGAGCGGTCGAGCACGACCCGGCCGGTTACGATCTGGTGCTGCTCGGCTCGCCCGTCTGGGCGTCGCGACCGTCGACGCCGATGGGCGCGTTTCTTGCGGCAAACAGGGACAAGCTGAAACGGATCGCCTGCTTCGTCACGCTGGGCGGCTCCGGTGCGGAGAAGACGCTTGCGCGCATGGCCGACGCCGCCGGAAAGCCGGCGCTCGCCACCTTCTCGGCGACCGAAGGCCAATTGAAGTCCGGCGCGTGGAAGGACGGCATGGAGCGTTTCGCGGAGGCTGTGCGAAACGCGCAAGCCTAGCCTTCCCGGTTGCCGTGGCCGGATCGCACGCCTCGTTGCTTGATCGGGCCCGGCGAACTGTACCGAAGGTCCAGTTTCCCGCCTCCGGCTGCCGGCCGGCAGACATGCAATTCTCACAACACGCTGAAATCCCTGGCGTAAATCGCCTTTCGCCGAGTGGACCACGCGCCCGCTAGTTTCCCCGTCCGTGGAAAGACATAGTCCGGCCATCACGGAAAGGAACGGCAGACATGACCATCCACAGCTACACAACCCTCCGCGCCGCGACGCCGCGGGACGCGCGTACGCTCGCGAAGCTGATCGATATCGCCGGGGAAGGCATACCGAACTGGCTGTGGGGCCAGATGGCCGGGGACGGGCAAACGCCGCTCGATGCCGGCGAGGCCCGCGCAAGACGCGACAGCGGCGGCTTTTCGTGGAAAAACGCCATCGTCGCCGAGCATGACGCCGAGGTGGCAGCCATGATGCTCGGATATCCGATCGCGGAGCCGACCGACGAAGACCGCGCCGGAGTGCGCGGCCTGCCCGAACCGGTCCGCCCCTTCGTCGAACTGGAGCATCAGTCGGCCGGCACGTTCTACGTCAACGCGCTCGCCGCCCTGCCCGGCCGGCGCGGACGCGGACTCGGCTCGGCGCTGCTGCGCGCAGCGCAGGACAAGGCCAGGGCGTCGGGCATCGGCCGGATGAGCATCCAGGTGTTCGACCAGAACACCGGCGCGGTGAGGCTCTACGAGCGGCTCGGCTACACGATCACCGACTCGCGGCCCGTGCTCTCGCATCCCTGCCAGCCCTATTACGACGGCCGCGTGCTGCTGCTGACGAAGGCGATCTGAGGGGCGGCCCGGAGCCGGAGAACCCCTCATCCGTCTGCGACGGTTCACTGAACCGCCGCATCCACCTTCTCCCACAAGGGGAGAAGGGAGGCGCGCGTCATCGCCGCCGCGAGCCTTCCACCCCGGCCTTAAGCTCCTCATTGCATTCGTCGCTGCCGGGTCCCCGGTTCAAGACGTGTCGGGCGCATCCAGCGCGGCACGCGCCAGGCTGTGGCACTCGCGCAGCACCTCGTCCACCTCGTGACGTGGCCGTCTCCGGTGGCCGGGCGGCCAACCGGGGCGCATGGGCGGAAGCCGCCGCGCGCCGCCCCGTGCTTCCCTCGCGCTCCGGCAGGCGAGACGCCTCGCCTGACCGTCCAGATCCTCCAATGCTCGCTTCAGCGCGGCGAGACGGCGGCAGATGCGCGCCGCGCCGACCTCGTCGTCCGGCGACGGCACCAAAATGTCGGGAATTGGCCTCGGTTCGGTGACGCCGATGATGGAAATGCGCGGAAAGGATTTCGCGTAGCGGCGGCGCGGCGCGAGGTCGAAGCGCTTGCGGGGATCGACGAGGGGGAAGCTTGGCGTATTCGTAGCGGCCGCCGGCTTCACGGAATGGATCCTCGCAAGCGACGACCGCGCTCCGCTTGTCTTGGCAAGCGACGACGGCGTTCCGCTTGTCTTGGGATTAAACCCGAGGATGACGGAGGTGGGTGGCGGGCCTTTGCGCTCACCGGACGGGCGCGGCGTGACGCTTATTCCTCGAGCCGCAATCACGATCAGGCGGCGGACGGCGGATTCGGCGGGACGGAGGATGCGCAAGACACGGTTGCGCAAGTGGCGCGGCAGTGTGGCCGTCCTCGGGTCAAGCCCGAGGATGACGTTCTCGGTGAGCCCGGCCATCGCGAACAGCAGTTCCACGATGCGCAGAAGCGCTTCGCGGTTGCGCTCGATTGCGAGGGGCCAGTCGATCATGTCCTTCCTTTCGCGAGACGGTGCGGAGGAGGATAGGCGCGGCGGAAGAGCGGGTGGACAAGTTTGTGTCTAAATGGCCCGGATTCCGGGCTCTACTCCTCCTCTTCATCCTTCTTCTTGGCTTTAGGCCGGGGCAGTAGCGAACCGCTGGTGGCGGGCATGATTTGCGCCATGAACTCTATATCGGCGCGGGTGATCGGCTCGTCCTGCGGCCAGTCCGTTTCGCCATCCAGTTTGAAGACGATCAAATCCATCGCACGATCATTTTCGCTGATCACCTTCGCCCACTGCAACTCGGGATCGCCCGACGCATCGAGATTCTCGAAGTCGAGATCGAAGTGATCCACTATCTCGGGGTGTCTCGTCAGCGTGTACCAGGTCTGCGGCCATTCGGTCATCAGCACGATCCAACGCGCCAACTTACGCCATTCCGTCGTGTTCTCGAGGACTTGGAACTGGGCGAGCGCGACGCCGGCGACCAGTGTTACGGTGTTGACGATGCGCTTGATCTGGCGGGGATTGGGCGGCAATACGCAGGCGAGTCCCTGAAGCTGATGACGCCTGAAGGTTTCCAGGTCCACATCGCTCGAGCCCTTTAGCGAAACTTCCCGTGCGGCATAGCGTTTGAGCGTTTCGCGTTCGGTCGATGATTTCCCGGTCGACAGTTGCTCCACCGTTGCAAAGGCCGCCGATTCAAGCTGTTCGACGCCAGTCGACTTGACCACCTGATCGATCCGGCTGCGGGCCTCGTCGTCGAAGATACTAGGTTTCGACGGATCCAGCTTTCGCGCTATGCCAAGCAGGGTGGTGAGATAGAATTGGCGTGTAGCGTCGTCCATCTCCGGCAGAGAGAACGACAGCTGAATGACCTTTTCGACGAAGCGGGTGCCGAAACCGTGTTCCGGGCCGACATCGATCCCCTTCATCGCCTTGTTGGACTGCACGAAGGATTCCTCCAGCCAATCCTTGTCGCCGAGAAGCAGGATGATGACGCGCGAACTGGCGACCACGGTTTGGAAACCGGACAGCAATTCAGTCACAAACTCCGGTTCGCAGCGGTCGAGATCGTCGACAATCACGAGGATCGGCCGTTTAAGGCTGGCGCAAAATGCGTGATAGTGACGCTTGAAATGCTGGTGCGGGTCTTCCGAGCCCAGAGAGTAATTGTTGGCGGCATCGGGCGTGCCGAAAATAAGCGACTTGCTGAAGGCACCGAAAGTCGTGCGCGCGAGCGCTACCAACGCAATGAGCGACGCGACCAGACCGCCCAGTTTGTATTCGCCTTTTTCCGATGCGACAGTAAGCCAGCCCAATCGCCAGAAGATCGCAAAGGCGACGACCGCTCCGATGGTTGCGTATAACCAATTACGGTTTCCCGGCACCAACAGCCGCCACCACATCTCTCGTAGCCACGACCAGAGGACGAAGAGGCCGTTTTCGACACCGTGAAACGGGTACATGTAGTCGCCCGGCGCCGTCTTACTTCGCGTCTTGTCGTGGCTGAACAGCCCCTGCCGGACCGCTGCGAGCGTCTCGCGATGCAGGCCACGATAGAACACCCACCAAGGCGGGCGGACATGCTGCTTCTGCCAGGCATTGAAATGGACGATGTGCCACGGGCTTTCGTCACGCCAGAAACCGAGCTGTTCCTTCGGCAGGTCGTCTTTCCACGTCTCGTTGAAACGGCCCTCGCAATGCGGATTGAGGATGCGGATCAGATAGTTGGCGAAAGTAGACTTGCCGCCGCCCCAGGGCGCATCGATGTGGACGACAAAGGACGGCGCCGGATCAGTGCCGGAGAGTTCCTTCTGTTGGTGCCAGACCTGCTGCAATCGGTTGGCCAGCATGAAGGCGACATCGGCCCGACCGAGATGATCCTCCTCACCCTCGGGGAGATCGGACTGGAGTTCGGTCTCGGTGCGGACAGAAGGCCCCCCGACTTCTGCAGTTGCTTCAAGCAAAACATCATCAAGTGTCTCATTTACAGCGCCGGTAATCGGAGTTTCAGATGGCGTCCAACGTGCGATCTTGGCGATGTCATCCATGATCTGATGTACGGACCGTTCCGTGGCGACGGTCCAGAACTCGTCTGGTCGCGTGGCGATTCTTATGTCGGCGCGTTCACCGGACAGACTTCGAGGCATTTCGCCCATGATATTGGGCAGGATATTGCGATACCAAGCGACTATCAGACCCCAGCTAGTAGTGCGAGCCGTTTCGCTTTTCGCGAAAGCATCAAAAGCTTGCCGTGCCCAAAGCGGAAAGTTGGCAATAAAATTCGGATCGCCACGGACATCGTTGAGCCAAAGAGGCTGGCCGATGAGATCGCCTTCGTTTTCAACAAGCCAGCTACAATCTTCGGTAATCGACGTCCAAATATCCGCCGCGGCGCCTGCGGCGGTCTCTGCCGCGTCAGCGGCATATCTGGCAGTATCGACTGTATCGGCTTTCCCTGAACCTTCATGATCTCCAAGCGAGTCGTACGTAGCGTATGCGGATTCCGCAACGGCTCGCGCTGCATGATAATATGCCGCAGACTCATTCCATTCTCCGGGAACGAGTCCTCCAGCGTGGATGGCAGTCCCGTGCACCTCGCTTTCCCTATATTTTCCCGCCGCCCATGAGATAAAGCTCGCGCGAAAGGCTTGCAGGACAAAACTCCTTTGTGGCGTGGTCAGTGAGGGGTCATCCGGCGACCCGATCACTTCAAACACAAGAGGAAACACGCGGAGTGCGAGACGAGCCGCAATTTGTTGCGCCCACTCCTCCGGCTTGTCTTCAAGCCACACCTGAAGTTCTGCAGGAGAACTGATCTGGGGTTCGGGTGCAGCGGCCATTGTACTTCCTCCACGCGATTATCGTCGCAGAGGAATTCTGGGCCATCAAGTTTAAGCCAGACAAATAAAGAAAAAACCCGGCGTTTCCGCCGGGTTATCCATTTTCACTGCGAATTCGATTCAGCCTATTTCGCCACTGCCAGCGGCACGGCCAGTTTCAGCGCGGCGATGATGAAGGGGGTGGCGTGCATCAGGAAATCGAAGATGTCGATCGGCTTCACCAGCGTGCCGGCCGCCAGCATCTTCAGCTTTTCCCAGATATGCGGCTCCGGCATGAAGGGCGCGAGGCCGAGGGTCAGGCAGGCGATGATGACGAGGCTCCAGGGAAGCTGGTCGAGAAGGTTGGCGAGCGATTGCATCGGGGCGGACTGTCTCCGGAAATTGAAGTGTTCGGGCACATGTCGTGCCCAGGACGGCGAATTGCCAGCGTCAAACATTCCGATGTGTGCATATGTCGCGGTGGAACATGCAAAGAAAAAGGGCGCCTCAAGGCGCCCTTTTGTTGTCTTAGCTATCCAGGAAGCTCCGCAGCTTCCGAGACCGGCTCGGGTGCTTGAGCTTGCGCAGCGCCTTGGCCTCGATCTGGCGGATACGCTCTCTCGTCACCGAGAACTGCTGGCCGACTTCTTCCAGCGTGTGGTCGGTGTTCATGCCGATGCCGAAGCGCATGCGCAGCACCCGCTCCTCGCGCGGGGTCAGCGAGGCCAGAACGCGGGTCGTCGTCTCGCGCAGGTTCGCCTGGATGGCGGCGTCGATCGGCAGGATCGCGTTCTTGTCCTCGATGAAATCGCCGAGATGCGAATCCTCCTCGTCGCCGACCGGGGTCTCGAGCGAGATCGGCTCCTTGGCGATCTTGAGGACCTTGCGGACCTTTTCCAGCGGCATGGCCAGCTTTTCGGCCAGCTCTTCCGGGGTCGGCTCGCGGCCGATCTCGTGCAGCATCTGGCGCGAGGTGCGGACGATCTTGTTGATCGTCTCGATCATGTGCACCGGGATGCGGATGGTGCGGGCCTGGTCGGCGATCGAACGGGTGATCGCCTGCCGGATCCACCACGTCGCGTAGGTGGAGAACTTGTAGCCGCGACGGTACTCGAACTTGTCGACCGCCTTCATCAGGCCGATATTGCCTTCCTGAATCAAATCAAGGAATTGCAGGCCGCGGTTGGTGTATTTCTTGGCAATCGAGATCACCAGGCGCAGGTTCGCCTCGACCATTTCCTTCTTGGCGATGCGCGCCTCGCGCTCGCCCTTCTGGACCTGGTTGACGATCTTGCGGAACTCGGCGATCGAGATGCCGGTTTCCGTCGACAGCTCCTGGATCTCGGAGCGCAGCTCGTCGATGGTCGCGATTTCCTTGGCGAATTCGCGCCAGCCGCGCGCCGTCAGCCCCGCCACGTTGTCGACCCAGTTCGGGTCGAGTTCGGAGCCGTGGTAGCGCAGCAGGAATTCGTCGCGCGACACGCCATAGCTCTCGGCGAGACGCAGCAGGCGGCCCTCGTTCTGCACCAGGCGCTTGTTGATCGAGTAAAGCTGCTCGACCAGAGCCTCGATGCGCTGGTTGTTGAGCGACAGCGACTTCACGTCGGTAATCAGCTCGTCCTTGAGCTGCTTCAGGCGCTTCTGCTGGCTCGGCGACAGGGCGTCCGAATCCGACAGCGACGACTCGACGTGCTGGTCCTGCAGCTTGCGCAGCTTGCCGTAGGTCGAGGCGATGGTGTCGAGCGTCTGCATGACGTCTTCACGCAGCTCGGCCTCCATAGCGGCGAGCGACAGGTTGACCTCGTCCTCGTCGTCGTCGTCATCTTCCTGCTGGCCCTCGCCGCCGACATCGGTGATGTCGTCGGAGCGGCGCGGCGCGCGCAGCGCGCGTTCCTTTTCCTCGCGCTCCTTCTTGGCCTGCTCGATCTCCTCGGGCGTCGGCACCTTGGGCGCCTGCTTTGCCTCGGGGCCGGCATAGGTGGCTTCGAGGTCGATGATGTCGCGCAGAAGGATGTTGCCCTCGTTGAGCTCCTCGCGCCAGATGATGATGGCCTGGAAGGTCAGCGGGCTTTCGCACAGGCCCGCGATCATCGTCTCGCGGCCGGCCTCGATGCGCTTGGCGATGGCGATCTCGCCCTCGCGGGACAGCAGTTCGACGGTGCCCATCTCGCGCAGATACATGCGCACGGGATCGTCGGTGCGGTCGGTCGGCTCCTTCTTCTTGGCGGTCGTCGTGACGGCGCTGCCGGTCGTCGTCGCCAGTTCGGTGGAGTTCTCGTTGTCGTCGTCGGAAGTATCGTTGTCGTTGTCGCTGTCGACCTCGTCATCCTCGACTACGTTGATGCCCATCTCGGACAGCGTGGACATGGTGTCCTCGATCTGCTCGGAGGTCACTTCCTCGGAGGGCAGAACCGCGTTCAGCTCGTCCATCGTGACGAAGCCGCGCTTCTTGGCGAGACGCAGCATCTTCTTGACGCTGTCCGCGCTCAGATCCAGCAGCGGGCCGTCCTGCGCCTGTTCGGGCGCGTTTTCCGCTTCGGTTTTTTCTTTTGTCTTGGTTGCCATGAAAGTCTTGTCTCCGGCGACGATAGTCCTGGGCCGCGATCCCGCCTGACGCCATCACCGTTACGGTGCGCGTTTCTTGTCCGATTCCGCGTTAGTGCGAACCAGCCTTAGGCGAAGCATGTTAATTGCGAATTACCTCTATTTAGGAGCACTTCGCGCTAATCCAACACGAAGGCACTAAAAACGGTTTGCCCGACTGACAATATTTCGCGCCCCCGACCCGAAAGTCCTTGATTCCCGCGATTCGCCGCTGCGTCAACACCCGCCGGCGCGATTCGGCGAAAAAACAACGCGCAATCGGGAATCAGGCCGATCCAGCCCGGCGGGCACCCGTTTGCAGGTCACCGTCCCAGACATCGGCCGTGGCGATGCGGTCATACCACTGTTGCGGACTCACGCCCGATTCGCGGCAGGCGGCGGCCATGATACGGCCACAGGCGATCGCCCTGTCGAGAGGGCCTGCCGGATCCTCCGGCTCGATGCCGGCCGCCGCGCACAGCCCCGCGATGTCGTTGCCGCGTAGCGCGCCTTCCCGCCAGGTGCGGCGGGCCACCTCGGAGACATCCAGCCAGCGGGCGTCCAGCCGCGGCTGCGAGGCCGCCTCGGCCGCCAGCGCCAGGGCCACCTTCTCGAAACTGGTCAATGATACGACGGTCCTGCCGACCGTGAGCCGGTAAAGCGGCCCCAGAACGGCGGGCAGAGGAACAGCGCCCTTCATCTCCGCCCGGCTCAGGGGCTTTCCGAAATTGCGGTCAGGATCGAACGCCTGACCGCAATCGACCGCTCTCGACCAGGTCTGCGTCAGTTCGCCATCGCAAAACAGCGCAAGGCCGAGCCTGCAGATGGACGCAGGATCGGCGTTCGCCGTCTCGACATCGACGGCAAGGAATACGGAAAGCTCCGCCTTCTGCAACCAAATCCCCCAGTCGCCCCGGGTTTCTTTCAAATTTTATGGAACCGCGGCCCGGCCCTGTAAAGGCCATTCGGCCTACCCAAATGGCCTACTCAATCAGAAGGACCGGGTGGGGCGGCCCGAAGAGACACCGAAACCCTCGACGAGCGCCTCCAGCGAGTCGGTGCGGTCGATCTCGCGACGAATGTCGGCAAGACGGCCGAAATTGAAATCGCTCGAATCGCTGCCGAGCGCGGCTTCGGCGGCACGCAGTTCGCGGCGCAGCGCGCGAGCGCGGCGATGCAGGTGCAGCGCCTGAAGGAAGCCTTCCAGCGCATCCTCATGCGCGGCCTCCCCTGTTGCCGTCCACAGGCGGGCGCGGCGGATCAGGGTGTCGAGCGCGTCGACCGTCGCCCTCTGGGAAGCGAGCGCCGGAAGCTCAAGAAGTTCGGCGCGACTGCGGGGCCGCCCGGTCGCGCAAGCCTCCAGGATGGCGCTGCGCAAGCGCTCGAGACCGGAATGGTCCAGCTCAAGCGCGGTGAAATCGTCGAAATGGTCGGCCAGCAGATCGGGATGGCAGAGCACGGCGGAGACCAGCGCCGCCTCGCGCAGCGGCATGTCGTCGGCACCCGAGGACAGCAGGCGCGAGCGCGTCAGGCTTTCCGAGATCGCCAGCCTTCCGCCGGCCATGGCGCCGCGACCGCCGCCGCGTCCGTAGCGATTGCCGCCCTGCTGCTTGCCCCTGCCGCGCTGCGGCGCGCCGAAATGGGCATTGATGCGCTCGCGCACGGCCTGACCGTAATGGCGGCGCACGCTTTCGTCCTGGATCTGGCTGGTCGCCTCGCGCAGAAGCTTTTCCAGTTCGGCGCGGCGCTCCGGCGTGTCGAACACCCTGCCGGAGGTTTCGCGCGACCACAGCATGTCGGCGAGCGGCTTGGCGGATTTGAGCACGGCGTCGAAGGCCTCGCGACCGCCGACCTTGACGAGATCGTCCGGGTCCTTGCCTTCGGGCAGCAGCGCGTAGCGCACGGACCGCCCGGGCTTCAGGCCGGGAAGCGCCAGATCGAGCGAGCGCCAGGCGGCGCGCACGCCGGCCTTGTCGCCGTCGAAGCAGAGAACCGGCTCCGGGGTGACGCGCCACAGCAATGCGAGCTGATCCTCGGTCAGCGCGGTGCCGAGCGGCGCGACGGCGTTTTCGACGCCTGCCTGGTCGAGCGCGATGACATCCATGTAGCCCTCGACCGCGATGATGGTGCCGGCATTGCGCACGTTTTCGCGCGCGCGGCGGAGATTGTAGAGGACGCGGCCCTTGTGGAAGAGCTCGGTCTCCGGCGAATTCAGGTATTTCGCCGGCACGTCCGGCGACAGCGCGCGCCCCCCGAAAGCGATGGTGCGGCCGCGCGCATCCTCGATCGGGAACATGATGCGGTCACGGAAGCGGTCGTAGGAAACGGCGATGTCGTCGCCGAAGACGACGAGACCGCAGGCCTCGATCTGGTCTTTCGACGCGCCTTTTGCCGCCAGATGTTCCTTCAGCGCGTTGCGGCTGTCCGGGGCGTAGCCGAGGCGGAATTTCTTCTGCGTCTGGCCGGAAAGGCCGCGGTCTCGCAGATAGGCGCGCGCCTTCGCGCCGGCCGATTCCTGCAGTTGCGCCTCGAAGAAGGCGACGGCCATGTCCATGACATCATAAAGGGTGGAGCGGATCTGTTCGCGGCGTTCGGCCTCGGGATCGCGCTCGGGCATCGGCACGCCGGCCATGTCGGCGATCTGCTGGACGGCCTCAGGGAAGGAAACGCCGTCCAGCTCGGTCAGGAAGCGGAAATGATCGCCGGACACGCCGCAGCCGAAGCAGTGATAGCGGCCCTTCTTGTCCTCGCAGTGGAAACTCGGCGTGTTCTCGCCATGAAAAGGGCAGCAGGCCCAGTAATCGCCGCGCGAGGTGTTGGTCTTGCGCTTGTCCCACGTCACCCGACGGGCGATCACGTCGGAAATGGGAACGCGGTCTCGGATCTCGTCGAGGAAGGATTGCGGGAAGCGCATGGACGGCCTTTGCGGGAATCTGCGTCCTCTATACAGGGGACGCGCACCAAAGGCCAAGGCGCGCGCTACGCGTCCTCGCTATTCACAGGCAGGCGGCGGTTCCGGAAAACGCTAGCGGTGGAAAAACTTGAAAAAGGCCGCGATCTTGGCGGAATTGTTGGAATTCAGGTCGAACCGGATGCCAAGCCGGTTGCCGCGCACCCAGCGAATCTGACCGTTGAGAAAGCCGAGTTTTTCGGAGTGGATCTCGACGCGGTCGCCGAGTTTCATGTCGCGGGGGTCTTGCATATCAACACCGATTCCGGTGTTGGAGATGTCGACCACCATGGCGCCTTTTTCATATACGCCGTTGCGGATCTTGATGAACATGTGCGTACCGTGACGCCGGGCATCGCGCTGATCCGTGAAGCGGTCTTGGTAGCGTGGCTGGTGCAATGCACTAATCTCGCAGTTGTTCCTCGAGCCCGAATCTTGCGTAAAAAAGCAAAAAAACCGTTTAACGTTGACCCTATGTTTGAGGGATTTGCCCCGAATTCCTGTTTCTGAAGGTGCGCCATGCTGAATTATCTTACCCTGATCTTTGCCTGCCAGCTCGCCGGCGAGGCTTTTGTTGCGGCAACCGGCATACCGGTGCCGGGCCCGGTGATGGGAATGGCGCTGTTGTTCGCGGGGCTGGCGATCAAGGGGTCTATCCCGAAGGACCTGGACACCGTTTCGGGCGCGCTTCTAAACAACCTGTCGCTGCTTTTCGTGCCGGCGGGCACCGGCATCATGGTACATCTCGGGCTGCTTGCGGGCGACGGGATCGCGGTGTCGGTTGCGCTCGTCGTCTCCACCGTCGCCACGATTGCCGTGACCGGACTGGTGATGCAGGCGCTGACGGCCAAAAAGCGCGGGAGCGAACCCGATGCAGGCTGACTTGCCAGTCGATTTGCAGACCGAATTGCAGGATGTCTGGGTCTACCTGTCGGCCAGCCCGCTACTGCACCTGACGCTGACGCTCGCCGCCTACCAGGCGGGCATGTGGATCTACAGGCGCGGCAAGATGAACCCGCTGCTCAATCCCGTGCTGTTCGCCGTGGTGGTGCTCGTCGCCATCCTGATTTCGACGGGCACTTCCTACGACACTTTCTTCGAAGGGGCGCAATTCGTGCATTTCCTGCTCGGACCGGCGACGGTGTCGCTTGCTGTGCCGCTCTACCGGCAATTCCACCGGGTGCGCGAATCCGCGCTGGCGATCGTCGCCAGCCTGCTGACGGGCGCCGGTTTCGCGGCAGCCAGCGCCATGGGGATTGCCTGGGCGCTCGGCGCCGGACGCGAAACCATCATCTCCATCGGGCCGAAATCGGTGACCGCGCCGGTGGCAATGGGCATTGCGGAAAGCCTCGGAGGCCTGCCCTCGCTGACCGCTGTCCTGGTCATCGCCACCGGCATTCTCGGCGCCGCGCTCGGCCCGCTGGTGCTCAATCTCGCGGGCGTGAAGGACTGGGCGTCGCGCGGTTTCGCCATGGGCACCGGCGCGCATGGAATCGGCACGGCGCGGGCCCTGCAGGTCAACGAGGTGGCGGGCGCGTTTTCCGGCCTCGCCATGGGGCTCAATGCGCTGGCCACAGCCATCCTGCTGCCGCTGGTCTGGTCGATTTTCAGATGAAGCACGAGGCCGCGGGCCACGGCCCCCGGTCTACTGCGAGAGAATCGACTTGACGACGCCGCTCGCCTTGGAGAAGTCCATCTGGCCGGAGAAGCGCTCCTTCAGCGTCGACATGCACTTGCCGACGTCGCGCAGGCCTTCCGCTCCGGTTTCACGGACGACATTCTCGCAAGCCTGCTCGACTTCCTCCTCGCACATCTGCTTGGGCAGGAACTCGAGGATCACCGCCGATTCGGCGCGCTCCTGATCGGCAAGCTCGAGCCGGCCTGCCTGTTCATAGGTGCTGGCGGACTCGCGGCGCTGCTTGATCATCTTTGTCAGGATTTCGCTGATTTCCGTGTCGGAAACCGGGTCCTTGCCCGAGGAACGGTTGGCGATATCGCGATCCTTCACCGCCGCGCAAATCAGGCGCAGGGTGGATACACGCGTTTTATCCTGTGATTTTTGAGCTTCCTTCAGCGCTGCTTGAATCGCATCGCGCATCATTTCAACTCCTTGATAGTCGCCGGACCATAACGTCGTTCAAAGCGCAACGCAAGGGCGACTTTTGCCTGTAAGCTGTTGATATTTTTACTCTTTCCGAAACGCAGCCATAAGTTGAACGGCTTCCCATCATGAAAATGCCATGAACCGCTGCGTTTGCTTCACCGCGTTTTGTGCCCGGAATCGCGCCGGCATACGCGGTGTTTTCAGCCGCCGAATATGGTGATACAGCCCCGCCTCGGCAAGAGAATGCGCAATCACACCTTCGAGACCGACCATGACCGACACGACTTCGATGCAAACCACACCCAAGGGCGATGCCTGGACGGTGGAAAAACCCACGGCCCTTCTCGTCCTCGCCGACGGAACGGTGCTGGAAGGAAAAGGGTTCGGCGCGGCCGGAGCCGTCGAGGCGGAAGTCTGCTTCAACACCGCGATCACCGGCTACGAGGAGATCCTCACCGATCCGTCCTATGCCGGCCAGATCGTCACCTTCACCTTCCCGCATATCGGCAATGTCGGGACGAATGACGAAGACATCGAGGACCTGACCCCGGCGCGGCGTGCCGGCGCGGTCGGCGCGATCTTCAAGGCCGACATCACCGACCCGTCGAACTACCGCGCCGCCGGCCATCTCGACGCATGGCTGAAAGCGCGCGGCATCATCGCCCTGTCCGGCATCGATACGCGGGCGCTGACCGCCTATATCCGCGAGCACGGCGTGCCGAACGCAGTCATCGCGCACGATCCGGGCGGCACGTTCGATGTCGAGGCGCTGAAGAAACGCGCCAAGGCATGGGGCGGCCTCGTCGGCCTCGATCTCGCCAAGGACGTGACTTCCGGCCAGTCCTCGACATGGTGCGAGACGCCCTGGGAATGGGACACCGGCTACGGCGAACATGAGGCGCTCGACGGCGACATCCACATCGTCGCGCTCGACTACGGCGTCAAACGCAACATCCTGCGGCTGATGTCCGGTCTTGGAGCGAAGGTGACGGTGCTACCCGGCGGCTCGACCGCGGAAGACGTGCTGGCACTCAATCCCGACGGCATCTTCCTGTCCAACGGTCCGGGCGACCCGGCGGCGACCGGCGAATACGCCGTGCCGACGATCAAGACGCTGCTGGAAACCGGCATCCCGATTTTCGGCATCTGCCTCGGCCACCAGATGCTGGCGCTGGCGCTCGGCGCCAAGACGATGAAGATGCACCAGGGCCATCACGGCGCGAACCACCCGGTCAAGGACCACACGACCGGCAAGGTGGAGATCGTTTCGATGAACCACGGCTTCGCGGTGGATTCCAATTCACTGCCGAAGGGCGTGACCGAAACGCATATTTCGCTGTTCGACGGGTCCAATTGCGGCCTTGCCGTCGACGGCAAGCCGGTCTTCTCGGTGCAGCACCACCCGGAGGCCTCGCCGGGGCCGCAGGACAGCCACTACCTGTTCCGCCGCTTCATCAACCTGATCCGCGAGAAGCGCGGCGAAGCGGCCCTCCCCGAACGCTAGGCACGGCGACTTCCCTATCCGGCGGGATCGTATAATCTCGCCGGAATGAGATCCTACGACGTCACCGAATGGGGCGAATGGCTGATGGCCTTCTTCCGGCAACTGGAAGGCTACATCGCCCAGCCGTGGACACTTTACCAGTTCCTGATCATCGCGGCCTGTTTCGGGCTGGCCTATCTGCTGTCGCTCAGGATCGAGCCGGCGCTGGAGGAGCGCGCGCGGCGCATCAAGGGCAATCCCGGCCTGCTGCGCGTCGTCATCGCCTTCATGCGGCGCACCGAATGGGTGATGTTCCTGATCTTCGTGGGGATCGCGCGCGAGATCATCCTCGCCAGCACGTGGCCGAGCCGCAGCTACATGCTGTCGCTGGCGCTGGTGCTGGGCTTCACCTGGCTCGCGGCCTCGGTGCTGACGCGGATCATCCGCAGCCGCGTGATCGCCCGTTTCGTGGCGCTGTGCGTCTTCGTCTACGTGGCGACCGGCGTGCTCGGCGTCCGCGCGCCGGTGGAAACCGCGCTTGACATTTTCGCGGTCGATCTCGGCGAATTCCGCCTGTCGGCGCTGTTCGTCATAAAGGCCATCGCCGTCCTCGTCATCCTGCTGTGGCTGGCACATCTGGCCGGCAGCTTCATCGACAACCGCATATCCGCCAGCACCGACCTGTCGCCCTCCTTCAAGGTGCTCGCCGGCAAGGTGGTGCGCGTCGCGCTGACGGTACTCGCAGGCCTCGTCGCGCTGAACGCCATCGGCGTCGACCTGACCGCGCTGACCGTGTTTTCCGGCGCCGTCGGCATCGGCATCGGCTTCGGCCTGCAGAAGGTCGTGTCGAATTTCATCTCCGGCGTCATCATCCTCGCCGACAAGTCGATCAAGCCGGGCGACACGATCGAACTCGGCGACACGTTCGGCTGGATCCGCGAATTGCGCGCGCGCTTCGTCTCGGTGATCACCCGCGACGGGCGCGAATACCTGATCCCGAACGAGGACCTGATCACGCACCAGGTGGTCAACTGGTCGTTCTCCGACATGTTCATCCGGCTCGACGTCGATTTCGGCGTCTCCTATGACAGCGATCCGCACGCGGTCACGCGCATCGCCATCGAAGCGGCGCAGGCGGTGGAGCGCGTTTCCGACTACAAGACGCCGGTGTGCTGGATGACCGCCTTCGGTTCGTCCTCGCTCGATTTCAAACTGCGCTTCTGGATCGCCGATCCGCAGAACGGGCTGACCAACATCCGCGGCCAGGTGCTGCTGGCGCTGTGGGACGCGTTCAAGGAAGCGGGTATCAAGATTCCCTTCCCGCATCGAGAAATCCTCATGCGCACGCCGGTGGAGGTGGTGCAGAAGAAGGTCGGGCCGAAAGACTGACGCTCCCGGCCTTTTCCATCGCGTTTCCGGAAAAAACGCTCAATGCCGGACATGGCGGCCGTCATCGACGACCGGCCCGTCGGGATCGGGCATGACCTCCGGCGCTCCGCCCGTCGCGACGGCGGCATGGGCGGCCTTGCCCCGCCGTGTCGCAGGAACTCCGCGCCGCCGGGCGGAACCGGTCAGTCCCCTGCCCGCCGCGCGGCCGCCCTGGACAATCAGCAGACCGGCAAGGAAGCCGATTGCCGCCCAGATCGCGCCGCCGGCCGTCACCGGCACGCCCGGCCTGAAATCGCTCCACGCCCCGGCAATCAGTTCCGGATCGCTCTCGCCGACCAGCAAGGCGGGCTGCGCGGCGTCGGGCCAGGACTCGAAACGCACCGCCTGGCGCTGCAGGCTTTCGTAACGGCTGATCGTCCTGCCGATGGAAATCCCCCGGTCGCGCAGGAACTCGTCGGCCGACGCGCGATAGGCGGCCAGCGCCTCGGCGCGGCTGAGATCGCTGCGCCGGGCATCGGTATCGAAATCCTCGACGACCGCCTGCAATTCCTGCAAGGCGCCGCCGAGGCGCTGGCGGTATTGCTGGGCGAATTCCGGCGCCTGTGATGTCACGACCCCGCCGGCGACACCCGCCGCGACCATCATTGTACGCGCTATCCAGGCCAAATCCGCCTCCCTGTTCGAATCCGAATCCTATCATATCACGGTCGATAAAATGCGCGGGACGGTTGCAGGTTGCCGGTGGCGCCCTAAAGATTGCCCGAGCGGAGGTAGTTTCATGAAAACGGTACAACTGGGCAAAGCCGGACCGGCCGTCTCCCGTCTCGGTCTCGGCTGCATGGCAATGGCCGGCACTTACGGGCCGGCGGACCATGACGAGAGCCTCGCGACCATCCGGGCCGCGCTCGATGCCGGCGTCACCCTGCTCGACACAGGCGACTTCTACGGCATGGGCTCCAACGAGATGCTGATCGGCGAGGCCGTGAAGGGGCGCGACCGCGACAGTTACCGGATCAGCGTGAAATTCGGCGCGATGCGCGGGCCGGACGGATCGTGGAACGGCTACGATGCCCGCCCGGCGGCGGTGAAGAACTTCCTCGCCTACACGCTGACCCGGCTCGGCCTCGACCATGTCGACATCTACCGCCCCGCCCGGATCGACCCGAACGTGCCGATCGAGGAAACGGTCGGCGCGATCAGGGAGATGATCGACGCGGGTTACGTACGCCATGCGGGGCTGTCCGAAGTCGGGCCGGAAACGATTCGCCGGGCCGCTTCCGAAACGCCAATCAGCGATCTGCAGATCGAATATTCACTGATGTCGCGCGGCATAGAGGACGCGATCCTGCCGGTCTGCCGGGAATTCGGGATCGGGATTACCGCCTATGGCGTGCTGTCGCGCGGCATGCTCGGCGGCCGCTGGAAACAGGGGACGGTCAAGCGCAAGGGCGACATACGCGGCCGCATGCCGCGCTACGACGAGGGCAACGAGGCGAAGAACCTGGCGCTGGTGGATGCGCTGGCGCGGGTGGCGCAAGAAAAGGGTATGACACCGGCCCAGGCCGCGTTCGCCTGGGTGACCGCGCAAGGCGACGACATCGTGCCGCTGATCGGCTCGCGCACCCGCGAACAGATGACCGACCTGCTCGGCGCGGCCGACCTCTCGCTTTCTGCCGGCGACCTCGCCGAAATCGAAAAGGCGGTACCGAAGGACGCTGTCGCCGGCGAACGCTACAATCCGGCGCAACTGGCGATGCTGGACAGCGAGACGTAACGCCGGCTAGCCCGGCGCGAATTCGGCGACGGCGGTTTCGCCCTTCGGGGTCAGCCGGTAGACGCCGCGTTCGACGCGCTCGAACCAGCCATAGTGGTCGTCGGCCATGATCGACCGGGCACGCGAAACCCCGGTCGCCTTGGCCACCTCGGACGCCTTGGCCGGGCCGGTCTCGCGCAGCGAGGACGCGATCCGCATGGCGTCCTGCCGGTAGGCGGTGACGATGGTGGTGCGGGTCGATCCGCCGAGGTTCGGGTCGCCGACCCTTTTTGCGAACTCGCGCAGCAACCTCGTTGTTTTCGCCTTGTTTTTTCGCGGTGTGTAAGGTCCGGGATCGAGATGGATCTCGCAGAAGCCGTCCTCCGGCCTGACGGTGATCAGGCCGAGGCCGAGGCGGCGGCACAGTTTCTTGTTGCCGCGCAGGGAGGAGAGAAACGCCCTGCCCTTGCCGCGCGGCACGGCGACATAGACGACCTCGGTGATCGCAAGGCGGTCGATGGCCTGATGGAACAGCGACAGGGTGAAACCAGTCTTCAGTTCGACGATGACCGGCGGTTCCGCGCCGCGCACGGCGAAAACATCGGCGGCGCCGACTTCCGATTTGACCTCGTAGCCCTGGCGTTCCAGCAGTTGCTTGACCGGGGGATAGAGGTCGGTCTCTTTCAGCTTCGTCACAATCCGGCTTCTAGACCGGATTGTTGAACGTGTCGCAATCCTCCAGCCGGCCGGATTCGAAGCCGCGCTGGAACCATTCGCGGCGCTGCGCCGAGGTGCCGTGGTTGAAACTGTCGGGGACGACATAGCCCTGGGTGCGGCGCTGGATCGTGTCGTCGCCGATCTGGCTGGCGGCGTTGAGCGCCTCCTCAAGATCGCCCGCTTCCAGCAGGCCCTTCTGCCTGGTGAAATGCCCCCATATGCCAGCGAAGCAATCGGCCTGCAATTCGACGCGCACCGACATGGCGTTGGCCTCGATCTGGCTCATTTCGCGGCGCATGCGGTTGAACTGCGGCAGCACGCCGATGACGTTCTGGACGTGATGACCGACCTCGTGCGCCAGCACGTAGGCCTGGGCGAAATCGCCGGACGCTTTGAAACGGCGCGCCAGCTCATCATAGAAGGACAGGTCGATATAAAGCTTGCGGTCGCCCGGACAGTAGAACGGGCCGGAGGCGGCGCTGGCGAAGCCGCAGGCCGACGACACCTGCCCCTCAAACAAAACCAGCGTCGGCTCGGGATAGTCGCGGCCGTTCGCATCGAAAATGCCGCCCCAAACATCCTCGGTCTCGGCCAGCACGGTGGCCACGAACTGCGTCGTCTCGTCGTTGCGCACGGGACCGGAGGGCGCGCGTGTCGTCTGCGTCTGCGGGATTGTCGGGCCGAACGAGCCGCCGCCGTCGCCGGCGAGAATCGCCAGCGGGTCGATGCCGCAGGAGCGCAGGACGAAGAACAGCACGACCAGCATGATGATGCCGGAAATCCCGCCGCCGCCGGTGCGGATGGTGCGGCCGGACGTCGGGATGCGCACGCGCGGACCGCCATAGCCGGCGGTGCGGCGGGTACGCTGACCGCGCCGGTCCTCGATATTCGAACTCTGGCGGCGGCCTTCCCAACGCATGCGTTATCTCCTGACGTTACGTCGTCATCATTGGCGCATGAATACGAAAGCCGCAAGACGCGAGACCGTTCCCTCGCGGGTCGAGAAACGTCGCAACGTAGTCACGGAAAGGCAGAATTTTCACCGAAAACCGCCCGCGGGGGGTTACATGGCGCGGCTCGATACCCTATAGGCCGCGTCTAGCCTTAAATACGAAGAGTTTCCCCACCGGATGAGCCCTGCCCATCCGGTCGCTTTGCACGAGCCGGATCGCACCATGCCAAAACGTACCGATATCGACACCGTCCTCATCATCGGCGCGGGGCCGATCGTCATCGGACAGGCCTGCGAATTCGACTATTCCGGCACACAGGCCTGCAAGGCGCTGAAGGAGGAAGGCTACCGCATCGTCCTGGTCAACTCGAACCCGGCGACGATCATGACCGACCCGGACCTGGCCGACGCGACCTATATCGAGCCGATCACGCCGGAAGTGGTCGCCAAGATCATCGCCCGCGAGCGCAAGGAGCGCCCGGACGAAAAGATGGTGCTGCTGCCGACCATGGGCGGCCAGACCGCGCTGAACACGGCGCTGTCGCTGCAGCAGATGGGTGTGCTCGACAAATACGACGTCGAGATGATCGGCGCGAAGCCGGAAGCCATCGACAAGGCCGAGGACCGCAAGCTGTTCCGCGAGGCGATGGACCGGATCGGGCTGGAAAGCCCGCGCTCGGTGCTGGTCAACGCCACCGAGATCAAGGACGCCGACCGCAAGGCGCACGAGGCGAAACGCAGCGACCTGAAGTCCAGGCTTGCCGGCGCCGAACTCGACGCCGCGCTCGATGCGCTGGAACTGGAATGGCGCGACGGCACGTCCGACCGCAAGCAGCGCTACATGAACCACGCCATGGGCCTCGCCGCCAAGGCGCTGGAGGAAGTCGGCCTGCCGGCGATCATCCGCCCGTCATTCACGCTTGGCGGCACCGGCGGCGGCATCGCCTACAACCGCGCCGAATTCTTCGACTTCGTCGAGAGCGGCCTCGACGCCTCGCCGACGACGGAAGTGCTGATCGACGAAAGCGTACTCGGCTGGAAGGAATACGAGATGGAGGTCGTCCGCGATCGCGCGGACAACTGCATCATCATCTGCTCGATCGAGAATGTCGATCCGATGGGCGTGCACACGGGCGATTCCATCACCATCGCCCCTGCCCTGACGCTGACCGACAAGGAATACCAGATGATGCGCAACGCCTCGATCGCGGTGCTGCGCGAGATCGGGGTGGAAACCGGCGGCTCGAACGTGCAGTTCGCGGTCGATCCGAAAACCGGCCGCCTCGTCGTCATCGAAATGAACCCGCGCGTTTCGCGCTCGTCCGCGCTCGCCTCGAAGGCAACCGGCTTCCCGATCGCCAAGGTCGCGGCGAAGCTGGCCGTCGGCTACACGCTGGACGAACTGGACAACGACATCACCGGCGGCGCGACACCCGCCTCGTTCGAGCCGTCGATCGATTACATCGTCACCAAGATCCCGCGTTTCGCCTTCGAGAAGTTCCCCGGCGCCGAACCCGTCCTGACGACGGCGATGAAGTCCGTCGGCGAAGTGATGGCCATCGGCCGCACCTTCTCCGAATCCCTGCAGAAGGCGCTGCGCGGACTCGAAACGGGGCTGACCGGCCTCGACGAGATCGAGATCCCGGGGCTTGGCGAAGGCGACGACAAAAATGCCATCCGCGCCGCCATCGGCACGCCGACACCGGACCGGCTGCGCATGGTGGCGCAGGCCTTCCGCCTCGGCTTCACCATCGAGGAGGTTCACGCCGGCTGCCAGATCGACCCCTGGTTCCTCGAACAGATCAAGGCGATCCTCGACATGGAAGCGCGCATCCGCGCGCACGGCCTGCCGAAGGACGCGACCAATCTGCGCATGGTGAAGGCGATGGGCTTCTCCGACCAGCGGCTGGCGACACTGACCGGAAGCACGGAGAAGGAGGTCGCCCAGTTGCGCCATGCGCTGGAAGTGCGGCCCGTCTTCAAGCGCATCGACACCTGCGCGGCCGAGTTCGCCTCGCCGACGGCCTACATGTACTCGACCTACGAGACGCCGTTCGCCGGAACGCCCGCCAACGAGGCGCAAATATCCGACCGCAAGAAGGTCGTGATCCTCGGCGGCGGGCCGAACCGTATCGGCCAGGGCATCGAGTTCGACTATTGCTGCTGTCACGCCGCCTTCTCGCTGCGCGACGCCGGTTTCGAAGCGATCATGATCAACTGCAACCCGGAGACGGTCTCGACCGACTACGACACCTCGGACCGGCTCTATTTCGAACCGCTGACGGCGGAAGACGTGCTGGAAATCCTGCGGCTCGAACAGTCGAAGGGCGAACTGGTCGGCGTGATCGTGCAGTTCGGCGGCCAGACGCCGCTGAAGCTCGCCAACGCGCTGGAAAAGGCGGGCATCCCGATCCTCGGTACATCGCCGGACATGATCGACCTCGCCGAGGACCGCGACCGGTTCCAGAAGCTTCTCACCAAGCTCGACCTGACGCAGCCGAAAAACGGCATCGCCTATTCCGTGGAACAGGCACGCATCGTCGCCGCCTCGCTCGGCTATCCGCTGGTGGTGCGCCCGTCCTACGTGCTGGGCGGCCGCGCGATGCAGATCATCCGCGAGGATTCCGGTCTCGATTCCTACCTGCTGGGCACGGTGCCGGAACTGATCCCGGAAGACATCAAGGCGCGCTATCCGAACGACAAGACCGGCCAGATCAACACGCTGCTCGGCACCAATCCGCTGCTGTTCGACACCTATCTGACCGACGCCATCGAGGTGGACGTCGACTGCCTGTGCGACGGCGCGGACGTCTACGTATCCGGCATCATGGAGCATATCGAGGAAGCAGGCATCCACTCGGGCGACAGCGCCTGCTCGCTGCCGGTGCATTCGCTCGGACCCGATACGGTCGCCGAACTGGAACGCCAGACCGAGGCGCTTGCGAAAGCGCTTCATGTCGGCGGGCTGATGAACGTGCAATACGCCATCAAGGACGGCAAGGTTTACGTGCTGGAGGTCAATCCGCGCGCCTCGCGCACGGTGCCCTTCGTCGCCAAGACGATCGGACTTCCCATCGCCAAGATCGCGGCGCGCATCATGGCCGGCGAGAAGCTCGACCCTGCCATCGGCAATTACGGCACGCGGCGCGACGTCAATTCGCTGAACCATATCGCGGTCAAGGAAGCCGTCTTCCCGTTCTCGAAATTCCCGGGCGTCGACACGCTGCTCGGCCCGGAAATGCGCTCGACCGGCGAGGTGATGGGCCTCGACCACGACTATGCCGTGGCGTTCGCCAAGGCGCAGCTGGGCGCGGGCGCGGAACTGCCGAAATCGGGTACGGTGTTCATCTCGGTCAAGGACAGCGACAAGGAGCGCATCCTGCCGACTGTCAAACTGTTCATCGAACTCGGGTTCGGCGTGCTGGCGACCGGGGGCACGCAGCTCTATCTCGCCGAACATGGCGTGCCCACGACCAAGATCAACAAGGTGCTGGAAGGCCGGCCGCATATCGAGGACGCCATCCGCAACCGCCAGGTGCAGCTCGTCATCAACACGACGGAAGGCAAGAAGGCTTTCACCGACTCCAAGCCGCTGCGCCGCGCCGCGCTGGTCAACAAGGTGCCGTATTTCACGACCATCGCCGCGTCCATCGCGGCCGGGGAAGCGATCCAGGCGCTGAACAAGGGCGAATTGCAGGTCAGGCCTTTGCAGAGCTATTTCGGGTGATTAGACATCTCCCATGCCGCGCCGTTAAGTAAAACGGCGCGGACTTGTTTTCACCGGAGGCCGTGTCAGCTATCCTCGTCGCGGGGACGACAGGAGGCCGGCCATGCCGAAGAATATCGTCATCCTGTGCGACGGCACGTCGAACCAGATCGAGGAAGACCGCACCAACATCCTGCGGCTCTATGGCTGCCTGAGGAAGAACGACCGGCAGGTGGTGTTCTACGACCCGGGCGTCGGCACGTTCGGCGGCGAGAACGACTGGCTGCGCTACGCGCGCAAGGCCAAGGAGATCTGGGGGCTAGCGACCGGCTGGGGGCTCGACCAGAACGTCAAGGAAGCCTACCGGTTTATCGTCGAGCATTTCGATCCCGGACAGCGCAAGACGGCGACGAAACCGGCGATCCCGCAGGACGACATCTACATTTTCGGCTTTTCGCGCGGCGCCTACACGGCGCGGGTGCTGGCTGGGTTCATCCACGCCTTCGGCATCATGGACAAGACGCAACTGAACCTACTCGACTACGCCTACCGCACCTACAAGGGGATCAGCGATTTCGACGGGCAGGATGACGGCGATGCGAACGCCGCCTTCCTCAGGATGCGGCTCTACGAGCGGGCGCTTTCGCCGTTCCGGCCGGACATCAAGGCACTCGGCCTGTTCGACACGGTCAGTTCGGTCATCGAGCAGGGCAAGGTCTGGCCGCAGTTGCGCACCCACCCCTTCACGAAGAAGAACCCGAGTGTCGAGCATGTCCGCCATGCCGTGGCCATCGACGAGCGGCGCACCATGTTCAACCCGGTGCTGTGGGAGCCCGGCGGCGACTTCACCGGCCCGCCCTTCAAGAAGCGCGATCCGGTGCCCCAGGACCTGAAGGAAGTCTGGTTCTCCGGCGTGCACGGCGATGTCGGCGGCGGCTATGGCGAAGACGAAAGCGCCCAGGCGAAACTGCCGCTGATCTGGATGATCCGCGAGATGGAGCAGATCGGCCTGAAGTTCTACGAACCGACGGTGAAGAAGATCGTGCTCGGTGAGGACCCGGACTATCCGGACTACGTCAAGCCGGGCATCTACCAGGATCTGAACGAGTCGATGAACCGGGCCTGGAGCGTGGTGGAATTCCTGCCGCGCAGGATCCCGGCGACATCGTTTCGCGAGCGCGGCAGAAAAGGCTGCTACTTCCCGCTGTTCGACCACCGGCTGATCCCCGCCGACGCGACGATCCACGAGTCGGTCTTTCGACGCATGGAACAGCATGACGACTACCGGCCGAAGAACCTGCCGGGCCAAGGCATGACCGAATAACCGCCAAATATCATACGGTTAACCCGCAAGCCTGGCACGGCGATTCATTGGCTTTTACTTCCCCTTTGCAAGGGTCCTGAATCGCATTATAGTCGTTGCCGAACTCACGAGGCGGTTCCTGAGCGTACGCTCCGGGGGCCGTTTTATTTTGTGCCGCTCCGCGCGGCCAAATGGATTTGAGGCTACGAGGAGAGGATAGGCCGAATGGAAAAAGCGCCTATGACCGCAAACGGCTTTACGCAGTTGAAGGAAGAACTGCGCTGGCGCCAGCAGGAAGAACGCCCTCGCATCATCGAGGCGATCTCCGAGGCACGCGCCCATGGCGACCTTTCCGAGAACGCGGAATACCACGCCGCCAAGGAAGCGCAGTCCCACAACGAGGGCCGCATCGGCGAACTGGAAGACCTGATCAGCCGCGCCGAGGTGATCGACATCTCCAAGCTGTCCGGCACCAATGTGAAATTCGGCGCCACCGTGACGCTGGCCGACGAGGACACCGACGAGGAAAAGGTCTACCAGATCGTCGGCGACCAGGAAGCCGACGTGAAGGGCGGCAAGATCTCCATTTCCTCCCCGATCGCGCGCGCGCTGATCGGCAAGGAGGAAGGCGATTCCATCGAGGTGCAGGCACCGGGCGGCGCGCACGGCTACGAGATCGTCAGCGTCAAATATATCTGACATCCAGCGGAGGGGCGTTCCGGCGATGGCGCAACGCGCAAACGGAGATGCAGCCCCCTCCGGCCTGCCCGACATCATCGCGCCGAACTTCAAGCGGCGGCTTTCGGGCGTCACCTCGACCATCGTGCAGCTGATCCCGGCGCAACGCGCCGCGGGGCTCAACATCGCCGCCTTCGGCGCCGGCCTGCCCGCCAACGTGGCGCGGATGCCCTATCGCGACCTTTTTCACCTCTGGGCACGCCCGAAGGGCCGCGACTTCCGCATCTGGCACGCCAGGCGCAATGTCGAGATGATCGGCGGGCTGATCCTGCGCGACGTGCTGCGCATGCCGATGAAGCTCGTTTTCACATCGGCCTCGCAGCGTCATCACAAGCCCTTCACCAAATGGCTGATCGCGCGCATGGACGCGGTGATCTCCACCTCGCAAAAGACGGCGGGCTATCTGGAACGCCCCTCGACGGTGATCCTGCACGGCATCGACCTGAGGCGGTTTTCCCCGCCTAAGGATCGCGCAGAGGCAAAGCGTGCCGTCGGCCTGCCCGCTGACAAGAAGATCGTCGGCTGTTTCGGCCGCATCCGCCGCCAGAAGGGCACGGACCTGTTCGCCGAGGCGCTGTTCGAGCCGCTGAGGGCGATGCCGGACTGGATCGCCATCATCGCCGGGCGGACCACGGCAGAACACATGGGCTTCGAGGCGGAGCTGCGCGCGCGCATAGCCGCCGAGGGGCTTTCCGACCGCATCCTGTTCGTCGGCGAGCACACGGATATCGAACGCTGGTACCGGGCGCTCGACCTGTTCATCGCGCCGCAGCGCTGGGAAGGCTTCGGGCTGACGCCGCTCGAAGCCATGGCCTGCGCCGTGCCGGTGATCGCCACCGATGTCGGGGCCTTTTCGGAATTGATCGTCGAGGGCGAGACGGGCCAAATACTGACCGACCTCGAAGTGCCGACCATGCGGAATGCAGCGGAAAAGCTTATGGGCGACGAGACCTTGCGCGAAAAAACGGGACAGAACGCCCGGCGACATGTCGAGGCGGCGTTTTCACTCGGGCGCGAAATGCGCCAGCTGGCGGAGGTCTATGATAGCGTCGCGCCGGTGAAGCACACGGCCGGAAAACGATGACGCAGCGCTTCGCCGCCATTTCTACCGGAAACACGCGGCCGTTGTTGGACGCGCTCGGTTCCGCCTGCGACGGGATCGAAGCCGGCTGGCCGGCGGTTATCGGCGAAATGGCGAGCCCGTCCCGCGTCGCGGCGCCGGTCGCCGCAAAGCTGGACGAGATCGCCGAACGCAATGTCACGCGGCGGCGCATCCGGTTCCCGAAGCTGTTTTCCAATCCCGCGGTCGCCGGTCTCTACCGGGCGATCTACCGTGCTCGCGCCCGGCTCGCCTATCGACACCTGCACCGTGCGCTTGCCGCCGACACGTCGCGCGTCGTGCTCGTCTTCAACGGCTATCTCGCGCCGAACGCGGTGCTGGCGCTCGCCGCCGAGCAATTGTCAATGAAGCGGCTCTTCCTGGAGAACGGTTTCTATCCCGGCACGATGCAGGCCGATCCCCGAGGTATCAACGCGCTGTCCACGCTGCCGCGCGACGCCGCGTTCTATGACGGGCTGCCGGAGAAGACACTCGGCGACGGCTGGCCGGAGAGTTTCGAAATCCGCAGGTCGAAGCTGAAGGACGGCAACGAGCCGGCCGCTTCGGACGGCCTGCCGGATAGCTATGTTTTCGTGCCGTTCCAGGTGCCGAGCGACATGCAGATACTCGCGCTGTCGCCGTGGATCGGCGGCATGGTGCAGCTTTACGACGAGATCGCCGCGCTGGCGGAAGCGTTTCCGGACCGCCATTTCGTCATCAAGGAACACCCGAGTTTTCCTCTTAGTATTCAATCCGTTGTACCGGCGCATTCGCATATCCATTTCGCAAACAGCGGGAATACGCGCGACCTGATCGAGGGCGCGGCGGCCGTCATCACCGTCAACTCGACCGTCGGGCTGGAAGCGCTGACGCTGGGCAAGAAGGTGATCACGCTCGGAGACGCGCATTACACTATCGACGGCCTCGTCCTGACGGCAGGGGACCGCGCCGCGCTGCACGCCGCGTTCGCGAAACTCGACGGCTGGACCCCGGACGATGACCGGAGGCGGCGCTTCATCCGCTTTGTCTTCAACCGCTTCCTGGTGCCGGTGACGCGCACCGCGCCCGGAGATAACGCGCTGGCGATCCTGCGGGAGCGCGCGGCGGGTAACGACGCCTATTCACGGGCGTTGACGGGAGAAGGCGGCCCGGACGCATGAAAGCCTATTTCATCAATCTCGACCGCTCGCCGGACCGCCTCGCCTACATGACGAAGACGCTGGATGAACTCGGCCTCGACTACGAGCGGGTCGCCGCCGTCGACGGGCGGGCGCTGTCGGAGGAAGAGATCGCTGCGGTGTATCAGCACGCGCCGGGAACGCAGTTTCTCGACCCCGGTTCGATCGCCTGTTCGCTCAGCCATCGCAAGGTCTGGGAGCGGATCGTCGCCGCAGACGACGACTACGCGCTGGTGCTGGAGGACGACGTGATTTTCGGCGAGAACGCCGGGGCGATTCTCGCCGATACGGGCTGGATCCCCGGGGGCACGGAACTGCTGCGGCTGGAGACCTTCCGCCGCCATACGGTGCATGGACGCGAGCCGGTCGCGACGGTGGGCGACCGCGCCATCTACCGGCTGCATCACATCCACAACGGCACGGGCGCCTATATCGTCTCGAAGGCGGCGGCTGCCCGGCTGCTCAAGCACATGACACGGTTCAGCTATGCCGTCGACTATGTGCTGTTCGATCCGCATTGTCCGGAATTCTGCCGCATGGACATCCTGCAGATGGTGCCCGCGGTCTGCATCCAGAGCGCGCTCGCGCCACAGTCGTTGCGTGGCGCGGGCCTGCCGTCGGTGATCCAGGCGACGCGCAAGACCGTGTTCGCCACCGGGCTGCGCCGTTTCCTCGCCAAGGTGGTCCGCGAAGCCGCCAAGCAGCGCCTGAAAATGCGCGGCCGCATTTTCGACCGTATCCGCGGTACAAAAACAGGCAGGATAGCGTTCCGGTAGGCAAGGTCTCGCGTTGCCGATGTCGCGGGGATGCAATAGAGCTTCAGACATCCCGTCCGGCATGAGGCAGGGGAACGGAGCGGCGGCGGCCGCTCACGAAGAGGAATGGAAATGGGTCTGACCCGCACAATCAAGCGCGTGTTCTTCGGCTTCGACGACGGCGTCCAGAAGCGCGGCCTCGATGAGCGCGACAATCTCGGCGCCGAATACTACCAGGGGCTGCACGACAAGAATGTCGCCTACCAGACAAACAACTGGCTGGTGGACCAGCCGCGCCTGATGGCGCTGATCGCCGGCAAGACGGTGATGGAATTGGGATGCGGCAACGGACGCTTCACGGCGAAGGCCGCGGAAACGGCGGCGCAGGTCTACGGCGTCGACTGGGCGAGAAGCCCGCAATTCGACGACAGCCGCGACAATGTCACCTTCGTGCAGGGCGATGCGCTGAAGGCAGACCTGCGGAAAGCCGACATCGCCTGTTCGGGCGATGTGCTGGAGCATTTCCGCCCCGAAGATGTCCCCGGGCTGGTCAAGAAACTGCATGAGTGCGCGACGGTGAACTATCATGTCATCGCCTGCTATGACGACAAGCACAGCCACCTGACGATCAAACCGAAAGAGTGGTGGCTCGAACAGTTCGCTGCCCACGATCCGAACTACCGACTGCTCAATGACGGTACGGAAAAGAGGGAAATCGCGATCGTCTCCAACGCCTGAGGTCGCAAAGCAGCAGTCCCGACCGAGATGTACATTCGAACCAAGAAGAAACAAGCCTGCTTCCTGTCGAAGGTATTCGAGCCACGGGGCCTCAACAGCCTCGTTCGTCTCGGCAGCGATCATGACGGCGGCTATGTCGTGTCGGCCGACGCAGTCGCGTCTTCCCGGCAGCTTCTCTCGCTGGGTCTGGGCAAGAATTGCGATTTCGAGAAGGATTTCGCGGCGATGGCGCGGCTGGAACGCCTGGCCTGCTACGATGCCTCGATCGATACCGAAGCCTTGCGCAGGCGCTACACCCGCGCGAGGCTGTTGTCGCTCTTCCGCCCCGAAAGGCACCGGCATTTCGTCAGCTACTACAAGCAGTACCGGGCGCTTTTCGAGTCCGGCCGCTCCGGATTCTCGCATATCCGGGAAGACGCCGGAACGACGGACGGCCTTGTGCCGCTTGCCGAGGCGATAGACCTCCTTGCGCCCGAACCCGGCAAACTGTTTCTCAAGGTGAATACGGGCGGCAGAGAGTACGACTTCCTCGACCAGATCATCGAGGCCAACGATTATCTCGCCGGCCTGGTCATCGTTTTCCACGACGCTTCGGAACGCATGCGGGAGATCGAGGTTTTTGTCGACGTGATGCGGGAATTCATGACCATCGACAACACGACGGCGGACAACACTGCCGGCCTGAGCGGCGTCGGCATTCCGAATGTCGTCGAGATGAGCTTTTCGGCGAAATTCGCCGCCGAACCGCATATTCCCATCGCCGGCGCATCGACCCGTTACCAGGTGCTAAGCGCGCCGAATGATCCGGCCCTAACCGAATACGAGATCTTCTATGTGGAATGACCAGCGCGAAAGGCGCCGCCGGCCGGCATGAGCGGCAGCACGAACGGACAACCGGTCAGGGCGCACGTCTTCACCGATACCGATCCGCGCATGTTCCTGAAACAGGCGCCGGGCATGTCGAACATCGTCGATGGCGTCGAGTTCAGCTTCGGGATCGACATCCCTCCCGATGCCGACGTGCTCATTCTCTACACGCGGGCATCGTTTTCACTGCCGACGCGGCTGCCGCGCGAACGCACCGTCTTCATCGCCGGCGAGCCCGACCCGATCCATCTCTACAACCCGGCCTTTCTCGACCAGTTCGGACTTGTGCTGACGACAAGTGCCAAGGCCATAGACGCGCCGACGATCAGGGCCAATTACTGTTCGAAATGGTATGCCGGGATCAATTACGACGAGGAGCCGGAACATCCGAACCTGCTCGGCCACGATTACTTCGCCGGCCTCGAAACGCCGAAAAAAGCGAACGACCGGATATCCATCGTCACCAGCCGAAAGGCGCACACGCCCTATCACAAGAAGCGGCTGGAATTCATCGAGTTCCTGAAGGAGCGCATTCCCGACCGCATCGATCTCTACGGATCGGGTCACCGCTATGTGGGCGACAAGCGCGAGGCGCTGGAGCCGTACAAGTACCACCTCGCGCTGGAAAACGGCGACGGCGACTTCACCTGGACGGAAAAACTGTCGGACCCCCTGCTCTGCTGGACCTTCCCGTTCTATTCCGGCTGCGGCAATGTCGGCGACGACCTGCCGGCGGGCTGCCACATGCCGCTCGACCTCGAAAATTTCGACACGGCGCTGGCGCGGATGGTCTACGCGGTCGAAGGCGGCCACTACGAAAAGGCGCTCACCGACATCGCCGAGGCACGACGGCGCATTCTCGACCATTACAACCTGATGAGCCTTCTCGCGCGCGTCGCGCGGCGGGCCTACGAGGCGGCACCATCAGCAGGGCCCGGATCGCGCGAGCGGCTGGTCTATGCCGAGCGCGCCTTCACGCCCGGCGACGGCCACCGGGGCAGCCGCGGCCAGGCGATCGCGCGGCGGGTGATCCTTGCCGTCTATCCGCGCTTCGACCTGCACCTGGCGCGCCACAAGGAGGCGCGCAACATCAGGCACCAGCGCCGCAACCGGCTGAGGCGGGAGAAGGCCGGTATCATCAAGACGCCCGGACGCGGATAGACAGGCTCGAGGCGTTGCCTTGACGGGGCGCATGGCCTAAGGCGCTCAGACGTTAGGGAAAAGACCGGAGAGCGGATTGGCTTCGACGAAAAAGAAAGCGCTGATCACGGGCGTCACCGGACAGGACGGTGCCTATCTGTCCGAGTTCCTGCTCGGCAAGGGCTACGAGGTGCACGGCATCAAGCGGCGCACCTCGCTGTTCAACACCGACCGGATCGACCACCTGATCGAGGGCGAACCGGGCCATGACGGGCGCTACGTGCTGCATCACGGCGACATGACGGACTCGTCGAGCCTGCTGCGCATCCTGCAGGACGTGCAGCCGGACGAAATCTACAATCTCGCTGCGCAAAGCCATGTGGCGGTGTCGTTTGAGGAGCCGGAATATACCGCCAATTCCGACGCGCTTGGCGCTCTGCGCCTGCTGGAAGCGATCCGCATCCTGCGGCTGGAAAAGAAGTCGCGTTTCTACCAGGCGTCGACGTCGGAGCTTTACGGCCTCGTGCAGGAAACGCCGCAGACCGAAACGACGCCGTTTCACCCGCGCAGCCCATACGGAGTCGCCAAGCTCTACGCCTACTGGATCACCGTGAACTACCGCGAGGCCTACGGCCTCTATGCCTGCAACGGCATCCTGTTCAACCACGAATCCCCGCTGCGCGGCGAGACCTTCGTCACCCGCAAGATCACCCGCGGGCTGGCGCGCATCAAGGCCGGACTGGAGAACTGCCTCCATCTCGGCAATCTGGACGCGCTGCGCGACTGGGGCCATGCGCGCGACTATGTCGAGATGATGTGGCTGATGCTGCAGCAGGACACACCGGAGGATTTCGTCATCGCCACCGGGCAACAATATTCAGTACGCGATTTCGTCAATGCGGCGGCGCGCGAACTGGGCATGACGCTCACCTGGCAGGGCGAAGGCGTGAAGGAAAAGGCGGTTGACGAGAACGGCCGCACGATCGTCGCCGTCAGTGAGCGCTATTTCCGTCCCGCCGAAGTCGAAACGCTTCTTGGCGACGCTTCGAAGGCGCGCGAAAAGCTTGGCTGGCAGCCGCGCGTCGCATTCGACGACCTGGTGCGGGAAATGGTCGAGGCCGACCTGAAGGACGCCATGCGCCATGGCTGACCCGGCCTATTCGCTATCCGGAAAGCGCGTCTTCGTCGCCGGCCATCGCGGCATGGTCGGATCGGCGATCGTTCGGCGGCTGGAGAGCGAAAGCTGCACCGTGCTGACCGCAGGACGGGCGGAACTCGATCTCACCTCGCAGGCCGCCGTTGCCGAATGGTTCGGACGGGAGAAACCGGATGCGGTCTTCCTCGCCGCGGCCAAGGTCGGCGGGATTCTCGCCAATCGTGATCAGCCGGCGGAGTTTCTCTACGAAAACCTGATGATCGAGGCGAATGTCATCCATGCCGCGCACCAGGCCTGCGTGGAGAAACTGCTGTTCCTCGGCTCGTCCTGCATCTACCCGAAATTCGCCGACCAGCCGATCACCGAAGACGCGCTGCTGACCGGGCCGCTGGAACCGACCAACGAGTGGTATGCCGTCGCCAAGATCGCCGGGATCAAGCTCTGTCAGGCCTACCGGCAGCAGCATGGCGACGACTTCATCTCCGCCATGCCGACCAACCTCTACGGACCGGGCGACAATTACGACCTAAAGACGAGCCATGTGCTGCCGGCGCTGATCCGCAAGGCGCACGAGGCGAAGACGGCGGGCGCGCCGTCGATGGAGTTATGGGGCACCGGATCGCCGCTGCGCGAGTTCATGCATGTCGACGATTGCGCGGACGCGCTCGTCTTCCTGATGCAACACTATTCCGGCGACGAACACGTCAATGTCGGGACGGGCAGCGACCTCTCCATCCTCGATCTGGCGAAGCTGGTGTGCAAGGCGGTCGGCTACGATGGCGAAATCCGGCTCGACCCGTCGAAACCCGACGGCACGCCGCGCAAGCTGATGTCGAGCGAAAAGCTGCAAGCGCTTGGCTGGCAAACGAAAATCGGACTGGAAGACGGGATCAGAAGCGTCTACGCGGCGTTTCTTGAGGAACACGTCTCCTGAGCGTGATCCGGGCATCGGCGAAATCCCTACGGTCGCCGAGCGCACACTCGCCGTCAGGCAATGCCTTGAAATGACCGGCACGACCGTCCTTCCGGATTTCGACACAGTCATCGAGCGCGTGAAAGGCTGTTGCGCGGCGGACCGGGTTGCGGCGATCGGGATATGCGGCCCCGGAGGCACCGGAAAGAGCACGCTCTGCCGGCGCATCCTGCAAGAACTCCCGGCGGTCGCGCGGCACCTGGACTGCGACCTGTTCTCCGCGTTCAGCTATCTGGAGCGGCAACACCGCATCGAAGCAGCCATCGCCTCCGGCGACCCCATGCGGAGGGCGCGGGAGGAAAATCCCCTTTTCTGGTACGACTGGGACGGTATCGGACAGGCGGTTCGGAGCCTGAGAGCCAGCAGGAGCTTTACCCTGGATCGTGCATGGAACAGGGAAACGGGGATGCTGGACGCCACCTATACCGTTTCGCTGCCGGAGGAAGGGCCCGCGCTCGTCCTCTGCGACTGCATCTACCTGCTGCACGATCCGGTCCGGCGCTGGTTCGACGCGACGCTGCTGCTTCAGGCCAACCACGAGCAGATCGAAGAAAGGGGAAGACGCAGGGCGCAAAACACAGCGACCGCGCGATACATGGAGCGTCTCGCGGCGACCTATACCGTGCCCTATTTCAGCGCGCATGCGGCACATGCCGACTATGTGCATTCGCCGACGCCGGCGCGATGACCGGACCGGCTGCCCGAAATGCCTAGGCTGTCGCCTCGAGGTTCAGCGAGACCAGCGTTCCATTCTGTTTGTCCATGTGCGGCAAGTAGGCCTGGCTGTAGTCGTCGACGCCCGCATGGTCCGTGGTGCGCCAGTCCCATCGCGCAACCGATGAAAAACCCGCCTCCTTCAGCGCCGCCGTCAGAGACTTCTCGTCGAACACCATCTTGTGGAAGTCGTACTCGTCGCGCTGGCCGCCCATCATCAGGCCGGTGATGACCGGCAGGTCGACCCTGCCCTCGCAATAGAGCTTCGCGCAGGCCTCGTAGTCCGGCACGGCGAGGCGCAGCGTGCCGCCCGGACGCAAGACGCGGCGCCATTCGCGCAGCACGTCCATGTATTCCTTGCGGCCGAAATGCTCCAGCACGTGACAGGCATAGATATGGCCGGCCGCGCCGTCCGGGATGAAGTCCAGCTTTTCGACCGGGCCGACATGATCGACATGGTCATAGGACAGCGCATCGACGTGATAGTAGCCGGGAAAATTCTTCACGCCGCAGCCAAGATGCAGCTTCTCGAACGGATTTTCGGATGTCGACACGATTGGGCTCCGGATGAACTGCGCCTGCCTAGGCAGGCAGCGGCGCGGCGTCAAGCGGCGTCACCCTCCTGAGGCGAGATAGACATCGATGCGTTCGGCGGGACGACCGCCGGGACCGGTGCGGACGATGCCCGAGACATACGCCGCCCCGACGCCGAACAGCTCGCGCGCGGGTGCGGCATCGCCATCGACGGGGCCGCGAACCGCGTAGAGCACCGGCCAGCCGATCGCTTCCGGCTGCTGCGGTTTCATGAAGGTGAAGTGGTAGAGACCGTCCGCCGGCAGCATGGTCAGGTCATGGCCGCCGAAACGCGCATAGGAGGCGAGTTCGCCGAGAAAGGCGTAGTCGTCGGCGAACACCGTATCCGTGCCTGTCTCTTCCGCAATGACCGCGATCTCGTCGGCCACCGCCGCCCAGCCGGCCATTTCGTCGATCGGCAGTTTGGCCGGAATGCGGATCGGCGCGAAGGCGGCCTGGACGTAGATCACGCCGATCAGGACGAGTGCGAGCGGCGCCTCCCAGCGGCGCAGCCACAGCCAGAAGGCGCGGGCGCGCCCGCCGGACGGGGTCCATTTCACGGCGGCCCACGCGCCGATCAGCGCCAACTGGCCGAAGAGCGGCAGCGGCCAGTTGCCCTGCACGCGCGAATGCAGGCTGTGCCAGGCGAAGTAGAGAAGCGCCGGCGCGGCCATCGCCACCAGGAGCCCGATCGCCGGATCGGCGCGCCATTGCCTCCGGCGCAGAAACAGCACAAATCCGACGACCACGAAAAGGAACAGGCCGGGCCACAGCATGCCGGCCAGCGTGGCGACATATTCGGGGAAGAACTGCGCCGCGCGCGCCGCGCTGGGTGCGGCCTCCGCCGAGCGTCCGAACTGGAATTTCAGCGAGGCGAAGTCATTGTCGAGATTCCATTGCAGGACGGGCGAGAAAGCCGCCATCGCGAAAAGGCCGCCGGCATAGAGCTGCCACTTGCGGAACCAGTAGCGGGTTTCGGGGTAGGAGACGAGCCAGAGCAGGATGCCGGCGCCGAGGAAGAAACCGGTGTATTTGGCCTGCAGGCCGAGACCGGCGAACAGGCCGAAGACCAGCCACCAATTGGCGTTGCGGCTGCGATGCAGTTCCGCCGCCGTCCAGACCGCAAGCGTCCAGAACATGGTCGACGGCGCATCGGGCGTGATAATGAGCAGGCCGACGGCCGCGCCGAGCGACAGGGAGAACCAGAGGACGCCGAGGGCGGCGATCGTCCGGTCGGCGAACAGCGCGACGGCGGTGCGCCAGACGGCAAGCGCGCAGACAAGCGTGGCGAGGATCGCGGCAAGGCGCGACGCCAGCGCGCTCTCGCCAAGCAGCACCTGGCCGGCGCGGATGAACCAGACGACGCCCGGCGGATGGTCGAAATAACCGGCCTGCAACGGATAGAACGACCACAGCGTGTAATACGCCTCGTCGCCGACAAGGTCGGTCATCGCGGCGACAGCGAGCTTGGCGGCAAGCAGGAGCGCGATCACAAGGACAACCGCCGCCGGCGATGTCCACGGGATCGCGCCGTTGCGCACGGATCGGTTGGCGTTTTCTCCGGTCATCGCCGCCGGCCCCTCCCCCCCCCGCGCCTAAAGCGCGACGAGGCCCTCATCCTTGACCTTGCGGATGGTCAGCGCCGAGCGGACCGTGTCGACGTTCTCCGTCGAGGTCAGTTCGTCGAGCACGAAGGTCTGGAAGGTCTTGAAGTCGGGAGCGATGCAATGCAGCAGGAAGTCGCTTTCGCCGGACACCATCCAGGCTTCGCGTACCAGCGGCCAGTCGGCGGTCAGCGCGGCAAACGCCTTCAATTCGGCATCGGACTGGTGGTGCAGGCCGACGAGGCAGAACGCGACGATCTCCTGGCCGAGCTTGCCGGCATCGAGGATGGCACGGTAGCCCGCGATGACGCCGGTCTCCTCCAGGCGGCGGACGCGGCGCAGGCATGGCGGCGCGGATATGCCGACACGGCTGGCCAGTTCGACATTGGTCATGCGCCCGTCTTCCTGCAATTCGCGCAGGATGGCCAGATCAATGGAATCGAGTTCGGGTGTCTTCACGCGTCTACCGTCTCTTCTGCCTTGCCGCTCGCGAATCGGGAAGTCCGGTCAATATCATATTCCGAATTTCCGGTAGAGTTCCGCAAGCGGCGAATCCGACGGCGGTTCCATGTTTTTGAATTCCCTGATTTTCTCGTTCCACAGATGAATCGAGACCGTTCTGTCGGTCAGAATGTCGCCCACCGAGCCGCCGGACTCGAAGAGCCACTTCGCGCGGCTGTGATGAAAAGGATAGAATACATCGGCCGGTTGGGCGAGGTCGAAAAGGCCATGCTTGCGGGCAAGATAGCTCAACGCCGCCGGGCCGAATGTCGCCCAAGGATAGAGCGGCGGCGGAACGGTGCGCCCCATCAGCCGGAAAGCGGTGAATTTCAGCCGCCTGCGCGGCGTCATCCAGGGCGGGACGGAGCCGGGACGGAACGCGTCGATCAGGTCGCCGATGACCGGCTCCCCGGCGTCGATATAGAGGACGGCGTTGCTGATCACGCCTTCCTCCTCCAGCCCGGCGACGAAGCGCATGTCGAATTCGAACGGCTTCATGCAGACCACGTCGATATCGACCCACATGCCCCTTGACTGCCGTTGCAACTGATAACGGAAATAATCCGCCGCCGCCGCGTAGCTGCCGGTCTTGGGATGGCGCCACGCGCTCACTACATCAAAGGGAACCACCTCGTTGGCATCACACACGGTCGTTCCGTCTGGCACGCCGGCGAGATCGTGATAGGCATGGAGATGGACCGGATGGCCATTGGCCAGGAAGGAAGCGACGGAGAGTTTTTCGGTTCGTCCGAGATCCGAACCGATCCACAACATGTTTATAACGCGCCGGGGTGTCATATTCCGTCCCTTAGCGAAATCGCCTAAAGAAAGCCAACGATCCATTGAACGTCCCGAACGGGGGAAAAGACATGAGCAATACCAAACACAGCCCGGTCCTCATCATCGGCTCCGGCCCCGCCGGTTACACCGCCGCCATCTACACCGCGCGCGCCATGCTGAAGCCGGTACTCGTCGCGGGGATGGAACAGGGCGGCCAGCTGATGATCACGACCGACGTCGAGAACTATCCCGGATATGCCGAAGCCGTTCAGGGGCCGTGGATGATGGAGCAGATGCTGGAGCAGGCGAAGAATGTCGGCGCGGAGATCGTCAACGACGTCATCACCGAGGTCGATACGGCCTCCCGCCCGTTCAAGGCAATTGGCGACAGCGGCACTGTCTACACCGCCGACGCGCTGATCATCGCCACCGGGGCGAAGGCCAAATGGCTCGGGATCGAGAGCGAACAGAAATATATGGGCTACGGGGTTTCGGCCTGTGCGACCTGCGACGGGTTCTTCTATCGCAACAAGGACGTGATCGTGGTCGGCGGCGGCAACTCGGCCGTAGAAGAAGCACTTTACCTCTCGCATATCGCCAAGACGGTGACGCTGGTGCACCGGCGCGACGAATTGCGCTCCGAGAAGATCCTGCAGGAGCGGCTGCGCGCGCGCGACAACGTCACCTTCATGTGGGACACGGTGATCGACGAAATCATCGGGGCGAAGAACAATCCCGCCCTGCCCGCGGCCGTCACCGGCGCCAGGCTGAAGAACGTGAAGACCGGCGAAGTGACCGAAATGCCGATCGACGGCATCTTCGTCGCCATCGGCCACGCGCCGGCGGTGTCGCTGTTCGAGGGCAAGCTGAAGCAGAAGCCGAACGGCTATTTGTGGACCGCGCCGGATTCCACCGCTACGGATGTGCCCGGCGTGTTCGCCGCCGGCGACGTGACAGACGACATCTATCGGCAGGCCGTCACCGCAGCGGGCATGGGCTGCATGGCGGCGCTGGAGTCCGAGAAATACATCGCCGCGCAGGAAGCGGAACTGCAAGCCGCCGAATAGGCGGGCATTCGAGGGGAAAAGCCAATGCCGCTGGACTGGGACAAACTGCGCGTTTTCCACGCCACGGCAGAGGCCGGCTCCTTCACCCATGCGGGCGAAGCGCTGCACATGTCGCAATCGGCGGTGAGCCGCCAGGTTTCCGCGCTGGAGCACGAAGTCGGCGTACCGCTGTTCAACCGGCATGCGCGCGGACTGGTGCTGACCGAACAGGGCGAAGTCCTGTTCCGCACCGCCAGCGAGGTGTTCGTCAAGCTCGAGACGGTCAGGGCGCAATTGTCGGAATCGACCGAACGCCCGTCCGGGCAGTTACGGGTGACGACGACCGTCGGCCTCGGATCGGGCTGGCTGACCTACCGCGTGCAGGACTTCCTGGAACTCTATCCGGACGTGCAGTTGCACCTAATGCTGTCGAACGAGGAACTGGACCTCAACATGCGCCAGGCGGACTGCGCCATCCGGCTGCGCGCGCCGTCGCAGCCCGACCTGATCCAGCGCAAGCTGTTCACGGTGCATTTCCACGTCTATGCATCGCCCGGCTATCTCAACAAGCATGGCAGGCCGGAAAAGCCGGAGGACCTCGACAACCACCGCATCATCGGCTTCGGCGAGCCCGCGCCCGCCTATCTGATGGAAATGCGCTCCTTCCTGACGCTCGGACGGCCGGAAGGCGAGCCGCGTGTGCCGATACTCGAGATCAATTCGATCATGTCGATCAAGCGCGCCGTACAACGCGGAATCGGCATCGCAATGCTGCCCGACTATGCCGTGGAGCCGGATGCCGGGCTGGTACAGCTGCTCGCCAATGTCGAGCTGCCCAGTTTCGACACCTATTTCGTCTATCCCGAAGCGATGCGCTCAAGTGCGAAACTGCAGGCATTCCGGGACTTCCTGATCGCCAAGGCGCGCAGCTGGGAGTATTGAATCTCACTGGGTGCGACAAGGGCGCCCAGAAGCTATGCGTTTTGTGCATAGGTGCAATGCACAATAATCAATTGAAAATTTACCGGACGATCAGCATATTCAACTCATCAAGAACGCGCCGCATCCTCCTCCCGCGGTAAAGTTCGAGATTTCGAATGTGAAGGCTATCCTCCTCCCAGCCTTCCCATGACAGAGACCGGGCCGCTATCCTCCTCCCAGCGCGCCCGGTCTTTTTTTATCCAAATCCGCTCAAGCCTTCGCCGCAGCCCGCATCATCGCGGCCGCTTTTTCGGCGATCATCACGGTCGGCGCGTTGGTGTTGCCGCCGATCAGTGCCGGCATGACAGACGCGTCGACGACGCGCAGCCCCTCCATCCCGTGCACGCGCAATTGCGGATCGACCACGGCCATGCCGCCGGCACCCATCGCGCAGGTGCCGACCGGGTGATAGATCGTGTCGGCCCGGTCGCGGATATGCCGCATCAGTTCCGCGTCGTCCGTGACGCCTTCCAGGTAGACTTCCCTTTTGCGGTATAGCGCGAGCGGCGGCGCCTGCATGATGCGCCCTGTGAGCTTCGCGCCTTTCAGCAGCAGTTCGGCGTCGCGTTCGTCCGAAAGATAGCGCGGATCGATCAGCGGCGCTGTCATCGGATCGGGGCCGGCAAGGCGCACCTCGCCGCGCGAGAAAGGTCTGAGAACGCAGACATGGCAGGAGTATCCATAACCCCAGCGCAGCTTGCGGGCGTGGTTTTCGACATGCGCGACCACAAAGTGCATCTGCAGATCCGGACGCTCCAGTGCGGGATCGGACTTGATGAAGGCGCAGCCCTCCGCGCCCGGTGTCGCCGCGAGACCCGATCCATCCCGACGCCAGCGGAAAATCTCGCGCACGAGCTTGACCGTGCCGACCGCACCGACGCCGAACACATCGGTATTGTCCGTCTCCCACGACCGGATGAAGTCGAGATGATCCTGCAGGTTCTTGCCGACTCCGGGCAGATCGTGGCGCACCTCGATGCCCGTCTGCTTCAACTCGCCGGCCGGGCCGACGCCCGACAGCAGCAACAGTTGCGGCGAACCGAAGGCGCCGCCGCTGACAATGACTTCCCGGCGCGCATTTACGGTGAATTCCCGCCTTCCCCGCAGGCATGACAAACCAACGGCCTTGCGGCCGTCGAAAAGGACTTTCGACGCTGTCGCCCTTGTCAGCACCTTGAGGTTGGGCCGGTGCATCACCGGATGGAGATAGGCTGCGGCCACAGAACAGCGTTCGCCCTGACGCCCCTGATCGTGAAACTGCGTTACCTGGAAGAGACCGGCTCCTTCCTGTTCCGGCCCGTTAAAATCCGGGTTCCGCGGGATCCGGGTCTGGGCGCAGGCCTCGACGAAGGACTTGGAGACGGCTCGCGGCGTCCTTTGGTCCGATACGTGCAGCGGCCCGGCATCGCCATGCAGGGCGTCACCGCCGCGCGCATTGTTTTCCGACAGCCTGAAGTAGGGCAGCACATCATCCCAGCCCCAGCCGGTGCAGCCTTGCGCCGCCCAGTCGTCGTAATCGAGCGGATGGCCGCGCGTATAGAGCATGGCGTTGATCGCGCTGGAGCCACCGAGCGCCCGGCCGCGTGGCTGATGACCGCGCCGTCCGTTCAGGCCCGGCTGCGGCACCGTCCGAAACGCCCAATTGTTGATCCGGCCATAGCCGGGCACCATCGCGATCAGCCCCATCGGCATCCGGATCAGCAAGTCCTTGCCTTCGCCGCCCGCTTCGACAAGGCAGACCGTGACACCCGGATCCTCCGAAAGCCGCGCCGCGAGCACCGAGCCCGCAGAGCCGCCGCCCGCAATCACATAGTCGTATTTCTCTGCCTCCGCCACTGCGCCCCTCCCAAGACGTTTGGTGCGCAGAGACTAGCCATGTTTACCGTACCGGCAAGCGGCATAAAGGCGGGATTCCGGTTTGCCGAGCGCCATGCTATGGTCCGGCCGGCCGGGGGGCCGACCAAGGAGATCGTCCGATGCGCGTCCGCCCCCTCGTCCTTGCCCTTGCCTTCATCCCCGCCCTGCCGGCCGCCGCCGCCGACTTGACCTGCAACGGCCTGATCGCGCCGGGGCAGACAATGATCTGCGCAGGTTTCGAACCCAACTGGGCCGTCGAACTCGTTTGCAACGGCACCATGACGTCGAACTTCATCGACGCCTTTTCCGGCGACACAATCCAGACGACACCGGGCAGCGTGACTTTCGCTTCGGAGAATCCGTGGCAGTTTGCGACCAGCCATCCGGTGACCGGCACCATCGCCTATACGCCGGCCGGCTGCCAGGACGAGAGCGACCGCGTCTTCGACTTCACCATAACGCCGACCGGCGCACCCGGGCTGGAGGGACGGCAGTACTTTCCGTTCTGCTGCCGGGTGGAGTAGATCGGCGAGACCGGCTCAGATCGTGAGCGCGCCAAGACCGGCGGCGATATCGGTGTCCGTGTAAGGTTTGGGAATGACGGGGTAGTCGCACCACCGGCCGTGCATGCCGTTGCTGCCGTAACCGGTGGCGAACACGATGGGAATGCCCGCGCCCGCTATGCGTTCCGCATAAGGGAATATCTGCTCGCCACCCACGTTGACGTCGAGGATCGCCACGTCCGCCTGGACCGGTTCTTCCAGCAATGCGCCCAGATCCTGCAGGTTAATCACCGGACCGATCACTGTATGGCCAAGGTCCTCCAGGATCATCTCGAGGTTGAGGGCGAGCAAAGTCTCGTCCTCAACCACGAGCACGGTCAACGGGCGACTGGGTGGCTTGGATGCGTGGTTCATTCAGTCGAACCCGCCAAAACCGCCGGCCCGAGCGTAATGTCACAACGGAAACCCTGCTGCCGGTATTCGGGCTTGTAGATGCCGCCGAATTCCCCGGCGACGATTCCCTCGATGAGGCGGGTGCCGAAGCCGTATCGCTCCGGCGGGACGACTGCCGGGCCACCGCGCTCCTGCCAGGTGAGCTCGATGCCGCTGTCGCCGTTTGCGGACCAGGCGATGTTCACCATGCCGGTGTCGCCGCTGAGCGCGCCATATTTGGCGGCGTTCGTCGCGAGTTCATGGATCAGCATGGCGATCGATATCGCTGCCTTCGGCGAAAGCGCGATGCCCGCGCCCTCGATGACGACACGCTGCGGATCGAACACCGACAGTTCCTGCCCGACCACCTCGAGCAGATCGGCATTTTCCCATTCCTGAATGCTCAGGAGGTTGTGCGCCTTGGACAGCGCGGCCAGTCGCGATTCAATGTCGCGGCGGGCCGTAACCGGGTCGCCCGCCGAACGCAGCGTCTGGGAGACGATCGACTGCACGGCAGCCAGCGTGTTCTTCACACGGTGATTCAACTCGGCCAGAAGAAGCTTCTGACGTTGCTCGGTTTTTACCGCGTCGGTGCGGTCCATACCCTGAACGAAGACGCCGGTGATGGTGCCGTCGCGGTCCCTGATGGCGTCGTAGGAAAAGTCCACGAAAGCCTCGCGCGCCTCGGCAAGGCCGGGCTCCTGCAGCACGACTCGTATGGCCTCCCCGCTTTCCCGCCGCCCGGTGGAGAAAACGCCATCGAGCAGTTCGACAAAGCCCTGGTCCTCGACTTCCGGCAGCGCTTTCCGGATCGGCTTGCCGACGAGCGCGCGTTCACCGACGAGGCGCAGATAGGCATCGTTGGCGAAGGTGAAGACATGGTCGGGCCCGGTGAGCACGGCGAAGAACCCGGGAGCCAGTTGGAACAGCCGCCGAAAGTTCTCGCTCTCGTCAATCAGTGCCTGATGCTGCTCCTCGGCTTCGCGGGCGCGTTCGATAAGTTGTGTTTCGCCCGCCCGGAACGGCAGGCTCGCCGCCTGGCGCAGACTGACCATGTCCGAGACATCGACCGTGTTCTGCATCACATAGGCGACTTTCCCGTCCTCGCCGAAAAGCGGAGTGTGTGCAGCCGTCCAGTAGCGCACCTCCATCCCGCCGCCCAGTTCTTCCGGGCGTGGAATGTCATAGGGGATATAGGCGAGCGTATCGCTCTCGCCGGTGTCGAAAACCCGTTCGAACGAATGGCGGAGGCGGCGGCCACTCTCGCCGTCATTGGGAAACATGTCGAAAAGGTTGCGGCCGAGGAGCTCGTCGCGGCGACGCATGGTGACCGCCTCATAGGCCTTGTTGACCGCAACATAGCAAAGCTCGCGATCAAGCAGCATGTGCGGGCTGGGCAGCACATCGAACAGGCGTTCGAAGTCTATGGCCTGGGCCAGGTCCGAAGCTTGCAGCATCACTCCCCCGGGGAAAATCCTATATTTCGGACAAAAACGCCGGAGACGAGAAAAGGTTCCCGGGAGAAGAAAGTTTTTTCGGCGAGCACGGAGGCCAGCCGATAAAGTCCGGAGACCGGAACGATCGCCTACCCGCCCGGCGGCCGCCAGGACGAAAGCGACCGCACCTTCGACTTCACCTTCATGCCGACGAGTGCACCGGGGCTCCAAGGGCGGCAGTTCTTTCCGTTCTATTGCCGAGTGGAGTAAGTGTTTTAGCGTCGGAAAATCTGTGCATCACCGCAAATCAGTTTGGAATTAACGCAATGGGGATCCCGAATCGGATAACTTGACTGAGGAGGCGTGTTCTGTTTTTGTTCCATTGAGGGGAGATTGTAGATGAATGTCGAGCTTTCGAATCCGGCAATGGACTTGCTGAACAACGTCGGAGGGCCAGGTTATCAAACGGTCCTTGCCGATCCGCCTTGGCGTTTTACGAACCGCACTGGGAAAGTCGCCCCTGAGCATAGACGTCTTAGTCGGTACGAAACAATGACAACGGAGGAGATCTGCAATCTTCCGGTACAGGCGCTTACTGTCGAACCAGCCCATCTTTATCTCTGGGTGCCCAATGCCCTACTTCCAGACGGCCTTCGAGTAATGGAAGCATGGGGCTTCGAGTACAAGTCCAATATCGTCTGGCACAAAATCCGTAAGGATGGTGGCTCCGACGGACGCGGTGTTGGATTTTATTTCCGAAATGTAACTGAACTTCTTCTCTTCGGCGTTCGAGGCAAAAAGGCACGCACGCTTGCGCCCGCACGCAGCCAGGTAAATATGCTACAGACGCGTAAGCGCGAGCATTCTCGAAAACCGGACGAACAGTATGAACTGATCGAAAGTTGTTCGCCCGGTCCATTTTTAGAGCTATTCGCGCGCGGAACACGCCCCGGCTGGACCTATTGGGGCAATCAGGCCGATGAGAGCTATAAACCGACTTGGAAGACCTATGCTTACAATTCGGCGGCAGAATGAGCCTGATACCAGATGAAAAACTGATACCCGGTTGGCGATGTTACAATTGGCGCAATGCGCGTGCACTTCTGGAATACGCGTTTACTGATGAATGGCGTGATATTATTGAAGTTTTATCCGCTTTCCGCCTCACTCACTCGCAATTGGCGGCGAAGGGCGGCAACAAGACCGAAACAGCAGGTGCTCTAGACCGCGAGTTCTACGAACGAGGCTGGGTCGAGAAGCAATTTCTCACGGCTATTTCGGTCGATAAAGTAACTGAAGAATCTCCTACTCATGACATAGACTGCTATCGCAATCGCGTTGCGATGGAACTGGAATGGAACAACAAGGATCCTTTTTACGACCGCGACCTAAACAACTTTCGCCTTCTCTATGATCTGCGTGTCGTAGATGTGGGCGTCATGATCACGCGCTCGACTGAACTTATGAGATGGCTACGTGCCAATCATAAGATGCTTGAAAAGGCGCCTGGAACCTACGGCGCATCGACTACACATTTTGATAAGTTGGAGCCGCGGATCCTCGGTGGCGGCGCAGGAGGCTGCCCGGTACTAGTATTTGCAATGACCGAGCAGCTATACGTGGATGACCGCTGATTACCGCGTCAGGCGCTTGTAGGTCACCCGCTTCGGATTGACGCTGTCGGGACCGAGGCGGCGGATCTTGTCCTGCTCGTAGTCCTCGAAGTTGCCCTCGAACCACTCGACATGGCTGTCGCCCTCGAAGGCGAGGATGTGGGTGGCGAGGCGGTCGAGGAACATGCGGTCGTGGCTGATGACCACGGCGCAGCCGGCGAAGTTCTCCAGCGCGTCTTCCAGCGCGCCGAGCGTCTCGGTATCGAGGTCGTTGGTCGGTTCGTCGAGCAGCAGCACATTGCCGCCCTCTTTCAGAAGCTTGGCGAGATGGACACGGTTGCGCTGACCGCCGGACAGCGTGCCAACCTTCTGCTGCTGGTCGCCGCCCTTGAAGTTGAAGGAACCGCAATAGGCGCGGCTGTTCACCTCGTGCTTGCCGAGCTTGATGATGTCGTTGCCGCCGGAAATCTCCTCCCAGACGGTCTTGTTGCCGTCGAGCGTGTCGCGGCTCTGGTCGACATAGGAGAGGTTCACCGTGTCGCCGACGGTGATGGTGCCGCTGTCGGGCTGTTCCTTGCCGGTGATCATGCGGAACAGCGTCGTCTTGCCGGCGCCGTTGGGACCAATCACGCCGACGATGCCGCCGGGCGGAAGCTTGAATTCCAGATTGTCGATCAGCAGGCGGTCGCCGTAGCCCTTGGACAGGCCTTCCGCCTCGATCACGACATTACCGAGGCGCTCGCCGGCCGGAATGACGATCTGCGCATCGCCGGGACGGCGATCATTGGCGGCCTTGACCAACTCGTCGTAGGCGCGGATACGCGCTTTCGACTTGGCCTGGCGCGCCTTGGGGCTGGAGGCGATCCAGGCCTGTTCGGCGGACAGCGCCCTCTGGCGGGCGGCCTCCTCGCGGCCTTCCTGCTTCATGCGCTTGGCCTTGGCCTCCAGATAGGCGGTGTAGTTGCCCTCGTAGGGAATGCCGCGTCCGCGATCGAGCTCGAGAATCCAGCCGGTGACATTGTCGAGGAAGTAGCGGTCGTGGGTGATCATCATCACGGCGCCGGGATATTCGCGCAGGTGCTTTTCCAGCCAGGCGATGGTCTCGGCGTCGAGGTGGTTGGTCGGCTCGTCGAGCAGCAGCAGGTCGGGCTGGCGCAGCAGAAGCTGGCAGAGCGCGACGCGGCGCTTCTCGCCGCCGGAAAGATTGTCGATGGTGGCATCGCCGGGCGGGCAGCGCAGCGCGTCCATCGCCATCTCGACCTGCGAGTCGAGGTCCCAGAGGTTCTGGCTGTCGATGATGTCCTGGAGCTTGGCGCCCTCTTCCGCCGTCTCGTCGGAATAGTTCATCATCAGCTCGTTGTAGCGGTCGAGTATCGCCTTCTTGTTGGCGACGCCCTCCATCACGTTGCCGAGCACGTTCAACCCCTCGTCGAGCTGCGGTTCCTGGGCCAGATACCCGCAGGTCGCGCCCTCGGCCAGCCACGCCTCGCCGGTGAACTCCTTGTCGAGGCCGGCCATGATGCGCAACACGGTCGACTTGCCGGCGCCGTTCGGCCCGAGGATGCCGATCTTGGCGTCGGGATAGAAGGACAGGTGAATGTTCTCGAGAACCTTCTTGGAGCCGTAGGACTTGTTGAGGCCGGACATGTGGTAGATGAATTGGCGTGCCATCGGGCAAAGCTCCATCGCGCATTTTCATGGAATTGCGGGCTTCCTAGGTGAAATTCGGCGCGCCCGCAACGCCCTTGGACAGCTCGGTTTGTCCTTCCCCGGTTAATCGGATTTTAGCGGCTTTCGGCTAGGCAAAACGGCCAGACCAGCGGCTGGAGCAGACATTCATGTCCATCATCACCGAGACGCCGGCAACCGCGGAGAGGGAATCGTCCGCGCTGTATTCGCGCCCTTCCCTCCTGTTCGCGCTTTTCACGGCGATTGTCCCGAACCTGCTGTTCGTGCTCGCTTCGCCGTTCTTCATCGTGTCGCGGCTGATCTCGCCGCTGCTGTTCCTGGCGGCCGGCATCGCCAGCCTGTTCGTGCCCGCGCCGCTGACCTACCTGCTGTTCTTCGCGGCGGCGGCGGCGGACATGACGCTGATCGTCATGATCGCCTTCCACCTGCCATTCGACGTGGCAATGGATTCACTGAAATACGCCGCCTCGATCGATCCGACCGCATCGGCTCTCTACGTTTCGGTCGGCAGCGCCGTCACGGCCACCACGGCGCTTGCCGCATGGCTGGTCAACCGGCATCGAGCCATGCTGCACGAGGCGTCGCTGATACCCGCTCTGCTGATTGCGGGCGGGCTTTGCGCCGCCGATTTCGTCTGGACGCAGCCCTATTTCCAGAAACCGGATGTCGGGATCGACAGCGCGCGCATCCAGACGGGATTGAGCGCGGAGGCGATCGCCGAACGCGGCAACAACCTGCTCATTGTCACGGTCGAGGGGCTGGGCGCCTTTGCCGAGCCGGCGGAGCGCGACCTCTTCAAGTCCATCCTGACGGAAAACCTGCCGCAAGGGCGCTACCGTGTCGAAGACGGCCAGACCTACTATTCCGGCTCGACCACCGGCGCGGCGGCCCGCGAACTGTGCAGCCGCTGGGGCGACTATATCGACTACCTGACAGGGGCGGCGTCCAATGACTGCCTGCCGAAACAGCTTGCAGCGGCGGGTTACGAAACCTCCGCCTTCCACGGTTTCGGCACCGACATGTTCCAGCGCGACAAGTGGTATCCGGAGATCGGTTTCCAAAAACTGGCCTTCATGGACGAGCTGAAGTCGGCACAGCCGGACCGTTTCACGCAACGCTGCGGCAGCGTGTTCGAAGGGCTGTGCGACGCCGATGTCGGCGACGCGGTGCATGCGGAGCTGCGGGCCGATCCGGGCAAGCACAAGTTCATCTACTGGCTGACGCTCAATTCGCACATTCCGTTCGTGAAAAACGAAACCGACAGCATGGGCTGCCGCTCGGAAGCGCCGCTGATCCGCAACGATACGGTGTGCGAACTTTCCAACTTGTGGGCGATCGTGTTCGACAAGGTCAACGCCATCGCCGCCGATCCCGAACTGGCGGCGACGGACATCCTCGTGGTCGGAGACCACCACACGCCGCTTTGGGAGCGTGCCGCCAAGGACCGTTTCGTCCTGAGCAAGGTGGACTGGTTCCTGCTGCGCAGCCAGAACTGATACGGCCCGGCGGCATAGCCGCCGGTTTTCCTTGACCTTACCCCCTTGAAACGGTTTTCGTGCCGGAGGGAGGAATGTCAGTGGCATTTACCGACAGGAACGCGCTGGAGAGCGCAACCGGCGCGACCCTGTGCATGCGCCACGAACCGGCCACGGGCCAAGCGAAAGGCGTCGTGCATATCCTGCACGGGCTCGCCGAACATTCCGAGCGGTACGGTGAATTCGCGCGCATCCTCGCCGGCGCCGGCTATCACGTTTACGCGCATGACCATCGCGGCCACGGCTTTACGAAGGCGCCCGGTGCGCCCGCCGGCGTCTTTGACAGTGGCGGTCGCGGGGCTGAGCTTGTGCTGGAGGACGTCGCCGCGACACACGAGATGATCACGAAGGCGCATCCCGAACTTCCCCTCGTCCTGTTCGGCCATTCGATGGGCGGCATCATCGGGATGGCCTATAGCCTGCGCCATGCGGAAAGGCTCGCCGCCGCCGCGATCTGGAACGCCAATCTGACGACCGAGCCGCTGTTTCACGCCGGCAAACTTGTCATCGCCTGGGAGCGGTTCCGGCTCGGCTCCGACGTGCCCTCGGTGCTGCTGCCGAAGCTGACGTTCGGCGCCTGGGCAAAATCGGTCAAGAACAGGCGCACGGAGTTCGACTGGCTGTCGCACGATGCATCGGCGGTCGATGCCTATATCGCCGATCCGCTTTGCGGCTGGCCCGCCTCGGTCGGCATGTGGGCAGATCTGTTCAGGCTGGTGTCGGCAGGAACGAATGTCGCCGAAGCCCCGGAAGCCGCGAAGCGCCTGCCCTACAACATCGTCGGCGGAGGCAGCGATCCCTCCACAATCTTCGGCAAGAACGTGAAGGCGCAGGCGGAGCGCATGCGCAAGGCCGGATTCAGCGATGTCTCGCTGAACATCTATCCGGAATTCCGGCACGAGACGCTGAACGAGACCGGGCGCGAGAAGGCGATCGAAGACTTCCTCGGCTGGTTGCGGAAGAAGATGCCGACATTGCCTTCCTAGTGACTCTCCGGGGCCGGCTTCCTGCCGGTGACCGCCGACCAGAGCGGCACAAGCACGCCATTGGCGACGGGGATCAGCAGCAGGCCGAGCGCCAGCCCGAACACGCCATCCATCGCCGCCTTGGCGATCCATTCCACCGCCCCTTCGGCGGCCGGTACGGCATGGCCCGCGGCCACGGCGAGATCGTGGATGTGATGGCCGAGCCAAGCGAAGCCGAGCGACTCCAGCCCGTGAACGACGATGGAGCCGCCGACCCAGAGCATCGCCGCGGTACCAACGGCCGTCAGCAGCTTCAGGAAGCCGGGCATGCCCCTGACAATCGCGCGGCCAAGCGCGCGGGTCACACCCATATATCCGTTCTGCGCCATGTGCAGGCCGACATCATCGGCCTTCACGATCAGCGCGACGCCGCCATAGACCATGATGGTGATGCCGATACCGGCGGCGGCGAGCGTCAGCGCCTCCATCCAGAACGTGCTTTCCGGGATGGCGGCGAGAATGATCGTCATGATTTCGGCCGACAGGATGAAATCCGTCTTGATGGCGCCGGAGACCTTCTCCTTTTCGAGATGCAGCGGATCGTCCGGCGTATCTCCGGCGGCCTCGGCATCGGGGCCGTGATGCGGCTGGAAGACATGAAACACCTTCTCCGCCCCCTCGAAACACAGATAGGCGCCGCCGAGCATCAGGAGCGGCATGATCGCCCAGGGCGCGAATGTCGACAGGATCAGCGCCGCCGGCAGCAGAATCAGCAGCTTGTTGCGGAACGACCCCTTGGCGATCTGCCAGACGATGGGCAGTTCGCGCGCGGGTTCGAAGCCGTGGATATATTTCGGCGTCACGGCGGCATCGTCGATCACAGCGCCCGAAGCCTTGGCGCCTGCCTTGATCGCCTGCCCCATCACATCGTCCACCGACGCCGCCGCAACCTTGGCGATTGCCGCGACATCATCGAGAAGGGCCAGAAGACCACTCATATCCTGCTTCTCCGCTTTGCGTGTTTCCACCTGCAGATAGGTCTGGACGGTCTAAACGCCCAGTGCCGAAATGAGAACTCCCAAATCTGCCGTTGGGAAATCCGGCGCGACACCGCACCGTGCACGCAAAGAAAAACCCCGCCGGAAGGGCGGGGTTCCATGATTTCGAAGAACGTGCGGCTTATTCGCTGATCTGAGCCAGATAGGCGATGACGTTCTCGATGTCATTTTCCTTCGTCAGCTTGAAGGTCATCTTCGATTTCTCGACCATGTCCTTCGGCGACGGCAGGTACTGGGTCAGCGTCTCGGCGTTCCAGACGAGGCCCTCGTCATGCAGTTTGCCCATGCCCGACGAATATTTGTAGTCCTCGACCGAGCCGGCAACGCGGCCGTAAACGCCGTCCAGATGCGGGCCGACCTTGTTCTTGCCTTCGATGTCATGGCAGGCCTTACATTTCTTGAAGACCTTCTCGCCGGCAGCCGGGTCGCCGGTGATGTCCTGGGCCGAAGCGGCGGAAGCGGCCAGCATAGCGACGCCGGCCAGAATAGCGGATGCAAATTTCACTTTGTTTCTCCAACTCGTGTCGAAAGTTCGGGAGCCCCTGCCCTTGGGTAAGGCATTTGGCGGCCTTATGCCACGGCCCTTGCGAGGGCGCATTGGGACCATAGGTCGCAGAGCGCGGAGGCAAGGTGGTCGATGTCGGCCTGTGAGTGCAGCGGCGTCGGCGTGATGCGCAGCCGCTCCGTCTTCACCGGGACCG